>Ga0315338_1000018_pt1 | contig 1013694 bp, 914 predicted proteins | sample ASW8metaG_FD_204518 | JGI IMG/M metagenome (GOLD analysis project Ga0315338, IMG submission 204518) | Ammonia-oxidizing marine archaeal communities from Monterey Bay, California, United States - ASW #8 | ecosystem: Environmental > Aquatic > Marine > Coastal | place: USA: California... | reverse complement strand
GAAGTATCGGTAAACCCACTAAACGAGTCAACAATTCCAGCTATAACGATTTCGTGCTGCATTCGCGTCGTCGCCGTTGTGATGCCGGGGTAATCCAGGCGTAAGAAATGATTCTCACAAACAGGATAGGGTTGCGTCATTGAAAGGCCGGTTCAAGGTCTGAGCACCGACAGCTCGCAGTTCGCGATTGGGGTGTGTCTGTGGGTCAGTGGCGGGACGTCGAGGTCGTGTCGTACAGTGAACATCGACGAACGAGGTATTCGAACATGAAATGGGCCTGGAAGCTGACCCGCCTGGCCGGTATCGACGTCTACGTTCACGCTACGTTTTTCATTCTCGTCGCGTGGATTGGCCTCGTTTACTGGCAGCGCGACGGTACGTTGGCGGCCGTCGTCGGCGGCATTGGTTTTGTGCTCGCGCTGTTTGCCTGCGTCGTCCTGCACGAGTTCGGACACGCGCTGACGGCACGGCGTTTCGGCATCCGTACCCGTCACATCACGCTGTTGCCGATCGGCGGGGTCGCCGCGCTCGAGCGGATGCCGGAAGACCCGAGGCAGGAGATCCTCGTGGCGCTGGCCGGGCCGGCGGTGAATTTCGTGATCGCGGTTGCGCTGTGGTCATGGCTTACCGTCAGTAACGCATTTTCGCCCATCGGCGACATCAGTGTTACCGGCGGACCGGTACTGGAGCGACTCATGGCGTTAAACGTGGTGCTCGCGCTGTTCAACCTGCTGCCGGCGTTTCCGATGGACGGCGGGCGCGTGCTGCGCGCGGCGCTGGCTCTGCGCATGAATCATGCCAGGGCCACACGGATAGCCGCGAGCGTGGGACAGGGTCTCGCAATATGGCTCGGTTTTATGGGGCTTTTATACAATCCTGTTCTCGTTTTTATTGCGTTGTTCGTCTGGATCGGCGCCGCCGCCGAGGCCGGATCAGAGCAGATCAAAGCGACCCTGTCCGGCGCGACGGTCGGTCGCGCCATGCTGACGGATTTTCAAACGCTCGCGCCTGATCAGGACCTCGCCCGCGCAATAGACCTGACCATCGCCGGCAGTCAGCGCGAGTTTCCGGTGCTGTCCGACGGGGTCATGATTGGCGTGCTCACCCAGTCCGATCTGTTGCGCGGCTTGCAGGCGCAGGGAGCCGATGCCCGGGTCGAAGACTGGATGCAGCGCGCAGTGCACAGCGCGGAGATCGACGAGTCGCTCGAAAACGTACTGCAGCGCCTGCGCGGTCGCGAGGTCCCGTTGCTCGCGGTGGTTCAGGCCGGCCGGATGGTCGGTATCGTCAATCTCGACAACATTATGGAATTGATTCAAATCCAGGCGAGTCTTGCGCAGCGCCGCGAGCATACCGGCTGAGCGATGGCCCGTTAAAACCGTGTCGGACGTCCGCTCGTAGAGCCCGCTGGGTAGCGGAGCGTTTGAGAACAAGGCACGGATACTCGATAACCTCGGCGCGTTTGCGCCGAACGGTTGAATGTTCCGGTGCTGGGTCGGTTGTTGGTCAACCGCGCCGATTCTGATTACCGAACCGTCCGTCTGTTTTGAATTGGTGAACAAACCTTCATGCGACCCTGCCGCAGGCAGCAGACGATTTTAATCCGGCTGTACGCGTCCTTTAGGCTCATCAGCCCCGGTTTGATCTACCGGCGGCCCGCTTAGCACTTTGTTCCCGGAAATCATGGCCGATACGAGACCATTCCTTTCCCGTATCTCGGCGATGACCACCGCCAGAATGTGTATCGACGCGACGGTAATCAATACAAAGAATCCGTAGTAATGAACGAGAATGAAGGGTTTACGAAAATCCCTCATCGCCTCGTAGGCGGCCTCGTCATACATTTGCGGCGCGTAAGGCAGGAGCGTCACCGGTTCAACACCAGGCGCCGCAACCCAGCCCGCGATCAACGAACCGAGCGGCGGGTAGAACAGATCGGTCCCCGCGAGTACCAGTCCCGTCACCGCCTGCGCTATTAACAGGACCAGCAACAATGTGATCGCAATACGCCCAAGCGGGTTGTGTCCAAGGTATTCGGGCGTTCTACCGGCGCGTAGACCAACGAGGTATCGCCGAACTTCGCCGACCCATCCACGGCCGCCCGGCAAGATCGCTCGCCAGCGGGCGTGTGGCCCGCCGATAAACGCCCAAATCAAACGCCACAGCAGATTCACCGTAAATACATAGCCGACCCAGACGTGTAATGTCTTGAGCAGGATCTTGCCGTCGTTGTGAACGCCGAGGATTTTCGCGTTGAGGATCACGACACCAATGCCAATCAGCAATGCAATGCAGAAAACGTTGATCCAGTGAAAACAACGAACGGTGGGGTCCCAAACGCGATGAGCCGTCAGGTCATTCATAATGCGATGCCGTGAATCTTCGATTGACTCTCTGTTTAATAGCATGACGTAAACAGCGGACTCGTTGATCTGCATCAAATTCAGAACGCACTCTTACGCGATCTGAATGAAGCCTGGTCAGATCAATTTATGATGGTGCCGATTCGGCGGAGAAAGCGTCCGCTCCTTGCCGTACTCGTCGATTGTCCACCGTGGGGAGAAGGTCCGCCCGCGGGAGATTCCCGTTCGAAGAACAACCTTCCCGGAACGGCAGGAAGCGACGCCTGCTGGTCGCTGAAATCGCGGATTTCTTATAGGGTATACAACGGAGTTCCGAATTTAATGGGTCAAGCTATGTCCACAGAAACCAACAAACAAATTGTTCGCGATTTTTTCGCCGCCCTCTCACGCGGTGAGGCGCAGGCGGCCTATGCCTTGATGCATGATGATGTCAGCTGGACGATCATCGGAGACACCCCAGTGTCAAAGACCTTCCAGGGCGTCAAGGCTGTCGAGGAAGATCTGATGGGGAGCGTCTTCCAGGTTATCGATGCCGAGGCCGGTATCCGGGTAGACGTCGTAGAGCTAATCGCCGAGGGGGACAAAGTGGTCGCCCGCGCTCAGGGAACCATTAAGGGTCGCTACGGACCTTACAACAACACGTATTGCCATGTGTTTACGATCCGCGACGGCAAAATCGTCGAGGATATCGAGTATCTGGACACGCTGTTGATCGAGAATTCGTTGTACGGGCGGAAGCTCGTCGGCGCTTGAACCCCGCGGTGCCTCGCCGGTCCTGCTGACGGAAATGACGCGACTGGTTTGTCGCGTTTAATCCGGCGTGCGAACATCGCTAACTGGTTGTTCGTGCAGAGAGTGGCCGTAGCTGCTGCGGTAAACGTCCAAACGAGAGGGAGATCATGCGTCTCAACCAACTCCCGCTACAATTCGGGGTATCAATAGTTAGGGAAGCTCTGAGCAAGTCATGACTCGGCATCTTGCACGCGAACTGCACGGACCCGGCATCGCAAAGCTTCGCAATAGCCCGCTATTAAGTGCGCTTCGCGCCTTGATTCCGCACATTTCGCGCACAAGCCGCTCGACCCGGACTTATTCAGCGCTTCCTTAGACAGAACCAGATATGAAACTAACCCAACGTGAAATCGGGATCCTGAGAATATGCGATGGCGAAGGTCTATCGCGGCAATTGGTCGCGGAGAATCCTGGCTCGTCAAAGGGCGCCGTTAAAATATGACGCTCTCCACCCAGGTGCTGATCGGTCTCGGCCTCGGCATCTTCACCGGCATCTTCGTCGGCGAGATGGCCGCGCCACTCGATGTCGTGGGAACGGGTTTCGTCCGCCTGCTGCAAATGACGGTGCTACCCTACATGACCCTATCGCTGGTCGGCGGAATCGGCCGGCTGACTCCGGCGCAGGCGTTCTCTATGGCGCGCCGCGCGGGAGCGATCCTGGTCATCCTCTGGGTGATCGCCCTCGTGCTGGTGCCTCTCATGCCGCTCGCCTTCCCTGACTGGGAGTCGGCCTCGTTCTTCAGCGCCTCCCTGGTGCAAGATGAATCGAGCGTGAACTTCGTCGAGCTCTACATCCCCGCGAACCCGTTCCACGCGCTCTCTGCTTCCGTCGTCCCGGCCGTCGTCCTGTTCAGCATCGCGATGGGGGTCGCGCTGATCGGCGTCGAGAAGAAGGACACGCTGCTCGATGTCCTCGACTCCCTGCTCGCGACCGTGGCCGCCGTCACCAACGGCGTCATACGACTGGCGCCCTACGGCGTGTTCGCCATTGCCGCGAGCTCGGCCGGCACGATGGACGTGAGTGAGCTCGGACGCCTGCAGGTTTTTTTGACGGCACACATCGCCCTGTCTCTCCTGCTCGCCTTCTGGGTGCTTCCGGTACTGATCGCGAGCTTGACTCGACTCACCTACCGCCAGGTTCTCGGGCACACCCGGGATGCGCTCGTCACGGGGTTCGCCACGGGCAATATGATGGTAGTGTTGCCACTAATCGCTGAGCGCACGAAGGAGCTGTTTCGGGCGGGGGGAATCAACAATCCCGACGCGGACGGCGCCGCCGAGATCATCGTACCTGCGTCGTTCAACTTCCCGACCCAAGGCACCCTGCTCTCGCTGGGCTTCGTCCTCTTCGCGGGATGGTCTACGGGTTCGCCTTTCACGCTGACGCAGTACCCGAACCTACTCGTGTCCGGCCTTATGAGCTTCTTCGGCGGCGTCTATGTAGGGATCCCGTTCCTGCTGGACATGTTTCGCATCCCGGCCGACGTCTTTCGCCTTTTCGTCACCGTCGACGTCATCACCGGCCGTTTCGGGACCCTGGTATCGGCAATGCAGACGGTGACGCTGGCAGTACTCGGCGGGGCAGCGATGTGTGGGCAACTCTCCATCCGCCGGGGTCGCCTGCTTATCCATGCGGTCGTCACCGTGCTCCTCACTCTCGTGCTGCTGGGCGGCATCCGGCTTTTATTTACGCAAGCGATCGACGGTGGGTATAAAGGCGACCAGGTGTTCGTAGAAATGGACCTGTCGCTTCCGTCGGTGCCATCGAAGGTGCTGACGTCGCTGCCCGCCCCGCTTCCGCACACTCCCGGCAGCTCCCGACTCGGGGAGATCGAGGCGAGGGGCTTCCTGCGTGTGGGATACCTGAGAGACGCGCTCCCCTGGGCCTTCATCAACGAGGCCGGGCGGCTGGTTGGCTTCGACATCGAGATGGCACACCAATTGGCGAACGACCTCGGCGTTTCGATCGAGTTCGTCCGTCTCGAGCGGGGCAAGGCGGATCGCGCATTGCGCGAAGGACGTGTCGACCTTCTCATGTCGGGCATCAGCGTGACGCCAGATCGCGCACGACACGCGGCCTTTTCCCGCCCGTACCTGGACACGACCCTGGCCTTCGTCGTGAAGGATTACGACCGTGAGCGTTTCTCGAAGAGGTCGGAGATCCACGCGCGCCGGCACTCGCTCAAGATCGCGGTACCGTCGTTCGGATTCTTCGAAAATCGGCTGCGAACACGGCTCCCTGGCGCCGACGTGACCGTGCTCGATTCGCCGCGCGAGTTCTTCAGAGCCGAGGCAGGCACCTATGACGCGATGCTGTACTCGGCCGAGGCGGGCTCCGCCTGGACACTGATGTACCCGAGCTTCTCGTTGGTCGTCCCGCTGCCGAACCCCGTCAAGCTGGCGAACGCCTACCCGGTGGCAGGCGGCGATGCGGAGCTTCTCGCCTACCTGAACGCCTGGATCGCGATCCAGCAGTCCACCGGAGGCATCGACCGTCTCTTCAGCCAATGGATGGAGGGCGACGCCGGGCAGCAACGCGGCCCTCGCTGGTCCATCATCCGCGACGTTCTCGGATGGGTCGACTGACATGGTACGCGACTGCGAATTAACGTCCTTGTGCAGCGTGCACACCACGGTGCTCTGGCTGCTCCTCTCGGTCATGCCCTGCAGTCACGCAGAGCAGCCGAGCGCCCGCGCTCCCGTTCTGCCGCCGGCTCCGGTCGCCAGCGTCGGGGCAACGGACGTCAATGCGACGCTCGCCGCCCTCCTCGCGGCCCACCGTGATCGCAGCGGCGGCAAAATCTATCAGTCGGGAGCCGACTACGTGGACCCGACATGGTTCGGCATCGCGCTGGTGACCGTCACGGGCGAGGTGTTCATGGCGGGCGACGCCGAACGCACCTTCCCCATCCAATCGACGGCAAAGCCGTTTACGTATGGTCTGGCGCTGGAAGATCATGGACTCGACAACATGCTCACGAACGTAGGCGTCAACGCGACCGGGCTGCCCTTCGACTCTTTGATCGCCGCGGCGATCCGACCCCGCCGTCTCGAGAACCCCATGGTCAGCGCCGGGGCCATCTCGACGACGGCGATGATTCGCGGCAAGAACGACGCTCACAAGTGGCGGCGCGTGAATGACGTCTTCGCCCGCTACGCCGGAACCGACGTGTCCATAATGGACGAGATCTACGACTACGAGATCGCGCACAGCGCGGGTAGCCGGGCGCTGGCCTACAGCCTGCTCGTTCAGGACCTCTTCCACGTGCCCTGCGGTTGGGACGCTCCGCCGAACTGCTTCGAGGTCCCGGATCGCGACGGCATCCAGACCGTGGTGGCGCGCTACCTCAAGTCGACGTCGCAGATGGTATCGGCGCGCCTTCTCGCTACCATGGCGGCGACCCTCGCCAACGGCGGTACTAATCCGATCAGCGGCAAGCGCGCGCTCCAAAGCAAGCACGTCCCCCATGTACTCTCTGCGATGGTGACAGCCGGAATGTACGACAGCGCCGGCGAGTGGTTCTCGCGTGCCGGTCTTCCCGCAAAGAGCGGTGTCAGCGGCAACGTCATCGCTGTCGTACCGGGACGCTTCGGCATCGCGGTCTACTCCCCGCCCCTCGACGCTAGCGGAAACAGCGTCCGCGGCGTTGCCGCCTTGCGCGACTTGTCCGACCGGTGGGGACTCCATATCCTGGCCCCGCCCGCGGAGGATGCTCCGCTGCGACAGTAGCACCGCTGTGCTCGATACGCCTTCGTCGTCGCGGCCATCGACCCGGGCCATGGCGTGATCGATGGGCGCGCCTTCGGGCGCAGATTGCGGACTGCGGGCGTCCCGGCTGTCGAACCACCATAATTACCGGAGGTTCAAATCCTGACGAAGTGGCAAATTAAAAAGGGCCCCAAAGGGACCCTTTTTAATTTGGCGCGCCCGGAAGGATAGATTCACAAACGAAGTCTCGTTTGCTCACCCCTGCGGGGCGACCTGCGGTCGTCCAATCTTCCTGCGAAAGATTGTCGAACCACGAGCTCCTCATCGGGCGTCCGCACACAACAAATTAAAAAGGGCCCCAAAGGGACCCTTTTTAATTTGGCGCGCCCGGAAGGATTCGAACCTCCGACCCCCTAGTTCGTAGCCAGGTACTCTATCCAGCTGAGCTACGGGCGCATGATTTGTCCGGCTATCTTACAACAACTCCGTCGCGGTATTTCACCCCGTCGGTTCATGCCCGGAAGGATAGATTCGCAAACGAAGTCTCGTTTACTCACCCCTGCGGGGCGCACTTCGTGCGTCCCAATTGCTTGGTCGCAATTGGTCGAACCTCCGACCCCCTAGTTCGTAGCCAGGTACTCTATCCAGCTGAGCTACGGGCGCATGATTTGTCCGGCTATCTTACAACAACTCCGTCGCGGTATTTCACCCCGTCGGTTCATGCCCGGAAGGATAGATTCGCAAACGAAGTCTCGTTTACTCACCCCTGCGGGGCGCACTTCGTGCGTCCCAATTGCTTGGTCGCAATTGGTCGAACCTCCGACCCCCTGGTTCGTAGCCAGGTACTCTATCCAGCTGAGCTACGGGCGCTTATTCTGACTTGGTATCCTACCTCAACTTGTGCGGTGCCGCGGCGGTTCATTCGCAGACCCAGTGCACTCGAAGTGGAAGGCCCGCGATTATCGGGATCGAGGCGCCGGGTGTCAATCGCAGGCCATGGATCGCGCATCGCCTGACGTTGCCAAATTGGCCGGTCGCTGAACGGGACACACACGCACCACCCTACAACTGTGCCCCCCGCCACAGTAGACTAGCCCTATTGATTAGGCCGGAGAGCAACAATGCTGGAAATGATGGATATCAACTGTGACATGGGCGAGAGCTTCGGTAACTGGAACATGGGTGACGATGTCGGGATGATGCCGCGGATCACGACCGCGAACGTGGCCTGCGGATTTCACGCCAGCGACCCGGTCACGATGGTCGAAACTGTAAAGCTCGCCAAACAGCACAACGTCGCGGTCGGGGCGCACCCCGGATTGCCGGATTTGCTCGGATTTGGCCGACGCGCGATGAACATCACGCCGGAAGACGCCTACGCGTACGTCGTCTACCAGGTCGGTGCGCTGCAGGGAACCCTTGCGACCCAGGGCATGAAACTACACCACATCAAACCGCACGGTGCTTTTTATTCCGTGTTGAAAACAAACGAGGAGCTCGCCGCTGCCGTCGCGCAGGCGATCAATGAACTTTCCGACGATCCGATCCTGTACTGGCCGGCGCCGACGACCGCGGCGATGCCGACCGCGGCAAAGAAACTCGGTATCCGTGTCGTCGGGGAAATTTACCCCGATTTACACTACGCGCCGGATGGTTCGCTGATTATTCAACGCGAGAAACATGAAACCGATGTCGCGTTCGCAGCGTCCCAGGTCCGGCGCTATGTCGAAACCGGCAAGGTCGAGGCGAATGACGGTTCGCTCGTCGAGCTCGACGCGGAAAGCCTGTGCATTCACGGCGATGGTCCGAACTCTGTCGAAGTGGCGGACGCGATCCGCGCAACGCTGAGCGACATTCAGTGCGGCATCACGCCGGTGATGCTGGACGCGGCGTAACGGGGAGAATACGGCGATGAAATTCGGCCTTCTGTTTACTTTCCAGTTACCGCCCGGTTGCGGCATTGCGTGGAACGAACCGTACCAGGACATGCTCGATTGTCTCCCCCGGGCCGAAGATCTCGGTTACGAGTCAATGTTCATGGCCACGCACCACGTCAAAACCGACGGTTTGTGTCCCGGTCCGCTGATCGCGTGCGCCGGTGCGGCAGCGATCACGAAAACCATGCGCATCGGCACAGCTGTGCTGCTCGTGCCAATGTACGCACCGCTCAAGCTCGCCGAAGACATTGCGGTACTCGATAACCTGTCGCAGGGACGATTCGTGTTCGGGGTCGCACCGGGTTACGTCGCCGAAGAATTCGCTGCACACGGCATTCCGCGCGAACAACGTGTTGGTCGTTTCGAGGAATCGCTCGATCTGATGATCACGGCCTGGACGCAGGACGAGTTCGAATTCAACGGGAAATACTTTCAGGTTCCGCCGACCGTGATGACACCGAAACCGATGCAGCGCCCCCACCCGCCGATCTGGTACGGAGTCTCGGCGACGAAATCGCTGCAACGCGCGGCGAGGCGCCACGCGGTGCAAATCATGTCACCGCGACACGGTGTCGACGAATTGATGGAACACTATGCGCCGTACGAAGCGGAAGCGGCGGCTATAGGCTGGGACATTCCGGAACGCCCCATCATCCGCCAGGTATTCGTCGCGAATACGACCGCAGAAGCCGAGGCGATTGCGGCACCGGCGGTCAACCACCTTTATCGCGAAGTGTATGGCAAAGCTTCCGAGGCCGGCGACCGCGTATTGCGCGCCGACGACGGCAGCGTTATCACGGATCATGACCAGGTAGGTTTCGAGAATTTCAAGGATCGTTACATCATTGGCGATCCTGATTTCGCGATAGAGTCGATCAAGCGATACGACCAGGCCTGCAATCCGAGCGAAATAGTCTGCTGGATGCATATGCCCGGCGTCACCGGCGCCGATGCGATGAGTTCCGTCGAGTTGTTCGCGCGCGAAGTGATGCCGCACTTTCAGTAGTCGCCGAACCCGGAACGACGCGGCGCGGAACAGCGTCGCACCGCCGTGAATGGAAATAATCCCCTTAAGCGAAATCCGCGAAATCACGACGACGACCGTCGCCGGCATGTCGGATCACGATCGCGACGAGATGGCGATCCCGTCCTATTTGCATGCGAATCCGCTCATACGCTGGCTCATGTGGCGCCGCTACGAGACGATCGCGAACATGCTCGATGAAGTTGACGGATCCACCGCATTTGAGTTCGGTTGCGGGATGGGGCTGTTTCTGCCCGAGCTGAACGAACGTTTCGACCGCGTGTTCGCCACGGATCTGTTCCCCGACTACGCCGACGCACTGAACCGACGACGAGGTCTCGACACGCAGTTTGTGCCGAACGTCGGCGCCGTTGCCGACCACTCGCTCGACGTCATCATCGCGGCCGACGTTCTCGAGCACATCACAGACTTGCCGGTCTATCTCGCCGAGTTCGCATTAAAGCTGAAAGCCGGCGGCCGCCTCATCGTATCCGGCCCGACGGAAAGCCGCCTGTACCAACTCGGCCGTGTTGTCGCCGGGTTTGGTGACAAGGGCGATTACCATCACACGAATATCGACCGTCTCATCGCGGATATCGGTGCCCGGGGTTTCCGCGGCGCGCGCCAGAAACGGCTGCCGTTTGCGTTCGCGCCGGCGTTATTCAAGATTTGCGAATTCATAAAGCCATAAGCCGGCTCACGGCGTAAACGCCGGCGCCTCGCCGAACTCGCCAGCCGCAATCGACGCGGCAAACGTACGCGAGCCGCCACCGGCGGGTGCCGTGTCGAGCAGTCGTTCGAGTTTCGCGAACGTCTGTTTCCGGTTGAACCACAACAGCGCGCTGGTGAGGTAGGACGTACCTTCGATATGGTAGAACGTTTCTTCGTGGTCGAAGTCGTGCGGGTGGCAGTAAACCCAATAACATTGATCCGGCTCGCCGCCGGCGAGAGCCCGTTTAATGATCCGGGCGGGCAGGTAGCGCAAATAAAACCCGCCGAGGAACGGAATGACGGATGGGCCGATATGCGTGACGGGCGCGGGAATCTCGAGTAATCCGTTCGGCCATTTGAACGGCCGCCGCGGTGCCCCGGGAAAGCCGAACACAGGGCTTGCCGCCGGCAGCACGCTCGAGGAGTAAACGAACCCCGCAGCGTGGATTGTATCCACCGCCCAGACGCTGTCGCGGGTCAGCGAAAAAGCGGGAGCACGATAGCCGATTACCGCCTGTCCGGTCAGATCTTCAAGAAACAATTTGTTCTCACGCAACTCGGTTTCGAGATGTGGCTGCGTTTCGCGGGTCAGGTGCTGGTGCGAAAAGGAATGGAATCCGATTTCGTGGCCGCGCGCAGCGATGGACCTGATCAATTCGGGTTCTTCGCGCGCCACGCGCCCGAGTACGAATACCGTCGCCGCGACATCGCGCGATTCGAGAAAATCGAGTAACCGTCGCGTGATATCGGGGTAGCGTTTCGGGTATGACGCGTCGGGCCGATGATCTTCGAGATCGAAGGTGAACCAGAGTGTTTTCGCGACCACGGCGTCGCGCGTCTAGGCTTTTGAATACTTGTGTTTGAAGTAGCGCTGGTAGAACGCGTTCGGTAAATAACGCATGGCTGCGTCGCGCATTTGATAGCGCAGCAAGGTCTTCGGTACGTACCATTTCGCCGACAGCCTCGTCGCCGGCTGGATGTCGTTAATCACCGGCCGCAACGTTCGCTCGTAAATGGAAAAAGCGGCCTGCTTGCTGTCCGAACTCATCGCTTCGGCAAGTGCGCACGCACCCCAGAACGCCGACGAAGCGCCCTGTCCCGAGAGCAGGGTCAGACTATGCGCCGCGTCACCGAGCAGGACGACATTGCCGCGATGCCACGTCGACAGTTCGATCTGGATCAGCGAATCCATATACACGACCTCATCGCGCGGAAAATCGGCGAGAACCTGTCGAACAACCGCCGGGGCGCCATCGAAACGCCGGACGAGTTCCGCATAGCGCTCATCCGGTGGCGGCGGCTCGCGACCGTCACCTGCCCAGATAAAGACGCACGCGAGATCATCGTCGCGGGTCGTGTACACGCACATGTAGCGATCCCGCTCCATGTGATTTTCGAACCGCCGCACCAACCCGATATTGTTCGGCAACCGATAGGCGGACGAAAACAGGCCGAGATAATGCTTCGTGACCTCCCCATCCGCGTACGTGAGCTGCCGCGTATTCGAGTGGAGTCCGTCCGCGCCAACGACAACATCGAACGTCTCGCTCGAACCGTCCGCAAACGTGACATTGGAGCGATCGCCATCGTCCTCGATCGACGCGATCGACGTCCCGAGTCGAATATCTGCCACCGGGCGCGCGGCATCGTGCAGTATCGCCTGCAGGTCGTCACGCATGATTTGTACGACGTCGATCCCGGAGAACAAATCCGCGTAATCGAGTTCCAGCATCGTATGGCCGTGTCGATCGTGGTAACTCGATGCCGTGATCCCGGAGTGCTTCTCGCGAATACTGTCGAGAACTCCAAGCTGCGCCGCGTAGTGGTAGGACGCATGCGACAGTGAAATGATGAATCCGTCGGCACGTATCGACGGTGATTTTTCGATGACAACGGGTTCCAAACCCTCGCGGCCGAGCCACGCCGCGCAGGTCAGACCGGCGACACCCGCGCCGGAAATGAGTATTCGGCTCGAGCGATCCACGTCAGTACAGCGCGCGGGACACGACCGGTCCGATCGCATTCGCGAGCGGCAGCGGCAACCGGCGCCAGGCGGCCGCGAGCCATCGATAAGCGAACTTGTCCGGATCGACCACTGGCAGCGCGTGTCCATGGATCATATCGAACTGGTATTCGAGCGCCTGCGGCTCGAACCCCCAGTTCTTTTTGAACGCGAATGAGCCGGTCCCGCGCATACTGCGACCAAAATCAAACACTGTCGCTCCGGCCAACGTCGCGTGTTCCATCAACTTCCAATACATAAAATCAAACGCCGCAAGGCGCCGCGCCTCGGTTGTACTGCCGGCGTAATAAGGCAACACCTCATTGCGGAAGTATAACGACAACACCGCACTGACGGGCACACCCTCGTGTTCGACGACGAGAATGTCACACCGATCACCGAAACGCTGTTCGAGTTCGGAGAACAGCCGTCGCGGATAGACCGGCGTACCGAGATTACGCATACCGGCGCAGAACAGATCGTAGAACGTATCGACGTCGCGGCCCCGACTCGCTGTCAACCCGGTTTTTTCGCCTTTCCGAATCATCGCGCGCTGTTTGCGCGGGATCGCGGCGCGGTTGCGCTCGGGATCGGGGTCGAGCGGCTTGCGAAACGTGCAATACAAATCGCTCCCGGTCCACCGTTCGTGTGAGCGGTCGCGCTGGCGCAGTTCCAGATAATCAACTTCGAGTTCGCGGGCCAGCGCCGCCGCGGATTCCTCGAGGCGCTCCGCGGTGATTTCGTCGACCGCGAGCGCGCCGCCGTAGACGCAAAACGGTGTCGATACGAGTGCGCTGCGCCCGAAAAGCGTTCGCACGTGCACGAGAGGCAGCACACCCGAGATATTTCCGTCGGCTTCAGCGAGCAGATAATGCGGGCTCCAGCCAAATAGGGTTTGCGCGATCGTCCCCCACTCGGTGAGATGACAACACGTACCGGCCGGATGCGCTGTAACGAACGCATTCCACGCTTCGTCGAACTCCCCGGTTAAATGCCTGATCGCGGTCATTCGGGCTTTTTGAGTACGCAGATATTCGAAGCGCCGATGCTCCGTGCCGTAATTGTTCCGGTATCCGCAGACCGCCAGCGTAGCGGCGGGAACGATACGTAACGGGCTTCGACCTTCAGTCCCGCGGCGTGTGCGTAGCGTTCGATATCAGCGAACTCGTGATTCTCATAGGGGAAAACCGGGGCCCGGCGGAGGCGAGCGAGCGTCCCGAATACGGCCAGCGCGAACCGGTGGACCCATGCGCCACCATTGCGCCATACCATGACTACCTGACCCGCAGGCCGCAGTACGCGCGCGCTTTCATCGATGAAACGGGCCACCGCTTCGGGCTTTTGCTGGTTGAAGAACTGGCAGGTCACGATCTCATCGACGGTCGCCTCGGCGAACGGCAGCCGGAATGCGTCCCCGCGCACAACATCGAGCCCGTTGTCGCGCGCAGCAGCGCAAGCATCGCGATTGAAATCGATCCCCAGCACCCGGTTCCTGCGCTCCACGAGCGGCAACACCATGAGCCCGGAGCCGCAACCAACGTCAAGGAGTGTGTCGGCGTCCGCATCGAGCAGACCAAACAGGATCTCCTGTTCGCCGCGAAAATACCCCTCGTATATGTATCCATTGGCACGCGAATTTCTGCCACCGTAGCGCCCGCGCATACCGGCGTACAAATCATCCACCGCACGATCGGCCGCAACGTCGCTTTTCATCAGACAGTGCGCCGCGGAACGGGCCGCGCTCGGGTAAGCGTCGTCAGGCTCATAACCAGAATCCAGAACAGCACAGGCGCGCTGATCAATGCGAGGCGGATGGCAATCGCGATCGGCGCCCCGATCCCGACGGCGTAACCCAGCCATTTAAAACTCCCGAGTAACACGGCTTCACTGATACCGAAACCGCCGACCGTCTGTATCGGGATTACGGCGCTGAGATTGTAGACGATCCCGAGTCCCAACGCCGTCGGTACGGGGATGCCCGGGACCACTGCGACGACGACCAGAGCGATCCCGGTCAAATTCATCGTCCATTTCAGTAACGTCAACGCGCCGAGTCCGACCACGCGCTCCCGGGTCATGTGATGACGCGAGAACATGCGCGCCTGCAATACGAGCCGCAGCAGCCGGCCGCGCCATTGATCGTGCCGATGATCCCGCAGTACGCGCGCGACACACGCGAGCAGCGGTTCAAGGAGAATCAGCAACGCCGCCAGGACGACAACCAGTCCGATACCCGCAAGTGCGACCATGGACGATTGCGCTCCACCCAGGGCCAACATCGCAATCAGTGTGAGCAGCGCGGCGAGAACAAACATATCGAACACGCGCTGAAACAGCAGACTCGCTGCGGCGATACCGGCGGGTTGCTGCATCGTTCGTACGATGACCGCGATTCCGGCGACTTCACCGAGGCGCGCCGGTAATCCCATCAGCATCACGACGTACCAGGCCGTCGCGAGGAAACAATCGCGCAGCGTCGCCCCGCCCCGGGCCAGTAAACGGAAGCGGGCCGCGGTCACAACCCCCTCTGCGAGCAGGGCAGCAATGCCGACGAGCACCCAGCGATAATCAATCGCGTGAACGAGATCGCGTGCAGCATCCCAATCGACCTGCGCCACCACGAACGCCAGCAATGCAATGCTCGCACCGGTCGCCGCGGCCCACAGCATCTTTCTGCTGTGTGTCAAAGGCCGGGTCCCGAATACCGAAAGACCTTCCCGTCACGAAATGTTAAGGCTGTCATCACGACGACACAGTGTGAAATTTCCGTTGGTTGCGATGCCGTGCGCACCATGATCGCGCTACCCGGCTAACCGATATGGCGTACACTTCGGCGCCATGTCCACGAGCAAACACCAGCGCGTCCGCCTGCGCGACGGGTTGACATTTCTTCTGGCGGCCGCGTTGGTTGTGACTTACCTTCAACAGACGTCGTACGAAATGTCGACGCCAACGCTCGATGCGCTGCGGTACGTCGACTACGCGCTCAATATACACGACCACGGCGTTTTCGGGATGTCCCGAACCCGGCGCGATCGACCGCCAGCGCCGGGTAACTCGAACAGTCCCCTGTATCCCGCGTTGCTTGCCGGGGTAATGCACATCGACAGCCGATTTGCGGAAAGCCTGCGTTGCGCCGTCGTAGCGCGCCGCGATGCAGCCACGTGCCCGCGGTTCTATACGACCATTACCGCCGTTCAGTGCGCGCTCGTCGTCGGCGCGCTGACGTGCCTGTGGTTCACGGCGGCGCGAACGTTCCGGCGACGATCCATCGCGTGGCTCGCGTGCGCGCTTGCGCTCTCATCGACGAAGTTGATGTTTTTCGCCAACCATATGTTAACGGAAGTACTCGTATTGTTCCTGTTCGCAGCGCTGATGGCAGCGCTCGCGCTGGGCGGGCGACTGGGCGCGGGATTAACCGGGCTGTTGCTCGGCGCCCTCACTCTGACACGCCCGGAATATCTTTATCTCGCCGTCGTTATGGGTCTAATCGGTGCCACCAGCGCGGGGCTGTGCCGGGGACGTGGTTATGGCGCCGGGCTCGTCGCCGGCGTCAGTCTGTTTGCGCTCGTCGTGGGGCCATGGCTCGCACGAAACGAGCACCATTTCGGCACTGTCGGCGTGACCGGAGGCTACGGCGATGTGATCCTCGCCTACCGGATTGCCTACAACCGGATGAGCGTCGGTGAATGGGGCGCCGCGTTCATTTACTGGTTACCCGGCCACGGCGAAGCACTTGCGGCCCGCTGGCTGCCGCCACACCTGATCGCGAACCTCGGCACCGAACCGGACTCGTACCTGTACCGTGACAGCGCCGAGATTTTCGACGCCGGGCTTGCGGCGGTCAACGGCGAACGTGAAAAACTGACGGGATACCTGATCCGAAACGAAATTCTCGCGCACCCCGTGCGACATATCTACGCGAGCATACCGCTCGCCTGGCGCGGGATACTCGCGGGGAAATACCTCGCTGTCGCGGGTGTTCCGGCTCTCGCATTTTTCCTGTTAACGGCGGTGCGTCGGCGCGACGGCAGCGTATTACTACTCATGGTGCCGCCGATGGTCATGGTCGCACTGTATGCGGCGGTGTCGGTCAGCGTACCGCGCTACAACGTCTATCTCATTTTTTACTATGGTATTGCGGCGGCCTGGCTCATCGTATCGCTGTTGGAGCGACATCTGTTAAGCACACAATCAGTCGATTTGAGTTGAACTCGGGTGGTCGTCGAGAAGATGTTCCGACAGTAATCGATGTAACGGCACGGTAGGAACACTGCGCACGTCAAAATCGATCGCCGCAAGTATAAATTGCAAACCGATGATGATGGGTAGTGCGGCCAGCATCACGGTACCGGCCGTCGCGGAGACCCCGGCGGATTCCGCCGCCGTCCACTGGTAAGTACCGAACACGATGCCAAAGAAGAACAGCAACGGTCCGAGTATCCACTGAATCGAGGCGACGCTGAAATTGCGCAGAAAATAACTGTAGAAAATGCGCTTCACAAAGTTACCCATGTGCTTCGCGATGAACACCGGCAGGGACCCGACGAGATCAAGGTGGCTCTGTTCCTCGCCGTACTGGGCATGCATCGGTACATCGATGACGACAGCCCGGAGCGTGTTCAGGCGGAACAGCATATCGGATTCAAAGAAATAGTCGTCGCTGATCTTGTCGAGCGGCAGCAGGCGCAGGGGGGAAGCATGAATGGCAATAAAGCCATTCGCGGGATCGAACACGTTCCAGTAGCCCGATGAGAATTTACTCACGAACGACATCGCAACGTTGCCGACGATACGGTATCGCGGCATCGTCGAGATATTTTCCAGGCTGAAAAAACGGTTGCCTTTCGCGTAATCGGCATGCCCGTCCGCGATCGGGGCGATCAGACTCGCGATCAAATCGGGGTCCATTTGCCCGTCGCCATCGAGCTTGACGACGATGTCAGCACCGGCCTTCAACGCCGCGATAAATCCTCGCTTCGTCGCACCCCCAACGCCCTCGTTGCGTTCGCTGAACAGTACAGTGACGCGCGGGTCTTCGGATTTTTCCTCGACCAGCGAGCCGGTCCGGTCCGGGCAACCGTCGTCAACGCAAACAATGTCGGCAACCGTTGCGGGAATACTCGCGAGTACATCGAGGATGTGTGCGCGCTCGCGGTAGCAGGGAACGACGACGGCGATGCGCAATTCCGCCTCGCCGTCGTTTTCGGTCGCTCGGGCATCGAGTTTTCGCATCAGTTGCTGGGTCTCGATGGCCATGAGGACTCGCGGTGATCAGCGCCGCGTTCAGGCGTGCACGATGACGCCGCGCGCATTCACGCCTTTCTCGAGATCCTCGAACGCAACCATCGCGTCGTCGAGGCTGTAGGTCTTGCTCACGAGAGAGTCGAGATCGAGCCGCCCCTGACGGTACAGTTCCAGGTACATCGGGAAGTCGGTCTTGAAGTTGACCCCGCCGTACATCGAACCCATGAGGGTTTTCGCGGTAAACACCATAATCGGCTGGCGCACCGAGTACTTGTCGTCGAGCCTGCCGACTCCGACAACAACGATATTGCCGCCCTTGCGCGTTGCCTTGATGCATTGTTCGACGAGTTTGCCGCTGCCGACGACTTCGAATGCGTAATCGACGCCCATGCCGTTCGTCATTTCATAGATCTGCTTTACCGCATCGGCATTCGGGTCGATGGTGTCGGTCGCGCCGAACTGACGCGCCATTTCCATCTTCTCTACCGACAGGTCGCAGGCGATGATTTTCGATGCGCCGGCGATCCGCGCACCCTGGATGGTATTGAGGCCGACACCGCCGCAACCGAATACGGCAACCGTTGCACCGGTCGGGACCTGCGCCGTTTTAATGACCGCGCCGACCCCGGTGCTGACCCCGCAGCCGACGAGCGCGGCGGCTTTGAAATCGAATTCCTTGTCAATGGCGATGACACAGGCCGCAGGTACGACGGCATATTCCGCCATGAGCCCGCAGAACGACATCACGAATACATCCTTGTCGCCCTGGTGAACCCGGGTCGTGTTGTCGAACAGGTTTCCGTTCTGCGGCGCGACGCTGCACAGGTACGCCTCCTGGCGCAGACAATGGAAACACTCACCGCAACTCGGAATAAACGAAATCGCCACGTGGTCCCCGGGTGCAACATTCGTCACGCCCTCGCCGACCTGCTCCACGATCCCGGCGCCCTCGTGACCGAGTACCACCGGGAGGGGACTCGGGATAGTCCCGTTTGCGACCGACAGATCCGAATGGCAGACGCCGGTCGCTTTCATTTTGACCAATACTTCACCGACTTTCGGCGCGTCCAGGTCTACATCGGTGACCCCAAATTTATCGATGTCGTCTACGACCACTGCCTTCATGCGCTTGCTCTCCTCATCGCGTTGTCATTCGAAGTTATGCCGGGGCCCGGCATCCTCGACAGGAGTCGAGGTTCCGGATCCGCTTCTGATGGCGCAATATCATACCGTTTCTTGCGCGCGCTCGCTGATGGCGCGTCGGCCAAATTCGACCTCACCGGCACGTTGACGGACGAATCCGGCCTGTTGCCCCCCCAGGCAGCGATGCGCGGGCGTTATGCCCGGGCAGGGCCGCTATTTAATGCTCCGCCATCACCGTACGCTACGAGCGGCCAATCAACCGGGATTCTCGCTGAATCAAAACGATGGCCCGAATATCCTGCGCTTCCTTTTTCCCGGTACGCATCCAGCGCCGATCATCAGCGTACAATCGGAACAGGCGGCGGCGGATGCGCACGCCGGCCATCAGGAGAACAGACTGACTCGCCCCAAGACCTGACAGACAGATCCCTGGAAATGACGATATCGCGTCGGCTCGCGCGCATGAAGCGGCAAACAAACCTGTTCTTCCTGCCAGCCATCGTTGCCGCGGGCAGTTTCCTGTTCGACCCTGCATCGTGGGCCGAAACCGAAGCGCGGATCAGCCTTGACGGCGACACGATCAGCTACGAAGGCACGCTCGCTGGCGGCGGCTTCGAGCGCTTAACGAGACACTACGAGGCCAGCGACGAGCCGATACGCTGGCTCAGGATCAGTTCCGCCGGGGGCGAAGTGAATGCCGCGATGGATTTCGGCGAATGGATATTCGCCCGCCGCCTGAACGTGCGCGTCTACGACCGTTGTCTCTCGTCCTGTGCAAATTACGTCTTTACCGCAGGCATCGTCAAAGTGATTGAAGCGGGTGCTATCGTGGCGTGGCACGGCTCGGCCATTCAGTCAGAGGAAGAAAGCCGTGCGGCCATCAACAAGATCATTGAGCGAGACATACTGCCGACCACCAGCCCGGAGATGCATAGCGCCGTACGCGAAAAATTAATGCGCGAGACGTTCGACTATCTGCGTCGCGCGCGCGACAGACAGCGTGAATTTTTTGCGCACATCAAGGTCGACGAGCAGATCACACAGGTTGGCAACGGACGCGCCGACGTGCGGGACTTCTGGTTTCTATCGGTCGGTTCAATGGCGTCTTTCGGTGTCGATCATGTCGTCGCGCCGAGTGATTACGCAAACACTGATACGCAACGGTTCGGCGACGGACGCGTCACTTACATCGAGCCCGACGGCCTGCAAAAAGGCACGCCGACATCCGCAAGCCCGGAGCGCATTGAATGAAAATGCGCTTCCTCGTCTTTACCGATCTCGACGGGACGCTGCTCGATCACGATACCTATGCATTCGCACCGGCAACAGAAGCACTGGCGAAACTCGCCCGTGAAGAGATCCCGGTCGTGATTAATACGAGCAAAACGTTCGAAGAGGTACGCGTCTGGCGCGACCGCCTCGGGCTTGCGACCCCGTTTATTGTTGAAAACGGCAGCGCCCTGGTCATCCCAAACAAATTCGAAACCGGCACCGCTGATACAGCGTTGCCCGGTGCAACCCTTAAAGACGGTTTCAGGTGGCTTGAATTCGGGGCGTCACTCGATGAAATCCGCGCAGGCTTGCGCGCCATCAATGAACATCGGCAATTCAAATACCGCGGCTTCAGTGAGATTTCCGCCCGCGAACTCGCAGCCCTGACCGGGCTCGGCGAACGCGAAGCCCGCGATGCCAAGGCCCGCCTTTATTCCGAACCCGTGTTATGGGGCGACGACGAGAGCGCGCTATCGGCTTTCACGGAAGAACTAAAAACCCGCCATCTGACCGCAGTGCGCGGTGGCCGTTTCGTTCACATCATGGGCGCAACGGACAAGGGCGCCGCGCTGCGGGAAACCGCGCGCTGGTTTGCCGCACTGTACGACGCACAAATCACAACGATCGCGCTCGGGGACAGTCCGAACGATTGCGAAATGCTCGAGGCCGCCGACATCGCGGTTATCGTCAACAACCGGAACTCGCCGACGCTGTCGATTGCCGGCACCAGAAGCCTATACACTAAGGCCGAAGGGCCGAGCGGATGGCAGGAAGCGTTCGACGAGCTTTTTCACAGCGATATCAGGTGACACCGGAAATTATAAGAGGAACGACGGGTGGGTGATTTTTACCAGAACGGGATCATTACGACGCTACACAACCTGTCGAAGCGCCCGCTCGAAGAGCTCGAGGCCGAACTCGTGCGTTTTGCCCGACAACGACCGATGGCCCTGGTTCTGCCATCATTGTTCTCCGAACTCGAAGGACCCGCGCTCGGGAACATCATCGACGAACTGAGCGGCGTCCCGTATCTCGACGAGATCGTCATTGGCCTCGACCGCGCCGATGTCGATCAATTTCAATACGCGCTGAATTATTTCTCACGGTTGCCACAGCGGCACCGGGTTTTGTGGAACGACGGGCCGCGGCTGCAAGCCATCGACGCAAAACTCGCGGCCGAGGGTCTCGCCCCGAAGGAACTCGGCAAGGGTCGCAACGTCTGGTATTGCTTTGGCTACATCCTCGCCTCGCACCGGGTTCAGGCCGTCGCTCTGCACGACTGCGACATTCTCACCTACAAGCGCGAGTTGCTCGCGCGGCTGATCTACCCGATCGCAAATCCGCGATTCAACTACGTCTTCTGCAAGGGGTATTACGCGCGCGTCGCTGAAGGGAAAATCAACGGTCGCGTTTGTCGGCTGCTCGTGACCCCGCTGTTGCGCGCGATGAAAAAAATCTGCGGCCCACTCGATTATCTCGAGTTTCTGGACAGCTTTCGCTATCCGCTCGCCGGAGAATTCTCGATGCGCACCGATGTCATCAACGATATCCGCATTCCGAGCGACTGGGGCCTCGAAATCGGTGTCCTGTCGGAAATGAACCGGAATTATGCGACGAATCGAATATGCCAGGTCGACATCGCGGATGCCTATGACCACAAACACCAGTCCCTGTCGCCGGACGACGTCAACGCCGGCCTGTCAAAGATGAGCACGGACATCGCAAAGGCGATTTTTCGCAAGCTGGCGACGAACGGCCAGATTTTCTCGACCGAAACATTCCGCAGCGTGAAGGCCACTTATTACCGTATCGCGCTCGACTTTGTCGAAACCTACTACAACGACGCAGCGATTAACGGTCTGAGCCTGGACCGGCATAACGAGGAAAAAGCAGTCGAGCTGTTCGCCGAAAATATCATGCGCGCCGGCAACTACTTCCTCGAGAACCCGATGGACGCGCCGTTCATCGCGAGCTGGAACCGTGTTGTCGCCGCGGTGCCGAACATTCTCGAGGAAATTCGCGAGGCTGTCGAAGCAGACGCCGCCGAGTTCAGCAGCTAGGGCCTGGGCATGGCTGCCGACGACTTTCGCGCGCGCGTGCTCGAACATCTGGTCCGTATCTATCCGGACGAGGATAACGACGAGGTCTGCGCGCAACTTCTCGATGCACTGTCGATCACCGAGCCGGATCCGGTCGACAGCCATCGCAATCACTGGGACGAGACCGACGTTGTCGTGATCACCTACGGCGACACGATCGTCAGCGAAAACGAGACACCGCTGAGCGTGCTCGGTGATTTTCTGCAGCGTGAGCTGCACGATCGGACCACGACCGTGCACATACTTCCGTTTTTCCCCTACAGCTCCGACGACGGCTTTGCCGTGATCGATTACAGCAGCGTCAACGAGGCGCTGGGAGACTGGCAGGATCTTCAGGCGATCGCCAAAGAGTTCGGGGTCATGGCCGACGTCGTCATCAATCATATGTCGAGTCGCGGCCGCTGGTTCGAGAACTACAAACAGAACCGGGATCCCGGTAGTGACTATTTTGTCGAAGCCTCGCCGGACGCTGATTTATCGGCCGTCGTTCGGCCACGAACGTCTCCTCTGCTCGCGCCGGTGGAAACGGTCGACGGCCTGAAACACGTGTGGTGTACGTTCAGCCACGACCAGGTGGATATGAATTTCGCAAATCCGAAAGTACTGATCGAATTCGCGAGGATAATCCGGCAATACCTGGAATACGGGATCCGCTGGTTCCGACTCGATGCGGTCGCGTTCCTGTGGAAGGAAGTCGGCACGCCGTGTATTCATCTTCCGCAGACACATGAACTGATCAAGCTGCTGCGCCTGTTGATTGAGACCCAGGCGCCCGATGCCGTCATCGTGACCGAAACTAACGTCCCGAACCGCGAGAATCTGACGTATTTCGGAAACGGCAACGAAGCGCACGTCATTTACAATTTTTCATTACCACCGCTGATAATTCATACGCTCATCAGTGGTGACTGCCGGCATCTGAAAACGTGGCAAATGAGTATGCCGCCGGCACAACAAGGCACGGCCTACCTCAATTTCATCGCATCGCATGACGGTATTGGCGTTCGACCGGCTGAAGGTCTGATGACGCCTGACGAGACCGCTCGAATGATCGAGACGATGGAGCGGTTCGGCGGACACGTCACGTACCGCGACATCGACGGGGTCCAGCAAAAACCCTATGAAATCAATATCGCTCTGATCGACGCACTCGCGGGGACGAGTGCGGGCGGACCTGACGATCTACGCTACGAACGGTTCATCTGCGCGCATACGATCATGCTCGCGCTCGAAGGCATTCCGGCGTTCTACATACACAGCCTGCTCGCGACACCGAACGATCACGAGCGCCTCGAAAATACCGGACGGCTGCGCTCGATAAACCGGCATCAGTGGGACGCGGCGGCGCTCGAAAGCGCGCTCGCAGATCCCCGATCACTCCACGCACGGGTTTTCAACGAAATACGGCGATGCATCGATATTCGCAGGCGCCATCCGGCGTTCCATCCCAACGCGACGCAATATACGCTGCACTTCGGTAACGCGATATTCGGCTTCTGGCGACAGAGCATGCGGCGCGAACAAAGCATATTTGCCCTGCATAATGTGACGAGCCAGCCACAGACCGTCTCGCTAAGCGAACTCAACCTCATTGCCACCGAGAGCTGGACGGAACTGATCCGCAATACGGACATCCATCATCTGCACGGCGAGTTGACGCTCCGCGCTTACGAGTGTGCCTGGCTAACGAATTTACAGGCTGAGCCGTAGAACGGCAAACGGCCATCACACAACAACAACGGGAAACGCGCCCCTCGGTATACACGCATGCAACTTGAAAATATCAACGTCGAAGAAATCGCGCCGCTACCGTCGCCGAATCACATCCGTGCGGAAATTCCCTTCACAGCGGCCGCGGCCGCAACGGTTGAACAGGGCCGCGGCGACATCACCCGGATTATCGAGCGGGACGACCCGCGCATGCTCGTCGTTGTCGGCCCCTGCTCGATTCACGACCTCGACGCGGGCATCGAGTACGCCGAGCGCCTCAGTGCCCTGCAGCAGGCCGTCGCGGGAACGTTCAGACTGGCGATGCGGATCTATTTCGAAAAACCGCGCACCACCGTCGGCTGGAAAGGATTTATCAACGATCCGCATCTGAACGACTCTTTCGAGGTCGAAGACGGCATTCGGGAAGCGCGGCAGTTTTTGATACGCATTGCCGAACTCGGACTGCCGGCTGCCACCGAAGCGCTCGATCCGATCATTCCGCAATATCTTGGCGATTTGATCAGCTGGTACGCGATCGGTGCACGCACCACGGAATCGCAAACCCACCGCGAAATGGCAAGCGGATTATCCGCACCGTGCGGATTCAAGAATGCGACGGACGGCAATGTCGGGATCGCCGTGAACGCGATCAAGTCCGCGAACCAACCGCACCACTTTCTCGGTATCACCGATGACGGTTCGACCGCGGTGATCAGAACCCGCGGTAACCAGCATGCACACCTGATCCTGCGCGGCGGCCGCGAACCGAATTATGCGCCCGAGTACGTGGCAGATGCGGTGGAGCGGCTCGAAGCCGCGGACTTGTCTCCCGCGGTAATGATCGACTGCAGCCACGGTAATTCAAACAAGGATCCGGACGTGCAGCCCGTTGTTGCGCGCGCGTGCATGGAGCAGCGACTGGCGGGTCGGCAAGCGCTGATTGGGCTGATGATCGAGAGCCATCTGCATCACGGCAACCAGGCACTCGGGCCCGATCCTCGCGAACTGCGCTACGGTGTCTCGATCACCGATGCGTGTATCGACTGGCCGGCCACCGAAGCGCTGCTGTCGGAACTGCACGATCGGGCGCAGTCGGGGACGGCATAAGGTTTCCGCTCGTTAGCGATCCTTGTACTGCTCGTCTCCGAACATGTTGTTGTAGGCATCGTCGGTCGGGTCGCCGACTTTCTGATCTTCCGCCATCAGCGAGATCCCGCGAATGACGGCCGGCCGTGCGGCCACGATCGCGTTCCAGCGCTTCACGTGCGGGAACTCCTCGATATCGATCCGATGCAATTCCCACTGATTCGGCATCGTCCACGGATAGGTCGCGACGTCGGCGAGCGAATAGTCGTCACCGGCAAGGTATTGCGAGCGCTCGAGACGATTGTTCATCACGCCGTAGAGACGCTTCGTCTCATTGTGATAACGGGCTTTTGCGAGCGGAACATCCTCGGGACAATAACCCTGAAAGTAGCCGTTTTGTCCGAACATCGGCCCGACACCACCCATCTGGAACATGAGCCACTGCATCATGTCGTAACGCGCCGTCATTGATCGCGGCCACAATTTCCCGGTCTTCTCGGCGAGGTACAACAGGATCGCGCCGGACTCGAACAACGCGTAAGGGCCACCATCGGGACCGTCGTGGTCAACGATCGCCGGTACCCGGTTGTTCGGGTTGATGGCGAGAAATTCCGGCGCAAATTGTTCGCCTTCGAGAATGTTGACCGGTATCGTCGAATACTCGAGAGCCACTTCCTCGAGCATGATGCTCGCCTTGTAACCGTTTGGCGTGGGCCAGTAGTACAGGTCTATCATCGCGTGCCGTTCGACTGTTGCAGCGCGAGGACGGCGGCGACGTGCTCCTGACATCGGGCAGCGCTGTCGTCGCCGGCAAAGTCGACGTTGTAATGGCACGTGACCGACGGCCGCGTGATCGCCTCGTTCCACCACGCCTGCAAATTTGAACGTCCCTCGAAGCAGTCAAAATCCGGATACAGCGGGTCTTTTGCATCGTAGAACTTCGCCCGGAAATCCATGTAACTGATGGCGTGCAACATCGCGACCTGCCCGATATCAAACTGCGCGAAACCGCGTGCGCAATACGCATCGAGCGCGTCGAGGCCGCGAATGAATTTCGGCCACACCCATTCGAACAAACCGATGCGCTGGCTCTCCGGCGGCTGCCACCCTTCCATGACGAGCTGAACGGTGGTTTCGAAGATCGTATCGGACAGCGCGAGGCGAGTGACCGCTTCCCATCGCGCGGGGCCGGCAACCGGATACAGCGGGGTCCCGGATTTGTTCATACTGTCGAGACACTCGACCACGGCCTGGGAGCCGTATACGACCTGCCCGTCGTCAAGCGCGAGCATCGGTACCTTGTCGAGCGGATTAAGCGCGGCTATCGAGTAAGCGTCGCCCTGGTCTTCGCCCTGCGCGTTCTTGAACGGGTAAGTCGCGATGAACGTGATGTCATCCCACAACCCGGCTTCGTGAGCCGTCACGAGCGCCTTGTGTATGAAGGTATGAAACGGGGAGTAGAACAAACGCATCGGCCACCTCTTCGCGGAATTTAGACGGATTCAGCGTGCCAGCCTAACCGAAACACCATTGATCGACATCCGGACATCGGCGTTGCACGAACCCCGGTTCTGATTCTACGATGGGCAAAACAACCCGTGAGAACGCCAATGACTGTTATCGAGACCGGAACCGACGAATTGTTATGCGAAATCGATGACGGGGTCGCGACGATCACGCTGAACCGGCCGGACAAACGCAACGCGCTGTCGGACGTCCTGACCCCGGCGCTGCGTGAAACACTGCTCATCACCGACCGCGACGAGGCGGTACGCTGTATCGTGATCACCGGCGCAGGCCGGGCATTTTGCGCCGGCGGTGATATTTCCGGCATGGGCGGCGGTGCGGGCACGCCGACGCAGCGCCAGTCGCAGGAAAGCGCCATCCGCGAACTGACGCACCGTGAAGAAACGCTGACCCTGCGCCTGCACGAACTCAGCACGCCAACCATTGCCGCGGTGCCCGGCCCTGCGGCCGGCGCGGGGTTTTCGATAGCGCTTGCATGCGACTTCCGCATTGGTGCCGAAAGCGCGTTTATAAAAAGCGCGTTCGCAAACATCGGACTCCCGGGCGACTACGGCGGCAGTTGGCTATTGACCCGTTTGATCGGACCGGCGAAGGCAAAAGCCCTGTACTTCCTCTCACCACGCGTCGACGCCGCGGAATGTCTTGCGCTCGGAATATTCGATGAGGTCGTCGCCGACGATGCACTGCAGGCGCGCGCCCGCGCGATGGCCGCGAAGATAGCGGCTGGTCCGCCGATCGCGATCGCGTATATGAAGTCACACATCAATGCGGCCGCGCACAGCGACCTGCGCAGCTGCCTGGCCAGCGAAGCCGACCACACCATCCGGTGCATGGATACCAATGACCATCGCGAGGCAGTGAAGGCGTTCATGGAAAAACGCCCGCCACAGTTCAACGGACGCTGATCGGGTCACAAACGAGGGCCGGTTTCCGCCGCCGGACCGACCCGGATGGCGCTCAGGCGTTCGGCCGTCGGGGTTTCGCCGCGTGCACGTAGATAAGTTCCCACCCGACCTCGACGCGCCCATGCGAGCGATCGATCGACAGATACTGTTCGATCCCTCGGGCAATGGTCCCTGCCTCGCATCGCAGGCCGAATAATCCGCTGAAAAAACGCAGCAGATCGGCATCGCCGTCGAATCGCCAGGGAACCGACTCCACGCTCGCACGAATATCCGTGTAACCCGTGTCACGCAATAACGCCTCGATCGCGGCCTGATCGAGAAAACACCCGTCGTGACCGGTGGGATTGTGTTCATTGACAAATTCGTTCAGCCAGCGCGCGACGGCGGAGTCCGGCGCAACATCGCACAAGCCGAGTTGCCCGCCCGGCACGAGCACCCGCCAGACCTCTGCCAGTGTTCCCCGCGCGGATGGGCTGTGGTGCAACCCGGCGAGCCCGAGCGCTATGTCGATCGAGTTATCGGCAACACTTTCGAGGTTGTCGATTTCATCGGCGTAGATCGTATGCCGAGGCGCCAGCCGCGCGCGCAGCTCCGCGGAAGGTTCGACACACACGCAATGAATGCGGCCGCCGCTGCGCTCGGCGATCGCATCGGCCACAAAGCCGCCGGCAGCCTGAATATCCAGCAGGGTTCCGGCGACCGGAAACTCCACCTGTGCACACAGGGTATCGAGTTCAGCCTGCCGCGCACCCGCGTACTCGGCCATGGCCCAGGGTGCGGATGTTGTCGGTAAGCTCATAAATAGTTCTCTGAGAGTACTTTAGCCATTAACAAGCCTGTCGTCGGCATCAGCGGCGCCAGTTTGCAAACCTTTACCGATCCTTGCGTGGATCGAGCCTTGTCCGGCTGATATCAGCGAGGACCGGGAGTCCACGCCCGCACGTACAGTCCGTGTCGAGGCGCGCCCGCCAGCCAATGCTGAAGCGGGGAACCGGCAGACGCAGGTTGTGCAAATCCGTGACGACGATATCACCGCTCTGCCCGTCGGCAACGCCGGCCCCGACCGCATCGACGACTTCGACATAAACGTTCTCACCCTGGACGTGCATCGATCCGGCTTCCCTGCACGCAAACGCGATCGCGCCCGTCAGCGGTGTCGCAAAGTGGAACCTGACCGCCGCCCCGAACAGGGATGTGGCCGCGGCCCGCAGCCCCGGTGCAGGAACCTCGCCGTGAACCCGGACCATCGCGAGCGCTGGCGGGTTGACGTTACCGGCTTCGAAACACCGAACGAGATGTGCGAGCGTAGCGCTGGGGCATTCGAGGACGTCGGCGCCCGATGTTGCGAGTGTCGCGGCGAGTTGTTTCGGGTCCAACGCCGCATCGAGCATGATCCGACGATTGGTCGTGCTGAGACATTCAAACGCCGTCACCCACCCGTCGCGACCGGCAGCCGTCGTCGGCGCGCCGGCCTGCTTCGTGTCGATCACGACGGTGACGGCGCCGGGGTCACGACCATGCCACTGCAGTTCTCTGAGGCGGATGGCCGCATCGAAAAACGCGCTCAGTGCCGGTCGCTGAAGCGTTGGCAGTCCGTTACCCGGGTTGATCGCAACATCATCGCCATGCGCGGCCGGTATCGTGACGAGGCCATCGCGGGCAAACTCGGCCAACATCGATGGATCGGTCACGGGAAGACGCTGCCACTGCGCTGCCGAGGGGATCGCGCCGGCCTTGATCCCCGCCGCGGCAAAGCGGCGGCGGTGAAATGCACTGGTTTCGCCGTAGTCGACCAGCTGCCCGAGCTGTCGCAGGCCTGCCGCGGCCACATCGTCGCGATGCCACCACTGGCTCAATTGCAACTGGAACAGCATCGCGAGCACGACGTTGGTATTCGGCGAACCGGACCCTGGCCAGCCGATTTCCGATAACGTTGAATCGGCGTTGAACAGCTCCGGCAACAGCTGCGGGTGGCGCGGTTTGCTTTGCTCTTTGTTCACCATCGGACGTCAATACGCAGCATCGAAACGGATTAGCCGGCGTCGCCCGGGAACGTATCCGGGACCCGGCAGACGAACTCTTCGTACTTCTGGCCGCTGCCCCGTTCTATGTGGTCGACCCACGAAAACCGAATCGCATACGGGTAGCGCAATCGCTCCTGCAGGAATTCAGTGAGCTTCGCTTCCTGTTCCGTCGTAATTGGTTCGTTGACGACGGCGCGCAGTTCGATTGACTCCGGCGTGTGCTGAATCAGTTGCACCTGCTGCAGCGGCGCAATGCGGGTAATCGCCGGCCCGCCGTACGCCGGCCAGAAACGCTCACCGTCGGGACGCACGGCCATGTTGCGGGTACGCCCAATCACGCGTTTGAGAACCGACAGACCACGACCATCCTCGAGCGGTTCACCCACTTCAGCGTAGTCACCATTCGCGTATCGGATCAGCGGCGAGGCGAAATTATGCAGAGAGGTCACGACGATCCGTCCGACCGTACCCGGTCGGCAGGGGCGGTCGTCGTCATCGAGAACTTCGACAATGTGGCTCTCATCGGCGGTGTAATACGCGTCCGACCCGGGTGCCTGTACCGCCATGACCCCGAGTTCGTTGGCGCTGTAGATGTCCGCGACAGCTAACCCGAACGTCGCGCGGCATTGCTCGCGCAACGCATCGTCAACGATCTCGCCGTACGTGTGGATCTGTTGAATGAAATCGATCCGGCTGCCATCGCCGCCGAGCACCCGCATACAGGCACGCAGGTTTGACGGCAGGGTCATCAGGTACGCCGGACGATGACATTCGAGCCATTGGAGTTGCTCTTCGAGCGTGGTGCGCACATCGATCGTGTAAGAGGGCCCCGTTACGATGCCGGCGATCCAGCCGGGCGCGGTCTCTCGCGTTTCCTCGCCGTGCAGGACCCGAATCGACGCCGCGGCCGCGGAGAAATCCATGCCTTGCCAGACGAAACTGCGCAGGTGCATTGCCGAGAACAACGCACGCATCAACCCGGTCTCGAGTACGGCAATAGGCGTACCGGTCGAGCCGGAGGTACGGACGATTTTCACCGGGCCGTGATCAGTCGGCAGCTTGCGGCTTTGCAGTGCGTCGAGATCGCTCTGAATATCCTTTCGGGTCAGCAACGGCAAACGCCAAAAGCGCTCCCAGCTGAGGGGTCGGTGCGGGTCGTAGCGACCGCGCAGGGATTGTTCGTAATGCGGGACGGTCGCCGCAGCGAATTTGAGCAGTATGTCTGCCTGCGCCAGCTGCATAGTCGCGAGCTTCTCGCGAGGCCACCGTTGAGAATGATCGAGTTGCGCGACCAGCGCCATGATCGCGGCGTCCTCGGGCCGCGGAATCGCCGGCCAGGCGATCCCCTTTACAGCACTGACAAATTCAGCCGCCGCAACCGGCATCGTCGGATACTCCGGCAAACGTCCGCCATGTCGTGATCATTGTCGGGTCGGTGCTCAAGGTTTCGTGAACACCATGAAATGCTGCTGCGGCAAAAAATCACCAGTCGTCTCCCACGCGAACCCTGCGGCCTCCATCTCGCGTTTGGCCTGCATCTGCGTCATTTTGTGCAGTCGCTTAATCGGCACCGCCGGGTCTTCTCCGCGATATTCGATGAGTACGACCCGGCCACCCCGTTTGAGCGCCACGTGGAGGTGACGCATGACCTCCCACGGGTGCGAGAACTCGTGATAGGCATCGACGATGAGGACGAGATCGACGCTACCGTGCCGCAGCCCCGGATCCGTTTCGCTCGCCAGCACGGGAATGACGTTGTCGAGTCCCGCAGCCTGCACCCGCTCGCTTAGCAACTCGAGCATCGCGGGCTCGATATCGACGGCGAAAACCTGACCCTGCGGCACCCGTCGAGCGATACGCTCGGCAAAATACCCCGTTCCGGCGCCGATATCGGCGACCGCGTCACCGGGTTCGAGCGGCAGATTTTCGACGAGCAGATCCGTCCTTTCGTCCTGCTCGCGCGACGGGCGATCGAGCCATGCCGCACCCTGGTGACCCATAACCTGCGAAATCTGCCGGCCGCGGTAAAACTTGCCCGTGCCGCCGCCGGTCGCCGCACGAGTTTCGTACAGTCCGGATGGCACTTCCCGTGGTTCAGACGCTTCCCGGGTACAGCCTGCGGCCAACTGCACCGTGAGCACGGCGACAACCATCACAAACCCGGTTGTTCGATTCACCAGCGAACCACTCGTCACCGGACTATCTGTGCGTTCCCTCACGATCGGACCCGAGCCATTGCCAAGGTTAAAGTTTGCGCCGGTTCAGCCGTCATTTAAAGCGACCACGAGTTTTACCGGGTGCCGGATTGATCGCGATCGATCACCGCTACAGGGCCCGCGGTGGTGGCTTCTGTTTCGATATCGGAAAGGATTTCGACATGATGACCGTGATTCTTCTACACGACAGTCCAACGTTGACCACAGGGTCGCGGCGCGTGATCCACGCGGCTTCGCCGACGTCCTGAAATGAATCCCTCATCCCGGCCCGTGACCGGCAAGCCGAAACTCATTCTGCTCGTCGACGACAACCCGGAAGATCAATACCTCACCGCCGAGGCGCTCAAGACGGTTGGCCGTGCGAACGAGTTTCGAGCGCTCGACAGCGGTACTCAATTGCTGGCCTACCTCAGACGCGAAGGCACCTATGCCGCCGACGGCGTCGCACCACGTCCGGACCTCGTTCTGCTCGACCTGAACATGCCGCGGATGACGGGTCATGAAACATTAACGGAACTGCGCGAAATCGACGAGTATCTCGACCTGCCGGTCATCATCTTTTCGACTTCCCAGGCAGACAACGATGTCCGCGAAGCCTATCGCAACGGCGCGAACTCCTATATCGCCAAGCCTGACTCCTTCGACGATCTGTGTGAGGCCATGGATTCCGTACAGCGCTACTGGTTCGATACTGCCGAACGCGCCCGTCGCTGAGCAACCGCGCTCACGGCGGCCGGCGCCCGAACCCGGTCGTCTGCGTGTTATCCGGGTCATTTTGTATCCAGCCGGTCAGGGTCTCCCGCAGGGCCGTTTCAACCGGCATGTCGATCTGCTGCACCCAGTCGCGTGGCACGAACACGGTAAATCCGCCAATCTGATAACTCATCGGCAGATAAACCGCGACCCGATCAGCGCCCGCGTCGTCGAACCCGAGTTCGTCGACATCGTTGCGCATGAGCAATCCGATCATCGCGGCATCGAGCGACGGATGCGAAATACTGACCACGACCCCGGCATGCTGCCCGCGCTTTGGCGACAGAAACGTCGTCAGCTGGGTTAGCGCGCCGTAAAGCTCCCGGATGACCGGGGCCCGCTTCAACGGCGTCTCGATCAATCGAAAAATCCAGCGAGTGAGCCGTGATGAGACCAGCATCCCGAGTGCGAATACTGCCGCGATCCCGAATGCAATGCCGAGCCCGGGAATTTCGCCAAGTTCCGGCCACACGCTGGACAGGGCCTGCGAGGTCACCCGGTTCAGCCAGGCACCGATGAAATACACCGCATAGACCGTCAGAAAAAACGGCAGAAATGCCAGCAACCCCCGAAGAAAAGTTCGTACGATTGGGTTCATAGCTGTCCTCACAAATTAATCGATGCGATCGGCGATCATAAGCGAAGCGACTCGAACGAGGCTTGTCGTCGCGACGCGCAGGTAACGTGCGAACGTGTGCGGTGCCATGTTGCGTTCCGCTCGCCAATCAGGGCGATCAACAACACGGGTCGGGCCGGCTTTGAAAGCGCCGGCAATTCCTGCGAACTACACCACCTTCCGGATGCTTGGCAGACTCATCATTGCAACGTAAACTTCGGTAGATAAAAGCTTTTCACGCAATGAACCGGGAGATGGTAATGACAATCCGGCCGGAAGAGGTGTGACTTGGAGCGCACCGATTCAAATAATCCGAATTACTTCCACAAGGTCGTAGACTGTCAGTGGGCCTGTCCGGCCCATACCCCGGTCCCGGAATATATCCGGCTCGTCGCCGCGGGACGCCACAGTGACGCCTACATGGTCAACTGGCGTTCAAATGTCTTCCCGGGGATCCTCGGCCGCACCTGCGACCGGCCGTGCGAGCCTGCCTGCCGTCGTGGCCGGGTCGAGGAAGAACCCGTTGCCATCTGTCGCCTCAAACGGGTCGCCGCCGATTTCAAGGGTGACATCCGTAAACGCCTGCCGAAACCGGCCCGCAAAAAGAAACGTAAACGTATCGCGTGCATCGGCGGCGGGCCGGCGTCGCTGACCGTCGCCCGGGACCTCGCGCCACTCGGCTACGACATCGTCGTATTCGACGGCGAAGATCGCGCGGGCGGCATGATACGCAGCCAAATCCCGAAGTTCCGCCTGCCCGAACGCGTCATCGATGAAGAGGTCGGTTATGTACTCGATCTCGGCGTCGATTTCCGCAGCAACACCTGGATCGAGTCTCTGAAAGACATCCTCGCCGAGGATTACGACGCGATTTTTGTCGGTACGGGCGCACCGCGCGGTCGCGACCTGAACATCCCCGGCCGCGAAGAAGCCGCACAAAACATTCACATCGGCATCGACTGGTTGTCCTCGGTATCTTTCGGCCATATCGACAAAATCGGCAAGCGCGTGATCGTACTCGGCGGCGGTAACACGGCCATGGATTGTTGCCGGTCTTCACGGCGCCTCGGCGGCGACGACGTCAAGGTTGTCGTTCGCTCCGGCTTCGAGGAAATGAAAGCGTCGCCGTGGGAAAAAGAAGACGCGATGCACGAGGACATTCCGATCCTGAACTTCCTCGTGCCGAAGTCTTTCAACCACGACCACGGCAAACTCGAGAGCATGACCTTTGAAAAGGTCGAGGCCGTTTATGATGACAACGGCAAACGCTCCCTCGTGCCGACCGGCGATCCCGACGAGACGATCGACTGCGATGATGTGCTCGTCGCGGTCGGCCAGGAAAACTCATTTCCCTGGATCGAACGCGACATCGGCATGACGTTCAACGACTGGGACATGCCCGTCGTCGACGAAGAAACGTTCCAGTCGAGCATTCCGAAAGTATTTTTTGGTGGCGACGCCGCGTTCGGCCCGGAAAACATCATCTGGGCTGTCGCCCACGGTCACGCGGCTGCCGTGTCAATCGACAAGTTTTGCCACGGCGAAGACGTCTCGAAACGACCGCCGCCGCAGGTCAACCTGACGTCGCAGAAAATGGGCATCCACGAATGGAGCTACGACAACGACATCTCGAACGACCTGCGCTACAAGGTCCCGTTAAAGGACCTGCGTAACGCGCTGGCAAATATCAAGGTCGAAGTCGAACTCGGCTACGACGAGAATCTCGCCGTCGCCGAAGCAGAGCGATGCCTCAACTGTGACATCCAGACCGTCTTCGATCACAACCTCTGCATTGAATGCGATGCCTGCGAAGACATCTGCCCGACGGACTGTATCAACTTCACCGAGAACGGTGAGGAAGACGATTTGCGGCCGCGACTAAACGTCCCCGCAGTCAATGAAAGCCAGGATTTGTACATCTCGGGAACGCTTAAAACGCAGCGCGTCATGGTCAAGGACGAAGATATGTGCCTGCATTGCGGACTGTGCGCGGAACGCTGCCCGACCGGTGCCTGGGATATGCAGAAATTCCTGCTCGATGTCGAACACGCCGGACCGAAATGCAGGGACCGGAAACGGCGGACGAAAGTAGCTTGATGCAGATCAGAACGACGTGGTGCGTAATCCGGATAATGGCAAATTGGTCCGGTCTCCCCGCGCCACTAGGCTGCAGTGAGCGGGGACTCTAGTCTGACAACCCTACGCGGAATGCGACAGTCATGAAGAATATCGAAGCGATCAACGACTTCGTCGTCAAGTTCGCGAACGTCAACGGCTCCGGCTCGGCCTCGGCTAACGCGTTGTTCGCACGCGCGGTGCTTCGCATGGGAGTCTCGGCCAGCCCGCGCAATATTTTTCCTTCGAACATCCAGGGGTTACCCACCTGGTACGAAGTCCGCGTCTGCGAACACGGATGGCAGGGACGTCGCGGCGGGGTCGATCTCATGGTCGCGATGAACCCGCAAACCTGGGATGAGGACGTGGCCGAAATCGAACCGGGCGGCTACCTCGTGTACGACTCGACGAAAGATTTGCTCGCCACGAAGTTCCGCGACGACGTTCGTTCGATCGGGATCCCGCTGACCGCAATCTGCAACGAGGCCTACACGGACGCGCGACAGCGGCAGTTATTCAAGAACATCATCTATGTCGGCGCACTCGGCGCCCTGCTCGACATCGATCCACAGGTGATAGCAGCGCTGATTGGCGAACAGTTCAAAGGCAAAGAAGCGCTGATGCAGTCGAACATCAAGGCGCTTGCGATGGGACGCGACTACGCCCTGTCGCACTTCGATTGCCCGATTGGACTGAAAATCCACCGCGCCGATTCCGTCGGCGACAAGATTTTTCTCGAGGGCAACAGCGCCGCCGCGCTCGGCGCCGTGTACGGCGGGGCAACCGTGTGTGCGTGGTACCCGATTACGCCGTCGTCCTCGGTTGCGGAAGCCTTCGAACGGCATTGCGCGCGGTATCGAACCGACTCGAGCAGCGGTCGCGCACGTTACGCGATACTCCAGGCGGAAGACGAATTATCGTCGATCGGTATGGTCATCGGTGCCGCATGGAACGGTTCGCGCGCTTTCACCGCGACCTCGGGCCCGGGGATCTCGCTCATGCAGGAGTTCATCGGGTTCGCCTACTTCGCCGAAATTCCTGCCGTCATATTCGATGTGCAGCGAGGCGGCCCGTCAACCGGCATGCCGACCCGGACACAACAGTCTGACGTCACACTGTGCGCCTACGCCTCGCATGGCGATACGAAACACGTGTTGCTGTTTCCCGAGGATCCGAAGGAAGCGTTCGACATGGGCGCGACTTCATTTGATCTGGCCGACCGCCTCCAGACCCCGGTATTCGTCATGCTCGAGCTCGATATCGGCATGAACGAACGCCTGTGTGAACCCTTGCAGTGGGATGATAGCCGACGCTTCGATCGCGGCAAGGTCATGACCCACGAAATGCTGGAACGCGGCGACGAATTCGGACGTTACCTCGATGTCGACGTCGATGGTATCCCTTACAGAACCTACCCCGGCACGCATCCCGAGCACGGGTCTTACTTCACGCGGGGCACAACGAAAGACCGCCACGCGAAGTACAGCGAAGCCGGTCCCGATTACATCGACAATATGCAGCGCCTGTTGCGCAAGTTTGAAACCGCTAAATCTCTCGTCCCCGAACCTGTATTGCACGAAGGGACGCACGCGTCGCAGTTCGGCGTGATTTTCTACGGCTCGACCGCGCCGGCGATGTATGAAGCCCTCGATGCGATGGAACGGCGCGGCCTCGATGTCGACGGTCTGCGTATCCGTGCATTCCCGTTTTCCGAAGCAGTCACGGATTTCATCGCCGAACACGATCAGGTTTTCGTGGTCGAGCAAAACCGCGATGCGCAATTGCGCATGCTGTTGATCAACGAATGCGGTGTCGATCCGTCAAAACTCGTCGCGACGCTGCACTACGACGGCACACCTATTACCGCCAGATTCATCGTCCACGAAGTCAGCGAAGGGATCGCGGCTCTGAACGAGACGCCGATGCGCTCAACCGGCACGAAATAGCCCTGCACCCGGACAGCCTGTCATGACCTACATTACGAAACCGAAGATCGCACACCCGGCCGTCGCCAAGAACGAGCTCGGCTATACGCGCCGATATTACGAAGGCGCGGTGTCTACCCTGTGTGCGGGCTGTGGACACGATTCCATCTCCGCCGGCATTGTGCAGGCATTTTTCGAATTGAACATCGAGCCCCACCGGGTCGCGAAGTTATCCGGCATCGGATGTTCGTCGAAAACACCAACCTATTTTCTCGGCAGCTCTCACGGGCTAAACAGCGTGCACGGCCGCATGCCATCGGTACTGACCGGCGCGAATCTCGCGAATCGCGACCTGCTGTATCTCGGTGTCTCCGGCGACGGCGATTCGGCTTCGATCGGTCTCGGACAGTTTGCTCACTGCCTGCGGCGCGGGGTGAACATGGTCTACGTGGTGGAGAACAACGGCGTGTACGGGCTCACAAAGGGTCAGTTCTCGGCAACCGCAGACAAGGGCTCGAAATCCAAACGCGGCGTGGTCAATCCCGACAGCAACATCGACATGGTCGGCCTCGCCCTGCAGCTCGGCGCGACGTTTGTCGCACGCAGTTTTTCCGGAGACAAGAATCAACTCGTACCATTACTGAAAGCGGCTATCGAGCACGACGGCGCCGCTTTCATCGACGTGGTGAGTCCGTGTGTCGCGTTCAATAATCACGCCGGTTCGACAAAGAGCTACGATTACGTGCGCGAGCACAACGAAGTTCTCAACCGCCTGGATTTTCTGCCGCGCCGCGACCCGATTACGGCCGATTATGCCGACGGGAGTGTCGAAGACATTCTTCAGCACGACGGTTCGGTCATACGCCTGCGCAAGGTTTCGGAAGACTACGACCCGCACGACCGAATTGCAGCTACGAATTTTCTCCAGGCGCGTGCTGCGGAAGGCGAAATCGTGACCGGACTGATTTTTCTCGATCCCGACGCCGAAGATTTGCACAGTAACCTGAACACGGTCGAACTGCCGTTGAATACGCTCGGTGAAGAAGAATTATGCCCCGGTTCGACCGCTCTCGAAGCGATCAACACAGACTTACAGTAAGGCCGTGCAGGGCCGATAAGCTCCCTGAGCACTCGCGTGCTGCCGCGATCCCGGTAACATCCAGGGGAAAAGTCATGTACGAACAATCAGCGAACTCAATTCGCGCCCGGGTGCGACTGGCCGTCGTGCTGCTGGCCGCATTTGCCTGCTCTGCCTTCGCCGTCGAATTTCCGGACAAGCCGCCGAACACGGATTTTTTCGTCGATCGCGCTGATCTGCTCGATCCGACGGCACGTAGCGCGGTGAATGAAACCGCCTCGGCATTACTCTCGGAAGAGCAGATTGCGTTGTTCGTCGTCACTATCCCTTCATTGTCGGCTTATGAGGCGAGCGGTATGAGTATCGAACGCTACGCCGGCCAGCTGTTCGACCATTGGGGCATCGGATCCCAGGAACGGAATTACGGCATCCTGCTGATCGTCTCGGTCGGTGACCGCAAGGCGCGCATCGAACTCGGCGCCGGTTTCGAACGCAACTACGACGCGCAGAGCGCGGACATCATGCAGTCGTTGATTGTTCCCGCCTTCAAACGCGGCGATTTCCCCCTCGGTATCACGGACGGTGTACGCGGTCTCGATGCGATGGCGCGCGGACTACAGTTACCGAAACCAACGGCACCGTGGTGGCTGTTACCCGCCATGATCGTTGGCGCAATCTTCATCGGCCTCGTTATTTTCAACCTGTTTAAAACCGGGCGGTCGGGATGGGCCTGGGCGCTGATCGCCGCGCTCGCGGTTGCGCTGTTTTTTATCCTCCGTGCTTCTGCCCGGGCCGGCGGGTCCGGCGGTGGCTTCGGCGGCGGTTCATCCGGTGGCGGCGGCGCGACCGGGTCATGGTGATTATCCGATGAAACGAGCCACTAAACTCTTTGGGGCGGCTGCGGTAGAAGCTGTCGAAACGGCGATTGCCGCAGCGGAACAACAAACCGGCGCCGAAATCGTTCCCGTCGTTGCGAGCGTCTCAGGGCGCTACGATCGCGCGGAGGATTTATTCGGCGTGTGCTGCGCACTCGGCGCGCTCGCCGTGGCATGGATCCTCGGCGACGCGCAGGCATGGACGGACGGCTCGACCATCGGCCTCGGCATGGCACTGGCCGCCGTGGTCGTCGGATTTATTATCGGCACGGTCATCGCTACGAAACTGACCGTGCTGCGGTTACCGTTCATTTCGCGCGCGGAAATGCTCGAAGAAGTCGAACGTCGCGCACTCGAGACGTTTCAACGCCAGCGGGTCCGCGATACGGCAAACAGCAGCGGCGTTTTGATCTACGTCTCGCTCTACGAACACCTCGTGAAAGTGATCGCTGATGATCACGCCGCGAGCAAATTACCGGACCACGCGCTCGATAGCATTTGCGCGGCCGTTGTCGACGGCCTGAAACAGGGCAATGCGGATAAGGGACTCGTCGCTGCCATCGCGAAAACCGGTGAAGTGCTTGCGCACGCGATCCCGCCGGACACGGAAAATCACCTGCCTAACCAGCTTATCCTGATCGATTGAGCGAAGCGCAAACCGTCCTCGTTACCGGCGCCACTGATGGTATTGGCCGTGCGACGGCAACCGCACTCGGGGCCCGCGGATGGCGGGTCCTGGTGCACGGACGGGACGAGTCAAAAGCGAGACACGCCGCCGGAGACATCAATGGCATTCCGGTTTGGGGTGATTTCTCGGATCTCGCCGCGGTCACTCGGCTCGCCGAAACAATCAGCACCGTCGCACCGACCCTCGACGCGCTTGTCAACAACGCCGGCATCTATGCAACCAGCCGAACCGAGACTGCTCACGGGTTGGAAATGACCATGGCGGTCAATTATTTCGCGCCGTTTTTGCTAACCCATCACCTGCTTCCCCTCCTCACCCGCTCGCCGGCGGGACGCATTGTGAATGTCAGTTCGATGACCCACAGTGGCGCCCGTCTCGATCCGAAGCAGCTCGATTTCGGACGAGGCTGGGATGCCTACGGCGTCTACGCAGCGTCGAAGCTCGCAAATATCCTGTTTACGCGGCAACTCGCCGTGAATCTCAAACGCACGGCAGTGACGGCGAATGCGCTGCATCCCGGTGTCATTGGCACGAAATTGTTGCGCGCGGGCTTCGCCATGGGCGGTGCGAGCGTGCAGGACGGCGCGAGAACATCGGTCTTTCTCGTCGACGACGGATCCGTCAAGGGTGTCTCCGGCCAATATTACGTCGACTGCAGATCGATAGAGCCCTCGCGCGCCGCCAGGGATGCCCGCCTCGCCCGGAATTTGTGGGATGCAACGTACGAACGGCTCGTCGCGTATCTCTGAATTCGCGCGGTGTCGCGCTCAGGCGGTCATGAATTCCACGAACAGATCGCCGACAATGTCCGGCCGGTCGAGCATGAACCAGTGGCTCCCGCCTTCGAGGCGTTCGTACGACCATTCGGCATCGACATAGCCTGCGGACGAAGCCATCTGCACTTCGGTCAGGTAGGCATCGCCGCTGCTCCAGATTCCGAGCGTCGGACACTGCACGTGGGGTAATACCCACCCTTCGGGTGTCCACGTTTCAAGGTCGACGTTGGCCCGGTACCAGTTCAGTCCCGCGGTCAGCGCCCCCGGCCTCGACAAGTCGGTAATCCAGGTTTCCATTTCGCTGTGATGCCCGAACAGGTCGCGAAACCACTGCCAGTCATCGCGTACGAGTATCTCTTCGGCGAGACCCTCGCGCATGAACATGAGCATGTACCAGGCGAGGCGCCGCTGCGCGATGCCGGCGTGCCACAGGGCACTCAGGTGCCCGACCGAGCAGGCGATATGCCTCTCGACCCGTTCCGGACAGAATGCCGCCAGCGCCCAGCCGACCGCCGCGCCCCAATCGTGACTGATGAGGCGCACCCGGTCGATGCCGAGTGCATCGAGTAACAACACGGCGTCACCCATGGTCTCGCCGATCGTATACGCGCTTTTCTCCGCCGGCTTGTCGCTGCGGCCGAAACCGCGCTGATCCGGTGCGATAACACGAAAGCCCGCATCGACGAGACGCGGAATCTGGTGACGCCACAACCGTGCGGAATCGGGAAAGCCATGTAGCATCAACAGCGGCTCGCCGCTGCCGACGTCGGTGACAGCGATGTCGAGCTCGCCGAGCTTCATGATCGTGTCGGTCATAGGTTTCCTGCGCCCGAGCGCCTTGCGGCCGCCCGTGTATCCGGGACTAGTCGGAGACCTCGATGATATTGTTGTCGTCGTCGAGTACGAGCCCGGCACTCGCAGCCGCCTCCTTCATCGATTCGGGCCAGCCGACCCGACCCGGATCCTTGCCGCCAACAACGGCGAGCATCATCGCGGACTCGTCTCCGATGTTCCGAAAACCGCGCATCACGTTCAACGGGACGGAGATCACGTCATGCTGCTCGAGAATGACCTCCTTGTCCCCGTTTGGCCCCCAGTAGATCGCCCACCGACCGCTCAACGGCATGAACACTTCCTCGGTCAGATGGGAATGCAGTGCAGCGCCTTTGCCAGGTTCGGAGCGAATCATCGCGAGGTGGAATTCCTGGGCTCGCATCGGCGGATTCATTTCCGGATCTTCCATGACGCCGCCGCCGATAATGCTGAATATTTCGCGTTCGTGGCCCGGAATCCGGGTGTCGATAAACGCCTTGTGCGAACTCTTTTGATCCTTGAAGCGCGCGACCTGTTTTTCCATCTCCTCGACCGTGAAATCGATCGTTGTTACTTCTGCGACATTGGCCATCTGCTACCCCCGGTGTCGGTTAATTGTGAACCCGAGACTAGCGCAATCGTGGCGCCGGATCACCTGCGGGATCAATTTCGTGACAGTCGAGCGGCGGGCCAAGATGCGCTATGGTTGCGCGGTCGACGAGTGTATCCGGATCGGACTTATGCAATCAGCTTTAATCCGCCTTGCTGGCGGCCTCATGTGTCTGTGCCTGATGCTGGCACCCCAATTTGTCCTGGCCGAGGACGACCCCGCTGCCGCGTCCGCGGCGGCCGTGGAACCGAAGCCCGTTCCGGATGAACTGACGTCGCCGCGCGCGACGATGGAGACATTTCTCGGGGCGATGGCGGCGACGCGGGCCGGCGAGACCGACCGCATCGAACTCGCGATCACCACGCTCGACCTGTCCGATGTCAATCCGCTGGTGCGCGCCGAGAAAGGCAGTGACGCCGCGTGGATCCTGCAGGAAGTGATCGACCGCACCCGTATTCCGAATACGAAGCGTTTTTCGACGCGCAAAACCGGCAAACCGTATGTTTTTCACACCTATGAAAGCGGTCGCATAGAAATCGTATTCATCGAAGACGCCGGCTGGAAATTCAGTACCGATACCGTGGCTGCACTGCCGGCTATGCTCGACGAAGTGTCCGCGACGGAAAAGGTCGAGGGCGCGAACGACGCTGCCGTATCGATGCCGATTCATTTGCGCTTACGGGCAATGATTCCAACGTCGTGGAAGGAGCAGAAATTCATCCTCGAGCAATGGCAGTGGATCGGCATCGGACTCATCATTCTCGTCGGTCTCATCATCGACAAGCTCGTGTCATTGGTGCTGGCCCTGGTCGTGAGAATCTGGCGCACCCGGTTTGCGAAGGGCGCCTACCGACAGATTTCCGATTCGATCCTGCGGCCATTAGGACTGATGGCGATGGCATTCGCCTGGTGGGCGGGATTAAACATGCTCGGCCTCCCCGCACAGGCCCTGTTAGTTCTCCTCGTTTCGGTCAAGTTCCTGGCGTGCTTTTCAACCGTCTGGGGCGCCTATCGTCTCGTTGACCTGATTTCCGCCTTCCTCAACCAGGCCGCCTCACGGACAGACAGCAAGCTCGACGACGCGCTCGTCCCGCTCGTTACGAAGACGATGAAGGTGTTCGTGACGGTGATGGGCATTGTGTTTATCGCCGACAACCTCGATATCGACGTGACCAGCCTGCTCGCGGGGCTCGGCCTCGGCGGTCTCGCCTTTGCCCTCGCCGCGAAGGACGTCGCGGGCAATCTGTTCGGTTCGATCACCGTGCTGCTCGACCAGACATTTCATGTCGGCGACTGGGTCATCATCGGCGACGTCGAAGGATCCGTCGAACATATAGGATTTCGCAGTACCCGCGTTCGCACGTTTTATAACTCGCAGGTGTCCGTGCCGAATTCGACGCTGATTACCTCGAGCGTCGATAACATGGGCAAGCGCACGTATCGTCGCCTGAGCTGCAAGTTGTCCATCGCCTACGACACGCCGCCGGAGCGCATCGAAGCGTTCTGTGAAGGGATCCGCGAAATCGTCCGGCAGCACCCCTACACGCGCAAGGACAGCTATCACGTCTACCTGAATGAATTCAGTGCGTCGGCGCTGGAGATCATGATTTATATTTTCTGGCGGACCCCGGAGTGGGGTACGGAGTTACGCGAACGTCATCGCTTCCTGCTCGATTGTCTGCGGCTCGCAAAACGCCTCGGCGTCGAGTACGCCTACCCGACGCAAACGCTGCACGTTAAGCAATCCGACGATGCGCTGCTGAATCCCGAGAGCGGTGAATTCCTGCCCGCCGGTAGTGAAACGGATGCGCACGCCTACGGGATCCGCGAGGCGCGCGCGATTGTCGCCGCCACAACCGGCGTCGATGTCATCCCGCCGCCCGTTAATATCGGTGGCGGCGACGACGACGCCGGAGAATAGATACTCCGGCAAGCAACCCGGCGGCGACGAAAGCCGCCGCCAGGCAAACATCGAATGATGCGGCGTCAGGCCCCGGGAGCGAATGCTTCGAGGGCTGGCCAGTCCACGCCGGGCTGACCGTCAGGCCGGATCGGCTGGATCACTACCTGGTCCGCGCCGCCCGCGAAGTATTGATCCAGTTTTTCCCGGATCTGATCGGCTTCGCCCCACAATACCATCGCGTCCATGAGGCGATCGCTGCCACCGCCTTTCAAATCGTCTTCGTTAAAGCCGAGACGAAACCAGTTTTTGTAGTAGTTCGGTAATGACATGTACGGATCGAGTGCCGCACGTGCCGCCGCGCGCGCTTTATCGGCATCGGCACACAGGCAGACTTTTTGTTCGCAAATAACCGCGGCGTCGGCCCCCATGTTACCGCGCGAAATACCGGCCTGCGCGGGGGTGATGTTGTACGGGAATGCCCCGAGTGTGCGTTCGGCGGAAAGTTTCGACATGTTCGGACCGAGCGCCGCGAGGACGACCTGCTTTTCAGCCGGTGCCCCACCGAGCGCTTCCCAGGCCTGGTCCATACCGTCGAGATAGGCGCGCATCGTGGTGACGGGTTTTTTGTATTCGTGACCGCGGACGTCGGCAACGAGCGGCGCGTGAGAGACGCCCAGCCCGAGTACGAAGCGACCGCCGTACATTGCATTCAGCGAGTTGTGCCCCATGACCGATGCCGCGGGGTCGCGCGCGTAGATGTTCGCGATACCGCTGCCGACGATCAGTTTCTCGGAGTGGCTCAGCAGGTAGCCACCGATCGAAAACGCCTCATAATTGATCGCTTCGGGGTACCACAGGGTTGAGTAACCGAGCGCTTCGAGCCGCGTGGCGAGATCCGCCAGCTCAGCCGGGCTCATGATATCGGTGAACGTGAATACACCGTATTTGCCAAATTTCATTTGTGTCATCCCCGCAGGTAATTTTCTGAACGCCGGAGCATAACGCGGCCGTCGCGGACGCGGTAGCGCAAGCCCGTATCCTCGCGCGGCTGTCGCCTCAGGTCAGTGGCGAAGGCGGCGCCGCGAGCAGGATTTTACTCTGCTGCGATTTCAGTGCGAGCTTGCGTCCTTTCGGCGGCCAGATCCCCTTCGCGATGGCCTCGGCCCGGACCGCCGCGCGCTGATCGAGGCTTTCGTAGGCCCAGATATGGACGAACTTGTTCAGGCCGCCAATGTCGCTGTGCATTGCGACAACGAGCGGGGACATTTCGAGCCGCTTCGGCAGCTTCTTCTCCCAGTTCTTGTACATCTCCGGCAGCATCCCCGGAAGAATGTCGTATTCCCGCCATTCGAATATCGGACCGATGGCGCCGCTTGCCAGTTTGGGGCTGAATGGCGCGGGGATAAAAATTTCCGTCGACATGTGCTCGATCAGATGCCCGACCGGGGGCGGCCAGCCCTTGTTCGCGTCGCCGGCGAACTGCGCGCGCTTGCGTTCACGATCGGCGAGGCTTTTGTAAGGCCACAGATGGACGACCTGGTTCAGCGGACCGATATCCGTATAAAACAGGCCGCCGAGTTTCGAAACCTTTTCGCGAACCGGGTACGCTTTCGCGAATAATTCGAAAAATTCTGGAACGGAACGTGGTTTCAGCTGATACGTCCGGGCTTCGTAAATCATGTTGGTTCCTTGTTCGGTCGGAGGGTGTCGAGGCGTTGCTCATCATAGCGAATAGCCCGTGACGCTCCAATGCGGCGCCGGGCCACCTTGCAACGGCGGTAAGAAACTGTTCCGATACGCGCCCCCTGTTCGAGCAGAGAAACCGGCTGACGGCCTTGTTATGACATCGACGACGACAACGGCGAGAACCGGGCCGACGGCCGATCGATCCCGGCGGGTTGGCGACACCCTGTTTGTCATGCAGATCGTAAGTGCCCTCGGCTTCGGTGCGTTTCAGGGTGCGCTCATGCTGACAACGACCGAAGGCGTGAGCCTGACGTGGCTGGTCTTCTGGGGGATCTTTCTGCTGATCAATTTATCGTTGTCGATTCGGGCCAATGAATTACAGCCGAGCCGAATCACCCGACAAACCGTGTGGACCTACGCGACCTGGACGGCGGTAATGATCACGACGACCGGCATTTACCTGTTCGGTGACGGGATCTTGTGGACGGCAATTGACACCTGGACGGCGCTGATCGCACTCGCCGGGATCGCCGGCACCTTACACGTCGGCCGTCGACACGCGTTGGGCGTAACCGATCCGCTCGTGCGCGGCTATCTCGCCGTATTTTTCAAGGGCGTGCCGCAACTGACCCTGGCGGGGAACATCTTTCTCGTCGGCGGAAGCGGTCTGTCGTTGTTCGCGATCGTAATCGGTCACCTGACCGTCTGCAGTCGCCTCGGACAAATCATCATGTCGCTCCGCGAAGCCGGTTGGGACCGCAACCGGCAGGGCTCAGCGATCAGCGAAATAGCTAATGAAATCAGCTGGATAACGGTTACCGTCGTGTGGCTGATCGTACCCTGAGTCGGGGCGTGACAAAGGTTCAGGGCGCGTTCAGGCCGAAACGAATACACTCCCCCTATCCGAACTGACCAGGCGTCGCGAGCGGCGCCGAGGCGGAGTGACATGTCACCATCAAGGCTGATCGCAGGACACGCGCGGCGAATCACGCCATTACTCCTTGCCGCATCACTGGCGCTGTGGAGTCACGTTCTGTTCGGAGCGACCGCCGCCGTCGCGGGATCATCCGACGGTTACGAAGTCCTCGACGACATCTCGCTCGAAGCGCTTGCGGCGCCTGTTGCGCTGTATCCCGATGAACTCCTCGCTATCGTCCTGCCGGCAGCAACATTTCCCGTGCAAATCGTCCAGGCGAGGCGGTTTCTTGAAGCCCGGACCGAAAACCCGACGCTGGAACCCGATGCGGACTGGGACGACAGCGTCGTTGCGCTAATGAATTATCCCGAGGCACTCGTATTGCTCGACTCCGACCTCGGCTGGACCTCGCGCCTCGGGGAGGCGGTGATTTACCAACAGCCAGATCTGATCCGCGCGATCGAGACGTTTCGCAATCGCGCGTACGCGGCAGGCAATTTACGCAGCGATGAATACCAAAACGTGGAAAAGAACGACTCGGTGATTGCGATATCGTCCGCTGACGATGCGACGATCTATGTCCCGTTTTACGAGCCGGCCGCCGTGATTTACCCCGAGCCCGTTTATTACAATTATTCGGCCGCTTACCCGGCCTACTACTACCCTTACGGTGCCGGGCACAGCGTCTATACGCGGCCCTTCTGGGGACTGACCAGTCTCTACACCATTGGCTGGTCGACACGCCGTGTGCATTTACATCAACATCACTATCGGTCGCACCCCTACTACCGACAACGTTACGCCGCGCGGCACTATCGCCGCCAGCACGTTCGTTATCCGCGTTATGCCCACGCGGCACCGAAACGTTTTCACCGTAACTACCGGGGTGATGAATGGGGCGGCAGAAAACGGGGTCACGTTCGTCCGCGGCGGGTTCACCGTCGGAACGAAATGGCCGGCCGGCCAGGCAACCGTCACGCAAATCACGATCGTCGCGATCGACAGCCACAGGTCGGAACTCGGAGTCACGATAGAGGGGGATCCGGCGCCGCGAGACCGAACCGGTCGCAGCAACGGGAAACCGACCGCTCGCGACCGGCGATGGGGTTTGCGGCGGTAGCCCCGAATGCCCGGAATTCGCAACGGCCACGTGGGCAAGGGCGTGCTGTGACGGCCACTCAACCGTCAACGAATGCAGCGACCCTGCAGGCTCGTCATCGCGAACGAATGGCGCGACGCGGCGCGGCGGGCGCGGAGCAGATAAGGCGCGCGGGCGAGCGGGTCCGGTCGGTACAGTCCAACGCCGGACCACAACCGCGCGCGGCGGGTGGACGACGCAGTGCCCCCGCGAGAGCGCCAACCGCCGGTACCAACGCCCGGCCGGCGCGCGCGAGTAACGGCGCGCTCGGCAACGGCGGCCGCTCGCGCCCGGCGGCCCGGAGTACGCAGAGAAACGCGACGCTGGCTACTCGGGGCGAATCACGGCGGCAGCGCGGCACAGCAGACAGGCGTGGGTCCCGGAACGCGCGCAACCGGAGCGCGGGCTCCAGTAACCGGCGCATGGCGAACGTCCGTGGCAACCGGGGAAACGTTGGTCAGGGGTTTCGCGGTCAGCGTGGCATGGGAATGGGTCGCTAGGCCGGGAATCGACCACACGTCGTCACAAGCAAGAAAACGACGGCCGACACCGGGATAGCCGGCCGTTCGATTGTTATCCGCGTGTACCCGGCATTGGTATCCCGCTCGCACTTTCCGTCGCGAGCGAAATTGCGCGCAGGTCTTCCGGTTCCAGATTATGCAGCCGGGTTTTGCCGGTACACCGGGCCATCATCGACGCTTCAGCGGCGTGCGCGCGCAACAGGTTGGCAACCGCAGCGCCACGCTCCGCAACCGTAAGATCACCGGCGAAATCGACCTCACCGGGCGCACGAATGATACCGCCGGCAGCGAACGCGAGCGGCATCGTATAGGCCACGGCCTTGCAGCCGAGCGCAATGAGTTTCGCCGCGTCGGTGCCGGACCGGGCGCCGCCATACCAGATGAGATCGATTGCTTCCTCCCGACGTAACCGCCGCAGGACGGTAATGGCATCGCGAATCAGCGACAGATCCGGTGGCCCGTTCAGTTCCGTCCATGGCAGCCTCGGATCGCCGCTGCCGCACAACACGACAAATCCGAAGCCGCTGTCGAGTGCATAGGCGATCACGTCTTCGAGTAATGAGGGCTCGAACACGGCGAGTCCGCGAACCGGTTGTGCGTGTGCCCCGAGTGCGACCGGCTCAAAACGTCCCGCCTGAACAAAAACACTGGCGATAGCGGCCGGTTCAGGGCTATCGTCGACGTTGAGCAATTGCCACCACGGGACGTCCCCGCCGATCGGGACAGCGCCCAGGTAACCGCAATCTGTCTCGCTCAGTCCCGCGGCGATGCCATCGCGAATTTCGCCCGGCGCGTCGTCGAATCCCGCCGCGAAAAATGGCAACGCGAGGTCGATCCGCTGCGCGATGTCGGTCGTCACCTTGCAGGCCTCGCGGTACGGATCGATGACGAGTCGCGACAGGTTGGCCGGCAAAAATGTCAGGTCGTCGAGCGTCGCGGCGCGCCCGGCGGGAAACGGATCGGCACGCAGGCGCAGCCGCTTGTCCAGCATCGCCTTCAGTTTTGCCACATCGGCGGGATTCGTCCGCGCCATCGAAAAAAGATCTTCGCGGTGCGCGACCGAATAATCTGCCGAGCCGGTCTCCGCATCACAGCGATAACAACGCGCGGCCTCGGCACGCGCGGTGTCCGCATCGTACGTCGCTTCTATTTCCGGAAACGTGGCCGGTTCATCACCGACCCCAAAGAAAGCAGGTTCCGACAACGGATTTTTTTCCCACGCTAAATCCTGCGCGACGGCGACCCGCCGTGTCCGAAAAGGCGTGCGGTACGGCAGCGGGTCATCCCGGCCTTCGAGAAAGGCACGGATGTAATAAGCCGCACGCTGCCCGTGGCTCATCGCCATCACGATCGTCGACCCGCCAAACGCACCGTCACCGGCGGCGAACACTTTCTCGTCGTCCGTTCGCATGGTGTCCCAGCGCGCGGCGACCCGGTCGCCGTCCATCATGCCGAGGTCGCCGAGATGAACACTTTCGCCCTGTTGTCCCACCGCGGCAATGACGAGCCCGCACTCGATGACATGCTCGCTTCCCGCGACAACCCCCGGTCGGCGACGCCCATCATCGTCCGGCTCGCCCGGGGCCGTACGCACGCAGTGCAGCGCGAGACCCTCGCCCCGGCTCTCCACCGCGACCTGCTGCGTGTTGTAGACGAATTCGACACCTTCTTTCACGGCGTGGTGCAGCTCGATTTCCCGCGCCGGTATATCCTCGGGTCCACGTCGATACACGACCCTGACGCGTTTGCATCCTGGCAGACGCAACGCCGCGCGAGAGGCATCCATCGCGACGTCCCCGCCGCCAACGACAACGACGGTGTCCGGCATCGTCGGTCGCTCGCCATCGTTGATCCGTCGGAGAAATCCGACGCCGTCGACCACGCGCGGGTCGTCTTCGCCGGGTATGTTCATGGCTTTCCCCCACCACGATCCAATCGTAATGAGCACCGCGTCGTGGGCGGATTTCAATTCCTCGAGCGAGACGTCCCGGCCGAGTTCCGTGTTCAGGTGAAGCGCGATCCCGGGACAGCGATGCATCAGTCGATCGATGTCTTCGCGAATAATCGCGGCCGGCAATCTGAACGCGGGTATTCCCCAGACCATCATGCCGCCGGGACGATCGGTCATCTCGTAGACGTGAACCCGAAATCCCGCGACCGCCAGGTCGTGCGCGGCAACGAGACCGGCCGGCCCCGAACCAACGATTGCGATCGTTTCAGTGCGCGTCACCTCCGCTGGCGGTGGATCGTAGCGATGGCCCACCGCGTCCATGACGTAGCGTTTCAGATTGCGGATCTGCAACGGGCCGTCGCTTGAAGTGCGTCGGCACGCGGGTTCGCACGGTGCATCACACACGCGCCCGCAAATTGAACTGAAGGGATTCGTCGATGTGATCGCCTCGAATGCTTCTTCGAGCCTGCCTTCCCAGATGTAACCGATGTAGGACGGCGCATCGGTACCGACGGGACAGGCAACCTGGCACGGCGCCGGGACGAAATGCGTCTGGTCGCTGTGGTCTTCGAATTCTGAGGGCGTTTTCGGTAAATCGATACGCTGCAGGTTGTAGACGTTCGAACTCATCCCGTACGCATCCCGAGTTCCGGATTCAGTTCGCGTTGTTCGGGTTCGTAGGGCAGCCCGGTGATTTTCGCTGCTTCCGGGGTCACGGCGACAAGGTCCTCACGTCGCAACTCACGGACGTCGGTATAGCCGAGGCCGGCCGTTATCGCCGCGATCTGGTAACGCACGCTTTCGAAAAAGCGGTGAATATTCTGCGCTTCGACATCCGCCTTGTAACGTTGTTCGTGCGCTGGATCCTGCGTCGCGATTCCGGTGACGCACTGGCCGACGTGGCACTGCATACATGCGATGCAGCCGCCGGCGACAATAGCCGAGGTTCCGAAAGCTGCCGCGTCGGCACCGAGGCACAATGCCTTCACCGCATCGATACCATCGCGCAGACCGCCCATCAGCACGATCTGGATCCGCTCTCGCGCATGAATCTCTTCGAGCGCCTCGATCGCTTCGATAATCGCCGGAAGCGTAGGAATACCGACGTATTCGAGAACCTCGGCGCTGCCCGCCCCGGTAGAGCCCTGCATGCCGTCGAGCTCGACGAAATCGAACCCGTCCTTGGCCGCGATCTTGATATCGTCGCGCACACGACCCGCGCCGAGTTTGACGCTGACCGGTAACCGGTAGCCGGTCGCCTCGCGCAGTTCCTCGACCTTGATGACGAGATCGTCGGCGCCGAGGATGTCCGGGTGGCGCGACGGCGAGCGTAAATCGATTCCCGCCGGGATACCGCGTATGCGCGCGAGTTCCGGCGTTACTTTTTTCGCCATGAGCTGACCGCCGAGGCCGGGTTTCGCGCCCTGTGAAATGTAGATCTCGAGCCCGTTCGCACGTTGCATGTCGTGGATATTCCAGCCGAGGCGGCCACCGAGCATCTGGAATATCAGTTGTTCCGCCGCATCGCGCTGCGCATCGCTCATACCACCTTCACCGGTATTCTCGGCGATCCCCGACAGGGTCGATGCCATGCCGATGGCACGCTTGGTCGAGGCACTCAACGCGCCGTAGCTCATCGGCGCGACCATCACCGGCATGCTCAGCTTCAGCGGGTTCGCGCCGTTGATGCCACCGATTTCCGTTGCGAGCGCAACCCGGGAGACGACGTCGGGGTCGCGGCCGGCAGCGGACAAGTCGGAGCGAAACGCGAGATCGGACAGGTGCGGCAATTCGCGTGCGCCACCATACCCGCGAATTCTGTAGCGCCCGATTTGCGACTTGATGTAGATGTCTTCCTGAACTTTTTCGTTCCAGTAATCCGACGCGCCCGAAAAACTGAAAAACGGAATGCTGCGCATCTGGCGCTCGCTGGTCGTGTAATTCAGCTTCGTTCCGGCATTGACGATTTTCCGGAACCCACCGGTGAATTTGATTTCGTAGCGGTCGAGGAATTCCATGATGCTGTCGGTTTCGTGCGCAGACATGTCGCTGAGTGTCGCGTCAGAACCGAGCGAGTCGACTTTGCCGGCGACATAAATGTCGCCGCCCGCCATATCCTCACCGACTTTTTCGCCGGAATCACCGAGGATAATGATACGCCCGCCGTACATGAGGTAGCCGGCCATGAAATTCGCATTACCGGCGCACAACAGGGTGCCGGCTTTCATGACCTGTCCGGAACGCGAGCCCATGTTGCCATGAACAACGACTTCACCACCGCGGATCGCAACACCGGCGATCGCCCCGGCATTGCCCTTGACCACGACGGAGCCGGTATACAGGTTGTCACCGAGCCCCCAGCCCGCGTTACGCTCGACGGTAAAATGCGCGGCGTCGGACAAACCGGCACAGAAGTACCCGGCGGAACCGCGCACCGTCACGTTGATTGGCGCGGTGAGGCCCACGCCAAGATGGTGGCGCGCATCCGGGTTGACGAGTTCGACGTCGTCGCCCGACTCGCCGCACGCTCGCAGTTGTTCGTTTGCCGTGCGAACCGGAACGTGAGCTAAGTCGATCGTGACCATGTATTGAATGTTCCGGGCGGCGGTTCGCGTGTGTTCAGAGCCTGGCCAGGGAACAGGCGATTCAACGATACTTCTTCCGATGCGACCGCAACGAGATCGTCATTTTCATACATGACCATCGGCTTCACCGCGAGCCGATCTTTTGCGTATCCGATTTCGTCACGCGTGGACACGAGAAACGAAAACGTGCCGTCGAGATCGTCGATCGATGTTTCCAGCGCCTCGCGCAGCGCGACGCCCTGCGACAACTTGTCCGCGAGGTAGACGGCGATCAGTTCGCTGTCGTTATCGGTCGTGAACTCGAATCCGCGTTGTTCGAGTCGCCGCCGCATCTTCCAGTAGTTCGTGATCTGACCGTTGTGCACGATCGCAATGTCGCCGAATCCGGTGGCCCAGAACGGATGTGCTGCCTCCGGCTTAACGTCCGATTCGGTTGCGAGGCGCACGTGTCCGAGTCCGTGGCTGCCTTTGTATTCGTGCACGTTGTAGGCGTCGTCGACGGCGTGAGCGCTCCCCACGTCCTTGATGATTTCGAGACTCGAACCGATGGACACGACTTTCGCCGCATGTTCCATCGCGTAGGCGAACGGTTTGATATCGCCGTCATAGGAGACGGTCAGGCGGTAATTCGTACCGATCGTATCTGCCTCGACGATGTCCGCGTCATATTGTGCGAGCGCGGTATCGATTCGCGCGATCGCGGCTGCGGCCTCGTCACCTTCTCCGACTATGAATCGAAGGCGCAGTTGACCGGGGGCAGTCGGGCCATACAGCGCAAAGCCGGTTGAATCGGGCCCGCGGTGCTGACAACCGTCGAGCATCGCAACTAACGCCTCGCCGGCTGAATTCTCCGCATCGGCGCCCTTGAAGAGGATCCCCGCAATGCCGCACATCAGCCGGTCACCGACACCGCGTAGCGACACGCGCGGGCCTGCGCCCGAATTTGCCAGGTCGCACACCGGACAGGAAAGTTGCATCGTATGAACATTTGTTTAGCAACATACAACTGCGGCAGATCGCGGTCAAGAATCTGCCGGGCTGGTGTCAAAAGGGATTTCGACGGCATCGTTTGGCTGTTCGAGCGGACGTCGGTCGGCCGCATGAGCGGCCATCACACCGGATACACGAGGTCACAGGGCGGGGCCGAGTTCGACGGGTGAACCGTCACGAAAACGGTCGAAGCGAAATCGCCGGACATCGTGCCCGAGCGGCCTGCCGAGGACCATGTCCGCCATCACCCGCCCCGCACCCGGGCCGATGCCGAACCCGTGCCCGCTGAAACCGGCCGCCACGAAACATCCCGGCACCGCATCGATCGCGTCCATCACCGGCACGACATCCGGCATCGCGTCGATCATCCCGGCCCAGGCTTCGACGATCGGAATCGCCCCAAGCTCCGGTAGCTGCACACGCACCTGCCGTTCGATTTCCGCCACGGCAGGTGCCGACGGGGACGGGTTTAATACCCGGGTTTCCTCGAAAGGGCTCGTCGAATCCGCGTCCCATCGAGCGATCGGTTTCAGCCGCCCGAAAACGCCATCGCGAACGCTGAGCGAAATATCCTTGCGCGAACGACGCAAACCGGGCAGAAACTGCATCGCATAGCGAAAGCTGTCGGCACCGATGAAATGTTCGAGGCGGCCCGCCGCCGCGAGTGTATAACCGCCGTCCGCGCGCCGTCGAAACGCGAGCTCGGCGCTCGCTGCGTTACCGTCGAACAACGCCGGCGCGGCCGCGGTCCTGGCCACGGTAGCGCGGACCGTCAGTTGTGGAAAATCATGACCGAGGTGACGCATGAACAACGACGTCCAGGCGCCCCCGGCGCAAACAACGGCCGCACACCGAATAATCCCGCGCTCGGTCGCGACACCGCACACTTCACCGCCGGCAAGTTCGAGTGAGCGCGCCGCGCAGCGTTCGATAATGCTGACCCCGCCGCCGTGCAGCACCCGCGCAATCGCGGGAACGGCGACGAACGGCTCCGCCCGCGCGTCGCTCGCAGTGTAGGCCGCGCCAATCCAGGGTGGCTGACGTGTGTGAAGAAGTCCGCCGAGTTCGGCGCGCGACAGCAGACGGGAATCGAGATCGAAGTCGCGGGCGATATCGAGCCAGCGAGCGCGGGATTCGAGCTCCGCTTCATCGCGTGCCAGGTACAGCACGCCCGATTGTTTGAAACCGATGTCGACATCGGTGGCGGCGGCCATTGCGCGCCAGTGCTCGATACTTTCGATGACAATGGGCAACTCCGCCCGGTCCCGACCATGTTTGCGGATCCAGCCCCAGTTGCGCCGCGATTGCTCGGCGCCGATCAGCCCTTTTTCGACGATGGCGACGCGCTGACCGCGCGCGCGCAGAAACCACGCCACAGACACCCCGATGATGCCCCCGCCAATCACGACAACATCGACCTCACCGGGCAGGGGATCGCTGAATTGCGGCGGACTGTCCGCGCTCAACATGGACCCGGCCGCTGGCATTATGTCTCCTCCGATCGAACGTTTTGCCTGCCCAGTATGGCGATAACCCGAGCGCGCTGTCCACGGACGGCCCGGCCGGCCAGATCATCCGTGCGGATTTGCGCGGAGCCGCCACGACGCCATAATTGCAGGCGGTGGCGTTGCGACGCGCGCGGTCCGGCGCGGCCGCGGCGTGTGACCGATGGATTCAACGCAACGGGATTACCGCGCCAGACACAGGAGCACATCGGTGAGTTCACAGCGACACATGCGGCTTGGCGCATTCATGCGCCCGGTGAGTATCCACACGGCCGCCTGGCGGTATCCCGGCGCGTTCGCGGATGCGAATTTCAACTTCGCGCACTATCAGCGATTCGTCGAGACACTCGAACGCGGCTGCTTCGACGCGTTTTTCATGGCCGATCACCTCGCCGTGCTGAATATGCCAATGGCCGCTCTGAAACGCAGCGCAACGGTCACCTCGTTCGATCCGTTAACGTTGCTGCCGGCACTTGCCGTCACGACGCGGCACATCGGCCTGATCGCAACCGCATCGACCACCTATAACGACCCTTATCACGTTGCCCGAAAATTCGCGTCGCTCGATCACATCAGTAACGGACGTGCGGGCTGGAATGTCGTGACATCGGCCAATCCGGACGAAGCAAAGAACTTCGGTTTTGACGAGCATATGGAACACGCGGAACGTTATCGTCGTGCGCGCGAGTTCTACCAGGTCGTCACGGGTCTGTGGGACAGTTGGGATGACGATGCGTTTTTACGCGACCAGGCGACCGGAATCTATTTTGATCCCGGGAAAATGCACGTTCTCGATCATCACGGCGAACACCTCGATGTCCGCGGCCCGCTCAACGTTGCACGGCCGGTCCAGGGCTGGCCTGTTATCGTCCAGGCCGGCGCCTCGGAAGCCGGCCGGACGCTCGCGGCGGAAACGGCGGAGGTTGTTTTTGCCGCACCGAACAAACTCGCCGACGGACAGACCTACTATGCCGATGTTAAACAGCGCATGGCGGCCTTCTCGCGTTCGCCCGACGATCTGAAAATTCTGCCGGGTGCATTTATCGTTGTCGGGGATTCGGAAGACGAGGCGCTTGAGAAAAAGGCACGGCTCGACGGCCTCGTTCATCCGGACAGCGGTATAGCCAACTTGTCGGTGCTGCTCGGAACTGACGTCTCCGGTTTCGATCTCGATGCGCCGCTACCGCCGCTTGCCGCCAGTAACGCGAGCAAAAGCGGGCAAAAAAAGCTCGTCGACATGGCAAAGCGCGACAATCTCACGGTCGGTCAGCTCGCTCAATACGTAGGGGGAAGCTTCAGCACGCTTGAAATCGTCGGTACGCCGACATCGATAGCCGATACGATGCAAAACTGGTTCGAGCAGAACGCATGCGACGGTTTCAACATTATGTTCCCGTATTTACCCGAAGGGCTCGAAGATTTCGTCGATCGGATTGTTCCCGAGCTTCAGCGTCGCGGCATCTATCGAACCCGCTACGAAGGGACGACGCTGCGTGAGAACCTCGGTTTGCGGCGACCCGCGAACCAGTTCACAAAATAGATGGACGAACCCGCCTCTCGCGTCACTTCGAGGTGACGAAACCCTGATCGAGGTCACATTTTGAGGGTCTGTGACATTCAAGATTTCTCCCGCGGCTACGCTAAATACTAGGGTATAGGTGAAGGCTATGGGGTCAGCTTCAGGTGAAAAACGCTCAAGCAAAGATTAACAGCGAAAACAAACCGGTCGGGCAGGTTGCCGGCGATCCGGTGTGGGTTTTTGAATCACAGGCCGATACGGACCTGCAACGCGGTGCGCCGCCGCTGGCGCGCAGTTGCCGGGGCGCATGCGATGGCGTGTACGAAGGCGTGACGGGCACAAATTACGCCCTGCTGACTCGCGACGTGGACGGCGCTTTGCTGCCCTTCGACCGCATCAAGGAAACGGTGCGACAGTTTTTTTCCTACGCCTCCGAGAACAGCGCCACGACGTTCACAATGGTGCCAAGCGCACGCGCGAAAAGCGAAGAACAGCATACGCGCTACGCTGATTTGTTTCACAACGCGCCGGCAAACTGTCAACTCATGGGGCGTACGCTCGAATTGCTCGGCCGGTTGAACAGCGTTCGAATCATTTTGCTCGATGCGAATATCACGATTATCGAATCGGAACGGGCCCGGATCCTCGATCAGTATTTCGCCGCCAACGAGGGCCTCTGGAATGCTGAATACATCGAGGTCGTCAGCATTGGTGCGGCGCAATCGCTCGTTGCCAATGCGAAATACGCCAAGGAGCGGAACTACCGTCACAGGATCATCAGCGCCGATCCGGAAATCTACGGTGGTTATGCCACCCAGGCCCGTGAGCTGATGTCGGTAGGCTACGCAACGAAGCTCGTGTGTCTGAATGACCCGACCGGGACGAGCACCGGTACGCTGGTCGGGGCGATCAATCTCGCGTCGACGTCAGCGCTGCAAATCGACGAAATGCTGATCCAGTAGATCGGATCCGCAGCCGCCTGCGCGCGGCTCCCTGTCGCGCCGTCCCACGGCCAACACGGGTAACAAACTCACGGGCCAACTGGCATACTCTCGCGGAGCACGGGCGCAAATGCGAACACAAGCGCCGGTTTGACAGAGAGGACCCCGCTTTGAGCCAACCCGAACTGAACGACATCCTTGCGCGACTACAACGCCTCGAAGACCTCGAGGCCATCAGGTACACGTGGCGCGACTACTGTACACGGCTGGACGCCGAGGACTGGCCCGGACTCGGCGATATCTATTGCGCCGACGGGGTACTCGAAATGCAGGGACTCGACGCGTTGCTGCCCGGCCTCGACGGCACCTACCGCGGTCGGGACGTGATCATCGACGATTTTTACGTGCCGGCAATGGCGGGCGCGGCGGATACCGAGTCGCGATTGTTCGCAACCGGTCACCTGAGCACGAATATGCAAATCGAGCTCGACGGCGATACGGCGACCACGCTCGCGTATTTTTTTGAAATTGTCGCCAGCGACACAGTGTTAATCGGGACCTACCAGCATCGTCTGCGCCGCGAACCGGAGCGCTGGCGATTCGAATTCCTGCGGATCACCGTGCGCTACCATGCGCGGCTGGCCGCGGAGGACATCGGCGGCTGCGACCTGCGGTCGATACTCGCAAAACCCTATTCAGCCGCCTGAACGACCGCCACGAACGACGTAGCACGCCCCGGGCAGCGTTTCGACGTATCATCCGAATGGGTGAGGGGCGGCCAGGCCGGGCAAAGACAGCTTCTGCACATCCGGCCGGATCCGGTATCATCGGCGGGGTCAAACAGGGAATATGACTACGAGCATGCGCTGGAGCCTGCGAATCAGGGACCATAATTCGGGTGCCGTTTCCGAAGAAACGGTCGAGAGCCCGACCGTGCACGTCGGCCGGGACCCGAACAGCGACGTTGTCCTCCGACACGACAGGGTCTCGCGTCGCCACTTCGAACTGAAAACCAACGACAACGACGAAATTTCCGTATTCGACTGGAGCAGCAACGGTACGTTCTACCGCAGCGGCGACGATTGGATCCGGATCGACGGCTCCCAGGATTTGAAGCCGCCGTTCGTGCTGCGTATCGCCCACTGGACGCTGAAGATCGATGCGCCCGAAGAAGTCGTCGAGGAAGAAGAAGAACCGTCATGGGATCAATCGGTCATGATTCCGGCCGCGAGCCTCGGCCATCGTATCGAGGGCATACTCGTACTGGATCTGTGCGGATCCTCGATGATCGCGAGCGAAAACGACCACATGGCGTATCACCTGAAACAACGCCTGACGCAGATCGCGGAACCCATCCTGAACGAATTCGGCTGCCGCTTCTTCAAGAGCACGGGCGACGGCTTTCTCGCCACGTTCGAAAGCCCGCACCAGGCGCTGAAGGCGGCCGTCAAGGTCGAAGATCACGTGCAGTACCGTAACCAGCGCACGACGAATGTTCCGATCCACTACCGGATGGCACTTCACCATGGCGAAGTCTGGGCGATATCGGCGGGCGGCGACGACGTTCATGGCAATGACGTGAACATTACCTTTCGCATCGAAGGCGTGCAGGCCGCGGCTTTCGGCCAGGTGGATGAATTATTCCCGAAAGAAGATCGGATACTCTGCTCGGCGGCCTTCCACCGCAAAGTGGAAGACGCACCGGAAGACGGAACGAGTTATGTGCGCTGCGGCGAAGCCGAGTTGAAGGGAATCAACGGGGCGGTCGAAATATTCTGGCTGAAAACCGCGTACTCGACCGAAGATCTCGACTCGACGATGGCCATGGGTCGTTAATCGTCGACCGGCATCGCCCCTGCCCCTTACCGTTCGCTCCGAATCCAGCCGTCCAGTAGCGCTCGCAGCGTCGCCACGAACGCGATCGGTTGATCGAGCATGAGGTGATGCTGGGCCTGGGGAATTTCGATCACCGGCGAGGCCGGCCCCATCAGCGAAGACATGTAAGCAGCGCGATCACGATCGACGAGTTCGCTGTTTTCTCCGTGAATCAACGCGGTACGACAGCGCATGTTCGCCATATGTTCGTGGAACGGTTCTTCCCAGCGTTTCGGCCCCATCGCTTGCGGGTCAAACTTCCACTTCCATCCCTCGGCCACACGCTTGAGCGAATGGCGGGCGATAAATTCGACGATGAAGTCATTATCGCAAGTCTGCACTGGGAGCAGACGAAAGCGGGCGACCGCTTCTTCGAATGTCGGGTAGGTTCGGGTGTGGTTGAACACGCGCTTGCTACGGCCGGGCGGCGGGTCCCCCGGCCGTCGTACGGGCGTATCGGCAATAACGGCGCCGGCGAGCCGATCGCCGTAGTCGACTCCGAAACGCAGGGTCATGTAACCGCCGAAAGAATGGCCGACGATAAAAGGATGGGGACCCAGATCGGCATCATTCAAAACGGCGAGCATTTCCTTGGCCCGGAGTGCGGCGGAGTATTCCTCCCGCGCGCCGCTGTCACCCATGCCGCTGAGGTCCAGCGCCGCGACCCGGAAGTCTTTTGTAAAAAATGGCGCAATGAACCGCCACCAGTTCGCGTGCGCGCCACCGCCATGTACAAACAGCACACCACGCGCCGGCCGTGGCGATCCGTCAGTCTGCCAATCGAGATAGTGTATCGGGCAGCCTTCGACATCGATAATGCGTGAGCGACACGGCACGGCTAACGCGCGGTCGAACCATTGCGGGGTGGGAACCTTGACCTGCAGGTGAGAGTCCGGAACTGGCGGCACGTTAGGATTATTCATCGTGTAATTTTACCGGGTCCGGCGTTCGAAGCGAACGCCGGGACATTTTTCGTCAATGTTCGCATTCGTTACAGTGAGTCCGCTTTGCCTGGGCCGATCGTGGACGCTAAACGTCGCATCGTTCGGAATGCCGACAGGTTAGCTGCATACGCGGTTTACCGAACGCTTTGGAAAATGCAGATCGCGGTTTCGGTCAAAGCTTGCCCCCGACTGCGGTTACGCCGCTCCGGGACGAGGCGCGCGAAGCCGACGCCCCACTGCCGGTAATGCGCCAAAACCGGGTACCTGAACCAGCTCCGTTGCCAATGAGAAACTGCGGCGCGAATCGCGGCAACGTAGACGTGGCGAGATTCCGGCTTTCCACCGGAAAAATATTTTCGAATGTCATGGCGCTCGGCATCGGTCGGGTAGCGACGCGATGCGCAGCACTACGCCAGCATCGCGGTCCGTGAAAGACGCCACGGGCCGGCGTTCACGAACAAACCGCTGGTGTCATCCTTCTCGGTCGCAGGTGACCGTTCGGAGTTTGTTCACCTGCACGATCCGGGCGCGATGGTTTGACAAAACGGCAATCCAAACCCTGATTGTCCATTCGGCGATCGCTGCGCCTGCTGCTATTTAATCTCACATCCATCGAGGTCGCCGCGGTCGCGCCATTGTTCGAGAATTTCGAAAAAACGCAGCGGCCCGGCGCCATAGGCAAACGAAAAGAAGCCGTGCGGATTCCCGCTTTTGCCCTCGTTGTTGTAATAGCCCGGCGTGCACTCGACCCGGAATTGTTCGCCCATCTTCGCCTTGCTCCGCATTTCTTCGACCCAGCCCTGCTCGCCGGCTACCGTCGCCTCGACGGTCGTCGCCCCCCGCGCTTTGACTTCGTTCAGAATGTAGGTCACATGCGCTGCCTGCTCATCGAGTGACTGCGGTACGTTGACGGTAACGGCGCTTTGGGTAAACCCAAGGAAAAAACAATTCGGGAAGCCGTGGGTTTGCAGTCCATGCAGGGTCTGAAGCCCTTTTTCCCATTTGTCGCTCAGTGTCGCGCCGCCCTTGCCGACGATGTCGTAGCCCGCGCGGCGCGTATACGTCGTGCCGACTTCGAAGCCGGTAGCAAAAATCAGGCAGTCGAGTTCGTACTCGCGTCCATTGACGACGACGCCCTTTTCCGTAATTCGTTCGACGCCGCGACCTTCCGTGTCGACGAGTTCGACATTCGGCCGATTAAACGTTGGCAGGTACTCGTCATGAAAGCAGGGTCGCTTGCAAAACTGGCGGTACCAGGGTTTCAGCTTTTCCGCGGTCTCGTCGTCCTCGACGATGGCTTCAGCCCTGTCCCGGACCGTATTCATCTTCTGGTAGTCGGCCATCTCCATCAATATTGCCTTTTCACTACCGGTCAGGCGACGGCCGAGCTTGCGTGATGCCGTCTTGGCGGCAATACCCGTCAAGTTACGGAAAATGTCCGTCCAGCCGTCGGACACAAGATCCTCTTCCTGGTCGCCTCCGCTGACGAGGACGTTGAAGTTTTCCATACGACGTCTCTGCCAGCCGGGCTCGAGGGATTCCGCCCACTGGGGATCGGTCTCTCGATTGTTGCGCACGTCGACCGACGACGGGGTACGCTGAAACACCGTGAGCTGCTGTGCCGACGCACCGAGGTGGGGGATGCACTGAACCGCGGTTGCCCCGGTACCAATGATGCCGACCCGCTTGTCACCAAGCTTGTCGAGATTGCCGTCGCTGTTGCCGCCGGTGTAGTCGTAGTCCCAGCGGCTCGTATGAAACGTGTGTCCCTTGAAATTATCGATCCCGGGAATACCCGGCAACTTCGGACGACTGAGTGGCCCGTTAGCCATCGCCACGAAACGCGCCTTCATGCGGTCGCCACGGTCCGTTTCGATCGTCCATCGCTCTTCCGCGTCATCCCATTGAAGCGCGGTCACCGTCGTCTGCAGGAGCGCGTTGTCGTACAACCGGTAATGCCGCGCGATATTCTTTGAATGCTCCATGATTTCGGGGGCAAATGAATACTTGTGCTTCGGGATGTAATTCAGTTCCTCGAGCATCGGCAGATAGCAGTACGATTCGACATCGCACATCGCACCCGGATAGCGGTTCCAATACCAGGTGCCACCGAAGTCTCCACCCTGCTCGATAACGCGCAGATCCTCGAATCCCGCTTCCCGCAGGCGCCCGCCCATCATGAGCCCGCCAAAACCGCCGCCGATAATCACGACCTCGACCTCGTCGAGAACCGGATCACGTTCGACCCGCTCGACGTAAGGGTCATCGATGTAATTCGAAAAATCGCCTTTGACCTCGATGTACTGATCGTTTGCATCGACGCGCAGCCGTTTGTCCCGTTCGGCGAGATACCTGGCTTTCAGTTCGTCCGGATCGAAATTGATTTCTCCGAGCGTATCTTCGAGGACGTTTTGCAAATCGGTCATGGTGTCTCCTGTGCTTATCGATGCGCATCCCGACTACCCCGGAACGCAGCGCCCGGATTATACGACAGGCGTCCCTTTTCGGTCTTCGCGCAGAGGCTTGCGACAGTGATTGACGATTCCGGCAACGCGCCGCGCAACACCGATAACGGAACCCGCGGGGCGCGCGTTCGTACACAGTCCGGACAGACCCGGAAGCGGAGCTGTAACCTGTTGATATTAATGAGACTGCTCAATTATTGACCGGTTACGCCGATAACCCCGGTAACCGATCGATAAAGAAAACCGCAGGACTGTCAGTGCATGAACGATCTCGATGAAACAGCGAAATATACCGGGGCCTACGTCCCGCCGGCTATTCCCGCGGACGAAGCGCAGCGCCTCGAAACTCTCCAGGGCCTCGACGTCCTCGACACGCCGGTCGAAGAGCGATTTGATCGTCTCACCCGGCTTGCCCGACGTCTGCTCGATGTCCCGATCGCATTGGTCAGTCTCGTCGACGAGAACCGGCAATGGTTCAAATCCCGCGACGGACTCGACGCAAGCGAAACGCCGCGCGATATCTCGTTTTGCGGTCACGCGATACTCGGGCACGAAGTGTTCGTCATTCCCGACGCAACGAAAGACGAGCGCTTCGCCGCAAACCCGCTCGTCACCGGCCCGCCTGATATACGCTTTTACGCCGGCTATCCGCTGCGCGCCGTCAACGGGCAGGCACTCGGTACTTTGTGCATTATCGACACCAGGCCGCGCGAACTCGACGCGGACGACCTCGCGAGTTTTCGCGACCTCGCCGGAATGGCCGAGCAGGAACTCGCCACGCTGCAACTCGCGACGCTGGATGATTTAACGCGGATATCAAATCGCCGCGGATTTTCCATACTCGCCGAAAACAGCCTCAATCTCTGCCGCCGGCAAAAAGTACCTGCTGTGCTGTCCTATATCGACCTGAATGATTTCAAGCCCATCAACGACCAATTCGGCCATGCCGCCGGAGACCAGGTGCTGATGAGTTTCGCCGAACAAATGCGGCATGTATTCCGGGATTCGGACATCTTTGCGCGGCTCGGCGGTGACGAATTCGCGGTCCTGTTCACGAACGCGACCGCGGAGACGAGCGGACGCATATTTGCCCGCTTCGACAGTGCTGTCGACGCGATGAACCGCGACGCCGACCTGCATTGCGATGTATCGTATTCGCGCGGCATCGTCGAATTTGATCCGGCGGTCCATCACACCGTCGACGCGTTGCTCGCCGAAGCCGACGCGCGCATGTACGACATCAAACGAAAACGAAATGTAAAGGCTTCGACGGCATCCTGATTCTGTCGGCGCGCCGGGCCGGCGCGACCCGGCACCACGTCTAATTGCACCGGCGATTGCGTATACTGGACAGACGACTAACGCAATCGAGGAGCAGTGCATGTCAAACACCGATAAAGTCCGCGACTTCATCGCGAAATGGGAGTCCCGGGACGTCGAGGGCATCATGGCCGCGTTCAGCGACGATCCGTTTTATCACAACATACCGATGGAACCGCTGACGAGCAAAGCGGCAATCCGGGGTTTCATCGAGCCTTTCCTGACCCCGGTGACCGGCGTTGAATGGACCGTCAACTTCATCGCCGAAGATGCGGCAGGCGTCGTGCTGACGGAACGCGTCGACGCGTTTGAATTCGGCGACAAACGCATTGCCCTGCCGGTGATGGGAACGTTCGAGTTCGACGGGGACAAGATCGCCAGGTGGCGCGATTATTTCGATCTTCGAGAGTTCGAAAATCAGATGGCCTCACTACAACAATAGTGTAATGCCGTAAGGATGATATCCGCGCCGCCCGCTACATCCGGATCCGTGGATCGGAGTTTCCCGATTGAATGAAACCGCCCCACCCGTCGAGCGCCTCGCCGCGATACTCGCGGCCGACGTCGCCGGCTATTCGCGGCTCATGCGCGCGGACGAGCGACGCACCGTCGCCATGCTCGACGAATACCGCACGGTGTTCCAAGCAGCGATCGATCGTCACAACGGACGGGTCGTCGACATGGCGGGTGATTCCGTACTCGCCGTTTTCGACAGCGTCGGCGCCGCAGCGACTGCGGCGATCGAGGTGCAAACGGAACTCGCGCTGCGCAACGGCGCGCATCCGGACGATCAAAAAATGGCGTTTCGAATCGGGATCAACCTCGGCGATATTCTCGAAAAACCGGATGGCTCGATTTACGGTGACGGGGTGAATGTCGCGGCCCGCCTTGAATCGCTGGCCAACCCCGGCGGGATCAATGTATCCGGGAGCGTGTTCAACAGTATCCGTGCAAAAGTACCGGCGAATTTCGAATTCATTGGCGAGCAGGATCTGAAAAATATCGCGATCCCGGTTGCGGTCTACCGCCTCGTGCAGGATGCGTTGCCCGAAGCGGTCGTAGCGGACGCGCCGGCAGTTAAATCGCCACTGGAATCCGATGATTTACCGGGCGTGACGATCATGCCGTTGAAAGTTATCAGCGGCGATGAGGAAATAGAGTCGCTTGCCGCCGGTCTCTACCAGGACATACTCGGCGGACTGACCCGACAGACCGCGATCACGGTACACAGCGGCGGCGACGCGACACATTCGGACTTTCGGCTCGAAGGCAATATCCGCGCTGCAGGTGAACGGCTGCGACTGTCTTTCGATCTCGTCGATACCGGGAGCGACAAGCAGGTGTGGTCCGAGCGCTATGACCGGCAGATGCAGGACATCTTCGATCTCGAGGACGAGATATCGTTCAACGTCGCCTCCACCGTACGGATCCGGATCAAAGCGAGAACGTTCGAGAAACTGCGCGAAACGAGCGACGCCGATTTGTCGATCGGCAACCTCCTCTCGAAAGCGGCGGGTTATTTCGTCACGTCCTGCGGCCATAACGACCAGGCAGCCGCCTCGCTTGATGCGGTATTAGAACGCGAACCGAATAACGCGATGGCAAACGCAATGATGGTGTTCTGCCAATACCGCCGGTGGGAGTACTCGCCGCTGATGCCGCCGCCAGCATGGTCCGCCGAGATGACACGCCAAATCACGGCCGCGCTGTCCGCCGACCCTGCGAGTTACTTCGCTCATTTGATCGCGGCAGTCGTGCAGCAGGATCTGATCGGGGACTTTGTCGCAGCCCGCGTTCACGTGGAGACGGCGCTCGAAATCAATCCGGGTTTTTCACCCGCCACCGGTACGCTGGGAGTGATTGAAATTCAGTGCGGCGACCGGGAACGCGGATTCGAATTATTGCGCCATGCGCTGGAAGCGGCGCCGGAGGATCCTCATCGTTACCGGCACTATCGCGAACTCGCGATCGGGAATTTTCTGGCAGGCAACCTGGCGGCTTCAGTGAAAGTGATCGAGCGGTTGCTGCGCCAGGCGCCGGAACTCGGCCGCAATCGCCTGACCGCGGCCACGCTGCTTGCCGCCGACGGCCGCCAATCGGAGGCCGGGGAGACCATGCGTGTTTTGCGCGGCGAATTTCCTGATTTGTCTGCTGCGTCAGCGAGAGTTCATCAGTTCGCCGACCCGACGGAGGCAAAACGTTTCAACCTCGCGCTTTCCGAGACCGGCATCCCCGCTTAAAAACGCCCGACCGGGTCCGAGCATGACGACCCCTTGCCCCTTCACACATCGGCCCGATTCCAAAATCACGACAGTATCAAATATTAATACTACACGAATGATATAGAGCAACAATTCCTAAATAAGTATCGCATTAATATCCCCCTGCACTAATCTCACTCCTGAGGTTCATCAATCCAGGAGACACGAACATGGGATTCTTCAAACGGATCACTGCCACCGTCACCGCGAACGTCGATAACGCGATCGCAACGATGGAAAACCACGATGCGGTGCTCGAAGCATCGCTCGCGGACATGCGTCGGGCATCAGCAAAGTCAAAAGCACGGCTACGCCGGGTCGAAGCGGACGGAGCACGTCTGCGGGGCAAGCTCGAGCAGTTGGAAACCGCGCGTCAACGCTGGACAACAAGAGCAGCACGCCACGCAGACAGCGATGAGGCAACGGCGCTCGAATGTCTCAAACGCAGGCGTGCGGCGGCGGCGCAACGCGACGACTGCGCCGAAGCGCTCGCTCGCCACGACACACTCGTGTCGAAGCTCAGCGCTTCGATTGAAAAAATCGATCAGCGCTATCGCGAACTCGACCAGACCCGGACCCTGATGCAAACGCGCGAGCGCGCCGCGCAGGCAGCTCATACGATTGACGCGTTCGGCGATCACGGCGTTGGCACGAATATCGACGACACGCTCGAACGATGGGAGGCGCGGATCAGCGAATATGAGGTGGACGATACGACCGACCCGGACGCGGAGCGCTTCGAGCAAACCTTCATTGACGAAGAGCTTCGCGCGGAGTTGCGCGAGGAACTCGACGCACTGAAAAATTCGTCGGAGGAATCGTCATGAGTTCCCGTGATCAATTTTCGACCGACAACGAATATCCGGCAGAAACGCGCGTGCAGGATCCGGGGCCCGGATTCAATTACCGGACATTATCGTCGGTGTTGCGCTTCATCGGCGCCGGCGTTCTCGTCGCCTCGCTCTCCATGATGTTATTTCGGGGCTGGGACAGCGGATCGGACCTGACCCGTTTCTACACACTACTCGCGTACTGCGCCGTCCTCGCCGGCACGGGCATTTTTTTGAGCCACATCGTGCATGAAACCAAGGGCGCCAGAACATTTCTCGCGCTGGCGCTGGGCGCGATCTGTGTCAATTTCACTGTACTCGGCGCGCTTTGCCTCTCAACGGTTGACCGGGTTGGCCAGGCCCTGCCCTCTTTTGCGAATTGGGCCGTCCCCGATGGCTCTTCGGTCGTGCTCGCAGCGGCAACAGCGTGCCTCGTATTGAGCCCGATTGCCTGTTTCGGGTTCTCGGTATTTGCACGGAAGTCCGCGCGACGACTGACCGGTCTGTTCCTGGTGACGAACGCCGCACTATTGCTGCCGCTACGCTCGTCGTTGCTCATTGGTCTCCTTGGCCTGGTTTTGATTATCGTGATCCTCCGGCAACTGGCTGTTATCCGTCGAAGCGACAACACGTTCGCGACCCGCGAGGGGCGGATTGCGGCGGCCATGCCGTTTATTCCGGTCGCGATCCTGTTAGGCCGAAACTTCTACCTGTACTCGATAGACGAGACGCTGCTGACGTTGAGCGCGCTGATCGGCTACGCGATATTACGCGAGGTCAATATGGCTGTTCGAAGCACTGGCACGCTGGCGACGAAATTTCTGCCGGGAGTTCGCGCGGCAAGTGCGCTCAGCGTCGCGCTCGGCGCCGCCGCGACCGTTGCCTCAGTAGATGGTTCGCATCCGCTCGTACTACCCATATTCACGGTCGTGCTTGCGGGGCTACTCGCCGACATCGGTTTTACCACCGGCGGTAACGCCGGAACCACCTGGACGCGCGCCGCCGCCATCACACTGGCGCTCGGCTTTCTCGTCAACCTCGTGGTCTGGCCGACAATTCCGGCCACGATCGCCGCGATCCTGACGGGCGCGGCAATCGCGATATACGGCTACTCGGTGGAACAGAAATCGGTGTTTATCACCGGCGGGAGCGCGTTGCTGAGCGGGATCACCTACCAGCTGCAAAACGTATTCGCCGCATTCGACTTTGGCAGTTGGAGCAGCCTTGCGCTGATCGGTATCGGTGCAATCGTGCTGGCATCGGTTCTCGAGCGTCACGGACTGGTACTGCGCAATCGCCTGATCGCGTGGCGCCTGCGCTATTCGCAGTGGGACCACTAACGCGTCGACCGTAACGCGGACAAGCCCCCGACCTCGTCGGGGGTTTTTGTGTAGTGCGAGCATCGGCTTTCGAATAGCGGGGGTTGCGTGGAAACGCTAGACTCACGGACGGCGAAACTTACGAAACTCATCCGGGCAGGAGCGGAAATCGAATAGCGACCGCGGCGCGGTACCGCCTGCCGAACCGACAGCCCCGGCACACCGATATCGGCGGAGTAAAGCATGGAAAATGGACACGTACTGATCACCGGGGCTCTCGGTGGGCTCGGTAGCGCAATGACACACCACATGCTCGCGCTTGGTCACCATGTCGTTGCGTGCGACCGTCGCGAAGACGCCGCCGGGGAATGGCTCGCATCGTTTGGTGATGACGCGAGGCAACGCTTGTCATTTGAAGCGTTCGACGTACGCAATCTCGTCGAAGTTACAGCGCTGCAAGAGCGGCTCGACGCGGCCGGCATCCACGTCGCCTATCTCGTGAACAACGCCGGCATCGCCGCCATCGCGCCCCCCTGGGAAATGGAACCGCAGGCGTTCGACCGCGTCATTCAGGTCAATTTGTACGGAACCTGGCACCTCACCCGAACGTTTTGCGGACCCATGCGGGAACGCAATTTCGGCCGCATCGTCAACTTTGCTTCACTGGCCGCATTCGAACCGGACTTTGGTATGGCGCCCTATTCTGCCGCGAAAGCCGGGATCATCGGCTATACCCATTCTCTCGCCGCAGATCTCGCACAGCACGGAGTGACCGTCAACGTCATTGCGCCCGGGCTCATCTGGCATGACCGCCTCCGGCCAACCTACACCGATGCCGAACGTGACGACTGGAAGGCACGCATTCCGATGGGTCGGGAAGGTGCACCCGAAGAAATCGCCGAGACGGTCGCGTTCTTGTGCAGCGGCGGCGCCGGCTACATCACGGGTCAGACACTGCATGTTAACGGGGGCGTTTACATGACCTGACCGAGGTCATCAAAACAGAAACAGCTCCGGGGCAAGGATCAGCACCAGCCCCAGAGCGAGAATAAAAGCGCCACTCACGAGCTTGAGCCATCGCCCCTCGCGTTCTTGCAAACGACGATGGCCAAGCGTGATCACGGCGACCGCGACAATCACCGCGTCGTCCGCCATGTAGACGATATTGTAGAGCGCAAGATAACCGTAGTAGCCGGCAGGACCGAAGTCGTAGCCGGACAGAACCTGCGTGTACAGCGCCGGCAGCCCTGCCGTGCACAACAGTTCCACGAAATTGACCAGAACCGCGAGTACGATCGTTGCAGCCAGTGCCAGCGGGATGTTTTCTGCGTGCACGATGCGGCGAACCCGGGTATAGATGGCCGGTTTCACGGACTCCGGGATACTCAGACTCACGCCGCGATGCAGCGCGAAGAAGTCCTTGATGTGAACACCCCCGACGAGCAGGGCAATGAATCCCAGTACGATCTGGATTGTGCGTGAATACCCCGCGACGAGAAACACGTTCAGCCACGCGGCCATGAACAAAAAGTACACGACCCCGCTGACGATAACGAATGTTCCCGCAATCATGATAATGCGGTCTCGACGGCGGACATTCACCAGGATGCTGAGCAGGAACAGCAACACCCACATCGCGCAGGGGTTAAAACCGTCGACCAGGGCGATCGCAATGGTAAACAGCGGCAAACCGACCGAGGACGATTCGACCGTGCCGAACACCGGTAACTCCACCGTGCCGGCAGCAGCCAGTGGCGACTCGCCGGCGAGCGCCCCTGCCAACTCGTCTTGATCGAATCCCACGTAGAGTCGCCCGCAGATATCGAATGTCGGAACGCCCGGTCTGTCTATCCCGTGCTTTTGGCTCAGTTCGATGAGTGCATCGCGCGCCGTTCGGTCACTCGTGATTTCGCGATAGATGATACGCAGCGTATCCGGGCGCACAGGCATCGACGACAGGAATTCCCGGGCCGCCGTGCAATGCGGGCAGGTGTTGCTGATGTATACCGTGACGACATCACAAGGTCCGGCGGCGTCGTGGTCGGCCGCCGCCCCTTGTAGCCCTGCCATTAAAAGAACAATGACGGCCGCGACAACGCTACCGAGCGGCGACCAAATCGGTTTTTGACGATGGTAATAAGACACGATCCGGGGACGCTTCGTACATCGATGTCGCAGATACGGGTAACCCGCGACGGACAGTTTAACTGCTTCTCATCGAGCATCGCACAAGAGGTGTCGAAATATAAACGATAACGGCGATATTTCTGACATGGATCAAACAACCCCGAAGGTGACCGAATATAGTCGGTCGCACGATACCGGCACAGCGAGTGTTGGCGTTCCCGGGCACCTGAAGCCGTGTGGTAGTTAACGTTTGGTCACCGTGTCAAGCGAAGCGAACCTGCACGCCGGCCGGAATGCCCCCGGTGTAATGCGAGGAGACGAATATGGAAAGAATCGGGCACCTCTTGTTGGCCGTTGACGGATCCGATGCCGCACTGGCCGCGGCCGCGATGGCCGGACTGCTGGCGCGCAACTGTAATTCGAGAGTCAGTATCGTCGTCGTTCACGGGGATGCGTTACTGCTTTTACCCGGCGTTACCGAAGCCGCGTTACCGGGGAGCATGCCATTCAACGCATTTCCGAAAGACGAAGCGCGCAAACACGCCGAGGCAGCAGCCAGCGAACACATCATTCCCTCTGCCGAGGCAGCTCTCGGAACCGTGCCCGGCGGCGTCAGTAGTGTCCAGTTATGGGGACACACCGCTGAAAAACTCTGTCGCTATGCCGAAAAAAATGACGTCGATATGATCATCATGGGCAAACGCGGCGGGGGTACGTTCAAAAAACTGCTCCTTGGCAGTGTTGCCCTTCAGGTCGTAGGTCACGCCCCGTGCGCGGTCACGGTGGTCGGTTGACATAGCGGTCACCGCAATCCTGCCCGATTAGCCTGCGCAATCGCCGAGACGCATTGCCGATGAAAGATCCACTGACCGTCCCGCAACTTTTTCGACCCTGTGGCGAACAGGATATCGCGGCGCCTTCCAGCCGGTCCCTCGTGCCCATGGAAGGTGTGATTGGACAGGACCGTGCGGTGAGCGCGCTCGATTTTGCCGTCAACACAAACCTCGACGGTCACAACGTGTTCGTTCTCGGACCGCCGGGAACGGGCCGCCACGATTTCGTACGGCGAGCGCTCGTCGGTGCCGCGAAAGATCGCCCGACTCCGTCAGACTGGTGCTACGTCAATAACTTCGACGACAGCCACTGCCCGACCGCGCTCGAATTACCCGCGGGTGTCGGGAAGTCATTCGCGGTCGACATGGATACATTCGCCGCAGAAATCAGCGCGAGCCTGATAGCCGCATTTGAAGGCGAAGATTATCGTGCGCGATTGCACGCTATCGAAACCAAATTTAAAACGCAGCAATCCGAAGGTCTCGAAGCCGTGCACGAACAGGCGCGGCAGCAAAATATCCGCATTATGCAATCGCCCTCCGGTATGATTTTTGCGCCGGTCCGCGAAGGTGAGGCCCTCGGGCCGGACGAGTTCGACAAGCTACCGGAATCCGAGCAAAAGGAAATTCAACAGGCCGTCGAAGAAATCAGCGAAAAGGTCCAGAAAGCGATGGAGGGGCTGCCGCAGCAAATGCGCGAAGCCCGCGCGCGGGTCCTCGAGCTGGACAATCAGGTGACGAGCTTCGCCGTCAGCAGCCTTATCGAAGAATTACGACAATCTTATGCATCCTATGACCGCGTTCTAGAGTTTCTTGGCGCCGTTGAACGCGACGTTATAGCGAATTCGCGCGTGCTCCGAACCGGCCCGGAACCGACCGGGCCAATGTCACTGATCCCCGAAGAGTTCGCGGAGCGACGCTACACCGTCAACGTCGTTGTCAGCAGGGACCCTGGCAGCGCGGCACCGATCGTTGGTGAAGAACATCCTGCTTACGGCCACCTTATCGGTCGCGTCGAACACCGCGCACAACTCGGTACATTGACGACAGACTTCTCATTGATACGCAGCGGCGCGTTGCACCGTGCGAACGGAGGATACCTGGTACTGGATGCAAACCGCGTACTCTCGGAACCCTTTGCGTGGCAGGGCCTGAAGCAAGCGCTCGAATCCGGTTACGTGAAGATCGAATCGATCGCCGAAGCATACGCAATGTCGGGTACCGTCGCGCTCGATCCCGAGCCCATTCCCCTGGACGTCAAGGTCGTACTGATCGGCGATCGCCGCCTTTATTACCTGCTGCAGTCACTCGATCCGGAATTCGCCAACCTGTTCAAAATTGCAGCGGATTTCGACGATCGCACGAGTCGAACGCAGACCGCTCAATCGGACTTGTCACGCGTGATGGCTAGAATTATCGATCGCGACCGCCTTTTTCCGATTACGCGCGATGGTATGTACCGGGTCATCGAAGAGGCTGCGCGCAGCGCCGGGCACCAGGAAAAACTGTCCACCGAAATTCGCCTGACCCAGGATCTGCTGAGTGAAGGGCACTACTGCGCGCGTCAGTCGGGCAAGTCGGAAATATCAGCCGAGGACGTCGACGCCGCGATTGAAGCGCGTGAATTTCGCCACAGCCGCCTTCGGGACCGCATCCATGAAGAAATCACTACCGGGAACGTTCTCATCGATACCGAAGGGGAACGGATCGGCCAGGTCAACGGGCTCGCGGTTCTGACACTCGGCGATTACGCATTCGGACGGCCGAGCAGAATCACGGCGCGAGTGTCGCTTGGCAGCGGTAAGGTCATCGACATCGAACGGGAGTCCGAACTCGGCGGTTCCCTGCATTCGAAAGGCATCCTTATACTCGGAGGATATATTGCCGCGCGCTACGGCATGGCACATCCATTATCGCTTGCTGCGACGATCGCGTTCGAACAGTCATACGGTGGCGTAGACGGCGATAGTGCATCGTCGGCAGAGCTCTATGCCCTTCTGTCCGCAATTGCGGACATTCCAATTACGCAATCTTTCGCGGTAACGGGTTCGGTTAATCAGCATGGCGAGGTGCAGGCGATCGGTGGCGCGAACGAAAAAATTGAAGGTTTTTTCGATATCTGCGCCGAACGCGGTCTAACCGGAAACCAGGGCGTCCTCATTCCGGTTGCGAACGTGAAACACCTCATGCTGCGTCGCCGCGTCGTTGACGCCGTCGCAGCGGAACAGTTCCGGATATTCGCAGTCGATCACATAGACGAAGGCCTGTCTATACTCACAGGAATAGACAGCGGCATCGCATGCGACGACGGGAAATACCCGGACGGAACCCTGAATCAGCGGATCAGCGAAGCCCTCGGCGAGATGGCCGAGCGCCGTCGGAGCTTCGCTAACCACAGCGCCGGCAACGTCGCGCCGTGATTCGCAATCGAGAATCAGAGATCCCCGGGGGGATCGCCGTTGCGCTGGTTGCAGCGGGCTCCGAGGCGCGGGTGCTCGATACGATAGAGGCACTGACCGGCAATGGAGAGACCACTGTATCGTGCATCGTCATCGAAGACGCAGACATGCTCCGTGCGGCCAAATTACCATTCGCGATCGAAGTATGCCGCGCCACAAATATCGTGAGGCGTATCGATTCCGGGAATCTCGAAGAGACGTTACGAGAACGCGCGGCGAAGACGATACAACTCGTACGCAAAGCCACCGAAGGAATGAACGTCAACTGGACGTTCGACATTGTACGAAAAAAGACCGCCGCCGCGCTGCTGGAACTCGTCGCGTCCCGGGACGTGACTCTGTTTTGTTCGGCCGCTACGTTCCGAACGCACGAACCCGCCGGCCCGCGCCCCGGTTCCGGGTGGCAAGGCGTCGGGACCAATGGGAATACGGTGGTCGTCGTACTGGACCGATCAGCGGCCAGCACCAGGGCGATCGAAGTCGCACGCAGAATAGCGCGGCGCCGAAATATGTCGCTCAAACCGATTATTGTGGCGGCAAGCACGGGCGGCTCAGAACGAATCAAGACCCGGATCGATCGAGCCGGTGATCCTGTTGCGGACGTCGCGACAACGCTGCTCAGCCCCTCATTCGCTGAAATCGCCGCGCGTGTTCGCGAGCAACAACCTGCTGCGCTCGTGTTACCCGTGTCTCAACTGAAAGGGTCCGTGGCCCGGATCCTGGAACTCGAATATGGAATCGACTGCCCCGCGGCAATCGTAAAGTGACACCCCGCTCTCGCGCGATCCTGCAATAAATCAGATGATCGACAGCGGCACCGAAGGTGTCAGGTGTGCGGGCGGTCGTCCATTTCAGCCACATGACGCACGATGTCGAAGCTCGATATCACACCAACCAGCGCTCCCCTGTCGACGACGAGGAGATGATGGATCCTGTGATCGCTCATCATCCGCGCGGCGGCGGTTAACGGCTCATCCGACGCGATCTCGCGGGGTGTCTCTCCGATAACGTCAGCGGCAATCAGGTGATCGATGCGGCAGCCGAGTCGTTCGGCGATCTCGGAGAATTTCGCGGATTCCGACGGATTTTCGTCGAAGCCCGATAAATCCCAGTTCGCGACGGAGACGACTTCCGCGACGCTGCGCTCGACGCAAATCCTGCGCATCACATCGGATCGGCTGACGATTCCTTTGAGTGAACCATTATCGACAATGGGCAGTGCGCCAATTGAATGCTCGACAAACAGTTTTTCGAGTTGGGGCACGGGACAATCGGACGCGACGGTCACCGGCGCCGGTGTCATTCTGCGGGCCACGGTTACTTGCGGGTTCATTTAATGGAATCCATCACGCCTGCAGCGGTTTGAGTTGAGATTAAAGAAGCGCACAGGGTGATGCGCGCCATTGGGCCTGTGCAACGAGTAGCCTGATCCGAAGATTGCGGCGCGACGGCCGCCGGCGCGCCCGTGAGAGCCGAACGGTGCGCCACCGGTCGGTCAGCCGGAAACAACCCCGTCATTTTTCCTGCACAAACTCGAGGTAGGCCATGACTTCGAGCAAGCGACCCCGTGCGAGAGTCCGTGCGTCCATGCCGAGAGACTCCGCCTCGCCGGAAAATTCCTGACCCCACACCGGCATGTCGCGCGCACCGTGGGCCGGCATGAGTTCGTTGCCGCTGACAATCTCCATAATGCGCTCGAACGGGAAACGCCCGCCGTTGGCCTTCGACAGGGTCGTCAACGCCGGTGGGGGCGCGACCAGCATTTTTGCATACGGACCATTACCGTCGGCGTCGCGACCGTGGCAAACCGCGCAGGCACGCATATAGATATGATGTCCGGTGTTGACGATTGCGTGGTCGGAAATCACGAGATCTTCGCCCGATACCGCGACCGAGGTCATCATCGCAACGATCGACACGAGCCATCCGACACACCGTCGTCCGATTGTTTGCCGCGCTTTCAACATCAATCAGGCCTCCCGTAGCAGCCTCCATTCATACGGCCAGCTTAATCGCCCCGGCTCGTTTCGATTTGACCTGGATCAGGTCGGAGCAACTGCTGTGGTGAATGCTTTTTTAACAACAGGCAAGACAACGCCAGCGACGTCTGGCTTATACTGACCCGATGAAACCAGTCGACTATTACGATGTTATGGGCGTCGCCGAGGATGCCCCGGCGGAACAAATCAAGAAAGCGTACCGACGCCTCGCACGTCAGTATCACCCGGATGTCAGCCAGGAAGACGACGCTGAAGAAAAATTCAAGCAGGTCGGCGAGGCCTACGAGGTACTCAAGGATCCCGAAAAGCGGGAAGAATACGACAATCTCCGGAAATACGGCGCGTTCAACGGTGACCAGTTCAATCCGCCGCCGGACTGGGAAGCGCAAGGGGGTTTCAGGCGTGGCAGCGGCGGCGAAGGCGAGTTCGACGCGCGCCAGTTCAGCGATTTCTTCGATGCCATTTATGGGCGCTCGGCGGGATTCCGGTCCGAACCCGGGAGCGGCGGTTTCGCCGTTCGCGGCGAGGATGTTCATGCCGGCGTATCGGTGACGCTCGCCGAGGCCTACGCCGGAACGACGCGAACATTCTCGCTCGAGATGCATCGCTACGACGAATCCGGGCGTGCGATCCCGGATGTGAAAACGCTGAAAACGAGTATCCCGGCCGGGGTCGTGAATGGTCAGAAGATTCGTTTGCGCGGCCAGGGGCAGCCGGGTTTCGGCGGCGCCGAAAACGGTGACTTGTTTCTTGAAATCAACCTCGTTGAAGACAAACGCTTTGTCGTCGACGGCCGCGACATCACGCTCGCGCTACCCATTTCGCCGTGGGAAGCAATCCTCGGTGGCGGCGTCGAAGTGCCGACGCTCGGCGGAAACGTGAAACTGACGATCCCGGAAAACGCAAGCGCCGGACAGAAGCTTCGGCTGAAAGGGAAAGGTCTGCCCGGAGACCCCGCCGGAGATCAGTACGTGGTGCTGAAAATCGTCGTTCCGCGTATCGAATCGGATGAGGATCGAAAACTCGTCGAACAAATGCGCGACCAGATCGCATTCGATCCGCGCGCGGAATCGGGAGCCTGAACATGCAAACTGCGACCGGGCAGACAGAACCTCTTGACGACAGCGCACCGTGCTCCCTGCGGGAACTCTGCGTCACATTCGTGATCGAGGAAAGTGTCGTGATTGAAATGGTCGACATCGGTGTACTGATACCGCTGGGCGACGATCCGCATTCCTGGAAATTTGGTGCCGGCGCCCTGCTCCGACTGCAAAGAGCGAGGAGACTGCAACGCGATCTCGAGATCAACCTCGCCGGGGTTGCCGTCGCGCTCGACCTGCTCGATGAACTCGAGGGCGCGAGGCAGCGGGTGAAAACACTTGAACAACACCTCGCGCTGCTCACGGCAAAGGATTAGCAACCGCTTCCGGGAGCCGGTGCCGAACGGCGACGCGCGATGCTGATGAAAGCGATGTTACTCGACCGCTGCACTTCGCTGCTCGAGGATAACGCGCCGCTGAAGTCCGTCGAACTTCCGGTTCCCGAACCCGGCCCCGGCGAAATCCTGATTGAAATTTCCGCATGCGGCGTCTGCCACACGGAACTGGATGAAATTGAAGGCCGACTGCCGCCGCCGCGGCTACCCGTTATTCCGGGTCATCAGGCCGTGGGTCGGGTTGTCATGCTCGGCACCGGCGTTCGCCGGGAGCGCGGCGAGCGCGTCGGGGTTGGCTGGATCCATCACTCATCGGGAGACACCAACGAGAATATCAGCGATCAATTCATCGCGACGGGTCTGGATGTGAACGGCGGTTACGCTGAATACATGACGGTTCCGGATCACTATGCGACCGCGATCCCCGAGGTGTTCACGGATATTCAGGCGGCACCCCTGTTGTGTGCGGGCGCAATCGGTTACCGGGCGCTGAACCTGACCGGACTCGCCGATGGTCAGGCCCTCGGGCTGACGGGGTTCGGCGGGTCCGCCCATCTTGTCCTTCAACTCGCGCGTCATCGCTTCCCGAACGGTGAAATCTTTGTTTTTGCGCGTGACGAAACGGCGCGTGATTTCGCGACATCGCTCGGCGCGACCTGGGTCGGCAACACGACCGATCGAGCCCCGGTCATGCTCGATGCGGTGATTGACACCACTCCGGTGTGGCTGCCCGTCGTTGAAGCCCTCAAGAACCTGAAACCCGGTGGACGCCTCGTGATTAACGCGATCAGAAAAGAAGATGGCGACAAATCCGAGCTTCTGAAGCTGAACTACCATGAACACCTGTGGATGGAGCGGGAAATCAAAAGCGTCGCGAATATCACGCGGCACGACATCGCGGCATTTTTGCCGTTGGCGGCGGAAATCCCAATCACGACGGAGGTTCAAACCTACCCGCTCGAAGAAGCCAACGACGCACTCGTTGCCCTGAAACGCGAACCGGTTCGGGGCGCAAAAGTGCTTAAAATCCGTTAGCGGCTACCGCTCAGAAGCCGGGAAGCAGAAGATCAACCACCTGCGACGGCCTCGCCACGATAACTTCGACGCGTTGCTCGTCTACAAGTTTCGCTCGCAGCGCCTCCGCCGCTCCGGCTTCTCCGTGGACGAGGAAGACCGGTGGCCGGCCATGGAACTTGCCATACCAGGCAAGCAACCCGGCCTGGTCGGCATGTGCCGATAACCCACCAACCGTATGTATTTCGGCTCCGACATTGATCGTCTCGCCCCACAACCGAATCCGGCGCGCCCCGTCGACGAGTTGACGACCGAGCGTTCCTTCGGCCTGAAAGCCGGAGATAATGACATGGCAATTCTTGCGCCAGATGTTGTGCTTGAAGTGGTGCTTGATGCGACCGCCATTACACATACCGCTGCCGGCGATGATAATTGCGCCGGAACGAACGTTGTTGAGCCCCATCGACTGGTTGGCGGTGCGCGAAAAATGGAGATTTGGCAGCAACGAGCGAAGTTCATGCTGGCGCAGTAAGCGCGCAGCTTCGTCGTCGTACAATTCGCGGTGGCGAAGATAAACCTCCGTTGCCTGTATCGCCATCGGGCTGTCGAGGAAGATCTGCCAATTGCCGAGCGACCACGCATCGAAGTATTTCGCGAACAGGTACAGCAGCTCCTGACTGCGTCCGACCGCAAACGCAGGTATGAGAATATTCCCTTTCTTGCGATGTGCGTGTGCCTGGATCTCGCACAATTCGCGCTCGGTGTCGTCGAGCGAACGGTGAAATCGGTCCCCGTAAGTACTTTCCAGCATGACGAAATCCGCATTGTTCACATCCGTGACGTCGCGCAGGATGGGAGCACCGTTATGACCGAGATCGCCACTGAACACGAGTTTGCGTTGTGCACCATTTTCCTCGAGCCATAACTCGACGATCGCCGAGCCGAGGATATGGCCGGCGTCGGAAAGACGGAGACTCACGCCAGGCAGGATCCGCTTCTTTTCGCCATACGCCAGCGGTTTGAATAACCGCATGGCTGCCTGGACATCCGCCGCCGTATACAGGGGATCGACCAGCGGAAGATTTTTGCGCTCGCGCTTCCTGTTTTCCCACTGGGCATCGCGTTCACTGAGAAACGCGGAATCTTTCAGCATGATTCGACACAGATCCCGTGATGCCTTTTGCGTATAGACGGGACCGGAAAAACCGGCTTTGACGAGCGACGGGATCCGGCCGGAATGATCGATATGCGCGTGGCTCAGAATAACCGCGTCGAGACGGTCCGGCGTGAAAGCAAACCGCTCTCGATTGCGCGCTTCGTCCTGGTATCGCCCCTGGAACAAACCGCAATCAAGTAACACCTGACGGCCGTTAACCTTCAGCAGGTAGCACGAGCCGGTCACTTCACCGGCAGCACCATGAAATTCGATTTTCATGCGGTAGTCACGCTGTCGCGACGACGGTTTGATGTGTTCAGTTTGCTCGCCGCCGATCGCGACGCGGTGATCCGGATCAAGCGACGGCGACTTGTCAGAGACGAACATTTCCGGCGAATCAGATTTTTGTTGATGGATATCACGGTGCGCCGCTGCCGCGCGCACTATGCTGTAGAGACTCAACGTGCCGGTCGGACGAATCAGCGGATTCGGGAACGCCGCGGCCGGATAACGCTCGCCCGGGCCCCGCACAATTGTAGACAACACGGTCAGGAACGTCGGAGATTTCATGGAAGCCGAGACAACAACCGCCACGGAAAACATCGACCTCGACCAGTTTGCACGCGATCGCTTCGACCAGGCGGCCGCCTACGTGCCCGACCTGAAGCACGGACTCGTCGAATTTTTCAAGGTGCCCGCGCGACGACTCTCGGTCCACTTCCCGGTCGTGATGGACGATGGTTCGGTGCGTAACTTCCACGGCCACCGGATTCTGCATAGCCGCGTACTCGGACCCGGCAAAGGGGGCATTCGCTACCACCCGGACGTGACGGCCGATGAAGTCGTCGCGCTGGCCGCGCTGATGACATGGAAGTGCGCGATCGCCGACGTACCGTTCGGCGGCGCCAAGGGCGGCGTGCAATGCGATCCGAAAACGCTGAGCGAGGAAGAATTACGGCGCATTACCCGACGCTTTATCTCGGAACTCGGTGACAACATCGGGCCGTTTACCGATATTCCCGCACCCGACATGTACACCAACGCGGCGACCATGGCGTGGGTTTTCGACACCTACGATATGTTGCATCCCGGAGAGAGCAACCGCGCCGTGGTGACCGGCAAACCGGTCGAAATCGGCGGTTCTCCGGGACGGCGCGGGGCGACGGCTCGCGGCTGTTTGAAAGCGATCGAGCGGTTCATTGCGCGCGGTGGTTTTCCCGGCCGCGATAAACTCGACGATGCACGGGTTGTCATTCAGGGGTTCGGTAACGTCGGCGCCGTACTCGCACGTCTGCTCGTGAAATCGGGCGCGCGCGTCGTCGCGGTCAGTGACTCGTGCGGTGGTGTGTTGCTGGAAAACGGAGTCGATTTATCCACGGTGGCGGCGCACAAGCGCGAGAGCGGCAGCGTCGTCGGAACGCCGGGTACGCGCACCATCAGCAACGACGATATCATCGGCGTGCCCTGCGACATCCTGATTCCCGCGGCGCTCGGGTCGGTCATTCGCGTCGATAACGTCGACCTCGTCAACGCGCGTCTCATCGTCGAAGCGGCCAATGGTCCGGTGACCCCGCAGGCCGATGTCGTTCTGCGTGAAAACGGCGTGATCGTGCTACCGGATATCGTTGCTAACGTCGGCGGGGTCGTCGTGAGCTACTTCGAATGGGTGCAAAACCTCAGCCACGACACGTGGTCGCTCGAAACCGTCAACCAGCGCCTCGAAGAGAAGATTGTCAAAAGCGTCGACCTCGTAGTCGATAAATATCTTGCGCTGAAGGAAATGTCGGAAGAGTCCGGGCAATCCGGCATCGACCTGCGCCTCGCCGCATTGACGGTTGCGATAGAAAAGGTGGCGAAGGTCACGCTGCAGCGCGGAATCTGGCCCTGAGCCGGCAAAGCACGGGCGCAGTACATTCCTGATCCGCATCGAAACCGGATCCCGCGGCTAACCACGGCCATTCCCGGATTTTCTGACCCGGATCAGTGTGTCCTCCCGAGTTCCATGCCAGCCTTGGCCTGCGGTATTCCTGCCGCGGTCGGTATTTCGGGAAAACCGGGAGGACGATGTCGATGAAAAACATGAATCACTATTGCAGAATCGCAAACACATTTGTACGCCCCACGGCGCTCGTCATCGCGCTCGTGACAGGCACGGCATTCATTGCGGGCAGCGCAAACGCCGACGAAAGCGTCGAACAAGCCGGAAAACAGCGCTTTATGGAGAACTGCGCTGTTTGCCACGGCAGCGACGCCAAAGGCGACGGTATATTTACACAACTACTTAAAGCATCGCCAAGCGACCTGACCGTATTATCAAAATCCGCCGGCGGTGAATTTCCATTCAACCGGGTATATGACGCGATCGATGGCCGCGGATCGGTGAAAGGCGCCCACGGATCAAAGGACATGCCGATTTGGGGTGGCGAGTGGAAAGGATCGAGCGTCGCGCCCGAGACGGTCCTGCGCGGCAGGATCCTCGAAATGATTATCTACCTCCGATCAATTCAGCAATAGATCTCCGCGTCCCGATTATCCGGCCCTGTACGGGCCGGTTTTTTTTCAGTCGACGCAACTTTCCCTGATCGCGGCGATGATCGGGGGTGCCAGGTCGATAGCGTTTGAGGCGTGCGTGACCGTATTGCACGTGACGACCGCTGCCGCGCCCGCGCTCATCAACAGTTCGTGCGCGGAGTCGTCAAATGCAGCATGAACCCCGACGCACACCGGCGGGGAGCAACCCGCGGTTATGAGATGTTCGATGGTCACCGCCATTGTGCGACCCGTCGAAATAATATCGTCGACGAGTACCGGTGTTCGTCCGGCCGGTAGTTCGATCCCGGTCAGTGACACCGCGACATCACGGTCGCCCGAACGGACCTTGTTGCAAATCGCATAAGGGGCGGACGCCAGACCGGCCACCGCGGCAACCCATTGTTCACTCTCGGCATCCGGTCCGACGATGACCGGCGCAGAGACATTCGACATTATCCAGTGAGCCAGTGCAGGGGCCGCAGGCACGACACTGCATTCAATCGAATAAATCTCGTTCAAGCTCGCGAACCGGTGCAAATGCGGATCGACCGTGATGAGCGCGTCGAAATGCTGCGAAATCAGCGCCGCAAAATGCCGTGACGTGATCGCCTCACCGGGACGGAATCGCTTATCCTGGCGCATGTAAGGCAGGTAAGGGGCGACGAGTCCTACCCGATCGGCGCCGAGCTCCCTGATCGTCGCCGCGGCGAAAATCAGGGTCAGAAACCGCTCGTCCGGACGCAGTAACCCGCTCACAATCTGCACCTTACGACCGCCGCAATCCGAATCGATACGCACGTAGGATTCGCCATCCGGAAACCGTCGTCGTTCAATGGCACCGCGATCCGCATCGAGACCAGTCGCGATATTCCGGAACAGCGCCTCGTCGGCGTCAAGATTGAACAGCAGCCGGGTCATGCCGGATCCGAGAGTTCGATGACCTGGGGCTGCGTTCGCTCGAACGCGAGTGCGTATTCGAGTTCTCCGGGGCTGTCCGCGTGAATGGTCATCAACACGTCGCCGCGCGCGACCCGATCGCCGATGCGGCTTTTTAGCGCAACGCCGGCGGCCTTGTCGGCCGGCGCGCCGGCGAGTTTCGCGATGCGGGCGATAATGCGATTATCCACGGTCTCGACGATGCCATCGCGATCGGCGAACACGTCGTAGCGGTAGGCTGCGTGGGGTGGTTCACGCATGCCGCCCTGGGCTTCACAGATCGCCTGAAACTTTCGCCACGCTCGCCCATCGTCGATGGTCTGCGCAGCGCATGCCTCCCCCGTACCTTTCGTCGCGGCGCCCGCAGTTTCGAGCAGCGCACCGGCAAGCCGAACAGATCGCTGGCGCAAATCCGCCGGCGCCCCGGGCTCACTCTGCAATACCGCGAGCACATCCCTGGCTTCGAGCGCCGGTCCAATGCCATGACCAACTGGTTGCCGACCATCGGAGAGCTGCACCGTTACGTTAAGACCGAGCGTCGTCGATACATGTTCGATTAACGCGCTCAGATGTGCCGCGCCCTCAGCCGTGCGTACCTTCGCTGTCGGTCCGACGGGCATATCGATCACGACGTCGGTCGAACCGGCGGCGATTTTTTTCGATAATATCGAGGCGATCAATTGCCCCTCGCTGTCGACGTCGAGCGCGCGTTCGACCCGGATCAGAATATCGTCGGCGGGGCTGAGACTGACCGAACCGCCCCACGCAATGCATCCGCCTTCGCGTTCCACGACCTCACGCATCGTATTGAGGTCGAGCGCCACGGGCGCGAGCGTCTCCATCGTATCCGCCGTGCCGGACGGTGAGGTAATGGCGCGCGAGGAAGTTTTGGGCATCGACAAACCGTTCGCGGCGACGATCGAGACGATAATCGGAGTCGTTCGATTACCTGGTAACCCGCCGACGCTGTGCTTATCGACAATTCGGCCCGGTGGCCAGCTTAATTGCTTTCCGGCCGCCACCATGGCTTCCGTCAGGTGCACGATTTCGTCCGTGTTGAGCCGGTCGTCCGCGCAGGCGGTAATGAATGCCGCAAGCTGGACGTCCATATAGCGACCGGCAACGATATCCGAAATGATTTCGCGCAGCTGTACGGCGCTCAGCGCGTTGCCGTAAATTTTGGCCCGGACATGGGCCAGCGAATCCACCGGATCGGGATGCGACAGCCGGATCTGTTCACCGTTTTCGACCCCGAGTAATCGCCGCGCCGCGTTGGATAATCCGGCCTCGCCGGGCTGCAAAAGCTCCTCGCCGACATATACGAGCGTCGCGATGATCGACCGCCCCTTCGCTTCTGCGTTGACACGGGACATCGCCGCGAACCCCTCCGATCGGGACACGGGTGAGTCCGTTCTGAGGAATATAATCGGTTCCTGGCGGGTATCGATACGGAATCCGGTCGCGGCGATAACGGTATTGTCGAGAGCGGGCGTTTCCTTCATTTCAGGGCGGCAGTCATAGCTTGGGGACACATCCGCCCTTTATACCGTGGGTAATGCCAGGGGTCTTTGATCTGGGTAATGAAATCGCGCCGGAAGGCACGAAAGACGCCGTTAACGCGGGGTCCGGGGGCTCAAGCGAGGGCTGCTGCGGGCCGATAAACAAGGGTATACGGCATCAGGAGTAGCCACCTTGGCCGCCTCCCTACAGCATTTGCAATCGCGCCTGCGGTTGACGGATCCCTCGAAGCAGCTCACGCGATCGATCAACTTCGTCATCGTCGTGCTGATTATCGCGAACGTCGTCGCGATCATTCTCGAATCGGTCGAGTCGATCGGCCTTGCCTATCGGCGCGAGTTCGTATTGTTCGAGATCTTTTCGGTCGTGGTATTTTCCGTCGAATATATCGTGCGGATTACGTGCTGCCCGCCCCCCGGCGCCAGTGGGTCGGAGGCTTTATCTGCGCGGATGAAATACGTGCTCAGTGTCCACGGTCTTATTGACCTGCTCGCAATAGCGCCGTTTTACCTGAGCATGTTCACCGGGGCCGATCTGCGCTTCCTGCGCGCACTGCGGCTCATCCGCATATTGAAATTAACGCGCTATTCGCCGGCCATGACGATGCTGTACCGTTCGATCGGCCGCGAACGCCACGCGATTACCGCCGCAATGTGTCTGCTCGCCATCGCTCTCGTGGTCACGTCCTGCGGAATCTATTTCTGCGAGCGCGCAGCGCAACCCGAAGCGTTCGGCAGCATTCCTGCGGCCATTTGGTGGGCGGTCGCGACGTTGACGACCGTTGGCTACGGCGACGTTACTCCGATAACGGTCGGGGGCAAAATGTTCGGCGCGCTGGTCATGATCCTCGGGGTCGGACTGGTCGCCCTGCCAACCGCGATTCTCGCCTCGACGTTTGCCGATGAAATGCGCCGACGACGGGAGGAATTTACCGCCGTTGCGGACGTTGCGCTCGAGGACGGCATTCTTTCCGGCGCGGAACTGGACGAGCTGGAATCGCTGCGCGCGCGCAACGGTCTGAGCGACGAGGATGCGGAGCGCATCCTGCATCACCTCAGTGCGGCACGCCGGCAATCGACGGAACGCTGCCCGAACTGCGGGCACGAACGCGCATAGCGTCGCCGGGGAACGAACCACCGCGGCGGCACGGGCGGTCAAACCGTCATACGGTCAACCGTCGCTTTGCCGCCGCTATTGCGCAAATTTCAGGCAGACTTCACGAGGCGCGAACCGATCCGATCGGAGAAGTTCGGCCACACCTTGTTCGTCATGAGCTCGAGGCTCTTCATGCACTTGTCATGCGGCATGTGGTTGTAGACGAACATCCAGAAGTAATCGACCGGAAATTTCCCGAGTAATGCCTCGAGTTTACGGTTGACCGTATCAGGACTCCCGTGGATTACGAGGCCGCGCTCGGAAATCGTCTCGAATGTCGCCGGCATATCGAAAGGACCTTCGCCCGGTTTCGCCACTGCGGCGTTGAACCCGAAAGGCACAAAGAAATTGTTCCAGATAAACGAACCGGCTTCGCGCGCAACGGCCTCCGCTTCGGCATCTGTATCGGCGACGATGATTTCGCGGCTCATGGCCATGCGTTCGCCGAATTTGAGATCCCGCCCGGCCGCGGCGGCCGCCTCCTGCCCCGCGATGAACTGGCTGTGCGTCACCTCCTCGTCGGTCAGGATGGTCAGCGGAACGATGTCGCGCTCCATGCCCCACCGGATCGATCGTTCGGATGTCGCGAAAGGCATAAACAGGTCCGGCACTTCCTTGTTATGCGGCGGCGGCGCGATGCCGATCTCGACGACCTGGTCGTTTTCGTCAACACCCTGCCCGTATTTGTGCGATACCTCGGCCGCGGCCCAGTGAATATCCTTGGTCGGAATCGTCCAGTGCTTGCCCTGATGACTGAACGTATCCTCGGTCCAGGCCTTCATAATGATGTCGAAATGTTCCTCGAACAACTCACGCTTGAGGTCTTCGTATTCGGGACCGCTGGCCGGATCGGCGAGACCGACATGCTGACCGAGAACGTTAACCCAACGCGGTTGGTAGCCGCGGGCGAAACCCGCAAACACGCGCCCGTCGAGCATCTGCGAAACCATTGCAATGTTCTCGGCGAGGTTGATGGGGTTTTGTGACGGCAGCACGTTACCGAGCTGTCCGAACTTCAAATTCTCCGTCTGCATGCCAAAGTAGAGATCGAGCAGCACCGGGTTCGTCGACACCTCCTCTCCCTCGATATGAAAATGATGCTCCGTGAAGCCGACTCCGTAGTAGCCGTTGTCATCCATGAGCGCGAACTGCTCACTGAGTTCTTTCAACATACCCTTGTACAGATCGGTACGCTTACCGGCCATACCCTGCAAAATCTCGTCTTTGCGACCTACCGACGGCAGGTAAAATGCGCCTACTTCCATTGTTTTCTCCTCATCTTTCGTTTGTCTTTATTACGGGCAATCGACGAACCGGATTAACCGGCCCGAAACGTGAATCATTCCGGCATGAATGCGGTCGCGGTGAGCGCGAGCAACAACGACGCCAGGGTCGAGGCATCGAAATTCGCGCCGCCACGGACGAGATCGGTAAGTTCGTCACGATCGACGAGGCGTAGTCGCATGTCCTCGAATGCGCCCGGTTGCGCGTCGCCGGCCACCTGGCAATCGCGGGCGAGATAAGTATGTACCTGCGTCGACTGGCTGCCAGGATCGCGCGGATGCGAACCGAGAAGGACGATCTCGCCAGCGCTAAAACCGGTTTCCTCGATTAGTTCGCGGCCGGCGGCGTGACCGGGATCGGTGTCATCGTCCTCGACGCTGCCACCGGGACATTCGAGCATCCATTCTCCGACCCCATGCCGATACTGCTCGATCAAAACGATGCGGCCATCGGCCGTGATCGGCACCACGCTCACGCAATCGGGCAACTCCAGCACGAACCAGTCCGTGCGCACGGATGGCTGTCGGCGCAACCTGCATTCGTCGCGGCGCAACCGGAAAAATCCGTTGCTATAGATTTCGTGGGTTGCATCAATCGTCCAGGCGGCATCGCCACCGGACGTCGAACGGGTCATCAAATCGGCTGTGGCTTCCATCGGCATTGTCTCCGTCTGCGGCGTTTGTCGTCCGCTCAGAAGCAGTAGTGCACCTTCTGTGCCAATCCCCGAATGGTGACCCCGCATACAACATCACATATTGATTTCAATCACTTACCCGCCCAACCCCGAATCGAGCCAGGCGATGCGAATGTGTGGCAAAATGGGACAATGTGTTCGAAAGTGGTACACCTGATCGGGAATGAGACATGTCCGACACACGCCCGGAGCACCTGAAACCCCAGGATTTTGATCGGCGCGCGGTCGATACCGCGTGGAACGATTTCGTCGGTGGGACGCCGTTCGCTGCAAACACGGCGCGGAGCCTGATTGTGGATTCGTGGGAACGCTGCCGCCGCAACGGGATTGACCCGCACACGCAACGCCCGCCTCATATCGGTGTCGGCGAACCGTTCGAGAATTTGCTCGAGCGCAACGCCGAACTGCTCGTTGCCGCGAGCCACACCTGGGAAGTGCTGTCCGAGAGTCTTGCTCAAAGCGAAAGCGTCTTCGTTGTCACCGATCCAAACGGGGTTATGCTCGACGTGCGCGGCAACGAGGAACTCGTCAATGCCGCCGAGCGCGAACACGTCGGGCCCGGCTACGACTGGAGCGAAGCGGCCAGCGGTACGAACGCAATAGGCACGGCGCTTGCGCTTGACGCCCCGACGATAGTCCGCAGTACCGAGCACTATTGTGTCGCGGCAAAAATCTGGGACTGTGCCGCCTCACCGGTGCGTGATTTGAGCGACGGCACATTGCTTGGAATACTCGACGTAACGAGTATCGGCGATCTCAGCGGCAGTCATACGTTAGCGCTCGCGGTAACCGCTGCCCACCAGATTGAACACACGCTCCACTCGCAGGAGCTTGCGCGTTCGGTCCAGCTGCTGAACTGGTACCGCGCGTCCGATCCGCGCTGGCACGATCGCGCCGCAGCGCTGCTTGATCGCAAGGGTCGTATTGTCACGACGTCGATGCTCAGTCCGGCGACCCTGGATTCATTCTCAGAGCCTCTGACCATCACCGATGGCGTTCCCTGCCTGCCGGGAGATAACGTCGCACGGATCACCGAATACATAGCGTACAAGCTCCCGGCCGATCTGCGGTATCCCGGACGGGAAGCACGCTGGGAAGGCGGAGTCATTATCGTGGACGTCCCCGAGGAGCGTGTCCGTGAGGCGCCCGGCCGCCGCCGCCCGTTGCGTGAAGGTGTTGACCCGGCCTTCGTGAATATTACGACGAACAACGCTCGCCTGGTCGAACTGATGCGCCGCGCCGGACGCATGGCGCGCGCGAATTCTCCGATATTACTGACCGGTGAAACCGGTAGCGGTAAGGAGTTGTTCGCGCGTGCCATTCACGATTGCTCAACCGTGGCACAAGGACCGTTCGTTGCGGTGAACAGCGGCACACTGTCAAAGGAACTCGCGGCAAGCGAACTGCTCGGTTACGAAGCCGGTGCGTTCACCGGCGCGTCGAACAAGGGCCGCCGGGGTAAGTTCGAGGAGGCCGACGGCGGTACGTTGTTCCTCGATGAAATCGGCGAACTGCCACTCGACGTGCAGGTTCATTTGTTACGTGTACTGCAGGACAACGTCGTCGTTCGTATCGGCGGGAACAGCGAACGTCAGGTCGACGTTCGCGTGATCGCGGCAACAAACCGCGATCTCGAAGCAGACGCCGAAACGGATCAGTTCCGGGCGGACTTGTACTATCGCCTGAAGGTATTAAACCTGGTCGTTCCCCCGCTGCGGGCTAGACCCGACGACATTGCGCTGCTCGTAGACACATTTCTGCGTCGCCTGCAGGGCACTTACGGGCTCGGCAGCAAGTCCGTGTCGCCGGATCTGCTCACGAGTCTGGAATCCGGTCGCTGGCCCGGTAACGTCCGCGAACTCCATGGCCTCGTCGAGAGCATGTATATCCTGAGCGATCGTCCGGTTTTAACGACGGCGGATTTGCCGGAAGATTTTGTCGTTGAGCCGATGGCCGCCGAAACCGGGACAGCTGTTGCGCCGTCATCGGCACCGCTCGTTGAGGTCGAACGCGACACAATAATCGCGGCGTTATCGCGCCAGCGTCATAACATGTCGGAAGTGGCTCGCCGTCTCGGTATTTCGCGCAGTACGCTGTACCGCAAAATGAAACACTATGGTTTACGGCGGGGAGATGAATAATTCAAACGCCGTCGGTGGCGGTCAGAACGATACGCTGCCCCATACCCACACTTTCGTCACGTCGGCCGACGGCCCGCCTGTGGCATTTCTGCGGCTGGGATCGGCATCGTAAAACGAGGCTTTCGTGCCAAGCAGGTAATGTTTCATGAATTTTTTTGTCAGCATCACATCGAATTCTTCGCCGTAATCGAAGCTGCCGGCATCGGAGTTCAGATTGTGATAACTGGCAACGAATTTCATGTCCCAACCCAGCGGCATGACGGTGGTCACATAGAAATCCTCGATGCCCGAGTTCGGGGTCGTGACGAATCGATCCGCCCAGCCCTGAAATGCATGATTCGTGCCGAGAACCGTGACGAAAGCGCCGTTGGTCGAACCATCGCCGCCGAGTAGTTCATAACTGAACTTGACGGTCAGCGATTTGACGAACGACCCGACGTTCCACTTCAACCCGCCTTCGGCGAGGACATAGTCTTCGTCGTAGGAGAACGGATTGCCGTTAGCATCGTCCTGGTGCGCGTATTCGCCCCCATAGAGGAAACTCCAGTCCTCGTTCAACGGGTACATACCGCTTGCACGCACACCAAAAGTGTTCGAGGAGAAGCGTTCGGCGTTGTCGAAATCGAGGATGTAGGCATAGGCCTCGAGCCTGAGGTTCGAGATCCCCGTGTACTGGGCGTTGACGAGGTGCGAATTACTGTCGAATTCCGACATCGGTTCCGACGCGTCATCGCCGAAGATCCGGTGCACTTTCCACGTATAGGCGTATTGCACCTTAAAGTCTTCGGCGACATCAAATTCGGCCGTGACCGCATCGTGAGTCTGCCAGTTTTGCCGCCACAATACGGTGCCGATAAAACGATGGAACGGCGCCTTACGATACGTGATGATTTGGCGCCCGGCCTTCAGCAGCACCCTCGCATCGGGTTTCCACGACACGTAACCCTGGTTGATTTCCGTTCCTTCCGGGTCGACCACGGTCGCGTAACGCGAATTACCAATGCCGGAACCGTCGTAATAATCGTCGATACCGACGGCGCCGACGGCTTCGAACTGCAGGTAGGCGCCGAAGCCATGATAGTCACCGGTCCGGTAACCGAGCGTCGCCCGCGCCGTCGAGGCATTCGCGTCCTTGAGTGGACGGCCGTTGCGAAACAGATCGTCCTCGACATGTTCGAAGCGCCAACGCAGGGAGAAATCGGGTGTGCCCGAGCGCAGTGCGTCCCAGAACGGGCTGCTGCTCGCCGCCGCGTCCCCGCCATCTGCCGGCGCCGTGCCGGCAATCAGGCTGAACGTGGCCGCGAGCGCGAGCCGGGCAGCGATTCGCCGAATGTCCAATAATCTCACTCCCAGGCCCGGCCGATCAGTAGATATCGTCGACGGTATTACGGATATTGAACTTGCCTGTCGGGGTAACAAGGCGTTTGTCTTTAATCACGGCTTTCAGCTTGCGCGTGGTATCGTCGACAATAACGAGCGCCGAAGACTGATCCTTGCCGTTCCACACCGAGAACCAGACCTCATTTCCCTCGACGTTATATTCCGGCTGCACGACCCGCTTCGCCCCTTCACCGAGTTCGGCCCATTGTGCAATCGGCAGAACCGTCAATCCCTTGTCGAGATTATCAATATCAAAAACCGCGATACTTTGCGAAATCGATTCATCAGGATTCAGCGGCGCATCGACCCACAAATTGCGCGATTTCGGATGTGTTTTAACAAACAACGAGCCGCCGCCCGCCCCCTGCAGGACACGGACAACTTTCCATGCCGCGTCAGGATGATTTTCCGGATCGGTGCCGATAAAAGTGATATTCGCGTTACCGAGCGCACTCGTAACCCACACCGGTCCGTGCTCCGGATCGTCGAAGTTCGCGCCGCGTCCTGGATGGGGGATCTTCTCGACGTCGATTAAGGCTTCGAGCGACCGGTTTTTCGAGTCGATCACCGCGACCTTGTTCGACTGGTTAGCCGCGGTCAAAAAATACCGGTGCGTCTTGTCCCAGCCGCCATCGTGCAGAAAACGCGCCGCATTGATTGTGGTGACGGACAGATTGTCGAGATCGCTGTAGTTCGCGAGCAATATCTTGCCGGTTTCTTTCACGTTGATGATGAACTCCGGATGCTGATGCGAGGCGACGATCGCGGCAACACGCGGCTCCGGATGATATTCCTGCGTATCTACCGTCATCCCGCGAGTCGAGACAACTTTGAGCGGCTCCAGTGTCGCGCCGTCCATAAATACGTATTGCGGCGGCCAGTAGGCACCCGCGACCGCGTACTTGTCTTCGAACCCGTGGTACTTGCTTGTCTCGACGGATCGGGCCTCGAGACCGATCTTGATCTCGGCGACCTTCGATGGCAGCTTCGTCCACAGGTCGATCATGTCGATCTTTGCATCGCGTCCGATCGTAAACACATAGCGTGCGGAAGCTGACGGCCGCGAAATGTGCACCGCGTAACCGGTCTTGACGATGTTCACGATTTCCTTCGTATCGCCATCAATAAACGCAACTTCACCACTGTCTCGCAGCGTGACGGCGAAGAAATTGTCGATGTTGCGCTTGTGTTGCGGCGCCGTCGGGCGTTTTTCCGGCGGCACGAGCACTTTCCAGCTCGCCTGCATTTCCGGCAGTCCCCATTCCGGTGGCAACGGCGGCGGATGCTGCAGGTAGCGGGCAAGTGCATCGATTTGCGCATCGGTCAGATCGCCGGATGTGCCCCAGTTCGGCATACCTGCCGGCGACCCGTAGCTGATCATCGTCTTGAGATAATCCGTACCTTTCTCGCGCGTGATATCGGTCGTCAGCGCCTTGCCGGTTGCGCCTTTACGCAGTACGCCGTGACAGCCGGCGCAGCGCTCGAAGAATATTTTCTTCGCCCCATCGAATTCTTCGACCGTCATTGGTGGGCCGTTCGATTCGATCATGTTGCGGGTGTCCCCGAGCGGAATCGGGCTCGGTGCGCCTTCGTAGGCGATCTGAACATCGCCGCTCGGCAACGGATGCTGGGCTTTTGCGGCCGCGTCACCGCGGGCTGCGAGGACCTGGGCCGGCTGCACGCTGCCGCCGCCGTTCCACTCGCCGAGGATATAGGTAAAGACCGCGGCAATCTCATTATCGTCGAGGTAAGCCATCGGTGGCATCGCGCCATTGAATTTTTTACCGTTGACCTCGATGGGGCCGGTGAGGCCCTTCACTACCGCCTTGACCGAACGATCAACATCGGCTTTCAGGTAATCGGAGTTTTTCACCGGTGGAAACGCACCGGGCAGCCCTTCGCCCGACGCCTGGTGACAGGCCGTACACACCTTGTCGTAGACGGCTTTCCCCTGCGCGGCCACATCACCTTTCATCTCCGCGGCGTGCACGCTGAGGCCGTCTGATTGAGCAAAAGCCACCATCGCGCCGCAGGTCAACACCATGGGCACGAGTAATTGTCGCGCGCGCGACCTGAATAATTGCAGCGTCATCTGATAACTCCCGTTTTCGCCGAATTCTGAGTTAATTCTCGGGGAGCGCGTGGTTCTCGACATTGATATCGATCAAGTCGGCGACGTTCGCGGTGTCAGGAGTTCAATAATTAAAACTCAACGTCAGCTGCGCGTGAGTGCCCGGTTGTGATGCAATTTCAATGCGTGGATCGCCCGGGTCCAGACGGCGCACGTCCGAGTAGCGCCAATAGCGCTGATCCGACAGGTTATAGATGCCGAGATTCGCCTGGAGGTTCGGCCGCGGCTCATAGCGCACAGTGATGTCGAATACCGTCGCCGCGGGTGGGACAAAAAACTGCGATTCCGTGAAATCGACCTGGTTCTGGTGACCGAAATGGGTCGCGCGCAACGCGGCCGTGACAGGCGTGCCCGCGGGCTCCCAGCGCAACGCAAACGTCGCCTTGAGCGGGTTAACCTCGTTCAGCGCTTCACTCGTGACGTCGTTTTCGCCACGCGACCAGTGCACCCCGGCATCCAGCTGAAAAGGTGTGAGCCGGGGGTGAATCACCGCGAGTCCCTGGGTCAGGTAGGCCTCGGTGCCGTAGATATGCGCCTCGTCGATATTCCGCGACTGGAAGATCAGGATACCGGTTGCCGGATCGATGCCGAGATTCGCCCGACTTTCGATAAAATCATCGTACTCCGTGTAATAGGCAGCCGCATCGAAGCGCGTATGTGCATGGCGCCAGCGCAGCCCGGCTTCAACCGTGTCCGAGCGCTCCGGATCGAGATTGGGGTTCGGCAACGCGCGGATATTGAACAGCGGAATGTCGAGGAACAAATTGACCTCGGCCGGCGGTGGCGCACGGAAGCCCTGTGCGTAATGCGCGTACAGCTGCAGCGCGTCGGTTGCGCGCGCGGTTGCCCCGATCCGGAACGTGACCTTCGAGGTGTCGAGGTCTGTCAGACGATCCGGGTCGTCGAATACTTCGTCGGTGCTCGCATCGAGTGAAAAATCGTCCCAACGAACCGCTCCAACGAACGTAAACCGACCGTAGTCGATTTCATCCTGGGCGTAGATGCCGATCTCGTCGGTGACGGATTTCGGCAAGTCGCGCAGGGGAAACGTCTCACCCAGGATAGAACGTCGGGACGTACCGGTGATCCGGTTCGTTTCGCTGCCATCGCGGGATTCCGTCAGTCGCTGATGATCCCATTCGATTCCCGCCACGACGAGATGCTCAACCCTGCCCGAGGTAAACTCCCAGCGGGTACGAAACTCGGCACCGTAATCGAGCTCCCGCAGATTAAATTCGCGTCGCAGAAGGACCGGTGTGCCCCGACTCGTGCGCTCTTCGCTCGTGTGTTGTTCAGTTGTATTACTTTGCCGGTACAACATCAGGCTCGCCTCGTCGAGCCAGCCTCGATCGACGAATTCCATACTGAGGGTTTCGCGATCCCGTCGCTGCGTATCATCGCCGTGCAGACTCGTCGTATTAGCGAAGCGGGCGTAGCCCAACACCGACCGGATGTCACTCGTGGTGTCGCGTTCGTAATAGTCGAGCGACAAACGTAACGTACTGCCGAAAGCAAAATCGTGCGTCCACTTGCCGAACCCTTCCCACTGATCGAAATCGATATCGTCGTCAGGTACGCCGCGGCTGTGGTTATCGGGTTCGTTGCCGGTCCGGTAGCTTCCCGCCGCCACGGTACTGTCCGCATTGCCGGCCCACGCGTGCGTGCCCGATCCGTGCAGCGCGTCGTTCGCCCCGTAAAATCCGGAACGGGCGCCAAAATAATGATTGCGACCACCACGGATGAGATCCGCCCCGTCGATAGAAGATATCGCGACGACGCCGCCAATAGCATCGGATCCGTATAGGGCCGATGCCGGGCCCCGCAGCACCTCGATGCGTTCGATTACGGCAGGGTCGACCGCGAGCCGACTGCTGTCGGCAAAATTACCGACCGCATACTGTTGCGGTAACGGCACCCCGTCGAATTCCAGTGCGACCCGATTACCCCCGATGCCGCGGATGGATATGCCGCTCGAGCCGAATCGCGGCGAATTGAAATCCGCTTCCATCGCCGGCTCGTAGCGCGCAATGTCCGCGAACTCCTGGACCTGCTCGAACGCCATTCGATCGGCGGTTATGACCGTAACCTGTGCGGGTATCGCGCTGAGCGGGCGCGGAACCTTGTTCGCGACGACGACAACCTCTTCGAGTTCGCCCGGACCCGGCATCACGCCCTCGGCGACTGCATTCGCGCACGCGAGGACGCCGAGCAGTGCAATACAAACACCTGTGCGTGCCGCGGCGACGTCTGCGCGGAATCGTGCCCAATGTAACGACATCAGCCGGTAACTTCGTGCAGACGGGAGTCGTACGAACTGAAATGTCCGCTGAACCAGTTGTCCAGACGCGCGGCGAGTTCGTCCGGTGCGAAATCGTCAGCCGTTTGCGACGAATCCATGATGTCGGAAATGTCGTCGAGCAAGCGCTCGTGATCGGCCTTGTGCTGTTCGAATTCGTGGTAGCGCATTTGTTGCATCAAACGCTCTTCAAGTGCGAAGTGCGCGGAGATACGGCTATGGACTTCGGCCAGGAATGTCTGGATTTCATCGATACCCGCGCCGTCACCCATCGAACCGTACAACTCGTTAATGAGGCCAATCATTTCGCGATGCTCGAAATCGACTTCTTCGATACCGAGGGCAAAATGATCTTTCCATTCGATCAGAACTGACATCGAAGTGCCCCGCTACCGAAAACTGAATCCGCCGCTGACATCATCGAAATCGATGACCAGCAGTTGCCCGGGTTCGAGCTCTGCATCGTAAGTGGCGGTGTAATCGGACCCTGATTCACGCACCGTATCACGCATCGATACCGTGAAACTATGCCTTCCGGGATCGATGACGAATTTCTCGTAAATCGTCGCTTCACCATCGCTCGCCAGTCCGGACGGCGGTACCGACGCCGCGTACAGAACCTCACCGTCGAGTTCGAGGTTGACCGAGAGGTTAACTCGTGCGCGCTCACAGGCCGTTGGCTGGCGCATATTGGGCGGTAATGCCGCGAGTTCGTCCGCGTCCAGCCGTCGACAGGGTTTGAGCCTTGCGGCCGCGTGACTGAAGCTCATTTTGACGAGCACGGCTTCCGGGTCCAGGTGCTGGTAAGCCGGTGCGCTCGAAAATATGACGAGCGCCGCCATGAAAGCTGCATACAACGCGATCTCGACAACGAATCTGGCGAGGGCCACCATGCTTAGCCACCCTCCCCTTCGGTGCCAAGTTCGCGCCGAAACTCCTGCAGTTGCGCAACAAGATCGCCCGCGCCGCCCGGCCCCGTCCAGCAGGTTCGTATCTTCGCGGTCGGTACGCGTTGGCGCAGATAAGGATCGCGTTCGCGTGCGAGGCGAGCCTCGGTCCAACGGATCCCCAGCCGGTGGTAACACGCATCTTCGTTGCATCCGGCCAGCATGACGCCGTCGAAATGATCGCGCATGAGCAAAAAGTCGATGAATGACGGCGGCAACATGCCCACGCAATTTAATTTTATGACCGTGCCCGGAATGTCACGGCCGCTCGTCGACGGTCCGTGATCACAGACGAACGTGACGGTGCGCTGCGATCCGGACTCGCCATCGGCCGCCGCGAGTAATTCGGTGCGCAGTTGTTCGAGCGGCCGCGACTCGAGATCAATACCTGGTGTGAAGCCGCTGCGTCGTCGGAACGGGGTCGCCGTCGGACAAGCGCCGACGCAGATACCGCAATCCACGCAACGGTCATTATCGACGGTCGCCTCCTGGGAAAATGCCGCACCGTCGGATCGCGGGGTCATCGAAATCGCGCCGAACGGGCAATCGTTAAAACACCGCGCGCAACCGTTGCAGTCGTCCAGGCTGACCGTAGCACTGGTGGGCGTCCGTTGCGGAACGAGCCATGGGACCAACAGCAGTAAAAAAGTGACGACGAACGCACCGAGCCACAGCAGGTCGCCACGATACAAGTCGAGCAACGGGTAAGCACCGAGATAAAACCAGTCGAGACCCACCGCCGAAATCGTCGTATCCAGATCCGCGGGCCCCTGACTCATCGCCGGTCTGACCAGGGACGCGACGGTCATGGTCGCGAGCAGACCGAGCGCAACCCGCCTCGGCGGATTGACCTTCGGGTAGGCGAGACGCTGGATGTGTATCCACATCACGAGCAGCATGATCAGTGGAATCGCGAGATGAATGAACACCATGAGGGTAAAGAAGCGCCCGTTCAACGCATCGCTATGGAGAAAGTTACGCGCTATCGCTTCACCAAACAGCGGCAACGTGTCTATCCATTCCGTGGTGGCGATAGCGATATATTGCGCGAGCTTGTCCCAGACCACCCAGTACCCGCTGATCCCCGCGGCAAACATCAGCCACAACAACGGTACTCCGGTGAACCAGGTAAACCATCTCGCGCCGCCGTAGCGCCCGCGCGCAAACTCGCGCAACAGGTGCAACATGACCACTACGACGAGAGCATCCGATGCAAAACGGTGGAGACTGCGCATAATCCCGCCCGCGTACCACTGCGTGTGCGTCAGATACTCGATGGATTCATACGCCTGTTCGACGCCGGAATCGAAAAATATATAGAGGTAAATGCCGCTGACGACAACGATCCAGAAGAAAAACCAGCCGAGGGCGCCGAGCATCCGCAGCGGGTTGCCCATGGGTAGAAAGATGCGATCAAGCGCGGTTTCCAGCCAGTCGAACAATTTGTCCAGCGCCGCGCGCGGGCTCGTCACAATGAGAAATCCCCGCGGTCGCTTTCGCGCCACGCGCGCACGACAAAAATAGCGATACCCATTAGGCACATCACGCCGACACCGAGACTGACAAACAGCGAATAGTCTAACTGATACTTGCCGCTCGCCGGGTCGAAAACGGTACAGAACAGGCGAACGCGCTCGAGTAGTGCATCGAGGCCGCCTTTTTCAGCCGCCGCGCCGAGCGCAATCCGCTTCAACGGTTCGACGAGGGCGGGGGACGGAAATGAATCACCGTAAATCTGGTGATAGACGCGGTGGTGTTCGTCGACGACCGTCACCTGCGCAAGGTGGTCGAACCCGCGCGGGGTGGGAAAATAGAGAAATCCGGTTTCCGCTGCCAGTTGTTCGATAGTGTTCTCGTCGGCACTCAAAAACAACCAGTCGGACGAGTTGATGCCGCGTTTGCGCGCATAGGCGGCCATGCGTTCCGGGGTGTCATTGACCGTATCGAATCCGACCGTGAGTACCGCGAAGCCCTCGCTTCCCAGCGTCTGGCGCGCAGTCGCGACGGCGAGTTCCAGTTGCCGGGTGATCATCGGACAGGTATGAAAGCAGCTGGTGAAGATGAGGCTGATGACGACCGGACGCCCGGCCAGTTCCCCGAGCGCGAATGGCGCACCTTCGCTGGTCGTGAAGCGGTGATTGCCGAGGGGCCGCCCGATCGCGCCCTGGCTGTCTTCTAGTGCGGCTTCGCGATCAAACAGGGGATCATCGGCCGCAACCCCCGCGCAAAACAGCGCGAGTAACGCGACGATGAGGCCGTCACGTACCGACCGCAGCATCCAGGATCGCACCGGCCAGTAACAGGCTCAATTGAATGAGCGAGGCGTGAAAATTCACGCGCGCGGTATCGCGCCCTGGCCGTCGGGCCAGCTTGATACTGGTCATGAGAAAGTGTGATCCACCCAATAAAGCACCAACAAAATATATCCAGCCGCAGCCGAACAGCACCGGGGTCAGTGACAGCGCGACCAACGCCACGGTGTGCGCGAGTATGACATTCGCGGCACGCGCATTACCGATCACGACCGGCAGCATCGGAACATTGGCCCGTGCGTAGTCGTCGCGATAGACGATCGCGAGACTCCAGAAATGCGGAGGGGTCCAGAGGAACAACACGAGCGCCAGTATAACGGCTTCCGGACCGAGGGTCGTACTCATCGCGGCGGCGCCGGCGAGGACCGCGAAGCTCCCGGCAAGCCCGCCGAACACGATGTTCCAGGCCGTCGTCCGCTTGAGCCACATCGTGTAGACGATGCCGTACACGAATGCGCCGAGAAAGACGTAAGCCGCGGCGAGGCCGTTCACGGTGATAGCGACCGCGGCGACGGGAACGAGGGTGAGCAATATGATAATCGACAGCCACATCGGACCGGCATGCAGCCGACCCGTCACAAACGGCCGGTTACGCGTGCGCGCCATCTCGGCATCAAGATGACGCTCGGCGTACTGATTGAAAGCCCCCGCACTCGCCGACGACAGCAGCACTGCGATCGCCAGCAGCGTCAGTTTCCACGGTTCGAGCGCGCCGGGTGTCACCGCGGCGCCAGCCACGGCGCAGAGCATGATCGCAAGGCCGATGCGAAGTTTGAAAGTACCGTAGAGAACGCGAAGCGTATCAGTCATTTGTGTTTACCGGGCCACCTACTGGAGCGGCCAGACCTCCGAGAGATACTTCCAGTTGACGAAGTAATACAGCACGAAAGCCGTGAAAAACACCGCGACCAATGCGACTGTACCCGGAATGGCGAGGGTGCCGGCGCTGCCGTATTTGCCCACGGCCGCAACCACCGGTGCCGGTTCCCCATCCGCAGCAGCCTTGGTCTCGATGCGTTTACCGAACAGGATCGACCCAACGACCACGACGATGTAGATAAGCCCGCCGAGCGCGGCCAGCACGGCCGACATCCCGTTGAGTCCCATCATCAGAAAGGCGGCCGGCGGATATTCAAAGCTCAGCGTCGCATCGGCAAACGTGATATCCCAATGTCGCCGCGCCACCCCGAGCGTACCCGCGCCCATCATGAACACGGAGATCCCGGCGACCCCGATACCGAACAGGTACGGCTGCACCATGGCCCATTTCTTCAGGATCAACTCGCGCTGGAAGATCATCGGTACGAGTAAGTACGTCACGGCCATGAACGCGAGCGTCGTACCGGCAACGACCGTGGCATGGAAATGACCGGGAACATAGATCGTGTTGTGCATGATGATGTTGATTTGCTCGGTTCCGAGTACCACCCCGGAGATCCCGCCGAGGAACCCGAACATCAGCAGCGACAGAAACATGCCCGAAAAGGCCGGATTGCTCCACGGCGCCTTGCGCAGCCATTCGAATAATCCGTTCGTATAACCTTTCGCGCGCTGCGCCGCTTCAATGGAACCGGGAACGGTCATCCCGTGGATCATGCTGCCGAGGACGGCGAGGTACATCGCGTAACTCGTGTTGAAAATTTTCCACTCGGAACTGATACCCGGTTCAACCAGCATGTGATGCGCGCTGGCGAGTTGCAGGAACAAAATGTACATAAGAAACGCCATGCGGCTGACTTTCTCGGAAATCGGTTTCGCGCCCAGCACGATCGCGGCAATCGCATACCAGATGGCGACATGCGCGGATACGTTGATTTGCTGCGACGAATGGCCCATCGCCCACCACACGGTTTTGTACATCAGCGGGTCGATGTGTTTGATGATGTCCATCGACCACAGCCAGGTCGGGATTAAGATGATCGCGCCCGAAGCCAGCGTGAATACCGCGATAATCGCCGCCGTCAGAGCGCCGAAGGTCACCAGCGGGATCGATCCCTCGTAGGTTTTTTCTTCCTTGGCGATGACGAGCGTACCGAAGAAGATGGCGCAGGCGATGAGCGCACCGACCGCAAACAGAATCAGGCCGAGATAAAAATTCGGGTCCGCTCGCATCGGCACATAAGACGTGAACATCACGCTGGAACCGCCCTGCAAAACGGCGACGTTCGTGATAACCGCGCCGATCAGCATGAGCGCAAACGCGGTCCAGGCGACCCTCGGCATCGCGAGGCGACTGTTCAGTACGATGGCCGAGGCAAAATAAAGTACTGCAATCTCAAAAAATATGATCCACACCAGCAGGACATCAAGCCCGTGTGCGGTTAGCGCGAGATAGAACATATCGGCCGGCAGCAGGTGCACGGCCGGCCAGCGGGTCAACGCGACGGCAAGGCCAAACAGGCCGCCGACGGCGAGAAAAACTACCGCGACGACTGCATTCGCCTTGATCAACGTCTCCGCTGATCGATGGATGCGCAGGCCGGTTGACGGACAAGTTCGGAAATCGGGTGATTGTGCCATGGCGATACGCTCCTATTCGACGACGTACATCTTGCCGATCATCGTGTGATGGCCGATGCCGCAGAATTCGTTACAAACGATGCCGTATTCGCCGGCGCGATCCGGTGTTACCGTCACCACAAAGTCGTAACCGGGGTGTATCTGAAGATTGATGTTGACCGGCTGCAACGAAAACCCGTGCTGCCAGTCCATCGCCGAGATGTGCAAACGATACGTCTCGTCTTTTTCGAGCTCGAATATTGGCCACCAGCTCCAGAGCCTGCCAACGAGATAGATATCGCTGCCGGGCGGCGGATGGACAACCGGGGTGCCGGCTTCTTCGCCGACCTGATGCGCTTCGGCCAACGCGCTCGCTTTTTCGTAAAACGCTTCCGGTGTGACGCGATAAGCTTCGTTGGACAGGTTTTGCTCACCAACAGCGTGCCAGTAGATCATCATGAAGAACATCGCCAGGCCCCAGATAAAGGCGATGACGATCCAGACGATTTCGGTTTTCGCGATGGGTTCGCGCCACCAGATCTTTTGCGGGGGGGGATAAAGTCCCATAACTGAATCTCCTCCGCCGCTAGGGCGCGATTGGGATCTGGACGATCTCCATGATGCCCCAGATGATGTACAACACGGTCGGCATCGTTACGCCGAGGAACAGAAGCAGGAACGGGTTATCGAGGATCCGCTGCATTACCGGTATGCGTTCGGGAGCCTCGTCTTGCTGGGATTGGTCGCCCTCAACACTGTCGTTGTCGGCCATTGAACTTCCCCTCGCACTTTTTATTTGTCTTCGGGGATTTTTACAGTCCGGGTCGCATAGGCTCCTTGATTCAGATCAACCGCGGGCCGGACGCCGCGACACTCAGGCCAGAAAATGGCGGATTGCGGCGAATACACCGAGAGACGAGACCAGAAGGATGGAGAAGAACACAACCGAGCGGTGTTCGAGGCGGCGTCCCAGCGAGAGTTCAATGCGCTGCAGCAACCAGTCGGACAACACGTAGAGCGTGATCGCGGCCAGCGTGTAATAGAGGGCGCCCAAACCTGCAGGTCACTCGCCGGCCAGGGCCTGACGCAAAAGGGACGTTGCGTCATCCGCACGCGGGACGCCGACGATGAGCGGGCTTCCATCGACCAACAGGGCCGGTAACGCGGTGATATTGGCGAATTCCGGACTCCTGGGATCGTCATCGAGATCGTGTACTTCCAGACGGACACCCATGTGGCTGGCCACGTCGTGCCAGACGCGCTCGGCTTCGTCGCACGACTGGCATGGTTTGCGGACGAGCAGCACGACGCGAGATTTCAAATACACGGTTTTCCAGCCACGAGCGGGCTCCGGTTTGACCGCAACATTGCGCACCCGGCTATTTCGCGCGTACGTGAAATCGCTTACCTTGATCTGCATCAACTCGTAGAATGAGTGACCATGAATAAATCCCGAGTGGATAGTGCGGAAGTCGCCGCAGTATTCCTGTTTTCTGCCCTCGACGATACCATGCTGACATCCATCGCGGCAGCGTCTTCAAAACGACGACTGACGCATGGCGACGTGCTGTTTAATTTTGGCGACCCGGTCAATCACTTCTATTACGTCGTGAAAGGACAGGTTCAGCTCTCGCGCTCGAGCAGCAGTGGTGACGAAAAAGTAATCGCCTTGATCGGCGCCGGGGAAACGTTCGCCGAAGCGCTCATGTTCGGACAAGCGGCACGCGGTTACCCGGTCGACGCGCGGATGGTTCAGGACGGAGAATTGCTCGCGTTCGAAGTATCGGCGATGCGATCCTTGCTGGCAGAATCAACCGATGCCTGTTTCAAAATCATGGCCAGCATGTCACGGCGCCTGCACGAACTCATCGTGCAAATCGACGACATCACGCTGCATGACGCAACGTACAGACTCGTCAGTTTCCTGCTGACCCAGCTTCCGAGCGGCGCGGAACACGCACGTGACATCCAGCTCGTCATTCCGAAACTGGTCATCGCGTCACGATTGTCGATACAGCCCGAAACCTTTTCCCGCATTCTTGCCCGCCTTCGCCATGACGGATTGCTCGACGGCGAAGGCGCACACATCGTTCTGAAAGACGTCGAACGCCTCCGGCAAATCGTCGAAGGGTAAGCCTGCCCCGGAAAATTCGCTACGTCCGTGAGGCGAGTTCTTTCCACGCCGAGCGCAAGCGCGAATGTCGCCTCAGCAGGGTCGCGTAATGACGTTCACGCCGACCGCCTTTGGCGCGCATCAATCGCAGGAGCGCGGCTTTTTCCGGTTCCGGCCATCGCGCCAGATCTGAAACCGGGGCAACCAGCAAGCACAGATCGTTAAAGGCGGCGATTTCCGCCGACGGCCATCGCGAGCGTTCCGGATTGCCGAGCGCGCGCAGGACACGCGCAATCGACCAGCGACGCGCGTGTTCACGCTCTCCGTGAAAACGTTCGCCTATCCAGCGGGTCAGTCCGATGCCAAGCTCGACGGGTTCGAACAAGTGTTCGCGGGATACGGGTTTGAGTTCGAGTTCCAGCGGATACTCGACGAGTCGACGCAGCACCCTCGCAGAACTCCGATGCGCCGGATCGTTATGCAGACGCAGCCATTCGCGCTCGGCGGCGGCACGGGTGTCGGGATCGATCGAACGGAAACCGAAGCGGTAATAAAACCACAGCGCGCCCGACTTGATCGCTTCCGGGTTGCCGGCCCCGACCTGGTAGGGATCGACCGTAAAGCGTTCGATATCGAATCGATGGCGATACAACCGCAGCAGCTGTGCGAATGTATTCATACTCTCGCCGCCGCGAAACGTGTCGAAGACATTCACCCCGATTTCACAACGGCCGCAGAATATCCAGCCGCCACCGTAGCCGACCGGAACCCGGTTGCGTGCAACGACGAAGCCATAGTAGGTCTCAATCGGGGTACGGTGACCGGGCAGATGGCCGTAAAGCACGGCATCGATGCCATCGCCCATATCGAATTCGGTGACATCGTCGACGGAAGCATGCGTGACCGGGTCGGTTTCGCGGTGGCGCACGGCCAGCACGGAACGCGCCGTATCGATAAGCTGAGTGGCGCGATGGCGGTTACAGTGACGGCTTGGCGCGAGCGGTTCGTCGATGATCCGGTCGGTATCGAATGCGCGCCTCAGCGGTCCTGGCTGGTAACTGATTGCGCGCCGGGGAAAGCGCGCGAACGTGCGCGACGCCGAATTGACGCGTAGACGCCAGCGGATCGGCAACTCGATTAAATCAAACACCTTGTCGCGTACGCCGCGTTCCAGATCGAGTCGTGCAAAATGGCGCAGCAGCCAGGACAAATCAGACTCCCGCGCGCTGCCGATTTTCCCGCGCGCGAGGCGCAGCCATGCCTGAGTACTCAGGGTCGTATCGTCGAGACCGTTCATTTCCATCGGCTCGATGAGCGTGGCGAGCATACTCTCGAGTCCGGTCCCGGCCGATTCGTCCTCCCATGCGATCTCCACGTCGCGCGGATAGTGATCGGCGAGCCAGGTCGCTTTTCGCGCCGAGAACTGACAGTGGGATATCGTGCCGGCAATACCGGAATCGTCCAGGACCCGACGATGGACTCGGCGGTCCTCGCGCGTCATCACGGTGGCGGCGTCTCGCACTCTTCTGAGTTCACGCCCGACCAGCTCGAGAACACCGGCATCGTCCGGAAAAGCACAGGCGAACAGCAGGATTTCGTGATAACCCACCAGCGTTTTCGCATTATCGATCGGGCAGGCGCGGGCAATACGCAGCCAGCGGCGGCGCTCGGAACGTGGCAAGCGGCCGAATTTTGTTCGGATCGAGCCGAGTGCTGTAACAACGTCGGTCAGGTCAGTCATAACGCTCGTTCTGACATTCCGGTGGGAATCGATCGGGTCATCGACCACATCCGTGACGTTGACGGTAGAGAGGACGCATGCGCGGTACCTTGGTCCCAATCAATCACGGGCTGCGCGGGCGAATCGTCACTCTCGCGGGGATCAAAGGGGGCGCACGAATCTGACGCCATCTGTCGTGCATCCCGGACTGTAATGTGCCGGCGTGTGGCTTGAACCGACAGAGCTCGATGAGCTCGAAAATCCGAGGGAAGTCTCTGACACCCTCGTCGACCGCTTTGTGAAGTTAGTCGGAAAATACCAGGCGACGGGCGCAACGGGGTCTGTTGTCATATTCGACGATCCTTTACGTTGCTGAGTTTCCGGGGCGCTACGCCGTCACGCGGGCAACCACCCCTCGGCAAAACTGCTCCGCCCTCTCGTCACGGCGCCTGCCGGGGATAATCGCCGAGCGTGCGTTGCAGCCACGGTTGCGTCGGTACGGTTTCCGCGCGCGCACACTGCATCGAATAGGCGTTACCGCTGAGGAAGCTCTTGCTGGCAAGCCGGTCGATGAACTGGTCCGCGGTTTTAACACGCTTTCTCGTCCGGTTATATTTCATGCGCAGATGCGCCTCGGCATCGCTCGACGAATATGCCTTGCCGTTGCGATAAAACGTGCAATCGCTCTGCCCGATTGCCTGCAGAAGGAATTCGATTTCCGCTTCACTCGCTCCGGCAGGCAGCGACAGCGTGCCCAGGCAGCACAAAACAAACATCGCTTTAACGCGCCACGCGCTCACAATCGGAACTCCGCGAGTATCGGATTGTGATCCGACGTCTTTACGGCGTGCGCCTCGGCGGCGACAAGCTCGACACCTCTGAAATAAACGTGGTCGAGTTGATGCCCGAACATCGTCGTACGGTCGTCGGACTCAAACGACAGACCCTTGAGGCCGGCTTGTGCCGCGAAGTCATCGACTATGCCGATGCGCCGGTCACTCCATGTATTCAAATCCCCGGACACGATCACCGGCCCGGCGTGGGCATCCAGCACCTGCGTCATCAGTTTTATCTGATCGCGGTATCGCTCGACCCCCAGCGTGAAATTGATCGCGTGGACGTTAACGACGACGAGCGTGTCGTTCGAATCCGCCAGCGCGTACTCAGTGACGTTAATCGCCTTGGGGGTCCTGAGCCACGGCTCGACGACTACGAGATGACACTCGGTCAGCGGCTGACTCGGTGCAATCGTGGCAACCCCGGTCGTGCTTGCGCCACGAACGTAGCCCTTGGCGAAGGACCAGTGGCGAGTGCCATCGAACCGGTCGAGCATTTCCGGTTCGAGTACGGCTTCCTGGATCGTGATCAGATCCCGGTCACCGGAGAACCGATCGAGGTCGCGCTGCCACTCGGCAACGAGGCCTTTTTTGATATTCCAGTTCAGTAATCTGACGGTCGATCCCGCCAGTTCCGCGACCGGTCGCGGCCACTCCCGTTCGAGCCGTTCGCGACAATCCTCAACGGATATCGCGACCTCGTCGCGGTCGTTAGCGCCGAATCGAAGCGGCGCATCACCCGTACGCGGAGGTGTCGCGCACGCCCCGAGCAGCACGGTTAGGAAGAAGCCGGAGATGTGTGGAAGGTATCGTGTCATGTCGACATTAATTTAAACCATGCCGCGGACGGCAATCCAGTCGTGAGTCCGAAAATCTCGGTACGCGACGAATCGCGGATGGTAATGCGACGAACATTCGCCGCACCAGAGTATCAGGTCGGAGATTGCTCATGGCGTAACCGCGAGAGCCAATCCGTCTGTTGCACGGGGATGGACAACATCATCCCCGGATTGTTCCGAATGGCTGTACGACCGTCGAGAAGGATCGCCTCATCAACAGTATCCGACTCTGTATTCCGGCTCCGAGGCCCCGGGCTCGTCCGACGAGTCATCGAGCGTTCTCGTCGGCAGGACAATATCAGATGCTGCTGTTAGCCAGATGAACACGAGCGCCATCATGACTCAACGATATTCCGGGTTCACGTAATCGAAGCGGCAGCCAGCGTCCCAGGCCGAGCGCTGGTTCCCGTGTGCAGGTACGCCACCCGCGTTCTTCATCATGAGCGCCATGTGCATGAGGTTCCAGACCATGAACGTCGTGTTGCGGTTCGTGAAATCATTTTCCGGCCCGCCGGAGTCCGCATCGAGATAGGAGGGTCCCGGACCTGCTTCGCCGAGCCACGCCGCATCCGCCTGGGGCGGGATCACATACCCGAGGTGTTGCAGTGAATAGAGGATATTCATCGCGCAATGCTTCGCACCGTCCTCGTTACCGGTAATCAGACAACCGCCAACGCCTCCATAGTAAGCGTACTGACCGGCATCGTTGAGCAGATGCGAGGCGGCATACAATCGTTCGATCACCTGGGTGCAGACCGAGCTCTTTTCCCCGAGCCATATCGGAGACGTGATCACCAGAATATCCGCAGCCATTACTTTGTTCAGTATCGCCGGCCAGTCGTCTTCGGCCCACCCGTGCTCTGTCATGTCGGGCCAGACGCCGAAAGCGAGTTTATGATCGACCGGACGCAGCGTCTCAACAGACACCTGGTTTTTCTCCATGATCGAAGTGGCGATGTCGATCAAACCTTGCGTGTGTGATTGCTCCGGCGAACGCTTTAGCGTGCAGTTCAGGAAAAGCGCGTTCAGACCGGAGAAATCCCAGTCGTGATTCGTGCAAAGTTCGAGTTGCTGATCGTTAAGTGATGCCATGGTTCCTCCGTTGAAATGGGGTCAAGTCTTCACTTTATACACTCGAATGAACCGGTCGCGAACTGGGGGCGAATCATAAACCGGAATCGACTGTCAGCGTTCCTGTTCGTGTCGCGACGGGGGACGGCCGGTTCCTGCCGGGTTTATTCGATATCGTAGTGCGAACGGCAGCGTCGACGCCACGGGTTGTTCCCAATATTTCGCCGTCATCAGCGCTTTGAGTTGTATAAAGTGAAGACTTGACCCCATCGACGGCGGCCGCGAAGCACCCATCATCAGCGCTGCCTGCCCTCCCCGCTTCCGTTTCCTGCAGCGCGCCGCCAGTCTTTGAATTAACCTTGACTTGTACCGTTCGGTACATCTACACTTTATCTCAAAGTGCTTCGACGCATCTTGCCATCGTATTCGTGAGCGCTAACCTAACGAGGATCAGCCAATGTCCAATCCGAACCCGCTGCGTGACGTCCAGTCCTATATCAAGCTCCCACTGCTCTACGATCATTGGTACGTGGCCGGATTGAGCGAAGAATTCACCGAAGAACTGAACGCTAAAACCCTGCTCGAACGTTCGATCGTGTTTTATCGCAGGGAAGGCGGCGAACTCGTCGCACTCCAGAATCGTTGTGCGCATCGTTCCTTCCCGCTCTCGGAGGGTCAGCGCGAAGGCGACAACCTGCGCTGTGGCTATCACGGCATTCTTTACAGCCCGGACGGCAGCATTCTCGACGTGCCTTGCCAGTCGACGTGCCCGAAGGCCGGGATCCGCAAATACCGTGTCGTCGAACAGGGACCCCTGGTCTGGATATGGATGGGTGAGTCCGACCAGGCGGACCCCGATGCGATACCACAGACCGACTGCCTGACAGACCCGGCATGGACTTCCGTTCATGGCGCAAAAACCCTGGAAGGCAACTACCTGCTCATGCACGAAAATCTTGCCGACTTGAGCCATCTTCCGTTTCTGCATGCAAACACGTTCGGGGCCTCCGGTGATTGGGCGACGATTCCGGTGCAGGTCGAAAAAGAACAGGAGCAGGTTCACTACTGGCGGGAAACGGATCAATGGGACATGGCGGCACCGCTCTATCCGCCGACGATTGACTGCAGCGAGCGCCAAATCCGCGGAAAACTCGGCGCGACGTTCGTGTCACCGGCGATGTGCCGGGGATGGACGCAAATAGAAATCCTCGACCCACAACGTGGGGAACAACAAATACTCAAAAATGAAATCAACCATTACCTGACACCCGCATCGCACGATAGCGCCCATTATTACTGGTCGTTTGCGCGCAACTGCGATATCGAAAACGCAGCGTTCTCGGAAATGTTCCACCAGGTCGTGATGGCCGCATTCGATGAAGACCGGGTCGCGACCCGGCAAATGCAAATCTTGCTGGATGAAGACCGGCACGCGATCACCGATATCAACATCGCCGGCGACAAATCGAGCGTGATGGTTCGCAAGGTGATCCTCGACATGACGAAACGCGAGCACGGTACCGCTGCCGCGTGAGCGCCGCCGCCGGTAAGTTCGTCCGCCAATACTGACACCATGAACAAACCTGATCTGATCCGTTCCGATAGTCGCCGCCGCTACCGGACACTACTGGACACGGCGGCCGATCTGTTCATCGAACTCGGTTTCGAGGCAGCGAGCCTGAACGAACTCGTGGCGCGCGCCGGCGGCTCCAAAAGCAGTATCTACACCTACTTCCGGGACAAGGAGGGACTGTTCGTTGCGGTCGTCGACGACATGGTCGACGAGGTGCTCATACCGTTGCGTCGGCCGCTACCCGAAGACGTTCCGTTTGCAGAAAACCTGCAGCGGCTCGCTGATCATACGCTCGACGTGCTCACCTCGAAAAAGGGGATGGGATTGAGCCGCATCGTGGTCACGGAATCGACCCGCCACCCGGCCATCGGCCGGCATTTCTTCGACCATGGCCCGGGGCATGCCATCCGGCAATTGGCCGACCATCTTGAACGCCTGACGGGTACGAAACAGATAGCGTGCGACGATCCGGAACTCGCCGCCGAGGCATTCTGGGGAATGCTGTTGCACAAGCCGATGCTCGAAGGTTATTGCGCGATCGCGAAGCCGATGTCGAAGAAGAAACGCGCGGACTACGTCGCGCGTATTGTAGAAACGTTCGTAACACGATTCTGCTAGCGAATTAGTGGGGTCAAGTCTTCACTTTATACAACTCGATTGATCCAGCGTTGCAAGAGCACCCTGTGGTGACCTGATAAGCACACCCTGGGATCGCGACGCCTCGGCTGAAAATGTCAGACGGCGCGTTCCTCATGAACTCAAACGCACGGGCAGCGACAGAGAACTTCTTTTTTGCCCGGTATCGTAAAATAAAGGAGAACTAGCTCGGCAGTGTTGTATAAAGTGAAGACTTGACCCCCGGTTCCCGGTTCCAAACACGCACGAAGACGAAGGGTTTTGACGTCCGTGATCACGCGCTAGAATGGTCAGGCGCTTACGCACGCGGCAAACGATGCCCCATGTTGGGACAAAGCCGCAATTATCTATCGGGCGTCCCGGCGCGCGTCGCCCAACGTACTAATAACCGCCAGGTTTCCTTTTCGGGGCAACGTCAATTATGCGATTTTCCCGCAGGCCCCGGATCTCGGGCGGACAATCTTCGAATGCACGTCACACGCCGCGCGCCTCATGACAAATCATGTTCAGCCAAAACGATGATTGACACTGCCGACATCGCCGTCACGCCACTCGGTGCGAGCCTCGGCGCGGAAATCGCAGGGTTGGATCTGACATCGCCGCTATCGGGTGAGTCGGTCCGCGCAATCGAGGCGGCAATGCTGGAGTACAAGGTGGTCGTGTTCCGTGGGCAGCCTTTGAGCGCCGTTGAACTGGCCGCGTTGGGTGCGCATTTCGGTGAGTTGCAGGCTCATGTACAAAAGCGTTACCAGCACGAGGAAGTAGCGGAGGTCGTCTGGATGACGAACCGCAAACCCGATGGCAGTTTCGATGAAGTGGGCGCCGCACGGGGATCGGCAACTAACACCCGCGACGGCTGGCATTCCGACATGGCATTTGATCCCGTGCCCGCGAAATTCACGATTTTGCATGCGTTGGATGTGCCTTCGCACGGTGGCCGTACCTGCTTCGCGGATACCGAGATGGTTTATCGCCTGCTCGCCCCCGAACAACAGCGGCGTCTTGTCGGACTGCGAGCGGAGTTTGCCTACGGTGGCCGGGCGACGAACGATCGCAATCGACTGGCCGCCGAAGCGTTGAGCGAGGCGGACAAAGCCGCGAGTATCGCGGTCCATCCCGTCGTGTCGGCGCATCCGGAAACAGGGGTTCCGGCGGTATTTGCAAGTCCGTACACGACCTCGCGCGTTCTCGACCTGGCTGAGGCCGAAGCCGGGATCCTGTTGAATGAGATTTACGACCTGATGGATAGTCAGGCGGTGCGTTGGGAACATCAGTGGCTCGTCGGTGACACCATCATGTGGGAGAACCGGAGCGGGCTCATGCACAGCGGCAGGCTGGACTATCCGCGCAACGAAGCAAGGACGTTCTTGCGCACGACCGTTCGTGGCGCGCCCATCGCGGCTTACGTCCCGCAAAAAACATAGTCGCTGATTTCACGGTACCGTCATGTTTATCGGCAAGTCTTTGTTGGTTGTTCGGCGTGTGAATCTCCGCGAATTTCAGCGCGGCCGGAATAGCAATCCAGGGAAATCACCATCGAAACCTGGATAGCGATCACCCTGGTCGCCGCATTTCTGCAAAACCTGCGCTCGCTGTTACAACGACGGCTCACCGGTGAGTTGTCGGTAAACGGCGCTGCCTACGTCCGGTTTTGCTACGCGCTTCCGTTGACGTGGCTTTATATGCTGGTGCTCTGGCAAGGCGCGCCGACGGGCTTCAACGCAGCGTTCTTCGGCTATGCCCTGACTGGCGGCGTCGCCCAGATCATTGGTACCTCGGCGCTGCTCGCGTCTTTTGCCGCGGGAAAGTTTGCCGTGGGCACAGCGTATTCGAAGACCGAGACTGCACAGGCTGCCGTGTTCGGCCTTATCGTGCTGGGAGATTCAATTGATGCGTGGGTCGCAAGCGGGATCGGGGTCAGTTTTCTTGGCGTGTTCATGCTTTCCGGACACTACCGTGGTGCCGACTTGCTGCGGCCGAGTCGCGTGATGCTGGCGGGACTGTTATCAGGTGCGGGATTCGCAGTCTCTGCTGTGTGTTTCCGGGGGGCGAGTCTGGCGTTGGACGCGGGCACTGTCTTCGAGCGCGCGAGTCTTACTCTGGTCGCCACGGTCACGTTGCAAACGTTGATCATGGGCACGTTCCTGCTCCTTCGTGAACCGGGGGAACTGCAGCGTGTCGCGAGAAGCTGGCGAGCAGCGATATGGATTGGCGCAATTGGTGCGGTGGCTTCGGCCGGGTGGTTCACGGCTATGACGTTGAAAAATGCCGCGGTCGTGCGTTCGGTAGGTCAGGTGGAGCTGCTTTTCGCAACACTGACGTCGGTATGGTTTTTCGGTGAACATCTCGGCGCTCGGGAGATGCTGGGCATTGTGTTCCTTGTAGCCGGTATTTTATTGCTGCTGTGAATGGCGAGACGTTTGCGAGTTCCGGGACGGTATCGCCGAACAGCAGCGAATTAACCGTGCAGCGTTGCATAAAGTGAAGACTTGACCCCATCGGTCGACCCTATCGCTTCCATGCCGCCGATCGACACCAGGTCCCCTAACTCGAACTGCTTTTCGAGCGGGATCACGAGGCCGGTGAAGCAATCACGCGGCGCAAACTGAAGGCAAAGGCGTCGACGCGGTCGCCTCCGGAGTCGCCGCCTCTATCCGAGCGCACAGTGCTGGCCGCGCGCGACGGGGGACGACGAATCGCACGAAGGCCACTAGCTCGGCCAACGTTCCGCCTCATGGCGGCCATCATCCTCAGAACTTCCACGCCGCCGTAACGGTGCCGTAGTCGGAATCGAAGCGGTGGGTCGCTTTAACGTCATGCAACCACTTGCCAAGGACCGTGAGCTTGCCGGCCGCGAATTTTGGCGTCCACATGAAGCCGGGCCCGATGGCGACGCCCTCTGACTCGAAGTCTCCCAAAACCGCACCGCTGCCGCTGTCGCCCGTCACCTGGTTATACCAGTAACCGCGTAGTCCGATAGCAATCGTCTTCGAAACAAACTGGTTGATGACGAAGTCCATGTGGAACTCCGTTCCCGTTTTGTAGTTCGTCTTGCTGTTCTCTGTGTTGAACATGATGCCCGGCTGAACAGAAATCTCCGTGCCGGTTTCGGGCTTGAGCCACGTCACGGCCGCTGCCGTGTCGAAGCTCCAGTAGTTGCGGCCGAGATTGACCACGTTGTCCAGGTCGTAAGCGCCGCTGGGCGCGACGACCGACTGGGCGAACTTGACGTGGAAATCACCGCGGTTCCAGTTGAACTGTAACGGGATAATAAAAATATCACTCACATTGAACGAGTCCTCGCTGGCATTGAACCTGCCCCCGGCGGGTCCGGTGAGCCGGGCCTCGAGTTCGGCATGGCCGAACGGAACAACGGCAGCGATGGTATAGGTGCCACCAATAGCGGGTGCATCAAACGTGTAGCTCGCCGCGGCGAGACTGAGGACGAGATCGACATCCAGCCCGAGATTTACCTGCCCCTGGAGTACGGCAGTACCGATGTCTCCACTTTGAAAAAATACCGTGTTGGCCACCTGCAGACCGGGGGCCGGCGACTGAGCGATGGCGATGTCGCCCGCCAGGCCGGGGAGGTAATGGCTCATTGCACCTTCCGCCGCCATCGTCGAACCGCCGGCCAGGCTCGCGAGTGCCGCGGTTAGTGCGCACACAAGGCTCCTGCTCATTGTTTCTTTCATTCGTTTAACCACCACCGTACTACCTCGCATCATTTATTTCCGCACGATCGCGTTTCATCCATCGCAATTGCATAGCATGAATAGATTGCATTTCTGACATAGTGTCAATATAATTTAACATTATGTCAAATGTTAAAAAAATATCGTCGCCCCTGCGCCTGAGTCCGCAAGCGACACCCAAGATCGGTAAATCTGAACGCACGCGTGCGGCGATTCTCAATGCGGCGTTGGATTTCGTCTGGTCGCACCCGTTTCGTGACATGACGGTCAACTCGCTCATGGCTTCGACGGATGTAGGCCGCTCCGCGTTCTACCAGCACTTCAAGGATCTGTACGAGGTGATGGAGGCCGTGCTGGTACTCATCGAGAACGAAATCCTCGAGGCCGCCAATCCCTGGGTTGCGGGCGTAGGTGATCCCGTCGCGCTGCTGCACGAGTCGATTGCCGGGCTGGTTCGCGTGGTTTATCAACGAGGCCCTTTTATGCGCGCCATCGCCGATGCCGCGACCACTGACAAGCGCTTTGAAAAAGACTGGGTGCACTTCCTTGGCCAGTTCGACGACGCGACATGTGCCCGCATCGAAGCCGACCAGGAGCAAGGCCTGATTGGGGACTTCGATGTGCACCCCGTCGCAATTGCGCTCACTCGTATGGATGCCTACACGCTCATCCAGGCGTTCGGGCAGCGCCCGAGAAGCCGGCCCGAACCGATCCAGGAGGCGTTGACCCGGGTCTGGACCTCCACGCTTTATGGGGCCAAGTGGGTCGACAAAGGGTCCTCGAATCTAATCCGCAAGTGAATGAAGAGCAGGAGTGAGCATGAAGACACAGAGTGCAAATTTTTCGACAGCAATTCTGTCACTGACGATGCTTGCCAGCTTGAGTGCGTGTGGAGGAGAGCAGAACTCACCTGCTGCGCCCGATGCGCTGCCGCAGGTTCAGGCGCAGGCGCAGGCGCCAGAGATGAACCCACAAGAAAAAATGATTCATCGCCGCGCGGTCGAAGCAGCCGTGTGGGGAATGCCTATTGAAGGGACACGAGGCCTGCTGTTGGCTGCACGTAAAGATCTCGGCGCCGACTGGAACGACATTGTCTATTTCTCCAAGCCCATGGAGTCACGGCACGGCTTCCTGACAGCGAATAATCAGGTCCCTTATTTAACTGCGGCACTGAATACGACGGACGGTCCAATGGTTGTCGAGGTTCCGGGCGCATCGGACAAAGCCAAGTTTTTTGGCTCCATGGTTGACGCCTGGGACTACCCTTTCACGGATGTCGGACCTGCTGGCGCGGACAAAGGTAACGGCGGTAAATTCTTACTTCTGCCGCCCGGATACGAAGGGGAGGTTCCGGAAGGCTACCTCGTATTTCGTCCATATACCCATGCGGTTCACATGATATTGCGACCCGTGGCACTGCCGGGCGCGACAATGGAGGATCAGGTGGCCTACGCCAAGACGCTGAATGTCTATCGCCTGAGTGATGCTGCGAATCCACCTAAAGCGAACCTCATCGATGCCTATCCCAAAAAGTGGGACACGCTACCGAAGTACGACATTACGTTCTTCCAGGACATGGCCGCCACGATCAATGAAGAACCGGTGTTGGAACGTGATCTGGCAATGATGGGCATTCTCGCCTCAATAGGCATCGAGAAGGGCAAGCCGTTTGATCCCGACGCGAGAACCCAGGAAATTCTCGAGCTGGCGATAAAAGACGCCTATGACTACATGCAGGATCTGTTTGTGAGAAAGGCTTTCAGCAATTTCATCGAAGGTACTCAATGGTCGAATTTCAATCTGTCGCCGGAGCAGGCAAAGGCCGGATGGCCGTTCGTTACCGAAGATCGCATGCTCATTGACGAGCGCGCCAACCTGTACCACTACGCCACGTTCATGCCGAAAGTGCTGGGCGGTGGAAGCTTCTACCTTTCGACCATCTTCGATAGCGAAGGCAATCTGTTCGACGGCGAATCCACCTACAAGATGAATGTCCCCGAAGACACGCCGGCCGGCGATTTCTGGTCGGCTATTGGCTACAGCTTTGCAACGCATGGTTTCATCGTGGGCTCGGAGCGTGTTGGTATTTCATCGATCAACAAGGACAGCCTGCAAGTCAACGAGGATGGCTCGGTGGATCTCTACTTTGCCCCGAGTGCGCCGGAAGGGCAGGAGTCGAACTGGATTCCCACGCGGGAAGCCTTCTGGATCGTATTACGCCTTTACGGGCCGCAAGAGCCACTGTTCGATAAGTCCTGGAGTCTCCCGGATGTCGAGAAGATCAAATAGAACGCACATTAATCAAAGCAGAAGCAGTTATGAAAACGCAATCGACTTTACACCGAACCCTGAAAGCCTTTTTTATAACCGGGGTTGCAGTCTTCGCCCTGGCATCGGCACACGCGGAGGATCTCGTTAAGGTCACCGTCGACAACTACGTCCGTGCCGAGACCGACCTTCAGATGAAGGGGTACGCCGAGGCCATGGACGCCTTCGGCAAGTTCGCCGTCAACCGCAAGCACTATGATGTCGACAATCAGGTGACCGTTCGCGGAAACCGCGACACGATCTATATGTTCGGAACCTTTGACCTTACCTCACCGCTGACCATTACGATGCCAGACCCGGGAGATCGGTACATGTCCTTGCAGGTGATCAATCAGGATCACTCCATCCCACCTGCTATCTACGGGCCTGCAAAAAACACCTTTACGATGGAGGAAATGGGATCCCGCTATATCTTAATTGGCATTCGAACCTTTGCGGATCCTAATGACCCTGCCGATATGAAGGTCGCCCACACTCTGCAGGATGCGGTCGTAGTCGAGCAGGCCGACATAGGCAAACTGGAGCTTCCAAATTGGGATAAGCAGGGTGTCGAGACCTTGCGCGAAGCGATCAACGTGCTGAACGCCACCATGTCGGACACTTCCACCTATTTCGGTGAGAAGGACAAGCTCAATCCCATTCACCACCTGCTGGGCACTGCGTTTGGATGGGGTGGGGTGCCCAAGAAGGACGCTGTTTATCTCAATTTTGTTCCGGAGAAGAACGACGGCAAGACTCCCTACACGCTCACTGTGAAAGACGTGCCGGTTGATGCCTTCTGGTCAGTGATCGTGTACGACAGTAAGTCCTGGATACCAAAAAATACTCGGGACATCTATTCCTACAATGACGTCACCGCCAAGAAGGCAGCGGATGGAAGCATCACCATCCACTTCGGAGGAGACCCCAAGGCGGACAATTACCTTTCAATCACGGAAGGCTGGAATTACATCGTGAGGCTTTATCAGCCGAAGAAGGAGATCCTGGACGGTAGCTGGGTGTTCCCTGCGCCGCAGCGTGCAGATTAACCAGGATCAAATCATGGACAGAATGTTGCAATGAGTTATGTGCCGATCCTCTTCGCAGGGAATGGGATCAAACCGAAAGTATCGCGGCGTGTTCATACGATGCAGATGATGAAGACGCCAATGCCGCAATACTGCTGATATCGATCATCGGTGCTCAGGGACAGGCATTGGCGGAAGAAGAAGCCTGTGTGCTACAGGAAAGAACGCTGCCCGTGCCGGGAGCACTGTTCGCAGGGACACCCGCGGCGGATCTGAGCAAGACGGGCGACAGCTATTTCACGAACGAAGGTGTTGACGACATCCTCATCACCTACGAAGGCATTTTGGAGGGCGCGGCCAAGCTGTACGCGGGGAACAACGAGTTGACCGATCCGCTGATATCGCCGGTATATGGCGATTTCAACTAAAGCAATGAGTGGAAGGAGCCAAGACAATCATGAATACAACATCAATTTTGAAGCGAACACCACACGCCCTGGTCGGCGCAGGCGTGTTTCCGACCATCATGATGTTGAAAGCCAAAATCTGTAACGGACGGGGATCGAACGGGTCGAAAGTACGGAACGGTGCCGCTGACCAGGGCAACGATGCGACTGCCTCAGTCGTTCAGCTGTTGTGCATCGTCACGTTTCTGCTATCGGCGGGGGATGTATTTGCGGTCGACCCCTCGACCCCGACGGTGGATCGCGTTGCCGTCGAGTCGCGCTTAGAAGGCTTGAAAGACAGGGCTGACGTCGAATCGGAAGAAGCAGTAATTCTCGGGAAGCTTTACCGCGAGACGATCGGTTTTCTCGATATCAATCGCACGCACGAGGAAGGGATCAGGAAGTTCACTGATTCCGAGAAACACGCTGCTGCGGAGGCGGAAAAAATTAGCGCGGCGGTTAAGGAACAGCCGGTGACTGACCCGGCTACCGCCGTGGCCGCCGACGCGGATTTGGACGATATCGAAAATCTGGTGCAAAAAGCCGAAGCCGATCTGGCGGCGGCTACCGCACAATTCGATGAGTTCAGCGGTCGCCTGGACAAAGAAGACAGTCGACCCAATGCGATCCGTCAGCGGTTGGCAGAGATCCGACAGAGCCAGGATGAGTTGGCTGCGGCTGACCCGGTAGTCGAGGGCGAATCGCCTACCATCGTCGAGGCGCGTCAATGGTGGCAGGCTTCACGTCGTTCCGCACTCCGATCGGAGGTGAAACTGCTCGACATCGAACTGGCGAGCCAACCAATGCGGCTCGAACTCTACGAGGCGCAGCGAGATCAGGCGGCAGCAAAGGCTGCAGTCGACCGGGAGCGTGTGTCGGTACTCACCGAGCTCTTGAATCAGCGCCGGCGAGTGGAGGCGGACACAGCGAAGTCAGAAGCCGAGGCGGCCGTTCTGGAAATGGCGGGCAAAGCGCCCATCCTCCAGGCTCAAGCCGAAGAAAACGTACGCCTGTCCGCCCAGCTGGAAGAGACGACGGAAGCACTGGAAGCCGCAGAAAAGGAGACGAACACCTACAACGAGCAACTCACACGCGTCCGGGAGCGATTCGACAACACACGCAAAAAACTGGCCGCGGCCGGAGTCAGCCAGGCGGTCGGGCAGGTGCTGGCGGCACATCGCCGCGACCTGAAAACGTTCAGAGGCGCGTTTCAAGAACAGCGCGCCCGCGCTCGGCGAATAGCCGCCGCCGGATTGCAGGAAATACAGCATAAAGAAGAGCGGCGCGCCATGCGCGATCAGGCGTCTTACATTCGGGCACTGACCAGTGATCTGAATGACGAGGAATTAGCCGAGGTCTCGGGAGGTCTGCAGGCGATTGTCGAACAGCGCATGAACTTAATGAGCCGCGCCGTCGATACTGACGGTGCCTATCTTCGCGCGTTGGGCGAACTCGATTTTGTGCATCAACAACTGCGCCAGACGGTTAAAGAATACCGCGACTTTCTCGATGAAAATCTCATCTGGACCCGGACCACGGCGCCGGTCCGGTTTGCAGATTTCGAAGGGTTGCCCCGAGAGGCGTTGCGTTTGTATTCGCCTTCGGAATGGGCGGCGGTCGGTCGGCACATCGTGGCTCCAACGGGACGGTCTTTTTTCATCCTGCTGGCCCTGTTGGCGTATCTGATTGTTCGCTGGCGCTCGGCCTGGTTCGATTCGTTAATCAAATCCAGAGGCACAAATGTCGGGCGTGTCGCAAGCGACAAAATATCGGACACTATCGCTGCGCTCGGCCTGGCGGTGCTCGTCTCCATACCGCTGCCGTTGATCATGATCACGATAGCCTGGGACCTGGAGTTCTCGGGTGGCGGTCACCGGCTGTCCGTGGACGTCGCGTCTGTCTTATCCAGACTCTCGCTATGGGTGTTGGCGATTGAGGCTTTGCGGCGAGTTGCGGGCGCAGACGGCGTCGGTGAGAAGCATTTTCACTGGTCGCAGAATTCATTAATGGTACTGCGCCGGGAGCTCAAACGACTGCTGTTTGTTTTTGTGCCGCTCGTCGGCCTTTTCGCCGTCACGTTGAGCTTTGACTCGATTACGGCGGTGGGACTCCTGCCGAAGATCCTGCTGGTCGGCGCATTGCTAACGCTTTCCTACTCGCTAATGCGCCTGTTGCATTCGAAAATCGGCGTTTTCGCCGAGCGTCTTCAGCGCAACGACTCGCGATGGTTCGTACGTTCAGCGCCTGCCTGGGGTGGGCTGATCGCTGCCGGGCCGGTTCTCCTCGCCGTGCTGGCGGTCGCCGGTTACACGAACACCGCCACCAGCTTGCTGGTCATTTATGCTCACACAATGTGTGTGATCGGATCCGCCGTGATCGTCGAACAGCTTGCCGTGCGATGGTTGACCTTGACCGCACGGCGACTCGCGCGCCAGGCGGCTTTGGACCGATTCGCGGCTCAGCGCGCTGCGCGCGAGGCGGACGCCGCCCCGGCCGGCGACGAAGGTGACTTGCTCGAGGTCACTGAGCCCGAACTCGATTTCGTCACATTAGGCGAAGACAGCAAGAAGCTCGTCCACTCGGCCGTCCTGATCGGCGCGGGTGTCTGGGTGTGGTTCATTTGGTCCGAAGTTTTTGCGGCACTGAGCGTGTTGGAGAGCATCACGCTCTGGACAGTGCGGGAAACGGTTGACGGCGAGATTCAGCAGGTCGCGGTGAGTCTCGCGGACATCGGGATCGCGGCCCTGGTGGTGTTAGCTACGATTGTGATGACGAGAGACCTGCCGGCCTTGATCGAGATCATTTTGCGTCAGCGTTTGAACATGACCCAGGGCGGCCTCTATACGGTCAGGACGCTCACCACTTATATGCTGGTTTTGGTCGGCGCGCTTGTTGCCTTTTCCGTTCTCGGCGGGCGTTGGACGCAGTTCCAATGGTTGATCGCTGCGCTTGGTGTTGGTATGGGCTTCGGCCTGCAGGAAATCGTGGCTAACTTCGTCAGCGGGCTAATCATTCTGTTTGAACGACCGATAAGAGTCGGCGACGTCGTCACGATCGGTGATGTCGACGGCGTCGTTACACGGATCCGTATTCGCGCCACGACAATCCGGCAATGGGATCGCACGGAACTGATCGTGCCCAACAAGGAGTTCATCACCGGGCGTGTGCGGAACTGGTCGCTCAGTGACACGGTGACGCGCATACATTTCATGGTAGGTGTTGCCTACGGCAGCGATCAGGAAAAAGCGCTCGAGCTAATCGAAGAAGCGGCGAAAGAAAATGAGAACGTGCTCGATGATCCGAACCCGTTTGTGACTTTCGAGGGCTTCGGGGACAATTCACTCGATCTCGGGCTACGCTGCTACGTCAATTCGATCGACATCCGCTTGTCGACGGCAACTCAACTGCGTAACGCCATCAACCGAAAACTAAACGATGCCGGCATCGTCATTGCATTCCCCCAACGCGATGTTCATCTCGACACGCTGGGACCGTTGCGGGTGTCGATCGACAGGCAGCCGGACGTGTGACCGGCGGGCTGCGATTGTGAATTTGGCGCGTAATTAGCAGATGGATCCGACCAAACAAAAAATGGGGATTGGCTTGTTTGCTGGCGGGGTCCTCGCCGCGCTGATTTACGCTGTCAGCGTCACTGCGTTCGCGCAAGACAACGCGGCCGGGATGGAAGCGGCAAGCGCTCAAACGCAGGAGTCGAAAATCCTGTTGGGCGTTCGTACCGGCAGCCCACGACTAACGCTGCAGTCCTGGATGAAGCTGACCCGTGAGGCGGAGATGCTCCTTGTGCAGTATCAGCGGGACCGCACGCACGGGAACTCCTCTCGACTCGGAGTTACCACCGGTCTCTTCCTCGAACATCTCGATCTGTCTCAGACGCCAGCGGCTATCAGGCGTGAGACCGGTGCCAGGGCTGCCCTTGCACTCATCGACATCCTCAAACGTATAGAGCTTCCGTCGATCGAGACCGTTCCGGACTGGGATCCATTTGACGAGTCGGCGCCGGGCATATGGCGTATCCGCGGAACACCGATATCGATTGTACGAATGGACGACGGGCCGAGGGCAGGCGAGTCGCTCTTCAGCGCGAGAACAGTCGCCGCCGCCCCGGTATTCTATGAGCGGATTCGACATCTGCCCGTCCAGCATCCCTCCGCGGTTGAAAGCTGGACGGACACGGCTAATCAGTTAACCGGTCCTTTGATTCCTGCAGCGCTTGTCGATGTGCTCCCCGGTTTTCTAAAAAAGAGCTCGCTCGGTACCCCGATCTGGAAGATCTTTCTCAGCGTCACAGCGCTTGGGCTGGCCGCGGTGCTGTTGATTTTCATTCGCCGCGGGATCGGGTCGCGCTCCTCGGGTTCGAAATTTGCGGCTCATGTCCGAACTATGCTGACCCCGCTGGCAGTCATCATGCTCGTCCGCGGGATAGCGTTCTTCGCCCAGAGAGAGCTTAACGTACGGGGCACGTTTGGCAATTTGGTCGATTCGACGCTATCGGTCATCAATTATGCGGCCCTCGCATGGCTCGTGTGGCTCGCCGTGCTCGCGGCCTTTGAGTGGATCATTTTGTCGCCCCGGATTCAGGAGCAAAGCCTGAACGCGAATTTGTTGCGCCTGTGCGCACGACTGACCGGCTTTCTCGGTTTGCTGTTGGTTCTCGCGTTCGGAGCACATTCACTCGGGATTCCGGTGCTCGGCGTAGTCGCCGGACTCGGCTTTGGCGGCCTTGCCGTTGCGTTGGCTATTCGCCCGACCCTGGAGAACCTGATGGGTGGGCTTATCTTGTTCATGGACAAGCCCGTGCAGGTTGGCGACATCTGCGATTTCGGCAAGCACAGGGGCATCGTGGAAGAAGTTGGTATGCGCAGTACGAAGATCCGTGCTCTCGATCGCACCCTCATCTCGGTTCCCAATGCGAGCTTCGTCAATTCAGAGCTGATCAACTGGACCCGGTGCGACAAGATGCTGATTCTTAGCACGATCGCGCTTCGTTACGAGACGGAACCGGATCAACTGCGCGAGGTGCTCGCGAGCCTGCGAGAGATGCTCTTTGCTCATCCGAAGATCGATCATACGACCGTGAGAGTGCGCTTCGTCGAGTACGGGGCGTCCTCGTTTGATGTGCAGATTCGCGTGTACGCGCTGACGCGGGACTTCAGCGAATTCTATGCCATTCGCGAGGATGTCTTCCTGCGTGTGAACGAGATCGTCGCCGCATCCGGCACCAGCTTCGCTTTCCCCTCCCGGACGCTGTACCTGGGTCGCGACGGCGGACTTGACCAGGAACTCAGCGCCGCGGCGAAGGAGCGGGTCGCCGGCTGGCGTCGCAGCGGGTCTCTGCCATTTCCCGACCCGGCAACAGGCAGGACAGACGCGCTCGCCGGAACGCTGGACTACCCGCCCCGGGGTTCCGTCGGGGAGTATCGTCCGGAGGTGAGCGAGACTCGGGAGAGCGAACGACTGCCCGAAAACCTGCCGGCAAACCAACCCGATGAAGACGGCCACGGTGGAAAACGGTAGCGCCATGGCGGCCCGTCAAACCGGGCGCGGGACACATCGCCCCGCGCCGCCACGAAAACTCGCCCACGGCGAGCCACTACCCCGGCCATTAATTATCGATGTCAGGAGACTGGAAAGATGACTGACGCCACGGAGCCGCACGGGTTGCGTCACACCCGGTTACTGGACGGCAAGGGGGGAGCGATCGATCTGGACTGGGATAAAGTCGAGGCCTGGTCGGCAGAGCAGGGTTGCCTCTGGTTGCACTTTAATTATGAAGATACCGACGTCGTCGAGTGGCTGCGCAATCGCAGCGGCCTGAGTGAACTGGCGGTGGAGGCTTTGCTATCCGGGGAGACCCGGCCGAGGGCTCAGGCCCTGCGGGACGAACTGTGGTTGGCGCTGCGCGGGGTCAACCTCAATCCCGGCTCCGATCCCGAAGACATGGTCTCGATTCGCCTGTGGACGGATGGCAAACGCGTTATCAGCACGCGTCGACGTGACCTGCTATCGACAAGTGATGTACTGAAGCGTCTCGAGACCGGTGATGGCCCGGTTGACGCGGGCGAACTCATCGTCGATCTGATCGACCGTATTGTCATGCGCATGAGCGACACGGTAGATAACTTCGAAGACAGCGTGATGGAGTTGGAAGACAAGGTACTGTCCACGACACCGGCCACGCTGCGCTACGATCTCGCCCTGCTGCGTAAACAGACCATTGCCATTCGCCGCTACCTGGCGCCGGAGCGCGAAGCCCTCAATCGCCTGGTGATGGAGAAGCTGAGCTGGATGACGGAATCCTACCGACTGCGCCTGCGGGAAATCAGTGATCGGCTGATACGACACATCGAAGACATCGATGCCGTGCGAGAACGCGCGGCGCTGGCGCAGGAAGAACTGCAGAGCCGTGTCACCGAGCAGATGAATGTGCGCATGTACGTGCTTTCCATTGTGGCTGCCATTTTCCTGCCGCTGGGTTTTTTTACCGGTCTCATGGGTATCAACGTGGGCGGTATGCCGGGTGTGGAGGACCAGGGAGCGTTCTGGGTGGTCGTCGGTCTCTGTGTCGGACTGATCCTGCTTTTGGCGGCGGTATTCCGCTGGAAGCGGTGGCTGTGACGTCACAACATGACGCGGCGACGCAGCCTCGGCGAGGTACGGACGCAGGGCTCACGTATTCGGCGCAGGGATGAGAACACCGCGCGTTTTGGCGCGTCGGTAAAAATCGAACATGTAATCGACGGGAGTGACAGGTATGAGACGGCGTAACGACTCTCCATTCAAGCGCGTGGCACTGTGCGTTGTCGCCCTGCTCTCTTTTGCACCATTCACGCACAGCGATGCGGCCGGGCCAGAAAACCCGTGTGCCGCCCCAAACCTTCAAACCGATATAAGGCCGAATGCGGACGGGCCGCCGACCCGGGTCTCGGTCGGCATCTTCATGGCCGACCTGACCGGGGTGAGTGATCCCGATCAGACCCTGACGGGTGATTTTGGGGTCGTTCAGACCTGGACGGATCCGAGACTGGACCATCTGGCGGGATGTGAGATTTCATTGGACGACGTCTGGTCTCCGGGTCTCGTCTTTTTTAATTCAGGTCGGCTGTTCACGAGCCGACCGCGTGAGGTGGGTATCGGCCCGGGCGGATCTGTCACCTACGCTCAACGGTATTACGGAACCATGGCCAGCTATCATGATCTTCAGGACTTCCCCTTTGACGACCAGACTTTTCGCATTTCGCTCCTACCCTTCGAATGGACCGAGAAAGATGTTGAACTGGTCGTCGACGATCAGGTTACCGGCCGGCGTGAGTTGCTGAATATTTCCGATTGGGAGATCTTGGGCATACACAGCGTAATCAGCATACGCCCCGCACCTGCCAGAAACGACTTTACGCCTTATTACGATTTCCTGATCACCGCCCACCGCATTACCGGCTACTACCTGTGGAAGGTGATCCTGCCACTGTGCCTGATCGTCGCTATGTCCTGGTGCGTATTCTGGATTAGCCCGGAACTCTACGGTCCTCAGATCGGTCTTTCGGCCACGTCCATGCTGACTTTGATCGCATTCATTTTCGCGACGACGAATATGGTGCCGGAGCTTGGATACTTCACGCTTCTCGACCTGTTCATCGGTGGTTCGACGATCCTGGTTTTCCTGGCATTACTCGAGTCCCTCACCGTCACCTACCTCGTGTCGTCGGACAAGAGAATGCTGGCTCGGCGCATCGACGGCTGGTCCCGGGTCATTTTCCCACTCGCGTTCGCCTTGCTCACCGTCGTCATATTCTTCCGCTGAAGCGTCGAACATGACGATGCGCAAACTGTCATTGTTGAATATCAACAATGGCCCCATGGGACCATCAACTAAATCATGACCAGCTCGCAGGTAGTGCTTAGTCAAAAATTTCAACGATGGAAGGGCTAAAATAATTATCCGATTCGGTATTGATGGTAATTCCTGTTACCAGGGCAATCTTTCCATCAAAATGATCTTTCAGGTCTTTTACCATTGCAGTCAAGTCATCATCAACGCGTTTCAATAGAAATCGAGTTGCATCGAGAATCTCACTACTATTATTTTCATCTGCACATGATTTCAAATAAGGCAGCATCAACGACTCGATGACCTGTTGTTGCCGATCTAACGGGTCCGCTTCTTTTCGATTAATGGCCTCATATCCCGTTTGCAGAACCGCACACAGGGAACCGCATGCGTTTGAAACATCTGCCTGGCCGACCCTTGGAACCTTTCCCCATTGCCCCCGGTGATAACCAATGTGTGGTCCTGCAACGAGAATCAAATTTTGTTTTTCTGTAATCGTAGGCACATGGTGCGACACAGCAATCAGGCCGGTTTTTCCACCGTGACAATAGCCCGCCAGTCCTCCGAATTTAAACCGTTCTCTCCAGTAGTTTTCCAACAACAGGTATTCGGACTCATTGATTTCATCGCTACACCCCCCTTCTGCAAAATGCGTATCGCTCGGAAGAAACCCGTGTTGTTCTTCTAACCAAATATTTTGCTTTGAAAAAAAAATCCTTCCCAACTCCACCTCTGGAAAAGGGATCCTTAATTCATTGATTAGTGGTTCCATGACTGTCAATACTCCCTTCTGCTCATTTCATCGATGTCGCCGTTGCTTCATGAACCGGCGTCGACCTGGTAGTGATGAGAGGGCAATCAGGGCTACGGCCGTCTCGTCGTCAATAGCGGCGCCGAAACCTGAACTTAGCGCCCGACGGGTATGGTCAGGGTCGGGCCTGTCGACGCGGTTTGACCGGCCTGAAGATTGAACAGTTGCATGAGCAGCAGAAAGGTTGTCTTTGTTTCCAGGTCATCATCGGCAATATAGAACCAGTAACCGCGATAGGGGATGGCGAGCGCGCTGGCGGCAGGGCGTTTCTTGCTATAAGCGATGTGAAAGACCTCGCCGGCGGGTGTTTCGCTCCAGTCGAACGGCGAACCATCAGCCCGCTTGGTAATCGTTACCAGGCCGGCCGTCTCGTGCTCCGGCGGCGTGCTCACGTTTTGAGAAAGATAGAACATCAGGCTCGAAACCGAGCGGGTTCGCATCGTGATTTCGTCGCTGGCAAGATTGACGAAGGACGACGAAATTCGCACACGATCGTCCGAGTTATTGCGCCCTCCCCGCTTACCTTCGACCCGCAGCAAGCTGGATATTTCGCGCAATGTTGTTTCGGGTACCTGGTCGCGTTGAAAGACCATGAGCAAGTCTTTTTCTTCCGTGGAGCGGTCGGCTCCAATCTCCAGATCGCCGACATTCTGGAATTCCCGCATCAAGTCGAGCATCCGTTTAAAATCCCGGAACTCAGGCTCAGTTCCCGGCGTCGGGCCGGATGCGGTGGGTGCGTTATAGAGATCGTTCATACGTTCAACGGCGATACCGTACACGCGTTTGACGCTCCAACCGCTTTGAATCAAAACGAGCACATATTCGAGCGATACCGGGCTCATCACACTTTTCAGGAAATCCTCTCCCTGCAATGGCGAGTACGAAATGGTCGGCCGGTCCGCGTAAGTGATCCCGACGCCGGGATTGACGACGTTGCCCCCGGGGCCAAGGTCGATACTGGTATTGAGGTTGGCCCTGGATTCAAGCGACAGCGATGCCGTGACGCTCGCAATCTGAAGAAAGTTCGGGTTGTCGCGATAGCGCATCCGCACGAGGTTTTGCAACATTTCCTGACCGACGGTGTTCGCTATTGCACTGTTGTAGGCAGGGTGGGTCTGCTGTAACGCTTTCGGGCCGAACACGGAAGCACATCCGGACAACGCAACCAGGCTTAAGACAATCAACGTCGCGCGGAATGTATTCATGGCGGATAACGTGATCTTTGGCAGGAAATTACGTCGTTGATTGTACCGTTGTTTCACCGATTTATGCGTTGATCGCGATCAACCGGCACGCCAGGGACACCGTCGTCGTGCCCGCCAGATACAGGGCGGTCAGGTTTTCCTGTCGTCAGCGCCGCGCTGTTTGAGCGCTGCGAGTTCGCCCAGCGCATCGTCGTCCGAGAAGAGCTGATCCCCAATCTGGTAACCAAGACCCCGGTAAGCCTCGAACCTTGCTTCGCTGAAAAACTGTTCGGCCGTCGACTCGTGGGGGAAGTCGGGGTTGTCCGAATGATACAGTCGCACGTATTCGTACTCGCCACCTTTGATCGAGGGCTTGATATACAAGAGGTATCCTGTCTCACCGTCCGCATAGCGAATCGTTCCGAGCGCCGAGGATTTCTCGCTCAATCCTTGTGCATCCTTGCGAATGGGATCGAGGTCGATGTCGATCGAGACCCCCAGGTCGACGCGCGCGTAGATCATGAGTTTTACGAGACCCCGAAACTGCAGCTCCCGGTCCCGTTCGCTGTCGACGGCAATGATGAACTTGCAGCGACGTCGCAGCAGTTCGAATATCCCGAGATTCTCGATGTGGCCGCCGTCCGAGACGTTGAGGTAGGTGCCCTCGTCGTTCAGTCGACCCAGCGATTCCTTCAACAGGTACTTCGGACCGGGCCCGCGTCGCAAGGCCAGGCGTCCCAACCAGGAGGTACTACCCGCGACACGCGGATTTGGCAGCCAGTACCCCAGCCGGGCGTTCAACAAGGTCAGGATGAACACGAGAGATTTTAGCGTCGTCGCGCCGGCATTCGGTGCGGCGGCGGCGCCCGATATGGCCATCGCGGTACCCAGGTCCAGATTGCTGTCGTAGCGTTCGATTTCCTTCGTTTTTGCGAACGTGGTTCTCTCCGATCCGATGAAATGCTTGGTGAAGACGAAAAAATCGCAGACCCGGCCTCTGAGGTCAGGGTCCCGGCTCCCCTGCAGATTGAGCGCGACATTGATCAGGTGATACGGAGCCGCGCTCCCCTCGCCATTGAGTTCGGACAGTAGCTGTTTGTCGCGGTGTTCGACCGATCCGGAATTCCCTGCGCGAAACAAGAAGGCTTTGCTCAACCGGTCGCGATAAAAACTGTTCGCGGCAATGAGATTGATATCGACCGATAACCAGTAGATCAATAACAGGACAAATATGCCAAGCAATACCCAGTCGGTGCGGCCGTCCCACACGCTGTCGGGAATGCCACCGCGCAGCAGCCCGCTGAAGCCGTCGTTTTCATCCCCGACTCCAGGGGTGACCATCATGCGCCGACCGCGCGCGCTGATCGTGTATTCATAAGGGTCGCGCACTTCCCACCGCTGGTTACCGATTTCGGCGATGGTCGCCGCCTCCCCGAGCTCGATACCATTGTCCCTGAACACTTCACGCCACGGACCCGTGCTTTGAGCGAGGTCGGCCGCGGCGAGTTCCGGTTCGTTCAGGGCCGCACGGATCTGCAGGCCGCCCTTGTTCCGGGACAGCGTGTAGACGGTCCCCCGCCTGACGTCGGTAACCTGGACCTGATCGAAAGGAGAGATCAAATGGCTACCCGCCGCTTCCCTGATTTTTTCCATCGCCTCGAAAAGCTCTTCAAATCCCTCGTCCGTTTGCGATTCGAATACCGGATAGAAGGCACCGCCCGTACCCCGGGCCATCGCGGCGAACAGATCGAATCGCGCATTTTCAGACAACGCTATCCCGTACAGGCGAATTCCGGCGGCCCGGGCGTCCTGAGTAAACCCGCCTTCAATCCAGTTCTGCAATTCCATATTCCCGCGGTCTCCGGGCACATCGATAGTCCCGTCGCCGACCAATACGATCGATTTTCGCACCCGGTCGGGACTTTTTTCCCTGAGTTCCCGGATTGCCCGTTCCAGCGCGGCCGGAACATTCGAATGGGTGCCCTGAAAGTTGAGCCGGGACGAGTCACCCGCCCGTCCTTCGAAGAGGTTGTGCAGTACCGTTTGTGCCGCGTCTGGTGTCAGTGATTTCAGTTCGAGTGCCTCGTGAACATCCTCATCGAACCAGAAGACCGCCATCCGCACACTGGAGCGGAGAGATCCGAGCGCCTGTTTGAGATTTCGCCTGAATGCGTGCGCGAATTTTCCCGCGTCGACAAACGGGAGCGCGGAATTATCCACGAGCAACACGACATCGTGAGGGTTCGCTTCCTCTACGAAGCGAATAGCTTGCCGCAGATCGTCGTCGGACAGCGCCACCCCGTCGTTGAGCAACACGCTGCCGCTCCCGTCGCCGAGTTGTATCGTGTAATTGATTCTCTGCAGAACCTCGCGCTGCGTCGGGCCGGAAATATTCTGCGCCACTGACCATTCGCTGGAAACCGGATCATGTTCGATCGAGTAGACGTGAGAGCCGAGGATCCTGGAACGGTTGGTATCGGTCTCGGTGACAGCGCGCGCGTCCGCGCTGAGCCGGTGTCCCTTTTTCGCCAGGGTAGCCGCAAGTTCCGGTGAAACGATGCCGCGATTGAGCGCGTACAAATGATCGACGTTCACGCGGACGCCGCCCGGCCCGTGCATCAGCGCGTAGCCGCGCTCGCCGTCGTGGATTAACCAGCGCAGATCGTCCTCGAGGGTGATGACCTGCGCTGTCTTCGCGAGGCGCACCTGATTGTCTCTGAATTCATCTCTGAGATCGGAACTGACCCGATCCATATCCCCGAGATCGTTCGCGTACGAAGAATCCAGTGTGAACAACGTGCGCACGCCGACGAACGGCGAATCGACTTGCAACGGCAAAAGACCAATAAAAACCACGAACAGGAATACCGGCCCGAGCAGACCAAGAATAACCAGCAGGATCTTCCCCGGGATCCGGGCCACCTGGCTCGAAGCTCTTCCGGCAAACATGAACAGGGCCAGCATGGCGAAAATGAACAACCATTTCAGGGAGTCGCGCGGTTCGAACGGACGCAGGAGGTCCGAGGTAATCGCGTTTTTCGCATCGACCCAGGAATCACCGAGCCACCGGTCCACGACCATGCTCACAAAGACGAACAAGACGGTCGAAAGGAATATCACGAGGACCACGGTGAACGTCATCTCTTCGAAATTACGACCGGCCCAACTGTGTTGATGGCGCAGCAGACGCATCAGCACGGGCGAAAGGATGACCAGGGCGACAAACATGACGATTGCGCTGAGCACCAATTCGCCAAACGGCAGACGAATGCTGCTTCCTACTTCGTAGACGAATTCCGTCACAAAGACGAGCGACAGGATAAGCAGAAGAAAGATCAACAGGTTGCTGAGGACGCCACGCAGTACCAGCGCCGGGATCCTGAGCTTGTGCAGCAAGCCGCCGGGCGCCAGGTAACGGGCGGCCTGGCGCAGTTGACCGACTGCGAGAGGCTCCCTCGCACCAACGTCGTAACGGAGCGGAAAACGATCCTGTTCGGGCCCGACGTCTTTGTCGTTCAGCAGCGAGCTGATACACGAACCGACAAAACCACCGCCCGACACGGTGGACAGATAATCGACCGACCGAAGCAGGCCGTGCCTGGCCAGCGCCTGGATGACGCCAAGACAGAACACGGCAGATCGTATGCCGCCACCGGAAAGCGCGAGACCCACGAGCTGGCGCTTCGTTGAAGTCGTGCCGTCTGCGGGCCCGGTCTCCGGGAGTTGGAGCCGTCGGCGACGCACGTTGATTTCCTCTAGCTCGGCAGGAAACACCTCACTGAGAAACTGGTCGTGTCCGTCATTCGCAGACATGGTGATCACCCGGATCGAACGCTTCGCAATCGTTCTTATGCGGCAAAACGAACATTCTGCACCCAACGCTCACCATTGTCGCGCCAACCGCGGCGCGAAGGCGGCTCGGTAGTAGCGGCTGGCCGCTCCGGGAAAACTTGACCCCGCAGACACCCCGTTGCCGCATCGGTTACAGGGTCTCGAGATCAGTGCCGCGCTGCCTGCCGAAAGCAGCAACGGAGTGGTAGGCAACATAATACTTGAAGATATTGCCGACGTAGCGGACCGTTTCCTGCCCGACGATCCCGAGCGCGGCATACTCGACGTTGCCGAACCAACGATCCGGGTCCAGGCCCAGTTCCTTAGCTCGTGCGCGCATCTGCGAGACCCGGCGCGGGCCGGCATTGTAAGCCGCCCACGTAAACGCCAACCGGTCTTCCGGCTTCAGGGCGCCGTCACTAAAATAGCGATCCCGAAGAAAGGCCATGTATTTCGTGCCGGCGTGCACGTTGTTCTCGAGCTGATCAATATCCGCTATTGCGACTTGCGGGTCTGCGGCGGTCGACGGCAGCAGTTGCATGATCCCGAGCGCTCCCGCGGGGCTGCGCACGGATTGATCGAGTCCGGATTCCTGATAGGCCTGCGCCAGGATCGCGAGATAATCAAGGCTGTAGCGATCGCCGTATCGCTTGAACAGACCGACGACCTCGTCGAATTTTGCCCGCTCCGAGTCCGCGAGCGGGTTTTTGATCCATTTCGTGTTTTCGTAATAGCGTTTGAACAGCGTGTTGCCGAGCGCGGTCCCGCGTCGGAGCGATTTCGTAAAATCGTCCAGGTTGTCGCCCGCCAGCGGGTTCTCTTTCCTGATCGCCAACCCCACGTAACCGCCCTGATTGACGATGACATCGGACAATACCCGGATATTCGGCAGCACCTTCTGCCACAGACGGACACGAAAATCATCGGCGACCGTGATTTCAAACGCGCCGGAATTAACGAGTTCCAACAAGTCCCCGGAGTCGAGGTACGCGGGGACCTCCAGGATGTTGACCGGCGACCGGCCGGCATTTTTGAATTCTTCGTTCAAGCGCCGCAAGTGTTCGGCATAACTACTGCCGCGGACCACCCTGACGTCGCGGCCGCTGAGGTCCGCCAGGGTCGTTATCCTGGGGGCGTCAGCGTGCACCACGACCAGTTCGTCCACGGCCCTCGTCCGCGGCGCAACGAACCTGACGAGTTCCTCGCGTAGCGGCGTGATCGTCATCAAGGTCGCGATGACGTCGCCCCGGCCGGCGATCAGGTCTGGTATCAGACGGTTGAACGGTGCCATGACGAATTTGATGTCTGTGTGCATCTCCTTGCGGCCGCGTCCCTTGTTCAGATACCGCGTATATTCGTTCAGCATCTCGGGAATCATTCCGTGGGGCGTACCGCCCCGGAGGAAGAAATCCGTACGGTTCGGTGTCACGAGGACCCGTAGCGTGCCGCGTTGCCGGATTTCATCCAGGTCGCCGGTAAACGCGGCTGCGATGATGTCCGGAACCACGAGTTCCGAGGGTAATTGAAGGCCGCCGCTGTCGTTCGCAGCACCCCCGACGTCGCCGTTGCCCGGCGCGGGTGGCGGCTTGCCGTCGTCGGCGGCCATCGCGGCACCGGTACCGGCGACAGCAATGGCGATGGCACCGAGGATCAATCCGACCCGTAACACGGGGTTCACCATATGATTGCGGAATACTGGTCGCCAAAGCGAAGCCGACGGCCGGTCGGGACACGATTTCATAATGTCTGACTCCTGGCGGTTTCGGAGGCGAGTGAACGCGCGTATCAACAATTTCGAGCCCGACTGTGAGTGTATTAGCAACACGAACACGCAGATTTGATCCCGGACAAGTTCGTGCATTACGACAGAGTCGGGTTAGCCGCAAAGTTGCCGTCGAAATACCGGGGTCAAGTCTTCACTTTATACAACTCGAATGACGCAGATTCGCGAAATCATCCGGTATTGACCTGTTCAGCAGACCGGAGATGAGGCCGTCAGGCGTGAGCGGGCGGGATCACGCAGTCTGCAGGGTCGAATGTTGCGGTGAGAACACCGACGCCACCGCGACAGGCTACGGTCGCACTCTGGCGGATCTGTCGGACAGCGTTGTATAAAGTGGAGACTTGACCCCGATTCTTTCACCTTATTGTTGTTCTGAATGCTAAACCGGATCAGACCACGTTTTCCCGATTTCACTGCCTCCCGAAATATTGAACAATAGGTGCGTCGGGAATCTTCAGGAGAGCGCAATAGTGGATCCGCTTAATGAACCCGTGGCACGTGCCGCGATCGAGGAATTGTTTGCGCGCTACGCGCACACCGTCGATAGCTACGACGGGCCGGGATGGGTCGGGTGTTTTACCCCTGACGGCGTATTCGAAGTAGCAGGCGAGGACGGCAGCGGGGTCAGCTTCACCGGACATGACGCGCTGACACGTTTTGTCGAGGCCCATATCCGTCTGCTGCCCGGGACACGGCACGTCATGAGCAATCACGTCATCGAGTTCAACGGCGATGCGTCTGCAGAGCACGTCTGTACGCTGAGCGGTACGTTGAGCCGGCCGGAAACCGTGTACGTCTTCGCGAACGGTTACTATCGAAGCCAGGTCGCGCTTGTCGACGGCGCCTGGAAGATTCGCCATCGCACCGTTTATCTCGACAACGTGGCGGCGCTCAGCACGGAGCCGCTGGCAAGTCACATGCAGCCGATGATGAACTGGATTGCGGAGAACGGCGCGTCAGCCTGAGCGAACCAACAGGTTCAATTCATCGTACCAGCGGAACAACGACATCCTCGAGTGCCGTCGCCGCAATGTCGCGAATGCGGTCAGCAAGATCGCGAAACAGGCCCCTGGCCGGCGAACTCGGACGCCACGCGAGAACATGGTTGCGATACACGTCGATACCCTCGACGTCGGTGACGCGAAGTTCGGCGCGTTCCCGGATCTCGGACTTGACATAGAGCGCCGGCAGAAACGCGATACCCATGCCCATTACGACCATCTGGCGCAGGGTATCGAGACTCGTGCCCTCGTAATCGCGCCTCACTGACGCACCAACCCGCTCACAAAGCTCGGTGATCTGTCGGTGAAACAGATGGTGCTCGCCGATCGTGAGGACCTCCTCGCCAAACAAATCCATGCGATGGATGCGTGGCTTGCTGGCCAGCGGATGCTCACGCGCGATCGCGAGTTTCAGCGGTTCCCGAAACAGTGACGCAACCACGAGCTCGCGGGACATGATCGGCTGTGTCGTCAGTATGAAATCGTGCCCCGCGTTTTTTAGATCGTCCTCAAGGTCACTCGGGGCTGCTTCACGCACGTACAGTTTGAGCCCCGCAAACTCCGCGTGGATCCGCGGCAGGATATGCGGGAGCAGGTACGGCCCGAGCGTCGGTGTAACACCCATCCGGTAGGTGCCCGCCGCGCCGCCGGTCAGCGATTGCGCAAGGTCGCCGAACCCCCGCACCTCTTCGAGCACCCTGCGCGCGCTCGGTAGCAGTTCCCGACCGGCGGACGTCAGCGACGTGCCCGCCCGCGAGCGTTCGAACACCTGCGTTTCCAGCAACTTTTCCAGTGACGCGACCTGCGCCGTCAGTGCCGGCTGGGTCACATCGAGGCGGTCGGCGGCGCCGCGAAAACTGCCGTGATCGGCGACCGCGATGAAATAGCGAATCTGGCGCAACGTGACCCGTTCGGGGCTTGCCACGATTTTCATCTCCTGAACATTGATAAGATAATCTTATCAATAATTATACATATCTTTCTATTACCTATCAGAGGTCCGCGACTACAGTGCGCTCAACGAAACGCAACGTCCACCCGATAACGGGTACGGACCAGGAGTCAGAACACCATGGAAAAAGTAGTCTCAGGCATCGTGAACTTTCAACGCACCGCTTTCGAAGACCGGAAAGCGCTGTTTGCCGAACTCGCGAACGGACAAAGCCCCGAGGTGCTGTTCATCACGTGTGCCGACTCCCGCATCGATCCCAGTCTCGTCACCCAGACCGAACCCGGTGATCTGTTCATCTGCCGCAACGCGGGGAACATCGTGCCGCCGCACATGCGCGTGGCCGGCGGGGTCACGGCATCGATCGAATATGCCGTCGCCGCGCTCGGGATCAGGGATATCATTGTGTGCGGCCATACCGACTGCGGCGCCATGAAAGGCGCGCTGAACCCCGCAGCGCTGAAAGATTTGCCGCACGTGCACGACTGGCTCGACCATGCGCGCGCCGCGGTCGACGTGGTGAAGGCGACGCACGGACGCGCGTCCATCGAAGAACTCCTCGCCGTCACAGAGCAGAACGTGCTGCTGCAACTGCAGCACCTGAAAACGCATCCGGCTGTGGCCGCCGGGCTGAGCACGGAGCAGATCGCACTGCATGGTTGGGTCTATCACATCGAGACTGGCGCCGTGACTTGCTACGACGATGCGCAGGATGCGTTCATTCCACTGGAAGAGCGTTATGCCTCGTTGATCCCCGCCGAGGGTGCGGCGGACGCGGCGAGCGCCGGCTGAACCGGAACACGACCCCGGGCGTAGACGTACCCTCCAGACGAATGAAAAGGACAACGCAATGAAACTCGATCTTTCCAACCTGCGCGGCGATATCTACGGCGGCCTGACCGCCGGTATCGTCGCACTGCCGCTGGCACTCGCATTCGGCGAAGCCTCCGGCGCCGGGCCCATAGCCGGTATCTACGGTGCTATTTTCGTCGGCTTTTTCGCCTCGCTGTTTGGCGGCACGGGGTCGCAGATTTCCGGGCCGACCGGGCCGATGATCGTCGTGTTTGCTGGCGTATTCGCTTCGCTGTCCGGCAATCTGGCACTCGTATTTACGACCGTCGTACTGGCCGGGCTCATCCAGGTCATATTCGGCGTGCTCAAACTCGGTCAATACATCCGCCTCGTGCCGTACCCGGTAGTTTCCGGGTTCATGAGCGGTATCGGGTGCATCATCATCGCGCTCCAGGCCGCGCGTCTGTTCGGGCACGAGCCCGAAGGCGGCGGCACGGTGCCGGCGCTGATGGAAATCCCGGGCGCCGTGATGGATCCGAACTACGCGGCGGTGACAATCGCTGTGCTGACGCTTGGCATCGTGTTTGCGTGGCCGAAAAACTGGGGCCGGATCATCCCCGCGCCGCTTGCCGCGCTCGTCATTGGCACGCTCGTCAGCCTCGCTGTGCAGGGCGCCCCGATACTCGGCGCCATTCCCACCGGACTGCCGTCTTTCATCATGCCCACGTTCGACGTCAGCGTGGCACTCATCGTGCTCGAAGCGGCGCTGATCCTCGCGCTGCTCGGTTCGATCGACAGTCTGCTCACCTCGCTCGTGGCCGACAACATGACCCGTACCCGGCATAACTCGAACCGCGAATTGATCGGGCAGGGCATCGGCAACATGGTCGCCGGCCTGTTCGGCGGCGCACCGGGTGCCGGCGCGACGATGCGCACGGTCGTAAATATCCGCACCGGTGGACTGACCCGGCTGTCCGGCATGCTGCACAGCCTTCTGCTGCTCGCGGTCGTTGTCAGCCTGGCGCCGCTCGCAGCGATGATTCCGCATGCGGTGCTCGCGGGGATCCTGGTCAAGGTCGGTTACGACATCATCGATTTCACCTACCTCAAGCGCGCCCACCAGGGGCCGCACTGGGACCTCGCACTGATGGTCCTCGTGCTGGGTCTGACCGTCTTCGTGGACCTGATAACGGCCGTTGCCGCCGGGGTCGTGCTCGCCTCGATGGCCTTCGTGAAGCAGATGGCCGATGCGCAGCTGAAGGCGTTCGCTGACGAAGGGGCCGGCGGTTCCGGGAGCACCACGCCCGAGGAAGACGACCTGTTGCGCGCCGTCCTCGGCAAGGTAACGCTGTTCGATTTCGGCGGACCGCTGAGCTTCGGCGCGGCGGCCGACGTCGGACACCAGGTACGCGACCGGGTTGCGAACCACGCGGCGCAAGCCATCGTGCTCGATTTCTCCCGCGTCCCGTTCGTCGATGTATCTGCTGCACGTGCGGTAGAGACCATCGGCTGTGACGCTCACCACGCGGGTAAACACGTTTTCATCAGCGGCATGAACGATGAGATACGCAAGGTCCTTACCGGTCTCAATGCCGATCACTGCCTCCCGGGCGACACCTACTTCGACAATCGCGTCGACGCGGTGCGCGCCGCGGTCGAATACGTCGGCGAAAACGCGAATCGGGGCGATGGGGATATGCCGGAGTCACAACCGGCTACCTCCTGAGCATTCGAGCCGGGCGGTCGGGTACGCTGCCCGGCCGCTTACGCTCGCACCTCCACCGTTTAAGAATCGCGGACTCTCGTCGTCGCGACGGGACTGCTGCAAGCGGGAGTCGCACCACTTCCCCTTAACGACCCAATAGCGCGCCCGCAGCTTCCGACTGCCGGCGCGACCGCGCCGCGGCACCCGGCGCTATTGTCATTCCTCTGTAACATACTTTTCCGATAATCCTCCCCGTCATTCGATTAGCGTGCCAGGCCGGGCTAATCGCTTGTTCTACAGGCTGAATACACACGGGGAAGACCTATGAATTCGCAGCGATCGCGCGTCCGGGCGCTCAATTTCGTCATGGCGGCAGTACTCTCGGTCGTCACGTGCAACGTGGCGGCGGCCGACAAGGCCCTGCTCGATATCCTGCTCGGTAACGGCGCCATTACGCAGGCGCAGTACGACCAACTGATGCAGAAGCCGTCGCTCAGCAGCGCTGATTTCGGAGCGGCGCCGGCCGCGAAACCGGCGCCGTCAAAGGCGGAAGTCGAAACCATGATCGACACCAAGGTCGATACGGCGGTCGACAAGAAACTCGCCGACCGCACCGACGCTACCGACGATGCAGTAATCGACAAGAAAATCACGGACCGCGTTGCAGCGAAAATCGAGGAAGATTTTCCGGTCAAGGCGAGTTACGGCAAAAAGGGTTTCCGCCTCGAAACGCGCGACGGCAACTGGCAGACGAACCTGCAGTGGCGTGCGCAAATGCGCTACACGAACCCAACCTCAGGCGATCCGCGTCAGATCTCGGCCTTCAAGGCCGATTCGCAAAGCACGTTCGAAAACCGGCGGCTACGCATGAAGATCGGCGGACATGGCTACAGGCCGTGGCTCGGGTACTACTTCGAGGTCGATCTGCAGCCGAGTCGTGACCCCGACGACGCCAGCACTTCGGCCAGCGCCCGGGTCATCGACTGGCGCATCACCGCGAGCAAGTATGAGGCGCTCGGAATTCGGGTCGGGCAATGGAAAGTCGAGCACAACCGCGAGCGCGTCGATTCGTCCGGCCGCCAGCAGTTCGTCGAACGCTCGATCGTGAATCGAATCTTCACGATCGACCGCCAGGTCGGCGTGCAATTGCGCGGCCACCTGTTTGAAAAGACACACGCGGACATGCGTTACTGGGCCGGCGTGTACACGGGCGAAGGTCGGGGCGTGCGCAACCCGGACGACCGTATGATGTATGCCGGACGCCTGCAGTGGAACTTTCTCGGCCGCGATCTCAAGTTCCGCCAGACCGACGTCGAGTATCACGAAAAACCCGCGGGCACCCTTGCCTTCGCGTACGCGACACACAAAGGGCGCTGCACGCGCTGGTCGTCGAGTGGCTGCGGCAACCTCGACGGATACACGAGCCCGTCCATCGCCCTCGACGGCCAGTTCGAAGTAGACAGCATGGTCCAGGAGTTCGCGTTCAAGTATCGCGGCTGGTCGGTGCAGCAGGAATTCCACTGGAAGACCGTCGAAGACAACGTGATGGGCACGAAGAACGACTTCATCGGCTCCTACGCGCAAACGGGATATTTCTTCCACAATGTGTGGCCCGTCGTGCCGGCGCCGCTGGAATTCGCGTTCCGCTACGCGTTCGTCAAGGAAGCGAACGCCATCGACCGTGCGTTTGAGAATACCCGCCAGGAATTCACGCTCGGCGCGAACTGGTTCTTCGCCGGGCACCGCAACAAGTTCACGGTCGATACGTCCTACCTCACGCTCGACGACGGTTTCTACCAACGCGGCGTCAACGAGCTCCGCGGACGCTTCCAGTGGGACGTCTCGTTCTAGGACAGTGGGGTCAAGTCGCCGAACCCGCGATCACATCCGTTTTGCGACTTCTTCCAACATCACTTCGGTCGCGCCGCCGCCAATCGATTCGATGCGCGCATCGCGTACCATACGCTCGATCGCCGACTCGCGAAGATAACCGCTACCGCCGTGGAACTGCTGACAATCGTAAAGTAATTTGTTGTTAAGCTCCGCGCAGAGCGCTTTGACCATAGACACTTCTTTCACGCAATCGAGGCCCTGACTGTCGAGCCACGCGGCGTGGTACAGCAACAACCGGGCAGCGGCGACCTCGGCCTGGCGCGTAGCGAGCCGCTGGCGTATGACCTGTTTGTCCCATAACACACCGCCAAACGCCTTGCGGTCGCGGACATATTCGAGCGTGATATCAAGCGCGTGTTGCGCTTCACCCATGGCCTGAGCGCCGACCACGAGCCGCTCATTCTGGAAATTCATCATGATGGCGTAGAAACCACGATTGACTTCGCCCAGTATATTCTCCGCCGGAACGCGACAATCCTCGAATATGAGTTCAGCCGTATCGGAACTGCGCCAGCCCATTTTGTCGAGCTCACGCCCCACGCGGAATCCCGGCGTCCCTTTCTCAACCATGAACATGGTAATACCGCGCGAACCTTTAACCGACGGGTCCGTTCTTGCAGCAACAAAATAGAGATCTCCGTGTACGCCATTCGTGATAAACATTTTCGTGCCGTTGATCACCCAGTCGTCGCCGTCCTGCCGCGCCCGCGTCCGCAAGCCCGCGACATCGGATCCGGCGTCCGGCTCCGTTACGGCAACCGCCGTTATGATTTCGCCGGTGACGATACGAGACAGGTATTTGTCTTTTTGCGCATCGTTACCCGCGTTAGCGAGATGCGGCGACGCCATATCAGTATGTACGAGCGCAGTGATCGCGAAGCCACCGTAAGTAGAGCGCGCCAGTTCTTCCGCCAGGATGACGGTCGCGATCGTATCGAGTTCCGAACCGCCGTACTTTTCCGGATAGCGGATTCCGAGTAAGCCCAGTTCGCCCATCTGCCTGAGGACGCTGCGCGGCGTCATCCCGTCGAGTTCCCATTTATCGCCGTGCGGGCGGACCTCGGCGTCGACAAAACGCCGGATCGTATCGCGCAGCATTTCGTGTTCTTCGGTCGTAAAGAGATTCATGTCGATCATTGGATAATTCCTGTCACTCCGTGCCGGGCTCGGCTGCTTCGATCGTCACCAGGCAATCGCCGCCTGCGACGGTATCGCCGGATTGGTAATGAATAACCTCAGCAACACCGCTCACCGGTGCGCAAATGTGTTGCAGCAGTTTCATCGCTTCGAGTACGACGACGGCCTGGCCCGCTTCGACAACGTCGCCGGCGTCGACCAAAACCTCCGTTACGAGCCCCGGCGTCGGTGCAAAAACAGCATTGCCGGAACTCGTCGCCTCCGTTCGATCGTCCAATAGCACCTCGTCGGCAAACGAAATACGAAACACCGGATTGCCGCGAGGTCGATGCAACGTCACCTCGCCTTCGTCGACGGTGACCGCGAATCGGTAACGTTGGCCGTTCTCGTCATAGCTGATGGTTCCGGAACCGCGGTGCGCGCCTTCGATCGTGAGTATGTTTTCATTCTCAAGTTCGATTCGATAACCGCCGGCGCGACCGCGGACCGTCACCATCCGGACCTCCTCATCGCCATGGCGCGCGTAATACACGCCGGCGCCGTTACGCCCGCTACGCTCACCGAGCCGCCACGCACCAAGGGTTGACCAGGGGGAGTTCGCCCCGGCCACGTGCTCCAACTCCAGATGCCGCGCGAGCACCGCTACGGCGACGTCAGATTTCGTGATCGCCGGTGCCACCCAACCCCCGGGAAACGCGCGTTCCAGACAGTTTGTGCGGTGCTCACCCAGGCGAAAATCTTCGAGATCGAGCACGTCGAGTAAAAACGCCGTGTTGACACCAACACCAGCAATGCGATAACCGGACAAGCCGGCGCTCAACAGGCGGATCGCCGATTCCCTGTCGGCGCCGTGCGCGATCACCTTGGCCAACATGGAATCGTAATATGGCGTCACTTCACTATTGGTCTCGACGCCACTGTCGATTCTCAGATCGACCATGTCCGGTTCGCTGTAAATCGAAATCCTGCCAGTCCGGGACTGGTAAGCGGTGGCGGGATCTTCGGCCGCCACACGCGCCTCGATGGCCGATCCGTGGCAGGCGATCTCCGGTTGCGCGAACGGCAAGGCCTGCCCGGCGGCGACGCGCAACTGCCATTCGGCGAGGTCGATACCGGTCACCATTTCCGTCACCGGGTGTTCGACCTGCAGGCGCGTGTTCATCTCCAGGAAATAAGCCTCGCCGATCTCGGCATCGACCACGAATTCCACCGTACCCGCGTTGTCGTAGTTAATTTCGCGCGCGAGGTTCACCGCGCTGGCGAGGATTTCCGCGCGCAAACCCGGATCGAGTTTTGGCGCCGGCGCCTCTTCAATCAGTTTCTGGTAATTCCGCTGAACGGAACAATCGCGTTCGAACAGGTGCACGATGTTGCCGTGCTTGTCGCCCAGGATCTGGACCTCAATATGACGCGGGGACGCGACGAACCGCTCGAGTAAAACCGCGGCGTTGCCAAACGCTGCCTCGGCTTCCTGGCGCGCGAGCATTAAGTTGTCGAGGAACCCGTCAAGAGAGTCGACCCGCCGCATGCCGCGGCCACCGCCGCCCGCGCTCGCTTTGATCAGTAACGGGAGGCCAATCCGTTCGGCCTCGCGCAGCAACGTTGCATCGCTCTGATCATCGCCGTGGTAGCCCGGCACGACGCGAACGCCCGCGCGTTCGGCGATCCGCTTCGCCTCTATCTTCGCCCCCATGGCGGAAATAACCGCAGGCGACGGCCCGACGAAGGCGAGTCCCGCATCGAGACACTGCGCGGCAAACTCTGCATTTTCGGCAAGGAAGCCGTAGCCGGGATGTACTGCCTCAGCACCCGCGTCAACCGCCGCCTGAATAATCCGCGCACCGTTGAGATAACTCAGCCGTGCTTCAGCGGGCCCGATATACATTGCGCTGTCGGCGAGGCGGACGTGACAAGCTTGCGCATCCGCATCCGAATAAACCGCAACAGTGCGTATCCCGAGGCGGGCGCATGCGCGGATCAGGCGAACGGCGATCTCGCCTCTGTTCGCAATTAAAACAGTCGAGAATTGCATCGATAATCTCTACATTCGAAACACCGGCGTGCGCCGGTCGTTTTTCGGTACCGTCGTGACGATCGCGAGACACAGGCCAAGAACATCTCGTGTCTGACTCGGCTCGATCAGTCCGTCGTCCCATAATCGCGACGTCGCATAATACGGATCGCTTTGCTCGCCATACTGATCACGCACGGCCTTTTCAATTTCGTTGAGTTCGCTGCGTTGCGGCGGCGGCAGTTTCACATTTGTACGACGCAATTCGAGCATTACGTTCGACGCAATATCCGCGGACATCGTCGCGATCTCGGCGCTCGGCCAGGAAAACATGAAATCCGGGCGAAAGCCGCGGCCGCACATACCGTAATTGCCGGCGCCATAAGACCCGCCGACGATCACCGAGAGTTTCGGCACCTGCGCGATCGACGTCGCATAGACCATCTTCGCGCTGTTTTTTGAGATGCCCCCACGTTCCGCCTCACTGCCCACCATGTACCCGGTGATATTGTGCAGGTACAGCAGCGGGATCTGGCGTTGGTCGCACATCGTAATGAAGTGCGCCCCCTTCAGCGATGACTCGCTGAACAACGCGCCGTTGTTGCCGAGTATGCCGACCGGATGTCCGTGGATTTTCGCGGTACCGCACACCAGCGATTCACCCCATTCCGGTTTGAACTCCTGCAATGCACTCGCATCGACCATCCGTGCAATGATTTCGCGCACGTCGTAAGGATTCCGCCGGTCATGGCTGATGACCCCGTCAAGTTCTTCGGCATCGTAGCGAGGCGGCACGGTTTCCTCTTCGCCGCCGAGATCCCGGTTCATATTCAACTCTGCGATGATGTCGCGCAGCATCGCCAGTGCGTGCGCCTCGTCGCGCGCAAGGTGGTCAGATACACCAGACTCGCGTGTGTGCATCGCCGCCCCACCGAGCGTCTCACCATCGACGGTTTCATTAATCGCGATTTTTACGATCGAAGGGCCGCCAAGATGGATACGCGCATTTCCTTCGACCATGATCACCTGGTCCGACAGCGCAGGAATGTAAGCACCTCCAGCGGTGCAGCCCCCGAACACCGCTGAAATTTGCGGCAACCCCTCCGCCGACATTCGGCATTGTCGGTAAAAACCGTTGCCGAAGTGGTCACGATCGGGGAACACACGATCCTGCTCAGGCAAATAGCCGCCGCCGCAGTCGACCAGGTAAATGCACGGCAGACGATAGTGGCCGGCGATTTCCTGCGCACGCACGTGCTTTTTGACGGTTTCATGGAAAAACGAACCGCCCTTTACGGTGGCATCGTTCGCGATCACCACGCAGGGCGTTCCGGCGATAATGCCGATGCCGGTAACAATTCCCGCGCCCGGAACTTCATTACCATATTGGCCCCAGGCTGCCAGCGTCGACAGTTCAAGAAAGGGGGTCGCCGGATCAACGAGCATGTCGATTCGATCGCGAGCAAGGATCTTGCCGCGTTCGTGATGCCGATCACGCAGTTTTTCATGCCCGCCCGCCATCGCCACCGCGGTGCGTTCGCGCAGCGTCTGCAACAGTCCCGCGTAATGCTCGCGGTTCTTTATGAACACCTCGGAACGCGTATCGATGCGGCTGTGCAATCGACTCATGACTTTGTCTCTCTCTCGGCGAGCACGCCATTCAACAATACGTCGGAATAACTGGCGGCAAGCCCCTGCAGGTTCCCCCGGTTGATATCGAACCATTCGAGCGTCGCGTTCAACGAGCCGATCAACAGCAATATAAACGCCCTCGTATCTGTGCCGAACCGGATTTCGCCGCGCTCGACAAAACGCTCCACGAGCCGTCCCCACAACGCCTCGTATTCGCGACGTAACCTGCGGTTCGATTCGCGCGCAGCACCGGGCACCTGGCTATAAATCCGGACATTCGCCGAGCTGTAATCGCTGAACTCGAACAACGCCTGCAAGTGCGCGAGTATGCCGGCGCGCAGGGTCTCTGCCGCAGTCGATTCAGCTGGCAGACTGTCTATCGTATGGGCAACTTTGCCGTGCACGGCGATAATGCCGGTATCAAGCACTTCGATAACGATCGCCTGTTTCGATTCGAAATGATAATAGACGCTCCCGCCTTTCATGCCTGCCGCCGCCGCGATTGCCCGTAGCGAAACCGCGGCGTAACCTTCTTCGCGAAACAGGCGCGCCGCGGCGTCGAGGATCCGGGCACGCGATTGATCGGCCTTATCGGTTTTGTAGGTCACTGCACTCATAATTCAGCCTTCTGTTCTCGACAGAAGTTCCGGCTGCGCGGAACAGTACCGAAGTTGCCCACGACGACCATCACCGACTCATGGAACCCATAATGCTTCACGGTTTGAACTGCTCGGCAATTGATAACAACCGTTCGGCCTGCGTCACGTGTGGTTTATCGAGCATCTTTCCGTCCAGGCTCAGCGTGCCCGCGTCGGGATTTTGTTCGAACAATTCAACCACGGCGCGAGCGTGATCGATTTCCGCCTGGCTCGGCATAAACGCTTCATTAATCGGCGCTACCTGCGCCGGGTGGATCGCGATTTTGCCCAGGAATCCATCGCGGCGCGCGTCGTTACAGTTGTTGCGCAGACCCGATTCATCCTTAAAGTCCGTAAAAGCGGTGTCGACGGCCTGGACCCCGGCGGCATACGCCGCCATGAGACAGACGCTACGCGCAAAAACATAGGGCGGTGTCAGGTTTCCGTGTTCGTCACTGTTTGACGACGCGCCGATTGCGGAGCTGAGATCCTCAGCTCCCCACGACACGGCGGTCACGCGCGGGTCGACTTCGGTGTAGCTGCCGATATTGAGCATCGCGGTCGGGGTTTCCGTCGCGAGCGACAGGATCTTCGTCGAACCACGCTCTATACCGTGCTCTGTCTCGAGGATGTCGAGATAATTACCGAGGAGTTTCGTATCCGCGGCGTGCTGTGCTTTCGGCAGAAAAATTCCGTTCGGACGCCCCTGAATCACTCCGGCGAGATCAAACAGGGCGTGCGGCGTATCCAGTGGATTCATTCGCACCCAGAGTTCACAGATCGACCGGTCGGCACTTTGCATGTAGTCGCGCACCATGTCGCGTGCTGTCGGCTTGCGCGAATCGACGACGGAGTCCTCGAGATCGAGGATCAGGGCGTCGGCCCCCAATGACGCACCTTTACCGAGCTTTTTCTCGCTGTCGCCGGGTACGAACATCCATGAACGTAGTATCACGACTGTGGCCGCTTCAACATCAACGCGACGCGTACGCAATCTGCGACAATTTCGTCGCGCTGATTCAGCGTCTGACCGATTTCAAACTTTTCGCGAAATAATCCTGGCATTACGTTTCTCCAGCTGGTTCGTTGCCATTGCGTATCCAAAATTTTTGCCAAGTAGCCGCCATATAAAGAAGACGCCGCGGCTGATCCATTCAATCGTCGAATCAGTTCAGTGCGACGAGATCGCTAAAAGCTGTCGAGAGCATCGAGATCGTCGATCGCCGCCGTCATACGTTCAATCATCGTGAGCGACATACCCTCGGTCTGCATCGTGGCTGGCAAATGTTCGGACGGACATAACGTCGGCGTCCAGTTCAACAAGGCCTGAAACATTTGTTGCCGGTAGTACGTCCACGCTTCGTCGAAACCGAAGGTTGTGCCGGCGACCTCTCCAAAGCGCGCAAGGTAGCGCTGGACGAGCTCGGTTTCCCAATTCCGCCGATCCTCGATGGTAAGCGCGCCGGAAATTGCGTACGAGAGATCCCGAGCCCAGTGTCCGCGTCCGGCGCACTGCCAGTCGCAGAGCCCCATGCTTCCGCGTGCCGTCTGATACCAGTTCCCGATATGGACATCGGAGTGCAGAAACGTTTCCGGGGATTCGTCGTGTATCTTCAGCGACGACATCGTTGCGGGCCAGATTTCGTCCCGACGCGCGAGCAAGCGCGCTGGAATGTGATCGGCCGCCTGTGTCAGCGCCGCCTCCGTCGACTCGTCGACGTGGAGTTTAGTAACACCACCCATGAACCAGCGCGTGAAACGCGCGACCCATTTAAATTCGTCCTCGAACCGGCGGTCGGCGTAAAAGTGTCCGTGCAACCCTGCCAGCAATTCGACCATGTCTTCGGCCATCGCTCGGGTTACGTAGGTCTCGTTGTTCGTGAACTCAGCGCCTTTCGTTGCGACCAGGTCTTCGAGCAAATGGATTGCGGCGCAGGACGTACGATCGACGGTGGAATGATAACAATGCGGAATTTCAAGGTTCAGTTCCGGGCGCATTTCGGTGTAGAACCGGCCTTCCGTTCGTGCATGCCCGGTGATCCCCACCATCATCCGGTTTTCGACGGTCGGCAGTGTCTTGCTGAACACTGTCTTCGGTAAATCGGCGCCGACAGGCGGCTCACCGCTGTAGGTTAATTCGAGACGATGGCGTGCGTGCGTTCCGGCGCTTACGAGCACGAGATTGAAATCGGTGACAGAGATGCCTTTCGCGTCGGCACACAAGACGTCGGTCAGCCACTCACAGGTGATGGCCTCGACATTCGGTATCACGTCACCCGCATTGCGTGCCTCGAATTGGTCACGTGATTCCTGCGCGATGATGCCGGCGATACGTGTGGACGCTACTTCGACGGTTTCCGGTTCTGCCATGGTTGAAATCCCCCCCTGGTTCCGGCCGATAAAGACCGAATTTTCCGGCGCCGAGCCAACCCGTCCCACGGGCCTCGCTGTTATGGGACGCGTCGTGCGGCAGTCGTTTCATCGACTTATTTCTAACAAACGTTAGATTGCAAATGTCCCGGCGTCAACCCTGACGACGCGCCGGGATGGCCTGGCGCGCGGCACAATCCCTATCAGGCATTCGCAGAACCCAGGCCATTTTTCATGATATTCATGCATCTATGCCTCAATTCTGGCGCCTGCCGCCGTTGTCGTGTCTTGCGTTATGCTCGGGTTAAGCAGTTACGTCGCCTTGAATTTTTTGGTTCTAAACCTAACGATTGTTAGAATATTTGGCAAACGCGCAAACAGTCGTAACTATTCGCGGCGACACTATTGCAACGGACTTTTTCAGCTCCCGGTGGCCGCGTGATATTAAAATTGGTACACACCACCCAATGAACGCTTAAAAGGAGGCACCCCGCCTGATGACACAAACAAAAAAGCAGATGCTCATCACAGGTGGAACGCGTGGAATTGGTCTTGCGACCGCCGAGCGCTTCGCCGCGCTTGGCGCGCACGTCGTCCTGAATTATCGGCGCGATCACGATCAGGCGGCGGCCGCGCTTGCGGCGATCGAAAGTCTCGGCGGTACGGTCGATATCGCCTGCGCCGATCTTGGGGATGGGGCGGCGATCGATCGAATGTTCGATGAACTCAACACCGAGACGCTCGATACACTCGTCGTCAATGCCGCCGCAACGGCGTTCAAGCCGTTGCTCGAAACGGGGGCGCACAATCTTCAGAAAACTTTCGACATCACCATCTCGGGGTTTCTACGTCTCGTTCAACGTGCTGTCGAGCTGATGCCGGACGGCGGTAGTATTGTCGCGATTTCCGGCTTCGACGCGATCCGGGTGATCGAAAACCACGGCACCCTGGGCGCGGCGAAGGCAGCAATGGAGACCCTCGTACAATATTTCGCAGTTGAACTGGCGCCACGCGGCATTCGGGTGAACGGAATCAGCCCCGGCTATATCGAGACAAAATCGGCGAGCATTTACGCCGCCAGGACATTCGATGAAAACGAGCAACAACGCTGGGCCGCCCAAACGCCGTTGGGGCGCCTGGGCCAACCCGCTGAGGTGGCTGCGGTGGTCGCATTCCTGGCCTCTGCGGACGCCTCGTTCGTTACCGGTCAAACGATCGTCGTCGATGGCGGCTTGACCTTGCGCTGATCCGGATTGCTGATCCAGCAGCTGAGGATAACGATGATCCCCGGTACGGCAGCCGCGGCCCATAGTTTGTTTGTTCCGCTGGCTGTGCGGCGTGACTGTGAATTCGCCACCCGCAGGTTCGAACCAGGGCCTCGGCGCACATCAGATCAGAAGGGTCCCCTTGGGTTTCGATTCAACCCGTGCGGTGAATTTACCGAGAGATTGATAAGAAAAGCGAAGATTCGTTTTTCTTACGCCTTTGGCGCGATCTACGGTCGTCGGAATCGCTTGAACGCGATTTTCGAACTCCCGACCGCCTGGTTCAGAGATACGATATCCAAGCGTATCTCATTGTAATTAAGTCATTAAACCAAAACGTCCGTTGTCCAATTCACATAACAAACTACAACCTTGCGTCACTGAATCGCGCAAAAGTCCCGGACACCACAATGCGGAAAGGCGGACGAGAAACTTGCCGTAAGGCTTATGGACCAGCTGAGACTGCAAAATCTTCTTCCAGGCCCATAAAATAGTGTGTAAAGTGATGTGTGGAGGATTACACATATGGCGACAAATTTATCCATCGACCCGGAGTTAATAGAAAGAGCGCGTGAACTTAGCGGTGAGCGGACGAAGAAGGCAGCCGTAACAAAAGCTTTAGAGGAATTCATCGCACGGCGTGAACAAAAAAATCTAATCGAACTATTCGGCAAGCTCGAATGGAATTCTGATTACGATTACAAAACGGAACGCTCCAGAAATTGAATGTCTTTGTCGACACCAGCGTATGGTCGTTGGCATTCAGGCGCGATGACCCGCCATCGCTACCGGAGATCGACGAGCTTCGACGCGCGCTTGGCTCAGGATCCGCAATTAGCACGGGCCTGGTTCTGCAAGAACTCCTACAAGGTTTTTCGCGCCCGAAGGCACACCAAAAAATCGTCGAATATTTCACGTCGATCCCGCTTCTGATCCCGGATAGAGACGACCATGTCTTAGCGGCAGAGCTGCGCAATACGTGCCGTAAGAAAGGCCTGCAAATTGGCACCATCGATGCCCTGTTAGCGCAACTTTCCATTCGGCACGAACTACCGATTCTGACGACCGATAAAGACTTCGAATATGTCGCTCACAATTCGTCGCTTTCCATTTGGATGCCGTGATGTACTGCCTGTAAGCCCGGTTCGCGTTAATCGAAATGATCCGTTACCTGTGCAACTGGAGCAGTCCGATTCAATTTGGCGCGTAGAGAGAGCTGGTGCGCAATGCGGCAGTTTTTTTTATGCGATGGCCTCGGGCGGGAGAGATTGATTACTCAGCCACTACGTGGCTTCGACGTTCGGCCCGTTGCGCTCGGGCGCGACCTTCTTCGGACACTGCGCTGCATATCGCGTCAATGATAGTTTTTCCTTACATTTATGTAATGAATATATTTTCAGGTAAGCAATTACCTTTGGAGCGTGCTATGTCGGCAGCAACCATTACAAGTAAGGGCCAAATCACGATACCAAAAGATATTCGGGCGATGCTGGGCCTGGAGCCCGGTGACAAAGTTAACTTCCTGGCGAATATCAATGGGGTAAGACTCGATTGATGCGTAAAGTCGTAAATTTTCAGAACCGTTTACGCCATCTCGCTACTTGATAAGGCCGAGTAACTGACGAAATCTCCAGACGCAATGTTCGTGTCCTCCGAGCTCCGGTTACGTCCTCGAAAAAGGACGCTCCGTGTAAATATCTCTATGACGGAAGAAATGTCGACGTATCGGCCTAAAAGCCCTGGATGCTGCCGGCGTGAAATAGACAAAGACATTGCCAAACAGGGCATTTCGAATGTGCCTCAAGCATCAAACAGGACCATGACCAATCACTAGCCAGCTTGGAAAATGAGCTCGCTCAAACAGGGCCAGAAACCGATTACTGCCACCAATTGTTCCAATTTGCCCGTCCGAATACGCGTTTTGATATGATATGGCCATTCCCGACTGAGCCGGAGCAGGCGATGAGACCCTATTCGAGAGCGACCGTATTCGAGGAGTCTGAATCATCCAACCCCAGTGGACCGCTGACTCGTGCGCTGTTTCGCGGGACGCTCGCGTTTCTCGGTTTGGCTATGCAGATCGCGTGTCGCGCGAGCGCGCATTTCCGCAGTCAGGTTGCGCATCCGCGCACGGTGTATATCGGCAGCGCGGACGGTGTCCACCGGGTCTTCGATTTCACACCACGCGCGCTCACGACGCGCGCCGGTCGTATTGAGAATCCGTCGGTCGGACTGTGCTTCGACAATGCCTGGATCGGCATCGTCACACTACTGTCGCCGCGCGCGGTGGGGCGCATCGTTAATGCGCTGTTGGATCGCACGGCCACCTACGAAGGAAACGCGGTGCTCGTGTTGTGGTTCTTTGCGCTGACGCGCTTCGTGCTTCCGATCGCGCGTACGGCGCCGTTGAAGTCGCCACCACCGGATGCGTATATCAAGCACGATCCAAACAGTCGGGTCGCCTCACGTATTGTGCGCGAAGCGCCCGCGAGCGAGCTCGATCCGGCCTGGACCGCGGCCCATGCGCGACACGCGCAAATGATCATGCCACGCGGCTCGGCCGGTGAACCGGTGCGGCTATGGTAATGCCGCGGCCGCGTGGCCAACTGAGGGGCCCTGCATGACGACGAATCCCTTTCCGCGTCTTGATGAGCGCGCGCGCGGATGGCTGCGCTTTATATGGGACAAGGCGACGACCGAGGACGACTGGAGCGTCGACGGCGAACCGCACTCATGGTGGGATCGATACAGTACACCGCCGATGTGCAGCCTCGGCCGCTTCGATTTGCACGAGACCGGCTATGTGTTGCCCGTAATGTGCGACATCACCCCAGCCTGGCGTGAAGCTTATACGCGCATCGCCGACGAACTCGTCGCGCGCCATACAACCTTCCAGGCCGCCATCGACTGGCTAACAATGATTGGCAACGACCCGGACCAGAAAAATTATCCGCCCGAGTGGCTCGCGGTATCGCCCGAGCATCTGCGCGGACATTACGACTCTCCCGGCTGGGTCGCGAACGGCGTCGAACCATGGGGCCTGCAACCGGATCCCATCGGATCCGACGGCAATAATTTCTTCCGTGGCTTTTTAAACTTGTTGATGTGTTTCCACCGCTACGTATCCGGCGACGCGAAGTGGGAGCAACCGTTCGAGATGGCGGGCTACCAGGGACGCAAGTTTGAATGGGATCACCATAGCCTCGTGAGCTTCATGCACGACCAATGGGCCGAGCGACCACAGGGCGTGCACTGCGAAAACACGAAGATCTGGCCATTCTGCGTCAGCGGTGCCGGGCTCGGCATGCAACTCTACGACGGTTTATACGACGCGCAGACGAACTGGGTCTACGAAAGCTGGATCGAATACGCGCAGAAGCATTACATGGGCTTCGACAACAAGGGCAACATCGACTGGTTTGCGTTCTACTACGATCCGATTGAAAAATCGATGTGCACCTTGCGCGACGAGGTCGGCGCGTACGCCGCGATCGCGATCACCTTGTACGTGCTCCCCCGCAGTCGCGAGCTCGGAACGAAACTCTACGAAATGGCAGTGAACAAACTTGGCTGGAATGCACCGAACAAGGCACTGTTGCAACTCCATCCCGATCCGCGCTGGCTGACCCTCGGCATCATCACGGCGCGAGAGATCGGCGACAGCGCCACCGAGTCGCGCCTGCGCCAAGTGGCCGAGGCCGACTTCGAGCCGAAATTCTTCGGGCCCGACGGTGATCACTTCGGTTGGTGGTTCGGGTTCGGCGAAGAATGGCCACGCGGTCAACTCTCGAGCCTCATGGTATTGAGCGAACTCGGCGAACCAGGTGCCTGGTCACGTGTCTTCAACGAGCCGAACCTCGAGAAGTTCTCCGAGCCGACGGTGTCCGGGGTCGACTATCCGAAACTCGGCCTGTCGCAATGCTACAACGATCTGGATGCGGGTGAACTGTGGGTGGAGACGTACTGCGCCACTGCCTCGGCACGTGGTAACGAGACCGGGTTCACTGTTGGTGGCCTGCCGGATCCGGGCTCGGTTCGGGTGATGATGGATGGCCGCGCATTCGACGGCTGGTCGGTCACCGGTCCGGATTCGATCGAGATCCGGACTCAAATCACGACTCACGAATTTTGCGTTTCGACCGGATTCAATAAAGCCGTCCGCGCAAGCACACCGACAACCACAACAACGATATCCACAACATCGCAGCAGCCAGTCGTCACTGTGGGAGCGAGCGTGCTCGCCAGCGCACAACGAGTCGCCGCATCCGGCGGTTGCAGCAGCGGTTGCTGCTAAAGAGGGAAAACGGGGACATCCCGCATTTATGCGGGTGATCGAAAATCATGGCACCTTGGGCGCCGCGAAAGCAGCAATGGAGACCGTCGTACGATATCTCGCGGTCGAATTAGCGCCGCGCGGCATTCGAGTGAACTGAGACAGTGGGGTCAAGTCTTCACTTTATACAACTCGGATGGATCAAGGACGCAAAGGCGCCTCATCACGACGTGATATATGGCCCGCATTCGGCGCCTTTCGACCAGACGAGTTCGAATGGCTCGCTCAGTGCGTACTCAAACGAACAAAACCCGCAGCGCCGGCCGCCTTTGCTGTGTAATCGGACTTCGGCTCATCTACCGTGCCGAGTTGTATAAAGTGAAGACTTGACCCCATCGGTTCCGGTTTCGCGGATTTGATCAATGGTTTCTTTACGTTCTTCGCTATTCATCTTGATATTCACTTTCAGTTATAAACGGCAACGGTCGCGACCAACCGTGTTACCGCATATCAAACCCCGGGTAGCCGCTCGCAGCGGCGTTGGCAAAGATTTCTCTGTAGGCAGGGACGCCTTCGGTGAAAACCAAAAAGCGCCCTTGTTCACCACCTTGATTGTGATAACCGAAAAACCACGAATTTTTGACGTTCGCAAACAACATCCCGTCGGCCGAATCGTAGCAACGTTGTGTCCACTGCTCCTCCGCCTCTGTTGTCGCCTGAATGGTCGAGTAGCCTTTGGCGCGCACTTGTTTGATGCACTCGATAATCCAATCCACATTGCTCTGCGCGCATCGCGTGATGTTGCAGAATGCCGCAGGGTTGTGCGGCCCAAGGATCGCAAAGAAATTAGGAAAACCGGCAAACTGCACGCCAAGGTGAGTCTTCGGTCCGTGGGCCCATTTGTCCGCAATCGTCAAGTCGTTTTCGCCAACAATGTTCAAGCGCATTAATTCCCCTGTCATAGCGCGAAAGCCGGTGGCATAAATAATGACGTCGAGCTCATGCACGGCCGCACCATTAGCGCTTCCGGTTTCTATTCCTTGCGGCAAGATTCGTGAGATTGGGGTCTCGCGTAGGTCGATTAATGCGACATTATCTTGATTAAATACTTCGTAGTAATCTTTCTCGCCGGGCGGGCGCTTGGTGCCAAACAAGTGATCTGTAGGGATCAGTTTTTCTGCGATACGAGGATCGTTAACTCGCGAGCGGATTTTTTCATCCAAGAATTCGCTTACATCCCTGGCGATTTCTGCATCGGTGAACATGTCGTTGAAGTTCGACAACCAAAGTGCAAAGCCGCCTCGCTGATACATTGCCTCGTAATGTTCCCAACGCTCTTCTTTGGACACTGCGCTACCCGCGCGCTCGTCTGCGCTATGAATAAAGCCCGCGTAAGTGCTCTCGCACCAGGAAAATATTTCGTCGGCGCGACTTTTTAGATCGGCTTGTGTCGCGCCATCTATCGGTTTGTTTCTCAGCGGGGTGCACCAGTTTGGCGTGCGCTGAAACAGCTTTAAGTGGCCAACTTTAGGCGCAATAGTCTGTATGACCTGAACTGCGGTTGCGCCACTGCCAATAACCCCCACACGCTTGCCCGAGAAGTCAATGCCTTCTTTTGGCCAACGTGCGGTATGAGCGCTGACTCCCGCGAATGATTCAATTCCATCGATTTGGGGGTACTGATGGGCGGACATGAATCCCGTCGCCGCAAGGATATTTCGCGCACGCACCTTAATACTATTTTCTGTCGATACCTCCCAAGCTCGCTCGGCCTCATCAAAAACCACAGACGAAACCCTCGCGTTGAATTCGATATCGCGTCGTAAATCGAATTTGTCGGCAACAAAATTTAGATAGCGTTCTATTTCCGGTTGACCGGCGAACTCCTCGCTCCAGTCCCATTCATCAATCAACTCGCGCGAGAAAGAGTATTGGTAGCTGTAACTCTCCGAATCAAAACGCGCACCAGGATACCGATTCCAGTACCAAGTTCCGCCAACGCCACTTGCCGCATCAAAACACCGGACAGAAAGTCCTGCCTCGCGTAGTTGATGTATCGCATATAAACCCGACACGCCAGCACCGATGACCACGGCGTCAAATAGATCTTTCATAGATTCCTCTCTTTGTAGCCAATGTGTGGCAGCTACACGGTTTACCTATTAATGCATCTCTAAGTAGAGGCGCCGCGTCGGACGATAAGATATATATACGTACAAGTTATGTCAATTAACGAGAAATTAGCTATATAATAGGCAAAAGAAGACGATCCTGTCCGGACAACTTGATTATTGTGGATACGATGACGATACCGCGCAAAGAAAACGTACCAAAATACACTGCCGTCGCGGACCAGCTGGTAGTGGCTATCAGAGACGGCGCGTACACGCCTGGAGATCTACTACCGTCCGAGTCTGAATTAACTCGCCACTTTGGCGTATCTCGCCACACGGTGCGGAGCGCACTTCGCGCCCTATACGAAAAAGGCTTGATCGTGAGCCAGCAGGGACGCGGATCAATCGTACAATCCGCAACTGTGACCCCTCGCTACACCCAGGCATGGGATTCAATCGAAGACATCCTGCAATATGCGCATGAGACACCACGGGATATTGTTGAAAGCAAACGCATAACTGTAGATAAGACCCTTAGTGAGTGGCTCCAATGCTCGCCGGGCTACAACTGGTGGGAAATTCACACCCGGCGCCATAGCAAAGCCGGTGGCGCTATCATCGCTTCTTCGCAAATCTGGGTTCCCGACAATTTTGGTAATGCTGTCGCTCAATTGCCGCACAGCACCGAACCGTTATTCGTCCTCATTGAGCAGGAGTACGGGTGCACTTTCGCTGAAATCCGACAAACCATCTCCATCGCCGAAGCCGTCTCAAGGGAGGCCCGCGATCTTAACGTTGAGATCGGGAGCTCGGTGATGTGCGTCGAGCGACGTTTTACCGATGAGCGCGGTGGTGTGCTTGAAGTTTCGCGCACCGTTCACCCGGTAGAAAATTTTCGCTATGAATCGAGTTTGCGACGAGTTGTCGGTGGCTGAATTTTCGATTTGCTCTAGTGTGAGCAAGCGACCTTACTTGGTCCGATCACACTAGTCCCTATAGAGCATTCCACCAACAAGGGGGCGATATTCATGCCGGTTGAAAATCAAGCCGGCCGCACAGCCGCCAATATCCTGCTCGACGTGTTGGAAAGCGAAGATTGCGAGTACATCTTTGGTAACCCGGGTACGACGGAGCTACCACTCATTGATGCGCTCGTAGATCGTCCGCGTCTACACTATGTGCTTGGACTCCAGAATTGGAACGGTGGGGTCAAGTCTTCACTTTTTACAACTCGGAAGGATCAATGACGCAAAGGCGCCTCATCACGACGTGATATTCGGCCGGCATTCAGTGCCTTCCAGGCAGGCATTGCCGAATGGCTCGTTCTGCGCAGATTTAAAGCCGAAGTACCCATGGCGACTGCCTCTTTGCAGTGTTATCGAACTTCGGCTCATCTACCGTGCCGAGTTGTATAAAGTTCAACTTGACCCCTTCGGGGCGCGCTGCGCGCGTCCAAATCGCTTGAGCGCGATTTGTCGAACGAGGAGTTCTCTTCATATCGCCAGGTGCAACACTTACTAAAATACCCCGCACGCGGGGCATGTTAGTAAGTGGCGCGCCCAGAGAGATTAACTTGCGGTGGGAGGCCTTTTCGTTCTTTTGGCTTCGGGAAGGGAGAGATGGATTCGCAAACAAAGGATTGTTTGCTCACCCCTACGGGGCGACCTGCGGTCGTCCAAATTGCTTCATCGCAATTTGTCGAACTGAGGAGTTCTCTTCATAACGCTGGGTGCAACACTTACTAATATGCCCCGCTTGCGGGGCATATTAGTAAGTGGCGCGCCCAGAGAGATTAACTTGCGGTGGGAGGCCTTTTCGTTCTTTTGGCTTCGGGAAGGGAGAGATGGATTCGCAAACAAAGGATTGTTTGCTCACCCCTACGGGGCGACCTGCGGTCGTCCAAATTGCTTCATCGCAATTTGTCGAACTGAGGAGTTCTCTTCATAACGCTGGGTGCAACATTTACTAATATGCCCCGCAAGCGGGGAATATTAGTAAATGGCGCGCCCAGAGAGATTCGAACTCCCGACCACCTGGTTCGAAGCCAGGTACTCTATCCAGCTGAGCTATGGGCGCGTCGCGGGGATCATAACGCGTTTTTGGTCTATCTGAGAGAAACCGCCAACCAACGATTTCGCAGAGGGCGTGTCGGGGATCCGCTAAGGTCGAGCACCGCGGAATTCACGGGCAGTAACGCCACAATAACGTAGCGCCGCCGTCCCGGAGACTGGAAGAGCGCGGAAACGCGGTGAACTACGCAACCACTAATTGTCGCAGTTTCTCTCTTTCTGTTTCAGGGTCCTGTCGATCAGCGCTTGTCGTTGATTATTGTCGAGCCGGGTTTGGCTGCCGTCGGGGTTCTCGACGATGGCGCGGTCGGCCCAGTTTTCGAGATTCGACAAAAGATGCCGGGCGTTTTCACAGTTTGTCTGACGGACTGAAGCCGTTTCGGCCGCTTCTTCCTTGGCCTCCTCCTTTTGCGCGTTATCGCTCTCGATCTGCTCCGGGGTGAGGCCGGCCTCTTTTATGAGTTGATCCAATCGCTTCTGCGCGGCCTGCTTTTCCTGCGGGCTTCTCGCGTCGTGCGAGAGGCGAACCTGGGTCGCGTTGGTCCCCGCCGGGCGCTCCTGACCAAAATGGACTTCACCGTTTGCGTCGGTCCATTTGTAAATGTCGTTCGCAGTGGCCGTCACGGCGAAAAGTATCGTGGCTCCACCGCAACACATCAATACTCGTTTGATCATAGCGATTCCTTCTCTCGCAACCCGTCAAAAATCCAATCCGCGCTCAACCTACCAGACATTATCACAATCACGCTGAACACTCGCTGAATCCGTCTGATACAGTCTGTCGTTACCCTGTGGACCCTGGGCAGTTCCGCGTTAACTGCTATCGCAACGGACCACCTACATCATCTTGCCAGGTTCACACGCCGAACGAACCAACCACCCGTTCGATCGTCCAGAATGCTGCGATCCCGCCGATGGCATAGGGCGTCGCCCGCGCGAGGGCGACGCCAAGATTGTTGTGGATACGGTGCAAACCAGCGAGCAGGAGGGACACGGCCAGGACAAACATGACCTGGCCCGTCTCGACCCCGACGTTGAACATCAACAACGCGAGTGGCACCTCGTTTTGCGGGACGCCGATCTCGGATAACGCACCGGCGAATCCGAGACCATGCACGAGCCCGAACGTGAACGCGACGAGCCACGGGAAACGTTCCGACAGGGTCAGCCGGCCACGGTTTTTGTATACGACTTCAACGGCCAGCAGCACGATACTGAGCGAGATGATCGCCTCGGTCGGCCGGGGCGGGATGTGTACGAGTCCGAGCGTGGCGAGCGCCAGCGTAATGCTGTGCGCGACGGTGAATGCCGTGACCGTTTTCAGCAGCGGCCACACGCCCGTCACGATAAGCAACAGGGTCAGGAGGAACAGCAGGTGATCGAATCCTTCCAGAATATGGATGGTGCCGATCTGCCAGTAGGAAATCGCGAGTTCCGTTCGGGTCGCCTGTTCGGGAATGGTGAATGACGTATTCGCCGAGCGCAGCATCGCCGAATGCTCGGTGCCGTCGCGTAATATCACCCGAACCATCACGTCCGTTGCGATCCCGTCGAGGCCGTCTATCGATATCGTCGATCCGGTCAGCGATTGATCGCGCGAGCGCAACGAACTTGAATGAACCCACGCGCCCGGCGCCTGCCGCCCCGACCCGGGGCCAACCGACTCGAGGAATTCCGGCAGCACGGGGGTCAGCGGCAGCGGTGCATTCTGCAATATCGGCACCTTCCAGGTGACGTCCACCCAGCCGTTGTCGCGTTCGATAATCTCGAGCATCGCCGGGCGGATCTCATCGGCGTGAACTCCGATCGGTACGGCGAGCAGTAACGCGAGGAACAGCCGGCATACCGCCCGCCCTCGGCCCACGCCCCAAGTGGTGATGCGGTCGAAACTCACGATTCGGGCTCTGTCGGTTCGATGCTGTCGTTGGCGATCGATCGGTCGACCTGAAGAACGCCGTCGGGACCGAGATCGGGATTTTCGATCACGATATCGTAGCGGCTTTTCAGGCTCTCGTAGAACTCCTCGTTGAACGACTCGATCTGATCGGTCTGCCAGGTCTGAAGAACCGCGGCGCGTGCGTCCGCAAAATCCGGCACGGGTGCCTCGAGGTGTTCGTACACGTAGACGAGGTGCACGCCGTATCCCGACAGTACCGGGCCATGCCAGGTATCCGGTTCCAATTGCATGACCGACTCGGCAAAACCGCTGCCGAGCTGCTTGCGGATTTCGAGTTCGGATGATCCTTGAAAAAAGTTCGGCACCATGACCTGGTCGCCGGCGCTCAGACTGCCCGGGTCGGGCACGCCGGCGGACTGCAGTTCGGTCAATGCGGCTTTTGCGTCGTCGAGCGTGGTGTCGTCGCGCTGATCCGGATCGAAATAGACCTGGATGAACGTTAGCTGATCCGGCGCCGTGAACTGGGCGAGGTTGTCCTGAAAATATTGCTCCAGTTCGCCGTCTGTCGGTTCGGCCAGACGCGCGAGATCGCTCGTGAGGAATTCGAGGCGCTGCGCCATGCGTCGCCGGGTGACGGTGTCGTCCTGATCGAGGCCCATCGATACGGCCTGGCGATAAAGGATTTCTTCGCGCACGTACGCGCTGATAATGCCATCGAGTTCCTCGCGGGTTGGCGGTCGATTCCAGCGCGACTTCCACTGCGCCGCGAATCCCTTGATACGGTTTGCTTCGACGATCACGGTCGAGTCGAGATCGGCTTCCTCCGGGGTACCGAAATTAGCGTAGGCCCCGTAGATGCAGGCGCCGATCAGTAAAAACTGGATCAACGGCTCCGTCATCAGACGGGTCAATCTGTTACTCACTTATTGTTCTCCGATTGCGATTGATGGAAGGAACGATCTATGGGGTCGGATTCGGTTGATGGACGCCCTGAAGCTTGACCAAAAAGAGTTCAGAAAAAGGGTCAATCGAGTCGGCCCCCACTGGTCTCTGAACCGGTTTAGACCGCGCGAATTATATTGCCGACAGTTCGGGAATGCACCTAAAAACACACCACACGAGCGGGGCCGCCCGCGTGGTTCTTCGTCTGCGGAAGCAGTTGTATAAAGTGAAGACTTGACCCCAGCGGCTTCCTAACGAGAGCAAAATCGGGGCCAGAATAATGACAGCATCTATTCTGTGGTCGTGTTACACGAGCACATAGGCAAAATCATCGCGTTTTAGATCCCGATTAAGTTGCAGATCGGCCAAGTCCTGGGCGCCAATTGACTGCAATGTCGTTGTCAGTGTTTCCTTTTCTGAAGCCCCCATCTCATTCACTAGTTTCTGAAAACGCAGATGATGGCTTACATTATCCAGCAGTGCGATGCGCTTGACCGATGCGCCCATCTGCACGTGTTCGATTTCGCCCAGTACCTGGTGGCATCGCTTTTGCCCCTCCACATCGACAATCGTCCCGGCCGTGTTCGCCTTCGAGTCCAGCCATTGATGATAAAGATTAATGGTTGATATGATTTCCGGGACATAATGTTCGCCGATCAATTTCAGAACGGCGATCAAGGTATCAGGCAAGTCGTCCACCGAGAAATACTCCTGAGGGATCTGCCAGACTTCCTGGTCCACGATCGGTGGGCGCGACATTGTTTCGATCCAGCGATATAGGGCGGGCGCGCGCATTTTCATCGCATTGCTGGATGATATGTCACGTCCATGATGAGCATAGAGCGGTCCCATCAAGCCGTAGTCCGCCAATGACGGCAGGCCGCCCAAAATATACGGATATTTCAGAAAATGCGCATTCAGCATATCGTAGAGCTGTTCGAGTGATTCCTTAATGGCCATGTCAACGCCGTGATCAAGACCCACACCCAGAATCGGTAAATAATTACGCATAGCAACTGCGAAGCCGTTAGCCAGTTCCGGCGTCGCCAATGTCCGTTCGAACTCGCCCCGTGCGAATATGCGGTTGTCTAACGAAGTATTCCAACGAAGATACATCGCGGATTTCGTCAATCCCTCTGATCCAAAACTATGGATCAAATGGGCCAGCGCGCCGAGCGCTTTGTCTTCAGGCAGCATGGGTGGGTTTGGAAACTTGGGCTCCAGGAACTCCATAATCTCGGTGGAGTCGGCTATGATTTCCCCATCCGGCGTCTCCAGAACCGGTACCGTAAAATGTCCGACTTTTTTCATTATTGTTTCATCGTAGTGCGGATGAGAGGGGTTGATTTCCACATAATCAATTCCCTTCTTTATTAAGTACGAACGTACTTTCGCAGTATAGAGTGACCAATTCGCACCCCATAAAATGTACTTGTTTCCGGCAATGTCTTGTATTTTCGAATTCATCTGCATTGACACTTTCTGATCCTCTGTTCGTTAACTTTATGGCGTGTACCAAATCGGCGAAGTATAAGCACGCTCCTGCGTTGTCATCGGTACTTCTTCGCCCATGGTGACACCAAAGCGCTTGGCATCGTATGCGGTCCAGCGTGGCGTGGGGATTTCCAACACGCGTACATAGTAAAAGGCCTGCTCAGTGCCGTTAAAGTCCGGATCTCGCCACACCGTTGTCAGCTGTGCATCACCAATTGTGTTGGTCCAGGTCGCTTGTGCTACGTTCACGGTATCGCCGACCGGAGAAAGTTTTCCCGTTTTTGAATCCGGCTTGCGGTTGTCGGACCAGGCGATGTCATACACCTTTTCGTGCAAATCGCCTTTGCGATCGCGCCAACCTTTTATCATTTGTACACGGTCCAGATTCCCTCCCACAGGATCGGCCAAAGCGGCGACAATAAAGCTGGGGCTCTTGCCCTGTTCGGCAGTATTCAACTCGCCGCCCATGGGTACGCCGTTGTCATACCCCAAGTCGACATAATCCGATCTTTTGTCGTCACCGGCTTTGAACTCCCAGCCACCGAATACTCGTACAGTCATACGGGGGCCTGTTGTGGCGTAGGTCTCTCTGCGTTCCATGGCGTCCCATAACGCTGCGCGGGTATTTTCAGTGGCCCAAACACCGGTATAACCGGATGCCGCTTCCTGCCAACCCTCAATCCTGCCAATCGGTGAAACCCTGAAGGGCGTTTTCCAACGATCGGCACTCGGCTCTGAACCCGTATGTTTGCCGAAGAAGCTATTTTCTTCCATTGCTGACAGCGAGGTGTGCGAATCGCCGGCGCCCGTCAAGCCAAACTGGAATGGATTGACACCGAATTTCTCCTGGTAGTTCAAACCAATCTTTAAGGCAGAGCGAGCATACTCGTTATCCAGCATCTCATTGGTTTTCGCGAAGCTGGAATCGAGATTACCGAGATCCCAGGTTTCATAGTCCGCAAATTCGTCGTCGGGAGACAAAAACGGATGGGCCTCGCCATCCCCTTTAATCTGGGTTGCCTCATAAATCGGCTCCCAGCGCTTGCGCGCAGTCACATAGGCTTCATCGAGCGGTTTCCTGCCCTTGAGGGTAACTTCAGCAAACATTTCACCATTACTGAGGTTGCCATTGTGCGGACTGGCCAGCACCCGGCCGCCGGTTTTTTGCTCATAGACCGCCAAGGTTTTCCATAGATCTTCGGGGTCCGGGCTGTCTGTCATGGTGTAGGGTATGGTCTGCAGTGTTTTATCGGCGTTGTCTCGAAAGATGACCACCCGATGCAAATTATTGCCTTTAAAAAAACTCGTCCATTCATAGGCAATGAAAGCTGTGAACTCGCCGGGGTCATTGAACTTTTCTGCCGCCGCTATCACATCCTCCCAAACAGGCATCAGCATTTCCGGGGAATTGACCTTATAGGGAAATTTTCCCTGACTGAACATCTTGATCATGTCATCAGCTGCTTTTCTCTGTCCCTCGTTGCCTCCCTTGGTGGACTCCTCGAACCAGCGCCTCCCCTCTGGCTGTTCCATAATATAAGGATCCTGGGCCAGCAGCCGCGGAAAGAAGCCGTAGCCGTCGGAATGATCGGCGATCACCACCCAGTCGAGCGGCCGGCTCAATTTGGCCTGGAGTCCGGAGGACGAAGTAACCTCGGCACCGCGGGCAAAACGATAAGCTGGCTCCAGTCCCAGCGTGTTACCCCAGGCACCGGCGTCCATTGATAGTGAAGTATGTAAGTGGGGATCGCCCCAATAGACCTGAACGGGGTGTTTGGCAGGGGGAGCATAGTATTTATCCGCGCCGTGCGCCGATGAAATCAACAAGAGACTTGCCATGGCGAGCAGTGTTTGCTGGATACGCTTGTTCATTAATCCGGATAGTTCCTTATCGGTAAATTCGAAGCGCGGATCGCCGCTGATCTCAATTGTCGCGTCAGGGCACTATAAGCACGGAACAACGCAAATTCCAAACTATCAACGCGATCCCGGTACGTCGAAAATCATTCTGGTGCTTTAACAAAAAGGGAGCCGCATTAACGCCTCCCTTTTAGCCGTAGCAGGTCGGGGTGGCTATTCCGGGGACAGTTTCTGACGGACCCCACGAATCAAAAGCCTTCATCCTGTTAACGGCTAATTGGGAAAGGGTATCGAGTGTGCGATGGAGGTGCTCAGGACGGAATCGAGCTGAGGGGTCTCGCCACGCTCGACGCCCGATATAAACGGTAGAGAAAAAGGGGCCGGAGAAAGAGAAAAAGGGGCCTGATAAAGGGGCCGGAGTGGCTTAATTTTGACCAACCGTCTCGGCAGGGCGGCCCGTTCGATCGTAGGCAATCGATCGGTCGAGCATTCGTTCTATCGTGTCGCAAAAGCGCTGGTTCCCCAGCGGGTAATCAAGACAGGTCGTCGTACGGATCGCGCTTAAAATCAGGTGGTCAAATTAAAGTCACTCCGGCCCCTTTATCAGGCCCCTTTATCGTTTACCGCTTGATCAAATCTGGCATGTCGCGGTATGCCGACCGCGTGAGCATTATGATATTTCCCAGTGTACTATTGGCTGATGCCGACGATCCTGCGTATCGGGAGTTACCGATTTTTCTTTTATAGCAATGAAATGGGCGAGCCACCTCATGTCCATATTCAATCGGAGCGAAAGCTGGCGAAATTCTGGTTGCAACCGATCCAATTGGCAAGCTCGAAAAGACTTTCGGCTCACGAGCTAAACAGACTGAACCGCCTGGTGAGGGCAAACAGAGAACATTTACTGGAGGCGTGGAATGAGTACTTTAGCGGTTGAAGTTAATCCGTTGGCAGAACGCATCGAGTTTACTGCCGATGAGCTCATTGTGTACCTGCTCGATGGCCGGAAAGTGTCAGTACCCATGACGTGGTACCCGCGGTTAGCAGCGGCTGATGACAAGCAGAGAGCGCACTGGGAATTGCTGGGCGATGGTCAGGGTATTCACTGGCCGGATATTGATGAAGATTTGAGTGTGGATGGCATCCTGAGAGGTGTACACCACGATTGATAATCTCGGTGTACGAGTAGAAGTATGTGGTCACTCGATTACTAATGAAAAACTTGTGCTGCGTCCGCCGCCGCGGTCTTTCTTCCAAAAAAACGCTTAGGGCCAGATCTAACATTCCAGTATTAGATGTAGAGAATGTCGCATGGTGAGATCTGTCCCCCCGTACGCTCTGCCCCCCGTACGCTCTAAGGTGAAACATGGCTGCAAGACAGAAGCTACTCGAACCCATCCACCCCGGTGAGATCCTGCTGGAGGATTTCATGAAGCCGATGGGGATCAGCATCAATCAATTGGCACGCGATCTCGCCGTACCGCCCGGGCGGATCAGCGGCATTGTCAATGGCAAACGCGCGATCACCGCTGATACAGCGCTGCGCCTCGGCAAGTATTTTGGGATTTCACCCGAAACCTGGATTGGTCTGCAAGCAGACTATGAACTGCGGGTTGTACAGCAGACCACGTGGCCCGAGGCTGAGAAGCGCGTCCACGTACGCGTTGCGTGATCCTTCAGCGGGGAAAGGGGTCGGAGTGGCTTAATTTTGACCATCCGTCTCGGCAGGCCGACCCATCCGACCGTAGCCAATCGATCGAGCATTTGTTCTATCGTCTTGCGGAATAAAGTGACAACCTGGCCCCGTACCTAAAAAAAACCACACGGGCGGGGCCGCCCGTGTGGTTCTTCGTCTGCGGGGAGCGGTTGTCTAAAGTAAAGGCTTGACCCCCTCTATGCCGCTTAAGGCAGGAAGTTCTGCAGACCGTAGTATGTCGGCGGACGCTTGATCAGATCTTCGCTCGGCGTATACCAGATCGGCGAAGACCAGGCGCGCTCCTGGATCGTCGGAGCCACATCCTTCGGCGGGTCTATGCCGAGTTTGGCGGCGTCGTAGGTGGTCCAGCGCGGTGTCGGGATCTCGAGAACGCGCACATAGTAGACAGAGTGATGGGTCGGGTCGAAGTCCGGGTCTTCCCACACCGCCGAAAGCTGCGTATCACCGATGTCATTCGTATACGTCGCCTTTTTGATATCCACCGTGTTACCCACCGGCGTGAGCGGCTTGTTGAGATCGCTGCAGACAGGCTTTTCTTTGGTCCCGCAGACCTCGTGTTTGCGCTTGTCCGCGTCCGACCACGCCACGTCATACACCTTTTCATACGCGTAGCCGCGATCGTACCAACCCTTGACGATCTGCACCCGGTCGAGATTGCCGCTTTCCGGATCCTTCATCGCCCAGACCGCGAACTTCGGCGCCTTGGCAAGGTCTTTGGCCGGATGTGGTCCGAGGTCGCCGCCCATGGGCACGCCACCGTCGTAAGCCTTCTTGACGAAGTCCTTGTCCTTGGTCAGATCGGCCGGATAGTTCCAACCGCCGAAGAAGCGCAGACGGATATAGGTGCCGGACGTGCCGTAGGTCTCTTTGGCTTTGATAGCGTCGAAGATGGCCGTGCGGGTGTTCTCCGGAGCCCAGACCGCTGTAGTGGCGGCGGACGAAAAGTAACGCGCGGGCTCACCGGCGACCGAGCCGCCGGACGATAGCCGCACTTCCGGCGACTTGTCGGTGTTACCGTGCGGGCCGAAATAGTCGAACTCATCATTCGGTTGCAACGCATTATGTGAGTCCGCGCCGCCGACGATACCGAACTTGTAAGGGTTCGCGCCCAGCTTCTCCTGAAAACCGATGCCAGTGATCAGGCCCTGCCGGACGTAACTGCCGTTGATCTTGCCGTCTACGCCACCCGAACCGAGTAGATGCAGGAAGTAATTCTCGAAATCTGCAAACTCGTCGGTCGGCGACAGGGCGGGAATGGTCTCGGACGCGCCCTTGACCTGCGCCATCTCGGTGGCGACTGTATTGGCGGTACTACGCTCGGCCCACTGCTTCGTGATCGCCGTGCCGTAGGACGTCGTCGGCGCAAACATCAGCCCATTCGAGACGTTGCCGTTGTGCGGGATCGAGAAATTCTCGTGCCCCTCGGCGCGCTCAATCTCCTGATACGTCCACAGATCTTCGCGTTTGACCGAGTCGAAGGACGAGAATTGCGTCATCGGCCCCTTGTCGTCGCGGAAAAACACGTTGTGGTGCATGTTCTGATACGTCGGGATCGAGGTCCACTCGAAGGCAATCAGGGTGGTGAACTTGCCCGGGTCGTTGTGTTTGTTGGTGATCTTCTTCTGCTCGTCCCAGATCGACTGCATGAGCTTGGGATTGACCATGTAATCGATCGGTTCGTTCAACGACACCGAGGTGATGATTTCCTGGAACGCCGCCTCACCCTGCTTCGGATCGCCGGACGCGATCTTCTTGCCGATATCGGTATTCGCCATCGGATTATCTTTTTTCAGCAGCAGCGGCATGATGCCCATGTATTCGGCATGGTCGGTCAGCGCGCACCAGTCATAGGGCGTCTTCTTCTGATGCGTCTCGCCGGAGGTAATCAGCTTGATCGGCTCGCCCTTGCAGAATCGGTAGGCGTCGTCCGGGGTGTTACGCGTGCCGAAAGCGAAGGCGTCCGGTGAGTTCACCGTGTGCAGATGCTGCTCGCCGAAATAGACGTTCTTAAGTGGGTTTTCCCCTGCGCCACGCCCGGGCTCGCCTACGGAGTCGGCCGCCCATGCATTGCCTGCAGCCAGACTCGCGGCAATGAGTGCCGCCGCCAGGAGGTTTTGTCGGCCCTCGTGCCGGGTAGTTCCTGAATTAGACTCGTCAGGCATGGTTCTATCCTCCGTTTTCTGCAGAAATGCGGTTTTCATCGTGCTGTCCTTTTCCATCCTGTAAGCTTCCGTCGCGGGAACGACACGCCCGACACTTTTTCTCAACCTACCCCATTCTCGTGAAGCGCACCCGCGCGGCTATGCATTTTGCGCAATTTCGTGGAAAAATGCAGACTCGCGAAGACGTGAGGCGTTTAACCTTGAACATAGTCAAAACTGCAGCGTCACGTACCGGACTCCGAACCCTTGGAAATGGCCACAGAATTCGTCACTGACTCGATAAAGACCGCCGATACGGAGCAATTTTCCCAGGCTCTGCAGCCGTTTAATGTTCAACTCGACCAGCTATCGGCAGGGCAATTCAAATCGCAGACGGATCTGGTCAGAACCAATGGGGTGATAATCTATCGGGAACGCTGGAATCGCCGCATACACGTGAGGGGCTCCAGCCCACAGGGTCTGAATCTGATCGGCACCGTGGCGAATCGCGGGCCGGCGTATCGTTGGCGCGGCGATGACCTGCACGCGGACAATATCGCTTTCGCACGCCCCGGCGAAGAGATGAATTTCTTCACCCACGAGAATGCGGAGCACTGCGTACTACTCGCGGCCGACGACGTGCTCGTGCGTCACCTCGGCGAAGAATCCGCCGCGGCTTTGAAACGCAGCCCGATCACCGATTGCGGCAGCCACGTCGCCCATCGCCTGGTCGCGACTATTCAAAGGATCATTCACAACTCGCCATGCGAATCCGGTTGCCCGGGAGATGGCGAAGCCGTTGAATACGAAATCATCGAACCGTTGACGGAACTCACTCTCGACACACGGCGTCCGGCCGGCGCTAGAGGGAAGCCCAAACGGCAACGGGCACTGCGCAGAGCAATCGAATACGCGGACGAATTGCAACGCCCGATCCCGGTCCCGCAACTGGCACAAGTAATCGGCGTCAGCCGGCGGACCCTGGAATATGCATTCGCCGAGACGTTTGGCATATCACCGATTAAATATCTCCGCATCGCGCGCCTCAACCGATTGCATCATATGCTCGGGCTGGCGGAACCGGGAACAACGACGGTCACGGCGTGCGCGGCTAACTTCGGATTCAGTGAGTTCGGCCGGCTCGCCGGGGAATATCGATCTTTATTCGGAGAACTGCCGTCGACCACCCTGCAGAGGAGACCCCGACAAAGCTATAAAACGCTCGCCGACAAAGTGAGACTATAGTGGGGTCAAGTCTTCACTTTATACAACTCGATTGTTCCGGTTTCCGGAGCTACGCCGCGCGATCAGTTGTATAAAGTGAAGACTTGACCCCAACACCGTTCGGGACGAGTGTCACGAGACGCCGAGCGAACTGACTTCACTTCGTCGAGGGGAAGACGACCTTCCAGTCTTTTTTCATGTCGACGACGATCCAGCTCTTCGCATCCGCCTGATGGAGGGCCTTGTCCAGGGTGCCAACGTGGCTCTTGCGGTCGTAGGCAAACTCGCGCTCTGCGTCGGTGTGGTGAACGAAGAGTCCCAAGCGACGGCTAACTGCCGCCGTGCTCCGGATGCGGCACTTTCGTGGTGAACTTGAACTGCAGCCGGATCACATGGTCGCTCTTGTCCGCATCGCTGCGTTCGCGCTCGTAGCGCCACAGGTAGCCGAATTCGATGCGCGACGTGTTGCTCGCGTTGTAGCCGATACCGCCGTAGAGTCGGTTCTGTTCGAAGCCGGACACCGGGCCCTCGCCCTTGTTGTCGAGGTTGAAGCGCGCGGCCTCGGAAAACGCGAGGTAGAACGACGAATTCAGCGGCTTTTTGATATCGATGAGGTAGCGCACACGCGGCAGTATGCCGTTGATGTGATGAATGAATCGCTCCTCGAGACGAAACTGATGGGTTACCCCGAGATGGCCCCATTTCTGGCTCAGGTACAGTTCCTGCCAGATGTCCTGCTCATTCGATTCTTCGTACTTCGTGATGTTCTTGTAGCCAACACCGAGTTGCGCCCACTCATTGAAGCGATAGTACCCGCCCGGTTTCACGATGAATTCGTCAAACGCGCTGATGTCGTCCTGCATGCGTCCTTCGAGCTGCAGGCTCGCCGCCCACGTCTCGTTGATCGCATGATTGACGAAGACCAGATTCCACATGCCGAGGTCGTCCTCGGCCGCACAGGCCGTCCCGGCAATACAGCAAAGCGCGACGAGCGCCAGGGACGCTTTGAGGGTGAGCTGCTTTGACCGGTTTAACTGCACGTGTTGACCATCGGTTTGTAACAGCGTACTCCCGCCGTGCGGCGGACACTACACAATCGGTTGATAGTGGGGTCAAGTCTTCACTTTATACAACTTAATTGTGCTGGTTTCCGGTCCCGCGCCGGGCGATCAGTTGTATAAAGTGAAGACTTGACCCCATCACCGGTGTTGCGTGTCGCCGAGTTGACTCGCTGCTGCGCGCTGCCAGGCTCATCTAAAAATCAATGACGAGCCGGACGCCGGGCACGATGGCGAGGTCATCGCCGTCGCGCTCATTGTTGATGAATTGAATATCCGGTCCGATACGCACCGCCGGCGTGATCGCGGCGTTATAGTAGAGTTCGAAGCCCCACGGATTGCGCAGATCCGCCACCGGCGATACGAGATCCTCAAAATTGTCGGAAAGCCCACTCCAGTTGCCGGCCACGCCCATGCGGTCGAGCGGGCGCGAGGCGAACAAACCAAAGAACTCGACATTCGCGAAGTAGGAAAACTGTGCGAACTGCGGGTTGTCCGGCCCGACTGTCGCGCCCGTGAAGAACGTGGCGTAGCGGGTGGGATCGCCCTCGGCCTGCCAGAACTTCTGGTAGACATAAAGCGCGACGTCCCAGGGTCTCTCCTCCTTGGTATCGACAATAGTGGGGCCTATCGTCGTCGTGGTCGGGGTACGGTTGATGACGCCGGGGATCGCGACGAAGTCATGCGGGTCGTTGGACGCCTGCTTGGCCGTCGAGCCACCCACGAAGATCATGAAGTAGCCGGGCTTGTCATCCATTTTCCAGAAGAACCGGTGGAAGGCGGCCATAAAGACGCCTTCGTCGAACGCATCGGAGAGGCTACCCCAATTGTCCGACTCGTTCGCAGTGCCCAGAGCCATGAGCCCGCTCTGGGCCATTTTATACTCCGGATTGATGGTCACCCCGATGACGCCGTATAACGAGAGGCCGCGAACGGCGCCGAACCACGGCAGGGCGCTGACCTGGTTGTGGACACCCCAGAAGCCCTGCTGTCCGGCGTCGATGTGCGGAAAGAACCCGGTCACCGTATCGATGACGTCAAATTTGCCGACCGAGGCGGCGGCGGGCCCACCGAAGAATGTGAACGCCTGCGTGGCCGTGAGCCCCGTGACATCCGTACCGTGATAGTCACCCGGGATCTGCATTAACATGCCCGCGTTCTGCAGCGGGAAGCTGCCGACATCGGCGTTGATGTCTTCGCCAAACCGTGTTCTCGCATGCACGCTGAGCGATAATCCGTTCCACAAGCCGAACAGCTTCGTCAGATCGGCATTGACCCGGTGGTCCAGTGTGCCGCCGTATTCGGCGTTTTCATTGACGCCCCCGCTGGTGACGCCCTGGTAATACTGCGACAACCTCACGTCGACGGCGACACCGTGTGCACCCATAGCGCTGCGCGCGCCGCCAACATCGCCGAGTAATTTATCCCGGTGCCAGATATCGTGGCTCCCGGTTTTATCGGCGGCCGCCGGGAACGCCACGAGTGCGAAAACGAGGGTCAGTACGATTCTAAAGTTCATAGCAATTTCCAAAAAAAACAGTATTCACAAACAGCGCGGTTCGTGCTTCAGATAGCGTTCATGATGATGACTAGTGGGGTCAAGTCTTCACTTTATACAACTCGAATTAACCAGTTGTGCAAAAGCATCCGTTCGCGAATCAGGAGTCACACCCGGAACGCCGGTACGGACACAAGGACGCCCGATCGCACATTCTCCTCGCGTATTCAATGCCGCAGCGCCTGCCGAAAACCGAACTAGCACGACATCGTCGAACCTTTCACGCATTATTTGTACCGAGTTGTATAAAGTGAAGATTTGACCCCGCCCCTACTTTCGGTCCGCGACGAAAATTTCATCTGACCCCACTTTTTCAACGGGCTAGGCGGCAGCCGTTACTTCGGGAACAGGAACGTCACGTTAAGCTTGATGTCCCATTCCGGACTCGTGCCGCGATGCTTTGCGTAATAGTCCGATTCGATGAAGATGTTCATCGGCTGCGCGCCAATATTGAAGACGCGGCCGAGCCGGGCACCCAGGGGGATCGTTGCCTTGCCATCGTCCGCCGAGTTCGTCTCCCAGTCCCAGCTCATCAGCTGATCCGTCCAGCCTAAGTACCAGCCGGGCTGGTCAAACAACTCTTTGAAGTGGTAGACCGCTATCGGGCCCGCGAACGTCGTGCTCACGTCGTGATTGCTCGAGGCTACATCCCACGTCTGGTAACCATATGCCCCGATCTGCAGCGAATCACCCTCCGTGAACACGTTCTTCGTTGCCGCGATCCCCAGCAATCCGGGACCTGCGGCGAGATTGTCCCCGCCCGTGCGCTTATCCGTGCTCGTTGGGATCACAATCGCCGCGACCGGTCCCCAGGTGTAACCGAATTCGTGTCCTGAATTCTTTTTGTGTGGCGGGGTTGCATGCGCCGGGACCACCAACACGGTAGTGTCGCCCACGGCTGTCGTTTGCGCCTCGCGGCCGTCGGGGTTCGGCGTCGTCACGGCCAGCGGGATCGTCGGGCGGACAATCAGGCTTTGGAAGTAGCTGTCGGCGCCCAGATTAAACGGGATCACGGGCTGCACGATAAACGTGTTCGCGTAGCCGCTCGAGTTGTCGCTGTCCGGGACGAACACGTTCTGCAGCTGAAGCTGGACCAGGGCGGCCGCCGGGTTTGTCGCCTGGTTGGCGAGGCTGGTGTTGGCGCCGCCCGGGTGCTTCGAGCCCAACGTTGCTTGTTTGGGGTGATCGTCTCCGTCGTGCGCCCTCGATACGCCCGGGCCGACGATCATCACGACGGCCATCGAGCAAGCAAGCGCCCGATTCCATGTACGGTTGTTCATCATTGCGGATTGTTCTCCGGTGTCATTGTTGAAGCCCCGAGACAGTTTCTGACGCCAAACGTTCCATACAGTCGGTTGTGAGGGTCGTTACGCGAATCAGGCCGGTCGTTAACCGGCCAGACTGCCAGACGTACGGGGGCACGCTATGCGATTTGCGCAAATCATGCCCGGAGTGCCGCCGGCGCGGCTGGGATTCTAGCGACCCCCGCGCGCCGATGGCAATCGGAAACGTTATTTCTTCGCGGTCTTCATCCCTTTGGGCGTATACCAGATGGGTGACGACCAGGCGCGTTCCTGGATCGTTGCCGGGATACCATCGGGGATAGGCAGACCACTGTTTACCGAGTCGTAGGTCGACCAGCGCGGGGTCGGGATCTCCAGTACGCGCACGTAGTACACGGCCTTCTGTTTCGGATCAAAATCCGGATCGGTCCACACCGCACTCAACTGACTGTCGCCGATGTCGTTCGTGTATTTCGCCGTCTTCACATCGACGGTGTTACCCACCGCCGGAACCTTCCCGGTCTTCGCATCCGGTTTGCGATCATCGGACCAGGCGACGTCATAGACCTTCTCGTCGGTGCGGCCCCACTTGTTGATGAAACCCTTGACGATCTGGATCCGGTCGAGGTTGCCGCTATCCGGATCTTTCAGGGCCCACACGGCAAAGGTCGGAGCCTTACCGGCTTTTTTCTGCAGGTCGCCGCCCATGGGCACGCCGTTCTTGTAAGCCTTTGCGACGAAGTCCTTATCCTTCACGAGGTCCTTGGCATAGTTCCAGCCACCGAAAAAGCGGAGACGGATCAGGGTACCCGAGGTGCCGTAGGTCTCCTTGGCCTTCATCGCATCGAATATCGCGCCGCGCGTGTTTTCTTCTGCCCAGACCGCGGTGGCGCCGGCGCTGCTCAGCCGTGACGGCATGTCTCCGGCAGCATCGACCACCGGGTTGAGACGCTTCTTCGGCGTATCTTCGAGTGCGCCGTGGGAGCCGTGGAAGTTGAATTCCTCGTTGTTGGAGTAGCCCGAGTGACTGTCGGCGCCGGAGACGATGCCCATTTTGAACGGGTTACTGCCGAGTTTGTTCTCTAGGATCATCCCTTCGACCAGCCCCTGGCGGATGTAGCCATATTTGATCTGGCTCGGCTGACCAACGTTGATCAGGTTAGGGAACAGTTCGAAATCGGCAAACTCGTCATTGGGCGACATGGCCGGATGGGTATCGGAACTGCCCTTGGTCTGGATGATTTCGGTCAGCGGTTCGTTCGCAGCCTGGCGCGCGGCATAGCGCGCATCCATGGGGCCGGCGAGGAATTTGTTCGGTGAGTACATCCAGCCGTCGGAGACGTTGCCATTATGCGGGATGGCGAAATTTTCGATTCCCGCGTTGCGTTGCACCTCCTGGTAGGTCCACAGGTCCTCCGGGTGGAACGAATCAAACGACGAGAATGGCGCCCTCGGGCCCGTGTCATTACGGAAAAATACGTTGCGGTGCATGTTGCGACCGTTAGGTATGGAGGTCCACTCGAACGCAATCAGCACGGTAAACTTGCCGGGATCGTTGTACTTGTTGGCGAGTTTCACATATTCCTGCCAGTTGTCCTTCAGCATTTTGGGCGCAACCAGATCGGGCCGGCCGGTGCTCGTGAGAATGTCGTGGAGGATGTCCTGTACTGCGGTCGGGTCTTTTTTCTGCAGCCTTTTGGCGAGCTTGGATTTCGACAAGGGATCCTTCAGATCGATCATCTTCGGCATCACGCCGAAGTATTCCGCATGGTCTGTGATGGCCATGAAGTCATAGGGTGTGCGACGCTTGATCTTGTTACTGGTCGCGATGGTTTTCAGCGTGACTTCCTCACCCCGGTTGTAGCGAAAGGCGTCGTCCCAGGACTGACGGCCACCGGCGGCGAATGCATCCGGCGAATTCTCCGTATGCAGGTGCTGCTCGCCGAAATAGACGTTTTTCAGCGGATTCTTGCCGTCGGCACTGCGTCCCGGTTCGCCGGTGGAATCTGTCGCGAATGCGTTCGCGCTGATCAGTGCAGAACACAGTACTGAAAGCGTTAGTACGCTGGGCTTGTTCCTCATGGTCTCGCTCCTCGTAGTCCTGAAATTTTTCGCTATCCGGTCTAATGGTGAATCGCCCCGGGTATTCCGGAGACCCTTTTGTGTGAATCACACCCGCCAGAGTCTCTTTGAATACACCGAGGTGTTCTACTTGTTTAAAGTGAAGACTTGACCCCACTTTTATTCTATCCCTGTGAAAAGGCGGACGTTCCGCCCGCCCTTCGGATCCGCCTGCCAGAGTATCTGATTTTAATAGAGCGAAGACTTGATCCCGTCGACTTCCCCATTCGCCTATTCCGGAAACAAGAAACTAATGTTGATTTTACCCGTCCACTCGGCCGACGGCGCATCATTGTTATGTGGGTTGTACAACACTTCTCCGAAAAACTGGACTGGCTGCTTACCAATTTTAAAGACTCGTCCCAACTGGGCACCCAGGTTCAGCGTCCATTCCTTGCTCTCAAAGTTGTAGCTCTGCGGGAGGTCCGGCGCGCCCACGTACCAGCCTTTTTTGAAGTGTTTGGTGAGAATAGGCTGGATGCCGAACTGACTCACGTCGACGCTGTTAGAACGGGCACTGGCAAAATCCCATTGTTGTGTGACGAGCGCGCCCCACTGCCATGTCGGCGTTCCCGAATTAATGTAGACGACCGCCGGGCCTGCCTGCCACTTGCCGCTCCCGGTAAATTCGTTGTCTCCGGCGGAGGGCAGCACCAAGACGGGTCCGACCCCGAGCGTCTGCCCTTTTAGACCCAGTTTCGGTATCCCAAAGAGCAGCATGGTGGTGTCACCGAGACCATCCCGGCGACCGGTCGGGCTGCCAAGGTCCGGGGTCGTGACATACGGTATCGTCGTTCTCGTTATCAATTCTGGCACTGACTTCGATGGGAGCTTAAACGGCAGCACAATCTGCGTAATGGCCGCGTTGGAATAGCCGCTCGAGTTGTAGTTCTCCCACGAGTATTGGTCTTGTACCCGGACCGAAACGAGAGCCGCCACAGGATTAGTGGCCGCCTCGCCGAGGTTGGCGTGCGTGTTTCCACCTGCCGGGGGTGTTGGCGCGGGCATCTTATGTGCCGGGACGTTGTCATCGGCCGCGACGGGGAGGCCACAGACGAGTCCGAGCATCATCGCGACTGCACAGGCACGGCCTAACGTCAACGCAATCACAGTTTTTTCGCAATCCGCATCATGATTCCCCCGGATTTGAACGGAAATTTTCGCAAACTGTAGAGTACCGACCGACCGAGACGGGTGCGTGTAGCCCGTGAGGGTGGCGTTGATTCCCTTCCATCGTCGCGCGAATGTCTGGAGCACCTAGCAATGCGCTCTACACACTCCCGGCGAATCAGTTGGCCGGACGAAGCTGCCAGCTAACGCGCGAGAATATCCGAAGACCTGCAAAATACACTTACCATTTCACGCCAACGCCCCGTCTGATGGTATTTACGAGACGGCGCTCGCTGGAGGGCGGCCCCTGTCGGCCGTTCTACAACGTGTTGCGACTGGACGGGGCGCCTGTGATGGGATTCGGGCGGGTACGCTGGCACCGGTAGCATCGAGAAGCCGGCTGCGACATTCGCCAATGCGGTGCGTCAATTGATCTGCGCCTGTGCCAGCGACGGCTCGTTGAATCTGGAAGAATCCGCCGAAATCGCGGAGACGAGTATCTGCACGATGCAGCGTCGCCTGGCAGCCGGGAAAACGTCGTTTTCCAAACTCCCGGGAGAAACCTGTGCGCAAATGGCGCGAGCGCTGATCGGAAATCCACACATTAGCATCGCTGAGACGGCTGACTGGCTCGGCTACGAGCGCCAGGGCGATTTCAGCCACGCGTTCCAGCCCGGGCCATTGTCTCCCCGAACGAATCCTGCCGCCGGCAAACGCTGGCGGTTTACCTGATTCGGTCAATTTCTCCGGAACGCGCGACTGGCGCAACCGTGGCCCTCGGCGCTTGACGAAACATTCCTGCGTGGCAAGATCGACGACCCGCTAACGACTGTGCCGGCGTGACGGATGACCCCTAATCCGCCCCCGCACGAAGTGCCCAATTCGGACGGAACTTGACGATAAACGAGCGCCAATGAACCCGATCCCCTTGTCGCGCGGTACCCAGCTGGTCCCCTACGTGGAATTCCTCGAGCGCCTGGGCGCGCCAGTCGAGCGAGGCTTTGAAAAGTACCGGCTGCCGCGCGGCGAGCAACCGTACGCGGAAGCGCTGGTGAGCACGCGCGCGCTTTTTTCGTTCGTCGAAGCAATGGGACGTCAGGAAGGTGTTGACGATTTCGGTTGGCGTGCCGCCACGGCAACACAGTTGAGTCCGGGATTACAGAATGCCCTGCGTAGCGCTCCGACCCTTCTACAGGCCCTGGAACGCGCCTCCGCGCTGTGCAATACAGAAAGTTCGATGGCGCGGACCTGGATCGTGTCGCGCGGGAATTCCGCGTATTTTTGTCACCGTGGGTCGCTCGAACTCGGGGTCAGCGGTGCCAGTGAAGCCAACCTCATGCGCACGGGGGTCGCCATTTCGATAATACGGATGTTCGCCGGCCCCGACTGGGTTCCCACCGAGACGGGGTTGGTGTCAGACCGCAACATCGGCTCATTGATGCGGGAAGCACTACGGGATGGGAAAGTCTGCCCCGCCACGAACTATGGGTGGGTACGGTTTCCGCGTTCACTACTTGCGCTTCCGCCGAGACCTCAGCTACAGGGCGAAGCGCGTTCGAAAATCGCACAAGACACCCCGCCGGCGCAGGATTTGGCAGGCTCGCTCGAACAGTTTCTGTCGCCTTACATCGGCGAAAGAATGCCAACGCTGAGAGAGGCCGCCGAGATGGCGGGTACCAGCTCGCGTTCTCTGCAACGTTCGTTGGTCCGTTCGAACACGAGCTATCGGGATGTACTCAACCGCGTCAGGTTTCGATACGCGTGCGAACGCCTCAACGAGAGGCACGTCAAGGTGCTCGAAATAGCCGACGCCACAGGGTTCATCAATCCGGCTCACTTTACCCGTTTCTTCCGCAGCTTCGCCGGTGTGTCGCCGCAAGAGTACCGAGTCGGCCTCTCAGGGCCTTAGCCGCCTGCCGGACTCGGGAACAACGTTCCGCGCCTATGGGATACGGGTACAAGCTTACAGAGCAATAAAAAGAGGGTCACTTCTCACATTCCTGCAAACGATCTCAACGCCGGACCGTACGGCTGACTGTCACGTAATGGACACCAAAGCAGCCTGCGATCTCTCGGATGCTGTAGGGCCCCGAAGCATAAGCTGCAACCATTGCGTCATTACGGATATGCCTTATTTTCCAACCGGGAAAACGCCGGGCACCGGGGTGTTTACTGTGTAAAAAGGGGCCGGGGTGGCTTAATAAAAGCCACTCCGGCCCCTTTTCTGAAAGCTTGATCAAGATGACGCCGGATAAAGGATCGATCGAGTCTGATCCCATTGGTACTATTTTATACGCTCCGATTTAGAACTGAGTTTAGCTGCTGCTTGATTTCCGCGAGTTCCATTTCGAGCTGGTCAACGCGCTGTTCCAGGTTCGAGGCCGAAACCGATTTCTCTGTTGCGGCTGTGCTCGTGGGTTCCTCGGTTACGCTTGTGGCGTCAACATCGATCGGTCCAAAGAAGAGATGCATATATTGCGCATCTTTTCGACCCGGAGTGCGTGCGAGTCGAATGACCAACGGCCCGCTATCACGTTCGGTGAGGCTTGTGAGTGATTCCCCTACCGCCGCGTTATCGGCAAACGCGTGCAGCCGTCCGCTATGCGCGCGCAGTTCCCCTGGAGTTTGTGGCCCGCGCAGTAGCAGTAAGCAAACAATGGCGAATTCCGCCGCGTCGAACTGATAATCACTGAACGTCGTGTTGCAAAATCGCTGCTGATATTTCTCGACGCCCTTTCTGAAGTTTTCTTCACCGCGCACGAGATGCTTTTCCTTCAGAGCGCGTAGCGTGTGTTCGACCGCCCCCTGGTCGAGCGACAAGACCGGGTCTCGTGATGACTTTTGATTGCATGCATTCGTTAAAGCATTCAACGAAAGCGGGTATTGATCGGGTGTAACGACGGACTTTTCCATCAGGCAACCAACGACGCGCGCGTCGTTAGCGGTAAAGACTGGTAACACAAGTGAATCCTCGTCTGCGGGAGAACTGAAAGTTCGACTGTCGGCGACAGTATAATTAATCGGCGCGACCCGAGGGGAGGATTCGGGACACCGATGAAATCAGATCTAAAAAGGGGCCGGAGTGGCTTAATAAAAGCCACTCCGGCCCCTTTACCTTGATTTACCTGTTGGACGGGCGCCGAGATATCCAATCGATTCTCGAGAGACGCATTATCAGATGAGCAAGATCCGGGATCCAGGGACGGTTTATTTAACTAACACACTCGCGCTCGCGACCACCGTAGCACGGCAAAATTAGGTAAGCTGCCGGCGGAATAGCAAAACTGGGGGTGCACGACATGAACCAACTGGTCAAAGCAACGAGCACGCCGCTCGCATCGATCTTCGGCAGCGGATTCCTCGTCATCGTGCCGATCCTGGCGGGTGCGGTGGGCCCGTATTCGGTGCTTGCCATGGCGGCGGTCTGCGCGCTGGCGTATGGGGTGGGGAGCGTGATCCGGTTCAACATCAAGCATGCCGAGCCCGTTCTCGCGGGGACGCCGAACGAGGCGATGGAGTCGTTCGAGCATTGCTCGGATTTCGCACTCGTTCTGGCTTATGTCATTTCCGTGTGCCTGTATCTGCACATCTTGTCCGCGTTCGTGCTGGGCGGTTTCCACGCAGACACGGAACTCAACGAGAATCTCATGACCACGGCGATCATCGCGATCATCGTGGGGATTGGGATCACCAAGGGCCTGGCGGTACTCGACGTCCTCGAGGAGTGGGGCCTCTACGTCACGCTGCTTATTATCGCGCTGCTGCTCGTCGGGTTTGCTCACTACGACTGGACCGCGTGGCAGTCTGCATCCGGGATCACCCTGGCCAAGGCCCTGAAGCACACGCCGTGGGAGATATTGACGATCGTCGCGGGAACCCTGATTGTTGTTCAAGGCTTCGAGACACCGCGCTATCTGGGCAGCTCCTACGATACCGAGACGCGGGTGAGCGCTTCGCGCTGGTCGCAGATTATTTCGACTGCGGTCTATATTCTGTTTGTTGCGGTCGCGTTGCCGGTGGTGCATACGTTGAACGGAAAGTACGACGACAACAGTCTGATCGCGCTCGTCGGCGTCGCGGCAGCCGCGCTGGCGGTGCCGTTGATCATCGCGGCGGCGTTAAGTCAATTTTCGGCGGCGGTCGCGGACACGCTGGCGGCGACCGGCAATATGGAGGAAACGACGCACGGGCACTTAAAGGCGAAATGGGGTTGTATCCTGGTCGGCGGTGGCGCTATCGCGCTGAGTTGGTCGGCGAACACCCTGGAGATCCTGGCGCTCGCTTCGCGCGCCTTCGCGTTCTATTACATGCTGCAGTGCTTTGTCGGGATCGCAGTTAGCAACTCGACCGCGCAGCGGGCCGGCATGGCGATCATCGCCGCGATACTCGGCTTCATTACAATCTTCGCGGTACCCGCCGGCTAGGGTTAAGGTATTCAAAAGGGGCCGGAGTGGCTTAATAAAAGCCACTCCGGCCCCTTTACCCATAACGTGCATGCGCCGCCTGACGGACAGAACCCCATCCCGTCACGGTTTGTCTCACTGTCTCTCGCCAGATCCGAATCGGAAAGCGTTAACATAGTCCGGCAATTTCCGGTTCTCGACGGCGACCCCTTGGCGACCGGAATGGCGCAACCAGGCTTCGCGTCATCTGCGACGATGCCCAATATTGCCGAATATCAAGGAGTAAGGGACGATGACTATAAAAACCAAATCCGCGTGGATGTACCCGCTGGCCATCATTTCGGTCATTGCCTGCCTCTCGCTGCCGGATTTCCGCTCCCCGGCATGGGCCGAAGGTAATTTACCTGTCGGACGTAAAGCATCGACCATCGTCGACGGGCAGTACCCGGCCACGTATTTCCCGAATACGGAAATCCTTGGCGACAGCGAAATGCGGATCACCGCGCTCGGCACCGGTATGCCGAACCAGACGCTGAAGGCGGTATCGATTTCCTATCTCGTCGAACTCGGCAACGGCGACATGTTTCTGTTCGACGTCGGCGCCGGAATGCTCGCGAATTTGTTCGCGCTGCGGCCCGACTTTTCGAAAATCGACAAGGTTTTTGCCAGCCATCTCCACGTCGACCATGTCGGTGATTTCATGGGCGTTCACATCGGCGGCTGGTTATCCGGACGCTATACCCCGATTCATCTCTACGGCCCCTCGGGATCGAGCCCTGAAATGGGCACGAAGGCGTTCGCGGACAGTATGAAATCGGGCTATGCCTGGGACCTCGCAACGCGCAGCGGTGCACTCCCGGATGCCGGCGCGGAAATCGCCGTCCATGAGTTCGACTACAAGCAGATGAATGAGGTCGTCTACGAGAAGAACGGCGTGACGATTCGTTCGTGGCCCGCGATTCACTCGCTCGACGGCTCGGTCAGTTACAGCCTCGAGTGGAAAGGACTCAAGTACGTTTTCGGCGGCGACACTTACCCGAACAAGTGGTACATGGAGTACGCCAAAGGTGCAGATATTGCCTCGCACGAGTGTTTCCTGCCGCCAAAAGCGCTCGCGCGCTATTTCGGCTGGGACCTCGGACAGGCAACATATGTGTCGACCCGTATCCACACCGAGCCAACCGCTTTCGGCAAAGTGATGTCTACCCTGAAACCGCGTCTCGCGGTTGGCTACCATTCCGTGCAATCGCCGGATAACAACGCCGCCATTATGGACGGCGTGCGCCAGACCTACGACGGACCGCTCGCACTGGCGCGGGATCTCATGGTGATCAACGTCACCAAGAAAAATGTCGAGGTCCGCATGGCCGTCGTCGACGAATATGTCCTGCCGCCGGATGTGACCGACGCCTACAAGAAAGCCGATCGCACCGCGAAGAAGGAAACCTCGAAGTTTATCCAGGCCGGCAAGTGGAAAGGTTACACACCGCCACCGATGCCGAAAAAATAAGCGAGAGTCCCCCGGTGCCGGTACCGCCGGCACTGGGGTCAAGTCTTCACTTTATACAACTCGCATCGACCGGGTCTGTAAAAACATCGAAATCGCGCTTTGAATGTCGGGCCCGGAGTTAGGGAAGCGGAGAGGCGCAGGCAAGGATCGCTGGTTGCTCGCGTATCCAATAGTACTCGGCCTGTCACACCTCGGAGCCTGGAACGCATGACCTGACTTTGCGGTATTGACTGGGCAGAGTTGTATAAAGTGAAGACTTGACCCCAGTTGCTAGCCGGCCGCGTCCGCGCCCGTCATGGAAAGACCGAGCTCACGTAGCTGATCGAGGGTGCGGGATGAAAGATCGCCACCGCGGGTCCACCGGCCGATCCAGCGATCATAGGGAATCGCCGGCACGACCTCGTTCAGAGTCTCGATGACCGCCCGCGCATCGTCGATGCGGTTAAGCGCAATGTACGTCGCTGCCCGGTAAGATTCCATATTCGGGCTTCGCACCCCGACGTCGTAGACGAGGCTTTCGAATGGCTCCAGTGCCTCTGCGTAGCGCCCGAGATTGAAGTGCGCAATTCCGAGCAAACTCAGGAACGGCTCTCGCGGTTCAATCGGATCGAGGCGGACGGCTTCGCGCAGCGGTTCGATGGCGAATTCCGAGTGGCCGGAGAAAATCAGGATTGCGGCCATCAGCTGGTGGCCCAGCGGGTCGCCGGGCTCGAGTTCGACGGCATAACGGGCGTGCGATAACCCGCCTTCGAGATCGCCCCCGAGGGCTTTCGCAAAGCCCAACATCGTGTACCCCATCCCGAACGTGTCGTCGAGTGCGATCGCTTTGTCCGCGTAAGCGACTGCTTCATCGAGTTCGCGCGCGGGCGATTCCGAATGTTCGAACAAATGCATGTAACAGCAACATTGCGACAGCCCGGCGAATCCGCCGGCGAATTCAGGGTCGAGTTCGGTGATGTATTCGTAGATCCCGTGCGCGGACTGCACACGTGCACGCTCGAATGGTGGATTAACCGCAATGAGGGCACGGCGAAATAAATCCAGTGCCTCTCCGTTGCTGGTGTGACGCAGGTAGATACGTTTCGTCACGTCAGCATCGACCGTCGCCGACAACACCGTCCCGATTCGATTGGCCAGACTCGCCTCGAGTTCGAACAACTTGTCACTATCGCCATCGAACCATTCGGACCACATGACGGACTCGGTCGCGGTGTCGACAAGCTGGACCGTTATTCGAATCTTTTTTCGTTGCGTCGCAAACGTGCCGTCGATCATGTGCGTGACACCATGACGGTCGCGCAGTTCCTCAAGGGGGATCCGATTGCGCATTGCCGCCGCCGCGGAGCGCGAGGCCATGACGGACAAACCGGGAAGCCTGGCCAGGGCGGCCACGACCGCATCGATGTAGCCGGCAGCGAGGCTACTGCTCAAATCATTTTCCGGCACGAGACCGAGCGGCATGATCGCGATGAACGGTTTCTCTTCCGGGCGTAACGAAACCACCGGTGCCGGTCGGGAGGCTTCGGGTGCCGCTACGGGATCGTCGTCCTTGCGTTTGAACGAAGGACGGTACGTTCCGCGGGGGATCCCGATAATGACGGGATCGTTCTTGCCGACGCCGTCGTAATAGGACTTCAGCTGCCGGCGCAAACGACTTGCTTCGACCCGTACGATGGTGTCGTTTTGCGGGTCGAACGTCTCGTCACGCCCGAATACGCCCTGGGCGACGGTAAAGGCCTTCAGCTGCGCCGCCCGGCCGGACAGCGTTTCCTCGACGAGAAAACCGAGTAACGCGCTCATGCGCGCGGCGCGCAAAAACAGGTCGGCGCCCTGGATCCGCTTCAGTTCGGCGCGAATATCCGCTTCTTCTGGGGCCCCGTCATTTGAGACAGAACTAATCGGCTCCGGATCCATCGTTCCGCGCATTCTTGATTGATGGTACCGGCACAGAATACCCGACCCGAATTGCCGATGCATGTCATCACTGCCGATTTAACATTGTCTCTCCCCGTGTCACATCCGATGCGGGACCGAATGGGGCAAAGTATCCCTCGGCGGGGCTCCGATAGAGACCGTGGTGGATGACGAAACCCGAGACCGGATCGTAGTGGAGAAGACAGAAATGAATCAGCAACCCCGGTTTTTTTCGCGGGCGCAAAACTCGTGACCATGACGATGCTACGACAACGTGTCTACGCCCATACGGTACCGTTCGGAAACACGGATCGGTGCGACAACATGCAGTATCGCGGACACAACGCTGCGCCGGTCAACCTGGCGGATTTGGGGATTCTTCTGTACGCGCATAGTGCGCACTCGGACCCGGAATCGACGACGGTCTTTCCGCACGATGCGTCGCGGGAACACGGCAAGTTCGTGAATTGGGGCGATTAGAACGATGCCTCCGATTTGCCGACGTCCGGCCGAACCGAAGCGAGACACGATTCCGATCCGGTTCCATTCTCGGCGACGTCAGATCCTCGAACGTTGCCTGGCTGATGCGTCATTCCGGGAATTGTGGCGAGACTACTGCGACGTGGTCGCTAATCTGAGGCCCGTCGAAATAGAAGTCGATCAATTGCGTAGCCTGCGGGATGAACTCGAAGAGGACATTACAACCGCGCTGGATTGAATTGCGCACATCCACCATCGTCCGCCGGGGTATCCCGGTGGCCTGAAGGATGCCGGAGTACGGCAGGACGAATCAACTCCGGGGCCAAGCTTGCTGGAGCGAGAAAAAGGGGCCGGAGTGGCTTAATCTTGACCAGCCGTCTCGGCAGGACGGCCCGTCCGATTGTAGCCAACCGATCGGCCGAGCATTCGTTCTATCGTGTCGCGAAAGCGCTGGTTGCCGAGCGGATAATCAAAACGGGTCGCCGTACGGATCGCGTCCAACTGCGACGGTGACATGCGCTCATTGATCAGTCCACGGTAGTATAGATAGCGCGCGTCGGCAGAGCGATCAAGCCCGTGGTAGATCGGGTGGTCGGTGATCAAGTGATCACGGTGTTCACCGACATGATGTCCATAACTGCTCCATCGATAGTCACCCGGGCACACAACGAGTTTTGCCCGAACCGGGTTGAGTTCGATATAGCGGTAACACTGGAGAAGATATTCATCGGCATCAACGAGGCTTGCCTTGTGCCGTCCTTCCCACAGCGTTCCCGTACGACCGTAGGATTTATTCACGTGCCTCACGTAATGGTTTCCAAGCAGGGCCATGACGGATGAAATTCCGGTCGAATCTTCCGGCGTCATCAATAGGTGCACATGGTTGGTCATAAGTACGTAGGCGTGGAGTTTGACGCGGTAGCGCGGCAGGCATTTCTTCAGATACGTGAGATAACACCGATAGTCGGCATCAGTGAAGAAACAGGCAGTCCGATTGACGCCTCGCTGGAAAACGTGGGCGGGAACGCCCGGAAGATACATTCTCTGGCGACGTGGCATGACAGCACCTCCTTTTGCCGTATGCGATGAAACATCAGTTTAGCTTGAAATCAGGTGGTCAATTTAAAGCCACTCCGGCCCCTTTACCCCGGCATTTCTTCAGATAAGTGAGATAACACCGGTAGTCGGCGTCGGTGAAGAAACAGGCGGTCCGATTGACGCCTCGCTGGAAAACGTGGGCGGGAACGCCCGGAAGATACATTCTCTGGCGACGTGGCATGACAGCACCTCCTTTTGCCGTATGCGATGAAACATCAGTTTAGCTTGAAATCAGGTGGTCAATTTAAAGCCACTCCGGCCCCTTTACCCTTTACCCTTTACCCTGCAATCATGCATGCAACGTCGACTCTTGACGATCTGCGGATCAAGGGTGAGCCACCAAACATTCGTTTGCACAAACTGCGAGGTGACAGGCGGGAATATTGGAGCGTGACGATTAAGCTGCCGTGGTGTATCACGTTCAAGTTCAGCGACGGTGAGTTTTCCACAGTGAGCATTGAAAACTACCATCGAGGATAGAGATGATTGAGAATCCCTTACCCCTGCATCCTGGAAAGGTGCTCGCCGAGATCTACATGGCCGAGATGGGTTTCAATCAAACCGACGTAGCGAAGCTGTGCGGATGTTCGCCGCGCAAGATCAACGAGATCGTCAACGGCAAGCGCGGTATTTCGCCGTCGTTTGCAATTACGCTTGAAGGCGTACTCGGGACGAGCGCCGAGATGTGGGTGCGGATGCAGGCCGAATATGCTTTATGGGAGGCACGCCAGGAAGTCGCCTGACGGTACTGGCCCTCCCCTTATTCCGTCTTACTCCCATACGGCCGCGAGTCGTCAGCTGTCGTTGTTCTTGGTGAAGCCAGAGAAAAATTCGATCGGCAACGGGAACGCGATAATCGTCGAGCGTTCGCTCGACATGTCCGAGAGTGTCTGCAGGTAGCGCAACTGAACGCTCTTCGGGTTCTGCGCGAGTACCTCTGCGGCCTGGAAGAGCGATTCCGACGCCTGTAATTCGCCTTCGGCGTGGATCACCTTTGCGCGTCGCTCGCGCTCTGCTTCGGCCTGGCGTGCTATCGCACGGATCATGCTTTCGTCCAGGTCGACGTGTTTGATCTCGACGTTCGAAACTTTAATTCCCCAGGCATCCGTCTGTTCATCGAGTATCGTCTGCACATCGGCGTTCAGCTTGTCGCGCTGCGAGAGCATATCGTCGAGTTCGTGTTGCCCGAGCACGGAGCGCAGGGTCGTCTGGGCGAGCTGGCTCGTCGCGACGTCGTAGTTATCGACCTGGATGATCGCGCGCTCCGGATCAATAACCCGGAAGTAGATCACGGCATTTACCTTGACCGAAACGTTATCTCGCGAAATGACGTCCTGCTCCGGCACGTCCATGACGAACGTGCGCAGCGATACGCGTTCGATTTGCTGGACGAGGGGAATGATGATGATGAAACCCGGCCCCCTTACGCCCGTAAAGCGACCGAAGGTAAATACGACCGCGCGTTCATACTCGCGCAGAATTTTGATGAACAGCGGCGCCACGATAATGAGGCCGGCAAGAAAATATAAAAGCGTGTTCATGGCGTTTTTCCCTCAAGCGGTTTGATGCGCAGTGTCAGTCCGTCGATCGCGGTGACCACTACCGGATCGCCGGATCGCACCGGATGCGCGGTATCGGCGTTCCAGATTTCACCGTGGACACGTATCTGACCGTGGTTTTCAATATCTTCGAGAGCGCGCCCGTGACTGCCGACGAGTTGTTCGCGGCCACTGACGACCGGGCCTTTGCGCGCGGCAACGAGCGAGCGGACCGCGATCAGGAAAAACCCCGCCGTCAGCAGGGTCAGTGCGGCGATCAGCGACAACGACACCCGGAAGTGGACCGAATCAGAGTCGAAAAGGATCACGGAACCGACGCCGAACGAGATAACCCCGCCGATGCCGAGCGCGCCGAAACTCGGCATAAATACTTCGCCGATCATGAATGCTATCCCTAGCAGCACGAGTGCGAGTCCCGCGTAGTTCACGGGCAGCATTTGCAGCGCGAACATCGAGATCAGCAGGCAGATGGCGCCGATTACTCCGGGCACGACGGCGCCCGGGTTCGCGAGTTCGAAGAAGAGACCATAGATACCGAGCAACATGAGCACATAGGCGACATTCGGGCTCGCTATGATCGCAAGGAGTTCGGTGCGCCAGCCGGGCGCGACAACGTCAATATGCATGTCGCCCGTCGCGAGCATGACGGAAACGCCGTTAATCATCACCTCGGTGCCGTCGAGCTGATCGAGGAGCGCGCGTTCATTCACTGCGACGAGATCGATCACATTTTCGGCGAGTGCGTCTTCGGCCGTGAGGCTTGCCGCCTCGCGTACGGTCTCTTCCGCCCATTGCTCGTTGCGGCCGCGCATACGGGCGAGACCCTGAAGATAGGCGACGGCATCGTTGATCATTTTTTTCGACATCGGGTCAACGGCCTTTGCCGGCGGCTCGTCAATCGCGCCGTTCGTCTCGTCCGATTCGTCGTTAGTTTTTGCGGGTGCCGGTTTCGGCAACGACGGCAGGCCGCCAATCTGCACCGGAGTCGCGGCACCGAGGTTCGTCGCCGGCGCCATCGCGGCAACATGGGAGGCATAGAGGATATAGGTTCCGGCACTGGCCGCGCGCGCACCGGATGGTCCGACGTAGCTGACGACCGGAACCGGTGAGGCAATGATCGCGCGAACGATATCGCGCATCGCAGAATCGAGTCCCCCCGGGGTATCCATTTTCACGATCACGAGCCGATCGCCGCGCTCGCGTGCCCGCCGGATCCCGCGCTGCACGTAATCAGACGTCGCAGGGCCGATGGCGCCGACGACGGTCAATAATGCAGCCTGCGTTCCGGTCGTTAGTTTCGTATCTGTCGCAACCGCCGCAATCGCGAACAGGAAACAGCTGCAGCAGACCGCAGATAACAACGACTTATTGCCACGTGCGAAACCGGTTGGGCTGGTCGGGTTTCGAATCATCGCAACCGCCACTCGTGCTCGACAAGAAGTTCAGCATAGGGGCGTAAGCGTGGGCGCGGGTGATCCAGATCAATCCTTGTGCCCTGGCTTCCCCGCACTAATTCCTGAAGTTTGCCCGTGCGAGGCCGTCTCACAGGATCATGAAGACCGACAACCTGGAAACCACGCTGCCCGTTGGCAGAGCAACTATTGCAAGACGCGTGGCGCTAATTCCGCGCTCCGGAGTCGACCCTGAATTCAGTGCCCGCCTTCCTGCACTGGCTCAGGGATCGCTATCCGGAGATGCTCGAAAGAATGAGCCCGGCGGCGGTCGCGAGAATCGCGAACCGGTTGTTCAACGAAGGGGAATAAGTGCGTTCCCCTATTCCTTCTTATTCCTTACCCTCAGTTTTCGATCGATAAAATCCTGCCGCTGTCGTTGAAATGGACGACGCGCCTCGGATTTTCGTAGACCCAGGTATTGCCCTGGCGTTGTTTTGGTGACCCACATTTTTTGAGCACTTCGTACTTGCCGGAACCGTGCCGCTCGCCGGCACTGATGTAGTAGTTCCCACACTGCATCGTTGCGGCCGCCGGCTGACAAACCACGGCAGTGAACACGAGTACGGCAAGGCACCGTCGAATTATTGCGAACATGCTGTTTCCTCCATCGAAAATAAACCGCGATCGTCGTTCATTCATTTGGCGAGCGAGTATTTGAGCTCGGGCAGGCGCGCCAGTCCCGACCCGGCACGAACTATCGCGCCATTGGCCATATCAACGGCGACTTCGCGCAGGGGTGACCGAATCACGAGTTTGCTCGCGCCGGTGATGCCTTTGAAACGCCCAGTGCCTCCGGTCAGCCGGAAGTCGCCCTGACACCCGCCGACCTGGCCGCTGCAGGTGAACTCGGCGAAGACAGAATCGTCAGGTCCGACGATGATCGTGCAATGTCCGGTTGCGGACGTTTTCGCGTCATCCGCACCAATAGTTTGCACGACCGGGCAACTGACCAGGCCCTCGTCGAGGTGGCCGGATGGCGTCTCCGCGTAAGCGATACCGCTCATGTGGCCGAGAAACTGCAACCGGTCCTGTCCGATCTGATAAACCCGCCCTTCCGCCTCCCACGGGATCGTGACGGCGATGGTTCTCTCCTCTGCGGCGGCGGCCTGCGTCAGAGCAATCATAGCGATGCCGAATACCGTGGCCATGAAACGTTGCTGGATGGTCATGCGGATCCTCCTTTGTGTGGATCGGTGGCGGGCCGCGCAGGCCGACAATCACCCGGTATGCGCATCCGCGTTTCCTTCATGTGGGGAAGTATATCGGTGACTTGGCTTTCCCGGCTACCCGTCGCGAACACATCGGCGCTGATATACTGAACCGAAGTTCGATATCAAATAAAAAGCATTGGAGGGGGCCCATGGCCGACACGACAACACAACCCGCGGACCGTCAGCTCACGGTACTTGCGCGCTTCGACGAGGGGCTGCGCAGTCATATTACTTCGCTGCTCAACGACGAGTTAATCGAGGAACACCGGCAGAAACCGCTGGGCCAGCACAGCGACTCACTCGAACGGGTCCTCAATTATTTCCGGCGACCACCGCAGTTCGGTCTGTATTCGCGCAAACCGTGTCGCGAGTTCCAGGTGATTGCGCTGCCCGTGGCGCCCGGCAGCCTGCCGGAACCGATCGATGCCACCGTTTATCACGACAAGAACGAAGCCCTGCATGCCGTCTTTCTCCGGCATGTCGATACGCTCCGTTCGCAGTAGCCCGGAGAATTATCATGCCTATGCCCTACATCACCGGCTATTGCGATCGCATCACCGTTAAAAACGGCGAACGTCTGAACTTCATGGTCAGCGGCCACGGGGTCGATGCTGCGGACGTGCACATCGTGCAACTGATCCATGGCGACGAAAACCCGGCCGGACCCGGATTCATCGAGCGCGAAGTCGACGCGTCGTGCAACGGTCGGATTTCGGTCACCGAACAATCGACCCAGGCCGGCAGTTTCATGGTGATCGACGGTTCGGAACGGTTCGACCCGACGGCGAGTTTCACGCTGCACGCATTTATCTGGCCGACGAGCCCGGGTAACGGACAACAGGGAATACTGACCCGTTGGGCCGACAAATGTGGGGCCGCGCTGATCATCAACGGCGACGGCCATCTCGCGCTCGCGCTCGGCGACGGCAAGGACCGTCAGGAAATTACCGCATCGGCGCCACTCAGTTCACACCTGTGGTATTTCGTAAGCGCGACCTACGACGCCGCCAGCGGCACGGTGTCGCTGCGGCAGGAAGCCGTTATTAATGCGTACAACTCGAGGTTGAGCCGCATCGTGCCGCGCAACGACACCTGCGCCGACAGCGACAAGGTCACGGTTAAACCCGGCGCGCCGGACAGCCCCCTGCTGTTCGCCGGTTGCCATGAGGGCGGCAGGGTCACGTGCCTGTACAACGGCAAAATCGATCGCGCGGGAATTCATACCCGCCCGTTAAGCGGTGGAGAACTCGATGCCATCCGCGACGGCGCGATGCCACCGGCCGATGGCCTGCTGACTTACTGGGACACGACCGAAGGGTATACCGCACAGGGCATTGGCGACACGCTCGTCGACCGTGGCCCGCACGGTATGAATGGCCACGGCTACAATCGTCCGGTGCGCGCGATGACCGGTTACAACTGGAACGGTCGGGACGACTGCTTCCGCCTCGCGCCGGAGCAATTCGGTGGCATCTATTACAACAATGACGCGATCATCGACTGTCGCTGGACGCCGACGTTCGAGTGGACGGTGAGCGACGATCTCAAAAGCGGCGTCTACGCCGCGCGTCTGTGTGCAGGCGAACTCGAGGACCACATCACATTCTTTGTGCGCCCGAAGTCGCCGAGCGCAAAGATAGCAATGCTGATGCCGACCGCGAGTTACCTCGCCTATGCAAACGAACACTTCGTGCTCGATGCGCCCGGGGTACAAGCCGTAACCGGCCACACGCTGATCCTGCACGATATCGATTACCTGCTCGGACAGCATCCGGAATGGGGATTATCGAGTTATGACCACCACGCCGACGGCGCCGGGGTGTGCTACTCCTCTTACCTGCGACCGGTCATGGGCCTGCGCCCCAAGCTCCGCATGGCGTCGACCGGAGTCCCGTGGCAGTTTCCCGCCGACATGTCGATCATCTATTGGCTAGAGAAGCTCGGTTACGACTACGACGTGATCACAGACGAAGATCTGCATCGCGACGGTATCGATTGCCTGCGTCCGTACACGGCCGTGCTCAACGGGACGCATTCGGAGTACTACTCCGAAGAAATGATGGACGCGAGCGAGCAATACCTCGCCGAGGGCGGCCATATCGCCTACCTCGGCGCGAACGGTTATTACTGGGTCGTCGCGTTTCGTGACGACGAGCCCGCGTGCATGGAAATACGCAAACTCGATTCCGGTTCGCGTGCGTGGCAGGCCGCGCCCGGCGAGTACTACATGGCGACGAACGGGGAGAAAGGCGGCATCTGGCGCAACCGCGGGCGCCTGCCGCAGAAACTCACCGGGGTTGGTTTCACCAGCGAAGGCATGGACGAATCGAAACCCTACCGGCGGATGCCGGACAGTTATGATCCTGCCATCGCGTGGGTATTCGACGGCGTCGACGCCGAAACATTTGGCGACTACGGCCTTGCCCACGATGGCGCGGCCGGCATCGAACTCGATCGTTACGATCTCGCGCTCGGCACGCCACCGAGTACGTACCTGCTCGCGAGTTCGGAAGGACATTCGGATAACTACCCGCATGTCAGCGAAGAGTTGATGTTCAACTATCCGGGCCTTGCGGGAACGCAGGATTTTCAGATCCGCGCCGACCTCACGTACGTCGAAACGACGAACGACGGGGCGATTTTTTCAACCGGGTCGATCGCGTGGGGTCAGGCACTGCCGTGGAACGAGGGTGACAACGAAGTGTCGCGGATTACCGCGAACGTCCTGAATCGCTGGCTGAAAGATTAGGCGCGCGCGTCGCGGCGACAGCGACCCTCGGTACCGCCCCGTCAGGAGAACGCCTGTACCGCGACGGCCGTATCCATGAAGTCGCGGAAGCGGACCCACTTGCCGCCTGCGAGCGTGATCACGTGAACAAAATCCGAATCGATGACCTTGCCGGTACTTTTCGCAGTCAGGTTGAGATGCCCGGTCACGATGACCTTGTCTTCATCGGCGAGCATTTCCTCGGGATCGAACTGATTGATATCGACCGATGACAACACGGTTTCAAAGAAGCGTCGGGCCTCCTGCTTGCCGCGATAGATGCCGGCGTAGGGAATCACGTCCGGCCCGTAGAATTCTATGACGATCGCATCGTCGAGAAATTCCAGTATCGCGGGAATGTCGCCCCCGCCAAAGGCCGCGAACAGCTGCCGCGTCGTTTCGATATTCGTTTGCTTCGTGGTCATCATCGTCCTCGCCTGCCGTCGTCGGGGACGGCATCCGTTGTCGTTATCGCGCGGGTGATCAGGCTTGCCGAAAATTGAGCGTCAGTGATTCGAAACTGTGCGTCAAAAGGCTCGATGTTTGCGGCACGGGCGCCCTGTCGCCAAGCCGGAGCGCGGGATAGCGATCGATGACCACCTCGATGAGTGCGGCGGCCTCCGATTTCGCGACCGCAAAGCCGAGACAGTGGTGAATACCCATGCCCATGCTCAGATGCTGGCGCAAATTCCGGCGCGTGAGGTCGAACTTGTCCGGCGCCGGGAATACCGCCGGGTCGTGATTTGCCGCGGCGAAGAACAGGGCCACCCAATCGCCGGCCTTGATCTCGCGCCCGGCGATTTCAACGTCACGGGTTGCGATACGAAACAGGCGCTGCGGCGGGCCCGTGTGGCGCAGGCTTTCCTCGATGAACGTCGATACCAGTGATCGGTCTTCACGCAATTGGGCGGCTATGTCCGGCATCGTCGCGAGGTTATACAACAGGTTCGTCAGCAGAAACGTCGTCGTCTCGGCGCCGGCCACGACGAGGGTGAGACAAAAACGGATGACCTCTTCGAGCGTGAGACGTTCACCGTCGATTTCGGCTGTCAGGAGCGCTGCAATCAGGCCTTCGGGCGCGGGTTTCCCGTCAGCGAGTTCAGCTGCGAGCGTACCGACGTGCTCCGTGAAATACGCGACCATCGATTGATTACTGGCTTCGCGCTCCGCCGGGGTCAGGTCGGCAGACAACATGAACGCAGTTGCCCAGCCGCGGCACATCGCCGCATCCGCGTCGGGCCGGCCGAGCAGGCGCATCATCACGCGCGCAGGGATCACCGAGGTCAGTGTCTCGACCACTTCGACATCCCCGTCCGGGATCGATTCGCACATCTCACCGATACGATCCGCAATCCACGGTTTGATCGACTCGATCTCCTTACGCGAAAAAGCAACGTTGACGAGTGCACGCAGGCGGTCGTGTTCCGGATTGTCGTGGTTCACGAGCATCAGGGTGGGTGCAGAGGATTGCTCCTGCAGCGGGTCGCGCGACGAAAACGTCTCGTTGTCGCGGGCCGCGGCCGCGACCTCGTCGTACTTCATTAACACCCACGCCGTGACTGCCTCGTCCTGACCCGGCACCGTCCCGGGCGGATAATCGCGATAGCCATAGACCGGCGTGAGGTCGCGCAGGCGATCGTAGTGCGGGTACGGATTCGCGATAGTTCGCGGTTCAGGCAGCGTGGCCAGGAGTTCTTCAACTTCCCGATCCGGGATCATGTTCGTTGCGGTCGTCATCGGTCCGCCTCAGGGCTATAGTAGAAACGTAGATATAAACGAAACTGTTTACTGTGTAAATAGTTTCTTGAGTTAACATAACGTGCCCCGCAATCTGCGACCCCGGAAATTATGACCAAGAAAAGGCCTTCCCCGCGTCTCCCGGTACCGGCCGACGCCGCTTACCAGTTTCTCGAACTGTACTATCCGATCCACTACAAGGCCGGCATCGGCGTTGAAGACGCATTGCGCGGTACGGCATTATCGCGCCACCAGGTCGCGATCCTGTGGCTGATTCATTCGGAGGGCGACGACGGGCTGCGCATGAGTCGCAAGGACATCGTGCGCTCACTCAGCAACTGGTTCGAGATTTCGAATGCGGCGATTACAAAGGCCCTGCGCGCGATGGCTCAGCCGCCGCTGACCCTCGTCCGGCTCGACGAAGACCCGGCGTCCGGTCGCGAAAAAATCGTCACCCTGACGGCCGATGGGGAGGCGCATCTCGCCGAGATGATTCGTCGCGGTACGGCCTACGTGCAGCGAATCGTCGACGAGTTAAACGACGGACAAATCGTGCACGGGCTCGATTTCTTCGCCCGCATCACGGAAGTCGTCGATGCGTGGCACGGTAAGCCCCCGCGAACATAACGCGTCATCGGCGGCTGGAAACTCAGGGATCACGGCGGCACGATAGCGACCGTGGGTCTCAACTAGACGGCAACCCGCTCGAGCAGAAACAACGGAATCTGGCGGCTCGTCTTTGCCTGGTAATCGCGGTACGGCGGAAACACGTCGACCATTTGCATCCACAGACGCTCGCGCTCGTCGCCCTCGAGAATACGTGCACGAACCCGGATCTCATCGGGGCCAACCTGAATCGTCGTCTGCGGTTCCTCGATCAGGTTGAAGTACCAGCCCGGCTGCGTCTCGGCGCCACCCTTGGAACCGACAATCACGAAATGCTCGCCATCAACCCCGTAGATCAGTGGATGCACGAAGCGACGACCCGAGCGGCGGCCCGTCGTGTGTAACAGCAGGCAGGGCAGGAGTCCCTTGCCGCCAGCGGTGGTTGAATCCCACAAGTGTCCTTCCTCGCCACCGGATTCCTGGTACACGCGCAAATGCTCCGCGATCCAGTCCGGTAACGTGCCCTGTTCGATCGCGTTTAACGTTGCATCCAGATCGATGTCGCTCATCTCGTCCACTCCTCCCTCACCGGTTCGCGACCAATAGTACTTGATCCCGGAGCGGGTGTGCGCGGATGAGAGAGCGCGGGTAAAGGACTGCAGGGAGCGCAGTTCGCGGCGTTGCACATGAACGGAAGCCCCGGGCGGCGCCGCGTGGTAACACAAGCACTCATGTCCGGAATTGGGGTATAAATACCGGACACCGACAACCGACGGCGACTGCAATGGCACTGAATTACGACAATATTATCGATGCGGACGGTCACATCCTCGAACCGGCGGATACATGGGAGCGCTACATCGATCCGGCATTTCGCGACCGCGCGCTGCGCATCGTTCCCCACGAAGGGAAAGAAGTGCTGCAAATTGATGGCAAGCCGTCGAAATTCTTCGATGTCAAAGTCCTCACGATGCTCGGTGCGATGGGGAAGACGAGCGAAGAGATCGCGGCGATGATGGGACAGCCGTATCCGGGCGCGGCACCATTCGGATCGATGGATCCGAACGAGCGGCTCGCGCAACTCGATCAGGAAGGCATCGCAAAAGCCATTCTCTATCCGAGCCTCGGCCTGACGTGGGAATGCGAGGTCGAGGATCCCGAACTCTCGCTGGCCTATGCGACGGCTTACAACCGCTGGATTTGTGAATTCTGCGCCGACACCGGGGGTCGGCTGATCGCGGCTGCGCACATTTCGCTCGCCGATCCGGAGCGTGCCGCGGCCGAACTCGAGCGCTCGGTTCGTGCCGGCGCGAAAGGCGCGTTTCTCGCACCGTATACGCTGACCCGGATCCCGCACGCGCACCCGGACCACGATGCGTTCTGGGCGAAGGCGCAGGAACTCGACATACCGGTTGCCATCCACCCGATGGCGGAACACCCGAAAATCCGCACCTATCAGCGCTTCAATGGTATGAGTAAAGCGGGCTGGATGCAGAACGCACTCGGTATGCAGGGGCCACAGCAGGCTTTTTATGGTCTGTTCCAGTGGGGCCTGTTTGACCGGTTCCCGGACATCAAGGCGATACTGCTCGAATCGGGTGCGGGATGGATCGGCGCTGCACTCGATCGCATGGATACGACGTACGCGACTTCGCTCGGCGACAACGTACCGCTGAAGGAAAAGCCGAGTACTTACTTCAAACGGCAGTGTTGGATCTCGGGTGACCCCGATGAGCGGGCGCTGTCGCATATCGTCGACTACGTCGGTGACGATCGTTTCTTCTGGGCAACGGATTACCCGCATTTCGATCACCCGGGCAACTACATGGAAGAACTCGAAGAACTCGTTGCGCCATTGTCACCGACGGCGCGCAACAATCTTCTCGGAGACAGTGCTGAGCGCGCGTACGGGATTTGAGGCGTTGCGCAGCGTAGTACAGCTCAGTACAGCGTTAACTCACCGGTAATTTCGTCGATACGGGCGGGTTCGTCCGGCCCGATCGCGCACGCGGTCAGCGTCGGCACGCCGTCAAACTCCGTACGCCCGCTGTCGCGGATGAGGTGGCTTTCAAGCCCGGCTTCCTGTGCCTGATTGTGGCAGGCGAGCAGCTCGTCCTCGGAATTGACCTTGAGGCAGACCTTGGCCATACCGCGAGTCACCCACTCGAGTTCTGCCGGCGTCAACTGCATCGTGACGTCGCCTTGTGACGCCGGTGCGGCGCGCATCCGGTGGACGAGAAATGCCATCGAGGCATGCGAGCCCTGGGCGATTTCCTTGCCGCGGCGCATTTTGAGGTCGCGCCGAATGAGAATGACCTGCTTGATGGTGCCTCTCCCGGGGCGATTATGCTGCGCCCGAGTGTACTCTGACCAGGTTCCTGCACACCATCGCCCCGCCCCGCCAGGCCCCGGTTACAGCCCGCATTTTTGTCGGTAATCTCATTAAAGTCCGGCCGGGAACCGGCCGCTATTCCACCTAACGGGTCCCAACCGGAAAAATTTACTGACCATGGCCGAAACAACCCTCGAAGAATCCTCGGAAAGACTGCGCCAGGCCTTGCCCCTGATGGCAAAAAACAGGGTCCCGGTGACACCGGAGAACTACTGGGTCTGGTATCAGTACATTTCCGGCGGGATGCAACCAATTAACGAGGCCATCGACAAGAATATCCAGTCCGGTGCCGGGGTCGATGAAGCCGCAACAAAGGCCTTGTATAAGCGCTATATCGCGGAACCCGGTCACGAACACCTGTCGCACGCCGAGGACGCGGTGCGGCGGCTGCTCGAGAGCGTGTCGGACTCGCTCGATACGGCCGAGGGTGAAGTCTCGCGTTACGAAGCATCGCTTGGCGAATGCGCGGAAGAGCTCAACGAGGACATTTCCACCGACGGATTAAAGAAAATGGTGGATGCCCTGAGCAAAAGCACGCAGCGCATGCACGAGGGCAGTGCCGCGCTTCACGCGAATCTCGACGAGAGCCGCGACGAAGTACAGGCATTGAAACAGGAACTCGAGCAGGTCAAGGCACAGGCGAAAATCGATCCGCTGACGAAGCTCGCAAACCGCTTCGGTTTCGAGGACGGCATCGAAGCGATCCGCGAGAACGGTGCGGCCGCCAGCCACGCGTTACTGATATCCGACATCGACAAGTTCAAGAACATCAATGATTCCTACGGCCATATATTTGGCGACAAAATCCTCAAGGTCGTTGCGAAATCCATCGACAGCGTCGCCGAACCGGATGACATCGTTGCGCGCTTCGGCGGCGAGGAGTTCATCATGGTGTTACCCGAAGCCGAGCTTGATCGCGCCGCAGCGGTCGCCGAAAAAATTCGCGCCGGCATCGAAAACGGACGAATTTTCAATCCCAAGACGAACGAGGAAATCGAACGCGTAACGATTTCGATCGGAGTCACGACATTCGCCGCCGAAGAAAACATCGATGCGGTGATCGAACGCGCCGACGCCGCGCTCTACCGGGCGAAAGACAACGGTCGCAACCGGGTCGAAATCGCAGAAGAAGAGACCGCCCCGGCCGTCGTCAACGCGTAACCCCCATCCGCTCCGAACGCGGCGTCTCAATACGCCGTGACCGCCCGTTATCCCTGAATCCATCCGCCCGGCGACGCCGCCTGGTCGTCTTTACACTGTCGAGATCGCTGTGCCAAACTCGCCGCCTCGTAAGCGCCGGCACCACCGATGCGCGCCTTGCATTAAAAGCAACGACACAGGGAGAACACACCATGCCGCTGATTCTGACGAGCGACAGTTTTAATGAGGGCGACTACCTCGGTATCGATCACGTCCTGTCGGAAGCGTACGGCTTCGGCTGCAACGGCGGCAACCTCTCGCCACAGCTGTCCTGGAGCGGTGTTCCCGACGGCACACAAAGCTTTGCGGTGACGTGTTACGACCCGGATGCGCCCACGGGCAGCGGCTTCTGGCATTGGGTCGTGGCCAACATTCCTGCCAGTGTCACGTCGCTCGAACCCGGTGCGGGCGACCCGTCGAGCGGCAAGATGCCGGCCGGCGCGCTCGAAGTACGCACGGATTTCAGTGCGCCGGGATATGGCGGACCGTGCCCGCCCGAAGGGATGCACGTCCATCGTTATATTTTTACCGTGCATGCGGTCAGCATGGCGGCGTTGCCGGTCACCGCGGACACCTCCGCCGCGGTTGTCGGCTTCCACCTGAACTTCAATACGATTGAGAAAGCGAGCCTGATCGGGCTGTTCAAACGCTAGGAAAGCGCTGAACAAGTCCGGGTCGAATCAATGCTCGGCGGCGCCCTCGGCACCAATGCCCGTGTGCGCTCTGACCAGTTGCGCGTCGAATCGCCGGGCGCTGTCTTCAGCGCCCCGTCGATCGAGCATCGAGAACACGAAGATTGAAATAAACGTCGCGGACATCGAGAACAGCGCAGGGTATTTATAAGGGAATATCGCGCGTTCGTTGCCAAGCGTATCCACCCAGACCGCCGGACCGAAAATCATGCAGGCCACCGCGGTCGCGAGCCCTATCGAGCCGCCGGCAACAGCACCGAATGTCGTCAGGCGGCGCCAGTACATCGACAGAAACAGGATCGGAAAATTCACGCTCGCCGCTACGGCGAATGCCAGCACGACCATGTAGGCGACGTTCTGTTGCTCGAATGCAATGCCAAGTGCGACGGCGACAACCCCGAGCGCCAGCGTCGCGATACGCGACAGACGCACGATGTCTGCCTCAGGCGCACTCCCGCCGCAAACCACGTTGACATAAATGTCGTGGGAAATGGCCGACGCGCCTGACAGGGTCAGACCCGACACCACCGCGAGTATCGTCGCGAACGCAACGGCAGAGATAAACCCGAGAAACAAATCACCCGCCGCAGCGTCGGCAAGATGAATCGCAGCCATGTTACTCCCGCCGAGCAATTGGCCCGTAACCGGATCGAAGTACTCCGGTTTCCCGGTAACGAGCGCAATCGCGCCGAAGCCGATGATGAACACGAGCATGTAGAAGTAGCCGATAAATCCGGAGGCAAACAGCACCGAACGACGCGCTTCGTGGGCATTGGGAACGGTAAAAAAACGCATCAGTACGTGCGGTAAACCGGCCGTCCCGAAGACCAGCGCAACGCCGAGCGAAATCGCCGAGACCGGGTCGGACACGAGCCCACCGGGCCGCATGATCGCCAGACCTTTCTCGTGCAAGTCGACCGCACGCTGAAACAACCCTTCGACCGAAAAATCGACATGCGCCAGCACCAGCACCGACAGCACGGTCGCACCGAACAGCAGTAACGTTGCCTTGATGATCTGCACCCACGTCGTTGCGATCATGCCGCCGAACGTGACGTAGGTGATCATGAGTATCCCGACCGTGACGACGGCCCACTCGTAGGGCACCCCGAACAACAATTCAACGAGCTTCCCGGCGCCGACCATTTGCGCGATGAGATAAAGAATCACCGCCACGAGAGTGCCGCAGGCAGACAGCACCCGAACCGGTACCGCATCGAGCCGGATCGCGACCGCATCGGTAAACGTGTACTTGCCGAGGTTGCGCAGGCGCTCGGCGAGCAGAAACATGATCACCGGCCAACCCGCGATACCGCCGATGGCGTAGATGAGCCCGTCATACCCGCTCATATAAATGAGACCCGCGACCCCGAGCAGCGATGCGGCTGACATAAAGTCGCCGGCAATGGCCAGCCCGTTCTGGAAACCGGTGACGGAGCGCCCGGCGGCGTAAAAATCCTGCGACGTACGCGTCCGTCGTGCGGCCCAGTAGGTAATGCCGAGAGTCACCGCGACGAACACGAGAAACATCGATACCGCTGTGACGTTAATCCCGCCCCGCGGACCCGGACCGTCGGCCATGACCACGGCTGGCAGGACCAGCGGTACGGCGACGGACAGGGCGCGAGCGCAATGCGCAAGGCGACGCGGCGCCGGCAGCGCTCCGGCAATCACGTGGTTCATGTGAGGAGCCTCAAAGCCCGGTTCCGGCTGGTTCGTCCGGAACCGTTCCCGTCGCCGTGAGCGCGCGTTCGACGATCGCACGCTGGGCCGGATCGAAAATGCGGTGTGAGGTGACGACGTACAGCCCGATCAGGCCAAGACTCGTCAGTATCACGCCGAACCCGATCGGGATGCCGCGCGTGATCACGGTGTCATCGCCAAGCGGTACAGCGAGCCATTCGGGCCAGAATGCAATCGTGAGGATGTACGAAAAGAAAATACTGAGCGCGACTACGGTCAATATCCAGTTGAAGCGGTTGCGGCGGCGTCTCAGCGCGATGAAAGCCGGATCGGAAGCGATATGACGGTACAGTACTTCCATCAGCGCCACAGAGCCGTCGAGGCGAGACGCGCGCCTTCGGCAAGCGCCGCAAACTTCTTCCACACCACCGACGCGGCGACCATTTCCCAGCCGGCGAAGGTCCCGAAACCACAGTCGGCACCGGCGATGACGCGTTCCCTGTCGCCGACGGCGTCGACCGCTTCGAGGATCCGGTTGCACACGACCTGTGGGTGCTCGATATAATTCACCGTCGAATCGATCACCCCGGCGAGCAGCAGCGTGTCATCGGGCAACGGATTTTTTTTCAGCACCGCATATTCATGCTGGTGCCGGGGGTTCGCGAATTCCAGCGAGAACGCACCGACATTGGCGTGGCGAATGACGGGCAGAATATCCGCGAGTGGTACATCGTGGTCGTGGGGTCCGTCGTAGTTTCCCCAGCACACGTGGAGACGGATCCGGTCCTTCGGAATATTGACACACGCGTCGTTGATCGCATCGATATGGATCGCGATCGCGTCCTGGAAATCCTTCAGCGTGCCGTGCTGAAACATACCATGCCATTCCATTGCGAGATCGGGACAGTCGAGCTGCAACAGGTAGCCACGCTCGTGGATCAATTCGTATTCCTGCCGCAGCTCATTGGCAACGGCGCGGACATAGGCTTCGTGCGAGTCGTAATAACCGCCGTTGCGCATCGTCGTACAAACGATACCCGGCGATGCGGCCGTCATGAATGCTTGCGCGTAGGCGGACTTGTGTTCGGCCAGTGCGGCATCGAACAGGTCGCACTCGCGGATGGCCGGACCGAGATCCCGATAACGTACCTCGCTGGTCGCCGCCGGTGCATCGAACACTTTCGACATGACCATGCCGCGCTTCGCCCAGATTTCCGAGAAATCGGGGTGATCGGCGAAATCGCGAAACGGATCGCGTTCGCTGACGCCGTCGTAGCCCTCCAGGCGCTGACCAACGTAGGTCTGAAATCCGACCCGGGGCTGCTCGCCATCGTTAATGATGTCGATGCCGGCGTCGATTTCCATCTGCACGCAATGGGCAACGCCTTCGCCGGCCAATTCGTCGAGGCGAGCCCGATCGATATTCTCGCCGGCTTCATCGGCAATGAGCAGATCCGACAGCTCGCGGGCGCGCGGCAAACTGCCGACGTGGGTGGTCAGGATTCGATCCGAACTGTGCTGCATCGTTCTTCTCCCGCAGGCAGTTGACGCGCGGCTACCGCTTGACCCGGGACCGCCGTCGCGCAAAGAAACAACCCGCAAAGTCTACACCGAACCTCTGCCCATACGGCAAACAGCCGATTTCCTGCGCCCGCATGATGGAACTTGATAGAATCGGGCAAGCCGTTCGAAACCGGGTACGCATGACTGTCGTATTTTTCGTCATCCTGATCACCTCTGCGTGGGCCATCATTGCCTACAACCGGCTCGTGCGTGATCGAACCCGTGTCCTCACCGCCTGGAGCGATATCGACGTACAATTGAAGCGGCGTCACGATCTCATTCCGAAGCTCGTTGAAGCGGTGAAGCAATACGCCGCCTACGAATCGGCGACGTTGTCGGCCGTGACGGGGATCCGCGCCGCTGCCAACCCTGATCCGGAACAGATTGGAGAGGCCGAGCGCGATGTATCCACGGAATTGCGCAAACTCGTCGCAGTCGCGGAGGCGTACCCGGAGTTGCAGGCCAACGCGTCGTTTCTCGACCTGCAACGCAATCTCACCGAGGTCGAACAACATATCCAGTACGCGCGCCGCTTCTACAACGGTTCGGTGCGTAATCTGAATATTCGGGTGGAGTCGTTCCCCGATTCCATCATCGCCTCGACGTTCGCATTCGAACCGGCAAAATTCTTTGATTTCGAACCGGACGTCAGTTAGGCACGCCCTCGCCGCGTGGATGTCGATAGTCTTCGGCGTCCTTGCGGCAGCAACCGTGGCGGCCGCCGCGAGCGAACGCATACACACGTTCGACAGCGCCATCACCGTCCATGCCGATGGCGGCATGAACGTGGTCGAAACGATTACCGTGACGGCGGCAGGAAACCGCATCAAACGCGGCATCTATCGTGATTTCCCGATCGACTACCGCGATCGTTACGGTAACCGGATGCGGGTCGGATTTGAGTTGACGAGCGTGCTGCGCGACGGTACCCCCGAGGCTCACCACACCGAGCGCCGCGGACCCGCGATCCGCGTCTATATCGGCAGCGAATCGAGACGCGTCGCCCCCGGTCGCCATACCTACGAGATCAGGTACACGACGAAGCGGCAGCTCGGCTTTTTTCCGGAACACGACGAATTGTACTGGAATGTCACGGGTAACGAATGGGAGTTCGCGATCGACGAGGCCACGGCGACGGTGACGCTGCCGTCTTCCGTACCGGCGGCCGATCTCGAGGCCAGTGGTTACACCGGCCCGGCGGGTTCGACCGCACAACACCTGGTCTCGCGCATCGACGGCCCCGGCCGTGCCCATTACGTCACCTCGCAGCCGCTTGGGCCGCGCGAAGGCCTGACCATTGTGCTGACGTGGCCGAAAGGCGTCGTTGCCGAGCCCACCGAGAGTGAGCGATTGTCCGCATTGCTCAATGACAACGAGCACCTGATCGCAGGTATCGCCGGACTCGCCGGGCTACTGGGGTATTACCTGCTCGTCTGGGCCGGCGTCGGTAAGGATCCTGAGCCCGGGGTCATCATCGCGCGCTACGACCCGCCGCCCGGATACTCTCCGGCGTCGATGCGCTACGTCTCGAACATGGGCTACGACAAGAAATGTTTTACCGCGGCCGTCCTGAACCTCGCGGTAAAAGGCTACCTGACGATCGACGATGACGACGGCGCTTATTCGCTCGTGCGTACCGGGAAAGACGTCGATATGGCACCCGGCGAGCGTCGACTCACCCGCGCGTTGTTTGGTAGCGCAACCACAATATCGCTCGACAACAAACAGCACCGGGCATTCAGCGACGCACTCGACAAGCACGAACAGGCACTGAGTGCGGATTACGAAAACAAGTATTTCGTGAACAACCGCGGCGCTCTGCTCGGCGGAGTTGCACTGAGCGTCGTCGTAATCGCCGTGACGATCGTACTGGCACCGGCGACACAGGATCTTGCCGGCGCCGGCTTTATTGCGGTCTGGGCGAGTATCTGGTGGACCGCGACCGGACTCGGTCTCTATCGCTCGATCATTCAGCTCCGGCACGCTCACGGCTGGTCCGCGACGATAGGCTCGTTTATCCAGCTCGTTTTTCTGATGCCCTTTGTCATCGCTGGGATCATCGTCGTGTTGCCGCTGATGGAGACCGGCGCCTCCTGGCTGCTCATATTCGGCGGGGTCGTGGTCGGAACGAATATTGCGTTTTACCATTGGCTCAAGGCGCCGACCCTGCTGGGTCGGGGGCTCCTCGATAAGGTGGAGGGCTTCAAGCGCTATGTCGACGTCGCCGAGAAGGACGAACTCGACCAGCGCTATCCGGCAGGGCGCACGCCCGAGTTATTCGAACGCTACCTGCCCTATGCCGTCGCTCTCGGGATCGAACAGCAATGGGCCGACCGGTTCGCCGACGTGATCGCCACTGCGAGCGCGAACGAAGGCTATTCGCCCACCTGGTATCACGGTTCGCACTGGCGCGCTGACCGCCTGTCTTCTTTTTCATCGTCTCTCGGCGGCTCCTTCAGCGGCGCGATCGCGGCGGCGTCAATTGCGCCCGGTTCGTCTTCCGGCGGCGGTGGTGGCGGATCTTCCGGCGGTGGCGGTGGCGGTGGTGGCGGCGGCGGCTGGTAGGCACCCGGCCTGATAGATCTCGGGCCAATAAGACGCAATAATCGAAACAGTATGCGGGCTCGAACCCGAATCCCTGCGTTCCTATACATGACAGTACGAAGGACCCGATTTTCATGTCTTATCGAATATCCGTCGATACCGGTGGCACATTCACCGATGTCGTGGTCACGGACACCACCGGCCGTTTCACCGTCGGTAAAGCGTTAACCGATAAACAACGCGCTTTTGCGAGTATCGAGGCCGGCATCAAGGTAGCGGCGGAAGAAATCGGCATTACGAGCGATGCCCTGATCGCCGAAGCGAGTATGTTTGTCTACGGCACGACGCGCGCCACAAACGGCATCATCGAGCGCAAGATTGCGCGGACCGCGTTTCTCAGCACCGAAGGCTTCCCGGATATCCTGCTGCTGAAGGAAGGCGGTAAATCAGAACCTCACAACCTGCAGGTCGAGTACCCCGATCCTTACATTCCACGACGGCTGACCTTCGAGGTCCCGGAACGCGTCAACGCCGAAGGCGGCATAGAACTCGAACTCGACGAAGCGGCGGTACGCGCGCTGCTCGCGACGCTGCGCGATAAACAGATCGAGGCCGTCGCCGTCTGCCTGCTGTGGTCGGTGGCGAATCCCGTGCACGAGCTGAGGGTCGGTGAACTGCTCGCCGAAATGATGCCTGGCATTCCGTATACGTTGTCGCACCAGCTGAACCCGATCCTGCGTGAGTATCGCCGCGCCTCGTCGACCGCCATCGACGCATCACTGAAACCGATGATGCAGGAGTATCTGCTCACGCTCGAATCCGATCTGAAAGCCGCGGGGTACACGAACGATGTACTCGTGAGCACCTCGTTCGGCGGGGTCATGCATCTGCGTGATGTCGTCGAACGACCGATTTTTCTCGTCAAGTCCGGCCCCGCGATGGCGCCGGTGGCGGGTCTCGCCTATGTCGAGGCCGAAGCATTGAAAAATGACGTGATTATCTGCGACGCCGGCGGTACGACGTTCGATGTAAGCCTCGTTCGCGAAGGCACCGTCGAGTTCTCCCGGGACACGTGGCTCGGCCCGCAATGGGTCGGCGACAATCTCGGCATGGCATCGGTTGCCGTACACAGTATCGGCGCCGGCGGCGGCTCCATCGCGTGGGTGGATTCCGGCGGTTTGTTGCGGGTTGGCCCGCATTCCGCCGGTTCGGAACCGGGACCGGCGTGTTATGGCCGCGGCGGCGACCGGCCGACCGTTACCGACGCCGCCGTGACGCTCGGGTATATCGATCCGGCGCATTTCCTCGGCGGTCGCATGACGCTCGACGCAGACGCCGCACGCAACGCGCTGGCGGGACTCGCGGAGCAACTGGGCGAATCCGTCGAGCGCGCGGCTTATGCCGTCATGGCGGTGGCCAACGAAAACATGATCCAGGCGATCAAGGAACTCACGATCAACGAAGGACTCGACCCGAGCGAGTCCGCGCTCGTGGCCGGTGGTGGCGCCGGTGGCCTGAATATCGTGCCCATCGCCGCGGAACTCGGGTGTAAAACCGTGCTCGTGCCGCGCACGGCCGGCGCGCTCAGTGCTTCGGGCATGCAGTTCTCGGACATCATCACCGAGGCCGGCGCGAGTCGGCTCACGCACTCCGAGAATTTCGACTTTGACGGCGTGAACGCGGCACTCGCGAACATCGATGCGAACCTCGATGAATTTGCCGCGCGCCTGCGCGAGCGCGGGTTCGACGCTATCGAGAAACGCTACTTTGTCGAGGCGCGCTATCGCTTCCAGGTATGGGAACTCGAAATACCCGTGGCCAGGAACTCGTTCGACAGCCCGGAAGACGTCGACGCCCTCGTCGCCGAATTCCACCGGGTCCATGAACGGGTATTCGCCGTGAAAGACGATGGTCAGGCGGTAGAATGCCTGAACTGGCGCGGACGCCTCATTGCCTCGGTCAACGCGCCCTCGCTCGAACCGTCGCGCAAGCCCGCCGCCCAGGCGGCGGCCGCGGCGCGTCACCGGCAGGCCTATTTCGCAAACGGACTCGTCGACACCGCTATTTATCTTGGTGAACAACTCGATGTCGGCGCAGTGATCGAAGGCCCGGCCATCGTCGAAGAACCGACCTCGACACTGGTTGTATATCCCGGCTCGGTCGCGCGCGTCAGCGCGGGCGGCCGTTACATCCTCACCCCCCCGGAGGAGGCAGCGTTATGAATAAGCAGGAAGACAACGTCACGAAGACGGAAATGGACCCGATACTGATGGCGGTACTCGCGAACCGCCTCAACGCGATAGTTCGCGAAATGTCGAACACGCTGTTGCGGACTGCGCGTTCGGCGGTGCTCGCGGTCGTGCGGGATTTCTCGTGCTCGATAGTCACTGGTGATAACCGCATGTTGTGTCCCGGCGAAGGGTTACCGGTACATATTTTCGGCAGCAGCCTGCAAACCCAGGCGATGTGTGATCTGCACGACGACCTGACTCCGGGTGACGCGTTTTTGCACAACGATCCGTTCCTCGGCAACACGCATCCGGCCGATCACATGATCATGGCGCCGGTCATCGTCGACGGAGAACACCTGTTTACGACCTGCGCCAAAGCGCACCAGGCCGACTGCGGCAACTCGATTCCGAGTACTTATCACGCATACGCGCGCGATGTATACGAAGAAGGGTCGTTGATTTTCCCGTGCGTCCGCGTGCAACGCGATTGCACAGACGTCGACGATATTATCCGCATGTGCAAACGCCGGATCCGGGTTCCCGAACAGTGGTACGGCGATTACCTCGCGACCATCGGCGCGGCCAGGATCGGCGAGCGACGCCTGACGGAACTCGTCGAGCGCTATGGCATGGACACGATTCGCCAGTTCATACGTGAATGGTTCGCGTATTCCGAACGGCGCATGGGTGAAGCGATCAAGAAACTGCCGAGCGGCACGTTAAAAAATGTCGGGCATTACGATCCGTTTCCGCCGGTTTTGCCGGACGGTCTCGACATCCGCGTCGACGTTACCATCGACGCAACGGAAGGCCGCATCGAAGTCGACCTGACGCACAACGAAGACAACAAGCCATTCGGTCTGAATCAGTCGATTGCATGCGCGACGAGTAACGCGATGGCGGGTGTATTCAATTGCCTCGACCACGACGTACCGCATAACGCCGGCAGCTTTTCGCGGGTCAGCGTGAAACTGCGCGAAGGCTGTATTACGGGCATTCCGAAATTTCCGTTCAGTTGTTCGATGGCGACCACGAACATCGCGGACCGGATCGTCAACACAACGCAGGCTGCGTTTGCCGAAATCGGCGACGGTTACGGCCTTGCCGAAGGCGCGATGGGCATGGGTGCGGGTTGCGGCGTGATTTCCGGACACGATTCGCGTCGTGACGGGCCCTACATCAACCAGGAATGGGTTGTCGCGAACGGCGGTCCCGGTACGCCGACCACCGACGGCTGGCTTAATTACGGTCTGCCGGTGGTCGGCGGTCTCATGTACCGCGGTAGTGTCGAAATCGACGAATCAAAATACCCGATGTTGTTCAAGTCGATGCGGGTTGTCACGGGTGGCGGCGGTGCGGGCCGCTTTCGCGGGTCGCCAGGCGCGGAAGTCATCTACGGTCCGCGGGATGATCCGATGACGGTCGTTATTTCCTGCGACGCCCAGGTCAATCCGCCCCAGGGCGTCCGCGGTGGCCAGCCGGGACCCGCGGCCTCGACCTACAAGGTTCGCGACGACGGCAGTGAAGAGAAGTTGCCGGGGGTGGTCGAATGCCGGCTCGAGCCCGGCGAATGGGTGCGCGGTATCGACGCCGGCGGTGGCGGCTACGGGCCGCCGCTCGAACGCGATCCTCAGCGGGTGCTCAAGGACGTCCTCGAGCGCTGGGAAACCACGGAGCGAGCAAACGATATCTACGGCGTCGTGTTCAGCGGTTCGATCGACGACGAAACGCTCGCCATCGACGCCGCAGCGACAACGGCACGGCGCGCGGAACTGTCTGGCTGAATCACGTCCGCGCTCGGACGGGCCGGCGCGATGGCGCCGGTTTGCAGCCGGGCACGCTCAGAGATTCGTCGGTAACAGAAACATCGCCACGCTGGTCACCACGAACACGACCATCGCGATCAGAAACGTGTAACCAACGACATCGCCGAACCGCAGTCGCGTGACCGCGAGGATCGGAATCGCGAAAAACGGTTGAATCAGGTTCGTCAGCGAATCGCCGTAAGCGTAAGCCAGTGTAATGGTCACCACGGACACATCCAGCAACTCACCCGCGGGGATCAGAAACGGCGCCTCGATCATCCACTTCGATCCCGCCGAGGGCACGAATAAATTCATGAACCCCGAGTAGACGTAGACGATGAACGGGTACGTCGTCGTCGTCGCGACTTCGGCGAACAGATTCCCAAGCCATTTACCGAGCCCGGTAAATTGCAGCAACCCGAAAATGCCGGCGTAAAACGGGAACTGAACAATAATGCCCCACGCGGAATCAACCCCGGCGCGGCAAGCGCGCAGGAACGGCAGCGGGCGGCCGTGCAGCAACAAGGCAAGTACCAGGAACGTGATGTTATAGGCGTTGATGGTCCAGCTCGTACCGAAGCCGTTGTGCACGATTGAATGCCCGAGCGGATAGGCGAGCAGGATCACAGCGAGCCACACCCACCCGCGAAAATAATCGACGTATTCCGCAGGCGTCTTCGGTGGCGGGTCTTCGGGCGGCGGCGCCGGCATGATGGCTTCGATCTGTTCCGGGGTCAGGGTACGCACATTTTTTCGCGGGTGAAGCAGGCACACGGTCGCGAGTCCAACGACACCAATGATCGAGATGATCAAAAGGTTGTAGCCGTTGAACAGCGTTTCGGTGACCGGGTAAATCCGATCGACCACGGCGGGCGTGTCGGTCGGATTCAACAGCGGGTTGTCCGGGGTGGCGAGAATCAATGGTGCCGAACCGGATAGCCCGCCGTGCCAGACGGTGCCGATGCCAAGATAGGCGGCCGCGATGAGCACCCGGACGTCGACGTTCGGATTACGCTTGAGCAGGAACGGCGTAAATAATGCGCAGGAAATCAGACACACGGCCCAGTTCAGATAGCCCGTGGCGATCGAAAAGGTGCCGGCGACGAGTAATGCCTGTACCGGTTTTTCGGGGTCCGGCAGTGAGGCGAGCCAGTCGAACATGCGGTACACGGGGCGGGACGCGACCACCGCATAGGCGGCCACCATGGCAATCGTGAACTGCATGGCCAGGGTCAGCAGTTTCCAGTTGCCTTTACCCCAGGCGAGGATCGTCTCCTCGACCCCGGCTCCGGCGCCGACGATGCACAACACGATCGCGAGCGCGGTCAGCATCATGCATATCACCCAGGAGTCCGGCACCCAACGTTCCGTAAACTCCGTTAATCCGGCACCTAAATCCTGAAAAACATTGAGAAAAGGCATAATTGACCGACCGCTCCCCGCACGGCAGTTGCGTCGCGGACTGACCGACCCGGAACTTCCCCGATGGCCGCCAGACAGGCACCGGGGAGAGTAACCGTGGGCCGCGACCTGTCCCGACGCCGACGATAAAAGGCGGCCATGATAGCCGCTCGGCGGGATTAACGCCCGCCGGGTCAAGCGGCCGAACGCCTGCTCTCGCAAGGCACCAGGGGTCAAGCCCATGTCGGTCCCGCCGATATCCCCAGTGGTGGCCGGGGAACGCTTAATGTTGTAAAAATGCAACTTTCATCCACTCCGCCAACGATGCTATGATTCGCGCATTATTTCGCCGTTTCGCCTGAGAAACCGAGGGCCTGCCGGTGATAGATCAAGTGACATGGGAGCAAGACATGAAGTCTATTGTTGGTAAAATCGCAACGTCGGCCGCGCTGGCCGTCATGGCGCAAGTCGTTTTCGCATCGCCGTATGGCCACGACCCGCAAACCCAACCGCCCGGCGCCATCAATGCTCTCAGTGACGCACTCGTCGACCAGGCAGACAACCGACCGCAGGCGGCGTTCGGTTTTGCGATTGGTCAAATTTGTCCGGGCGGCCTCGTCGATGAAGGCGGTGTTCTCCTGAGCCAGGATTTGAAAGACCGTTGCGGCGAAGTTGCCGGTGCCGGTCTCAGCAATAACCCGACTTCGAACGACGGCATGCAGAACATGGCCAACGAAGAAGACCTCGTGCTGGGCTCTCAGGTTGACGCCGGCGGCGCGCAGGTCGACGCGATTGGTCAGCGTATCGCAACCGTGCGCGGCGGCGGCGGTGCAGGACTCGTCTATCAGCCGAATTCCACGTTTAACTGGTCGACCGGTGCAGCGGGTGACGGCATGTCATCATCACCGTGGGGCATGTTCGTCAGCGGCGTCTACGTCGACACCGATCGCGATACGACTTCACTCGAATCCGGATTCGATGGTGAGAGCTGGGGTGTGACCGGCGGCATCGATTACGTCTTCTCGGACAAACTGATCCTCGGGGCCGCGTTCGGCTACACCAGCACAGATACGGATCTGAAACGTGGCGGCGGCGACGTCGACACCGATTCCTACAGCTACTTCGCGTACTGGTCCATGTTCCCGAACGAGCACTGGTACATCGATGCGATGGCCGGCTACACCGACAACGACCATGATCAACAACGTAACATCAACTACACGATTGGCGGCCCGGGTACGGGTCTCGCCACACCGACGGTCGTCAACAACGCGGCTATTTCCGACACGGACAGCAATGAAATCTCCGTCAGCGTTACCGCCGGGCGGAACTTCACGAACGGAATCTGGACCATCAGCCCGTTCGGACGAATCGATTACGGGCACATCGAAATCGACAACTTCAACGAAGTCATGGCCGATACGACGGGTAATGGTAACGGCCTCGCGTTGCGCGTGGACGGCCAGGAATTTGATTCGCTGATGCTTTCATTCGGCAGCAGCATCATCGGTCAGTTCGGCGATCGCTTTTTCGCGCAGTTCGAATTCGAGCACGTTCACGAATTCAAGAACAACAACGACGCGCTCACCGTCTCATTCGTGAACGACTCGTTCAACCTGCCGATCCTCATGCTGCTCGATCAGCCGGACCGGAACTTCTTCAATATCGGTGCCGGCTTCACGGCAATCATCACGGATCGGCTGACCGGTTATGCGCGTTACCAGGCGCTGCTCGGCTACGAAGATCTCGATGTGCAGTCGGTCGAATTCGGACTGCGTCTCGGTTTCTAGTCTGTCGCGGCTCTTGCAGGGCCGCTGATATCGGCGATTTTGCTGGCCCAGATGTCGGGCCAGCAACACCGGTGTCCAAACCCCGGAATAATCTCCACGACAGCGCCTGACTGTCGCTCGATCGTCCTGCGTGCGAGCTGCGCCGGAACGTTCTCATCCATTTCCCCGAACAGATGGACCTGACGAATTCTCGCTGGTAGCGGCGCCGACGTCGCGGGATTCAACGACCCCGACAGCGGTGAGTAGCCGTGATGTTCAATCCAGGCCTCGGTATCGAGATTCGCTGCGATCGTCACAACCGTATCGAGCCGTGTGAGCAGCGGCGCGGCGAGCATGGCCAGGGTCCCGCCGCCGCTGTAACCGATAAGAACGACCGCAGACCCCGGAACATCCGCGATGACGGCATTGATGGTACCGGCGAGCTGGTCAACGACGGCCTGCGAATAGCGAGCTCCCGTCCACAGGGCCGGGTCGCATTCCCCTTCCCCCCCGTAATAACACGGGCGCCCGACGAGGACGCTGGCAGACGGGTCCACCGCGATCAGTCTCAGGATGAGACGCTCACGCGACGTCGGGTCCAGCGACACGCGACCGCGGCCCGGTGACGGGGTTCCGTCTCCATCGAGATAGATGTGAATCGGTTCACCGTCAACAAGCTGCCCTTTCTGGTACAACACGAGCGAGCCTTGCGAACGGCGCTCGAGGCCCTGTTTTTCCGCGTCGTGGTTAAACCGGGCGGTCGGCGACAGGCATCCGGCACTCGATCCGGCGACAACGATGCACAGCATCGCGATTGCCCGGCTGCGAATGGCATCGGCTATTATGTTCGGGAAATGGAACTTGCGTCCGCGCATAGGTTCTCAATTATTGATCGATACGGGAGCATCGACATGAGACCAGCTTCGAGAAGTTTTCTGATCGCATTGATGGCGTGCTGGATATTCGCCTGCGCCGATGCCATGGCTGCAGACAGTGTAGCGAATGTGACAGAACTGAAAGGCACCGCTTTTGCGTCCGCACCGGGTACCACCGGCACCCGGACCCTGAAACTGAACGACAAGCTCTTCCAGGGTGAGCGCGTGATCACGGGGAAGGACTCACGTCTCGAGTTCAAATTCACTGACGGTACCGGCATCACCCTCGGATCCAGCACGATCATCAACGTGGACACTTATGCGTACCGGAAAAAAGCCGCGCAGCAGCAGCCTGAAGCGGAGGAGGAGGACGAAGGGTTCTCGATGTCGATACTGCGCGGAACCGTACGTGCGTTCACCGGCTTGCTGGCCAAACGCCGTCCGCGCAGCGTGAGATTCAAGACGAAAGTCGCGACGATCGGTATCCGCGGCACACACTTCGCCGCCGAAGTCGAAGGCGACAGCGCGACCATCATCCTGCTCGCGCAGGAAGACGCGGCGGCTTCCAATGCCATCGAAGTGTCGAACGAATTCGGTAAAGTGGAAATTGACAAGGCCGGATGGGGTACGGAAGTCCCCGATGCGTCCAGTCCGCCGTCGCCCCCGCGCAAAATGCAGACGCCGCATAATATGAATCGCGTCCTGCGCTCGGTACAGACCCAGCGACGGGTGGTTGTGCCGCGGATGCGGATGCACTGAGTTCCGAATCCGGGGGCCATTCCACCGCCGGTTCAGCTTTGCATGTGGTGCTTCGGACTCACCGGCCGCATGAACGCGTTGGCGAGTAACGCGATCAGCAGTAAAAACGCCATCAGATACATCGTTTGATTGTAGAGGCTCGGGGTCGGGTCGACGGTACCCGCTGGCGCGAGTTCCATGAGCTTCGCAATAGTGACGGTTTTCGCATCCACGAGCGCGTCGAGTTGGTCGGCGCCGGCGCCGAACGCGGCGCTGAACGTCGCGGGCTCGATCTTCGAGACCAGATCATTTATTGCCCCGGTCACCGCGTTTTCCCGCAAGCTGGTAATGGCAAGCGGACCGAGCACGCCGGCCGTACTCCATGCGGTCAACAGGCGTCCGTGTATCCCACCAACATAACGCGTCCCGAAAATATCGGCGAGATAGGCCGGAATCGTGGCGAAACCCCCGCCGTACATCGTGAAGATCAGCATCGTCGCGGCGTAGAATCCGACCAGCCACACGACGGCCGGATCGGCGCTCACACGTTGCGCGAAAAATGGTATCGAGCAATACAGGATGATGCCGAGCGCGAAAAAGATGTGATAGGTATTCTTGCGTCCGATGTAATCCGAGGTGCTTGCCCAGAAAAACCGACCGACCATGTTGAACAAGCTGATCATCAGAACGTAGGTCGCGGCGAACTTGAGATCGACGATACCGGGCAGCGTGGTGCCGAATATTTCTGTCATCATCGTCTTCGCGACAGCGAGCACACCGATACCCGCGGTTACGTTGAAACAAAGCACGATCCACAATTGATAGAACTGCGGGGTTTTGAGCGCCTCGTCGATATCGACGTCGTGCTGCGTAATCATCTTGCCGTGGTCGCTTTCTTCCGGCGGCTCCCAGCCGGCCGGTTTCCAGCCCGGGGCGGGTAACCGGTAAGCGAACGCTGCAACCATCATGATGCAAAAATAAATCCCGCCGAGCGTAAAGAAAGTTTGCGCCGCACCGACCGTACCGGTCCCTGCGAGATAGACGCCCTCGGGACCCGGCACGATCATGCTCGCGACATCGTTAGGACCAATGAGCACGACTTCGCGCATCGCGCCGGCGACTTCGGCGAGGCGCCGGCCGCCCTCGGTCAGCAGTTCCACACTGCCGGCGGCGCCAAGATAGTCCGGCGCGCGATAATAGAATTCGAGAAAACCGTCGATCATCGGTTTGCCGAGCATCGCCCCGCCGCCGAAACCCATGATCGCGATACCGGTTGCCATGCCGCGGCGATCGGGAAACCAGCGAATTAACGTGCTGACAGGGGACACGTAACCAAGCCCGAGTCCGCAACCGCCGATCACCCCGTAACCGAAGTAAACGAGCCACAGCTGTCCGGTCACGATACCGAACCCGCCGACGACAAAACCACCACCCCAGCACGTCGCCGCGACGACCCCGACCATACGCGGGCCGACCTTTTCCAGCCATTTTCCCGCGAGCGCAGCGGACAGTCCGAGACAGACGATCGCAACGGTAAATATCCACACCACGCTCTTCAGCGACCAGTCGTCTGCAGCGCTGGTTACGACGCCGATACGCTTGATAAGCGCAGGATTGAACAGGCTCCAGGCGTACACCGAGCCGATACAGAGATGGATACCCAGCGCGGCCGGTGCAATCAGCCAGCGGTTGAAATCAGGCCCGGCAATAATGCGCTCCCTGGACAGGAGTCCCGCCATAATTCAGCTCCCCGTAGGATGTCGTTGTTTTTGTTTCATAAACCGGCTCAGGCGAACGGCGACCCTGGCGCTGTTGTCTGACGAGCGCCGAGCCTCGCGAATGGCAAAGGCGAAGTCAAGCGGAACCTGCGGCACGGCCGGACTGAACCTCGTATTGACGAGCGCTGCATTCAATTATTATCCAACCGGCACTATTGATGCACGACGTCGAATTGCGCCGCACCCGGAGGCCTATGGTCCGATCGGGAAACCCGCTAGAATCTGGCCCCTCGCAAACGCCCTAACGAAGGAGACCCCAGGTCATGTCCGGCAAGAACGAAGTGACGCCCGAATTTCTCGCACGATTCACCCAGGCGTGGAACGATAAGGATATCGACGCCCTGATGGATCACATGGCTGACGACTGCACGTTCATGGCCTCCGTCGGCACCGCGGTCGAAGGCTCGAAGTGGGTCGGAACCGAGGAGGTTCGCAAAGGCTTTGCCAGCTTGTGGGACGGCTATCCGGACGCTCATTTCGAAGCGGTCGGCGAAGATTTCATCGTCGGCGACCGCGGATGTTCCGAATGGGTTTTTACGGGCACGAAGGCCGCCGACGGTTCCCGGGTGGAAGCGCGCGGTTGCGACGTCTACACGTTCAAGGACGGTAAAATCCTCGTCAAAAATTCGATGCGCAAGCAGACCCCCTGACCACGTGACAACACACGGCCGCGGCATCATCGCGGCCTCGATGCCAGCCCCCGGGTGCGGCCAGGCGACGGGCCGCACACGGTGAGTCGCTTGCGCACCATCGTGGTTCCCGCCGCGGTATTTCAATCGGTGATCGTCGGCGGCGCGTACGGCACGGGCCGCGAAGTCGTTGAATATGTTTCCGCCTATGGCGCGCTCGGCGGCCTGCTCGCCATCGGCACAATAGCCGTCTGCTTCGCCCTGATCCTCAGTGCGAGTTTCGAGTTCGCACGCGTATTTGACGCCTGGGACTACCGCCATTTCCTGCAGACCCTGCTCGGACCCGCGTGGCTGGCCTATGAATTGATGTTCGCCCTGCTGCTGATCCTGATCCTCGCGATCACCGGTGCCGCGGCGGGACGTGCGCTCGCGAATACATTCGACGTGCCCGCGAGTCTCGGGATCGCGCTGCTCTTCGCGTCCATCGTCGCACTCAATTATTTCGGCCGTGCCATCGTTCAGCGTACGCTGACCGCGGGCGCGGCGGTGCTGCTCGTCGGGCTCATCGCTTACACGGCGACCGTTGTGTTCAGTGATGATGCAATCATCCTCGACCGAATCGACATCCGCGCGATTGAACCTGGCTGGTGGCTCAGCGGCATCAAGTTCGCGGTTTACAACAGCGCACTGATCCCGGTACTGATTTATTGCGCGCGCGGCCTGCCGGATCGTCGCAGTGCGATCAGCGCGGGGTTGCTGGCCGGCACGTTCGGCGTCATACCTGCTGTTTTCTTTCATCTGACGTTTATCGCCGGCGGTCCGGAAGTGCTGGAACAGGCGTTGCCCACGTACTGGATGCTTGAGCACTTCGCGACACCAGCGGCACTGTCGCTGTATGTGATCATACTGTTTGCCACCATCGTACAAACCGGTGTCGGGGTACTGCAGGGATTGAACGAACGCCTCGATGGCTGGTATCAGGACAAGTACGCAATACCGTTGTCGCCGATGACCCACGGGATCATCGCGGGCGTCGTGCTGTGTGCCAGCCTGGTATTGGCGCGGTTCGGACTCGTGGCGCTCGTCGCGAAGGGCTACGGTACTTTGGCCTGGGGTTTCTTTATCATATTCACGCTACCCGTCCTGACCATCGGATTGGGCAAAATTCGTACCGCCTCGACGACCCGTAACGGCGCAATTCCGGAGTAAAACAGATGAACCACGAGATCATTGGCGGGCCCCTGACGCTCGGAAACGGAACCACTCTGCCGCTGTCGAAAGCCGTGCGGGCCGGCGATTTCATTCTCCTCTCGGGGCAGCTCGCGCTGGGCGCGGACGGCCAGCTCGTCGGCAGCGACATCGGCGCGCAAACGGAGCAATGCATCGCCAACATTCGTGATCTGCTGACAGTGGCCGGAAGCGGACTCGCCGACGTGATCAAAGCGACGGTATGGCTCGTCGACCGGAACGATTTCCGCGGGTTTAACACCGTCTATGCGCAACACTTCGCGACGAACCCGCCGATCCGTTCGGCGGTTTGTTCCGCCCTGATGCTGGACGGGGCACTCGTCGAGATTGAAGTGATGGCCTATCAGCCCCGCACAGCGACGGCCTGATCGATGCGCTACAGGATCGGCGAAGTCCCGGTGGAAGGAGCGTACGGAGGCTCGGGCGATTTCGTGTCGTTCACGGTGTGGATCACGTTCGCCATTGGTATCGGTTTCCTCGTCGTCGGACTACGCGCAGGTCAGCGCTGGCTCGCCGTGTGGGGCGGCCTCACGATCATCGCGTGCGGTATTTACGCATTTGCGATTTGGCGGGGATTGCTTAGCTGACCAGCACTCTACGCTGCAGCGCTCAGCCCTCGTGCTGCTGCCACCACCTCGCGATGGACGCGTTGACTTCCGGGGCATGAAAGCGGGCAACCTGGTCACTGGGGTGCAGCGCTTCCTCGTAGAAAAATTCCGGCAGTTCGTCATCGACTTCGCTGAATCCCGCTGCGCGGTTGAATTCCGATTCGTAGCGGAGCGTGTCCCGTCCGAGCTCGTGAAAAAACGAGCCCCCGAATTCTGTCCCGAGCGCATCGTTGATCGACTCGACCACGAAATCGATGTGTTCGTTCGTCACGGTCCGGCCAAAGACACATAACCCGAGCGAGTCCGCCGTCGCGCACAACGTTTGCATTTCCATACTGATGTCGACGAGCTCGTCGACACCCTTGCCGCTGCATTCGTACTTCGGCGCATTGCCGGTCGTGTGATCCGCACCCTGGGCGGTGACCATCATCGAGATCCCGGTGACTTCGATCACCCGCGGGTCGTAGGCGCTGATCGCCTGCTTTTTGATGACCGGCGTTCTGGCAACCTTGTAGTGCTCACCAACGCGGGCCGTACCCTGGGCCCACAGCAAACCGTCCTCGCTGCCGGCGCGGATTTCTTCGAGTACCGAGGCGAGGAACGCAACGTCGCCGAACTTCGCGAGGCCCGCATCGAGCAGCACGCCCATCATCGCGCCGGTCTCGATCGTGTCGATGCCGAGATCGTTGGCGACGAAATTAAGGCGGGCGAGTTCGTCGGGATCCGAAATGCCGCAGTTCGTCCCCATCAGCCCGAGCGTTTCATACTCGACCGGCGAGACGATCTCCTCGCCATCCGCATCGGCGTAGACGTTGCTGCATTCGATGAGACACCCCGGCATGCAGGCATGTGACGGCTCCCCGCCCCGCTCGATGTTCTGGGCGCGGATGAAATCACCGCCCATTTTCAGCGGACCCTCGTCGCCGCCGACTTGCTGACCGCTGCTGAAATTATTGACCGGCAGCCCGCCGATATGGTTCGTGTAGTCGGCCATCATCGCGGTACCGAAATCTTTCAGCGCATTGATGCCCGCGTCGTCTTTCAGTAATTCAGCATACTTTTTCACGCCCTTGATCACTTTCTTGCGATCGTGGAACGTCGGCATTTTGTTCAGGTCAACGACGATCGCCTTGACCTTCTTGCTGCCCATCACCGCGCCGACCCCGCCGCGTGCCGCGAGGCGAGCCGGACGCCGATCCGTATCGCTCATTGCAATACCGGCCAGCAAGCCGAGTCGCTCCCCGACCGGACCGCAGATTGCGAGCGATACTTTCTTGCCGTACTTCTCGTGCAGCGCCCGGGCACAATCGAAGTTGCCGAGCCCCATGAACTCGTCGGCGGTATCAAAAGTGAAACTGCCATCTTTGTGCATATGTATGACGACCCAGTCGTCCGAGGCGCCGTAGAGCGTGAATCCCGCGAGGTGCAGCTGCCCGAGGGCGAGCCCGAACGAGCCGCCGGAGTTTGCTTCCTTGACACCACCGGTGAGCGGGCTCTTGCAGCCGACGCTCGTGCGGTTGGCGTTCGACCAGTTGCTGCCGGCGAACGGGCCGGCGGAGAATATCAACGGATTATCAGGGCCAAGCGGATCGACGTTCGCAACGCCGAGATCGGTCAGCGTCTTCGCGATGAAATAACGACCGGCGCGGGCCACTTGTTCGCCCGAGAATGTCTCTTCCCGAATAGCCTGGTCGTTCAGGTCGATGTGGAGGTATTTACGCATTTAGCCTGTCCTTCAGTGTTTGATCCCGGCGGGTCCGACATTATATCGCGCCCGGCGGGGCGCTCCCAGATCCATACCGGGGCCTGCCGGCGGGCGCCGGTACTCAGACGCGCTTGCCGAGATTACTCGTGAGACGCAGCAGGGCCGGGGAGAAATCGTCTTGCGCGAGATGCACGTGGATGATGGCGAGGTTGTCGGTGTCGTTGAGCGCAGCACGCACAGCGGCGATGAAGTCGCCTTCCGTTGCAACGGAATAGCCGATACCGGCGCCGATGACCTTCGGTAATTCGCTGACCTTCCACGGATGGACGTCGTTGAACGGACCGTCGAGCATCGGCCGCTCGGTCCCGTACCCCTGATTATCGAGCACGATGACGATCGGGTTGAGCCCGTAACGCGCCGCCGTGCTGATTTCGGTTCCGGTCATCTGAAAGGCGCCATCGCCGACCAGTACGAGCGGACGCCATGCGGGCTTGGCGAGTTGCAGTCCGATACAGGCGGGCACGGCAAACCCGAGGGACGCGTAATAAGCGCAGCCGATAAACTCCGTGCGCGAATGGATGGTTAAATCGAGCGCCCCGAACATCGCGTCACCGGGGTCGGCAATCACCGCGATGTCTTCTGTCAGTTCCGTGTCGAGACATTCGAACAACCGGGATACGGTGATGGCTTCGTCATCTTCCGGCGTGAACGCGGCGGGATTGGCATGCGAGCTCGGCGGCAGCGGTTCGCGCGTGCGCAGGGATGACTCGTTCAAAGCGGCGACGAAACTCGCGAGATCAACACCGGGATAATGGTGATGTCGAATCGTCAGCGTTTCCGCGCTCGACATGATGACCCGCGATGAATCGAGCTCCGCGGTGAAAATACCGGTATTCAGATCGGTCAGCATCGCGCCGAGATTGAGCACACAGTCACTCGTTTCAACGGCCTGCCGAACGGATTCCGACGACAGGCTGCCCGCGTAAACACCGACGAACCCCGGGGTCGACTCCGCGACGACGGACTTGCCCATGATCGTCGTGGCGAACGGAATACGTGATCGTTCGATGAAGTTCAGCAATGCATCCTGAACGTCAAAACGGTGGACCTCGACCCCGGCGAGTATGACCGGCCGTTCGGCGGCGTTCAGCATGGTCAGCGCTTCCTCGACGGCTTCGCTCAGGGTCGCGGGATCCGGTAACGGATTATGCGCCGGCACTACCGCGCTCGTATCGATGACCATGTGCGCGCAATCGCGCGGAATCTCAAGGTACACCGGCCGCTTCGTGATCTCCGCGGCGTTCAGCACCCGATGCAGTTCGCCATAGGCGGATAACGGATCGTGAAGAATCGACTGTGCGACGGTAACTTCCTCGAATATCCGCATCTGAGAGCCGAAATCGCGCACGCGATGATGCAACAGTGCGCCACTCGACACCTCGGCAAGACCCGGGGCGCCACTGATGACAACGACGGGCGATCGCTCCGCGAAGGCCTGTGCGGTCGAATTCACGAGCTTGAGTCCGCCAACCCCGTAAGTGATGCAGACGGCACCAAGGCCCCGTGCCCTCGCATACGCGTCCGCGGCGAAACCGGCACCCTGCTCATCGCAGGTGTTCATCACCGCGAGTTCGGATTTCGTCATCGTGTCGAAAATACCGAGGGCATAGTCGCCCGGGATACCGAAAACATGTTTCACGTTCCGGTGCAGCAAGGCTTCGCACAGGGCTTCGGAAAGGGTCGTTGTTTTACTCATCCCGCTATTGTCTACCCCGACCACGGGGTTGGGAAGAGCAAGAATGCAGGAACGGGCCGCTCAGGATCGATCGTGCGAGCGTAGCGTTTCAGATGGCAGTTCACCGAATTGCCGACGGTAGTCGGCGGCGAAACGTCCCATGTGCCAGAAATCCCAGTGGCTCGCGATATCGGTGACCAATGCACCCGGTTCGGATTTCAGCAATTCCCGACGCACCGCGCCGAGTCGCCTCGACCGGATGTAGGCTTTGGGCGAAACACCGAACTCCTCGGCGAATGCCCGATCGAGCGTCGCCCAGCTGGCGCCGACGATTTTGCACAGTTGCGCCACGCTTGGCGGGGACGGCTGCCCGGGTTCGTCGATCAGCCGCACGGCCCGTTTCAATGCCGCATATCTGAACGGTGCGCTCGCGCGCGGCGCCCGACTATGATCGCGGCCGAGGATCCGTACGACACTGGCCGCGATGTCGAAATTGAACGCTTCGGCCAGTTCGCGACGTCCGGACTCGGCCTTTCCGACCGCCACCCGCTCCAGCTGCCGCAGAACCTGTCTGAGATACTCGTGTTCGCCGTCCCCCGGATTCCAGAATGCTATCGAATCGAGACAAGATGAGATATCGAGTTCGATATTGAGTATCGAGGCGACCTCGTTGAGCAGTTCTTCGGTGAAAGCGAGGGTATAGCCGCCGAAATACCCGCGATTTACCCCATCCAGCCGTCCGTGGTTGAAATTGAGCAACGCGCCCGGCGCGGTCTCGCTGCCATTCCAGCGCAGGGGCCCGGATTCGTTGTCGGGAAACCCGAAAACCAGGATGCCGGGCGGGGGCGCACCACGCTGGTGGAACTTGCGATCAAATTCCACTCGCATGGCGGAATTCCGACGTCCCGCCATGAGGACAACCCGGGCGTTCAGCTTGCCGGCGTCCAGTTGCCGGAAATCAATGTCCCACGCAATAGCCTCCCCCAACGTTCCCATGTCGTGGAAATGCTGATTGACCGGGGTCCGGGGCGGGGTCGATTGCTGCTCGCTGTCGGTCATTATTCCCAGATTGATGAAAAACGGATGCCGGACCGCACGCTGAATGCGTTACTTTAGTTTACCGACAAACTCCGCACATGGCAGCACATGACAGGAAAATACCAGCCCGGGCCTTTTCGCCGCTGGGTCGAACAGACTGCCGCGGTGGTCGGACATTGAAACAATCGAAATTTGGCAGACCGCCGCTTGCGCCGGGTCAAACTCGTGATAACCGCGTGGTGACGTTTGTCACGCAGGTCGAGTTGCAGCAGCTAAAAGACCTCAGCGACGAACAGAACGCGTCGCTGTCGTCCGTATGCCACCTCATTATCAGTGATTATCTGAAACAAAAGCGTTCCGCACCGCGATAGGCGGCGCAGAGCAGGAGAATGACATGATCAAGGCGATTCCGATCTATCTGGCGGCAGCATTCGCGATGCTGGGACAAGCCGCGCTGGCAAAGGATGTCATGCACGATGCCGAGTACTACATCCTTGAGGCGCAGAACGGCAAGGTCTGGGCCGTAGAAGATGGCAAACTCGACAAGAAGCTCGCGGAACTGAAAAAGAAGTACGGCACACCGCCGAATATCATTCACTACATGTGGGACGACCAGCCGGTGATGTCGTTCGGAGACCCGATCTATCAAAAGATCCGCGGTTATGAAACGCCGACCCTGAACCAACTGGCCGAGGAAGGCATGATTTTCTCACGCATGGTCACGGAGCCGGGCTGCACCCCAAGCCGTTCGGCCGTACTGACCGGGCAGCTCGCAATCCGCACAGGAACCTGGGAAATCGGCTTTCCCATTGAATACACGGGACTTGCGGCGGAGAACGTGACGATGGCCGAGGTACTCTCCGAGGCCGGTTACGCCACGGGTTTCTACGGCAAACTGCACCTCGGCGACACCGAAGAATCCTACCCGCACAACCAGGGCTTCGATGAATCGTTCTGGGCGCTCTACAACCAGATAACCAGCCTCTATAACAATATCGGCGAAGGCGCGAACGCCATCGTCGGGATGAAAGAAAAGCTGCTCGCCAAAAACCCCTACCAGCGCGATCACACGTTCATCCAGGATGAGGCGTATGTGTTTTACCTGGAAGGCAAGAAAGGCGAGCAGGCGACCGAATGGCGGGACGGCTCGAAAGAACTGAAAGACTACAAGGACTTCGACGCCGAGTCGCGCAAGCGTGCCCTGAGCTTTATCAGAACCAGCGCCGAGGCGAAGAAGCCTTTCTACGTCGCCTGGTGGCCGTTGATGTTTTCGTTCATTACGGAACCCACCAAGCACACCCTCCAGCGCGGAATGGTTGGCGAAGAATACAGACGCGTCATCGAGCCCGACGTCGCGGCGTTACGCAAGACGCTGGACGAACTCGGCATCGCGGAAAACACGCTGATCGTTGCGATGTCCGACAACGGACCCATGACGCATAACCCGCCTCCGGGTGCCGGACTGGGTGAGGGGCTTTTCCGCGGAGGCAAGGGCGACTTCACCGAAGGCGGTGTCCGGGTCGCTGCTGCGGCGCTATGGCCGGGTGTCATAAAACCGAACCAGGTCGCTGGCGACATGATTCATGAAGTCGACCTGTTCACGACGTTCGCACGACTGGCGGGCGCTACCGGGAATATCCCGGGCGACCGTGTGATCGACGGGATTGATCAGACCGCATTGCTGTTGAACGGCGATACGCATGGACGGCGCGACTACAATTTCATCTACCAGGGACCGGACCTCGCCGCAACGGTAAAGGACCAGTACAAGATCCACTGGGTGTCCAAAGACCCGTCCCAGGCGAAATCGGGAATCACGGCCGTCTATGACCTCTATAACGATCATCGCGAGGTCAACCCGATCGTCGTCGGGGGCTTCCACATGAAAGAGCCCTTCAAGCGGATGCGCGCGCGTCACGAGTTATGGAAAAAGAAATATCCGGATCGCCATCACAAGCGCGCCCCGGCTTATACCGGTATCGCGAACGCAAGACCGGAGACTGTCGCGATTTCGCAACCGCCCGCCGCGTTGAAAGAACTGCCTTACGATGTCCTGCAGTTCATCGATCAGTTGGACGATCTGCCCTGGGACGGTGGCGATAGGTCGAGCCCCGGACAGTAATGCTCCATCGGTTGCGTCGGGCCGGTTAACCAATGCACAGACCCTCGAAGCGGGATTCTTCCGGTCGGCCCCGTGGTCACCGTCAGTTTTGGCGGTGAACCACGCAGCAACGTCAAGCGCGACGAGACCGGATAATTCTCCGGGCGGGGGAGCGTGGAGGAACGGGCCGCAGGAATTTTGTGGCGGTCGGTAAGGATGTGACTACTTTCGGCGCTTTCAATTCAGGTTGTCTCATGGTCGCACTGCTCGTATCCGGCTGCAGCCGTGAAGCGGATCGCCCGAATATCCTGCTGATCGTGGCCGACGACATTGGCTACTCGGATGTTGGCGCTTTCGGTGCGAACATTGCCACGCCGAATATAGACGCGCTTGCAGCCGAAGGCGTGATGCTGACCCAGTTTCATGTATCGCCAAACTGCGCGCCGACCCGTGGCACGATGATGACAGGGGTGGATCCCCATCGCGCCGGTCTCGCTGCTAATCATGGCGCCGCAGCACCCAACCAGAAAGGGCAGCCGGGCTACGAAGGCCATTTGCGGGACGATGTCGTCACGATGGCAGAGCTGCTTCGCGATGCCGGCTACCACACTTACATGACCGGTAAGTGGCATCTCGGCGGAGGCGGTAATGATCCGGCGGCTCGTGGATTTGAAAAATCATTCGCGCTGCTCAATGGCGCCGCCAGTCACTGGGCTGATCAGGCTGCCATTATTCCCGGCAGTGCCACTCGCTACACGAGCAACGGCGAGCCCGTCGATAAGCTGCCCGAAGATTTCTATTCATCGGCGTTCTACACCGAGCAGCTGATCTCCTACATCGATTCCGCCGAAAACGGCGACAAGCCGTTCTTTGCCTACCTGTCTTTCACGGCTGCGCACAACCCGCTGCACGTACCGCAGGAGTACATCGAGAAGTATCGTGGCCAGTTTGACGGGGGCTGGGATCAACTCGCACTCGACCGCGTGGCGCGAATGAAGAGCCTTGCCCTGATGGGCGAAGCGCAGAAACCTCAGCCACGACCCGGGTGGATTATGGGGTGGAGTGAACTCAGCGCCGAGCAGCGGGCCGCGCGGGCGCGCGACATGGAAATATACGCGGGCATGATCGACTACATGGACGAGAGGATTGGTCACCTGCTCGACCATTTGCGGCAATCAGGCGATTACGACAATACGCTCATCGTGTTCATTTCGGACAACGGTCCGAGCAAGACGAGTATCACTGACTACCTCGCCCTTGGGGGTGAAGGGGGCGCGTTCTTCAGCCAGTTCGACAACACTCTCGAAAACAAGGGCCTGCCCGGATCGTCAACGGATATCGGTCCCGGCTGGGCGTACGCGTCCGCTACGCCCCTGCGCCTGTTCAAAGGCTACGTGGCTCAGGGCGGAATTCAGGTTCCCGCGGTCATCAAGCTGCCGGGCACAATGCCTGATGCGGGCGGCCGGTCGAATCGCGTGACACATGTGATGGATCTGATGCCGACGTTTCTGGCCGTCGCCGAAGCAGACTACCCCGATGAGTACGACGGCCACCCGCTCGTGGCGTTGGAGGGCATGTCGCTGATACCCTTGATCACAGAACAATCATCCGTCGAGGAAGAACCCCGGAAACTCGGCTGGTCGGCCTACGGCATGGATGCCTACCGGCAAGGACAATGGAAAGTCCTGCGATTGCCTGAGCCCTACGGTAATGGCGATTGGCAGTTGTACGACCTGGCAACGGATCCCGGTGAACGATACGACCGCTCGGCAGAATTCCCGAAACACGCAGCGGCGCTGGCCGACAGCTGGGACGACTACGCGCAGGCCAATGGGGTGATCCGACCGGACTCGGCCATGTTTTATGCCAAACCCGTGGCGGGCCGAAAGTACTGAAATGATGGGCAACGGACGATTCGTGACAACACAAGCTTGGGCGCAGATATCGCTTCAGCGTCAATAATTGGCGCGGGGTTCACAACTGTTAACTACGTGAAATTCTAAGAGGGTCAAACCTATGATTACCAGACGACTATTTTTTTTGATGGGCCTCGTCTCGCTGGCCTTGCCGGTCGGTAACGCGTTGGCGGCAGACGCCGAAGCGAAAGCACAATTACTCCGGATGGCGCAGAACCTAGCTAATGCCGAAACGTTCAGCGTTTCTATTCGGATGGGCTATGACGTTGTGCAAACGTCAGGACAAAAACTCCAGTTTGGCGAGAAACGCGAGATCCTCGTCGCTCGACCGAACAAAGTCCGGGTGAAAGCGGAGCAGAGTGACGGCGATAGCGGCGGCCTTCTATTTGACGGCACGCAAATTACATTGTTCAGCAAAAGCGCGAACGTGTATTCGGTCACTGAAAAACCCGGCACGCTGGATGCGGCAATTCGTTACATGGTTGGCGAACTGGGGATGCGCGTGCCGCTGGCACGACTGTTACAGACCACGCTGGCGCAGGATCTCGAGAAGCTGAGCAGCAATGTCGAATACGTCGAAAAAAATACGCTGGACATGACGCCGACCGATCATCTTGCCGGGCAATTGCCGGATGCGGACTATCAAATCTGGGTTGCGAGCGACAAACTACCCCGGCGCATCGTATTGACCTACAAAAACGCACCCGGTCAGCCGCAATTCTGGGCTGAATTCTCGAATTGGAATCTGGCGCCGACCGTCACCGACACGACTTTTGTTTTTTCACCGCCGAAAGACGCGGAAAAAATCCCGACCCTGATTCCTGCCCGGAAGCAGGAAGCAATGAATAAGACGCCCGGAGGTGCATGATGACGAATCTCAAGTCCAATTTGATCATTTTCAGTGTCGCACTCGTCATCGGCATATTTTTCGTGACCGAGCTCGAGGCCCGCGGTGGTCGGGGTGGCAGAGGCGGTGGCGGCGGCTTTTCCCGTTCCGGTCCTGCCGCCGGAGGCGGATTCGGCGGTGGCAGATCGGCCGGACAACGCCAGGGGAATCGGCAACAAGCAGCCGGCAACCGGCAGGGAAACCGACAACAAGCAGGCGGCGATCGGCAGGCGCAACGAGGCGATCAACGAGCCAATACTCAAAGCGAAAGAACCGACCGGATGGACGACCGGCAGGATCATCAGAGTGACAGAAGGGAGAACACGCAGGACGCCCGGGACGACCGGCGCGACGACCGGCGGGAGTACGCGGACGATCGCTACGACCGTTGGGATGACCACTACGATGACCACCATAACGACGGGGAAGTACTCGCAGGCGTCCTTATCGGTGCGACGATCGCAGGGGCTGCGGCATCATCAACGTCGACCACGACCTACATCACTGTGCTGCCATGCTCGGCGCCGGCGGTCGTTGTGAGTGGCGTTTCCTATTACAACTGTTCCGCCACCTGGTATCAGCGGGGATATGCCGGTAGTCAGGTCAATTATGTCGTGACGGGTCCGCCACCAGGATACTGATCGAAGCCGAGACCGGCGGCCACGCATTAAGCGTGGCTGCCGCGAAAATAGTGTAACTGAGTCGCGGAGGGGCATAGAACACCGGCGGAGTGCGCGCGGGATCGATCGAGTCCTGACCCCGTGGTTCATCGCCGTAATTCCGCCTGACGCCCGAATTTCCGGCTGGATTTGAGGCGAATCTGACAGTGCCTGATTCCAGGTCGATCCGTCACTCGACACGGTCCTAACCACTTGTATTTCGCTTGCTTGCCGTTCCGAAACTCTGTTCCGCTCCGGGGAATCATGAAATCCAATACGTTATGATTAATTGCTTGTTCAGCGTCTGGTTCTTCGTTTTGCCAGGGAGTAAATGATGGAGCCATTGGTCCTCGATGGTCGGGAAACTGTAATCATTGCCATATTTGGTGTTTATCTCGGCAGGTTTGTTAATGCTCAGGTGGCGTTTCTGCGAACCTACCAGATTCCCGATTCGGTAACCGGCGGGATCGTCGCGTCGATCCTGTTTGGTCTCATATATGCTGCGACGGGAGTCGAGTTCGACTTCGATACCTCCGTCCGCGATGCATTCCTGCTGATATTTTTTGCCTGCATTGGCCTTTCGACCGGGCTTGCCACTGTGCTCGCAGGGGGCAGACAAATAGTCATTCTCGGGGTGCTCGCTATTGTCTTCATGTTCTTACAGAACGGCATGGGAGTGCTCGTAGCCAGCCTGTCGGGCCTTGACCCGGTCGTTGGTGTCGTCGGTGGAACCATCTCGATGGCGGGTGGACCCGGCACTGCAGTCGCCTGGGGCCAGGTATTGCAAACTGATTACGGGATCGATTCCGCTATCAATATCGGCACCGCCTTTGCCACGATGGGTATGGTGCTCGGCGGGCTGCTCGGGGGACCGCTCGCAGCCCGCCTGGTCAACCGTCATCAGTTGCAGTCCCAGGCCGACGTTGATTCAGTACCGGCAATCGGGATGGGAGCGGCCGAAAAACAGGTCGAGATTAATTACGACAGCATGTTGCGTACGATCCTGACCATATTTATTGCGGTGGGCATGGGGTTAACGCTCGACAAGTTATTCAAGTCCGTCAATTTTCAGTTACCGGAATTTGCTGCCTGCATGATTACCGGTATGTTCGTTATCAACCTCGGCCCGAAATTATTACCGATGCTGAACTGGCCCCGGCCCAACCAATCAAAGAGTCTTTCGCTAATGTCTGAATTGTCAGTCAGCCTGGTGCTGGTCATGTCGCTGATGCCAATGAAGTGGTCGGTATTGCTGAATGCCGGCCCGACGATTCTGTTCGTACTCGTTGTTCAGTCTGCTCTCGTGGTGCTTTTTGCGGGGTTTGTCGTGTTTCGTGCGATGGGTGCGAATTACGACGGGGCAGTCATTGCCTCGGGGTATGTCGGTGTTTTTCTTGGCGTGACGTCAACCGGTATGGCCAATGTCTCCGCTGTGACTCAAAACTACGGTGCTTCTCCGAAGGCCATCCTGATGATTCCCCTGTTGGGGGCTTTTCTGGTGGAATTACTCAACCCCTTCGTCGTGCAGTTATTTTTTGGTTGGTTCGGCTAGTCGCGATCCTGAGCTTTTACAACTCACTCGACGGGAAATTACTCGAAAACGAAGATTCGTTTTCTCGCCCCTGCGGGGCGCCTGCAGCGTCCAGACTCTCAATGGGCTTTTGACCCATACTCCCTTAGCAGTGGTGAGAATCTACTGCAAGAAAGGATCTGCAACGCCGAACTCATCAGTATTCCCAGGCACACGGCACAACATTATTCGTTCTTCGGAATCACAACCATGACGTCACGATCCAGATGATTGAGCAGCCATTCGGTCGTCGGTCGGAACAGGATCCCTGAAAGTCGCGGGGAATGAGAAACACCAATGACGACAAGCTCGGCATCGATTTCACCGGCCCATCGTTCGATTTCGGTCTTGAAGTTACCTTCGACCACCGTGACACGCTCTTTTGGAACTTGCGTCCGTTGCGCCAGTTCAGTCGGGCTGGCGTTGTGTTCGGGTTGTTCGTTCACGCTTAGCACGTACAGGGCGCCATGTTGGTAAGAGGCCACTGCGGCAAGCGCAAAACCGAGGGTCTCTTCGAACATCGTTTCGTGTGCGGCGTCGAGTTCCTGCGGACCGACCGCGAGCAGGACATTTCCGGAATGGCTGGATCGCTCAGACTTCGCTAGCATTACCGAGCAAGGCGCGCCGCGGAACAGGCTCCAATCTGAATGCGACAGGGATCGCGTCCGTGAATCCCCAAGAGCATGCGCGTTTTTGATGATGAGGTCGCTGGCCGCCCGCGTGGCAGCCGGGCCGATGGCGCTACGCCAATCCTCATGCCGCTCGACCTCGACATCGACCTTGATTCCCCGTGCTCTGATCGGCTCGACGAGCTCGCCCACCCATTTTTCGTAACCGGCGGTCTCGGCCTCGCTGAATTCTCTCAGGTGCTCCGAATCATCCCTCGCCTCGATACAGAGATATGCATGCAGGCGGGCGCCTGTACTCTTGACGCCTAATACCGCGCGATTCAGAGCCCGTTGATTCTTCGTGGTCGGATCGATTACGGCGAATATTGTGTTGATTTCTGACATTTAGCCCCTCCGTTTGCGCGAATCCGGGCACTACAGTGGACCAGTGCGGAATGAACCTGTTTGTTATTCTAAATCAAACCCCAGCTCTGTTCGCCGCCAAGACGAAAGTAATTAACGTCGATGTATGATTTTTGCGCATATTGGCGGTAACGTTGAATCGAACGGAGGGGACTCTTCGGGGGCTCTCTCCGCCAACCTGAAACGCCCGCTATTGCGGAAGTCGCGACGCGTTTGGGAGGGATAGACTCTAAAACGAAGGCTCGTTTTCTCGCCCCTTCGGGGCGCGCTGCGCGCGTCTAATCTTCCTTTGGAAGATTATCGAACCGAAGGGGTCTCTTCCGATCCTCTCTCCGCCAACCTAAAACGCCCGCTATATTGACGGGATCGGGATCCGTATGGGAGGGATGGACTCGAAAACGAAGGGTCGTTTTCTCGCCCCTTCGGGGCGCGCTGCGCGCGTCTAATCTTCCTTTGGAAGATTATCGAACCGAAGGGGTCTCTTCCGATCCTCTCTCCGCCAACCTAAAACGCCCGCTATATTGAGGGGATCGGGATCCGTTTGAGAGGGATTGACTCGAAAACGAAGAATCGTTTTCTCGCCCCTGCGGGGCGCGCTACGCGCGTCTAATCTTCCTTTGGAAGATTATCGAACCGAAGGGGTCTCTTCCGATCCTCTCTCCGCCAACCTAAAACGCCCGCTATTGCGGGCGCTTTAGGTTGGCGGAGAGAGAGGGATTCGAACCCTCGATGGGCTTTTGACCCATACTCCCTTAGCAGGGGAGCGCCTTCAGCCACTCGGCCACCTCTCCACGGGCAGTAAGGATACCGGTGGCTCCCGGCTGCGTAAACTCCTGGTGAAAATTACTCGTTGCCGCTGGCGATGCGATCCGGGTCGTCCTGTTCTTGTTGGATACGTTGATAAATTTCTTCGCGATGCACTGCGACTTCCTTGGGCGCGTTCACGCCGATTCGAACCTGGTTTCCCTTGATTCCAAGTACGGTGACATTGACCTCGTCGCCGATCATGAGAGACTCACCAACCCGTCTGGTTAATATCAGCATACCCGACCTCCAAACCGACCATCGGCGTGTAATTTATTGTTACCCAAACAGATTTCATGCGTCCGCATCCGTGCTGTTTATTCTTTACGGTCAATCCTGACAGCATGCATTCTATCTGAGCCCCGGCGAAAAATCTTATAAATAAGGTAAATTATCCAGGCGCTCGGGCAGCCAGTGACTGCCCGCCATGAGTGACCGAGCGCTCCGCTATTGGTTGTCGAGTTCAAACTCCGCGTGCAGCGTCCGCACACCGAGTTCGGCGTATTTTTCATCGACAACCACCGAAATTTTGATTTCCGAGGTAGAAATCATCTGGATGTTGATGCCTTCGGCCGCCAATGCCCGAAACGCCCGGCTCGCGATGCCCGCGTGCGAGCGCATCCCGACCCCGACGACGGAGATTTTCACGATCTTGCTGTCTCCCTCGATCGCACGGGCATCAAGGTCGGCTGCGATCTCGTTCAATATCGACGTCGCGAGGTCGAAATCGTTGCGGTGCACCGTGAACGTAAAGTCGGTCGTGCCGTCGGCGCCCATGTTCTGCAGAATCATATCGACTTCGATATTCGCATCGGCGACCGGACCGAGTATCGCGCCGGCAACCCCCGGTCGGTCGGGAACGCCGAGCATGGTCAATTTCGCCTCGTCCCGATTCAGGGTCACGCCGGAAAGTAGCGCTTCTTCCATTATGTTGTCCTCTGAGGTGATGAGCGTACCCGGCCCGTCTTCGAAAGATGACAGAACGCGTAAGGCAACCTGGTATTTGCTGGCGAATTCAACGGATCGGATCTGCAGTACTTTCGCGCCGAGGCTCGCCATTTCGAGCATTTCTTCGTAAGTGACCCGGTCGAGCCGACGGGCTTCGGGTACGAGACGCGGGTCGGTCGTGTAAACACCATCGACGTCGGTATAAATCTGGCATTCGTCCGCGTCGAGCGCCGCCGCGATCGCAACCGCGGTCGTATCCGATCCGCCCCGACCGAGCGTCGTAATATCGCCTTGCTGACTGATACCCTGGAATCCCGCGACGACTGCGATTTCGCCCCGCTTGAGCGTATCGGTGAGACGTTCCCGTTCGATTTCGACAATCCGCGCCTTGTTGTGCGCATTGTCCGTTTCAATTCTGATCTGGCTGCCGGTAAACGATCGCGCGGGCACTCCGATATCGTTCAGAGCCATCGACAACAATGCAATCGTGACTTGTTCGCCCGTCGACAGGAGCACGTCGAGTTCGCGCCCGCGTGGATCGGGATTAATGTCACGGGCGAGCCCCAGCAGCCGATCGGTTTCTCCGGCCATCGCGGAGAGGACAACCACGACGTCATGCCCCGCTGCTCGCGTATCCGCGGCGCGCCGCGCGACCGCCTGAATCCGTTCTGTGTCACGGAGCGACGTACCGCCGTACTTCTGAACGATGAGACTCATGTGGCCATTCCTGTTGATGCCGACACCGGCGTTTACCTGCAGCCGGATCCTCTTGCGACGCTTCGATGCCTGCGAGCACGATTTCGGGAAACCAAAGTGCCGCGAAAGCGGCGCATTCTACAACGAGTCGGTTCGAGTTACCGCTAGCCGGCCTGTTTTTCGACCCAACCCGCAACGCTCTTCAGCGCGGCATCGAGCTTGTCCGGTTCATTGCCGCCGGCCTGCGCCATATCGGGACGCCCGCCGCCCTTCCCGCCGATCTGCTGCGCGACGAAATTAACGAGTTCGCCCGCCTTCAGACGATCCGTTAAGTCCTTCGTGACCCCGGCGATCAACCTGACCTTACCGTCCTCAATCGTTGCCAACACGATAGCGGCAGGTTTCAGCTTGTCTTTCAGACGATCCATGGTGGCGCGTAACGCGGCCACGTCGGCGCCCTCTATCGCTTCGCTCAGGACGTTGACCTCGCCAATCCGAACGACGTTGTCGGCGATATCACCGCTCGATTGCCCCGCCAGTTTTCCCTTCAGTGTCTGAATTTCCTTTTCCTGGGTACGCGCGCGCTCGCTCAGCTGCTGCACTTTCTGCACGATCGCGTCCGGACCGGCCTTGACCAGCTCCCCTACCGCTTTGAGACGCCTCTCGTTGTCCTGTACGCGCTCGAACGACGCCTCGCCGGTGATCCCTTCAATACGGCGAATGCCGGCGGCAACGCCGCCTTCGGACAAGATTTTGAACAGTCCGATGTCACCCGTGCGGGCGGCATGCGTCCCGCCGCACAGTTCGACCGAAAACGAGCCCATCCGCAAGACCCGGACTTCATCGGCGTACTTTTCCCCGAACAATGCAATCGCCCCTGAATCAATCGCATCCGCATAAGCCATCGATTCCACTTCGATCGCATAATTTGCCCTGATTTCGTCGTTGACCCGTTGTTCGATGGTCGCGATTTCGTCGGCATTAACTGCCCCGGGATGCGAAAAGTCGAACCGCAGCCGCTCGGCATCCACGAGCGATCCTTTCTGTTCGACGTGCTCGCCAAGAACCTGGCGCAGCGCCGCATGCAGCAGATGAGTCGCCGAATGATTTAATCGGGTGGCCTGCCGGCGCGCGGCGCCGACAACGGCGTCGACGCGGTCGCCGAGGTTGATCGTTCCGGCACCAACGGTGCCCGTGTGCAGGAACAGACCACCTTGTTTCTGCGTATCCTCGACGGAAAATTCGCCCTCGGCGGATGCCAGTCGGCCGCGGTCGCCGGCCTGTCCGCCGGATTCCGCGTAAAACGGCGTGGTATCGAGCACGACAACGCCGCTGTCGCCCGCCCCCATCGTCGACACCGCTTCGCCTTCCAGAAAAAGGCCTATGATCGACGCCGACTGTTCGGTGGTCTCATAGCCGGTGAATGGTTGCCCGGCACCGATTTCGGCGAGTGCCTGCGCACTGATGGCTGCGCCCTCGCCCGCTGCGCCGAACTGACTCGCGGCGCGAGCGCGTGTCCGTTGTTCTTCCATCGCGGTCTCGTAACCCGGCATGTCGACCGTGAGTCCGCGCTCGCGGGCGATGTCGGCCGTCAGGTCGACCGGAAAGCCGTAAGTGTCGTTCAATTTGAACGCGACTTCTCCGGGGATCGTGTCACCATCGAGCTCGGCGACCGCCGTTTCAAATATCTTCAGTCCCTGATCCAGTGTTTCGGCGAACCGTTTTTCTTCGTTCAGCAATGTGGCTTCGATGTGCTCGCGACTCGACGCCAGTTCCGGTACCGCCTCGCCCATGACGTCTTCGAGTGCACCGACCAGACGAGAGAAGAACGGCTCGGTAAATCCGATTTTGTTGCCATGCCGAACGGCCCGGCGAATGATGCGGCGCAGGACGTAGCCGCGGCCTTCATTCGACGGCGTGACACCGTCCATGATGAGGAACGCGCACGACCGAATGTGATCCGCAATAACCCGCAGCGATGTAATTTCCGCGTCCGGAACCGGAACCCTGTCCTTCACGACGTCGATCAACGAGCGGAACAGATCGATGTCGTAGTTGTTATGTACGCCCTGGAGCACGGCTGCCATCCGTTCCAGTCCCATCCCGGTGTCGACCGACGGTTTTGGTATTGGCGTGAGCTCGCCGTCGGCATCACGTTCATATTGCATGAACACGAGGTTCCATATTTCGACGTAGCGATCGCCATCTTCGTCCGCTGAGCCGGGCGGCCCGCCCGGAATTCCGGGGCCATGATCATAGAATATTTCCGAACACGGCCCGCAAGGACCCGTATCGCCCATCATCCAGAAATTGTCCTTTTCGCCGCAGCGTGAAAACCGCGCGGGATCGACGCCAATATGTTCGAGCCAGATCTTCTCTGCTTCCGCATCCTGCTCGTACACGGTTACCCAGAGTTTCTCCGGCGCTAACCCGAAACGGACGGTTAACAACTCCCAGGCGAATTCAATGGCTTCGGTCTTAAAGTAGTCTCCGAAGCTGAAATTCCCGAGCATTTCGAAAAACGTATGGTGGCGGGCGGTATAGCCAACATTGTCCAGATCGTTATGTTTGCCGCCCGCGCGCACGCACCGCTGGCTCGAGGTGGCGCGGTGAAAACCGCGGTCTTCCTGGCCGAGGAAAATATCCTTGAACTGCACCATGCCGGCGTTCGTGAACAGCAATGTCGGATCATTGCCCGGCACGAGTGAACTGCTGGCAACCCGCTCGTGATTTTTTTCCTCGAAAAATTCGAGGAACGCGGTGCGGATGTCGGACGTATTCATGTTCGTTACAGGTCGCTGTTTAACACGCGTGTGATTTGATCGGTTGTGAACCCGCGTTGCTGAAGAAACCGTGCCTGCCTGGCGTGTTCACGATAATCCTGTGCGACGGTGTTGAACTTTTTACACCAGGCCGAGTGCACGTACTCACTCCAGTCGACATCGAGTTCATCAAACACCTCGCGCGCAAGGGACTCATCGATTCCGCGCTGACGCAACTCCGCGCCGATTTTTACCGGCCCGTAGCCGCGACCAATACGGTAGTTGACATAGGACTCGGCGAAGCGCCGGTCATCGAGCAGCCGCTCGCCGACGAGCCGATCGAGTTCGAGTTGGATGTCCGGTTCGTTGTACCCCTTCGCCGAAAGCTTGCGGACCAATTCGCCGCGCGAATGCTCCCGACGCGCAAGCGCGGCGACCGCGGTCTCCCGGATCCGCCGCGCCGTCTCTTCGCTCAGGCCTCTGCCTCCATTTCCGATTCCGCTTCGTCGGTTGCGTCAGCCCCTTTTCCCCCGGTTTCGGGCAATGCAATGGCGCGTATCGCCGCATCGATCTCGGCGGCCATTTCCGTGTTTTCTTTCAGCAGCAGGCGGACGTTGTCCTTGCCCTGCCCCAGCCGTTCACCCCGGTAGCTGTACCAGGCACCGGTTTTTTCAATTAACCCGTGAGCCACGCCGAGTTCGACCAATTCGCTTTCGAGAGAAATGCCCTCGTTGTAGAGAATGTCGAAATTTGCCTGCTTGAACGGCGGCGCGACCTTGTTTTTTACGACTTTGACCCGGGTTTCATTGCCGATCACCTCGTCACCGCGTTTCAGCGACCCGGTTCGTCGAATATCGAGACGAACCGACGAGTAGAATTTCAATGCGTTACCGCCGGTGGTCGTTTCCGGGTTTCCGAACATGACCCCGATTTTCATGCGGATCTGGTTGATGAAAATCACGAGCGTATTCGCGCGCTTGATATTACCGGTCAGCTTGCGCAGCGCCTGTGACATCAGTCGTGCCTGCAAACCAACGTGATGGTCGCCCATGTCGCCTTCAATTTCGGCTTTTGGGGTCAACGCCGCGACGGAGTCAACAACCACAATATCAACAGCGCCGGAGCGCACGAGCATGTCCGTGATTTCAAGCGCCTGTTCACCCGTGTCGGGCTGGGAGACGAGGAGATCTTCGATGTTGACCCCGAGACGTTCGGCGTATTGCGGATCGAGCGCGTGTTCCGCATCGACGAACGCTGCCGTGCCGCCCTGTTTCTGAATTTCTGCCACGACGTGCAGGGTCAGGGTCGTTTTCCCGGACGATTCCGGACCATAGACTTCAACGACCCGACCCTTCGGCAAACCGCCGACGCCAAGCGCGATGTCCAGGCTCAGCGAACCCGTGGATACGACCTCGATGTTGCGGATCGACCCGGGGTCGCCCATTCGCATAATCGATCCGGTGCCAAACTGCTTTTCGATTTGTGCAAGCGCCGCTCCTAGCGCTTTCTGGCGGTTTTCGTCCATTCGTTCTCCCCCGCAATAATTCCAGCGTTACAAAGAGATCCCCGGCCTTGTTTTGCGGCATCACCGCGGGTCGGTCAGGGTATCTGGTAAGCGCAGAATTATCGCACAGATGAGGCTTTCGTTTAATCGAATCCGGGCAATTTCCGGTTCCGCCGGGACCGAGGATGCGGGATCGGTGCGGGCGCGGGTGAATGTGCTGTGCGAACGGGAAATTCCCCGTCATCGGCGCGCTCCGGCACGCCTGTTTCGTTCCGGGAAGGGCGAAATTCCCGGCGACCGATGCGCCACTTAGCGCATCAACCTCCGGTTTCGAGCAACTCGATCAACCCGTCGAGCGCGACCGCGACGGTTTGCTCTCTGACCCGCTGACGATCACCGTCAAAACGGCAACAACGGGTTATCGGCGGCTGCTCGCCGAGACACCAGCCAAACCACACCGTACCGACCGGTTTCTCCGCGCTGCCGCCCGCAGGCCCGGCGACCCCGGTCACCGCAACGGCGATATCTGCGCCGGCAGCCGCAAGCGCGCCGGCTGCCATTTCGCCCGCCGTCTCGCCGCTCACAGCGCCGTGATCGGCGAGCGTTCCGGCCGCAACGCCGAGCATGTCCATTTTTGCTGCGTTCGAATAAGTCACATAACCGCGGTCGAACCAATCGGAGCTGCCGGCGATCGCCGTAATGCTTTGTGCGATCCATCCGCCCGTGCACGATTCGGCGGTGACCACGTGCCGATGTTTTGCAAGCAGCAATTGGCCGAGCGTTGCCGCACGAGCATCGAGGGCCGCAATATCGGGACCCGACATCTAGCGACGCTCGCGAAAGAATGTCCGCAGCAATGCCGCGCAGGGTTCAGATAATATCCCCCCGGTGACATCGATGCGGTGGTTGAATTGCGCTTCGTCGAGCACGTTGATCACGGAACCGGCCGCGCCGGTATTCGGATCGTAGGCACCGAATACGAGCCGTTCGATACGCGCATGCAACATCGCCCCGCTGCACATAGCACACGGTTCGAGCGTCACATAGAGTGTCGCGCGATGCAGACGGTAATTGCCGCAGCGGGCGGCGGCATCGCGCATGGCGATGATTTCCGCATGCGCAGTCGGGTCGCACGTCCCGATAGGGCGGTTCGATCCCTCGCCGATCACCTCGCCGTCGGCAACGATAACCGAACCGACCGGGACTTCACCGGCCGCGTCAGCTTCATGCGCAAGATCCAGGGCGCGGTTCATCCAGACCGCGTCGTCGTCGACGGCTGCCGGTGAAATTGCGGTTACTCCCACTCGATGGTCGCCGGCGGTTTACCCGAAATATCGTAGGTGACCCGCGAAATGCCATCGACTTCGTTGATGATGCGGCCGGACACTTCATCGAGAAATTCGTAGGGCAGATGCGCCCAGTGGGCCGTCATAAAATCTATCGTCTCGACGGCGCGCAGGGCAATGACGTAGTCGTAACGTCGCGCGTCGCCCTGCACGCCGACGGATTTCACCGGGAGAAACACCGCAAATGCCTGGCTCACCGAGTCATACAGATCCCATCGCCTGAGTGCATCGATGAAAATTGCGTCGGCACGACGCAGGTTATCCGCGTACTGCTTGTTGACGGCGCCCAGTATCCGCACCCCGAGACCGGGACCGGGAAACGGGTGTCGATAGACCATGTGTGCCGGCAGGCCTAGCTCAACGCCGAGTTTGCGCACTTCGTCCTTGAATAAATCGCGCAGCGGCTCGATCAATTTCAGATGCATGTCGTCCGGCAGACCACCGACATTGTGGTGCGACTTGATCACGTGCGCTTTGCCGGACCCGGCAGCCGCGGACTCGATGACATCGGGATAAATCGTTCCCTGCGCCAGCCATTCCACCGCGTCGAGCGCGCGCGCCTGCTCTTCGAATATCTCGATAAAGATGCGGCCGATTATTTTCCGCTTTGCCTCCGGATCGTCGACGCCGGCGAGTTCATCGAGGAAGCGGTCTTCCGCATCCACGCGGATAACGTTAACACCCATGTGTTCGTTAAACGTTGCCATGACATCGTCTGCTTCATTCAGCCGTAGCAGCCCGTTGTCGACGAATACACACACGAGCTGGTCACCAATCGCCTCGTGCAACAGCGCGGCGACGACCGATGAATCCACGCCACCGGAGAGCCCGAGCAGGACCCGGCCAGGACCGACTTTTGCGCGCACGGCGCTGATCGCATCACTCGCGATGTTCGAAGCGGTCCACAACCCGTCGCAACCGCAGATATCGTGGACAAACCGGCTCACGATGCCCGCCCCCTGTTTCGTGTGGGTCACTTCGGGATGAAACTGGAGTCCGTAGAAACCACGCGCTTCATCGGCGATACCTGCAATGGGTGCACTGTCGGTCGAAGCGATCAGCTTGAAGCCTTCGGGCAATTCGGTGACATGATCGCCATGGCTCATCCACACGTCGAGCAGGCCATGTCCCTCGTCGTTTTCGGCGTCCTGCAGGTCCCTGAGGAGGCGGCTGTGGCCGCGCGCACGCACGCGAGCGTAGCCGAATTCCCGCACATTCGCCGCCGCGACGGCGCCGCCGAGTTGGCTGGCCATGGTCTGCATGCCGTAACAGATGCCGAGCACCGGCACGCCCAGTTCGAACACGACCGACGGCGCCCGGAAATCGTTATCGAACGTCACGGATTCCGGACCGCCGGACAACACAACACCCTTGGCGCCGAATCTGCGCACAGCATCCGGCGTCGTATCGAACGGTTTGATTTCGCAGTAGACGCCGGCTTCGCGTACACGACGGGCGATCAGTTGCGTGTACTGAGACCCGAAATCGAGTATCAGGATCCGATCGGCATGAATATCCTGCACGGGCGCCGGATCTTGCGGCACCGGGTTTTCCCGGTCAGCGGCGCTGGCTTCAGTCGACGCGGTAATTGGGCGCTTCCTTTGTGATTTGGACGTCGTGGACGTGGCTTTCGCGCATACCGGCGGGAGACACCCGCAAAAAACGGGGCTTCGTGCGAAACTCCTCGATATTCCTGCAACCCGTGTAGCCCATCGCCGCGCGCAATCCGCCAAGCATCTGCAGCACGATCGCGCTGAGAGCACCCTTGTACGGAACCCGTCCTTCAATCCCTTCGGGGACGAGCTTTTCAATCTCGCCGGCTTCCTGAAAATACCGGTCCGATGACCCGTGCGCCTGTGACATCGCGCCGAGCGAGCCCATGCCGCGGTATGACTTGTACGAGCGTCCCTGATACAGCTCGACCTCGCCGGGCGCTTCTTCCGTGCCCGCGAACAGGCTGCCTATCATGACGGCGTGCGCGCCGGCGACCAGTACCTTGGCGATGTCGCCGGAGTAGCGGATCCCGCCGTCGGAAATCAGCGGTACACCGGTGCCGGCAAGCCGCTCGGCAACTTCCGCCACGGCAGATATCTGCGGCACCCCGACGCCGGTGACAATCCGCGTGGTACAGATCGAACCCGGTCCGATGCCGACCTTGACGGCGTCGACCCCGGCCGCGACGAGCGCTTCAGCCGCGTCCCCGGTGGCAATGTTGCCGCCGATGACCTGGATATCGGGATAACTGCTCTTGACCCACTTAATCGTGTCGAGGACCCCGCGTGAATGGCCATGCGCGGTATCAACCACGATCACATCGACGCCGGCTTCGAGCAGCGCGTCGACGCGTTCATGCGTGCCCATCCCCGTACCGACGGCGGCGCCAACCCGGAGTCTCTGGTCGGCATCTTTACACGCATTCGGAAATTCGTCGGCCTTCTGTATGTCTTTCACCGTGATCATGCCGCGCAATTCGAAGCCGCCGTTGACCACGAGCAGCTTCTCGATCCGGTGCTTGTGCAACAGCCCGATAATCTCGTCCTTTTCCGCGTCCTCACCGACGGTCACGAGCCGCTCCTGCGGGGTCATGATTTCGCTGACGGGCTCGTCGAAGCGGGTTTCGAAGCGCAGATCGCGGCTCGTGACGATACCGACCAGCGTATCGCCGTCGACGACCGGGACGCCGGAAATCCGCCGCGCGCGGGTCAGGGCAAGGACGTCCCCGATACTCATTTGCGGGGATACCGTAATCGGGTCTCTGATCACCCCGCTTTCGAACTTTTTGACCTCCGATACCTGTGCGGCCTGCTCGGCCAAATCCATATTCTTGTGAATAACACCGATCCCGCCGGCCTGCGCCAGCGTGATCGCGAGTTTTGCTTCGGTCACCGTGTCCATCGCCGCGGACGCGAGCGGTATCTGCAAATCAATCTCGCGCGTGAGACGCGACCCGAGCTGAACCTCCCGGGGCAGGACATCGGAGTAATCGGGTGCAAGCAGGACGTCGTCAAAGGTCAGCGCTTCGCCGGAAATGCGCATGGTGATCGGTGATCCCATAGAATAGAGAGAACGGATTATATGGGCTGGCTTTGCCCCGGTAAACGAACGTTGACAAACGAATTACGGATCCGCCCGCGCGAGAAAAACGCGGCGCGGGATATTTACACGGTCTCCCGATTAAACGGGGAGGCACGGGCACTGGTGGAGCGGCAATTCGGCACGATCTGGATCGAAGGCGAACTCTCCAATCTCGCCCGCCCCCGTTCCGGGCACTGGTATTTTTCGCTGAAGGATAGTGCGGCCCAGGCGCGCTGCGCGATGTTTCGTTCGCGCAACGGACTCGTCGGATTTGCTCCGCAAGAGGGCATGCATGTTCTGGCCCGCGCCCGCGTGAGTATGTACGAGCCCCGCGGCGAATTTCAGCTCATCGTCGAGCAACTGGAGGTTGCGGGCGAAGGCATGCTGCGGATGAAGTTCGAACAGCTGAAGCGGCAGCTCGCCAGCGAAGGCCTGTTCGATCCCGAGGCCAAACTGGAACTGCCGTGGTGGCCACAGCAGATCGGTGTCATTACCTCGCCGAGCGGTGCCGCCGTGCGTGACATTGTGAGCGTGCTCAGGCGGCGTAATCCGGCCATCGGGGTCGTCATTTATCCGGCCGCCGTGCAGGGCGCACGCGCGGCTCCGGAAATCGTCCGTGCCCTCGCCCTCGCGAACGACCGCGCGGAGTGCGACGTGTTAATTGTTGGCCGGGGCGGCGGGTCGCTGGAAGATCTGTGGGCGTTCAATGAGGAAGTTGTCGCCCGCGCAATATTCGCATCGACGATCCCGATCGTCGCGGCCGTCGGCCACGAGATCGATTTTACGATTGCCGACCTCGTCGCCGATGTCCGCGCCCCGACCCCGTCAGCAAGCGCCGAGCTATGTTCGCCCGACCGCGCGGACACCCTGCGCGTACTCGCGGGGCTGCAACAACGCCTCGCCGGCGCGTTCGGTGGGGCACTCACCGAGGCGAACAACGAACTCAGACATTTGCGTGCACGGCTGCAGCACCCGGGAAGACGACTCGAGCAATACCACCAGCGCATCGATGAGTTAATGCAACGGTTGCCGACGGCACTCGCGACCGGCGTCCAGTTACGCCGCGGACGGGTCACGGCTCTCGACGCCCGGCTCCGCGCCTGCAACCCACGACATAGGGTCGCTGCGATGGAGAACCGGGTTGCCGCCGCCGGGCAGCGGTTGCAGGCTGCCATGGCGTCGCAACTCCAATCGCGTCGGGCCGCCGTCGACGAAAACCTCCGCGCGCTCGGCGCGGTCAGCCCGAGGGCCACCCTGTCACGCGGGTACGCCATACTGACCGGTACGGACGGCCGCATCGCACGGGATGCGAACGACTATGCACGCGGTGATTCTCTCGACGCGACCCTCGCGCACGGCAGACTCGCGCTGACAGTCGAACGCACCGAGCCCGAAGCTGCGGTCGCCGCGCCGGAATCTGACAAAGGACCGGCAGGCGACCCCTGAACCGGCCATCTGTCGAATTCGCAGCACCTCAGTAGCGCAACGCGTAATAAACGAGCCCGATCCATTCGTGTAATACCGCACGCGTTCCCCACAACGCGGACGCCGACGGCAACCAGTCGAAAAACCCGTAGGAAATGTCTTTCCCGCTCGAAAAAGCGGTCGGCGCCGGCGTGACCTGAAATCCGGCGCGGACGAACGCGCGTGCGGCCCGCTTCATGTGGCTGCCATGGGTGACAAGAACAATGCGATCGACCGGGAGCAATTCACGAAGATATTGGGCGTTCTGGGCCGTGTTCCGGCTCTTCGTCTCGACCCATTCGACCGGCGTGCCGAACTCGTCTCGCAAGGTGTCCGCCATCAATACGCCAATCGGGATTTCGTCGTCGCCGAATACCGATCCACCGGTCACCGCGATCGGTATTTTCAGACGACGGTGAAGCGACGCGCCGTAGCGGACGCGAACGAGCGTATCCGCGCGCAGCGTATCGTGCCCTCCATATTCCGGTGCCTCGGTAATGCGGCCGCCCGCAAGCACGACGATCGCCTCTGCGTCACCGACAGCGGCCGGGGTCAGTGCGGGATGCACTTCAAGGGTGCGCGCCATCCATGCTGCAAACCACGGCGTACATGCCAACCACAGGGACGCCAACGCCAGCGCAAAAACGATGCGCCGGCACCGCCGCAGCCTGGCCGGGAGCAGCAGTGCCAGCAAGATGCCGAACAGATTGGCGCTCGGGGGCAAAACCAGCGCTTTGAGTACGTATCCGGTCAGTATTTCCATCGTGCGCGTGTGCCGTGGCGGCTACGGACGGTTACCTCGTGGCCAGGATCCGGTCGAGGTATCACGGTTAGCCGGAGGTTTGTCGGTCGCATCGTTGCCCGCCGGCTCAGGGAGACACTCGTCACTTTCGCCCTGAACACCGCTGCCGGGACGACGCTCGATGCGGATATCGTCGATGCCGGTGTACAGCGCATCCACCAGCGGCGACAGCAACAGCCGCGCTGCCTCGGCACAGTCGACGGTGATTCCGAGATCGCGCAAACGTGTGACGGCAAGCCCGCGATACCCGCACGGGTCGATCCGGGTGAACGGCTCAAGGTCGACATCGACGTTCAGCGACAGCCCGTGATAGGAAATGCCACGGCGGATCCTGAGGCCGAGTGCCGCGATCTTCGCCTCCTCGACATAGACGCCGGGGGCCCCGGTGCGGCGCGCGGCAGTGACGCCGAGGGTGCCGAGCATCGCGATAATCCCGGATTCGATGCGCCGGACGAGTTCGCGCGGTCCGATCGCGGCGCGGCGCAAATCCATCATGATGTAGACGATCAGCTGGCCGGGCCCGTGGAACGTCACCTGTCCGCCGCGATCACTCTGGACGACCGGAATATCCCCGGGCTCGAGAACATGCACGGCACGCCCACCCTGGCCCTGGGTAAAAACCGGGTGGTGCTGCAGGAACCAGAGTTCGTCGGCCGTGGTGTCGTCGCGCGAATCGACCCGTGCGCGCATGCGTTTTAACGACCACTCGTAATCGACGACGTCAAAGCGACGGACGACGAGATTCATAGAACCATGAGTATCCGTTCGTGGCCGCTGAGTTCACGGTACAGACCGTCGAGTTGTGCCTGGTCGCGCGCTTCGAACGTGACCGTCACGGATGTGTATTTGCCGTTTCTGCTGGGGCGGATCGCGACCGCGCCCTCGTTGATATCACCCACGTGACTGATCACGATGCCAACAACAAGCGCGTCGAAATCATCGGCCGCCAGGCCCATCGCCTTGATCGGGAATTCACACGGAAATTCAAATCCGGTGGCCTGGTCGCTATCTTCGTCTGACACGCTCTGCTTCGGGATCCGGTTTACTGAGCTTTCATTCTAGCGCCATTCCGGGGCTGCTTCAGAGAATCGGCCGGTTGGGATCATCCCGATTGAGCGGCGCTTTACGAAAAATCGCGAATATCCGCGATATGCCGACGGGCGCCGAATTGTAAACAAATTGAATGATGCGGCCGCTATAGCTAGCGGGGACGGGAGCGCTTGCTAGACTCGGGCACTGTGAATATTCAAATTCGGTTAGTCATGCGAAAATCGTCTACTATTAAACCAGTTACGGTGCCATCTCGAACGAACAGGGGGACTGCGCGTTGACGGATATTCTGTTTGCCGTATTTTACGTCGTCGCGATTGCGGTCGTGATTCTTCATTTCACAGGCTGGCTCGAAGACCACAACATGGAGTGGCTGGTTTTTGTCATGGCCGTGCTCGTCTTCCCGGTCGTTATTTTCCTCTAACGGTCACGTTTCGCCGCTAAACCCCTGCCCGGAAGTGGTCGGGCTACCGGGCAAGCAGTTTCGGTCGCTGGTGAGCGATGAGCCGACCGCACGACTCGTGTGGCGTCGGGGCGGCATCAATTGCGAACACGTAGACACCGGCCGTCGGCATGATCTTCGAGAACTCTGTTCGCAGCCTGATACCCGGGTCACAAAATTCGACAAATTCCTGAATGCCGGGATTGTGCCCGACCAGCATCCAGTGCTCCGCCGGGGGATGCTCCAGACACCGGATCAAGGTGTGCAAATCAGCGAGATACAGGGCCTCGTCGAAAGTAATCGGGGTAGCGCCTAATTCGGCCCCCACTAACTCCGCTGTTTGAGAGGCCCGCAGTGCCGCCGAACTGACGATATGGGTTGGCGCAATCGATTGTTTTAAAAGCCATTTTCCGATTATCTTGGCGTCGCGCTTGCCGCGCGGCGCGAGCGGCCGCTCGAAATCGGTGCGCGCCGGGGCGTCCCATTCGGATTTAGCGTGGCGCATGACAACGAGATTTTGCGCTTGCATCGCTTTCGGTCTCCACAATAGTGAACTCCGTCGCAGCGCGGCATTCCGGACTTGCCGCACCAGGACCCACTGTCTATATACACCGTGGTTCCGTTAAACGACAACTCCATCCGGCGGGCGACTGAATAAATCGGCGCCGCTACCGATAACTCATTATGATGCACGCGCTAGTTGTACCTGAAGCGGTCGCCGAGACCGAAAATCCCTCCTATGAGGCCACGCTCGACCTTGCCGCACTCGCACAGGTCGCCCGCGGCGAGCGGGTGGAAGTCGAGCGTATCGGCGACAAGACCCTGGAGTTATTCGAGCAGACCGTGAAACTGGTCGACGAACAACCCGTGGTCGAGCAGATGCCCGATGGTCAACCGGTCGATCCGAACAGGTTCGTGCCGGAGCACAGCGACTTGCGCCAGCGATTCCTGTTCGCCGAAACGCTGGGGAGCTACTCGACCCTGCACGATTTGCTCGACGGGTACTCGCCCGCCCACCGCCTGTCACTGGATTTCGAAGAGAAGGCCCGTATGGCGCGGCTCTCGGAACTCGAAGTTGCCGCACTTGAAGATTACGGGGTGCAAATCCATGACGCCCTGATCCACGCCAACGAGTACCTGCTCACCAATGATTCGAGCGGGTACTCCGCCGATGAGCTGCAGGAGCTCAATACGATCCTCCTTGAGGCGCGATCGCGGTTCGACACGGTCAATTCGATACTCGGCACGCAGCTGATTTACGAAATCGAAGACGGCGTTCGCCAACTGTATGCCTTTCAGGACAAGATCCGTTCCGTGCAACGGTCCATCGACGGAATATTTCTGGTTGACCATGAAGTCATGTTCATGCCGACGAACGACCTCGTCAGGATCGTCAATAACCTGTTTAAAGCGGTCGGTAACCCCTATGTCGCCGAACATATTGATGGGATTCTCCTGCTGGCAGCGCGCAATTTGTTGATCCAGTCGGTTTCGTTTTACTCCTACTACGGCAAGCAGCAGATCTACACGGCCTTCAAGCGTAACCAGTCGACCGTGAACCGGAGCATGATCACCCACCATGTCCGCAGCGAAATCCGCAAACTGTTTCGCGCCTGCATGACTGGTAACAGGCTCGTTTTAAAGCGTGTGATGAACGATGCCGAGCGCGAATTCGAAATCTCCGTCGACGCCATTCGCGACGAGGCCGAGCGCTCGGCTGTCGCCGTGGTCAGTCGGCTGATCCCTGAACCTGTCGAACTCCCCCCCGAGCCCGAGAAAACCCTGATGCAACGCATCTCCAGCTGGTTATTCCGATAAATCGACCAGCACTGTAAGATGGCCCCCGAAGGATCACCAAGGGGGAGTGAATACAGCGATGCGACCAATGCGCGCCAGCGTCGAGCTACTTCGGGAGGTTCCAATCTTTGCGAGCCTGAGCGAAGGTGAGCTCAAGGAAATCATAGCGTCGCCCGACAACGGAATCGTCGAATTCAAACCGCTCGACCACATCATCGAAGAAGATGAATTCGGGGATTGCATGTTCATCATCCTCGAGGGCGCAGTCGATGTCCGGATCAAGGCCGTGGGAGGGCGCGAAATTACGATCGCGACCCTGAAAACGGGCGAATTTTTCGGCGAACAAGCCCTGCTGCCCGGCGCGACCGGCAAGCGCAACGCGAGCGTGCGGGCGTTGCAGACCAGCCGTCTGTTCAAAATCACGAAAAAGGACGTCGCGCTCGGGATCTCTCAGGAGGAGGAATTCACGACCTCGCTCGAACATATCGAGGATGCGCCGGACGAAGAGCGCGTGCGTATGCTGATCCGCAGCGTGCGCCTGTTTCGTTCCCTGTCGAAGAAAGACCTTGACCGGATCGAGTCATGGACCGAGGTGGTGTCCTACGACCCCGGCGACATTATCGTTCGCGAAGCAGAGGACGGCGATTTCATGTACATCGTACTGGATGGATCAGTCGAAGTATTTGTCATCGACGATGACGGGCAAATCGTCGTGCTGTCCGAATTATTCAAGGGCAACTATTTCGGTGAGCAAGCGCTGCTGCCGGAAGGCACGGGCAAACGCAACGCGAACGTTCGCGCGAACGGGGCGTCCACACTCGTGAAGGTCGCAAAAAAATATTTTCAATTGATCGTCAATCACGACAACAAACTGATGCTGGCGCTAAAGGCTATCGGCGAAGCGCAGCAGGCAAAAATCGTCAACGCGATCGGCCAGTCTTTCGATTGGTAACCCGCAGGACCCCGCCCCGGCGTGAGAAGTGCTCTCGCCCGCTTTTCCAACTCGACCGCCAGGACAATGTCGAACGAGATGACGGAATACCATGCGCGCGCTCGAAATTCGTAACCTGACGAAAACCTACCGTGGCGGCGTGCGCGCGCTCGCGAGTATCGACCTCGATGTGGAAGAAGGCGAGTTCTTTGCATTGCTTGGCCCCAACGGGGCCGGGAAGTCGACGACGATCGGGATCGTGTCGTCGCTCGTACGCAAGAGCGCCGGCACAATTCGTATCTTCGGTATCGATACGGACGATGACTTCCCGAAGGCAAAATCAATGATCGGACTGGTACCGCAGGAGCTGAACTTCTCGCAGTTCGAATCCGTCTCGGAGATCGTGCTGAACCAGGCCGGCTATTACGGAATACCGCGCGAACTCGCCGTGGTGAAAGCGCGCACGTACCTTGAAAAGCTCGGTCTGTGGGAGAAACGCGACGAGCCGTCGCGCAACCTGTCAGGGGGCATGAAACGCCGCCTGATGATAGCGCGCGCGCTGATACATGAACCGAAGCTACTGGTCCTTGATGAACCTACCGCGGGGGTCGACATCGAACTTCGCCGCTCGATGTGGGATTTCCTGCGCGAACTGAACGACGCAGGCACGACAATCATATTGACCACGCATTACCTGGAAGAAGCGGAGCATTTGTGCCGCAACATCGCGATCATCGATGACGGCGAGATCATCGAAAACACGACGATGAAAGGTCTGATCGCAGGCCTGCACGCCGAAGTATTTCTGCTCGACCTGACCACCCCGGTATCGGCGCCGCCAAATGGCGGCAATTTCAGGTTCCGGATGATCGATGAAACCCGCCTGGAGGTCATCGTCGACAAGACTCAGGAAGTGAACGACGTGTTCGAATACCTGACCGCACAGGGGATCAGGGTTTCGAGTATGCGCGGTAAAGCCAACCGCCTCGAAGAACTGTTCGTTAAGCTCGTCCACGACAATGACTGACGGCACACCACACGACTACGCGACCGTCGAATTAAAAAATCGAAACCTTGTCGCGTTCAAAACCATTTTTTCGAAGGAACTCGCGCGATTTCTCCGCATCTGGCTGCAAACCATATTGCCGTCGGCGATCACCATGACGCTGTATTTCATCATTTTCGGTAACCTGATCGGATCCCGCATCGGCGAGATGGGCGGGTTTAATTACATGCAATACATCGCGCCGGGCATCATCATGATGGCCGTCATTACAAATTCCTATTCGAATGTTGTGTCGTCGTTTTTCGGCGCAAAATTCCAACGGCACATCGAGGAAATCCTCATCGCACCCGTGCCGAATTCGCTCATTCTCGCTGGTTATGTGCTCGGCGGCGTCGCCCGTGGCTTAATCGTCGGGGTCGTTGTCACCGTGGTAGCGTTGTTCTTTACTGATATCCAAATCCATTCCTATCCCGTAACAATCGTCGTCGTCGCACTGACGGCCCTGCTGTTTTCGATCGGCGGGTTCATCAATGCGATATTCGCGCGAAAGTTCGACGACATCTCCATCGTTCCGACGTTCGTGCTCACGCCGCTGACGTATCTCGGCGGCGTATTCTATTCAATCGATCTGCTGCCGGAGCCCTGGCGAACGGTGTCGTTGGGAAACCCCGTGCTGTACATGGTTAACGCGTTTCGGTACGGCTTCCTCGGGGTCAGTGATATCGGTCTCGGCACGGCCTTCGCCGTTATTCTTGCATTTACCGCCGGGTTTTTCGTCTTCGCACTGTATCTGCTCGAACGTGGCGTCGGCCTGCGTACCTGAACACGGCGACCCGACCCCCTCCGAGCGGCTAGCGGGTGGCTTTATAGGCCTGGTATTTCGCCCGCGTATCGAGAAACACGGGCCCTACGGTTCCGTTGCCGACGACATCGCCGTCAAGACGGGTAACCGGCACGAGTTCCCGACCGGAACTCGTCACCCAAACCTCATCGGCGTTCCTTAACTCCTGCACTGACACGGGCTCCTCGGCGACCCGTGGGTCGAGTTCTACCAGCAAATCCCGGGTGATTCCGGGCAGAATCAGGGGCGACAGGGGTGGCGTCTTAATGCGGCCCCCCGAGACGACGAAGATATTGCTCGCTGCCCCTTCGGTAACGTAGCCGTCGCGGATCAGAATGGCTTCCTGGGCGCCGCGTTGCGCCGCTTGTGCGCGCGCGATCACATTGGGCAACAGCGACGTCGTCTTGATATCGCACCGCTGCCAGCGTTGATCCTCGACCGTCACGGCATCGATTGGCGAGACGTCGCGCGGCACCTGCAGCGGCGAGGACATCGCGAAAACCGTCTGCGCGACGGGGGACGCGAGGACGTGGTCTCGGGGCGCCACACCGCGTGTAACCTGGATATACAGTGTTTGATCGCCCGCCCCGTTCTCGGCCACGAGGCGATCGGATAATTCGATCCATTCCGAACGCGACAACGGATCGTCCATCAGGGCCGCGGCGAGGCTGGCACGAAGCCGATCGAGGTGGTGCGGCAATCTGAAGGGTTTACCGTTAAACACCGGCACGACTTCGTAAATCGCGTCGCCGAAAATAAAACCGCGATCAAGCACGGAAACCCTGGTGTCAGCCAGTGCCTGATAGTTGCCATTGAGGTAGCAGATTGACGATTCCATACGTGCTGTTTCGCGGTGACGATGTCGAAGTTGTGTTTACATTTATTCGAGCCGCATTTTGACTTCGTCGATGGCCCGCGAAAAGAACGACCCCGACGCGACCGCAGTCGCAGCGACCAGCGGCGCCGAGGCAACCTCCACGCCCTCGAACTTCAATACGAGTTGTCCGACGACTTGCTGCGCCTCGATCGGGGCCTGTAGTGCGTTCGCGATTTCCGCGGACGCTTCGACGGCGTCATATTTTCCACGAGGTATCGTCGCGTACAGCGGTTCTGCCACGGTCAGCTCAATCGTGTCCGCCTCGCCCTTCCAGACTTTTCGTGCCGCAACCTTGTCTCCCGGGGCATAGATTTTCCGCGATTCGAAAAAACGAAATCCATAGTTCAACAAGGCCTGGCTGGCCTCCGTACGTGCGGCGTCGGAGTCCGCCCCCATCACGACCGCGACGAGCCGCATATCGCCGCGCCGCGCGGATGATACGAGACAATATCCCGCCGCTTCCGTATGCCCGGTTTTAAATCCGTCAACCGAAGGGTCGCGCGCCAATAGCCGGTTGCGATTGTGTTGACGGATCCCGGCGTAGGTATATTCCTTTTCCGAGAAGCGAGCGTACTCGTCCGGGTAATCCCGAATGTATGCTGCGGCAAGTTTTGCCAAATCCCCCGCCGTCGAATACGTGGATGGATCCGGCAGGCCGGTGCTGTTGGCGAAACTCGAGTTCGCCATACCGAGCCGTTCCGCATGTTGGTTCATTACCGATGCGAAAACGCTCTCGGCCCCGGAAATATATTCCGCTAGGGCGACACTCGCGTCGTTTCCGGACTGAATAACAATGCCCTGCAGTAACTCTTCAACCGAGACCTGCTTGTTGACCTCGATAAACATTCGTGAACCTTCCATACGCCACGCTTTCTCGCTGACGGTCGTCACGTCATCGAGCGCGATTGCGCCACTGCCGATTGCTTCGGCCGCGACGTAAGACGTCATGATTTTCGTAATACTTGCGGGCTCGGCGCGCTCATCTGCATTGAATTCCGCGATCGCCGTCCCGGTTGCGAAATCGACGAGAATAAACGAGCTGACATCGAGCTTGGGTGGCGCCGGCACGCCGGGGAAGGTCACCGCGGCAACGTTGCCTGACAGGGCGGTGATTACGAATAAAGCGAGCGCTCTGGCTGAAATAATCGTTGAATAATGCATCGGCATAAAAATTGACTGGTTGTTCACGATGGTGCCGGAGTCGAAGCACCAGCGGCGAAAGGACGAATCGAGTCGTGCCGGTCCCTGTACCCGTGATAAATCATGTCGTTATCCTCCGGGGTGGCCAACTCGTTTCAGCGACTCACGCGCGCAGACACGCATTCATAATCGGCTCGCTACGACAAGGTGCCCGGTTGATCGGCTGCCGCCGTTGATAGGGAAGATCACCGGATCGACTGCGCATTCTACCCGGTGTCGATACAAAAACATCGATACCATCCACCGGATGGCGCCTAGTTCATCACGAAATGATGTTGGTCGATGCCAAGGCCAAAAAGCGTCGCTACGAGCTGATCAGCCGAATCGACCGTGGCAATCGGGCCGACCTGAACGCGATAAATGGGCTGACCGTTCTCACTTGATTCCGAGACGCGAACGCGATCGGCGAGGTATTTTCCTACTTCAGCCGACAAACGTTCCGCATTGGGGCGCTCACTGAATGCGCCAATCTGGAGAAAAAGGCTGTGCGATTCCTGCTCGGCGGCGGATTCGTCGCCGGAGGCCCGGGCAGCGACTTTGGGACTGCTCACGGACTCGACTTCGACAAAACCCGTGCCCTGTTCCGCGAGGCCCAGTTTCACTGCGGCAGCGTAAGATAAATCGATGATTCGATTGTCATGAAACGGCCCGCGATCGTTAACCTTCAATACCGCCGTGCGCCCGTTCTCGAGATTAGTGACCTTCACGTACGTCGGTAGCGGCAATGCCTTGTGTGCCGCGGTCATCTGGTACATGTCGTAGGTTTCACCGCTCGATGTACGCCGTCCATGAAATTTCTTGCCGTACCAGGATGCGACGCCGCGCTCGCGAAATCCCTGGCTCGATTTCAACGTGTAATAGCGTTTGCCGAACACCTCGTAGGAAGCAGGGTTGCCGTAACGACTGCGCGGTTCTTCGCGAACGACAGGTTCAGGAGCGGGTGATGGTTCGGCAACGACCTCGGCTTCAACGTCGTCACGCTCGACGACCATCGCGCAACCGGATACGGTTACGACAACAAACGCAACGACCCCGAGCAAACCATCGCGCAAGCCCATGATGTTATGACATCGATTCCGGACGCGCGTCGCGGATCGCCTCGGCGAGTGTGACGACGGCCATTGCATATTTCGTGCGCGGGTTATAGCGCATGATCACATAGAAGTTATTCAGTGCGAGCCAATATTCCTTACTGTCTTTGGCTTCGAGTTCGAATAGCGCGGCAAGTTCATCCGTGTTCGCCGTCGCCGACATCGGTTCGATTCCGCGGCGGCTGAATTCATCGAGAGACAAATGCGGCTTGACGCTGTCGGTGAGCAAAGTTTCAGCAGTGGAAGCATCGCCCGACGCGGATACGACAATCGACTTGCCGCGATCCCATCCGTGCGCTTTCAGATAGTTCGCTACGCTGCCGATTGCATCGGCCCTGTCCTTCCAGATGTCGCTCCTGCCGTCGTCGTCGAAGTCGACGGCGTACTTGCGATAACTCTCCGGCATGAATTGCGGTATTCCCATGGCGCCGGCGTAAGACCCCGTGAGACTTAAGGGGTCGAGTTGCTGTTCGCGGCTCATGAGGAACATTTGTCGAAGCTGTTCCCGAAAGAATCGCATACGTTTTTCATTCTTCTTCGGATAATGAAACGCAAGCGTACTTAGCGCGTCGATCACACGATCGCGCCCGGTCACTTTCCCGTAAGCCGTTTCAACACCGATAATGGCGACGATAATTTCCGCCGGCACACCATATACGCGGGCGGCCTCGTCGAGGGTATCGGCGTTGCGCCGCCAGAACTCGATTCCACCATTGATGCGCGCCTTCGTCAGAAAGTGCTTGCGATATTCGTACCACGGTTTCGCCTTTTCCGCGGGCCGCGACATTGCTTTGATGATCCGGTCTGATCGTTTCGCCTGTGTGAAAACGACGTCGAGTTCCTTTTTATCAAACCCGTCCTTTTCAACCATGTCGGCGATAAATCCGGAAACCGCCGCCTCATCCAGCCCCTTGCCCTGTACCGTGCCCGAGATTGCCGGCAAAACCAGCATCAGGCCGATCAAATACCTGAACATTTTGTTAACTAGTCCTTTTAACCCATTCAAGAATAAGTAATAAATCGTCGGTGAGTTTGTATCGACATCAGGATACCGAAACCCGTCAGAATAGTCACTAGAGAGGTTCCGCCGTAGCTGACCAGCGGCAGCGGCACCCCAACAACGGGTAACTGGCCGATGACCATGCCCATGTTGACGAAAATATAAATGAACAGGGTCAGGGTCAGGCTTGCACCGAGCAGTCGCCCAAACGTGTCCTGCGCGTCAAGGGCGATACGGAGTCCGCGCGCGAGCACCAGCGCATAGGCGGCCAGCATGACGAGCACGCCGAGGAAACCGAACTCTTCGCAATAAACCGCGAAAATGAAATCGGTGGCGCGTTCGGGAAGAAACTCGAGATGCGATTGTGTTCCGTTTAACCAGCCCTTTCCGTTGAAGCCGCCGGAACCGACAGCGATCGTTGCCTGAATAATATGGTATCCGGCGCCGAGCGGATCCTGCTGCGGATCGAACAAGGTCAGAATTCGCTGGCGTTGGTAGTCGTGAAGCAGATACCAGGCCATCGGCGCAGCGGCGATGCCGGTTGCCGCGGCCGTCAGGATCCAGCGCCAGCTGACCCCGGCAAAAAAAAGGGCGAACAGTCCGGCCGCCATCACCAGCAAGGATGTACCGAGATCCGGTTGCTGAACGATCAGCACGCCGGGTACGAGCACCAGCAACAATGAGACGATCGTGGTGCGCAAATTCGGTGGCAGAACCTTGTCGAACAAAAACCAGGCCACCATGAGTGGCACGCCGATTTTCATGATTTCCGAGGGCTGAAATCTCACCACCCCGAGATGAAGCCACCGTTGCGCGCCGCGTCCGGTACCGAACAGAAACACGGCAACGAGCAGAACGATACCAACGATATAAAAAACCGGGGCCCATCGCGCCAACCTGCCTGGGCTGATCTGCGCCACGGCGACCATGGCAACTATTCCTATCGCCATGCGGATCCCCTGCCGCATGACGACTTCCATGGACTGGTCGGCCGCGCTGTACAACACGATCAGACCGAGCGCGCAAACAATCATGACCCCGCCGAACAACTGCGGGTCTATGTGTGCTCGAAACAGCAGACTGCGATCATTATCCATTATCGTTCGCCTGCTCAATCTCGCCGGTCAGGAAATAATCGAGGATTTTTCGAGCAATGGGTGCGGCCGTTCCGCTGCCGCTGCCGCCATTCTCGACCACGACAGCAACGGCAATCTGCGGGTTATCGATCGGAGCGAAGGCGATGAACAAGGCATGATCGCGCAGATGCTTTGGTGTCTCTTCGTTATTTGCGACCTCGTCCTGGGCGATGGTAAACAATTGCGCGGTCCCGGTCTTACCGGCAAAACGGTAGTTTGCGCCCGCGCCTGAGCGACGCGCCGTACCCCGCACACCGTGAACGACTTCGACCATGCCACCGATAATGTCATCCCAGTATTCGGCATTTTTCACCGTCATCGCGGCGCGCTCGTGAAACCCGGTTTCGCTGGCAAGCTGGGCCATCGGGTCTTCAATCTGAGCGACCACATGAGGCACGAGGCGGGCGCCGCGATTAGCCACCGTTGCCGTTGCATACGCGAGTTGCAGCGGCGAAGCGAGCATGAAACCCTGCCCGATCCCCGTGATCAGGGTTTCGCCGGGGTACCAGGGAAGATTGCGGGCGTTACGCTTCCATTCGACCGAGGGCAGCAGGCCACCGGTTTCTCCCGGCAGGTCGATTCCGGTCGGCCGGCCGAAACCAAACTGAGACAACATCTTGTGAATCCGCGTGATTCCGAGTTCATGTGCGAGGCTGTAGTAATACACGTCGCACGACTGTGCGAGCGAATCAACGAGACCCACGTGGCCATGCCCGCGCTTAAGCCAGTCCCGGTACCGGTGATCATCCCCGTCGAGTGAAAACCAGCCCGGACACCAGGTCCGGTCGTCCGGGTCGCGTACGCCCGCATCGAGTCCGGCGAGCGCGACCATCGGTTTAACCGTCGACCCTGGCGGATATTGCGCCTGGAGCGCACGATTGAACAGCGGCCGCTCCTTTGAATCCCGCAACGCCGAATAACGTACACGGCTAATGCCGTTCACGAACTGGTTGGGATCGAACGACGGTTTGGATACGAACGCGAGAATCTCTCCGGTGGCAGGTTCAATCGCGACGACGGCTCCATTGTTGCCCTGCAACGCCTCGATCGCCAACGACTGCAATGCGATATCAAGACTCAGATAGACATCGTTGCCCGGCATTGGTGGTGTCCGCTCGACAACACGCAATACCCGACCTTGCGCATTGACTTCGACCCGCTGATAACCGACGCGACCATGCAATACGCTTTCGCGCGCCTTCTCGACCCCGACTTTGCCGATGTGCGTCGATCCGCGGTAGGCAACCGGATCGAGACCGGACAATTCCTCTTCGCTGATCCGACCCACATAGCCGATGACGTGGGCCAGTTCATCGGATCGCGGATAATGTCGCGACAATCGGGCCGCGATAGAAAAACCGGGAAATCGATGGCGATTGACGGAAAAAAGCGCGACCTCCGCTTCGTCGAGACCCGTTTTAACGGCCACCGCATCGAACCTGCGGGCACTTTTCAGTGCCTTTTCGACCCGCTCCAGTTCTTCTTCATCGAGCTTCAGCAGCTGACCCATCGCCTGCAATTGCTGGTCCGGTTGAGCGACGCGTTCCGGCACCATCTCGAGCGAAAACGAAGGGCGGTTTTCGGCGAGTATCTCCCCGTTGCGACTGTAGATGAGTCCCCGGGTCGGTGCGATCGCGACGAGCTTCAAACGATTGTCCTGCGACAGCGTGGTGAAATGGTCGTGTTCGATAACCTGCAGGTAAGCGAGCCGCCCAAGAATCGAGAGCACCAGCAGGAGCATCAGCGCGACAGCGGCCCACACGCGAGCCTGAAAAATCCGTTGTTCTCGATTCGGGTCTTTCAGGGTCGGGAGTTTTTGCATCAAGTGCTTTTGGGCGCTTCGGAAAAGTTTGCGGAGACCGCGTTAAACCGGCGTCGTCTTGCGGCGAAAATCGCGCAGCACGATGAACACCCACGGCCACAGCACCGCGCTCGTCAGCGCTGCAAGGAGATATTCGTATCCGTAGCGCATTGAACCCAGGAAGTTATAGATCAGCAACATCAGTACGATATAGAGAAACAGCAACGAGCCGATCACCAGGGCCTGACGAAATAACGGGTACACGCGTATTTGTTGATGATACATAATCACGACGTAGGCGACGGCTCCCAGCCCGAGCGCGTGCTGCCCGAGTAATGATCCGTTCATCACGTCGAGTAACAATCCGACACCCCAGGCGGTCAACACGCCGATCTGATGCGGCAGCGCGAGGCACCAGTAGGCGAGTACGAGTGCGACCCAGGCGGGCCGCCAGGCGACAGCCCATTCAGGCAGCGGCAAGGCGGTCAGCATGAACGCGACGACAAAACTCGTCACGATCGTCAACGTGCTCCGTGATACAACGATCACGGTGCCGGCTCCTGTTCTACGGCACTCACCTGAGCGCTTTCCTCCTCAACCGGTTCCGGCCATACCAGCAGCACCTCGCTGGCCCGGCTGACCTGGGCGCTCGGACGTACGGTGATGCGCGCGAACGGCTCACCGTGGTCGATCTCGACCACGGTTACTTCACCGACGGGATATCCGGCGGGAAAACGGTCGCCGAGACCGGACGTCACGACCAGATCGCCGACCTTCACGTCGGCATTGGTCGGTACAAATGACAGACTCATGACTTCGGTACCGCCGGTGCCGACAGAAATTGCCCGCAATCCGGTGCGGTTAATTTGAACGGGAATCGCATGTGAGATATCAGTCACCAGTAACGCGGCGGCACTGAACGGCCCTACCTGGACGATCTGACCAAGCACACCATAAGCATCGACCACCGGTTGACCGACGAATGTACCCTGCCGGGATCCCTTATCGATCACAATCCGGCGCGCCGACGGCGACGTGTCGATAGCAAGCACGTCGGCACCAACAACCGCTTCGGTGAATCCGGCGGAGGAGTCGAGCAATTCGCGGAGTCGCTGATTCTCGTGCGTCAGCGCCGCGAACTTCTGGGATCGGGCACGTAAGCCGTAGTTCTCGCTTCTCAAACGGGCATTATCAGCGACGAGAGTCTGATGGGTACGGACCCGTTCGGTGAGTTTTCCGAGAGCACGAATCGGTGCATTAACCGCGTAGTGCACCGGAAATATCATCACGGAAATTCCCGAACGGATCGCCGCGAGGTGCTGATGCTGGTGATCGATCGAAATCAGCAGGAACGAGAGAATGGCGCAACTGATGAGTCTGGCGGTGGGGGATGACGCATCGGTAAATAAGGGTTTGATCGTTAATTCCCCAGGGCAGCTCGATCGATTATTCGAGCGCCAAAATATCAGCCCCGTGTTCTTCGATCATTTCCAGTACACGCCCGCCACCGCGGGCAACGCAGGTTAGCGGGTCTTCCGCCACGATAACGGGCAGTCCGGTCTCTTCAACAAGCAACCGGTCGAGATCTTTCAACAGTGCGCCACCGCCGGTCAGTACCATGCCGCGGTCGGCGACATCGGACCCGAGTTCCGGCGGCGTTTTTTCAAGCGCCGTTTTCACCGCCTCTACGATACCGGCCAGCGGCTCCTGCAGCGCTTCGAGGATTTCATTGCTGTTCAGGGTGAAGGATCGGGGCAGACCTTCGGCCAGGTTGCGGCCTTTTATTTCGATCTCGCGAACTTCGCTGCCAGGATACGCGCAGCCGATCTCGTGCTTAATCCGCTCCGCTGTCGCGTCACCAATCAGGCTGCCGTAATTCCGGCGTACGTAGTTGATAATTGCGTCGTCGAATCGGTCACCGCCAATGCGAACCGAATCCGAGTAGACGATGCCATTGAGCGAGATCACCGCGACTTCGGTCGTGCCTCCGCCAATATCGAGCACCATCGACCCGCTGGCATCACTGACCGGCATTCCGGCTCCGATTGCCGCGGACATGGGTTCTTCTATGAGATAGACCTCGCGCGCCCCCGCACCGGCAGCCGACTCACGAATGGCACGACGTTCGACCTGTGTTGAACCGCACGGGACGCAAACAAGAACGCGGGGACTGGGTTTAAACAACTGGTCGCCGTGCGCTTTGCGGATAAAATGCTGCAGCATTTTTTCGGTCACCGTGAAGTCCGCGATGACCCCGTCTTTCAAAGGTCTGATGGCATCGATGTGCCCGGGCGTCCGGCCGAGCATGCGTTTCGCTTCGGCACCGACCGCAGCAATCGCTTTCGGATTATTGGCGTCCCGCCCGCGTCGTATAGCGACGACGGACGGTTCGTTCAGGACGATACCCTTGCCACGTGCGTAAATGAGCGTGTTGGCGGTTCCGAGATCGATCGACAAATCGTTCGAGAACACGCCCCTTAACATCTTGAACATTCAGTACGGTCCTCAGGGTCGATATTTGCTGTCTGGACGCGGGATTTCTGGCGTAACGGCCGGTTCCGGCGCCAGCAGGTCGAGGGTCTTCATGATACACTTCGACCGCGGTTTCGGGGGTGAAATTCGGTCCGCCATGATTCGATGTGCAGCCGCGATCATCTCGGATGTCTGTAACGGTTAACGCGATGTAATTTACCAGCGCGGGATCAATTCGGCAAGCGAGCTGGTCCTCAATTTTTCGTTCCATTTCAACAAATAACGGACACGTAATCGTGATTAGTAATGACGAAGTAAAGGCGATCGCGCGGCTTGCGCGTCTCGATATCAGTGACGATGCCGCACCGGACTTCGCGCGCGATCTCAGTCGGATTCTCGACTTTATTGCACAGATGAATGCGGTGGACACGGATGCCGTGGAGCCCCTTGCGCACCCGCTGGAACCGGACGCCCCGTTACGTGCCGATGAGGCCCTGGAGAATAACCAGCGGGAAACCTTCCAGAACGGTGCGCCCGCAACCGAAAACGGGCTGTACCTCGTCCCGAAAGTTATCGATTAGGAATCAGAAATGCCTTCATTACCCGACACCGTTGCCGGGATTGCAGCCGGGTTGGCGTCACGCGACTTTTCCAGCGTCGACGTGACACAAGCTTACCTCGATCGGATCGCGGCCCTCGACGGGCGCTATAACACCTACATCACGGTTTGCGCCGACCGGGCGCTCGCCCAGGCGCAATCTGCCGACACCGCCATCGCCGACGGCAGCGCCGGCGTAATGACCGGCGTACCGTACGCTCATAAAGATATATTTTGCACCGCCGGGGTAAAGACGAGCTGCGCGTCGCGCATGCTCGATAATTTCGAAGCACCCTATAGCGCAACGGTCTCCGAACGTCTCGACGCAGCCGGCATGGTGATGCTCGGCAAAACGAATATGGACGAGTTCGCGATGGGTTCGTCCAACGAAACGAGTTATTACGGCGTGACCCTGAATCCGTGGGGCACCAATGTCGTCCCGGGCGGGTCATCCGGTGGCTCGGCGGCAGCGGTGGCGGCGCAGCTCGCACCGTGCGCAACCGGAACAGATACCGGCGGTTCGGTTCGGCAGCCCGCCGCGTTGTGCGGCATATCGGGGTTGAAACCCACTTACGGACGCGTGTCGCGCTACGGCATGATCGCGTTTGCTTCCAGCCTCGACCAGGGCGGCCCGATGGGACGCACGGCGGAAGATCTGGCGCTGCTCCTGAACGTAATGGCGGGACACGACCCGCGTGACTCCACATCGGCACAGCGCCCGACTGAAAATTATGCCGCGCAGCTCGAAATACCGATGGAAGGCCTCCGGATCGGTCTGCCGAAGCAGTTTTTCGACCAGCAACTCGACGCCGGAATTGCCACATGCATGGACGAAGCGCGCGGGGAATTTGAGCGTCTCGGCGCACAGTTTGTCGAGCTGGACCTGCCTCGACTCGACTTGTCTATCCCCGCCTACTACGTCATTTCGTCGGCCGAATGCTCATCCAACCTGTCTCGTTACGACGGCGTGCGCTTCGGGCACCGCTGCAACGACCCTGAAAACCTCGACGACTTGTACTGCCGGTCGCGTGCAGAAGGGTTCGGCACCGAAACGAAGCGGCGAATTCTGGTGGGCACCTACGCACTCTCATCGGGGTATTACGACGCTTATTACCGAAAAGCCCAGCAAATCCGTCGCTTAATACGGGACGATTTCCAGACCGCTTTTGCGTCGGTCGACCTTATTTTCGGACCCACTTCGCCGACCACCGCCTTCGAGGTAGGTAAGAAGGCGACCGATCCTGTGTCGATGTACCTTTCAGACATCTATACCACGGCGGTCAATCTTGCCGGCTTGCCCGCCCTGTCGGCACCGGCAGGCTTCGTCGAGGGACTACCCGTTGGTTTGCAGTTAATCGGAAACTATTTTGACGAAGAAAAGTTACTTGGCGCGACGCACCGCTTCCAGTCCGTCACGAGTTGGCACGAACAAACCCCGCCCGATCTGACCCCGGAATAGCATCATGGATTACGAACCCGTCATCGGCCTCGAGATACATGCCCAGCTCGCCACCGCGAGCAAGATTTTCTCGGCCGCGTCCACAGCGTACGGTGCCGCGCCGAACACCCAGGCCTGCGCGGTCGACCTCGGGCTCCCCGGGGTGTTGCCTGTGCTGAACGAACGGGTCATCGAAATGGCCGCCCTGTTTGGTCTCGCAGTCGGTGCCGAGGTTGCTCGCGATTCCGTTTTTGCCAGAAAAAACTATTTTTACCCCGACCTGCCGAAAGGGTATCAGATCAGTCAGTACGAGCAGCCCATCGTTGCCGGCGGGCAACTTGAGATCCTGCTGCCGGACGGATCGGCGAAAGTGATTGATCTGACGCGGGCGCATCTCGAAGAAGATGCCGGCAAATCCGTTCACGAAAACCTCGGGGATGCGACCGGCATAGACCTGAATCGCGCCGGAACACCGTTACTCGAAATCGTCTCCGAACCACAAATGTTTTCCGCCACGGAAGCCGTCTCCTACATGCGCGCGATGCACACGCTCGTTCGTTATCTCGGCATCTGCGATGGAAACATGCAGGAGGGCTCGTTCCGCTGTGACGCGAATGTTTCGGTTCGCCCCCGCGGTACGACTGCATTGGGCACGCGCACGGAAATAAAGAACCTGAATTCATTCCGATTCGTGGAACGGGCGATCGAGTTCGAAATTGAACGGCAAACCGACGTTGTCGACGGTGGCGGTGAAATTGTTCAGGAAACGCGCCTTTACGACCCCGACAATGACGAAACGCGACCGATGCGTGGAAAAGAAGACGCGCACGATTACCGCTATTTCCCGGATCCTGATTTGCTGCCCATCGCCATCTCCCAGTCGTTCATCGACGAGGTTGCGGACAAACTCCCCGAATTACCGGCCGCGAAACGGACCCGATTTATTAATACGTTCAACCTTGGTGCGAGCGACGCGGACACCCTGGTTCAGGATCGGGATACTGCCGACTACTTTGAGGCTACCGTCGCCGAATCCGGAGATGCACGCCTCGCCGCGAACTGGGTTACAGGCGAATTGTTCGGCGCGTTGAACCGTACGGGCATTGGTGTCGCCGAAGCGCCCGTACAGGCCCCGGCGCTCGGTCAATTGCTCGCGCGGATCAGGGACGAGACGGTCTCGGGGAAAATTGCGAAGCAGGTCTTCGAATCCATGTGGGCTTCGGGTCGCAGCGCGGACGAGATTATCGATGCTGAAGGGCTTCGCCAGGTCACCGACGATTCCGAAATCGAACAGTTTGTGGACCAGGTCCTCTCCGACAATCCCGGGCAGATAGAACAATACCGGGCAGGGAAAGACAAGGTGTTCGGGTTTTTCGTAGGACAGGTAATGAAATCGTCGAAAGGAAAAGCGAACCCCAAGCGGGTTAATGAATTATTGAAACAAAAACTCGGCGCCAGCGAGGGAAGCGCTGAATAAGTCCGGGTCGAGCAGCGTGTGCGCGAAGCGTGCGTAACAGAGTCCGTGTATTTCGCGTGCAAGATGACGAGTCACGACTCGCGTAAAAAAAAACCGGACGATTCAGTCCGGTTTTTTTATGCATCAACGAAGACAATTATTCGTCGTCGTCGTCTTCCACCGGCCGATCGACAAGTTCCACAATTGCCATCGGTGCGCTGTCACCCGGTCGAAATCCGTTTTTGAGTATCCGGAGGTAGCCGCCAGGTCGGTCGCGATAGCGAGGCCCGATTTCCGTAAACAATTTGTTAACGGCACTATCGTCACGAAGTCGCGAGAAGGCAAGTCGGCGATTTGCGACTGAATCTGATTTCGCGAGCGTAATCAGGGGTTCGGCCTTACGGCGCAGTTCTTTCGCTTTCGGAACAGTCGTCCGTATCAGCTCGTGTTCAAACAACGAAACCGCCATGTTCTTGAACATGGCTTTCCGATGAGAACTGTTGCGGTTGAGTTGTCGCCCGCTTTGTCGATGTCTCATTGAACTAAACCTTGGTTAGACAGTTACAGCGAACCCTTGTCCGCATCATATAATCCTGAGGGCGGCCAGTTCTCCAGGCGCATTCCGAGCGAAAGTCCGCGCGCCGCGAGGACATCCTTGATTTCGGTCAGCGATTTCTTACCTAGGTTTGGAGTCTTCAACAACTCGACTTCGGTGCGCTGAATCAGATCGCCAATATAGTAGATGCTTTCCGCTTTCAAACAGTTGGCCGAACGAACGGTCAGTTCCAGATCATCGATCGATCGCAACAGTATCGGATCGATTTCCTGCTCCGGCGCTCTTTCCGGCTCGGCCTGCTCTTCGCTGCTCAGGTCCACGAAAACGGCCAGTTGACTGCGAAGTATTCCGGCTGCATCCCGGACGGCGCGCTCGGGGTCGATCGTGCCGTTCGTTTCGATCGTGATGATCAATTTGTCCAGGTCCGTTTGTTGCTCAACGCGAGCGCTTTGCACTTCGTAGGCAACACGGCGAACCGGGCTGAACGATGCGTCAAGCTTTAACCGGCCAATCGCCTGGTCCGTATCGTCAGACACTTCCCGGGTCGTTGCCGGCTGATAGCCGCGTCCACGCGCTACTTTCAGCGTCATGTTCAGCTCGCCATTTTCACTGAGGTTCGCGATGTGGTGCGTCGGATCGACAATTTCAACGTCGTGATCCAAAACGATATCACCGGCCAGTACTGCACCAGGACCTCGCTTGTTCAGCGTTAGTGTCGCTTCTTCGCGCGCGTGCATGTTAATCGCCAGGCCTTTCAGATTGAGGAGGATATCGGTCACATCCTCCTGCACGCCTTCGATCGTCGTATATTCATGCAGTACGTTTTCGATCTCGGCCTCGACGACTGCGCTGCCCGTCATAGACGACAGCAAAACCCGGCGCAGCGCATTTCCCAATGTGTGACCGAAACCGCGGTTGAGCGGCTCGAGCGTAATTTTCGCGGTCTTAGGATTAACCGGACTTACGTCGACAATGTTCGGCTTCAACATTTCACTAGCTGCTGATGCCATTGCATATTCTCCTTTAGGTGCCCTACTTGGAGTACAACTCTACGACTAGGGATTCGTTAATATCTGCAGGTAAATCCGAACGTTCTGGTGCGGATTTGAACTCGCCTTCCATTTTCTTTGAATCGACTTCGAGCCATTCGGGAAGGCCAAGCTGCTCGGCAATCGCAAGCGAATCCTGAATGCGGACCTGCTTGCGCGCCTTTTCCCTGATCGAAATGACGTCTTTCGGACTCACCTGAAACGACGGAATGTTGACCGACTTGCCGTTGACGAGGATGGCCTTGTGGCTCACAAGCTGGCGTGCCTCGGAACGGGTACTGCCGAAACCCATGCGGTAGACGACGTTGTCGAGCCGTTGCTCGAGCAACTGCAACAGGTTTTCGCCGGTCGCGCCTTTGCGCTTTGCCGCTTCCTTGTAATAGTTGCGGAACTGACGTTCCAGAACGCCGTACATGTAGCGAAGTTTTTGCTTCTCTCGCAACTGTAATGCGTAATCGGATTGCCTCCGTCCGCGACTGTCGCCGTGCTGACCCGGGGGTTTTTCGAGCTGACATTTGGATTCGATCGGCCGCGCTCGGCTTTTCAAAAACAAGTCCACGCCCTGACGGCGGCTCAGCTTACACTTTGGTCCAATATATCTAGCCATTATCGTTCCTCGTCCTTATACGCGGCGCTTCTTCGGCGGACGGCAACCGTTATGCGGAATGGGCGTTACATCAGTAATGTTCGTGATCTTGAATCCTGCAGCGTTTAACGCGCGAACGGCCGATTCGCGACCCGGACCCGGGCCTTTCACGAACACGTCGAGGTTCTGGGTGCCGAAATCGTCCATGACGGACGACAGCCGTTCTGCCGCGACCTGCGCCGCGAAAGGCGTACTTTTTCGCGAACCGCGAAAACCGCTGCCGCCTGCCGTCGCCCAGCCAAGCGTATTCCCCTGCCGGTCGGTGATCGTGATGATCGTGTTGTTAAACGACGCATGAATGTGCGCGACGCCGTCAATCACTGTTTTCTTGACGCGTTTTTTCGTTCTGGTAGTAGATGTTGCCATTGCCAGTTCCGAGCCTATCGTTTAATCATGCGCCGCGGACCTTTACGCGTCCGGGCGTTCGTCTGAGTCTGCTGACCACGAACCGGTAATCCGCGGCGATGCCGTATCCCGCGGTAGCAGCCGAGGTCCATCAGTCGCTTGATGTTCATCGAAATTTCGCGACGCAAATCGCCCTCGATCGTGTATTTGGATACGGCCCCGCGGAGCGCTTCGAGCTGCTCCTCAGTCAGGTCCTTGATCATGTCCGTTTCCGTCACGTTCGTGTCTTCGCAGATCTTGCGTGCCAGCGTTCCGCCAACGCCGTAGATCTGCTGTAACGCGATGACAGTGTGTTTCCTGTCTGGAATGTTGACGCCCGCTACACGTGCCATGTTAGTTTCCTCGGGCGATTAACCGCCGCCATACAAGGGCTTCGGTTACGTCGGCTCGCCGTTCGCCGCTGTGATTGAATTTAGGTTCCGTTCGAGCCCGTGCTTCGTGACTCGTTCGTACTCTCCGTGACTGGATCATCTTTTGATCAGCCCTGGCGTTGCTTGTGCCGCGGATCTTTGCAAATCACACGAACGACGCCTTTCCGCTTTATTACGCGGCAATTTCGACAAATCCGCTTCACTGATGCTCGAATTTTCACATTTCTATCCCGTGTAAAAGGGCGCCGTGCTAGCGCCGCCCATAACCTTTCAGGTTCGCTTTCTTCATGAGGCCTTCGTACTGATGCGACATCAGGTGGGCCTGCACCTGAGACATAAAATCCATGACGACGACAACGATGATCAGCAATGACGTTCCGCCAAAATAAAACGGGACGTTGAAGCGCAGGATCAGAAATTCGGGCAGCAAACATACCGAGGTAATGTAAATCGCGCCCGCGACGGTCAACCGGGTCATCACACCGTCGATGTAACGCGCGGTTTGTTCTCCCGGTCGTATTCCTGGAATAAACGCGCCGGATTTTTTCAGATTGTCGGCCGTTTCCTTCGGGTTAAACACCAGCGCGGTATAGAAAAAACAGAAAAATATGATCGCGGCCGCATAAAACATAACGTACAGCGGTTGCCCGGGAGACAGTGTGCTCGCGAGGTCGCTCATCCAGCCCATACCTTCCATATTTCCGAACCAGCCGCCAATTGTTGCCGGAAACAGGATAATGCTCGAAGCGAAAATAGGCGGTATTACGCCCGACATATTGAGCTTCAGGGGCAAATGGCTGGATTGGCCACCAAACTGGTTACGTTGCTTCGCGTAATTAACGGTAATCCGTCGTTGTCCGCGCTCAACGAAAACAACGAAAGCGGTGACAAGTATTGCGAGCGCGAATAACGCGAGAACCATAATTATCGATAGCTCACCCGTCCGGGAGAGCTCAAGCGTGCCACCGACGGCCGACGGCAATCCGGCGACAATACCCGCGAAAATGATCATCGAGATTCCGTTACCAATGCCGCGCTCCGTCACCTGCTCTCCCAGCCACATGAGAAACAGTGTGCCGGTCACCAGGGTCGTTACACAGGTAATCCGAAACGCGAGGCCGGGGTCGATGACGAGTTGCAGCCCTGCCGCGGATTGACCTTCGAGCATCACGGCGACGCCAAGGGACTGGAACAACGCCAGTGCGACCGTTCCGTAGCGCGTGTACTGCGTGATCTTTCGCCGTCCGGATTCACCTTCTTTCTTCAGCTGCTCCAGCTTCGGGTGCACCACGGTCAGGAGTTGCATGATAATCGAGGCCGAAATGTACGGCATGATGCCGAGCGCAACGACCGAGAAGCGTTCGAGCGCCCCACCGGAAAACATGTTGAACATGTCGAGGATCGTGCCCCGTTGCTGATCAAACAGCGATACGAGGGCATTCGGGTTGATCCCCGGTACCGGAATATGGGTGCAAATCCGGAACACGACGAGCGCGGCAAGCAAAAACAGGATGCGCTGCCGAAGCTCGGTGAGCTTACCAAGACCAGCCATTCCACCTGGCACATTTCGGTTCGCGGTCGCCATCTCAGTCTTCGACCTTGCCCCCGGCAGCTTCGATTGCGGCGCGAGCCCCTTTAGTGACACGCAAACCTTTCGTCGTGACCGCCCGCGTGATCTCGCCGGACAAAATAATTTTCACCGTCTTAATGTCGTGTCTGATCAGCCCGGCGGCCTTGAGGGCAGCCAGATCAACGTCATCGGCGCTCATGCCGTTCAGTTCGTGCAGTCGAATCTCATCGGTGAAGGTTGAAACCCGAGAATGAAATCCGCCTTTGGGCAAACGCCTCTGCAGCGGCATCTGGCCGCCTTCGAAACCGACTTTGTGGTAACCGCCGGAGCGGGATTTCTGACCCTTGTGTCCGCGGCCGGCTGTTTTTCCGAGTCCCGAGCCGATTCCCCTGCCGACGCGCTTACGGGTCTTGCGGGAACCATCTCCGGGTTTGATCGTGTTCAGATACATCACGCTTCCTCGACATTCAGCATGTAGGAGATACGGTTAATCATTCCCCGATTTTGTACCGTATCGTCGACTTCGATCGTTTGCCAGATACGACGCAATCCGAGTCCCGCAACGCAGGCTTTATGCGCGTTGAGGCGGCCGTGGAGGCTCCGCGTCAGGGTCAGCTTAATCTTGCCCGCCATCGTGTTAACCTCGAATTTCTTCAACGGTTTTACCGCGCTTCGCCGCCATTTGTTCGGGCGAGGACATGTTCTTCAAACCGTTGATTGTTGCTCTGACAACGTTAACCGGGTTCGTCGTGCCGATGCACTTCGCGAGAACGTTGTGCACACCGACAACTTCGAAAACCGCCCGCATCGGACCGCCGGCGATAATTCCCGTACCCTGAGAAGCCGGTTGCATGTAGACCTTGGCAGCACCGTGCTCGCCGACGACCGCATATTGCAGCGTGTCTTCGTTGAGCGAAATGGTTTCCATGTTCCGTCGCGCGTTTTCCATCGCTTTCTGAATAGCGACAGGTACTTCACGGGCTTTGCCGCGACCCAGGCCAACCTTGCCTGCGCCGTCGCCGACAACCGTGAGTGCGGTGAAGCCAAAAATCCGGCCACCTTTGACCACTTTCGCGACGCGGTTCACGGCGACGAGTTTCTCGAACATGCCTTCCTGGCTTTGTTGCGTTCCTGATCCGAATGCCATGGTCTGACTCCTAGAATTTAAGGCCGTTTTCGCGGGCGGCGTCGGCCAACGCTTTTACGCGACCGTGGTATTTGAAACCGCCACGGTCGAACGCGACTTCTTCGATGCCGGCAGCTTTTGCCCGTTCGGCGACAGCCTTGCCGACTATTGCCGCTGCTTCGACGTTGCCACTTGTCGTGATCGATCCGCGCAGATCCTTATCCAGTGTCGACGCACTCGCGATGACAGTACCACCGTCCGGCGAGATCACCTGTGCGTAGATGTGGCGGGGCGTCCTGTTAACACACAGACGCGTGGCCCTCAGGTACTTGATATGGCTGCGGGTCTTGCGCGCCCGTCGGAGCCTGCTCATTTTTTTATTCATAGCGATTAAGTCTTCTTGGCTTCCTTACGCACAATGTGTTCATCCGAATACTTCACGCCCTTGCCCTTGTAGGGCTCGGGTTTGCGAAAGGCCCGGATATTTGCCGCAACCTGACCGACGCGCTGCTTGTCGATGCCTTTCACGACTACCTCGGTCTGACTCGGTGTTTCTATGGTCACGTCTTCAGGTATCTCGTAGTCAATCGGGTGCGAATGGCCAAGTGAAAGATTCAGTTTCTTGCCGCTCAGTTGTGCGCGATAGCCCACGCCAACGATCTCGAGCTTACGTTCGAACCCTTGCGAGACCCCAAGAACCATGTTCTGGATTAACGCACGCGAGGTACCCGACAGAGCGCGGGCAGGTTTCGTTTCATCCAGCGCTTTGACCTTCACGACCCCATCTTCGAGAGCGACGCCGACGGATTCGTGAATTTCCCGCTCCAGGCTTCCATTCTTGCCCTTAACCGATACTTTTTGCCCGTTAACCTGGACTTCAACAGCGTCAGGTATTGTGACCGGGGCATTTGCAATGCGTGACATAGCAGCGTTCCTTTATCAGTACACCGAGCAGAGCACTTCGCCGCCGATACCCTGGGCGCGTGCTTGCCGATCAGACATGAGACCCTGAGACGTCGATACGATCGCGATGCCGAGCCCGCCGACAATCGACGGCAGCCCGTCCTTGCCCCGATAGATACGTAATCCGGGGCGGCTTGCGCGCTGGATTCGTTCGATGACAGGCCGACCCTGGTGATACTTGAGGTCGATCTCCAGTTGGGGATGGCCTTCACCTTCGATCGTACGGAAATCCCCGATGTAGCCTTCGTCACTGAGAACCTTCGCGATGGCCGCTTTCACTTTCGAAGCCGGCATCGATACGTCTTTCCGCGACCGTGCCTGCGCGTTACGAATACGCGTAAACATGTCGGCGATCGGGTCTTGCATAGTCATGTTCGGATCTCTCTTGTCTCTTTCGACTTAAACGCCGGACCGTCTGTTACCAGCTCGCCTTCACGAGACCAGGTACATGTCCTTCCATAGCCAGCCGCCGCAGTTCGTTCCGCGCCAGCCCGAATTTTCTGTAGTATCCGTGCGGCCGACCGGTCAGGCGGCATCGGTTGCGACCCCGGGACGGACTGGAGTCGCGGGGCAGCTTTTGCAGCTTGATTCTTGCCGCGTCGCGTTCTTCCATCGACAGTTCCTGGTCAGATATCGCTTCTTTCAGTGCTTTGCGTTTACCGGCGTACCGCTCTGCCAGCAATGCCCGCTTCTTCTCGCGGTTGACCATTGATTTCTTTGCCATCGATAACGCCCTAGGTTCGGAGTGGGAAGTTAAAAGCCTGCAACAGTGCGCGGCCTTCGTCGTCGTTTTTCGCGCTTGTCGTAATGCAAATATCGAGGCCGCGAATTGCGTCAATTTTGTCGTAGTCGATTTCCGGGAAAATGATTTGTTCGCGAACACCCATCGTGTAGTTGCCGCGTCCATCGAACGAGCGGTTACTGAAGCCCCGAAAATCCCGGATACGGGGTATGGCGACGTTGATCAGGCGATCGAGAAATTCATACATACGGTTGCGCCGCAACGTTACTTTCGCCCCGATTGGCCATCCGTCGCGTATTTTGAATCCCGCGATCGATTTGCGTGCCAGACATACCACGGGCTTTTGACCCGCGATCAACTCCAGATCGCTGAGCGCGTGTTCGAGCACTTTCTTATCGGTCGTCGCTTCGCCCAGCCCCATATTAAGCGTGACCTTTTTGATCCGCGGAACTTCCATCGCGCTCGTGAGGCTCAATTCTTCCTTGAGCCGCGGCGCCAGCGATTCACGAAACTCGGTTTCCAATCTTGACATCGTCTTTCTCTCGACAACTAAATGTCGACCACCTCGTTATTCGATTTGAAGAACCGCACCTTGCGTTCATCTTCAAGTGTTTTGATTCCGACCCGGTCCGGCTTTTTGGTCACCGGGTTGAATAATGCGACATTCGACATGTGGATCGCAGCTTCCTTCTCCACGATGCCGCCCGGCGCGCCGGCTTGCGGATTCGGCTTCGTATGACGCTTGACGACATGTACGCCCTCGACGATTACGCGATCGTTTTCGAGTACACGAAGGACGTTACCCCGTTTACCCTTGTCGCGACCGGCGAGCACGAATACTTCGTCGCCTTTTTTAATCTTCTTCATCGCTAATAACCTGGTTTAGAGCACTTCCGGTGCGAGCGAAACGATCCGCATAAACCGGTCTCCGCGGAGCTCGCGTGTTACCGGTCCGAAAATTCGTGTTCCAATTGGCTGCAGTTGTTTGTCCAGCAATACTGCGGCGTTTCCGTCGAAGCGAATCAGTGAACCGTCGGGACGACGGACACCTTTCCTCGTCCGCACCACGACTGCGTCAAACACTTCGCCTTTGCGAACCTTACCCCGCGGTATCGCTTCCTTGACGGTGACCTTGATGACATCACCGATGCCGGCGTAGCGTCGCCGCGAACCCCCGAGCACCTTGATACACATGAGACGACGCGCACCGCTATTGTCGGCTGCGTCCAGCATCGATTGCATTTGTATCATTGTGGTGGTCTCCGACTTCGGCTTACTTTATTTACTAGATCTGCGGTGCGCGCTGCAGCACTTTCTGCAAACGCCACGCTTTTCGTTTCGACAACGGGCGACACTCTTCGATCGCGACCGTATCGCCTTCGTTGCATTCGTTTCCTTCGTCATGTGCGAGGAACTTCGTCGAGCGACGAATATATTTTTTGTACAGCGGATGTTCGACCTGTCGCTCTACGAGAACCGCGATGGTTTTCTCCATCCGGTTGCTCACAACTTCGCCGACCAGCGTCCGCGCCGTACTGCCTTGCTCACTCATGCCGCATCACCCAATTTTTTTTCGCCGAGAACCAATTTGATTCGCGCAATGTCGCGCCGTACTTCACCGAACTGATTTGACCGTGGCGGTTGCCCGGAACCAGCCTGCATGCGCAGGTTGAATTGTTCCTTGCGCTTTTCCAGAAGCAGCTGGTTCAGCTCCTCGGCCGATTTCGCACGCATTTCTTTTGCTTTCATTACATTAACTTCCGGGTCGCAAAAGTTGTTCTCACAGGGAGTTTGGCGCCGGCCAATCGAAACGCTTCGCGTGCGAGTTCCTCGCCGACTCCCTCCATTTCGTAGAGGACGGTCCCCGGTTTAACCTCGGCAACCCAATATTCAACGTTGCCTTTTCCCTTACCCTGACGAACTTCAAGCGGTTTTTTCGAAACCGGTTTGTCCGGAAATACGCGAATCCAGACTTTCGCCCCACGTTTTACGTGACGCGAGATGGCGCGCCGGGCGGCTTCGATCTGTCGGGCGGTTAACCGGCCTCGCGTCGTTGCCTTGAGACCGTATTCTCCAAAACTGACCTTGCTGCCGCGCAATGCGAGGCCGCGGTTACGACCTTTTTGCTGCTTCCTGAATTTTGTGTTTTTCGGCTGTAGCACGACTTAACTCCCAGCAGCGGCTGCTTCCGTTGGTTCTTCTTCCGGCTCTTCGACGCGTTGGATAATTTCGCCTTTGAAGATCCAGACTTTCACGCCAATGACGCCGTAAGTCGTATTCGCCTCTGCCAACCCGTAATCGATGTCGGCGCGTAACGTGTGCAAGGGTACGCGTCCTTCGCGATACCATTCCGAACGTGCGATTTCAGCGCCGTTCAACCGACCGGCAACGTTGATCTTGATGCCCTGGGCGCCGAGCCGCATCGAGTTGGAAACCGCGCGTTTCATTGCCCGGCGAAACATGATGCGACGCTCCAGTTGTTGCGCGACGGATTCGGCCACGAGGTAGGCGTCCAGTTCGGGTTTGCGAATTTCTTCGACACTGATGTGCGCCGGAATGCCCATCAGGTTCGAAACCTGTTTGCGCAGCGCGTCAATATCTTCACCCTTCTTGCCAATCACGATACCGGGACGAGCCGTATGTACCACGATGCGAGCATTATTAGCGGGTCGCTCGATCTGGATCCTGCTGACCGAAGCGTGCGCCAGTTTCTTGCGCAGAAATTCCCGGATCTCAAGATCGGCGTTAAGATAATCAGCGTAGTTCTTGGTGTCCGCATACCAGGTCGACGTCCAGTCCTTGACGATGCCGAGCCGAAATCCGTACGGATGTACTTTTTGTCCCATCGCTATTGCCCCGTTTCTGCGACGGCCACCGTGACGTGACTCATTCGTTTAAAAATTTTATTAGCACGACCACGTGCCCGGGGACGCCACCGCTTCATCGTGGGTCCCTCGTCTACCATGATTTCGCTCACGGTGAGTTCATCGACATCGGCGGCGTCGTTATGTTCGGCGTTAGCAATCGCCGATTCCAGGACCTTTTTGATGATCTTCGCTGCCTTCTTGTTGCTGAAGGCCAAAACGTTAATCGCGCTATCGACCGGAAGTCCGCGGATCTGGTCCGCCACCAGCCGCATTTTCTGCGCCGATATTTTTGCGTTTTTGAGTGTCGCGACCGTAGCCATCGAAATTCCTCGTTACTTCGCTTTGCGGTCCGCAGCGTGGCCGCGAAAAGTCCGCGTCGGTGCAAATTCACCGAGCTTATGGCCAACCATGTTTTCGCTGACAAATACCGGCATGTGCTGACGTCCGTTGTGAACGGAAATAGTCAGGCCTACCATGTCCGGCACGATCATCGAACGTCGTGACCAGGTCTTGATTGGACGCTTGTCGTTATTCGTCCGCGCCACATCGACTTTCTGTTGCAGATGATGGTCGACGAACGGGCCCTTTTTAATTGAACGTGGCATAAATACTGCGCTCCGCAATTAGCGTTTATTGCGACGGCGGACAATCGACTTGTTAGTCCGCTTGTTAGATCGGGTTTTGGCTCCCTTGGTAGGCTGGCCCCAGGGGCTAACCGGATGGCGACCGCCGGATGTCCGGCCTTCCCCACCACCATGCGGGTGATCGACGGGGTTCATAGCAACACCGCGTACGGTCGGCCGAACCCCCCGCCAGCGCTTCGCACCCGCTTTACCGAGCGATCGCAGCGAGTGCTCGGAGTTACCGACCTCACCTATCGTCGCGCGACACTCGATCGGGACTTTGCGCATTTCGCCGGAACGCAAACGCAGCGTCGCTGCATTGCCTTCGCGGGCGACATACTGAATACCGGCGCCTGCACTTCGACCAATCTGAGCGCCTTTTTCCGGTTGCAGTTCCACGCAATGCACGATTGTGCCGACGGGAATATTTCGTAGCGGAAGACAATTGCCAACAACGATCGGCGCATCGATACCGGAACGTACGCTCGCACCCGCTTCGAGGCCTTTCGGGGCGATGATGTATCGTCGCTCTCCATCTGAATACAGCAGCAGCGCGATATGCGCGGAACGGTTCGGATCGTACTCGAGGCGCTCGACCTTCGCCGCTATGCCGTCTTTCCGACGCTTGAAATCGACCCGTCGATAATGCTGCTTGTGGCCACCGCCACGGTGGCGCACGGTAATACGGCCGGCGTTGTTTCGTCCGGACGTTCTTTTTTGCGGCTCGAGCAGCGGCGCGTGCGGTTCGCCCTTGTGCAATCCGTCCGTGACAACACGTACGTTGCCGCGGCGACCGGGCGAAGTCGGGTTTGATTTTATCAGTGCCATAGTCTGCTAATTCCTGTCCGTCAGTCGCCTGCCAGAAAATCGATATCGAAACCGGGCTGGAGCTTGACGTAAGCCTTTTTCCAGGCGTTGCGCGTACCTGCCGTGCCACGAAAATGCCGGGTTTTCCCCGGTACGTTCGAAACCGTGACGTTTTCAACCTTGACGTTGAAGAGTTCTTCCACGGCGGCCTTGATTTCAGGCTTCGAGGCATCGGGCAGAACACGAAATACGTACTGGCGATTCAGATCGGCTGCGCGTGCAGCTTTTTCCGAGATTTTCGGTTCTACGAGAACCTGCATCAGTCGTTCGCGATTCATTTCAGCAGCTCCTCGATTCGCCCCAGTGCGGCTTTCGACACCACTACTTTTTCATAAGCGAGGAGCATCGCCGGGTCGATAGTCGAAGCGTCGATCAATCCCACCCAGTGCAGGTTCCGCGCCGAGAGATACAGATTTTCAGTGACGTCTTCAGCGATGATGAGTACGTCTTTCATGTCGAAGTTCTGCAGTGAGGCTGTGAGGTTCCGGGTTTTCGGTTCGCTCATTTCGCAGCTATCGACGACCACAAGACGTTCCTGCCGGACGAGTTCCGATAAAATGGACCGCATGGCGCTTCGATACATCTTGCGATTCACTTTTTGTGAGTAATCGCGCGGCGTCGCGGCAAAAGTAACACCGCCCCCACGCCAGATCGGGCTGCGGATCGTACCGGCCCGCGCACGACCGAGACCTTTCTGCCGGAACGGCTTGGCGCCGCCACCGCGAACCGCGGAGCGACTCTTCCCTGCTTTCGTGCCGCGCCGGCCGCCGGCGAAATACGCCGTTACGACCTGGTGTATCAATGCTTCGTTGTAAGTTCGCGCGAACACGTCTTCAGACAACGCAACGTTGCCGGATGCTTCGCCGTTTGCGAATGAATGGATTTGCAGTTCCATAACTAGTTAGTTTCCACGCGCCTTGACTGAAGGTTTGATCATCAGGTCGCCACCTTTCGCTCCGGGAACCGCGCCCTTGATCATCAGAAGATTTCGCTCGTTATCGACACGCACAATCTTCAAGCCCTGTATGGTTCGCTGCGCATTGCCCATGTGGCCGGACATCCGCTTGCCTTTGAAAACGCGGCCCGGCGTCTGACACTGACCAATCGAACCCGGCACCCGATGCGACAACGAGTTGCCGTGGGTTGCGTCACCCATGCTGAAGTTGTGGCGTTTGATGACGCCTGCGTAGCCCTTACCGATCGTCGTCCCGGTCACATCGACGCTCTGACCTTCTTCGAATAAATCGGCTTTTAATTCCGAGCCCGCCTGGACTTCGACACCATCGCCGTTATCGAGGCGAAATTCCCATAAACCGCGACCTGCGTCGACGCCGTTTTTACTGAATTCGCCGGATTCGGGCTTCGATATACGATTGCGATGCCGATCGCCGGTGGTGATCTGCACGGCGCTGTACCCGTCGGAATCGGGTGTCTTTATCCGGGTAACCCGGTTCGGCATTACTTCGACGACGGTCACCGGAACTGATTCACCGGTTTCGGTAAACAGTCGCGTCATGCCGCGTTTTTGTCCAATCAATCCAAGGGCCATTGTCGATTACTTCCGGATAATTAGTTGAGCTTGATTTGCACATCAACGCCGGCGGCAAGATCGAGCTTCATCAGAGCGTCGACCGTTTTGTCCGTCGGGTTAACAATGTCAAGCAGGCGTTTGTGTGTCCGGATTTCGTATTGATCTCGCGCGTCCTTGTTGACGTGCGGCGAAATCAGAACCGTGAAGCGTTCTTTTTTCGTCGGCAATGGAATCGGCCCCTTTACCTGAGCACCCGTCCGCTTTGCGGTTTCAACAATTTCTCGCGTCGATTGATCGATCAATCGATGGTCGAATGCTTTGAGCCGAATTCTGATTACCTGTTGGTCCATTTCTGCGCTTCGCTTTTACTTTGACCGCAACCTGTATCGGGGCGTGTCTTTTTCAGACCGCAACCCGCATGTTTGCGATAATTATTCGATGATCTTCGAGACCACGCCGGCACCTACGGTGCGTCCACCTTCCCGGATCGCAAATCGCAACCCGTCTTCCATTGCGATCGGGTTGATCAACTTCACCTCAACCTTCACGTTGTCCCCGGGCATCACCATCTCGACACCCTCCGGCAACTCAACCGCACCCGTCACGTCCGTTGTACGGAAGTAAAACTGCGGACGGTAGTTGTTGAAAAACGGCGTATGACGACCACCTTCGTCTTTCGACAACACATAAACTTCTGCTTCAAAATGCGTGTGCGGATTCACCGACCCGGGAACGCAAAGCACCTGCCCGCGTTCGACTTCCTCACGCTTCGTTCCACGTAACAGCACGCCAACGTTGTCGCCCGCCTGACCTTCGTCAAGCAGCTTCCGGAACATCTCGACCCCGGTGCACGTCGTCCTCGTCGTTTCCTTGATCCCGACAATCTCGATCTCGTCGCCTACATGAACCACACCGCGCTCCACACGACCCGTCACCACCGTCCCGCGTCCACTGATCGAAAATACGTCCTCGATCGGCAGCAGAAACGGCTGGTCTACCGGACGCTCCGGCAGCGGAATGTAGCTGTCCATCGCCTCGACCAGCTTCTCGATCGAAGGGATCCCGATGTCGCTCTCGTCTCCTTCCAGCGCCTTCAACGCACTGCCGATGATCACCGGCGTGTCGTCGCCCGGAAACTGGTACAGATCCAGCAGTTCCCGCACTTCCATCTCCACGAGTTCCAGCAGCTCTGCGTCGTCAACCATGTCCGCCTTGTTCAGGTAAACAACGATGTAAGGCACACCCACCTGCCGCGCCAGAAGTATGTGCTCGCGCGTCTGCGGCATCGGTCCGTCCGCTGCGCTGCAAACCAGGATCGCGCCGTCCATCTGCGCCGCTCCCGTGATCATGTTCTTCACGTAGTCAGCATGTCCCGGACAATCAACGTGCGCGTAATGGCGAGCGTCACTTTCGTATTCAACATGCGCCGTCGCTATCGTGATCCCGCGTTCGCGCTCTTCCGGTGCGTTGTCGATCTGATCGTAAGCTTTCGTCTCGCCCCCGTACTTCGACGCCGAAATCGTCGTCAGCGCCGCCGTCAGCGTCGTCTTACCGTGATCGACGTGGCCGATCGTGCCTACGTTCACGTGCGGCTTGTTTCTTTCGAATTTCTCCTTGGACATGACTCAACCTCAAATAAAGGACTAGACGTTTAATATCGCTATTGCTTGATGACAGTATCTGCGACGCTGCTCGGTGCAGCGGCGTAGCGGGAAAATTCCATTGAATAGGTCGCGCGACCCTGCGTTGCGGAACGCAGATCCGTCGCGTACCCGAACATTTCGGATAACGGCACTTCCGCCCGGATTATCGTTCCGGTCGGCGAGTCTTCCGTTCCCTGGAGGATGCCGCGGCGCCGGTTAACATCACCGTTGACGGTACCCATGTAGTCGTCCGGCGTGACGATTTCAACGTCCATAACCGGCTCCAGGAGGACCGGGGCGGCTTGCTTCGCGCCATCCTTGAAGCCCATCGACGCTGCAATCTTGAAGGCGACTTCACTCGAGTCGACGTCGTGGTAAGAGCCGTCGTACAGCGTCACCTTGACGTCCAGCATCGGGTAGCCGGCAATGACGCCATTCGTCATCTGTTCGGCAACACCTTTCTCCACGGCCGGAATGTACTCCCGGGGAATGACGCCACCGACGATCTGGTTGACGAATTCGAATCCGCTGCCGGGCTCACCAGGCTCGATTTTGAACACAACGTGCCCGTACTGACCGCGTCCGCCGGATTGCTTGACGAATTTCCCTTCGGCTTTTTCCACGGTCTTGCGGATAGTTTCCCGATACGCGACCTGCGGCTTGCCGACGTTAGCCTCAACGTTGAATTCACGCCGCATGCGATCGACGATGATATCGAGATGAAGTTCGCCCATCCCCGCGATGATCGTCTGCCCGGATTCCTCGTCCGTCGACACTCTGAACGAAGGATCCTCGGCCGCGAGTTTCGTCAGCGCGACGCCCATTTTCTCCTGATCCGCTTTCGTCTTCGGTTCCACCGCGACCGCTATGACCGGGTCCGGAAAATCCATGCGCTCGAGCGTAATAATGTTCTTCACGTTACACAGCGTGTCGCCCGTAGTGACGTCCTTCAGACCAACGGCTGCGGCTATATCACCCGCACGCACCTCTTTCAGTTCTTCTCGCGAATTGGCATGCATCTGCAGAATTCGACCAACCCGTTCCTTTTTGTGCTTCACCGGGTTATAGATCGAGTCGCCCGAGTTAATCACGCCTGAGTACACGCGGAAAAACGTGAGCGTTCCGACGAAAGGATCGGTGGCAATTTTGAATGCCAGCGCCGCAAAGGGCTCATCATCGGACGACGGCCGGGTCGCCTCGGTCTCGCCATCGTCGAGGATACCGGTAATTGCTTTCACTTCGGTCGGCGCCGGCATCAATTCGACCACTGCGTCGAGCATTGCCTGCACACCCTTGTTCTTGAACGCAGATCCGCACAACACCGGAACCAGTTCGTTCGCGAGCGTACCGGCGCGTAACCCGGCGATAATGTCCTCGGCTTCCAGGTCACCGCTGTCGAGGTATTTTTCGGTCAGCGATTCAACCGCCTCGGCGGCTGCCTCAACCATTTTTTCGCGCCATTGCGTACAGGCGTCAAGCAGTTCTTCGGGGATTTCACGCTCATCGAAATTCATCCCGAGGGTCGCTTCGTCCCAGTAGATTGCCCTCATACGAATCAGATCGACGACTCCCGCAAAAGATTCTTCCGCGCCGATGGGCAGTTGTATCGGGATAGCATTAGAACCGAGCCGATCACGGATTTGTTCGACGACGCGGAGAAAATCCGCTCCGGAACGATCCATCTTGTTGACGAACGCGAGCCGCGGGACCTGGTATTTATTGGCTTGCCGCCAAACCGTCTCGGACTGCGGTTCAACGCCGCCAACGGCGCAAAACACGCCAACCGCTCCATCAAGTACTCTCAGCGAGCGTTCGACTTCAATGGTGAAATCAACGTGTCCCGGGGTATCAATGATGTTGATGCGGTGTTCGGGAAATTGCTTCGCCATACCGCTCCAGAAACAGGTTGTCGCAGCGGAAGTGATCGTAATCCCGCGCTCCTGCTCCTGTTCCATCCAGTCCATCGTGGCCGCGCCATCGTGGACTTCGCCTATCTTATGGGAAACACCCGTGTAGTAGAGGATCCGCTCGGTCGTGGTCGTCTTACCCGCATCAATATGGGCCATGATGCCGATATTACGATAGCGTTCGATGGGTGTTGTGCGGGCCACGTGAAAAACTCCAAAACCTGCGGCTACCAGCGGTAGTGCGAGAAAGCCCGGTTGGCTTCCGCCATCTTGTGTGTGTCTTCGCGTTTCTTCACCGCCGTACCGCGATTGTCCGCGGCGTCGAGGAGTTCGCCAGCGAGTCGCTTGTCCATCGATTTTTCGCTGCGCTTGCGGGCGGCGTCTACAACCCAGCGCATCGCGAGCGCCATACGTCGATGCGGACGCACCTCGACCGGTACCTGGTAGGTCGCGCCGCCGACACGGCGTGATTTCACTTCGACTTTGGGCTCGACGTTATCGAGCGCCTGCTTGAACAATTCCAGTGGTTCGCCCTTGACCTTAAGGTCATCGAGCGCACCGTAGACAATTTTTTCCGCGACGGATTTCTTTCCGCGCGACATCACGAGATTGATAAACTTCGCGAGAACCTGATCGCCGTATTTCGGATCCGGCAGGATTTCACGTTTTTGTGCTGCGTGGCGTCTCGACATTGACCTACACCCTATGCCTTGGGCCGCTTGGCGCCATACTTGGAACGCCCGCGACGACGGTCGGTTACACCGGAGGTATCCAGCGTGCCGCGTACCGTGTGGTACCGAACACCCGGTAAATCCTTGACGCGGCCACCGCGAATCAGAATGACCGAGTGTTCCTGAAGGTTGTGCCCTTCACCGCCGATATACGTCGTAACTTCCTGGCCGTTCGTCAGGCGTACCCGAGCCACTTTACGCAGGGCCGAGTTTGGCTTCTTTGGCGTGGTCGTGTAGACACGAGTGCACACGCCGCGTTTTTGCGGACAGGCCTCGAGGGCCGGCACATTACTTTTTTTGCGTTGGCGTTTACGCGGTTTACGCACCAACTGATTAATTGTGGCCATAGTCTCGGTTTCCGACCGGCCCCTGTGGGACACGGCCTTCCGGTTACATTAGATTTCGGGTCGATGCTCATCGCCGCTGCCGAAAATCGGCTGCGATCAGCGTTCCCCCCCGTTTATTCTCTTTTGTTCCGGGCCGGCAGCGTCGGCTACGCACACAGGAACTTCGATAGAAGCGTGTGGGTAGTTAGGCCGCTAAACGCGACCGCAATGGAATGGGATGCCGGGCGCCGAAAATAAAGCGACAGGCGGGATTTGCATCCGGCCTGTCGCAGAAGCGGAATTATAGTGAGTCGCGGACGGCTATGTCAACGGCTGAATACCACCGACACAACGATCGACGGGCGCCGGCCACCGGGACCGCCACCCATCGCCCGCTTACGCGCTTTTCGTCGTCTGATCGACCGGATCGTCGCTCGATTCAGGCGACTCGACGGACTGAAGTTCCGATAAAACCTCGGCCTCCGCCTCGGTCAACCCGGTCGTGTCAAAGCCCTGGTCCCGCTTGCGCCTGCGCTCCCCGTGGTAGGCAAACCCGGTCCCTGCCGGGATCAGCCGCCCAACGATGACGTTTTCCTTCAAACCCCGCAATTCGTCGCGTTTTCCGGTGACTGACGCCTCGGTCAGTACGCGGGTGGTTTCCTGGAACGACGCCGCGGAGATGAACGATTCCGTTGCGAGCGAGGCTTTGGTGATACCGAGCAGCAGTTGCTCATACGTCGCCTCGTCCTTGTTCTCACGCCGCATCCGTTCGTTTTCCTCGATGAGCCGTTCTTTTTCAACCTGCTCGCCACGCAGAAAACGCGTATCGCCGGGATTGAGGATCTCGATCTTGCGCAGCATCTGGCGAACGATCACCTCGATGTGCTTGTCGTTGATCTTCACGCCCTGCAGCCGATAGACCTCCTGCACTTCGTTGACGATATAGCGGGTCAGCTCGCGGATGCCTTTCAGACGCAGAATGTCGTGCGAATCGGGCGCTCCGTCGCAGATCGTCTCACCCCTCTCGACGTGCTCGCCTTCGAACACCGTCACGTGACGCCATTTCGGGATGAGACTCTCGGTAGATTCCGCGTTTTCATCCGTTATCACGAGGCGCTGCTTGCCCTTTGTGTCCTTGCCGAAAGAGACGGTACCCGTCGCTTCCGCCAGGATCGCTGCTTCTTTCGGTTTTCTCGCTTCGAACAGGTCCGCAACCCGGGGCAAACCACCGGTAATATCACGGGTTTTCGAAGATTCCTGCGGTATGCGGGCAACAACGTCGCCGATTTTCACCTCACCGCCGTCGCTGATGTTGACGATCGCGCCTGGCGGCAGAAAATAGTGTGCCGGCAGGTCTGTTCCCGGGATTTTCAACTCCACGCCTTTCGCGTCAACGAGCTGAACCATGGGGCGCAAATCCTTCGCTGAAGTCCCGCGTTGCTTCGGATCGGTCACGACGATGCTCGACAGCCCGGTAATTTCGTCCATTTGCTTCGTAACGGTGACGCCGTCAACGATATCCTTGAATTGCACCTGCCCGTCGACCTCGGTGATGATCGGATGGGTATGCGGGTCCCAGTTCGCGATGGACTGGCCGGGATCCACGTCCGCGGCATCCGCAACGCGCAGCGTCGCTCCGTAAGGCACCTTATAGCGCTCACGCTCACGACCAATGTCATCGATGATGGCCAGCTCGCCGGAGCGCGAGACCGCGACAAAGTCGCCGTCGCTGCGCTGCAGCACCTTGATGTTGACGAGTTTGACCGTACCGCCGTATTTCACATCAATACTGTTGACGGCTGCTGCCCGCGATGCCGCGCCACCAATGTGGAACGTGCGCATGGTTAACTGGGTGCCGGGCTCACCGATCGATTGTGCCGCCATGACACCCACGGCTTCCCCTTCGTTGACCCGGTGCCCGCGAGCCAAATCACGGCCGTAGCACATCGCGCATACGCCGTAACGTGTGTCGCAGGTTATCGCCGAGCGAACCTTCACCTCGTCGATACCCTTGTCGTCGAGCAGCTGCACCCATTTTTCGTCCAGCAGCGTTCCCGCCGGTCCTACCATTTCGTCGGTTCCCGGTTTGTAGAGGTCTTCCGCGAGTACGCGGCCGAGTATGCGGTCACGCAGTGCTTCGACTTCGTCGCCACCTTCAATGATCGGAGTCAGGATGAAACCGTCATTCGTACCGCAATCGACTGTCGTCACGACGAGGTCCTGCGCAACATCGACAAGACGCCTCGTGAGATAACCGGAGTTGGCCGTCTTCAGCGCCGTATCGGCGAGACCTTTCCGGGCGCCGTGCGTTGAAATAAAGTACTGCAGAACATCGAGCCCTTCGCGAAAGTTAGCGGTGATCGGTGTTTCGATAATCGATCCGTCGGGTTTCGCCATAAGGCCACGCATACCAGCCAGCTGCCGGATTTGCGCAGCTGAGCCACGAGCACCCGAGTCGGCCATCATATAAATCGAATTAAACGACGCCTGCTCAACTTCTTTCCCGGTCGTGTCGGTGACGGTTTCTGTGCCGAGCTTGTCCATCATGGCTTTCGCCACCTGGTCATTCGTATGCGACCAGATATCGACCACCTTGTTGTAACGTTCGCCGGTAGTAACGAGGCCGGACGCGTACTGGTCCTCGATTTCCCTGACGCCCTCCTCGGCAGCCTGGATGATGGTTGTCTTTTCGTCGGGCACGACCATGTCGTCGACACCTATCGATACACCGGCGCGGGTCGCCTGCTGGAATCCCATGTACATGAGACGGTCAGCAAAAATCACGGTTTCCTTGAGCCCGACGTTGCGGTAGCAGGAATCGAACAGACGCGAGATCGAACGCTTATCAAGCGTCCGGTTAGCGAGTTCAAACGGCATCCCTTCCGGTAACAGCGACGACAGCAGCGCGCGTCCTACGGTCGTTTCGACGACTTTCGTGGACTCCTGTTGTTCGCCGTCTTCGTCAACATAGCGTTCGGTCATGCGAACTTTGCATTTCGCATGCAGCGACGCAGCGTTGGTTTCGAATGCGCGATGCACTTCATCGATATCCGCAAACACCATACCGGTGCCGACCGCACTCGCGGATTCCCGCGTCATGTAGTACAGACCGAGGACGACGTCCTGCGTGGGAACGATGATCGGGTCACCATTTGCTGGCGATAGTATGTTGTTCGTCGACATCATCAGTCCGCGCGCTTCGAGCTGCGCTTCGATCGACAACGGCACGTGAACCGCCATTTGGTCCCCATCGAAGTCGGCGTTAAACGCGGTGCAAACGAGCGGATGAAGTTGTATCGCCTTGCCTTCAATCAATACGGGTTCGAATGCCTGGATGCCGAGGCGATGCAGCGTCGGCGCGCGGTTCAGCATGACGGGGTGTTCGCGAATCACTTCCTCGAGAATATCCCAGACTTCCGCGCCCTCACGCTCAACGAGTTTTTTCGCAGCCTTAATCGTCGTTGCCATCCCCCGGCGCTCGAGTTTGCTGAAGATGAATGGCTTGAACAGTTCCAACGCCATCTTCTTCGGCAGTCCACACTGGTGGAGTTTCAGCGTCGGGCCCACGACGATCACCGAACGACCGGAATAGTCCACACGTTTGCCCAGGAGGTTCTGGCGGAATCGGCCTTGTTTGCCTTTGATCATGTCGGCGAGCGACTTCAGCGGCAATTTGTTCGTCCCCGTGATCGCTCGTCCGCGACGCCCGTTATCCAGCAGGGCGTCGACCGCTTCCTGCAACATGCGCTTTTCGTTGCGCACGATGATGTCGGGGGCGTTCAGGTCCAGCAGTCGCTTCAAACGGTTGTTACGATTAATCACGCGACGATAAAGGTCGTTCAAATCAGAGGTCGCGAATCGCCCACCGTCGAGGGGCACCAGTGGCCGAAGTTCCGGCGGCAGCACCGGCAATACCTTCATGACCATCCATTCCGGCTTGTTGCCCGAATGCAAAAACGCCTCCATCAATTTCAGGCGCTTTGTGAATTTCTTGATTTTCGTTTCGGACTTGGTCCGCGGCAGTTCCTCGCGAATCGTGTTGACTTCTTCGTTCAGATCTACCGTTTTAAGCAATTCGTAAATCGCTTCTGCACCCATGCGCGCATCGAAGTCATCGCCGTATTGCTCGATAGCATCGAGATACGACTCTTCGGATAACAGCTGACCACGTTCGAGTTCCGTCATGCCAGGTTCGATCACGACGTACGCTTCGAAATACAGAATCCGCTCGATTTCCCGCAACGTGACGTCAAGCAACAGACCCATCCGCGACGGCAGGGATTTCAGGAACCAGATATGGGCAACGGGACTCGCCAGATCGATATGGCCCATGCGTTCGCGACGCACCTTGGCCAGCGTAACTTCGACACCGCACTTTTCGCAGACCACACCACGATGCTTCAGGCGCTTGTACTTGCCGCAAAGGCATTCGTAATCCTTGATCGGGCCAAAGATCTTCGCGCAGAACAGACCATCACGCTCCGGCTTGAACGTACGGTAATTGATCGTCTCGGGCTTTTTAACTTCACCATACGACCACGAGCGGATTTTCTCCGGCGAAGCCAGACCGATTTTAATCGCGTCGAAGTCTTCGACTTGTCCCTGGCTTTTCAGTAAATCAAGTAAGTCTTTCACAATGGTTACTCCTCAAATCGGGAACCAACAAACAGGGCACGTGTCTCTAGCGATCGAGTTCAATATCGATTGCAAGCGAACGCAATTCCTTCAGCAGTACGTTGAACGATTCCGGCATCCCGGCTTCCATCCGGTGGTCGCCATCAACGATATTCTTGTACATCTTCGTTCTGCCGTTCACATCGTCGGATTTCACCGTCAGCATTTCCTGCAGTGTGTACGCGGCGCCGTATGCTTCGAGCGCCCACACCTCCATTTCACCGAAACGCTGACCGCCGAATTGCGCCTTACCACCCAGCGGTTGCTGCGTGACGAGGCTGTACGGGCCGGTGGATCGTGCGTGCATTTTGTCATCGACCAGGTGGTTGAGCTTCAGCATGTACATGTAACCGACCGTTACCGGACGATCGAACTCGACCCCGGTACGGCCGTCGGTCAAACGCGTCTGCCCGCTTTCAGGCAATCCGGCCAGCGCGAGCATGCGCTTGATTTCATCCTCGTGCGCACCATCGAAGACCGGCGTAGCCATCGGTACGCCGGCACGCAGATTGCCCGCCAGCGTTTCGATTTCGCCATCGTTCAATTCGTCGAGGTTTTCCGACTTACCGCTCGTGTTGTAGACCTTCGCCAGAAAATCCCGCAACTTGCCTGCGCCGACCTCAGCATCGAGCATTTCCCCGATGCGGGCGCCGACCCCGCGTGCCGCCCAGCCAAGATGTGTTTCCAGCACCTGCCCGACGTTCATACGCGAAGGCACGCCAAGCGGATTCAGTACGATGTCGACCGGAGTACCATCCTCCATGTGCGGCATGTCTTCGACCGGAACGATCATCGACACGACACCTTTGTTCCCGTGACGTCCGGCCATCTTGTCCCCGGGTTGCATACGCCGTTTCACCGCAAGGTAAACCTTCGTCATTTTCAACACGCCGGGGGCGAGATCGTCGCCTGATGTCAGTTTCGTACGCTTCTCTTCGAACTGCCGTTCGAAATCTTCGCGGTGGCCCGATATCTGGTCGGCGAGCCGCTCGACCTGTTCGTTGACCGCATCGGTCGACGTGCGGATATCGAACCAGTTTTCGCGAGGCACATCAGCGAGGTGTTGCTTCGTGAGTTTCGTTCCCTTCGTAACACCCTTGAGGCCTTTCTCCAGTTGCTTGCCCGTCAGCAGACGTTCGATACGCTGATAGATGTCGTCTTCGAGTATGCGCAACTGGTCGTCAAGATCCTTTTTCACACGGGTCAGTTCTGCGCGCTCAATCTCGAGCGCACGGGCATCTTTTTCGACACCGTCGCGCGTAAAAACCTGAACGTCGATGACGGTCCCGCTCATGCCTGACGGCACTCGCAATGACGTGTCTTTTACGTCCGAAGCCTTCTCGCCGAAGATCGCACGCAGGAGTTTTTCCTCCGGCGTGAGCTGCGTTTCGCCTTTCGGTGTGACTTTGCCGACGAGTATGTCGCCCGGATGAACTTCAGCTCCGATGTACACGATTCCGGACTCATCGAGTTTCGAAAGAGCGCCTTCGCTGACATTCGGAATATCGGCGGATATTTCTTCCGGTCCGAGTTTCGTATCGCGAGCAACGCACGTCAGCTCTTCAATGTGGATGCTCGTGTAGCGATCTTCCTGAACGACCCGCTCCGAGATGAGGATCGAATCCTCGAAGTTGTACCCGTTCCAGGGCATGAATGCGACGAGCATGTTTTGCCCCAGCGCCAACTCGCCGAGATCGGTCGACGGTCCGTCCGCAAGCGCATCATTCGCCGAAATTCGATCGTTCGGGCTCACCAGCGGTCGCTGATTGATACACGTGTTCTGATTCGAACGTGTGTACTTCGTCAGGTTGTAGATATCAACACCCGGTTCGCCGGCCTTCGTTTCTTCGTCGTCGACACGAACAACGATTCGGCTCGCGTCCACTGAATCCACGACACCACCGCGAAGTGCTGACACCGTGACACCTGAATCGCGAGCAACGGTCCGCTCGATTCCGGTACCGACGAGGGGTTTGTCCGCACGCAGGGTCGGCACAGCCTGGCGCTGCATATTGGAACCCATCAATGCACGGTTCGCGTCGTCGTGTTCGAGAAACGGAATTAACGCCGCGGCGACAGATACAATCTGACGGGGCGATACATCCATGAACTGAACACGATCCGGCGATGCCAGCGTAAACTCATTCTGGAATCGGGAAGACACGAGGCCGTCCGTCAGCATACCGTCCTTATCGATACTCGCGTTCGCCTGCGCGATCACATACTGGCCTTCTTCGATGGCCGAAAGATATTCGACGTCGGAGGTAACCTTTTTGTCGTTCACGCGTCGATACGGCGTTTCGAGAAAACCGTACTTGTTCGTTCTCGCGTAGACAGCGAGTGAGTTGATCAGTCCGATGTTCGGCCCTTCAGGTGTTTCGATAGGGCACACCCGGCCGTAATGTGTCGGATGTACATCGCGAACTTCAAACCCGGCACGTTCGCGGGTAAGACCGCCCGGCCCGAGTGCGGAAACGCGGCGTTTGTGGGTCACTTCCGATAACGGGTTGTTCTGATCCATGAACTGCGATAGCTGGCTGGAGCCGAAAAACTCCTTGATTACCGCGGAGACCGGTTTCGCGTTGATCAACTCCTGAGGCATGTAACCTTCGGATTCTGCGAGCGATAACCGTTCGCGCACGGCACGTTCAACGCGCACAAGGCCTACCCGAAACTGGTTCTCGGCCATTTCGCCGACGCTGCGAACGCGTCGATTGCCGAGATGGTCGATATCGTCGACAACACCATTACCGTTACGAATGTCGATCAAAACGCGCAGCACATCAATGATGTCTTCCTGTGAGAGAACGCCCGCTCCCTCGACCTGGTCCCGACCGACCCGGCGATTGAACTTCATTCGCCCCACCCCGGAGAGATCGTAGCGATCGGCAGAAAAGAATAAATTCTTGAAGAGGTTTTCCGCGGCCTCTTTTGTCGGCGGCTCACCGGGCCGCATCATGCGATAGATTTCAACCTGGGCTTCGAGTTGATTCGTCGTCGAATCGACGCGCAGCGTATCGGATACGTACGCCCCGTGATCGAGATCGTTGGCAAAAATCGTCTGAATGTCGGTGACCCCGGCTTCAGCGAGCTTCTCGAGTAATTCTTCGGTGATTTCGTCATTCGCGCTCGCGATGATCTCACCGGAGTCCGTATCGACGATATCAGTTGCGAGAACCTTGGCGATGGCGTAGGTCGGCGGAACGCGGATTTCGGTCAAACCTGCCTGTTCGATTTCACGAATGTGCCGGACATTGATACGTCGTTCAGCCTCGACAATCACGTTGCCGTCATTGTCGGTCAGGTCGAATTCGAGCGTTTCGCCGCGGAGTCGTTCGGGAACCAGTTTAAGCAGTACGTCCTCGCCGTCGAACCGCAGATCGTTGCGTTCGAAAAACATATCGAGCATCTGCTCGGTAGTGTAGCCAAGCGCCCGCAGGAGAACGGTTGCAGGAATCTTGCGCCGGCGATCGATGCGGACGTAGACGTGGTCTTTCGGATCGAATTCGAAGTCGAGCCACGAACCGCGGTACGGAATCACCCGGGCCGAGAACAACAATTTTCCGGAAGAATGCGTTTTACCTCGGTCGTGATCGAAAAACACACCGGGAGAACGGTGCAGCTGCGACACAATGACCCGCTCGGTTCCGTTGATCACGAACGTTCCATTCGTCGTCATCAGCGGAAGTTCGCCCATGTAAACTTCCTGTTCACGAACGTCCTTGATGGCCTTGTCCGAGCCCGATTCCTTGTCGTAGATAACGAGTCTGACGGTCACACGGAGGGACGCCGCATAGGTCATACCCCTGACCTGGCACTCTTTGACGTCAAACACCGGCTCGCCGAGACGATACTTCACGTATTCAAGCGCGGCTGTACCCGAGTAGCTCTCGATCGGAAAGACCGATTTGAATGCGGCATGCAACCCGACCCCTTCGCGCTCTTCAGCGTTGGCGTCTCGCTGCAAGAAGCGAAAATACGACTCGATTTGCGTTTCGAGCAGGTACGGCACGTCCAATGTAACAGGCCGTTTGCTGAAATCCTTTCTGATTCGCTTCTTTTCGGTGTACGAGTAAGCCATAGTCTTCCTCTTATGACCTCAGGGTATGAGGCGTGGGCGGCCGCGCGCGACACAGGCATGGATCGCCTGCGTCACAGCCGGATTTGAAAGCCCGGAACGGTTGCGCTCGGCAACCGTTCCGCTCAGAACCACTGCGAAAATGGTTTGAGTCCGCAAATCGGATGCGCTACTTGAGTTCCGCCGTGGCGCCGGCTTCCTCGAGTTGTTTTTGTGCGTCTTCTGCTTCGCTCTTCGGCAGTGCTTCCTTGACTGTCGACGGAGCGCTTTCCACGAGTTCTTTCGCCTCTTTCAGGCCCAGACCCGTGAGCGCACGAACGGCCTTGATGACCGACACCTTGTTTTCACCGAAGCTCGACATGACGACATCGAACTCATCCTTTACTTCCTCGGCTGCACCACCGGCGTCACCGCCCGCTGCCATAACCGGTGCGGCTACGGCGGCTGCAGCAGATACGCCCCATTTTTCTTCGAGTTCGGACACGAGCTCGGTGACTTCCAGAATGCTCATGTTGCTGAGCGTTTCGATTAACTCTTCTTTTGAAACTGCCATTTCAGGTTTCTCCTAAAAAAATTCTCGGCGTAAAAATCGCTGTGTTGATGCAATGATTAAGCAGCTTGCTGCTGGTCGCGGTAGGCCGCAACGATGCGCACCAACTGCCCGCCCGGTTCCGCAAGTGTGCGAACGAGCTGGGTTGCGGGTGCTTGCAGCAGACCCAGAAAGAGGCCCCGGGCCTCGTCGAGGGTCGGCATATCTGCCAGTAGCTTCAGGTCTTCCGGCGGACGAACTTCGCCCGCAAACGCAATCGCGGTCGGCACGAGACGATCGTTCGTCTTCGTGAACTCTCGCACGATGCGCGCACCAGCTCCCGGGTCGTCGGCGGAAAACACCAATAGCAGCGGACCGGTGAGCGAATCACTCAGGCATTCGAACTCCGTTCCTGCTATTGCCCGGCGCGCCAGGCTGTTTTTCACCACGCGAACGTAGACACCCTGAGCGCGCGCTTGCGCACGCAGTTCAGTCATGTCTGCGACCGTCAGCCCAAGGTAACCGGCGGCGATCGCGGCTTGCGCGCCCGCAGCTACTTCATTGACTTCGGCAACAACTGCTTTTTTTTGCTCTAAAGTCAGACTCACATTACTTCTCCTGGTTGGGTACCCGATCGTCCGATCGAAGAACCGCACCTCAAAACGGCAGCGACATCGCTGCCATTATTTCCGGACTGACACTGGCGTTTCCGCACAATGCGTCCCTCGGCACTCACCAGGTTTTAACCTGAATGGGAGTACCGCCTGCGCAGGCTGCGTGCAACGCAATTAACCCGCTCCCGTTCGCGTCGATCGGATGCCATAAGGACAATCCGTTTCGATTAAACGTTCGCGAGACCTACGGTCTCTGACGCCTGCCGGGCATGCCCGGCAGCCCAAAGTCATCCGGCGTGATAATCCACGCCGGAGAAAACCGTGCGATCGTCGTCAGCTTTCGCCGACCGAGGCGCTGTCTACAGCGATTCCCGGCCCCATGGTCGACGACACCGTGATGCTTTTGAGGTAAACCCCTTTTGCTGAACTGGGTTTACCCTTGTTCAGATCGACGATAACGGCCTCGAGGTTCTCCCGAAGCGCGCTGACATCAAAAGAGACCTTGCCGATCGAGCAGTGAATGATGCCGGCCTTGTCGGTCCGGTAACGCACCTGTCCTGCTTTCGCGTTTTTGACGGCCGCCGCGACATCTTTCGTGACCGTGCCCACTTTCGGGTTGGGCATCAGACCGCGGGGTCCGAGGATCTGACCCAACTGCCCGACGATACGCATCGAAGACGGTGTCGCGATGACGACATCGAAATTCATCTGTCCCTGTTTCACATCGGCCGCGAGATCGTCCATACCGACGATATCGGCACCGGCTTCGCGTCCGGCATCTGCTTCCTCGCCATCGGCAAACAGTGCAACACGAACCTGTTTTCCGGTGCCGTTCGGCAAAACCGTTGCGCCGCGCACAACCTGGTCCGATTTTTTTGCGTCAACCCCGAGGTTCACCGCAACATCGATGGTCTCGTCGAATTTTGTTGCCGCGACCTCTTTCAATACCGTCAATGCGTCATCGAGTGGCCGTGGTTCGTGCCGATCGCCAACCTTTTCTTCAATTGCGCGCGTTCTCTTGCTGAGCCTGGCCATCAGGATACGCCCTCCACTTCAAGCCCCATACTGCGGGCAGTACCGGCGATCGTTCGAACCGCAGCGTCGACATCCGCTGCGGTGAGATCCGGGTCTTTCGTTTTCGCTATCTCTTCGAGTTGGGCACGGGAAACCTTGCCCACCTTGTCCGTATTCGGCGTACCACTGCCTTTCGCAACACCCGCAGCTTTACGCAGCAGCACCGACGCCGGCGGCGTTTTGGTGATGAACGTAAAACTCTTGTCCGCAAATACCGTAATGACTACCGGTGTGGGCAATCCGGGCTCGGCGCTTTGGGTCTTGGCATTAAACGCTTTGCAGAATTCCATGATATTGACACCGTGCTGTCCGAGCGCGGGGCCAACAGGCGGGCTGGGGTTGGCCTGACCGGCCGGAACCTGCAGCTTGATATAGGCATCTATCTTCTTTGCCACGTGTCTTGACTCCTCGGGTTCAAACGCCTCTCGGCTCCCCGTCGTTGTTTATAATGAGACGGGCGCTACGCCCGTCGCCACTAGTCTTTCGATACCTGGCCGAATTCGAGTTCGACCGGCGTCGAGCGGCCGAAAATCGATACGGCGACCTGTAAACGGCTTTTTTCGTAATTCACCTCTTCCACGACGCCGTTGAAATCGGTAAACGGCCCATCGTTGACCCGGACGAGTTCGCCGACTTCGAACAGCACTTTCGGACGCGGTTTCTCAGCGCCTTCCTGAATCCGGTTCAGGATAGTTTGTGCTTCGCGTTCCGTTATCGGGGTTGGCTTGTCACTCGACCCGCCGATAAATCCCATTACTTTCGGGCAGTCCTTGACGAGGTGCCAGGAATCGTCGCCCATATCCATTTCCACCAGCACATAGCCGGGGAAGAATTTGCGATCGCTCTTGCGCTTCTGGCCGTCGCGCATTTCGACAACTTCTTCGGTCGGGACCAGGATTTGACCGAACTTGTCACCCATCTCGTTACGGGCGATTCGGTCTTCAAGTGACCGCTTGACGTAGTTTTCGAACCCCGAATAGGCGTGTACGACGTACCATTCCATGAGTCCCGACTAACCCCCTTGTCCCATCGCCCAACTGATGATGCCACCAAGCGCCATATCGAGCAGCCATAAAAATATCGCGATCACAACGACAACGACCATAACAACGAGCGTCGTCTGCACGGTTTCCTGCCGTGTCGGCCAGACAACCTTGCGAACCTCTGTCTGCGACTCCTTGACGAAAGCCGCGAGCGTGCGTCCGCGCTCCGTTTGCAGGGAAATGGCCAGCGCGATACCAACCGCTGCCAGTAACCCCACCACGCGGGCAAGTTTCGAGACGTCGGCAAAATAGTAGAACGCCGCGACTCCGCCGATAAGCAATGCGAGCGCCGTGCCCAGCTTTACCGTATCAAGCGTCGAAGTCGTCGCCTCTGCTTTCGTACTCATTAGAATTTCGTCAATCTTCCCTAGTTAACACAGGCCGGCACTGTCGTTTTGGTGCCGCTAAACAATGGCAGGCCAGGAGGGAATCGAACCCCCAACCTGCGGTTTTGGAGACCGCCGCTCTGCCAATTGAGCTACTGGCCTGTATCGTTAATTTCTACTTGTCGACATGCATCTGCCGGCGGCCGTCCAACGCCGCTCTCGACACAAATCGCTGCTATTCGATGATCTTCGAGACCACGCCGGCACCTACGGTGCGTCCACCTTCCCGGATCGCAAATCGCAACCCGTCTTCCATTGCGATCGGGTTGATCAACTTCACCTCAACCTTCACGTTGTCCCCGGGCATCACCATCTCGACACCCTCCGGCAACTCAACCGCACCCGTCACGTCCGTTGTACGGAAGTAAAACTGCGGACGGTAGTTGTTGAAAAACGGCGTATGACGACCACCTTCGTCTTTCGACAACACATAAACTTCTGCTTCAAAATGCGTGTGCGGATTCACCGACCCGGGAACGCAAAGCACCTGCCCGCGTTCGACTTCCTCACGCTTCGTTCCACGTAACAGCACGCCAACGTTGTCGCCCGCCTGACCTTCGTCAAGCAGCTTCCGGAACATCTCGACCCCGGTGCACGTCGTCCTCGTCGTTTCCTTGATCCCGACAATCTCGATCTCGTCGCCTACATGAACCACACCGCGCTCCACACGACCCGTCACCACCGTCCCGCGTCCACTGATCGAAAATACGTCCTCGATCGGCAGCAGAAACGGCTGGTCTACCGGACGCTCCGGCAGCGGAATGTAGCTGTCCATCGCCTCGACCAGCTTCTCGATCGAAGGGATCCCGATGTCGCTCTCGTCTCCTTCCAGCGCCTTCAACGCACTGCCGATGATCACCGGCGTGTCGTCGCCCGGAAACTGGTACAGATCCAGCAGTTCCCGCACTTCCATCTCCACGAGTTCCAGCAGCTCTGCGTCGTCAACCATGTCCGCCTTGTTCAGGTAAACAACGATGTAAGGCACACCCACCTGCCGCGCCAGAAGTATGTGCTCGCGCGTCTGCGGCATCGGTCCGTCCGCTGCGCTGCAAACCAGGATCGCGCCGTCCATCTGCGCCGCTCCCGTGATCATGTTCTTCACGTAGTCAGCATGTCCCGGACAATCAACGTGCGCGTAATGGCGAGCGTCACTTTCGTATTCAACATGCGCCGTCGCTATCGTGATCCCGCGTTCGCGCTCTTCCGGTGCGTTGTCGATCTGATCGTAAGCTTTCGTCTCGCCCCCGTACTTCGACGCCGAGATCGTCGTCAGCGCTGCCGTCAGCGTCGTCTTACCGTGATCGACGTGGCCGATCGTGCCTACGTTCACGTGCGGCTTGTTTCTTTCAAATTTTTCTTTAGACATTTCGACCCCCCGTACTCATCGGAATTATTACCGTCTACGACCTCGCCAAACGGATATTTCAATCAAGCGCTATTACGTCACAACCAAATATGGAGCCCATAACCGGATTCGAACCGGTGACCTCTTCCTTACCAAGGAAGTGCTCTACCGACTGAGCTATATGGGCGATAGAGAGCCAAACTAAAACTTAACCCGCCATTCGCGGCCGGCGTCCATGCGCGGCTCAAACAAGACAGTATCCCCGGTCCGCCTCGGCGAACGTTTTTCATAAACAGTCGGTATGGAGCGGGTGATGGGGATCGAACCCACATCATCAGCTTGGAAGGCTGAGGTTCTACCATTGAACTACACCCGCATTATCCGTTGATTCGCGGACAGCCCCTTCGTCATTCAATGCCCCCGGCTTCCGCCCCGACCGGGCGTCTTCGGTTGGGTTCTACCCGTCGTGCCTTCCGGAATCTTGAGATTGGCAGCCCGAAATCCGGCTTCCTGCCCCCGTGCGCTCCAATCCTATCGCCTCTTGGTGGAGGGGGTAGGATTCGAACCTACGAAGGCATAGCCGGCAGATTTACAGTCTGCTCCCGTTGACCGCTTGGGTACCCCTCCAAAACGTTAGCCGGAAATTGTCGGAATTTTCGAGGGTTATGTCAACCTCTCGTGGCGAATCGCCTGTGATGGAGCGCGCGGAGCCAGGCACGACCGGTAACGCTGATCCGACGGCTGCCTAAGCCGCGGGGGAAGCAGCCTCAAATGGCATCCGCAACCGCTATCCGCGGACCACGCGGCCGCTTTCAGCGTGCCTGATCCGGCTCGGAACCCCGGGATTCAGCAACCGACCCGGCAGATAGAAGCTGACCCGCCCGCCGAAATAACGCCGCGCGGCGAGCAAACTGAGCGCCGCAGGGCGTCCCGGAAGATTAGCGCTCGTCGAAATGAGCGGTCCGACCCGCCAGGCGAGCCGGTTCAATTGCGGATGAGCCGATATTCGCACCGCAATGGTGCGGTTTCTCGACACCAACCATGGCGGGGTATCTGCCCGTGGCGGCAATATCCACGTTTCGGGTCCGGGCCAGCTCGACACGACAGGGCCTGGGTCGAAGGCCGTGAAATCGACCAGCATCCGGACCTGATCTTCATTGGCGGCCACGACGATGAACGGTTTTGCCGATCCGCGAGATTTCAGTCCTGCCAGCGCGAGGCACGCGGCCCGGCTGCTGGCGCGGCACGTCAGACCGAAAACGCCCTCGGTTGCGGTCACGATAACGCCGCCGCGCCCGAGATGGCGCGCAGCGACGGCTTCCCGCCAAGCGTACGCCACCGCGCTGCTAACGCCTTAGCGCGGCGTCCTTTTCGAGAATGACGTCGCGATTACGATTGCGTTCGTCGCGGATTTTCTGAGCGAGTCCGGCATCGGCCAGGGCCAGTATCTGCGCCGCGAGGTACCCCGCATTTTTGGCGCCGGCTTTGCCGATCGCAACGCAGGCAACCGGAATTCCGCCCGGCATCTGCACCGTCGACAGCAAGGCATCCATACCATTGAGTGGACCGGCGTCCATCGGCACGCCGATGACCGGTTTCAGGGTTTGCGCGGCGACGGCACCGGCGAGATGGGCGGCAAGACCGGCACCCGCAATGAATACGCCGCACCCGCGCGCGTCCGCATCCCGGACGTAAGCCCCGGCTTCATCGGGGGTTCGGTGCGCCGATTTAATGTTCACTTCGACCGTCAGACCGAACCCTTCCAATACGTCGACTGCCGCCTGCATGGTTGTGAGATCCGAGTCGGAGCCCATCAAAATTGCAACAAAAGTATCTGGATTACTCATTTTAATCGTTCTTCGATATTTCCTTTATACCGCCGGGATATCGGGCGGCGTTCAATCGTCGGTCGTTTTCTTCTTTTTCTTTGTCCGTTTGCGCTTCGGTCGGGCTTTCGCATTCGCGATGAGCTCGACGCACTCCTCAAGGGTCAATGATTCGGGCTCCCGGTCTTTCGGCACGCGGGCGTTCTTTTTTCCGTCCGTCACATAGGGGCCGTAGCGACCCTTCAGAATTTGCAGGCCCTCGTCGGCGAAGATTTTAATTTCGCGTTCCGCGTCCGCTTTCTTTTTTTCTTCGACAAGTTCCAGCGCTCGTTCGAGCGTGATTGTGTACGGGTCGTCCTCTTTCTTCAGAGACACGAACTTTGTTCCGTACTTTACATACGGGCCAAACCGACCGACGTTCGTGGAGATGGCGAGACCATCCGCGCTTTCGCCGAGTTCGCGTGGCAGTTTCGTTAGTTCGAGTGCTTCGGCGAGCGTTATCGAGTCAAGCCGCTGGCCGGGCTGCAAGCCGTAGAATTTCGGCTTCTCTTCGTCCTCGGCAGTCCCGATGATGACGTACGGCCCGTAACGCCCCATGCGCACCGAAACCGGTTTACCGCTTTTCGGATCGGTCCCGAGCGGCCGCGCCTGGTTCGCCTCCTCGCGGGTAACGTTGGCTTCCTTGTCCTCGACGGTTGCATGGAAGGGATCCCAGAAATCTTTCAGCAAAGGGACCCAATCCTTTTCGCCGCGCGATACCGCGTCGAGGTCGTCTTCAAGCCTCGCGGTAAAATCGTAATCGATATAACCGCTAAAGTGATTCGTCAAAAACGTATTGACGATCCGGCCGATATCGGTCGGGTAGAAACGCTTCGATTCCAGTTCAACGTATTCGCGTTGAATCAGCGTCGAAATAATAGACGCATAGGTGGACGGCCTGCCTATGCCATGTTCCTCGAGGGTTTTCACCAGTGATGCTTCGGAGAATCGCGGCGGCGGTTCGGTGAAGTGCTGATCCGCCCTGATTTCCTTCAGCTCGACGACCTGACCTTCCTCGAGCGGCGGGAGCATGTTTTCGTCGCTGGGGGGTTCTTTTTCGTCGTCCGTTCCTTCGCGATACACGGACATGAATCCGGGATGCTTGACGGTCGAACCATTCGCCCTGAACACCCCGGCTGTACCGCAATTCAAATCGACGGCGACCGTGTCGATGGTGGCATGGATCATCTGGCTTGCGATCGTCCGTTTCCAGATCAGATCGTAGAGCTTGTACTGGTCATCGGATAAAAACGATTTTATTTCTGCAGGGATATGCTGCGCCGCGGTCGGACGAATCGCCTCGTGCGCTTCCTGGGCATTTTTTGATCGCGTCTTGTAAACCGGAGGTTTCGCCGGTACCTCGGTGTCGCCGTAACGCTGCGCGATGAACGCACGGATTTCCGCAACCGCTTCTTCGGCAAGATTGACCGAATCGGTTCGCATATAGGTTATCAGCCCCTCGCTACCCGCACCGACATCGATACCCTCATAGAGTTGCTGCGCGGTGCGCATGGCGCGCTGCGCCGTGAAGCCAAGCTTGCGCACCGCTTCCTGTTGCAACGTGGAGGTTATGAACGGTGGTGAGGGATTGCGCTTGCGCTGTTTGCGCTCGACCTTCGCGACGGTAAGCTTGCCGTCGGCAGACTCGCCAAGATCCTTCTTCGCCTTGAGCGCATCCTTTTCGTTGGTGATAGAGAACTGTTTTATCTTCTCACCGTGAAGCTGGGTCAGTTTCGCAGTGAACGCGTCTTTCTTTCCGCCGACGTCGGATTCGACAGTCCAGTACTCCCGCGGATTGAACTTCTCGATTTCGTCCTCACGCTCGCAAATCATTCGCAGTGCCGGGCTCTGTACACGACCGGCGGATAATCCGGGTTTGATTTTCTTCCACAACAGCGGCGATATATTGAACCCGACAAGATAGTCGAGCGCTCGCCGCGCCTGCTGAGCGTTGACGAGTTCCATTGAAATTTCCCGCGGCGAATCGATCGCTTCTTTTATCGCGCGCGGCGTAATTTCATGGAATACGACCCTGTGAACCTCTTTCCCTTCCAACAACTTCCGGTCTTTCAGCAATTCGACGAGATGCCACGAGATCGCTTCGCCTTCGCGGTCGAGGTCAGTCGCGAGGTAGAGCGTGTCGGCTTTTTTCAGCTGCTTCGATATAGCGTCGACGTGCTTGTTGTTTCTGTCGATCGCTTCGTATCGCATCGAGAAGTTGTCGTTCGTATCGACAGCGCCCTCTTTCGGCAGCAAGTCACGAACATGCCCGTAGGACGCGAGGACCTTATAGTCCTTGCCGAGATACTTCTCGATCGTGGAAGCCTTCGCAGGAGATTCGACTACTACTACATTACGCGCCATTAAAATGCTTACCTGTCAGGACTGTTACGGAAAATCCCGATCGTCTTAATGCACGCATCCGTACATATTATCCATCACCAGGTCTTCCATCCAGACGAACGCCTGTTCTTGACCGGGTCTGTTGAACAGCACCATGAGGACGATCCATTTCAACTGTCCAATATCGATTTCATCAGTTTCAAGCGCCATGATCCGATCGATGACCACTTCACGGTTCGTCGCGTCAAGCACCTCGACTTCCTCGAGAAAGTGGAGAAACCCGCGACATTCTGCGTCTAGTTTCGCTTCTTCTTCAACCGAGTAAATACGGTGCGAGGTCACGTTTTCGGTAATTTCCGGTCCGGTCTCCTCGTTTGCAACCGCGAGATCCTGCAACCAGTCAAACGCCTTGGAGATCTGGATTCCGTCGAAGCCGGCGTCACGTAGTTCCGATTTCACCCGATCCTGGTCGACCTCGAATTCGATTTCATCATCAATGTAATGCTCGAACAGGTAAATCAGAACGTCGATTACGGTTTGCTTCATGTTTCCTCAACGGTACGGTGTACGTGCTGGTGCGGAAGGATCGTCATAAAGAATCGGCTTCCCGTGCTGGTTTCCAGTTGGCCGCGACGGAAAGGCGGCTGGCCCGTACATCATCCGGCTCAATCGGTAATCCTGAGGTAGGTGTTCCCGGCGAGCGAGCGTACAGCACCCCTGACCTCAAGCGCCGACAGGATGGAGGAAACGTCAGTTGGCGTCAATCCGGACCGAAGCACGATCTGATCGAAGTTCGCGGCATCGAAAGCGCAGGCATCCAGAACCCGTTTTTCCCGTTCGCCAATGGTTCCATCGCGCCGCTCGGGCGCTGCCGGGGGCCGCTTGGCCGACTGCGGTTGTGATATCAAATCGGGGTATTGGGCGATGATATCGCTCGCGCCGTTGACGAGCATCGCACCGTCATTGATCAAGGCATGGCAGCCGGCGGTAAGCGGGTTGCGGATCGAGCCGGGCACCGCGAAAACGTCCCTGGATTGCTGGAGCGCGTGCATCGCCGTCGACATTGATCCGCTTTTACTGGCCGCTTCAACGACTACCGTGCCGTCGCACAGACCACTGATGATCCGGTTCCGGCGCGGGAAATGGTAGGGGCGCGGGGGAAAGCCGAGGGGAAACTCCGAAACGATCGCACCGCGCTCGAGTATCAGTTCCGATAACCGGACATGACGGCGAGGATAAATCCGGTCGATACCGCAACCGAATACGGCCACGGTCTGGCCGCCGCCGGCGAGCGCACCGTGATGTGCTGCGGCATCGATGCCCGCAGCCATGCCACTGGTGACGACGACTCCGAGCCGGGCGAGATCGTGGGCAATTTCGGCGGCGGTCTCCAAACCATAGTGGCTCGCCTTGCGGCTGCCGACGATGGCAATCTGGTTGCGGGCCAGTACGGCCGCATCACCGTTAACAAAGAGAACCAGAGGCGGGTGGGTGATTTCGGCCAGTCGCGGCGGATAGTCGGGGTCGAACACCGTTGTCAGGCGGCACGCGTTCCTCGCCGCCCAGGCCAGTGTCCGATCTGCTTCCTCCCACCGCAGCGAGCAATTCAGACGCCGCGCAAGCCCGGTCAGCGACCGCCTGATTTCGTCTGTCGGCGCATCTTCACTCAGGGATCGAACGAAAACGCGGGCGAATTTCGCCAGTTTCCCGGGGCTGTCGGGTGCCGCGAGGTAGAATGCGAGAACGCACCGCCGCTCGTCGATGTCCAGTCCGTTGTCCATCACGGCGCATCGTAACGTGCGCCCGGCGATGCTGTACAGATTGCGCCGTTTGCCGGCGGCGCCGCGAAATTTAGCGGCTACCGGTCCGGTATGCGGCGGTTTCGATCAGGGATTCTTGACCTTGTCGTGAATATGAACCGCTCGTTGCGTATTCATCACGAGCGCATAACTCACCTTGTCGAAGGTCCGGAACACCATGACTTCGCCGGCACGTTCATCCGGCAAAGTGACCTTCTCCGGCCAGCCACCCTTTGACTCGTTGAGGAATTCGTCGAGCGACCGCTTTGCCGCCGCCAGGTTGGCCCACGCCGTATCGCGCACATTGGCCAGGCCGGTGCTTTCTTCGGGCGCCCGCTGAATTGCGTCGTAGCGCTTTTCAGCCGCGATCGCCGTAGCGAGTTCGTCTTCGACCACGGCACCCGCCTGGTAAATGGCGAGTACGTGTCCGGGCATCACACCGTCACCCGTACCCCGGTCGAGCACGACGACCTGATATTGGCCGATTTGGGACACGCCATCGACAACGGAAATTATCCGGCCGTCGACTCCGGTTTCCGGTGCCCGCGGTACGAAGTCCGGATACTGGTCTTCCTGTTGCGGTAACAGCCGGTCGCCCGCGAGGATTTCCTTGTTCGAACGCATCACTTTGGCTGTCGCGGGATCGCCCCCACGCTCAATCACGACATCCCCGATATGCAGGATTTCGTATCCGAGCAGTTCGTCCGTGACGCCGTCTCGATACTCACCGCCGGGCCTGAACACGGAGTACTTATCCGTCTTCGGGTCGATGAGATTGCGAATATATATCCGGTGGCCTGCGCCGTTGGCGAGATGCAGATCCTGGCTCGACACGACATAACCCGACCGCTCAATATCGGCGAGATCCATCACTTGAGGCCGCGACAGGAACGGACCGATCGCGTCGAGCGGGATCGGCGCGATGGCCCCGTCGTGCGGATATTCGCGCACCGACGGCGACAATTTCACCCGGCGCCCACCAAAGCCGCCGCGCGCGAGGTTGAGCACCGGCCGGCCGTCCTTGTAAGTCAGGGAGACCTGGTCCCCGGGATAAATCAAATGGGGATTATCGATCTGCGGGTTCGCCTGCCAGATATCCGGCCATTGCCACGGGTGAGTCAGAAACGTCCCCGATATATCCCACAAGGTATCGCCCTTGATCACGGTATACGTCCCCGGGTGGTCCGATTTGATGGCCACGTCATCGGCGAAGGTTGGGCAAAGCCATATGACCAAAGCGGTAAAAACTATAATTTTTCTAGGCATCTCAATACCCTTACGTGCATTCCTTAAGGTAGTTTAGCAGATATTATCTGAATTTCTAAACAAATACACGCGTTTCCCCCGTCGGGACGGAATCGGTTTGAATAATCAGGGTCTTATCAGTATTCTGCGACCAGTCTTCAGGCGAATTCAGACCATGGCTATCCTGCAAATCCTCCATTACCCGGATCCGCGGCTGCGCAACGTTGCGGCGCCGGTCGACGACGTCGACGACGCGACCCGGACGCTCGTTGGCGACATGCTGGAAACGATGTATGACGCGCCGGGGATCGGGCTGGCGGCGACGCAGGTTAATGTGCATCGTCGGATCATCGTTATCGACGTGTCTGAACACCGTGGCGACCCGGTATGCCTGATCAATCCGGTTATCACCGAATCCGCGGGCGCCGAACAGACCGAAGAAGGTTGCCTGTCGGTGCCCGGGGTCTACGAAACCGTCGAACGATCGGACTGGATCTGCGTTCAGGCGCTCGACGAGAATGGTACGGCCTATGAGCGTGAGGTGGACGGGTTGCTGGCGGTTTGCATCCAGCACGAAATCGACCATCTCGACGGTAAGCTGTTTGTCGACTATCTGTCGCGACTGAAACGCGCCCGGATTCGCAAGAAACTGGAAAAAGTACAAAAACAATCGTTCTGAATACCGCGACCGGCCGAGGCAGTCGCTGCGTGCCCGCCGGACCGGCTGACCCTGCATGAACCGTCACTTCAAGCAACCGCCGCGAGCCGTGTTCGCCGGAACGCCGGATTTCGCTGTCCCGTCCCTCGAACGCCTGTGCGCGCATGCCGGGGTCGACGTCGTTGCGGTATACACGCAGCCCGACCGCGCGGCAGGACGCGGGCGCAAAGCGCGCACGGGCCCGGTCAAACAGACGGCGCTATCGCTCTCGCTGCCGGTATTTCAGCCGACTGGATTCGGCGACAGCGAGGCCATCACGGCGTTTCTGGCGCTCGAAGCCGACCTCCTCGTGGTCGCGGCCTACGGCTTGCTGTTGCCACGCGCCGTCATCGAGGCGCCGCTATTATCCGTGAACGTCCACGCGTCGCTGTTACCGCGGTGGCGCGGCGCGGCGCCCATTCAGCGTGCCATCATGGCAGGAGACGCCGAGACCGGGATCAGTATGATGCGGGTTGTCGAAGCACTCGACGCAGGCCCGGTGTTAATGCAGCGCGCAATCGAAATCGACCACACCGACACGGGCGGGTCCGTACACGACAAACTGGCGGTGCTCGGGGCGCAGTGTCTGGACAGGACCGTCGATGATTTTCTTGCGGACCGAATTCTCGACACACCGCAGGATCAGACGCTGGTGACTTATGCGGCCAAGATTACCGCTGGGGATCGGCGACTCGACTGGTCACAGGACGCCGCGGCGCTGGTCCGCCGCATTCGGGCCCTGAACCCGTCTCCGGTCGCGACCGCATTGTTTGGCGACACCAGCGTCAAGGTCTGGGAGGCGGAAGCCGGTACGCTTGCGACCGACCGTCGTCCCGGAGAAATCGTGTCGCTCACCGACGATGCAATCAGCGTTGCCACCGGGCAAGGTGTGCTGCGCATTACCCGTTTACAACCGCCGGGCAAGCGTCCTCTCAGCGCGGCCGAGTTCATCAACGGATTTCGCTCATTGTTGGTTTCGTAACGCCAGGCTATGTCGGAAAACACACGAACGGCCGCAGCACAGTCACTGTTATCGATTATCGAGCAGGGTCGGTCGCTCGACTCGGTGCTCGCGAAACGACTTGCGGCGCTCGACGAGAAGCGCGATCGGGCGTACGTACAGGAACTCGTCTATGGTGTCCTGCGCTGGTACTGGCGACTGCGTGCGCAACTCGAGGCCCTGCTGCACCGGCCATTGCGCAAGCGCGATCGCGACGTGGAAATGCTGCTGCTGATCGGTCTCTACCAGCTCCGGTATTTGTCGACCGCCCGGCACGCTGCCGTCAGTGAGACTGTCGCCGCGTGCGAAGGTTTGCGCAAAACGTGGGCCCGCGGGTTGGTCAACGCAACGCTGCGGAACGCCGTGCGCAGGAACGACGAACTGGCTGCAATCGGACAGACAACTATCGGGTCACGCACGTCGCATCCCGGTTGGTTCGTCAATGCCGTAGCGGCCGACTGGCCGGAGCATTACGAAAGCCTGTTGGATGCAAACAATGAGCGGCCACCGTTTACACTGCGAATTAATCGCGCCCGGACCACTCGGGACGACTATATTGCGCTGCTCGACGAGGCAGGAATGACGGCGGCGAGAACAGTACACAGTGACTGCGGAATTTCGCTCGATGAACCCGTTCCGGTCGATGAATTGCCCGGTTTCGACGCCGGTCTCGTAAGCGTTCAGGACGAAGCCGCCCAGCTCGCCGCGTCCGTGCTGCAATGTGACGGGGCCGGACGCGTACTTGACGCCTGTGCCGCACCGGGTGGCAAGACCGCGCATTTGCTCGAACAACATCCCGGCGCCGCAATCGTCGCAATTGACCGGGTTCCGGCACGAACGGAGAGACTCGAGGCATCGTTGACCCGCCTGCGCCTCACCGCGGAAGTACACACGGCGGATGCCAGCCGTGTCGAGGACTGGTGGGACGGAGTGCCGTTCGATCGGATCCTCATCGATGCCCCGTGTTCAGGCAGCGGCGTTATCAGGCGCCACCCTGACATCAAGCACCACCGCCGCGCCGATGACATCGCCCGACTCGCTGACCAACAGGGCGCGCTGCTCGATTCATTATGGCCACTGCTGGGAGCGGGCGGTAAGCTTGTTTATGCTACGTGTTCGGTACTCGCTGCGGAAAACGACGAGGTGGTCCACCGTTTCATCGACAAGACCCACACCGCGGCACCGGACACCATTGATGCCGCGTGGGGTTTATCGACCCGGTACGGACGCCAGGTCCTGACCGGCAGCGACAACATGGACGGATTTTATTACGCCCGCCTGCGACGCAACGATGTCAACGAATAGAGGCGACGACAGTCCGCGCCACGATGTTTCAGGGCAGGACCGTTGATCATGGGACTCGACTCAGGTTGCTGATGTATAAAACCACCTACCTCATCCAAACGATCGTCGCGTTCTGCCTTGTCTGTGTAACGGTCGGCACCGTCCGGGCCGGTTCGATCTCCGTCGATTCTGCAGAGTCCGACATCGTTAACGATATGTATGTCGTCAACGCGGAGGTCGAATACACATTCAGCGACGATGCACTGGAGGCTATCGAAAGCGGGATCGCGTTGTTCATCGACGTCGATTTTCGTGTTTCCCGCAGGCGTCGGTACATGTGGGATCCAAACGTTCTCACTTTGAGCCGCCGCTACCAGATCGAACGTCACGCGCTGACCGATCGTTACATCATCACGGACCTTGTGACCGACGACAGACGCACGCATGATTCGGTCGATTCGGCGATCGCCGATCTGGGCCGGATTCGGGAAATCCCGATCGCCGAAGTCGCTACGCTCGAAAGCGAAAATGAATATCAGATCGAAATACGCGCGCGGCTCGACCTTGAGTCGCTGCCCGCACCGCTGCGGCCACTGGCCTACATTTCCCCGAGCTGGCGCATGTCGAGCGGCTGGTACGAATGGAAAATAACCCGTTAAAACGTCGAGCCACGGCATTGGCGGCGGTTTCGCTGCTTGGCCTTTCGCTGCTCGCCACGCTCGTACTCATGAGCGCGGCGCTGCAGAATTCCGGCAACTTCGGCGCGATGTACTCCGTGCTGCTCATCCTGAATTCCGTCGGGTTGCTCACGTTCATCGCGTTGATCGCCGTGAATGTCCGCCGACTCACGCGACAGTTGCGCCGACAGGAACCCGGTGCGCGCCTGACCCTGCGCATGCTCGTCATGTTCGTGAGCCTGGCGGTACTTCCGGTTTTAGTCGTCTACGGGTTCTCGCTGGATTTTCTGCGCCGGGGTATCGACAGCTGGTTCGATGTCGAAATCGATCGTGCGCTCAACGACTCGCTGGAACTGAGCCGTGCTGCACTGGACCTGCGTATGCGGGAATTGCTCGCGGACACCGAGCAGATCGCCTATGAACTCGGCCGGGGTTCAAATGCGCCGGCGCCACTCAACCTCGACGTGCTGAAAAATCCGGACAGCACCATCGTCGCCAATGTTACGACGCCGGCGGCCCGTGACCTTGATTTGTTGCGCGAGCGCAGCGGCGCAGATGAACTCACGCTGCTCACACGCGAGGGTCGCCTGCTCGGCAGCAGTACCGGCGCCACCGCGATAGTGCCTCACCTCCCAACCGACGCGATTTTGTTGCAACTGGGGCAGGGACGCAGCTACATCGGTCTCGACCCGATTCGCGACGCGGGCCTTTACGTGCGTGTCGCGGTCAACGTTCCCGAGATGTCACTCGGCAGCGGGCGCAAGATCCTCCATGCGCTGTATCCGATCGCGACGCGGCTGAACCGCCTCGCGGACAGCGTCGAATCCGCGTTCGCCGAGTACAACGAACTGGCCTATTTGCGCGACAAGCTGAAACTGAGCTTCGCGATGACCCTGACGCTCGCCTTGCTCATCAGTATCGTTACCGCCGTGTGGGCGGCGTTCTATTCCGCCCGGCGCCTGGTCGCCCCGATTCGGGATCTCGCGGCCGGTACCGCCGCGGTCGCGGCCGGCAATTACGAAACCAGCCTGCCGGTACAAACGAAAGATGACATCGGTTTTCTCGTAAGCTCCTTCAATGACATGACCAAGCGCGTTGCGATCGCCCGCGGCGAAGTCGAGGCACAGCATCAATACCTCGATGCGGTTCTCGGACAATTGTCCTCGGGCGTCCTCGCGGTCGATGAATCCCTGGTGATAACGACCATCAATGACAGTGCCGCTGACATCCTCGGTATCGATAACCTCGCCATAGCGGGCACGCGGTTGGCGGATATCGTGAATGGAAAAGAGCATCTGAAGCCGTTCGTCGATGGCATTTCGCCTTTGGTAACCGGCCGCCAGGGGCGCTGGCAGCAACAGGTCGTTATCTTTCGCCCGACCGGACGCCGTGTACTGATGTGCCGCGGAACGAAAATGGCACTGAACACAGGGGATGCGACCGGGACTGTGATCGTTTTCGACGACATCACCGCCATCATCCAGGGCCAGCGGGATGCCGCGTGGTCCGAAGTCGCGCGCCGCCTCGCGCACGAGATCAAGAATCCGCTCACTCCTATTCAATTATCAGCGGAGCGCTTGCGACAGAAATACCTGGGTAAAATGCCGGAGCGTGACGCCGATACCCTGCAGCGCCTGACGGCAACCATCATTCAGCAGGTCGATACGATGAAATCGATGGTGAATACGTTCTCAGACTACGCGCGGCCGCCGAAAATCAACCCGGAGATGACCGATCTGAACAGCCTCGTTGAGGGCGTGATCGAGCTGTTTCAAAGCGCGCACCGTGAAGTCACATTCGAGATCGACATGGCGCCCGATCTCCCGCACATTCCCGCCGATGGGGCCAGGTTGCGCCAGGTGATCAATAATCTCGTGAAAAATGCGATTGAAGCATCGACCGCGGCTGACGATCCGACCATCGTCGTGCGCACGGCATTGGCGCAATCAGATGCCGGCAGGTCCGTCGAAGTCCTGATTGAAGACCGGGGCGAGGGGATTAATGAAGCCGTTCACGAGAACATCTTCGAACCCTACGTGACCAACAAGACCCGGGGGACGGGTCTCGGACTCGCCATCGTGAAGAAGATTGTCGAAGAACACGGCGGCATGGTCACCCTGGCCAATAACGCGGGCCCGGGCGCCGTTGCAACAATTCGCCTGCCAATCGAAGGCGTAGGCGATACACTACTCCCGTTAGAGAGGAAAGCGGTATGAGTTCCCCTTACATTCTGGTCGTCGACGACGAACCCGACATTCGCAGCCTGCTGAAGGAAATCCTCGACGACGAGGGGTTCGAGGTAGGCGTGGCGGAAAATGCGGACAGCGCACGCGAAGCTCGGCGGCAGCGCCGTCCGGATCTCATCCTGCTCGACATCTGGATGCCTGATACTGACGGCATTACGCTGTTAAAGGAATGGTCCGACGATGGCCACGTCGACGTCCCGGTCATCATGATGTCCGGCCATGGCACCGTCGAAACCGCGGTTGAAGCCACGCGCCTCGGGGCGTATGACTTCATCGAAAAGCCGTTATCCATCGCGAAGCTGCTCCTCACCGTTCAACGCGCGCTCGAAACGGCCGATCTGCAACGGGAGAACATCGGCCTGAAGCGCGGCGTCGCGCCAATCGACGAACCGATGGGCAGCAGCGCCGCGATTGAGAAACTTCGGGCCGACGCGACCCGCATCGCACAGCATAAGACCGCCGTGTTTATCACCGGCGAGTCGGGCAGCGGCAAAGAAGTCATCGCGCGGTACCTGCACAACCAAAGCCCGCGGGCGACGGGGCCGTTTGTCACCGTCGGCGTAGCGGGACTCGCCCGCGAGAACCCTGACGCCGAACTGTTCGGCACGGAAATCGACGGGCAGGTGACGTTCGGGTCACTCGAACAGGCGAACGGGGGAACGCTGTTTCTCAAGGACATCGCCGACATGGATCTGAATACGCAGGCCCGCCTTCTGAGCGCGCTCGAAAACGAATCGCTGCTTCGCGTCGGCGGACTCGAACCCGTGCAAATCGACGTCCGCGTGATGGCCGCAACACGGCGCAATCTCGCCGAGGCCGTTGCTGCCGGAACCTTTCGCGACGATCTTTTCTACCATCTGAACGTCGTCCCGCTGCAGGTCCCGCCGTTACGCGATCGCGCCGAGGACATTGAACTCCTCGTGGCTTACTACCTCGATTATTTCGCTACGCACGAAGGTTTACCGAGACGTGATTTTTCCAGTGGTGCGAAATCCCGGCTGGCCGATTACGACTGGCCCGGCAACGCGCGCGAACTGAAGAATCTCGTTCAGCGCCTCATGATCCTTGGCTCTACCGAACAGGTCTCGACCCAGGAAATCAATGCGGCGCTCGGCATCCGCCCGCAGCCGGAAGGGGATCTGCCGTTTCCCGGGTTCGATTTGCCGCTTCGGGAAGCGCGCGAAAAATTCGAAAAAGCCTATCTCGAATACCAGCTCTATTCGTTGCACGGAAGCGTGAGCAAAGTCGCCGAGCGCGTGGGCATCGAACGAACTCATCTTTATCGCAAACTCCGCAGCCTGGGGATCGATCCTAAACAGATCAAAGAATCCTCCAACGCATGAAAATAATCATTCTCGGCGCCGGCCAGGTGGGGTCATCGGTCGCCGCTAATCTTTGCAACGAGGCGAATGACATCACCGTCATTGACCGGAATCCCGTATGCCTGCAGGCATTACAGGATCGGTTCGATCTGCGCGGTGTTCTCGGCCATGGTTCGCATCCCGAGATCCTCGCACGCGCGGGCGCACAGGACGCGGACATGATCGTCGCCGTAACAAACAGCGACGAGGTCAACATGATCGCGTGCCAGGTCGCGTACACGCTGTTCCGGACGCCGACGAAGATCGCCCGGGTGCGCGAAACCCAGTACCAGAAGGCGACGGAGCTGTTCGCGCAGGAAGCGTTACCGATCGACGTGTTGATCAGCCCGGAGCAGGAAGTCACCGACTACATCCGGCGTCTGATTGAATTTCCGGGTGCGCTGCAGGTGCTCGACTTCGCGCACGGACGCGTTCAGCTCGTGGCGGCACGCGCGTTCTACGGCGGACCGCTGGTCGGTCACAAACTGAACGAATTACCGGACCAGCTACCGGGAGTCGAAACGCGGGTCGTCGCCATCTATCGCCGCCACGAACCGATTATTCCTGACGGCGATACCGTGATCGAAACCGGAGATGATGTTTTTTTTGTCGCCGCGCCCAAACACATCCGCGCCGTGATGAGTGAGTTTCAGCGCCTCGATTCGCCGAACAAACGCGTGCTCATCGCCGGCGGCGGCAACATCGGTAAACGACTTGCGATCGCCCTCGAAAAGCAATGCAATATCAAGATCATCGAGTCGAATCCGGAACGGGCGCAGCAAATTTCAGAAGAACTCAAGCACGCCTACGTGCTGCTCGGCGACGCGGCGGACGAGGAGTTGCTGGTCGAAGAAAATATCGACCAGACCGATGTTTTCTGCGCGCTGACCAATGCCGACGAGGCCAACATCATCTCCTCGATGCTGGCCAAACGCCTTGGCGCTAAAACTGTGATGGCGCTGATCAACCGCGCGGCCTACGTCGACCTGGTACAACGCGACATCATTGACATCGCTATTTCTCCGCAACAGGCGACGATAGGGTCACTGCTTGCGCACGTACGCCGGGGTGACGTGGTTAAAGTTCATGCGTTGCGCCGCGGCGCCGCGGAGGCGATCGAGGCAATCGCGCATGGCGACCGCAATTCGAGCCAGGTAGTGGGACGGTCGCTCGACGATATCGAACTGCCACCGGGAACGACGATCGGAGCCGTCGTTCGTGGCGACTCGGTCATCATGGCGCACCACGACACGGTTATCGAAGCCGAAGATCATGTCATCATGATCGTGACGAACAAACGGCATGTTCGCGATGTTGAACGGTTATTCCAGGTCAGCGTGACCTTTTTGTAATACGGATCGCGTCGGTACACGTGGTCAGATTTCAGGTTATTCAACGAATACTCGGACTCTTGCTGTCCATATTCAGCCTCGCACTGCTGCCGCCGTTGCTGATCGCGCACTGGACACGTGACGGCGCCGAAACCGCGTTTGCGACCGCTATCGCGGTCATTCTTACAGCCGGCCTGACGCTTTGGCTGCCGGTGCGAAAGGTGAATCGCGAAATGAAACTCCGCGACGGCTTCATCGTCGTCGTGCTGTTCTGGGTTGTGCTCGGCACGAGCGGCTCAATTCCTTTCATGCTCGTCGAGGGATTGAAAATGTCAGCACCGGACGCGATTTTCGAATCGCTTTCGGGCCTGACCACAACCGGCGCAACCGTGATCGTCGGCATCGATTATCTGCCACCCTCGATACTGTTTTATCGGCAACTCCTGCAGTGGCTCGGCGGGATGGGGATTATCGTGCTGGCTGTTGCGATCCTGCCGATCCTTGGCATTGGCGGTATGCAGCTATACCGGGCGGAAACGCCGGGGCCGATGAAGGATGCGAAACTGACCCCGCGCATTACCGAAACCGCGAAAGCGCTCTGGTACATATACCTCGGGCTTACTATCGCATGCGCAGTCGCTTACCTGTCCGCCGGCATGTCGTTGTTCGACGCGATTTCGCACAGTTTCAGTACCGTCGCGATCGGGGGATTCTCGACCCATGATCTGTCCCTCGGTTATTTCGACAACCCCGCTATCGAAGCAATCGCCGTGGTCTTCATGTTCATGGCCGGTATCAATTTTTCGCTGCATTTCCTGGCCTGGCGATACCGCAACGGCAAACCTTATATATTCGATTCCGAATTCAGGATGTACGGTGCGTTTACGTTGGCCGTGTGCGTGGTTTGCGGGATCGGATTAAGTGTGACCACTTACCAGGACGATTGGATTGAAGCATTCCGGTTAGGTATTTTTCAGGCCGTTTCGATTGGAACCACAACCGGTTTTACCACCGCGAGCTTTCAGGCATGGCCGGGATTTTTGCCGTTGTTGTTGCTGTTCGCGAGTTTCGTCGGCGCCTGCGCCGGATCGACCGGCGGTGGCATCAAGGTCATTCGCTTTCTTCTGCTGTACAAGCAGGGACGCCGCGAAATCCAGCGGTTAATCCATCCGAACGCGATCATTACCATCAAAATGGGTGGACGCCCGGTTAACGATCGTGTGGTCGATGCGGTCTGGGGATTTTTCGCGACTTATGTCGCGGTGTTTGCCGCACTGCTTCTGACTGTCATGGCAACCGGCCTCGATCAGGTCACTGCTTTTTCCGCGGTCGCGGCGTGTATGAACAACCTCGGACCCGGGCTGGGCGACGTCAGTACGCACTATGGTGATATTCCGAGCAGCACGAAATTGCTACTCAGTTTTGCGATGGTACTTGGTCGACTCGAGATATTCACATTACTGGTGTTGCTAACGCCGTCGTTCTGGCGCGGCTGAGTACACTGATACCGCATGAGCGCGTTGATCGATCGTCTTGAAGCCATGCTGGAAGCGGGTGAAGACACCGCGCTTCTGCGTTTCAGCCTTGGCAATGCGTACCTGGAAAACGTACCGGAGCGTGCTGCCGATCATCTTCAAAAAGCCGTTGAGAACGATCCGGCTTATTCGGCGGCGTGGAAAATGCTGGGCAAGGCGCTGTCCGCGGCCGGCGATACCGACGCTGCAATCGAAGCCTACACAAAAGGCATCGATGTCGCGGAGGCGAACGGTGACAAGCAAGCCGCCCGCGAAATGCAGGTGTTCCTCAAGCGACTCGTGAAAACGAAAGAAGACATCTAGGCAGCTTCCGCGCGGGCAACGGTGCGGGGGATTATTCGCCGTTAAGCTGCAATGCACCGACGATCTCGCCGACATTGGCGTGCCCGTGCGTGGCCAGGTATTCACTGATCTCCGCATTGATGCGTCCGCAAATCAGCGGCTCATAGAACAGCGCCGTACCAATCCCGATTGCGGAAGCGCCCGCGAGCAAAAACTCGATGGCGTCGGTGGCGGTAACGATACCACCCTGCCCGATAATCGGAATACCGTGTGATTTCGTCTCCTGGTACACCTGGTGGACCTTGAGCAGGGCGATTGGTTTGATTGCGGGACCGGAGAGCCCGCCCTGGTTGTTGCCGATCACCGGCCGGCGGTTTGCGATATCGATGGCCATGCCCATGACGGTATTAATCACTGCAAACGCATTCGTCCCGGCCTCGATGCAGCGTCGCGCATTGTGAGCGATGTCTGTCTGGTTCGGAGAAAGTTTCGTAATGAGCGGTTTCGAAGTCGCCCGTCGACAGGCTTCCACGACCCGGGCGGACATGTCGGGGTCATTGCCGAAAGCCACACCGCCTTCTTTCACATTCGGACAGGAAATATTGATTTCCATCGCGTCGATTGGAGAGTCGTCGAAAATCCGGGTCACGGCCTCGTACTCGTCCACCGTGGAACCGGAGACGTTCGCGATAAATCGTGTCTCGGTGAAATCGAGCTTCGGCAGGTAGTCCGCGACGACGGCCTCGGCTCCGGGGTTCTGCAAGCCGATGGCGTTGAGCATACCGCCGGGTGTCTCGGCGACCCGGTGCGGCGGGTTCCCGAGGCGAGCCTCGAGCGTCGTGCCTTTAAGACAGATTGCGCCGACGTCGCGATTGGAAAAGCCTTCGATGCGCGTATATTCTTCGCCGAAGCCGACGCACCCCGACAACAGGACCAACGGCGAATCAAACCGCAGACCACAAAATTCACTGGCAAGACTCGCCGATGGATGCGCGCCGTGTGTCATCGACAACATATAAACTGCAGCAATGTTCCAAGTCGCACTGTTCGAGCCCGAAATTCCGCCAAATACCGGCAACATTATACGCCTTTGCGCGAATACCGGCGTAGCCCTGCACCTCATCGAACCACTTGGTTTCTCGCTCGATGATCGATCGCTCAAACGAGCCGGGCTCGACTATCACGAATACACGAGGCTCAGGACGCACGCGGATTTTGCAGCATTTGAAACTTCCGTCGACGATGGGCGCATCTACGCGTTGAGCACGCACGGTGAGGGCAGCGTATTCGAGACCTCGTTTTCGCCCGGCGACAGTTTTCTGTTCGGACCCGAAACGCGTGGACTGCCGCTGACGATACGCGAAAGCCTCGGCAGAGAACGCTGCATCAGGATACCGATGGTCGGGCAGAGTCGTAGTCTGAATCTGTCTAACGCGGTGGCTGTGGTCGTCTATGAGGCCTGGCGGCAGTGCGGGCTGAAGGACGGCCGCTGAGATGAATTTACGCCGCTGTGCCGTGGTTCAGCCGCAGTCGCCGCCATTCGCGTTATTTTTCACGCTGACCGTCGGCGGTTCTCCATTCAACCCGCCCACGCTGTAGGTCACGTGACAATTCGCGGCAGGAATACCCGCAAGCGAAAAAATAACCGTGCGACCTTCCTGAACGAGATCAAATCCCTCGAGATTGGGGACCATCGAGTTGAGCCCGTCAATGTCAGCCTCGGGATAGCCTGTCAGCATGTCGATATCGACCGTCTGACCATCCCCGAGCGCGATGCGGTCGCTGCGCGCGCCTTCAGACATCCAGATCGAGTGCGCAAGTGCCGCACCACTACGAACGCTGCCGGCGAGCCCGCTCAGAACGATCGAGCGATCTTCGGCAACCTCGCTGACGGCGCTCGAATGCAAAAAGACACCGAGTACGCAGAGAACAATTATCCCGGCGACGACTTCTGCAGAAATTAAGCGACTGAACCGCAACAACACGGTGATCTCCTCGTCAGCAGGAACACTATCTGGTCCGATCCGGCCACGCCGGCGGCAATGAGAAAACTATAGTCCGGGTTCGTCGAACTTTCGCGCCGTTCAACCGTCCGGGTCGGAATTCTGTGACGCCGTGCACACGCGTGCACGTTGCGATGGTACCGAAGGCGATCGACCAGGCAGTCGGTATCCGTGAGTGCAACCCGTGCGCCGGTTCAGCCGCTCGCGAATCCCGTCGTTTCCATCGCCGGATCACGGGCGAGCAGGTTACCGACCGCCTCCCGAGGGGTGGTCTTGCCGGTAATCGTATTGGCTACTTCACGCGAAATCGGCATATCGACCCCGCTGCGGACCGCCAGCGCTGCCAGCGCAACGGCAGTCGTCGCGCCCTCAACGAGTCCCGTTTCGGCGATCGCGCGCTCGGGGTCGGTTCCGGTCGCCAGGCGTAGGCCAAATCGCCGGTTGCGCGATTTATCGTCGGTACAGGTCAGCACGAGGTCACCGATACCCGACAAACCCATAAACGTTTCCGCACGCGCGCCCTGAGTTACGCCGAAACGGGTAATCTCCGCCAGGCCCCGTGTAATCAGCGCCGCCCGCGAATTACTCCCGAGCCCGAGACCGTCGCTGATACCGGCGGCGATCGCAATCACGTTTTTAATCGCCCCCCCGATCTCGACGCCGATGACGTCATCGGTGAGATAAGGACGAAACGACGACGAATGGAGGCGCTCGACGAGCGCGCGCCCCGTGGAGGCATCACTCGCGCCGATCGTGATCGCGGCCGGGCGTTGTTCGGCTACTTCGAGTGCAAAGTTCGGTCCGGATAACATCGCGAAACCAGTCCCGGGAAACACATCGGCTGCGATCTGACCCGCCCGTGCGAAAGTAACGTCTTCGATACCCTTGCTCGCGCACGCGATGCAACTCGGTAGTTTGATCCTGCCGGCGAGGTTTCCGAGCACCGACCGCAGGGTCTGGAACGGAACCACCGCGACGACCGTATCGACTTCACCCGGCAGCGTGTCGCTATCGACGAGTTGCAGGGACTCCGGCAATGCCACCCCGGGCAGATAGCGCTCGTTCGCGCCCGTGGTCCGCATCGCCGCGACCGCCTGCGGGTCACGACCCCACAGATAGACGTCGTTAGCGGGATTACGCGTGAGGACGAGCGCCAGTGCCGTCCCCCATGAACCGGCGCCAAGCACGAGAACGTTACGTTCGCGGCTCATCAGTTGTGCGCGAGGTGAACTACAAACAAGAGTAACAGAGCGTTGTGGATCTTAATTTGTCCGGGGATCGGACTCTGCCTGAGCTCTGCGCTGCAGTTCCTGGGCGTACAACATATCGAAATTGACCGGCGCGAGCAGGATTTGCGGGAAGCCGCCCTTCGTCACGATTTCAGAGACCACTTCGCGAACGTAGGGAAAAAGGATATTCGGACATGCCGTCGCGAGGATCGCCGGCATGTGCTCGACAGGAAAACCGGTGATCGTAAAGATCCCCGCCTGCTTGGCTTCGACGAGGTATACGCTGCGGTCGTCCTGTTTGACCGTTACCGTAACCTGCAACACAACTTCGTGCTGGTCTTCGCCGAGATCCTTTGTCTCATTTGAAAAATGAATGTCGACCGACGGGTTTAGTTGTTCGGTAAATACGCCAGGTGTGTTCGGCGCCTCGAATGATAGATCCTTAACATAGATTTTCTGGATCGCCAGCTGTCCGGCCGGTCCTTGTTCTTGTGCGCCGGATGCGGGGTTTGTTTCGTCTGCCATGGTTCACCTGGTTGCTTGAAAAATTCGGAGGTCGTTCGTGAGAACTGAATTCGTTGTCTGTCGCCGCACGAAAGCGGTTTCGCTTACGCGAGTGGCAAGTTGTCTGCGCGCCAGGCGGCGATTCCGCCTTTCAGGCTGTACACCTGTTCGAAGCCTGCGCTTTTTAACTGCTTGACGGCCGCCTGGGAGCTCATTCCCGTGGCGCAATAGACGAGCAGCGGCTGAATTTTCGGTTTCTTCAGTTCCTCGGCGCGTGATTTCACATCGGCGGCCGGAACGTGACGGGCATTGATAATATGGCCCGCCTCAAAATCAGCCTGACCGCGAATATCGACCGGTATCGCATTTTCGCGGTTCAGCAGCTGCACTGCCTGTATCGGCAGCACCGCGCCACTGCCCGTCGCCTGAGCGACGTTGATCAGCAGCATCACGAGTATGAATAAAAAGGCACTGACCAGGATCAGATGATTTCCGGCGAATTCGAAAAGTTGCGTCATGTTGTCCGGGGCTGATTTGACTGTTGGATCGCCCGCAACCGGATCGTTATACGTTGTGACGGCCGGTAGGGCGGGCGACGCGTATGATACACTGATACGCCGTCCGGGGCAGGAACCACTCGCGCGATTCGCGCCGCCGCAATACCCCGCTAGCCGCGCTTGCGGGGTTCGCTCCGGGCGCGGCCTGATATTTGAGGATTCTGGGCTGCAGATGAGTAAAGTTGACCACCCGATCATGCTGATCGTCCTTGATGGCTGGGGCCACAGCGACGACGAGGAATACAATGCGATTGCAGCTGCCAGGAAGCCCAACTGGGATCGTGTGTGGGGTGAATGTCCGCATGAACTCATCCGTTGCTCGGGCAACGACGTCGGACTCCCCGATGCACAAATGGGAAACTCTGAAGTCGGTCATATGCACCTCGGTGCCGGGCGTACGATTAACCAGGACTTCACGCGGATCTCGCTGTCAATTGCCGACAACACGTTTTCCGACAACCCGACCCTGAAACCCGCACTCTCGCAAGCTGCGGAATCCGGCAAAGCCGTGCATATTCTTGGGCTTTTGTCGCCGGGAGGCGTTCATAGCCACGAAGACCACATCCTCGCCCTGATCGAATCCGCAGCCCGTCGCGGCGTCGAAAGAATCTGCGTTCACGCGTTTCTGGACGGCCGGGACACGCCGCCGAGGAGTGCCGCTGCGTCGCTTGAGCGGGTGGCGGCACGCTGCGACGAGCTCGGAACGGCCCGCATCGCAACGCTGGTGGGACGCTACTACGCAATGGACAGAAACACGAACTGGGATCGAACTCAGGCCGCTTATGACCTGATCGTCGATGGTCGGGCGGAAAACATGAGCGAGTCTGCGTCACAAGCGCTAGAGGCCGCGTACGGGCGCGACGAAAGTGATGAGTTCGTTAAAGCAACAGCGATTTGTCCGGCGGATGCCGCACCGGTAACCGTAAATGATGGCGACGTTGTCGTGTTTGCGAACTTTCGCGCCGACCGTGCGCGCCAACTGACGGCCGCCATGACGGCGGCAGATTTCAACGAATTCGAGCGCGACCGGGTACCGCAACTCGGTGCCTTCGTTTCGATGACACGTTACGGCACTCAATTTGACGTCCCCAACGCTTTCCCGCCGATTGATCTGGGCAACACGTTCGGATCCTGGGTGGCTTCACACCGTCTGAGGCAACTGCGAATAGCAGAAACGGAGAAATACGCGCACGTCACCTTCTTTTTCAACGGCGGCCTCGAAGATCCCGAACCCGGTGAAGACCGAATCCTGATCGACTCGCCGCGCGTAGCAACCTATGACATGAAGCCGGAAATGAGCGCGGCCGCGGTGACCGATGCGCTCGTCGATGCGATCGACGACAAAGTGTATGACGCGATCATTTGTAACTACGCGAACGCCGACATGGTAGGCCACACGGGCGATTTCGGCGCGACTGTCGAATGCATCGAAACGCTCGACGAATGTCTCGGTCGCGTGGTCGAAAGCGCCCGCAAAAACGGCATGGAAATCCTGATTACCGCAGACCACGGAAACGCCGAGAAAATGCGTGCCGATGGTAACGGTACCGACGCGGTCCAGGCGCATACGGCCCACACCAGCAACCTCGTCCCGTTAATTTATGTCGGACGCAAGGGAAAGATCATACCGAACGGTTGTTTGAGTGACATCGCGCCGACCATGCTCGCGCTGATGGGGCTCGAACGCCCCCCGGAAATGACTGGCCGTGCGCTCGTTATCCTCGACGAATCGAACCAGGTCGCGGCGTAATTACGGCACGAACGACGTACCGGCGAGCAGAGGCAAACCGGAGGTCGTTGGTGGAGTGCAAACCGATGACGCTGCAGCGGCGGCCACGTTGAAGAACCCTTACACATCGTTAACCCGGGCCGCGGCCGCATTCGTCCTGGCTGCAGCGCTCCTGCCGGTCACGATTTTTGCCGAAGACCTGTCCGTCATTCAGTCGCGGATCTCCGAACTCGAAACGTCGCTGGCTGATAAGGAAGTTGAATACGGCGGCGCCCGTGAGGCAGTGCTCAAAATCGAACAGCAACTGCACGCGGCGCGAAAGGAAAATTCGGCGCTGCAGAGCCGGCTCGAAGAGAAGATGCAACACATCGGCGAACTGCGGACCGAACGCGCCGTGATGAACGAACGCTATGCGGCCTCGGTCGATATCATCAATGCGGTTTTGCGGTCTCGCTACAAACAATCGCGCGTGGCCCGGTTAAAAATCGTTTTAAACAACGACAACGTCAGCTCCCTGCAACGCAAACTGAAGTACTACGACTATTTGACGGAAGCCGGCAACGAGCGGGTAGCAGAGCAATCGGAGCGGGTGGCGCAAATACAGCAACTCGAATCTGCGTTGAAACTCGAGGCGACGAAATTGCGCCGCATCCGCGGAGATAGCGAAGCGCAGCTTATCAGTCTGAACAAATCCTTCGACGACCGTGCGCGCCTCGCGAAATCACTCGAAGAGTTGCTCCGCGAGAACAAGGATGCGCTGGCCGAGCTACGCAGGGACGAACACAAACTGACAGACCTGGTCGAAGAAGTCGCAGACGATAACAAAAACGGACCACTAACCCGCAAACAATTCGGCGGCCTCAAAGGCGCCCTCGAGTGGCCGACCATCGGCCGCATCGCAAAAGCCCCCGGTTCGGCGATGCGCGATGGCGGCGCGAAATGGAGCGGCGTTATTATCGAATCGAAGCCGGGTAGCGATGTCATGGCGGTCAGCGGCGGGCGGGTCGCGTTCGCGGACTGGTTCAGAAACCTTGGTTTGCTCGTCATTATCGATCACGGTGATGGTTATATGAGTCTGTATGGCCACAACAGTGAGCTATACGCGTCCGCCGGTGACACGGTTGAGGAAGGTGACGTCGTTGCTGCCGTAGGCGATACCGGAGGGCGCATATCCAGCGGGTTGTACTTCGAGATCCGCGAAAATGGCACACCCCGGGACCCTCGCATGTGGTGCAAGAAGTAATCCGGGAGCTGCGAACCTGATTGAACGATGGTGGCGTATCGGCGTCGAAGCTGCCACGATACCCGCCGAGGCGGTGTCTGCGCTCGACGAGCGTTACTGTGACTCACGGACGCGACCGCAATGACTGGCGGATCACGGGGCGGCACGCAATTCCCGTCCGCCGGCGACCTGAATTCCGAGGAGAATGAATTTCCGATGCATAAAGCGTTCCTGACTACGCTCCTGTTTTTTTCCGTGCTCGGGTCGGCGCTCGCCGAGCCGACAACGGAAGCCCCGGCCGAGCAGACGACGACACCAGACAGCGAATTACCCCTCGACGACATCCGCGTACTCGTGGAAGTTTTTCACAAGATCAAGAAAGACTACGTCGAAGAAATCAGTGACGAGGACCTGCTGGAAAACGCCGTACGCGGAATGCTCGCGGGGCTCGATCCGCATTCTGCCTACCTTGATCCCGAGGGGTATCTTTCTCTCCAGCAAGGCACGACCGGTGAATTCGGCGGCCTCGGCATTGAAGTCGGTATGGAAGACGGTTTTCTCAAGGTCATCTCACCGATCGACGATACGCCGGCCGAACGAGCGGGCATCGAGGCCGGAGACGTCATCATCCGGCTCGATGACACTCCCGTTAAAGGTATGAGCCTGGGAAAAGCCGTCAAAAGAATGCGCGGCAAGGCCGGTTCGGAAATCGATATTACGATCGTTCGCGACGGTGTCGACAAGACACTCGAGTTCACTATCAAGCGCGACGTGATACAAATCCAGAGCGTTAAAAGCCGGTTCCTCGAACCCGGAATCGGCTATCTGCGCATTTCACATTTCCAGTCGCGCTCGGGCGAGGACCTGCAAAAACACGTGCAAAAGCTCAAAGCTGGCGCGCCGGAGGGTTTGAAAGGCGTAATTCTCGATCTGCGCAATAACCCCGGGGGTGTACTCGGATCGGCGGTCTCGGTCTCTGATGCATTTTTAAACTCGGGGAAGATCGTCTATACGGAGGGCCGGGTCGACGACGCAGAACTCGAATTCAATGCGAAGCCGCCTGACCTGATTGATGGCGCCCCGCTCGTCGTTCTCGTCAACGAGGGGTCGGCATCGGCGTCGGAAATTGTTGCCGGCGCGCTGCAGGATCGGCAACGCGCCGTCATTATGGGCCGGCGCTCTTTCGGCAAAGGTTCGGTGCAGACAATATTGCCGATGAACAATGATTCTGCCCTGAAATTAACCACGGCGCGTTATTTCACGCCGAATGGACGGTCGATTCAGGCCGAAGGAATCGAACCGGATATTGTCATCGACAAGGTGAAGCTTTCCGCGATAGCAGTCGCGCAGTCGAGGGTTCTTACCGAAGCAAACCTTTCAGGTCATCTCGAAAACGCGAACGGCGACGAAAAAAGCGAATCCACTGACAGCCCGGGCGAAACCGGCAAGAGCAGGGAAGACCTCGCACTCAAGGATTTCGAACTGTACGAAGCGTTGAACCTGATCAAGGGGATGGTGTTGTTACAAGCACGCAGCGGCGGGAATGCCGGGTCCTAGATACGCACCCTGTTTTATCTCTCCTTCGCGGCCGGGAATGTAGCGTTTGTTTAACCTGGCGACATCGCTCATCGCTGCCTGTCTGATTGCGGGACAGGCCCCGGAGCCGGACGCCGATATCGCTATCATCATTGATGATATCGGATACGATTACGCCAACGGCCGCGACGCGGTTGAACTCAACCATTTGTTCGCCTACGCGGTTTTGCCATTCTCGCCGTACGCGAAAGATCTCGCCCGGTTGGCTAATCGGCTCGGAAAAAATGTGATCGTCCACCTGCCGATGGAGGCCGACAGCCATAATCACGCCCTCGGCCCCGGTGCACTGCTGATGGAAATGTCCGAACTGGAAATCGGGACTGCGGTGTCGAATTCGGTCGCTGCCGTACCCTACGCCGTCGGCATCAACAATCACATGGGCAGCCGGATGACCCGGGAGACGGACGCCATGACGTGGTTGATGCGGGCTATCCACGAACACGGGAAGTTGTTTTTCGTCGACAGCCGCACAACCTCCGACAGCGTCGCCTTTCGCTCCGCGCTTGCGGCTGACGTCGCGGCAACGAAACGCGACGTGTTTATCGACAACGTTAAATCGCGCGATGCGATAGAGCAGCAATTATCCGTGTTGATTGATCGCGCGCGGACCAACGGACACGCGCTGGGCATTGCACATCCGCACGCCGTGACGGTCGATGTCCTGCGTTCGTGGCAGCCGGAAGAGTCCGGCGTTCGCATCATCCCGCTCGAGCAATACGTTGTGAACTACCGCCGCGATTCCGACGGCAGGAACATCAATACCCCCGAAAAACTGTCAGGCCCGGCGCCGGCCACGGAATGCGGCGACGAGCGCGAACACGCCAGCGCCACCAAGTATCCAGACGCTCCAGGGCAGCGGACCAAGCATCCTTGACGTCTCGAGCGCCGCTGTATTGAGCACGCCGGCGCCTATAATCAGGCCGACGCCAATAACAGCGAGCACGAGGCGGCGATGGATCCGCTCAATTTCAGAACGGATCTCGGCCAGCTGCGGATCATTACTCACAACCTGTATACGGCCGCTACGCACCTGATCGAGAATTTCGAACGTCAAGCCGGGCAATTCCGGCAATCTGTCGAGCCATAGCGGGACGTTCTGACGGGTGCTGCGCAGCACGGAGCGCACACCCACCCGATCGCGCATCCAGTTTTCCAGAGACGGTCGTGCCGCGCGCCACAGGTCGAGATCCGGATCGAGCTGACGTCCAATACCCTCGATATTGACGAGCGTTTTTTGCAATAACAGCAACTGCGGCAATATTTTCATATGAAAACGTCGTGCTGTCTGAAATAGCCGCAGCAGAAGAGCGCCGACGGATATGTCCTTCACCGGGCGATCAAAAATTGGTTCGCACACGGTTCTGATCGCGAATTCGAATTCATCGACCCTCGTATCCTTGGGTACCCAACCGGATTCGACGTGCAATTCCGCAACCCGACGGTAGTTGCGATCGAGGAACGCACTGAAATTCTCGGCCAGGTAGCGCTGGTCGAATTCGCTCAGGGAACCCATGATGCCAAAATCGACCGGTACGTAAACCGCCGGCCCGCCGTTTTCCCCCGGTTTCACGAACAGATTTCCCGGGTGCACGTCCGCGTGAAAAAAGTGATCGCGAAAAACCTGTGTGAAGAATACCTCGACCCCGGTTTCCGCAAGTTCATGCAGGTCGATTCCGGCATCGCGCAGTGCCGGAATATTATCGATCGCGATCCCGCTGACACGCTCCATCACCATGACATTCTGGCGGGTCAGTGACCAGATAATGCCGGGCACATGCATTTTCGGAGAATCGGCAAAATTCCGCCGCAGCTGTGACGCGTTTGCCGCCTCGCGCATCATGTCGAGTTCATCGAGTATCGTCTTCTCGAACTCCTCGACGACCGCGATAAGGTGCAACTCCTTGCCGGGCGATGAATACCGCTCCGCCGTCTGGGCGAGTATTTTCATCAATCCGATGTCGCGTTCAATCGTTCGCCGAATGTTCGGTCGGACGACCTTGACAATGACTTCGTGCCCGTCCTTCAGCAGCGCCGTGTGTACCTGTGCGATCGAGGCGGATGCAAGCGGCGTCTCATCGAAATCGTCAAATGTCTCGGCGATGGGGCACCCGTAGGCTTTTTCGATAATCTCCCGCGCGAGGGCACCGGGAAACGGGGCGACGTTATCCTGCAGTTGCGACAGCTCCTCGGCGATATCGTCAGGCAGGAAATCCCGGCGCGTCGAGAGTATCTGGCCAAACTTTATAAAGATCGGTCCGAGTTGTTCCAGAACCCGGCGTAGGCGCAACGCGCGCGGCCCGTGATCGGTTCGAAACCAGTTCCACGGCAGCAGATACAGCAGGAATCGCATCGAGCGCAGTAACGGCGTCGTAAAAAGCAGTTCGTCGAGCCCGTGCCGGATGAGGATACGCTGGATTGCGAGGACGCGAAAAAACTGTCCCGGGGTGATCATGCCGGACGCCCCTTTTGCCCGAACCGTTTGATCCGTGCCTCGAGGCGATCGACATCCTCACCGAGCGCCGCGCGCTCGGCGATGAATCGTTCAACCTCTTCGCGCGCGGGTATGAGACGGCTTTCGTGCCGCAGGAATTCGCCGACATCACGCTCGATCACAGCATGACTCTGTCGGAGCCATTGCGCTCCCGCGCGCACCCCACGACCGATTTGGCGCGCGACGATATCCCCGGTACGGCGTGCGAGCAGAGCCTCGAAATCTATCGACATGTCAGCCATCAGCGCCTGCACCTGCTGGGCGATCGCGAGGTCGCCCTCGATATCGACTTTGCCCGCCGCGAGCGCAGTACCGTCGCGCTGGGTTCGCGCCATCGCCGCAAAGTCGGCCGGGCCACCCCGGATCGTGACGTCGGCGTCCACACAATCGTGCGACAGACTCACGGCGCCATCGTTGATGTTCGCGACGATCGTGTAGTCCGACCGACGCAGGCAGAATGCAATCGAACACTGGCCCATTTCGGCGAGGCGGTAGGCGGACTTCTCATCGCTCTGAACCAGCCGGTTGATCAGTCGCGTCGCGTAACCGAGCGTTGAGTCGAATCTCCGACCGCTCACGTCAGTCACCGTACGGAACTCAGAGCCGGAGCCCATTGTGCAATGCCACGATGCCGCCGGCCATGTTTCGGTACCGGCATTGTTCAAACCCTGCCGTTTGCATCATGGCGAGGAGTGTTTCCTGATCAGGGTGCATACGAATGGATTCCGCGAGATAACGATAGCTGTCTGCATCTTTCGCGACCAGTTGCCCGAGACGCGGCAATATCTTAAACGAGAATGCATCATAAGCGGGTCGCAACGCGCGAAGTTTGAGTTCCGAAAATTCGAGTACGAGCCCGCGACCGCCCGGCCGTAACACCCGGTACATTTCACCCAGCGCCGTTTGCTTCCCGGTGACGTTACGTAATCCGAACGCGATACTGACTACATCGAAGGAACCGTCGGGAAATGGCAACGCTTCCGCGTTGGCCTGAACGGGACGCACGTTGGCCGACATACCTTCGTCGAGCAGACGGTCCCGGCCGACGCTGAGCATTTCACCGTTAATGTCGGAAATAATAACCTGCCCGGTGTCACCCGCGTGCCTGGCGAACAACAGACTCAAATCCCCGGTCCCGCCGGCAATATCGAGTACCTCGTCCCCCGGTTGTACGCGCGCCGCCATCACGGCCATTCGTTTCCATACACGGTGCAGCCCGAACGACATCAGGTCGTTCATCACGTCGTAGCTGTCCGCGACGGAATCGAAAACACCCCTGACTCGCCGGGTTTTCTCGGCCGCTGAGACCGTCTCGAAGCCGAAGTCGACTTCGCCGCCGCCACTAGTCATCGCGAGACCCGGCCAGCTTGTTGCGGTATTCGTCCCACAGTGCTGTTTCGTTCTGGCCAAGTTCGTAGAGATAATCCCACGAATAGAGACCGGTGTTATGTCCGTCGTCGAATTCGAGCCTGACCGCGTAGTTGCCGATCGGTTCGACCGCCGTAATTCCGACGCCCTCCTTCCCGACCGGCAGCGTACCCTGTCCCGGTCCATGCCCGCGAACCTCCGCCGAAGGCGAATACACGCGCAACAACTCACACGGCAATCGGAATTGCGCCCCGTCCTCGAACTGTACTTCGAGCAGCCGGGATTGCGTGTGGAGAACGATATTCGTTGGAGTATGGTTTGCCATCGGGAAGCGGTCAGAGGATATAACGCGCGAGGTCCTCGTCTTTCGTAAACTCACCGAGATACTGATCGACGTACACCGCATCGATCGTTACCGTCTGACCCGTGAGGTCGGGTGAAGTGAACGAAAGGCCTTCGAGCAGGCGTTCCATGACCGTATGCAGTCGTCGCGCGCCAATATTTTCACTTTGCTCGTTCACCTGGTGGGCGATCTCGGCGATGCGCGCGATGCCGCTGTCGGCAAATTCGATGTCGACACCTTCGGTTGCGAGCAACGCCTGGTACTGCTCTGTCAGCGAAGCGTCGGGCTCGGTCAGGATCCGGATGAAATCGGCAACGCCGAGCGGATCGAGTTCCACCCGATTTGGCAAACGTCCCTGCAGTTCCGGGATCAAATCTGATGGTTTCGAAAGGTGAAAAGCGCCGGACGCGATGAATAAAATGTGATCGGTTTTTAACAATCCGTGTTTCGTGCTCACGGTACAGCCCTCGACGAGCGGCAATAAATCCCTTTGCACGCCTTCGCGCGAGATATCCGGTCCGGTCGACTCCGACCGCTGGGCAACTTTATCAAGTTCGTCGAGAAACACGATGCCGTTTTGCTCCACGGCCTCTACCGCGGAGACCCGCAGATCGTCCTCGTTTATCAGCTTGCCGGCTTCCTCCTCCGTTAACAGTTTCATCGCCTGTCCGACCTTGACCCGGCGACTGCGCTTGCGGCCGGTGCCGAGGTTCTGAAACATGCCCTGCAGCTGACTGGTCATTTCTTCCATGCCGGGCGGCGCCATGATCTCAACGCCAATATTCGCGACGTCGAGCTCTATTTCGATTTCCTTATCGTCAAGGTCGCCCTCGCGAAGCATTTTACGGAATCGTTGCCGCGTCGAGGATTCGGCATCATCCCCGGGATCCTGAACCGTTCGCGGTCCCGGGAGGAGCGCGTCGAGAATACGTTCTTCCGCCGCATCCTCGGCATCCGCTCTCACCTGCTCCATGGCATCGTCGCGCGCCATGTTGACGGCCACGTCGACCAGATCACGGATAATCGATTCGACGTCGCGACCGACGTAGCCAACTTCCGTGAATTTCGTCGCCTCGATCTTGATGAACGGAGCGCCGGACAGTTTTGCGAGACGGCGCGCGATCTCCGTTTTACCGACACCCGTCGGTCCTATCATCAGGATATTTTTTGGCGTAATTTCGTTGCGCAAGCCTGCCTCAACCTGCGCCCGACGCCACCGGTTTCGGAGCGCGATCGCCACCGCGCGTTTCGCCGCGCCCTGGCCGACGATGTGGTGATCGAGCTGATCCACGATCTCCTGGGGGGTCAATGCAGTCATATCGGCTACCGTCGCTCAGCCATCGCCGCCGAGGACTTCGACGACGACATTCGTATTCGTATAAACACAAATATCAGCCGCGATCTTCAGTCCCTTGCGTACTATGGTCTCGGCGTCGATTTCCGTGTTTTCGAGCAATGCACGGGCTGCGGCCGTTGCATAATTGCCCCCGGATCCGATTGCCATGACGGCGTCTTCAGGCTCGATGACATCGCCCGTGCCGGAAATAATCAACGAGTGTTCGCGGTCCGCAACAGCAAGCAGTGCTTCGAGACGACGCAGCATGCGGTCCGTGCGCCAGTCTTTCGCGAGTTCAACGGCAGAACGCAACAGGTTGCCCTGGTGTTTCTGGAGCTTGGCTTCGAATCGTTCGAACAATGTAAAAGCGTCGGCCGTGCCGCCCGCGAAACCGGCCAGCACCTTATCGTCATAAAGCCGGCGAACCTTGCGCGCATTACCTTTGAGGACTGTGTCGCCGAGCGAAACCTGTCCGTCTCCGCCGATAACGACGAAGTCGCCGCGCCTTACCGATAAAATTGTCGTGCTGCGAATACGTTCCATAGAAGCGCGCGATTCAAACGAGCACGGAATTGTACACGAATTCGTGCCCTCCCCGGCTCCCGCTGCTCAGTCAGGCTTGCGCCGGGCGCGGGGATGTGCGGCGTCGTAAACCTTCGCCAGGTGCTGAAAATCGAGGTGTGTGTACACCTGGGTCGTCGTAATATTCGAATGACCGAGTAACTCCTGGACAGCCCGAAGATCGCCCGAGGATTCCAGCAGGTGAGTTGCGAAGGAATGCCGCAACATATGCGGATGGACGTGTTGATCGAGTCCTTGCGCAAGCGCCCAGGCGCGAAGCCGCTGCTGCACGGTGCGCTGGGTAAGCCGGGTACCGCGTCGGCTGATAAACACCGCTCTTTCGTCTGCGACGAGTTTGGTCTGACGCTCCGGGAGCCATAACGATACGGCTTTGATCGCTATTTTTCCGATCGGTACGATCCTTTCCTTGCTGCCTTTTCCGACGACCCGGGCTTCGCGGGCAACAAGGTCGAGATCGGTTTCGTCCAGGTGGACGAGCTCTGACACCCGCAGGCCGCAGGAGTACAACATTTCCCACATCGCGAGATCCCGGACCTCGACGAAACCCTCTGGTTTGCGCGCCATGAGCCTGGCGGTCTGGTCTGCATCGAGCACGGCCGGAAGCGGTCGCGGCTGGCGCGGTGCGCGAACGTCGGCGACCGGGTTTGAAGTCACTACGCCGCGGCGCGCGAGGTGCGTGTACAGCGAGCGCAGGGTCGAAAGATTTCGCGCCAGCGAGGCGCTGCTTTTTCCGGCCCGGTGTTCGGCCGCGATGTACGTGCGCAGGGCATGCGTGTCGATCTCATGCCAGCTCCGCACGCCTTGCTTTTCGAAGTACTCGATAAACCGACGCAGATCGGCGCGGTAGGCTTGCCGGGTATTTTTCGAGTAGCCGCTAAGGCTGGCGACGAAATCGTCGATGTCGGCGACGGGAAGCTTCGCCGCCGTATCGTTCAAGCGGGTGCACCCCGCGCAACCCACGGGTCGATAATAAGCGAGACGACGTCCCCCAGGTAGGACAGGAATTCCGTGCCCATGTCGTCATTGAACCGCGCCCCATCGTCGCTGCTGATGATCAACAGGCCGTCCCATGATCTGCCCGACAGGGGCAGGACGACGGCGGATCCGTCGTTGCCGGATTCCGGAAACAGGTACGCCGACTGCTCGGCTACGAGTTTGCCGAGTCTCGCCGTTCGATCGGCAAGAACCGCACTGAACAGTCTCCGTTCGGCACACTGCGCGCCAACAAACTCTGACAACACAGGGGATTCTGCAAAACCCGGGTCCGCAAATATCAGCGTCCGCACCCGTTCCGCGTGAAATTCCCGCGAAACGCTTTCCGCCAGCGTGGCAAAAATCGCACGCGGGCCGGCCGCCTCCATGAGGGCGAGGGCGAGTTGGTGAATTCGGTTAATCAGACCCTGGTTGGATTGCGCGAGCCCCACGAGTTCTGTGAACCGTGCTTTCAGTCGACGGTTGTCCTCGCGTAACGAAGCGACCTGGCGCTCGAGCAGAGACGCTGTGCCGTCAGCGGCGTGATGGATATCGAGTTCGTGTAGTACATCCGGGTTATCACACAGGAAATCAGGATTCGCCATTAAATAAGCGGCGACCATGGCCGCAGACGGCAGTTCTGTCTGAGCGGCGGCGCTATCGTCGCTTGGGGGAGTCATAGCCGGATTATACCCTCGAAGACGGGTTCGGCGGGACCTGTCATATAAAGCGGCTCGGCTTCGGAACCAGACCAAGTGAGGGTAAGTTCGCCCCCGCGTAATCGCGCGACGGCTGTCGTATCAAGCAGTCCCCACGACATGCCAACCGCCATCGCCGCACAGGCGCCGGTACCGCAGGCGAGCGTTTCGCCAACGCCGCGCTCAAACACACGCAATTTGAACTCCTGCCGGTTTACAACCTGCATGAACCCGACGTTAACGCGCTCGGGAAACTGCTCGTGGTGCTGAAGCGCCGCGCCGATGGCGTCCACCGGCGCCACCCCGACATCCTCGCTGAGCGTTACGGCATGCGGATTACCGATCGACACGCTCCCGAACGCGATGCGGGCGCCATCAACATCGATGTCGTAGCGCGGCGCCCGGGCCTCGGCAACGATCGGAATCGCGGCCGGTTCGAATAACGGGCTTCCCATGTTAACCCGCACCTTGCCGTCGCCCGTGAACGACAAGTCATAGAGCTCACCGCCAATTTCGATGAGCGTCGTATCGCCATCTACCGAGCCGTGGTCGCGCAGATAACGCGCGACACAGCGAACACCGTTGCCGCAGTGCTCCGCAACACTGCCATCGGCGTTAAAAATACCGTACGCAGCGGCCGCCGACGGAAGCGACGAAGGGGAAAGTACCAGCACCTGGTCGCAACCTATACCAAACCGGCGATCGGCAAGCTTCGCTAACTGCGCCGGCGTCAGGTCGTAGGCAACCTCGCGCTGATCCAGCAGCACAAAATCGTTGCCAAGACCGTGCATTTTCCAAAACGGAATATCCATCGAAAATCTCTCGCGCGATCGGGTCGGCGGATCACCGGGCGCGCCCCACGCGCGCGGCGCCATCATAGGCGCGTGGCAACTATTTTCCAATAATCGACGATCGAGGAGACCGAAGAATTAAAATACGCGGGTCACCCGGTAGCCTGCGGTTTGCAGCAGGTTCAGCACGCCCTCCCTGCCCGGCAAATGCAGTGCTCCGATAGCAATGAACGACCCGCCGGCATCGAGCCGCGGGCGCATTCGATCGACCATGCGGAAATTACGCTGTCGCAGCAGTAAATCCATGAAACGATCCTGTAGCGCAGATTCGTATCTGACCGACATGCGCATCATGGCGGCGAGGTCACGCGCCTCGTAATGCGTGATCATCTCCTCAACTTCGGATTGAAACGTCGCGTAGTGACAAATCGTCAGCGTCAGCAGCTCGACCTGTTCTTCGTCGCTGAGGCTGTTAAACACTGCCACCTGCTCATCGAGGGTCTCGAGACCGGCCGCCGATTTCCCGGTTGCGGTGGCCTCGTTCATGAGCAGTAGATCGAGCGGCGGCGCATTTTGCCCCGGCGGCAACGACAATGTCGTGTAGGCGGCCCACGGCCGTAACGTGTTGGCAGCTTCGCGCGTCACACCATAGCGGCCGAGAAGTTCAACGGCGCGTTCGAACAGGTCCCGATCCAGCAGGTGGGACAAGGATCCGCCATCGGTGAAATGCATTGCCCGAGCCATTCGCTGTACCGCTTCGATGTCGAGCATGACCTCCATCATGAAATGCGGGCTGCTGCGCAGTGCGTCTGCCACGCTCGAATCGAGTTGGGTAACCCGGGAATCGGCAATATGAATGGTGCCGAAGATGTAATTCTCGGCGCCGTTGTCCGACTCGATTCGCCACAACAAGCCGCCCGGGAAACCACCACTATCGATCTCTTTCGTCGCCCGTTCGAGATCGGGACAGACGAGCGCAGCAACCGCCTCGGTAATCAGTAACCCGACGAGAAAAGCCAATAGTCGTGTGCGTCTTCCCGGCAGGACAACCATCAGCTGAGCATATCGTCGCCGAGGTCCAGCGATCCACTCTGACCGGCGCGCGCGACCCTGTCGCAGGCGGAACGCCAACGCGAATCGCGGTTCAATGCGGCGAGGCCGGTGTGTTCGCCCCGTCCGTGCATGCGCATCAGACGGACCTGCGTCACCGGTTCAATCTCCGCATGACACGTTGTGAGCAAACGCTCCGTTCCCGCCCTGTCGTTGCAGAGCAAGATAATGTCGCAGCCGGCATCAAGCGCGAGGATCGCACGGGCATCGATATCGCCTGCCTGCGCTGCGCCCGACATATTCAGGTCGTCACTGAAAACGATCCCCTGAAATCCGATCTCGCCGCGCAGGATATCGTTGACCCAGATCTTTGAATAACCGGCCGGTTCGTTGTCGATCTCCGGATACTGGACGTGGGCGGGCATCATGCCTTCGAGACTTTCGCTCAGCAAACGAAAGGGAATGAGATCCGCGCTTGCGATATCGTAATAGCTCCGATCATCGACCGGCAATTCAATATGGGAATCGGCCACGACCGTGCCGTGACCGGGAAAATGCTTGCCTACCGCGGCCATACCGGCACTGTGCATGCCCTTAACGTAAGCATGAGCCAAACGCCCCACGGTATGCGGATCGGCATGAAACGCGCGGTCATCGATGATACGGCTGTGCGTATTGCGAAGATCGAGCACGGGCGCAAAACTGAAATCGACGCCGACCGCCCGCAGTTCTGCGCCCATGAGCCAACCGCATTGCTCCGCGAAAGCCAGCCCCTCGGCGGGGTTCTCATCGTACGCCTCCCCGATCAGGGCTGCGGCCGGCAACTCCGTGAACCCGTGCCGAAACCGCTGCACACGCCCTCCTTCGTGATCGACGGCAATCAGCAATTTCGGCGAGCGCAGTGCATGCAACTCCGCGACGACCGCGACGATTTGCTCCGGGCTCTCGTAATTGCGTGAAAACAGAACCACGCCGCCGACGAGAGGATGACGGAGAATCTCGCGGTCATGTGCGCTGAGTTCGAGCCCGTCAAAATCGGTCATCAGTGGTCCGAGGGTCATCGGTTCTTCCGGTTACGCGGCGCGCGGCCGTGGTTAGCGTTCAATGTGAGTGCACGCAGTAACGATCATGCGTTCAATTTTGGAACGCGGCCCGCTTGATTTGCAAGGCGTCGCGCAGGCGGTCCCCCAAGGTGTTGATTGCAATAACGATAGAAAACAACGCAAGGCCCGGTCCCAACGCCATGTGCGGTGCGATCAGAAGATACCGGGTACCGTCTTTGATCATCGATCCCCAGGACGGCGTTGGCGGCTGCACACCGAGCCCAAGAAACGACAAACCGGCTTCTGCGATGATCACCGCGGCGATCGCGAACGTCGCTTCGACAATCAATGGGGCGAGAATTAGCGGCAGTATATGGCGGGCGCAAATCCGGATAACGGGCGTCCCCAGTGCCCGCGCGACGAGCACGTGGTCCCGTTGCTTGACACTGAGGGTCTGCGCGCGGGCCAGGCGCGCAAACCCGACCCAGCTGACGATCGACAACGCCATCAGCACATTTTCAATTCCGGGCCCGAGTACGGCAGCGAGCGCAATGGCGAGCAGGATACCCGGAAACGCGAGAAACACATCCATGATTCGCGCCCCGATCAGGTCGACGATTCCGCCGACCCATGCGATCGCAATTCCGAACGCCGTCCCGATAACTACGGAAACCGCCACCACCGCGAACGCAACGGTGCACGATATGCTCGCGCCCAGAAGGACGCGCTTGCCGATGTCGCGGCCGAGGTCGTCCTTGCCGAAAGGTGCCGCGGCCGACGGGCCGGCGAACGTCTGTTCGAGTACGATCTGATTCGCGCCTTCGACCACGAACGGCGACGTCAGCGCAATCACTATCCAGGCGATCACAACCGCTGCGCTGAATTTCGCGGTCCCCGTCACTAGTCGAACCCGATGCGCGGATCGACGCTGGCATAAAGTATGTCGGTCAACGTGTTGACCACTACATAAGCAAAGCTGATGACGAGTACACACGCCTGAACAAGCGGATAATCACGCCGCTGTATTGCCTCGATCGTCAATTGTCCGATCCCCGGCCAGGCGAATATCAATTCAGTGATGACGGCGCCGCCGAGCAGCGCCCCGAGTTGCAGACCGATGATGGTCAATACCGGCAACGCAGCGTTGGGTAATGCGTGGCGGGCGATTATCGTGGCCGGGCTGAGGCCGCGAGCTCTTGCGGAAACGATGTATTCCTCGGACAGTACTTCCAGCAAAGACGCACGAATCATCCGGGAAAGTATCGCGGCCAGCGATGCGCCAAGCGTCAGCGCCGGCAGTACGATGGAAGTCGGTGCATCCGTACCGCTGACCGGAAACCAGCCGAGGCCGATCGAAAAAACGATGATCAGCAAAGGGCCCAACAGGAAATTCGGTACCGAGACGCCGAGCAGCGAAATCGTCGCCGCCCCCCAGTCGACCGCAGTGTCTGGCCGCAACGCTGCCGCGATGCCCAGCGGGAGTGCGATGAGCAGTGCGACGATGAGGCTCGCGCCGGCGAGCATCATCGTCCAGGGGATTCGTTCGGCCAGCACATCGGCGATCGGCTTTTTCGAGTACAGCGACGTGCCCAGATCGAACGTCAGGAGATTACGATGAAAATCGAGCCACTGCTCGGCAATCGGCGCATCGAGCCCCAGATCCGTGCGTAGCGCGGCGCGGTCGGCGACGCTGGCGGATTCGCCCAGCATCACTTCGATCGGGTCACCCGGAACAAGATGAAGCAGGAAAAATGTAATCGAGGAAACACCGAGTAGGACGAACACGGCGGTCGCCAGTCGATGCGCAGCCAGTGAACCCATGTCAACCCGGTATCGATTCTGCCAATGCGCTGCGCCTAAGCTTAGCCCGATCGGGTCCGCGCGGCAAAGCCGTCAGCGCGGGCCTCGGAGGTCGCGCCGTAACTGCCTCGTAACAGGCAGCTGTGATAAAGTTGGCGCAGGTCCAGAATAACAACCACAGGGAAATCAATAGTGGCCCGCCAACAATTCGACGACATCGATCAGGACACTAGCTGGCTCGATAGCAGCACTCAAATTGCCCATCTCGTAGTTCGCGCAGCTGGTTTCATTCTGATGTTCGTCGGTTTGTGGATCGGACTGAAAACGATTAACGAAGCATGGACGCTTTACAAGGAACCGCAAAACATCGAGCGGCTCGCGCGCGCCATTGAACAGGGTTCAAACCTGGATAAAGCCCTCGCCTCGAACGCCGAACGGCCAGCGGACGATGCAGCTGTAGCCGGACAGGTGCGCGAAGTTAATCAGGCCCTGGGTTTCCGGTTGTCCTATTTCGTTGCATGGGTGATCGGCATACTTTTGCTGATGCTGATCGGCCGCCTCGCAATCGCGGCGGTCAAAACCGGGGGTGAACTCGCGTTATACGATCTGCAGATCAAGCGATTCGCAAAATATCTCGCCAACCAGGCATCGGGCGGAACCGGCCAGTAACCCGGTCGCCGTCGCGCTCAACGCGACGGACCTGCGTTACCACGTTGTGCTGCATCGAGCCGGCGCAACAATGACCGGCGTTCCGCGGGGTTTGCGTTTTTCCATTGCTGGCGGAATGCTCGTTGCTGTGCCGGCGGCAGCGCTCGAATCTTTTCACGCAACCGGGCACGTTCGCCGGTACCCGCGCCCGCCGCTTGCTGGCGAATCCGCTGGCGCTGTTCCGGGGTGCTCGATTGCCAGCGGCGCCGCAATTCCTGACGCTTTGCGGCAGGCAGCTGGCGAAAACGCTCGTGTGCCGCGCGCAAACGCCGCCGCTCGTCGCCCGGAAGCGCTTTGAACTCGCGTAATCGTTGCATCACCCGGGCGCGGCGCGCGGGATCCATCGCATCAAGCTTGCGCTTGTTGCGTTGCATACGCTGGCGCCGTTCCTGCGGCATCGCCAGCCATCGTTGGGCCCCATCAACGAGTTTACGCTGCCTCTCGGCGGGGTAGCCCGACCACCTCTGCTTTGCGTTACCGAGAACACGCTGCTCCGCCGAGTTCAGCGAATCCCACGCGATCGCGCCACCCTGGTCCGCAGCCGCGGCGGCACCCGCCAGCAATGCGGCACCCAGAATGGCAAACAGGTGTCGCTTAATCCGACACATGGCCGTCTCCAGTGCGGGGGTCATCGACGCGCTCGATCGGATCATCGAACATGTCGGGGTCCAGTGATTCACCGTCTTCATCCTGCCAGCTCGACAAAAATTCGAGCATCTCGAGGCTCGGCAATTCTTCGGCAATGGTCGCCGAGGACAGGGACGCGAGGCACACCAGCCACCACAGACGTTTAACCGGCGTACCCATTGGCTTCCAGCCAGCGGTAAAAATCGAGATCCTCGACAAGCTCGATATCGTCCTCCTCGAGCGCCAGTTCGGTTAGCAACGTTTCCGGGTTGCCACGCGGAACCGACTGTTGTGGCAGCCCGACCAACGCGACGACCCCGAGCGCGGCTGCGCCAAAGGCGAATCCCGGCACCAGCATTCCGTAGCGTTGATACTGCGGCTGTTTTTTCGCCAGCACCGCGGTCCTCAGGCGACTTAATTCCTGCACGGTCGACGGATCAATATCGTGCGTGTCGGCATCGAGGGTGCGCTTCAGCAGCGCAGCGAATTCGTCATCACGAACCGGCATAATCGGCCTCCGTGAGATCACCGAGCTTTGTACGCAATGTGCTCATCGCCCGTGAATAATGCGTCTTTACGCTGCCCTCGGAGCAACGCATGGCGGCCGCCGTCTCACGTACATCGAGTCCTTCGAACACGCGCAGCAAAAAAACCTGCTGCTGCCGTCGGGGCAGGCCGTTCAGGGCCGGTTTGAGACGTTCGATTAAGCGATCAGTGTGCATCCTGGACTCGGCGGTTCTCACTGTGGGATCAGGGTAGCGCTCCAGCGCCGGGGTGTCTGCCTCTCCCGCTTCGGTCGGTTTGAACAAACCCGTGACCCGGCGCTTCACGAAAGCGCGGCGATGCCAGTCGCGGATCCGGTTCTGCAGGATCCGGTGAAAAAGTGGCGGCCAGTCGCCCACAGGGCGATCCGCATATTTATCGACGAGTCTGAACATTGCGTCCTGCACGATGTCGAGTGCGTCGTCGCGGTTTCCGGTCGCGATTTCGGACATGCGGAACGCGCGACGTTCTACATCCGCGAGGAACTTGTTCAGCGCCTTCGTGTTGTCCAGAACCAGCTCCCCCGAACGATCCGCGGCAGTACAAGCCTGGCGCGAAGGCGCCGCGTCGGTACCGCGGCGCCGGTGTTAGCAGCCGAACTTCAACGTCGTGCCGCAACGCGTCGAGCCCGTTTGTCGAGCCGTCCGTTGGTGCGCGCACCAACCCGATCGAGGCGGGCGTTCGATCGTTGTCCGACGCGTTCGTAACGATTGGCACGACGCTCGAATCCGTTGGACCGCGCTCGCTTGGCACGCGCCGTGTTCCGATTGTCGATGCGGTTCCCGCGTCGGTCGAGGCGTCGTTCGATCCGATCACCGCGGCCGTCGAGTTGTCGCGCGCGGCGGTCCGATAAATCCGCGCCCCGCCGCTCACGCCTGTCGCCGATTCGATCACCGCGTTTATCGAGGCGCCGGTCGATACGGTCCCCCTTACGGTCGAGCCGGTTGTCGATGCGGTCACCGCGGCGATCGAGGCGGCGATCGATCCCGTTACCTTTTCGTTCGAGCCGGTCGGCAAGGCCTTCCCGGCCCGCCTCACGGGCACGATCGGCCCGGTTGTCATAACGATCTTCAATGCGGTCGCCGCGACGATCGAGACGTTCATCGATGTGATTGCCCCGCCGGTCGAGGCGTTCATCGATGCGGTCGCCGCGGCGGTTGAGCCGTTCATCGACGTCCGCGCTGGCATTGTGCGCAACGACCGCACCAATGATGATAGTGGCGAAAATAGCTGACTGTGTCTTCATGATGTTCTCCTTTCATCAGGGATAATTCTTGCTACACCCCTGATAACGCGCGGAGACGCATTTCGTTGACACGCATTTGCCCAGGAAGCTCTGAACAAGTCTGGGTCGTGAAAATCCGTACTATTATTCCTGCTATATCAGATAGTTAATCAGCCTTTCGATTCACCGGAGGAAACGATCGCGACGGGTGTACCGGGATCTATCCGGTCAAACAGCGTGATGATGTCCGTATTTCGCATACGCACGCATCCGCGCGACCCCGGGACCGTCATGTCGGTATCGTCCGGAGTACCGTGGATATAGATATAGCGGGCCTTGCTGTCGACGTCAGCACCGGCGTTACGTCCCGGCTCCGTACCCGCGAGCCACAGTATGCGGGTGACGATCCAGTCGCGCCCGGGATGTTGTTCGCGCAATTCGCGGCTGTAAATTTCTCCTGTCGGGCGACGCCCTACGAAGACCGTGTCGGCGGCACAGCCTGCGCCGATTTTCTCGTCGATGACATGGCCGCCGCGCGGCGTACATTCACTGTCCATCAGCTCACCGGCGCCATTGGCAGCCGTAGACACCGGAAACGTCTGTAGCGCCTCGCCGTTTTCGAGCAGCGTCAGGATTTGCCGGTCGAGGTCGACCTCGATGCTGCGCGGATTCATGAGCCGGTAGTCCGCCGAATGTTGGCCAACGCGTCATAGTAACCGTCTAGACCAGTATCATAGTCGGTGATTGAATCGCGTCGGATCAAAATATTGTCCTCATACCAAAGCGGTACATAAGGCAGATCCTCGAGCAGTTGCGCCTGAATATCCGCGTACAGAGCCGCGCGTTCTTCGAGTTCAACGCTTGCCTCGGCCGCCTCGATCATTGCGTCAACGTTTTGCGCGCGGTAGCGGCCGCGGTTGGCGCCTGCCGGTGGTACGGACGCGGAGTGAAAAGCGTAACGGAATATGTCCGGTTGTTTTAATCCCACCCATGACAGGCTGTACATCTGGAAGCGTCCGCTCTTGATGTCTGCGTAGAACGTACCCCAATCGTAACTCGATATCGCGACCGCGATCCCTACTGCGGCAAGCTGGTCCTGTATTGTCGTCGCAACCCGAAGTCGAAAATGATCGCTTGAGGTCTTGTAAGCCAGGGACAGCGGATGGTCGGCATCGTAACCAAGCCCTTCGAGGATACGGCGGGCCTCGACAGGGTCGTGGCCGATCGGTTCCAGGTCCGGGTGTCCCGCCCAGTGCGTCGGCGAAAAAATTGCCTGCGCGAGCCGCGCGCGGCCGCCGAACATGTGCCGGGTCAGCGTTTCGCGATCGAGCGCCAGGCTGATCGCCCGCCTTATCCGTGGATCACCGACTGCCCGATCATCGAGGTTAAATCCGAGATAGGTGAATGTCGTGCCCGGACGGTGAACGGCGGTAATTTCGTCGCGCGCGTCAAGCCAGTCGACAAGTTCCGGGGTCATCGAGCCTTGCGTCAGATCGATCTCGCCGTGCACGAGCTTCAGGGCCCGCACGGTCGCGTCACGGACAGTAACGAACTCGATCAATTGGCCGTCGCTCCGCCGCCGCAGTTGAATGCGCGTTTCCGTCGGCACCGCCGCGAGTTCGAACGGTCCGCTACCGACGGGTAATCCCGACGTGTCGGTGCCGGCACCCAGTGTGTCCTCCGGCATGATTCCGATGACCAGCAAGCCCGGGAACAGAGGATCGGGTTCGTGCAGCGTGAAATCCACGATTAGCGGTCCGACCGCATTAATGGCACGAACATTCGACAGCGAACCACGATGCGGCGATACCGTTTCCGGATTAAGTACCGACTCGTAGGTCGCGACGACGTCGGCGCTGGTGAGGTCGCTGCCGTTGTGAAACGTTTGCCCGGGATCGAGATAAAACCGGTAGTGTCGCGGCCCGGGTTGTTCCCAGCGGGCCAGCGACGGCACCGGGCGGTGCGATGCATTGAAATCGACCAGCGATTGGTAAAGCAGTCTCCCGATACGATAGGACGTCGCGTCGGTAGCGAGTCGGGGATCGAAAGTAACCGGCGCGGTCGCGAGGCCGAACCGGATGACTCCGGGGGCCCGATCCGCACACCCGATGCCACATAACAGCACGGTGGTAAGTACCGCAAGGCGGCTAATCACGGTCAAAAATTGCGATCGATTCAACATGCGAGGTCTGTGGAAACATATCCATAACGCCCGCGGCACCAAGGCGAAACCCGTGTTTGACAACGAGCGTTTTGGTATCGCGCGCGAGCGTTACGGGATTACAGGAGACATAAACGATGCGTTCCACGTCGCCCAGATCAAGCTCATCGACGATGACTTCCGCACCGGTTCTGGGCGGGTCGAGCAGCAGCTTGGTTACACCCCGCATGTCGATCTTCGCGACTTCGGCCGAATCTGCAAGGTTTGCACAGGCAAAACTCGCGTTATCGATACTGTTTGCGGCGGCGTTCTCGCGAGCCCGGGTGACGAGATCCTCGCTGCCTTCAATGCCGTGAACATGCCCCGCCGCGCGCGCAAGGGGCAGAGAAAAATTACCCAGACCGGCAAACAGATCGAGAACCTTGTCATCGGCAGTGAGATCCAGGGCCGCGCTTACGCGGTTGATCATCTCGCGATTTATCTCCGCATTCACCTGCGTGAAATCGGTCGGGGAAAACGCAATGTCCACACCGTCGACCCGGTAAGACAAGCGGCCGGTTGCTTCGTCCAGCGGATGCACGCTGTCTTCGCCACCCGGTTGCAGATAAACGTCGATGCCACTACGGTCCTGAAAATCGTTTAACCGATCGATATCGGCCGGGGTAAGCGCTTCGAGATGGCGAAACACCAGGGCAACGGAGTCGTCTCCGGCGGCGACCTCGATCTGGGGGATCCGGTTCGGAATCGACAGCCCGTTGATCAATTCGCGCAGTGCCAGTAACTGTTCACCGACCTGCGGTATCAGGACAGCGCAGGCGGCAATATCGGCGATGTACGGCGCGGCTTTTTCGCGAAACCCGACGAGCGCGCCGCCTTTCTTCTCGACGTATTTGACCCCCAACCGCGCTTTACGCCGGTAAGCCCACTCCGGTCCCCGCAACGGAAGGAGTCGTTGTTCCGGTTCGAGACCGGCCTGGTGCTGCAGCAATTCGAACAATACCGACTCTTTGTGGGCAATTTGGTCGTCTGCGCCAAGGTGCTGCAACGAGCACCCGCCGCAGACTTCTGCATGCGGACAGTGTGGTGTGATACGGCTCGGGCTCGCTTCAATGACCTCGAGCGCTATCGCTTCATCGAAGCGACCGCGGCGCTTCACGGTTCTGGCGACGACCTGCTCGCCGGGCAGGGCGCCACGTACGAATACGGTTTTTCCATTGTGTCTGCCGACGCCGCGCCCTTCGTGTGACAGGTTGTCAATCGCAATCGTGTACGGCTCCCGCCGCTTTTGTCGTCGCATCAGAAAAGGTCAGTTATGTCCGGTGAATTCAAGCGGACGGCCAGGCCGCGAGAAACTCTGCGAAATGCGCCTCGGCCGATTGCTCGAGAAACGTGCGCACGCGCTGCAATTCGTCGTTGTAGGCCGCATCCATCAGGTGACCGCGCATGCGCTCGAAGCCGAGATAGACGAGATAGGTATTGAGCACATCCGTTTCACAATAATTCCTGATGCCGGCGACATTCCCGTCGAGATATTCATCCCACACGCGAGCGCCGCTCATGCCCATTTTGCCGGGAAACCCGAGCAGAGAGGCGATGTCGTCGAGCGGCGCCGCCGCCCGTCCCTGATAGCCGGCGATGACATCCATCAGGTCAATGTGGCGCCAGTGAAAGCGCCCGAGGTAATTGTTGTACCTGAAGCTCGTATCGTCGCCGCCCGTATCCCAGTAACGCGGCGCGCTGATTCCGTGGAACAGCATCCGGTAATGCAATACCGGCAGATCGAAACCGCCGCCATTCCACGATACGAGAACCGGGGTGAAGCGTTCGATGCCTTCGAAGAAACGCCTGATTAAGTCGTCTTCCGGGGAGTCGACCTCACCGAGCGACCACACCGACAACCGATCGTCAACGCGAAAGACCGCGGATATTGCGACGATTTTTTGCAGGTGCAGGCGCACGAAGTCCGAACGCCCGTCGGTCTCCTGCAGACGTTTGTTGAACATCATCTTGCCAACGTTGGCGTCGTCCGGATCGTCGATGCCCCATAGCTTCCGCGCGCCGTCGACATCGGGGACAGTCTCAATATCGAACACGAAAACGTTCATCAGAACCTCGAGCGCACCGACCGGGCCGGAACCCTGACTACTTCTGCAACCACGATCCGCCGCTTTGATACCACCAGCCCGACGGCGCATTGCCAACCCAGCGCTCGGCGAAAATTTTTCGGATATCCGGTTCCCACTCGGGATGGGCATTCGCTTTCGCGATCTCGCTGTACAAACGGTTGCGGTCCGCGTTCTCATCGACGACGAGTTTCTTCACCGCGTTACGGGCCTTCAACGGAACGAGTTTCGGGTCGCGTAGCGTGATCAGGCCCGTAGCAGCCATGCCGACGGCGCCTGATGCGTAGTGGGGTTTCAAGCGACGATGTCGTTGCTCCATGGCTTTCTTCAACGTATTGATCGCGGGGGTGGCGATGTTGATATCAATTTGTTGGGCGTGCGCTGTCGGGATAACCGCCCCGACAATGATCGAGATACCCGCGACCAGGTAAGCCGCGCCGGATTCAACCGCGCTTTGGGGCGCATCTCCGGGCGCAGTGCCGTCGCCCGTGTTGCCCTGGTCCTCGCCGTAGACATCCTTGATGAAGATGTCCGCCGCGCGCTCGGCCGCCGATTCCGGAAAGTAGACATTGACCGTGACGCATGCAACGAGGCAGGCGCCGAGGGCGATCGCGGTAAATTGGCGAAGTTTCATGACAGGTCTCCGATAATCCCGGTTATTCCGTTGACACGGCGCCAGGTGCGCCGATGTTCAGTTCGATATTGCCGCGTGCAATTTGCTTGATTCCATCAACGAGCGTCTGCCAGCGAATTCTCCGGCCTGTTCCTTTGACATCGATCCAGGGGGGCAATATACCGCCCCGCGTCAAAATGAAAAAACCGCCGCTCGCATCCGGCTCCACGCCGCGCATCTGGCAATGCCCGTTCAACAGCTGGCATCCTATACCGAGCCGTCCGTAGGAATAACTCGGAATCAGGCTTAGCCAACCCTGGGAAAGCGCAGAACCGGTGCCGGCTCCGAGACGTCCTAGGTTATCGACCGCCTGGCGGCTGATGCGATGTGGTGTCGGATCGTCGATCGGGGTCGCAAACGACGCGTCGAATCGTATTGGCTGCCATGCCTGCAACACGAGATCCTCAATTCTGCCATCTATCCGGCCTGTAATATTGCCGAACGACAACGTCCGGGTAAGTTCTTCGAGTTCCAGTTGGTCAACGGCGATATTTGCCTGTAACTCCGGTACCGTCGAAAACAGCTTATCGATCGACAGGTCGCCGATTGTTATGCGTCCGTCAAAAACGTTGACCCTCAGATCGCCTTCCATCGTGAGGTGATTGCCGGCATAGGTTAACAACGGTATTTCACCCGAAAGCTTACCCGAGAGCGGCATCCAGCCAAACGCCGCCGTCAGCGCGCTCAACGTGATTGGCGTCAGCGTACCCGATAACGCAAGCTCGGTATCGGACAGCGAAAAATTCCGCACTTCAAGGGTATCGAGACGCAATACACCGTCGAATAATTCAACGTCCTGCCAGCTCGCCACCGTGAGGTTGCGCTGCGCCGACGTCCAGTCGATGCGTCCTGCGCCGATCGGGACTTTGTACACTGCCCCCCCGATCCAGCCGACATGCGATTCCCGAAGTTCGTCTCCCGCATGCAGGTGGATTTCCCCATCGAGCCCGTAGAGTGAAAATCTCCCGCCGTTATCGTCGATATATATCTTGTCGAGCCGCAGCACAAGCTCGTCAATTTCGTTGGCCGCGCCGACAAGACTAACGGTTAAGCCACCGGTGGTTTCAAGTTCGTCGAACGACGTATTCAGCGTCAATGGCTGCAGGTACGTTTCGTAGAGCGCGGCCACGTTATCCGCCTGCAATTTCAGGTCCAGACGAGACCAGCGCGGTTCTGGTTCGAAGCGAAGCTCCCCGGCAAATCGCATTTCCGCAACTTGCGGGTGCGACAATTGAGCTGATTCGATCCGCACATCCGTCGAGCCAAGTCCGGAGAGCATCGCCGAAACCCCGATCGGCCCGCGGGACGCGTCAATAAAGAAACCGGGTTTGATCCCGCCCATTTCGAACCCGGGTTCGACGTAGGCCGCTCCGGTTCGCATGGTCATTTCGATCGCGAGATCAATCCCGTCGGAAGCTGCGTCGATAGTGGCGGAATAACTCGCATCGAGGTCCTCCGCCACGTTGTTGCCGTTGAGGTTGAGACCGGTTAGCTCGCCCGACGTTTCGCAGTGAAAGGTACCCCCAGGTGTGTCGTTGCACGTCGCGCTGAACGCGAGCGCGCCGGATTCAATGCTGTGGGTCGCGAGCACTGGTACGGCAGGAAGCATGGCCGGCAGTCCGGGCAGGTCGAAACCGCTGACGCTGATTTCCATGCGACGCCCTCCACTGCCAATATTGAATACGAGTTCCAGCACGGTCGAATCGCCAAGGCGCCCGCCCGCGCTCACCATGAATCGATTGCCCCGAGGCGCCCATGTCAACTGCGCGGACAGCGCAACAGGTCCGACGGGTGACTCCGCCGCGGTCAACGTCGCGCGCGTACAGCTGACCGCCGTTGCGCGGATTTCGACCACATGACAGCGTGCGCGGATCCGACCGAAGCGCAGAGTTTCGCCAAATTCTACGTCATCAATGCTGAACTCAAGGTTAACCGGTTCGCCTGATCCGTCGACCGATTCGACCGCGGCGGGAACCAAAGCGCACAGCAATAACAACAGCGGGAAGAACCGCCGCGATTGCCCGCTACTTCCGCGCGAGGTTCGATGGAAACGCTGAACCACCATGATCGTGGTGATCGTGCCGGTATTCGATTACGTCGGAAACACGTTCGTCGACAGGTAGCGATCGCCGCGGTCGCATATGATGACAACAATCACGGCATTTTCCACGGTCGCCGACAATCGCAACGCGGCAGCCATCGCACCGCCGGAAGAAATGCCGGCGAAAATCCCCTCGCGCGCACCAAGCGCACGGGCGGTATCCTCCGCTTCATCCTGACCGACGTCGATGATCTCGTCGACCCGCCGGGAATCGTAAATCTTCGGCAAATAGGCGGCCGGCCAGCGCCGGATTCCGGGAATGGACGCTCCGTCCATCGGTTGCACGCCGATAATGCGGATCGCCGGATCCTGTTCCTTCAAAAATTTCGACGTCCCCATGATTGTTCCCGTCGTGCCCATGGAACTCACAAAGTGCGTCACGCCGCCGTTCGTGTCCCGCCAGATTTCGCGGCCGGTACTTTCATAGTGTGCGAGCGGGTTATTCGGGTTTGAAAACTGATCAAGAATTTTACCCTCGCCCGCCTGTTCCATCGCCCGTGCCGTATCGATGGCTTCTTCCATGCTCCCGGCCTCGGAAGTCAGTACAACTTCCGCGCCGAATGCTTTCATGACCGCACGACGCTCCGGACTCATATGCTCGGGCATGATCAATACCATGCGATATCCCTTAATCGCCGCGACCATTGCGAGAGCGATTCCGGTGTTGCCACTCGTCGCTTCAATAAGCGTATCGCCGGGGACGATATCGCCGCGTACCTCCGCGCCCGTGATCATACCGAGCGCTGCGCGGTCCTTGACCGAACCCGCTGGATTATTGCCTTCGAGTTTACCGAGAATGATGTTCGTCGTAGCGCCGGGTAATCGCTGCAAGCGTACGAGCGGCGTATTGCCGACGAACTCTTCAATCGTGGGGTAGGTCATCGCTCCATCCTAGCAGATGGTTGCCGGTCCTCTCAGTCGCGACCCGCGGCCGTTGAATTGCGGAAACCGCCGTCTGCGCAGCCTAGAAACGGTAACCGAGATGAAGCAGGTGGAAATTGATTCCGGGATTATCGTCACCGAGTCCTGCGTTGGACAGGTGCTGAAAACGGTAGGTCAGCTCGTAGCGGCCGCCTTCACCGAACCGCATACCCGCACCGACATGGCTGCCGAATGCAAAAACGATGTCGAAGTCCTTGTTGCCGATCGAGTCTTCGGTGTGCACATGCGCCCCGACGCCGAACTCGAAAAAAGGAACGATGCCGCCGGTGTCGTTACGCATGAGCTGGAAAACCGGGGTGAATTCAAAATCACCCAGGGAGTCGTTACCCGTTCGGCCTTTATCGCCGTCCCAGTAGGATCCGCCAAGTTCCCATTGTCCGCTGAGATACCAGTCGCCATCGGTGAACCATCTCGCCGACCAGTCCCACTTCAACGCGCCACCGAAGCGGTTGACGTCATCGTCACTCTCGGAGGTGCCGAGTTCGAGAGAGATACTGTCTACCGCAAAGGCCGGCAGGCCGGCAAGGGTCAGGAAACCGGCACACATCAAAAGGCCGAACAGGTGACGCAGCTTCGGGAGATTCATGCGCGGATCCATTAGTAAATTCAGGCGTTGGAAGGTCGCAATTCTGACGTGGTCGAATGGCCGATAGGCTAGCGGTTAATGTTCGACGATTCAAGCGCGTGCGGGCGCGAAATCAGTCTCCTGCATCGAGCGTTTTGTGGAGCACGAGGGCATTCTCCCGGCCTTCGAGGGCAGGATAGTATCCGGGCCGTTCGCCGATCCGTAAAAACCCGACCCCGAGATACAATTCGATTGCAGCGGCGTTCGACGGCCGCACCTCGAGGAACGCTGTTTTCGCGCCGTGCTCGCGTGCGGATTCGAGCAGCTTCTGCAGTAATGCGCTCGCGAAACCGCGACGACGATAATCCGGATCGATACATACATTCAGGATATGACACTCGTGAGCGGCGATCGTCAGGATCCCGTAACCGGCAATTTCGGATTCATCGACGATTGCCCAACAGCAGTAACCGACGCGCAGACAATCTGAAAATACCCCGACAGACCACGGAAAATCGTACGAACGGGATTCGATATCGTGTACGCGTCGCAGATCGTGTTCGCGTAACGGACGCAGTATCGGGTCGGCATTTTTTGCGACGGCACTCACGGATCACCTTCCATAATCAGTGTCTTCACCTGCAGCAGGTCCTGCCACGACTTCCGCTTCTCCCGCGGCGACCGCAGCAGGTAAGCGGGATGATACGTGACGACGACCGGTATTTCCCTATGGCCGTAAGTATATCGCCGCCCCCGCATTTTGCCGATAGGCGTCGATTCATCGAGTAAATTTTGCGCCGCAACCCGACCGAGGGCGAGTATTGCCTTCGGTGCGATCAATTCGACCTGTGCCGCCAGATAATCACCGCACATTGCCACCTCCTCGGGTTTCGGATCGCGATTCCCCGGGGGACGGCATTTCAGAATATTCGCGATATACGCCTTTTCACGTGCAATCCCTATTGCGTGCAGCATTGAATTGAGCAATTGGCCGGCGCGTCCGACGAACGGCTCGCCGCGTCGGTCTTCATCCGCGCCGGGTGCTTCTCCGATGATCAGCAGGTCGGCGTCCGGGTCGCCTGTCCCGAACACGGTTTGAGTGCGCTGCGTGTGGAGTTCACAACGGGTGCACGCCGCAACCTCCGCGGTCAGGTCGGCAAGTCCAGGGGCGTCAACCGCCGGCGTCGATAACACCTGTGCCGCCGGCGGCGTTTCGCGGCGGATCCACACGTCGATCCCGAGCGCTGTGAGATCGGCGATCCGGTTCATCGGTCGAGCCTGCAAATAACATGCTCGATCGCGGCAACATGATTTGCCCGACACGGGCACGGCTGCGAACCGCCACGCAACATGGCGACCGGCGTAGATCCGAAGAACGGGACAGACTCACTAACCATGGATTGCTTCGACGAACGGTTTTCAGGCAACGTCACGCCGCTTGTCATCCCCTCGCCTGCGCTCGCGCCGGCGGCGGCGGATTTGCACCAGCGTCACGGCGGGTCCGGAAACAGCGTACCCGAGAAAAAACAGCGCGAGCACCGCGGCGGGATCGAGTGAAATGAGGACGAAGCCGAGCACGATCGCGAGCACCGCAACAAACGGCACCCGCCCGCGTAAATCAAGTTCCTTGAAGCTGTAGTAACGAATGTTGCTGACCATGAGCAGCGCCGTTGAAATCGTCAATGCGAACAACACCGGGGCCGCAGTCGCCACCGACTTGAGTTCGTAGCTTTCGATGAACCAGATGGCGCCGGCGACAACGGCAGCCGCGGCAGGGCTCGGCAATCCCTGAAAGTACTTTTTATCCGCCACGTGTGCCTGGGTATTGAAACGTGCCAGACGCAGCGCCGCAGCGGAAGTGAACACGAACGCACCGAGCCACCCAAGTTTACCGAGTTCGAACAATACCCATTCGTAGGCGACGAGGGCCGGCGCAAGACCAAACGAAACCATGTCGGCAAGGCTGTCGTATTCGGCACCGAAATCGCTTTGCGTATTAGTCATGCGGGCGATCCGCCCGTCCATGCCATCCAGCACCATTGCGACGAAAATCGACACGGCTGCCGGTTCATACCGGCCGTTTATTGCCGCAACAATCGCATAAAATCCGGCGAACAGGGATCCCGTCGTCAACAGGTTCGGCAACAGATAGATGCCGCGGCGGCGACGTTTCGACTCCTGGTCGATTCTCAACTCGCGCACCGGGGGGATGTTTTTGTCTCCGTTCTCTGACATGTCTTTAACTGTAGACCATATCAACAGCTGCCGTCAGGGTTGCGCGGGGTCCGCGAACGATTCACTCGGGTCATCGGCAGGGGCGCGGGGGCGGGACATTCGGGTCAGATGGATCAGTGTCGCGACGACGGCACTGCCGGCCATGACTGAATCCCCTTCACCGACCTCATAGTGACTGCCTGCAGGTAAATACAGTCGTGCCCGACAACCGAGGTTGGCATAGCCGATGCGTCTGCCCTGGCCGATCCGCTCTCCCGGATGGTATTCGATCGATAATCGTCCGCCCCACTCGCCCCGGGTGATCACGAGGACAACGTCATCGTTCTCGTCGGTATGAATATGGAACGCACTCGAATGTGCCGGTGTCTCGTCACCCGGCTCAGGGTGTGGAATGCTCGTCCACTGCTCGACAATTTTTCCTTCCAGCGGGGCGTAAATACTGCGTATATCGAGCAGCCCTGTTTGTATCGCGATGCATTCGCTGTCGCGTTTCAACCATGGATCGCGCACGGCGCCGACGACGCTTACGCGTCCGTGGATCGGGCTCACGACGGCCAGGGGCAGCGACGGCGGGGTCTGCGTCGGATCCCGGAACACGTAGAACAGGAATCCGAGCAGTATCCATCCGGGTAATGCGGCATAAGTGCCGAGAAAAATCTGCAGCACGACCGCACAACACGCCACGAGAAACAGCAACCCGTGACCTTCACGGGCGATCAGGGCGTAGGTTTTAGTGGGCACGCGGCGGTCTCCCGGCATACTTGATACGGCGCCGCCCCGGGAACGGGTACGAACGTCTATTGCCTGCGTTCGTATCCGACATGGTTCAGGGCAACGCCGGGCGCAACCGGGGAAATGCTAGTTTTTGCTGCGATCGACGAGCTTGTTTTCCCTGATCCAGGGCATCATCGCGCGGAGACGTTCACCGACTTCTTCGATACCGTGCTCCCGCGACAGGCGACGCTTGGCCTGCAGCACGGACGCGCCGGTCTTGTTTTCGCCCATCCACTCGCGCGCGAATTCGCCGTTCTGAATTTCGGACAGGATTTCCTTCATCGCTGCACGCGACTCGGGACCGATAACGCGTTTCCCGCGGGTAAAGTCACCGTATTCCGCCGTATTGGATATCGAGTAGCGCATATCGGCAATGCCGCCCTCGTAGATCAGGTCGACAATGAGTTTGAGCTCATGGAGGCATTCGAAGTACGCCATTTCCGGCGCGTATCCGGCTTCTACCAGCGTTTCGAATCCGGCCTGTATCAGTTCGGACACGCCACCGCACAAAACAGTCTGCTCGCCGAACAGATCGGTTTCCGTTTCTTCGCGGAATGTCGTCTCGATAACCCCGGCACGGGCGCCGCCGTTCGCCGCGGCATAGGACAACGCGAGTTCTTTCGCCTGGCCCGATGCGTTCTGGGCAACCGCGATAAGACTCGGAACGCCGCCGCCTTCCACGTAAGTCGAGCGCACGAGATGACCCGGCCCTTTCGGCGCAATCATGATGACGTCCAGGTCCGCGCGCGGTTGAATTTGTCCAAAATGGATATTGAAGCCGTGGGCAAATGCGAGCGCGGCATCCTGTTTTATGTTCGGCTCGATCTCGGCCCGGTAAAGGTCACCCTGGGTTTCGTCCGGCGCAAGAATCATGACAACGTCGGCATCAGCAACGGCGTCGGCGATCGATTTCACCGGCAACCCGGCCCCCTCGGCTTTCGCCCAGCTGCCCGACCCCTCGCGCAAGCCAACCGACACGCTGACCCCCGAGTCCTTCAGATTATTCGCGTGCGCGTGGCCCTGCGAACCGTAGCCGACGATCGCGACTTTTTTGCTCTGGATGAGAGCGAGATCCGCGTCTTTGTCGTAATAAATATTCATGGTCATGGTAGTGTTTCCATCCGTATCAAATGGTTAAGTTCGTTGGTCGATCCAGCTCGGTCGCGATCGACCCGGACTGCAGGTACGCCCCGATCACGCACGCATCGCTTTCGTCCCGCGCAATATCCCGAGTACGCCGGAACGGACGACTTCGAGGATTCGTTTCGGACTCACCGTCTCGATGAACGCATTCAACTTGTCGCCATCGCCGATGAGTTCCACGGTATAGGTCGATTCTGTCACGTCGACAACGCGCCCCCCGAAAATATCGATCAGGCGTTTGATTTCTTCGCGCTGTTCGCCACCGGCTGCGCGCACCTTGATCAACATGAGTTCCCGTTCGATTGAACGGCCCTCGTTCAAATCGACGAGCCGAATTACGTCGACGAGCTTGTTCAGCTGTTTCGTGATTTGCTCAATGATTTCCGGCGATCCGCTCGTAACGAGCGTCAGTCGTGAGACCGTGGGATCCTCAGTGGGTGCGACCGACAGCGATTCGATATTGTAGGCGCGGGCCGAAAACAAACCGGCGACCCGGGACAGGGCACCGGCTTCGTTCTCGAGCAGGATTGCTATGGTGTGTCGTTCGCTCATGCGAGTTCGCGGTCATCACCGGCGAGGTGCATTTCATGCTGTCCCTTGCCGGCCGCAATCATCGGATATACGTTTTCACGCTGGTCGGTGACAAAGTCCATCAGCACGAGCCTGTCCTTCATCGCGAACGCTTCGGCGAGCGCATCATCAACGTCGCCTGGTTTTTCGATACGCATACCGACATGACCAAAACTCTCTGCAAGCTTCACAAAATCGGGCAACGCATCCATATACGAATGCGAGTAGCGGCTTTCGTAAAAGAATTCCTGCCACTGGCGAACCATGCCCATGTAACGATTGTTCAGGCTGATCATTTTGATCGGCAGGTCGTACTGCAGGCACGTTGACAGTTCCTGAATGCACATGACGAGACTCGCTTCGCCCGTCACGCAGGCGACCGTGCTGTCAGGGTGGGCGAACTGCACACCCATCGCGGCGGGCAATCCGAACCCCATCGTGCCGAGACCGCCCGAGTTGATCCAGCGTCGCGGTTTATCGAACTTGTAATACTGTGCCGCCCACATCTGGTGCTGGCCAACATCGGAAGTCACGAACGCATCGCCGTTCGTGACGCGGTACATCGATTCGATGACGCCCTGGGGCTTGATGAACTCGCTGTCGGTATCGTATTTGAGGCAATCGAGGCGCCGCCATTCGTTGATCTGCTGCCACCACGGATCGTCTGCGCGATCGACCGCCTTGAAATCGTCGGCGCGAAGTAGCCTGTTCAGTTCGGTCAGCACATTCCCGACACTGCCGACGATAGGGACATCCACCGGCACGTTTTTTGAAATCGATGACGGGTCGATATCGATATGCACGATTTTCGCATCGGGGCAGAATTTGCCGAGGTCGCCGGTCACCCGATCGTCGAAACGCGCACCAATGGCGACGAGGACGTCACAGTGATGCATCGCCATGTTCGCCTCGTACGTGCCGTGCATGCCAAGCATGCCGACGAACTGCGGGTCGGTGCCGGGAAACGCGCCGAGCCCCATCAGCGTGTTCGTGATCGGGTATCCGAGCAGCCGCCCGAATTCCGTGAGCTGCTCCGAGGCGCCGTCGAGGATGACGCCACCGCCCGAGTAGATCATGGGCTTGCGCGCGTTCTCGATCAGCTGCAATGCTTTTTTGATCTGTCCGGGATGGCCCTTCGTTGTCGGTTTGTAAGACCGCATGTCAACGGATTCCGGATAGTGATATTCGGTCACGTTGGCGGTTACGTCTTTCGGGATGTCGACGACGACAGGTCCGGGGCGACCGGAACTCGCCACATAAAACGCCTTTTTAATCGTGACCGCGAGGTCTTCGACGCGTTCAACGAGAAAGTTGTGCTTGACGCACGGGCGCGTGATCCCGATGCAGTCGACCTCCTGGAACGCGTCATTCCCGATTAAAGCAGTCGACACCTGGCCGGTGAAAACCACCATCGGAATCGAATCCATGTAGGCCGTGGCGATTCCGGTGACGCAATTCGTCGCGCCCGGACCCGACGTCACCAGGACGACACCGGGTTTGCCGGTCGCACGGGCGTAGCCATCGGCGGCATGCGTGGCGCCTTGTTCGTGCCGAACGAGCACGTGTTTGAACCCGTCCTGTTTGAACACTTCGTCGTAGATATGAAGTACAGCCCCTCCCGGGTACCCGAATACGTACTCCACGCCTTCGTCGGCCAGCGCGCGGCAGAGTATTTCCGCGCCCCTCAGATTCTCGCTCACGTTCTTTATTTCCTGACTGCGGCCTTGCGAATTACCCGCCTGCCCGTTGCTCGGGGTGCGGTATCTGCGCCCGGTCTCGATAAATTAATCATTGCGGGCGGACGCGCTGCGCATCGCACCGAACGGTGCCGAGGCAAATCCTTATCGGTTAAGCGCAAGCCGGTACGGAGCCGGCCATGACCCAGTTCGCCTAACCCGCAGGGAACAGGGCAAACTACTGGCATTCATATGCGAGGTCAAGCGAGTCCTGATGCGGGCTGCACGGCCGATCAGTTGCACAAATTGCGCGTTGTCCTGAGAATGCCATCGCGCGCGCCGCGGCGGGTTACCACACCGGCAGTCCGACGGACCGAAACGGCGGACCGTTCGCGCGTTCGACTGCGACGATGGGCTAACGCCTGCAGGCGAGGAAAACCGTCCAACGACCGGAGTATGAGAATCGAATGAGACTATCGAAACTGCTATTGCCGACGCTGCGCGAATCACCGGCGGATACGGAAATCATCAGCCACCAGCTCATGATCCGGGCGGGGATGGTGCGCCAGCTCGCCGCCGGAATCTACACCTGGCTGCCGTTGGGGTTGCGCGTACTGCGCCGAATCGAATCCATCGTGCGGGAAGAAATGGACCGATCGGGCGCACAAGAGTTGCTCATGTCCGGCGTACAGCCGGCGGAACTGTGGCGGGAATCCGGTCGCTGGGACGCCTACGGCCCGGAATTGCTGCGCCTCAATGACCGTCACGAGCGGGAATTCTGCCTCGGCCCCACGCACGAAGAAATCATCACCGACCTGATCCGGCGGGAAGTCCGCAGCTACAAACAACTGCCGGCGAATTTCTACCAGATTCAGACGAAATTTCGTGACGAGATCCGGCCCCGGTTCGGCATTATGCGGGCGCGTGAATTTCTGATGAAAGACGCCTACTCGTTTCACCTCGACCAGGCTTCACTGCAGGAAACCTACGACGACATGTATGCCGCCTATTCCCGCATCTTCGACCGCATCGGGCTCAGTTACCGGGCCGTCATCGCCGATACAGGCGCGATCGGCGGGTCGACATCGCATGAATTCCACGTACTGGCCGACGCCGGCGAGGATCAGATCGCTTTTTCCCGCGACGGCGATTTCGCCGCCAACGTGGAGATGGTACCGGCGCCACAGGCCGACACCCGGCCGCCGGCGAGCGCGACGATGGCGTCGGTCGCGACCCCCGCGCAACACACGATTGAAGAGGTTTGCGAGTTTCTCGATACGACCCCGCAACAGACACTCAAAACGCTCATGGTGGAAGGAAGCGATGGTGGCGTTGTTGCCCTGGTGTTGCGAGGCGACCACGAACTGAACGCGATCAAGGCGCAAAACCTGCCGGCGGTCGCCGATCCCCTGCGTTTCGCTCAGGCCCACGAAATCGAGACCGCCGTCGGCTGTGGCCCCGGCTCCATCGGTCCGGTCGGTCTGCCGGTACCGTGCTTCGTCGACCATGCCGCGGCGGCACTCGCAGATTTCGTCTGCGGCGCCAACGAAGAAGGTCATCATCTGCGGGGGGTGAATTGGCAACGCGATTTGTCCGAACCGTCGACCGCGGACCTGCGCAACGTGGTGGACGGGGACCCGGCGCCGGACGGCAACGGCGAACTCGAAATTCGCCGCGGCATCGAAGTCGGGCACATATTCCAGCTGGGCCAGAAGTACAGCGAGGCGATGAAAGCGTCCGTACTCGACGAAAACGGCAAAGCCGTCACCATGACGATGGGTTGCTACGGTATCGGGGTATCACGCATCGTCGCCGCCGCCATCGAACAAAACTACGACGAGAACGGGATCATCTGGCCAACGTCCATCGCACCGTTTCACGTGGCGATAGCCCCGGTGAATGCGCACAAATCGACACGCGTACACGAACTGGCGGAATCCTTGTACGAACGATTCACCGCCGCGGGGATCGACACATTACTGTGCGACAACCGCGAACGCCCCGGGGTGATGTTCGCAAATCTGGACTTGATCGGCATCCCGCATCGACTCGTACTCAGCGACCGCGGTCTCGATGCCGGGACGCTCGAATACAAGGGACGTACGGACGAATCGAGCGAGGACATACCTATCGAGGAGGCGCTCGGGGTGATTCAGGGCAAGCTGCTGCCGAGTGCGGTGACGATCTGAACCCGGCCCACGGGTGGCCTAGCGAACCTCGAAGCCGCCGAGTTCCTGCACCTCGGCAGGCTCAGTGTCGACCCGGGACACGCGCGCAAACCTCGGTCCGCGCTGCAGCCACGCGGCAAAACGTTCGAGCGCGTCATACGGGCCGCACGCGTAGGCCTCGACGCTCCCGTCCGGGAGATTCCGGACCCAACCGGCAAGGCGGAGTTCCTGCGCACACAGTTGTGCCGAGCGCCGGTAATAAACGCCCTGGACTTTTCCGCCGACGAGGAACCGTTTCGCGCTGATCTCGCTCACGTTCCCGCTCCGTCGGCATTCGAACGCGGCCCGGGCGCCTCGTCGTTAACCGCGATCAGGGTCGCGATCGGCACCGCCATATTGTCTTCAAGCCAGCCCGCGTGCGCTCGCAACGCGTCGACCAACCGTTCATCGGCGCCATCGAGCTGTAAATACGGCACGTTTTTCTGCTGCACGATCGATGGCGAAATCTGCATCAGATCAACGAGCGTCTCGCGTTGGAGATCGCGCACGAGCACCCACTCGAACGCATCGTTTCGGCTGATCCAGTTCGCTTTGTCGAGACGTTCGAGAGCATCGTTGACCGGCTCGAAACCGAGCGCCGGTTCGACGGCGAACAGCTGCTTGTCGCCGAGGCCACCGCCGGCGCTCTGCGCTTCGTACAGTCTGAGCAGAACGCGAAACGTGACATACAGCGGGTTGCTGTAAAGGCGCGATTGCCTGCGGCCCGACGCTGCCTTGTAGGTGGTCAGGCACTGGGTGATCTCGGCCCCGAGCAGGACGATGACCCAGGACAGGTAAATCCAAATCAGAAAAATCGGTGCGATCGCAAACGCGCCGTAAATCGTCTGCTGACCCGGAAATGTCGTCACGTACACGGCGAAGCCACGCTTCGCCAATTCGAACAACACCGCCGCGGCAACGCCGCCGGCGAGCGCGTGTTTAAACGGTACCGGTCGATACGGAATCAGCTTGAAGAACAGAAGAAACGCCAGTGTCGTCGTACCGATGGGTAGCGCACGCAACAGGTGCGACTTCAGCCCTGGCGTATTGACCGCCTCCGACAGCAGTGGCAGCGAAATCAGGTAAGAGGTGACGAAAATGCTGACACCGATGAGTACCGGTCCGAGTGTCAGTACGGCCCAGTACACGAGGAATCGAACGATGAACGGGCGTCGGCGCTTGATGCGCCAGATTACATTGAATGTCGATTCTATCGTCGACATCATCGCGAGCGCCGTGACCACGAGCACGATCATGCCGGCGCTTTGCAGACCCCGCGCTTTATCACTGAAATCGATCAGATAGCCACGGACCTGATCACCAAAGGCGGGCACGAAATTACTGAAGATGAATGATTCAATATCACCGCGCCAATCCTGAAACGCCGGGAATGCCGCTACCGCGACGAACACGATCGTAAACAGCGGCACCAGCGCCAGCAGGCTCGCGTATGCCAGAGACGCCGCCGCCCGCAGACAATGATCGGCGACGAAACGCCGTGCCAGATAATCCAGGAAATCGACGAAGGCCATCATCTCGCGCACAGCGGGTCGGGTCACGGCCGGTACCCCTGGCGCCCGAATACGGCAACCGCTTCGGCGCCCGCGTTGATTCGCAGCAGACCGATGACGGCTTTCCGCGTGACCGGGTCGATGTCATCGCGCGTACGAAGAAAATAACGTGCACGCCCGACCAACGCCTGGTTCAGGGCCGCGCCGGCCTGAATCTGGGCCCTGTCCGCAAGTTCGATCGCGCGCGCATAGTGCCCCCCGGCGTGGGCATCGCGTGCCCGACGCACCAGCGACGGCGTTTCCAGCCATACATTTCCGGCATCGCGAGCCGCGCTCATCGCGTGTTCGGCGCGTGCGATTGCGGCGGAGGCACTATCGGGCGTCGTGTTCCCGGAAACCGCCGGCCGGGTATCGTCAGCGTTCGCGACCGCGCCTGCGAGCACTGTTGCTACCACGGCGATCAGTCCAAGACACCGAATTCCGGTACGAATGCGGCTAGAATAACGGGCTTTCATTACTGCCGTCGGGTCTGCCAGGAAACCGCCCATGTCCGTCACTATCTACCATAATCCGAAGTGTTCCAAGTCGCGGAAAACGCTCGAGTTGCTACGCGAACGTAATGTCGCGCCTGTCATTGTCGAATATCTGGCGACGCCGCCGGATGGCGCAACGCTCGGCGAAATCCTGGCCCTGCTCGGCAAACGGCCGCGAGAATTGATGCGTACCGGCGAGCCCGTGTACACGGAACTCGGACTTGATGATCCGGCGCTCGATGATGCGGCACTGATCGCGGCAATGACCGAACATCCGATTCTCATCGAACGGCCCATCGTGGTCGCAAACGGCGCGGCGGTGATTGGTCGTCCACCGGAAAATATCGACCGATTATTCGATGACTGAAATCCTCGTTCTGTACTATTCGCGGCACGGTAAAGTCCGTTCGATGGCGGAATACATCGCGCGTGGTGTTGAACTCGAACAGAATTGTCGCGCGCGCGTGCGCACGGTACCGCCGCTTGGCGCTTCCACGGATGCCATTCCGGACAGCGGCCCGCTGTACGTCGAAAAGTCCGATTTGCGCGAGTGCGCCGGTCTCGCGCTCGGGTCACCGACCCGCTTTGGCAATATGGCGGCGCCGCTGAAAGCATTTATCGACACCACCTCGGACAGCTGGCTGTCCGGCGCGCTCGTCGACAAGCCCGCGGCCGTGTTCACCTCGAGTGCGAGTCTGCACGGCGGCCAGGAATCAACGTTGTTATCGATGATGCTGCCACTGCTTCATCACGGCATGGTAATGCTCGGAATTCCGTATACCGAGGCAGGCCTGTCAAACACAACGGGCGGCGGCACGCCGTATGGCGCGAGTCATTTCGCCGGTACGAATAACGATCGAACGGTGACCGGGACGGAGAGCGAACTCTGCCGCGTGCTTGGACGACGACTCGCCAGAACGGCGAAGCTGCTGGGTCAGGTTTAATCGAGACCGAGGACGTCGCGGACAAAAGGAATCGTCAGTTCCCGCCCCGAGCTGAGCGAGGCCGCATCGATCCGCTCGAATATCGTGCCGAGCTCGTGCATATCGCGGCGGATCCGGCTGATGAGGTAACGCGCGACGTTGTCCGGCATCGATAACCCGCGACTGGCGGCGCGCTGTTGCAGTACCGCCTGCTTGTGGTCATCGTCGAGTTCCGCAAGCTCATAACTGAGCGCAGAACTCAGACGCGATTTCAAATCGGGCAATGAGTAGGGTGTATTCCGTGTTCCGGTCGCGGCACTCACGAGCAGGCGATGCCCCGCTGCCTGCAAGCGATTGAACAAATCAAACAACCCGCGTTCCCAATCCGCATGGCCGGCGATGATATCGACGTCGTCGACGGCGACAAAATCGATATCCTCGAGGTTATCGAGGACAGCCGGTCCGTATTCGATAACATTGCGGATCGGAACGTACATCGTACGTTCCCGGCCGGCCTTGACCGCGAGCAACGCGGCCTGCATCAGGTGCGTTTTACCCCGTCCCGACCCGCCGGCGATCAGGACGAACCAGGGCCCCTCACCTGCCGACCACGCCTTCAGTGCGGCAAGCGGTAGTGCATTCGGACCAGGCAGAAAATCAGCCAAATCGGGCGGCGGGTCATCAAACAGCTTCAGCGTCAGTTGCGGCAGGGTGAGAGGCATTCCGTCACGCGGGTTCCGAATCGGTCCCGGCATCCGGGTCGTACAGCGCGCTGCGCTGGTATTCCTGCTTCGAATGGCGCAGCAGGACGACGATAACCGCAGCCACGGGCAGTGCCAGTAAAACGCCGATGAAACCGAACAACTGGCCTCCCGCCATGACCGCGAATATCACTGCGACAGGATGGAGCCCGATGCGGTCGCCGACCAGTAACGGTGACAGCACCATCCCTTCGAGCATTTGTCCGACCCCGAAGACAGCCAGTATGGCGACCACGTGTATCGCATCCTGGAACTGCACAAGTGCCGCAAGACCGGCGACGATGATGCCAACGATGACGCCGAGGTAGGGAACGAAGCTGACGATGCCGGCCAGTAACCCGATGATAAACGCAAGCTCCAGTCCGACCAGCCATAACCCGGCAATGTAGATAGTGCCAAGCGCAGCCATCACCGTGATCTGCCCGCGCAAAAATTCCGCGAGCACCGCGTCTATTTCACGGCTGAGCGCGACGACCCGCGGTTCGACCGAGCGGGGCAACAAATCGTGCACGTTGGCGACTAGAATGTCCCAGTCACGCAGGAGGTAGAACGTCACTACGGGGATCAGTAGAAGATAGGTTACCCAGCCAAGCACGAGCTGTCCGGAACGCCCGACATGCACCATCAGCCCCTTCGCCAGCGAGCCGACTTGCTGCCAGTGATCGCGTAACGTGTCTTTCAGCGCGCCGACATCGATCGGTGCTTCCGGCGTCGATAACAGGCTGGAAATTTTTGGCAGCAACCATTGCTGAAGCCAATCGATCGCCGCCGGAAGATTTTGTATCAGCACCGCGATCTGAGCCTGCAGCGCGGGAAGCAATATCAGGATCGCGGCGAGACCCACCGCGAGCATTCCCAGAAATACGATCAGAACGGACACGGTCCGTGACACTCCGGCGGATTCGAACCGGTCGACGAGCGGATCGCCGAGGTAGGACAGCAACGCCGCTATGAGAAATGGTGTCAGTACCGGGGAGAGCACGTACAGCAGCCAGCCGGACACCAGGAAAAGCGCCAGGATTAACCATTTCTGTGAATCCGAGTAGGCCATCGGGTGACGTCTCAACGCGGGGTGAGCAGGTAAATGCCCGGGTTGTCGGGATCGGGAGCGAGCGTTTGCCCGAATGAGATGCTTTGCCTCAGCGCCACGGCACCGCCCTGAACGTCGAGATCGAAAACAATGCCGTTATTGTCCACCCGGCTTACAAGGAGGTTGGTCACGCTGTCCAGCGTGCGGAGGTAACGCTCCGTGCGCGCGTAGTCATCGGGGCTCGCGACTTTTCGCACCGTCAGCACGACCTTGTCGGCGCCGACATGGACGGCGGGTGACGCATACCTGCGTCCGAGCGCGTCAGCGAGCGTATCCGCCGCCTCCTCGCCCATCAGGGCCGCCAGATCGCCCTGTTGATCCCACGTCAGGGTTTCGTTCGCGACCCCGAGACGCCAACGGCTTTCCCACAAGGCAGGCATAACCTGCACGATTTGGCCGATGAGGATCGAACGAACGTCGTACTTTGCCGAATTTTCGACGAGTACGGCATCGAGTTCGGCCGCGGTCGCAGCGGTCGGGACGCTCGTTGCCTCTCCAATATCACCAAGAGGAAATACGACCGGGATCGCGCGAGCCGCTGCACGATTTCTTATTGCATCCATAATCGGATGTTCGTCGAGCGCTCCGAGCAAGCGTCGGCCGGCGCTATCGTCGATGACGAGCCAGACCAGAGTGTCGGGACGCTCCTTGCCCCACACGACAAGACCGCGCGACCGCATTTCGCGCGTTAATACGCGCGAGTCGAACTCGACGCGCAACATCAATTGCGGGGTACCGGCAATGCTCCCGTCAGCGGGACGCTCGTAACCGAATTGCTGCACCAGCCGTTTCGCCTGACCGACGACAGCGCGGGCCGATTTCGTGCGCGCAGTGGCGCTACTGCCGGTCAGCTTCACGATCACGGCCTCGAGCGCTTTCGCGATACCACGTTTGAACTCGGTGTCCGAACGATCGGCAACCCGTACCCTGGCGCTGTACAAATTTCCGACATCGGCCGCTGAGGCGGAATTGCCGAAGAAAACGAGAAGGAGGACTATGGAAGCGGCGATGCGCATGCGCGCACGCTATGCGAAAGGGATTTCCGAAGTCAAGCCGCGGACACAATCAGGAGGACGCCCTCGTTCCGCTCGCAGGAGCAACGGTCGATGCGTTGTTGTCGCGCAGCGGGCCGGCGCGCCCGGCCCACGCGTGGTTGTGACGGCGCGAATGGTGCAGAATGCGGCCCTCCCACCCTACAGGTTCGAGCATGACGGATCCGAAAGACACGGCAATGACGTACTCCGACGCCGGGGTCGACATCGAGCGCGGCGCCACGCTCGTCGAACGCATTAAACCCGCGGTGAAGCGAACCAACCGCAGCGGCGTTGCGGGCGAACTCGGCGGTTTCGGCGGCCTGTTTGCGCTTGCCGAGTGTGGCTTCGAGGATCCGGTGCTCGTCTCGGCGACGGACGGCGTGGGAACGAAACTGAAACTGGCTATCGAGACGCAACGCCATACGACGATCGGTATCGACCTCGTCGCCATGTGCGTAAACGACATCATCGTACAGGGCGCCGAGCCGTTATTTTTCCTCGATTATTTCGCCAGCGGCCGCCTTGATGTTGATACGGCTCAGACTATTATCGAAGGCATCGCTTCTGGCTGCGAAATTGCCGGCTGCGCCCTGCTCGGCGGGGAAACCGCAGAAATGCCGGATATGTACCGCGATGAGGATTACGATCTCGCGGGATTTTGCGTTGGCGCAGTTGATCGCGACAACCTGCTCGACGGCCGGACCATCACACCGGGCAACGTTCTGTTGGGGCTCGGATCCAGCGGCCTGCATTCCAACGGCTATTCGCTGGTACGGCGGATACTGAGTGCGCGTCACATCGGTTTGACGACCCCGTTCGAAGACCGCACGCTCGCCGACGTATTGCTCGAACCGACCCGGATATACGTCAAGCCATTATTGGAAACGCTCAAGCGGTTCGACGTGCGTGGTCTCGCCCATATCACCGGCGGTGGTCTGACGGAAAATTTACCGCGTATCCTGCCGCCGGGAGTTGTCGCCGAAATCGACCTCGATGCATGGACATGCCCGTCGATTATCGACTGGTTGCGCCGCACCGGGCCGGTCGAGGACGAAGAGTTACTGAAGACGTTCAACTGCGGGATCGGCATGATCGCGGTAGTCGATGGACACGATGCCGGCCCCATCACGGACGCGTTGCGCGAAGCGGGTGAAACCGTCGAGGTGGTTGGGCAAATCAGCGCGGGGGACGGCACAGCCGTCGCCTATCACGGTAATTTATAGCGCCACGCTTAATCCGGTTTAGCGCAACGTCGTTCCACAGCGCTGAGAAACCCGCGCAGAATTTGCGTTTCACTCTGGTGCAGACCCGCGCGATTCAGCAAACGCCGGAGCCGGCGTTCGAGCAGACGCGGGTTGGCCGGGTCGTGATAACCGACCGCCGTCATGACATCCACGAGATGCCGGTGGAGACGTTCAAGTTCCGCGCTCGCCGCCAACGGATCTGCATCGGTGTCCATGTTGTTCGGTTCCGCTGATGCCGATTCGACAATCGCCTGGCGAAGTTCGTAAGCGCATACCTGTACCGCCTGGCCAAGATTAAGCGAATTAAAATCCGGATTCGTCGGTATGCGTATGGCCTGGTGGCATAAATCGAGCTCCGCGTTACTCAGACCGGAACGTTCGCGGCCAAATACGATCGCCACCGGGCCGTCCGCCGCCGCCACGGCAATCCGGGCGGCGGCCTCACGCGGAGACAGTACCGGCCATTCCAGATGCCGTTGACGGGCCGTCGTACCAACGACGAGTGTGCAGGTGGCGAGAGCATCGGCGAGGGCTGGCAATACGCGTGCATTCGCCAGTACGTCGTCGGCGCCGGAGGCCATCGCGGTCGCCTCGGCACAGGGAAAGGTTTTCGGGGCAACGAGGTCAAGCTGATCGAAGCCCATTGCTTTCATCGCGCGGGCACTCGCACCGATGTTGCCGGGATGGGTCGTACCAACAAGAACAAAGCGCACACCGCCGGAATTTTCCCGCAGGCGATCGCCGGGATCGCGCGTCACTGAATTTGTCACCGCTAGTAGAACCTGATCCGTTACTATGACCGGGCTATTCTAACCGTGACCCTGCCACATGCATCCAATGCTCAATATCGCCGTACGCGCCGCAAGACGCGCCGGCACCGTCATTAACCGCGCGCTCAATCGACTCGGAGACGTTCGTGTAGACACGAAAGGGCACCGCGATTATGTCACCGAGATCGACCGCGAGGCTGAAGCAGCGATCATACACACGCTGCTCGAAGCGTATCCCGATCACGCCATCCTCGCTGAAGAATCCGGCGAACACGGATCGAGCGACTATGTCTGGGTCATTGATCCGCTCGACGGTACGACAAACTTCGTTCACGGTTACCCCCAGTTTGCCGTGTCGATCGCATTAAGGGTGCGCGGGGAACTCGACCAGGGTGTGATCTTCGACCCGGTGCGCGACGAGTTGTTTACGGCCTCGCGCGGCGCGGGCGCGCAGCTCAATAACCGCAAGATCCGGGTCAGCGACTGTCGCGATCTCGAGCACGCGCTGCTCGCGACGGGCTTTCCCGTGCGCAATACGGCAATGCTCGATGCCTACCTGCCGACGCTTGCCGCATTTCTGCCCCGCGTCGACGGGGTCAGGCGCGCCGGGGCAGCAAGCCTCGACATGGCTTTTGTCGCCTGTGGACGGCTCGACGGATTCTGGGAGTACGGCCTGCAACCGTGGGATATCGCGGCCGGCGCTCTGCTCGTGCAGGAAGCCGGCGGGATCGTTGGCGAACCCGACGGCTCGTCGGACCCGCTGGCGAGCGGTAACATTCTTTGCGCAACTCCCAGAATTCACCGCGACATGGTGAAAACCCTGACCGACCAGGCCGGTTGACCGCACCTCACCCAGGTGTGCTAGCGTGAAGACGTTGGCGGGAAGCAGCCTGCGTAACTGAACGCGGCGGCGCGAGTAAATGGAAACGGACACATTATCCGAACGAGCGAAACACGAGGGGTCGGAGATGGCGGAATCGATCAGCATTATCCTGCCGGCAAAAAATGAAGCCGTCGGTCTGGCGACGCTACTGCCTAAACTGAAAACCCGGTATCCCGACGCGGAAATCGTCGTGGTCGACGACGGCAGTACCGACACAACGCCGGCCATCTGCGACGAGCACGGCGCGCACCGGGTTACCCACCCCTACTCGATGGGAAACGGTGCGGCCATAAAATCCGGGGCACGCCATGCCTCCGGCAACATTCTCGTGTTTATGGACGGCGACGGCCAGCACGATCCCGACGACATCGCGCGGTTGTTACAAAAACTCGACGAAGGTTTTGAGATGGTGGTCGGCGCGCGAGAGTGGGACACGCATGCGTCGCTCGGCCGGCGTTTTGCAAACCGGCTATACAACGGTCTGGCAAGCTATATGACCGGGAACCGGATCGACGACCTCACCTCCGGATTCCGCGCCGTGCGGGCGCGCCACTTCCGCCGATTTCTGTACCTGCTGCCGAACGGATTCTCTTACCCGTCGACGTGCACGATGGCTTTTTTTCGATCGGGTCTGCCCGTTGCCTATGTTCCGATCAGGGCCGCCCAACGACAAGGCTCGAGCCATATCAAAATTATCCGGGACGGAACCCGTTTCTTCATGGTTATCATCAAGATCGGTACACTCTTCTCGCCGATGCGGCTGTTCCTGCCGATCAGTGTCGCGCTCTTTTTTGTCGGCCTCGGTTACTACGGTTATACCTATTCGATGTTTCATCGATTCACGAATATGAGTGCATTACTGTTCATATCGTCGCTGTTTACGTTTCTCATTGGCATTCTTGCCGAGCTGGTTTCGTCGTTGCACTACAAGGAAGCCGATTTCGAGCGTCGACTCGTAAAACGGGATCCGCATTAAGCTCGCGCACGCGGGTCCGGAGCCACGACGGTGAAAATCCTGGTCGTTACTTCAACGTTTCCGCGTTGGGCGAACGATACCGATCCCACTTTCGTCCACGAACTGAGCAAAAGACTGGTCCGCGAGGATACCGAGGTTCATGTGCTCGCGCCGCATACGCGCGGCGCGAAACCGCTGGAAACAATGGACGGCCTCACGGTGCACCGATTCCGTTATTGCCCGGAGCGTTTCGAAACGCTCGCTTACACGACCGGGATACTCGATAAGCTCAGGGCGAACCGACTGAACTACGTGCTGGTTCCGTTTTTTCTCGGCGGCATGACGCTTGCGGCGTACCGGCTGATTATCCGCGAACGGTTTAGTGTCGTTCACGCGCACTGGCTCATTCCCCAAGGGGCGGCCTGCGCCGCGGCGATGAGCCTGATGCGCGGGGCACCGCCACTGGTTTGCACTTCTCACGGCGGCGATTTATTCGGACTGCGCGGCCGTATACCCATGCGGATTAAGCGCTGGGTGCTCGCCAGATCCCGCTCAATCACGGTCGTGAGCCGTTACATGCAGGAATTTCTCAATGAGAACCTCGGTGGTGCAACCCGGACACAGGTGTTGTCCATGGGTGTCGACCTGCGTACGCGTTTCGTCCCCGCTGATGGCGTGGAACGAAACGGGCGCGAATTGATTTTTGTCGGCCGGCTCGTGGAAAAAAAAGGCGTGACTTATCTACTGCGGGCATGCGCCGCGGCGCGGCTGACCCTGCCTGATTTACGGCTGAAAATTGTGGGCGATGGCCCACTCAGAAGCGCACTCGAAACAGAGGCTGACGAACTCGGCCTGGGCGATGCGGTCACCTTTATCGGTGCCGTCACGCAGGATCGACTGCCGGCGCTGTACAGCGGCGCCGTCGTCTCCGTCGTGCCGTCGGTGGTAACGAGTTCCGGCGATCAGGAAGGCCTCGGACTTGTCACCGTCGAGGCACTCGGCTGCGGCTGCGCGGTGATCGCTTCCGACCTGCCCGCGATCCGCGATGTCATCGAACCGAACGAAAACGGCCTGCTGGTCGAACCGGAAAACCCCGAGGCGCTCGCCGGGGCGATCGTGTCGCTGCTCGCCGACAACGATCGCGCAAAGCGTTTCCACGATGTCGCTCGTTCATCGGTGATCGACCGCTTCGACTGGGCTGCCATCACCGAACAATACCGCGAGGTACTCGACCGCGCGACAAAGCAGTAGCGCCACGGCACCGGTGAATCCGGGCCGCGCATCCACAGCGGCACCGGGGCGCCACACGCGGTCACTGCTGCAGGAAATTTTCGTCAGTCGGCTGCGCTCGCCAGTAATTGTTCAAGGCTCTGCCGTGCCTTGCGCGCTGTCAGCGGGTCCATCATCAACGGGTCTTTCGGCATTAATCGACTCAAACGCTTTTTCCCGAAGGCGAGCAAACGTTCGTTCCACCCGTAACGCTCGACCGTTACCGCGAGTGATTCGACGGCGTCGATATATTTCCCATGGCGTATCGCCCACTTCTCGACACGCGAAATGTAGTCTTCGAAAAAGACCGCGATCGGGCGATCGAACTCGGATTTCGCCCCGGCTACTCCGTCGCGACAAACTGAAATGACCGCCTCGGCGACGCGGTCGGCTTTCGCGTCACCCATTTCTACGAATCGGGACGTCGATTTTCCGAAATATTCAAAATCATGGCGAAAGGACGCATAAACCGATTTGCTCGCGTTAAGTACCTGTATGTTCGGCAGCTCCCTGGCGCCGGACGATGTCGCGACCACGGTCAATCCACTGCCACAGCCGACGAACATGGAACAATGATGCGTCAGCGCCGCATTCTCGCGCATCGTCAAATCGCGTGCCGAGATCACGTAAGGCAACGATTCGTCCACGCTTTGATGGGTCGAGAAAACGAACCCGCATCCCGGCAAAACTTCGTGGACTTTGCGCGCAACTTCGACCGCGAATTTCGGGGTCACATACGACTGACCACTTTTCGACGAGCACTCGAACAAGACACAATGCTCAAAATCGGCCAGATGCTGTTGTTCAGCGAACTGCGCAACCCTGGATTGTTCGGCATCGGTCAGTTCGATGACGCTGTCGACGGGGACGGTGATCGGGGCCCCATAGGCACGCAGAATGCTTGGCCGTACAGTGCCATCGTAGTTCCGGATATTGCTGGGCAAAATTTGTGAAAGAACAAGCTTGTCGAAACCGGCTTCGTTCTGCGGCGCGCGAAACAACGCCCGTTCCAGCGATTGCCATGCCGTATTGTAGGCCGCCCAATCATTGATCGACCATTCCCAGATTGCATCGACGTGAGGGTTGTTATCGATCAGATGACGACACTGCGAGGAGATCGCCCAGGTCAGATGGGCGTCCGGATAATCGTGCCTGATCTGCCGTGCGAGCACGGTTGCGTACAGGCAGTCGCCGTTCGCGCCAAGTTGACCGAGGAGAATCTTCAAGATGCTTTGCACGGACGCGCGATCGGATCAGTCTTTTCTTTGTCGGTTGTCGGCAAAACTCCGAGCCACGCCCGATTGGCGCGACCACGCCGGTCTGCTGGGCCCTTAACCATATTCAACTGCCGCTCCGTCGCGATCGCCTGCGCAACGAATCTTATCATGGCCGGTTGCGCGCCATTTCGCGGCGTATGTGGAACGATTTGTGAACGCCGGTGCACAGTAAGCTAATGATCGAAGCGCTGGCGACCAACCACGAGCCACGATGTCACCCAACCGAGACCGGCCGCGGCAATGGCCGCAAAAACGGTGGCCGGCGCGGCGTCCGGTGGATACCGGTAGACCACGACCGCAAGTGCTCCGACGGGCAACACGAATCCCGCGATTTGGCGCAGGAGGGTCGTCCATGTCAGAGACTTCACGATCCTGGTTTTCACTACGACAAGGTACGGAATGATGACGATGAAGTTCAGCAAACGCGCGAGACTACCCCCCATCACGCCGTACATTTCCAGAAATGTCGGCAGCACTGCCGTGATGATCACCGCGGAGGACACCGCAAAGTACACGTTGATGCGTACGAGCCCCGCACCGTTGATGATGTAATAAGGAATGACGCTGAGTGCGAGTCCGCCAAACGCGATTGCGTTTAAACGCAACAGGACGGTCCCTGACTCCGAAAATTCGAGGCCAAAGGCGCTGACGAGAACGAAATCGGCGATGACAACGATGAATATCGTCAGCGCCGCGGCGGCCGGGATCACGATACTCATGGAACGGGCAAACAAACGGGCGAGCGGCGTGTCGTCGCCGGAGGCGAGGAGTTGGCTCGTCAGGGGAAACAGGAACGCGGTCGCCGCTGCAAAAACCGCGTGAATGAGTTGGCCAATTTGCAGGCTTACAACGTACACGGACAGCGTTGCGACCCCGATCGTTGCACCGATCAACAGCTTATCAACCTGATTGAAGACGCTTCCGGCGATGCCCTGCAGCCATGACCAGAAACTGAACGGTGCAAGTTCCGCGAGATTTCCGATGCCTGCGAACAGCCTGAATTCACGGAGATCGAACAGCCTGGTGATCGTTCGGAGAAGATAAGTTATGGCAAGCAGCACGGCGGCTATCGCGAAATAGAGAACCTGCAGCAAACCAAAACCGAGGGTGGAAAACACGAGAGCCGCGACGATCACCCCGACGTTTTCGACTATGGTGATCTTTGCGACGAGATCATAGCGCTGGGAACCTTTTACCAGCGCAACCAGTCCGCTCTCGATGAGCTTCGCCCCCAGCCAGATCCCGCCGAACGTCATCAGTTCGCCGGCGCGATCGACGAAGCCGGGCTCCACTGAAAAAACCGACCGTACGAGCCAGTCAGCGGCAAGTACGACCGCCGCACCGACGACCAGCCCGAGCAAGGAGAAAACGACGACGAGATTCGCTGCGAATTCGCGCCGGCGCGGACCGCCCTCAACCTGGTGAGACGCGGCGTATTTGATCGTGGCGTCGCCGAGCCCGAAGTTGAGCGCGCCGATGAACCCGATAAAAGAATTGAGCAGCATCCAGAAACCGAATTCGTCGCTGCCCATTTGCGCGATCAAAACCGGAGACAGCCCGAGCAACACGGCCGGGGGCACGAGCAGGTCGCAGGTATTCCACAGGGAATTCTTTGCGTTGCGTGATTTCAGTGAAGACGCGGCTTGCCGCAGACGGCTCAACATCGTCGTTTTGCGGCCCGGTCCTTTACCGTGCAGATGGCTGCGAGCCACTGCGAACCGGAGCGCCGTGCTAATTCTGTACGAAGAAATTTCGCGGAACGACTTAACATCGCGCGATCCTACATTCGAACCCCGGGTCGTTCCATTGCCCCGGTTCGCAGGCGCGACCCGTGGAATCTGGACAACCCGCTTGTTTCGTCACACCGGGTGTCGCACGATGCTCTGTGACCCGAGTACTCATAGTAGCCTGATGCCACGCAATATAGTTTTCCTGACGAAGCGGCACCCGATGGGCCGGGATTTAATCAACGACCCCTATGGTCGTTTCTATCATTTGCCGCTGGAATTGGCGCAGTCCGGCGACGCTGTCACTGTTGTAGCGGCTGATTACCGGGGTAGTGAAGACGGCGAATGGTTTGCGCACGGGTTACGCTGGCTATCGGTGCCGGCAACGATCAACCTTCCGGCGACGTGGCGCGCGTTGTCCGACGCAGTGGAACGCTGTTCTCCGGACTGGATCGTCGGCTGCTCGGACACCTATTTCGGCATTCTTGCACAAAGCCTCGGAGCGAAATTCGGGACCCGGTCCGCTATCGATGCCTACGACAATTATTGTGCGTATATCCCGTGGGCGAAACCATTGCACTGGTTGTGGGAACGCGCCCTGAAACGCTGCGACGTCACCACCGTCGCCGGGCCCAGCCTGGCGGAGTTGTGGGCACCGCTGCGGGGCAGTGCCGGTTCGGTGATCGTACCGATGGCGGCGGATCCGCGCGGTTACTATTTGCGCGATCGATTTCGCGCCCGGCATGCGTTCGGATTGCCCTACGATCGACCGATAATCGGTTACGCCGGTTCCATCAACTCTCAGCGCGGGATCCGGGTTCTGTTCGAAGCCATCGGGCTTGCACGCGAGGAACGTCCCGACATCATGCTCGTCCTGAGCGGCCGTCTGCAACGTGGCGTCAGCCTGCCACGAGACACCGTGTATCTCGGTTACGTCCCGAACGACGACGTACCGGTGCTGATGAATTGTTTCGACGTCATGGCCGTGATCAATACGAGCTCCGCGTTCGGCAACTACTCGTATCCGGTAAAACTCTACGAAGCGATGGCTTGTGGTGTCCCCGCTGTCGTTTCGCGTACGCGTTCCACACAATGGATGATGTCCGGCACGCCGGAATTGCTCGTAGAGCCCGACGATCCGCAAGCGCTTGCCCGGAGTCTGGTCGCCGCGCTCGATTACGATCGCATCGATTATCCGACGAAGAACACCTGGGCTCGAAGCGCGCAATGTCTGCGCGACGCACTAACCGGGAAATGAACCCTCCCGGTGATACAGGCGGGCAAAGTCGGCGGTTACGACCGGGGTAATCGGCTGCGCGCGCCGATCAGCGCGACGTACTCGTCGAGGCGTCGGCGAGCGATCGCTGCAGACGCGCGACCGCGGCATCGACGGCCGTGCTGCGCTCGCGCCACGACTGCTTCGTTACGATGCCGTCGATGACCAGCTGCGCATCGTTCAGGCTGCCGCCGTGAATGAGCACTTCGGCCAGAATGACCCGATAGCGGAGTGCATCCGGCCGCAACACGGTCGCATCGCGAAGCAATGCTGCAGCAGGTTTAAAGTCGCGCAGGTCGTTCGCGTAGTAGAGCGCGAAATCGACCATCAACTGGGCACGTGCATGGTCCGACAAGCCTGTGTTCGACAGTGCCGCGCTATACAATTCGTACACCAGCGCCGAGGATACGCGGCAATCGGGTTCCGCGCGGCAGGTCACCAGCTTCTGCAGGTCCACCCACTCGTTGTGCCGGAACAGCGCGTGGGCGTAACGTCGTGACAGTTCCGCGGTCACCGACGCGTCAGGTTCGCCGCCGCGACGATAAACGAGCTTGATCAGTTCCAGCAGCGGGCGCTTCGCTTCAGGATCCAGCGCAGCGGCCTGATTCATCAACCCGACCGTGGCTGTATAAGCGTCCTCGTCGTCATTCATCAGATACAGACCATACTGAACGCGCCCGAGTTCGTAGACGGTTCGATAAGACGACGGGTTTCGTTCGGCCTCGATCATCGCCAGCGTGATCGGATCGCTCCAGTCACCGGCACGCAAACACGTCATGGTGGCCAATAAGACCACGACCGCGCTGCCAATTACGCGGGGTATCCAGCCGAACCCGAGGCGCGCGGAGAGCGCCTCGACAGCGATGACAATTCCAAACAGCACGCCGATGCCGGGCAGATAATTGCGATGCTCGTGTACGAGTTCGAGCGGGAATACCGTCGATTCCATCGCGTGCCCGACCGCGAACCAGAGCACCGCGAACGCAGCCAGCGGGTAGCGTCGGTGGCAGGCGAGCGCCCAGACAATAACGGTGAGGATCGCAACAAGGGCAAACGCAGTGGACGGCGGCGCGAACATCCCCGTCGACAAAACGAAGTTGTCGTGGAACAGCCCCATTTCGCGCAGGCGGGGAAACACGAACAGCGACAGGTAAAACCCGATAACTCGGCCTTCGGTCAATCCGCGCTCGAGCGCCGAAAACGGCCTGCCGGCAAAGGGCGTCGTAAACCATTGCGGGTTGAACAACCAGTACAGACCGACGGCGATCGCCGGCAGCAGCACGGTGAGGCAGAGCATTATCGCGACGAATCGCGTATCGAATCGCCGTTTTGCTTCGAGGCGGAAAAAACACAACTCGATCGCAGCCGCAAGGGGAAATGCCAGTAGCGCATTTTCCTTGCACAGCGCACCGAGAACCGAGGTGAGAGGCATCAGCACGCCGACATAAACCGCGCCGCCGGCGCGGCCGTCGATGGCACGGATCCTCCCGAGGCAATAAAAAATCATCGCGAGTAACACGAAACCCGCGGCGAGGCTGTTCATGCGCTGAACGACGAAAAGGACCGACGTGAGATTGATCGGATGAAGCATCCATAATCCGGCAACAAACGCAGCAGTCGTGCCCGGAGGAACACGAAAGGCGACTCCCCGGGCCACCTGGTTCACCCCCAGCAACAGTTTTATCAGTACGTAGACGAGTATGCCGTTGATCAGGTGGATCGCGATGTTCGTGACTTTGAACGAGAACGGTGCGATGCCCCACAAGTGGAAATTCAGCGCGAAACTAGCCATCGGCAGCGGCCGCTTCAACGGGCCCGCAGTGCCCGATTGCATCGCCGATACGAGTCCGTCGAGCGAGAGTTCGCCTGCGGTAATCGTGCGGTTCTCGATGATATTGGGGAAGTCATCGAACGCGAAGCCGCCGGTTAATCCGGGCCAGTAGACAAGCGCCGTGGTGACAACAAACAGGGCGAGGATGATCAGCCCGGAATCGGGTCGCATCACGGCTCGCCTGCCCATTCGCGACACCGCTTCAGCCCGGAGCCGGTTGATGCCGGTCGAAGGTTACGCGACCGGGGTAGTTGAAATGAAACTGCCGGGCCAACGTGTTCATTCGGCCGCGAGCCGCGCGAGGTCAGTTTCGATGCCGGCAATAGCGTCGAGGGGCGGGGTCAGATGATCCCGCCAGACCCTGACCGCACGCACGTGTTGCAACTCCGCGCGCACCTCGTCGTAGCGCCCTGCCATCAGGTAGACCTGCATGCGGGTTGCCCGAAATCCGAACTCGTCCGGGTGCAATTCGACTGCCTCGTCGAGCAATCCCATCGCCGCCGGCAAATCCATCGTTTCGTTAACGTAGAAGACCGCCAAATCGATTAACAGTTGCGCTTTCGAATACGAATTAAGCGTCGGGTTTGCGAGCGCCGCCGTATAAAATTCCATAATCTCCTGTGCCGGTATTTCGCACCGCTGCTCGGCCTTGCATTTCACCATTTGATGGAGGTCGCGGGTCTCGGCCATGTGGAACACGCCGTTGCGGTATCGCTCGAGCAGCTCGCTGCGCCACCGTGGAGCGGGTTCCAGGCCGCGTGCATAAGCAAGCTTGATCAGCGCAGCGAGCGGCGCTGTCGCGTTCTCGTCGAGGCTGGCCGACCGTTCCAACGCGGCGAGCGCGTTATCGAAATGGGCCTGCTCGCGGGTCATTTTAAACAGACCGAATTCGATTCGGCCCAACTCGTAGACCGCTCGAAACGAGTTCGGGTGCTGGCGTGCTTCGATGGTCGCGAGCGTGACCGGGTCGCTCCAGTCGCCGGCCCGCATCGTTGTCAGCAACGCGCACATGACAACGACTACCGCGGCCAGAATGCTCCGGTAACGTCTATTTTCCTCATCGGACAAAACCATCGCGAACCCGTAACTTATCGCGAGTATGACGCCGATGCTCGGTACATAGTTTCGATGTTCGTGGACGAGTTCGAGAGGAATCAGCGTCGATTCCATCGCGTGGCCAACCAGGAACCAGGCGATAGCAAACGTCGCCATGGGCGCTTTCCGGTAGAGCAGCACGGCGACGACCGCGGCGCCGACAACGCCGGCGAGAGCCGGTGTCGTTGAGATCGGCTCAAACAGCGACGTCGAAATTTCAAAGTCGTCGTGATGCAGGCCAAGGCGGCTCAGCGCCGGCACGAGAATCAGAAACAGGTAAAACCACAGGACCCGCGCTTCCGTCATCAGCCTCTCGATCAGTGTAAACGGTCGACCGACGTAACGATCGGCGAGAAACTCGGGATTGAGCATCATGTAGGCGGCAGCCGCTATCGCCGGAACGATGACGGCGATCGCGAACAGCGCCTGCAGGACTTTGCGGTTGCGCGCTTCGGGCGTGTGGAAGCGAAATATACAGACTTCGATGACGCCAATCATCGGAATCGTCAGCGCCGCATTTTCCTTGCTGAATACGCCAAGTATCACTGCCGCCGGTGCCGCAACCAGGATCAGCGGCCAGCCACCGGGGGCGCTGTCATCGAGACGCCGCCGGCCAAGGCAGTAAAAAGTCATCGCCGCAAGCGAAAAAAACGCCGCAAGGCTGGTCATGCGCTGCACGACATACAACACCGACGTCAATTGAATCGGGTGTAACAACCAGACGACGGCCGCAACCGCGGCGAGGATCGCCGGATTGATCCCGGGACGAGTCGTGTGCCGCTGCAATATCAGCCGACCGAGAAAATACAGCAGTATCCCGTTGAGGAGGTGCAGCGCCAGGTTCGTGTACTTGAACGCGCCGGGAAACTCACCGCTGGTCGCGTAGTTCAGCGCGAATGTCATCATCGAGATCGGCCGCTTGAGCGGCCCGGACAAGCCCGACCAGCCGGCGTCGAGCAATCCCCTCACCGTTATCTCATCGAGTCTCAGATCTTCGTTGAGAACGATGTTCGCGTAATCGTCGAACACGAAGCCGCCACTCATCCCGGGCAGATAGACCAGCACGGTGAGCAACAACCCGGCCAGTACGACACTCGCCGGCCGGAGTCTTAATAACGAACGGGTCTGGGACATATCAGTTGGTCGGACGGCTTTGAGGTGTCTCGTCGACGATAGAGGTCAGGGTAGAAACGCGAAACAAAAAAAACGCCCGGTCATCGGACCAGGCGTTTTCTCGTCTTGCCGTTTCAGGCTTTCTTGCGAAAGCTTAGCTGCGGCATGAAGACGGGCGGTATTTGTCGTCGAGCGTACCGCCGGTGCAATCCCAGGCAACACGACCACCGGCCGTTGTCGGGTTCAGGATGATCGAGTCACCGGCGATAGCATTCGCGGAGAAATCGACAACAATCGAGCCACCGCTGTTAATGTTGACGTTATCAACGTGGTTACCGGAGATACTTTCCGATCCGGCGATACCCGCTGAACCGTTGCTTGCCGGCAAGTCACCGTTCGTCGCATAGAACTCCGATACCGCAGTCTTGGCAGCTGACGCGAGGCTCAAGCCTTCCGTCACCTGGGCGCGGACCGTGTAATCCTGATAAGCCGGGATAGCGACCGCGGCCAAAATACCGATAATTGCCACAACAATCATCAGTTCGATAAGAGTAAAACCTTGTTGCACTTTATTCATTTCTTCATCTCCTGGATGAGTTTCAATTTGCTGGGGCAATAAATCTTTGTCTGCCTTGCCCGCTAGCGGTTGCCTGGCGCTTTCGAGTCAACCCGCTAGCGCGTTGGTGAGGTACGAGCACTTTCCGTGCCAAGTTGTCTCAATCGGCCGGAAAACCGCCGGGGACGGGGCTATCGGCGAATTTCTCCTGAGCCCCGAGCCGTCCCGGATACCGCCGGATGAGAGCGTTTGGGGGCAAAATGTGACGTTCAGCGTCACCTTCGGCGATGCCGCCAGGCTATGAGTGCTTCTCGAGTTCGAGCTTTTCCACCCGGTAACGCAAGGCGCGAAAGCTGATACCAAGCAATTTCGCCGCCTTCGTCTTGTTCCACCGGGTCTGTTCAAGGGCCTGGAGGATCCTCTCGCGCTCGACATTGTCGAGGTAGCTTTGCAGTTCGCTCGCATCTTCCGGCGGCCCGTCCGCGACGGCTGCGGGCGCTACGGTTTCCGACGAGGGCGATGCCTGCGGTTCTGCGGAGGGCAAGATAAGGTCGTCCGCCGTGACCGTGTCGTTCTCGCAGAGCGTAATCGCTCGCTCGAGGATATTTTCCAGTTCGCGCACATTTCCAGGGAATCGATGCTGCTTCAACGCGTCGAGTGCACTCTGGTCCACCGTCGGCGCCGGCATCCCCAGGCGATCACTCAGGATACTGACGAAATGATCGACGAGTAGTTCGACGTCGTCGGGTCGCTCGCGCAACGGTGGCACCCGTAATTCGATCACGTTGATGCGGTAAAACAAATCCTGGCGGAAAGTGCCGGCATCGACCATTTCGGCGAGATTTTTGTGCGTGGCCGAGAGGATCCGGCAATCAACCACGAGTTCCTGTTGCGCACCAACCGGGCGAACCCGCTTTTCCTGGATCGCGCGCAACAACTTTACCTGCATCTGCAGTGGCAATTCCGCGATTTCGTCGAGGAACAGCGTGCCGCCGTGTGCAACCTGGAACAGTCCCGGCTTGTCAGCCGTGGCGCCGGTGAAACTCCCCTTGGTGTGCCCGAACAACTCGCTTTCGATCAGTTCCTGGGGAATCGCGCCACAATTGACCGGCACGAACTCGTGCGTCGAACGGGGACCCTGTTCATGAATCAGGCGCGCGACGAGTTCTTTCCCGGTACCGGATTCTCCGGCGATATAGACAGGCGCCTGGCTGCGCGCGAGTTTGCTGATCTTCTCGCGCAATTCCTCGATGTTGGGCGCGCGGCCGATCAGCGTTTTGCCCGAGCCGTCGCCGCCATCCTTGACCTTGATGGCCTGCGACACGAGGTTTCGCAAATCGTTAATATCGAGCGGCTTGTTCACGAAATCGAATGCGCCCGACTTGAGCGCGTGAATGGCAGATTCCATATTGCCATGGGCCGTGATCACCGCGACCGGCAGTTTCGGTTTCGTCTGCGTGATGTAGGTGACGAGATCGAGCCCGTTGCCGTCGGGCAGTTTCATATCCGTGAGACAGATATCGAAATCCGACTCGGCCAGGTGCCGCTTTGCCTCGGCGACGTCGGCCGCGGTCGTACAGTCGATATCCATTCGTGCCAGCGTGATCGCAAGCAGCTCCCGGATGTCCGGTTCGTCATCGACGATCAAAGCGTGATGTGCAGCCATACTCAATCGGTCAATTGCTGTCGTTCAGGATGGGCGAAGTTGATCCGGAATCGGCATCCGCGCGTGTCGTGGGACACTAATATAAGCGATGCCTGATTCGATTCACAGAGTTCGCGCGCGATGTACAGTCCGAGTCCGGTCCCGGAAACCTCAGCCGTATAGAACGGCTCGAACCCCTGTTCGGCGACATCGTCGCTCATACCGGGACCCTGGTCGACGATATCGAGGTAGGGGCGTGCCGAGCCGGACTGCCGGCCGCAGATAAACGCGAGCAGCGGCCGGCGCGCCGAATAGCGCAGCGCATTTTCGCAGAGATTCCACAGCACCTGGTGCAACTGGCTCGTGTCCATCCGCACCATCAAATCGTCGACGAGCCACTCACAGACGACCTCCCCGTCTTTAAGATCTTTACGGTCGACGAGTTCCGCGACGAACCCGTCAAGCCACTCGCGCAACGGAAAACTCTCGGATATCGCAATCTTGCGGCGCCCGATCGTCATGACATTTTCGATAATGTTGTTCATCCGCTGCGATTGCTCGGCGATGATTTCCGTCAATCGCTTATCCTCGTCGGCGAGTTTCGGCGATTCCGACAGCAACTGGCCGGCGTGGCTGATTGCCCCCAGCGGATTACGAATCTCATGTGCAATACTCCCGGTGAGGCGACCGAGCGAGGCGAGCTTTAACTGTTGTGCGCGTTGACGCATTTCCGCCGCATCCTCGAGAAAGACCAGCGTGCCCCCGGAACTGCCGGACCCGAGGTGGGTAAACGACGCAACGACTTCAAGACCCTGCTGATGCAGTTTCAGTGGCGTTTTCTGGTTAATTTCACTATCCAGCCAGCTCTGGTAAGCGATATCGAGGTTGCCCGGGATGTTGCTGCTTTCCGTTTCCCCCGATTCCTCGGCGTCGATCATCAACCGTGCCGCTTCATTGATCAGGACCGGTTGATGCTTGTCGTCCAGCACAATGATCCCCGAGCGCATTCGTTGCACGATGTATTCGTTCAGTCGCGACAGGTTTTCGATATCAACTGCACGCCGCGCCGCGAGCTCTTCGCTCCGGCGGGCCTGATCGGCGAGTATCGAGGCAAGAAAGGCCGTCCCGAACAACGTCGCCCCGAGCAGACCCGCCTGGGTATAACTCGCCGTCTCGTAGCCGAGGTACCACGTCCCGAGCAGTGTTTCGGCGAGCACGGCGAGCGTGGCCAGTGCAGCAAAAAAAACCGCTGCCCGGGGACGCACGAACAGACACCCGCCGGCGATCGCGACGACCAGTAAAATTCCGAATCCACCGCCGACACCACCGCTTGAACGGATAAACACCGTGATTGCGACAATGTCGAGCAGAACCTGACCGTACACCTGGAGGTTGAACTGGACTGATCGAAACTCGACGGCAATCAGCGCAATAACGGCGCAGCCGAGGTACACGCACGCGGTCAGGGCGAACTGCCTGACATCGAATTCCGTAAAATTGGGTGGCAGCTTGGAAAAGATTCCGAGAATCGCAAACAAGCCTGAAATAACGATGCGGTAAAAGGAAAAGTACCGCAGCGCCTGCCACGAACGATCGACGCCCGCGACGGGCAGATCAAGCAACCGGGACGACGCGACAGCCTCACTCACAGTGGTTCCTCCGCGAGCCTGAGTTGTTCGAGTGTCACCGGAAGAAAGTTCTCCGCCATGCGCAGGGCACCCGCTCTGGAGAAATGCACCCGGTCGACGAAATAGGCATCCGCGTGAGGTACAAGCGCCGCGTTGTCGACCCAGCCGGTACCAAGAGTGGTGGCGAGACCGTTGAGCTTGTCGTTGTAGCTGCTCAACCCGCGGAATATTCCCTCGAGCGTCAGGCCGGGTGTAAATTTCAAAATGGAATACAGTTCCGTTCGCATCATCGGCGTGAGCGAGCGCTCTTGTGTGTTCGGATCCAGGCTGTGCAAAGTCGCAAACGACGACAGGATCACCCGGGCGCCTCCGGCCGCCGCAATCGAAATAAGCATCCGGATGTTGTGTTCGAAAATATCTGCCGCCGCGGACGGCACGGCGGCGAGGCGATTATCCCCGACGATCACATCGTTGTTACCACGTTCCTTTCTGAATTCGCGGTATGCGTTGCGGGTGCGCACGTAAAAAGCACTTTTGTTCAGCACGCGGATCAGGACATTGGGCCGGTCGTGATGACCGTACGGCTGCTTATGGACGTTACTGAAATCCGGTTTCAGCGTATCACCGACCCGGATCGCTTTGAGATCGTTGTAGGCATGATAGATGATCACGACGTCCGGCTTGAATGGCATCACGCGTAAGGCGAGATTGCCAATGCTCTGCGCGGTATTAAACCCGGGCACGGCGGCGTTAATCACGGTGACGCGCCGGTCCGGGAAGTGCTCTGTGACCATCGCACCGAGCAACCCGGGCCAGTTTTCGGCATAACTCAGGTTTACGTTCGCCGTCGTCGACGCACCGATGGTCGCGATCCTGATTTCGTCGGATCCCTTGGCAAGTGGCAGACTCCCCGATTCCGATAAAAATCCGTGACCATCCGTCACGTTACGCGACGCGCCTTCCTGCCTCCGGTGACCCGAGATCAACGTCCGGTTGGGTTTGAGAATAAATCCCGTGAACGGATGAAACTGGTAGATGTCGGTGATCGCAGCGTCGGTCGCATCAAGTTCGTCCAAAGCGAGTGCGAACCCGTGGCCCTTTGTCCACGCTACCGTTCGCGTCGCGAGTTCGATGACCGCAAAAAACACGCTCAGCGTGACGAGCGTTCCGAGAACGTAGAAAGCCAGCGTTTTCGTGCGCCCGGCCATCAATTCACGGCCCGTGTTTCGGGCAGACGAGTTCCCCGCTATCGCGCCGAACGGCGTCAGATTCGGGCAAAAACACCCCGCAAATGGCGCAGGGGACCATCTTGCCGGCGTAAGTCGAATCGCGATCGCGCTTCGGGGTCGGCCGAATAAAGCGGCGGACCAAACGGAAGGCGAACCACAGGACTATTGCAATGACGGCAAGCCGCAACAAAATCATCGCTCTTCCCCCTGGCTGCGAGATCGGATTTCACGGTGAATCATTCAATAAGATAGCTAAATTCGTTATAGTCTCACCGCTCGAATGCGGCGTCCACGGGCGTCCGCATCGAGAACGGGGAAGCATTTCCAGCCATCGCGCGAGTTGAGCGTTTCCACCGACTACCGCGCGGTCGTCGGCGTTCGACCCGTTGCGCCGCGGCGGAACTCATCGTCGTATGCCGTTTTCCCGGGATTGCCGGCGCATCCCGGACGGCCGCCTTGCGCGCCGGACCTACCGCTATAGCGGCAGGTCATCACGAACAATTTACGATTAACTCTCTCATGATGGTTTTTAGGTGAAGCAATGAATCTCCATGAATACCAGGCGAAATCGCTGTTCCAGGACCACGGCATCACGATACTGCCAGGCAAGCCCGCAAGCACGCCGGAAGAAGCCGCCGCAAACGCCGAAGCGCTCGGCGGCAAGGCCTGGCTGGTCAAGGCGCAAGTCCATGCAGGGGGTCGGGGCAAAGCCGGCGGTGTTAAATTCGCGAAGACCGTCGATGAGGTCAAAGCAGCGGCAGCGGCCCTGCTTGGAACACAACTGATCACGCAGCAGTCAGCGCCCGACGGGCAGCCGGTCAACGTGGTGCTCGTCGACTCTGCCGCCGATATTGCCTCGGAGCTGTACCTCGGTGCAGTCGTCGATCGCGCCAGCCGGCGCGTCGCGTTCATGGCGTCCCTCGCCGGCGGGATGGATATCGAAGAAGTCGCGGCCACGACGCCTGAGAAAATTATCACGATCAGCATCGATCCGGTCCTGGGTATTCAGGATTTCCAGTGCCGGCTCATGGGATTCGCGCTGAATCTCGATGCCGCCCAGCGCAAGCAGTTGACGACCTTTCTGAAAGGTTTGTATGACCTGTTCATCGAGAAGGATCTCAGCCTCGTCGAAATCAACCCGCTCGCGATACTCGGTGACGGTAGCCTCGCCGCACTCGACGGCAAGATTAACGTCGATGACAACGCCTTGTACCGACAAACCATCGCCGAATGGCGCGACCCCTCTCAGGAGGACGAAAAAGAACGCAAGGCGCTCGAATTCGACCTTAACTACGTGACGCTCGAAGGCAACATTGCGTGCATGGTCAATGGCGCCGGTCTCGCCATGGCGACGATGGACATCATCAAGCTGAGCGGCGGCGACCCGGCGAACTTCCTCGATGTTGGCGGCGGCGCAACCGCCGAACGCGTCGCAGAGGCATTTAAAATTATCGTGTCCGACGGGAACGTACAGGCCATTCTTGTCAACATCTTCGGCGGTATCGTCCGCTGTGACCTGATCGCCGAGGGCATTATCGCGGCCGTCAAGGAAGTCGGAGTGAATGTCCCCGTTGTCGTGCGACTCGAAGGCACGAACGTGGACGAAGGCAAGCAGTTACTCGCCGCCAGCGGGCTGGCCATCACCAGCGCAGAAAATCTTGCGGACGCGGCCGAAAAAGTCGTCGCCGCCGTGAAGGGGGAATAAGTTATGTCCATACTCGTCGACAAAAACACGCGCGTCATCGTGCAGGGATTCACCGGCAAGCAGGGGACATTTCACGCCGAACAGGCCATTGCTTACGGCACACAGATCGTGGGCGGGGTGACACCCGGGCGCAGTGGCGAGTCACATCTCGACCGACCTGTATTCGATACGGTGCACGCGGCGGTCGCGGAAACCGGCGCGACCGCGAGTATGATCTTTGTCCCGCCGCCGTTCGCCGCCGATGCAATCGTCGAAGCGGCCGACGCGGGCATCGAAATCATTGCCTGCATTACCGAGGGTATACCGGTGCTCGACATGCTCCGGGTCAAGGCCAGCCTGCAAAACAAACCGGAAACGTATCTGATCGGGCCGAACTGCCCGGGGGTAATCACGCCGGGTGAATGCAAAATGGGCATCATGCCCGGCGCAATCCACCTGCCGGGCAAAATCGGTATCGTGTCACGCTCGGGTACGCTCACCTACGAGGCCGTTCACCAGACCACGAACGCCGGACTGGGGCAAACCACGTGTGTGGGAATCGGCGGCGACCCGATTCAGGGTATGAACTTTATCGACTGTCTGCGCCTGTTCCAGGCGGACGATGCAACCGCCGGTATTATCATGGTCGGAGAGATCGGCGGCTCGGCAGAAGAAGAAGCCGCCGCTTTTATCGCCAGCGATGTAACAAAGCCGGTGGTCGGCTACATCGCGGGAGTCACCGCCCCGCCTGGCAAGCGCATGGGACACGCCGGTGCGATCATCTCCGGCGGCAAAGGAACGGCTGACGACAAATTCGCAGCACTCGAAGCGGCCGGCGTCCATACCGTGCGATCGCCGGCGGAACTCGGGTCCGCCATGCTTGCGGCACTTTAAAAGTGCGGCTGGCGCGGGTGAGGCATCGGCGCTGCGCCTGACGACATGACAACGGGGTTCCGCCTTGCCCTGGCGCAGCTGAATTTCTGCGTGGGTGATATCGACGGCAATACCGCGAAGATCATCGACACCATTGCGGATGCGCGCGACCAGTCACAAGCCGACCTGATCGCCTTTCCCGAGCTCGCGATTACCGGTTACCCGCCGGAGGATCTGCTGTTTCGCCCCGCGTTGCATCGACGGGTGGAGCGCTCACTCGAACAGATCGCCGATGCCGCAACGGGCATTGCCGTTGCGCTCGGACATCCCGAAGCCGAAGGTGATCGCATCTATAACAGTTGTTCGGTATTGCGCGACGGCGAATGCGTCGCACGATATCGGAAACAGGAACTGCCCAATTACGCGGTGTTCGACGAAAAGCGCTACTTCTCGGCCGGTTCGCAGACGTGCATCGTCGACATAGCGGGTACGCGTTTGTCTTTCAGTATTTGTGAAGATATCTGGGATCCGGAAACCGCGGCCACGGCGCGCCGCGACGGCGCGGAACTGATCCTGAACATCAACGCGTCGCCGTACCGCACCGACAAGCGTGCCGCGCGACTCGGCGCATTGAAGGCGGCGGCAGCGGCGTCAGGCCTGCCCATCGCTTATGTCAATCTCATCGGCGGGCAGGACGAACTGGTCTTTGACGGTGGATCGCTGGTGGTCGATGAAAACGGTGACGCGGTCGTCAATGTCCGCGAATTCGGCGAATCACTCGCCATAATTGACGTCACGCGCGAACAAGGCCGGCTATCGTTCGAGGGTCCCAATGATCCGCTGACCAACGACCCCGAAAGCATCTACGATGCATTGGTACTCGGGGTGCGCGACTACATCGGGAAAAACGGGTTTCCCGGCGCGGTACTCGGTCTGTCCGGGGGAATCGATTCGGCGCTGACCCTGGCAATAGCGGTCGATGCGATCGGCGCGGACAAAGTCCGGGCGATCTCGATGCCATCGCGTTACACCGCGCAGATGAGTATCGATGATGCACTGGAACAAGCGCGCACGCTCGGTTGCCAGTGTCACGTCATTCCCATCGAACAACCCTTTACGGCGTTCAACGACGTGCTCGAAGAAGTGTTTGCGGGCGCGGACACCGACGTGACCGAAGAAAATATTCAGGCACGCTGCCGCGGCATCATACTGATGGCGGTGTCGAACAAATTCGATCATATCGTGCTCGCGACCGGCAACAAAAGCGAGATGTCAGTGGGTTATGCAACCCTGTACGGCGATATGGCGGGCGGTTTTGCGCCGCTGAAAGACGTTCCGAAATTACTCGTCTATGTGCTGTCGAAGTGGCGGAACCTCCAGGGGCAAATTATCCCGGAACGGGTTATCGAAAGACCGCCGAGCGCGGAGCTTGCGCCGGACCAGGCCGATACGGACAGTCTGCCCCCGTATGAAATTCTCGACCCGATCCTCGAGGACTACATTGAAAACGACCTGACGCCTGCGGAAATTGCGGCAAAGGGTTACGACGTCGAGACCGTGCAACGGATCGCCGGTATGGTCGATCGCAATGAGTACAAACGCCGCCAGGCGGCACCCGGCGTGCGGATAACGAAACGCGCTTTCGGGCGCGATCGCCGATTCCCGATCACGTCGCGTTACAGCGAACGTCTCGATACGAACGACGAATAGCAACAGGAACTACGCGGGTCGCGCGCTGCAGACACTAGCGAACCCGGGTTTTGTTGACTTCGGATATGCCCGGATGATTGGGATAGTTCAGTTCCAGAACCCGTAACGCATCGTCCGACAGTTCATCCATCTCGAGCACCTTGTACGACTTCGCCATTAACACGAGCGCCTCGGGCATGGCCGGCGTCTGCTGATAGTTTTCAACCACGTTGCGCGCACGATTCGCCGCGGCTACGAATGCCCCGCGACGCATGTAAAAGTTCGCGACGTTGACCTCATGTTGAGCAAGAATATTCCGCAGATGCCGCATGCGTAGCTCCGCATCGTCAACATACTTGCTCTTCGGGAAACGCTGGATCAGATCGGAGAAATCCTTGAACGAGCGCACGGCCGCGCCCGGATCCCGCTGCGACGGGTCGCGCGCGACGATCCGCGCGGTCAACCCGCGACCGATATTGAAGTTGATGAGTCCGCGAAGGTAGTACGCGTAATCGGTGTGCCGATGAGTCGGGTGCAACTGGAGGAAACGATCGATCGCTGCCAATGCACCGGCCGGATCTTCCGACTTGTACAGACAGTACGCCAGTTCCAATTGCGCCTGTGCGGCATAGGGTCCGAACGGGTAACGCGTTTGCAGGCGCTGGTAATGTTCAACCGCACCACCACAGGAACCGGAATCCAGCGCATCCTTGGCGGCCTGATACAGCTTGTCTTCGGGCCAGTTTTCCGGCAGATCTTCTTCATTGTCATCACCGAACATGGAGCAGCCGCCAAGCGCGATCGCGCTTGCCAGCAGTATCGTTGCAGCGACACGAGGCCAGATAGTCAAGTCAGAGTTTGGAGTCACAGTGGAGTCAGCAGATAATTCGGTCATGACGTGCCGTGGGGCGCGATGGGGCACTATTGTATGTCTAAAGTAATTACCGACACAAAACGAACGCCGGTTTCCCGTACGTGAGCGGTGGACCCCGTATCGATGAGTGACGTTCGGCGGCACTCGCTGGAAATAACCGACGCCGAAGCGGGCATGCGTCTCGATGCGGCGCTGGCCCGGCGCTTCAGCGAATACTCGCGATCAGCCCTGAAAAGCTGGATCGATGCAGGTCAGGTCACGTTGAATGCGCGATCCTGTCGCCCGCGCGACCCGGTACGTGCGGGCGATGAGATCGTAATCATGACCGTGCTCGAAGCCAGCGCCGACCTCGCGCCGGAGCCGGTGACGTTCGGGGTCGCCCATGCTGATGCCGACTGCATCGTGGTGGACAAGCCCGCCGGGTGCGTGGTGCACCCCGGAGCGGGAAATCCACGGGGAACGCTCGCGAACGGCCTGCTCCACCGTTACCCCGAACTCGTCGCCTTGCCACGCGCCGGTCTGATTCACCGGCTCGACAAGGACACTTCGGGACTGCTGATAGTCGCGCGAACACCCGCTGCGTATCAGACGTTAACGCGCGCCATGGCGGCGCGGGAAGTACGGAGAATCTATGACGCCGTCGCAAACGGCCATTTCATCAGCGGGGGCAGTGTTGACGCGCCGATCGGCCGCGATCCGGCGAACCGGACCCGTATGGCGGTCCGCGGTAATGGCCGGGATGCTCTTACGCATTACCGTATAGAGGCCCGTTACCGGGCGCATACCCGCCTTGAAGTGCAACTCGAAACCGGGCGAACGCATCAGATCCGGGTGCACCTCGCCCACATCGGTCATCCCCTGCTCGGCGATCACCGGTACGGAGGGCGTCCCCGCTTACCGGAAAATCCATCCGGTGACCTCGGCGAGCGCGTCCGCGCATTTAACCGACCGGCGCTCCATGCCCGCCGACTCGAGTTCGCGCAGCCGGAGACGGGCACGCCAATAGAACTCGAAAGCAGCTGGCCTGATGATTTCGTCTCGCTCGTGGCGGCGCTCGAAAACGATTCCTCCGGGCGGGAAAAATAGGCGATGGAGATCATCGCGCCCGAGTGGCCCGCACCTGCCCGGGTCAGGGCGTTCACGACCACCCGCGCAGGCGGGATGAGCACCGTACCTTACGACAGCTTCAATCTCGGCGATCATGTCGCGGATCGACCCGACCACGTCGCCGCGAACCGTCAATTGCTGGTACAGCAATTGAATCTGCCAGGCATGCCGACCTGGCCACACCAGGCACACGGCACCCGAACCGTGAATGCCCGCGACCTCACCCCCGGCTCAGAGGCGGACGCCGTGTACACCGACGAACCGGAACTCGTTTGCGCCATTGTGAGCGCCGATTGTCTGCCCATCGTGATAGCGGCACTGGCCGGCGACGAGGTCGCGGTCGTCCATGGCGGATGGCGCGGATTGCTCAACGGTATTGTGGGTAATGCCGTCGCGGCATTTTCTGCGGCGCCAGAGACGCTTTGTGCATGGATAGGCCCTGGCATCAGCCGCGATGCCTATACCGTTGACGAACCGTTTCGCGAACGCTTCATCTGTGACGATGAAACTTATGGCGCCGCATTCGAATTCGAGAACGGTCGTCTTTGTGCTGATTTGCCGTCCATCGCGTTCACCTGCCTTACCCGCGCCGGCGTGATTCGCGTGTCCCGGTATTCCGGATGCACCGTTGGCGAGGCAGAACGGTTTTTTTCGTATCGGCGCGACGGGGTAACGGGACGGATGGCGACGTGCGCCTGGCTCGACCCGGAATAAGCGGCGCAAACCGAAGCACACGCGGAGCCGGACGGTCTGATCAAATCGGCCGCGAGCACCTTCGCTGCATGAATATCCGGTAGACTGGCGGCGGCGACATTGCGCGCCACCTCGATCGTCGTGAAGGAGCTGACATGTCGGATCACGGACAATGGTCATTCAGCGCAAGCGTCGCCCACATGGCCGAACAGGCGTTCGCGGCACTCGGCCTCGATGACGGGGTCGCCAACGCGATCAAGGGCTGCGATGCGGTCCTGCAGGTCAGATTCCCGGTCGAGGTTAACGGCAGGATCGAAGTATTCACCGGTTGGCGCGCCGTCCATTCCGCTCACCGCCTGCCATCGAAAGGCGGCATACGCTTCGCCCCCATCGTCAACCAGGACGAAGTCGAAGCACTCGCCGCGCTCATGACTTACAAATGCGCTATCGTCGATGTACCTTTCGGCGGATCCAAAGGTGGCCTGCTCATTGACCCGCGGCAGTACACGCGCGACGAGATGCAGCGCATCACACGGCGTTTCACACGGGAACTCGTGCGCAAGGGATTTTTGAGCCCGGCGTCGAATGTGCCGGCCCCGGATATGGGTACGGGCGAACGGGAAATGGCCTGGATGATGGACACCTACCGTACGCTGCATCCGGAAGATATTAATCACGCCGCTTGCGTGACGGGCAAGCCGGTCGCACACGGCGGTATCCGGGGTCGTGTCGAAGCGACCGGCCGCGGGGTCGTTTTTGCGCTCCGGGAGTTCTTCCGACACCCGAACGATTGTGCAATGGCCGGCCTGAGCGGCAACCTTGGTGGTAAACGCATCGTCGTGCAGGGGCTCGGAAATGTCGGCTATTACGCCTCGAAAATCCTCCAGGAAGAAGACGATGCGACGATCATCGCCATCATCGAGCGCGACGGTGCGGTGATTAACGAACAGGGTCTGCCGATCGAGGCTGTCCGTCAGCACATTATCGCGACCGGCGGCGTTTCGGGCTTCGACACCGACGGCACGACGCATGTCGCGGACGGCGGCCCGGTTCTGGAAATGCCCTGCGACATCCTGATCCCGGCGGCACTCGAAGGTCAGATCAATGCCGACAATGCCACCAGAATCGAGGCGAAACTGGTGTGCGAAGCGGCCAACGGTCCGGTCACCTTCGAAGGTGACGAAATCCTCAAATCACGGGGGATCGTGGTGCTACCGGATGCTTACGTCAACGCAGGCGGCGTGACGGTGTCCTATTTCGAATGGATCCGGAACCTCGCGCATATTCGCTTCGGACGTATGGAGCGGCGCTACGACGAGATGCGGGGTCGACACATGGCCGCCGCACTCGAGTCGATGACCGGCAGCAAATTACCGGACATCGTTCGTGATGAACTCGTCCGCGGCGCTGGCGAACTCGATCTCGTACGTTCCGGGCTCGACGACACGATGCGCCTTGGGTATCAGCAGATCAGCGAAGAATTGCACCGCAACGAGCAAATCAAGGATTTCCGTACCGCAGCCTACGCGGTAGCGATTAGCAAGATCGCGCGCTCCTATCTCGATATCGGGGTTTACTGACCGGATCCGCTGGTTCGTTGCGCGCTTGATCCGGCGACGCACGCCCCCATGTAGGGGTTATAGCCAATTTACGACGGGGTAGGACAAACCAATGCGTGCGGACAAAATGACGAATAAGCTTCAACTCGCGCTCGCCGACGCGCAAAGCAAGGCGTTGGGTCTCGATCACCAGTTTATCGAACCGGTACACCTGATGACTGCAATGCTGGATGCGGAAGGCAGCACCGTGCGGCATCTGCTGTTAAACGCAGGCTGCGACGTCAACCAGCTGCGATCGCTGCTTGGACAGACCATTGAGCGACTCGCGAGGGTCGAAGGCGCCGGCGGCGACGTACACCCGTCGAACGACCTCGTGCGGGTCCTGAATCTGACCGATAAACTCGCACAACAACGGGACGACGCCTATATCTCGAGCGAGTTGTTCGTGCTCGCCGCGATGGAAGATGGTGGCGATCTGAGCCGCATCCTGAAGTCTGCGGGGGTGACGAAAGACGCCCTCGAAAACGCTATCGACAAGGTCCGCGGCGGCGAGAAAATCGATGACCCGAATGCGGAGGAAAATCGCGAGGCGCTCGAGAAATTTACCATCGATCTGACGGAGCGTGCCGAGCAGGGCAAACTCGATCCCGTCATCGGCCGCGACGAGGAAATCCGGCGCACGATCCAGGTCCTGCAACGGCGCACGAAGAATAACCCGGTACTGATCGGCGAGCCGGGAGTCGGCAAAACGGCGATCGTCGAGGGCCTGGCCCAGCGTATCGTCAATGGTGAAGTTCCTGATGGTCTGAAAAACAAGCGGGTGCTCTCGCTCGACCTCGGCGCACTGATCGCCGGCGCGAAATTTCGTGGTGAGTTCGAGGAACGGCTCAAAGCCGTATTGAACGACCTGGCGAAACAGGAAGGCCAGATCATTCTGTTTATCGATGAGATGCATACGATGGTCGGCGCGGGTAAGGCCGAGGGTGCGATGGATGCCGGCAACATGCTCAAGCCGGCGCTTGCGCGTGGCGAACTCCACTGTGTCGGCGCAACGACGCTCGATGAATATCGCCAGAACGTGGAAAAAGACGCGGCACTCGAGCGGCGGTTCCAGAAAGTACTCGTCGAAGAACCGTCTATCGAGGATACGGTCGCGATCCTTCGCGGTCTGAAAGAACGCTATGCGGTGCATCACGGCGTTGAAATTACCGACCCTGCCATCGTCGCTGCGGCAAATCTCGCGCATCGCTATATCACCGATCGGCAACTGCCGGACAAGGCGATCGACCTGATCGACGAAGCCGCAAGTCGCATCAGTATTGAAATCGACTCGAAACCGGAAGAAATGGACCGGCTCGAAAGACGCATGATTCAGCTGAAAATCGAGCGCGAGGCGCTGCGCAAGGAATCCGATGACGCCTCGAAAAAACGCCTCGCCGATCTCGAATCGCAGCTCGATACGATCGAGCGCGAGTACGCCGATCTGGAAGAAGTCTGGAAGGCCGAAAAAGCTGCACTGCAGGGCACTCACCATATCCAGTCGGAACTCGAGCGGGCGCGGCTCGAATTCGACAATGCAAAACGCGCTGGCGACCTGACCCGGATGTCCGAGCTGCAATACGGTGTCATACCGGATCTCGAAAAACGACTCGACGCCGCCGGCGCCGCGGAAACCAGGGAAATGAAGCTCCTGCGCAACCGGGTGACTGACGAAGAAATTGCCGAGGTTGTGTCAAAGTGGACCGGCATTCCGGTGTCAAAGATGCTCGAAGGCGAACGCGACAAATTGCTGAGAATGGAAGACGCGTTGCATTCACGCGTGATTGGCCAGGAGGAAGCCGTCACGTCCGTCGCAAACGCGATACGTCGTTCTCGCGCCGGGCTCGCCGACCCCGCGCGCCCGAACGGCTCGTTTCTGTTTCTCGGGCCAACGGGCGTGGGGAAAACCGAGCTGTGTAAAGCGCTCGCCGAATTCCTGTTCGATACAGAAGATGCGCTTGTCCGCATCGACATGTCCGAGTACATGGAAAAGCATTCCGTGGCGCGCCTGATCGGCGCGCCGCCCGGGTACGTCGGTTACGAAGAAGGCGGTTACCTGACGGAAATAGTGCGGCGCAAACCGTATTCAGTGCTGCTGCTCGACGAAGTCGAGAAAGCCCACCCGGACGTATTTAACATTCTGCTCCAGGTACTCGACGACGGCCGCCTGACAGATGGTCACGGACGGACCGTCGATTTCCGCAATACCGTGATCGTCATGACATCGAATCTCGGCTCGGAATCGATTCAGGGAATGTCGGATGACACAGACTACGAGCGCATGCGCGCTGCAGTGATGGAGGTTGTCCGCAGCAGCTTTCGACCGGAATTCGTTAACCGTATCGACGAGGCCGTGGTTTTCCACTCCCTCAGGAAGGAGCAGATCCGCTCGATCGCGGAGCTTCAGGTGGAACTGCTGCGTCAGCGCCTCGCCGAACAGGACCTCGATCTGGTGTTGTCGGTTGCCGCGCTCGACCGGCTCGGCGACGCCGGTTTCGACCCCGTCTACGGTGCGCGCCCGCTGAAACGGGCCGTCCAGACGTTAATCGAGACGCCGCTCGCCCAGTCCCTGCTTGAAGGCAAATTCCTCCCCGGCGACCAGATCCAGGTCGATCTGAGTCCGGACGGCGATTACGTCTTCACGAGCAAGCGGGCCGACGCAGCCTAGGGACCCCGCCCGCTATGCCATGCCGGGCCCGGTAGCGAGGCCAGCAGATCGGCCTGAACGCGCGTGTCCTCAAACGCTGCGGAGCACCCAGCCAGCCGGTCCACAGGAACGCCCGGCGCGGCGACCCGTAGCGATACCTGAAGAGCGAAATATTACCGCTCACAGCCTTCAAGTTTGCAGCAAAATCTGCCGATACAGTAGCTATTTACCGGCATTTCATCTACCATTTTGGCTGGAATAGTCCGACAAAACAAAGGCTCGTAAATAATGGCGGTATCGACCAACCGGGTGCCCTTAAGCGGCCTCGCCCGAAAACTCGTGGCCGACGGACTGCTTGACGACGTTGCGGCACAGGATGCTTTTCAGGATGCCGTCAGCAACAAGGTTCCGTTCGTCAAGTACCTTGTCGACAACGATCTTGCGTCGGCGAAAGTTATCGCGAACGCGGCGGCACAGGAATTCGGCGTTCCTGCACTCGATATCGAGGCGATGGAGATCGATCCCGAGATCCTCAAACTCGTCAGCGAAGAACTCATTACGAAACACCACGCGCTGCCCTTGTTCCGTCGCGGAAACCGGGTGTATATCGGCGTCTCCGATCCGACGAATCTGCAGGCACTCGACGAAATAAAATTTCACATCGGCGCCAATACCGAAGCCGTCGTCATTGAAGAAGACAAGCTCGCGAAGGCGATAGTAAAAGCCATCGAGGCGGCCGACGGCAGCCTCGGAGACATGGAAGATTCGGATTTCGACAATCTCGATGATCTCGAAGTCGGCGGTGACGAGAGCGAGCAGGAAGATGATTCGGAAATTGATGACGCGCCGGTCGTCAGGTTCGTCAATAAAGTCCTGCTCGATGCGATCAAAAAAGGCGCATCGGACCTCCACTTCGAACCGTACGAAAAGAGTTACCGGGTGCGCTTCAGAATTGACGGGGTACTCGAAGAAATCGCGAAACCGCCGCTCGCGCTATCACAGAAAATCGCCGCCCGAATCAAGGTTATGTCGCGTCTGGACGTCTCGGAACGCCGCGTTCCACAAGACGGGCGCATCAAACTGAAACTGTCGAAAACCAAGTCGATCGATTTTCGCGTCAGTACATGCCCGACGCTGTTCGGCGAAAAATCGGTTATGCGTATCCTCGATTCTGACGCGGCGAAACTGCAGATCGATCAACTCGGGTATGAAGATTTCCAGAAAGAGGCGTTCCTGAAGAATCTGCACAAACCCTACGGGATGTTTCTTGTGACAGGGCCAACGGGTAGCGGCAAAACCGTATCGTTGTACACGGGAATCAATATCCTCAACCAGGTCGACGTTAATATTTCGACGGCCGAGGATCCGGTCGAAATCAACCTCGCCGGCGTTAATCAGGTGCAGGTTGACGAACGCACGGGTATGACATTCCCGAAGGCGCTGAAAGCCTTTTTACGCCAGGACCCGGATATTATTCTTGTCGGCGAGATTCGTGATCTCGAAACTGCCTCGATAGGAGTCAAGGCTGCCCAGACAGGCCACATGGTCATGTCGACCCTGCATACGAACGACGGACCGCAAACGCTGACCCGCCTGCAGGACATGGGTATCCAGCCCTTCGCCGTCGCGACGACCATCAACCTGATTACCGGCCAGCGGCTCGCGCGGCGACTCCATCCCGATTACAAAGTACCGCTGGAAATGCCGCCGGAAGCGTTACTCGACGAAGGCTTCACCCAGGAAGAGGTCGATGCCGGGATTAAGCTGTTCGCACCGGGAGACGGCGGCATCGATTGCCCGAGCGGCTACAAGGGACGCTGCGGCATCTACCAGGTCATGCCGATATCGGACGCGATGAAACGACTCATCATCGAAGGGGCGAACGCCGTCCAACTCGCCGATCAGGCGGCAGAAGAGGGAATTTGGGATATCCGCAAATCCGGACTGGCAAAGGCGCGAGCAGCCGTTACCAGCCTGGCGGAAATCAACCGCGTAACAGTGGAGTAAAGCATGGCGGAAGCAGCAGTTAAGGCAGACATGTTCGTCTGGGAAGGCGTCGACCGGCATGGTAAACGCGTCAAAGGCGAGATGTCGGGGAAGAGCGACGCACTGATCAAGGCGACGCTGCGTCGTCAGGGCGTCAATCCGCTCAAGGTCAAGAAGAAACCAAAATCGTTTTTTTCTTCGGGCGGCAAGGTAACGACCAAGGACATTACGGTATTTTCGCGCCAGCTGGCCACGATGATGTCCTCCGGGGTCCCGCTCGTTCAGTCTTTCGAAATCGTGGGACGGGGACACGAGAACCCCGCTATGCAGGACCTCATCCTCACCATCAAGGGCGACATTGAATCCGGGACGGCGCTGAACGAGGCGCTCGGCAAGCATCCTCAGCAATTCAACGAACTGTACGTGAATCTCGTTACGGCGGGAGAGCAGTCGGGTATTCTCGAGGATATCCTGCACAAACTCGCGACGTACATGGAAAAGACCGAGGCGCTGAAGTCGAAAATCAAAGGCGCGCTGTTCTACCCGACCGCTGTTATTGTCGTTGCCTTCATCATTACGTGCATCCTGATGATCTTCGTCATCCCCCAGTTTCAGGAGATGTTTTCGAATTTTGGTGCGGACCTGCCAGCGTTGACCTCGATCGTCATAGAAATGTCGAAATGGTTTCAGGAATTCTGGTGGCTGTTGTTCGGAGTGATTATTGGCACGGTCATCGGACTCATTCAGTTGAAGAAGCGCTCGCTCCGGTTTGCGCATTTTCTCGACCGCATATCACTGAAAATACCTATTATCGGAGAAATCCTCGAGAAATCGGCCATTGCACGTTTTACGCGAACCCTGGCGACGATGTTCGCGGCGGGTACACCCCTCGTCGAGGCGATGACATCGGTCGCCGGCGCCTGCGGTAATATTGTCTTCTACGACGCAACGCTGAAAATGCGCGACGAAATCTCCACGGGTACCCAACTCCAGGTCAGTATGCGCGACACGAACCTGTTTCCGAACATGGTCGTACAAATGGTGGCGATTGGTGAAGAATCGGGCGCTCTCGACGCGATGTTGAGCAAGGTCGCTGACTGGTACGAGCAGGAAATCGACGACGCAGTCGATGCGCTGACGAGCCTGCTGGAACCGCTCATTATGGCTGTTCTCGGCGTCATCATCGGCGGCCTCGTCATTGCCATGTACCTGCCGATCTTCAAAATGGGCCAGGTTGTCTGACAATACTCCGGTACCGTGGCGACACGCTCGCCGCGGTACCTGAAATTGCTGTTCCCGAACCTCGGGACACGAACCGCTACCGCCAAACCGAACCCGGTTGCCGGTAAATTACCCCGAATCCTGCTGCCACGGTGACGACTCGTGACTGATCTGCTTGCAACTTCACCGACGTTTTTCGTCATCGCAACGGCCCTGCTCGGGTTGCTGATCGGCAGCTTTCTCAACGTGGTCATTCATCGACTGCCGGTCATGACCGATCGGGAATGGAAAAGTGAGTGCGCCGCGCTGCTCGAAACCCCGCTCGACGATGTCGCCGCGGAGCCGTTCAATCTCGTCACCCCGCGCTCGCGCTGCCCGGCTTGCGGCCATGCCATATCGGCGATGGAAAATATTCCGTTACTGAGTTATGCGGTACTTGGTGGCAAGTGCCGGGGATGCAAAGCCCCGATTTCGTTGCGTTATCCGTTCGTCGAACTGCTGAGTGGCGTTTGTGCAGCCGCGGTCGCGCTGCATTTTGGTTTCGGCCCGGCAACGGCACTTGCATTGTTGTTGACGTGGTCCTTGATCGTGCTTGCCGCGATCGATATCGACACGCAGCTACTGTACGACTCGATAACCTTGCCGATGTTGTGGCTCGGATTGATTGCGAACTATTTCGAAGTATTCGTCTCCCTGCATGATGCCGTCCTCGGCGCCGCATTCGGATATCTCGCGCTGTGGCTGGTGTTTTGGGGGTTCAAATTGGCGACCGGCAAGGAAGGCATGGGCTATGGCGATTTCAAGTTACTCGCGATGCTCGGCGCGTGGATGGGGTGGCAGGTGTTACCGCTTATTATCATCCTGTCGTCCGTGGTTGGCGCCCTGATAGGCATCGGGTTGATGGTGTTCGCTTCGCATGACCGGTCGAAACCGATTCCGTTTGGCCCTTATCTCGCCATTGCAGGCTGGATCGCATTGCTCTGGGGGAACGTGATCATGACGCGATATCTCTACGGCCCGGGCGCGTTGTGAGCAGCAGGCTCGTAGTCGGACTGACCGGGGGCATCGGCTCGGGGAAATCTGCCGTAACCCGGGAATTCGAGGGCCTCGGCGTGCCCGTAGTCGATGCGGATATCGCTGCGCGCGAAGTCGTATTACCCGGTACCCCGGGCTTACTGGAAGTCGTCGATGCATTCGGGCAGGACGTCCTCGGACCCGACGGAACGCTCGATCGGGCGAGACTTCGCCAGCTGGTTTTCGAACACGACGATAAACGTAAAAAACTCGAATCAATTTTGCATCCGAAAATTCGTGACCTGATCCGCAACAATCTCGACGCGATTTCGGCACCCTACTGTATCCTGTGTGTCCCGTTACTGGTGGAAAGAGGCGGATACGAGAACGTCGACCGCGTTCTGGTCATCGACTGCCCGGTTGAAACCCAGATCGAAAGAGTGATGGCACGCGACGATTTGACACGTCCACAAGTCGAAGCAATCATGCGCAACCAGGCGACGCGTGAACAACGACTTGAGGTCGCGGACGACGTGGTCCAGAATGCCGGCGATCTCGAAGCGCTAAAAGCGCCCGTTGCGGCGCTCCATGACAAGTACACGGATCTGGCAGGTCAGTAGAGTACCCATCAATAATGCCAATGCAGACCAACGATTTCGGTACGCAAAGCAGCCTGTTTCCGGAAGCGGATGCCATCTCCGTGTACGAACAACCGTTGAACGAACGCATCCGCAACTGCCTGCGCCTCGAACACCTGTTTACCGCCATTGACGACGGTCTCGAAGGCGAAACCGAATGGCATGCACGCAATGCCATCGTCGGTATGCTCGAGGTCAGCGATTTACTCGCTCGCGCGGATATCAAGGGCGAGCTGATCAAGGAACTGGAACGCCATCTGTCCAAAATTTCAGCCTTGAGGAACAACCCCGGCGTCGATGGAAAGGCGCTCGAAGAGACGCTATCGACGGTCGAGCCACTGATTGGACAATTGAAAGCGAGCGATTGCCACCCCGGCGCACGCATCCGCGGTGATGAACTGATCAACCAGGTCAAACAACGCATCGCGATACCCGGCGGCACCTGTAATTTCGATTTGCCCGCGTTCCACTACTGGTTGTCGAAACCGTACCGGGAGCGAGCCGGTCAATTCACCGATTGGCTGTCCGATCTCGTTGTCGTCAACGACGCTGTTGCACAAGTCTTGCGGATGCTGAGGGAAAGCGCGACAACCCGCGAGATATCGATCGAAGACGGGCTCTATCAGCAGCAACTCGATCCCGCCCTTCAATGCCAGCTCATCCGGTTATTTCTCGATGACACGACCGACGTCTTCCCCGAAATCAGTGGTGGCAAACACAGGTTCGTCGTACGTTTTTTTCGGCAACCTGACACGAAAGGCCGCCCGACCCAGGTTCACGAGCAGTTGAATTTTGAGCTTCAGTGCTGCGGAATTTAGCGCGGCATCACGGATACCGTGTCCGGTATCACGATAAACCGGAAAAATCGGCGTCATCTATCCAGCGCTCGCACCGGGCATAAGCTTCCGTCTGTCCGGGTTCGCATACAACGATACCCTGGTAGCCCTCTCCGATAGCGTTAACGTAACCTGATTCGCTCAACACTCCGGCGCGGTAAGCCGGGGTTCCCGACATCGTCAGATGCGCCCGGAATTCTTGCCCGGAAGCCGCCGCGGATGCCAACACGATCCACTCAGCCCCGGCACTCTCGGCCAGCCGAAAATCTTCGAGCGTGCCGACCGTCGCACTCAGGACTCGGCCGCTGAGAATCGGCGTGGATTGTGATCCCGGCAGGCGAACATGGAGACCGGGATACCATTGTGTTTCAGCCGGCGCACCGAAAAAATGGAACTCCGCCGCGTAGCGCGTAGCAAGATCTGCGGCGCGCGACGCGAAGTTTGCGCAGCCGTGCGGAGAATACGGAACGACCGCGAGCCGACACCCCGCCTGCAGATGTCGTTCGAGCGCGCGCAGGTGACGGTCTGCAGATAAGTGCGTCCAATCCGCAACGAGCATGACACGCGGCAGTCGCGCCGCGGCAATAATCGTCGCGTTTGCAGCAGGAAAGTCGAAGCGCGGGAGTGCGGAAGCGCCTACCCACTTCAACTCCTGGCCTTCCAGTCCGCTGGCCGATCCATCCCAGGCGGTCACGTCCCAGACATCGAGTGAGACGATCTTGTCGCCGTAGTCATGTTTCAGCCGGAGCAACGGCGTCGCGCGCCGGAGTTCGATACCAATCTCCTCCCGCAGTTCCCGTGCGAGCGCCGCCAGTCGCGACTCGCCGGCTTCGCGTTTCCCGCCGGGAAACTCCCACAGCCCTCCCTGATGGAGATGCCGGGGTCGGAGGCAAATCAGGATCCGTTCGTCGCTACCGCGGATGACCCCGGCGACGACATCTATCGGAGTGTTTCTGCGAACCATCGGCAGGTGGAAATGGCGCGCGCGCGTCGCACGCCGGCGCGACCAGCACGCAGCGCGGGCGACACCGGTGAGTTATGAACGGTACTCGGCGTTAATGCGAACATAATCGTAAGAAAAGTCGCAGGTCCAGACCCGGGTTTTTTCCGGCCCCGGCCCGACGGCAATTCTTATCGTAATATCTTCGTGCGACATGACAGCGGCTGCCTGCTGTTCGTCGTAATCGGGACAGGGCTCGCCGCGTTCGACGATTTGACAATCGCCCAGCCAGATCGACACCTGCTCGAGATCGAGCGCATCGACCGGGGCGCGACCTACGGCCGCCAGAATTCGTCCCCAATTGGGATCGCCGGCAAAAAGCGCCGTTTTTACCAACGGAGACAACGCAACCGTATTCGCGACGACGAGTGCGTCTTTTTCGTTGATACCTTCGACCACGATCTCGACGAACTTCGTTGCCCCTTCACCGTCGCGCACCGCCGCTTTCGCCAACGACTCGCATACCTGCCGGATTCCTTCGGCCACGGCCTTCGCGTGCGGATGCGCGGGGGTCAAGGGTTCCCCGTCCACCGCAGCGCTGGCACTCAGTACACAGGAATCGTTCGTCGACGTATCTCCGTCAATCGTGATGCGGTTAAACGTTGAGGCGACGCTGTCCTGCAGCAACGTGTCGAGGTAATCCTGCGTTATAGGTGCGTCGGTCGCTACGAATGCCAGCATCGTTGCCATGTCAGGATGAATCATCCCGGAGCCTTTGCAAAACCCGGTTACCTGGTAGTTTGTACCGTCCACACTCACGCGAACCGAGGCTGTCTTCGGCACCGTATCGGTCGTCATCACTGCGGCGGCGCCGTCACCCCAACTGCTCTCGCTCAGGCGTTCCAGCAGCGAGGGAATTTGCGCGCAAATCTTTTCGCTCCCGAGTCGCTCGCCGATCACACCGGTCGAAAATGGTAAAACCTGGTCAGCCGCGCAGTTCGCCGCGGCTGCGAACGCGCCCGTGATGTCTCGTACGTCGCTCAGGCCTTGTTGGCCGGTACCCGCATTCGCGTTACCGGAGTTAAAGACAAGCAGGCGTGGGGTACTCGCAGAGAGGTTCTCCCGCGCGACGACGACGGGTGCGGCGCAAAAGCGGTTACGCGTAAATACCGCGCTGCTGAGCGTTTTCGGCGACAATTCGACAAGCAACACATCATCGCGATCGGCATATCGAATGCCGGCCGCGGCGGTGGCGAGGCGGATCCCGGCGACAGGGCGCGGCTCATCGGAAGTCGTAAATTCAGCCGTCAAACCAGTTTGCCGTGGCATTGTTTGTATTTTTTTCCGGAGCCACACGGGCACGGATCGTTACGTCCGACCTTTTTTGTCTTGCGCACGAACGGGGCGTTCTGTATCTCCCCCTTCGATTGCTCTTCGGCTAACGCATTGTTCGGCGACTGGTGCTGAAATTTCATTTCGGTCGTATCCTGCCGCCGCTGTTCTTCGACAGCCTCCACGTCGTCGCGCGCTTTAATTTCGACTTTTGACAAAATGCCGACGACGTCGCGCATGATTTCCTGAAGCATTTTGGCGAACATTTCGAACGCTTCACGCTTGTACTCCTGCTTCGGATTTTTCTGAGCGAAACCCCTCAGGTGAATGCCCTGGCGCAGGTAATCCATAGAAGCGAGATGTTCTTTCCAGTGCCCGTCCAGGACCTGCAGCATGATCGCCTTTTCAAACTGGCGCAGGACCTCTGTCCCGGCGAGTTGTTCCTTTTCTTCATAGGCGCCTTCTATGCATTCGAGAACGCGCTGCCGGATGCCGTCCTCGTCGAGACCATCTTCCGACTCCAGCCATTCGGAGATTCCGAATTTCTGCCCGTATTCTTGCTGCAGCGCGTTCGTCAGGCCATCGACGTCCCAGTTCTCATCAAAACTCTGCGGCGGAATATAGGTGTCTATGAACTCGTTCACCACGTCATGGCGAATACCCTTCACGTTTTCCGCGACGTCCCCCGCCTCCATCAACTCCCTTCGCTGTTCGTAGACGTGCTTGCGCTGATCGTTCGCGACATCGTCGAACTCGAGCAATTGTTTGCGGATATCGAAGTTGCGGCCTTCGACCTTGCGCTGCGCATTTTCAATCGCTTTCGTCACCCACGGGTGCTCAATCGCCTCACCTTCTTCCATGCCGAGTTTCTGCATCAGCGATGCGACGCGTTCGGAAGCGAAAATTCGCATCAGATTATCTTCGAGCGACAGGTAAAACCGGCTCGATCCCGGATCTCCCTGTCTGCCCGAACGACCACGCAACTGGTTGTCGATGCGTCGTGATTCGTGCCGCTCCGTACCGACAATATGGAGTCCGCCGGAAGCGATGACCTCGTCGTGTCGTTTCTGCCAGTTCGCGCTGATCTCCGGGATTTTGTCCTCCTCGGCGCTGTCCAGTGCCTCGAGTTCAGAGTCGAGGCTGCCGCCGAGAACAATATCGGTTCCGCGGCCCGCCATGTTCGTCGCCACGGTCACCGTGCCGGGCCGGCCGGCCTGCGCGATGATCTGCGCCTCGCCTTCGTGAAATTTCGCGTTGAGTACCTGGTGTTTTATTTTTTCCTGATTGAGCAGTCCCGACAGGTACTCGGAGCTTTCGATTGACGCGGTACCGACCAGGACGGGCTGTCCCGAGTCGATGCACTCGCGAATATCCTCAATGATGGCGTCGTATTTCTCTTTCACTGTGAGAAAAATCACGTCGCCCAGATCGTCGCGGACCATGTCCCTGTGCGTCGGCGCAACGACAACTTCGAGTCCGTATATCTGCTGAAATTCGTAGGCCTCGGTATCAGCCGTTCCGGTCATCCCCGACAGCTTCTCGTACAGACGAAAATAGTTCTGATAGGTAATGGAGGCGAGTGTCTGGTTTTCCTGCTGGATGGACACACCTTCTTTCGCTTCGACAGCCTGGTGCAAACCTTCCGACCAGCGGCGACCCGGCATTGTGCGCCCCGTGAACTCATCCACGATCGTGATTTCACCATTCGCGACGACGTAATCGACATCACGCTGGAACAGCCCGTGTGCGCGCAGCGCCGCGTTGACGTGATGCATCAGCGAAATATTTGCCGCACTGTAGAGACTCTCGCCCTCCTGCAAAAGCCCGATTTCGGTCAGCAGCGTCTCGACGTGTTCGTGCCCGCTTTCGGTCAGCAGTACCTGCTTGGACTTTTCGTCGACCGAATAGTCCCCCGGGCCCTCTTCCTCGTGCTGGCGTTCGAGTTTCGGCACGATCTGATTTATTCGGACATAGACGTCGCTGCGATCGTCGGTCGGACCGGAGATAATCAGCGGCGTTCGTGCTTCATCGATCAGGATTGAGTCGACCTCGTCGACAACCGCGTACGCAAGGTCTCGCTGTACCCGCTGCTCTTCGGCGAACGCCATATTGTCGCGCAGATAATCGAATCCGAATTCGTTGTTGGTGCCGTAAGTGATGTCCGCCTCGTACGCCTGTTTACGCGCCGCCGTGTCCATGCCTGTCAATACGACCCCGACACTGAGATCGAGGAACGTATAAATTTTGCCCATCCATTCGGCATCGCGCTTGGCGAGGTAATCGTTGACCGTGATGACGTGTACCGAACCACCGCCGAGCGCATTGAGATACGCCGGCAACGTAGCGACCAGGGTTTTACCCTCGCCCGTGCGCATCTCCGCGATTTTGCCCTGGTGCAGCACCATACCGCCGAGCATCTGAACGTCGAAATGACGCATGCCCAGCGTCCGCTTGCCGGCCTCGCGCACGACGGCGAAGGCTTCGGGGAGCAGGTCGTCGAGTGCCTCCCCTTTTTCATGCCGTTGGCGGAACTCCGCAGTTTTTTGCGCCAGGCGTTCGTCTGACAACGCCGCGTACTCGTCTTCGAGTGCGTTAATCGCGATGACTTTTTTGTTCAGCTTTTTTAAGAATCGATCGTTGCGGCTGCCGAAAACGGAGCGGACCAGTTTTTGCGGTAGTTTGAGGGGATTCGCGCTCATGAACATTTCAACTGTATTTTTGCGTCGATGGCCGGTTTAGACGGGACCGCTCGAAATGTGACCCCAACGGATTGAACACGCAGGGCGCACGCCCGTCACGCGGAAAATATTACTTGTGACTATCCCGGACGATATGAGTTCGCCGGTAATTGTCGGGGCGGGCGGAAGTGTAGCAAAAAATGGCGCAAATTCGCGCCGAAATCGACAGATTGACAGGGTTCGTCTAGCGGGAAGCCGCCTGCGACATAAATTTCCACGGATTGACGACCCGTCCGTCTTTCAGGACTTCGAAATGCACGTGCGGACCGGTCGATCGTCCGGTTGATCCCAGCAGTGCAACAATTTCATCCCTGTCGACCCGATCGCCGATATCGACCAGGTTTTTCTTGTTGTGAGCGTAACGCGTGACGTAGCCATTACCGTGATTCAGCTCAACCATATAGCCGTAACCCCACCGCTTGCCTGACCAGGTCACAATTCCGGCACCAACGGCTTTCACCTCCAGACCCGGTTTGCCAGCGAAATCGACCCCGCTATGGAATTCCTTCGAGCCGCTGACCGGGTGCGTACGATACCCGAAGCCTGACGATATCCAGCCATCTTCGACCGGACGGCCATCCGGATGCATATCGGCACGAAGCTGGCGGTCGAATATGAGCGCTTCGAGAGCGTCGAGACGATCTTCGCGTACGATCAGGTCCGCACTCAACGACTCGAGGTTAGACAGCAGCGATTCCCATTGCGGCGGCACATAGTCGTCGGGGGCGGGCCCGCCAAGGGCCGGCGCGTCCGACAAGCCGAATTCGGCCGGATCGAGGTCGGCGACGGTGACGAGACGTTCCGCGAGCGCATCGAGCCGGGTAACGTGTGCCTGAAGCCCACCCGCTCTCACTGCGAGCGTGCTTAAATCTGCGGCTACTTCCAGTCGTGTATCGTTGAGAAGTTTTCGCTGTGCAATGAGCTCACCCTGCCAGAACGATGTGGCGAATTGCGGATCGGTCACGATCGCGTTGGTCATGGCATCGGCGCCCTGCAGATAACCCCAATAGGCCGCACCGCCGATCGCTGACGCCGCGAGCAGAAACGCAACGAACATTGCGGACACGCGGAGTTGGAAGCGGCCGAGCGCCCCTCGCGATTTCGATAAGAATACGAGTTCCATTATTGTTCTTCGCTACAGCACGCAGTCGCGCCGGGTTACACTGTAACCCGTTCGCGCCAACACACCGCACGTATGCCATCCCCCACAAAACTCAACGCTATTGTCACCCAAAATTCGCTCTTACGGCAATTGTTCCGTGAAGCCGGTGATCAGCGCACTGTCGATCAGCTCATCCGGCTCGCCATCGACGAGCCGTTGAGAGACCATATCCGGTTCGCACTGGTCCGGGGAGATACCGCGATTCTGATTGCCGAATCATCTGCGTGGGCCGCAAAAATCCGCTATCAGGTATCGACAATTCAGCACCGGATGGCGGAGATTCCCGGAATTCCCCCGATCCGCAGCATCCGTGTAAAGGTTGCCTCGGCGCAGGAAACGGAATCAGATGTAGCGCGGCCGGCTCAGGCGATTAGCGACGAATCGGCCCGGAATGTTCGCCTGCAGGCCGATGCTATCGCGGATCCGGAAGTTCGTGAGGCCATGTTGCGCCTGGCGCGGCACCGTGGAAAGGAGTAGTCCGCGGACGCTTCAGTTGGCCGGCATTGGCTGCATAAACGAAATTGGCGCTGCGTCCTCGCTCTTGAACGACACGAGTTCCCAGGCGGATTTATTCGCAAGTAATTCCCGCAGCAACCGGTTATTCAGCTGGTGGCCGGACTTATGGCCATGAAACGAGCCGATCAAGCTGTTGCCGAGCAGATACAAATCGCCGATCGCATCGAGAATCTTGTGTTTTACGAACTCGTCTTCGTAACGCAGGCCATCTTCATTGAGCACCCGATAATCGTCAACGACGACAGCATTGTCGAGGCTGCCACCGAGCGCTAAGTTGCGTTCGCGCAACAATTCTACGTCCCGCATAAAACCGAACGTCCGTGCGCGGCTGACTTCCTTCACGAAAGAGGTCGTAGAGAAATCGATTTCCGCGCGTTTGCTGCTCTGCTGAAAAAACGGGTGGTCAAACTCAATTGCGAACGAGACCTTGAATCCGTCAAACGGCTCAAAACGCGCTCGTTTATCCCCGTCTTCGACTTCAAGTGCCTGTTTGATGCGGATAAAGCGCTTCGCAGCGGCCTGTTCCTCGAATCCCGCCGACTGAATGAGAAACACAAAAGGGCCCGCACTACCGTCCATAATCGGGACTTCGGCCGCGCTGACGTCAACATAGGCATTATCGATACCAAGCCCGGCAAAAGCGGACAGGAGGTGTTCGACCGTCGCGATGCGCTTGCCGTCACGCGAGAGGCTTGTCGACAGGCTCGTGTCGCCGACAAATTCCGCGCGAGCGGGTATATCGACCGGCGGGTCGAGATCGGTCCGTCGGAAAACGATACCCGTATCGGGCGCAGCCGGCCGCAAGGTCAGAAAAACTTTCTTCCCGGTATGCAGGCCAACGCCCGTAGCGCGAATCACGTTCTTTAACGTGCGCTGTTTGATCATTGTTCCCCGCTTCCCCCTAAGCAAGGCATCTTTGGTGGCGATGATACCACAGCGGCGTCACACCACGAAATTGACGGGCCGGAACGCGACGACGTTCCGTGCAGACCTGGTTCGGCAAACACGGCTTCCATGATCGCTATCACGCTACCGCAGCGAGCATATCGCGCCGTACCCGTCAGTCTGCCTGCCTGCGGAGGAACGCCGGTATATCCAGATAATCCGGATCGGCCATTTTCTCTTCGCCTGACTCAACCGGTTCGGGTTTGTTGCGAATGACCGTCGGCCTTTCGAGTACCTTGTAATCGGGTTCCGGTTCTTCAGATTTCGCGCCGAGCGAAGGCGCCTCGTCGCGCATCCGGTTATCGGTGCCGATACCCGTAGCAACGACAGTGACGCGCACCTCGTCTTCCATCTTCTGGTCGATGACGGTACCGACAACGACGGTCGCATTATCCGACGCAAACGTTTTGACCGTGTTACCGACCTCTTCGAATTCACCCATCGTCAGATCCATCCCCGAAGTGATGTTGACGAGAATTCCTTTCGCGCCCGACAGGTTTATGTCTTCGAGTAACGGGCTTGATATTGCCGCTTCCGCGGCCTGACGTGCCCGGTCGGATCCCCGCCCGCTCCCGGAGCCCATCATCGCCATCCCCATTTCTGACATCACCGTCCGGACGTCAGCGAAATCGACATTAATCAGACCAGGACAGGTAATGAGTTCCGCGATTCCCTGAACGGCGCCAAGCAAAACATCGTTCGCCGCCTTGAACGCGTCCAGCAGACTGATGTCGCGACCAAGAACGCTGAGTAGTTTTTCATTCGGTATCGTGATCAGCGAATCGACAAACTGACTCAGCTCTTTGATCCCGTCGTTCGCGATTTCGCCACGCTTCCGTCCTTCAAACGGGAACGGCTTGGTCACGACCGCGACGGTCAGTATGCCCATTTCCTTGGCTATCTGGGCGACAACCGGCGCACCCCCGGTACCCGTACCGCCGCCCATGCCCGCGGTAATGAACACCATATCGGAACCTTCGAGCACATCGCTGATCCGATCGCGATCCTCGAGCGCCGACTGTCGGCCAATTTCAGGATTGGCGCCGGCACCAAGGCCCTTGGTGATATCGCTGCCAAGCTGCAGTCCCGTTTTCGCAGACGAATTCTTCAACGCCTGCGCGTCGGTATTCGCGCATACGAATTCGACGCCTTCAATCGCGGCGCCGAGCATATGCTGAACGGCATTGCCACCGCCCCCGCCGACCCCGATTACTTTAATGACAGCACTCTGGCTGTATGCGTCTACTAGTTCAAACATGATAGCCCCTCCGCGTTAGCGTGCTGCGCGTTTCCACGCGCATTCGATAATTTCGTTGGTAAAAAATATCCAGCAAAGTCTGCGCCGTATAACCGCCGGTCCCGACAGCCGTACGACGCCATATTCTTATGTCGAAGAAATCCATTCATCGATTTAAAAATTCCCGTGAAACCAGTTTTTCATGCGCTCCCACATACTCCCTGTATTTTCGAATCTGTTGTGCTGGGCGACAGAGTCGCCAGCGTTACTGCCAAAAAGTAATAACCCGACGCCGGTCGCATATATCGGGTTGCGAACAACATCGACCAATCCGCTGATGTACTGAGGGCTGCCGAGTCGGACTGGCATGTGGAACACCTCTTCCGCAAGGTCGATCGCTCCCTCCATTTTCGACCCGCCCCCCGTCAATACCACGCCGGCAGCGACCATCTCCTCAAAACCGCTCCGTTTCAGCTCGATATGTACGAGGTTGAATAATTCTTCGTACCTGGGTTCAACGACCTCAGCCAGTGTTTGCCGGACAAGTCGACGAGGCGGGCGGTCGCCCACGCTTGGCACCTCGATGGTCTCGTCCGGGTTGGCCAGCTGTGTCAGCGCGCACGCGTACTTTATTTTTATGTCTTCCGCGTGGTGGGTCGGGGTTCGCAGGGCCACGGCGATGTCGTTCGTCACCTGGTCGCCCGCAATCGGAATCACCGCGGAGTGATGGATCGCGCCATTTACAAAGATCGCGATATCGGTTGTTCCGCCGCCGATGTCGCACAGACAAACGCCAAGATCCTTTTCATCTTCAGTGAGGACCGCGTACGACGATGCCAGTTGCTGCAGGATGACATCATCGACTTCGAGGCCGCAGCGCCTGACGCACTTCACGATGTTCTGAGCCGCGCTGACCGCGCCGGTAACCATATGTACACGGGATTCGAGTCTGACGCCGGACATTCCAATCGGCTCCCGAATCCCTTCTTGTCCGTCAATAATAAATTCCTGGGGGAGAATATGGAGGATCTTCTGGTCGGCTGGAATAGCCACCGCCCGTGCTGCATCGATGACCCGTTCGACATCGCCCGGGTTTACTTCGCTATCGCGTATCGCAACGATGCCGTGTGAATTGAGGCTGCGGATATGACTGCCGGCGATACCCGCATAAACTGAATGGATCTCACAACCGGCCATGAGCTCGGCTTCTTCGACAGCACGCTGTATCGACTGCACCGTGGACTCGATATTGACGACAACGCCCTTTTTGAGCCCGCGCGAAGCATGAGAACCAATACCGACGACTTCAAGTTCTCCCTCGAGCGACACCTCACCGACGATGGCGACGACCTTTGATGTGCCGATGTCGAGCGCGACGATCAGATTCTTGTCCGGCTTTCTTACCATGCGACGCAACCCCGACTCATCTCGCGCTGTTTTAACTTCTTGTACTTATCCATTATTTTCATCTCGCGATTTTTCTTTTATCGCGAACCCGTTCGTGTAACGGAGATCCACGAGCGCGACATGCTCCCAATTCGCTTTCAAAACCTGGTCGAATGCACGGCTGAACCGGAACAGACGGGCGTCCAGTGCGTCGCGTCCAATTACTATCCTGGCACCGTCTTCAATGGTGATAGTCCACGCGCGCCGCGCGGAGAGCGAAATGCCGGAGACCCGTAAGCCTATTGCCGACAATTGCCGGGAGATCTCGACATGCCGGCGCAACAACTCTGGTTCTGTTCCGATAGGACCATCGAGTTGAACGAGTGCCCGTGGCCCCTCGGTTTCAGGGACAAATATGTCGGCATGTTCGTTGAGCAGAGCGTACTCGCCCCAGCGCGCGACAGCCTGCTGTTCGGTGATGCTGACCCGGATCGTGTCCGGCCACTCGCGACGTACCGAGGCATCGAATATCCATGGCTCATCGAGTATCCGGCGGCGAACGTCGCGGACGTCGACACCGAAAAATCCGCCGACGACTGCGTTCGAGACGACGCGCTCAACATGTTCTACGGTCAGGTGTTGAAACTCTCCTTCGACCGCGATTTTTCGCACCGGAAATGCGGCAGGATCAAGCAATTGTTGGGTAAGAAACCCGCCATAGGCGAACATGAGGAAACCGAGCACACCGACGATGATCAACAGTGGATCACGTCCCCTGGCTTCTTCTTCCGTCGCCTTGCGCAATGCCTGGGCGCCGGTTTTCGCTTTGCGTTTAATCATCTTTCGTCCATGCTCGTTGCGAGTATCCTCACGACGAGCTCCTCGAAGTCAATTCCCGCTGCTGCGGCACCCATGGGTACCAGCGAATGGTCCGTCATTCCCGGGACCGTATTCAATTCGATCAGCCAGGGCCTGGCGTCATCGTCCATCATGAAATCAACCCGTCCCCAGCCGGAAGCGCCGAGCGCATCAAACGCCTCGAGACAAAGTTCCGTACAACGTTCGATCGCGGAATCGATCAATCCGCAAGGGCAAAGGTATCGCGTCGTGTCGGCGACGTACTTGGCCTCGTAATCATAGAATGCGTGCGGCGTTTCCAGCTTGATGATTGGAAGCGGTTTACCATCGACGATACCCATCGTGTATTCACCACCGCGGATCCACTGCTCGATCAGAATAACGTCGTCAAACTCGAACGCGTGCTCAATAGCCGATTCCAGCTCGGCGCGCTCGCTCACGAGCGAGACACCGAGGCTCGAACCCTCGTTTGCCGGTTTCACAATCACCGGCAGAACCGGGTTGTCGAACGCCCCACCAATAACAGCGCCGCGTTTTGCTATCTGAAAATCAGGCGTTGCCAGACCCATGCTGAGCCAGACCTGCTTGGAGCGGGCCTTGTCCATCGATAATGCGCAGCCCAGTACACCGCTGCCGGTGTACGGGAGATCGAGGAGCTGCAACAGCCCCTGAACGGTTCCGTCCTCGCCGCCACGACCGTGCAGCGCGATGAACACCCGGTCGGGATCATGCTCGTTGATCGCACCGAGGAGATCGGAATCCCATACCAGGGGCCGCGCGTCAACGCCGGCCCGAATAAGCGCATCGACGACGGATTGACCGCTTTTGAGGGAAATGTCGCGTTCGGCGGAGTGGCCACCCATGAGTACGGCGACGCGCCCGGCACGCGCGATAACTTCACTGAGTTCGCGGTGGTTTTCTGCCATTACCGCGCCCCCCCGGATTCGTACCGCGCAATACGTTGCCCGACGATTCTCACTTCGGTTTCAAGGTCGATGCCAAATTTTTCCGCGATCGTGCTCCGCACCTCCCCAATGAGCTGCTCTATATCGGCCGCGCTTGCCGATTCGTCGTTGATAATGAAATTGGCGTGTTTTCCGGACACGTGACAACCGCCGCAACGCATGCCTTTCAACCCGGCAGCCTCGATCAGCCGGCCGGCGAAATCTCCCGGCGGGTTCTTGAATACTGAACCACAGCTCGCCTGTCCGGTCGGTTGCGATGCGTTGCGTAAACCGAGAAGTGCCCTGACGTCATCTTCGTCCCGTGCTGCATTCGTCTCGAGCTGTAACACGGCACTGAGGAACCAGTGATTCGGCGGGAGACTAACCGACCGATAGCCGGTCGAAAACTCGGCGTGATCGTGGTGCTGCCGGTTGCCTTCCCGGTCCAGCAACTCGACCGATTCGACGAGCATCCAGATTTCACGGTCGAACGCGCCGGCATTCATGGCCAGAGCCCCGCCGATCGTCCCGGGGATTCCGCCGAGGAAACTCGCGCCGCCGAGTGACCGCTTGAACGCTTCCTTCGCGACCTTCGCGCAGGGCGTGCCGGCTTCGACGTACAACCGGGCACCGTCGAGCCAGGACAATGCATTCATCGTGCGCGTGGTCGAGATCACGGTACCGGCTACGCCGCCGTCGCGCACCAGCAGATTACTGCCGAGACCGATCCAGGTCAGTGTTTCTTCCGATTCGATTTGTCCGAGGTACTCCACGAGGTCATCAATATCGGCTGGCTCGAAAAATCGCTCCGCGTTGCCGCCCGTTCGCCACGAACAATGACGTGCCATGGGTTCATCGGCAATTAACCTGCCTCTGACTTTAATGCTGTCCAGTTTGGCGGTCATCAGATCAATGCTCCGACCGCGTTTTGCCGGCAGGGGCATCTGTCATTGTGCCGAGCCGTTCCGCGACCCGACCGATGCTCCCGGCGCCGAGCAACAAAACGACATCGTCGTTTTGCGCCACGTCGGCGAGGATGTCCGGAAGGCTGTCGGGATCGGACACGAACAACGGGTCGACCTTGCCGCGCAAACGCACGGCACGGCATAACGCACGTCCGTCCGCGCCCGGGATCGGATCCTCGCCGGCGGCGTGCACCTCCAGAACGAGCAGTTGGTCGACGGCGTGCAGGACTTCGACGAAATCCTCGAACAGGTCTCGGGTGCGCGTATAACGGTGAGGCTGAAACGCGACGAGCAGGCGTCTGCCGGGCCAACTGTCCCTGACCGCCTTCAGCGTCACACGCACTTCGCTCGGATGGTGCGCGTAATCGTCGATCAGGGTGACCCTCGCGTCGCCGAAATGCATATCGCCGAGCGCCTGGCAGCGCCGGCCGATGCCCTGGAAGGAACCCAGGGCGCCGGACATGGCTTGGGCCGGAATGCGTAATTCCGCAGCTACCGCGATCGCCGCGAGCGCGTTCAGCATATTGTGTTCGCCTGGCATATTGAGGCTGATCTCCAGCGTCTCCGAGGAGTGACTTTGGGCAACCCTGAATGTCGAAACCGGACCAATTTGTGCGAAGTCGTATCCGCGCACGTCGGCTTCCGGATCCGTACCGTACGTCACGACTCGTGTGTGCAGTTCCGGCAATAGTGCGCGGACGTTGTCGTCATCGATACAAACGACCGCAACACCGTAGAACGGGAGTCGTCGGAAGAACTCAACGAAGCTGTTTTTCAATTTGTTGAAATCGCCTTCGTAAGTCTCCATGTGGTCGGCATCGATATTTGTCAGCACCGCGATGAGCGGGTTCAGTAGCAGGAACGACGCATCGCTTTCGTCAGCTTCGGCGACGAGGAAATCTCCCGTGCCGAGCCGGGCGTGCGAGTTGACCGCATGAACGAGGCCTCCGATGATGAAAGTCGGATCCATGCCCGCCTCTGCAAGCACACCGGCGATCAGGCTCGTCGTCGTCGTCTTGCCATGGGTACCGGCGACGGCGATACCGCGACGAAAGCGCATCAGTTCCGCCAGCATTTCCGCTCGTGGGACCGTTGGTATCCGCTGCTCCCGCGCCGCGACCAGTTCCGGGTTGTCTTCCGGAATGGCCGAGGAATAGACCACGACATCGGCGCCGTCGACGTTGGCGGCGTCATGTCGGGCAGATATCTCGACGCCGAGCGAAGCGAGGTGCTTCGTCATACGATTCGCGCTCCGATCCGAGCCCGACACGCGGTAATCGAGATTCTGCAAGACCTCCGCGATGCCGCTCATACCGGCGCCCCCGATGCCGATAAAATGGATGCGTCGTACATGTTGCATGGGAGCGTCACCGGATTCATACATGCAACAACTCCTCGCAGCGGTCGGCCACCGCCTCAGCGGCGCCCGGCATCGCAAGCGAGCGAGCCTTTTCTGCCAGCGCCACCACGCGCGCGCGGTCGCGATTCACCTGTGCAATCGCATCGTTGAGCCGCATCTCGAAGTCCGGCCCTTCGGCGACAATAAGAGCGGCTCCGCCGTCGACGAGATAGCGCGCATTCGCCGATTGATGGTCGTCGACTGCATACGGAAACGGAACCAGTATCGACCCGAGTCCGGCCGCAGCGAGTTCGGACACCGTCAGTGCGCCGGAACGGCAAACAACAATACTCGCCCAGGCGTATGCCGCCGCCATATCCTCAATAAACTCGCTGACCCGCACTGACCCGGCGGCATCCCCGTAGGCGGCCTCGGTGGTCCGGCTGTTGCCCTGGCCACACTGGTGCCAGATGCTGAGCGCGGTGCTATTGAGTTGAGTAATCGCGACCGGAACCGACTCATTGAGTGCACGTGCGCCGCGGCTTCCACCAACGACGAGGATACGCAGCGGATCGCTACCGAGACTACGTTCTGCGGGCGCCGGTAGATCGGCTATTTGCCTGCGAACCGGATTGCCGACCGCCACAGCCCTGCGTGCCGGAGGAAAAGATCCGGGGAATGCCTCGAACAGCGTCGTCGCCAATCTGCTGAGGAGTTTATTGGTAAGCCCGGGCAAGGCATTTTGCTCGTGAACGATCAGCGGGCGGCGGCATAACCAGGCGGCAAGGCCGCCGGGCCCGCTGGCAAAACCACCCATGCCCAACACCACGCGGGGACGGATCCTGATCATTGTAATGAGCGATTGAACGAGAGCGTAAGCGAGTGCGAATGGTGCGAATACCCAGCGCAGTGCGCCGCGGCCGCGTAATCCCGAAACGGCGATCGTGACGAGCCGGATTCCGGCATTGGGCACAATATGCGTTTCCATGCCTTGCCGTGACCCGAGCCACACGGTTGCGATGTCGCGCTCGCGTAACAGATCCGCAACGGCGAGAGCGGGATAAATATGCCCGCCGGTTCCGCCTGCGACGATCAGTACCGTGTTATTGAGCTTATTCATTGGCGCTCAGCCCACGGCGTTTTCCGTTGCGTGATTCCCTGGCCACGCGCAGCACGAGCGCGAGCATGATGCACACGATGACAAGACTGTTGCTGCCGTAGCTGATCAACGGGAGAGTCAATCCTTTCGTAGGTAACAACCCCATGTTGACCCCGATGTTTATGAACGCCTCGATACCGATAATCAGGCCGATGCCGTATGAAAGATACGCGGCGAAGTCGAGACCGCGCTGCTGTGCCAGCGCGCCAATGTAGAAAATGCGCCATACGAGAAAAGCGAACAGTGCGATAACGCATAACGTACCCACCATACCGAGCTCTTCGGCAAGTACGGCGAAGACGAAGTCGGTATGCACCTCGGGCAAATAGAACAGTTTCTGAATACTGTTGCCGAGACCCACCCCGAACCATTCTCCACGTCCGAACGCAATGAGCGCTTGTGTCAGCTGGAAGCCGGTGTTGTACGGATCGGACCAGGGGTCCATAAACGTCATGAGCCGCTGCATGCGATAAGGCGCGAGCACGGCCAGTGACGCAAGCATTGCCAGCGCGACAAGACCCCACGAACAAAATCTGACGAGCGGCACGCGACCCAAAAACAGCATCCCGAGGCCGGTCGCAAAAATCACCGTGGCGGCACCGAAATCCGGTTCAAGCAACAACAATGCGGCAATCACGGTCAGCACGCCGACGGGCTTGATGAACCCGACAAACTCCGTTTGCACGTGGGCCTGGTGGCGAACGAGATAGGAAGAGATATACACGATCATCGCAAGCTTCATCGGTTCCGATGCCTGCACGGAAATCGGTCCGAGCTGGATCCAGCGGATACTCCCATTAACCTCCCGCCCGATCCCGGGTATGAGGATTAACGCAAGAAACCCGATTCCCGCGAACAAGAGGAGCGTACTTCCCCGATCCAGCACGGACAGAGGCATATGGAACGCAACGAAACCCAACCCGGTTCCGATCAGCAACGCAGCAAACTGACGCCAGAAAAAATACAGTTCCACGTAGCCGTTTTTGTCCGCCATCGGGACCGATGCGGACGCGACCATGACGAGTCCGATACCCAGCAGGACGGCGGACACACCCACGAGCCAGACATCGTAGTCGCTGTCGTCATGCCAGCTGCGGCGTTCGCTTTGGGAATGAGCCACTGCCTGGCTCATCTGCCAAGCACCCCTGACACCGCGGCCGTAAAGGCATCACCGCGCACTGAAAAATTATCGAACATGTCAAAACTCGCACAGGCCGGCGAGAACAACACGGCGTCTCCCTCAAGGGCGAGCGCGTGCGCGCACGTCACCGCCGCGGGCAAATCGACGGCGAACTGAACAGATACCGAATGCTCCAGCGCGGCGCCGAGCAGGCCGGCGTCTTCGCCGAAAAGCACGACGTGATGGACGTGGCCGGCGAGCGCGTCGGCAAGCGGTGCGAAATCTGCACCCTTGCCCTGTCCCCCGGCGATCAATACACCTGAACGTCCTGAGAATACGCTGGCAATAGCGGTACAGGTGGCACCGACATTCGTGCCTTTCGAATCGTTAATCCATTCGATGGTGCGGTCACACGCGACAGATTCACAGCGATGTGGCAACCCGGAAAATCGGGCCAGCCCAGTGCGCTGTGCATCGCGTGCGACCGACATCGAATCTGAAATTGCGATCGCTGCGAGTGCGTTAAGTACATTATGTTTCCCGCGGACCCCGAGTTCGTCCGTTGTCATGATCCGCTCGCCGCCGGCTACGAGCCAATCATTTCCGTCTGCCCGTTCTACCGTGTACGGCGTATTCAGAGTCGTATCAAGTGAAACACCCCGGACCTCCGCTGCAAAACCCGCTTTGGCAAGTGTCAGATCGTCCACGTTTACGACGACGGTCTCTGCCCGATCCGCAACACGAAGCTTTGCCGCCAGGTAATCAGCGAATGAAGCATAGCGATCCATGTGATCGGACGACACATTGAGAATGCACGCGACGGTCGGCGCGAAAGTCTGTATTGATTCGAGTTGAAAACTCGACAATTCGAGCACGTAGCAATCCGGCGGGCTGTCCGCCAACAGGTCGAGCGCGGGCGTCCCGATGTTACCGCCCGTGCGAACGTCGAGGCCCGCGCTCGCGAGGATCCGGGAAACCATCGTAACGACGGTGCTTTTGCCGTTCGAGCCGGTCACTGCGAGGATCGGCGCGGCGGCATAACGGGAGAACAGTTCAACGTCGCCAATGACGCTGACTCCGCGTGCGAGCGCTCCGACCACGACCGGATGTTCGCGCGCCACCCCGGGGCTCAGCAAAATTTCACGACAGAGCCCGATCCGATCCGGTGCTCTGACCCCCGTTTCAATCGTCACGCCGGGAAATGTGTCGACACAACGCGACAGCCCGGAGGGCTCGTCCCGCGTATCGATCATCGCAAAATCCATACCGCGCGCCGCAAGGAAACGGGCACACGAAAAACCGGTCTCACCGAGACCGAAGATTATCGTGGGCGCCGTGACCGGTACGGAACTCACCGTTTCTTCCTGATAATGACTGAGCGTCTGCATCCGTTCACCGAATCTTCAGGGTCGCGAGCGCGACGAGCACGAGGATGACCGTAATGATCCAGAATCGAACAATCACCCGCGGTTCCGGCCACCCTTTCAGCTCGAAATGATGGTGCAGCGGCGCCATGCGGAAAATTCTGCGCCCGGTCAATTTAAAGGACACGACCTGGAGGATGACGGATGCGGTTTCGACCACGAATACGCCACCCATGATGACGAGGGCGAGCTCCTGGCGAACCATCACCGCGACGATCCCGAGCGCGGCACCAAGTGCCAGCGCGCCGATATCGCCCATGAACACCTGCGCGGGATAGGTGTTGAACCAGAGAAAGCCAAGTCCGGCCCCGACGATCGATCCGCAGAACACGCAAACTTCACCAACGCCAGCGATATACGGAACGCCGAGATAGCTCGAGAAATTGACGTGACCCGTGACGTAGGCGAACACGATCAGTGCGGCCGCAACCATGACAGCTGGGAGGATCGCGAGGCCGTCGAGTCCATCAGTCAAATTGACGGCATTGCTCGTACCGACGATAACGAAGTACGTCAGTACAACGTAAAACCAGCCGAGATTGATCGACACGCTTTTGAAAAACGGAACGATCAACGATGTCTCCGCGGGCGTTTGCGCTGTAAAATAAAGCACCAGCGCGGCGATGAGAGCGGCGGCCGACTGCCAGGTGTATTTGCGGGCCGCGGTCAGCCCTTTCGAATTTCCCTGGGTCAGTTTCAGGTAATCGTCGACCCAGCCGATGGCGCCGAAAACAGCCGTCGTTATCAGTACGACCCACACGAACCGGTTACCGAGATCGCTCCACAACAAGGTGCTTGCCGCGATCGATACGAGGATCAGCAACCCTCCCATCGTTGGTGTTCCGGCCTTGGATAAATGACTTTCCGGTCCGTCACTGCGAACGTTTTGCCCTATCTGCAAATGACTCAATCGACGGATCACGAGCGGGCCAACCAGCAACGCGATAAACAACGCCGTGAGCACGCCCAGTATGGTGCGCAAGGTGATGTACTGGAATACGTTGAAGCCCGTGTGAAAGCTCGTCAGGTATTCGGCGAGATACATCAACATGAGTGGTGTGCTCCGGCAAGCGCCTGTGATACCCGTTCCATACGCATGAACCGGGAGCCCTTGACGAGCACCGTGACCTGCCCGTGAAGCGCGGCGACCAGGGCCTCGTTCAGGGCATCGATATCGTCGAATTCAAAGGCGTCGCCTCCGAATCCCCGGCCCGCCGCTGCCGCAAGAGGACCGAGCGTGTATAGCCGATCGATACCCAGCGTCCGCGCTTCGCGGCCGAGCCGTTCGTGGATCGACTCCGCGTCACTGCCGAGTTCTCCCATGTCACCGAGGACCACCCACTTTTCACCTTGTGTCGCCGCAAGTACATTGAGGGCGGCCTGCAATGAAGCCGGGTTGGCGTTATAAGTGTCATCAATAATGCGCGAACCGCCGAGCCCGTCGAGGACGCCGAGACGACCGGCGACATGGTGCGTGCTCTCGAGTCCGGCTTTAATCGTCTCAACCGGAATTCCGAGCGCGCTCGCAGCGGCGGCGGCGGCGAGCGCGTTGGCAACGTTGTGGCGACCGTCGAGTGCCAGGTTGATGTCGATCAGAGAGCCATTGATGGTCAGGATGAATTGCATACCGCCGCCGAGTCCGCGAGCAGCTACCTCGCGTGCGCCGACGTCAATCGCCTCACCGAAGCCAAAGCGCACAATCCTCCGACGGCCCGCCACCCCCGTCCAATAAGCCGCAAACTCGTCATCCGCGTTAATGACCGCGATTCCGTCCGGGCCGAGTCCCGCGTAGATTTCCCCCTTTGCCGCCGCCACCTGCTCGATCGAACCAAACCCTTCGAGATGCGCCGGTGCGCATAGCGTAATCACGGCGACATCCGGTTCCGCGATTTCGGCCAGCGCGGCAATTTCGCCGGCATGGTTCGCACCCATTTCGACGACGACGTGATCGTGTTTCGGTCCGAGATGAAACAGCGTCAGGGGCACGCCGATATCGTTATTCAAATTACCTTTTGTCGCGAGCACGGCGCCGTCGGTGCCGAGTATCGCGGCGACCATTTGTTTCACCGTAGTTTTGCCGTTGCTGCCGGTGATACCGACGACAGGAACGGGGAATCGCCGTCGCCACTCCCGCGCCAACCGACCGAGCGCGCGCCTCGTATCATCGACCACGAGTAGCGGCAGCCCGGCATCGATCGGGCGCTCGACGATCGCAGCGACAGCTCCTGCATTCGCTGCGGCGGCGCAATGCTCGTGGCCGTCAAAATTAGGCCCCTTTATTGCGCAGAAAAGCTCACCTGCGGACAACGTACGGCTGTCGGTTGAGACGCCGGCGAACTCCACGCTGTTTCCGGAAACCGTTGCTCCGATCGCTCGTTTTGCCTCTGCGATGGACATCGAAATCACGGGTGCCGCCTCCGCAACGCCTCGAGCGCCACCTCGGCATCGGAAAAAGATTCACGCTGTTTCCCGATTTCCTGAAACGTTTCATGCCCTTTGCCCGCTATCAATACCGTATCGTCGGTCCCGACCGATTCGATCGCCGTGGCGATCGCGGCGCGACGGTCTTCAATGGCCCGCGCGGCAGCAGGCGAACGCATACCGGTCAGGATTTGATCGATGATCTGCGCCGGGCGTTCCGTACGCGGATTGTCGTTCGTAATAACGACCTCGTCTGATCCGTCCTGCGCGACGCGCCCCATCGGCTCACGTTTCGTCCGGTCGCGATCGCCGCCGCAACCAAAGACACAGACCAGCCGTCCCCGCGTCACCGCTCGTAATGCGGCCAGCGCCTGTTCGAGGCTGTCGGGCGTGTGCGCATAGTCCACCACGACTAACGGTTCATCGTCGTCTCCCGCGGAGACGCGCTGCATCCGCCCGGCGACGCCGGTGACCCGCGACAGCGCTGCGGCCGCCTCCACGGCGGGTACGCCGATGGCCATAAGCGCTGCCAGTGCACTTTGCAGGTTCTCGAAGTTAAAGACGCCGAGGAGCGATGTTTCCAGGTCGACATCTCCGTCCGGCGTTGAGAAACTCAGCCGCGTTCGAGACCCGTGCTGTTTTTGATCGACGAGTCTGAAGTCGGCTTTCGTCCGCGCATCGACGCTACAGGTCGAGTAGCGTATCGCCGGGTTCGCTGCGGCGACAATTTCGCGACCGCACGCATCATCTATATTGACAACCGCATGACGCAGACCGGGGTAGCGGAACAACGATTTTTTCGTCGCCGCATAATCATCCACAGACCCGTGAAAATCGAGGTGATCGTGGCCAAGATTCGTAAACACCGCGACATCGATTGCCGTGCCCGTCGCACGCTGTTGGGCAATACCGTGCGAAGATAATTCAATCGCGGCCGCAGTGCCGCCCTGGGCCAGTACTTCGGCAAAGAATGCTTGCAACGTGACCGGGTCGGGCGTCGTATTGACGGTCGGCCTGAGCGAACCGTACAGCCCGTAACCTAACGTTCCGGCATACCCGGAGGCGCCGCGTAACGCTTGCAGCGCCTCGGCGATAAGGCACGCAACCGTCGTTTTACCGTTTGTACCTGTCACCGCGATGACGTCAAGTTCGTGTGACGGGAATCCATAGAAACGACTCGCGATCGAACCGACGGCTTGTGCCAACCGGGGTACCCGGGCAATCGGGACCATAGCGTGAAGAACAGGATCGTCGGCGTCGACAACAACCGCAGCCGCACGCGCCCGCACAGCGTCGTGAATAAATTCGGCCCCGTGCGCGGACGCGCCCCGCATGGCGATGAAAACATCGCCCGGGCGGATATGACGGCTGTCGAGCGACATGCCGGTAATCTCCGGGTCATTGCCAGAATCAACCGGAGCAAAACCGTCGAGCAGCATGCCAAGAGAGAGGCCTTCGGCCGCTGTAGCGGGCATCATTGCACGGCCTCCGCAACCGGGTCGGCGGCAACATGCGTTGCGATGCGGTAGCGCACTGCTTCGGTTTGATCCGCTTCAGCCGGTGTCAGCCCGAGGACCCGCGCCGCTTCGGCAAGGACCCGGGAGAATATTGGTGCCGCAACGCGTCCGCCGAAGTGCTCGCCGCTTTGCGGTTCGTCAATGACCACGACGGCCACGAGTTCGGGTTTTCCTGCCGGCAGCATCCCGGCGAACAGCGACAGATACCGATCCTCGGCATAGCCGCGTGCGGTCGCCTTGTGCACCGTACCGGTTTTACCCGCAACCGGATAGCCGTCGATCGCGGCGGCCCGGCCTGTACCCTCTGTGGTCACCCGCAGAAGCATTTTCCGGACCTCCCGCGCGGTATCGATCGCCATGACCCGGTAACCCGGCACCGAACCCTCAACCCGGGTGATCGACAAGGGGCGCAGGATGCCGTCAGCGGCCAGTACCGAGTAAGCCCTCGCGAGTTGCAGAACATTGACGGATAACCCGTAGCCGAACGCCAGCGTTGCGCGTTCGATGTCGCGCCAGTTGCGGGGGTCACTCAGGCGCCCCGTGGATTCGCCCGGTAAACCGACCCCGCTGCTGGTGCCGAAACCGACCCCGTTCAACGTGCGCCACAAGAATTCGGGCTCCAACGACAGCGCCATTTTGCTTGCGCCAACATTGCTCGACTTGGCGATAACGCCGGAGACATCGAGCGCGCCGAAATTGCGCACGTCGGTGACGAGGTGGCGTCCTACCTTGAACGATCCCGGCGCCGTCTCGATTGGCGTATCCGGTTCGTACTGCCCCGACTCGAGCGCCGCAGCGACGGTGATCGGTTTGATCGTCGAACCCGGCTCAAACACATCAGTCACTGCGCGGTTGCGATAATGCTCGCCTTTTAACTCACCGCGATTGTTTGGGTTGAACGACGGCTGATTGACCAGTGCGAGTATTTCACCGGTGTGCGGTTCGATGACAACCATCGAACCGGCTTCTGCGTTGTGGGCCTGGACGGCGGCTTTCAATTCACGGTAGGCGATGTACTGAATGCGTTTGTCGATACTGAGCGCAAGATGCCGGCCCGGTTGCGTTGGTTCGAGTTGCTCGACGTGCTCGATGATTCGACCAAGACGGTCTTTGATTACTTTGCGCGACCCGGGTTTTCCTTTTAGCGTTCCATCAAACGCGAGTTCGACGCCCTCCTGCCCCGCATCGTCAACATTCGTGAACCCAAGCGTATGCGCCGTGACTTCTGCAGCGGGGTAGTAGCGCCGTTGTTCCTCGACGAGGCCCACACCACCGAAATCCGCCGCCTTGAGCGATTCTGCAATACCGGGACTGACGTGGCGCTTCAGATAGACAAATTCGCGGCTCAGTCGGGGCAGAATAAGTGTTTCGAGATGATCGGATGTCGTACCTATCAGCTCCGCCAGGCGTTGCCATTCGTTACGGTGTTGCACCATCACGCGTGGTTGGCCCCACACTGAACTGACCGGTGTGCTGATAGCGAGCGGCTCGCCGTTGCGGTCGGTAATCATGCCCCGATGCGCTGTCGTCTCAACGACGCGCAGGTAACGTGCGTCTCCGTGGTCCTGCAGAAACTCCCGGTTCGTTAACTGGAGATCCATCGCCCGCCACGCGAGCACGCCGGCGAGCAGACCGAATACGGTCAATACCAGTTTGCGGCGAAAATCCGCGGCGGGGCTTCCAGGTCGCGTCGTCATGATCGCACCCGGTATATTTCTGCCAGTTCAGGTAACGTCATATCAAGTTTATTGCGGGCGATATCCTCGATCCGGCCGTGCGTTCCCCAGGTGCCCTGTTCCAGCAACAGTTGTCCCCATTCGCGGTCGAGCTCGTTCTGCTCGGCGCGCAATTCCTGCAGCGTCGAAAACAGCTTCCGCGTTTCGTGTCGCTGCATCACAATCTCGAGCGCGGTCGCGACGACAACACAACACAAACCCATGACAATAATTCGCCGAGTCATTGCACCCGCTCCAGAACCCGCAACCGGGCACTTCGAGCCCTCGGATTGCGCTCGACTTCCTCGGCCCCGGGTCGGACAGGCTTTTTCGTCACCACGCGAAACCTCGCGGAAGGCTCGCCGACATCGAACCCGTCGGGTTGCCGACCGGCGTCGCGAAACCGCCGCTTCACGATTCGATCCTCCAGTGAGTGAAAGGCGATCACGACGACGCGGCCTCCGATCGCGATGTTGCCAATAGCCGCTTCAAGTGCGCTACGCAACTCGTCGAGTTCGCCGTTAACCTGCAACCGGATCGCCTGAAACGTGCGCGTCGCCGGGTGGATCCGCCCCTTGGACGGCGGCACCGCCGCGCGAATGACGTCAACGAGATCGAGCGTCGTCTCGATCGGTTGCTGGCGCCGCCGTTCGACAATTTTGCGGGCGATGCGCCGGCCAAAGCGTTCCTCACCGAGCTCCCAGAAACACTCGCGCAGTTCCTGCTCACTTGCACCCGCCAACCATTCGGCGGCGGAGACTCCCGTCGTCGGATCCATGCGCATATCGAGGGGGCCGGCCGCGCGGAAGCTGAAGCCGCGATCGGCGTCGTCAAGTTGAGGCGAGGACACTCCAAGATCCATGAGTATTCCGTCCGCTTGCTCCCGCAGTTGCCGCGCTTGTAGCACTTCTCCCAAGCTCGAAAAGCGCGCGTGTACCAGCTCCAGTCTTGCGTCGTTCAGGGTCTTACGCCCCGATTCGATCGCACCCGGATCCCGATCGATCGCGATTACGCGACCGTCATTGCCCAATGCGTCTAAAATCCGCCGCGTATGTCCACCGCGGCCGAACGTACAATCAATAAACAGGCCGCCCGTTCCGGGTCGGAGATACTCAATCGCTTCATCGGGCAGAACGGACTCATGCACCTGAACGGACAATCGTCACAGCGCGAGGCTACCGAGCACACCACCGCCCGCGCCATCACGTTCGTTGACGCCCTGCAGCCACTCGTCGCGTTGTCCGTTCCAGACCTCTTCGTCCCAAATCTCGAACTTGTTGCCCTGCCCCATAAAAGCGACACGCTTGTCGAGCAGCGCGAAGCGACGTAATTCGTTCGGGAGTAGTACGCGGCCCTGGCCATCGAGCGCACAGTCAGTCGCATACCCGCGCATGATCTGCTTCGTGCGCCGGGCTTCGCGATCAAAATCAGACAGCGCCTGCAGCTTGTCCTCGATCAACTCCCATTCGGAGGCGGGATACAGCCACAAACATCGATCCCAGGGATTCAGGGTCAACACGAGGGCACCGCTGTCGACAAGAGACAGCTGGTCGCGATGACGCGCCGGAATGGCCAGCCGCCCCTTCGCGTCGATGCTGATCGTCGTGAACCCTTTGAACATTGCCTCGGCGGGATCGCGTGTCGGATGCTGCCGTCATACCGCTCACGCGGCGTCCGGCAGTTCCGATATTCACTGATGATCCACTATTCCCCACTTCTCCCCACGCGCGAACTATACGTAGCGGAACGGAAATCTGTCAAGGAACAACGGTCGAAAATTGAGGCAAATCTTGCTTATCGAACAATCACTTAGCGCAATGACGTTGGGATGAATTCTAGCTTCCGACACATCCGCTACTATATATCTCCACTAATCAAACTGATAGAACATTCAGTTAAGAAATTACATGAGAATTACACGTAAAATTCGATGGTGAGTCGGCCGGTAAGCCGGGTTCTGTCCTCGACGGAAGCCGAGTGACGGTCATTCATCTGCGACACATGTCACCATATGCCTGTAGCGACCTACCCGGGAGTCCACGCGGACCGCGCTCGCTGCACTGCAGCATACTCCCCTATTTGGTCTTGCTCCAGGTGGGGTTTACCGTGCCGCCGGCGTTAGCCGGCGCGGTGCGCTCTTACCGCACCTTTTCACCCTTACCGGCACACCGCGAGTGACCGTTTCCGATCAACCTGCCGCGTACAGGCGGTCTGTTTTCTGTGGCACTTTCCGTAGGCTCGCGCCCCCCAGGGGTTACCTGGCACCCTGTCCTGCGGAGCCCGGACTTTCCTCTGTCAGTCACACCGAAGCGCTGTGACAGCGACCGCCCAGCCGACTCACCGAAGTAGTGTGGGCCCTGCCGAAGCCGGTTTCAACCCGGTTTTCCGGAATGGCTCAGACGGTACAGTTTATTGCGTGCGACGCCTGATATTTCCGCCGCGGCCTTGATCGCGTCGGCCCGCGACAAATAACCATCGAGCACCGCGATAATATCGAGTGCTCGCCTCTCATCGACCTCGCCGGCGACGCGCTCGGCGCCAGCGACGACGATCACAAATTCGCCCCGCGTAGCGTTCGGGTCGCCGGCCATGGCTGCGGCAACCTCGGCGAGGGACCCGCGGTAGACGGATTCGTGCAGCTTCGTCAGTTCGCGCGCAACCACGGCTTCGCGGTCGCCGCCAAATTCCGCGACCAGGTCTTCTATAGAAGCGAGGATCCGATGGGGAGCCTCATAGAACACAAGCGTCCGCGATTCGCCCACGAGTCCACGCAACTGATGACAACGGGCGCCCGATCGGGCTGGCAGAAAGCCTTCGAACGCGAAACGGTCTGTCGGCAATCCGGCAATCGACAATGCGGCTACCGCTGCGCAGGCGCCCGGGACCGTCCTCACCGGAATATTATCCTCGTGCGCCGCACGAACAAGCCGATATCCGGGATCGGCGATCAACGGCGTACCCGCGTCAGACAGCAATGCAACGGCCAAGCGGTCGTCCCGCAGCTGCCGGATTAGCCTCGGAACCGATTCACGTTCATTGTGATCATGCAGTGACCGGGTCACTGCGTTGATGGCATATCGCTGCATCAACCGTCGCGCGACCCGCGTATCTTCGACCAGCCACAGGTCGGCCTGGTTAAGCACCTGCACCGCACGTGCGCTGATATCTGCGAGGTTACCAATCGGCGTTGCAACGACGTAGAGCGCCGGTCGCTCAATTGACACTGTCTGGGGGTCACTGGATACTTCGATCATGTTTATCCGCGCTCTTTCTTTCGTCCCGCATCTACGGCTGTTACCACTATTGTGCGTGTTAACGCTCGGCGCATGCGGCCCCCAACAAGCCGTTAAGCCTACCGCGCCACCCGCGCCACCGCCGGACGCAGCGGCAATGTCACGGATACGCAGTGGGGACTTCCTCGGCGCAGCCCAGGAATACGCGCGACTGGCTGCGACCGCGACGCCGCAATCAGCGCGCTACAGCGCGCTCGCCGCCATTGCTTACGTCGATGCCGGCGACAGTGACAGTGCTCGCGCCATACTGCAGAGCGAACCGGGTGGTACCTCGGCAATCTATGAACTTGCCAAAGCCTCCGCCGAAGACCTGTCCGGCGGAACCGATGCGGCCGCAGCGGCGCTTGGCAATGCGTCCTACAACAGCCTGACGCCCTACCAGAGGAATGTCTACAAGCGCACAGAAGGCCGGATCGAGCTGGCCCGGGGCAATTTTGGCGCGGCTGCCGCGGCGTTCGTTGCGGCCGACGCCTACCCCCTGCCTGCCGAAGCGCGCGCGGAGTTGCACAAAGATACATGGCTCGCGCTGTCACGCATGGATGACACGGACCTGGCGGCGGGCATGGCGAATGCGCAAGGACGCGAGGCCGGATGGTACGCGCTCGCGATTTCGGCGCGCGCGACCCTGCATGACAGTGCCGCGCTCGCAACATCGGTGGAAAACTGGCGCGCTTCACACCCGGACCACCCGGCGAACGCGAGTCTGATCGAATACCTGTATGAAGTGTCTGAAAGTCTTGCGGCCCAGGCCCGCCACATTGCCCTGCTGTTGCCATTCAGCGGTCACTACGCAAACGCAGCCAATGCGATTAAGGACGGTTTTCTGAGCGCCTGGTACGCGGCGGCAGGGTCATCGGGCCGACCGATCGTGTCCGTGTATAACGCCGATGCAGAAACGATCGTCGCCGTCTACGACACCGCGGTCGCGAACGGCGCCGACTTCATCGTCGGGCCACTCGAGAAACCTGCCGTGGAAGCATTAATGCAGCGGCAGGAATTACCGGTGCGCACGATGGCGCTGAATTCCGGGGCGATTACGGGCACTGCGGCCACCGCGAACGAAACGGGCTTTTTCCAGTTCGGACTCACCCCGGAAAACGAAGCCGCATCTGTCGCCGACAAAGCCTGGTCCGACGGGCACACGCGTGTCGTCGCGATGACGCCACAAACGAACTGGGGACGGAGGGTATCCGGCGCTTTCGCCCAACGCTGGGAAAACCTCGGCGGTACGATCCTGAGCGAAGTTACATTCGGCGGCGAGGACACGACCTACGCCGGCGCCGTCAAACAGGCACTCAACATCGATCTCAGTGAAGCGAGAGCGGCAGAACTCAGGCGCGCGCTCGGGCGCACGATACATTTCGAACCGCGCCGACGCGCAGACGTCGATGCCATCGTCCTCGCCGGATTTCCTGTCAGTGCGCGACAGCTATTACCGCAGTTCCGCTATTTTCGCGCGGAATCGGTGCCAATGTACGCGACGTCACATGCATACTCGGGCCGCAACAATCCCGGCCTCGACCAGGATCTGGATGGCCTCAGATTCGGCGACATGCCGTGGCTGTTCGGTACGTCCGATTCCGCAAACCGCGACATGTTCAGGCGAAACTGGCCGGACACCGCGGCCGGATCGGGGCGCCTGTTTGCGTTCGGGCTCGACGCGTATCGGATACTCCCCTACCTGTTCCGCATGCGCCACCAACCGGGCTTGAGAATACCGGGCAGTACGGGCGTACTGCATATGGACAGCAAGGGTCACGTCGTGCGCGACCTGGCCTGGGCTCAGTTCGCATCCGGTATTCCCGTACCGCTGAGGGAATGAGCGCAGGTGACGCGCTGAAACGGATCTTGCCCGGAACGATCGGGGCGAGATTCGAGAAGTCCGCCGAATCATTCCTTCGCGCTCAGGGCATCGAACCGCTACAGCGTAACTATCGCTGCCGGGCCGGTGAGATCGATCTGATCATGATCGACGGGGATACGATAGTCTTTGTTGAAGTCAGATATCGGGCGAGCACAAACTTCGGCGACCCGCTTGAGACAATTACCCGAGCTAAACAACGGAAGATTGCCCGCGCCGCGTCGGATTTCCTCGCGCGCGAACCGCGCTACCGGAATCATCCGTGCCGGTTCGACGCCATCGGCATTACCGGTGCCGGGCGCAATGTTGAATACAATTGGATCAAAGACGCGTTTTCAACATAATAGCGCACACCATTACATTCACGCTGTAGATGACTCGAATTGGCTCAAGTGGATCCGCTGCTAAGAATTAAACATATCTTTGACGAGAGTATCGCGGTCAAGGCGCAAGCGCGTGAGGCTATTTCGGCCGACATCGCCAGCGCAGCCGATATGCTGCTGGCCTGTCTCATGGCAAACGGGAAAATCATGACGTGCGGAAACGGCGGCTCAGCGGCCGATGCTCAACATTTTTCGTCCGAAATGCTGAATCGCTTCGAACGGGAACGCCCAGGTCTCGCCGCATTCGCGTTGACAACCGATCCCTCAACTATTACCTCGATCGCAAACGATTACCAGTTCGCCGACATTTTCGCGAAACAGATCCGGGCGCTGGGGCGACCCGGCGATGTTGTGCTTGCGTTCACCACGAGCGGCGGTTCGGCGAATATTGTGAACGCCATTGACGCATCGCACGAACAGGACTCACGGGTAATACTCGTCAGCGGACGCGACGGTGGCGAAGCCGCGAGAAATCTCACTGAGAATGACATCGAAATAAGAGTTCCGGCTCGCTCGACGGCTCGGATACAGGAAGTACACCTCATGATCGTGCATTGCCTGTGTGATCTTGTTGACGAACACTTACTCGGGAGCGCATTTTGAACAAGCCTCATCAACGATACTCGTGCACGTTGCTGCTGCTGGCGATTACCTGTGTCGGCACCGTGATGCTCGGCAGCGGATGCGCCGGAGTCGTCGTCGGTAGCGCGGCAACGAGCGCGGTGGTTGCGAGCGACGAACGTACCACGGGCACCGTTGTCGAAGACCAGTCGATAGAGCTGAAGGCGCTCGATCAACTCCGCGCAAACGCGTCGATCAAAACCCAGACCCATGTGAGCGTGACGAGCTATAACCAGATTGTGCTTGTCACCGGCCAGGCGCCTACCGAAGAATTACGCGCCGAAGCAATTCGGATCGTGTCGCAGGTCGAAAAAGTCCGGCATGTTTACGACGAAGTGGAACTCGCAGCGCCAAACTCGCTCGCTACCCGCAGCGCGGACAGCCTGATCACGATCAAAGTAAAGACGAAGCTGTTTACACTCGATGACATCGACGCGACCCGGGTTAAGGTCGTCACCGAAAACGGCGTCGTGTTTCTCATGGGAATATTGCCTAAAGCAGAGGCAGATGCAGCGGCCGAGGCGGCCAGTCTCGTTGGTGGCGTACGAAAAGTCGTGAAACTGTTTGAGTACCGGGGCTGACGACGCGCCGGTCCTATTTTACGACTTTCAAGTGTCCGCCCCGCGGATGGCCCGGCACGGTTGGATCGTCGGGACTGTCGTCGCCCGTTTCCGGCTCGTCGGGTAATACGAGTCCGACTCCGTTCTCACGCGCGTAAATTGCACGAACAGCCGTCGTCGGAACAAAAATCTCGCACGACACGCCTGAGAACCGCGCGCCAAAACTGATGAACTCATCACCCAGCTCGAGATTTACAACGGCGCCGGCCGCGATGTTGAGAATGATTTTATCGTCTTCGATGAACTCGGCGGGAACGACAACGTCGTCGACCGTGGTATCGACAAGCAGATGCGGGGTCAACTGCTGGTCATTCGCCCAGTCGTAGATAGCCCGGATCAGGTAGGGTCTCGTCGATACCATGGTTACTTACCGCCGCGGCGATTTAGCGCACGTTCGGTGGTGCGTCATCGCGCTCCGATGCGATTCAATCAGATAATTCGCGTTCGACCGGAGAGAGACTGGCCTGAAAGCCCTCGCGTGCGAATATCCGTTCGGCATATTTAACAATCGGCTTGGCCTGCGCAGGCAACTTCACGCCATAGAACTGCATACGCCACAACAGCGGAGACAGGCAGCAATCCACCAAAGAGTATTCGTCGGACATGAAATACTCATGCTGGGAAAATATCGGCGCGATCGCCAACAGGTTATCGCGGATAGTCTTGCGTGCATTGGCAGCGGCGATTTCATTCGCGCTCGCAAGATCCTCGACGATACCGTAGAGATCGCGCATGACGCGGTAGCGAAACTGCCGATTGGTTGCCCGCGAAACCGGGTCGACGGGCATGAGCGGCGGATGTGGATAACGTTCGTCCAGATATTCCATCATGATCTGAGCGTCGTACAACACGAGGTCGCGATCGATCAATGTCAGGATCGAGTCGTACGGATTCAAATCGTTGAGATCTTCGGGCCTGTTTTCATCATCGACATAGTTAATGTCTACGTTGATGTCCTTTTCGGCAAGCACAATCCGAACGCCATGACCGATCGGATCGGCCGCGTCAGAATAGAGGGTCATAACAGATCTTCTATTCGCTAATCCGGTCATATCAATGGACATCTTTCCAGTATTCACGCTTCATCAGATAGGCTGCCAGCAGAAAGCCCAGTAAAAATACGATTACCCAAAACCCGATACGGTAACGAACGAGCTTCGCCGGTTCGCCGACGTAGACGAGAAATCCGACAAGGTCACGAGCCGCCCGTTTGTACCCCTCGTCATCGAGCATACCGGGAGAGACCGTTTCCAGATGGTCGATTTCCGACACCTCGGACCCGTCGGGCCTGGTCACGGTGTGATAAACCGGGCGTTTCAGACCCTGCAATTCCCACAACACGTGTGGCATTGCCGTATCCGCGAACACCAGGTTATTAACGCCGGTCGGTTTTTTCTCGTCGATGTAGAAACCCAGCAAAAAATTGTAGAGCCAATCCGCTCCGCGCGAGCGAGCAATCACGGAAAGGTCGGGAGGCGGAGCGCCAAACCACGCTTCCGCATCGTCGGGACGCATCGCAACGGTCATCGTGTCGCCGATTTTATCCGTCGCGAACATCAAATTGCTTTGCACGGCCTCTTCGGTCAGATCGAGATCCTGCGCAATTCGGTTGTAGCGCATGAATGACGCCGAGTGGCAGCTCACACAATAATTGACGAACAACCGCGCGCCACGCTGAAGTGACGTCTTGTTGGCGAGATCGATATTCGCGGGTTCGAGCGCCGGACCGTGCCCGCCTGCTGCGAAGACACCGGTCGACAGCAACGCCAGCAAGCATGCAGTGAATAAAGTCTTCATCAACCTGTCACCCTGTCCGGAACCGGCTTTGTCTTGTCCATTTTGCTGTAGAACGGCATCAGCAGGAAAAATCCGAAGTATATGACCGAGAACCCTCGGGCCATCCAGGTAGTCACCGTCGTCGGGTTTTGCGTACCGAGGTATCCCAGCACCACAAAGCTGATCACAAAGAGTGTCAGCGCTGTTTTAAAAATCGGCCCGCGATAGCGAATCGATTTCACCGGACTCCGATCGAGCCACGGCAACAGGAACAAAATCATCGTTGCCGCTCCCATCAGGATGACACCAATGAGTTTGTCCGGCACGGCGCGCAAGATCGCGTAGAACGGGGTGAAATACCACACCGGTACGATGTGCTCCGGCGTTACCAGAGGATTCGCCGGGACGAAGTTATTCGCCTCGAGGAACCATCCGCCAAATTCCGGCGCGAAAAATACGACCCCTGCAAAAAGGATCAGGAAAAAGATGACGCCAACGGAATCCTTGACCGTGTAATACGGGTGAAACGGAATGCCATCGACCGGTTTTCCGTCAGCATCCTTGTTCTTCTTGATTTCGACCCCGTCAGGATTATTCGAACCGACCTCATGCAATGCAAGAATGTGCAGAAACACCAGACCCATAATCGCCAGCGGTACGGCAACGACGTGCAACGCGAAAAACCGGTTAAGTGTAATGTCGGACACGACGAAATCGCCACGAATCCACAGTGACAGCGTTTCTCCGATAAACGGAATTGCGCCGAACAGCGAAATAATGACCTGCGCCCCCCAGAACGACATTTGTCCCCACGGCAGCAGATAGCCAAGAAAAGCCTCGGCCATGAGAGCCAGGTAGGTGAACATGCCGAGCACCCACAGCAGTTCGCGTGGCGATTTATAGGATCCGTAGAGCAGAGCCCTGAACATGTGCAGGTAGATGACGATGAAGAACGCAGAGGCGCCGGTCGAATGCATGTAGCGGATCAACCAGCCCCATTCGACGTCGCGCATAATGTACTCGACCGATGCGAACGCCAGCTCGGCATCGGGCTTGTAGTTCATTGTCAGCCAGATGCCCGTGAGGATCTGGATCGCCAGCACGACGATCGAAAGAACGCCGAAGTAGTACCAGAAATTAAAATTCTTCGGAGCGTAGTACTGCCCCATATGATCGTTCCACAGCTGCGTCAGCGGGAAGCGATCGTCGACCCAGTCGCGCAGGTCCGTCAGTTGTTTTGTGACGGCGTTCATGCGGCACCTCCCGCATCTTCGCCAATCACCACCTTCGTATCGGAGTCATACCGGTAAGGCGGCACGATCATGTTCGTCGGCGCCGGAACCCCGGTATACACCCGTCCTGCGAGGTCGAATTTCGAACCGTGGCACGGGCAGAAGAAACCGCCGACCCAGTCAGCGCCCATCGCTTCTACGCCGGGTTCCGGAACGAAGCTCGGCGAACACCCGAGGTGGGTGCACAGCCCGACGAGGATCAGGTATTCCTCTTTGGCGGACCGCCATGCGTTCATCGCGTATTCCGGTTGCTGCGAATCCTCCGATCCCGGATCCCGAAGCAAATCGGCATTGAAATTTTTCAGATCGTCGAGCATCGAGGTCGTGCGGCGGACTATCCACACCGGCTGCCCGCGCCATTTCGCGGTGATCCGCTGCCCGGGCTCGAGCTTGCCAATGTCGACTTCGACCGGCGCGCCGATGGCCTTGGCCCTCGCGCTCGGTTGGAAAGATGCGACGAATGGAACGGCTCCGAGAGCCGCACCGACCCCGCCCACTACGACGGTTGTGCCCGTAAGAAATCTGCGTCTGTCTAAGTCGACGGCGTTATCACTCATTATCCTTGCCTTGCTCCGGTCTTCGGCCGACTGCGTCGTGAAAGGCTGAACTTTCGATTCGCCCCCGCGCCGCCGCTCTCGAACTCATAGACGCCGGTTGACCCCAGCAACCGGCACTCGATAACGTGCCGCTTTATCACCGGCGACGCTAACAGCGGGATTATATCATTAAATCCGACCTGTTAGCCTGAGATCGAGTGGTGCCAGGACGTGCGTGGCCGGCGCGTTCCCGACGTGGCAGGCGGCCGAAGTGAACCCGAAAGCGAACGGACAGTGTTCAAGCAGATCAGCGAATCAACCCTATTTATCGTGCGATACACCCTCATGGGCCTTGGCGTGGCCCTGCTGGTCGTCGTGTTCAGCGGCAATCGTCACGTGTTGGTACCGACCGCGCCCGGCGCTTCATTCGCCGAAGCAGTCGCCAGGGCCGCGCCGACCGTCGTCAGTGTGCACACGGCTTCGGCTCGCGAGCAGCCGGCTAATCCACTACTCGACGACCCGCTGTTCCAGCGCTTTTTCCGGATACCCGTACCGCGGCAGCCGGAAACGGAGACGAGCCTCGGCAGCGGCGTCATCGTTGGTCGGGACGGTACTATCCTGACGAATTATCACGTCGTACGTGACGCGGACAGGATTCAGACCGTGTTGCACGATGGCCGTATTGCGGAGGCAAACGTCATCGGCAGCGATCCGGATACCGATATCGCGGTGCTCAAAATCAGCTACGGCGATCTGCCCGCGATCACCATCGGCGACTCGAATAGCGCGCGCATCGGCGATGTGGTGCTCGCTATTGGAAACCCGGTCGGTGTGGGTCAGACGGTGACCCAGGGCATCATCAGCGGAACCGGCCGCAACCGCGTCGGCATCAATACATTCGAAAACTTCATTCAGACCGACGCCGCCATTAACCCCGGTAACTCCGGAGGAGCCCTCGTCAACACAAAGGGGGAGTTAATCGGCATCAACGCCGCCATCCTCGGCTACGAAGGGATTGGCTTTGCGATCCCGACGAGCATCGCCGTCGACGTGATGCAGCAGCTGGTCCGCCATGGCCGCGTGCAACGCGGCTGGATTGGGGTCGACGCACGGGACCTGTCGGCGAACCTTCGAGCTGAGCTGAAAGCTGACACGAATGGCGGCATTGCGGTACTCGCGGTCATGCCTGCCGGACCGGCGGCCGCGGCGGGCATCATGCCGGGCGACGTCTTGTCCATGATTGGCGAGCGCCGGGTACACGATTCCCAGGAAGCTGTCGAAGCGATCTCGAAGCATCGCCCCGGTACGGTCGTACGTATCAGCGGCACCCGAATGGGTCAGCCGATAGAATTCGAAACCGCGGTCGTGGCGCGGCCTTCCTACTCGTCCCGGTGACCGCCCGCGGCGCGAAACGCGGCCGATTGGGCGTGCGCGCTCAGGCCTTCTCCGTCCGCCAGGGTTGACGCCGTCGCTGCGAGTTTCGCCGCGCCAGCCGGCGTACATTCGATGATCGACGAGCGCTTTTGGAAATCGTAGACCCCTAGCGGAGAGAAGAACCGGGCGGAACCTGCCGTTGGCAGCACGTGATTGGGTCCGGCGCAATAATCTCCCAGCGCTTCCGGTGTGTGGCGGCCGAGAAAAATCGCTCCGGCGTGACGCACCCCGGCGAGTAGCTCCCGCGGCGCCGCGACCGACAGTTCAAGATGTTCCGGTGCGATTCGGTTGACCAGTTCGACCGCCTCATCGAGGTCCGTGACAAGAATAAATCCACCGCGGCTGCGCAGCGATTTTTCAATGATTTCCCGACGCGGCATGGCTGGCAGCAGCCGCTCAATGCTCGCACCGACCTTATCGAGAAAACCCGCATCGGTAGATATCAGTATCGCCTGCGCGTCTTCGTCGTGCTCGGCCTGTGAGAACAGGTCCATGGCGATCCAGTCAGGGTCAGTCTTGCCGTCGCAAACGATCAGTATTTCCGACGGGCCGGCGACCATATCTATCCCGACCGTGCCGAACACTTGCGACTTCGCCGTGGCAACGTATTTGTTTCCCGGCCCCACGATTTTATCGACCCGGGGTACCGTGTCCGTCCCGTAGGCTAATGCACCGATCGCCTGAGCTCCACCAACCGCATAGACGCGGTCGACGCCGGCAATCTCCGCCGCGGCGAGTACGACCGGCTCCAGATGACCGTCCGGCGCCGGGACGGTCATGATAATTTCTTTCACGCCGGCGACCTTCGCCGGAATCACGTTCATCAACACCGACGATGGATAGGCGGCTTTCCCGCCGGGGACATACACGCCGACCCTGTCGAGCGCGGTGATCACCTGCCCCAGTACCGTACCGTCGTCTTCCGTGTAGTCCCAGGAAGTCTGGCTCTGTTTTTCGTGATAGCGCCGAATGCGATCAGCTGCTGCATTGAGCGCGCCGAGAAGATCCGCATCGAGCGCTGCCACAGCTGACGCGAAATCGACGACGGTCAGTGCGTCCATATCGGCGACGTCACGCCGGTCATAACGGTTCGTGTATTCGATCAGCGCTGCGTCACCGCGCGCGCGAACGTCAGCCAGGATCTCGCGAACCGCCACCGCGACGCTTTCATCGGCGTCCTCAACCCGGCTCGTGAGCGAATGGAAGCGGGCTTCGAAATCGCCCGCGGTCGTATCGAGACGGGTAAACAGTCCCTGTGAGCCGTCCAATCTAGTCGCCCACGACGCTCGCCAACCGTTCGATGAGGCTGGTGATTTGTGCGTGCTTGATTTTCATCGACGCCTTGTTGACGATCAGCCGTGAACTGATATCACAGACGTGCTCCATCGCGACCAGCCCATTCGCTTTCAGGGTATTGCCGGTGTCGACGAGATCGACAATATAGTCGGCGAGCCCGACCAGCGGCGCGAGTTCCATCGACCCGTACAGTTTCACAATTTCGATTTGAATACCCTGCTCCGCAAAGTAGCGTCGCGTGGTCGCCGCGTACTTCGTCGCGATGCGCAGTCGTCGGGAGGCGTTGCGGACGGCCCCATGGCCGGCAAGCATCAGACGGCAGCGCGCAATGCCAAGATCCAGCGGTTCGTAGAACCCGTCGCCCTCGTACTCCAGCAATACGTCCTTACCGGCGATGCCGACGTCGGCGGCACCGTATTCGACAAACGTGGGAACGTCGGTCGCACGAATAATGACGAGCTTCGTCGATCCGTCGCTCGTTTCAAGGATCAGCTTCCGCGATACGTCGGGGTCTTCGACCGGTGTAATACCGGCCGCCGCAAGTAACGGTAGCGCTTCGGTCAGAATGCGGCCTTTGGACACCGCGACGACGATGCCCTGCGCATCGGGGGTAGCGACGTTCATGGCACGTTAGCTCGGTACACGTCGGATTCGCGCACCCAGGTTCGCGAGTTTTTCTTCAATCGTCTCGTAACCGCGATCGATGTGATAGATACGATCGACCTCAGTTTCCCCATCGGCAACGAGACCGGCCAGAACGAGCGACGCCGAGGCGCGCAAATCGGTGGCCATGAGCGGAGCACTCGTCAGCTGGGGTACGCCGGTCGTGATCGCGGTATTGCCTTCGAGCTTCACCTGGGCTCCCATGCGCTGCAGTTCGAGCACGTGCATGAAGCGGTTTTCGAAAACCGCTTCGGTAATCGTTCCGGTACCCTCGGCGACACAATTGAGCGCGGTGAACTGTGCCTGCATATCCGTCGGAAACCCCGGATACGGGGAGGTATGAATATCGACCGCCTTCAGGCGTTTGCCCCGCATGTCGAGGTTGATCCAGTCCGGGCCCGATTCGATATCCGCACCTGCCTCGGCCAGTTTGGCGAGCACGGACTCGAGCAATTCAGGGCGTGTGTCCTTGACCTTGATGCGCCCGCCGGTCATCGCGGCAGCGACCAGGTAGGTCCCCGTTTCGATACGGTCGGGCAAAATCGGATAATTCGTTCCGGTCAGCGATTCCACGCCTTCGATCGTAATCGTATCGGTTCCCGCTCCTTCAATATTGGCGCCCATGTTAATGAGGCAATCAGCCAGATCGACAACCTCGGGTTCGCGTGCGGCATTGCGAATCACGGTGACACCGTCGGCCATCGTTGCCGCCATCATCAGGTTCTCGGTACCCGTGACCGTGACCATATCCATCATCAGATCCACGCCTTTAAGGCGCTTGGCGCTGGCTCGAATGTAACCGCCTTCGACGCTGAGATCGGCGCCCATCGCGGCAAGTCCGTGGAGATGCAGATTCACCGGGCGCGAGCCGATCGCACAGCCGCCGGGGAGCGAGACATCAGCACGACCGAACCGTGTAAGCAGAGGCCCAAGCACCAATATCGATGCACGCATCGTCTTAACGAGTTCGTAGGGCGCGAAAAATTCCGAAATCGTACTGCTGTCGACTTCGATGTTCATTTTTTCATCGACCGTTAACTGCAGCCCCATACCGCCAAGCAATTCCATCGTCGTCGTAATGTCGTGCAGGTGAGGGACATTCCGGATCGTGACGGGCCCGTCTGCCAGCAACGTTGCAGCGAGTATCGGCAGGGCCGCGTTTTTCGCGCCGGAAATGCGGATCTCGCCGTCGAGGCGGGCCCCGCCGGTGATAATGAGCTTGTCCACTGCCGTTATGTGGCCTGGCTCGGATTGAGCTTGTCCCACTGTTCGCGGGTATAGGTCTTGATCGACAATGCGTGAATCGCACTCTCCATGCTGTCACCGAGCGCGGCGTAGACCAGCTTGTGCTGCTTAATCATCGTCAGTCCGGCGAAGCTGTCGCTGACGATGCGAGCGTTAAAATGCGATCCGTCACCGTCGACTTCCGCATCGGCGCCGTCGATGCCGGATTCGATCATCTGCTTGATTTTATCGGGGGTCATTACCTGCTCCTGTCGCTAGCGTCTATCAGCGACATGGCGAATGTTTGTATTCCGGCGAGATGCTAACCGGAATCGGTCGGCAAAACACGGAGAACATTATCGTGTTGCGTGAAGGGATACGGAACTCGACGGTCGGCAACGCTGACACGCTGCGAACCCTGCGCGGTTTCGCTATTGACTAATTTCCTTGTTCTTCTCGTTGAGGCTGCTGATCAGCGCATCCATGCCACCTTCGTCGATAATCGACGCAAACGAGGCGCGATAGGTTTTGACGAGACTGATCCCGTCAACGGCGACATCGAAGACCTTCCAGCTGCCGCCCGCCTTGTGCAACCGGTACCCCAGCGAGATCGGCGCGCCACCTGGTTGTTCGATCTCCTGGAGCACGAGTACGGTTTTGCTGTTCTCCGCTGCGGCGGCATCCGGATAGGAAATAGGTTGATTCGAAAATTCGAGCAGTGCCGCGGCGTACGTTCGCACAAGCAGCTTGCGGAACTGCTCGATAAAGGCGTTGCGCGCGGACTCCGAGGCGTTTTTCCAATTACTCCCGAGTACCCACTGCGCCATGATCGGAAAATCGAAATGCGGGAAAACAACGTCGGCGACGAGGGTATACATTTTTGCGGGATCGGCACGCAGAGCGTCACGATCGCTATTGACCTGCGTCAGCACCTGGTCCGTTGTGGTTCTGACGACGTCTCTCGGGGCTTCCATCGCCGCGAGTCCGGTCATGGCGAGCGCGAGCGCCAGCGCGCCGAACGCAATAATCCAGATTTTTTTCATATCGTGCCCTCGGCGACGTGTAACGTTGCCAGACGTGAATACTGAACCGTGTAGTTTGTGATACCGCAAACGCCGCTTGCCGATCCCCGCCTTTCGCGAGCGGGACCCTGGCGCCGGGCCGGCAATCTAGCACATTCGCGGAATCATTTCCGCCCGATTCAGCCGCGCTCTGCGAGGAGTTCGACCTTATATCCGTCCGGGTCTTCGACAAACGCCAGTACCGTCTTGCCGCCTTTCATCGGGCCGGCCTCACGTACGACTTTACCGCCGCGATCCTTCACCTGGTCGCACGCCGCGTAGACGTCATCGACACTGATCGCAATGTGACCGTAGGCGTCCCCGAGGTCATAGGCTGAGACGTCCCAATTGTGGGTAAGTTCCAGCACGGTCGAATCGGCCTCGTCCCCGAAACCGACGAATGCGAGGGTGAATTTCCCCTCCGGAAAGTCGTGCCTGCGGAGTAATTTCATTCCCAGCACGTCACAGTAGAATTTCAGAGAAGCATCGAGGTCCGATACCCGTAACATCGTGTGCAACATTCTCATTTTCGTGATCCTCGTCGATATTTCAGCGCAGAGTAAGAAGGCGGGTCAGTCGATCGCTACGTCGAGCGAGCCGGCACAGCGCCGCGCTTTCGCGAGGGCGTCATCGACCGAATCCGCGCGTGCCAGCGCAACTGCAAGACGGCGCTTGCCGCGCACTTCCGGTTTGCCGAATATCCTGACCTCGGTGCCGGATTCGCGCAGCGCGTCCGCGATGCCGGAAAATCGGATGTCGTCGCCGTTGCCGATGCCGACCACGGCAACTGAAGCCGCCGGTGCGTGCTCGGCGATTTCCCCGACCGGCCAACCGAGGATCGCACGCACGTGCAAGGCAAACTCGGATAATTCCTGCGAAACCATCGTCACCATACCGGTGTCATGCGGGCGCGGCGATACCTCGCTGAAATACACCTCATCGCCCTTGATAAATAATTCGACGCCAAAGATTCCGTACCCGCCAAGTTCTCCCGTGATCGCCCTGGCGACCGCCTGTGAGGCCTCGAGCGCGGCAGCGGTCATCGCCTGCGGTTGCCAGGATTCACGATAATCGCCGTCGATTTGCAGGTGACCGATGGGCGCGCAAAAACTCGTACCGCCGGCGTGCTGAACGGTGAGCAGCGTGATTTCGTAATCGAAATCGACAAACCCTTCCACGATCACCGCCGCGGCCTTACCGCGCCCCTCCGTAACCGACCGCGCCCATGCGGCTGCCGCATCGTTGATTTCCCGGACGACGACCTGCCCCTTGCCGGAAGAACTCATCACCGGTTTGATAATACAGGGGACACCTATCGCCGCGACGGCTTCGACGCATTCGGGCTCGCTGGTTGCGAAACGATAAGGTGATGTCGGGAGCTTGAGTTGCTCAGCTGCGAGGCGGCGAATGCCTTCCCGGTCCATGGTCAGACGTGTCGCCCGGGCACTCGGTACGACGTTAAACCCCCGGGCCTCGAGCGCCACGAGCCGGTCGGTGGCGATGGCCTCGACTTCGGGCACGATCAGGTCCGGCCTGATTTCCTCGACCAATGCCTCGAGTGCGTCGCCGTCGAGCATGTCGATGACCCGTGCATGTTGCGCAACCTGCATCGCCGGAGCGCCGGGGTAGCGATCCACCGCGGTGACCTCTACCCCGTAACGCAACGCCTCAATCGCGACTTCGCGGCCGAGCTCGCCGGATCCGAGCAGCATCAGTCGCATGGCCGCCCCGGTTCCGGGCGTGCCGATAGACTTCGTCGGTACGGCCATGTCAGTTATTGATTTCCGTTTGCGTTGATGTGGAACCCGAGCCCGCGCAGGCGGTTCACAGTATCCGGTTGCAGGCCATTGCTTGCAATGCGGTAATGCCCGAATTCGCGCCTTCCGGCCGAATTGCGGCGCAGCTCATCGAAAGCAGCGCCACGCCCCGAATCATCGAGCCTGACGGTGTCGCGCAGGCGGCCGGTAACGGCCGCAGGATCGCAGCACCTGAGTACGGCAGCGCGGATGGCGGCCACGAAATTCTCGTGTCCGGTCCCGATATCGATCAGCTCGGTGTGCGTCGCGGGTTCGTCTGCGCCGACCGCGAGTGCGCAATACTCGGCAAGCTGGTGCGAGAGCAATGACGCGGCACGCATGCGCGCTTCGATAGTGTGCCCCGCGATATGCGGCGTGCCCAGAGTAACGAGACCCAGCAACCGCGGAGAGATATGAGGTTCGCGTTCCCAGCAATCGATGGCGATACCCGACCCGCGCTCGCGCCCCCAGTCGCTCAATGCGGATTCGTCGATTACCCCGCCGCGCGCGGCATTGATCAGCAGGGCGCCGTCGCGGATCTGCGCCAGCTCCGCCGCTCGAAGCATGTTTCTCGTTGGGAAGTCGCCGTCGTCTGTCAGCGGTACGTGTAATGTGACGATGTCGCACCGGAGCGCGTCGGCGAGTCCGGAGAACTGACCACCCGCCCCCGCAGCAGCGAGCGGCGGGTCGTTAATAACGCACTCGATGCCGAGTGCCCCAAAAACGTCGGCGACCTGTTTACCGACGTGACCATAACCGACAATACCGATTCGCGCCGGACGGGCCGGGTAGTCATCGAGAGCACCGCCAAGCAAACTACAGGCGAGAACGTACTCCGCGACCGCCCGGGCGTTGCAGCCGGCGGCATCGAACATGACGATGCCACGCTCGCTGAGATAGTCGACGTCGATGTGGTCCGTCCCGGCTGTTGCGGTACCGACAATTTTTACGGGGCTGCCGGCCAGAAGCGAGGCGTCGACCCGGGTTACGGAGCGCACGAACAACACCTCGGCGTTATTCAGGTCGGCCCGGGACAGCGTGCGTCCCGTGCCGAGCGTCACGTCGCCGAAAGCGCTGAATACCGATTCCGCGCCGCGTATTTCCCTGTCAACAACGAGACGCAATGGATTCAGCCTGCTTCGCGCCCCGACGCATCGTCCCCGCCAGCGCCCAAACGACGGTTACGGCCTCGCGTCTGCTTCCGCACCCTCTTTCTCGACCGGCATCAGGTCGGCCTTTTCGACCCCGAGTACGAGCGTCGTTGTACTGGCAACATAAATCGATGAATACGTTCCGATGATGACGCCAACGATCAACGCGGTGGCAAATGCATGGATGAGTTCGCCGCCAAGAAAAAACAATGCGAACAGCACCAGCAAAGTCGTCAACGACGTAATCAATGTCCGTGAGAGCGTTTGATTCAGTGACGTGTTGACAACATCTACCGACTGCCGTTTTCGTAGACGGCGAAAATTCTCGCGCACGCGGTCGAATACAACGATGGTATCGTTCAGTGAATACCCGATCACCGCCAGTATGGCGGCGAGTACCGGCAGATCGAACTCGAATCCGGTCAGTGCAAAGAACCCGAGCACGATGAGTACGTCGTGAACCAACGCCGCGATCGCCCCGGCGGCAAATTTCCAGGTAAAGCGGATCATGACGTACACGAGGATCCCGCCGAGCGCGTACAACATGGCCAGCGCGCCATCTTCGGTCAGTTCCTCTCCGACCTGTGGTCCGACGAATTCGACCCGACGCATTTCCGCTCCCGGCAGAATCTCGAGTACGCGCGTGCTTAGAGCGGCGTCAGTCGCTGCGGCAGATTGCGGCAACCTCACGAGCACGTCCCGCGGAGAGCCGAACGCCTGCACGACGGCGTCGCCGTATTCCGAAGATTCGAGTGCGGCCCGGATCCCGTCGAGATCAGCATTCTCTGCGTAGCCGAGTTCGACGAGTGTGCCGCCGGTGAAATCGATACCCAGATTGAGCCCGTTCGCTATCAGCCCGGCGATGGCCGCGAGCATCAGCGTGGCGGAAAACGCGTAAGCAACGCGTCGCCGCTTCATGAAATCGAATCGTTCGTTATTGACTGCCATGGTTTTTCCTCCAGCCCGCTGCGATGGGCTAGATGTTCAGTTTGTCCAGACGGCGATTGCCGAACACGAGGTTGACCAGTGATCGGGTTCCGATAATGGCCGTAAACATCGAAGTGATGATGCCGAGCGACAACGTGACTGCGAAACCCTTAATCGGTCCCGTGCCGAAATTAAACAGCACGATAGCCGCGATCAGCGTCGTGATATTCGCATCGGCGATCGTCGAAAACGCTTTTTCGTAACCCGCGTGGATACTTGCCTGCGGCGAGTTTCCGTTGCTCAATTCCTCACGAATACGTTGAAAAATCAGCACATTAGCATCGACGGCCATACCCACGGTGAGCACGATACCGGCGATACCGGGAAGCGTCAGGGTGGCCTGCAGCATGGATAACAACGCAACGATCAGCACGATATTGAGCGCGAGTGCGACATCTGCAATCAGACCGAACACCTTGTAGTAAATCGCCATAAACACGAGGACCAGTGCAAGCCCGATCACGACGGAACTGAGGCCGCGGTCGATGTTTTCCTGACCGAGGCTCGGACCGACAGTCCGTTCTTCGATAATCTCGATGGGCACAGCGAGCGCACCGGCGCGCAGTAATAAAGACAGCGTGCGCGCCTCCTGCGTCGAATCCAGCCCGGTGATCTGAAATCGCTTGGACAATTCGTCGCGTATGGTCGCAATGCTGATCACTTCCTCGACGAGACGGCCCTGTACTTTTTCGATGTAGACGACCGCCATGGGCTTGCCAATCTGCTCGCGGGTCGCCCGGCTGAAAATTTTGGCGCCCTTGCCGTCCAGCGTGATGAAAACAGCCGGTGAGCCGGTCTGCTGTTCGATACCCGATGATGCATCAACGATGTACTCGCCCGTCAGCATGACCCGTTTGTTCAGGAGAACGGGTTCGCCGGAACGTTCGTAGTACAACTTCGACTTCACCGGCACGCGACCTTCAACCGCGGCTGCAACGTCGCCCTCCGCGTCGAGCATGCGAAATTCGAGGGTCGCTGTCGCTCCGAGCAACTCCTTGGCGGCCGCCGTATCCTCGACCCCCGGGAGCTGCACGACGATACGGCTGTCGCCCTGCTGCTGAATAACCGGCTCGGCGACACCGAGTTCGTTGACCCGGTTACGCAGCGTCGTCAGATTCTGCTTCAGTGCGTTCTTGCGCGCTTCCGCCAGGTAATCTTCGGTGGTCTGCATATTGAGCCGGAACTCACCGGCCGTACTCATATCGACGATTACAAGGTCAGGGAATTCATCATCAATAAAATCGCGCGCTTCGTCTTTGACTTCGGCGGCGAGAAACTGTGCGGTGATGCCGCCACCCGGTTCGCGGCCGATCGTCCGGTAACGAATTTTCTCTTCGCGCAAACTGCCACGCAATTCGGAGATGAAGCGTTCATTGGTCTGTTCGGCGACGGCGTCGATGTCGACCTGCATAAGAAAATGAACGCCACCGCGCAGGTCGAGGCCCATGTACATGGGTTTACCACCCAGCGCGAGGAGCCACTGTGGCGTGCGCGGCGCGAGATTAAGCGCGACGACGAATTTTTTCGCATCGAGGCTTTCTTCAAGCGCTGTCGATGCCTGCTGGCGTGTGCTGTCATCCGGAAACCGGAGCAACATGCGATCTCCGCCCATTTCCACCCGCATCGCCGGCGCGCCCGCGACGTCGAGCGCCGCGACGACCTGCGTCATGAGTGCTTCGTCGATGACGGCCGAGCGCCGTGCAGATATCTGCAGGGAGGGATCGGTACCGTACAAATTGGGCGCCGCATAAATAGCGCCGATACCGACAACAAGGGCGATGAGAAAGTAGCCCCAAACTGGATACTGGTTCATAAACGATTTTCCGAAATGTCGCCGGCGGGTGTCGCCCCGTTACGATTCTTTGATAGTCCCTTTCGGCATGACCGAGGCAATCGCGTGTCGTTGCACTTTGACTTCCAGACCTTTTGCGACTTCGAGCGTGACGAAGCTCTCACCGACCTCGGTGATCTTGCCGAGGATCCCGCCGGAGGTCACCGCCTCCTCGCCTTTACCCAAAGCTTCCACCATTTTCGTGTGTTCTTTCTGGCGTTTCATTTGCGGGCGGATCATGAGGAACCAGAGGACCACGATCGGGATCAGCATGATCAAAAAACCGGACATTCCGGGATCTTGCGGGGCCGCCGCGCCCTGCGCCATAGCGTCTGAAATCAGGAAATTCATGGGTTATACCTTCGAAATCGCCGCGTATTATGACACAGGCCAACAACGGATTTCCGAAACCCGCGTGCAGCCTGAAAATCTCGTGGAGGCACCTCGGCGTGACCATACGGCCGCGCCGGCAATCGGCATGGGAAACCGGATTGACCCCCGATGCCTCGGGGTGGCGGCGGAATCACCCCGCGGTGGCGAAAGCGTCGCGGAAGCTGCTCCAGTTCCCGGCCAGAATCGCGGCACGAGCGCGCCGCATCAGGTCGAGGTAGTAGGCCAGATTATGAATCGTGTTCAGCCGCGAGCCGAGAATTTCATTGGTTTTGTCCAGATGATGCAGGTAGGCGCGGGAATAATTCGAACACGTATAGCAGCGGCAGGCGGGGTCCAGTGGTTCCGACGCGCTCCGGTGTATTCCGTTGCGTATCTTCACCGTACCCCGGGATGTGAACAGGTGTCCGTTGCGGGCATTGCGGGTGGGGAGCACGCAATCAAACATGTCGATCCCCTGGTCGATTGCCGCGATCAGGTCCGCCGGCGTTCCGACGCCCATGAGATAACGAGGTTGATCGGGCGGCAGGTAGGCGGCAATTTCACCGGCGACCCGGTACAGTTCGGCTTTCGGTTCCCCGACCGAAAGCCCGCCGATGGCATAGCCGTCGAACCCGATATCGAGCAGCCCATCGAGGGAGCGGCGCCTCAGATCGTCATACATGCCGCCCTGGACAATGCCGAACAGGGCCGAAGGATTATCGCCATGCACGTTTCGGCTGCGCGACGCCCAGCGCAGTGACAGTTCCATCGAGCGTTGAGCCTCTTCATGCGAAGCCGGATAAGGCGTGCATTCATCGAATATCATCACGATATCCGATCCGAGCGCGGCCTGGACCGTCATCGATATTTCCGGTGACAGAAAAATCCTGTCGCCGTTGACCGGTGACTGAAACGTCACACCGTCTTCACTGATTTTGCGCAAATCGCCGAGGCTGAATACCTGGTAACCGCCGGAATCGGTCAGTATCGGCCGCTCCCAGTGCATGAATCCATGTAAGGAACCATGCGCCCGGATGATCTCGACCCCGGGCCTCAGCATCAGGTGATAAGTGTTGCCGAGAACGACCTCCGCGCCAAGTTCGACCAATTCCTCGGGGGTCATGGCCTTGACTGTGCCATAGGTGCCGACGGGCATGAACACCGGCGTGTCTATCGTTCCGCGCGAAAATCCGAGCGTCCCGGCGCGCGCCCGGCCGTCGCTCTTCAACAGATCGAATCTCATCGGCGGATTGTATCGATAACCGTGCGCACGATGTTATCCGGCGTGTTTTGAAGTCCGGGTCAGCCACATCGCATCGCCGTAGCTGAAAAAGCGGTAGCGGCGTTCTACAGCGTGTTCGTAGGCGCGCAAGATGTGCTCGCGACCCGCAAACGCCGATACCAGCATCAGCAATGTGGAACCGGGCAAATGAAAGTTCGTCAGCAGCGCGTCGACGACCCGGAAATCATAGCCCGGGTAGATAAATATGTCGGTTTCGCCCGCGTGCGGATGCAGACCTCCGTCGGAGTACGCTGATTCGAGCGCGCGCACGCTGGTCGTTCCGATGGCGATCACGCGGCCGCCCGCGGCCCGCGTTTGTTCCACCGCATCACAGACGCCGGCCGATACCTCGAACCACTCGCTGTGCATCGTATGCTCCTCGATACGCGCCGTCCGCACAGGCTGAAACGTGCCCGCGCCAACGTGCAGCGTGACGAACTCGACCCGCGCACCCGCGGCAACGATGTCGGCCATGGTCGATTCGTCGAAGTGCAAACCCGCGGTCGGTGCAGCGACCGCACCCGGGAAACGCGCATAAACCGTTTGATAACGGACGTCGTCGCGCGGTTCATCCGCCCGCTCGATATACGGAGGCAGCGGCGTATGTCCGACCTGGCGCATGATGTCCTGAATGTCGGTAGCGGAGTTGTTGCGCAACCGGTAGTACCCCGATTCACGGCCCAGTACGGTGAAATCGAATTCGCCGGCGATGTGAATTCCGCTGCCCGCTCGCGGCGTCTTGCTCGATCTGAGATGCGCCAGAATTTCCTGCCCGGGAAGAATTCGTTCGACCAGCAATTCGACCTTGCCGCCGGTCTCCCTGGTTCCGAACAGGCGCGCGGGTATCACCCGGGTATTGTTGAAAACGACGAGATCGCCCGGCGCGATGAACGACACGAAATCGTTCATCGTACGGTCGACGAAAGCGTCGCTGGCCGGGTCGAACGTCAACAGTCGCGCGTCACTGCGCTCATCGGTGGGGTGCTGGGCGATGAGTTCGGGCGGCAGTTCGTAATGAAAATCGTCGAGGTTCACGCGCGCAGTCTAGCAAAGCGACACCGGCCCGAAACGCGCGATACGACTGGAGCCGGTGCGGTAGTTTTTCGGACGGCCGTTATCTATACTGGCGCCCGGTTTGCGCTCACGTGCATATCGCGCGGTGTTGCCACAGGCAGCGACGTAATACCCAACACGGCCGGGATGGCGGAACTGGTAGACGCGCCAGACTCAAAATCTGGTATCCGAAAGGGTGTGCGAGTTCGATTCTCGCTCCCGGCACCAATCGTGTTGGCTTTTCGATGCCGCACCGCCGCCGCGCGGATCGCGGGCGGATCCCGCACACTTTAAAAAACCGCCGGGATCTGGTCCTCGACTTCCCGGCTCGCGGCTTCACAGCGCGGAACCTGTTCGAGCAGGCGTAACTTTGCCCACAACGACAATTCGCGCTCCTCGATCGTTGCGGTCACCATGTCGTTGAGGGGCTGACAAACGGCGGCCATTGTTTCCTCGGCCCGCAGCAGAGCAAGGTCTTCCATCAGCGACTCATCGCCGAAGCTCGTCGCGGTAATCAGGTCATTCAGCACCCGGTTGTGGTAGCGAAAGGTCTTCTCGGCGTAAGCCGCAAACTCCTCGCGACTCATACGCACGGGTTGTCCGTCGACGGTGCGTGTATTGACCCCGCCACAGGACGCGACCGTGGCGACAGCAAGCGCTGCACCGAGAGTCCGGCAAATCCCGCGGCAGACCCCTGTCCCCCACCTCACGAGTGCATCCTGATCACATCACTCGCCATGCAAGGGCGCAAATACACCGGCCACGACCTGCGTCGCCGTGCGGCGCTGTTGTGACAGCGCCAGGGCCGCATTGATCTGTCCGGTCGCGCGAACCCGATTGTGCTCTGACCGGCTTGGGTAGCGCGCCGGATCCCAGCCAAAATACGATTCGCGCAGCGCATCCGCGCAAAACCTGGCTGCGAGTTCAACGAAGATAGTTTCAGTAGCGGGCACGATGCCACGGATCTCGGCATCGCTGATCAACGATCGCGCCACGCTCGCGTAGCCGCCGACGGCGGATTCGAACAACGCCAGCGAAAACCCCGTTGCCTCCGTATCCTCGCCCGCCGGATTGCACCACGAACGAAAGGCGTCTCCGAGTTCGAATGGAAGCGGCATCAACGCAATCGTATCGAGGTCAACGAGACAAATCGCACGCCCGCTACGGTCGAACAGGAAGTTTGATATTTTCGGGTCCCCGTGCACGATACGCAGGGGAGTGGGCGGAACCGGTTCGAGGGCATCGGCGGCAGCGAATATGCGCTCCGACAGCGTTTGAATGCGATCAATATGTGCGTGGGCGGCATGTTCGCGCAGCGCGTCGCGCAGCACGTCAAGATGTCGGGATAATGAGTGTGTGGTTGAATGCGGCAGCACACCCATCGCTTCGGGCTCGCGCAGCGCCGCGTGAAATGCGCCCAGCATCCGCCCTGCTTCCGCCGCGCGGTGCCCGTTCTCAACGGTGGTGCAGGTTTGGCCGTCGATCCAGGTCAGCATGCGCCAAACACCGGATTCGGTGGGGACATCAAGCGCCCCGGTCGATGTTTCGATGACCCGGGGGGAGACGAGACCGTGTACGGACAGGCGTTCAGCGAGGCGATTGATACGCGCGTTCGCGGTTGCGTCGATCGCCGGATGTAACCGTTGCAGGACCGCACGCTGGCCGTCACCACCAGTGACAATCCAGGTATCGTTGATCAATCCGTGACCGGCGCGTTCGACGGCATTTCGACGCACGTCGTATTGCGCTAAAACTTCGTCGATTGTGCTGTTATCCTCAGCTGTCATCGCGTTTTCGTGACATCGAATGGGCAATCATTTCTCATCACGGTTGCGGCCGACCGCCACACTCCGCGCCTCGGGTGAGCCTGGCGACAGTGCCACGTCGACCCATAGTCTCTCACGGACGGACCCGGTTCGTCTGTCAAACCCGATCGCATTTTGTGGCTTAATTTTCGCGCTGGCCCTGGCAGGCTGCGCGAGCGTGCCAACGCCCCCCGATGCGACCGGCGGGCAGCAGGCCCTGCTCGCCGAATGTCGTCGCCACTATGAACTCGATGAACGGCGCATCATCAATGCCGGCGTTCGCGACGTGGAATTTCGCCTCGTCCCGGGTCATCCGTATCTGCGCACCGACCGTTTCCACGCCGCCTTGACCGATCGTCTCGATGACCACGCCGCGCGCGCGATATGGCTCGAAGACCTCGCCCGGTTAGATACGGCTGCGCGGGCGGCAGAGTGGAACAACCTCGCGCCGGATATCCGCCCGGGGACCGGCGAACGCGATACATTGAACGCGTGTCGCCAATCGTTGTTGCGAAACGTTGCGACCGACGAAGCGACATTCGCGGTATTACGGGCGGCAATCCGGGTCGACGATAATTACCGCGACTGGCAGCGCGCGCTCGGCCTGTATCCACTGACCGCCCTCGCCGTGCTTCGCGGGGTGGACCGGTTGCACGCGCGCGAGAACCGGTATTTCCACGGTACCGGATCTGCCGACGCGCCACGACAGCGTTATGCCGCACCCGCATCCGACGCGACGATCGAACCCGGATACGACACGGACATGAACCGGGATGTTCTCGGGATTCCGCGCATCGACGGAGTACGGCTAAGGTGGCTGATGGCGGCGCACAGCCCGATCTGGTCGGTTGCCGAGCGAAGCCCCGCCGATCGCATCGGCCACGTTACTATTGCGGACACCAGGATCGCGATCGATACCACCCGGCCAACGCAGTACAACTACATCAGTTACACGATTTTCGAAGGCCGGGTGCTGCTGCAGCTGAACTATACGGTCTGGTTTCCCGAGCGACCGAAACGATCCGCATTCGATATTTACGCGGGCCGCGTTGACGGCATTACGTGGCGGGTGACACTCGGGGATGATGGGCACCCGATACTCGCTGACACCATGCACAACTGTGGTTGTTACTACATGGCATTTCCGGGCCCGCAGTTACGCGCGCGCGCTGCGACCGAAGTACTCTCCGAACCGTTGTGGATACCGCAATCGATGCCTCGCGCACCTCGCGGGCGCCCCGTCATTCATTTGTCGGACGGTGAGCATTACGTTCGCGGAATTGACTGGAACAAGCCGGTCGCGGCAGCAAAACCATTGCAAACCCTCGATTACGAGAAACTGAAGAATCTCCCCGCCGGTGCCGGTCACTACCGAAACCTTTTCGCCGCCGACGGGCTCGTTAAGGACAGCAAGCGTGGCGAACGCTTTGTGCTGTGGCCGATGGGAATTCCCTCAGCCGGCGCGATGCGCGAAGCAGGACACCACGCCATTGCATTCGTTGGCAGGCGCCATTTTGACGACCCGGATCTGATCGATCGTTACTTCGAACGTGCGGGAACTGATCCCTGATCCGGCGAAGGCGCGGCCCAACGCCCTCCGCGCTTTTCAAGGGCGATGAGTTCGTCGAGATTCATGACGCCTTCACGAGGTCCGGCGTGTGGAACCGGGGCGCGTGCTATCTGGTTCGCGACCGTCTCGGCGCGCTCAGCCGCTTCGCGTAACTCAGCGAGTTCACGTTCGCGGATCTCGAGCGATTGCAGCATAAGACGATGCTGAAAAACGAATGAATTCGGATTTCCGCCGCGTCGCAGCGATCCGTCCGCCGCGAATCCCCAGGCCGGAATGTTGCTGACATGGCGATGTCCCGCGGCGTCCACCCAGACGTGGAATTCCGCACGGGCAGGAATCGGCCCGGCTACGATAGCGAGGAGAACCGGCGCAAAGCAAAATACACCGCGGATCATCATAATTTCGGCAGTTTCATTCCGTATTGCCACGCGCGCCCTGCGCAACCTCAGCTCGCAGCGCCTCGAGTTCCGCCCGGACAATGTCGCGCTCCCGCTCGACGGCCGCCATATCGGCGACGGCTTCGAACGATGCCTTCTCGGCGCGGTCCGCGCGTTCCAGCGCTTCACTGCGTTGACGGCCGAGATCCAGTTCGCGTTTCGACGGGCCGGTCAGGCGACTCCAGAACGAAAGGCCGCCGCCGGGCTCCTCGCCACTGCCCAGTCCGCGCAGCCGCTCGGCCTCGGCAGTATCGAGGCGGGACAGCGCGCTTCGCTCGAGTTCGGAGGCGCAAGCCAGCGACGCGGCGGTCGATGGCAGCCTGAGAGAAATGCGGAACAATGATTCTGCTTCGAGCAAACCTGCTGATCCTGCCTCGAACTCAATTTTCATGACCGTTCTCCTCCGGGTTCACAACTTCACCGGCTCCAAGTGTAGTGCTTCGATGTCACTGGCGCGTCCGGCATGAGTCACGATACCCGTTGCCGCCTCGGCGCTCCCAAGGTAGCGGTCCGCGACGATAACGACATCCTTAATTGTCGTCCCGAGTACGGATTCTCTGAAGGACCGGCGAAAGCCGGGCGTTCGGCCATCGAGTTCATCGTAGAAAGCGCGCAGCGCCGTACCGGCGGGGGAGCGCGGATTGTCCAGGCTGCGGATCACGCCGAGTATCGATTCCTCGAGACGTTCGGGATCACGATGCTGCATCAGCCAGGGAACGGCGGCATCGAAATCCGCCAGCGTCCCGGCGAGCCGCGGGTCGCGATAGGAAAACAGGCGGAAACTCATACTCGCGGGATCAAACTGCGCGCCGGCGCCATAGGCCCCGCCTTTTTCGCGGATAGCCGGGTGCAGATAGCCGTCGGTGAGATAGCGCGAGAGCACTGACAGCGCCGGCGCATCCCGGTGCCCTTCATGCACCGCCGCATAGGCTCTCGCACAAAAACTGACCTGCGTGTTCGTTAACCAGGCCCGGTTCGGCTGCGGCGGCGGCAGGGGCAGTGCAAAGGGTTCGTGCGACGGTGTCGCCGGGGCCGGGGCGGCACGACGGCCAAGATCGGCGGCGACGTCAGCGACGACCGCATCCTCGGCAACGACGACGATGCGCGAAGGTGCCGCGACAATCCGTTCGCGCAACGCCCCGAACTCGACCGACAGACGCTTCAGTGCGTCGGCATCATCGTGACATTGCCTGTCGATCGTCTGTATCGTCACGACACCCGCGGGACCTTCCCACACATCGTCCAGCCAGGCACCGGCCGACAATCCCGCTGCCGCACCATGCATCGCGATCACGTGTCCGCGGTCGGTGATGGAAGCCTCCGTGTCCACGCGCGACTGGGCCAGCAGGTCCGACAAGCGGTCGTATTCATCAAAGCGGACGTCGCACAATACCTCGAACAGATTAGTCGCGAGCCTGTCGGACTTGCGGCTCAAGCCCTTCGCGGTAACGACGAATCTGCCGGTGAGTTGCTGCGGGTTCCCGACGCTGTGACGCGCGGAAGCATAGGCGCCAACGTTGCCGTCCATCGCGCGCCGCGATTGCGTCGCGAGATAAGACTCGCTGCCTGCGCCGAGTTCCGTCACGTACTCACAGAAAAGCGGCAGCAGGTCGAGATCTCGCGCGGTCAGTGCCGGCAGATCGAAAACCAGCTGCATGCTGACCAGTCCATTCGTCGCCGCCGCATACTTGTGCATTACACGCGAGTTCAGGGCTTCGACTTCACCGGAGATGGTCGGTTGTATTTTCGGAACATCCTCAAGGGTCACTTTCGGCAACACGTCCGCATCCTGCGGTTCGTTCTGGCGCTCCTCGAGGCGCGCCGAGGCGATCCGGATTGCCTCGCGTTCAGCCACCGTCCTTTGCGCCAGGATGTCATCGAGACGCGATCGTTCTGCGGCGTAATCCCGTTCCGCCTTATGTTCGTCGGGCCGCATGGTCATCCGGACGGCATGCGTGTTGTCGATGACGTCGCGCCGAACGAGTGACCCTATGTAAGCGGGATCGGCGATGCGCGAACGAAGCTCATCGAGACAGCTATCGATATCGAGTAATGCGACGGGGTCGCCGTCGTACAACGCCCCGGGGAGCGCGCGGCTCATCAGCTGCAGGCCGTACGGGTACCCGTCGCCGCCAATATCGCGTTGCGCCATTTCCATCCGGTCAACCACTCCCTCCAGGGTTTGCTCATCGACGCCGCTACCGGCGACGCTGTCGAGAACCGCACCAATTTCCCGGTCGAGGCGATCGATATGCTCCGGATCGGTGCCTTCGACGCCGCACATGACGACGAGTTCGCGGCCGGAATCATCGAGACCACACAGCTCGGACGGCGCGTCGGCCAAATCTGTCGTTTCGAGAAACTTGCGCAATGGCGATCCGCCGTGGTCGAGCAATACGTCGGCGAGTAAATGTCCTTCTAGCAATGCCATCGGATCCGCGGACTGTCCCGTTAACCAACCCCACACAGCGTGGGTTCCGCGCTGGAGTTCGGACGGGTCAGTGACCGCGTAAGTTGCTTCGCGCACAACCGGAACGTCGAACCTCGGTTGCAACGGACAAATTATGGTCTCCCCGTTGCGATCGAAGTGACTGAGCGCGTAGCGCTCGAAGTTCTCCTGGTGTTCGGCAACGGGGAAACTGCCGTAGGTCATCAGAACCGCGTGACTCGGGTGGTAGTGTTTCGCATGGAACGCCTTAAGCGCTTCGTAACTCAATTCCGGAATGTGGGCGGGTTCACCGCCACTGTTGTACCGATAGACGGTGCCGCTGAAAATCCCTGCATGGAGTTCCTGCCACAGCTGCGAAGACGGCGCACTCATCGCGCCTTTCATTTCATTGTAGACGACTCCCTTGTAGATGAGCTCGGCATCGTCCTTGTCACTCGCGAAATCGAGACGCCACCCCTCCTGGGCGAAATCCAGGGGATCGAGGGTCGGAAAAAATACTGCATCGAGATAAACCGTGAGCAGATTATCGAAGTCCTTTCTGTTCTGTGTCGCAAACGGATAAGCAGTACTGTCGCCGCTGGTGAACGCGTTCATGAACGTGTTTAACGACCGCCGCAACATCATGAAAAACGGATCGCGCACCGGGTACCGATGACTGCCGCACAGCGTTGTGTGCTCGAGCATGTGCGCCACGCCCGTCGAGTCGCAGGGCAAGGTGGGAAACGCAACCATGAACGCATTATTGGTGTCCGCACACGCAAGATGCAGATGACGCGCGCCGGTGGCGCGATGGACGTAAGTATCGAACTCCAGCCCGAGCGCGGCAATCCATCGCGAGTCAATCTTTTCGAATGCGTCTGTACTCATTGAAAGCCGGTTCTCCGTCTCGATAGGTTGTTGATCCGTTCGGGCCTGCGCCACACATCGCTGCTGCCACTTACCAGTGGTTGTGCCTGGCGGGCGTATTTGGGTCATAATTTTGTACCAGCCGTCGGGGGTGAACGCCGGTTGCCGGTCTCAATGGAGTAATCAAAATGCCATCATTTGACGTCGTTTCCGAAGTCGATCTGCACGAACTCACCAACGCGGTCGATCAGACTAATCGGGAGGTCGCAAATCGGTTCGATCTCAAGGGCACCAACGCAAAGGTAGAGCAGAACGAACGCGAATTGACCGTCGTCGCCGAAGCCGATTTCCATATTGGCCAGGTGCTCGACATATTACAGGGAAAGATCACGAAGCGGGGCATCGATATTGACTGCCTCGACATCGGAGAGATCGAGACTTCGATTAATGCGAGCAGGCAAAAGGTGATCGCGCGGCACGGCATCGACAAGGACAACGCGCGGAAAATCGTCAAACTGGTCAAGGAGTCAAAGCGAAAACTTCAGGCGCAGATTCAGCAGGACCAGGTTCGGGTCACCGGGAAAAAGCGCGATGACCTGCAGGCCGCGATGAGCGACATCAAGGGCGCAAAACTGGGACTGCCATTTCAATACACGAATTTCCGCGACTGAGCATTCCGCGAGATGCTCGAAGACCAGCGATTTTGCTGCCCGTATTGCGGCGAACCAATCACGGTGACACTCGATCTGTCCGTTCACGAACAGCGTTATGTCGAGGATTGCGAAGTCTGTTGCCGACCGATCGAAATCCACATCGGTGTTGCGGACGGTGCCGTCAGCTTCTTTGAAGCAAAACGGGGCGACGACTGAGTCATGCCGGGAACTTGAACGAGGGAACGCTATTTCTCGCCACGCTCGGCGCGATCGCATGGTTCTGGCACACGGGTCGTACGGCGCATGAGCGGGTTCTCGAAATAGGTCGCGTCGTGTGTCGCGACCTCGACGTTCAACTACTCGACGACACCGTTGCCTTGCACCGTTTCGCTTTGCGCTGGCGACGACATGGAATCGTGGCCAGACGGATCTATGGATTCGAATTCAGCGCGGACGGGAGCGCGCGCAGTTCGGGTGAAATCGCGCTCGAGGGCCTCAAGCTCGACTGGGTACAAATCGAACACCCCGATGGAAGTTACTTTATCGACATTCCCGGCAGGTGAGCGAATTACATCGATTCGTCGTCGCGTAAATGAGTCGCGAGTTCATCGATGAGTGATTGATCGTGCAGCTTCGCCGCTTCGCGAGCCGATTGCGCGCGAAGTTTTATGCGCTCGAGATGCGCGCGCTGGTTCGCCAGTATCTGCTGCTGAATATCGCTGGTCTCGTGGGCTTCCTGCTCTTCGAGCCAATTCGCAATTTCCTCTTCGAATCGACCGCGGCTTTCCGTTTCTTCGGTCTTGTTCTGCTCCATGAATTCGCGGTTTGCATCGGCAGCGGCCTGAACCTTGCGTTGCGCTTCTTCCGCAGCTTCGGCAGTTTCGCGAGCCTCGCGCGCCTCATCTTCGAGAGCGGCAATATCCTCGGCAAGCTGAGCCGCTTCCTTCGCGTCGGTATGACGTTCACTCGCGAGTTGATCGATGCGAGCTTCGGTTTCCCGCTGCAGCTCCAGAGCGGTCTCTTTCTCCGCACGAGCGTCGTCGAGCGAATTGCGTAAGTCTTCTGCCTCGGACTGAAGACGCTCGCGCTCGGCGTGTAAATTCGCCTGCTCGCGTTCCCGAAGCTGTTCGTGGGTGTCCTTGTACTCGGCGATGATCCGCTCGGCTTCCTCTGCCGCGGCCACTCGCGCCGCCTCGGCCGCCTCTTTTTCGCGCCGGGCGCGTTCCAGCTCCTCGGCATTGCGGGCGAATTCCGCTTCGATTTTGTGGCGTTCCGAGACGATCTTTTCCTGTACTTCGTCTCGCAGTTTGCGTTCCAGTTCGACCTGACGACGTTGCCGCTCTTCCGCCTCGCGTGAACTTTCGACACGCGTCTTTTCGACTTCGCTCTGAATTCGTTGGGCCTCGCGCAAGCGATCTTTCGCTTCGACGGCCTCGGCCTTGAGCCGATCGCGCTCGTTTTCGAGTTCTTCCTCCGCCTCGTCTTTCATCTTCTGCAGGCGCGACAGTTCTTCAGCCTGCCAGGCGTAGCTTTCGGCTAGTTTCTTCTCCTCGACACGCATCCGCTCTTCGGCTTCGCGTTGCATCGACTCGAATTGTGCCTGCTGCTCGAGTCGCGCCTGCTCGGCTTCGGCTTCCGCGCGTTCCTTCTCGAGCGCGACCTGTTCCTTGATTTTCTCGGCCTCGTCGAGGACCGCCTTCGCCCGGCGTGCGTCCTCGGCGAGCTTTTCCTGTTCCTGTTTCAGCCGCTCGGCGGCGTCTTCGTCGATTTTTCGTTTGGCGGCTTCCGCTTCCTTCTTGATCCGCCGAGCTTCTTCGAGCTGCCGGTTCGCCTCTTCCAGCTCCGCTTTTTCCTTCGCTTTTGACTGCTTGGCCTGCTCCGCCGCCGCGCGCTTTGCCGCAGCCAGTTCTTTCTTCAGTCGCCGCGCTTCTTCAACCTGGCGATTGGCCTCCTCGAGCTCCGCAGCGCGCTGTGCCGCGAGCTCCTTGGCTTCGAGCTGCGCCTTCTCGGTTGTGCGCGCGAGTTCCTGTTTGATGCGCTTCGCTTCTTCGACTTGCTGCTTGGCCTTTTTCGCATCCTCCGCGAGCCGGGCCCGCTCTGCGTCGAGCGACTCTTTTGCTGCCGATGCCGCTTCCTCGCGAGCACTTTCGGCCTGTTCTTTATAGCGCCGCGCTTCGTCGAGTTTGATGTTTGCCCGCGCAAGTTCGGCTTTCAGGGCCTGCGCGCGAACGTCCGCATCTACGAGGCCATCGGCATCACCCGCGGCCGGTCCGGCATCCGGACCTTTTTCCGTTTCCGACTGATGCGAGGACGGGACGAGAGCCGCCACTGTAACGGGCACATCCACGGTACCGTCGAGCGTCAGTTCGAGACTGTCCCCACCGTCGGGGCCGCCACCGAGGTCGTCGGAAAAACGCTGCTCCACGGCGCTCAGAATGCCGTATTCAAGCAACCCGCCATGCAGACAGTGCACGTCGAAGCCGCGCTCGGACAGCAGAAAGGCGGCGACGGAACTGCGCGAACCGCTGTCGCAGTAAACGATGTAGGTACGATTGGGGTCGAGGCGCTCTGCGTGCATCCGCAGTGTGTTCAGGGATTGGTTGATACTTCCCTCGATCGCCCCTTCGGCATGCTCTTCCGGGAACCGGACGTCGATCCACTGCGCGTTACCCTCGGCGGCGAGACGACGGCCTTCCTCGAGATCGATCGCGCTCAGCAACGGCGTTTTTATCAGCTCGATGAAATCCTCTTTGACGAGGCGCATCAGCTCGCCGTCCGTGAGCATTTTCACGTTCGCATTGCGCTGCGAATCCGACACGAGAGCCTCTTCGCCGAACGTATCGCCGGGGCCGAGTTCGGCGAGTTTGATCGGCACCTTACCCGTCGAGGCAGTCCGGGACACTTCGCAGCGGCCCTGCTGGATGATGTAGTAATAATCGCCCGGCCCGTTCTGCTCGAGGATGACTTCGCCTGCTTTGACGTCGACGGACTCGAGCCGGGTAAAAATTCTTTGAATATTTGCGGCCGGAACGCGGGAGAACAACTCCGATTGCAGCATCCGGGTCATCCAGTCGCCATCGTCTTCGGCATCGATTTCGCTGACCTGGACTTCCTGTATCGCGCCCGCCCCGTCGATGGCGAGCAATTTGTCCATCAGGCCCCGGTCGAGGCGCAGTACGTTGACCGTACTGTCGGCGCGCGCCGAGAGCTGGCGCGGTTGCAGTTGCGCGAGCGGATGGACGCCATCAGGCGAACCGCCCTCGACGCGCTTGACGAGCTGATCCTGCGCGAGCAGTTCAAGGCGCCCTTCGAGCAGAAAAAATGCGAAATTATCGCGGTCGCCTTCCCGGAATACGAACTCACGGGGTCCGAATTCGAGGATCTCGGCCTGGGCCAATAGCTGCTGCTGTCGCTGCGGCGATAGTCCATTAATAGGCACGAGCATCTGGAAGACGCTTTCGAATCGTTGTTCTAATGCTGCCATTGCGGCCATTCGGTCCTAACCTTCGTCCACGGTTTGCTGCCAAACGCGCGCGGCGCGGTTCAGCATGCTAATTTAAGCAACCGTAACGGCGATGCGCAGGCTATCTGCAGGGCGTTTGTGATTGCCGTCACGATAATTCTGATCGTGACGGCGGAAACTGTGATACCAGTCACCACAAACTCGCGAGGAGGCGGGCGTATTCGTTTGTACCCGTTAACAATTCATTCGAAAATTAACGGGTTGCCAGCGCTGCCTTCGCTATGCGCATTTCCGTGCATGGTTGCTTTTTTTATATTCGTCGTTCGCGGGGCCGGCCTTGCGCCGTACCCTGTTCCATCGACGAATTGCACGCTTGTGGCTCTCGTGCGCCGACGACCGAAAAGGTCATTCACGCCGATGCCACACTTTTTTACGTTTCAGCGTAGAATTCTACATCGAAATTAGAACGACGGCGAGAATCACCCGCGTTGGACGAAATTCCGGAAAAATCCATCCAAAGACGCATCTACGAGCTGCAGATCGAACATCGTGATCTCGATGAGGTCGTCGACCGATTGTCGGCCCAATTCGACGTAGACCAGTTGATGATTCGGCGACTGAAGCTGAGAAAGTTACGGCTGAAAGATCAAATCTCCTTATTAAAGAGTGAGTTAATCCCCGATCTGGATGCCTGAGCATAACGACATGGACGCAGTGGAAATCACGGCATGACGGAAGAACAAGACCCCCTCGAGGCCCGACTCAGCCTGCTCGTGCCGATCAACAACCTCGAACCGCAGCAGCAGGATCAGGTTCTCGCCTCGGCGCAGATGCTCGACGTCAAAAAGAAGGAATACATTTTTCGGCAGGGCGACCGGGACAATTTTTCGTTTTACGTCCTCGATGGGGAGGTCGAAATGTACGCGGACGATCAGCTCATCAAGCGGGTCATCGGCGGTGAGGGCGCCTCGTTTCATGCGCTGGCGCAATTGCAACCACGGCAGATGTCGGCCCAGGCAAAAACCCGCGTCAAAGCACTTAAGGTCGATCGCGGGCTGCTCGACCGTCTGCTGAGCGTCGAGAAACCGGTGGACACAGGTATCCCCGATATCGAGGTTACGGAGCTCGAGAGCTCGGAATCGGGAGACTGGCTGACAGACATGTTGCAGTCGGAACTCTTTGCCCACGTTCCGCCTTCGAATATCCAGAAACTTCTCGAGACGCTCGAATCCGTTGAATTCAAGGCCGGAGACGTCGTCATCGAGCAGGGAGCACCCGGCGATTTTTATTACGCGGTCCAGGCCGGACGTTGCGAAGTGCTGCGTACGGCCAGCAATAAAAAGCCGATAAAACTGGCCGAACTGGGGCCCGGCGCGCGCTTCGGCGAAGAAGCCCTGGTCTCGAATGCCAAGCGTAACGCGACGGTTCGCATGATGACCGACGGCGAACTTGCGCGCCTGACGAAAGAGGACTTCATCGAACTGATTAAAACGCCGGTCATGCGCACCTCGACGCTGGAGGAAGCGCGGACGCTGGTCGCCGAAGGCGCAAAATGGCTGGACGTGCGGTTTCCCGAGGAACAGGAAGCGAACGGGCTCGAGGGAAGTCTGAACATTCCGTTGAGCAATCTCCGTGGCGCACACTCGGAGCTCGACCGCAATGCGCGTTACGTCGTGTACTGCGATACCGGCGGACGCAGTTCTGCCGCGGCTTTCCTGCTGACCCAGGAAGGTTTCGATGTCTCCTACGTTGAAGGCGGCGCTATCGACGAGGTGCCCGCCGACGCCGCCCCGCCGAAGCAGGTTTCGGCAACGCCGGTTCCGGAGAAAACGGCCGCGCCGGCAACTTCCGCGTCGCCGGCCCCGCCAACGGACACAAAGAGCGAACCGGACAAGGCCGTTGAAGCGGAAATTCGCGCGCAGTCGCTGGCCGCTGACCTGGAAAAAGCGAAGCTTCAGATTGAGCAGGCGCACCGCCTGATGGCCGAAGCAAAAGCAGCGCAGGCGCAGGCTGACCGGCTCGTCGAAGAAAAGCTCAAATCGGAACGGGAAAAAATCGACGCCGAAGCTGCCGCGGTCGCCTCACGGCTCGCCGAAGCCGACCGGGTGGTGGAAGACCGTCTGCAGGCCGAGCGTGCGAAGCTGGAGGAAGAAGCCGCTGCGGTCGCCCAACGGATGGCCGAGGCGGAGCAGGTCGTGGAAGACAAGCTCAGGGCCGAGCGCGAGAAGATGGACGCCGAGGCCGCGGCGGTCGCGTCCCGTCTCGCCGATGCAGAAAGGCTTAAAGACGAAATCGAACGGCAACAGACGGACGCGGCGGCAGAAGCCGAAGAACGTCGTCGCCAGCAGGAAGAAAAAAATGAAAAGGTCCGCCAGGAGGCAGAACAGCGCCTGCATCACGAAGAGCAGCGGATGGATAACCTTTATCGCGAACAGGCGGAAAAACTGCAGGAGCTCGAAGAGGTCCGGGAACAATCCAAGACGGAACTCGATGCCGCGTGGGCTGCGATAGAAACGGAATCTACACTGTCGAAAGAACGGCTGGAAGCGGCCAAGGAACTCGAAAACGAACTGCTGCGCAAAGAGCAGGCGCGGGCTAAGGAACTCGAAGCGCAGGAACAGCAAATGCGCGAGGCGCTGCAGGCCGAACTCGAGGCCGAACGCAAAAAGCTCGAGGCGCAATTTGCAAAAACTGCCGAGGAAGTCGAGCGCGCCCGGTCCGAACAACGGGCGGCCGCGGCGGCGAAACAGGCCGCGGCGGAAGAAGCGCAGCGCATTATCGAAGAGTACAAATCCGCCCAGGAAAAATTGCAGGCCGAACAACACGCGAAATTGCTCGAGGAACGAAATCAGATCGAAGCCGATGCAGCGCGGCTGAAAGTTCAGCTTGAGGAAGCGGCAAAGGCACGTACCGAAGCGGAAGCGATTAAGCGCGAAGCGGAATCTCAGCTCGTCGAAACGCGGGCTAAACACGCCTCGGTAGACGAGGGTGAGGCCAATTTACGCGCGGAAATCGAAGCGATCGAAGAACGGGCGCGAGCGGCGACGGAGCGCTTGCGTACTGCCGTTGCCGTGGAGAACAAGGCGGAGCGCGTCATGCAGGAGAGCGAGGAACGTCTCGAACGGACTTACGGGACCGAACGCGAAATCAACATCCTGCTGCAAAAGGAACTCGACGAATGGGTCGAGGAACAGGAGCGGCTGCAGGGTTCGACCGGCCGCCGGGACGAGATCGAAAAGCAGTTGCAGCAAACGGAACGCATCAAGACCCGCGCGGTCCAAGCGCAGCATGACACCGCCGCGCACGATGCGAACCTGCTCGACGAAATCGCCGCGCAACTCGGCGAGACATCCTGAGCGAGGGTCCGCGTCGGCCCGGCAGTCCGCCCTCGGGGCGGGACTGCGATTCGCTGCCGTAATACTGGCGTTTTTTCAGGGACTCGCGTCCGCCGCGCCCGTGGTCGAATTTTCGAGCGGCGTCGAGAGAGTGAGCGTCATCGAACTGTACACCTCCGAAGGCTGCAGCAGCTGTCCGCCCGCTGATCGCTGGCTAACCGGCCTGAAGGAACAGCCCGGGCTGTGGCAGGAATTCGTGCCGCTCGCATTTCACGTCGATTACTGGGATTACATCGGCTGGCGCGACCGCTTCGCGTCGGCATCGAATTCCGCGCGACAGCGCGCGTACGCGCGGTCCGGTGGTGTCTCGACGGTGTATACCCCGGGCTTTGTCGTTAACGGCAGGGAATGGCGCGGTTGGTTCACGGGCAAATCGAACCCTGCTTCGCCCGGCCGGCCCGGAAAACTTCGCGCACGCTTATCCGGCGCGAACGTCTCCCTGCACTACGAGCCTGGTGATGCTCAGGGGCACTATGTCGCCAACGTCGCGCTGCTCGGCGCGAATCTCGCCAGCGAGGTCAGTGCCGGCGAAAATCGCGGCCGCCAACTGTTGCACGACTTCGTGGTTGTCGAACTGGCAACGGTTGAATTGTCAGGAAAAAATGGCGAATTCACCACCAACCTCGAACTTGCGATCAACCGGTCAACCGACCGGCCCACAGACGTGAACCCGGCGGCACTCGCCGTTTGGGTGACCCGCAGCGACGAACTCGCTCCGTTGCAGGCTACGGGCGGGTGGTTGCCGTTAGCCGCCAGAGCGCATTAGGCGCCGTGTCCGCAGCGGCTCAGGTTGTCGCAATCAAAGTCAGAGATCATCATTGACCCCGAAACAGGTGTGCATTTCTGCCGCAAAGAACGCTGCCAGGATGCCGGCGGCCTTTGGCCGCGGTTCCAGAAACCGGAGACCCATGACGCACTTCGGCTCCTGTGAAACCGTCGTGAGATAGGTCAAGCGCGAACAGATCGATAAACCGGCCTCGCCCCGGGGTAGCGATAGCGCGATCTCGGTCTGCACGATGGGAGCATTAGTCGGGCAGATCCTGCCCCCGCCGGGGTGCAGAACCTGAGCCGTCGCAATGTTGCAGCGAATTTGTATGCCATCGGGCGAAATATTGAGCAATTTCGCGACGCAATGCTGTCCTGATGCGTTACGAAATTCGACACTGCAATGCATTGGCACGCGAGGATGCCCGCGCTGCTCATCGAGCTGCTCAACCAACTGCCATGCAATGTCCGTGTCCGGTTGCGCCGGGTGGCGTTGCGCACTATCCATTCCGATCAATCTCCGATATCCGTGTGGACTGCGGTAAAGATTAGAATGTCGGACTCGATGGTAACGCGAAAGACGTCACATTCCCCGACCTGCAGGTGGCTCGCTGACACTCGTTTACAAACGAGATCAGAACCGGACTATGGCGCCTCTTGCGCGGCTTTCAAAACTTCAACTGCACGATAGGCCGCCTCGCGGTCGGCGTCGGTTAACCGCGTCAGGGCAAGTTCGGCGTTCGTGCTCGCGATAGCGACCCCGGATTCGGCGGCGACTCGAAACCAGGCGTAAGCCGTGATCGGGTTGTAAGTGACACCGTCGCCATTCAGATACGCCGAGCCCAGCGCGTTCTGCGCGACGCCGGAACCGGCCGCACCGGCGCTCGACCAGAATTCGACAGCCCGCACATAATTGCGCGTGACCCCCAGTCCGCGGCGATACATGACCCCGAGGTTATAGCCTGCATCGGCTTCGCCGTCAGCAAACGCCTGTTGCCACCAACGTACCGCACTGACGTAATCCCGTTCGACCCCATCGCCCCGGTAGTACGCCAGCCCGAGCTGATGCGCAGACTTGGCGCCGCCCTGGTTCGCGGCTCGCCGGTACCACGCGATGGCCTGTTCGGGATCGCGCTGACGACCAACGCCACGCTGCAGCAGGCGCGCGAAATTATGCTGTGCGCGGAGGTCCCCCTGCTGCGCAGCCCGTTCAAACCAGTCGGCAGCGAGACCCGGATCCGCGACAACACCCCATCCCTGCTGGTACATCACCCCGAGGTAATACTGTGCTACCGGATCGCCGGCTCTCGCTGCGGGGGTAAAACCGGCGAAAGCGACGCCGTAATCACGCTGTCGAAAAGACGCCTGGGCGGACTCGTCGGCCACGCCACAGACACTGGTGAGCAGCAACAGCATCGCCGCGAACGGGCGCTGAATTCCGGTCATTCCTTTCATCTCGGCGTTCGATGGTTCCATTGGTCTCGCTTGCATTACAATAGCGGTTTGCACCACACAATGAGAGGCTCAATGTCTAATAATCGATTTGCGGGCACGGACACTTACGTCGCCACAGAAGACCTGATGATGGCCGTCAATGCGGCTATCACGCTCGAACGCCCGCTGCTCGTAAAGGGTGAACCCGGCACCGGCAAAACCATGCTGGCTGAAGAAGTCGCCCAGTCTCTCGGTGCCCCGCTCATCCAGTGGCATATCAAGTCGACCACGAAAGCGGCGAAGGGCCTGTACGAATACGACGCGGTCGCGCGCCTGCGTGACTCCCAGCTCGGCGACGATAAAGTCCACGACATTTCCAATTACATCATGCGCGGAAAATTATGGGACGCGTTTGCCATGGATCAGCAACCGGTCCTGCTGATCGATGAGATAGACAAAGCCGACATCGAGTTCCCGAACGATCTGCTCCAGGAGCTCGATCGCATGGAGTTTTTCGTCTACGAAACCAAGAAAACCATCAAGGCAACCCACAGACCGATCATCATCATTACATCGAACAACGAAAAGGAACTACCTGATGCGTTCCTGCGACGCTGTTTCTTTCACTACATTCAGTTCCCCGACGCCGAAACAATGGACACCATCGTCAAGGTACATTTTCCGGACATAAAAAAACGTTTGCTGGCCGAGGCGATGGAATGCTTTTTCGAGCTCCGCGAGCTGCCGGGACTGAAGAAGAAACCTTCGACCTCGGAACTACTCGACTGGATCAAACTACTCGTCGCGGACGACATTCCGCCCGAGGCGCTGCGGGAAAAAGATACACAAAAAGCGATTCCAAAACTCTACGGGGCGCTACTGAAGAACGAGCAGGACATGCATCTGTTCGAACGACTCGTCTTCATGTCGCGGCATACCGGTGCTAACTGAACTTTTCTACAACCTGCGAAAAGCGCAGATACCGGTATCGATCACCGAGTATCTGACGCTGCTCGGTGCGCTCGACAAACACCTCGCGGGTTACAGCATGACGTCGTTCTACTACCTGGCGCGCGCCTCGCTGGTGAAGGACGAGCGTTTTTTTGATCGCTTCGATCAAATTTTCTCGGACTATGTCAAAGGCAAGGAAACCCTGTTCGAAGAAATCATCGGCGAAATTCCGCTCGACTGGCTGATCAAGCAGAAGGAACTGAACCTGACCGACGAAGAGAAGGCGATGATCGAAAGCCTTGGCGGTTGGGACAAACTGATGGAAACGTTGCGCGAACGCCTCGAGGAGCAGAAGAAAGAACACCACGGTGGCAACAAGATGATCGGCACCGGCGGCACCTCTCCGTTCGGGGCCCATGGCTACAACCCTGAAGGTGTGCGCATCGGCCAGGACGAAGGTCGCAACGGGCGCGCCGTGAAAGTCTGGGACCAGCGCAACTTCCTGAATCTCGATGACCAGGTCGAGCTGGGAACCCGGAACATCAAGATCGCCCTGAGGCAACTGCGGCGCTTCGCGCGCGAAGGCGCGGAAGAGGAGCTGGACCTCGACGATACGATCGGGTCGACAGCTCGAAACGCCGGTTACCTGGACATCAAAATGGTGCCGGAACGCCACAACACCATAAAGGTCCTGTTGTTCCTCGACGTCGGCGGCTCGATGGATCCGCACGTCAAGATCTGCGAAGAATTATTCTCCGCGGCACGGACCGAGTTCAAACATCTGGAACACTATTACTTCCACAATTTCATCTACGAATCGGTCTGGCGCGATAACCAGATGCGTTCAAACGTGCGCATCCCGACAACACAGGTAATGAACACCTATAGCCCGGATCACAAAATCGTGTTTGTCGGCGACGCGACCATGAGTCCGTACGAGATCATGGCTGTCGGGGGCAGCGTCGAGCATTGGAACGAAGAGCCCGGCGCCACATGGATGGCGCGAATGATGGCGCTGTATCCGTATGCGGTGTGGTTGAACCCACAACCGGAAGATTACTGGAATCACATCCCTTCAATCAAAATGACGAAAGAACTCATGGGGGAGAGAATGTTCCCGCTGACCGTGGACGGACTTGAACGCGCCATGAAAGCGTTAAAGAAATCTCACTGAGTCATTCGGCGCAAGCCCGTTACGGCCTATGGGGCGATTTACGAAGTTCCTGATCCTCGCGCTTGTCGCGTGTTCGGCCGAAGCCGCGCTACGCCCGGAACAACTTGCGGTCATCATCAACGATGCCGACCCGAACAGTGTTGCCGTTGGCGAATACTATATCGAGCGCCGGGGAATACCGGCGGAAAACGTTGTTCGCGCGCGCTTCGCGTACGATAAACCGGTGTTATCGTCTGCCGCGTTCAAGCGCGTGTACGATGATGTGCGCGTACGCACGCCGAAATCGATTCAGGCCTACGCGCTGACCTGGACCAATCCGATCCGGGTCAACTGCATGTCGATTACGACCGCGTTCGCGATGGGCTATGGCACCCGCCACTGCGCCAAAGGTTGTCGCGCGATCGCGCCGAGCCCCTATTTCAACAGTCACAGCCAGCACCCCTACAGCGACCACAACATCCGGCCAACGATGAGTATCGCGGCGCGTACTGTCGAGAATGCGAAACGCGTGATCGACCGGGGCGTGCAATCGGATGGCAGACACCCGCAGGCGGCGGCCTATTTCGTGATTACGACGGACGCGGCCCGAAACAGCCGGTCGCCGGCGTTTCATGCCGCCAAGCGCGAACTCGGCCGCGCCATACCCATCACGATTGCTCACGCCAATGCGATTCGCGATCGATTCGACATCATGTTCTATTTCACCGGCGCCACTCACGTCCCGCATCTCGATTCGATCGGTTTTCTTCCAGGCGCGATGGCTGATCACCTGACTTCGGCCGGCGGACGACTCATGAACAGTCCGCAGATGAGCGCACTGCGCTGGCTCGAGGCGGGCGCGACGGGGAGTTACGGCACCGTGGTCGAGCCGTGCAACTTTCCGCAAAAATTCCCGAACCCGGCGATCGCAATGGCGCACTACCTGGCCGGCGATACGCTGGTGGAGGCGTACTGGAAGAGCGTCGTGTGGCCGGGCCAGGGGATCTTCATCGGCGAGCCGCTTGCGCGACCTTACGCAGTATCAACCGGAGTAGAACCGGGCGACACGGGAGCAACGGAACATGAATGACGACATGGATGAGAACGCACGATCCACGATATGGCCGGGTTTCGTGTACCTCGTGCTGCTCGCGATCGGTATCCCGTGGTATTGGCCCGCGGATAATCTCGTGATTGTGTTCGGCATGCCGGGCTGGGTAATCGTCGCCGTCGGGGTCTCTTTTGTTGCGTCGGTCTTCACTGCCTGGCTGCTGCGCAAACCGTGGCCCGGCGAAATGGAAGACGGCGGCACCTAGTCGATGGACGTACTGCTTCCATTTGGCACGGGCGCCTGGATATTTATCAGCATTTACCTGGTGTCGCTTATCGGCATTGGCTGGCTCGGCAAGCGTGCGCGACTGGAAAACTCGCTGGCCGACTTTTATCTCGCCGGCCCGGGTTTTGGTTTCGCGGTTCTTTTTCTGACGCTGTTCGCGACCCAGTACAGCGGTAACACGTTTTTCGCATTCACCGGGGCGACGTACCGGATCGGATACCTGTGGATCCTGAGTCTCCATTTCATGACCGCGGTCGTGATCTGTTATCTGCTCTACGCGCCCCGGCTGTACGTGCTGGCGAAGGCCAGAGGCTACGTCACGCCGAGCGACTACGTGCACGATCGGTTTGGTGATAACCGCCTGACCGTACTCGTCACCGTCACCTTGATCGTCGTTTTGTGCAACTTTCTGCTCGCGCAACTGATGGCGATGGGGCGGGCGATGCAGGGGCTAGCGGAAATCAATCAGGATACGGCCTATATCGGCGGCGTCGTCGTTCTCGCGCTGATCATGGTGATCTACGGCACCCTTGGCGGCCTGCGTGCGGTCGCCTGGACCGACGCCATCCAGGGCGTCATTCTTGCACTCGGATTCGGGGTGCTGGTGGTACTCCTGTTCGAGCGCTACGGCCCACTCGGTGAGGCGACCCGGGTCCTGATGGCGCGTGATTTCGCCGACTCGACGTCGAAGGCGCTGCCGCCGGACGGGCTTCGCTATCGTGAGTGGTTGAGCTACATCCTCACCGCCGGTTTCGCCGTGTCTCTCTACCCGCAGGCGGTACAGCGGATTTACGCTGCCAGGTCGGCGCGCGCCCTGCGCCGCAGCCTCGCGGTGATGGCTTTCATGCCCCTGCCAACGATGATCATCGCCCTCATTGCCGGAATCATGGCCGCCGCCTACATCCCGGGCCTCGAGGGCGCAGCGTCGGATCAGATATTCGGCCGGGTGTTGCGGGACATTCAGGAACACTCCGTACTTGGCTACGGACTCGTCGTGTTGCTGCTCTCGGCGGTGCTGGCGGCCATGATGTCGACTGCCGATTCGGCCCTGTTGTCGATTTCATCGATGTTCACGAAGGATATCTATTCGCGCTTTATCGCACCGCGAGCAAGCGAGGCACACCTGACGCGCGTGGCCAAAGCCTGTTCGTGGCTCACGATAGCGGCGCTCGTACTGCTCGCGATTGCTTTGCGCCACCACGCTTCGCTGGTCGCGCTGATGGACAGGAAGCTCGATCTGCTGATCCAGATGGTGCCGGCGTTCATGCTGGGGGTCCGCCTCCCGTGGCTCAGGCCCGGAGCGGTCCTCGCCGGTCTCACCGTCGGCATCATCACGGCGCTGGTGCTTGCATACGGAGGCTTTGACTTTGTCGTCAGGGGCAAGGTCGGCGGGTTTCACCCGGGCCTCGTCGCGCTCGTGCCAAACCTCCTGATTGCCATCGGCGCATCGGCGTCCGGACAGCCGTCCGTGCGCCGGGAGTGACGCGCAACGTCACTTGCGATTGATTTGTGTCACCTCTCCCCGACAGTCGCCGTCAACCCGCGACCGGCCGATGCGGCGCGGAACGCGAACACCGTCACAATCGCGCGGTCGAAATTTGAACCGCATCTCACTTTGCGACGTGAATCCGCCCGAATGACGAGTCTGGAACGCTACTTGCCTTATCAGGGTTCGAAACTAAAAGAAAACCCTCACGGAGCAGCGCTAATGAACGTCATGTATCAGATTAACCCTGAAGTCGTGGAATACGACGGGTACGTCGACCTGAATGGTCAGTTCATCCCGTTTTCCATGGCCGACGAGGTGTTCACCCGGGCACGCGCGGTCGGAGCCCGCGTATTGTTGCGCCTGGAACTGAACGGTGATCAGGAACTGACCGGAATTTTCTACACGAACGACAACGGGCTGTGCGCCTGATACACGCCTGAACACCGACCTCCCCGGGCGCCGCCGAACGCGCGGCCCCTCACCAAGCGCGGCGCGACGGAAGCCTCGCCGCGCGCATCAGCACGACTGACCCGAAACCCGTACCCGAACGACGGTGCTAACATGCGCCGCCATGACCGGCCGATCCCCGACTTCCCACGCGGCATTTCGCCACCTTTGCGCCCTGGTCATCCTGATTTGTGCCGGCTGCGACAACCACGGCCACGGTTTCTACCCGCTCGAGGAAGGACGCTGGTGGGATTTCGAAACCCGCACGACGGTACTCGACGAGGTAAGCGCCCAGCGGCTCATGGTCGCAAATATCGGCGCTGGCGATCATGCCGGAACACCTGTGCTGATCCAGCGGCAATCCGCAGGTCGTGAAGTTTACTTCCGCGATACCAAACGAGGCCTTGAGCGAATTGCCGTTCGCCAGCCGATCGGCGAAAAAGAAACCGCGGCACCGGCCACCCTGGTTTTGCCCCGCGATCGGGCAATTGGTACGACCTGGACTGCGACAACCCGCCTGCGGCTGATTGAGAGCCGCACGTTCGCGCGCCAGGACAAACTTCGTCCGCGCTTGCTGCCGCTCGACCTGAACCTGTCGATTGCTGCGCTCGACGACACCGTGACGGTTCCGGCCGGGCAGTTCACGGGGTGCATCCGCGTCGACGGCAGCGGCAGCCGTAGCGTGCGCACCGATCGTGGCAACGCGTCGGCCGAAGTGACCGTCGTCCACCGCGAATGGTACGCACCCGGGGTCGGCCTTGTTCGGGTGGAGCGCTCGGAGAGCGCCGAAAGCCCGTTTCTGAAAGCCGGCCAGTACGTCCAGGAACTCCTCGCGTTCGATTAGTCGACGACCCCTTGCGGTAACCGTGAGCGTCATTTAACCTCGCGCGGCGCACCGGTGTCTCGCACCGAACGGGAGCGACTATGACACCAGCAGATCTGACACGACTGGCCGATGCCGGCTACAACCGGGTTGCCGTAACCCGGCGGGTTCTCGCCGATCTCGATACGCCCCTGAGCGCCTACATGAAGCTCGCGGCCGGCCCGTATTCCTACCTCCTCGAATCGGTCGAGGGAGGAGAAAAATGGGGCCGGTACTCGATCATCGGCCTGCCTGCGAAGACGATCGTCGAGGTGATTGGCGACCGCGTTACGATCAAGCGCGACGGTGCAGTGGTCGAGGCGGCACACGCGCCTGATCCTTATGCCTTTATCCGTGACTATATTGCGCGTTTTAAAGTACCGGAGGACGACGAGATGGCGCGCTTCGCCGGCGGTCTCGTCGGTTACTTCGGCTATGACACGGTCCGCTATGTCGAACCGAAGCTCGTTGCCAGCGCCCCGCCCGATACGCTCGGGACCCCGGACGTGCTGCTGATGTTGTCCGATGAGTTTGTCGTGTTCGACAATCTGAAGGGAGAAATCCAGTTCGTCTGCTACATCGATCCATCGGAGCCCCGCACGCTTGGCGAGGCTGAAGACAGGCTCGCGGAATTAACCCGGCAACTTGAGTTACCCCCGCCATCGGCAGGACGCACAGCAACGCTCGATAACCTGAGTCCGAAGTTTTCATCGGAATATGGTACGGCGTCTTTCCTCGAATCGGTCGAGCACATCAAACGATACATTCTCGAGGGCGACGTGATGCAGGTCGTACTCGCGCAGCGCATGTCGACTCCCATCGAGGCGCCGCCCATCAACGTCTATCGCGCGCTGCGACATCTGAATCCATCACCCTACTTGTACTACATGGACCTGGGTGATTTCCATATCGTCGGGTCGTCACCTGAAATCCTCGTACGGCTCGAAGGCGACACGATCACCACACGACCGCTCGCCGGCACACGCCCGCGCGGAGAAACCCGGGATGAAGATCAGCGGCTCGAAGAAGAATTGCTCGCAGATCCCAAGGAACTCGCTGAGCATCTCATGCTGATCGATCTCGGCCGCAACGACGTTGGCCGGGTCGCCGCGACCGGCTCGGTCGAGGTGACGGAAAGGATGGTCATCGAACGGTACTCAAACGTGATGCATATTTCATCGAACATCGAAGGAAAAATCGCTCCCGGCCTCGATGCCATCGACGTCCTTCGATCCTGCCTTCCGGTCGGAACGCTGTCCGGTGCGCCGAAAATCCGCGCGATGGAAATCATCGACGAGTTGGAACCGACGAAACGGGGCGTGTATGGCGGCGCTGTTGGTTATATTTCGTGGAACGGCAATATGGACACGGCAATCGCCATCCGGACCGCTGTGATCAAGGACGGTAAATTGTTCATCCAGGCCGGCTGCGGGGTGGTGGCAGACTCTGTTCCGAGTTCGGAATGGGACGAAACCATGAACAAGGGCCGGGCGATGTTCCGCGCCGTCGCGCTCGCCGAACGCGGTCTGCGTTACGAGACGGACAAGGCGGATGCCTGAGATCGCGTGTCCTAGTCGATAACGACGGCGATCATTCCCGCATCGAGTCCCTCTTCGCCTTCGGCCACGTTGACGGCCGATACGGTTCCGTCGGCGGGAGCCTCATGCGGCACTTCCATCTTCATCACTTCCATGATGAACAAGGTATCACCCGCCTTGACGGCGTCACCGGGTTTCACCATGACCTTCCACATGTTGCCCGCGGTTTGTAATTCAACTTCGTGTGCCATCGGTGATATCCCTCAGATAATGCTTGCTTCGGTACATAACGCGCTGATGTCGCGCGCAGCCTGTTGTGCCTCGTCGACAGAAATTGCCTCGAATCGGTAATGTTCGCTTGGCTTCGATTGACCGAGTTTCCAGAACGCGCATTGCGGCACCGTGTACGGATTGATGAACCCGCCCATGCTCGGACCATCGCTGACCAGAATAATCGGGGTCTGGCCGGCGAGGTTAATCGCACCGACGGGATATCCCTGATCGATAATATTGGCCGGATCGGAACCGTGTTCCGGGCGTTTGTTCAATGCCTTGTCGGTGAACGTCCAGTCGGGGCCCTCGAGGCGAAACCCCGACCGATCGCTTTTCGCCGAAAGCTTCCAGTCGGTGTCGAGAAATCGCTGGTGTCCGGCTTCGTCGATCCAGTCGTCGTTCGGTCCGCGCACGACCTCGATGGTCCAGCGCTTGTCCGTCGCGATCGTCGGCCGGGCTGATTCGCTGACCCGCCGGCCGGCGGCGCCGGAGCCCTTGCCGACCGGTAACTGCTGCTCCGGCTGAATTGCGTGACCGCCGATTCCGCCGATTCCCGCCTTGTGAAACGTCGAGCGTGAACCCAGAAACTCCGGGCAGTCGATGCCGCCGGCGATCGTCACGTAGCCGCGGGAACCCAGTTTCGCAAAGCTCATCTCCAACACCTGGCCGGAGCGCACCGCAACACTTTCCCACATCGGGATGGGCTCGCCGTCGAGCTTCGCCTGCATGTCGGCGCCGGTCACCGCGATAACGGTGTCGATACCGATTTTCAGGGCAGGACCAATAAACTGGCATTCGAGCCCCGCGGCGCCGACGTCGTTTCCGACGAGTACATTGCCGAGACGCAGCGACCATGAATCCATTGCGCTCGACCAGGGAAAACCCAGATTGAGCCGACCATAGCGCCCGGGATAGTCCTGCACACTGGTTTCGAGTCCCGGCTTGATAACTTCTAGCATTGCATCGCCCTCATCAGAATCTCTTGCCGGAATCGAGTTGTTCGGCCCACGCCTTATAACGGTTCAGGGATACGCGTTGATACCCGGTGATGTTCATGACGTAAGTCCCTTCTTCGACTTTACGCTCGATTTCCTCGAACTCTTCGGCTGAACAAGGGACGAATTTTATCCGGTCGGTCGGTTGCAACAGCCACAGCTGGGATTCGAACTGTTCAAGTCGCTGCCGCGCATCCCAGATCGGAACCGGGGTTCGCGCAAATATCTGGTAGCCGCCGGGTCCGTCTACCGGGTAAATGGCGGTCGACCCGCCACCCATGCCGATCGTGCCGCGCGGCGTGAAAGTCCGTGGCGGGTTGTACTTGGGTGCGGTCAGCTTGCACCGCGGATCGAGCGGCATGAGAAACGGCGTTCCCGGCCAGAAGCCAAGCGCCGCACACCAGTACTCCGTGCCGGAATGAACGCGAACGAACTGGTCGACGTCATCGAGCCCGTTCAGATGCGTTATGAATTCCGGATCGGGTTCTTTGTCCGGGTTGATTTTCTCACGGTACTCGTCGATCGCGGCTTTCGTCCACGGGTCGAGATAGACGGCAGGAAAATACAACAGCCGACTGTCAACTTCGACGTCGTCACCAGCCCCGATCGTTTTCGCGAGCCGCAACATTTCGCTCTGCAAATCGGCGAATGTAATGTCGTCGGGCTCATAATGAATCAGTAGTGATGAAAAACACGGCGCCGTTTCGATCACACCGGACACTTTTTCTGCGGCGGCCGCGCGCGCGAGGCCTTGCGAGAAAAAATTCAGCTCCAGAGTCAGCTCGTCGCCAAACTGGATCAGCATAAAGCGATCGCCACCGGGCGAACATTGGGGCGTGTCGTAGACCATATTCCTCTACCTGGTTTGCCTGAATAAGATAGATACCATTCGTGAGAATGTCGGGCGGCGCCTTGTTGTTAACTGCCGGCGTCAGCGCGGCATCGTGTCCGCGCCGCGGACTGTAGTATGTCGGCTTGTCATCCCGTCAGATCGTTTTTGTAAGCGTCGATGAATCCCGTGAACACATCGCCTTCACGGAAATTCGGATGAGTGACGACCTTCTGCAGAAAATTAACGTTATTCGCGATACCTTCGATAGTCGTTTTTTGCAGCGCCTCGTCCATCGCTCCGATTGCGTCGCCGCGGGTCGCACCCTGGCAAATCATCTTTGCGATCATCGGATCATAGTATGGCGTAATGACATCGCCCTCGACGACCCCCGTGTCGATTCGCACAGTATCCGTCGGCTCGGGCATGATCAAGGTGTCGAGTTGCCCCGGCGACGGGAGAAACATCTTATCGGGGTTCTCCGCGTAGATTCGGCACTCAACGGCGTAACCCGATTGAACGATCGTATCCTGGGTCAAAGCCGACAGGTCGTCACCACGCGCGAGTCGAATCTGTAATCCGACAAGGTCGGAACCGGTGGTCATTTCCGTCACCGGATGCTCGACCTGTATGCGCGTGTTCATTTCCAGGAAAAAGAAATCGCGGGTCGCCGCGTCGACGATAAACTCCGCGGTGCCGGCGCCGCGATATGACTGAGCTTCGGCAAGGCTGACCGCAGCCCGGGCCATCGAGTCCCGAACCGGGTCGGGAAGATTAACCGCCGGCGCTTCCTCGACCACCTTCTGGAACCGTCGTTGAATTGAACACTCACGCTCGTAGAAATGCACGGCGCGGCCGTCATCAAAGCCGAATACCTGGATTTCGATGTGACGCGCTTTTGCGATGTAGCGTTCGAGAAAAACCGCGCCGTCGCCGAAAGAGCGCTCGGCCATGGACTGTGTCGACTCGACGACTTTGGTCAGCGCCTCGCCACTGTCGACGAGTTTCATGCCGATTCCACCGCCTCCGGCGGACGCTTTCACAAGCAATGGATAACCCACCTCGTCCGCGGCGGCGGCAAGGCCATCGAGTTCCCCCGGCGCGAAACGCCGCGAACCCTTGAGCACCGGGACGCCGGCAGCTTCCGCGATCGCGCGAGCCCGTTCCTTATCGCCCATTGCTGTGATTTGTTCCGGCCGCGGGCCGACCCAAATCAGCCCGGCGTCGGCAACGGCTTGTGCGAACGCTGCGTTTTCCGCAAGGAAACCGTACCCGGGGTGGACCGCGTCCGCGCCGGACTCGCGCGCCGCAGCGAGGATTTTATCGACCTTAAGGTAGCTTTCCGTTGCTTTCGCCGGCCCAATCAGGATTGCTTCGTCGGCCAGCCGGACGTGCAGTGCCTGCGCGTCGGCTTCGGAATACACGGCGACAGTGGCGATACCGAGCGCCTTCGCGCTGCGCATTACCCGGCACGCAATTTCGCCACGATTGGCGACGAGAAGTTTTTTCATTGACCCTGTGACCCTGGTGAATTGATCGTCGTGCACGACGCTGACGCGCACGGGAGTCGCTATTGTAATCGCACCATCACGTCACTGTCGTGGCCGTCTGTCGGGGGATTGCGGGCAGGTTATCCGGAAAAACGTTCGCGAACGCGATTTCGACCTTAAGCCCGGGATCATTGTCGTGCAACGTGACTTCCGCTCCGTGATACCTGCACACAGCTTCGACGAGGCTCAAACCGAGACCACTGCCGTCGGTCTGACGCGCCTCATCACCGCGATAGAATCGCTCAAACACCCGTTCCCGTTCCGTCGGCGGGATCCCCGGGCCGCGGTCCGAGATACCGAGCCTGAACGTGTCTCCGACTCGCCAGATTTCTACATCAACGTCGACGTTCAGCGGTGAATATTTGATCGCGTTGTCGAGTACGTTGCAGATCGCCTGGAGCAACAGATCGCGTTCTCCCGGTACCGTTGCCGCCGACAGCGCTGAACGAATGGATATGCCGCGCTGTTGCGCGACCGGCTCATAGAGGTCGATCGCGGCCGTGACGATCTCCACGAGATCGACATTGCCGCGGTGCTGGCGGTTTCCTGCGGCTTCCAGCTTCGCGATACGCAGCAAGGCAGCAAACGTTGCCAGCAATTGATCGACCTCCGCGACGCAGCGGTCGATTGCGCCATCCGGGCCGGCCGCATTCCCTTCGGCGTCGCGCAAATCAACGAGTTCGTTGCGCAGTCGGGCGAGCGGCGTGCGCAAATCATGCGCAATGTTATTCGTGACATGTTCAATGCCATGCAGTAACCGCTGAACCTCGTCCAGCATCGCATTCAGACTGCGAGCCACCTCATCGAGGTCGTCACCGCTGCCAAAATCCGGAACCCTGCGCGACAGTTCACCACGCATGACATCGCGACTTGTTCGGATGATGCTGTCGAGGCGGCGGCGCAGTCGGCGCGACAGTAACCAGCCAGCACCAATTCCAATCACCGTTGCGAAAGCCATGCCCCACCACAATGCCCGCTCGATGAGCGACTTCGTCGATTCAAGATTGCGGATGTCTCGCCCCACCAGCAGATTCACCTGGCCGCGAAGCAAGAACGGGCGTACGCGCGCGCGGGTGTGCGACCCGGTGGTACGCTCGGTCAGGCCGAATTCGATCCAGCCGTCCGCGTTCGGGTGCCCTTCGGGCCAGGCTGAAATGTTGCCGACGACCGGGGAGCGCGATGCATCGGCGACGAGATAAATCGATGAACGCGTGGGGTCCCGATCGATGCGCGATTCAATAGTGGCGATGAGGCCACGCAAACCGCCACGTTGATACGTCTCGGCAAGCCCTTCGATATCTGTTTCGATGACCGTATTTGTCTGTCGGTCCATGAACCCGATGGTGAACCAGTAAACAAACCCGCCGAGCACGCCGACCGTGATGGCGAGTACGAGCGCGAATATCAGGCCCGTTTTTAATGCCGTGGACTGCTCGAGTTTAAGGTGTTGCCGCAAGCCGATAGCCCTCTCCGCGAACCGTGTGCACGAGCGGCGTCGCGAAATCACCGTCAATCTTGCTGCGCAGGCGGCTCACATGCACGTCGACAACGTTCGTCTGGGGATCGAAATTCAAACCCCAGACGTTCTCCAGCAGCATCGTTCGCGTCACCACGCGCCCCGCATTGCGAGCCAGATATTCAAGCAATGAGAACTCCCGCGGTTGCAGGCGCACTTCGACACCGGATCGGGACACCGCCCGCGTAATGAGATCGATAGACAGATCGCCGACCGCGATGCGCGTAGCCGGCGCTCCTTGTCCGGAACGGCGCGCAAGCGCCTCGAGACGCGCATTCAGTTCGGCACTGTCGAATGGTTTCACGAGATAATCATCGCTGCCGCGCCGCAGGCCTTCGATGCGGTCGCTGACATCGCCGAGTGCGGAGAGAATGAGTACGGGCACGCTCTCACCGCGCTCACGGAGCTCCGCGAGATATTCGAGGCCGTCTCCGTCCGGGAGCATGCGATCGAGGATGACGACGTCAAAAACATGCTCGAGCAACGTTGTTTTCGCGCTCGCGAGATCACTCGCCCGCCGGGTACTGTGCCCCGAACGTTCGAGATCGTCACAAAGGTGCTGCGCCAACGCGGTGTCGTCTTCGATAACGAGGAGATGCACGCCTGCCTGTCCTGTAAATTTTGTGGCTTGAACTGGTTAGAGCGTCGGCGACCGGAAAATTCCGCTGTCCTCGATGCGCCAAACGCCGCGCGCAAACATATCAGCTACGGCAACCGGCTGATATACTCCGCCGACCTGCAACCCGCCGTATTATCCAGACACACCATGTATCGCATCGCTCAAAAGCGGATCAACAGACTTTCCGTAGCCGGTGACCAGTTACTGCTGCAGGGCGGCGGCAAGGGGCTCGAGAAAGAAAGCCTGCGTATTTCCCGCGACGGCTCGGTCGCGACGACCCCGCATCCGCACGCCTGGGGCTCACCACTGACGCATCCTTACGTTACGACCGATTATTCCGAGGCGCTGACCGAACTCGTTACCCCGACGTTCACTGAAATCGACGACGTTCTGAACTGCCTCGACGACCTGCACCGTTTCCTCTACGGCACGCTGTCGACGAATGAACTGATGTGGGCAGCGAGCATGCCCTGTGCGGTCGGAGACGACCAGGCGATTCCGATTGCGCAATACGGCAGCTCGAATATCGGGCAGATGAAGCACATCTACCGGGTTGGCCTGGATTATCGCTACGGTCGACGAATGCAGGCGATTGCGGGTGTGCATTTCAATTACTCGTTACCGGCCGCCTTCTGGCCGGAATTCCAGGAAGAGGAAGAGGATGCCGGTCCGCTCCGGGAATTCGTCGACGAGCATTACTTTGGCCTGATCCGGAACTTCCATCGACTCGGCTGGCTGATACCGTTCCTGTTCGGTAACTCTCCGGCGGTGTGCAAATCATTTCTCGCCGGGCGCACGACGCGATTCAAATCGTTCGATTCCGGAACGCACTACCTGCCCTACGCGACTTCGCTACGCATGAGTGACATCGGTTACAAAAACAAAAACCAATCGGCGCTGGCAATCTCCTACGACAATCTGACTGATTATGTCGACTCGCTGCGGGCAGCCATCGAGACTCCGTATCCGGAATACGAGGCCATTGGCATCAGGGACGGCGACCGCTACGTTCAGCTCAACACGAACACGCTGCAAATCGAGAATGAGTACTACAGCTTTGTGCGTCCGAAACGGGTGACACTACCCGGCGAAAAGCCAACGGCTGCATTGCATCAGCGCGGGGTCGAATACGTGGAAATCCGGGCACTCGACGTGAACGCGTTCGATCCGAACGGGGTCAATGAGAAGCAACTGCGATTCATGGAGGCATTCCTGATTTTCTGTCTGCTGGAGCGCAGCCCCCCGATATCGGAGGCCGAACAGCGCACCATTCAATATAACGAACTGACCGTTGCATTGCGGGGTCGCGAGCCCGGCCTCGCGTTGCAGGTGCGGGGCGGTGCGAAGGCACTCAAAACCTGGGCAGAGGAAATCCTCGACGGCGTCGAGGCTGTCTGCGCGGCGCTGGACGCCGGCCGCACGACGCCGCTCTACGCCGACGCGCTTGAACACCAGCGCCGATGTCTCGAGGACTTCGAGATGCTGCCGTCGGCCCGGATACTTGCCGCGATGCGCGAATCGGATTTGCCGTTCGCGAAATACGCTTTCGCGCTGTCCGAACGTCACGAGACCTATTTCAGAGGTCGCGCGCTCGATCCGGGCAAGGCGGCGGAGTACGCGCGACTCGCGGCCGAATCAATCGAGCACCAGGCGGAAATTGAAGCCGGCGACGACGTCGATCTGGAAACGTTTCTGGACGAATACTTCGCGAGCGCCTAGCGGCTGGTCTGAACAGATCGATTGAACTTCGCTCCTGTCGCGGACACCAACGGGTAGCCAAAACGATCAGGGAGTTTGCTGTGAATCGAAGAAACCTACTGGCGGCGTTCGGCGGATTGAGTTCGCTCCCGCTGCTCGGTCTCCAACTGCCTGGCGCATTCGCGGCCGTGCCGTCCGATTCGATCGAAAGTATCCAGGCGCGGTGGCGCACGTTGCTGAATTCCTCGGCGAAAATTGCCGGGGACGCAACGCCGCTGAACCGGGATATCGATCAATGGCGCAGCAGCCTGCCGAGTGATGCTTTCGAAGTGTTATTCGAAGAGGATACGGAGCGACCGTTTACGAGCGCGCTGAACGACGAAAAGCGCCCCGGGATTTTTGTCTGTCGTGCGTGTGACCTGCCGTTGTTCAGCTCAGAGATGAAGTACGACAGCGGTACCGGCTGGCCGAGTTTTTTCACGTCGATACCCGATCACCTCGCAACAAAGAAAGACTACAAATTGATCTGGCCGAGAACGGAGTATCACTGCGTCAAGTGCGGTGGACATCAGGGCCATGTTTTCGACGACGGACCGAAACCGACCCGCAACCGCTGGTGCAACAACGGACTCGCACTGCGGTTCATCCCGACCTCCGGCTAGCGGCTTGCGGACACCGACGCTTCACTCGGGATCTGCAACTTAATCACCAGGCAGGCGTCGTTCAGTCGATGTGTTCGAGCGAATACACCGCGACCTCGGAATCCCGGGCAAGATAAAACCCTCCGCCCAGGTTTCTGAACCGACGCCGCAGTTTGCTTCGATACCACGACGCCTCGCGTAAAAATACGTCGCTATCCGTCCGTGCCTTGTCGCAATTTTCCTCCCAGTCTTCGGTCGTCAGTACGCTGAAATAAAGGACCCTGTTACACAGACGTTCGAGATTCCTGATACCGGCTTTCGCTTCAGCAGGCTTCAGGTACTGGAACACATCGTGACAAATAACGAGGTCGGCGCAAGCGCCATCGTAGTCGCTGACGCTCGCACATTCCCAGCCGAATTTCCTGCATGCGTAACTACTGATGTCGACACCCGTGTAGTCCGCTTTGTGAAATCGTTTTTCGAGCGGCTTCTTCAGTGATCCGATACCGCAGCCAAGATCGAGGAGCGACCGAACACCCACCCCGAGCAGGTCACAGTAGGCAGCGAGAAACCCGGCAATATGATCGAAGTACGCGCTTTCCGCGACCCGCGTTTTCCGGTTGAGATAGTATCTGTCGTAGTATTTTTCGTCGAAATTGCGCTGCATTCCTTTCTCCGGGCCCGCGACGTGAGTGACCATATATTGATGTCCTCCCCTGCGCCGGCACAAGTTCTGGGTACCCGGACCGATAAAGAGGGTAATCCCGCTTTGTCAACAAGGCTTAAGCGGGGTAATAGTTCATGTAATTGGGTGTTAGCTTGGTCTAAGATACTGAAAAACACCCTGAAGTGTGTTTAGTCCGCATCGCGACTTGGGAAGGTAGGGACCAATGGAATATCGCCGATTCGTTACAAGCGTCAAGCTTGTCATCACGCTGGCAGCCAGTTTTTTCGCACTCAACGCGCATGCGATCCAACTCGGCGACATCCGCGCAAATTCTTCCATCGGCGAGCCGCTCAACGCGACCGTCGGTGTGTGGTTAACGGCGAAAGATAAAGCCGAACCGATCAGCTTCCGGCTCACTCCGGATCTTGCCTACCTGTCGAACCGTCGCCTGTCGTCAATGGTCGAAAAGCTGAGCGCGGAACTCGCAACATCCCCTGACGGACAACCCTATATCCGCATCCGTTCGGATATCAGTATCGATGAACCAATGCTGGCGTTTCGTTTGAAAGTCTACGTCGGTCGAAACGCCGTGATGCGCAATTACTCCGTCATGTTGAACCCCGCACCGCGTGCGCGCCCGGCAACCGCCGCGCCGGCCACGCCGCGAGCACGACGGACCGCAACGCCGATCGAAGGCGCGAACTACACGGTCGCCCAGGGCGACACGTTGTGGGCCATCGCCCGACGCGTCGGCAAAGCAACCGGCGGAAATCCCGCGACGCTCGTTAACGAGATATTCAAAACGAATCCGCAGGCATTCGTCGGTGGCAACCAGAACCGATTGATGCTCGGCGCAGAACTTCGCTTACCCACCGGCGAGGCCATCGCAGAAGTTCCGGTCGCGGAACCGGCAGCGGTCGACACAGCTGCACCCGCGACGCCTGCAAAACCGTCGACAGTCATCGCGCCAACGACTGCAGAAGTAACACCTCGGCCGGAGGCTGTCGCCGATGCCGCCCCGCCGACGGTTGCGGTCGATGCGCCAACGACACTGGCAACGACGAGCGCGGCGCCGGTTGCCGCCGTGTCCTCGGCGCCGCCCCGGACGTCCGCTCGCCCGCCGGTTGATTGGCGTCAACGTGATCCGAAACTTGCCGCGGAACTCGAAGCGCTGCGTCTGAAGTACCTCGCGCTGAAGCAACGCTACGATACGCAGACAAGTAGTTCCGCAGCGGACAGCGAGCCAACGATCGCCGCTTCCGGTGAGGCCGATTTGCGCGAGCAGGCACAATCACCTACTGTGTCGCCTGCGGCGCAAGAACCCATCAAACAACAACAATCCGAACCGCCCGCGACGGCCTCAACTGAGGCTTCGCGCGCCGCACCGAGTCTCGAACAAAAGGACACTCGTATGGCGGCGGAAACCTCGACTCTCGACACCCTCTTTGGCGCAGGCCCGATCGTTCTCGTCGCGCTGCTGGTTGGCGCGTTCGTAATTGTCGCCGTACTGGTCGTCACCACCCGCAAAAGCGTCGGCGCACTCCGTCACCGGCGGGCTGAGCTCGCCCATCACGCAAGAGAGGCTGACTTCAAGGCCGAGGTCGCGCGCAAGGCCGCGAACCGGATCGAGATGGAAGGTGAAGTGCAACGGATGCTCCACAGTCGTTCAGACGATATGCCGGCGGACGAACCGGACGTCGCTCCGGATGCCGCCGCAGTCGTCGCGGCATCACCGGATCAGAGCAGCGACGCGGTGATCGATCACAACATAGCGCACGGCCGTTACGGCGAAGCAGAATCACAGCTTCTCGAAGTTATCGCGGCGACACCGCGGAACTTCTCGGCGAAATTGCGGCTACTCGAGGTGTATTACATCACCGAACAAATCGGTACCTTCTGCTCCCTGGCAGAAGACCTGCACCAGAATCACAGGGCCGACATGAGCGACGACGAATGGAGTCGCGTCGTTCGCATGGGCAAAATTGTCGCGCCCGACCGCATGCCTTTCAGCGGACCGCGCGGTATCGAAAATCCGAACGAAGCTTCGTAAATCCTGCATGCCGCGCGGTAACGCGCGGCATGGCGGGAACTATTCGACCGCTACCGTTATCTGATTACGGAACATTACACGCAGATTTCACGGACGCCCGTATGGTGCGAATTTCACTTTTCCTGTTAGCAGCAATTCTTGGCGGGTGCGGGAGCCCCTCGACCCCGCTCGATGTTGCAACCGAATTCTGGGCCGCGATCGAGGCCGGCGATACGCGCGCGGTGAAGCGGCGAATTACGACGGCGGAAGCCGGCGCACTTGAGTCGCTCGACGATGTATTGCCCATCTCCGCATCGAAACTGACAAAAATCGTTATCGACGGCAACGTTGCGAGTGTCGATACGACGGTCACCGTCGAGGGCGACAAACCGCTGGATTTCCCGCTGAAAACGTACCTCGTGCTCGAACAGGAGACGTGGAAGGTCGATTACGCGAGAACGATCGACGCCGTAGGCAATGCCGGAAAGCTCGCGGCAGTCATCGCCAAAGTCCACGAGTTTGGTGACGCGTTGCAGGAAGGCATCGAACGTTCAGTCGAAGAGCTCGAACACACACTGCCTCAAATCGAACAGGAACTCTCGAGAATAGAAGGCCAAATCAAGCAGCACGTTCCCGAACTGCGCAAACGCCTCGAGCAGTTTACGAAGGAACTCGAAAACGCGATGAAACGGCCGCCCGGCACACCATCGTCACCCGAAAAAGCGGCGTCCGAAGGATCCGTGCAAATCTAGTCCGACGGTGTCGGCCACCTCGTTTGTCCGTAGATTCCGGGATCCCCGCAGATCCCGGGGCGAAACTTCTTCGTCGTTGTCTTGAAACCCGTAGGGAAGGCCCCACTTTCAGGTTATAGGTAATTCGTAATTTGAAATTGGAGGTTACTATGGCTCTCGTATCTTATGACCCGTTCGGAACGCTGTCGAAACTGCAGCAGGAAGTCAATCGCGCATTTCAGAACCGGCTTGGCTCGCTGGATTCGGACGACGGATCGAACGTCGCTACGAGTCAGTGGACACCGGCCGTCGATATCGAAGAAGAAACGGAACGTTTCGTGATCACGGCAGACATTCCCGGCGTTGCGCCTGAAGATATCGATATCACGATGGATGCCGGTATCCTCACCATTAAGGGTGAGCGAAACGCTGAAAAAAGCGTCGAGCAAAACGGGTTTCGGCGGGTCGAGCGTGTCAGCGGGACGTTCTATCGCCGCTTCACACTGCCCGACAGTGCAAACCCCGAAGGGATCAGCGCACACGGGAAAAACGGTGTGTTGGAAATAACTATCCCGAAAGGCGAAAAAGCTAAAGCCCGGCGGATATCGGTTAATGCGTAATACTGCTGCGTGGCGCGCCCGCGGTCATTACCCGGGCGTGCCGCCCTGTTTGCTGGCGGCGCCTTCGTAGATATAACCGAAGACGCTCGGCACACCGTCAAGGTAATAGTTCGAGACTTCGCCTACCGAAAAACCGGCGTCGGCAATCAAGCTGTCTATCGGCTTGTTCAGGCAGCACCCGTCACAAAGGCGCTTTTGAACCGGGGTCAGTCGATGCTGCCACCGGCTAACGCCCGGTTTGTCACTGAGGCCATGTTCAAGAAACAATAACCGACCGCCCGGTTTCAGTACCCGATGCACCTCGTTAAGACACGAGTGCGCATTCGGCATGCTGCATATCGTGAACGTCATAACCGCGCAGTCGAAACTCGCGTCTTTCATCGGCAGCGATTCGCAACTCACTTCACGTGAGTCGACGGGAAATTCGAGATATTTAATTTGTCGGCGAGCCCGCCGGTTCATACCCGGATTGGGATCGACGGTGGTCAACGACGTGATCGATTGCGAATAGCTCAGGAAGTTCGCGCCGGTTCCGGAACCGATTTCAATGACGTGCCCCGCCGCATTCTCGAGCACGCGATCGCGCAACTCGCGTACCTTCTCCGTGGCCGCAAAGCGATCGAGCAGCCATGGAAAAATTCGGTCGCGATAAATACCCATTTTCAAGAAATCCCGCCAGCCACGTCATCAAGGAAAAACGCGTGGTTCTTGTCAGCCATCGGGACTCAGCGATGCAAGGTCGGCCCGCGCATCAGGGTGACCCTGTTCGGCGGCCAGCCGATACCATTTGATGGCCTTGTCCACGTCTCGCTCGACGCCCCGGCCCGAACGGTACATGTAACCGAGACTGTACTGAGCCGAGGCATGTCCGTTTGCCGCCGCGGCTTCGAACCAGCGCAATGCGGATTCCTCATCCGGCGTCACGCCGTGTCCGGTCCGATAACTGTAACCCAGATTGTACTGGGCTGCTGCGTAGCCCTGCTCCGCAGACGCCCGATACCATTTGATCGCCTCGGCATCGTCCTGTTCTATCCCTTCGCCGAGCGCATAAGACATGGCAAGGCTGTACTGTGCGATCGCGCTGCCCTGTTCGGCGGCGCGACGATACCAGACGACCGCCTCACCGTCGTCCTGTTCCACGCCCTCGCCAAAAGCATAGGCGACGGCAAGGTTGTACTGTGCATCCCGATTTCCCTGAACCGCGGCGCGTCGGTACCAGTCGATAGCCCGATCGAGATCGTTGTCGACTCCTTCGCCGATGTAATACATATAACCGATGTGCGCCTGGGCATCCGCATCGCCGGTCTGTGCAAGCCGCGAAAATATCTCGGCGGCGAGCGTCGGGTTTCCGGCCGCTAATGCGCGCTTTCCGTCGATGACCGAAAATCGCGGAACCGGCTCCGACGGTGTGTCAGCAACGCGTGCTACGGGAACATCCGGGGCGCCGGTATCGATGGCGTCCCTGTCCGCTTGCTCGCCGGTCGCTGCACTTGAGGCCGCTTCCGCAGCCGTTGAGGGAAGTACAACGGGATCTTCCGTGATTTCGGTTGCGACAATGTCCGCGTTATCGCGCTCGGGTACGGGTGCCGTCACTGCCATCGGTACGGCACTATCGTCATCTTCTGATGACGGTTGCACGACTGCTGCCGCATCGCCCATTGTTTCTTCGGTTGGGGTTGTCCCGTCGGCGTCCCGCCTGAAGATACCTTTCAGGCGGTTGAAAAACCCGCCGCTATCCGACGTTGCAACGCTCGCCGTGGCGGCGGTGGCTTGTGTCGCTGGTGCGGCGGCAACCGCGACAGCAGAGCCTGCCAACGCGACCCCGGACACGACTGCTGCCGGGGCCGGCGTGGTGGCGACCTCAGCGGCGAGTGCTGCCTCAGCGGCGAGTGCTGCCTCAGCGGCGAGTGCTGCCTCAGCGGCGAGTGCTGCCTCAGCGGCGAGTGCTGCCTCAGCGGCAAGTTCTGCCTCAGCGGCAAGTTCTGCTTCAGCGGCAAGTTCTGCTTCAGCGGCAAGTGCTGCTTCAGCGGCAAGTTCTGCTTCAGCGGCAAGTTCTGCTTCAGCGGCAAGTTCTGCTTCGGCGGCAAGTTCCGCTTCGGCGGCAAGTTCTGCCTCGAAGGCGCGTTCCGCTTCGGCGGCGAGTGCTGCCTCGGCGGCAAGTTCTGCTTCTGCAGCGAGCGCTGCCGCAGTCGATGCCTGGTCGAACGCCGTCGACGTTTGCTCAATCTCGGCGACGCGCGTAACCGCAAGCATCGAACCGGGCAAGACAGTATGGTTTTCCGGCGGCGCGGCGGCCGTCACGTTCGCGTGGCTGCCGCTCGATACGGTCACGCGATCGGGGTGAACGACGATTTCATCCGCGGTCAGGCGCGGCTGGGGAATCACGACCGGCGCGGGCGACCGCTCCGCTTCGGCCGTTGCCGATGATGGCTCCGCATCAAGTGGTTGCGTTGCAGTCGCGACTGCGGAGTTCGTTTCAGTCATCGAAGAACCCGCTGCGGCGGCGGCACGCACTTCGCGTTCTTCAGATCCGGATTTTTCCTGGGCCGGTGATTCGTTCGTGCCGGCGGCATCAACCCGGTTCAGCGAACCCGGGGTGTGCGCCGCCGGCGCCGGTGCTCGCGGCAGGGTCACGCCCGTCGCGTCCTCACCCGTCACCTCACGACTGACTGGATCTTCGCCGACCGGCTCAGGCGCGGAGAGAGGCAACGACATTTCGTCGGGATTCGCAGTGATGACGATCGGTGTGCGGGGGCGGTCGAACCCCGGCATCGGCAATCCCGCGTCGGCGTAGATGGATTTCAATTTATCGCGCGCTTGCGGATGCCCGCCGCGCGCCGCGTCGCGGTAGTACGTGATCGCCATGGCCTCGTCCGGCTGGACCCCTTCACCATTGGCATAGCGTTCTGCGAGTTGATACTGCGCCTCGGGATCGCCCAAAAGGACCGCGCGCTCGCGCCACTGTTCCGCCATGTCCGGGTCGCGGCGGACTCCGGTGCCGTCTTCGTAAAGTTCGGACAACTGCCAGGCCGCAGCGCCGTAACCGTCGGCCGCCAACGCTTCAAACTTTGCAATGGCGTGTTCGTAGTTCTCGAGTGCCAGCGCCCGTTGCGCCCCGGCATAACGCTCGTCAAGTTCGCGCAAGGGAATTGGTGACGCCGCTCCGGGAACCGATAGTACGACCGCAGTCGTCGACGGTGCGCTCGCGGTATCGACCTCGATTCCGTGGGCGCGGGCCAGCCGTACCGCATCGACCTCTTGTGCGCTGAGCGGCTCGGCTGCCGTTTCGACGGGCGACTCCACCGGGTCGAGCGTAATAACGGGCGACTCTGTCACCATCGAGGAGGATTCGTCTGCAGTCCCGGGCGCATCGCTGTCCGAACCGTCGTCCATGCGACCCGATTCATCTTGCGAGTTCCCGCTCGCGGCGACGACCGGGGCCGGTTTGTCAGCCGATGAGATAACCGGATTCCCGGCAGCCGGGGTCACTGCGGTTGCACCGTCCCGGCCTCCTTCAGCACTCGCCGCTGCGGAGATAGTGGGGTGCGTCTCGACGGGGTGAGCAGCAGACGCCGGCGGGGAGGTCGTCGCGCTGGTCTGCTGTTCAGTTGCGGTATCAGGCGAAGCCTCCCTGCTCCCCGGGCCCGGATCGGAGGCTGCCGTACTGTTCTCGGTGAGCTCGCCCGTTGATTCGGATTCAGGCGGGCCGGCCTCGGTTTTTCTGGTTAAAGGGCGCCCGCTGTCCGGCGCCGCCTCGGCAGGACGGTCAGGCTCGTTAATACCGTTCGAGCGGTATAGTTCGCGCATGTTTTGTTCCGCGAGACGGTGCCCCTGGGCCGCAGCCAGACGATAAAAACTGAGCGCCCATGCGTCGTCCTGTGGCAGGCCTTCGCCGAGCAGATACATGTTGCCGAGATTGAACTGCGCCTCCACGTCACCGAGTTCCGCGGCCGCGAGATACAGTTCCGCCGCTTTGTCGACATTGCGCGGAACGCCTTCGCCGCGCTGGTACAGACTGGCCAGGTGAACCATGGCCGCAGGGTCGCCTTCGGTTGACAGGGCTTCGAGTATTTCGACTGCGCCAGCATAGTCACCGCGCATCAGTGCGCTGTCTGCGGCAGAAAGATCGTTGGCGTCGGCGGCGAGCGGCGCGAAGAGTATCAGCAAACTGAACAGGCATTGTCGGTACATAACGTAGATGCCTCCGTAACAGCGATACGTGGACCGGGATCGGTGGTAGGACAATGAGTCGAATCCGGGCACATTATATTGTGTCCGCAGTGAGGTAGCTATCTACATATAGCGGACGTCGCTGCCAGCCACGAGTACGGAACGGGGCCGTTCACAGCGGGGGGTGCGGCAAATTCAGCACGTCCGGTGCCGGGCGCGCTGGCGCGAGCCGATGCCGTCGGGCTGGAACGAAACGGCAGGGATCAGGGCGGAGCGGCGCTCAACCGCACTATCGGGTCAGGTTTCAGCGAGCTGGCTCGCGTCACGACTCGATTTCGGCAACACACCGAGCACAACGATGTTCTTGCCGGCAACAGAGATATGCTTCTGTTCTTCCATATCCTTGAGCACCTTACCGACCATCTCCCGCGAGCAGCCGACAAGTCTTGCGAGTTCCTGACGCGTCACCTTGACCTGCATACCGTCAGGGTGCGTCATCGCGTCCGGTTGTTCGCACAGGTCGAGTAGTGTCCGGGCGACCCGGCCGTACACGTCCATGAACGCCAGGTCTCCGAGCTTCCGGTTCGTATTACGCAGCCGGCGCGCGATTTGCGTCGTCATGGCAATGATCAGGTCAGGATAAAGTTCCGTCAGTCCGCGCAGCTTCTTGTAGCTGATTTGAGCAACTTCGCTCTCGACGCGGGCACGGACCAGCGCCGTGCGGTTTGCATCGGCGTTGAACAGACCGATCTCACCGAAAAAGTCGCCCGGATTCAGATAGGCGAGAACGATTTCATGACCCTTGTCGTCCTCGAGTAACACGGTGACCGAGCCACTGATGATGTAATAGAGTTCCCCCGCCGGGTCGCCCTGTCGGATAATCGCTGCCTTCGCCGGAAATTGCCTGCGGTGGCATTGAGTGAGGAAGGTGGCAATGGATTGTTCCACGGTCGAGCTGGCGACGGTCATGATTCGTGCCTGTTTAATCGAGTGAGCCCCAACATATACGCGATTCCTTGACGATGCCCCGAGTATAGACAAGTGTCGGCAACCGGAAGGGTAAACTATCGCAAATTAGGCGATTGCATCGTTTGATTGCCAAACCGTCGCATAATCCCGCCGCCTCGGGCAGAAGCGTCAGGGTGACACGCCAATCCAGCGATTGGCCGGGTAATCGTACTCAAACAGCACCAGTTCACCGGTTGGAACCCCCTGATCGCCCGAATTTTCCCCGTTAAAGGCCGGAAAGGCGCGCCGCAGACGACCGTTTTCGACGTCAAACTGGTCGTTGCCCCGATACCGGCGTTGAGCCGCAGGCGGCAGCGCGGCGGCCGCCGTCGAATCGAAGCGAAAATCCCGCCATTCGTGGATATCGACGGCACCACGGTCTTCGCCATCGAGTTGGCCGGTCGCAACGATGACCTCGAAGGCGCCATCGCGGTCGAGGTCCGCCATCCACGCCCCGGTGACGAGGCCATCGCGATTAACATCGAGTCGCGAGAGGACGCGCAGCTCGTTGCTGACGACGACCTGGTAGCTGCGCGTTTCCGCGTATTCAGAGTCCTCGCCCGTGACGGTGACGGTCAGGTTGCCCGCCTCGAAGCGGTGGTCCAGGGTTTCCTGTGCCCCGGAAAACGGGGCGTAAATCGCAGCCAGTAAGAGCAACGCGGGTCTGTTCATAGGGCAACCTGATGGTTATTCAAAGGCCGATCGGCACACTAGTTCGCCATTCCATTCGCGGGGCGTCAAGCGCAGCGCTGCCGGTCTTCCTTGACTTTGGAAAATTTGCCACTATATTAACTGGCACTACTGAACTGAGAGTGCTAATAACAGTCATTAAACTCTCATGAAATCATTTAGTTAACCGGATATTCTAGGAGAAAACAGTATGAAAATCCGCCCATTACACGATCGTGTCGTGGTCAAGCGCACCGAAGAAGACACGACTTCGGCCGGTGGCATCGTGATCCCGGACTCGGCCAGTGAGAAACCCGCCAAGGGTGAGATCGTTGCTGTCGGCAACGGCAAGCTGCTCGACAGCGGCGAAGTTCGCGCGCTCGACCTCAAAGTCGGTGACAGCGTTCTGTTCGGCAAGTACTCCGGAACGGAAGTCAAAGTCGAAGACGACGAACTGCTCGTGATGCGTGAAGACGACATCATGGCGATTATCGACGCTTGATCGCGTTCGCAACGAAATTTATTCCTGAGGTAACGATCAATGGCTAAAGAAGTCCGTTTTTCCGATGACGCCCGCCAGCGCATGGCCGCCGGCGTCAACATACTGGCCAACGCGGTCAAACAAACACTCGGCCCGAAAGGCCGCAACGTCGTTCTCGAAAAGAGCTTCGGCGCACCGACTGTCACGAAAGACGGCGTGTCGGTGGCAAAGGAAATCGAACTCGAAGACAGGTTCGAAAACATGGGCGCACAGATGGTGAAGGAAGTCGCTTCGAAGACGTCCGACGTTGCTGGTGACGGCACCACGACGGCAACCGTTCTCGCGCAGGCAATCGTTCGCGAAGGCCTGAAAGCCGTCGCCGCGGGTATCAACCCGATGGACGTGAAACGCGGTATCGACAAGGGCGTCATGGCCGGCGTCGAAGAACTGCAGAAAATCTCCACGCCGTGCACCGACACGAAAGCGATTGCCCAGGTGGGTACGATCTCGGCGAACTCCGACAGCGCGGTCGGCGACATCATCGCCGAAGCGATGGACAAGGTTGGTAAAGAAGGCGTCATCACGGTCGAAGAAGGATCGGGCCTCGACAACGAACTCGACATCGTTGAAGGCATGCAGTTCGACCGCGGCTACCTGTCGCCGTATTTCATCAACAACCAGGAAACCATGGGCGTCGAACTCGAAGAGCCGCTGGTCCTGCTTCACGACAAGAAGATCTCCAACATCCGCGAAATGCTGCCGGTCCTCGAGGCCGTCGCCAAATCCGGTAAGCCGTTGCTGATCATCGCCGAAGACGTTGAAGGCGAAGCCCTTGCGACGCTCGTCGTGAACAACATGCGCGGCATCGTGAAGGTTGCGGCCGTCAAGGCACCGGGTTTCGGCGATCGCCGCAAAGCCATGCTTGAAGACATCGCGATTCTGACGAACGGCACCGTGATTTCCGAAGAAGTCGGACTGAGCCTCGAGAAGGCCGGCATCGATGACCTCGGTTCCGCGAAGCGCATCCAGATCTCGAAAGAAGAAACCATCATCATCGATGGTGCGGGCGACGAGAAAGGCATCGAAACGCGGGTCAATCAGATCCGTGCGCAAATCGAAGACACGTCTTCGGACTACGACCGCGAAAAACTCCAGGAGCGGGTTGCGAAGCTTGCCGGTGGTGTTGCCGTGATCAAGGTTGGTGCCGCGACGGAAGTGGAAATGAAAGAGAAGAAAGCCCGCGTCGAAGACGCGCTGCATTCGACTCGCGCCGCCGTTGAAGAAGGTGTCGTGCCGGGTGGTGGTGTCGCACTGCTGCGCATCCAGGATACGGTCAGCAAAGTCAAATCCGAAAACGCTGATCAGCAAATGGGTCTCAGCATTCTCTCGCGTGCACTGGAAGAGCCGATCCGCCAGATCGTTGCGAACGCCGGTGACGAACCTTCGGTTATCACCAACGCGGTGAAAGAGTCGAAGGGCAACCACGGCTACAACGCGCAGACGAGTGAGTTCGGCGACATGATCGAGATGGGAATTCTCGACCCGGCGAAAGTTGCGCGGTCCGCGCTGCAGAACGCCGCATCCGTTGCCGGTCTCCTGCTGACGACCGAAGCGATGGTCGCCGATGCACCGGCCAAGGACGGTGGTGCCGGACCCGCGATGCCCGATATGGGCGGAATGGGCGGCATGGGTGGTATGGGCGGCATGCCCGGCATGATGTAAATCATCGCCCACTGCATCGCGTCAAAGCGATATAAGAAACCCCGCCTTTATGGCGGGGTTTTTTTTTGCGGGTCAGGAATATGGCGAAAATAACCGCTCGCAGTCAGAAATGGCGCATCGGTGTCACTTGCAGGTGACGATTTGCACATTTGTGATTAGCAGCACACGAATCAACCGCTAACCGCGCCTTCGAATTCAATGACATACAGTTTTTCGTTACAAAACTTGCAGTTGGCCCAATAATTGAATCAGATTTATTAGCAGTAAGCGTCATAAAGTAGTTAAAACAACGTACCGATATTCTTTAAACAACGGTCATTACAGTCTGCGAGGCTCAGGCAATGATGAACACGGATTCGGAAGTTATCGTTTCAGCGGATATTCGCGAATATTTTCAGGGCGAGGTCGAGACCGCGCTGACGCAACAAGCAGTCAGTATCGACGAGGCCACGGCGATGTATCTCGTTAACCTCCTCGCCGCATACATTCACGCGCGGGAATTATTTGAGGACAGCGAAGACGGCCTGCATATAAAGCCATTGGCGCTGCATTACGCCGATGCAGTAAACGCACCGAGTCAGTCGGAAAAAACCCTCGCACTGCGCCGCCTAGGCGACGTCGCCTTATTCGTGTCCGGGCTGTTCGCGGGCAGCCTCAACCGCAAAGTCGTCGACGTCGACTATTACATCGCGATGGGTGGCACGGCTTACAGTTGTGTCCACGATCTCGTCGGCGCGCGCGCCGGCGACAAAAGCGAATTGTTTGCGGAACTGGCGGAGAATTTTTCCCGGCTCGTCGATGTACTCGGGGTCATCAGCGACAGCTCGAGCCTGAACTCCAACAGCGACGTGCTCCGCTTGTATGAGATCTGGTTGCGGACGGGAAGCACACGCGCATCCGAGAAATTGCAGCGTCAGGGTATCCACGTATCCCACAACGCCAGCAGCCGCGCGATGCACTAGCGGAATCTTCATTCATGCTTCTGACCCGGGTGCAGGAATACCTCGCGGGGCTTTACGAAGCGCCGACGCCGTACGATGTTTATGATTTTCTGATCACCGACGAGCGTCACGCCAATGCGCTGACCCCTTCCGGGCACACGGAAAACCACGAGCGCATGCTCGTCGCACAATCAGACGATGCCGTTGAACTCACCATTTACGTGGATCAGGACACGCTTGCGCATTTGCAGCGCGACAATCCGTTCACCGGATTGCACGATGGGAACCTCGCTGCGTTCATGCTCGCGCTGGAAGGCGTCTCGCATTTTCACTACTTGTGCTGGAACGCCGCATTCGACAAATCGGTCACGTTGCTCGAGCTGGAGCTACAGGCCGAAGTGGACAAATACGTCACCGCGACGGCATTGCTGGACGAACAGGGCCACGCGGGACATTTTGGCACCGTACATGAACGTTTATTCGAAGACGTGAGCTACAGAGACGACCTCAGCGATGAACACCTGGACCGGTACCGAAACGCAAATCACTACGCGGGAAAATATTGCCGGTCGCTGCGGGCCAATTATCCTGAAGCCCACCGTGAACCGTGCTTCAGGAATGAACTGCGGCGCTTCTACCGTCTGACGCAGAACGAGAAAATTCGCCGAATTGAATCCGTCGGCTGACCGCAATGGATTGCGCGGGCGCTAGTCGCCTACTTTCTTATGGACGTGCGGCACCGTATCCGCGTCGCCGGCTTTCATGTAGCGTGATTCAGATCCGGATCGGGTCACGTTTTCGTATACCCCGTCGTCACGTTTCACGAGTTTCGTAAACCCGACCTCTTTCAGTTTGGAATTTCCCGTCGGCAGACTGATGCCCGGCGCCGTCAGGACTTTTCGCACCGGCGCCATAAAGTCCGTTTCCCCGATGGGCACCTGGGCGGCGTAGCACAACTCTCCCCACGTCTCGATCGTTGCACCCATGGGATGGCGCGCTTCGACCGTCCGGCCGTTTGCTTCACAAAAATAATCGTAACTCGGCATGGTGAACTGTCCGGCACGGTTCGCCCCGTTTCAGCACGGGGCTGCTAGACCTAGATTCTAAACTTTCCGGAGACCCCGGCAAGACTCGCAAAGCCCTCACGGCTGTTTTCGGTGACCAGCCCGACAATTTCACCCTCGTCGTCCAATTCAGGATAATCCCGACCGTGCGTCCGACAGAAGTCTGCCACGGTCGGGTGCAGCCATTCGAATACCTTGCGGCGGAATTCCAGGTCACCTATTCGCCGTTGGGCATAGCAGCCTGCGATTTCTCTTTGCCGCGCTGCTTCGTAGAGTATCACTCCGACCGCGACCGAAACATTCAGTGATTCGACCATGCCCATGAGTGGAACCTGTATGCAAACATCCGCGTCGGCGGCAGCTTCACGCGAGAGTCCGTCGAGTTCCGAACCGATAACCAGGGCCGTCGGGCGAACGTAATCGAGCGCGCGAAAATCGCTGGTCTCACCGCTCACATCCGCCGCAACGATAGACAGACCCTGTTTGCGTAACCGGATATATGCCTTGCCGCAGGTCTCGTGGCGCTCGACATCAAGCCATTTCCTGGTTCCGCCGGCCGTCTTGTGCCCGAGATTCAAAGGTTCGTGTGCGGGAGCTACCGCATGGATCCTGCCGATGCCAACCGCGTCGCAGGTTCTGGCGATAGCGCCAAGATTACGCGTTTTATGAACATTCTCCATCACAACCGTGAGGTCCGGCTGGCGTCGTGACAACGTCTCGACAATACGGCGGAAGCGTTCGCTACGCATCGTGGGTGCCGCCGGTCGCGCCTAGCCGGGAACTGCGACAACTGGCGGCGCTACGACCTGGTCCAGTCTTATGTTCATACGATCTCTCCGATCGATGCTTCCCAGTTGTTGCCGTCAAACGCGGTCACCACCAACGATTCAACGGTACCGGGATCGAGACAGCGCGCATTAATGCTGTAGCCATCCGGATGCGAGCGCGGCACATAAAACGATTTGACCCCGCAGCGCGAGCAAAACAGATGCTGTGCGGTGCCGGTATTGAAGGTATAGCGGGTCAGATCGGAATCGCCCGACTCCAGTTCGAAATCTTCCGCATCGACGATCAAATGAAGGTAACCGCTCTTCGCGCACATACTGCAGTTGCAATCAATGACCCCGAGCGTCGTTGGCGCGCGAATGCTGAACCGTACCCGCCCGCAGTGGCAGCCGCCGTGATGCGTGACCTTGTTCTCCCCGGCTTCGATCATTAATGATCGCTGTGCGAAAGCGTCGCGCTGACTGAAGCGTAAGTCGAGACGCAATAAGGAACGCAGTAGGTCATGGCGATTTTTATGTACGCCACTGAATCAAGGGAATACGGTAACAGGCGATCCCAGTAATTGATAAGGACGAGTATCGTGCCAACGATCGAGGCAACCTTCAAAGAGCGATGGACGACTTCCCGACGGCATGCGATTTCAATCCAGCGGTTCATCGCGGGTTTGATGTTCGTTCTGCACTTTCGCGGCGAAGTGTTTTTAGTGGCCGTTTCATAGTGTGCGTATAATCTCCCCATTGTGGGTCAAACGCAAAATGCCTGGGCAGCGCCAACTTCATCGCCAAGCGGTCACCCGCGGTTTCCCGCATGATTGATGCTGAAAGCCTGATCTTTGAGTATCCCGGACAGCGCGCACTCGACGACGTCAGTTTTTCGATTCCTCACAACAGCGTCACCGCCCTTGTCGGCCCGAATGGTGCGGGAAAAACGACATTAATGCGCTGCCTGTGCGGGCTCGAACGTCCGCTGGCGGGCACCATTCGGATTGACGGCATTGACGTTATCGACGAGCCACGCTTAAGCCACGAACGCCTCGGCTATCTGTCGGATTTCTTCGGTCTCTATGATGCGCTGAGCGTCCGCCGGGTGTTAAGTTATGCCGCGAGCGCGAACGGAAAAACCGGCGATTTGCGTAATGCCGTCGATGAAACCGCAGCGCGCCTGCGCCTGTCCGATCGGCTTGGGCAGCCTGTCGGTGAGCTGTCCCGGGGCTTACGCCAACGCGTTGCTATCGGGCAGGCGCTGATACACGATCCGGGCGTTCTGATCCTCGATGAACCGGCTTCCGGACTGGACCCGGAAGCGCGCCACGATCTCGCAGAACTGTTCAGGTCGCTGCAAAAATCCGGCATGACACTACTCGTCTCCTCGCATATTCTCGCGGAACTCGAAGCCTACGCGACCGAGATGCTCGTTATTCGCGACGGGCGAATTGTCGAGCAACGCGCCCTGAAAGAGACGGCTCCCGCGCGCCGGCAACTCCGCATCGAGGTCGGCGGCGTAGCAGACAATGCCGTGAGGATGCTGAATAACCAGGCGGACGTTCATGATGTCCGCGTCGATCGGCAGCGAATCTTCTGCGAGGTTTCGGGCGGCGACGCGAAGCAGGCACAATTATTGAAAGACCTTGTTGGCGCGGACGTCGGGGTGATTAATTTTTCGATCGTTGAACGCGATTTACAACAATCCTATCTCGACAGCATGCAGAAGCCGCGATGAACCCGGAGTTTCAGCGTAACTTATGGCTGGAATGGAGCGCACACCGCGTAACTCTGACGTGCGTCGTGCTGGCCAGTGTTTTTGTACTCGTCAGCCTCTTTGATCCAAACGGCGTCGGAAATATCGTCGCGAATGTAGCACTGCTTGGGTTCGTCACGACGACGATGGTCTGGGGCAGTCACCGGGCAGGCGACGCAATGCTCGATGAATTACGCGATCGCACGTGGGATTCGCAGAGGATGTCGGCGCTCAACCCGTGGTCGATGACGTGGGGGAAACTCTTCGGCGCTACCGTGATGCCATGGTTCAGCGGGATCATCTGCGTGACCGTGTACGGGGTGGCGCGTTTTGGACCGACGGTCGCCGAGCGCGGACAGATCATCGCGACTTTCATCGCGGGCGCGTTGCTCGCCCAGGGACTCAGCCTGATCGGGGCACTCGTCGGTACGCGACTGGAAAAGCAAGCCCGCAGCACACTTGCCAGCTGGGCTGCACTCGGCGCTATCGGCCTGTTGCTGGCGTATTTCTCGGTTTATTACCGTTCGAACGAGGCGATTACCTGGTTCGGGATCGCCACCGACCGTTTCCATTTTCTCACGCTGTCGGTGTTTGGTCTCGCAGCGTGGATCGTGTTCGGTGGTTATCGTCTGATGTGTAGTGAACTCGCCGTTGCGACCCGGCCGTGGGCCTGGTCGTTGTTCATCGTCTATCTGACCGTCTATTTCGCCGGCGGCTTCGTGTCACCCGAATTGCCGGTAGCAAGGAACGCAGCGGTTTTTGCGGCTGCGGGTCTCGTCGTCGCCATCGGTGCTACCTATCTCGCCGCGTTTGCGCTTTACCGGGACCCACTCACATTCAGACGCCTCACGACGTATGCCTGGGCCGGGCACTGGCGGCGATTTTTCGAAGAGATGCCCATCTGGATGGCATCGTTTGCTATCGCGTGCGTGTTCGCCATTGTCTGCGCGGGGTTGAACTTCGCCCCGCAATACTCGAGCGAGCGCATCGAAACCGTCGGGTTCGGCGGTGTTGTGGTCGTCCTGTACAGCGTCCGCAATATCGGACTGCTCTATCTGTTTACCTACGGAAACAGCCGCCGGGTCGAGACGAGTACTGTGATCTGTATTGCGATCATTTCATGGTTACTGCCGAGCATCGCGGAATCGATGGATCTGACTATCATCGAATGGGCGCTGCGGCCGCCGTTGTGGGAACGCCCGCTGCTCGCGGCGCTGATTGTCGGGATCCATGCTGCTATCGTCGTGGCGCTGTGCGTGCGACGCTACCGCGAACGCATCGCGCCCGCGAGCTTGTGATGCCCGGCCGGTCAGGTAGACGGCACAGACTCACGCCATTCGACTAACCGAACAAATGCTGCCCGATACGGAATCCGGCGAGATAAGTACCCGCCGCCGAGCCGAGCGTACTCAGCACAAAGACCAACAGGGTGCGGGCGACCCGGTTGTGTCGCCACCCGCTGAAACTCGATGTATCTGTGCGTAGTTTCGAAAAATCGCCGACCGTGGGCTTGCGCAAATAGGCTTCGACAAGCGCGGTAACAAAACCGGCGCCGATGGTTGGGTTGAGCGATGTCACGGGCGCCGCAAAAAAAGCACTCAGGACCGTCAGTATGTGGCCCCCGGCAATTGCCGCACCGAGCGCGGAAAGTCCGCCATTGATCACGACCCATTCAACGACGAGTGTCCACCCAAGCGAGGGACTTCGCGAAAACCCGACGCCGAAACCGACAAATACGAGCACGACGATCAGCCACGGGATAAACCGGGTCCAGCGTTTCCCTTTGGGAATCTCCGACAGGTCTGCGATCGTCCTGGCAGGATCCTCCGCACCGTCGCGCAGTGCGGCCGCAAGCCCTTTCAGATGACCCGCGCCAACGACCGCGAGAATGGCGGGAGAATCCGCGCTGGCAATCTGGCGCAGGCGGGCGGCCATGAATCGGTCGCGCTCGGCAATGAGCGGTTCGTAAATCTCCGAGGCCGTTTCGGCAAACTGCGCAAACGTCGTCTCCAGCAGGTCACCCTCTTTCAGGCGTTCGATTTCGTCTTCATCAATGTCCTCGTGCACGACGACACTGCTGACAAGCCCGGTGAAAAGGTAGAAACGCCGCCACCACGGGACGTTGCGATAAATACGCTTCAACGTGGTCCCGATCTCACGGTCGATCAACTCGAGTGTCGCCGACTGCTCCCGCGCCGCCGCGATCGCGGCGTGCATTTCGGCGCCCGGCTCTATATCGAACTGATCGGCGATGCGTTGCTGGAAAGCACCCATCGCGAGCATCGCCGTGACCATCGGCGCCCGTCCGGTCCTGATCACCTGGAAGAGATCCATCTTCTGTAGCGCTTCGGGATCTTCGAGCGCTTTAAAGCGGCTCGCGCAAAGCTCGATGGCAACAATGTCCCAGGTGTGTTCACCGATCTCTTTTCTGACGGCTTCCACACTCGCGCGCGATACGTGGGCAGTGCCCAGCAGCCGCACCTTCGCACCATCGACCTCAACATCCTCGAACGGCTGATCGCCGTATTTTCCCCCGGTCTCGTTATCCATTACGTTTTAGGGACGTTCTGAATAAGTTTGGGTCGAGCGGCTTGTGCGCGAAATGTGCGGAATCAGGGCGCGAAGCGCACGTAATAGCTGGCTATTGCGAAGCTTCGCAACGCCGGGTCCGTGCATTTCGTGTGCAAGATGCCGAGTCATGACTTGTTCAGAGCGTCCTTGGTTATATCGACGGCGAAACCGTGTTGCAGCCAGTTTCGCCCGAGCAATAGTTTGTCCTTTGATTCGCTGCGGTCATTGAGATTCATCAACAATTTGTAACGTGTGCCCTCGTGCACGACCGTGAGGTACACGTGGTAGCGTAATTCATGGCAATCCGATGTCCTGATACCGCGTACCTGTTCGATCGTCGTTTCGACGCGTGCTTTCTCACCCTCGGCGTTTTCTACCGTAAACCGGATCAGCTTCCCGGTATCGCCTGAATCCGCAGGTGACGATCCACCAATGACTTCTATCTCGTGCGCGTTAATCGAGGAAATCGTCGCACCGGTATCGAGGCGGGCGGTAAACCCAATCCCGGCCTCGGCTATCGACACCGGTTCCCGGGCAGCGACCCGCCCGCTGCCACCGAGCAGATAACCAGCCAAAACGCCCGCGACCGTGCATGCAACGATGGCCAGCGACCGCTTCGGCAACGAGCGCAATCTACTCAGACGTCGGGAGGCAGTCATACGGTGCGAAACTCCGGAGGGCCGCTACTATAAAGCATCCGTCGCCGGCAAAGCCATTCCGCCCCGGAAACGGGATACCTGCGACACGCGGCGCTGCGGGCCGGATTCAGTCGATATTCAGGTAGTCCGCCATAGACTGGTCTGCAACAAGGCCACTCCCCGGGAGATGTTCCATGCGCCAGTTATCCGCCATTTTACTATGGACCGCAGTTTGTCTGATGTTGCCGCCAGGCGTAGCGCTCGGCACGCCGCGGATAGAGGCTGCGGCATTCGGCGCGATGTACCCGGTCAATTATCCCCACCACCGCTATCGTCATTTCGATCGCCGACACCATCGTCCCCGCGCGGGCCGTTTGCACCAATATGCGCCGCGTTATAACGCACCGTTTCTGCCGCGAGGCCACTTCCGGCCTATCCAGAACCACCGTCGGTATTACGGAATGCACGGCTTTCGCTCTCCCGGCTGGCGCTATCCGAACACGCTACGCTTACAAAACTACCGCTATTGAACGGGATCCGGGCCAGGCATCGGACATTGGACTCCGATAAGGCCTGTATTCAGGTAGCGCCGGGAGCCGCAAACTCTTAAACTTTCGCCACGCTTCTGCCAGGGGGCGTGGCCGTTGCGATGGAAAATCACGCGAGGAATTCCGGTTACCGGATGACCTGCACATGAAGATATCCCGGGTTGCGCATGCACCCGCTCGCCGGCATCGAACGACCCTGGACATTGTTTGCCGGTATTCTCAAAAAGATATTCGTGACTACATTAAACACGCGGCAACGCGATGCGATTCGCTACGTTGATGGACCGCTGCTCGTGCTTGCGGGCGCCGGTAGCGGCAAGACCCGCGTCATTACGGAAAAAATAACGTCCCTGATCAAGCGCGGCATCGTTGAGCCGGAACGCATTGCGGCCATCACGTTCACGAACAAGGCGGCCAACGAGATGCGCTCCCGGCTGAAGCGGAAACGCTCCGACTCAAACCCGTGGATATCCACGTTTCATACGCTGGGCCTGCGCGTGCTGCGCCATGACTTCGAGCGCGCCGGATACCGCCGGGGGTTTTCGATCGTCGACAGCAAGGACTGCGAGAACCTCATCGCCGATATCCTGCGCCGTTCCCAGGCGAACGATGCCGCGGAAATCCGCGGCATCATGAACCGTATCTCCGGTTTTAAATCGGCCCTGATAAGCCCCGCTGAAGCGATGAAACTGGACCATCCCGATCCGATTTCGCGAATGGCGGCTGCCTGCTACTCGCAGTATGACGAAGCGCTGAACGCATTTAACGCCGTGGACTTCGACGATTTGATCATGCGGCCGGTGATGTTGCTGAAAGCACACGACGATATAGCGGCGCACTGGCGCAACGAAATCCGCTACCTGCTGGTCGACGAATACCAGGACACTAACCTGTGCCAGTACGAGCTTGTCCGACTCCTCGTCGATGAAGCAAAAATGTTTACGGTCGTCGGGGACGACGATCAGTCGATTTATGCATGGCGGGGCGCAAGGCCGGAGAATCTCTCCGCGTTGCAGTCGGATTTCCCCGAGCTGAAATTGATCAAACTCGAGCAAAACTACCGATCCGTCGGCGCCGTACTGAACGCTGCAAATCAACTGATCTCCCATAATCCGCATGTGTTCGAAAAACGCCTGTGGAGCGAACGTGGTTATGGCGACAAGATACGGGTCAACGGCGCGCGCGACGAACACGACGAAGTGGAGTTCATCGCGAACCAGATCCTGCATGACCGCATGCTGAAAAGCCGTCGCTTTAGCGACTACGCGGTACTGATGCGCAGCAACCATCAGGCGCGGCTGTTCGAACGAGTGTTTCGAGAACGGGAAATTCCGTATGTTCTCTCGGGCGGCCGGTCCTTTTTCGATTACACCGAAATCAAGGACCTCGTGTGCTACCTTCGCTTAATCGCAAACCCGGACGACGACAATGCGCTGCTGCGAATTATCAACACCCCGCGCCGCAGCATCGGTCTGTCGAGTGTCCAGCAGCTCGCGAAGCTCGCCGGGGAACGGCAAATGCGACTGGTCGAGGCGGGCAGCGACGCATCGGTCACGGCTCAGTTATCCACCCGCGCGGCAAGAATCGTTGCCGAATTCTTTGGCTGGCTCACCGATGTTCAGCGGGCGGCCGACGGTGAGGCACCGGCGACGCTGGCGGCGCAGGTCGTATCGGATATTGGTTACCGCGACTGGATCGAACAAACCAGCGATACCGAAACGGACGCGAAGCGCCGTCTGGAAAACGTCGACGAGCTGCTGTCGTGGATATCACGCATCCAGGCCGACGACCCCCGCAAGACCATGCAGGACATTGTCGCAGCGCTCACCCTGTTCGATATCGCCGAACGCAAGGATGATGACGATATCGGCGACAATGTCGCGTTAATGACGCTTCACGCAGCAAAAGGCCTCGAATTTCCCCACGTTTTCCTGGCCGGGATGGAGGAGAATATCCTGCCGCACAAATCCAGCATTGAAGAAGATTCGATCGAGGAAGAGCGGCGTGTTGCCTACGTGGGGATCACACGCGCGCAATTGAGCCTCACCCTGAGCTTTGCACGATCGCGGCGCCGCTACGGGCAAACCGAAGCCTGCGAACCCAGTCGCTTCATTGCGGAATTGCCTGACGCAGATCTCGTGTGGGTCGGACAGGCCGAAAGCAGCCAGGAAGGCAGAGCCGCGGGTGAGAAGACGCTTTCAAATTTAAGACAGATGTTGCAAACCCCATGAAACAAACGGAACCGCTTACGGAGAGACGCACAACCACGCGGCTGCTCTGCGCCTCACTGCTACTCGCCGCGGCTGCGAGCGCCGGGGCCGCCGGCCTTGCCTCCGAAACACAAGTCAAGGCACGCGAGGTGTTACCTCCGGAGTTTTTTCGCTCTGTTCAGTATGAAATCGCCGACGACGCGGCGCAATCGACCTTTTTTTACCATTTCAGAGTAACCAGCGATTACGGATCGTTCGAAGTTTCGTCGATTCCCATGCTGCGGATTCGGTTGCACGAGATCATTACGGTCGCGACAGTCACTCCCGTACTGGAAAAATCTTCCGAATCGCTCGCGCGCGACCTCGCGGGTCGACGCGGCGTCGGCGGTGATTCCGTCGCGGGTATTATTAGTGACCCGCTGGGCACAGCCGGAAAATTGATCGGGAATTTAGCGTATAACTTCGAAGAAACGTTCGTCGAACCGGGCGGCAACAAGAGTGCCGGGACGACGAAGGAATTTGAAGGCTTCGAAGTGGACCCCGGTCCGCACAAGCGCAGTGCGGCCGCGCAGCTCGACGTCGATGTTTATTCATCGAACACAGCCCTGCAGCGGGTTCTCGACGCGATCGCGAAAGCACGTAGCGCCGGGAACCTGCGCGGACCTGTCGCATTACCGCAGGACGCGCGCGTCACCCCGCAGGAATTCGGTTCGGGGGTACTTGATACCCGACTTCGCTCGATGCTTAAAAACCAGTCAGCCGGTGAGATTAACGGCGAAGTCGATACCCGGCTCGCCGCAGCGGGCGTCGCCCGGGCGACCCGGGTCGAGTTTCTCACGAACAAAAGCTTCTCCCCGCGCACGCGGCTGTACCTCAGCAGTTATCTCGCACAATTGAAACAGACCAGGCGGATCGATCACATCGTGACCACTGCAAATACCGCGACAACCGAAGCCGACGCGCTCGCGTTCGTCAACCTCGCCCGAATGGCGGCGTTCCACGAGTTGACCGGCAATCATATCGATCGCATCGCGATGCGGCAGAATTTCCCCGTTTTGCTGACTGAAGCGAAAACGCTGGTACTCGCGCTGCCCGTTGATCACTTTTCCTGGACCGGGGAGAACGCATCGCTGATCGAGGAACTCGAGAAACTCGCGAGCGCGGAAGGCGCAGAATCCGTGACGATCCTCATCGTCGGCCGCGCGCAGGACGATGCTGCCGCCGAACTGATTGCCAGAGGCGTACGCCTGTTCGAGGAATACTCGTTTTAGGCAATTTACCCCCGACGTCGCCAGGTGGCGACGTCGGGTCAATGGACTGACGCTGCAGAAGCGCTCTGCGTATCAATGATTCTCTAAATTATGTTTTTATAAACAACGGCTTAACGAATATTAACTTCCATGTTACAAACCTGGCATGCTACCTGCAGCTCCTTTGCCGAGGAGATAAATGCCATGTTCGACGACAGAAAACCGCACCTGCGACTCGTCGCAGACAATACTGAAGTGATCGCACCATTAATGGATATGGTCGCTCACTACACCGCCGAGATAGACGAGCGCAGACGGCAGTTGCAGCTGGAGCTTGGACATTTCGAATCCAAACTCGCCGATCTTCAGCAACTCGACCCGCTGGATTTCACCGGCTTGAGCAAGGTGTACCGGGACCATGCCGGCCATATTCGCCGCCTGCTGACCGAGTTCGATCAGGCCGCTGGTTAAATAAGAATCACGTCGACTGGAGATGGCCGTATAAGCGGCCGTATAACCCGCCCTGGGCGATCAGTTCCCCGTGCGCACCTTCTTCTGCCACGCGCCCGCCATCGAAAACCAGGACCCTGTCGGCCTGCCTCACGGCGCTGAGCCTGTGCGCAATGATCAACATCGTGCGATCGTGAAAGAACGCGTTGAGTGAACGATACACCCGGGCTTCCGTCTCGGCGTCCAGCGCCGAGGTTGCCTCGTCGAGGATCACGACGTTCGGATCGGCGAGTACCATCCGCGCGATCGCGAGCCGCTGCCGCTGCCCTCCCGACAGCCGAATGCCATCTCGGCCTATGATTGTATCGAGGCCATCCGGCCAGCTTTTTACGAGGTCGGACACAACCGCCACCCGCAATGCAGTCCAGATATCGACATCGCCAACATCCCTGCCCAGCGCGACATTGGTGCGTACGGTGTCGTTAAACAACGCGGGATGCTGTAACACAGTCCCGACATTTTCGCGCACGACATCCATGCCGATATCACGGACGGAAATACCGTCGAAATACAATTCGCCCGACAGCGGCGGATACAGGCCGAGTATGATCTGGACGAGCGTCGATTTGCCACCCCCGCTGGCACCGACAATCGCAACTTTCTCGCCGGCGCTGACGCTAAGACTAAGGTTGTCGAATATCAGCGGGCCGTCACCGTATCGAAACGATACGCCGGCAAGCGACAGCGCGCTCGTAGAACGGTCAGTAAACGGATTCTCCCGGTGCGGATATTCAGGCTCGTCCTCGAGCAACAGAACATCGTTAATGCGATCGAGCGCCGCGGTGGCCGTCTGGAATCCGTACTGAAGATTCAGGATCACCTCGATGGGCCCGAGCATGTACCAGAGATAACCAAAGACCGCGATCATTTCTCCGAGACTAAGGCCGGAAAACAACACCATCAGCATCGCAACGGCGCGGAACGCATCGATTCCGATTAGAAATACGGCGAAGGACAATCGCCCTGCTGCGTCACTGCGCCACGCGTAGGCGGCGGAGTGTGTACGAATATTCCGCGCGAGATCCTTCACCCGACCGAGATAATGCTGCTCCCGGTTTGCGGCACGAATCTGATGAATAGCCTCGAGCGTTTCGGTCAGCGCCTCCTGAAAGACCTGGAACGCCGCATTCTCCTCGCGCTTCAGAAGCTTCACTTTTTTCGAGATCGCGATCGTGAAATAGACCGCAAACGGATTCAGAACGAGGACAAATAATCCCAATTGCCAGTGCATCCACAGCAACACCCCGGCCGCACCTATCAGCATCAGTACCGAGATGAGAAAACGACTGACGGTTACCCCGGTAAATTCATCGATGGTGCTCAGGTCGACGACCATATGAGAGGCCACCGTGGCGCCGCCGAGCGACTCGTATTCTGCCATCGACACACGGCCCAGCCTGTCGATCAGCTGGGCTCGCATACGAAAAATCAGGTCCTTGGCGACGAGTGTGAATTGTCGAGTCTGTACGACCTGGAGCAGCAGGCTGCCGAGGCGCAGCACTATTGTCACGACGAGAATAAAGCCGATGTACCCGACCCCGGAGTGCAACGACGACGGCAGAACGGCTTCTATCATTCCGACGAGGCTTCCGGGCTCTCCGACCAGTACCTCATCGACGAGCAACGGCATCAGTAACGGGACGGGTACGCTCAGGAGTGCCGCAAGCAGAGCGACGATGTTGGCAATGATGAGTTCTTGTTTGTGGATCCGGAATATCGACAGCACGTAACGCCAGGTGTAAATTCGCGGTCCACGCTGCGGCCCGAGTTCGCGGGTGGTCATCTCGTTTTCAAGTATCGTCGTCGACACGATGAAGCATTCCGTCCTCTATTTCGCGACGCGGCGGCCGCTACATATGTTAACAACATGGCCTGTTAACGACACGTCGCAAAAACACTATCGAATCGTTCGCGGATCGTGTTGAACCCGATATAATCGCGCCTCTTTTCTCAAGCACTAACGAACCCGAAACGGCATGCAAAAAGCCTGGTTATCGAGCTATCCGCCCGGCGTACCGCACGAAATCGACGCCCACCGCGTCCGGTCACTCGTGTCGTTGTGCGACACCGCGTGTGCAGACTTTGCCGAATCGAGGGCGTTCGGCAATTTTGGCACGTTCATGACATTCGCTGAAATTGAACGCGATTCACATACTTTTGCCGCGTTCCTGCAGCACCATGTCGGTATCGAAAAAGGTGACCGCGTCGCACTGATGATGCCGAACCTGCTGCAATACCCCGTGGCGATGTTCGGCGTATTGCGGGCCGGAGGGATCGTGGTCAACACGAATCCGCAGTACACCCCCCGCGAACTTCATCATCAATTATCGGACTCCGGCGCCAAATGTATCGTCGTTTTCCAGAGCATGCTGCGGACCCTTCACGAAGCAATTGCCGGCACGGCCGTTCAACACGTCGTTGCGACCGATATCGGCGATTGTTTTCCGTTCCCCAAGTCACTCGTGTTCAATCGTGCCGCGCGGAGGCGGACAGGAAAATTCTCCGGGTCGTTCGATGTCGCGGTCACGAGATACCCGGAAGCTTTGAAACTGGGTTCGAAGAACAAACTCTTAGCGCCGGATGTCGACAGCGACGATCTCGCATTCCTCCAGTACACCGGCGGAACGACCGGCAAATCAAAAGGCGCCATGCTATCGCACGGCAATATCGTGGCGAACACGCTGCAAGTCGGTTCGTGGTTTCGCGATTCGATCGATCGAGGTAAGGAAGTAGTGATCACGGCGCTACCGCTGTATCACATTTACGCACTGACGGTAAATTGCTTTTCCTTTTTCCGCGAAGGAGCTCTGAGTTACCTGATTACCGATCCGCGCGATACGCGTCGTTTCCTCAAGGAGCTGACCCGGGTTCCGTTCACCGGGATTGCCGGCGTCAACACGCTGTTCAGCTCCCTGCTTGCACACCCGGACATCGACGATGTCGATTTCTCGCACCTGAAGTACACAAGTGGCGGCGGTGCTGCAATACAGTCCGTGGTTGCAGATGCCTGGGAGGCGCAAACCGGTACGATCATTTCGCAGGGTTATGGTTTAACTGAAGCAAGCCCGGTTGTCTGCGTTAATCCATTCGAAATGGCAACCTTCAGTGGCCTTATCGGATTGCCGGTGCCGTCTACAGAATGCAGAATCGTCACTGAAGACGGTCGGGAAGCCGGCGTGGACGAACCCGGAGAACTCTACGTCCGCGGACCCCAGGTCATGCGCGGGTACTGGAACGACGATGGGAGCGATGACGTTCTCGATCAGGCGGGCTGGTTACGCACGGGCGATATCGCGGTAATGCTTGAAAATGGATTTTTCAGGATAGTCGACCGAAAAAAGGATCTCGTGATCGTTTCCGGTTTCAACGTCTACCCGAATGAAGTTGAAGACGTTGCGGTGTCGCATCCCGGAATCAGCGAAGCCGCGGCCATAGGCGTCGAAGACAAGCGTACGAACGAAGCCGTGAAAATCGTCGCCGTACGTTCGGATGATTCATTGTCTTCCGAACAACTGATCGAATACTGCCGCGGCCAACTTACCGCCTACAAGGTGCCGCGCCACGTCGAATTCGTGGAGTCGCTACCGAAGTCAAATATCGGGAAAATACTGCGTCGGGCAGTGCGGGAGCGCTACGGGGCTGCGAACTGAACGCGAGTTGCTGATCGCGACGACGGCAACTCAGTCCGCGAGCGAACGAAAGTCACATCGTGTAGCTCACACCTCGGCAATATTCAGCACCGCAGAGTCCCCGTTCATCAACCATGACGCGGTACTCGGGGGCTCGCCGGCCGGTGCTTTCGACAACGCGTGAAAATCGAACAGTGCCGTATCGGCGAGATGTGACGGGGTGACCGATTGTATGCTCCTGAATATATTGTCGAGGCGGCCGGGTTGATCGCGCTCCCAGTTCGCGAGCATCTGTTTGATTTGAACGCGCTGCAGATGGTCCTGGCTTCCGCATAAATTGCACGGGATGATCGGATAGGCGCGGACGTTCGCGTAATCTTCAATGTCTTTTTCCCGGCAGTAGGCGAGCGGTCGAATAACGATATTTCTGCCATCGTCGCTGAGCAGCTTCGGCGGCATTGCCTTCAGGCGCGAACCGAAGAACATATTCAGAAAAAGCGTTTCAATGATGTCATCGCGATGGTGCCCCAGCGCGATTTTTGTGACCCCGTTGCTCGCAGCGAAGTCGTAGAGTATTCCTCGCCGAAACCGGGAACAGGCACCGCACATCGTTTTGCCTTCCGGCACGACGCGCTTGACGACGCTGTAGGTGTCTCTTTCGATCACGTGATAATCGACGCCCAGCTGGTCAAGATAGTCCGGCAACACGTGTTCGGGAAAATCCGGTTGCTTCTGATCGAGGTTGACCGCCAGTAACTCGAACTCAACGGGTGCCTTCGCCTTCAGGCCGAGCAGAATATCCAGCATCGTGTAGGAGTCTTTGCCGCCTGAAAGGCAGACCATGACCTTGTCGCCCGATTCGATCATCTGAAAGTCGGCGATGGCGCGACCAACGTTGCGGCGGAGGCGTTGCTGCAGCTTATTGAAGTTTATCGTTGCTTTTGATTTGGGCATGAGGCGTCGGATCCAATGAGGATACGCGAACTAGTAAAGCTCGTTGCGATAATTATCTTCGATAAGTTCATCGACCACTTGAATGTCCGCATCGCTCGGCGCGGCGTCCGCGGCGGCGGTTTGCTCCATGATGATTTTACCGAGACTCGGCATTTCCTTGCGGTCCTGGCGGCTGTCGGGGTCCCACAATTTCGAACGTCGAAATGCCTTCGCGCAATGCAGGTAGGCCTCTTCGATCGCGACAAGAATACCCAGCTTCGGTACCCTGTCCCTGACTGCACATCGCTCAAGCAGTGCTTCGTCCTTGATCACCGATGCGCGACCATTTACCCGCAACGTCTCATCGAATCCCGGAACCATGAACAGCAAACCGACGTTCGGATTTTCCGTAATATTAGTCAGCGTATCGACCCGGTTATTGCCCGGTCGCTCCGGAATAAAAATCGTATTGTCGTCGAGTATGATCACGAATCCGCGCTGATCGCCTCGGGGTGATACGTCCGCTTTGCCATTGGCATTGGCAGTACCAATCGTGAGAAACGGCGATCGCTCGATGAGTTCGCGAGAATATTTGTCGAGTTTGGGAATGGCTTTCTTGACCGCCAGATCCATCGCCGTCCCGATCACTTCGCGCACCGCGTCCTCGTCCGCCAGTACGGCTTTGAATGCTTCGTTACTCATATCGTTCGTTCCTCAGGAGAAAACCCGGGCGACTATACCAAACCCGGCTAATCATCGGTAAATACGGCATCGAGCGCGGCACTGAGCGGCTCGAGCAAATGCCGCGCCCATGCCGACTGACCAGCCGGGGTCGCGATCAAATCCTGACGTATTTCGACGAGCACATGGGGAATGCCGCGTGCTTCACCGTGTACCGGAATCCCGAAATCCTTGTGATCAATCCGATACGGTTCGTTGTCGCCGACGGTCACCGCCTCGTGACTGTCGAAATGGGCGAGCATCGGGTCTGCCATGCGCGGGTCCTGGCCGTAGAGGACGCCAATATGCCAGGGTCGTCGGCGTTCCAGATAGACCGGGGTGAAGCTGTGGATAGCGACGTACGCGGTCGGTCGCGACGCACGCGCGTCGAGCATCTGCGTAATCGCGTCGTGGTAGGGATGGAAAATTTCATCGGCCCGTTGTTGCCGGTCGGCTTCGCCGAGCGCGTGATTTCCCGGTATTTCGGTCGCTTCGCTCGTTCCAGGGATCAGCGTGTCGTGGTCGTGCGGCCGATTGCAATCGATGACGAGGCGCGAGTAATTTTGCTCGACGAGCGTTGCATTGAGTAACCCGGACAGCTCGCGTGATACCGCTGCTGCACCAATATCCCAGGCGATATGACGCTCCATCTCGTGCTCACCAAGCCCAAGCGTACCGAGAGCCTTCGGTACCCGGTTCGATGCGTGGTCGCAGGTGAGGAACGCATGCGAACCGCCATGCGGCCGGGTTACCGTGACCGGGCGGGGTTCATGATCGGCAAGGAGGCGTCGTCGCATTTTTCCGACGCGTCAGTCGTCCTGCGATGCGTGCAGTTCTTCGTGGAAATACCGTTTGTGCCATCCGAACCCCTGCCAGGTGGTCAGTTTGTCCGGGATGATTTTGAACGTCCAGCAGGGTTCGACATTAACGGAACCGCGGTATTCCGCGGCCTTGTCGCCGAGATACCGCGGTCCGGTGTGTTCTTCGCCGAGCTTGTTCCAGACCGATTTCTCACCGTTCGCGAGCACCGGGCCAACCGGTTCTTCGACGACGACCGCGCGACCTTCGCACAACACCTTGCGGATCGGCGGCTCGGGTTCGTCGATGACAATCGAAACGCGGGGATCGCTCGCCATGTAGTGTGCCCATTGCGATCGTGCACGGGGAACAACCCAGAACGAATCGCCATCCCAGTGGTACCAGACCGGGACAACGTAGGGTGCGCCGTCGGGTTTGAGACAAGCAAGCCGCGCGATCCACGGGCCAGCCAGAAACTCGTGAATTTCCGCCTCGTTCAGTGCGCCGAACTTCTTTCCGCGCCAGCTCATAATGCCTCCTCGATGATGGGTGATCGGACCGCAATCGCGGCTCAGTACACTTCGAAGTACTCGCGCTGCTCCCAATCCGTAACGTGCGCCAGAAATCGCGAAATCTCTGATTGCTTAACCGCAAGTATGTAGTCGATAAACGGATCGCCAAAGCAGCGCCGGTAATGGTCGGAGTCGCGCAACGCGGCGACCGCATCCATCAGACTCACCGGCAACTTCGGTTTGTCTGATTCGTACGGGGAAATCTCCGGCGGTCCCGGATCGAGTTGCCGCGCGATCCCGTCGAGTCCACTCGCTATTTGCGATGCCATATACAGGTAGGGATTTGCACAGGGCTCGCCCGCACGGTTCTCGATGTGCGTCGCGTTGTCGCCGGGCCCGCCAAGCACGCGGATCATCGCCGCGCGGTTTTCGCGGGCCCACGTGATCCGATCCGGCGCGAACGAGTTCGGCATGAAACGCTTGTAGCCGTTAATCGTCGGGGTCGCAAAGACCGACGAGGGCGCGGCGTGTTCGAGGACCCCCGCGACATACTGCCGGCCAATCGTTGATAATGCGTGGCCGTCGTCGAGATCGTTGGCGAACAGGTTTTTCCTCGCGTCGACGTCGCTCAATGATTGATGAAGATGCCACCCGCTCGAGAAAAAGTTCGGTAACGCAGGCCGCGTCATAAATGTCGCGTGGTATCCCGCACGACGACAAATCTGTTTCGTCGCGTTGCGAAACAAAAGCATGTTGTCGGCACCGGTGATTCCTGCAACCGGATCGAACGTAAACTCGCACTGACCGGGACCCCATTCATCCTCGAGCGTGCGCAACGGTAACCCCAGCGGTTCGAGGTTGTCCTGGAGCAATTGCAGTATCGGGTCGATTTCGTCGAGCCGCTCCTCGGTCAGGTACTGAAATCCGTGAGCAACCATGCTGACCTCGGGCGGGTCCGGTGGCCATCCGGATTCTTCCGGTTTGAGCTTTCGATCCTCGAGCTTCGTGATATAGAACTCGACTTCGAGCCCGCTGATGTAACCAAACCCCTGGTCGGTCAGGGCACGCAGCTGTCGTTTCATTACCTGCCGGGTGTCGTACGGCATTGGCTCGCCGCTGGCGAGATACATTTCCGATAATATCCAGCCGGTTCGCGGCGCCCACGGCAACATGCGAAACGTTGCCGGGTCGGGAACGAGAATGGCATCGGGCCCACCGGCGAGCGAGGTCATACCGAGACCGGCGTCGCTGCTGAACATCGGTGCGATGAAATTGTTGGCCGTGTCCATGAACAAAGTGGCGGTCTGGAAATCGACGCCATTGCTCAACGCGAGAATAAAGTCGTGTGCCAGTATGCTTTTTCCGCGGACGATCCCGTGCTGGTCGCCCCACGCGATACGAATTGTCCGCAGATCATGCTGCTTGATTTCAGACTTGATTCGTTCGGCGGCGGCTGTTTGTTCTTCGTCCCAGAGTTCGTGGCGCTCGATGAAACCCTGCTGCCCGACACTGCCTTGTTGAATCGACATGGATAGTCACTTAAACATTAGGAACCGTCATCGCAGTATAAGAGCGGCGCGCTAATTATTCGAGGTCGCGGATACCGTTTCCGGGAGACTTGATTCCCGGTCTCGAGGCGGCGCATTATCGGGGCTCCTCCGCACGGGTGCGTCGCAACACGTTATGGTTTTCTCGGACAAGCAATGCCAGCAGGCGCGCGCCGACTTTCCGGCGCTCGCGCGTTTGGTCGATGGCAAACGCATCGCGTTTCTCGATGGCCCCGGGGGCACCCAGGTCCCGAGCGAAGTCCTCGACGCGATACGCTCGGCCTACATCGAGCGTAACGCGAATTTCGATGGCAAGTTTCAGACCTCCATCGAGGTCGGGCATGCCGTGGCGGAAGCACGCGCGGCAGCGGCAGATTTCGTCGGTGCCGCCGCCGGAACTGAAATCTCGTTCGGCGCGAATATGACGACCCTGAATTTCGCGCTCGCCCACGCACTCGTCCGGTCGATGGCACCAGGTGACGAAATCGTCATCACGGAACTCGATCACGAAGCAAACCGGGGCCCGTGGCTCAATCTCCGCGAACGCGGCATCGTTGTCCGCGAAGTACGATTACAGCCCAACGGGCTGCTTGATCACGATGATTTCGCCGCGAAGGTGAATGAACGAACCCGGGTCGTTGCGCTCGGCCTCGCCTCGAACTCGCTCGGTACGGTGCCCGACATCGTCCACGCACGGAGCCGGTGCGATGCCGTTGGTGCGTTACTCGTCGTCGATGCCGTGCACTATGCGGCCCATTTCCCGCTCGACGTCGCCGCGCTCGGGGTCGACTTTCTGTTGTGCTCCGCGTACAAATTCTACGGCCCGCACATTGGTATTCTCTACGCGAAAGCCGGCTTGCTCGATGAACTCGATACGGACCACCTGCGGACGCAAAAAACGTATGCCCCGTACCGAATCGAAACGGGCACGCTGAACCATGCCGCGATCGCCGGCGTGACAGCGGCGATCGACTATATCGCGAGCTTCGGCGAAGGGACTGACCGCCGGGAACGGCTGACCAGCGCGATGTCCGGCATCCATCACTACGAGACCGCGCTCGCGCGTCATTACCACGACCGGGTAAAAGCGATTCCGGGGATCACCGTCTACGGCCCGGACTTCGACGATGCGCCGCGCGCACCGACAGTTTCGCTGACGGTCGATGGGCAGTCCCCCGAACAAGTCGCCGCGGCGCTCGCAACCCGCGGTCTGCAGGTCTGGCATGGGCATTTCTACGCGCTGAAAGTGCTTGAAGTACTCGGACTCGCTGATCGCGGCGGGCTGATGCGGGTCGGCATTTCGATGTACAACGACCGTGGCGAGATCGATCGGCTGCTCGGGGCACTCGAACAACTCGTCCGGAGCTGAGCGAACCGTTCGGCGGTCTCGCTCGATTTACAGCCGCGGCGGGCTGCTGCACCATATGAGGTCGTATTCAACAGCCGGACGGACGCCATGTTTATCGCCATGAATCGTTTCAAAATTGCCCCGGGCTTCGAAGCAGGTTTCGAAAAGATTTGGCGGGAACGCGACTCCTATCTTGCCGAAGTACCGGGTTTCCGCTCCTTCGCGCTGCTGCGCGGGCCCAATGTGGAAGTCGAGGACGGCGACGATTACGTCCTCTACGCCAGTCACACCGTGTGGGAATCGCGCGCCGCATTTATCGCCTGGACGGAATCGGATCATTTCCGCAAGGCGCACGCGCAGACAAGCGCCCCGCAAGGCACCTACCTGAGCCATCCGAATCTCGAAACGTTCGAGCAGGTGCTCTAGGGAAGCCCGTAGCGTTTTCGCGGACAAAAAAATGCCGGCGGGACCCTGTGGCCACGCCGGCATGATCACGTTTTCTTGGTGTTCGCTCAGAAGCTGTAGGACATCTCGATGCCCCAGGAGCGGCGCGTACCCGGGTGAATGAAAGAACCGCCAAATTCCGGCGCCGGAATCACTTCGGAGAGGAACTCCTCGTTCAGCAGATTCTTCGCAAACGCGTGTAGACCCCACGACCCTGACTCAAGGCCGGCACGGACATTAACGATGCCGAAGCTGTCGCGCTTGGTCAGGGTCCAATCCGCAAGACCAAAGCCAAAGCCCGTGAACAGGGTCGGCGTCTGATCTTTTTCCTGCACTTCCGAGAACCACGTTTTCCCGACCACGGAATAATCCGCGCGAAAAACGAAGTCCGTATTGTTCAGGTACTGCGCGAATACGTTTGGCTCGACAAATTCTCCGCCGAAATTGAGCGTGTATTCCGGTGCGTAGGGTACCTTGTTCCCCACGGTCAGCGGCCGGTTTCTGTTTTTGTCGATGATTCCGTTCTGTACGCTAACGCCGCCGTAAAACGTAACCTGGTCGTTGAAATCGAAGCTCGCGTCCAGCTCGCCGCCCATGATCGAGACTTCGTCGATATTCGATACGACGCGCAGCAGACCAAACGGACCGACGAAGAAATTAAAGATCTGCATGTCGTCGATGCTCGTGTAGAACAGTGCGCCGTCGACCTGGACCCGGCCGCCGCCGATCGTACTCTTGAAACCCACTTCAAACGCGTCCGAGGTTTCCTTGTCGAACTCATCGGAAATGCTGAGGCCGGCGCCGAAGCTGTTAAAGAACAAATCAACCGTCGCCGCGCTGCCCGAGTTATTAAAGCCACCACTCTTGAAGCCGCGGCCCCAACTCGCGAACGCCGTGAAATCGTCGGTCACGTCCCAGCGCAAACTGATTTTGGGCTGGATTTCGTCCCAGACCTTGTCGCGATCAGGGATCGCATTTTGCGTAGCGCAAGTGGCGAGGTCCGTGATGAACCCCGGGTTCAGCGGCGATCCGGTAGCGCCGTCCGTACACGGAACGGGGGGCGGGCCCGCGACCACCGGAGTATATTCGATGAAATTCGAGCGCTGCTTGTTCGGCCCGGGAACGCGGTTATTCACCTCCCGATCCTCGTGGTCGTAACGCAGCGCGAGCGACGCCTCGATATCGTCCGTGACGTCGTACTGGAGGTTACCGAAAACGGCCCAGACTTCCGTGTTGAACTTGTCGTTCATGAGCGCCTCGGTAAACGGCGAAATCAGGTCGCGCGGGAAATCGGTCGCCGGATCGACACCCGTGGCGACACCGACCTTGCGCTCGAGATCGAGATAGTAAAAACCCAGCTGCCAGCGCAGGCGCTCGTCGTCAGTCGAAGTCAGTCGAATCTCAAAACTGAGGTCTTCCTGGTTGCGTTCCTGGTACTGGTAACCGTCGCAGGTTGTCGGGGTATACGGTCCATAGAATGATCCGGCCGGAGCGAAGACGAACGGAATCGGGTTACCCGTGTTGAACGTCGGCGCCGGAAACGGTACGCCGGCAGCCGCGGTCGCGGCCGCCGTTTGCGGACAGCTCGTTGCGGGATCGAATGCGAAGAACCCGAATGCGCCGCTCGTACCGTCCGTGAGGAAATTCTGCTCGACGTTGCTGTAGAGCATCCAGCTCGTCACCGTCGCGCCCCAGTCGAGGTCCCAGTCCATCTTGACTGAAAAATCCCGCGAATCCTGTTCGTTGCTCGGGTTGATGTTCGGCTGGAACAGAAAATCATGATCGTTCACGTCTTCGTACAACGGCGAGCCCGGGGGCTGCGAGCCGAACACCGGCAATGCAAATGCCGCGTTGAACGCGATCGCGGCGGCGTCGACTTCGCCGTAATGCCCCTTGAAGTTGAACGTGAGATCCTCGTTCGGCTCCCACAGCAGGTGGGAGTTGATATTGAAGTTCTCGAAGTCATCGACGATTTTGTCGTCGTTGCGGAAATTGTTCTTGTAGAACCCGTCCGTCGTGCGCCAGTCGCCGTGCAGTCTGCCGAAAAGCTGATCGTCGACAATCGTACCGCTCACCGCCCCGGACACGAAGTAGGAATCCTGCGATCCGCCGTGCGCTTTCAAATGCCCGCTGAATTCTTCGGTCGGCGAATTCGTCGTCACGATGATCGCACCGGCGGATGCACTGCGTCCGTACAACGCACCCTGTGGACCCTTGAGCACTTCAATCTGTTTCAGATCCGCGAATTCACGGTTAAACGCGCTCGGATTCGTGTACAGAATTCCGTCGACGATGAAGGCAAAGTTCGCTTCACCGTCGCGAGTACCGTTGATGCCCCGAATGCTGACCTGCGTGTCACCGACTTCGGCCGTGTTGACCATCGTGACCCCGGGGGTCAGGGCAATAAAATCTTCCGCCCGTTCGATCCCGGCGCGTTCGATGTCCTGCGCGGAGAAAGCGGTGATCGATGCCGGCACGTCCGTAATCGACTCCGCGCGCTGGCGGGCGGTGACGATCACTTCTTCGTCGGCTTGCTGCGCGGCGACCGGCATGGCCATCGCCGCTGCGAGGGCGCTTAAGGTCAATGCGCGCTGTATCGGGTACGTCAGGGTTGTTTTCATGTTCGTCTCGTTATGCTCGTGGGTCGTGAGCCGGTCGCGCACGCGGTGCAATGAATTTGCTGTCACCGGGGCGCCGAACCGGCCGGATGTGGCGCATAGTAGAACACATTCGTCGCGTGGATCCCACGACATGCGGAGGGGTATTTTTCTGCTTGTTGCAGGGTGTTTTGGCGCGAATGCGCCCGCCATCAAGCGTCGTCGCTGCCGACCAATGTTGCGATTTTACTACAATGGCGGATCCGCGTAGATCAGTGCGTTGCCAGAAACGGCAACAGGATGTCGCAGAACCGCTTTTTCTGCTCGCGCCCGGCGACGACATGGGCGACGTCTTCCATCAGTACACCGGTGGCATTGGGCAATCCTTGCTCGAGCGGTAACGTCGTACGCGGCCCCGTCACCTCGTCCCGGCCCGCATGGACCACGAGCGCCGGCACCGTTATTTCGTGCAGACGCTCGGACGTATCGTGACCGATACACGCCTGCACGAGTCGCGTGTGCGTTTCCAGGTTGTTGTGTAGTTCTTTCCAGCCGCCGTCGTAACCGAGCAGCTTGTCGCGGTTTTCGTTGTAGTAGTCGGGCAGGAACGACATCATCACGACCAGGCGCTGGAATTCGAGAAAGCCGGCTTCGCGGTGGACGGTGACGAACATTTCCAGCTGGTCCTGCAGCAGCGGATCCATTTTGACCCAGCAACCCATATTGACCATGCAGCGCACGAGGTCCGGGCGCCGCAATGCGACCTCCTGCGCCACGCAGGCACCCATGCCGACAAGACCGACGAAGCGCACACCCGTCCAGCCGAGATGCTCGAACAGGCCGATGACGTCGTCGGCATGCAACCCGATCGAAGGCTCGATTGAGTGGTCGTCGGTGGAATCTCCGACCCCGCGATAATCGATACACAACACGGAATACGTCTCGGTCAGCCCGCGCGCGAGGTTGCGTTCGCCGCCGTGACAGAACGTACCCCATCCGCCGATGCAGATAGCAGGCTCTCCGTCACCATGGATTTCGTAGTACATGTCGTGGTTGTTGATATGGGCGATCGGCAAAACGGGGTTCCTCACACGGCACGGGCCGGTTAGTCCGGCCATGCACAAGTCACTGTAGAGACCGGCGGCGCGCTTCGCGGCCGCCGATTAATCAGGTTTGAACGCTCAGCAGCCCGATACGGCGGCCAGCGGCGCCGGTGCGGGTCTCGCTTCGAGACTGTCGATGTGTGCAATCACATCAGCGAGCTTCATCACATCGGCATAACGGCGACCGACGTCACGCAGGTTGTCGTTGTGCGGCCCCTCTTCCTGATCGCCGACGCATTCTTCCGGGACAATCGTGCGGTAGCCGTACGAAAAACAATCGTTAATGGAGGCGCGCACGCAACCGCTCGTGGTGCAGCCGGTGATAATAACGGTGTCGACCTGCTGCTTCGTCAAAAACAGCACGAGCGGTGTCTGGAAAAAAATCGATGGCGCCGATTTTGTGAATACGACATCGTAGCCGGGTTCGTAGATACGCGGGTCCAGGTGCATCGACGGATGGCCGATGAAAAACGAGCCGTCGTACAACGAACTGACCTTCCAGTGACCCATGTCTTCCGGGCCGCACCAGCCAACGTTACACGACGCGACCGGCAAACCTTTTTGACGCGCGTGTTTGAGCAACGTCGACGTATTTTCGACCGCGGTGTGGACGTGCGGCGATTTACCCGTGGGGTACTGGGGATCGGTAAACGCGAGTTGGAAATCGACATTGACCACGGCAATACGTTCGCCGAAGCCGATTTGCTGGGCGCCGTAGCCGGCGCTGTCGTAGCGATTGCTCATAGTCTGTTTGCCTCCGGTAGTCGTTGCGTGAAATTTAGCTGGCGCCGTCTAACCGGTCTTGCGGAGCTGAAATACCGGAGCGGCCGGCGGTTCGAGGCCCGTTTGTTCCAGGCAGCGGGCTTTCAGTTCCTCGATCGTACCACCCCGGTTGAAAATCGCATCGCGATCGGCGTCCGCGGCGCGCATTTCCGCACGCAGGGCTGTCGTCGCGTCCGCATCGATGTCGCGGCGGTTCCGCATCACCACGCCGTAGCGGCGCGCACCTTCTGCTGTCACGAGGCCACGGTCGACGTCCTTCGCCACCGCGGCGGGATCACGTTCAAACGGCATGCCCCAGCCGCCGCCGCCCCAGGTATCGAAATGCAGCACGTCACCGGCAAAGACCTTGATGCGGTCCCGTTTCGAATCCATCAACTCCTCCGTCCCATCCGCGCGCACGAGTATCTTCGTGCTGCGAGTGCCCGGCAGTCCGCCATTGACGCCCCACGGATAGGTCAGCCAGCGATCGTCATGAATCGAGATTTCACCGTCCTCGAGGAAGCCATAGCTGATGCGCAGCGCGTTACCGCCGCGGTGTTTGCCCGGTCCGCCCGTGTCCGGCAGGGTCACGTAGTTCTCGATGCGCAATGGAAAATTGCACTCGAGAAATTCATTCGGCACGTTCGTAAAGCTCGGCCACAGCGAATGTCCGTCGGGACCGTCGCCGGACGGCCGACCAGGGACGCCGCCGAAACCAATCTGGTAGAGCTGGTACCACTCTCCCGCGGTCGTATAGCCCGAATACATAAAATGGGGGCTGTCGGAGAATCCCGCCGCGCACAGGAAGTCCGGATTACCTTGCCCGAGCAGGCCGCTTAACACATCGAATATCCGACCGAGCGCGTGGGTTCGACACGACAGCGCGGCGGGATGATTCGGCTTTAACAGGCACCCCTGTGGGATGCGGACATCCATGAGATCGTAAAACCCGTCGTTGAACATGATCTGCGGGTCGAACACCATGATCATGAACACGCCGGCGAACATCTTGAACATCTCTTCGTTCAGATAGAAGTTAATCGATCCGATCGACTGCGGATCAGTCCCGTCGAAATCGAATACGACCGTATCGCCGTCGCGCCACATCGTGCACGCGATCTTGTACGGCCCCATGCCCATGCCGTCATCACAGAGGTAATCCTCGAAGTACTGCTTTTGTTCGGGGATCGTGTTCGCGATGAGGTGCGACATCGCGCGCTTGTTACGTTCGAGCAGTTCATCCATCGCGGAGTAGAGCTCGTCGTCACCAAAACGATCGGCAAGTTCGACGCAGCGTTTTGCCGCGAGCCGGCAGGCCGCGATAATTGCGTTGAAATCGCTGCGATTCCAGTGCGGCAGCCGGCAGTTGTGCAGGATAATCCGAAGGATGTCGTCCTGCAGTTCATGGTTGCGGTAGATCTTCGTCGGCGGTACGACAATGCCTTCCTCGTAAATCTGGCGCGCGTCCGTCGGCAGACTGCCGGGTACCTTGCCGCCGATATCCGTCATGTGACCGAACATCGACGCCCAGGCAATCAATCGGCCGCCCTTGAAAATGGGCATCAGCACGAGCCAGTCGTTCGCGTGCGAGATGGCGCCGCGGCATGAGTAAGGATCGTTGGTGAGAAAGACGTCGCCGTCTTCTATCGTGCCCTCGTACCCTTCCGTGAATCCGTGGATGAACGAGCCAAACTGGCCGACGACCATTTTTCCCTCGCAGTTCGCGATCATCGGAAACGCATCGTGTTGCTCACGGATACCGGGCGACATCGCGGTGCGAAACAACACGGCGTCCATTTCGTAGCGCGCGTTTTTCAGCGCGTTCTCGATAATGTCGAGCGTGATCGGATCAAGTTCTTTCCGCTCGAACGGCGTCTGGTTTTTCTGGATCAGTTCTGCAGCCATCGTGGTTCCTATGCCTTCGCGAGCGGGTTGATTATGATGTTGCCGAAGTCGTCGATAACGCCACGGTGTCCGGCGAGTATGACGCTCGTCGAATCCATTTCAGTCACGATGGCCGGCCCGTCGATCCGGTTGCCCGACCTGAGGGTTCCGCGATCGTAGATGTTGGCGGTGTACTCGGCGCCGTCCATGAAAACGGATTGCTCTGCGAGTATTGCGGCCGACGCATCCTCGGTTCCCTTTTCGACCCGCTCCGCATTAACGAGGGTCGCCTTGCCCTGCACGACTGCACGGAGATTCACGACCTCCTTGTCGACGTCGAGCGCGAACGTAAACAGCTGCCGGTGTATTTCATCGAACTGATCGCCGACGCTGTCGAGACCGTTCGCGGCGAGCGCGTCGAGATCCGCGTCGACGGTAAGCTGCAGGCCCTGCCCGTGGTAACGCAGGTCAGCCTGGTAGGTAATACTTTGATCCGAACGGGGCACGTTTTCCGCATCGAGCCCGGTCGCGGCCGATTCGGCAAGCCCGGAAAGAATCTCGGCGACCTCGCTCGCGCTCGTGTCGGCGAAGCGGCGAATAAATGTCCGCGATGCTTCGTCGCGCACCCGCGTCGTGGCGTCACCGGAAGCACACAGCACGCCGGGTCCCGGCGGAATGATCACCGGCCAGCTGCTCATGAGGCGCCCGAGCGCATTCGCATGAAGCGGTCCGGCACCGCCGAAGGCAATCAACGCGAAATCGCGCGGGTCGTAACCCTGCTCTATCGATACGAGCCGCAGGGCCCCGAACATATTTTCGTTGACGATATCAACAATGCCGGCCGCCGCGTTTTTCAGCGGCAGGTTCATCGAGTCGGCAATTTTTTGCACTGCTTTTTCGGCCGCCGCACCATCGAGCTTCATGTCCCCACCCAGCAAGGCGCTGCGGGGAAGGTAGCCGAGAACAACGTTTGCGTCCGTCACAGTCGGCTCTTCGCCACCACTACCATAGGCCGCAGGACCCGGTTCTGCCCCCGCGCTTTGCGGCCCAACGCGCAGTGCACCGGTCAGTTCGGGGACATGCGCGATCGACCCGCCGCCGGCGCCGACAGTACGCACATCCACCGAGGAGGCCCGCACGGTCACGTCACCGACAGTTGTTTCGCGCCGGATTTGCGCTTCGCCGTCCTGCACGAGCGCGACGTCGGTCGAGGTGCCGCCCATATCCAGCGTCAGCAGGTTGCCGTATCCGGCCTGCTTCGCTATCCAGACCGCGCCGGCGACACCGCCCGCAGGCCCGCTCATGAGCAGGTTGACGGGATATTCGGCCGCTGACATCGACGAGGCGAGTCCGCCGTCGGACCGCAACACGTGGAGATTCACATCATTCATGCGCGCGCTCAGTTCGCGGGTCAGGTTCTCGATGTAACTCTGCACGCGGGGACGAACGTAGGAGTTCGCGACCGTAGTCACGGCGCGTTCGTATTCCTGCATTTCGGGAATGACGTCGCAGGACAAGGACACAGGAATTTCCGGCATCACCTCGGCCGCGACCGCACGGATTCGCTCTTCGTGTGTACCGTTGGAAAACGAATTGATCAGACACACCGTCAGCGCTTCAATACCGCGATCTTTGAGAAACTGCAGTTCGGTACGCAGCGACGCTTCGTCGAGCGGACGCACGATTTCTCCGTCGGCAGCGATTCTCTCGTCCGCTTCGACGGTCAGTTCGAGCGGCGCCATCGGTTCGCTCTTGTTATAGATAACCCAGCCACCCAAACCGCCCGGAACGTAGGATCGCGCAATTTGCAGGACCTGGCGGAAGCCTTTTGTCGTGACGAGACCGACGAGAGCGCCTGTCCCTGTCAGCACCGTATTCGTCGCCACCGTGGTGCCATGCATCACGTGACCAATCTCGCTCGGCGCAATGCCGGAAGTATCGCAGACGCGTTCGATCCCGTTGAGCACTCCGATAGACGAGTCGTTCGGGGTCGAGGGGACTTTTGCGGTAAAAATCCGTCCGTCGTCGTTGTTCACTAAAAAAATGTCGGTAAACGTGCCACCGACATCGACTCCCAGCGTGTAGGGCATCGGGTAAGTTCCTTTGGTTTCTCTGTTTTCGTGTGGCACGACCCGGTTTCGAGCCGCGCGGGCCGGGACCCCGAAATGCGGGCGGGGTCTGAAGTACCGGCAAATAAACGGTTATGATAGCCGTATTACGTCCGTCAAGTGTCAAACCGATCAGCGGAGGCTACCGACCATGTCCGATCCGACAAGCCAGGCTGAGCACAACGTGCTGCCGCCTACGACCCACGATGAATTCGCTCGCCAGGAATTCGTGCGCTCTTACAAACAGTACCTCGTGCACAAGGTGCACAGCGGCAACGCGGTCGCCTATGAGAAGCGGGTCAGACCAAAAATCGCGAAGGAAAAACACCGGGATCCGAATGATCGGTTCGAAGTGCGCGACGAAATGACCCAGGATCCCTACTACCAGATGTTCAGCGCGCTGTTACGCACGAGCCAGGAGATGATGTGGTCGTCGTGCCAGATACCGGTCGATCGCGAATTGCAGGCGCTGAACCGGAAAATCAACCGGAAACCGAAGAAACCCCGCGGTTCGCTGCGACTGAACCCGTCGCTCACGACGCCAAAATACCATAGTGCCGTCGATATCCATTGCCAGCCCGGCGGTTATCACGGCGAATTCGACAAGCGGGACGCGTCCGCGGGCATGGTCTACGACCGCGCAGTCCACATCTACGCGATGGGCCAGATGGGGCCGTACAACAACGACATGGGCGCGAGCATCATCCTGTGGCTGAAGGAACATCATCCGGACTTCAAACCGAAACGGATACTCGACCTTGGCTGCTCGGTAGGCCACAGCACAGTGCCGTACTGCGAAGCGTTTCCAAAAGCGGAGATTCACGCCGTCGATGTTGCCGCACCGATGCTGCGCTACGCGCATGCGCGCGCCGAAGACCTCGGTAAGAAAATCCATTTTTCACAACAGAACGCGGAGTCGATGGATTTCGAGGATGGCAGCTTCGACCTGATCGTCTCGCACATTCTGCTGCACGAAACATCGGATAAAGCGATTCGCAACATCATGGGCGAATGCAATCGGCTGCTGAAAAAAGGCGGCATGATGGTTCACGCGGAAACACCACCGTACAAGGGTATGAGTCCGTTCGAGGCTTTCATGCTCGACTGGGACACGCGTAATAACAACGAACCGTTCTGGGCTCGCTCGCATGAAATCGATCTGAAGCAGTTGTCAGAAAAAGCAGGCTTCGACCCGGACAAGGAATTCGAAACAATGATTCCGAGCGCCTTTCAGATTGCCGAAGCAAAACGCTCGCATACGTTTCAGGGTGGCGATTTTGGTGGTGGTGGTTTCTGGTTCATTTACGGCAACGAAAAATAGTCATTCCCATGTCGAAACTACAACGCAAGGCAAAAGGCGAACGCCCGTACTTTTTCGCGGATCCTAACGTCGACAAGGTCATTGCCATGGTGATGGGGCTCGCCGGAGAAGTCGCGGTCATGCACGACCGCATGGACACGATGGAACGGTTGCTGGAGAAGAAAGCCGGAATCAAGCGGGCCGATATCGAAAAGTACAAACCGGGCAAGAAAGTCAGGGCGGCGCGTGCCGCGTGGCGCGAACAGTTTTTGTCCGAGGTATTACGTATCGTCGAGATCGAGAACGAGGCGCTCGAGAAAGGCGATCTCGATACTTACGACAATGCGATCACGCTCGTTGAGGCCGAACAGGGCTGAGGGCGGCCGCGCCGGCAACCGCCGGGCGCCTGAGACTCACGGCCTGCGCCTGCCTCGACGGAAGCCATGAAAGCGAGCGCAAAGGCCGTACAGGCGGTTCTTGATGCGGCCGGTGTCGCGTGCTTCGTCGAGGAACTCCCCGCATCAACGCGGACCGCGAACGAAGCCGCCGCCGCCATCGGATGCGACGTTCGACAGATTGCAAAAACGATCGTATTCCGCAACCCCGCGCACGACAGTGCCGTGATCGTCATCACCAGTGGTGTCAACCAGGTCGACGTCGCACGGGTCGCCGGAATCCTCGGTGAAAAGATAGAACGCGCGACTCCGGACTTTGTCCGCGAGGCCACCGGCTTCGCCATTGGCGGCGTGCCGCCATGCGGCCACGCCGTCAGGGCCGACGTCCTGATCGATCAGGAGCTCACAGCGATCGCGGAAATCTGGGCAGCGGCCGGAACGCCAAATGCGGTGTTCCGTCTGACCCCGGACCAACTCGTCGCCGTCAGCGGCGGCCGCATCGCCGATGTCGCGAAACGTGCCTGACGCCCAAACCAGCGGCCCGAGGTCGGCACGATGACACTGGAGATGCGGGTAACGAGTGTTTTCCATATCCAGGGTCGCGGTACGGTCCTCGCCGGCGAGATTGCTCACGGATCCGTGGATACCGGCCAGTGGATACTCGTAGCTACCCCTGCGCACGCGTCACGCGCTCGCATTCTCGGGATAGAACGTACGGACAACGGCGAACTCGTCGCGCGCGCCGGTGCCGGCGACGCCGTCGCGTTGCAGACCGGACCGATCGGGTTCGACGAACTCGCGGATGGAATCACACGGGACGCGGACGGTGTCATTATGCCGCTGGACCTGTACGTACGTGCGGCGCCGAGACCCTGGTGGCAATTCTGGTGATCGCCAGAACGGGGACGGGAACAAGTTTATCGCGAACGTTGGCAGCAACCGCGTCGGCCCGACATCACCGCGAGACGGTTGCGAGCGTGACGTGAGGGCATGGAATTCTCCTGTATTTCAGCCGATTATCCGGCGCGACCGGCCCACCGGCAGCTGCAAATTCCATCCGGCTCATTTTTGCGCTAGCGTGTACGACGGTGCCCGCTTTCGCGCAGGTACCATCGCGACACGAGTTGTGGCCAGGAGCCTGGAGCAGGCATCCTGGCGCGGAGGAATATCCAATGACCGATTCCACCCCCACGAACCGACGCCAGTTCGTCAAACAATCCATCGTCGCCGGCGCAACAGCGGGGCTTGGCGTTGGCGCCGCGGCGACTCCCCCCGGCGAGATCGGCGTTAGAAGCTATCGTTCGCTCGGGCGTACCGGCCTCGAGGTTTCGGACATTTCGTTCGGTTCGAGCCGCTTGCGCGCGGGCGAGGAACATCTCGTCCGTCACGCACTCGACCGCGGCATCAACTATTTCGATTCCGCCTATGGCTACACGGGTGGTGCGTCCGAGAACGTCCTCGGTAGTGTGATATCGGGAATCCGGGACGAGGTTGTTATCGTCTCAAAAGTCGAGGCATCGGCGTCGTGGCGCGCCGAACAAATGATGACCCAGCTCGACGCATCACTGAAACGCCTCAACACGGACTATATCGACATCTACATGTCCCACGCCGTCAACGACATCGAGCGGCTGCGCAGTGATGAGTGGTTCGCATTCGTCGATGCCGCGAAAGCGGCCGGCAAGATTCGCTTTCCGGGCATGTCCGGACATGCCGGGCGCCTGATCGCGTGCCTCGACTACGCGCTCGACGAGAACATGGTCGACGTCATCCTGTGCGCCTACAACTTCGGACAGGATCCGGGCTTCTACGAACAATTTACAAAATCGTTCAATTTCGTTGCGAACCAGCCGGACCTGCCCCGCGTACTGGCAAAAGCGAAGGCTAACGATGTTGGTGTGATCGCCATGAAAACCCTGATGGGCGCGCGGCTCAACGACATGCGCCCCTACGAATTCGGCGACGCCACGTTCGCGCAGGCGGCGTTTCGTTGGGTCCTTTCGAACGAGAACGTCGACGCACTCATCATTTCGATGACGAGCACCGAGCGAATCGACGAATACCTCGGCGCTTCCGGGTCGCGTGATCTTGCGGTCGGGGACATGGAGTTACTGATCCGCTACGCGGCGAAAAACGGCGCGAGTTATTGCCGGCACGCCTGCGACGATTGCAGCGGTGCGTGTCCCAACGGGGTGAACATCGCCGATGTCCTGCGCACGCGAATGTACGCGACCGATTACGAGGACCTCGAATTTGCGCGCGCGGAATACGCGGGAATAGCCGGCAATGCCGAGGCCTGCCTGTCGTGTTCCGGTGAACCGTGTCGTAACGCCTGCACTCACGGGATCGCGATCAACGAAGCGTGCGCGCCGACGCATCGTATGCTGGCCTGAGAATCAGACCGCGCAGACATCCGTCCACTGACGTCGCCACCGCTGGGCACTCACCGCCACTCAGTGTAAATTGTGGCGCCGAATCGATCATGGGCAGCAACAGTGAGCATCAGCGGCAAGGCGTTCATCGCCGGCATCTACGAACACCCGACGCGTAAGGCCGTAGGGATACCCATCGCGCAGATACACGCCGAGGTTGCGCACGGCGCACTCGAGGACGCCGGCCTCGGCCTTGACGATGTGGACGGTTATTTCTGTGCGGGCGACGCCCCGGGTCTCGGCGGTCTCGCGATGGCGGATTATCTTGGCCTGAAGGCCCGCCATATCGACACGACCGAAACAGGCGGCTCCTCCTACATCGTGCACGTGAACCACGCCGTCGAGGCTATCGCGGCCGGTCACTGCAACGTTGCGCTCATCACGCTCGCCGGAAAACCCCGTACCGGTGGCGCGCAACCGGGTCGCGCTCCGATGGCGGTACAGCCACCTGACGCCGCGTTCGAGGCACCATTCAACCCGACGGTACTGAATATTTACGCGATGTGCGCACAGCGCCACATGTACGAATTCGGAACGACGGCTGAGCAGCTCGCCTGGATAAAAGTGGCTGCCTCAACCCATGCGCAACATAACCCGCATGCGATGTTACGCAATGTCGTCACGGTCGAAGAGGTGGTTAATTCGCCCATCGTTGCTGACCCGTTGCACCGGCTCGATTGCTGTGTGATTTCCGACGGCGGCGGCGCGCTCGTGGTCGTTTCACCGGACATTGCCGCGAAGCTCAATCGGCCGCACGTGCGTGTACTGGGCACCGGCGAAGCGATCAAGCACATGCGTGGCGGTGATGTCGACATTACCTACTCGGCCGGCGTGTGGTCCGCGGAGAGAGCATTCGAGGAAGCCGGGATCAAACGCGAGGACATCAAGTACGTATCCCTCTACGACAGCTTCACGATCACCGTATTGATGCAAATCGAGGACATCGGTTTTTGCGCCAAGGGCCGGGGCGGTCGATTTGTCGCCGACGGTAATCTCATCGCCGGCGAAGGCCGGTTACCGTTCAACACGGACGGCGGCGGTTTGTGCAACAACCATCCGGGAAACCGGGGCGGCATGACGAAGGTCATCGAAGCAGTCCGGCAATTACGCGGCGAAGCCCATCCGGCTGTACAGGTCGCGAACTGCGATCTGGCGCTCGCTCACGGAACCGGCGGCTTGCTCGGTACCCGGCACGGGAGCGCGACCGTCATTATGGAGAGGGTCTGAACCATGGCAGATTCAAACGGAAAACCCGCCGTCGACGATATCGCGCTCGAGCCGTACTGGCATGCGGCGGCGCAGGGACGGCTGTTGCTGAAGCAATGCGGCGCGTGCGACAAGATTTATTACTACCCGCGCCCCCTGTGTCCGTTCTGCATGAGCGACGACACCAACTGGGTCGAAGCATCCGGTGATGGAACAATTTATTCATGGAGCGTGCAGCGGCGTGCAGACCCGCCGTACGCCATCGCTTTCGTCACGCTGAACGAGGGGCCGACCCTGCTGAGCGCCATCGTCGACTGCGACTTCGATGCCCTCGCCATCGACCAGCCCGTGACCTTGTCTTTCGAGGAACGCGAAGGTCGACCTGCCCCGGTATTCCGCCCCGCCTAGGCCGTCGCCGCGCGACACTCGCAGGCAGCGCCGTCGCCTGCGACCGTACGCATGCGTATGTTCGGGTGCAGGACCGGACGAAAGACAGCTGATCCGATTTACGTTAAATTTGCGCTTCGAAAAATTAATGCCCACGGCGAGGACCGACCAATGAGCAAACTTTACGGCGAATCGCATCGCGCCCTGCACGAACAATTCGACACGACCCGTCTGGCGACGTTGCTTGAAGAAATGGACACAGACGAAGTCGAGGAGCAACACAAGGCATTCATCGAATCGCGTGATATGTTCTGGCTCGCTACGGTCGATTCCGAAGGACGACCGCAGTGCCAGTACAAAGGCGGGCAGCCTGGCTTCATCCGTGTTGTCGATCCGAAAACGGTCGTTTTTCCGAGCTACGACGGCAACGGCCGTTACCATTCAATGGGTAACATCGGCGCAACCTCGAACATCGGCATGTTGTTCCTCGATTTCGAAGTGCCGAATCGCCTGCGCCTTCAGGGAGAAGCTTCGGCGAGCGCCGACGACCCCTTGCTCGCGGATTATCCGGGTGCAGAACTGATCGTTCGGATCCATGTCACCGATGTCATCATCAATTGCCCGCGCTACATCCACAAAATGAAGCGGGTCGAGGACTCGCACAATGTACCGAACCCGGCCGGTGATGCACCGTTTGCCCAGTGGAAGCGCATCGATATCGTGCAGGAAGCCTTGCCGGCGCAGGACGCCGGCAAAACAGACAAGGCCGGCGGCACGATGACGATGGACGAGTGGGTCGAAAAACTGATGGAGGGTGACGGCGCCTGATCGCCGTGGGGTGAGTCGCCGCCGCGCGGCGACCGACCCGAAGGTCAGCGGATCCGGTTGATGGCGGCCTCCGCCTGGTCGAGCGAGCGTTCGATACGCTCGCGAAGGTCGGCCAGGTCGACCCCCTCGGTACTCTTTTTACCGGTCAGGTAACGGGCGTACACGCCGTGAATGATCATCGCGCTTTTCCACCAGTTAAACCCGATGTAGAAGTCGAGGCCCGATATGTCCCGGCCCGTGCGCGCAGCGTAACGGGCCGCGAGCGTTTCGCGGTCAGGCATTCCCGCGACCGAACTGCCGGTACCCGGCTTGACTGGGTTTTCATCGCTCGGCAGCGTCCACTGGTTCAATGCGTAGGCCAGATCGGCAAGCGGATCACCGAGCGTCGAGATTTCCCAGTCGAGAACCGCTGCGACATGTGACGTCTCGTCTATGAGGCAATTATGCAGTCCGTAATCGCCGTGTACGACCCGTGCGGGCCCCTGCTCGGGAATGTTCGCTTCGAGAAACTGCTGCAGTTCGTGCGCACGCGCGTCGTCAAATTCAGCGGCTTCAGACGATGAAGTCCACGAGCGGTACCAGGTCTTCAGTTGCCGTCCGACATAGTTTTCTTTCTTGCCGAGATCGCCAAGGCCAATGGCGTCCGGGTCGAGCGCGTGCAATTCGGCCAGCACATCGAAGAACGACCACGCGAGCGTTTCACGTCGCTCCGGCGGGACCCATTGCTCCGTATCCTCGGCCGTGTACATGGCCTTGCCGTTGACATGGCCCATGACGTAGAAGTGGGCACCGGTGATATCCGGCGATTCACAGTACGCGAGCGCTGCTGCGACCGGGACCGGCGTCGGCCCGAGAGCGGAAATGATCGCCCACTCCCGCCCCATATCGTGGGCCTTCGGTAAAAGCTCGCCGCGCGGGGGTCGGCGAACGACGGCGCGAGTGCCGGCCGTGTCCCGAATCAGATAGGTCAGATTGGAATGACCGCCTTCGAGACGGGTCCATTCGAACGGCGGCGACAACGACTCGACGTGGGCGTCGATCCATTGTTCGACCCTCGCAACATCGTATCCTTCGGGAGCGTCTTCCTGGTGCATGGCAGTTCCTGATTTCCGGCCGGGTCGAACCCGGGACTGCCAGTGTAAGGTTTCGCGACAGTCCGCGACAATCAACCGACGGCATCAGGGTCATGGCGCGATGGTATGCTGAGCCGTCCGGGAGCACTGACGCCATGCCAATTACGTTCAAAAGCAAACACTCGCCGAACATCCTGATGCTCGAAGCCGTTGCGCTCGAATTGATAAAAAAGACGGGGCACAGCGGCACCGTCCCGGGTTCGCTGGCAGCGGACGATATACCTGCCGCACTCGAACGGCTGAGGGCGTCGATAGCGCGGGCCGAAGCGCACGCGGCGGATCAGAATGCCGAGCGCGATGACGAGCGCGAGGGTGGTCCGGCGGTCAGTCTGGCGCATCGCGCCCTGCCACTGATAGAAATGCTCGAAACCGCGCTCGCCGAAGCCGATTACGTGATCTGGGATCGTTGAGTCGCGTTTCGGGCTCGCACGACCGGCCGGTCCGCACGCCACCTCCGCCACGGTGTCTCTCGCGCAGGAACGGCCCGATACCGTATGATTCGACAACGCGCCGCGCTCAAATCCGGGTACGGTGCCGCGATACGGAGCCCCTATGTCCGACTCGAAGCGTGGACCCGAACGGCGCCAGCCCGGCGCAGGTAAAGCGGGCAGCGCCACGCCAACGGCCGACCCGGCCGAGCGACGTAACCGCGACGAACGCCGGCGTAACGGCTGGGTATCCACACTCGATCTGTGCCGCGGCTTACCCTATAACGACGTCGAAGCGATCCTCGAAATCTGCCCGGTGCGGCACCTCGACCGCGGCGAAATCCTGCTCGAACCCGGACAGGCCAATCATTACCTGTTTTTTCTGACCGATGGCGAACTCGAGGTCCGCTTGCGGTCGACCGACGCGCCGGTGACCGATGTGATACGCCGCGGCGAATGTATCGGGGAAATGTCGATCATCGATGGCCAACCGACGTCGGCCTTTGTCATTGCGACGGATGCCTCGACGGTCGTCGCCGTGCACGAGAATATTTTCTGGTCGAAGCTCGCAACGAATCCGCGCATGGTACGGAATCTTTCACAGGTTCTCGCCGAACGCATGCGCAAGCGCAACACTGCAACCCTGCGCGCGCTCGAGAAGGAAATCCGTCTCGAACAACTGCAAAAGGAGCTGCTTGCCGCCTACGAAATCCAGATCGGTATGCTGCCCCAGGGATCGACGCTATTGCCTGAAGCCCCGGGCATCGATGTGTTCGCCCGCATGGATGTCGTGAAATCGGTCGGCGGCGATTTCTATGATGCATTTGCACTCGACGAAAGACGCGCCTGCATCGCCATCGGCGACGTCTCCGGCAAGGGCATGCCCGCGGCGCTTTTCATGGTGCGTGCGCTGACATTACTCCGCGCGGAACTGATCAAGTCCGGCCATCTTGCCGAACGCGTGTCACGATTTAACCGGCTGCTGTGCGAAACGAATATTTCGCACATGTTCGTGTCGCTCGTAGTACTTGCGGTTGACACGGTCGACGGCCAGGTCGACTACGTCAACGCCGGACATATGCCACTGATGCTGTCACGGCGAGGCGACAGCTTCACGGAAATCGACGATTCCAAGGGGCTCATCGCCGGTGTACTTGCCGACACCGCCTACACCGCCGGCCAGATCACGCTCGCCGACGGCGATCGCCTCGTTCTTTACACCGACGGCGTCACCGAAACGCGCAACAACGAACGGCACTTCTACAACGCGAGCGGGTTATGTCATTTCCTGAACGACTTTGCGGGCGGCAGTTCGCGAAGCCTCGTCAACGGCGTGTTTGATGACGCGGCACGTTTCGCCGCCGGCGCCGACCAGTCCGACGACATCACCATTATCGGGATCCGCTACGAACCTCCGGTCTGAGCGGAAAAAACTGAGGACCGTTGTCAGGGAAACAGGCGGCGGAAATTATCTTCGTAGAAATGATCGCGCGAGGTCGCCCCTACCCCCACCCCGTCGAGAAACAATTCGAATCGTTCGATCGGATTCTTGCTGCCTTCGAAATGCGGATAATCGCTGGAAAACAAATACAGTCGATCGTCTGATTCCGTCACGAGCTGGCCGACGTCTTCATACACGTACGGGGTAAATCCGAGATGTTCGATGGCGGTCTCGGTCGGCGTTTTCGTCATCGCCCCGATATCGGACTCCTTGCGCCAGATCTGCGCGGTCCAGTCGAGCCGCCGCAGCCAGCCCGGAACCCAGCCCGCACCGAGCTCGACCGCCGCACCACGTAACCCCGGATGGCGTTCAAATACGCCGTCGAAAATCATCGCGCCGAGGAACAACTCGACGTTGTGATGCAGCGCCAGCATGTCCTTGCCGCGTACGTTCTCGCCGCCACCCAGCCAGTCTGTCGGGACCGGCCGGCCGGTATTCATCCACGCGGGATCAATTTGCAGCGGATGCCCGCCGACATGCAGCACGAATGGCACGCCCGCTTCGGCGAGACGCGCCCAGAACGGATCGAATGCATCATGACCGGGCGAACGACCGCCACAGTCGCGATGCGCGACCCAGGCGGCCCGAAGATCGAGCGACAGCAGGTGCTCCAGTTCGACCACCGCGGCAGAAGGATCATCGAGCGGCACGATGCCAACCCCGAGCAACCGGTTGTCGGCGACGCAGAAATCCGCCATTGCCCGGTTGTGCGCGGCCGCGGCCCCGTATTTCAGTTCAAGGTCGTCGCCGTGCAAAGCCTGCAGCGGGCTGAACGTCGCGAACACGAGTTGCTGATGGAACCCGAGCTGATCCAGCGCCTGCTTTCGTTCCCCCGCGTTGAACGCCCCGAGCGCCTGGTAGCCTTTCGGACCGGCGATCAGATCGTCGCCCAGGGCTATCATCTCGCGGACCCGCGTGTCGCTATGCCCCGCGTTCACCACCGTTTCTGCCCAGCCCGTATTTTTATCCTGAGCACCGCCGTCGAGCGGCGGCAGCCGGGCACGTAATTCGCTTCCGGCAAAATCCCGTAGAAAATCCGGTCGCTCCATCAGGTGGCTGTCGGCGTCGAGGTAAATTCTGCTGTTGGCATAGGCCATGCTGGTGCTCCGTGGTGTGCAATGGCTATTTTGTAAAAAGCGGCCGCTTCGCGCAAATGACCGACTCCGGCGCGCCTGACTTCTGTATTACGCCGACGCTTTGTATGCTTGGGGTGTCATTAACCATCACCGGTCGCCGCCGCGCTGCTCGCGCCAGGCGCCCCCGGACTTCGGAGCACGACGCCATGCATTTTTCCTTAAGCGAAGAACAACAACAAATTCGTGACAACGTGTTGAAGCTGTGCAGTCAGTTTGACGATCAGTACTGGCTCGATCGTGACACCGACGGTGAATTTCCCGAGGCTTTCTGCCAGGCGATTGCCGACGGCGGCTGGGTCGGGATTGCAATACCGGAAGCTTACGGCGGCAGCGGACTCGGCATTACGGAAGCGGCCCTCGTGTTGCAGGCGATATCCGAAAGCGGCGCAGGCAACAGTGGTTTGTCGGCGATCGGTATCGGTTTCTTCGGAGTCAAACCATTGATCGAGTTCGGCAGCGAGGCGCAATGTCTGGAATGGCTCCCTCGCATCGTCCGGCGCGATGACATTGCGTGTTTCGGGGTGACCGAGCCGACCACGGGCCACGACACGACCCGGCTTAAAACCCGTGCCGTTCGCGACGGCGATCGATATATCGTCAATGGCGAGAAAGTCTGGATTTCCACGGCCCAGGTCGCAAACAAGATTATGCTGATCGCCAGAACGACACCGATTGAGCAGTCGGAAAAACCAGTCGATGGTTTGTCGTTGTTCTATACCGATCTCGATCACGACCGGGTCGAGGTCCGCGAGATAGACAAGATGGGGCGCAAGTGCGTCGATTCGAACCAGATTTTTTTCGACGATTTCGAAATACCCGCGGGACATCTCATCGGTGAAGAAGGCAAGGGGTTTCGTTACCTGCTGCGCGGCCTTAACGCCGAACGCGTTCTCATCGCCGCCGGTCTGGTCGGGCTCGGGCGCGCGGCGTTGGCGCGTGCGGTGAGCTATGCGAATGAACGGGTGGTCTTCGATCGCACGATCGGCAAAAACCAAAGCATTCAGCATCCACTCGCGGCGAACTGGGCGCAACTCGAAGCGGCGAACCTGATGGCCTTCAAGGCCGGCGAGTTATACGACCGGGGAGAATCCTGCGGGGCCGAGGCGAATGCGGCCAAGTACCTGGCCGCGGAAGCCGCGTTCGAAACGTGCACGAATGCCGTGATGACGCACGGCGGAATGGGGTACGCGAAAGAATTCCACGTCGAGCGCTACCTGCGTGAAGTGATGATCCACCGTATCGCGCCGATCAGTCCCCCGCTGCTGCTGTCCTACCTCGCAGAAAACGTGCTCGGGCTCGAAAAATCGTACTGAGCCCGAGCGCGTTGCGGTACCCGTTACCCGGCCAGCGCGCGAAGATCAGCGAGCGTCTTGGCGGGTTCCGGCCGGCGCGTATAGTCGGGATCGGCGTCGATAGCCCTGACGATTCCGCTACTGTCGATGACGACCCGGGCGGGTACGGGCAACGTCCAGCTCTGCTCGCCGTTTGATTTCGGCAAATCGATGCCGAAGCTCCCGTAGATATTCTGCAGCTCCCCGCGTACTTCGTGGCGCAGCCCGAGCGTCTGGGCGTAGTCGTTACCGGCGTCGCTGAGCAGATCGAAATCGAGCGGCTGCTTTTTCAGCATCTCGACACTCTTTTCCGGAATTTGCGGCGTGATTGCGACGAGCGTCGCGCCAAGGGTTTCGATATCGCTGTTAATTTCCTGCAGAGCGTACAGCTCCACCATGCAATAGGGTCACCAGTGGCCGCGAAACACCGTCAGCACGACGGCGCCCTGGTTCAGCAGCGCGACGGAAGACACCATGTCGCCGTCCTGGTTTTCGAGCGAAAACGGCGGCAGTTGATCGCCCACCTGTATCGCCTTTTTGATAATGCCCGTATCGCGCAGGGCCGCGGTTTCGGCGAGCATCACCTCGCGCTTTTCCGGCGGGATGCGGGTCGCACTCGCGTCCCGGATCTCGGCCAGTTTCGTTTCCAGAGTCATCTTGTTTCCTCGCTGAAGATCGCGCGAGCAGTGTAACGCGTCGTGCAGCCGGCGGCCACGATCCGTCTATTTGAATTCGACGAGTATGGCGCGGTAGTCGTCGCCGAGATTATGCGCCGTTTCGACATGCCCTTTGGCGACGAAATCGGCCGTGCGCGGTACCGGACTGAAGGTAAGCTGATCGCCGAGTTCACCGCCGCTGCCGTCGTGAAACCGAACGTCGATCGGACCTTCCCCCGACAGGTTTAACAACACGTAGTCGTGCTCATGCTCGTGCTTCTCAATGGTCGATCCGGCCGGGACGACCTGGTTCCAGATCCGTACCTGGTCGTCTTCGTAAATTACCGTCGTTGCGATCGGTGCCAGTTCTTCGCTCATGTTCCGTCTCCCGGGTTTGTTGATGTTAACGCTCTGTCTGGTCCACGAGTCCACAATCGCACCGGCCGTCGGGACACGGTCACGCCGGCGCGCGAAACTGTTACCGCGAGGCCGGGGTCACGGCCGGAACGGAAACCGAACGGGTCCCGGCTTCAACGCCTGGCGCGCCAGACGCACCCAACGACACAACGCCGGCCGTGTGTCGCGCGGATTGATAATCTCTTCGATCTCGAAATGCTCCGCCGCACGCATGGGCGACCGCAACCGGTTGAGGCGTGCCTTAATCGCGGCAAGGTCGGCCGCATAATCTTCCGCCTCCTCGAGTTCTGCCTTATAGGCTACTTCGATACCGCCCTCGATCGGTAGCGAACCCCAGTCTCCGGACGGCCAGGCAAAGCGAAAATGGTGGCTGCCGGGTTTGCGATTGGATGCGCCGGCAACCCCGAACGCCTTGCGGATAACGACACAACAAAACGGGACCGGTGCTTGTCCCAGCGCGGCGAGCGCCTGCGATCCGAAACGAATGGTCGCATCTTCCTCGGCTTTCTTTCCAATCAGGAAACCCGGGCAGTCTTCCAGATGGACGATCGGCAGATGGAACGTCGATGCGATATCGATGAGCCGGATCAGTTTACGCGATGCGTCGGCCGTCCAGGCGCCGCCGTAAATGTAAGGGTCTTCCGCAAATAGTGCGATCGGTACGCCGGCGAGTCGCGCAAACCCGCCGATCACGGAGCGTCCCCAGCGCGCCCCGATTTCGAAAAACGATCCCCGGTCGACGACCGATTCGATGATCTCGCGCATCTTGTACACCTGCCGCGGATTCGTCGGTACGACATGCCGCAAGTTCTCGTCGGTGCGCGCCGGATCATCGTCGACGGGGCCGAGCGGCGGCAATTCGTCGACATTGGCCGGCAGAAAAGACAGAAAGCGTTTTGCTTTTTCGAACGCCGCTGCTTCGCTCCCGACTTCGTCATCGATCGCGCCATTCGCCGTGTGTATGCGGCTTGCACCGAGTTCTTCCTTCGACACCTTGCCCAACCCGGCCCAGTCGACGAGCGCCGGGCCCGCGATCATCATTTGCGCGGTATCTTTCACGATGACCGAGTAGTGGCTCGTCGCGACGCGTGCCGCCCCGATACCGGCCACCGAGCCGAGCGCAAGCGACACCGACGGCGCGACCGCGAGATGATTGACGACAATTTCCCAACCGCGCAATTCCGGGATGTAGGTTCGCCCGGCTATTTCGATCGTTTTGACAGAACCACCCCCTCCCATACCGTCGACGAGGCGCACGTGCGGAAGCTTAAGTTCAAGCGCGAGACCTTCGGCATGCGATCGCTTGGCGGGAATGTGCGCTTCCGCGGAACCGCCGCGTACCGTGAAATCATCGCCGGAAACAATCACGGTGCGGCCATCGATTTCCGCGCTGCCGAAGACGAAGTTGGACGGTTTGACCGCGACGAGGTCACCATTGCTATCGTACTCGGCGCTCCCGGCCAGCTTGCCGACTTCGTGGAAACTGCCGGGATCGGCAATCGCGTCGATACGTTCGCGGATGGTCAGCTTGCCAAATTCATGTTGGCGGGCAACCTTCTCCTCGCCTCCCATCGCTTCGGCCAGTTCGCCACGGCGCGCAAGCTCATCGAGTTCTTTTTCCCAGCCCATGATGCGGTTCGATTCCTGTCTTGCAGAGTATGGCTGTGTACCGTCACCCGCATTACGCAACGGGCACCCAATGCTACCACCCCGGGCGGGCAGCTATGATGCCGCGCGGAATGTTCGCAGCTTCTCGTGGCCGGCGCGGAGTCCCGATTCCAGTCCGACCCCGGCGAGGAGGTACACGAACGGCAGGATCGGTACGGAGTAGCGCGGCAGCGGCGTACCGACGATATGTAAGGCGACGAAATACGCGATAACGATGGCCAGCATCCGCAATACGCCGAGGCGGACGGGATCGCCGCCGACCAGTCGCGAGCGAGGCAAAAATGCGGCGACCGCGACGATCAGTGCGATGATCATTACCGGCCAGTGCAGATACCACATCGCGGTATGAGACAGGTGTAGCCACAGGTTTGAAGCATAACCATGGAAACGCACCGGGAACACGAACACGTCGCCGAACCCGGCGACGACACTCCAGCTGAAGAACATGCGCGGTTTATCAATTAAATACCAGCGCAGATAAGCGCCGGGATCCGCCATCGCGCGATCACGCGTGTACGCAAACACCTTCGCCAGAGTGTCGCGCCCGGCGTAACCCGGGTCATGCTGGTGCGGTCGCCCCCGCGATTCGGGATCTCCGGGTACGGTGAGGTCGATGTAGGACCCGTTATGGACCGTTGTCAGCATCAGCGACGGTCCGTCACGCGGCGACAACAGCGTGTGACTCGCTATGAACCACGGCGCAAGACAAATGAGGTAAGCGGCGGCCATGATGCCCGCGGTCGGAAACCGCCGCCGCGGAGCCGACCAGGCCAAAAATGGAACGATGATGAACACGAGGTAGGCGGTCGTGGAACGTACGAGTAGCGGCAGCGCCAGCGTGGCACCAACGGCAGCGGACAGCGCAGCGCCCGGCCAGCGAAACCATGCCACGACCGTGCTCGCGAATACGAGCAGCAATGCGCTGAAAATATTCTCGGTCAGGAAATTCAGACTCGTCACCGCGAGATGCGGCGACAGCGCCATGAACAAAGCCGCCATCAGCGCCGCGCCCCGGCCGAGCAGGACGAATGCGAAACCTGTCAGCATGATCCCGATGGCAGCGATTCCGATCTGCGCCCACTGGATTTCGCGCATCATCGCGAGAGTCGGAGGCCACTCGGCGAACGGAAAGAGAAACAGCGGATAGGCGGGGCGCCGGTGATTGTCGGCAACCGCGTGACTGCAATCTCCCGTGATCGACTCGAGAGTCGGCGAGTAAATACCACAGCGTTTCAGATTCAGGGAGTAGCGGTAGTACTCGTAAGCGTCGCCGCTCAACAAATGCGTGTGATCGGTCGTAGTGACCAGCGTGATACGCAAGCCGATACCAGCCGCGAGGATCAATCCGAGCACGACCAGCACGCGGTAGGGAGGCTCACGAACGACTGAAGGCAAACAGGAATCCTCGGCGCGGATTTGCGGGGGTCGGACGAATGACGACAGATGGTATCATTCCTTCTCAGCCGGTGTTGTGTCGTGCTGCCCCGATTCGATCGACAAGCGGAAAACGGACCCATCACATTTGAGCGTGTCTCCCGAAATCAGCGTGATCGTCCCCTGCCTCAATGAAGAGGGGGCCGTCGGTGAAACGCTCGCGGCGCTGTCCCGTGTGCTTGACCCCTCGATCGATTACGAACTCATTGCGGTTGATGACGGGTCGACCGATTCGACGAAAATGATCCTGCGGGATCTCGCTGGCGACGAAACGAAATTGCGCCTCGTCGAGCATGATCGAAACCTTGGCTACGGCGCGGCGTTGAAATCAGGTTTACGTCGAGCAAAAGGGGAATTCGTCGCAATTATTGATGCCGACGGCACCTATCCTGTCGAACGGTTTCCCGAACTCATCGAGGCGTGCCGCGGCCACGACATGGTCGTCGGCGCCCGGGTTGGCGCGGGCGCGTCTCACCCGAAACTCCGCGTTTATGCAAAATTCTGGCTCAAGCGTTGGGTTTCCTGGATCGCACGCGAACCCGTACCCGACATCAATTCCGGCATGCGGGTATTTCGTCGCAGCGTCGCCGAGCGTTACCTCGGGATCCTGCCTGACGGTTTCAGTTTTACGATTACGATCACGCTCGCGATGCTGACGAATTTCTATTCTGTACGGTTCGAACCGATCGATTACGCACCGCGGGTCGGACAATCAAAAATCCGGCCGATACACGACACGCTCCGGTTTATCTCGATCATTTTGCGCACCGGAATGTATTTCGCCCCGCTAAGGGTGCTCACCCCCGTTATCGGCTTGTTGTTCGCGCTTTTTTTGCTCAGTTTCACCTACGACGTATTCGTGCTCGAAAACCTCACGGACAAAACCGTTCTGCTGTTCCTCTCCGCGATTAACACGGGCATGCTCGGGTTGCTTGCCGACATGATCGATAAACGTACCACCCGGTAGTGATCGAAGCGGATAACACGCGAACGGCCCCGCTCGGTGTATTCGCCCGGTTTATCCTTCTCGGAGCCGGCTCGCTGGCACTGAACCTCATCATCGTGACGTGTCTGTGTGAGATCATGGACGTGCCTGAGGGGATCGCGGGCGGCATCGGGTATGCCATCGTCCTCGTGGTGAATTTCACCCTCGCCCGTCGCTACGTCTTTGAAAGTAAAGCCGCCATAGTTCCCGAGGCCGCGCGTTTCTCGGTCGTACAGGTCATTACCCGACTCGGCGAATACGGCGCTTTTCTCGCCTTGACGTATCTCGCGCAGGTGCATTATTTCGCCGCCATTGTGATCGTGGGGATCGTATTTTTTGCGATTAAATTCGTTGTTTACCGGCTGCTCGTTTTCCGGGCGGACAGGGTCCGGGAACCGTGAGTATCGAGGAGGAAAACCGTACAGCGCGCGACCGCGCACTGTTTGATCGGATCGCACGCGACTATGCCGACAAGGATTTGCACCCCGCGCAACGCGCAGCACGTGCGCACCGGCTCATGCGAACCCTGGCGACACTCGAGCGCCAGCGTGATCTCAAAATTCTCGAGATAGGATGCGGTGCCGGTTTTGCCGCGACCTATCTTGCCGGCACTTATGACAGCTACGTGGGCATTGATCATTCCGAACCCCTGGTCGCCTATGCACGAGTACACAACGCAGAGCCCGGCGCGACATTTCACACCGTCGACGTCGGTGCCTACGACCCCGGTGACACGTTCGATCTGATCTTTATGATCGGCGTGCTTCACCACCTGGACGACCCTGTCGGGACGCTCGAACAATTGCGGCATCTGCTGGGACCGGGCGGTGTCGTGGCCGTGAACGAGCCGCAAGCGGGCAACCCGCTGATCCGCGCGGCGCGCGCGATCCGTAAACGGATCGATTCCGGTTACTCGGGTGATCAGGTCGAATATTCAGAGACACAATTACGCCACTTGTTCATCGAGGCCGGCTACAGCGATATCGGGATCGTCGCCCAGGGTTTGTTCTCCACTCCTTTCGCGGAAGTGGTCACCCCGCTGCAGACGCTGACGACACCGCTTGCGCGCATCAGCTGTGCACTCGACACGGCTATCGAGAACTCTGCGCAGCCAATCGCGCGACGGCTGTCGTGGAATTTAATCGCGACCGCCTCCGCCGGCGCCTAGAAACCGACGCGCCCGAACGCGGGTAACTTGATCGACGGGTCGAGCGGATCGACGCCGAAATTCGCGCTCATCAGGTTCAGTTCGAGGCCCTCGTCGCGAGCGACCGTCACGCCAGCGATGCCGAACACGGAGATCTGCCAACCGGTGCCACTCGGCGCGCGGTCGAGCAAACTACCGTTAACGAGATAGTCCTTGCCGATAGCGGTCGTCGGTAATTCGAGCCGCAGTCCCGGAACCTCCCGCGCTACATGTGCAATGAAGGTGTTGCTGTTCGGGCCGGGCCACAACGTGTAAGAGTACTGGTAGGGATAGGTATCCGTGGCGGCGACAATTTCGGGGATCAATGCGGCAGCCGCCTCGCCGCGAATGTCGGCCAGCAGTTCCGGCGGATTGCCATACCAGGATCGATCCGGGAAATCTTCGCTCGACACGACGACCCGTTGCTGACGCCATTCCCGCCAGCCGACAACCTGGTGCACGGTGTATTGCGTTGCTCCCGGCGCTTTCGTCGCGATCCAGGTATGCACGGCAAAAATTCCGCGCCAGCTGAATGCGCGGGCGGCATAGACCTGCACGATGGCCTCCGGCGCATCGATCGGGGAAGGCGCAATGTCCTGCGGCGAACGATCGGCCGTACGCCAATCCTGAGACAAATTGACTTTACCGCAGGCGATGACGAGCAGCGGCCCAATCAGAAACAACACAATCAACGACAGCATACGTTTCAAAATCGTTTTCACGGTTAGCGTTTGAGCGACTGCCGCCGCGGGAGTTCCTGGCGCAACATTACGCGGCCGACAGGGTCGCCACGCACGGGGTCAATACGAACCCAGCAGGATAGCGGCACTGTCCTTTGCCGCCTCACGCGCCCGCGCCTCGAGTTGCGCCCCGGTCGCGCTGGAAATCGGATGCGCGACGACGGCGTACCGGTAACCCTCGGCGCCGAGGACCCGGGCCATCAGGTCGCCCGCATCGACAAACGCCTCGGTCAGGATCCCGACCGAAGGCAGGTTGCGCCCCTCGCCGATGATCGCGTCATGCAAACTGCACGACGAACAGCTGCCTCAGTCTCCAATCCCGGCGACGAGCGCATTCCAGCGCGACGCCTCATCGAGCAGCTCAGGTTCGACCGGGGTGCTGTAATTCCCTTTCGTCATGCGGACGACTTCAGCCACGCGGTAGGTCTCGACGAGTTCCCGTTCGAACGCGTCGAAGAACGGGATCGTTCCCTTTTTGCCGTTCGACACGACGGCGACCACCGCGCCGCTCAGCGTCTCGAGACGGGGGGCGAGCGCGAAGTCGCCGCGCGCGTCCTCATGGGTCGGATCGAGAAATTCGATACTCATAAAGACATTCTACCCGTCAGACTTCGCAGTCGACACAGGCGCCGATTGCCAGCGTGACCGCCTGGCTTGTGCGGCCGAACCAGGGCGGGATGACGGCGCCGAATCCGCCTGCGGGGCCACCGGCAGCAATGACGAGCAAATGTTCCGGACTCGGCAACGCCGCGTGTTCGCGCTCACCCTTATCGCCAACGACCGCGCCTTTACCGCACTCTGCCCATTCGCTGCGGCGCACGCGCGCGTGTTCAAAAACATAATTGCGAATGTCCGCCTTGGACCACCCGGCCGCGTCGAAATGTGCGCGCAATTGTGGCGGTACGACGATGGCGTAGTTGCCCGGCCAAATCGAATAATGCCGCATGCAGGCTTTCATCTCGGCGACGAACGTATCGAGCAGCGCTGTCGGATCGGTCGTCCACTCGTTCATGATTTGCCGTGGCGCCCCCGCTGCCATGACGGTCACGGCGGAGGCGTGCTCGGGAACGTTGCGTTCCTCGGCGAGCGGTAACCACGGCGTGTTCTCTTCGTCTTCGGCGAGGCAGTAACTCAACTTGCCCGGATGCCCGAGCGTCGAACGATCGACTTGCCCCGGTCGGACGTCGAGCAGGTTGTACAGCACGAGACGAATGGCCCGGCCGATAGCGGTCGATGCGCGGTCCCCCGGACCAAGCGCATTGAACGTCGCATCCATGCCGAGTTCCCGGCGAACGGGACCGTTGACGACGATCAGCACCGCGCACCCGCCGGTACTGGCGGTCGCACCGTGCAAAACGAAGGGGTCCTGCAACATTGCCGTGATCGCGGCGACGACGACGGGAAAATGCATCGGCAGGCAGCCGGCCATAACCGCGTTGATCGCGACCTTTTCCGCTGTGATGAGACGCGTCCGCACGGGTTCGACGCCGATCAGGTGGTCGGGCGCCAGCAAAGCCCATTCGAGACAGTCGCCGACGAGCGCTTCGGTGGGCGGTACGACAGGGAGGCCGTCGCTCCATTGTCGCGAATGAAACCACTCCTGGACCGCGCTGATATCGTCGAGGCAGTAGCGTTTCGAACTGAGCGTATGGCGGTGCGTCATCCCGTCAACCCTAACAGACACCGTCGTCGCGTAACCGGCGGCGCTCGGCTTCGGTGTAGCCGAGGCGTTCGAGGATGGCGTTCGTGTCGACGCCAAGTTCAGCAAGTTTGTCCGACGCACGACCGGGTTCTTCGCGAAACCTGACCGGTGTACCGAGGCGCTCGACCCCGTCGGCGCCGGTTTCAATCATGCCGCGTTCGCGTAAGTAACCCTGTTGCCACGCCTCGTGAAGGTTCAGCACCGGCGCGTAGCACACGCCCTTGTCGGCAAGCCAGGTGTCCCATTCGTCCAGTGTGCGGGTCGCGAACGTGGCCGTGAGAAACGCCTTGACCGGGTCCTGTTCCGGCCCCCAGGGTCTGCGGCAAACATCAACCAGGTCCGGACGGCCCAGCGCGGTGAGCAAGTTCTCGACGAAATTCATCTCCGCACCCGATAACACGACGTGCCGACCATCGGCCGTCGCATACACGTTGTAGAAAGCGGCACCGCCATACAGGCGCTCGCGTTCGAGGTCCGGAGGTTCGCCTGCCGCGAGTACGTTGCTGACGATGTGCGGATTCCAGGACATGAGGCTGTCGGTCATCGACATGTCGAGGCAATCGCCCTGTCCGGTTTGAGCGCGCCGCAACAGCGCCATCATGATACCGACAAGCGCGAGCGACCCGAGCGCCACGTCCGCGGTCGGCGATGCCGGTAATGCCGGGGGCCGCCCGTCACTGCGGCCCAGGCTCAGGGTGCCGGTGATGGCCTGCGCGCCGAGATCGTGCGACGGCCGTTGCGACAGTGCACCGTCCTGACCGAAGGCCGACAGCGAGCAGTAGACGATCCCCGGATTACGCGCGCGTACCGTGGCATACCCGATACCGAGACGGTCAACCACGCCCGGCCGGAACGAATCGATAATGACATCGGCATCATCGGCAAGACGGAGAAATATGTCGCGACCCGCATCGGCCTTCAGGTTCAGGCATACGCTCTGCTTGCCCCGCTGGGTATTGCGGAAGTAGGCAGAAAACCCCGCGATCGGCGGGCCGAGGCCACGCGTCGGTTCGCCGTCGAAGTTCTCGATCTTGATCACTTCCGCGCCGTGGTCCGCCATCAGCGCGCCCATGTACGGCCCGGGCAGGAACCTCGACAAATCCAGTACGCGTAGTCCTTCGAGCTTCATGGCGAAACGGACGGGCCCGAATCAGCCGGCGAGAAGATCCGCGTACACCGCGTCGATGGCAGCCTTGTCCGGCTCGCTCATGCAAAACATGGCGAAGTGAGCCCACAATGATTCGATGACCTGGTAGCGCGCATTCGGGATGAGCGCGGCCTCGGCCTCGATATCCGCCGGCGGAAAAAACATGTCGTTGCCGAACGCCACGACCGTCATCTTCGCGGTAATGCGACTGAGAGCTGCCGCCAGGTCACCGTTGGTATCCGCAGAGACGTCACCGTGGCGCCACTTCCAGCCCATGCAGATCAAATTGTTCGGATCCATCGGCTCGAAATACGCTTCCCAGAAACCGGTGATGAATCCGTCGAGCGAATCGAAACCAACATCGCGCCATGCCTCGCGCTTGTAGAACTCCGCACACAAACCCATGACCGACCAGGTTTCCGCGTGTCGTTTCAGACCGATCGCGACGTCGCGCGAATCGGAGTAAAAACCATCGGCCCATGCCGGATCGGATTTCAGCGCGTTTTCGTGCGAGCGCACGAACAAATAGTCGTGTGGTGTGGTTTTCGCCGTGCCGGCAAACGGGGCCGCCCGCTTCACCATGTCGGGATAGCGCACACACCACTCATAAGTCTGCTCGGCGCCCATGGACCAGCCGGTCACGAGCTGCAATTCGTCGATACCGAAATGATCGGTGACAAGACGATGCTGGGCCACGACGTCATCGCCGATACTGACATGCGGGAAGGCGCCGCCGTTGTGCGGCGCAGGCGTATTACTCGGAGAAGACGAAAACCCGTTGCCGAACTGGCCCGGCAGAATAATGAAATATTTCGACGGGTCGATCGGGCGGTCTTCACCGATGAATATTTCCATCGACGCTGACGTGCCGGACCACATGTGGGGAAACAGGATGACATTGTCCTTCGCCGCGTTGAGCGACCCGCGCGTTTTGTAGGCGAGGCGCGCATCGGGCAGCGTACCGCCCGCGACCAGACCGAGGTCCCCGAGGCTCAGGTATTCATGCGGTCCGTGTTGTTCTTCGGAATAGTAATTGGTGTCAGTCATCGTCACGCTCCTCCACAAGATCGACCGCATCTGTTGATCGATGCGTTGAACGACCATGGTACTCGATTCTCCCGTGGCATCGCGTGCCCGGGGAAGCGGACACAGTGGGGCGCCGGGCGCACGTGAATCGGGCCGATGGTGTCACGAACCCCGGTACTTTTCGGGGTATAGTCCGGCGGACCAAATACTTGTACAGCCGACCGGCCCGGCGCCCTGGAGGTAAGAGGTCATGTCCAAACGGATCCTCATGAACGCGTTTTCGCAATGCTGCCCCACCCCTCAATCGGAGGGACAGTGGAAAAACCCGCGGGATCGCTCGGTGCCCGGCTTCAACGATCCGGAATTCTGGATCGACCTCGCAAAGACCGCCGAACGGGGTAAATTCGAGTCGCTGTTTTTCGCGGACATCCACGGCGTGTATGACGTCTACGCGGGTTCGATGGACGCGGGGATCCGCCACGGCGTACAGGTGCCCGGCAACGAACCAACGATACTGTTTCCCCTGCTCGCCCGGGAAACGAAACACCTCGGTTTTATTTCGACTTACAGCACGACGTATTTCGAACCGTTTCTCACCGCGAAACTGTTTTCCTCGCTCGATCATTTCACCGGCGGGCGGGTCGGCTGGAATATTGTCACGTCTTACCTGAGCAGCGCGCAGCGCAACGGTCTCGGCGAGTTGATGGAACACGACGCACGCTACGACAAGGCGGACGAGTACATGGACGTGTGCTACAAGCTCTGGGAGTGCAGTTGGGACGAGGACGCTGTCGTTTTCGATCATGCGAACGATACGCTGGTCGATCCCTCACGGGTCCGCAAAATTTCTCACACTGGCGAACACTACGCCGTCGAAGGCCCGCACATGTGTACCCCGACGCTGCAGCGAACGCCGTTTCTGATCCAGGCCGGACAATCTCCCCGGGGCTTTGCGTTTGGTGCGCAACACGCCGAGGGACTGTTCGTGCTGTTTCAGAATCCGGCCAAGGCAAGGGCCGGAGAAAAAACGGTGCGTGAACTGGAGTCAGCCGCGGGGCGCGATCCGGGCAGTATCAAATTAATGCAGGGTATCGGGGTCGTCGTCGCCGAAACCGAGCGCGAACTCACCCAGAAGCTGGAACGCTACAAAAGCTACGCCGCGATCGAGGGCCTGCTCGCACTGTTCGGCGGGTGGACCGGCCTCGATCTCTCGAATTTCAAACCGGAAGATACTATGGACGCGTTCGAATCGAACCAGATGCAACACTTCTCGTCTTTTTTTGCGGAGATCGACCCCGATCGCGTATGGACATTCGCCGATATGTGCGACTACATGAAACTGGCCGCGATATCACCACTGATCAGCGGAACACCGGACAGGGTCGCCGATGAACTCGAACGCTGGGTCGATGAGGGCGGTGTCGACGGCTTCAATCTCATCCCGGTCATACAACCGGGCACGCTCGAAGACTTTGTCGATCTCGTCGTGCCGGAGTTGCAGCGTCGGGGAAGAATGCGCACCGCGTATCCGACCGGGCCGGCGACCTTGCGCGAGCTGTACGCGGGCGAAGGCAAGGCCCGGCTCGGACCCGACCATCGCGCGCGCAACGTAACTATCTCGCCGTCATAACGACGCGACCTCACGCATCATACAATTTGGCATTGCGCCGGGTTGCTTCTGCGAGGTCGTCGTCGGAATAATAGACGCGCGGTTTCCCGGTCGGCACGGCGAGTCCGCGCTGCACGGCATCGCGCGCCTCGATGCGCTCAAACCATGCGTTCAGACCGGTAAGGTCGGATACCTCGACGTTGGCCCAACGGTACGCACGCGCCCACGGAAACAACGCAATATCGACCATCGAATACTCATCGCACACGTAATCGCGATCCGCGAGCCGCTCGTCGAGTATTTCCAGCAGACGCCGTGACTCGGTGACATAACGTTCGATGGCATACGGCACATCGATGCCCTTGGGCGCGGCGATGCGTTGAAAAAACATCGCCTGCCCCATCATCGGACCCACCGCGCTCATCTGAAACATGAGCCACTGCATCGCCTCGAAGCGCGCAGCGGAAGATCGCGGCCACAGATTGCCGGTTTTCTCGGCGAGATAGAGCAGGATCGCCCCTGACTCCGCGAGCGTGAAGTCATTGTTCGTGTGATCGACGATCACGGGAATGCGGCCGTTCGGGTTGAGCTTGAGAAACGCTGGTGTTTTTTGTTCGTTCTGATCGAAGTGCAGGTAATGAACGTCGTAATCGAGTCCGAGCTCCTCGAGCGCGATCGACGCTTTCCAGCCATTCGCCGTCGGCGCGGTGTACAAGCTGATCTCCGCCATGCCTTCCTCCTGTTGCTACCGCACGCCCGGCTGTTTCGAGCGCGCTAAACGGATCGCGCCCGCGGTTCAGGACCGGGTCGGGTTACGCGGAACATCGCGGAAAGGTCCGCCGTCCATGCGTGGTTCTTTCGGCATGCCGAGCACCCGCTCGGCAATGATGTTCCGTTGAATCTCATCCGTGCCGCCCGCAATCGAGGTCGCCGGCACCGACAGGAGGATCTCCGCGATCAAACCATCGGCTGCACCGTCGTTACCGCACAGCATCGCGTCAGTCCCGCCGATGCGTGTGTGGACGTCCGCCGCGGCGCGCGCAATGAGGCTCGAGGCGAGCTTACCGAGTGACCCTTCCGGTCCCTGCGGACCGCCCGTTGCCTGCGCCGCTTTCGCTCTTTCGGCGGTCCATTGCGCGGCACTGTTGAGCATCAGCAGTTTCGCAATTTCCTGGCGGACAACCGGATCGTCGATGCGGCCCGTTTCACGCGCCCGGGGCAACACGAGATCAACGCGGCCGGTGCGCTGCGCGTACCACTTGTACGGCTCCATTACCGTCGAAATCTCCGCCCGCTCTTCGTCGTAGATGAGTCCGCGGTGATCGGATAACTGCCCCCAGCGGCGGAGCGCGTCCGCGCCGCGGCGCTCGTGCGCGAGCGTTGTCATCGCCACTTTCCAGCCATCCCCGACGGCGCCGAGGAGGTTCCCGGATTCTACCGTCGCGTCGGTGAAGAACACCTGATTGAACGAGGAATGGCCGTTCATTTGTTTCAGCGCCTGAACGTCGACGGCGGATTGCGTCATGTCGACGACGAAAAAAGACAGGCCTTCATGTTTCGGGGCATCCCAATCGGTCCGCGCCAGCAGCAGCCCCCAATCGGCGTGGTGCGCACTCGTGGTCCAGACTTTTTGTCCGTTGACGATCCACCGCTCGCCGTCAAAATCGGCCCGGGTTGTCGCGCCGGCAAGATCCGAACCGCTGCCCGGTTCGCTGAACAACTGGCACCACGTGTCTTCGCCGGTGAGGATTGCCCGCAGAAATTGCGCTTTCTGCGCTTCGCTGCCATGTTCGAGGAGCGTCGCCGCGGCGAGCGTCCGGATCCCGATGCGCGCAACCCCGACGGCGTTGATACGATCGAACTCGCTTTCGATCACGGCATTGAAGCTGACCGGGAGTCCACGCCCAAACCATTCGGGTGGCCAGTGCGGCATCCCCCAGCCGGAATCAGCGAGCTTGTTGCGCCACGTGATCAGGTCGCTCTGCGGATCCCAGTTCGCTTCCAGCCATGCACGGACCGAAGTGCGGACGTCGTCCGGGGTGTCGTGACTCATGCCACTGCCTCGATCTCGACCGCCTGCAGATAACGTTCGCGATGCCAGTCCGGGGAGCCGAGAAAGACTTGCGAACTTTTCGCGCGTTTAAACCACAGGTGCGTATCGTGATCCCAGGTGAACCCGATACCGCCATGGATCTGAATAGCCTCGGCCGCGGTTCGCATGTAGGCGTCACTCGCGGTCGCCTTGGCAAGCGAGGCAAACTGCGTCACTTGCGGATCGTTTGCGTCGATTGAAGCGGCCGCGCGGTAAGCCGCCGACTTCGCGTGTTCGACATCGAGCAACATGTCGGCGCACTTGTGTTTAATCGCCTGGAACGACCCGATGACCCGCCCGAATTGCATGCGCAGTTTCGCGTATTCAACCACAGCGTCGAGCAACACCTGACAGCCGCCGACCATCTCATTGGCCAGCGCGATGGCCGCGTGGTCAAGTGCACGGGATAGCGCCAACCCTGCACCCCCGGGCTCGCTGATCCGCTCGGCACGGACATGATCGAATCCCAGCCGCGCCATTCGTCTCGTCGGATCGAGCATCGTCAGATCCTCGCGCGTGAGCCCGTCGCTGTCGGCGTCGGCGAGGTACAACGCCAGGCCTTCGAGGCCTGCACTGCCCGGCTCACGCGCAACAACGAGGATCACATCGGCCGCTGAGCCGTCCGGGACAAAGTGCTTGCTGCCCGAAAGTATCACCCCGGCGGCGCTCGTATCCGCCGTCATCGTGACCGTCGCCGGATCCCAGTCGCCGCCTGCCTCCGCTATTGCCACGGTTGCAATGGCCCGTCCGCTCGCAATCGACGGCAACAGTAATTCGCGGTATTGCTCGACCCCGGCGGCAAGCAGAACCTCGACGGCCATGACCGTCGAGGAAAAAAACGGCGCGCAGCACAGCGCGCGTCCCATTTCTTCGAGCGCGATCCCGAGTTCGACATAACCGAATCCGGCACCGCCGTAATGTTCGGGGATACGGATGCCGGCAACACCGAGATCCTCGCAGGCGGTCCGCCACACGGTTCGATCGAAACCCTGATCCGAAACCATTGCCCGGCGCACTTGTGCCGGACTCGAATGATCATCGAGAAATCGCTTCAATGCCGCGCGAAACTGGTGCTGTTCGTTGCTGAAACCGAATTCCACAATACTTCCTCCGTCAGACCGCGCGCAGGGGGCGATTACACCTGTCCCCGGCAGCAGCGACAAACACCCACGCGTGGTTAACGTTTACGAATGGCCCGTCGCGGCACATCACGCCTTGCGTTTCGCGGCGTCGGCTTGTGCATATTCGCGACGCCGCTGAATACGATCCGTGTACATGCGAAACAACCGTCGGTCGGCCTCGTATTCCGGAATTTCGTCAGGCGCGCCGGTTTGTTCGAACAAATCGACGCAGGCCTGAAACTCCGTGTCGATGTCTGCGTACACCTGCCGCGAGGTTTTGGTCTCCGCGATAAGACTGAGCAATGCAGCGACGACCGTCGCGAGGCGCGCCTGCAGCGACGAATCGGGCCCGGTCCGGCTGAGCATGAAGGCGCTCGATGAGAGCATGACAAATTTCGCTTCGCTGCGACCGAACTGACGAATGGCCTCGAATTCGAACACGCCTTCAGTTGAAACCGGGGTGCCCTCGAACCGGGCGAATCCCTGGCTCATGCGCGCGAGGAAACCGGGTTTTTCGCGATGCGACAGATGAACCCCGTCGCCGTGGCGCGAGACGACGACTCCGCGCACACGTCGCTTGTCGCCAGCGGGATCGTTGATTGTCACGATCAGGTGATCGACGATTGCCGAATGCGCGACCCAGGCTTTGCACCCGTCAAGACGACAGTGCGAACCGTCGTCCGACAGCGTCACCGGCGGATGCGCAGCCAGGTCGGCGCTGTCTTCGGTCGCAGCAAATGCAGCCCAGCCGCCGTCCGGCAGATCCGCGAACGCATTGCGTAACGTGGCCTGGTAGCCGGCGGCAAAAACCCACGGCAGCCGATCTGCCACAAACGCCCCCGCGATTGCCGCCTCGGTCGGCGCCATTTTGTCGAGTCCGCAGGCACGCCAGCAATCGTAATAGTCCTGTTCCGTGGGACAAGAGCGGGTGCGAAAATCGCCGTCGTAAAATCGTTCGATGAGCGCGAGCGTCATGGTCTTATCCCCCGCCGGAAATGCAGTTTCGGTCCGTGTGCGCTAAACAATTTGAGGCATCTCCCATCGGTATTAACAGCGCGGCGGTACCGGCCCGCCGCGCGCGGTCGGCGCCACGCGCCGCTACGCATTATCTCCGCCGGCCAGTTCGAATCCGTCCGCATTCGCGGATCATCGCCGCTCAACGCAAATAAAAGTAACGTATTCGGAGCCGAATTTCCTCCGTGCGGGGTCATCGCCGCCCCGATCGCCCCCGCAGCCTCGCTCTTCGCAAGACTGTGCTGAACGTTCTCGTCGCGGAGCAGCGGCGTCTGCCCGCATCTCGATCGGGAGATCCCGTATCATTGACGGAATATGAATCTCAGCGAACTTCCGAGGATCCCGCGATGACACAACCACGACCCTTCGACAAAGAGCGCGCCAAGGCGTTTACCCACCAGGTGCTGGACGACATGGCGGGGGCCGTCGCGCTGCATCTCAGCGTCATCGGCGATCGCCTCGGCCTGTTCAAGGATCTCGCAACTAACGGCCCGGCCGATGCGGATGCGTTTGCCGGGCGCACCGGCATCGAGCCCCGCTACGCCCGCGAGTGGCTCGAAGGCATGGCGTCGACCGGCTACGTCGAATTCGACGCGGACGCCGGAACGTTTTCGTTGCCGGCCGAACACGTGCGTCCCCTGGCGGAAGACTCGCATCCCCTGTTTCAGGGCAACCTGCAGAACCTGCTGGCCTACGGCATGGCCCCGCTCGACCAGCTGACCGAGGCGTTCAAACAGGGCGGCGGCGTCAGTCAGTCGGTTTTTCCATCCGATTTTTACGCCACGATGCAGCGATCGAGCGGCCTGCGCTACAACAACTTCCTGCTGAATACGTGGCTGCCCGACATGCCCGATGTGGTGGCCATGCTCGAGCGCGGTGTTGACGTGGCCGATGTCGGGTGCGGGCGCGGAACCGCCGTGTCGATCATGGCCAAGGCGTTTCCCAATTCGCGCTTCACCGGTTACGACGCGTTTGCGCCGCAAATCGAAGGGGCGCGCGAAGCCGCCGCAAATTACGGCGTCACCGACAACGCATCGTTCGAGGTACTCGACGGCAGCGGTGAACTTCCGCGCGACTTCGATATCATTTTTACGTTCGACGTGATTCACGATATGGCCAAGCCCCGCGAAGGACTCGCCAATATCCAGCGTCATCTGAAACCGGGCGGCATCTACGTGCTGCAGGAAATTTCTGCGGCAGACGAGCGCCACGACAACCGCGGCAGCGTGTCGACGATCAAATACGGTATGAGCCTGACTTATTGTATGACGACATCGCTTGCCAACCACGGTGAGGGGCTCGGCACCCTGGGCATGCCGGAAAAAGTCGTGCGCGAGTTATGCGGCGAGGCGGGTTTCAGCAGCGTACGCAAACTGTCCTGCAGCAACGATTTCGTGTCACTGTTTGAGGTTCGTAACTAGCCGTCGCGGTTTGCAGGAGAACAGGATGACCGGTACCGTACTCATCGCTGGCGCGAGCGGTCTCGTCGGCACCGCCGCCGCGATTGAATTTGCCGAAGCCGGATGGAATGTCATTGCGCTGTCGCGCCGTGTGCCCGAGTTACTCGAAGGTCGGGGCTGCCGGCACGTTGCACTCGATCTGAACGATGCCGATGCTTGCCGGGCGACGGCAGAAGAACTGAAGGACGTGACCCACGTCGTCTACACGGCGGTATTCGAAATGCCCGGATTGATCGAGGGCTGGTCCGATCCACGGCAAATAGAGACGAATGACCGCATGTTGCGCAATCTCCTCGAACCCCTGCGTGAGGCTGCATCGCTGCAGCATGTATCGCTGCTTCAGGGCACGAAAGCGTACGGCATTATGGTCGGTCCGATGCGTGTTCCGGCGCGGGAATCGCAACCGCGGGTCGAACATCCGAACTTCTACTGGTTACAGGAAGATTACCTGACCGGCGCTGCGGCGGCGGACGGATTCGATTACTCGATCTTCCGACCGCAGCTGATCGTCGGCCCGAACCACGGCGTCGTCATGAACCTGCCCCCGGTGATTGGAGTCTATGCGGCGATACGCCGCGAACTCGGTGAACCGTTTTCGTTTCCGGGAGGCAGTACCTGGGTGTGGGAAGCCGCCGATACGCGACTCGTCGCGGGCGCGCTGAAGTGGGCCGCCGACGCACCGGCCGCTTGGGGGGAAACGTTCAACCTGACGAACGGCGAGGTTTTTTCGTTCCGGGATATGTGGCCGGCAATGGCGCGGACTCTGGGCGCCGCAACCGGTCCGGATGAGGCGATATCACTCGCGGAGTATATTCCTGCCCACGCCGGGGTGTGGGAGCAGATCGTGCAAAAACACGACTTGCAGCGTATTCCGCTGCCCGGACTGCTCGGTGAGTCGCATTACTATGCGGACATGTGCTTCGCTTACGGCGCCGACGAAACGCCGTCGCCCGTGTTTGTCAGTACGGTCAAGATCCGCCAGGCCGGCTTCGACATGGCCTGGAATACCGAAGAGAGTTTTTGTTACTGGCTTCGTGATCTGATCGACCGGCGCATCCTCCCGCCTGCCGGCTGAACGCACGCGTCCCCCGCCCCGGTCACCGCGCTTGCCAGCTCCGCGTGGCGACGGTCAGCACATCTGATTCTCAGCCTGCCCGATCGAATGACTCGAGCTTCGGCTTCGCCATTTCATCGAAGAATCGCGCACGCGACCACGGCCAGCTTGCCGGCACACCGTTCTTGTCCAGGTACCAGCTTTTGCATCCGGTCGCCCAGATCGATTTCTTCGCCGCGGCACTGCGCGCCACTTCGAAATCCGCCGTCGCGTTCGGACTCGCGCTGATTTCACGGCACTCGCCGGCACGGATGTTCTCCATCAACTGCAGAATGTAGCCGACCTGGTATTCCGCGATCTGGATCAGCGAGAAATTACCGACCGGGCCGTTCGGGCCGTTCAACATGAAAAAATTCGGGATCTCCGGGACGGAGATCGACATGTAGGCCACCGGGTGATCGGCCCAGAGGTCATCGAGGTTGACCCCGTTGCGACCGATAACGGTCGTTGGCCGGATAAAACTGTCGGCGCGAAAGCCGGTCGCCATGACAAGCACGTCGAGTTCCCGGAGCTCACCGTCGGCAAGGCGAATACCGTTTGGTTCGATATGATCGATTGCGGCCGTGATGACGTGTGCGTTCGGGTGCTGAATTGCGTCGTAGAAGTCCGAAGAGAAGATGAGGCGTTTGCAGCCCGCGCGGTAATTCGGTCGCAACTTTTCGCGCAGTTCCGGATCGCGAACATTATCTTCGAGGTTCGCCAGGCACTCGTCTTCGACCGCTTTCATTTCGTCGGAGTCAGCATTGATCACGGCATTCGAGAAGATTTCGAAATCGTCATTGACCTGTTGCTGCACGGCCTGGAGCTTCGCAGGATCGGTACGGAACGCCTCGCGGTCTTCAGCCGTGTAAGGTGCGTTGTCGATGGGCATGATCCACTGCGCGGTACGCTGGTACAGATCGAAGCGACCGACTTTGTCGGTTAACGCACTCGCGACCTGGATCGCCGTCGATCCCGTACCAATGACTCCGATCCGCTTGCCTTCGAGCGGTACGCTGTGGTCCCAGCGCGAGCTGTGAAAACACGCACCGGCGAAAGTATCGAGACCGGGGATATCCGCGACGTGCGGATGATGTAACACGCCGGTGGCGGCGATAAGAAAGTCCGCGACGTCTTCGCGTCCCGTCGATGTCCGCAACCGCCAACGGCTGTCGATAAATTCGCAATGCGGCACTTCTTCGCCGAACCGAATGCTCTTGATCACGTCGTATTTTTCCGCGACGCGTTGGAAATACGCATGAATCTCCGGTCCCGGCGCGTAAGTACTGCTCCATTCAGGATTGGGCTCGAAGGAGTACGTGTACAGATGGGCGGGAACATCGCAGGCGATTCCCGGGTACGTGTTATCCCGCCAGGTGCCGCCGACCCGATCACTTTTCTCGTAAATCGTGAAGTTGTCGTAACCGGCTTCGCGTAACTTGATCGCGGTGAGTATCCCGGCCATACCCGCGCCGATAATTACGATGCGTAAATCCTCTCCAACGGTATTGTTCGTCGTCATACCTGATTGCTCCGGCACCCCGGCCTCGACAGGGGGGGTTGAGTTCGTTGTTCTGTTGGCCGGGTGCAGCAAACGACTGCACCGAATGGCCCCTCAAACGCCCTATGTTACCCGGATTTTGGCCTGATTTTTGAGCCTGAAACGGAAATTCACGCAGCGACGTCACGCCTGTGCCCGCTCGCTCCCGGTGCAGCGTGCCCGCGGACTACCAGCGCTTGACGGAAAATTGTTCAGGGCCGACGGACGCGATAAGCTTGAGCAACGTTCCGACCAGCCGAGGCCGAAGACGATGGTCACAGCATGTTCACCGCTCAGCGATACCGAGATCGCCGCATTCCGGCGCGACGGGCAGGTCACTCCCGGCTACCGCCTGCCACCGACATTCCTCGCCGAGATACGTGACGTGCTCGAGGAAATACTGGTTCGCAAGCGCGACATGGCGCCGGACTTTATCCCGTTGCCCCATGTACCAACAGCTGATGCCAGCGATGCCGACCTCGCGCTCGCGAAACGCTTCTTCGCGATCGTCACCGCACCCTCCCTGCTCGACCTCGTCGAACCCCTCATCGGTCCGGATATCGTGATGTGGGCGTCGGCGTTATTCTGCAAGCCGGCCGCGACCGGGCTCGAGGTTCCCTGGCACCAGGACGGCCAGTACTGGCCGATCCGTCCACGCGCGACCGTGACGATCTGGATGGCGCTCGATGATGTCGATGCGGGCAACGGGTGTATGCGGGTAATACCGGGCTCCCACCTGGCCGGTGAATTCAGTCATGAGGTGAGTGACCGCGAAGACCTCGTGCTGAACAATGTGATCAATGATCCGCGCATCGATCTGGGCAGCGCGCGCGACATCACCCTCGTGGCCGGCCAGGTCTCGTTGCACGACGTCGATATCGTTCACGGTTCACAACCGAATACGTCCGGTCGCCGGCGCGCGGGTTTCGCGATCCGCTACATGCCTTCGACGTCGTTGTATGACCGTACGATCGACCCCGGTCAGGGTTCGGCAACCGTCTCACTGGATTTTGCGGAACGACCGATCTGGCTCGTGCGCGGCAGCGATCGCCACGGTGGCAATGATTTCCGGATCGGTCATACGCACTGGTAGCGCGACCGATTGGCTTACACCGCGAGACTTCGGCAGCCGGCCACCCGTCGACAGGAAAAGCGCCGTGGCGCGAGCGACTCCGACCCTCGGATCACGTCACGTCAACCGCCGCGACCCGTCAGCAATGGTGCGAGACGCTGCAATTCGGCGGCGATAAAATCGGTGAAGACCCGCAGTCGCGCGGTTTGCCGCGTGTCCGGGTGGCGCAGCAGCCACATTTCATAGACCGGGAAATTCTCCGGGGTGTCCACCTGAACGAGGCGCTCGTCCGCGTCGCCGACGAAGCACGGCAGAAAACCGATGCCGAGATCACACAACGTCGCCTCGACCTGCAACACGAGGCTTTCGAACTGACCCCGCGCCGGCAAATGGGGAAAGCCGCTGCTCGTTACCCACTGCGGGAAACGTTCATCACTGCCGAAACCGATCCAGTTTGCTGACTCCGGGTTGCTCAGATCATGCGACTCGAGATAAGTCCGGGTTGCATAACCGGCGTGATGCATCACCGCTACCCGGCGGCCCATCAGGTATTCGGGCGGACTAGAAGTTATCCTGAGCGCAATATCGGCATCCCCTTTGCGCAAATCGAGCGACTCGTAACTCGTCTGCAGTTCGATGTCGATGGCGCGATAGTCGCCACAGAAAGCAGCGATACTGGGCATGAGCAGGCGCATTGCAACAATGTCGACCATCGTGATGCGGATTTTGCCGGCGAGTTGCTGCTCCTGTCCGACGAGTCGACGGTGGAGCGTGTCGAGTTCCTGTTCGACCTGCTCGGCGGCCGCAAACACGGACTCGCCGGCCATCGTCAGCGCATAGCCATCTCCCTGGCGTTTGAGCAATTTCGCCTTCAGACCTGTTTCCAGCTGTTCGAACCGGCGCGCCACGGTCGAATGGCTGACCCCGAGCCGGGTCGCCGCCTGTCGCATGTTCCCGCCCCGGTACAGCGCGAGGAACAGCTTTAAATCGTTCCAATCCGGCTGGTCCATAATTGCAACAAACAATCTCTATTTTGGTTATTTAGTCTCGATTATAGACCAAATACACTCGCCGTATGGTCGACGCCACCGTCACACAATGAACACAGTCAACCACCTCGTGTTCGCGACGTTCCCGCTCTCGCACGCGCTCATGACGGGCCTGGCCGCGTTGTGGTGGGCGGAATGCAACGGCACCTCAGGCACTATTGCGCTGTGCGGGCTCGGACTCTGCCTCGCCGCCATGGCTTACGCCGACCGGGCGCTGAACCTGTGGCTGCACGTCGCGATCGTCGCGCACTTGCTGTGCGGAATGCGCTTCGAGCTCTACGAGTCGAGGGGCAGTTGCGACGAACTCGTCCATGCCCTGGCAGTGATGGCCCTCGTGATCATCGTCGTGCAGCGCCTCGCCGCGCACGCGGATTACCGTCCGCTGTTAAATACGGCGCCGCGGCGACTTGCGCTCTCGGCGTCTCTCGCGCTCGCCTTCGGTGGCGCGTGGGAACTATTCGAGTTCTTCGTCGATACGATTTTCAATCTGAATGCGCAGACCGGGCTCACTGATACGAACCTCGATTTGCTGGCCGACCTGATCGGCGGGGTCGGCGCATTCAGTGTACTCAGCATCCGACGGCCACATCGGTCGGCCGGTCGCTTTCAGCGCACTATCGTTCCTCCACTCCAACACTAAGGACACAACCAGGGATCTCAATCCGCCTCTCTATACCGCGATGGCCACCGCCTGCATCCTGCTGCTCCAGATCGGATTGATGATGAGCGTCGGCTTTACCCGGGTGAAGCACGGTCAGGGTATCGGCGACGGCGGCCATCACGATCTCGAACTGCGCATCCGACGTCACGCAAATCTTGCGGAAAACGGCGCGATCTTTCTGCTGGCCCTGGCCCTGCTGGAATCGATTGGCGGCAACCCAACGGCGGTCATGATCCTGGCTGCGGGATTCGTCGTTGCGCGAGTGAGCCACGCTGTTGGACTGACCCTCGGCACCGGCCCGAATGCGCCGCGTTTCATCGGCGCAATGGGCACCATGGCGCTGGGGCTGACGACCGGGTGCACGCTGTTGTATGTCGCCGGGACAACAGCCTGGTAGACGCCCGCCAGGGTAACTGGCGTCGTTGCCGGGAGGCTATTTCGCCCCCCTCCGCGGCGCGAGGTACGTCAGGCGATGTTCCGTCATCCCGGGTAAACGCGAGAACGCGATAGCGCCGGGGTAAACGCTGCCCGGGCGCGCAAGGCGATGTCGTCTAGCCGAATTCGTTCAGTACAGCGCGAGTCGCCTCGACGACCGCGATTTCGCCCGCCCCGCCGCGCAGCGCGTCGCTCATTTCAAGTTGTACGCCGCGACCGGAGCGGCCGCGATTACACACGTTCATCGAGTGCGTGCCGGGATAAGCATGGTCTTGACTCGACACCGCGATGCCGGTGTCGCGTATGGCGCGCTCCATAGAGTTGACCAGTTCGCGGTCGAGCCCACCCAGCATCACCCGTTCTTCGCTGCCGCCACATCCGTGTATCGCCACCACGGTTTCGCAGCGTGAAATAAGATTCAGACAGCCCGGTTCATCGAAACGGTGGCTCGTAATGTGCAGTACATCGAAACTTCCCGCGGCATCGAGACCCTCGAACAGGTAAAGATTGAAATCCTCCGCGGCGATTGCCCGTGCAATCGCCGAAGTCCGCCGTTCAATGCTGCCGCCGTGCGGTGCAATGACGGCCACCGACGAGTGCGTCTGAGCGCTCGTGTGAATCCGGTAATCGATCCCGTGCGCTTCGTTCGCCGCGAGGTTCGCGAAATTCGCGTAGCGGTCGCCAGATTGTCGAACCCCGCCTGTCGCCATAGTCTGAATCAGTTCCGTGCCTCGATGTCTTTCAGCGTTCTGACGAGTGTCGGGCGAAAGCGTTCGTAATTTTCGCTCATGGGGAAATGTCCCAGGCCGACGAGGGTTTCGTAGTGCACACCTTCCCCGATCGCTTTGGCGGACGCTTCAACATGTTCGGGCGGGCAGGTGAAATCGTATTCGCCCGCATACATATAGATCGGCACCTTCGTGGCATCGATGCGTGACGCCCGATCCGGGTCGCTGTTATCGATGCCCCAGTAGTGCAGGTCGTTACGCAGGCTACGCGGGTGAGCACCCTGCGCAATGCGATTGATTTGGCGATCTGACCGTGCGAGATCCGGTGCCATCACGGCGTCGACCAGCCCGGCTTCCATCGTCGCGATATTAACCGCGGGGTCTATCCACCAGTCGTGAAAAAAACCGTAAGTCGGTACGGCGCCGGCCAGGCCGATCACAGCGCGAAACTTCTCCGGGTAACGCTCCGCGAGATGCAGCGCGATCACACCGCCAATACTGCAGCCCATGAATATGGGACGGTCGAGCTTCAGGGCGTCAGCAAAACTCGTCACGAATTGCGTTATCCACGCCGAGGTGAGCAGGTGATCCTCGGCGAAAAAATCGCGATCGACTGAAGGATCGGATTTTCCGTGGGCCGGCAGATCATAGGCGATGAACCGGTACTTTTTCGTCAGTTCACGATCCTCGAGCAGATGGCGCCACTGCCGATTCTCGTTGCCGGCGGTGTGCTGGCACAACACGGGTATGCCTTCACCCGCTTCAAAATAGAACACCTTGTGACGGCACCCCTCCACCGTGACATTGGCGTAACGGCCAACGGCCTGCCACTCGTCGAGCCATGGCGGATCCGGCGGTAACTCCATCGTGCCGTTGAGCGCGCGCCCGGCGCTGACCCAGTAAGACAGCGTCGACATCTGCTGGAAGACCGGACGTATGTCTCCCTCGAAGCGCATCGTGCCGACAGCCATCGCCGCAAATATCGCATGGTTCATCGGCGCGGGATCCGGTGAGAACAGGTCCGACCACACACCCTCGTCGGCCGCGAGCGTAAAACTGCTCGGCTCCAGCGGCCCGCCGTCTTCGGTGACTCGCTCGACCTGCCCCGTCCGCACGTGCAGCGTGTAACGTTTCTCGCCGATGGCGAGCGTGAACGAATCGTTGAAGCCGCGCCCGTTGTTCGCGCAGGCGGAATCGGCATTTATCGCCTCGATCCAGCGGTCGACCCAGGTTCGATCGATGTTCATGATGTTGCTCCTGTCGGTATTTGGCGTGTCGCGGATGGCTTACGCCACCGTCCGCGCCCATGCGCGCACGTCGCCGACGTACGCCTCGGGTTGTTCGAATGCGGCGAAATGGCCGCCCTTGTCCATCTCGGCAAAATACTGAATGTTGCGGTAGTCGCCGGCTTCCATCCACTTGCGCACGGGCTGAACAATTTCACGCGGGTAGACCGAAACGCCGGTCGGGACGGTGATCGGCTGCTGCTCAATCGATCCGAAGCTCTCCCAGTAAATGCGCGCGGACGATGCCGCCGTTTCCGTGAGCCAATACACCATGACGTTGTCGAGGAGTTCGTCGCGACCGAGAACATTCAACGGGTCACCGTCGGAGTCCGTCCAGGCCCAGAATTTCTCGAGGATCCAGGCGGCCTGGCCGATCGGCGAATCCGTCAGCGCGTAGCCGATAGTCTGTGGGCGGGTCGACTGTTCCTTCGAATACCCGGAATCCCAGGCCTGGTAGTAAGCCAGCCCGTCGAGCGCCCGTTGCTCGGCCGGGGTCGGCGGATCGCTCGGGGTTGGACGGGTACCCATGGCGAGCGTCACGTGAATGCCGGCGCAATGATCGGGATCCTGCCATCCGATCGACTGGGTCACCGCTGAGCCCCAGTCGCCGCCCTGGGCGAGATACCGGTCGTACCCGAGTTGTGACATCAACACCGCCCAGGCCCGCGCGATACGTTCGACTCCCCAGCCCGGTTCCGTCGGCTTGCCCGAAAAACCGAAGCCGGGCAATGACGGACAAACAATATGAAACGCGTCCGCCGGATCACCACCATAGCGCTCGGGGTCGCAGAGCGGTTCTATCACCTTGTGAAACTCGACCACGGATCCTGGCCAGCCATGCGTGATGAGTAAAGGGCGCGCTGATTCGACGGGAGACCGCTGATGAATGAAATGAACATCGATGCCGTCGATGGGGGTACGAAAGTGGTCGAAACGATTGAGTGCGTGCTCCCGCGCCCGCCAGTCGTAGGCTTCTGCCCAGTATTCGCACATTTCCCGCAACCACCCGGCAGGTACGCCCTGGGACCAGTCGTCCACAACCTCGGGCTCCGGCCAGCGCGCGCGCGCAAGCCGTTGCTGCAAATCGTCTAGACGTTCGTCGGCAATATTGATTGAGTAAGTCTCGATGACCGTGCTCCCTGTTTCGTTTCTGCGCGCGTTTTGCACCCCGTCCCGGCTGACCCTTTCGACGAGGCAGACGTCCGATGGTATAAAACCCCGTGGATTGAAATCAATCGCGGCAGCAGCTGGCGCTGGCAGCCCCCTGAAAAGGTGGCCCTGGCCGCCGGTGCTGAACCGCCGTGGAACGGATGGAGCCCTGCGGACACCATGAGTAACGATCAACTGGCGGGCCTGTTGGCGCGCGAAGCAATTCGGGAGTTACCGCAGCGCTATTGCGACTGTGTATGGCGTGAAGATATCGACGGCCTCGTCGACCTGTTTAGCGCCGACGGGACTTTCACCGCCGTATTTGACGGCAAAGAGAAAACATTCGCGGGCAGTGACACGCTGCGGGAGTTTTTTGTCTCCGGACTGTCTATCGCGCCGCGCCCGTTTATCCATAATCACGTCGTCGATCTGCATACGCCGACAACGGCATCGGGCCGCTGCTACCTCGATTTGTACAGTGCGCGCGCGAACTTGTCATCAATCGGTGCCGGTTACTACGAAGACAACTACATTCTCGACGGGGATCGCTGGCGATTCGGTTCGCGTCGTTTCACGGCGCTGCGCATCGACGATCTGCCCGAAGGATTCAGCGATTAAGATCGCGGCGCTGATCATCGGACTCGCGATCGCGGGCGTTCTCGGCTTCGCGGCCACGAAGCCGGACGCGTTTCAGGTCGAGCGGACGCTGCGCATCAAAGCGCCGGCATCGTCGGTATTCCCCCTGGTCAACGATTTCCGGGCGTGGGATGGATGGTCGCCGTGGGCGCACAAGGACCCGGACATGTCGAACACCCTGAGCGGCGCCACGAGTGGGCTCGGTGCAGTTTACGCGTGGTCCGGCAATCGCGACGTCGGCCGTGGACGGATGGAAATTATCGACACCTCGCCACCCTCGATGGTGCGCATCCGGCTCGATTTCATCGAACCGACTGCGACGACGAACATGGTCGAGTTTTCACTGGAACCGGACGATGACTACACCGAGGTCACGTGGCTGATGGAAGGCCCGATGCCCTACGTCGCGAAATTATTCAGCGTGTTCGTGCCCGTCGATGACATGGTCGGCGCCGATTTCGAGGCCGGCCTCGCCAGCCTCAAGGCACTCGCCGAACGTTAGACCGGTTCGCGCATCTCCGGAAACACGACCACCGTACGCAGTTCGATACTTTCCCGCGGCGGCGAGTCATTCGGGGAATCCGGATTCCTGAAACCGGTGTGTCCCGTGAACAGCGCCCGACCATCCGTCGCGGTGTCGTAGCATTTCAGTAACACCACTTCATCGGGTTGCATATCGGACACGACGAACCAGCGATGCGCGTCGCTGTGTTTGAAGGAATAAATCTCGCCGGTCAGTGCGGGATTGTTCAGGTCTTCTTCGAGGTAATGCGTGATCGTCGTCGGAATGAAGTCGTCGAGATTGGTCGTACGCGCATCGCAAATCGCGAGTGGATGGTCCTGCACCGGTCCGACGATGGGCCGCCACAAATTAATAATCGCCGCGCGATGGCCAATCAGATCGAGCGCATCGTTGTCCTCGAGGACCTCGCGGATACGTCGCGGTCCGGAACTCAACGTGTAATCGTTGTGCGCACCATCCGTCGGCAGGCGCACGCCGTGTTCGCCCTCGTCGGAGCGCGTCTGGTTACGCACGTTGTGGTCGAAAATAAACACGTCGCGCGCACCGGTTGCCGATTTCATCAGCGCGACGGCCTCGGGGTAGTACGCTTCGACGACCCGATCCGGATCGTAGTAATCGTTGAAGGGCGAGCGGTGTTTGACCATCTGAAAGCCGGCGACATCGAGCGTGAGTTCGTCGGCGATGGGCCGGCAATCGTAGACCGGTACCGCTACGCGCTCGCGCTGCGGCGTCTCCAGCGGGCGCCCGGTGGAAGGCGGCCACACGGTGACCTGCGCCTGTCCTGTCATCGGTTTCGTGTAGGACATTTGCACCGTAATATGATTAAGATTCGATACATCGACCGTTTCCATGTTCACACCTCGCAAGACGCCAATCGCGTGTCGACGCAATTCAAACCGGTCCGTGTGCCCGATGCAAGCGTGTGAGAGCGCTCATTTGATACGGAATGTGGAATTTCGCACGTCGTGCCGCGTCGCCCGCGCCAGGCAACGATGACCCCTGATGATGACATCGCGTCCGTCGCCGGCGGTCCGGCAGGGTCAGCTCCTTCGCCGGCGCCTGCTGCGACGCAACATCTGGAGCCGGGTAAACCCGTGCGGTTTGAGGGCGAGGACGCCGCCGCGCTGGTCGGATGCCGGATTGAAAACGGATCCCTGGCTGTCGAAATTGCACACTGCACCGGCAACGGCCGTGAGATTATTGCCGCGGTACTGAATGCCTCGTTTGCGCTCGCGCATCGCGAGGGGCTCGGCCAAATCTTATGGACTGTTCACGCGGCTGCCTGTGCAATCCCGAACCGCGCATTGATCGACAGCCTCGAACGCAGGAATTTTACTCGCTGCGGCGGAACCGCCATGCATCCCGTCTATTCGCGCTCCGCGCGGTTGCTGCGCGCGATCTGATCGTCGAACAGGCGGGTCTCGCCGATCCGCATGACGCTCGCCCGCCCGTTACGCCAGGCGGAATTTCGCGCCGCCGCGATCAGCCGGCTGCGCGGTTCGAATGCGGGTTCGTCGGTTAACTGCACGGTGCCCCAGTGCATGCCGATTGCCGTGCGCGCCCGAATGTCGCTCGCAATCTGCAGGGCTTCTTCAGGGGTCACGTGAACCGGTTTCATGATGCTGGCCGGCTCGTACGCCCCGATCGCGATGAGCGCGACATCGAACGGACCGGCGCGTTCACCGATCTCGCTGAAGACGGGGCCGTAACCGGTATCGCCGGAATGAAACACCGTTCGTTTACCCGACCGGATCGCGAAACCGCCCCACAGGGTCCGGTTGCGATCGAGCAAACCACGGCGCGAAAAATGAATTGCCGGTAGCACTTCGATCTCGATGTCCGCGACGGTGACCGTCTCGTACCAGTCACGCTCGGTCACGTTCGCGTAGCCGCGCGATCGAAAAAACTCACCCAGCCCGAGCGGTACGACGACCGCGACCCGATCCTTGCCCGGTAATTGCTCGACTGTCTTCGCATCGAGATGTTCGTAGTGATTGTGGCTGACCAGGATAATGTCGACTTCGGGTATCCGGTCGAGCGGCAATCCAGGCTGCACGTAGCGCTTCGGCCCGAAGGCCACGGGACTTGCGACATCCGTGAGGTAAGGATCGGTCAAAACGAGTTTACCGTCGAGACGCAGCAGAAAGGCCGCGTGGCCGAGCCACGTAATCGAATCGTCACCCTGCGCCGCGTTGAACGCAGTGAGCGCTTCGCTCTGGGCAATCACATGATCGTCGGGCACGCGTGGCGGCGTATCACCCATGCGGCGAAAAAAGAACGCGACCATATCGGCGAACGTCGCCGTGTCCGCCGGACTGCCCTGCGGATTCCGATACGTACCGTCGGCGAGATGATGCCGGGGTTTACCCGCCGCCTGCTGCGGCGTTGTTACGCAGCTACTGAGCGCCGTCATAACCATGCAGCCGACGATGATGCCGGGCAATGCGGACAACGCCGGAAACACCGTTCGAACCCCCTGGCGTTGTCTCGTGTTCAAGCTGCGCTCCCAGAATTCATTACGGTTACGCCGCCCCCGGGTCACGGGATCAGCGCTGAGGAATCACATCCGTGTGAAGCGGAGTCGCGTCGCGTAGCCTGACACCTTCAGCTATTATCGGGACGTACGGCGCGAACAGCAAAACGGAAAACCACGCGGAATAACAGGCGCACAGCCGCCAGGACACAGGAACACACCATGCCCGTCACCCACACGGAAATCACAGAACTCACCTATACGCTCGGCGGGCATGAGATGGGCTGTCTCGCCGCCGGCCCGGAATCAGGCCCGTTGATCATTTTTATACACGGATGGCCCGAACTCGGACATAGCTGGCGCCACCAGCTGCCGGTCCTCGGCGGGCTCGGTTTCAGGGCAATTGCACCGGATCTTCGCGGGCACGGCCGGTCGACGATCTATGACCGTCACGAAGATTACACGCTCGAGAATCACGTTGCCGACGTGATCCAACTCGTCGATTTACTCGGTCGCGAGCGCGCCGTGTTCGTCGGCCACGACTGGGGGGCACCGGTCGTGTGGAGTATTGCCAGTCATCATCCGGACCGTTGCTTTGGCGTTGCCAACCTGTGTGTCCCCTATCGCGCGCTCGACAACGGACTGGATGGCGCGGTCTCGCTGGTCGATCGCAGCGTTTATCCGGCTGACAAATACCCCGCCGGCCAATGGGAATACCAGTATTTCTACCAGGAAAACTTCGAACGCGCGAAGTCAGTCTTCGAAGCGAATCCGGAAAATACGATCAAGGCACTGTTCCGCAAATGGAGCCCCGATGATCGCGGCAAACCGGCAATCACCGCGGATGTCCGCAACGACAACGGCTGGCTCGGCGGAGTCGACGAATTTCCCGACTTTCCGCGAGACGACGACGTTATATCCGCCGCCGATCTCGACGCTTACGTCACCGCGCTCGAACGGACCGGTTTTTTCGGCTCGTGTTCTTTCTATATGAACCACGATGCAAACATTCAATATGCCGGCACGGCAGAAAACGACGGCATTATCGACATGCCGGTGTTGTTTCTCACGGCTGCCTATGACTACGTCTGTGAGTGCGTCGATTCGGACCTGCCGAAACCGATGCGGGAGCTTTGTCGGAACCTGACCGAGCGGACGGTTAACTCGGGACACTGGATGGCGCAGGAAAAGCCGGTCGACGTGAATAACGCGCTCGTACACTGGCTCGCAAGGGCTGTACCGCAGACCTGGCCCGAGCCGCCGTTGTAATCGAGTGTCCACGGATTCCGACACTGCCGAGAGCGTTCGCCGCCGCTACCGGGAAGACGGGGTCGTGTTTATGTGCGGGGTACTGGACGAGCGCACCCTCGCTCTCGCACAATCGTGTTTCGACTGGACGCGCGCAAACCCCGGGCCCGGTGCCGGACCCGTGTTGCTCGGCACCCCGGGCACGTTTTACCAGGACCAGGCGAACCCGGACTCGTATCCCGCCTACGCGGAGTTGCTGCTCGATACGGTGATTCCGGATATCGCTTCGAACCTGTTCGGTGGCGACGACGTGTGGTTAATGTATGAACAAATCTGGTTGAAAGAAGGCGCCGCAACCCGACGCACGCCGTGGCACCAGGATCTGCCCTACCTGCCAGCGGGCGGGGATGACCTCGCGGTCCTGTGGATCTGTCTTGATCCGGTCGACCGCGATCAGTCACTCGAATTCGTCACCGGCTCGCACCGCGGGCCGCTGTTCAACCCGACGGCATTCAATCCCGACGATGTTTCCGCGAACCTGTTCGATGAACCCGGCTGGCCGCCGTTGCCGGACATCGACGCCGACCCGGCGTCTTTCCCGATCGTGTCGTTCGCGACCGTGCCGGGGGATGTCGTGGTCTTTCACCCGGCCATCCTGCACGGCGGTGCAGCAACACTGCCGGGTGTCCGTCGGCGTACGTTATCGCTGCGCTTCTTTGGCGACGACGCGTATTGCGCACGGCGCCCGCATGACGGCATGGCGAATGTCGATGGGCTGAACCACGATGATGGCGGCCGCCATCCGTTGAAAAAGATGGCCGTGGCCGAAGATGGCGCCCCGTTTCGACACCCCGATTTCCCGCGACTGCGGCCGCGATGAGGATCCCGGCCTTTGGCGATCCAGACTCTGCGGCTACAATCGATCCATGAGCACCACCCCGTTTATTTCGCCGCTCGACATCGCCCCGAGCGCGTCTGATGCCGCCGTGCGCGCGCGCCTCGACGAAGTCGATGTGAACGTATTGCAGCCCGGTCGCGCCGCCGGGCTCACCGGCGACACAGCGGTCTACAGCCGGAATTACGCCGCTTATTTCGCCGGGCTCGACCGGCTTGATGCCCTCCTCGACGCGCGCCGTTATCTCGCTGGCGAGACCGGTCCCCGTGCGGACGACGAAGGCCTTGCGCTGTTGCTGTGGATGCACGATGCGGTGTTCTATCCGCTGTACAAACTGAATCGCCAGCGCCTGGAACAATTTGCAAACCTGGCCCATTACATGCGTGACGTGTTTGCGGTCGCCGGGCTCGCCGCGAAAGTCGACCTCGATGGCCTGAAACGCGCCGCGTTTCTGGAAAGCGAATTCATCAACCCGAAGCAACGCGTGCCGTTGGGGCAGGTGGCACTCGACGGCCCACACGACCGTGCGCTGCGCTTCGAGCCCTCGGCAGAGGAATCCGCGACCGAGGAAAACCCGCGCAAAAAAGCGCAGGCCGGTGAGTGGAAACGCAGGGTCAGTGGTCACAGACACCACATCAGCGCAGATGGCAGTTCCGGTTTCCCGGCCGAACGCGGTCGTTATCACCTCTACGTGGCGAATAACTGCCCCTGGTGTCACCGCGCAATACTCGCGCGTTCGCTGAAGGGACTCGAAGATGTCATCACGATGGACGTGCTGTTTTATCGGCGCGACCCCGATCGCGGCTGGCAGTTCCGGCCGGACGAACCCCGCTGTACGGCCGATTCACTGTTCGGCTACGACACCATCCGCGAGGTGTACGCGCGCGTCGGATCAGCCGAAACATCCGTGCCGGTGCTGTGGGACCGGGAAACGGAAACCATCGTCAGCAATGAATCGGCAGAAATTGTGCGCATGTTCGAACAGGGCTTCGGCGCGTTCAGCGAGGGGAGTGCGACCCTGTATCCGCAAGCGCAACGAGCACAGATTGATCGGATCAACGCCTTCACCTACCACGCTATCAACAACGGCGCTTACAAAGCGGGTTTCGCCGACAGCCAGTCCGCTTATGAGTCCGCTTACCATACTTTTTTTGCCGCGATCGATCGGCTCGATCAGATGTTACGCGGGCGCCGGTTTCTGTTGGGCGATGAACTCACCGAGGCCGATCTGCGGCTGTTCCCGACGATCTTTCGGTTCGACGCCGTCTACTTCACCCGCTTCAATCTGAATCAGCGCATGGTCCGCGACGTCCCGTCGCTTCAGCGCTGGCTGGACACCATGCTCGCGATACCGGGAATCGCCGGGGCGAGCGATCTGGACCACTGCCGACGTGGATACTTCGGCCGTACCGGGAACGGAATCGTACCGCTCGGACCGGCATGAAGGGGATCGGACAAATCTGCCACGAGACCCGGCAGGCGCATGCCCGATCGACAGATCGCGCGGCGATACACTTGACCCGATCGCCCGGGCACACATAATTGCTGATTACATACGATAATGAACTGCCGACCAGGCTATAGCTGCGACACGCTGGTATGAATTTCGACGACATCGTTGCACAGATCCGGGAAAACCTCGAAGCCGAGGGCCGCATTGCCTACCGCATGCTGAAGCGCCGTTTCGAACTCGATGACGATGATATCGACGACCTGAAAGCCGAACTGATCGACGCGAAACAGGTCGCGCTCGACGAAGACGGCAAAGTACTCGTGTGGAAGACCGCGGCGGGAAACGCGGCGGTCGCCGAGACCACGCCGACTGAAGCGGATCGCCGGCTGCTGACCGTCATGTTCTGCGACGTCGTCGATTCGACCGCGTTGTCCGAACAGTTCGATGCGGAAGAACTGCGCGATGTCATTCGACTTTATCAGCAGACGTGTGCCGATGTCATCGAACAGTTTGACGGGCATATCGCGCAGTACCTCGGCGACGGGCTGCTCGTTTATTTCGGATACCCGGTGGCACAGGAAGACGAAGCGTACCAGGCGGTGCGGTCCGGTCTCGAAATTTTACATGGCCTGCGCAATTCAGAAGAAATCACGCAACGTATCGGGGCGCCGCTGCGCGTGCGTCTCGGGATCCATACCGGTCCGGTGGTTATCGGCGAGATGGGCGGCCGCGACCGGCCGGAAAGGCTCGCGCTTGGAGATACACCGAATATCGCCGCGCGCGTTCAAAGCACCGCGCGGCCGGATGAAATGCTCATCAGTGCGACGACGCACCGCCTGATCGAAGGCTTGTTCCGGGTCGAAGGACTCGGCGCGCAGGATTTAAAGGGCGTCTCAAAAGCATTCGATCTCTACCGGGTGGTAGAGGAAAGCACGGCGGAATCGCCGTTCGAAGTCGCGCTGAGCACCGGACGGCTCACCCGGTTTGTGGGACAGGAAGAAGAGCTCGAACTGATCCACCAGGACTGGGGCCAGGCGTGCGAAGGACGCGGACAGGCCGTACTGCTCAGCGCGGAGCCGGGTATGGGCAAATCGCGTCTTGCACAGGAATTCAAGGTTCGTATCAACACCCCGCAAGTTCGCCAGATGACGTTGCGCTGTTCCCCATACCACCGCGCGAGTCCCCTCTACCCGGTGATACAGGTTTTGCAGCGGGTGTTTCAGTTCGATGCAGGCGACGACGATGAGACGAAACTGAGCAAGATCAGAACGACCCTGGCCGGCTACGAGTTCTCGATCGGCGAGGCGGAAGAATTGGTGAGTGAACTATTGTCGGTCCCGCATCCGGATATCGACACACCCGACGCGCGAGATTCGGCGGAGCGCAGACAACGCACGTTCGATGTCCTTATCCAGTGGTTCGTGCAGGAATCGGAACGCGCACCGGTGTTCATGATCTGGGACGACCTGCACTGGGCCGACCCGTCGACAGTAGAACTGCTCGAAGAGTATATGAATCACATTGCCACCACATCGGTACTCGTGTTGCTGATCTACCGATCGAGTTTTCGCGCACCGTGGCGAACGCGGAGTTTTTTCCGCTACCTGTCGCTGAACAGGCTGTCCGAGAACCATGTCGACGCACTGATCGCAGACGTCGCGGGCGAGACCAGCCTGTCGCCCACGGTGGCGGCGCAGATCAAGGATCGTGCGGACGGGATTCCGCTGTACGTGGAAGAACTGACACGCAGCGTCGTCGACTCCGGCGCGGCGGATGGCGACGATGGAGCAAACCCGGCGCCGACCCTGATTCCGGTGACCCTGCAGGATTCGCTGGAAGCACGGCTCGATCGATGTCCCGCGGGCAAGGAAATCGCCCAATGGGGCGCGACGATCGGCCGGGAATTCAGCTACGGCGTGTTGCGTGCCGCGGTAGCGGACGATTCACAAGTCAAAACCGGCATAGCGGAACTGCTCGATGCCGAGCTGATATATCGCAGCGGATCGCGTACGGCACCGACGTTTATTTTCAAGCATGCCCTGTTGCGGGATACCGCTTACGAATCGCTGCTCATACGTCGCCGGCGTACCTTCCACGCGCGCATCGCGGACACGCTGGTCGTCGATTTCGCTGCGCTCAGCGAGACCCAACCGGAAGTCGTGGCCTACCACTACAGAGAAGGCGAGCAGTTCGACGAAGCCGTCGCCTACTGGTACCGGGCAGGGGAATATGCCCACAGCCGTTCCGCCGATCAGGAGGCGATGGGACACCTGCAACGCGGGCTCGACGTGCTGGCGCGACTGCCGCGTACACCGGAACGCGCGAGGGCGGAACTCGAAATCCAGCTGTTACTCGGTACGCTGACGATCAGCACGCACGGCAACAGCGCGGCGGATGTCGAAACCATCTACCGCCGCGCGCTCGCGGTGTGCGACGAAATCGGCGATCCGGTTGACCGGACGCCGGCCTATTTCGGCTTGCGTTCCTATTACCTGACAAACGCGAACCTGACCGCGGCGCACGATGTATCCATGGCGTTGTTCGATGCTGCGACGGCCAGCGAAAGCGATCACGCGCTGCTCGAAGCGCATGTCGCGTTGGCGAACTCCTACCATTTCATGGGCGATCTCGATCACGTCACCACGCACGCCCGGCAGGCCGCCGATATCTACGACGTCGAACAGCACCATCGTCATGCGAAGACTTACGGCATCGATCCGGGAATTATGGCTCACGTCCGACTCGCCATTGCCGCGGGATGGCGGGGTGCCGGCGATGAAATGGAAGTGCAGTTCGAAGCAGCGCGAACGATCGACCGCGAACTTCGACACCCGTTCTCCTCGAGCTTTCTGCTCGCGCAGACCGCGGCGACCTATCACTGGTTACGTCTCGACGACCGCGCACTCGAGGACTGCGAACAGGCGCTCGACATAGCCATCGAACAGGGTTTCGGGTTCTACGTCGCCGCCATCAGAATTCTCCGGGGCAACCTGTGGGCAGGACGTGGCGACGTCAGCGGTGGCCTGGAAGAAATCGAGGCGGCCGTTTCGATGATTGAAGCGGTACGTTCGCAACTGCTCTACCCCTACTTCGTCGGCTTGCATGCCGAGGCGTATACCTGCACCAGCGATCCGGAACGCGGGCTCGCTATGCTGCCCGATGCGTTCGCCGTCATGGAGAAGACCCGCGCTGAATACGTCAGACCGCAACTCTATACGGTGAAGGGTGCATTACTGCAACGAGCCCACTTGCACGACGAGGCGGAGCGCGCGTTTGACGCGGCCATCTCCGCGGCGCATATGAAGGGATTTACCGCGCATCAGCTGAAGGCGACGCTCGCGCTCGCGAAGCTGCGTCCGCAAGACGCTCACGGATCGGCCCGCGACGCGCTACGTACCCTGTGCGAGTCCCTCGACACGGAAACCGGGTATCCCGATCTGACCGAAGCACGCGAATTTCTTGCAGCGACGTAAACCAGCCGACCGGCGGAGCAGCCCCCACGCCTGCCCGTCTTACAACAGGAGTCACCAGACTATGCAGCGGATCCACATTGCGCTCTCGACCGAAGACGTCGCCGCAACCGTCGAGGACTACAGCGTCCGCCTCGGACGCAAACCGAATCTCGTGGTCGCCGGCGAGTACGCACTGTGGCGCACGGATACGATTAACCTGTCCGTGCGCAAGGATCCGACTGCTACGCCGGGTGAGTTGCGGCATCTCGGTTGGGAAGATCCCTCGGCCGGCGGGTTCACCGCATCGACTGATGTAAACGGCGTCGTCTGGGAACGCTTCACGGCGGAACAACAGGCGCAGGAGATCGAAGCCGTATGGCCGGGAAGCGGCTATACGGTAGACGACTAGTAAAACAGTCAGAACCCCGTTCCGCCGACATTCTCATGGCTGACGTAACCCTTGTCATCGGCAACCGGAATTATTCGTCCTGGTCACTACGCGCCTGGCTCGTGTTAAAGCACGCCGGGTTTGAATTCGAAACAATTCGCGTTCCACTGTTTGTTGATGGCTACGCGCAAGAATTGCTGCGCTATTCTCCGGCCGGCAAGGTTCCCGTGTTGATCGACGGCGGTGTTGCGATCTGGGACTCCCTGGCCGTTGCGGAATATGCGGCGGAGCGCGTGCCGCTATTATGGCCGCAGGAGCGTGCCGTGAGAGCGGTAGCACGGTCTCTGGTGGCGGAAATGCATGCGGGATTCGCCGCGCTTCGCAACGCTATGCCGATGAACATCCGCGCAAGTGGACGGCACGTGGCCGTCGCGGCCGAGGTTGCCGCCGACATCACTCGAATCCAGGATCTGATCGCGCAATGCCGCGCAACGTACGGCAAACGCGGTGAGTGGCTGTTCGGCGATTACACGATCGCCGATGCCATGTACGCACCGATCATTTCCCGATTTCAGACGTACGGAATCCGGGGCAGCACTGCGTTGACCGACTATTCGAGCGTCGTCATCGCCGATCCGGCAATGCAGGAATGGAGCGCGGCTGCCCGCGCTGAATCGGAAACAATAGCGCTGGCGGAGGTCGGTGCGGAATGATGCGCACCGGATCCTGCCTGCGTGGATTAACAACCGATTCCGACGTTCCGGACTGCCGCACAGCGATGCTGCAGTGAATATTTTCGTTTCAGAAATTCGGCGTTCGCTTCTCGAGAAACGCTGAGAGGGCTTCGTGGCTGTCCGCGGTCTCGAAGACATTACATAGGGTTTCGATCTGATTCTCGACATTGCGCCGGTAATCGAGATCATTGGCGCGCATAAACGATTGCCGACCGAGCGCCATGATTGCCGGTGATTTTCCGGCGAACACCTGCGCCAGTTCATGCGCCTCGTGGAGCAAACGCTCCCGCGGCACGGCCCGATTGATAATGCCGAGCGCAGCGGCCTCGGTCGTCCGGATCGGTTTTCCGCCGAATAACAATTCGAACGCCTTATGGCGGCCGATCTGCACGGGCAAGTGCACGTAATGGATGGCAGGGATCACACCGATATCGATCTCGGGGTAACCAAGATCGACGTCGTCGGCAGCCACTATCGTGTCGCAGGTAATCGACAATGTCATGCCAGCGCCACGCGCCGGCCCGTTGATCGCGGCGATCGTGGGCTTCGACATCGCGTACTGGATATCCATCGTGTCGAGGTAGAATTTGCGGACGAAGCGACGCAGGTCCATCACATCACCGGCGTACACCATGCGCAAATCCATGCCTCCACAAAACATGCCGGGCAGCGCACTCGTCAATATCACGGCACGAACGCCGGCATCGGCGTCAGCTTCGCGCAAACGCGCGTGGATCGCATCGATCATCGGATGATCGACCGCGTTGACCGGCGCGCGATTCAGCGCGATAACGGCGACCCGTTCCGTCACTTCGTAGTCGACCCGGTGTTCTGAGGACATATCCTTCTCCAAGGTGACGGCCGCACGCGGCAACGAGGTCACCGTGATAAATTTAGTCGGTGCGAGTTCCTGCTCGTTCAAGGTGAGAACAATGGTGCGACACGCGCAGGATGTTCAAATCACACACCGAGGGGTGCAAAAAACTCAAGCGCTCCATCGATGACAAATTGCGGTTGCTCCTCCGGTATGAAATGTCCGCACCGCGCGACCGCCCCACCGTCGACGTTGCTGGCGACGGTCTCCCAATAAGGTCGGATGTCGCCCAAAAATGCATCCCCGCCGTAGGCGAGTACGGGGATGTCGAGTTTGTTCGTCGCATTGGCGAGATTCACCGTATCTTCACGCAACCCGGTGGCATACCACTGAAAGCCGGCGCGAATTGACCCGGGGATCGAATTGACCCGGACATATTCCGCGATGTCGGCTTCGCTGAAAACGTTCGGGCTGTAATTGAAGTCGAGCGATGTGAGAAACCGGCGCAAGTAACCGTCGATATCCCGGCTGACAAGGCTCGCCGCCCAATCGGGATTACCGCCGTGGAAAAACACGTGATTGATCTTGAGCGCCATATCGAGGGGGAACGCATCACCCGCCCGAATGAGACCTGGAATCATGTCGAGTACGCACAGGCGCCGCACGAGGTCGCGATAGTCGTAGGCGAGATAAAACGCGACGGCGCCACCCCAGTCGTGCCCGATGACACCGACTTCGTCGAATCCCAGCTGCCGTGTCAGTTCGAACACGTCACCGGCCAGGGTCCGCTTGTCGTAGCCGTCCATTGGCTTCTCGGAATCACCGAGACCGCGCAAATCCGGTGCCACAACGGTGAACTTCTCGGCGAGGGCCGGAATGATCTTGCGCCATTCAAACCAGCTTTGCGGCCAGCCGTGCAGCAGGACCAGGGGAAAGCCCTGGCCTGCCGTCACGTAATGCATGCGGAATCCGTTAACCGTGCATTGTTGGTGTGTCCAGGGTTCAGTCATACTCGTACGCTCCGCAATTTCGGGCCCTCCGATCATATGCGCAGAAATATCCTGACGCGCTACAAAGGCCCGGTGACCGACAATGTCGCGAGTTCGGTCGACGTGTCAACCGGCGCGGGGTCTTCCGTTTCCCTGATCGGAACGTTCAATCCTCGCTACACTGTCCGGCACGGCACTCTACAACCAGTCACGGTCCCGGATACACTACGACGATGATGACCAATGCACGCCGCCCGGCAGGCATCCCGGCCGTTGCCTGCCTCGTGCTCGCACTCGCAGGTTGCGCAAGCACGCCGCCAAAACAGCAACACAATATCTGCGCGGTATTCGATCAGCACCCGGCCTGGTACGACTACGCACGACAATCGGAAAAGACCTGGGGTACGCCACCGCAAATCCTCATGGCATTCGTGCGTCAGGAATCGAGTTACCGCGAAAACGCGAAGCCGCCTTACGAATGGTTTTTATTCATACCGCTTGGCCGCGCGTCGTCGGCAAAAGGTTATGCGCAGATCCAGGATCCCGTGTGGAAGGAATACAAGGCGGAACGCGGCAGCCTGTTTCGCAGCCGTGGTGATATGGAAGACGCACTCGACTTCATCGGCTGGTACAACGATAAAACCCACCGACAACTCGGAATTTCGAAATGGAACGCGAAACAGCTTTATCTCGCCTACCACGAAGGCCGGGGCGGCTATAAACGCGGGAGCTACAAGAAGAAACCGAAGCTGATGAGAGTCGCGGATAAAGTTGCTGCGACGGCGAGCGAATATGGGACGCAACTGAAGCAATGCGAGTCCCGGTTTCGTTGCCGCAAGTTCTACCAGTTCTGGCCGTTTTGCTCTTGAAAAGGCGGCGTCGGGTTCCGCGCACGCCGCCGGGCCACGCGCGGTGGCGGGATTACGCGGCCGCGACGCGATGTTTCCGGTACAGGTTTCTCACCCACTGAATCACCGGGTTATCCGTATAGTCGTCGATGAAGGCACGCGCTTCGGGCGCGGGGACGTCGCCCCATGGAAACGGATGTTCCGGCGGTAACGCGAGCAGCGACAGCAGTGATGCGGCCGCGAGATCGGCGCGCGAGAACGCATCGCCGATGAGGTAATCACGATCGCCGAGTTCTGCGGCGAGCTCGTTCATGGCCGTGTCAAATTGCACCCGGGCCGCAGCGGCAGCGTCCGGCGATCGGACGTAGACGGCATAAATCTTCTTGCGCAGGACGGGGCCTATCAGCCGATAGAAGCCTCGCTTCCATGCCGGCATCGAATGCGTGAAACACTGCGCGATGAAGTCCGGGTGTTCGAGTAAGCTCGCGTAGAGGATCTGTCGGATCGGTACGCCGAGATTTTCATCCATGCGTTGTTCCAGTGCGACACAAGTCGCACGCGGGTCGTTATCAACCGGGGTCAGCCGGCGTTCCGGATAGTGCTCGTCGAGGTAATCGAAAATGGCATTCGAACCCTGCACCGTGTCATCGTCGGTGACCAGAACCGGCAGGGTCGACGTGGGCGCGATCCTGCGGATCGTGCGCATGTGCAGCCCGGGCATGACGGCAACAGGCTCGTAATCGATGCCCTTGTAGTCGAGTGCCCAGCGCGCCTTCTCGCAAAAATGCGAGTGCGGAAAAATCAACAGTTTCATTGGCCGGGCTCCTGGCGATGCTGCGGTGACGGAAGGCAGGGTTACGCAGAGCGCCCGGATTCCGGATCAGCGGAATCGATGCTGCCTTCGGTGCGAAACGGCATCAACAGCATCGACGCCAGCCCGACAACCCGCTGCGCTCCGCGCCATTGCGACAAGCCGATTGTCATCGACACATGCTCGCTACGCGGATCCGCGCGATAAGTTCCAAACAGTCTGTCCCACAGCGAAAGGTTAAAACCGAAGTTGGAATTCATCTCATCGTCGAGAACAGAATGATGAACCCGGTGCATGTCCGGCGTTACGATAAGCGCACGCACGTAAGGTTCGATACGTCGCGGCAGCCGCGCGTTCGCATGGTTGAACAGCGAGGTGGCATTGAGAATGACCTCGAAAGCAATGACCGCGATGATCGGCGCGCCCATCAGCACAATGCACCCCATTTTGATCAGGATCGACAGAAGCATTTCAAACGGGTGAAAACGCAGCCCCGTCGTCACATCGAAGTCCATGTCGGCGTGATGCACCCGGTGCAGCCGCCACAGAACAGGGACGGCGTGAAATAACCGATGCTGCAACCAGATGGCGAAGTCGAGCGCAATGACCGTCACGAGGAAGGCCGCCACGGGTCCGGCCGTGACGACGTTGAACAGGCCCCAGCCATGCGTCGCCGCCGCCGCCGCCGTACCGACAGCGGCCAAAGGAACTGCGGCGCGAAGTACGAGCACATTCAACCCGGCTATCGCGAGATTATTCGGCCACCGATGTCGTTTCGGGACCGCGGCGTCCCGGCAGGGCGAAATCATTTCCCACAGCGCGACGACGGCGAAGATTCCGGCGAACGCGCCAAGTCTGATCGCGGCTTCGGGTATCGCCTGTACTGGCTCCATCGGTTCGTTCCGCTCATCACGCCGCGCCTCGAAATCAGGACGCGCTCACTTCGATCCTAGGGTCACGGCGAGGCGACGACAAGGGCCGCAACGAGACAGTGACGACCCTTTCCCGGCAGCTTGGAAAGACGGTCGCGGGTCAAGGCTCGCACGAGGCCGGCGGAGAGCGCGCGTCGACTCAGCCGTCCGCGCCGTGGGCAAGCCAGTGCGCGCACTCGGGTGACAATTCCGCCGCGACCCGTGCATTGTATTTTTCGATATCCGCTGCAGACAGCGTGTCGCGCCAGCGGTCGTTCACGCCCTTATTGATGAGACTCTTGCCCCCGCCGGCAAACATTTTACCGAGCCGGGAATTCAACGTATCGGCGTGCATTTTCATATAGTCGAACGAGCAGTGTCGGACCATCTCGGGGAACAGCGATTCATCGATGTTAAAACCGAGATACTCGCCTATGCGTCGCATCTGTCCGTCGAGATCCGCTTTCAAATCGTTGAAATGCAGTAACAGTACCTGCGGATGATCGCGTAACTCCCACCACGAGCGGATGTTGGAGAAAAATGGCCACGCCGGGTATCCGTCGCCATCCAGCCACGCATGAAAATAACGCACGAGATCGTCACCCGGGCGCGGAAACGGGTCGCCCACGAGTCCCGGGGTCTCGTTGAGCGCTGCGTAAGCGACATCCGTGTAGGCATGATGATGTTCGAACCAGCTCCACAGCGCGTCGCGACCGTCGCGGGCGCAATAGATATAGCGCACCCCGGGCGCGGTGCGCAGCGTATTTGCATCGAGATGGGTTTTCAAAAAGCGTCGATGTGTCTGCGCTTCGAGCATTTCGTGCAATTTTTGTTCCGGCAGGATCCGGTACTCGAGCCACGGACCGAGTTCCATCACGGGCACGCCCTCGGCACCATCGAACACGAACTGGCCGACGATCTGCTGGAGCCAGGTCGTACCGGATTTCGCCCACGTGCCGATCACGATATCGTCGTCGCGAAATCGAAATCGGTTCCAGCGGGTCGAATCCATATGATGGTTCTGAAATTCGGTGGTTTTAGGCCACGCGGTTTCGGTCTCGCCGACAACGGTTACCGGATCCGTCATGCAGCTGCCCCGCCGTCGAGCAACGGCATCACTTTTTCACCGAAGCCGCGGCATCCGTCGATAAAATCCGGCCAGCTGAACAGCATGCCGTCGATACCGGTATCGCGTTCGATCGCACTGATTTTGTTCGCCACCGTCGCGGCCGATCCATGGATGACCGGGATGCCCATGAACGCGAGGTTACCGTCGTCGATGGTTTGATTGAGCCCTGCTTTCAACTGGTCGCTCGTACCCCCGGTATTCGTATCGAGCGCGGCGCTCGCGAGTATGTTCTCGAGCGCACCGTTGTCCGCGCGGTCGATAATATCCTGACCGATACGCGCGGCCTGCTCATCGGAGTCTGCAAGGATCATGTGGAACAGGGCGTAAATCCCGACATCACGCCCTGCTTTCGCCGCACGCCCCTTGATATCGATCACGCTGTCTTTCAAAGTCGCGGCGTCGGTCATCACGAACTGCTGATCCGCCATGTCCGCGACGAACTGTTTGCCGCGCGGCGACTGCCCGGCGCAGACAATCGGAATTTCACGGCTCGGGGTCGGCAGACAACGGCAATCGTCGAGGTCGAAGTACTCGCTTTTATGAGTTGCCGTCCCGTCGCGCCACAACTGCCGCAAAATGGTGAGATAGTCCGCCGCGTATTCGTAGCGCTGCTCGTAGTAGTCGTCGCCTCGCCACAGGCCCATTTGTTCGTACTCCGGCTTGTTCCAGCCGGTCACGATATTGAGACCGCAACGCCCGCCACTGATATCGTCGATCGTTGCGACCATGCGCGCGACGTACGCCGGGTGCTGGGACAGTAACGATATGCTGGGAAACAGGCCGATTTTCTCCGTCGCGGCCGCGATCGCCGCCATCAGGGTGAACGATTCGAGGCAGGCATCCCAGTATCCGGTCTCGCCGCCGAAGCCACGAAATTTCATCATGGACAGGACAAAGTCGAGCCCTTGTTTTTCCGCCTCGACGGAAATCGCCCGGTTGTGCTCGAATGTCGGCAGATAAACCGGGCTGCCCGCGGAGGGGATGTAGCCATTGCTGCCATTGGGGAGGAAAACGCCAAATTTCATCGCTCAGGTGACCGTCTCGTGAGTACCTTGCTAACATACCGCAAAACGAATCAGGTGCCCCCATGTCAGCCAGTTACGTCGAAGAATTCACCCGCGATGTCGCCATCGATACGCACACGACCGCACTGCTCGTCATCGACATGCAGAACGCGACCGGTAATCCCGAGACGGGGCTCGGCGAGATGCTGCGCAAACAGGGACGTTTCGACAGCGCCGCCTACCGGTTTGCACGGATTGAGAACGCGGTCGTACCGAATACGCAGAAGCTGCTCGCGGCGTTTCGTACGGCCGGCGCGCCGGTCATATTCATCACCTACGGCGCCGAGGTTTCCGACTGTACGGACGTACCCGAGCACCTGCGAAAAATCGTCATCGCGACGAATAACCGCAAAGGCGAAATCGAACACGACATTGTCGACGCATTACAACCGCGACCGGACGAGCCGGTACTGAACAAGGTGACCATGGGTGCATTCGCTTCGACCGGTATCGATACGCTACTGAAAGCCAAGGGCATACGCGAAGTCGTTTGCACCGGGGTGTCGACGAACAACTGCGTCGGCATGACCGCCATGGAGGCGTGCGACCGCGGCTATGGCGTCATCCTCGCCGAAGATGCGACCGGTACGTGCTCCGACGAAATGCAGGACGCCTACATCACCATGTTCCGACGTCTTTGGGGCCGCATCGCGGACACCGATGAGATCATCGCCGAACTCGACGACGGATCCGCGCGCATCGCTTCCGCCGGCTGATTCCCGCGGCACAACCGTGCGTCCGAAATCGGTCGCGCAGTCTTTTTTCCGATTGATTGACCTGTATTGCCATGATGCAACCGAGCCGTAGTTTTCTGTTTACCCCCGGTAACCATGCCCGGCGCGTCGAGAAGGCATTTACCGTCGGCGCCGATGCCGTGATCCTCGACCTCGAAGACGCGGTCGCGGTGGCCGAAAAGCCCGCGACTCGCCCAGTCTGTGTCGAAGCCTTGCAGCAGCCGCGTACGTGTCGTGGCTACGTGCGGGTCAACAGTATCGACACGGCGTTCTGTTTCGACGATATCGAGGCCGTCGTCGGGCCGTGGCTCGACGGTATCGTACTGCCGAAGGTCGAACGGGCGGCGGACCTGCAGGCGGTCGACTGGATGCTGGCGAGTCTCGAGCGCCGCCACGGTATCGACATCGGTACGATTGATTTGATGCCGATCATCGAAACCGCCGTCGGTCATGCCAACGCACGGGAGATTGCGGCAAGCGGTGGCCGGCTGAAGCGTTTATCGTTTGGCGGCGGCGACTACACGCGCGATCTGAACCTGCAGTGGACGTTCACGGAAGACGAGATCGCAACGGTTCGGTCCGAGGTCGTACTCGCGTCGAGACTCGCGAACATCGAACCGCCCGTCGATACCGTGTTCATCCATATCAAGGAGCATACGCATTTCGCAGCCTCGGCGCGAAAAGGCCGCGAATTCGGTTTTCAGGGCAAGCTGTGTATCCATCCCGACCAGGTTCATGCCACGCACGACGCGTACACCCCCACCGACGAAGAAGCGGCGTGGGCGCGCAAAATCATCACGAGTTTCGACGCGGCCGAAGCCGACGGCCTCGCTTCGATCCAGGTTGACGGTTACTTCGTCGATTACCCGATCGTCGAGAAAGCGCAGCGCATCGTTGAACTGTACGAAGCGGTCGCGGCGAGCGCCGCCGAACGGTCCGCACCGTGAACAAGGCCTCAGGAATACAAACCACCGACGCGGCCGCGCAATACGCCGCGTTCGTCGCCGGCTTCGACCTCGCCCGGGTGCCGACCGCGCTTGCCCGGCGCGCAAAAATGAGCATCCTCGATGCATTCGGCATCGGACTCGCGTCGACTCACTACGACTTTGCGCGGAATCTCACCGCGGCACTGCGCGAGATCGGCGGCGCCGGCGATTATCCCGTCATTGGTTCACGCCTGCGGCTGCCGCAACGCGACGCCGCGCATTTGAACGGAACGTTAATCCATGGCCTCGATTTCGACGACACGCACACCGAGTCTGTCGTCCACACTTCGGCGAGCGCCGTACCGACGATGTTTATCGCGGGTCTCGCAAACGACGCGAGCGGTGCCGAGGCGCTGGCCGCGTTTATCATTGCCGCAGAATGCTCGAGCCGAATCGGCGCTGCAGCGCGCGGCGGTTTCCACGAAAAAGGCTATCATCCGACCGGGGTCGTCGGCGCGTTCGGCAGTACGCTCGGGGCCGGTTACCTGTACGGCCTGAGCGAATCGCAGCTGCTTGATGCCCAGGGCATCGTATTATCGAAAGCGTCCGGCAGTCTGCAGTTTCTCGACGACGGCGCGTGGACGAAGCGCAATCACCCCGGTTGGGCCAGCGTCTGCGGACAAACCGCCGCGGTGATGGCCAGGCACGGTTATTTCGGTCCGCGCGAACCCTACCTCGGACGCTTCGGACTGTATCCGCTGCACATGAGCGACGGTCGCGAGATCAACCCGGACAAGCTGACGAACGGACTCGGTGAAAGCTGGGAAATGTCGAACATCGCGTTCAAACCGTACCCGGCCTGCCACCTGACCCATGCCTTCGCCGATGCGGCACGCGCGCTGAAAGACACGCACGGCTTCGCGATCGCCGACATCGACCGGATCGTCGCGCATGTTCACGAAGGCGAAATTCCGGTGATCTGCGAACCGTCGGTGAGCAAGATACGTCCGCAAAATTCTTACGACGCGCAATTCAGTGTCAACTATGTGATCGCCGCCGCGCTCGTGCGCGACCGCTTCGGGCTCGCCGAACTCGAAGACGACGCGCTCGGCGACCCGGCGATCCTCGACCTGTGCGCGAAAACGTCCTACGTGGAGGACCCCGATTCCGCTTATCCCGATTACTACTCGGGGGCGGTCGATATCTGTCTGAACGACGGAACCCGGCTGCATCACCGCGAGCAGATGAACCGGGGATCGGCGGAAAACCCGATGTCGGACGACGACATCACGACGAAATTTCTTGATAATGCGACGAGGACACTCGCACGCGCTGACGCCGAAACGGTCATGCGCCTTGTTCTCGAACTCGAATCACAACCGAATCTGGAACCGCTCGCCAACGCCTTGTGCGCGCCGGTTTAAACGCGCCAGGAGACAGACCATGCTGATGTCCGCCGAAGATTACCGGGAATCCCTGCGTCGTTATTCGCCGCGCGTATTCATCAACGGCGATCAGGTCGCAAGCGTCGCCGATGACCCGCGTCTCGCGCCGGGTATCAATGCCGTTGGTGTGAATTACGATTTCGCGCTCGATGAACGCTACCGCCACCTGATGACGGCAAAATACCGGCGTAACGGGACGACGGTTAACCGCATGCTGGCTATCGACGAAGAACCCGATGACTTGCTGCACAAGCTCGAAGCCACCCGGCTCGTTTGCCGTGAAAGCGGTTGCGCGCAACGCTACCTGACCCACGACGCGATCAATGCGATACACCAGGCGACGCACCGGATCGACGAGGCCACGAACAGCGAGTATCACGCGCGCTTTCTCACCTACCTCGACCAGGTACACGCCGACGATCTCACGCTCGGGGTCGCGATGACGGATGGCAAGGGCGATCGGTCGTTACGCCCGAGCGACCAGGCCAACCCGGATTCCTACGTGCATATCAAGGAACGGCGCAGCGACGGTATCGTGATCCGCGGTGCCAAGGCGATCATCACGGGCGCGCCGTACATGCACGAACTCCTCGTGATGCCGTGTCGCAATATGACCGAAGCGGACAGCGATTACGCCGTGTGCTGCGCGGTGCCCATCGACGCGGACAATCTGACTATCGTTGCCCGGCCAGCCGGCCGACCCGGGGAGAACGCCGCGAAATTCAGTGCGAAATACGGCCAGTCGACGGGGGTCGCCATCTTTGACGACGTGTTCGTCCCGTGGGACCGGGTGTTTCTCGCCGGCGAATGGGAGCATTCGCAGTTCCTGACAAGCTCGTATGCGACGCATCATCGCCACAGTTGCATCGGCGCGCGCGCCGGATTCGGCGATCTCCTGATTGGTGCCGGTGTGCTCATGATCGAATCGAACGGTCTCAGCGCGGAACGGTCACCGCACCTGCGCGACGACCTCGTCGAATTGATCAAAATAGTCGAGGGTTTTTACGCGTGCGGGGTCGCCGCATCCGTCTACGGCTTCAAGGATCCCTCGGGGGTGTTCCAGCCCGACGGCGTCTTCGCGAATGTCGGCAAACTGCTGCTCGCGACGAACATTTACGATATGCACCGCCTCGCGCACGACGTCTCGGGCGGGTTGATCGTCGCACTGCCGGGGCCGGACGAAGATCACAACCCGGAAACGAAAGGCGATCTCATGTCGATGCTGCAGACACGCGGCGATGTCCCGCACGACTATCGCATGGAAGTCTCACGGCTCATGGAAGACCTGACCGCCTCGAACACGGCCGGCTGGTATTCCGTGATCAGCCTGCACGGCGGCGGCTCGCCGGAGGCAATGCGCCGCGAGATCTACCGCTACTATCCGCTCGAGGAACGCGCGGCGCTCGCCGAACGCCTGCTCGACCGCGGGGTGCTCGCAGAATCCGGCCGCCCGACTCGGAAAACGCAGCCGGGGCGCTGCTGCCCGGTCGGTTGCCAGGTACCGGAAACGCCGCAGCTCGCGGGTCCGAAAGCCGGGGAGGAAGACCGCGACCCGCCGCTGCGTGCGGTCGAATAACGGCACTCAGGCAGAACTGGCGGGACTCGCGAGATCATCTTCGCGCTGTGCATCGCGCGCGAACGCCTTCAGCGTCGTGTCACCAAAACATTGTCGCAGGTTCGAATCGATGTGCGCACGTAATGTCGCAACGACCGCGTTATCGGCCGGTACGACACGGCGCGAATCCGCCGGCTGGTAGCGACGCAGCGCGAGCAACGCATCGACAACCGCCGTCTCTTCGGGCGGCACCCGCAGCAGGTAGGCCGGCGGCTGATCATTCGTCGCACTAATGAGGTGAGTCGCCACCAGCGCGGTGATGACCTTATCGATAAGTTCCGGTGGGACCTGGTGCATTTCGCTCAGGGTATCTGCGTCCAGCGGCGCCGCTTCGTCGTAGTGGTTCTGCACGATCCCCACCAGGATCGACAGCGCAATCTCTTCGAACGATTCGAAACTGAAACGCCAGTGCCGGGCGCGCGCGATGACGATACGCGGGTGCTGTACGTAGTAGGCGACACTCGCGCCGACGAGCAGAATCAACCAGCTTACATACAACCAGATCATGAAGAACATCGCCGTACCAAACGTTGCGTACACGGCCTGGTACTTTGACGCCGTCGAGACGAAATACGCAAACACGTAACCGGCCGTTTCCCACAACAACCCGGCCGTGATGCCGCCGACGAGCGCAGCCACGAAGCGCACCCGCGTATTCGGAATGAGCACATAGGAAAACGTGAATGCGCCGATCACGAGCAGGTACGGTGACAGCCGGGTCGAGTGCGCGGCGATCATGCCAAACGGTTCGTGCGCAACGAGCGCATCCATGAACGCGTTATGCATTACCGAGCCCGTGATCGCGATGGCCGCGAATACCAGCAACGGGCCGACGGTGAGAACGGAAATGAACGTCGCGAAACGCTCGACAAAAGAGCGATGCGCGCGAACATGCCACGCCTGGTTGAACGCCGCCTCGATTTTCTGCATCAGCGTAATGATCGTGTAGACGAGCAGGCCGAGGCCGACAGCGCCGAGCACGCGAACGTCGATGTTGTTGACGAACTCGACCACCTTGCTCGTGATCTCTATCGCCTTCTCCGGACCGAGCGCCGCGAAATATTCCAGCAACACCGGTTCAACCTTGTTCTGAACGCCGAACCCCTTCAGCACGGAAAAGCTGAATGCGAGCAGCGGCACCAACGACAGGATTGTCGTGTACACGAGGCTCATGGCCCGCAGGTTCAACTCACCGTTGGAAAACTCGTGGTAGAGATACAGAATGCTGCGCAGTACCGCCATCGGAATACGCACCCACCGTGGTGATTTGCGGTAGTCACGATCCCAGACGAGGCGTTGTTCGAGGGTCATCAGTTCGGCGAACTTAATCACGGGTTCGGAGCTCCCGGTATTGCAGACTCGCCGCCGCCGGCTGTACGAATCTCGGTGTCGTCGTCGAGTATTCGCCGAAGTTCGTCGTTCCAATCGCCGAGGCGCGGCCCGGCCGCGTTGATCGCACCGGGGGTCGCCGAAAGACGGGGCAGTACGTTCGGCATGACGAGTCGGCCGACGCTGTCGTGAACTATTTCCGCGAGCGTACCGCGCGCCGCGAAATGCTCGTCGTTAAATATATCTTCGATGGAATTGACGGCGCCGCACGGCACGTCACCGGCGGTACATTGGGCGACGACCTCCTCCATCGGATGTGCTTTCGTGAACGTCTCCACGATCTCGTCGATGCGGTCACGATCGGCAATGCGGTCAGCCGTCGTCGGATGGCTTTCCGCGAGTTCGGGTGCGTCCAGCACGTTGCGCGCCATTCGCGCCCAGATGCGATCGGCGGTACACGCGATGGCGACCCACTTTCCGTCGGCGCAGGGAAAATGACCATGGGGACAGGCATTGCGCGTCCCGACTCCTTCGCGCTCGCGCACGATGCCTGATTTCGCGTACAGCGGCGCGAGTTCGTCGAGCACCCGGAAAATCGATTCGAACAGCGCAACGTCGATCACCTGGCCCTCCCCGCTGCGTTCGACTTCGCGCATCGCGAGCAGAATACCGACCGCGCCGTAGAGACCGGAAATGTAGTCCGCAAGCGATGTCGAACCTGGCGTTACGGGCGGACCACCCGGCATCCCGGCCAGATAAGTGAGTCCGCCGACCGCGTGGGCGATGCGCGCAAACCCGGGCCGGTCCCGGTACGGACCATCCTGTCCGTAGCCGCTGATCCGAAGTAGCACGAGCGCCGGGTTCAGTTCGCTCAAAGTATCCCAGCCGAGACCCCAGCGTTCGAGCGTACCTGGACGAAAGTTTTCGCAAACGACATCCGAACGACGCACGAGTTCGCGGAACGTGGCCGCATCTTCGTCGGATTTCAGATCGAGCGTTACCGAGCGCTTGTTGCGCGCCTCACTGAGCCAGGCGAGGCTCAGATTTTCCTCTTCCGTGGAAGTACCAAACCGGCGCATCGGATCGCCGCCGTCGGGATGTTCGACCTTGATCACCTCGGCACCGAATTCGCCGAGGATCGTAGCGGCGAATGGTGCGGCAACGAACGTAGCGAGATCGAGTACGCGTATCCCGTCGAGTGGTTTCGCCCTGTCTTGTGGAGCCGGATCGGTCATGTGGTGCGGATGTCTGGCCTTGCGGTTATCTATGGCGACATTGTCACCCGCGGCCCCCGGCCGTGTCGATGGACCCGCGTGGCTTTCATCGTCGTAAACCTTGCGTTACGCTCGCTGCACCCAACCGAGAGGAATCGACACCATGCCCGGTCCCCTGCACGGCTTTCGCATTATCGATCTGACTTCGATGATCTCGGGCCCGTTCGCGACGATGATCCTCGCCGACCAGGGCGCCGACGTCATCAAGGTCGAAAACCCTGCCGCCGGCGGAGACTACGTGCGCAAGGGCGCGAACCGTCGCGCCGAATTCTCGGCCGGTTTTCTTAACAACAATCGCAACAAACGCTCGGTTGCGATGAATCTTAAAGATCCTCGCGGCGTCGAATTGCTGCTGAAACTCATCGCCGGTGCGGACGTATTCATCCAGAACTTTCGTCCCGGGGTCGCCGAGCGCATGGGTCTCGGCGAAGCCGCGTTGCGGGAAGTCGCCCCGAATATTATTTACGTCTCGATCAGCGGTTTCGGCGAAGAAGGCCCCTACGCGAACAAACCGGTCTACGATCCGTTGATCCAGGCCGTGTCGGGCTTGACCACCGTCCAGGCCGGATCGGACGAAGCCCGCCCGCGGCTCGTGCGCACGATACTGCCGGACAAGCTGACCGCGGTCACCGCATCCCAGGCAATCACCGCGGCACTGCTCGAACGGGAGCGCAGTGGCGAAGGACAGCACGTGCGCCTGTCGATGCTCGCTTCGGTCGTGTTTTTCCTGTGGGGTTCGGACATGGGATCACAAACGTTTATCGGCGACGAATTACCGCAACAGGCCGCCGCGAGTTTCCGCGATCTCGTCTACGAAACGGCCGACGGTTACCTCGCGGTGTCCGTGATGGCTGACAAGGAATGGCGTGGTCTCACGGAAGCGCTCGAGAAACCGGAATGGCTCGAAGACAAGCGCTTCAAAACGCCGGCGCTCCGGGACCGCAATATCAATCTCCGCATGACCATGACACAGGAAGCGCTGCTCGCGCGCACCGCGGCCGATTGGCTGGAGCGTCTCGAACGTGCCGGCGTTCCGTGCGCGCCGGTGCTGACCCGCACCGAAATGATTGAACACCCGCAGGTCCATGCGAACCGCATCGTGATCGAAAACGAACACGAATTCGCCGGCCCGCTGCGCCAGGCGCGTAGTGCGGCGGAGTTCTCGCGCACACCGAGCAGTGTACGCCGCGGCGCACCGCCGCTCGGCGCGCATACCGCGGAAGTCCTGCAGGAAATCGGGGTCTCGGAAAGTGATCTCGACGAACTCCGCAACGACTACGTGCTCGCGACCGGTGAGTTGGCGACACAATGAAAGCAGCCGACGATATCGATAATGCAATCGATGGGTGCGTCGGCGAGTTCGCCGCCCTCAGAAACGTAGCGCGGGAAGCACGCCGGATACCGGTCGCGAGTATTGACGCGATGCGCGACGCCGGACTTTACCGAGTCTACAATCCCAAACGTTTCGGCGGCGCCGAACTGCACATGGACGAGGTCCTGCCGGGGGTCGCGCGGATCGCGGAAAGCTGCCCCGCGAGTGCATGGGTCATGGTCGTCTATCAGATGCACAATTGGGTGCTGTCTCTGTTTCCCGAGCAGGCACAACAGGAAGTCTTCGGCGCAAACCCTGACGCCGTCGCTTGCGCGTCACTCAACCCGAGTAAAAACAAGGCGCGTAAAGTAGCCGGCGGTTACCACATCGAAGAGGGGCGTTTTACATTTTGTTCGGGCGCGCACAATCGCGATTGGGCAATGCTGGGCGCTCTTATCGTCGACGACGCGGGTGCCGTGGTCGACGTTGGTTGCATGCTTGCGCCCGGCGAGGAGGTTGAAGAACTGGACGACTGGTTTGTCTCGGGGCTACAGGCAACGGGCAGTATCAGCCTCCTGGCAAAGGACCTGTTCGTTCCCGAACATCGTTTTTTATCGTACGCCGATGCCACCGCCTACAATTCTCCGGGCCGCGCGACGAATCCCGGCAGTCTTTATATGGCTGCATTCGTGCCGATGCTGGTTTTGAACCTGGCAGGCCCGGCGCTTGGCGCTGCAGAAGGGGCACTGCACGCTTTCATAGCGAACCTCGAAGAGAAAGGCGCGAAGGCTGGTGCCTATCCGCTGGCGGGGATTGCCCGCGTTGACGCGCCGGCCGCGCATGAGGCGATAGCCCTCGCACGGATGCAGATCGATTGCGCTCGCCTGCTGTTACAACAATCAGCGGACTCCATCCGACGGTTCGCAGAGGCGGGCAAGCCTATGCGTCCGGAAGATTCGGCCAAAGTTAATCTGGAAACGAGTTATGCGGTTCGAGAATGCCTCAAAGCGACTCAGCAATTATTTCTTCAGGCCGGTGGATCTGTTCTGCAACCGGGGCATCCGCTGCAAGAAGCCTATCAGGACGTTACCGCCGTAAACTGCCACGGCTTTTTGGGCCATGAAGCGAATTTATCTTTATACGGCTCATTGGTTACAGGGCACGATCATCCGGGCGCGTTTTTGTAGAGCGCACGCAATTCCGCAAAAGGTGAAAGGTTTATTTTCCCAGGTTCCTTCTTTTTGGCACTAAATAAGCCTCGCATCTTTAATACTCACCTTTAATATTTCCGGGTGCCCTTTCCCTGGGTCCTATTTGTGTTCCTGTTCGCCGTGCCGACCTACGCCAGCCGCGAATCGGGCCGCACCAGATTGCGCGTCGCTGGCCTTGGCCGATTCCGCCAGGGCAATTTCCCGTGCGAACGCCTCGCTCAAAGAAAGACCCGCTTGATCATAGGCGGAGCGCCGATCAGAGTTGAGCGCTGTCTGCGGTACTGAGGCGATCTGCTGAGCAAGCGTGATCGCGGCATCCAACACCGGGCCGGATTGAATGAGACGCGTGATCAAGCCTATCCGTAACGCCTCTTCGGCCTGAACGGCGCGGCCGGTAATCAACATATCCTGCGCGAAACCCGTACCGACAACACGCGGCAGTCGAACCGTAGTCCCGTCACTCATCGGCACGCCAAACCGCCGCGAATAAACACCAAAGACTGCGGTCGTATCTGCAATTCGAATATCGCAGCGCAGCGCAACGCCGAGACCGCCGGCGCAGGCGTGGCCGGCAATCGCGGCAATGATCGGTTTGGACAAGATACGTCCGTTTGGTCCATTCGGACCGGCCCAGGGTTCATACACCGCCCCGCTGGCCGCCATTTCCTTGAGGTCCGCGCCAGCACAGAAACTGCCTCCCGCACCGGTTAGTATCGCAACCCTAAATGTTTCGTCTTCCTCGAAGTCCTCAAAGGCGTGCATCAATGCCCGCGCGGCCTCATTATCAAGCGCGTTGCGGACCTCTGGTCGATTAATCGTAATAATCCGAACCGGACCATCGCTCGAGATTACAATCTTCTCACTCAATGTGCTGTCCTCATTGCTGTGCGGTTACGTTGCAGGGCGAAAAATGTGTCAGGACAATTTATAGCCAAAAAGACAGAACCCGGGAACATAAACCAGCCACCTTTCAATTCGCTATCGCACGCTCGTGCTAATTTCAATGTAAAGCCGTGCGACAGTCTGGCGTCAGTTAAACGACGAAAAACTTCGCTATGGAAATGCGCACGGCCGGCCACCAAGCGTCATTCACAACCGACTAATCACGAACTCACCGCCGCACCCTGACATTGATATTGCATGTCCCTCACGGTTTCCGGAAACTATGACAGAAACTGAGGACGAGCAGCCGACTTATTATGCGTAAGAAAGGGCGAGCAAACAGGAAGCGGCATAATTGCGTGTCCACGCTGAGCACCGGAACGGATAACAGCAGTGCCACGACGTAATCGCGTCGACCCGTTCGGCGATTTGCACGCGGATCCATCGCGCGGCTTGTTTACGGGTAATCGCGGTTGCGTCGTTGATGACGAAGAGCGTGTCGTGCGGCATCACGGTTCGTCTTTATGGATTACGTGCAAAACGAAATTCCGGGATTGGCGTTGGCCGCTCGCGCGACCGAAACGTTGGACGCCCTTGTTTTTCCTGGACGAAGCCGTCGCACTTGCAGCCGGGCACCGCCCGTGTGCGGTTTGCCGCCGCGACGAGTACCTCGCGTATCGTGATTCCGTCACGCGCGCAATCGGCGCGCCCGGCCCGCTGCTCGCCGCGGATCTCAATAAACGGTTAGGGGCGGAGCGCCTGAATCGCGGGCGCGGAATGATCCGCGCACAAGACAGGATTTTGTGGTCCTCATCGCTCGAAGATTTACCAACCGGCACGGTGATAGTTGCGGAGAACGGCACACCGCAACTGGTCTATCGGCAGATGCTATTCGAATTCTCCTTTGCCGGCTGGAAGATGCCTCGACCGTTACAGGTAACCGGTCTTGCATCGGTGCTAACGCCGCCGACCTCGGTAGCTGCGTTGCGGCAGGGGTACGAACCGGTATTGCATCCATCGGCGCTGGAGAATCAGGTTCCAGGATAAAGAACGAGGAAAAGAGGGAAAGGGGACATCCCATTTAAATTGCGCCCTGGTTAGACAGGCCCCGGCTATTCTCCCGTTATTTACATCGGAAATGTGGGATGTCCCCTTTTCTCTCTTCGCGTGAAATAAATATACTGTCGGTGAATTCAAACGAAGCAGGCTGGAACGACGTCATGGCCAACTACGAACGGAACGGCGCATCGATTTATTACGAAGATTCCGGCGATAATCTGCCGGCCGTTTTGCTTATTGCGCCCGGCGGCATGAAATCCTCGATTGGTTTTTGGGACAACACGCCCTGGGACCCCCGCGAACACCTGAGAGGCCAATTTCGCGTGATCGCTATGGATCAACGCAACGCCGGGCGTTCGACCGCACCGGTTAGCGCCGGGGACGGGTGGCATACGTATACCGCGGACCAACTTGGCCTGATGGATCATCTCGGCATCCAACGGTTTCACGTTGCTGGAATGTGTATCGGCGGTCCGTACAGTTTCGGGCTGATCGGGGACGCGCCAGAGCGTGTCGCGTCGGCGACCCTGTTTCAACCGATCGGACGCGATGACAACCGCGATGCGTTCTACGCCATGTTCGACGACTGGGCGAGTGCGCTCGCGACCGAGATGGCTAACGTGAGCCGCGACGCATGGTCAAGTTTCCGCGAAAACATGTATGGCGGAGACAAGGTGCTGTTCAATGTCGACGAAACCTTCGTTGCCGCCTGCACAACCCCGTTACTGGTGCTGCTCGGTAACGATCTATATCACCCACAGTCCACCTCACGCATGCTCGCGGAAACTGCGCCGAACGCGACGCTAATCGAATTCTGGAAGGAAGGCGAAGCCCGCAACGCGGCGATGAAACTGTGCCTCGAGTTTCTGCAGCGGAACAATTTATAGGGGGCGCGATTAACATTCCGACATTAGAAAATGTCGCATTGTGAGATCTGACCCCGTACGTTTTGACCCCGTACGTTCCGCCCTTCAGTAGTTTTTCAGGGTGCTCTCGTCAAAGCTGGACGGCCTGAGCTTCTCCTGCAGTCCGGGATAGAAATCAGCCTTCTTCACAAGACTTGGTGCGGGCGTGTACCAGATCGACGAGGTCCAGGCCCGCTCCTGCAGCGTCGCCGGAACGTCCGGATGAGGCGGCAGGCCGAGCTTGACCGCGTCGTAGGTGCTCCATCGCGGAGTCGGAATTTCGATCACGCGAGCGTAGTACACCGCATGCTGCGACGGGTCGAAGTTTGGGTCGGCCCAGACCGCAGCCAGTTCATTGTCACCGATCGAGTTCTTGTAAGTCGCCGTGGCAACGTCGACGGTATTGCCTACGGGCGACAGCTTGCCGTCGTCGTCCATCTTCCGGTTGTCCGACCAGGCAACGTCGTAGACCTCCTGCCGGCCGTTGCCCGTCTGGTCATACCAGCCCTTGATGATCTGGATTCGATCGAGATTGCCGCTTTGCGGATCCTTGAGTGCCCACACGGCGAAAACCGGTGCCTCGGCGTTCTTGGGCATCTTTAGCAGGTCACCGCCCATGGGCACGCCGCCGTCGTAGGCCTTCTTCACGAAGTTGCGGTCCTTGACGAGGTCTTCGTCATAGCTCCAGCCACCGAAGAAGCGCACCCGGATGAACGTACCAGAAGTGCCATAGGATTCCTTGCGAGCGATTCCGTCGAAGATCTCTTCTCGCGTGTTCTCCGGCGCCCATACTGCCGTAGTACCCGCCGTACTGAAATGGACCGGGGCTTCGCCCGTCGGCGTCATCTTCGTGGTCAGGCGAAGCTCGGCCGTGCTGTCGGGCTTGCCGTGCACGCCGAAATAGTTGGATTCCTCGTTCGGCGGTGCCGCGTCATGACCGTCCGCTCCCGCGACGATTCCGTACTTGAACGGATTCACACCGAGCATCTCCTGAAAGCCCACGCCGTCTGTCAACGCGTTGCGAACGAAACTCCGGTCGAGCGCGGCGACCAGGCCGTTCATTCCGACACGTGACCCGAGGCGATGCCTGAAGGTCTGCTCGAAACCCGCGAACTCGTCGTTTGGAGCGAGCGCGGGGTTCGTCTCCGATGTGCCCTTGGTCTGGAGGATCTCCACAGCGGGAGAGTTACGCGCACTGCGCGCTGCCCAGGTCGCGTCGATGGGTTCACCCTGCGACGTGTGCACCGCAAACATGGCGCCGTTCGAGACGTTCGAGTTGTGCGGGATGGAGAGATTCTCGTGTCCCTTGCTGCGTTGATATTCCTGGTAGCTCCACAGGTCTTCGCGGTGCTCCGAGTCCATCGACGAGAAGATGCGCTTAGGCCCCACGTCATCGCGGAAGAACACGTTGTGATGCAGGTTCATGTAGTTTGGCTGTGACGTCCATTCGAACGCAATCAGGGTGGTGAACTTGCCTGGTTCGTAAGCCGCGTTGGCTGCATCGACCTGCCGCTGCCAGGCCGGCCGCATGATCTTGGGGTCCATCATGTAGTCAATGGGATGGTTGCGGGCGACGGAGTCGAACAGCTTCTGGAACGCCTCCATGCCTTTACCGGCGGCCTGCAACTTGCCGATCGGGGTGTCCGACATTGGGTTGTTCTCTTCCAGCAGCATCGACATCACGCCGAGATACACGGCATGGTCGGTGACAGTACCCCAGTCGTAGGGGGTCTTCATCTGGATGGTTTCACCCGTCACGTCCAGCTTGATGGGCTCACCTTTCATGTACTTGTAGGCTTCGACTGCCGTCGACCGGGTGCCAAAAGCAAAGGCGTCCGCCGAAGCTGCGGTGTGCAGATGCTGCTCGCCGAAGTAGACGTTGTGTAGCGGGTTCGGCTTATCGGAGCTGCGCCCCGGTTCCCCAATCGACTCTCCGCCGAATGCGGCGCCCGCAAAAAGCGCAGACGAAAGCAGAAGCAGCGGAAGCACAGCTTTATCAGATTTCATGTTTTGGATCCCCTCAGTGTTTACAAGACAGCCGATGAGCAAGCGCCTGTGGTAAACGCGCTGTGTCCTGTTCCTGAAAACCCCAAATTACTTTTTGGCCATCTTCATCGCTTCTGGCGTGTACCAGATCGGTGATGAGTAAGCGCGCTCCTGGATCGTAGCCGGCACCTCCGCCGGTAACGGCAGGTTGTTGCGCGCCGAGTCGTAGGTGCTCCAGCGTGGCGTCGGGATCTCCAATACACGGACGTAGTAGACGGCCTTTATGTTCGGATCGAAGTCGGGATCCGTCCATACGGTGCTCAACACGTTATCCCCGATGCTGTTCTTATAGGTTGCAGTCTTGACGTCGACCGTGTTGCCCACAGGAGGAAGCTTCCCGGACGCGTCAATCTCACGGCCGTCGGACCACACGACGTCGTACACTTTCTCTTCGGGCCACCCGGTATTTGGATTGGACCAGCCCTTGATGATCTGAACACGGTCGAGATTGCCGCTGTCCGGGTCTTTCATGGCCCAGACGGCGAAGGTCGGTGCCTTGCCGGCTTTCTTCGGCAGATCCTGCCCCATCGGCACGCCGGCCTTGTAGGCTTTCTCTACGAACTTCTCGTCCTTCACCAGGTTCTTCTTGAAATCCCAACTGCCGAAGAAGCGCAGACGGATCAGCGTACCGGTCGTGCCGTAGGTCTCTTTGCTGTTCAACGCGTCAAAGATGCCCTCGCGCGTATTTTCCGTTGCCCAGACAGCGGTCGTACCCGCGCTGGAAACGATATAGCCGGCTTCACCAGAAGCGTTTCTACCCGGGCTGAGGCGTTTTTCAGCTGTGTCGTCCATCCCGCCGTGGGCTCCCTTCCAGTCCCACTCTTCATTGCCCTGGTAACCGGAGTGAACGTCTGCACCAGCCACGACACCCATTTTATAAGGGTTTGAGCCGAGTTCGGTTTCAAGCTTCATCCCCATGATCAGGCCGTGGCGATAAAATCCGTTGGTCACCTGGCTGGGGTGGTCAAGGCTGATCAAATTGTTGAAGGGCTCGAAACTGGCAAACTCGTCGTTAGGTGAAAGCAGGGGATGAGTTTCCGAGTTGCCCTTGGTCTGGTGCATTTCGAACACGGGCTCGAGGGCCGCCTGACGCCTGGCGTAGCGTTCATCAATTGGAGTGCCGTCCATCTGGGTCGGCGCAAACATTAAACCGTTAGACACATTTCCGTTATGAGGGATGGCCAATACGTCGATACCCTGGGCACGTTGAATTTCGAGATAAGTCCAGAGATCCCTGACCTCATCAGATTGGAAGGATGAAAACGGCATCACCGGTGGTTTGTCTTTGAAAAAGACGTTGCGATGCATGTTCTGACCCTCTGGAATCCCGGTCCATTCGTAGGCATAGAGTGTCGTGAACTTGCCGGGGGCATTGTATTGGTCTGCAACTTTGATGAAATCCTGCCAGTTACTCTTCAGCAGCCCGGGATCAACAAAGTCCTCTAGCGGATCGTTGGCTGCAATTGTGGCGATAATTTCGACGGCCGCCTTCTGGACCACCTTGGGGTCAGTTGATGCCATGCGCTTGGCCAGAGGATGCTTCGACAGCTCGCTTTTCGGGTCGGCCATGTTCTTGAACACGCCGTAGTACTCCGAGTGATCGGTAATCGCTACGAAGTCATACGGCGTCTTGCGTTGCATCTTCTCGCCAGTGGTAGACAGCTTGCTCGGCTTGCCCATGGCGAATTCGTATGCCTCGGCCCAACTCCCCCGGACACCAACCGTGTACGCGTCGAATGAGTTTTGTGTGTGCATGTGCTGCTCGCCGAAGTAGACGTTCTTCAGCGGATTCGGCTTGCCGGAGCTGCGGCCCGGCTCCCCCGGAGAATCAGCCCCGGCTGGGGCGGTCGTGACGAAGGCGAGGACGCTCAGGAAAGTGCAGATTGCGAGCTTTGCCGCGACAGCGCGACAGTTTAAATGTCCGGATGTGTTCATGTTGTCTCCTTGTCTACTTGAATCAATTCACCAGCAACTGCGAACCCGCTTCAAAACCTCAGTTGGAGCCGCGTGCCGAGCACCACCGCGTCGTCGGTATTTGGCAAACTCGCTTCGAGCCATTGAACGTCGAAAGCAAGCATCACCGCCCGTGTGATAGCCACGTTGTAAAACGCCTCGAATCCCTGCACGGATTCTTCAAGACCGGCGGTAGTAAGGACGTTGCCGGATTCGGTATCGGTGTAGAAATAACCGACCCCGAACAGATCGTGGTCTCGCCCGGTGATGACCCCGCGACCGCCCAGGCCGCCGCTGACGGTCAGCGAGAATGGATTTGTATCTTTGTCCGCAAAGCCGAGCCGCGCGAAGAGTCCCCAGCCCTGCAGATCGGGGATCTTGTTCGTCGTGTCGAGCGGCCCCGCACTCGACTCTTCCGTGTACAGGTACTGCCAGCCCGACAATGCGACAAGCCAGGATTCGTCTTCGGTTGACGTCAATGCCCCGGCGATGCTGCCGATATTCGTGAATTCAGCGTCGAACCACTGCAGATAGTTGACGTTGAATCCGCCCGGCAGGTCGCGCACGCGATACTGCGCCATCAGCGCAGTCGCCCAGATCTGACCGTCGTCGAAACTGTCGAAACTGTCGCCGAGGGAATCGAACGTAGTGTCCGTGGCGCTGACGACCTGGGTGGCGATGGTCACGTGTTCGTTGGGAATAAACAGGACACCAGCCCCCAGCGTACTGGCCGGAACGATGGCCGTCGGCGCCGCGTACATCATGCTGTAATTCAGGAACTGGGTATCGCCCCGTCCGCCCGCGAACTCGTTGGGGTCCCCGTCCATCATATCTATCTTGCCCAGGAACACAGCGAACTTCGGGCTCAAAAACTGAGTGTAGTTCAAGGCCGTCAATTCGCCCCAGGATTCCCTCTCCAGATCGGCGAAGTCGACCGGGATGAGAAAAGCTTCGTTGGCGGGCAGAAGCTGTCCGGTCCGTTTTATGGTGCCCTTGCCCCACCGGCCGTCGAATCGGACGTAGAGCAGCCCCCCGGGTATCACCCCCATTTTGTCCAGGTCCAGATGAAGCTTGTAGTTGGTCTTGCCGCCCCACCGATCGTCATCGTCGACGCCGCCATCCACGACGGTCTGGAGATATTGGTAGTACTCGACGTCGAGCTGGATGCCTTTGTCCGCCAGCGACTCTCGCGTTCCCCCCCAGTCGCCGGTCAGGTAGCCGCGATTCCACAAGTCCCCGCTGAAATCCGGAATCGGGAGGATTCCCTTGGAATGTTTTTCCTGCGCGACTTGTTCCGCGTCGGCGAGTTCTATGTCCTCCTCGGCGAACGCCGTGGAGAACAAACAAATCCCACACATCATCAGTACGGCCAGTCCAAGCGTGGTCGCCGCTTTCATCGCGTGGCGACCCACTCCGCTATACGCCGCGTCGCCCTTGCCCAACGTCATCGTAGACGCAGATTGTATTGCCTTCCCGGGCACCGACGACAGGTTCATAGCGACTTCGCTCCCCTTGTGGTGGTACGCAACACGAGATTCTGGAAGTATTTGTCCTTGCCACGGGCGAAGGAAATGACGGGCTGAACAATAATCGTGTTCGCGTAACCGCTCGAATCGTAGCTTTCCGGCACAGAAATATTCTGTAATCGAAGCTGTATGAGCGCAGCCGCGGGGTTCGTCGCCTGGTTTGCAAGATTGGATGATCTGCCGCCCGGCGCCTTGGCGCCGTGCGATTCGCCGGTATGGTGCGCCCATGCCGCTGGCATCATTAAGACGAGCGCCGCGACTGAAAGGCCGATACTTGCGACGCGAAAAGATATTTTCTTCAACGTCATATGACTCCGTCGAGCTGTGTCGCGCCACCGATGCGGCGCGACGTATGTTGCTTTGCATCATCATACGCGGGGAAATCCTTGCTACTATGCAGTTCTGGCCAAAACATTGCCGCCGGAGGCCCTTTGAGCCGCCCGGCGGACCGCTGACCCGAGGGCCTGAAATGGATCTCGATCAAGCGTTAACCCCGTGTTGCTAAAGGCTCAATTCAATGAGCACACAAAACAGCGCCACGCGAATCGATACTAATGACGTAGCCGAGCTGTCGGACCTGATGCGGCCGTGGGACGTGGTCCTGCGCCAGGCATCGCCGGGTCAGTTCCACTCCCGAATCGATGCGATCCAGGTCAACGGCATCATTGCTTATCGAGAGCGCCAGGCTGTGCGCGAATTGGGAACCGGTGCAACCCCTGCTGGCTACTTTCTGTTCGGCGGGCCGCTGCCAGGGTGCGCGCACCCACAATGGTGTGGTTCACCATTGAACGGGCAACGTCTGGGCTTCAGCGCACCGGGACGGCAGGTTGATTTCATTGTCCCGGACGCAGCTGATCATCTCGTCGTCCTCGTTCCAACCGAACTCATGCGGCATTACTTCGGTGACGAAACCATCGACACCGCGCTCACGAGTAATCACCACACGCTGGCGTCGAGTCACCAGGATAATTTCAACCTGGTCGCGTACGTGGCGCAAAATATTGACAGAACTATCGCCGATCCCGCTATGGCGACAGACAGGCTTGAATGTGCAGCTTTCGAGTCGCAATTGCTCGACCGCCTCGCAGCGATTTTCGATTTTTCTGCGACCGACCGCGACCTGGCTACCCCAAGGCAGCGACGTGCAGCGTTTCTTCGTGCAGTCGAATATAGCGAGGGCATTAATCGCCACATAACAGTACCCGAGCTGGCTACAGCGATCGGGGCAAGTTCGCGTACCGTGCGGCGAGCTTTCGAAGAGTCGTTGGGCGTCTCGCCACAAAAATTTTTACGGCGGCAACGCATGCAACGCACACATGATGAGCTACTGAAGTGCAATGGAGAGTCCACCACGGTCACTCAAGCCGCCACTCGCTGGGGCTTCAGCGAGCTTGGCCGCTTCGCGGCGGAATACACCAGCTATTTTGGCGAGTATCCGTCGCAGACTCTGAAGCGACGCCAAAGCAAGGTATCGGGCGGGATTGCCGACATCCGGGGCGTTTGACCACACTTTGCTCTTTGTCGGCGCGCGATCTGCGGGTTTTTTGCGGCCGCCTCTGAAGGGTGGTCGACGGCAGATCGCCGAGTAATGATCGATATTCAGCGGATCGCTGCACCCGCGGTTTTGGGCCAAATCAGGAACCGGGTTCAAGCCTTCGCCATATAGAACTCCGCACAAATAATGCGGTAAAAACTCGACGTTGTTGTGTAGTTTCGGGTGTCCGGGTTTGGGCGGTACGCTGCGGTATTAAATTCGACGAATGTGACATCAGGACTGCGGGTTCAACGGGTCAGCTCCGCTGAAGGTCTGTTATGGGGCGCGGGAGCTGTGCGTGGCGCGTATTCCTTGCCATTCGGTCAAATTAATAAGTGCGTCCCCTTTACTCTCTTTACTCTCTTTACTCTCTTTACTCTCTTTACTCTCTTTACTCTCTTTACTCTCTTTACTCTTGCCCCGACGGTGCCATTTCAAATACCCACAGAGATTCGCTCTCTATCGCTTCCATGGTAGCGGGGACTTCATACTTGCTGCTCAGCTTATCGACGACTGACTCCAGCGCCGGATCCGTTTTTACGCGCACGAGGTCGCGAGCGTACAGCTTACCGTCGACCCGCAGGATAGCGCGCCCATCCCTCTCTGCTTCAATCGGCCACCTTTTCCAGATCCGTCCCCAGGTGGTCGTCATGTAACCGCAGGGAATATAAATCTTGCCCTCGTGCTCGATAATCCATGTGGTACGCGATCGAGCAGGATTTTCCAACTGGAATTCGATGGTCGGTGTGTCGCGCACAAAGCGCCAGTCCGGCTCTTCGCCGGTAACTGTTTCGCCGCTGGTAAACGGGCCTCCGGCAAGAATTCCTACGGGGCCATCGGCGTAGCGGGTTCCGAACAGGATCAGTGCAACAATGAGCGCGACACTTAGCACAGTGTAGCCAAACCAACGCAATACCTTCATGAGACAGTTCTCCCTGGAGCGAGAAGTTGAGAATAGAAGCCCTGATCCCTGACGTCCACGTATGCCGATCGCGTGCAAGCTGCAGAGTCATGCACTTGTTCAGAGCTTCCCTAAGGACGCTTCATCGTGAAAGTTCGTTGTCATTACTTTCTCGTGATTCGGATTCTGCTGGTACCGAAGCACGGCCATGTCAGCGGGTTTATCCCGCGGTGATGCCCCCGTCGACCGCCAACGCCTGGCCGGTGACAAACGACGCGCGGTCGGAGCACAACCAGACGGCGGCTTCGGCGACTTCTTCGGGCGTGCCGAGCCGACGCACCGGTTCGTACTGAATCAGCGCCTCCTCGATTTCGGGACGTTCGTTGATAACCCCTTCGAGCATCGGCGTTCTGATGGCACCGGGACAGACAGCGTTGACCCTGATGCCGCGCGTCGCGTATTCCAAAGCGACGCTACGGGTCATTCCAACAACCGCGTGTTTCGAACCCGCATAGCCTGACAGCGCCTCCAGACCAACCAGTCCGGCAGTGGACGCGTTGTTAACGATGGCGCCACCATCCTGCTCGAGCATTTGCTGAATTTCGCGTTTCATGCACAACCACACACCTTTTTGATTGACGTTGTACAGCTGCTCGAAATCTTCCAGGGTCAGTTTTGCGATGCGTCTTAAATCCCCCCGAATGCCCGCATTGTTGAACGCACAATCGAGCCGGCCGTAGCGCGCGACGGTTGCCCCAACCAGCCCGTCCACGTCGGCTTCACTGGCGACATCGCAAGACATGAAGATTGCTTCGCCGCCGCGTTCTGTAACGAGCCGTACGGTTTCTTCGCCGCCGGCAGCATCAACATCAGACACCACGACTCTAGCGCCTTCGCGCGCGAAAATTTGAGCCGCTGCGCGTCCCATGCCGGACGCACCACCAGTGATCAGCGCTATTTTATCGACCATCATTTTGCTCATCTGCATCTCTCCGAATCGCTGCTACCAAAATCGACGACGTCACGTGTAACCGTCTGCCTCAGCGCCCCTTGAACTCGGGTTTACGCTTTTCCAGGAACGCCGCCATGCCTTCCTTCTGGTCCTCGGAATTAAAGCAGATGGAAATCGAATTGATCGAATAATCGATGGCGGACTGGAGATCGCTGTCCATCCATTGGTTGATGATGTTTTTTTGCACCGCCATGGCGACCGGACTCCACCCGCACAGTTTCCGCGCCAAGGCCTCGACTTCGCCGTCGAGATCTTCGGGCGCGAGCGCATGATTGATCAGACCGACCTGTTCCGCCTTCTTACCGTCCCAGAAGTCGGCGGTAAAGCACAACTCTTTTGTCCGGAATATGCCGATGGCCTGCGGCAGTATCCCGGCTTCCACTATCGAGGCGATGCCGATGCGCATGTGCGGCAGGCCATAGCGCGAATCGACGGTACCGAGGATCATGTCGCAGGAGACCGCGAGTTCCAGTCCCGCACCGAGACAAAGTCCGCGGACCTTGGCGATAACCGGTTTGTCGAGCATGCGCACCGCCTTGTCCGTGCGGTGTATGCGTTTCCCGCTGGCGCGCGCGCCCATGCCATCCTGGCCGACGGTTTCTTCGAGATCGATGCCCGCACAAAACGCTTTTTCGCCGGCGCCGGTAATGATGACCACGAGGACGTCACTATCGTTTTCAATGACGCTCAGGGCGTGCTCGATCTCTTCGAGCATCAGAGTCGTCAGGGCGTTGTGGGCGTGGGGACGGTTGAGCGTAATGGTCGCGATGCCGTCACCCTTCTCGTAGATAATGTCTCGATAGGTCATCGGCAATTCTCTCGATGATGGGGGGAGTCGTTGTGGCTGCCATCCCGAAGCGCCCGGGAAAGTAACCGAGGCGTTAGCGACATCGTAGTGACGCCATCACAAGAGAGAGGGCGCGATGATGTGTTTGCCTAGAACGCCGACGACGGTCGCAGTATAGTTGATTCCACTACTACGGTCGCGGCACGTAGCGGTGTATTAAGCACCTGGGCAAACAGGCCAGCCGCCGGGAGATCGAGCGCATGCCGGACTACAAGATTATCGACGTCGATACGCACATCACGGAGGCCGCCGATCTGTGGACGAGTCGAGTGCCCGCCCGCATGCGCGATTTGGTACCGCAGGTCAAAACGGGCCGTCGCGGACTACACATGTGGTATCTCGGCGACCAGCCAATCGCAAAGCTTGGTATGACCGCGACCGCCGGGGTTGGCAGCATGAAGCACCCGCCAAATGGCTACGACGAAATGCATCCCGGCGCGTATGACGCCGACGCGAGATTGGAATACATGGATAGCATGGGCATCTGGGCGATGGTGATGTATCCGAACGTCGGCGGCTTTGGCAATCAAGCGTTTCTCAAGCTCGGCGATCCTGAACTCATGCTGACCTGTGTGCAGGTTTATAACGATTGGCAGACCGAATGGGCGGACGCCGACGCGCGTCGATTGTTACCGATTACATCGCTGCCGTTCTGGGATATCGATGCAGCCGTTGCCGAAGTGCACCGGTGTGCCGCGTTGGGTCACAAGGGGATTTTGTTCACCGGCGAACCGCATTCGTTTGGACAACCTGTACTCGGCGCTCCCCACTGGAACCCGTTATGGGAAGTCGCCTGCGAATATGACTTGCCGGTGAGTTTTCACATCGGTTCGGGCAACATGGACGGCGGTCTTAACCCCGAAAAGGTCGCATTGTACGGACGGATGGCGACGTTCGCAGAGCTCTCCGTCGAGTTTTTCATGCGCAACGGCGTCCAGTTGTGCGACCTGCTCGTGAGCGGGGTGCTCGCGCGCTACCCCGAGATCCGCTTCGTATCGGTAGAGAGCGGCATCGGCTGGATCCCGTTCGTACTCGAAGCGCTGGATTATCAGTTCATGGGTAACCAGGTGCGTGAGGAACGCGACGATTTCGACCGGCTGCCGTCGGAGTATTTTGCGCGCAACGTTTTCGGTTGCTACTGGTTCGAACAGATCGCACCGCGGCGATTGATCGACAAAGTTGGCGTCGACAATATCCTGTTCGAAACCGACTTTCCGCACCCGACGTCATTGTTCGGTCAGGAAGTAGATGACCGCATCAGCACCGGGCTCGAAGAATGCGACGAGGAGACGCGGCATAAAATTCTCTGGTCGAACGCCCAAAAGCTGTACAAGGTAGAACTCCCGCCGGTGAATTGATCACAACGGGCGATGCGATCGGTCGATGGGGTCAAGTCTTCACTTTATACAAGTGGCGCCGCGTAGCGTTCGCCTGAGCACCCCGAAGACAGTTGTATAAAGTGAAGACTTGACCCCGGTCGCTAGCTGGCGTCGGCCGCAAGCGCCTGGCGGATGCGGTACTTCAGAATCTTGCCGCCCACAGTGGTCGGGAACTCGTCCATGAGCACAATGCGTTTCGGCGTTTCGAAACCGGCCAGCCGCTCGCGCGCGAACGCAATCAAGGCTTGCTCGTCAATGTCTGCACCGCCGTTGGCTATGATGCAAGCGGTGACCATTTCTCCCCAGTGCTCGTCCGGCATGCCGACCACGGCGGCGCGCTCGACATCGGGATGCTGTTGCAGCACCGCCTCGACTCGTATTGTTGAGACGTTTTCACCCCCGGACTTCACGATATCCTTGTAGCGGTCGACCATGAGCCGCACTTCGTCGTCGTGGTAGGCAAAACTGTCGCCCGAATGAAACCAGCCGCCGGCGAGCGCCTCTTCGGTGGCCTGGCGGTCCCGGTAGTAGCCGGAAAACATCGCGGGAGAACGGTATACCGCCTCGCCCGCGACACCTTGCTGGCCGCGCAGATCGGTGCCGTGTTCATCGACCACGGTGGACGCCATGATCGGGCTGGGTTTGCCGACGTGATTGCTGGCGGGCGCTTCGCGCAAGTACATGTCGAGATGGTTATCGATGTGAAAGCGATGACACGCTACCGCTTCGGTTTGCCCGCAGATTTCATACACCTTCACATCACCACCGCAGATCCGCCGGAACGCGGCGAGCGACCCGGGCGAGAGCGGCGCCCAGCCGAAATACATGACGGAGACGGCGCTGAGATCGTAAGCGAACGGTCGTTCCTCGACGGCGCGGATAAGGCTTTCGACGAATTGTGGTGCACCGCCGAACAGACAGGTAATGCGTTCCCGCGTGCACAGCTCCGCCATGATCTGCCCATCGGGCTTGCGCCCCATTACGGCAGTGCCCCCGGCGATGAGCGGCGCAAAGATGCATGCATGATCGCCGATGTGGAAGACCATCGGCGTAAACACGGCGTGGCGAATGTCGGATTCGTGGTCAAGCCCGCGCGTCTGCGTGAGAACGTGGCTATAGGCGGTCATGTAAGTGTAGGTATGCGAAATCATCACTGCCTTGGGCCGTGCCGTGGTGCCCGAAGTAAATAAAACCTGCCACACATCGTCGCCGTGGATAGTGACCTCCGGCTCGCTCGGAGCGTAGCTCTCGATGAAGGCATCGAATCCGGGCGCTACGTCCCCGTCTCCTCCACCAATCGACATAATCGGCACGATCCCGGCAGGCGCAAGCTGGTCTCCCAGCTTGTCCCAGTGCGTTTGATCGACAATGGCCAGGCTGGCATCGACGTGTTCCAGCGTCTCGAGCATGACATCGGTCGCCATCATCACGTTGACAGGTGCGGCGACCATGCCCGCTTTAGCGATGCCGATCTTGGTCAGCCAGGCTTCATTGGAGTTGTCACAGAACATGGCGACGCGCGACGCGGGCGCCAGGTCTCGCTCGAGTAAGGCATTTGCAACCCGATTAATGAGCTCGTTGGCCTGCCGGTAGGTGACACGTTGATAGGCCGGATCGATCGTTGCGTCCGGCGTGCACACGAGCGCCGTCTTGTCTGGCTCGACCCATGTCATGCGTTCGATGACGTCGCCAACCGAGACCCGGTTCCAGCGGTCGTCGTTGCGGCGGTTGCGAAAGTTCTCGACGTCAATGGTCATGACGGTATTCCTCCCAATAGGCTTTGTCTGTCCCGACCGGAAGCGCGGCGCGTTGTGCGTGCGCGGTTCCACGCGTCTCCCGATAGTCCAATTCTAACGCGCAATGATCCTGGGCTGATTTTTTTCGGAACCGCCCGTGGACGTATATACGCGCTTTGCTCACTTTCCAATTAATGGTCGGGAGCATATGGGCTGACATAATCGAAATATCGTTCCGCCAGTCCATGAATAAATATTCTGGCAGGGCTAAAGTTAGCGAGTTCCCCTGGCTTATTATTCCTTAATATCTCAACCGCATCGCAGTCCAGGCAAAACCGGAATTCGTAGTTGTTTTCGTTAATCTCTATATCAACAAATAATTCAGGTTCGAATACACAGAGAGGCAGCAGCTCATCCGACACCAAATTTCCCGTTTTATATGCCTTTAATAATGTGCGGACATTCTCATCATCCAGATTTTCGGTTTCACTACCCTGCTTTGTAACTAACCGAATGGCCCTGTTTATTTCTTTGATTAACATCTCTATTGCTCTTAACTACAGGGATCCTTCCGATACTTGTAGTTGAACTTACGCGATTACAATTTCACCGCGTCACCGATTGGAATTCGTGAGATGCCGTCGATTCGCGTCAGATATTGAGATCAGCATATCGAGACCTCGATTTATGCGCCACATATTTTGCACCCGAAAAACAGGGTATGTGCTTGTCCGGTATCGAACGTCGTCTTCGGACACCCTTTTGCCTGTTGCGGTGCGCAATGGGTACGACTGCTACCGGACGCCAAGCCGACGTTTGCAATTGATGCCGCGACATCGGCTTGCGGCGACGCAGACACATTCGCGATCAGAGTTTGGACGAAAGCTGGTTGAGGATTATCGGCCGGTGTAGCATCACGGGTTCGAACTCCTGTTCAAGCGAGATGCGCAATGAGTGAAAATGATTCCCCCTTTCAGGTTTCAGCTGACGACGGATCCCCTTTTCAATTTTCACGCGTAGATGGTGGGGTCCAGCTATCCTTCGAGGTACGCACTGTAAAAGGCGAGCGACAGACAAAGAAGGCCAGCTTCGACCAGTTTGAAATAATCTGCGACGAAGGCAAAAACCTGGGCGGAGATAATACGGCGCCGCCACCTCTAGCTTATTTCGCTGCATCCATTGCGTTTTGAATGCTGACTCAACTCGCTCGGTCGAGCGAAGCAAGAAAGATAGAACTGCGTGACGTATCCATGACGGTAAACCCCGTGTTTGAGCAGACAGGTTCGATCGGGGCCGATACGGTGCGAAGTCGCCTGGTCGATGTTGAAACGTCACTGCAGATTGATTCTCCGGCCTCGCCCGAGGAAATTGCCAGACTCGTGGCGACGGCGGAGCGCATGTGTTTTCTAATGGATACGATACGAGAACCTCACGAAGTGCGGAACTCGACGTCGCTGAACGGCGAACCTCTCGAAAGCTGAACAGAATCGTACGCGGCGTTCCTCCCGCTTCGGCTCTCAAAACCATAAAAACGCGGCGAGGGTGCAACTCGATACGAGAACCGCGTACAGCAGGGGAAAAATCCAGCGGCAGTGGAGATCCAGCTGCCTCCCGCACTCGAACTCGCCCCGCTTATCAAGCGCGCCCACAGCCAGGTTGACGACAACCGTAGCGCACATGACCAGAAAGCTCATGTTCAAGGTGGCGTTCATCAATGTTACATACGAAATTTGGGGCATGATGCTGCTTACCATGTTCTGGTAGGCCACTGCGGTCAGGATGCCGACGAAGGACACCGACATTCGGTCGCCCAGCGACGATCGATCCATCCAGAATACGGACCAGGACAACACAACGATCAGCATCAATGGAAGGATAACGAGCCGGAGCATAAAGAACGGTCGGCGCCGCACGTCCAGATTCAGAACCAACACCGAAGACTGGACATCCATCCCGGCTCGGGGAGGAGCCGCCGAGCCACTCGAAACGGCAATTCCGGTCACCTCCCATTGGGGCACCTGAATGTTCGTCATTTCTTGCGTTCCCGCCCCGTCGTCCCGCGTGAGTACGACTTCGTTCTCGCCGAAGCCGAGTACCTCGAAAAACGCCTCAAGGCGTTGCCTGTCGAAAGGGTATCTTCTGAGATTCAGTCGGGACCTTGCTTCCGCCGTGATCGTCTGGACAAGCGTGGTCGTGCCGTCCGGTGCGACGCGCAGCATGGTCCCCTGGGGATCGTCGATCTCAGTGGCATTGGTCAAGACCAGCTGCGGAAACCAGTTAGGTGTTAATTCGTTGAATTGATAAGCACCGTGTAAGAACTTCTCGGCGACACCTTCGATTTCCGGATCGAAAGCCTGCCTCACGTCCTTCCAGACAAGAGTGACGATGCCGGTGAAGCTGAACGTCTCGGCTTCGTCATCGATCGCGTGAAGGGCCAGCAAGCGAAATGCAAACTGCAAGGTCAGCGGGGCGTCTTCAGGCGGCAGGTCGAACAGGGCCGCCTGGTATGCGTCAGACGAGCGATCGGTCGGGCCGGGCTGCTCACTCGACAATGCAAATACCGTCGTGGCCCCGAACAGCATTGCCAGGTAGGTAAACGCGGTCACTGAAACGGGTGTTTTCATACAAACTTGCCGGGGGTCGTGAACTGGTCGTTCAGTCCCCGTATCTTAAACCATGGTGCGGTAACCGCGCGGCCTTCGTCGAAATATTCTTCCTGTTAAAGCGGGTGACAGTTTTCTCGAACGCAGCGGAGTCTTCTCTTCGATGGAGACGTTGTACCTGGCACGGCCCTCATCATCCCTCCGGGTCGCGGAACACCTCCTTTGTCACTGATCGGCATATTACGCCTCGGCATGGACGACTACGAACCGCCCGGGACACGGACGTGCAGCCCGGTGAAGGAAACGCTTACTCGCGGCCAACTTCAAATGTTCACTCAGCCGGCGAAGTTGGATATTCTGCCCGCTGGAATCACTTCAGCTTGTCCTGTCTATGTTTACGCACAAAAGTCCGGTCTTCCGTGATGAGCTTCCTCCAGATATCGCATTGGTTCTTCCGAGACGTAGTCGGCGCGGGGGCTGGACATGACCGTCCCCGACCCGTTTCTGTTTGGTGTGTTCTACTCAGCCGCACTCATGGTTCTTTGCACGGAGTGTTGGTTCACAGAGGACCCGTGGTTGTTCAACCACTCTCCTTTCTTCCTGTTCCGGGCTCCCGGGGAGGCGACCAAAGCGGGCGTACCGATGGCGCCGTACACCCGCGTCTTCTCCGCGTGGCATGCTGGTGGCGTATGTTTCTGCTTCTTTATGAGCGTGCTCGGGATGGGGTTCCCGGATCAGGCAAAAAAGGAAGTCTCCCTCGCGCTCGGCCTGTTGTGGATAATCTGGGCCACCATCAACTCGTGGCGCATGGTGTATGGCGGCCGCGAGTTTTTCCGCCCCGGGATCGCAATGCACTCCCTGATCGGTGGTTGCGGGATCCTGGGATTTTGGCACCTGGCCTATTGGATCGCGCACACAGGTTCTCTGCGCAACCCCGAGATTGTGGTGCTGAGCGTCTTCGCTTTCTTCGTGCTGGCAGCGGTCCTTAATCTCGTTCGGTTGCGGGGTAAGCCGGCGGAGACGGGACCGCTCTCGCGCTAGTGGACGATCTGAAGCACGCGTATTTCACCAGCGAACGCTCGGACACAGACCGTCGGCCCCGTGACCCAAATCAACGCGAATGGCCCGGAACAGTCGTTCGGCAAAATGCGGGAATAAACGGGATGCCTCTTTACCGTTTATTCCTTTGGATCGAACTAAGCCCGACTTAGTACGACCACAGGTATTTCGCGAGCACCTGCGCCCTTCTGATAGTCCGCAAAGGGAGGGTACATCGAGACCATTTGATCCCAGATAGCCTGGCGCTCTGCACCTTCCGCAACCCGGGTTTGAGCCTCGAAAGTATCTTTGGCGACCTGCACGTTCACGGAACCTTGCGCCCGCAGATTGTGATACCAGCCAGGATGCTTCGGATCACCACCTTTCGAGGCGATGATGGCATAACCGCCGTCGACTTCGCCGTACAGCAGCGGCATTACGCTCTCCTTACCGGATTTTCGACCGGTGGTGGTGAGCAGGAGTGTTGGCAATGGCCCGGGACCGCCCGCCGCCGTTGTGTCGAACAAGTGCGCCGCCTCCGGATCGCTTTGATACAGTTCGCGGTGCTGGGCAATCCAGCCACTCGTGCTTGCTTCAATAATGGGGTCACTCATGATGCTTCTCTCTTACATTCGCTTGAAGGCGTACTATAAAGCATGAATCGGACAGCGTTGCCGGGCGTGCGAAACAGTCCTGTCCGCTTTCACCGCAATGCGCTCATTCAGCGCTGGGGTGTCTGATATCCCACATGAACTTGAGCCACGCTGATAACGTCCCCGGGCCCGTGATGTAAACAGGGAGCTGAAACCATGGATGAACCATCGGATGTCGCGCTGGATTGATGGCAAGCAACTCCTTCTGATATGAATATGCCACATCTATTCTGACGTTCCGGGCGAACAGGAACACCAGCGAGTCGCCGGATACAGCACCCATGAGATCGGCTAATTCGTATTCAGTCATCCTTCCGGTCCCCTGGCTGATTCAACATCACTAAAGGATCAACCTGATAACCGTTTGGAAGCGATCGAAGGTGTCCCGGCAACGTAGAACAAATGACCGCCTCGGCACGCTTGCGCCTGGTGCAGGCCGGAACGAAACGACGGTTCACGTCCCGTAAGCAAACGATTGCATCATATCCGTAGCGGGCAGAAACCCGCTACGGACGAACTTTCACGGCTGTCACGGTGCCGACGAATTTGAATCCGCGTTCCGAGCGGAAAGAAAATAATTTCCGATCCTCGTAAACCGGATGCAGATGGTTTTACCTTGAAATTACTCGGCGTATGCTAACTTGCGAATATCCTGGCGTGTGCGCTTGAGCATTAGCGGGCCTGCGCTGACCAACCGAACCAGAGACCAGAGGAACGTCGTAAAGTGAAGTACGAAAGCATTCTGCAGACCGTCGGTAACACGCCGGTCGTCCGGCTGAACAAAGTCCGGGACACCCTCGCCGCGGCCCTTTGGGTAAAGCTGGAGAGTTTCAATCCTGCCGGCTCGGTGAAAGACCGTCCTGCGCTCAACATGATCGAGGATGCCGAGCGACGCGGCGTGCTGAAACGCGGGGCGACGATCGTCGAGCCCACCTCGGGCAATACCGGGATCGGCTTGGCCATGGTGGCAGCGGTCAAGGGCTATCCCGCGGTATTCGTGATGTCGGCAGACATGAGCGAGGAACGAAAACTCATACTTAAAGCCTTTGGCGGCAAGGTCGTCCTGACGCCGGCCGAGAAGGGCACAGTGGGAGCTATCGAAGAGGCGCGGCGGTTGGAGGCGGAAGAAGGCTATTTTTTTGTCGGCCAGCACTACAACCCGGCGAACCCGGCAGCCCACATTAAAACGGCGGATGAAATCTGGGACGATTTCGGGATGGAACTCGATGGTGTGATCTGCACAACCGGAACGGGTGGCACTATTTCCGGGATAGGTCGACGTCTGAAGGAAAAGAATCCGGATATCCGCATCATCGCTACCGAGCCGGCGGACTCCCCGATCCTCTCCAGGGGTATCGCCTGCAAGCACAAGATAATGGGCACGGCGCCTGCTTTTATTCCGGACACACTGGACCCGACCATCTACGATGAGATTATTCCGATCACGACGGACGAGGCCTACGAGAAAGCTCGCTTTCTGGCGACGGAAGAAGGGATATTCGGCGGAATCTCCTGCGGGGCCGCGCTGGCCGGGATGACGAAGGTTGCGTCCCGGCAGGATGCCAGGGGTAAAACCCTGTTGGCGATCCTGGCCGACACGGGAGAGCGTTACCTCAGCACGGAGCTTTGGGCTTAATACGTCGACTAAGCCGAGAAATACGCAGACGCGATAAAAAAGGTATTGCGTCCCCCGCTTCCACCGTGAGGTACTTTGGCGCAAGGTCGTGACTGCCGTCGGGCTCGCGTGTACCGACCAGTACGAACGGATAAACCCTGAACAACCGCGCCCGGATCGGTTCGGACGCATCAAGTTCGACCCTATGTGATTCGATGTCTTGGACCATCGTAGTGCTCCCGCGATAGCGGCGAATACGACAAAAAAACCAGCGCCATCCTCCAGTGATGTCGGGCAGATGGCGAATAACTTCGTGCCTGAACCTGATCCCGATTTGGTTTTCGGCGGATTGCCGGGAGCGATCCGTATTGCCGCCGTATCGGGCTGACGTTGCGCCGCGTCGTTGCGCTACGGTGCGTCGCCGGAAGTATCCTGGCGAATGCCATGCCGATCGAGCAGGCGCCGGGTGAGCGCGCGGTAATCCGATCCGATGACGGGAACGAACCATTGCGTGAAGCGCTTTAACGGACTCAGGTTGAGATCGATGTCGTCGAGCAGTTCGTCCATCTGGTGCACGGAGAAGGGGATGATATTCGTACCCTTAGAGTGCGTACCGTCGGTGCGCGCCTCCATCCAGGCGAGACGTTCGTCACAATAGCGGTTCATCTCCTCGCTCGACGGTAACGTGATACCGCCCTCGAGGTATTCGGTCAACCACAAGGCGCAGACTTCGGCACTCAGCTGAGAGAAGAACGATGAGTTGTAGCCGTTGAACGCCAGCCGCGGCACGTCGACCGGCAGCACGCTCTGGTAGAGTCGGAAGTTACCCTCGGCGTCTGTGACTTTTTCCATCACCGCAGTTTCGAGCCAGGCGACGTCCTGCTTCCAACCCGTACCGCAGACGATGATATCGGCCGGCACCGTCTCGTCGTTCGACAGGTCCGCTTCGCCGGCACGCAGTTGTGTGATTTCGGTGCCCTTGTCGACGACGATTTGACCTGATTTCACGTGCGGGAAGAAATCACCGGAAACGTTGCTGACCGTGCTCCGCGCGATCGATTCGAACGGCTTGCGCGGGTGCAGACCGACGCCTTCGATATCGAGTTGACGTGCGATTTTTTTCTCGACGCCGCCCAGCATGGCGTTGCGCAACGGGAGTCCCGGTCCGTGCAAAAACCGGTCGAAGCCTTTCACCCGAATATATTTGAACAAGCCTTCGCCGAGTCGGGTAAGCATGATGTACTTGAAATTGATCCGTCCAATAAAGCGCGGCATTTTCCAGGTGAGATGGCGCGCGGCGAGCCGTACGCTTTTGGCGATGCCGACGGCGGCTTCGGCCACGTCGCACGACGATTTGCCGTAACCAACGACGAGCAGGTGCTTGTCCCGCGCGTCCTCGATATCGTTGAATTCGCTCGTGTGTGCGATGCGTCCGCCAGCCGCTTCGAATGCATCCGCGCCGGGAAACGCGGGTACAAAGGGCGTGGAAAAGATCCCGTTGCATACGAGCAGGAAGTCGAAAGAGCGGGTGATCGTTTCCGTGGCGCCGGCGGCTTGCTGCCGCTCGGCCGAGATCCGCCATTGCGCGGCGTCGCCATCGTAGACGGCCGTTCGCACCTCGGTGTCGAGCAGGATGTCACCGGCGATATCGAACGCCTCGGTATAGTTCTGCAGGTAAGCCTGGACTTGTTCGCCCGAGGGCCACTCCGGATAGTCGCGCGGCATTGGGAAATCGGACAGGGCGTAGGTGTCGCGCGGATTCTGCGTACTCAGGCCGGGATAACGCCGCGCTCTCGACCAGACGCCGCCGACGTCAGCTTCCTTCTCGAATACCGTTACCTCGTAACCGAACGCTTTCAGCACCTTGGCCGAACACAGGCCGGCAAACCCGGCGCCAACAATACCGATCGTCTTTATCATGCGGCGATCCTTGTCTGTTTGCGGAAGTACAGGGACACCATACCTATTTTTTCTGGGGGGACATACGCGGACGCGACACATACAGGTACTGTGTCCACGGTTCTATGCGCTGGCGACCGACGCTTGACCGAACCTTACCTTTGTTACCGACCCTCTATCAGGGATCCTAAACGGTCCGAACTTAAGTGCTTCGCTTCTTTTACGCCGCGGCATTGAGCGGCGGTTAGGCGCGCAGAAACGGGCGGTTGCGTGCAACTACGGGATCGATGCGAACGGCCGAGGCTGTGTAAAGACTCCGAAAAGAGGCCGGGCCACGAAAATTTTTCTCACAGCGGTCTTGTGACGAAAGCGAATTAGGGGTCGTTCTTTCCAATTCGAGATGAAATTAAGGCGCGCGCCCCACTTTTCAATTTAGAAAATAGTTTTATACAGCCTCGGCCAAGAGCCAACGTCAGGGTGTTTCCTGTTATGTTTAGGATTGTGTGGAGCGCTACCCGGTAACGGAGGCAAACTCGGTGCGGAACATGTTCCTGAAATTGCGGCAGCGCAAAGTGTTTCGAGTGTTGGCCGCTTATGCGGTTGCGGCCTGGCTGCTAGTGCAAGTAGCCGACGTGGCCCTACCAGCCTTCGATGCGCCCGCATGGATTTTGCGCGCCTTTATTGTACTCGTCGCCTTGGGCTTTCCCATTGCTGCTGTGCTTGCCTGGTTGTTCGAAGTCTCTTCGGATGGGGTGCGCCGAACCCCGCCAGAAACCGGCAGTGCGCCGGCCCTCAAGACCTCGAGCTTCGAATTTGCATTGGCCGTTGTTCTGGTTGCTGCCGTTGGCTACAGCGTTTATCGAACTCGAATGCCCGAGTTGGTGTTCTCGGATCCCCCGACAGTGGATGTGACCGTCCCGGTGCCTGGTTTCAGCGGTCGTGCGGCGATTGCCGTCCTGCCGTTTGTCAACATGAGCGATGATCCGGAGCAGGAGTATTTTGCTGACGGCATTACCGAAGACATCCTGACCGGCCTTCAGGCTTGGCGCACCTTTCCCGTGATCTCTCGCAACTCGTCGTTTGTCTATAAAGGCAAAGCCGTTGATGTGCGTACGGTCGGTGAGGAATTGGGGGTCGGTTATGTGCTCGAGGGCAGCGTCAGGAAATTTGGAGATAAGGTGCGCATCACGGCCCAGCTAATCGACGCCCGCACCGACGCGCACTTGTGGGCCGAGCGCTATGACCGCGAATTGGAAGATGTGTTTGAAGTTCAGGACGAGATTACGCTCAATATCGTTAGCGCTATCGCTCCTGAGATCGTCCGCTCCGAAATGTCGCGCGTCGCTGCGGTGCGCACCCAGGACATGCAGGCTTATGACTATCTCTTACAGGCCAATTCGCTGATGCAGGATGGCGTTTACGAAAGCGCGGTGGCTGCGCGTGAATTACTTCTGAAGGCGCTCGAATCGGATCCTCGGTTCAGTCCAGCATACGCGACGCTCGCATGGATTGAACACGACCTGGCCGTATATCACCGGGATAAGGTCAGCGACGAGTCGTCTGAACAGGGGCTGCAGCGCGCGCTGGATTACGCAAAGACCGCCGTCAAGCTTGCCCCCACCCTGAGCAGAGGCCGGAGCATCTACGGCCACTTGTTGTCGATGACGACTGGGTCTGATGCGGCGGATTTAGCAATTGTCCAGAACGAAGAGGCGGTGCGCCTGAACCCGAGCGATGCATTGGCCCGGGCGAATTTGGGCGGCACGCTGTGTGTAGCCGAAAAACTCGACGAGTCACTCGCTGAGCTTGCCATGGCAAAGCGCCTCAGCCCCAACGATCCGGGGATGTGGTGGTTTCTGGAAATGGAGAGCTGCGCTTTGCGCAAATTGGGACGACACGATGAGGCGATCAGGTCGCTGCACAGGGCCCAGGAGCTCCGGCCAGGCAATCACTTTATTTACATCTATGAGATTTTTGTGCTCATTAAGGCAGGACGTGAAGTGGACGCCCAGGAACGGTTGAACGCCTTACGGGTACGTTTTCCCGAATTGACCTTGGATATAGTGCGCCGGTCGTTAGCGACCTTCGACATGTATGTCGAGGGGGTTGTTGAGACTGTAATTTCTCTCGATTGGAAAGCAACGCTGCCCGGTCGTCGACGGCCTGACTTGTCGCGGTCACCGATAGGCCCCGATGCCTAACGTGGGCATTCTTTGATCGGTTGAACTCGCCACCAATAAGCGAGGTTCGGCCGCCAAAGAAAGAATTATAGGCCAGTGGCGAAAAGAGAACCCCGCATCACATTCGCTTGTTAGGTGACCCCCAGTTCCATCGACCTTCGGCCCTTTCAAAATCTCTGTAGGCGTTGCCGAAATCTTTGGACTACCCATATCGTCGGTCTATAGCAGCGCCGCATGATCGTCCGCTTACCCGATCCGACGCGGGCCTACAGCAGAGTTCTCAATATCGACACGAACGGCCACTCTGAGAATGACCGTTGTGCTTCATGCATGGCGAAAGATCGCCTGCCTGTGATCGACACTTCTCGTCTGGAATTTCCAAGTTAGATTAGGCACGAATACGTACCGGGCGCTTTGATTCCAGCTGTCGCCAGGAACAGCATAATTTCGCCGCGGCCGAGTTTTGGGTACTATTTGTATCCCACAAAGGAGAAGCACATGGAACGCCGAGAAATCAATCCTACCGACTGGCTGCTGGGTTTCAACGTCAACCATGGCGTCGAAGTAACTGGCACGGAACGCGTCCTCTATCTATCCGGGCAAACATCAACTGATGCGGATGGTGCCCCTCTCCATCCTGGGGACATCGTCGCGCAGAGTGGCATGGCGTGGTCCAACCTCAAAGACGCATTAGCAGCCGCAGGGATGGACCCCACCAACATCGTTCGACTCAACATGTACACTACGGATGTTCCCGGATTCATGGGAGCCGCGGGTGATATCGTGCCGATCTTTGCCGGAGACGGCCGCAAGCCGGTGAGCACCTTGCTCGGCGTGGCGGCGCTGTTCGACCCGGAAATCATGATCGAGCTGGAAGCAACGGCCGTCGCCTAAGTTCTGGACGGAGCGATTTCCCTGGCCAGCGCTTTGCGCGGGCTTTGTGGCCACATCCCTATGCCGCTTTCGTGCGAGCGGCCGTTCGTCGCCTGGAAGCTGTCATTCGACCTTCGCGCGACTTCGACAGGAGACGGCCGCGAACGATCATTCACGTCACCAATACCCTCGGATATGCTGCCCGTTGGTTTAACCAGCGGGAGCGTTAGAGATGAATTGGGATGCAGTAAGTGCGATCAGCGATGCTGCCGGCGTCGTGGCAGTAATTTTCACACTAGGTTATTTGGCGGTCCAGATCCGGCTAGCTCGCATGACGGTAACGGATGAGAATCGCCTCGCGCGCGCAGATGGAGTTCGCGGAATGCTGCTAGCGATGGCATCTGATCCAGACCTGGCTGGTCTGTGGCTTAAGGCAACAAAATCCGAACCGGCATACACGTCGCTTTGTGATGTATGGGACGTGAGTGCCGAGGAGGCTATTCGGATTGATTACGCTTCCATCTATTGGATGTGGCTGCATTGGGGGCAGTTCGCATCGCTCAAAACGGAAGAAGACAAGGCCGAACTGGAGCACCTGGTTTCCGAATACTATACGATGCCGCCGGTTTCAGATTCGTGGGAGAAGAGTCCATTTGGCAGAAATCTGTTAGACGAAAAGTTCGTTCGATTTGTGGATGCCGCGATAGCGAAAAAGCACAAGCAGACGGCGTAGAGACCGACTCCGCGACGTGGTCGCGACTAAGTTAGCGCCTCACTTCTTGACGGATAGTCGTAACGTGTTGGCTGCTATCTGTTGCACCATAAGAATGAGTCTCGACGTACGACCGCTTTCGAGGCGAGTAATGCCGGTCGCTGGAACTCGCACAATCGCCGAGAACGGGCAGGAACGGACCTTTCTTGCTACAAGGGTCGCGATTATGCTGTCGACTTTATAGACGGATCCAAACCCATCGGGAGACAGCAATGATCGATGCCAACGAGACCTTCAACGGAACCTGGCCGTATACGCCTAATTTCACCGACACTCCGGGCTTCAGGATGCATTATGTCGATGAAGGTGCGGGCGAGCCGATTGTCTGTCTGCATGGTGAACCCACTTGGGGTTATTTGTACCGAAATTTTATTCCGCCCCTGGCAAAAAACTATCGCGTCGTGGTCCCGGATCACATGGGGTTCGGCAAAAGTGAAACGCCCCAGGACAAGGTCTACACTTTGAAAACGCATGTCGAAAACCTGTTCACGGTTATCGACGAATTGTCGCTTGAGGACATTACGCTGGTGATTCAGGATTGGGGCGGGCTCATCGGCGGTGCTGCAATTGCAACGCAGCCGGATCGCTTCAAGCGTGTATTCGTAATGAATACTGTCGTCTATCCGTTTTGCGATCTAAGCCCCCATTTCGAAGCTTTAATGCAATCCGACTGGTTCCGATTCATCAACGGCGAAGGCAACATGGAGGCGGTTCTCGGTAATTTACGCTACACCGTATTGAGCATTTTGAAATTGATCGGCTTCCAAAATACTGCTGCCGCTACCGACGACTGGGTGAATGCCTACTCTGCGCCGTTCGATACCCGGGCCGAATGCAAAGGGGCGATCGAATTCCCGACAGAAGTGGTCAACGTACGATTTCCGTATCTTGATCCACCGAGCGAAGAACTCGTCGCCAAACTTCGCGCGAAACCGGCCATGCTCGCCGTCGGCATGCAAGATCGTGCTATTCCTCCGTACATAACCGTCGATGCCTTTAAGCAGGCGTTTGGTGAGCGGCCGATCGTTGAGTTACCGAACGCGGGCCATTTTTGCCAGGAGGACGAGCCACAAACATTAGTCGCTTTGATCGAACACTTGATGCAATTGGACTAATCCGCACCGCGTAGCCGGGAGCGTAAGCCATTGCATATGTGGAGCTAGCGAAGCTGATTCCCTTTCACTGACCGAAGAGGAGGTTCCTCGGTTCTGGATTCTGGTCGCACAGTATTTCAATCACCATAACTCGGTTTGGACGCTACTCGCTAAAGATAAGCTCAATACACACCATGAGCAGTAGCTGAGGTCTGATATCTCGGCTCTCTACAGCACACCCGGCGGATCAAAGGTACTCCGTTCGCTAAATCCGTGGACGCCGCCCGAGTTTCTCGAGTTTGTAGCGCGGCAACGAGAAACGAAAATCGAGCTCACCGATTGACGAGAAACCGATGCAATCTAACGCACAGAATCAACGCGTTCACAACTCGGTCATCGCTGTAGGAACAGTTCGGCACACCGCGGAACCGATATGACTGTATTGGCTCGATTGTGGCTTATTGCAGTACTACGTGAGCGTCCGTTCCCCTGCTCGGAAGCGGACCGTCACTCTCGTGACTAAGATCGACGCGAACGGCCAGCTTCGGACATTCGAAAACGCGAAACCTGAACACTGTTCTTGTTTTGTCGATGTTTATGCCTGTCCTGGCTAATCCATTGAGGCCGAGGAAACGTGGTGCACCTTGTGCCATCAACTAGCCGAACCCACACTTTCCCGCGGGCTGATTCCTGGTGCATGGCCGCCAACATCCCCGGCAAGCCGCGAGAGATGTTGATGTACGCTGGCGGAGTGCCTGCGTATCTGGAGGAACTGCGCAACTTCGCGGCGGCGGGGAAGAGGGTTACCTGTTGAGTTAAGTTGGGCTGCGGATGTATTGCGGAGCCCTCAGGAACCCACGATGAGTCCTCGAAAAATCGCGGTCTGTCCTCGATTCTCTCTCGCACCTCTGAGAATAAGTAGACTGTTCCCATAACCCCGCACATTGATTGCAATGCTATGAGTCCATATAAATGTGGACCCACTTTACTAACTAATCTAGTCTAGTCTGGCTTTCTTATAGACCCTGCTTGGGCTTTTAAAACATGACAATACCCGTTGCAATGACACGCGAAGAACTCGTTCAATGCGCACACGCACTGAAACCGAAACTTGTTGCTCGAGCGGAAGAGACGCAGGCGCTTCGCCACCTGACTCAAGAGACCAAGCAGGATCTCGAAGACGCAGGTCTTGCACGACTGCTGCAACCGTCGCGCTTTGGCGGTACCGAAGGTCATGTTTACGGCTGCGTTGAAATACTGCATCACGTGGGTAGTGCATGCGGAGCAACCGCATGGTGTCTTGCGCAATACATCGGCCACAACTATATGGTGGCGCAGTGGCCGGAGGCGGCCCAGCAGGCAGTTTGGGGCGAGAAGCCTCAGAGTCTCGTCGCCGGAATTCTGATCCCGCTGTGTGGTAAGGCGAAAAAGGTTGACGGCGGATATCAGCTCACTGGGCGATGGCCATTTGTGAGCGGCGTCAACATCTGCGACTGGTGCATTCTTTCAGGCATGGTCGAAGACGCGGACGGCGAGGATGAGGAGCGCTATTTCCTGATGCCTTATGGATCGTTCGAAATCATCGACACGTGGCAGGCAATGGGGCTTAAAGGATCAGGTAGCAACGATATTGCTGTGAACGATGTCTATATAAAAGAAGATATGACGCTGCCCATCGACTATCTCAAGGGCGGCCCGACCCCAGGCAACGCAATAAACACGTCACCTCTCTACCAATTACCCTGTTACATGCAATTTGGCATTTTTATCACCAGCGCCACGTTGGGCATTGCACATGGCATGCAAGGACATTACGAGGAATTTATTGCCGGGCACAAGGCCCTGATGTCGGGCCGAGTATCGCGGGACGAAGTAACGCAACAAATCAAGGTCGCCGAAGCCGCCGTGTGCCTCGCATCGGCGCGAGCGCTCGCGAAGACAACGTGCGATCAGATTATGTCGCATACAGAAACCGGTCTGCTCCCAACCGATCACCAGCGCACAGAATATCGCGCCCAGGCTGCGTTCATCGGTCGCACCGTGTGGCGTGCCGCAAACATTCTGTGGGATGCCGCGATGGGGCGCGCCGTGTATGAAAGTAACCCGTTGGCGCTGAGTTTCCGCGATATGAGTGCAGCCAGTCGCCACTTCACGCACAACTGGGATGTGAACGGCGCCGCCTATGGGCGCCTCCGCTTAGGCTTGCCGCTGGATAACCCCTCTTTGTAGCCGTCTTCGGTGTTCGATACAAAAGGGGGCAGGATTATTGCGGCGTTGAATCTTGCATAATCGTGAACCAATCAGTGGCCCTGAACAATGAACCCGCTTTCCTCGAACAATGATAAGAATTTCGTCGATGATGCGGGAACGCAGTTGTTTGTTTTAAACGAGGCCGAAATCGCCACAGCAAAGGACACTGGCAGCTAGGGTCACTTATCGACGGACCACGGTTTCCGCCGCAAGGTCTGCTATCGAGAGCAGAGCCGCCGGTCGGGTATAGCTGCAGAATCGTCGCGAACGGCCAATTCCGGACATCCCAGCTCTTGAGAATCAACGATGTTCGAAGGTGTTACGTCTACCGACTCGGGTCTGGCAGGGTCACCAACGCATTACGGCCGAGGTCCGGAACACCACCTGGTCGCCGGCGGGGCTCGCCCGTACGCTGGAGAATACGTTGGGCTTCACAATGCTATCCGCCTCGGCGTCGAACATGTAGAGCCCCTCAAAGTTGAGCTTGATGTTGTCCGTGTGCGGGTGCGGGTAGAAGTTGAGGCCGGCCGTCAATGTCTTGAACTCGTCGCCCTCCGTCAGTCGATCACTGTCCGGGATCGTCATGTCAAATCGCGAGTACGCCTCAAAGTGCTTGGCGATCCAGGTGCCGCCCAGAAAGACGAAGCCAAAGTCATCCACGCTCTTTTCATCAGACCGCGGGTCGGTGTAGCGATAATAGCCGCTTGCGTAGAAGTTCCAACCGTCTCCCTCCATGCTCGATTCGACCATCGCGAGAAACAAATCGTCGGAACCTGTGCCGCTCGAACCGTGCGAGTCCCCTTCCTGCACATGGAACGCGCCATTGAGCAGCCAGGCGAAGTCGCTGCCAGGGCGGGAGGTAAAGTTGTTGAACCGTTCCCAGTCGTTTTCGTCTCCGACGGCCATGCCCGAAACCTGTCCGGCGAACGCCCATTTGGCGCTGGGTTCATCGAAGAAAGCGTTGTTGGCGGATCGATAGCCATCGTTGATGACCCCGCGGAAGACCATCCTCGGGGTATGGTACCCCAGCATCACGCCTTTATATCCGAAAGGGTCGAAAGTGTAGTTCGTCGGGGACGATTCGGCGACCTGCAGCCTGTCGGCTGGGATCCCCTGTTCACGGTTAAGCGTACTGGGAAATTGGCCGACGACGAGCGTGGTATCCTCGTTGAACTGATAATAGCCCAACGCGGCGTCTATCACGGGATCGCCAAAACTGTCGGCGTTGAAACGGACCCAGTAGCCGAAATCGTCGTACAGCTCACCCTTGAAGTTGATCCGGGTCCCGGTCATCTCGAAACCCTGGTCGGTGTCCGAGGAGCCAGAACCGTCGTCTCTCCTTCGATTGACCTCATAGCGGCCAATGAGGGTGCCGTCGATTCCGAGACTGAAATCTCCGTCTTCGGACCTGAGGACGAACTGCGACTCGTTCGCCATCTCCGGGAAGAGGGAGTAGCGGCCCTGCCGCAGGGTGGAACTCGCCTGGACTTCGACATCCGCAGGAACGTCCGTTTCGACGGCGGGGATCTCTTGGGGCCCTTGCTTGGCTAGTTGATCGGCTTCGGTCTGCGTACGCAACGCCTCGATCGTCTCTCGGAGGGTCTCGATCGTGGCCCGCGACTTCGCCTGCTCCGCCTCGACCTCGGCGAGGCGGCGGAGCACGGCGTCGAGGTCGGCCTGGTCTGCCGCATTGACGGCGGTGGTCGTCATTCCAATGAACAGAAGACCGAACAATCGAACACGCATCGCCATCATCGATACTCCCTCTGCGCTAAACAGACCCGCCGCGCAGGGTTCAATCAACCGTTGAATAACGGTCGAGTATCACTTTGGCCGTGCGGTCGGGAACATCGATCATCGGCCAGTGGGCTACTCCCGGCCATATGTGGAGTTCGATTTTCGGCTGCATGTCCTTCCACGCATAGGCCATTTTCACGACAGAGACCGGATCGTCCTCAGCCCAGAACATGCTCACAGGCCCGTTGAAATTGATGATCCCCGCCTGCCAGCGCTGAAGTTGCTCCTTTCGCTGACCCATGTAACGAATCTGCCGGTTGAATACCCGATCACCTTCATTGTAGAGGATCTGGTCCGCCATGATGCTGAGGGTATCCCCTTTTGCCGGGCGTACCTTGCCGAAGCTGTCGTTGAGGTCCTTCATTATGACGTCCTTGGTCATGTCAGGGCCGAGAGTATCCGGTGCCTCAAGCCCCTTTGTCTGCATGGGCAGGAGGTGGACGAGATTGATCAGCGTGGAACCGTCGAACACAATCGCGTGCCGGATCTTGAAAGGGAGCGTTCCTTCCTGCTGGCGCTTCATCAACTCCGAGCCGACCGACTGGCCCATGTCGTGGATGACCAGCATGACCTCGGTCAGGCCCTCCTGCTTAGCAATCGCCTCATACAAATCGGCCTGCTTGAACAGCGAGTAATGATCTTCGAATGTCCCCGTCTGCGGTTTTTCGCTGCGGCCGAAGCCGACCATGTCGGGCAGCACGACGCGGGTTCGTTTCGCTAACTCCGGCACCACACCGGACCAGTCCCATGTAGACCCGGGGAAGCCATGCACGATGAGGATGCCATGGCCTTTGGTCTTGGCCTTGCCTGAGGTGTGGAGGAAGATGTCATAGCCATTGGCTTTGACCATCCGCCCCTGTTTGACCCAGGCGTCGAGACTCTGGAGTTCGGCGCTTTGAACTACCGAGGAAAAACTAAATAGGGCAAATATACAGACAACTAAAAGGCTGAGCTTTTTCATATTTATTCCCGTAATACAGCTAAATGCTGATATCAGATTCTAATGCAATATCTTGCGCCGCATCTGCGCCATAGCGCTCTGGTTCAACGCCAGAGCCCCATTCTACCCTGCGCAAAAGTAAGCACGCAAAATACCGCTTTGGTAGCAGAGGGACATGTTCAAGGGGTAACCTGTCAGCCGTCGGCCCAGCCAAGAAATATTAATAATCGATTAGGTACAAGGGATGATCTTATGAATACGAATTTTGCACCATCTCGAGCTTTATTGTTCGCCTTTCTGATGATCAACGCGGCTTGCATCAATGCGACCGAAGACAAACACCCGAATCCCGAGCCCCTGAAAAAATGGGTCGGTGAAGGACACTATCGAGACTTTGAAGGCCTGCAGGTCTTCGTCCACAGTTCAGGGCCAAAATCAAAGGACGGCAGGGGCGTGCTGATCGTGCACGGATTCCCTGGATCTTCGTGGGACTGGCAAGGCGTTGCCGCCCATGTGGGTGATAGTGCGCGCGTCGTCGTCCCCGACATGCTCGGTTTCGGTCGCAGCGCGAAGCCGAAGACAGGCACCTTCATGGAGAACTATTCGCTGAAGCGCCAAGCAAACCTGTATGAGTCCATCGCGAAACAAGAAGGCCTGACGAATGTCGTCCTGGTCATCCATGATATGGGCCAGTCGGTCGGTGCTGAATTAATGGCCCGACATGACGAGGGCAGCCTTTCGTTCAAGATCAGTCACCTGATCTGCCTGAACGGCTCCACCATCATGGATCTGATTGAAACGACGGCGGCACAGAAGAAAATGCTCACGATGCCCGATGCAGCCGGGACAAAGCACCTGGATTGGGATGCCTTCCGCGAAGACCCGCTCCGGATAGGGTTTAGCAAGGAGCACGCCGCAAGCGAAGAAACGCTCGACATCATGGCGGCTCAGGTCTTCTACGATGACGGCGACCTGGTCATGGCGCAAATGATTCGCTACCTGGACGAAAGGATAGAAAACTACAACCGATGGGTCGGCACGCTTACCGGCTTTCACTCGGCGCCCATGAGTGTCTACTGGGGCCTCCAGGATCCCGTCGCCAAGGAGCCAATGGTCAACCGGATCAAAGCGTGGCGCCCGGTCACGGATGTATACAAGATGCCCGACGTTGGCCACTGGCCGATGATTGAGGTCCCTGACCGCATTGGCAAAGCGATCGTCGATCGCCTCGGCGGCTACAACGAACTTCCAGCCACCGACCTGGATCCGCGCCTGCTGTCGGAATAACCAGATAAGGAAAAACGACGTCAGACCGAATTGTCTGACTTGATAACTGCTGTCCGAACCGGAAAGCAAAAAGGGGCGAACCGCATTAATCAAAAAATCGATTCGACCCCTTTATCCCCTTAAATATACCTTGTGAAAAAGAAGCACTGGGGCAGCAGGTCAGCCATGATGCAAAAAATTTATTGCCTTCTAGCCGGATTGATAATTTCGGGCAGCGTATCGCTATTCACCTCCTCGGAAGCGGAGGCCTGCACGCGTATTTTCTGGAACACGAACCCCGGCCTGATGATCGTCGCTCGCAACGAAGACTACATCACCGCCTCGCACCCAACTTTTGTGGCGACGACGCGCGGGGTGAAACGCTGGGGTACGGCTGACGAAAGCAAGCGATCCGAATCGATGAGCTGGACGGTTAAGTACGGCAATGTTGCCGTCTACGCGAACAACCGGTTTCCGATGGATGGCATGAACGAGGCCGGGCTCACCGCGCGCACGCTGTTTTACGTAGACGGCAACCCGAACCAGATCGTCGCGCCTGACAGTGCGAGGAAAGAGCTGGACGAGGACCACTGGGTAAGCTTCGTGCTTGATAATTTCGCGACGGTTGCTGATGCGATCGAGGCTATCAGGAATGAGGTTTACATCGTTTCTGTCACAGGCGAAAAAGGTTCGGGTTATAGTTATGCAACCCCCAAGCATCTTTCCATGGCGGATGCGACCGGGGATTCCGCTATCGTTGAGATCCAAGACGGCAAATTGGCTATTTTTCATGGTTCTGAATACCGGATTTTTACCAACCCGCCTTCGTACCAGGCAGAGTTGGATAACGCCGCGAAATACAAAGATGCGATGCAGGAAGAGCTGCCAGTTAGCTGGACCGGCGCCGATCGTTTCGTACGTGCCGATTTCCATCTGCGTAATTTGCCGAAGCCGATCAATAATGATGTCAACACGGCCTACGGTTTTTCCTACTCTGTTCTGGCCAGTGCGGTGATGCCCATCGGGCTGCCGACGCCCGCCGAGGACGAGGAAGTGGTCGAACAGCTGCTTGCGGCACTAACAGACCCCAACGAGACCTATCGCGGCGTGGCAACCTACTTCCAGACGATTTCTGATTTGACCAACAAACACTACCGCTTTAATTCACTGATGGCCCCGTCCGATGTGTACTTCGATTTTGCGGGATACAACTTCGCCGAGGGTCAGCCACTGCGCGTCATCAAACGAATTGATCAGTATGCACAGCAGGGCTGGAACGGTGATGTGAAGGCACACCTGGTTGAGATAGAGGGCGATATCTACGCTCAATCTATTAAATGATCTAGCTGAACTTCTAAAGGAAGGTATTCCATGAAACAGCTTGTTACATTAATAATTTATGCACTGTTAGTTGGCACATCTAACGCACAGGCAGACAAGCCGAACATTGTCCTCATGGTCATGGACAACCTTGGCTGGGGTGAGATCGGAGTCTACGGTGGCGGGATCCTGCGCGGGGCCGAGACAACACGGCTCGATCAGCTGGCAGGTGAAGGCCTGCGTTTACTCAACTTCAACGTGGAGACACAGTGCACCCCCAGTCGCTCCGCCCTGATGACCGGTCGGCATCCGATCCGGTCGGGCACGACCCGGGTTGTCTGGGGCCAGCTCTACGGGATGACGCAATGGGAGGTTACGCTCGCCGAATTGCTGTCGGATCAGGGCTACGCCACGGCCATGTTCGGCAAATGGCATCTTGGCGACACCGAGGGCCGGTTTCCGACAGATCAGGGCTTCGACGAATGGTACGGGATCCCCAACACTACGGACGAGTCGGTGTATACGGCGGGTTTTCATTTCGATCCCGACGCCGTAGAGCCTCCGCAAATCATGCACAGCTTGAAGGGCGAGACTCCCAAGAACGTGAAGGTCTACGACCGCGACTCGCGACGTGCAATCGACGGGGAACTGGCGGAACGCACGATCGCCTTCATGGAGCGCAGCGTTGAGGCAGAGAAGCCCCTCTTCGCCTACGTCCCCTTCACGCTCGTGCACGTTCCAGCGCTGCCTCACCCGGATTTTGAGGGCGTCACGGGAAACGGTCGTTGGGCGGACGTGCTCACTGAGTTGGATCACCGTGCCGGACAAGTCCTGGATGCAGTTGACCGACTCGGCATCCGCGACAACACGGTTGTCATCTGGATGAGCGAGAACGGCCCCGAACAAGTCTATCCGCACAACGGCACAGCCGGCCCCTGGCGCGGCACCTACTTCACCGCCCTCGAGGGATCACTGAGGGCTCCCTTCCTGATTCGCTGGCCGGGGCAGATCGAAGAGGGTTCCGTCCATAACGAAATCATGCACATCACGGATCTTTACCCCACAATTGCGCGCATCGCGGGTGCGAAGGTTCCGACGGACCGGATCGTCGACGGAGTTGACCAACTCAACTTGCTGACCGGACGGGCAGAGCACTCTGCCAGAGACGGGTTTCCGGTTTATAACGGCGACCAGCTTCAGGCTTATAAGTGGCGGAACTGGAAGGTCCACTTCCTGACTCAGGAGAAAATGCAGTCGGTGATAGAGCGACCCGGCATGCCGGTGGTCTACAATCTCCTGACCGACCCGAAGGAAGAATACGACATCTTCGAGTTCGGTGGGAACGAGGGTGAGGACAACATGTGGGCGGTGCCCGCGGTCATGAAGCTCGTGGCCGATCACAATCGCAGTCTCTCCAAAGAACCGCCGATTCCGCTGGGAACTCCCGATCCGTACGCGCCAGGAGCTTCGGGAATCTCAGAGCACCGATGACGGAAGCGACGCGAGATGAAGGCGCGAGCCCTACGCGGGACGCGGCGCTCTGAACTGAGAAAACGGAACAAGGCGAGTACCCTGGCCGGCCCGTCCGGCTGTCGATCGTGGAGTAGTGCGACGATGTCGAGAGCGGAGCGGAAGATGATGACCGCTGCCGGGAATCCTGCCGCCACACTACTTTGTGTCGCCGCGATCGCCCTGCCGTTCGCCTCGGTCGTTGCCCATGATGCGGGTGAGACCGACGAGAAGACGCAGCCCCACGATGCCGGTGGACGAGGACGCGTCCCCTGCGCACCGCTGGCACCTGCCCCGGAGAAACGCGCGGAAGGCGCCGCGACACCTACTCTACCCGACCGCTGACGACCGGAACCCGCTTGCGGGGCCGACGCACACGCTGAAGGACGAACTGAGTAACGTCGGGATCACGGTCGATCTCGAGGTCGCGTTCCTCGGGCAGGTCGGCAGCGAGGTGGACATGGGCGATGACGCGGTGGCGTCCTTTTTCTGGGAGCTCATGGTTGACTGGGAACTGCTCCCTGCTGATGGTGGCAACGACGGCTACCTGTCGTGGAACGTCTTCGGCGGTGCTGGACTCGGCTACGAGATCGACTCGGAGTCGCTGTCGGAGAACATAGGGTCGCTGTCGAGCGTCAACCTGAGCGAGCTGCTCGACGAGCCGGTCATCGTGAATGAGCTGTTCTGGAAGCAGCGACTCCTCGACGGCAAGCTCCTCGTTCTCGGCGGCAAGATCGACATGTCGTATCACTTCGACACCAACGCCGCGGCGAACAACTTGTTCCAACAATTCAACTCGTTCGCGTTGATTAACAACAACTCGATTCCGTTCCCGACCTACGGGGGGTGGGGCGGCGTCGTGCGGGTGGAGTTCTCCGACAACTTGTATGCCATGCTCGGCGTCGGCGACTCCTCGGTCTTCGGCGCAGTCGCCCCGTGGAACACGTCCGACAGCTCGTCGTGGTATCAGCTCCTCGAGCTCGGCCTTACTCTGGAAGTACCCGGGCTGGGAAAGGGCACGTACCGGTTCATCCCCTGGCACAACGAACTGCTCGGCGAGGACGGCTGGGGCTTCGGGGCGAGCTTCGACCAGAGCCTCGGCTCGGACGGACTGCTTGGCCTCTTCCGCTTCGGCGTCGCCAACGAGGACGTTGCGGTGGTGAAGACCTCCGTCTCCGGAGGCCTGGCCCTGAACGGCCCGTTCGGCCGCACACGCGACACGGCCGCGGTCAGCGTGGCGTGGTCGGATCCCGGCGACGGCGCGGGGGAGCGATCCGAGACGCTCGTCGAGGGCTACTACCAACTCGGACTGTCGCCCTCCGTGTTCGTGGCACCGTCGATCCAGGTGATCCTCAACCCGGCACTCGCTGCCGATGACGACACGATCGTCGTCGGCGCAGTCCGTTTGACTGTGCAGTTCTGATCGTGGCCACAACGTGGCCGAGGCAGAAAGCGACCCGCAGAAAAAGTACATTCTGCAAGGCTGACTGACGTATATGCCGGGGGAACACAAATTCGCGGTAGTCGCGGTCTCGTCCAAAACAAATTATTTGAGTCCCAGAAATATCAGAGTCGACCACTTTGCGCGGTATCCATGCAATCAGGGGATCAAGTAGCATCAGGGTTCGTCTAATTTATGGACAACTCGCATGAGCATTATCGGGTTTATCCCTGGTCCAGATGAAGCGGCGACGGTGGTTGCATGGGTCCGGGCACTGGCCGACACAGACGAAGAAACCACGTTCCTGTGTCTCGAGACCGGATTCGACGGAAAGACCGGGGAGGCGGTCAGGGAAGCGCTCGGTGAAATTGCCGATGACGGCCCGGCGATCGTTGCCATCGACGACCCGATGCCCGTTACGCAGGTGGTGGACCATATACGTAAACGGAGTATTCGCCTCCTAGTAACGGCTCCGTTCGCCTTGCCCAAGGTGAGTGGACGAACGCAGACGTCGGACCAGCTGTTACGCGTCGCTCCATGTCAGACATTCATACCGCTCTATGGCACGAAAATGCCTGCCCAGGTCAAGCGGATCCTGTTCGTGGGAACCGGGCATGTCCACGATCGATGGGGCTTGCTTCTGGTAGAACGGTTACGACAACGCCAGCAGGCAGAGGTGACCATCGGGGGAGTCGAGGATGAGACGGGCGCCACGGCCGGACGTGTGGGCGAGAGTACGATCCGATCCCTCGTGCACGATGCGTCGCTCGATGAGGAAGCGTTTGCAATCAAGGTCGTGACCGACCGTTTGAAGCACAGAGGTATCATCGAGCTGTTCGAAGATCAGGATCTGGTGGTGATCGGGGAGGACGGCGCAAGCCACATCCGCCCCCTTGAGCAATCGCTGGGTGATGCGACTGTCGCCGTCATGAAGCGCGCCCCACCGTTGCGTCTACGCTCACTCGCCGATTGGCTGCCACGCATTAATCCCGCTGACCACGCCGATCTGCTCCACGATCTGCGGACCGGGTCGACGTGGGGCCCCGACTTCGTCGGCATGTTGGGCCTCGCCTCCGCTATCGCCTCGTTAGGTCTGTTGCAGAACTCACCGGCGGTGGTGATCGGCTCAATGCTGCTCGCGCCGTTGATGACCCCGATGATCGGCCTCGGTCTTGCACTCAGTCAGGCGAACGCGCGGCTTGCGCGGCAATGCGGGCAGTCAATCGGGCTGGGGTTCCTGTTGACGCTGGCGGTCAGCTTTCTTGTCGGCGTCGTCACCCCCGCAGGCGAGACGCTGTCGGAAGAAGTGCTCGCGCGCGGGGGACCCAACGTCCTCGACCTGCTCATTGCCGTGTTCGCCGCCGGCGCCGCGACTTTCGCGATGGCGCGGCCGAATATCGTCGGCGCTATCGCCGGCGTGGCCATTGCCACCGCACTGGTGCCGCCCGTATGTTCCATCGGTATCTCATTGGCACACGGAGCGCTGCCGAACGCGCTCGGTGCGACCGTGCTGTTCACCACGAACCTCATCGCCATCATCGTGATGTCGAGCTTTACATTGTCGCTGTTGGGGATCACTGCATCGCGCTCGCTGGTGCGCTATCGCCGGACGGCCCAGCTAGGACGTTGGTCTCTGGTGCTGTTGCTCGTGATACTTGCCGGCCCGTTGAGCAAAACGTTGATAGATCAGCTTCAAGAAGGGAAACATGTGCCGGTGGCCCACCCGGTGACGTGGGCGGTCCGGACGGCCATCTACGATCGGGTGGCCGAGGACGATGGCGTGGAGGTCATGCTACTTGCCCGCCCGCGGGCTCAGGCTAGTGTGATGATACACATCTCGTCGCAGGACGAGCTTCCGCCATCCTATGCTGACGAACTGACACAAATCGTGCGTGAGAAGATGGATGACCCGGAGCAGCGTGTTAGCGTTGTCGCGGTTCGCGGTTTGTGGCGTAGGGACATTGGTGCTCCACAAAAATCGCCTCCTTGAATCGACACGCCAGTCAGAGCGAACGATTACATCAGGGTCTGCTGTGGGTACTCTTCCGCCTGTTGCGGTGCGGAATAGGTACGGCTGCTACCGACCGCAAAGCCGACGTTGGTAATTCATGCCGCGACTTCGGCTAGCGGCCAAGAGGCGATGTTCGTATCGACTGTGGCGCGGATGTCGGCCCTATCGTCGGGGACGCGGGGCTACCCGACGGCGTGACGCTGAGTGCGGTTGCGCGAACTCTGTTACCGACTTTGAGACCTCACCTTCTCTCAGCCCGGCCCGCCGTACCGAATCGATGAGCCGCTTCAACACGACGTCGTCTTGGTAGGGCTGAGAGTCCGAGAAGCGGTTAAGAGTGAAGCTGGGGTCGATCGAGAGGATCTCTCGCCCAGTTTCCTTCGCAACATCGAGGCGTCCAGTCTCAACAAGCGAGGCAATGAGAAGCAAACGAGCATCGATGCTGTCCGGTGCTAAACCCAGTGCTTGATTGGCCGCTACGATCGCATCCTCGAAATTCCCGGAGAGGTAGTCCGCTGTCGCGAGAACCTCCGGGAACCAGGGTTGGGCCACAGGGCTGAGCCGGATCGCTTGCATTGCCAACGGAATAGCTTCCCGCGGACGCCCGCAATAATTCAATATGTTTGCTCTTAGGCTGAAGGCGCCCTGGCAGCTCGGTCGATCCTGTAGTGCCCGGTCACTCAACGTGAGGGCCTCTTCGTAATTGCGCCTCATTAGGTGCACATGAGCCAGCATGAGGTTGCTGTATCCGGAAACGTCTCCGAGTTCGAGTGCCCTGAGGGAAAGGTTTGACATCCTCTCCATCGATTTGAGGGGAGCGTCGCTCCAACCTCTCTCCACTTCAAAGTAGAGGGTCCATGCAGCTTCGGTATAGCCGAATGGCGATTCAGGCTCGAGTTGTATCATCTCCTCGAATAGGGTGCGCGCCTCGGCTATGTCTTCCCGAGTAAAACGACGCATCAGTTCCTGACCTCGATAAAGTAGCCCGATGGCTTGCGGATTCCGAAGAAGTTTCCGAATTGTGCGCGCCGCCTCGCCTCCCACGAGGGTGACGTCGAGCGCTGTGACGACTTGCTCGGCGATGTCGTCTTCCACGTCAAACATATCTCCCACGGTGCGATCGTATCGCTCGGCCCAAACAGGTCGGCCGGTCGACCCTTCGATGAGCTGAGCTGTGACCCTCACACGGTTCCCGACCTTTCGTACAGTTCCCTGCAGAACGTGTTTCACTCCGAGCTCGCGGGCAACCTCGCGGGGCTTCGCGCCCGTTGATTTATACGTGAACATGGAGTCTTCACCGATCAGAAAAAGGCCCGCAAGCCTCGAAAGCTCGGTCATAATGTCGAACGTAAGACCGTCGTTGAAATGTTCTTGAGTCGTATCTCCGCTCATGTTGACGAAAGGAAGAACCGCTAACGACGGTTTGTCCGGTAGAGGGAGAGCGACCTTCGTTGCCGTCCGTGGAGTTGGTCTCCCCGAAGACTTTGAACCCACCCAAATATGATACGCACGTACCGTGCCCTCGATATTGCGAAGCTCTTTCTCGCCTAGGTCGGTGGTCGTGAGCTCAAGGCGTCGGCGAACCTGCTGATACACCAGATCAGAGACGCAGATACCGCCCGGCTCGGCTAGAGGTTCCAAGCGCGCCGCAATGTTAACCCCGTCGCCGTATATCCTCGACTCTTCGACGACGACGTCACCTAGATGAATGCCGATACGAAAATGCATTCGTCGATCGGAAGCTAGCTTTTCATTTTCTATCGCCATCGCGGCTTGAATTTCGAGCGCGCAGCGAACCGCGCCTGCTGCGCTGGGGAATTCGGCGAGGAGGTTATCGCCAGGGGCGTCTACAACCCGGCCCCGAAAAGTACCGACAAGCTGCTCGATGCGCTTTCTATGAGCCTGGATGTCCCGGACCGTGGCTTCGTCGTCCTGGCTCATCAGCCGACTGTATCCGACGGCGTCCGCGCTTAGTATCGCGGCCAGCCTACGCTCAAGCGAGTCAGACGCCACCAGTTACTCCAAGATACCTTGCCGAGGCGGTAGTATACCTACGCGGGTGCCGCGGGAGGAGTCACTATGGGAGCTGAACTAGACGGGCTGTTGCAGAACGTGGAGCGTATCCGGGCCGTCCTTGAAGAGCAGGCAGAGTTTGCCGAAGTCGAGCGACGCCTCCCAGACGTCGTCTATGACGCGATGATTGATGCTCGACTGTTCCGCACCCTCGCACCGAAGGCCTTCGAGGGATTAGAGCTTCACCCGGTCGAGCATTGTCGAGTTGTCGAGGCCATCGCACGGATCGACAGCGCGGCCGCATGGAATGTGAATCAGACAACCGTCGCCGCCGGTTTCGTGCCCTGGATGGAGGAGCGGGGAGGAGAGGAAGTCTATGCGAATGGTCCGGATGTAATCTTTTCCGGTGGCTACTTTCCCCCGGGCCCATCGGTGCGAGTGGAAGGAGGTTGGCGGGTTACGTGCCGCAGCTCGTTCGTGAGTGGATGTGACCGGGCCCAATGGTTCATGATGCCTGTCCTCGAGGTCGACGACAAAAATAGTAAATTTGACCCCAGGACCGAAGATCCACCGACGATCGGAGCTTTTGTCCCCCGGGACGAGGTCGATCTGATTGATACTTGGCACACAGTTGGTATGCGGGGGACTTCCAGCGCTGATGTTAGCGCCGACGACGTGTTCGTTCCGGATCACCGAATCGCTTTCCTTGAATCCCCACACGTAAGACCGCCCGCTTTTTCAGGTCCGCTCTTCGGATTGTGGCCCTGGACGAGCGGCCACGGTGAAACTGCTGTGTCGCTCGGCGTTGCTCGTGCGGCGATCGATAAGTTGACCGAACTCGTAACAAGAAAGACGCCGAGCTACGGGCGAACACAGCTCCGAGACCGAGAGATGGCCCAGCACCATGCGGCAAAAGCCACGGCCTTGGTCGACGCTAGTCGTGCGTTCCTCGACGCTTCTATCTCGGAGGCTTACTCGGAAGTTGAGCGAGAGGGTCATTACTGCGAGGAGACAAAGTTGCGCTGTCAACTCGCAGAGTGTTTCGGCGTGGAAGCGTGCGCCGAAGCTGTGGATCTCGTGTACCAGGTCAGCGGTTCCAGCGCGTTCAGGATAGAAGAAGGGATCGAACGACATCATCGCGATATTCATGTGCTTACCCAGCACGCCTACAAGTCTTATTCGCGCTATGAAGATGTCGGCAAGATGCAGTTCGGTCTGCCGCCCACGTTCTGGACCCTGCGTTTGTAGCTAGACTGAAACGCCCGGTACGAGGCGAGGCCTGCCGCGAGTCGACTCTGCGGCGCGTTCAGCTGCCCTATTTCTGTCACCGCGCTTTCAAGCTATGCCTCAGTCCATTTACTGACGTCCGTAGCTCTCGGCGGGACGTCGGTGTTCTGCGCATATTAGCAATCGCTAAAAGTCTGAAACCGGCACATTTCAGACCGCCATACTATCCCCACGACCGTCCGTTACTCGCCGCAAAACAGACCCTCAACGATTGTCGGTTACACTCGAATATCGAACTTCAAGTCCATAAAAAAACCCGGTTTTTTACAAGAACCCTCCTCGCCCCATCGCGTATTCAGCCGCCCGGATCGCGCTCAGTCGGTGGAGCGTCGAATGTGTACACTTTCGAACCGTCGCTCCGATTCGGAGCGTGTTCCACGGAGACGATCAACGATATCCCTGGCCCGCTCGAAATACTTTTGCTTAACCTCCAGCGTCCACATTACCGGTGTCGAAACGACAATATCGCAATCGTTTTCGTGCATCCTCGTCCACCCATTTCACGTCGGTGACCTCTGGAACGACGCCCCCATCGTGGTCGTCTATCGACCTTTGCGCATCGCGCCAGCCACAGACGTCCGCCGCGCCCTCGTCTCCTTTCCTGGCAAAGTACAGTGTGATGCCAGCCGTGCGCTTTGATACCGTCTTGAATTGAATGCCGGGAAGGTTTCGCCGCCTATTCGAAAAGTGATTTATACTGCGCTTACACCTGAGTGCCCGGACGTCAGCCGGTGCTTAATCGGCCTGATGTTTTCGACCATGCACTCGACGAAACCGCATCCAACGAACGGGATCTCGCCGCGAGGGATAAACCACCGGCGTTTCATCGATGAGTAATCGTCTCCCATCGCTAACGGCATTGCGCGCGTTCGAAGCATCGACGCGTCTTGGCAGCCACCGCAAGGCGGCGGCCGAGCTCCATCTCGATCACACGGTTGTCAGCAAGCATGTCCGCAAGCTCGAAGCAGACCTGGGCGTGCAACTGCTGGAGACAACGCCTTCGGGTACGCGTCCGACGGCCGAGGGCGAAGATTACCGTCGCGAGATTGCGCGGGCGCTCGACACGATTGCCACGGCAACCGAAAGACTGCGTGCGCCGACGCCGCATCCGACGCTGCACATCGCCTGCTCGCCCGGACTTGGTATGCGCTGGCTGGCGCCGCGCATCGGCGCATTTCTGGAGAACAACCCGGGTCTCGAAATCACGCTCCGACCAACCAGTCGCGCGCCGGACCTGTCGGGTGGCGAAGCCGATGTCGATATCCGCAGCACCGACGCGCAGGAATTGCCGGGAACGATGCAGCTGGAACTCTGCCGCCCCCGCATGTACCCGGTGGCGAGCCCTGACTTCCTCGCCGAACGAGTCGCGGTAACCAGCCTCGAAGACCTGCTCAAGCTGCCACTCTGCCACGAAGAGACCCATCAGTACTGGCGCCTGTGGCTGCGTGCGGCAGGTCTCGAACTCGAACACGCGCCCGCGGGGCCACGCTACTGGTCGGCAGCCCTGGCAATCGATGCCGCCCGACTCGGCCACGGCGTGGCCATCGCGAACGATTACATCGCAGCCGAAGAACTTGCGAACGGCAGCCTGGTGGAGGTTCTTACGACCTCGGTCCACGTCTATCCCTACGTCTTCGTGGCGCGTCGGGAGCGCTGGCACGAGGCGGTCGTGGCGTGCTTTCGTGACTGGTTGGTGGGGCAGATGATGCCCCAGGGTGAGCAATAATTGACCTGGCCTGCGGGCGGTCTCGGGGCCTATAGTTAAGCCACTTCCGGCACTGGGGCCTGACCATGCGCACGAAACCACCGCTGCTTCCGCCGTACGACCCGGCGCTCATCGTCGAACCCCTGCGGGACGAGGAAATCGCGGGCATTCCCGGCGCGCTCGATGCCGGCGACACGGTCGTCGACCCGGTGGTGTTCTCGGTCGTCTACGCGCGCCTGGAGGGCATCCTGAGCGAGATGACCGAGACCATCCTCACGACGGCGCGCAATCCTATCCTTTACGGCGCCAAGGATTTCACCTGCACGGTGATGAGCACCCGCGGCGAGGTGCTGTCGATGCATGACTGCCTGCCGGTGCACGTCGGCACGATGAGCCCCGCGCTGCGTTTCGTGATCCGCGCCTTCGGCGACGACATCCACGAAGGCGACGTGTTCGTCAACAACGCATCTTTCGCGGGCAACGCGCACGTCGGTGACTGGACAATGTTTGCGCCGGTCTTCCATGACGGCCGGCTCATCGCGTGGGCAGCGAACAAGTGCCACATCATCGACACCGGCGCGCACGTGCCTGGCAACGTCGATTTCTACGCCCGTGACGTCTACGAGGAGGCGATCCACTTTCCGGCCGTGCGGGTATGCCGCGCGCATGAGCCCATCGAGGATCTCGTCCGCTTCATTGCCTACAACTTCCGTTTTCCGGAAACCTGGCACGGTGACTTCCTTGCCCAGTTGGGTTCGCTGTGGACCGCCGAGAAACGCCTCCACGAACTCTGCGAACGTTTTTCGCTCGCGACTGTTCAGGGTAGCCTGGCGGAGGCGCTCCGTTACGGCGAGCGACGCATGCGCGAGGAAATTGCGCGCCTGCCACGCGCGGAAGTCGAGGTCTCGATGACGGGCGAGCGTATCAAGGGTTTCTTCCCCGATGGCGTGCCGTTGAAGCTCCGGCTCTCGATCGAACCCGAAGCCGGCCGTATCGTGTTCGACTACACCGATATGCCCGACCAGCAGCCATTTGGCTATAACCTTACTTACGCAACCGCGCGCTGCTCCGCGTTGCAGGGCACGCTGCCCAATCTCGACCCGACGATTCCTACGAACGACGGCGCGCTCAACTGCATCGAGGTGAAGCTGCGCGAAGGTGCGATCGCCGGCATCCCGCGCTGGCCGGTTGGTACTTCGGCCGCGACGATCGCGCTCTGCGACGAGGTCACCAACCTCGTGTTCAAGGCCTGGGCAGAAGTGCTGCCGGGGCGTGGCATGGCCGGCATGGGCGAGTACTGCGCGGCAAACTTCTTCGGCTCGGGCCATGTGGAAACAACCGGCGAAGCGTACGTACACGCGTTCTATCTCGCGGCCAGCGGCGGCGGGGCGGTGCACAACCACGACGGCATCCCGCACATGTTCGGCGCCTGCATCATGGGCAACATGGGCTACGAGTCGATTGAACTCGTTGAACTTGCGCGCCCGCTCATCGTCTGGGACGTCTCGCCGGTGGTTGATTCCGGCGGCGCGGGAACGTACCGGGGCGCACCCGGCCTGAGCCAGTGCATTCAGCCACGTGCGCACACCATGCATCTGAATTATTGTGGCTCGGGCCATACCTGCCCCGCCTTCGGGCTCGACGGCGGCGAACCGGGATTCGGCGCCGCGCATCGCATTACCTCGCAGCTGTCCGGAGAGACATTCGCCGTACTCGACAACGCCGGCAGCGCCGATGTCGCGCCGGATCAGTCGTGGGTCGCCTCCACCGGCGGCGGCGGCGGATACGGCGATCCGGCCGGGCGCGCCGTGTCGGCAGTCATCGATGACGTTGTCGACGGATTCGTCTCTGCACAAGCAGCACGGGATACCTACCGGGTCTGTCTGCATTGGCAGGCCGGACGGTGGCAGTGCGACGAGGCGGCGACCGCGGCGCTGCGCAAGGGAGGCTGAGTCGTGGGCTTTCAGATTGGTAGCGACATCGGCGGCACGTTTACGGATCTCGTCGTCGCGCGCGACGGCCAACTCCTCGGGCGCTACAAATCGCCGACGACCCCCGGTGAACTGTCACGTGGCGTACTCGATTGCGTGACGCTCGCCGCGGACGGACTCGGGATTGACGCAACCGAGTTGCTCACACGTACCGACGTCTTTGTCCACGGCTCCACCGTCGCCACGAACGCAATCATCGAGCAGCGAGGCGCACGCTGCGGTGTGATTTGCACGCGCGGCACCCGCTATACGCTGTGGCGTGGCGAAGGCCGACGGCGGGACATTTTCGACTTCACAGCGCCGCCGCGCGCGCCTCTGATCCGGCCGGACCTGTGCGTGGAAGTGGACGAACGACTCGATCGCGACGGCGAGATACTGCGGCCACTCGCCGACGATGATGTCATCACCGCAATTGAGCGCCTGCGCGAACTCGGTTGCACGGCAGTGGCGATCTGTCTGCTGTGGTCGGTACGTAATCCGGTCCACGAGCAACGCGTCGCTGCACTGTTGCAGCAACACTGGCCGGTAGCCGCGCTCAGTCTGTCGAGTGAGGTACAACCAATCCTGCGCGAGTACACGCGCATGTCCTGTACCGCCCTGAACGCGATGCTGAAGCCCGTTGTCGCCGACTACCTGGCAGAACTCGAACGCGATCTGCGCGGCCACGGGCTCGCAGGCGAACTCCTGATCGTCACCTCCGACGGCGGCGTGCAACCGGTTGCCGAGGTATCCGAGCGTCCCGTGTACATGCTGTTCTCGGGTCCCGCCACCGGGCCCGGCGCCGCCGCGCACTTTGCCGCCAGGGAAGGTGATCGGGACTGCCTGCTCATTGACATGGGCGGCACCAGCTTCGATGTCAGCACGGTGAGCGACGGCCGTATCGCGGTTACGCGCGACGGGCGTATCAACGACCACCCGACCGGTGTGTCCGCGGTGCAGATTCTGACGCTGGGCGCGGGCGGCGGCAGCATCGCCGCGGTCGATGAAGGCGGTTTGCTGCGAGTCGGACCGCGCAGCGCCGGCGCCCAGCCCGGGCCCGCCTGCTACGGCAGAGGCGGCCTTGATGCGACCGTGACGGACGCCTACCTCGTACTTGGCTATCTCGCGGCTGATCGTTTTCTCGGCGGGCGCATGACGCTCGACGTAGCGGCGGCCACTGCGGCCGTGAAACAGCATGTTGCCGCGCCGATAGGGATCACGCTCGAGGACGCGGCGCTCGGCATCTGTCGGGTTGCGAACGAAACGATGATCAACGGCATACTCGAGATGACAGTCCGTCGCGGTATCGATCCACGCGGCCTGACGTTGGTAACCGGCGGTGGCGCAACCGGTGTTGCTGCGGTTGAACTCGCACGCGAGCTCGGTATCCGCCGCGTGGTCGTTCCGCGCGAGACCTCGGTCCTGTGTGCCTTTGGCGCGCTGAAAGCCGATCTTCAGTGGTCGAGCGTTGCGAGCCATCCTGCCAACCTGCACGCGTTCGATTACCCCGCTATCAACACGACGCTCGCACGGCTCGTGGCCGACGGCGAAACCTTCCTCGACCGGCTGCTGGTTCCAACGCAGGCCCGCGAGATCGAAGTCTTCGCCGCCGTGCGCTACCCGATGCAGGTCACCGAGATCGAGGTGCGGTGTGCCGCCCCTGTGCTCGACGCGACGACAGTTGCACAACTCGCGGAGGCCTTTCACGCCGCGCACCGCGAGCGTTACGCGGTCGCTGAGCCGGATGCTGACGTCGAGTTCGTGATGTGGCGGGTGGTTGCGCGGGGCGTGAACCCCGGCATTACCGAACGCGAGGATTCCGCGGCACCACAGGAGTGCGTAGTTGGTCAGACCGAACTCTACGACGCCTCGAGCCGTGCGCGGCGGTCCGTGCCGCTTGTCGATCTCGATCGCATGAGCGCAGGGCAAACCATCACCGGTCCTGCGCTGCTCGTCGCGTCGGACACCACGGTCGTCGTACCCTCGGATGCGCGCGTCAGCGCACGCCCGGAAGGTCATCTGCTGATCGAAATCGATTGAAACAGGAGTCCCGAATGCACATTGCTGTAGTTGGTGCCGGCGCCATGGGCGCCGATATCGTCGACGAACTCGCGCGTCGCGAGCCGGCGCTCACCCTCACGATGATCGACGCGGACGGCGCACGAGCGACGACCATCGCAAAAGAATCCGGTCTGCCCAAAGCGAATGCTCGCACTTGCTACGCACGCGACACGGCCTCGCTGGCGCAGGCCATCGCGGGCGCGACGATGACGGTGAATGCCGCGCAATACGACACCAATGTCGATGTCATGCGCGCATGCCTCGCGGCCGGCAGCCACTACCTCGATCTCGGTGGCATGTATCACATGACGCAACAGCAGCTGGAACTGTCCGCGGACTTCGAACGCGCGGGCCTCACTGCCCTGCTCGGCATGGGCGCGGCACCAGGACTCAGCAACGTACTCGCGGCCGCCGCATGCGAGGGTCTCGAGCAGGTCGAGGGCGTCGAGATGGCGTTTGCTGCCGTGGCGCCGGATATGCCTGAAAGCGATATCTTCGTGCCACCGTACTCCATCCGCACGATCATGCAGGAGTTCTGCGATCCGTCCTTCCAGTTCATCGATGGTGAGCTGCGCGAATTACCGGCCCTTGCGGGACGCCAGCGCATTCGCTTTCCGGAGCCGATCGGCGAGGTCGATTGCGTGCACACGCTGCATTCCGAACCCGCGACGTTGCCTGGCTTTCTCGCCGGGCGCGGCGTGCGCGAAGTCACCTGGCGCCTCGGTCTGCCGCCGCAGCTGGAGGATATCGTGCAAGCCCTGGCGATGGCCGGCCTCGGATCGACAACGCCACTTGCGGTCGGGGACGCCGCGATTGCACCGGTGGATTTTCTCGCTGCGTGTATCGAGGATCGGATTGCACGGGCGCCGCGCGGCAGCAAACAATTTACCGAGGTTGGTTGTCTGCGCGCTGAGGCGTGGGGTTCGATGGGCGGTGCAGAGGTTCGCGTCGTTGTTGAATGCGTACTCGAAACTACCGGCATTGCGCCCGACGTTGCCGGCGTTATGACCGGGACGCCGGCCGCGATTGCGGCACTGATGCTCGCTGCCGGGGAGGCCGGCTGTCCGGGCGCCAGCGGTCCCGAGCGCGTAATTACGCCGTCGGCGATGTTCGCGGAGCTGGCGCAGTGCGGATTCCGTACCTCCCGCGCGGAGTACCGGGCACTCGCCTAGCTTTTCGCTTGCTCGCCCGTCGACTCGGTATTCTTGCCCGACGACACTCGTTCAACGTTCGAATACTTTCGGGTAGTTGCCGCAACGTACTCTCAAAAACAGCGCCTTCGTATGATTCCCCGTCGTGAAGACGTATCGAAACCTTCGCGTGACTCCACCCCGAAATCCGCCATGGTGTCGAGGCAGTCCACGATCTCAACCTCCAACTTTGACACGAAGTCTCAGGCGCGGCGGGAAGAAGTCATCGCTCGCGCGTTGCAAGCGGCCGTACCAGGCACAAGATTGCGGACACCCCTTCGGCCCTGGCGCAGTTGTTTTATTAAGGAATCGACAGCCGCTGCCGCTATATCACGGAATATCTCGGCACTTCAGGGGAGGGGCGACATGGCGCAAATCGGCGAGCCTCGACAACAGGAAAGTCCCGGGCTCCTCACACCGGAGGATGCGAGCCAGGCCGCGCTCAGCCAGACCGAAGCCGAGTTAATCGAGAATGAGCGGCGCCTGTCGATGCTGTTCACAAACCTCCCGGGCATGGCCTACAGCTGCAACAATGACCCGGCCTGGACTATGACCATCGTCAGTGACGGGTGTAAGGTGGTCACCGGTTACGAGCGGAGCGAATTGCTCAACAACCGCGTGGTCGCCTACGGCGATCTGGTCCACCCCGACGATGCCGACATACTCTGGGACAAGTGTCAGAAATCCCTCGATGCGCGCACGCCGTGCATCAACGAATATCGCATCATCGCCAAGTCCGGTGAAGTCCGTTGGGTCTCGGAGAGAGCCGAGGGAATCTACGATGCGCAAGGTAATTTGCTGCACATCGAGGGATTCGTGCAGGACATTACCGAGCGCAAAAAGAACGAAGATCGAATCAATGAACTGGCCTTTTTCGACCAGCTCACCGGCTTGCCCAACCGGACACTCCTGCTTGATCGTCTGAAGCAGGCCGTAAAAGCGAGTACGCGCAGTTGTCATCACGGAGCGTTGCTCTTCATAGATTTGGATAATTTCAAATCCCTGAACGATTCCCTGGGCCACGACATCGGCGACTTGCTGTTGAAGGAAGTCGCTCGCCGTCTCACGCTTTGCCTGCGCGAGGGCGATACCGTTGCGAGGTTCGGGGGCGACGAATTCGTCGTGATACTTTCAGGGTTGAGCTGCGAGGAGACGGAAGCCGCGAACGCAGCCGAAACAGTCGTACAAAAAATCTTCACTTCGCTTGCTCGCGGATACCCGCTCGACGGCAATACGCATCACAGTACAGCGAGTATCGGCGTCACCTTGTTCGCTAACAATGCTGCGACTGTCGATGACCTGATGAAACAGGCCGATCTTGCGATGTACGAATCAAAGGAGGTCGGCCGTAATGCATACCGGTTCTTTGACCCACGCATGGCGCTTGCCGTGCAACAACGCGTATCGCTGATCGCTGATTTGCGCGTGGCTCTCAAGGAGCAACAGTTCGAGCTGCGATATCAAGGCCAGATATCGGGTGACGGGCACGTAACCGGCGCCGAAGCCCTGATACGCTGGCAGCATCCTCAACGCGGAATGATACGACCCAACAATTTCATTCCGCTCGCGGAAGATTCCGGAATGATTGTGCCCCTGGGACATTGGGTACTGGAAACGGCCTGCATTCAGCTCGCGAATTGGGCAACCCGACCGGAGATGATGCATCTAACAATCGCGGTCAACGTCAGTGCGCGCCAGTTCAGGCACGCTGACTTTGCCGATCAGGTATTGACGATAATCAGGAAAAACGGAGCGAATCCACAGCGGCTGAAACTGGAACTGACTGAAAGCCTGCTCGTCGAAAACCTCGAGGACGTCATCGGCAAGATGAAACAGCTGAAGACCGAGGGGGTCGGCTTCTCACTGGATGATTTTGGCATCGGCTATTCTTCTCTTTCTTATCTCAGGCGCCTTCCATTGGACACTCTGAAGATTGACCGGTCATTTGTACGCGATGTACTCATCGACCCGAGCGACGCGGCCATAGCAAAAACGATCGTCGCGCTGGCCCATAACCTCGGGTTGGAGGTGATCGCAGAAGGCGTAGAGAAGGAATCTCAACGGGACTTTCTGCGGAGCTGCGGGTGTCATCGCTACCAGGGGTTTTTCTTCGCTCCACCGCAGACTATCGATGACTTTGAATTGTTCGCACTCAGGCACAATGTGGAACCCGTGTAAGCGGACAGTGAGCACATTCGATCGCTCAGACATCTTTCAACAATAATTTCTGAAGACGCCCTTTTATCACCCCTGCTCCGTCAACGAAAACCGGTTTACGGCCTGTCGCTTCGCTCACAAATGCGGGTCGCTATCTCTAATTGAATTGTTCGCACCGCGGAACTGTGTAGTCGTCGCGCTGTTCGGCCACAGTATTCGGGTACCGTGCGGCATCACCGAAGAAAGCGTCACCGTCACCGTCGCAGGCGAGAACCGGTCGGGTTGATCGCAGTCCGCTAACTCAGTTCGAAACCCTCATATCCCTTCGCCGCGACGTCGGAAAATATTTCGCGGTACATCGGCACGCCACCGGCAAACAACAGGAAGCGGCCTCGGATGTTCTCCGGATTCGTGCTGCCGAAGAACCACGAATCCTGCATGTCGTTGATCAGCAGACCCTCGGCAGATGCGTAGCAACGCTCGGTCCAGGCTTCCTCGGCCTCGGTTGTCGTTTCCATGGTCTCGAAACCATGCTCGCGCAGGTAGCGAATGCAGTTCACGATCCAGTCGACGTTACTTTCTACGCAGCGCGTGATATTGCAGAACAACGCCGGGTTGTGCGGCCCCATGATCGCCCACAGATTCGGAAAACCGGAAAACTGCACGCCGAGGTTCGTGCGCGGCCCGTCGGACCAGTGCTCGGCAAGCGAGTGTCCACCCTGGCCGCGAATATCCATGCGCAGGAGTTCGCCGGTAATGCTGTGAAAGCCGGTGGCGTAGATAATGATGTCGAATTCGCGCAACTCATCGCCGGTCTCTATCCCCTGCGGCGTGATCTTCGTGATCGGCGTTTCCCGGAGATCGACCAAATCAACATTCTCGCGATTGAATGTTTCGTAGTAATTCTTTTCGCCCGGACAACGCTTCACGCCGAACGTATGTTTCGGGATCAGTTTCTCCGCCATCGCGGGATCGGTCACGCGTTCTCGGATCTTTCCGGCGAGAAATTCCGCGACTTCGTCCGCGGCTTCCTTCGACATGAACGAATCGCTGTAGTTGCCGAGCCATAAAGAGAACCCGCCGCGGTCGTACAGCTCCTGGTAACGCGCCTGGCGCTCTTCTTTGGGGACGTCCATCGCGGCGCGTTCGTCCGGTTCATGGATGAACCCGGCCCAGGTGCGTTCGCACAGATCGAAAATTTCGTGCGCTTTTTGTTTCAGCTCTACCTGCTCATCTTCGGTGATTGGACGGTTGCGCAACGGCGTGCACCAGTTCGCGGTGCGCTGAAAAACCGTCAGCTGTCCGCAATCGGGCGCGATGCTCTGGATGATCTGAACGGCCGTGGGGCCGGCGCCGATCACCCCGACCCGCTTGCCCTTGAAGTCGACAGGTTCCTTCGGCCAGCGTGCGCTGTGCAGAGTGAGGCCATCGAAACTCTCCACTCCGTCGTAATCCGGGAACTGGTGCGCGGACAGCAGTCCGGTCGCGCAGAGTACATAGCGCGCACGGGCGCGCAGCCCGCTCTCGGTTTCGATTTCCCAAAGCTTGTCTTGCTCATCGTAAGTGACGGTACGCACCCGAGCGTTGCATTCAATATCGCGTTTCAGATCGAATTTGTCCGCGACGAAATGGACGTAGCGCTCGATTTCCGGCTGCGCCGAGAAATGTTCGCTCCATTCCCAGTCGTCGATCAATTCCTGCGAAAAGGAGTATTGATAGGAGTAGCTCTCGGAGTCGAAGCGGGCGCCGGGGTAACGATTCCAGTACCAGGTACCGCCGATATCCGTGCCGGCTTCGAATACCCGGGCAGAGAGACCGAGTTCGCGGAGTTTATATAAAGAATAGAGGCCGGATACACCGGCGCCAATCACAATGGCGTCATATTGGTCGGTCATGGATAACGATCTCCCGGTCGTCAATTGTCGTCAAAGTTTTGCACCGGTCGTGCGCTTCGAACGGCTCACCCGTCGTCGTTCAGAATGATGTCCTTATAGGTGCCGCCGGCCGGTATCATCGGGTATACGTTCTGTTCGCGCTCGACCATCACGTCGAGCAGGTACGGTTCATCGGGGTCGGCGAGCATGCGCGCCATCGCATCAGGCAGAGCCTTCGGATCCGACACGCGTTCTGCTTCAACCCGGTAACCGGCCGCGATGGTGACGAAATCCGGGTAGATATCGGTCGTGTCGACCGGCTTCACGGCCATCGGATCGCCGAGCGATGATTCGGCGCGATGGCCGGAGTAAATCATGTCCTGCCACTGGCGCACCATGCCGAGCCACTGATTGTTGATGCACACGATCTTCACCCCGATGTGATAGCGATGGCACGTCGAGAGTTCGTGGATACTCATGTTGAGACTACCGTCGCCGTCGACGTCGATCACGAGACGGTCGGGACAGCCGACTTTCGCACCGATCGCGGCCGGCAAACCGTAGCCCATCGTGCCGAAGCCCGAACTGGAGAGAAACGAACGGCGATGCGCCACCGCGTAGTGTTGCATCGCCCACATCTGATGCTGCCCGACCCCAACCGTCACGAGCGCCTGCCCCGCGGTGATGTCCGACAACATCGCGATCACACCCGGGCCGGTGAGGTGTTCGTGGCCGCCGTGGTCGATCGGGTAGTCCGCTTTCATGGCGGTGAGGCGCGCGCGCCACGCTGCATAGTCGCCGGGGGTAGCCGCCTCGATCAATTGGCCGAGCGCGCTCTGCAAATCCGCGGTAACTCCGAGCGTCACGACCTTGTTCTTGTTGATCTCGCGGCGGTCGATGTCGATATGGATGATCTGCCCGTCAGGAATGAACGCCTCGACGTTGCCGGTTACGCGGTCGTCAAAGCGCACGCCGAGCGCGATCACGAGATCGGCTTCGTTCACCGCGACGTTCGCGGTGTAGCTGCCGTGCATACCGAGCACGTGCAACCACAACGGATGCGATGCCGGCAATGCGCCAAGGCCCATGATGGTCGTCGTTACCGGGCAGCCGAGTTTCTCCGCGAACGCCACGAGTAATGACTCCGTGCCGCTCGACACGACCCCGCCGCCGGCATAGATCACGGGCCGCTCGGCCTCGGCGATCATGCGCACGCATTGTTTCAACTGTGATTCGGATATGCCGCCGATGGCTCCTTCCGGTGCATCGATCACGGCCGGAATGCGGGGCGGCACAAAATGCCCTTCAGGATTGCGCGGGTAGTGTTGCTGGATATCTTTCGGGATATCGATCAGGACCGGACCGGGGCGATTCGATCCCGCCAGCGCGAACGCATGGCGCACGACCCGGGGTATGTCGCCGACCCGGCGTACGAGCAAACTCGCCTTCGTGATCGGCTCGGTAATGGCGACAATGTCCGCTTCCTGAAAGGCATTCTTGCCAAGCAGATGGCTCGGTACGTTGCCGGTAATCGCAACGACCGGCGTCGAATCGCTGTTCGCGTCGGCGAGTCCCGTCACGAGATTGCACGCACCCGGGCCGGACGTCGCGAGGCATACACCGATTTCGCCGGTCGCGCGCGCATAACCCTGCGCGGCGTGCACGGCACCCTGCTCGTGCTCGGTGCGGTAACAACGGATACCGGCGGCGTCGAGTACGTCGAATATTTCGAGGTTCGCGCCGCCAGGATAGCCGAACAGGCGTTCGACACCTTCGGCTCTCAGCGCGTCGGCGAGGATCTGGGCGCCGCGACGGGCAACATCGCGGTCGCTCGCCGCGATCTCCGACAACGGCGCACCCGACACCGACGTGACATCCGCGTAGGTGATGTTATCGGCCGGCGGGCGCCCGGTTTTGCCATCCATCACGTGTAAACCGTCCGCGATCGCGCGCGCACCACGCCTGCGAACGGCACAGCGCTGCGGGTGGGGGCGCGGCTCAATCGGTGCTCGAACGGGCGTTTTTTCATGCGGTCGAGTGTCACGGTTCGGTACACGGGGGTGAAGACAATATCACGACAAGTTCATGACCTTTCATGACACCGGGTGCGCACACGGTGTCATGGCAATAATGTTGCACTGCGAACCCTCGCAAACCGGCCACGAACCTGCCGACTCAGTGTGACGGCATACCCAACACGTGCTTGGCGAGAATGTTTCGCTGGATCTCATTACTGCCGCCATAGATCGGCGTTGGCCGCGCGTTGTAATAATGGCTCAGGACATCGTTCGCGACTTCTCCGAACCGGATCGCGCCCCTCTGCCCGCCGGCGGGGCCCGCGGACTCGAGTATGAATTCGCTCAGGCGGCACACGGTTTCACTGGCCCAGATCTTCAACAGGGATACGTCCGCGCCCAGCGTCTCGCCCCGGCGCAGCGCATCGGCGAATTCCGCGTACAGCGACTCGAGATCGGCAACATCGATCTCGAAACGGGTCAGGCGATCGAGAAACACCGGATTTTCACGCAGGCCGGTTGCGTCCGCAATTTCATACAAGCGGCTGAGCCCGTGCTGACATTGTTTGGGACTGCCGATGAACAAACGTTCGAAGCTGAGTAGCGCCTTCGCGATCGTCCAGCCGTCGTTCAGATTGCCGACGAGACTGTCCACCGGGATCCTGACGTCGTCGAAAAACACCTCGCAGAACTCCGCGTCGCCGGCAATATTGCGGATCGGGCGGATCGTAATGCCGTCTACTTCGAGATCGATCAACACGAAACTGATGCCCGCCTGGGGCTTCGCTGCGGGGTCGGTCCGCACGAGGCAAAACATGTGCGTCGCGTCGTGCGCCATGGTGGTCCAGATTTTCTGGCCGTTGATGACAAACTCGTCACCATCACGCACGGCGCTCGTTGCCAGCGAGGCGAGATCGGAACCGGCGTTCGGTTCGGAGTAGCCCTGGCACCAGATATGTTCGCCGCTGAGAGCGTGCGGCAGATAATACTGTTGCTGGGACGGGGAACCGTGTTGCATCAGTAACGGCCCGATCATAATGATCCCCTGATCGGGTGTCCGTGCGACGCCATGGCGCTCGCGTTCTTCGATGAAGATCAGCAGTTTGTCCGGTTTGAGCCCCATGCCCCCGTGTTCCGCCGGCCAGGCCGGTGCTGCCCAGCCGCGCTCGTAGAGCTGCGCATACCAGTCGCGGCACTCATTCCAGTGCAGCCGCGATGACGGATTGCGTAACGTGGGCGGATAATTCGTCTCGAGCCACTGGCGCACGATGGCGCGAAACGTGTCGTTATCGAACGCGTTCCAGTCGCCGTCAGCGGGCACGACATCGGCATCGACCGGCGTTAAAGCCGGCGCCGCTGGCGCACCGACGGCGATGTCTGCGAGGCGCGCGACGTGAGTGGCTGCCTGCCCGTAGCGCGCCGTCATCACGAGTGCCCGATTCGCGAACAACCCGACGTCGCATTCGTCCGTCGTGCCAATCGCGCCGTGCAACTGGATCGCTTCGCGCGTCATCGCGAGTGCGGTCGTGCAGGCGCGGTAGCGTGCGCGGCTCGCTGCACGCGCGGCTGCATCGGACTCCGGGCGGACGAATGCGGGTCCGACCGCATCGATCACCGCGGCGGTCAGTCGGTTCTGCAGGTACAGATCGACCATGCGATGCTGGATTGCCTGAAAACTGCCGATCGCCTGCCCGAACTGCCGCCGGGTCGCGAGGTAATCGAGGGTGATTTGAAACAGCGTTTCGCTGAGTCCCAACAAGTACGCACTCGAAGCAAACTCGACCCGGTGCCGCGCCGCTTTCTGCGCGCTCATTGCCTGCGCACCGCTAACGATCAACGTTCCATTCACTTGCTCGAAACGCAGTGTCGCGTCGCGGCCACCGTCCGCGAGTTCGTGCGGTTCGGCCGTTGCGCCGACGGCGCCGCGATCGATATAAAACCAGGCAGGCTCACCGCCGCAAGTCGCCGGCACGATCCAGCCGTCGGCATCGGCACCGAGCGGCACGTTCGAACAGCTGCCGTCCAGCGTGAACGTCCCGGGATCATGCCGCGCCGCCACCGTCGCGAACGCAGAGTCCCCTGTTGTGCCGAGCGCCGGCACGATGATGTGTTCCGCGCCGTCCAGTGCCGGCAGATCCGCGTCATCGGTGACGCGATAGTTCAATATTGTGGCTGTGCCAACCGCAGTTTCGATCAGGGGCTCGGGGGCAACCGCGGCCCCCATTTCACAACACACGGCCGCAACGGCCGACATGTCGAGTTCAAGACCGCCGCGAGACTGCGGCACGAGCATTTGTGCCCAACCGAGTTCGGCCATTTGCGCCCACTGCGCGCGATCGAAAGTCTTTGAATCGGCGCGCAAAGCGCGCAGGCGCTCGTGAGGCAGCGCACGCTCTCGAAAATTCCGTGCGCTCTCGCGTAACAGTGACGTGAGGTCGTCTTCAATCGCCGCATCGACGCTGCGGTTTTCTGCGTGACTCATTTCCGGGTTCGCTCTGATTTGTTGGGCATAGCATAAACGACGGCGGCGACGGTCGTGCGAGTGGCGCCTCGTAATGCATCCGCACAAATCGCTTCGGTGCCCCGAACGGCGATACACACGACAAACGATATTATCAGCGCTACCGCGCGCCGGCTTGACGGTCGAGGCGACATGCACCGGATGCGCGCCGAATATCACCGCACATGTTCGTGGCGCCTCGTTCGGTTAACGCGGCCGGGGGTCATCGGCAGCAGTTCAGAATCGTTTTGAAACCGCCAGCAATCACTTCACCGGAATGGTGATCACGGGTGCATTATGCGCGGCGCCAGGGGTTGCGAGACGCATGCCAATGAACGTTCGGAGAAACATGAAAGCCCGCTTACTCAAGGTGTCAGTCGCGTCGATGTAGAACCACCAATCGCGAAAGCGAACCCGGACGGTGGCGTTGTCCGGCCGTTCTGTGGACGAACGGATCGTAATGACTCGCTGATTTTCTGCGACCGCCGACGCGAGTGGCGCAACGATTCCGGATTCGAGATGCGGCTTGGGGACCTCGATGCCGGCCCCGTACAGGCGCAAAACGTCGTAGGCGGAACGCGCTTGCACGTTGATCGCGGAGGATGAGCTACCGATGGCCTCGCGTATCGGCAACAAAATGGCGGAGCCATCGAGCTTCGCCTCGATGTCAATCAGGTCAAGAAATTCGCGCACGGTGTGGACGTGCGCATCCTGGTAATCGTGGATATCCCAGAAGTACTGGTGTTCACTCCCGACTTGCGAACTCTTAACGACGTCCATCGCGCCGGCCCGGCGCAATTGGTCGAACAATTCGACGAAGCGCGCGAACCGCGGAGAAGGCGGCCCCTCACCAGGCAACGGGTTGCGCAACCCATTGACGCGCTGGGCCGCCATGGCCAGCACGCGACCAGGGTGGCTGGCCGTTATACCGAGCAGGATCCATTCCTCCGACGACACGCGAGAAAGCATCCGGCGGGTGAACTCCTGGCCACTCAACGGCGTGTAGGAGATCGTGGGGTTCTCTTCGTAGCCGACACCGGCCGAGAACGGGACCAGGTTCCCTGCGTAGTTGTCGTTGTCACCGACGCCGATGTTCGTACCGGCCTTCGCGCTGAATTGAAGGTTGGCCGTGATACTGGCTACGGAGATCATGCCGAACGTTTCGTCGTAGCGCTGCCGTACGAGCACGTTCAGTATCTGCTCATCCTCAGTGCGGTTGATGACCTCGGCATAGGCCCCACGACCGGCCGTAATTGATTTCGGTCCGACGACGGCGCAGCCGGACAAACCGAGCGCAACGACGACGGCGAGAATGTTCCGGTTACTCACGACAACTCTCATGCACTTGTGGAAAGTCATGGTTGTTCTCTGGTTTGTTTTCAGATCCGGTTGCCCCGGGGACCCCAGTCTACCCTATGCCCTCGCCGCGACGCGCTTCACGTTCGTTTGTTGTGCGGTCGACGTCAGCGTTGCCGTTTAGTCGGATTAGCGAGAAACATCGCGGTAAACGGCGTTTGTTCGTCTTATACTACGAGCCTCCCGTCCGGCACGGCCCGTGTGTGCAAACCGGACGACCATCATTCTCCATGGAGCCAGCAATGCCGAAGATCCGTTCAGCCGCCGCAATCGTCGCCATGATGCTCGTCGCCGCACCGCTGCCGGCACAAATTGTTCCCGCGAAGGAATCCCTGTCGGAACTTTACACCGGGAAGGATTATTCCCCGTATGCGTCCCGCGCGTTTCCGGAACGACCGTTGTGGGGCGATTCGCACCTGCACACATCCTTGTCGATGGACGCAGGGTTGTTTGGCAACCGCCTCCCGCCTCGCGAGGCCTATCGCTTTGCGCGCGGCGAAGAAGTCGTATCCTCCACGGGTCAACGCGTGCGCCTGTCGCGTCCGCTGGACTGGCTGGTGGTCGCCGATCATTCCGATGGCATGGGCATGGTCGGCGATATTGCCGCCGGCAAACCGCAACTGCTCGCCTACGAACAAGCCGCCCGCTGGAATAAAGGGCTCGCGGAAGGCGGCGACGCGGCAGTGCAGGCGGCACTCGATCTCATTACAACGTTTTCGCAGGGGAAGATGGATCCGGAAATGTTCGCCCTGTATTCGCCGGGCTCGAAACTGTACAAGAACCTTTGGGAACGGGTCATCGCGGACGCCGAAGCGTACAACGACCCCGGCCGGTTCACGGCGCTGATCGGTTTCGAATGGACGTCGTTGATCAAGGGTAACAACATGCATCGGGTCGTGATCATGCGTGACGGTCCGGTGCGCGCAAGGCAGGTCGTGCCGTACACGACGCAGGCGCCGGTCGGCAGTCCCGATCCACGGGACCTGTGGAAGTATCTGAGTGCCTACGAGAAGAAGACCGACGGCGAAATACTCGCAATCGCACACAACGGCAACCTTTCGAACGGCATCATGTTCCCGCTCGATGCGCAGTGGAACGGCAAGAAACTCGATAAGACATATGTCACCCAGCGCGACCGGTGGGAACCGCTCTACGAAATCACGCAGATCAAGGGCGATGGTGAGACCCACCCGTTCCTGTCCCCGGATGACGAATTCGCCGATTACGAGAACTGGGATATTGGCAACCTCGACGTCAGCGAAGCGAAGACCGACGCGATGCTCGCCGGCGAATACGCGCGCGAGGCCCTGCAGCGCGGGATGGCCATCGAGACGCGACTCGGCACGAACCCGTACAAGTTTGGCGTCGTCGGTGCGACGGACAGTCACACTTCGCTCGCGACGGCCGAAGAGGACAACTTCTTCGGCAAGCATTCCGGCTATGAACCAAAAGTCGGGCGGCTGTCCCATCCGTTCATGAAAACCGACGCCGGCGCGATCATCGGCTGGCAGATGGTTGCCTCCGGACTCGGTGCGGTGTGGGCGACGGAGAACACGCGCGAGGCGATCTTCGATGCAATGCAGCGCAAGGAAGTCTACGGCTCGACCGGACCCCGTATCAGAGTACGGTTCTTTGGCGGTTGGGACTTCTCCGCCGAGGATCTGAATTCGCGCATGGTGGCGATCAGCGGCTACAAAAAAGGTGTGCCCATGGGCGGCGACCTGCGGATCATGCCGAAAGGCGCAGCAGCGCCGAGCTTCATGGTCTACGCGCTGCGCGATCCGATCGGGGCAAATCTCGATCGCGTCCAGGTCGTCAAAGGCTGGATCGACGCAAAGGGCACGACGCAGGAGAAAGTGTACGACGTGGCATGGTCGGGTGAACGTACACCGGGTGCGGACGGCAAAGTACCGTCCGTTGGCAACACGGTCGACGTCGCCCACGCGAACTGGACGAACACGATCGGGGCCTCGGAGTTGAGCACCGTGTGGACCGATCCGGATTTCGATCCGAAACTGAAAGCCTTCTACTATGCGCGCGTGATCGAGATCCCGACCCCGCGCTGGTCGACGTATGATGCGTTCCGTTACGGCATCGAACTTCCGAAGGGCGCGCCGACCGCGACCCAGGAACGCGCTTATACGTCTCCGATCTGGTACACGCCGAAATCCTGAGTTATGGGGTCAAGTCTTCACTTTATACAACTCCGTTTTTTTCGGTCGCAACGCGCGTTGTGTACTTGGTTGTATAAAGTGAAGACTTGACCCCAGATCGACCAGTCGAAGTGATCGCGCTGTCAGCACGGCCGGACCCGCGGCCGAAAAAGCGGCTGTCGGCCATCGCCCTGAAATGTTATCGTCGCGCGGAATTTAGCAGGCTCCCGGGACATCGATTCCGAGTCACTCGCGTCCTCGGCCGATAGAGAGATATTTAAATGTACCTGATCGATAAATACGTACTGATCCTAGCCGCAGTCGGAATGCTGATTGTGTCCAATCCCTCCTTTGCGCAAGAGCCCGCCGCCGATGGCAAGACCAAGAAGATGATCTCGGTCACGGCGTTACAGCCGATCCTGGCGCCGGTCAGCGACTACACCGGCACGTTAAGCCAGCGCACTACGATAACCGGCGACTGGGATGGTATCAGGCAAAACTGGCTGGACTCCGGGTTCGCTATCAACGGCTCCGTGACGCAAACCTATCGCGTCGTCGCGGCGGGCGGCGATGACACGGGTGACACAGGCTACAACGTGCTCTTCGATTACGGCGCCGCGCTCGATACCGCCAAGGCCGGGTTCTGGCCCGGCGGGTACATCGTCGTAAACGCGCAGGCCGCGGTCGAGTCGAACCTGCCGCTCAGGGACGGGGCCGTCTCGCCGAGCGACTACAACGTGGTTTTTCCGACCCTGGAACGTCCCACGACGGAACTGATGGAGTACTACATAATTCAGGGACTTTCGGAGTCGTTGGGTGTCATGCTCGGTCGGGTCGACCCTGTCGTGTGGGACCGCAACCGCTTCGCATTCGATCCGCGCACACAGTTCATGAACGGGGCTATTTCGCAGCAGCTGCTCGTCGGCGGCCTCGTGAGCTTCTCGACCTACACGGCATCGTTCATGTGGCAGGCCAGCGAACACGTGACTGTCCTCGGAGGCGTATTCGATCCCGTGATCCAGGCGGGGGAGTTCTCGACGCCGTTCGATGACTTCGGCGTCTACACCGTGATTGAGCTGGACTCGGGTTCCGGCGGGACTGCTCGCATCCTCGCCATGTACGACGACAGCGATGCGATCGCATTCGATAACCCTCGGCTGATCCTCGACGAAGTTCTCGGCATCAATGCGAAAACGAAGTCTGGCAACTGGATGGGCGGGATCAACTTCGAGCAATACCTCTGGAGGCCGGCGTACGCTGCGAATTCGCACGCAGGGACGAAGGACCTCAAGTTTTCGACCTCGTCTTTCGGCTTCCAGGAGCCCGGTCTCGGTGTGTTCGGGCGGTTCGGCATCTTGCCGGACAGCCGCAATGCGTTCGGCAAGAGCGTCAGCTTTGGTCTCGGCGGTCGCGGCATCGTTCAGGGTCGACCGTTCGACCGACTGGGCATAGCCGGCTACTGGCTGGAATCGTCCAGTGACCTCGCAGGTCTGGCGGACAGGCTCCTCGAGAACGAGTGGGGCGCCGAGGCATTCTACAACTACGCGATCACACCCGCGATTCAAGGCACCCTCGATCTTCAGTACAACGACTCGGCCATCAATTCGGTCGATAACGGCTTCATCGTCGGGCTCCGTCTGTTTACCCAGTTCTGAGTGTGGGGGGTCAAGTCTTCACTTTATACAACTCGGATTTTTTCCGATCACAATACTCACGTTGGATGTTTAGTTGTATAAAGTGAAGACTTGACCCCACATACCGCGGAGGTGGACATGTACGAGCAGCTGGCCCTCATCGCTTTTTTTGCGTTCGCCTACAGTGTCGTCGCTGGCCGCCTTGATAAGACGCCGGTCAATGGACCGGTCGTCTATCTCGCGTTTGGTGTCATCGCAGGACCCGTTGGTTTCGGACTGCTCAATATCAATATCGATGCCGAGGCCATTCGCACGATCGCGGAACTCACCCTGGCGCTCGTGCTCTTCGGCGACGCGTCGAATGCGGATTTTTCCGTTCTCCGGCGCACGTTTCACCTGCCACAGCGTCTTCTGTTATTCGGCCTGCCGCTGACGATACTGCTCGGGATCGGTGCCGGCCGCGTTCTCTTTCCCGAGATGGGTTGGTTCGAAGTCGCGATCCTGGCAACAATGCTGGCACCCACGGACGCCGCACTCGGCAAAGCCGTCGTTACGAACCCGGTTGTTCCGGGCACTGTGCGCGAGGCACTGAATGTCGAGAGCGGTCTCAATGACGGGATCTGCGTTCCTATTCTGTTTACGTTCCTGGCCCTGGCAGCCGGTGCCAGCGGTGCGGCTGCCACCGGCAGCCCCGGGGAGCTGGCCGTTCATTTCCTGGTGCAGGCGATTGGAATCGGGGTTGCGATCGGTGCCGGGGTTACCCTCATTGCCGCGTGGATGCTGAGGACGGCATCGCGCAACGGCTGGATAACGGATCCCTGGGTTGGCATTGCGATCCCCGCGCTCGCGTTCGCCTGCTTTGCGGTGACCCAACACGCCGGCGGCAGCGGGTTCATCGCCTGCTTCACGGGCGGTCTTCTGTTCGGGGCACTGACGAAGGACCACAAGAAGGAGGTGCTCGAGGGCGCAGAGGGGCTCGGCGAAGGGTTCTCGTTGATCACATGGGTGGTGTTCGGTGCCGCCGTCGTACTGCAACATCCCGGGAGCATCGACGGACGGGTGGTTCTCTACGCGGTTCTGAGCCTGACCGTCGTAAGGATGTTGCCCGTGTTCATCGCGGTAGCGGGTTTCAATCTGCGACTGGACGCAAAGTTTTTCCTCGGCTGGTTCGGACCGCGGGGTCTTGCAAGCATTGTTTTCCTCGTGATCGTGACAGGATACGAACTGCCCGCGAACGACACGATCGTCGCGACGACGGTCGTTACGATTGTTTTGAGTATCATCGCGCACGGCCTCACGGCGAACCCCTTGTCCACCTGGTTCGGCGCACGCGCGAAGGCGGAAAACGAAGGCTAGGACTGCGTAGTGTCCGACGGATGCTGAGTTAACAGACGCTGGATGACAAACACGAGCAACGCGGTTGTCCAGCCGAAGATGATAATGCCGTTGGCCGCCTGAAAGCCGCCGAGCAGCCGCCACTGTTCGCTCAGCGTGATGTCTCCGTAGCCGAGTGTCGTAAACGTTACGAGGGAAAAATAAGTCGCGTCGGACATGTTCGAAAACGCGCCCACCGCGACGTAGAGACCGGCCCACGCGGCGGATTCAATCACCGCCGCGAACGACATCAGGAGCACGACTGCGGCGACAATGGTGGTTCGAAACCAGGAGCCACGTCGGGACCAGGCCTGACCGCTCTCGGAACCGATCCACCTGACCACCAGCCCGTGGGCTGTCGCGTGAATCGCGACCGTCGTAAACACGAGGATGTTGGCGTAGAAAAGATGCAGCAGCATGATTGAATTATAGCGCCAACCGCGCGCGGGGCGAGGGTGCGAGTTCGTGGTGCGTCGCGCGGATTCGGTCATTGCGTTCGTAACTGACCCGTTCGACCGAGCGAAACGGCAATGTCTCATCGTGGCACGCGTGCGCGCCTGCTATATTGGCCGCATGCCGATCGATCGGGCCACATTCAACACTCGACCCCGCTCACGCGCGTGACATGACGATTTCCACGCAAACAAAAGAAGCGACGAAGACCGCGCTCGCGATGACCATCGCCTACGGCATCGCCCTGTCGCTGGATTGGGACAGACCGTACTGGGCCGGGTTCGCAGTCGCGTTCTGCAGCCTCGCGACGATCGGACAGTCGCTGAACAAGGCGGCGCTGCGGATGCTGGGTACGTTCCTGGCAATCGCGGCCTCTTTCACGTTCATCGCCTGGTTTGCCCAGGAGCGCTGGGCATTCTTTACAACGCTGTCCGTCTACGGCGCGATGTGCACGTATCTGATGAGCGGCAGCCGGCACGCTTACTTCTGGCAGGTCGGCTGGTTCGTCTGTTGCGTCGTTTGTATGGACTCCGGTCCGGATCCGGTCAACGCGTTTACGACGGGAGTACTGCGCGCACAGGAGACCGGCCTCGGCCTTCTCGTCTACAGCCTCGTGGCGATATTTGTCTGGCCGAGCAGCAGCCGGATCCGCTTTATCGGTGCCGCCGAAACGCTGGCGACTAAACAACAGCAGCTGTTCAGCGCGTACATGAATGTCATGCGACCGCACGGCGCCGCCGACGAGGCCCGCGATGCCAATGCGAGCGAAGTGCAGGCCAAGGCCGCGTTCGATCAGCTGCTGCAGGCGGCGGAGATGGACAGCAGTGACGTGGCGGAGCGGCGCCTGCAATGGCGTCACTATCAAACCGTCGCTACCGGGTTTGCGAAGTCGGCCGAGGGCTGGCGCGAGACGTTCACGGATCTGGACGAGCTGGATATTGAGCCTTTATTTCCCGGCATCGATGCATTTTCAGACGAACTCGATAAGCGCCTCGGACAGATCGGCGATGCGCTTGCCGGTCGCTCGCTCGCTGCCGCGCCGCAGTCGGCTGAGTTGTCGTTCAACCGGGACGCGTTGCATCAACTGTCCCATTTTCAACGAGCCGCGGTCGCGGTGGCGCGCGGCCGCCTGCAGGACCTCGATCGGCTGAGCCGTTCGCTCGTAGCCGCGGCGAACGATATTCGTGAAGGCACCACGACGAGCACTCCGCTTGAGCCCTCACCGCACGCTGCCGTTGCGTTCATTCCGGATCCGGATCGACTGGCGAACGCGCTGCGTCTTTTTACGATCATGTGGGCGGGATTTCTTGCCGTCATCTACGTCGGCGATATTCCAGGCGGCACGGGTGTCGTGTCGATGTCCGGTTCGCTCGGTATCGCTTTCGCAAACATGCCGCAGACGCCGATTTCGAAGCTGTTCGCGCCGGTGACCGTGGGTCTGCTGTTCGCCGCGATTCTGTACCTGTTTATCATGCCTCACCTGACCAGCTACATCGGGCTCGGACTGATGATATTCGCGGCAACGTTTGCCATTTGCTATCTGTACGCCGCGCCGCAACGGTCGCTCGGGCGCACGTTAGGTCTCGTGCTGTTTCTCGTCATCGCCTCGATTTCGAACGAGCAGACCTACAGTTTTCTCAGTGTCGCGGTGACCGCGCAGATGTTCGCGATCATTTTGTTCATCTTCGTGGTGACCGTGTACTTTCCTTTTTGCTTTATCCCGGACCGCGTGTTTGTGCGCCTTCTCGGCCGCTATTTTCGTAGCAGCGCGTACCTGATTTCGAAGTCACAGCCGAACCAGGCCCCTGCGAACGGCCGCTTCGCATGCTGGCGACGTGCGTTTCACGAACGCGAGGTCGCGACATTGCCGGCGAAGCTCCGGAGTTGGGCACCACACATCAGTAGCGCGGCGCTGTCGAACACGACACCCGAACACATCGATACGCTGCTGAATGCGCTGCAGTCCCTGACATTCCGTATCCAGCAATCGCTGCAGGAACGCGAAACGCCCCAGGCGCCGCTACTCGTCGAGGCCTTGCGCGACGATTGGCTCGTGTGGCAGGTGCGGTTGGACGATGCGTTTCGGCGGGTCGCGCACGATACCGACCTCGCCAATATGCCGGAAACATTGCGGGACCGGCTCGAATCCGGACTGAAGCAGTTAGAATCACGTATCGAGGACGTTTTAAATGAGGCGCCAACCGGGCAAATCAGCGACGAACAGGCGGAAGATTTCTATCGATTACTTGATGCCACTCGTGGCGTGTCGAAATCGTTGATCGATTATGAGGCCAACGCCGGAGATATCGATTGGGTGCGGTGGCGGGAAGAACGCTTTGCCTGAGCAGTGACGACTATTTATGACAACACCAATTCCACACGAACTTGCCGTCGGCGGCGTTTACATTCCGCCGATGCTTGTCGCTGCCATACTTGGCATTATGGCCGCGCTCGTAACGGCGCGAATGCTCAACCGTACCCGCTTGTCACGGTTTTTCTTCTACCCGCCTTTGGTATCGCTGGCCTTGATGATCATCTATACCCTTTTTGTCGGAACCTATGTCATCGGGGCTTAACGCGTGAAGCAGTTCTTTAAGCTTTTGTCGACGGGCATCGTTGTGGCGATCGCGGCGGCGGCGGTGCTGTACAAGTACCAGGACTACGTCGTCAATCCGTGGACGCGCGACGGCCAGGTGCGAGCGGAGGTTGTGCAGGTCACACCACGGGTGTCCGGCCCGATCGTTAACCTCGCGGTGAAAGACAACCAGTTCGTCAAGGCGGGCGACCTGTTGTTCGAAATCGACCCGCGCACATTCGCCGCCTCGCTCGCGCAGGCGCAGGCGCAGTACGACAAAACCGGCGACAGCAACCTGGCGCTCGCAAAGCAGGTCGAGGCATCACAGGCACAGGTCGACGTGGCCCGCGGTTCCCTCGTGCAGGCGCAGAGCGCGATCAAGCAGGCCGATGCCGAGATCGAAAAGAACGATGCGGAATACCGTCGCCAACAGCAGTTACTGCCGCAGCGCGCGACGTCGCAGAAGTCCGTCGATCGGGCCAAGGCGAACTACGACGTGTCGGTGCAAAAACGCAAGGGGGCGCGGGCAAGCCTGAGCCAGGCCCGCGCGTCCCTCGTCGAGGCGGAAGCCGATCTGGCCGAGGCGCGCGCTACCCTCGGCGCAGCCGGCGACGCGAACGCGAGCGTGCGCGAGGCCCAGGCCGCCGTCGAGCAGGCTGAATTGAATCTCGAATTCACCCGGGTGCGGGCACCGGTAGACGGCTACGTCACGAATCTCAATCTGCGTCTCGGTTCCCAGGCGGTGGCGAACCAGGCCGCGCTCGCGCTCGTCGACGTCAACAGCTTCTGGATAGACGGCTTTTTCAAAGAAACCCTCATCGAGAAAATCGGCAACGGCGATCGGGCCATCGTCACGTTGATGTCTTACCCCGACAAACCTTTCGAAGGCACTGTGGACAGCGTGGGCTGGGGTATCGCACAGCAGGACGGCAGTACCGGTTTCGAGTTACTGCCGAATGTTAATCCGACGTTCGAATGGATCCGGCTGGCGCAACGCATACCCGTGAAAATCCGGATCGGTGAGCTGCCCGAAGGGGTCGCGCTGAGGGTCGGCACCACGTGTTCCGTGCTCGTCATGACCGGTAGTGCCGCGGGTGACGACGGTCACGCCGTGCCGCCCGCACCAGCCGTGCTGCAGTAGGACTGCCGCAGTGGGCAGCGTACTGAAAACTATCGTTGTCGCCGTGTTGTCCGCGCTGCTGGTCAACGGTTGCACGATGCTCGGTCCTGATTACGAAGAACCGCCCGCACCGCTCGAGGACGAATGGCTCGAGATCGAAAATCCACACGTCACCGATACACCGCCCGTCGACACGCGCTGGTGGCACACCGCGTTTCACGACGACGCGCTCGATCAACTCGTCGATACGGCGCTCGAGGAAAACCTGAGCCTGCGCTCGGCGGGATTGCGCGTGTTGCAGTCGCAGCAAGAATTAGCCATTGCGATCGGTAATCAGTACCCGCAGCAACAGGCGCTGAGCGGCGCGACGTCGCGGCAAAAACAGGGCGGAGTGACGTTCGACGAATACAGTCTCGGCTTTAATCTCAGCTGGGAAGCCGATGTCTGGGGACGTTTCCGCCGACAGGTCGAATCCGCTTCGGCCGATCTCGACGCGAGCGTCGCCGATTACGATGGCGTACTCGTATCACTCGTCGCACAGGTGGCGCAAACGTTTGTCCTCATCCGCACGACCCAGACGCGTATCGACGTTGCCAAAAAAAATATCCAGAACCAGGAAGAAAGCCTGCGCATTACCCGCGCGAAACTCGATGCCGGTGAAGTCAGCGAGCTGGATGCGGACCAGGCCGAGACCCTGGTGTATAACTCCAAAGCCAGCGTATCGGCGCTGGAGATCTCCCTGCAGCAGTTCAAGAATTCGCTCGCAATACTGCTCGGGAAACCGCCGCAGGATCTGAATTACCTGCTCGGCGAAAAAAATCCGGTGCCGACACCACGACCGAATATCGCGCTGGGCATGCCGCAGGATCTAATTCGACAGCGGCCCGACATTCGTTTCGCGGAACGCCAACTCGCGGCGCAGAGCGCGCAAATCGGTGTCGCGGTAACAGAGTTATATCCGCACTTTTCAATTGGCGGTGCGATCGGCACGAGTGCGATGGATACCGACGACCTGTTCGATAACGCGAGCAAGACCTGGAGCCTGTTCGGTGCGTTTCAATGGAATATTCTCAATTACGGTCGTCTACGCAGCAATGTTCGGCTGCAGGATGCATTTTTCCAGCAGTTACTCGTCGATTATCAGGAGACCGTGCTGCAGGCCCAGGGCGATGTGGAGAACGCGATCGTGGCCTACCTGAAATCCCACGAACAACTGGCCTCCTATAAGTTGGCGGCGGCGGCGTCGACGCGTTCCGTCAGCGTGTCGACCGCTCAGTATCAAAATGGTCTCGTCGATTTCAATACCGTCATCACGACGTTGAGCGCCGATGCCGAACAACAGGACCTGCTGGCCTCCACGCACGGGGACGTCGCAACGAATCTCGTCCAGGTGTATCTGTCGCTCGGTGGCGGCTGGGAGATCCGCGATAACCGCGACCCGGTGGAATTACTGCCTGCGTCGACGAAGGACACCATGCGCGAACGGACCGGTGCGTGGAAGGGGCTGCTGCAGTGATGGTAGAGAGGAAAGTGGGGGGGCTTCAATCTGACCTCACTAATTATCGCGCAGGCTGCATAGCCCTCAAATAACTCGTTACCTGGTCGAGTTCCGTCCCGCTCAGCAGTTTCGAGAACTGTGGCATTTTCGACCGCACGTAACGGCCCTCGTCGTGACGGATATAGTCGAGTAACTGCTCCCTGGTCAAAACCGATGACAGGCTGTACTCACGATCCAGCGCCGGACCAACTTCTCCGCCAACACCACGCATGCGATGGCATTTGCCACAGTGGGCAGTGTAGGTCGCGAAGCCTTTGCGAACGGCTTCGCCGGCGTCGGGGGCCGGACGCGCCGGCGCGAAGTAGGCGTCGCGATCGAAACGACGGATCCCGGTGAGCTGGAACGGCCACGGCAACGTCTCAGCGTCGAGGGCTGCCCGCTCATCGGCGCTCACCCAGACCAGGTAGAAAGGATCGAAGTCAATGGTCTCGGTGCCATGCCGATAGCTCGGCCAATGCGTCTTGCCGTCGACGGGTAACGCCGTGTCGCGCACGGCAAGGAGCGCGCGCCGCGGATGCTGCAGGAGCGCTGAGACATCGAACGGAATGCGGTAGCCGTCCGCACAGACGAGCAACAGCTCCTGTGCATCGCTCAGACCGACGTGGCGCAGCAGTGGTTCCAGCGCGAAGCCTGCAAAGATCCGGTTCGGACCGAAATGCGGATCGTTCGGCACCTCGAATTCCGAGAGTCCGACCGCTGAAACGAGCGCCTCGACCGTGTACATGTGGTCCGCCGCGCCGTCGTGAACCCGCAGCACGCGATCGTCAGCGATGGCGCGCCCGGCACCAGGCAGCGGGACCAGCACGCCGAGCACGAGGCTGAACAGCAGAGCGCCGGTAGCGCGGGTATGCGTTGCTGGATACAGCTGCCTTTCCTCAGGGTCCATTGGGCAAGCCCTGACTTTAGCGCTGCGCCCCGAGGAAAGGAACAGCGGGATCCTCACAGTCGGCTGCCGCGATTGCGGTTCCCGCGGAGGCTCAAAGGGGACGCAGCGACTGGGACTGTTTCGAGGGTTATCCTTAAATCGCCCCCCGCTCCGATGCGGGTTCGGCATGAGTCACTCAAGACCGCGGGTACGCGATCCGACCGCCGTCACGCAATATAATGGGTGACCCCTTGTGACGCGCGCTGATTCAAAAATCAGGTTTCGCGAAAATGTGGCGCTGCAATTTCGGGTTTTTTTTCTACTATTAATTGAGCGATAAGGGGAATCTGGTGGCCGAGCCCGTTACGTCAGTATTTTCCATGGTGGACTCCAGGGACCTGGATCACTACCGGGCGCAGCCGGGAAACTGGAATGTGCGCGCGAACCAGATCGGCAAGGGCATTTTTCGCAGCCTCATTCGCAGCATTCAGCTGCCGGGTATCATGGTCTACGATAACCTTTGGAATGCGCCCTGCCAGGTGATCGGGCAATCGCCGGACGACTGGCTCATGCTGGGAGCCATTGTCACATCCGGGAGGACCGGCGGCGGTCATTGGTGCGGGAAGCGTCTGGACCAGAGGTTGTTCGCCTGTACCTCGCCAGGCAAGGAAATCGAATTCAATGTCGAGCAGGGGGCTCGCGACGTGGTCATTCTTATTGAACCGCGTTTGATGGAGCTAACGTTCGGTCGCAAGGCGGCGGAGTTCGTGCGAAAGCACCAATACCTCTTTTTCGATGTCCTGCCGGGCTCGGCCCTGGTAGAGCTGGTCCTTGACCTGCTCCAACGCTGCGAAACCCAGGCGCACCTGCTGCAGCAACCCGTGATTGCCGCGAGGGTCCGCTCGGACCTGCTGCGGGCGTTGGAGGAGTGTTTCGCGCACTTGTTTCAGCCAGACGTAAGTACGCCGAGTATCCGGGCGGAGGCCTTCCATGCGGCAACTCTGCACGTGGCGCATGCTCCCCTGCAAACCAGTGCCTGGCATATGGCACAGGCGGCCGGGGTCAGCCAGAAGACGCTCGAAGTGGCCTTCCGGGAATGCATTGGTATGACTCCCGGCAGATATCTGGCCCTCACCCGACTGAACGGTGCGCACCGCGAGCTTCTCGAGGCGGAGAGGGGCGCGAAGACGGTTACGGAGATTTCCCTGGATTGGGGTTTCGCCAATGGTAGCCGCTTCAGGCGCGCGTACCGCGAGCTGTTTGATGAACTGCCCTCGCGGACATTGAAATCTTCCCCTCCCTCCGGCTCCTGACTGTTTGAACATGAAACCCCCTTCGCCCCGGACGAAGGGCTGTCACCTCCCGTGATAAATTGACGCGAGTCAATCTATTTAGCCATCGCTAACCTCACTTCGATTTTTGTCCTGTTTCCAAAGCAGTTTCCTAGATATAGATCTATTGGGCTTGACGTGATTGCCGGCCCGGTTGATTAGGACGCTGACTTTTTTGTGCCTGCGCTGGTCGTGTCTCACGTCGTAGAGTTTTAGGGTTCGTTCGCTGTGGGCGCCAATTTATTATCGTCAGCGTGCACCGAGAGTCTGCATAGAGAGCTGTTTGATCCGCGTTTTTTCGTACCGAGTGCAGTTACCAAAAAGCATTCGGAAAATGTATACAGTTGCCTGTTTTGAGGCTTCATAATGCGGCGTAACATCGCGCCAGCGCTGGCTTTGTGTGTCAAAGTTGTCAGCGGGAAAACGATCGCCGCTGAAAATGAGGAAAGGATATGAAACGTAGAGAATTTGTTAAGGGCGCCGCAATTTTACCGGCATCAGCTTCGCTTGCTTCTATCCCCCTCCATGCCGATGCGGCAACGTCCGGACAGACACCTGCAGCAGCAGTCGCGCAGACACCTGCTAGCGCCGCCGGCTCGAAAAGTATCCCCGGCTATGCGAAGGATTTTCTGACCAGTGACATGAACGGCCTCGGACCCGACGGCAAGCCGACCGGTCAGACAATGACCTTCACGGGTGCGTCCCAGGCGAATGCCACGGCTGAAACAGCCTCGAAGAACCAGATGAAGCTGACCAGGGAGGAACAGGCCATGCTGGACGGCTCGCAGGGCCCGGAGATGGCCAAGCTCATGAAAATCCAGGTGGTCTTCGGCAACACTTTCGGCGCCAAAAATCTCGTCGATCTCGGCGGCGCGCCCCACAGCAACCTCTACCCCGGCGCCCCCTACCTTGGCTCGTTGATCAAGATGCTCGATGAATGCGCCAAGGCCGGGCTCAAATCCTATGCGCCCTACACGGTCAACCCGCGGCCCTACGACGCCTTCAACGTCCAGAACAACGAGAAGGAGATGCAGATCATCTACGAGGGTTACCCGCTGCAGAAAGATCTGGACTGGGTTCATGCCCGTCTCGGGGCACCGGAGCTTAATAAACGCAGTTGTGCCTGCTATGTGAAGGAAGTGGGCAACGCCCCCGAGCCCGGAACCTACGTGGCCTGGGCGGAATCCTCGGCGGTGAACTACGGCAACTCCGTACTCGGCATCCGGACCAACCGGAACGGCGCCGGCATCGACATGATCTGCGCCATGACGGGCAAGGCGCCTCAATTCGGACTCATGACCGACGAGGGACGCCAGGCGAAGTGGCTGATCGACGTCAAGACTTCGAAGACGCCGGACTGGGGGGTGCTCGGCACCGCCGTCGGGCGCAAGGTCGTGGAGGATGTTCCCCTCTATACCGGCATCACCCAGCACTTCGAGGGCGGCGAGGTCACCGAGGACAACCTGCACCTCCTGAAGGCCATGGGCAGCGCCAGCGCCGCTTCCGGCTCAGTCGGCCTGTACCACGTTGAGGGCGTGACCCCGGAGGGCAAGTCGAAGGGCCGCAAGCTGCTCGTCGAGGGTTACCAGACCTACGTCTACGACGACGCCGAGGAGCAGAAGGTCATCAAGACCTTCGACAACTTGTGGCCGGATAAGGACTTGAGTCCCACCGCCGCTTTCATCGGCTGCCCGCACAACACCCTCTTCGAAATGAAGAAGTGGGGGAAATTGATCACCGAGGCGCTCGACAAGGCCGGCCAGGAAAAGACCGCGATTCCCGTCTACATGTTCTGCGCCAACGTCGTCCGGAACCAAATGATCGCGGACGAGGGCGAACTCTCCGGCAAGATGATAGCAGCAGGCATGGTGTCGACCCCCATGTGCGGCCTCACCTGGGCCGGCACGAAGGGCTTCTCGGAGCGGAACCGTGGCGTCACCAACTCCGCCAAGACGCGGAACTACACGTCGATCCGCTACTTCCCGGATCAGACCCTGGTGGACATCATCTTGACCGGGAAGGTGCCGGTGTGAACCTAAGAACCGGAATTGAGAAAATTTGAACGAAAACGTTCAACTGGAGATTTAGACAATGGCCAAGAAAACATTCAAAGGGCGAGCGATTCTTCCCGGCAAACACGAGGGCGAGGCGCTGGTATCAAAGCTGCCCTTTAATCTCACCGGGTCGTATTTCGAGAATATGTTCGCAGGGAACACCGAGACGGCACCGTGCACCGACGCCAACAACAAAGCCCTGTATGGGAAGGACATGAAGGGCGCGATCATGTGCACCTCACAGTGTGTGGGATCTACCATGGGCGCGGGTGCGATCATGGGAGTAAGCGAACTTGGCGTGGGCCTCAAGGCCTTCCTGTTCTCGAACCACATCGACAGCATCGCGGCCGGAGGATTGATCATCGATGATATCTGGTACGACCGCCGGGTCATCACGATCGATCTTCTGGGCGACGAGTTTCTGGATGCAGTGAATACGGGAGATCCAATCGCCATCCACGAGGACGGCACCGTCGTGGTTGGCTGATCGGGTTGGCAGCTTGCCCTCGTGCAGGAATCCGGTTTAACCGCGGCGGGGGCATGCAATAAAGTTTGATAACTGAAATGGTTTATGGATATGGACAGAAGAGACTTCACCAAAACATTGGTCGGCGCCGGTTCGGCGCTGGCGGCAAGTGGGGCGATTGCAGGGCCGGGAACTGCCGGGATGCGCAGCAATTTCGCCTTCAAGAAGGACGAAACACCCGTGATACTCGAGGTCGCGATCAATGGCTCGACCCCAAAGAAGCTCAATCCAGCCTCGCCTACGACGGCAGCGGAAATAGCGCAAGAAACGATAAAATGCCTGGATGCAGGCGCTACCATTGTGCACGCGCACAGCGGCAAGCCGAGTGATAACGTTGCGGATGCCGTCCAGGCATATGTCGACGCTTTTACGCCAGTCCGTAAGAAGCACCCGTATGGGATCATTTACCCGACGGCGAACTTTGACCCGGTGGTCTATCACAAAAACCGTGCAGTCTGGCCGCCGGAGATCCAGAGCGGGCACTACCGCCCACTGGCGGAGGCAGGCCTGGCCAACATGATTCTGCTCGACACCGGGGTCGCCCCGCTCGCGGTCTACGACGAGAACGGCAAGCTCCCGGAGAAGAACTTCTGGTGGTACGGCTTCTGGCCAGGTGACACCAAAATCGTTACGGACACCTGCAACGAGCTCGGCTGCGGGGCGTCGGTTTCGGTGTTCGAGCCGGGTTGGATGAAAAACGTCGTCGCCATGGCGCGGGCGGGTACGCTGCCCCGCGGCTCGAAGCTCAACATCTATTTCGCCGACTACGACTTCGGGGCCTTTGCACCGCCGATCCCCGAGGCGCTGCAGCTCTATATACACATGATGGAGGGGCTGGATCTGAAATGGTCCGTCGGCCTGATAAATGGCGACATTATGGATACGCCGCTTGCTCAAATGGCGCTCGAGCGGGGCGGAAGCTTCCGCGTCGGCCTCGAGGATTGGATGACAGGCCCTGGCAACCTTGAACAGCTCGGGAGAGCCAAGGAAATGATCAACAAGGTGGGCCGGCCCATCGTGAGCGGTGCCGATGCAATCAAGTACCTCGATATCCCGTTCCCGGCGACGCGGCCCAAAGCTTAGAACGTGCACCAATACGGGCATCAGGTTCATTAAAGACTAAATGAGGAAAACATTGTCATGTCAAATCAGGAACAGCCGCAACAATCCTCCAACAAGCAGAAGAATTCGACAATGAGTTCAGACACTGACCAACAAGATACCCACGGCTTCAATCGCCGCAATTTCCTGAGCGCGGGGACAGCAGCGGGAGTCGCTGCAGCTGGTCTTGGCATCGGTTCAGCCCAGGCAGCAGAACCTGCCCCACCGCAAATAGGAAGAGAAAAACTCCGTACAAATTCAAAGACCAATATACGCACCGCCATCATTACTGATACCCAGTTGAATATTGGTCCATTCCTGGCGGAAGAGTTTGCCCTGCGGAAATACAACCTGGTGATTGCCGACGTCCAGAAAGGCCTGCCCGACAAATTGCGCAAGCTCGGTGCGGCGGATGTCGTCGTGGTGCCCGGACTCGAGCAGGACGGACCAAATAACGAGGGTGTGCCGGGACAGATCCAGAAGGTGGTAGACGCTGCGATGGACAAATTCGGCGGCTACGACTCGGTGTTCATCCGCACCGCCTGGCACGGTGGTACAACATTCCTGGAGGAGACGCCTGAGAACATGCAGTTATCTTACGAGCAAAACTGTATGGCTGTCTTTTACGGCCTGCAGGCCGTGTTGCCGCCATTGGTCAAGAGCGGCGGCGGCCAGGTCGTGGTGCAGACCAGCGCCACCGGTGAGAAGCCGCATCCTGGAGTCACGTCATACAGCGTCATGCGCGCGGCTGCCGGTATGCTGTGCCGCTGTGCCGCCCTGGAGGTGGCTGACAAGAACGTTACCGTCAACGTGGTCGGCACCAACTTCATGAACTACCCGGGTTTCAAGCACACGCTCGGCGCCGACAAGGACCCGAAAATCATGGAGCATTACCTGGAAGAGATTCCGATGGGACGCCTGGGAGAAACGCGCGAGGCCGCGCACTTCACCATGGCCCTGCTCGATGGTTATAACATGTTCACCACCGGCGGCTTCTACCCTGTTTCCGGAGGATTTAACAATGCCGGGATGTGACGGCGGCAGTTGGGGTCGGTAACGTCAACACCATGAGGATGCCGCTGGCTGCCACGCTCGCGTGGACGCTGCTCGTCTGTGCCGCAGCACTCCCGGCCGGGGCCGCTGAAACCACGACGGACGAGGTCGTCGACCTTGGGCCAACCGCCGGGGAAGACGCGTCGAGCTTCCAGGGACTCTCTCAGGACCCGGACGATCCGGCGAATTTACTGAAGAACATCCGGGAGCGGAGGACCGAGACGGACTCGCTCTTCCCTGCGTCCCCCCTGCACGGTGTCCACGCGGCGACGGATCGCTTGAAGCGCTCAGTGTACGACGCTATGCGTCTGGATCTCGGACTGGCTTACAACCAGCTGTTCATGGGGGTAACTGAGTCGCTCCCGGGTAGCGATGACTGGGCGACCGCCAGTGGCCTGGATTTCGTCGGCACCTGGGAACTCCTGCACTCCGGGCAGCCGACCCAGGGGCAGGTCTTCTTTCATTTTCAGGGCCGCTGGGACTGGGGTACTGTCGGGCCTGAGAATCTCGGGACAATAGCGCTCGGCAGCCTGGGCAGGCCGGGCAACACGTTCGCGGCGTACACGCCGACGTTCCTCCCCGTGCGCAACCTTTACTGGCAGCAGGGCGGTAAAGAGGCCGGCTGGGCCTATCGGTTCGGGAAGATCACACCCGATGCCATTCTGGGCACTTCCGCCCACGTCGCCGCGCCGCTGACGTTCACGTCCACCTCGGCGCTAGTCTTCGTCAATGCCCTGCCGGACTCGGGCCTTGGTGCGGCGGCAGTCTGGTTCTTCAACGATCGGGTCAAGCTGTCGGGTCTCGTGTCCGATGCGAACGGCGATCGTCGGAACTGGGGCGACATCAGCGAAGGTGACTTCTTCTACGCAGCCGAGCTGGCGGCCAAGTTCTACCCCAGAACGGCAAAGTCGGGCTGGTCGAAGCTGACCATCTGGCACACGAACGGCACCGACAACGGCCAGGCGTCCAACGGCAACCTGGGTCCCGATGGGTGGGGGTTTCAGATCAAGCTCGAACAGGAACTGACTGCCGACGGCCGCGCGATCGGTATCGTGAAGTATGGCGAGAGCTACAACGATTCGGCCTTGTACAAACACCAGGGTAACGTGCTGTTCCTGTATTACGACCCGAGCTTCATCGGGCATATCCGTAACGACGTCGTCGGGATCGGACTCAACTACGTCGACCCGGCACTGTCCGATTCGCGCGACGAGTACGACCTCGAAGTTTTCTACCGCTTCCCGATCTTTCCGCTCGTGGACGTAACGTTTTCCTATCATTCCATCTTCTTTCCTTCGCTCGACCGCAACAACGACCAGGCCTCCGCGTTCGGGCTTAAGCTCCGGACGACGTTCTGAATCGCAGGATCGCAGGATCGCAGGTGGCAGCGTGGACTGCCCTGGCTTTAACTGACATCGGACAAGCGCGACCGGGCTTGCCCCGGGCTGACGGACGTCCTCACGTACTGTTCAAATTGCGATCTCGCGGACAGCTGCGGCGCGCAGTCGCCGGACTGTAATGCGGTTCGATGACCGGCAGAGCCGCTGTCGGCGAGGTGTGCAAAGATACCAACAGCAGCATACCCGCGGTGAGTTTTGCCCTGGGCGCAACATCGCAGAACGTGACGTTCACGATCGTGGCGGCGGTATTGATGAGCGTGATCTGAGTTGATTGCATGTCGACCGATCAGGATCAAAACGATCTCGTCGATTTCTATACCGTTATCACGACTTTGAGCGCCGATGGCGGGCAGAAGGAATGTCGCGACGAATCTCGTCCAGGTCTACCTGTCGCTCGGTGGCGGCTCGGAGAACCGCCAGAACCGCGACCCGGTGGAATTGCTGCCGGCGGCAGCGAAAGAGACCATGCGCGAACGGACCGGTGCCCGGAAGGATCTGCTGCAATGAAAAAGTGGGGTCAGATGAAACTTTTTCGGCGCGACGCACGAAAAAGTTTCATCTGACCCCATTTTTTCGGTCCCGGTACGTGGCCCGGCGTTGGCGGGTCGGCCTCACCGTGCCATGGAATGGTATTCCAGGTTAGGGATCATGTCGGTGGCGGAAACAATGCGGTTCGTCATGTTGAAAAATCCGATGACGTTCGACATGTCAAAGATGTCCGTGTCACTGAAGCCCGCATCACGCAGCGCCTGACGGTCGGGCTCCTCCACCCGGTGCGGTTCTTCGGTCACCTTCGTCGCGAAGTCGAGCATCGCGCGATGCCGCGGCGACAATTCGGCGACGCGGTAATTGATGACGAGCAATTCGCCGAGTACGGCATCGCCCGACAGATCGCGAACCCGCGCGCCGTGGGTTACGAGACAGTAATAACACCGGTTCACCGACGATACCGCGACCGCGATCATCTCGCGCTCCAGCTCGCTCAAGTTCGACTCTTCCAGCATCAGCGCGTGGTAGAACTCGACAAATGTCTTGAGTTTTCGATCGTCGCAGGCATAAGCCGCGAACACGTTGGGGGTGAATCCGAAATTTTGTTGGTAGGAATCCAGATACTCCGACATTTCCTCGCTGAGGTCGTCGGTGCGTTTGAGGTCGAGCGCAAATACGTAGTCGGGTTGTGACATGAGCTTGCATCCGTTGGTGTCGGGGATGCGATTGTTACTGATTCCCGATTGCCTCTGATTGATTTGCGTCAACCATGGCGCTGTCGAGTTCCGGGGGGTTCCGGAACTCGATCGGTAGATGGGAGATCCCCGGTAACCACGACCAAGTTGAAGTACCGAGTGCGTCGACGAAAGAATTGATGCGCGAACGATTCGGTGCGCGGGACGGGTTGCTGCACTGATGGCCGACCGAAAAGTGGGGTCAGATGAATCGGCCGCGCCGTTTCTGATTTTGCTACGGGCAATGAGCGATGGACGTGGCACTGTCCTATTCCCCCACCCGGGGCCCTCGAAGGCGGTGGGGTCAAGTCTTCACTTTATACAACTAACCCCGTATTCCGTGGCTGCGATACTCGCGGCGTACGTTTAGTTGTATAAAGTGAAGACTTGACCCCAGATACTGCCGATCCAATGACCGAGAACGCATTCGCCTTCACGCCGCAACAAGAGCAATGGTACGACGCCGCGTGCGCGGCAATTAGCGAAGAGCGGCTGAAACAGCTGATCTTCGAACTGACGGCAAGACACAGTCCGACCGGCGCCGAGCGCGAAGCGAGCGAGTTCATGGTCGGGTATATGAACGAGGCCGGTATTGAAGCGCATTATCAACCAGTCACGGACCTGTCGGGTAATTGTGTCGGCCGGATCCGCGGCTCGGGCACGGGCCCTGCCCTGCTGCTGTACGCGCCGGTTGATACGTTGCTCGAAGGCGACCCGGCACAGGATCTGCCGCAGGCCGGCCGCGAGATGCGCGCCGATATGCTGCCCGAGCCTTATATCGATGGCGACCTCGTCATCGGTCTCGGCGCGTCGAATCCCAAGTCGATGGTGTCGCTGATCACGGAGGCCGCGCAGTGCATCGTCGATGCAAACGTCGAACTCACCGGTGATGTGATCGTTGCGACCGCCGGCGGCGGCATGCCGTGGATCGTCGAAGAGCGCAACAATGCCGGGATCAGCAATGGCGTATCACACATGCTCAGTCACGGGGTGGCGCCGGACTTCGGCATCATCGTGAAGCCGTGGGACGAGGTGTACTACGAACACCCCGGCATGATCTGGTTCAGGGTGCGGACGTGGGGCACGATGGGATACGCCGGTATTCCACGCGGGACTCCGGGTTTCCGCAGTTCGATAGTGCCCGCGGCCAAAGTCATCCTCGACATCGAACAGTGGCTTACGGAATATCCGGACCGGCACACGAGCGCGCAGATCAAACCCGAGGGATGGATCGCCGCTATTAACGGCGGCTGGCCGGAAAAGCCCGCACTGCCCGGGGCCGCGTGTGACATCTATCTCGATGTGCGCACTGCCCCGGGACAAACCGCCGCGCAGGTTGAACGGGAATTCAGTGAGCTGATGCACGGCATCATGGAACGACACGATGACGTCGATGCCGAGTGGGAAACGATCGTCACGTGCGATGCGGCGCGGACGGATCCGGATCACTGGATCGTCCAATCGGCAACCCGCGGATGGGAATCCGTCCACGGCCGACCCTATACCGACACACCCTATTTATCGGGACAGACCGATGCCGCTACGATCTGCCGTCTCGGCGTACCGCTCGTGCGTATCGGTTATCCGTGGATTGGCGACAAGGAAATGCCGGCGGAGTTCGCGGAAGGTCTTGGCGGCATGGGTGTGGCGAACGTGCCGGACCTGATCCCGACGGTGAAGCAGTTGATTCACAATATTATCGATTCGTGCACGCGCACACGGACCGAGATGGGTATCGAGTAAAGCTAGCTCACGACCAGGTCGCCGCCGCCGCCTACTTGAGACCCGCTGCTACCGCCGAAGACGCTGCGACCCGCCCTTTCGCTACGTACTCCTCGTGGTTTTTGATCACCGAACGCCGGTCGTAGACATAATTCACCAGCATGCCGTAGGACTGCTCAATACGCTGCTCTGAGCTATCTCCGAGCCAGTTGATCTGCTCGATGCGCGCCCCGTTACTTAAGTGAAAGCGCGCGACCGGATCGGCGGGTTCGTCACCGCGCTTCTCCTCCAGCAGGTATCGCGCACAGGCTTTTCTCATCACCGGTTCGAGTGCGGCGGTCAGTTCCGGATCCTGCCACCACTGCGGTCGGTCCAGAACGGCGAGCTGGTCATACTCATCACGGGTCAGGCCGTCGTCGAGGCCGATGCGCCGGATCGGATCCAGCCAGCGCCGCAGTCCGGGTATCGGCGACAAGGTCGCGTAGTGTTTCAGTGACGAAATTTCTTCCGCGAGTTCGTCCGCAACCTGCTTGATCAGAAAATTTCCGAACGAAATTCCCTGCAATCCGACCTGGCAGTTGTTGATCGAATAGAAAATCGCCGTATCCGGGGTCGTCGATTCTGCCGCGTCGTCCGGCGTCGGATCGCGCAGAACATCGTCGATGTTCGTCACCAGTCCTTTCGTCAGGGCCACCTCGACGAAAATTAAGGGTTCGTCGCGAAGCTGCGGGTGAAAAAACGCAAAGCATCGGCGATCGCTCGCGAGTCGCCGCTGCAGATCGCGCCAGTCCGTGATCTCGTGGACCGACTCATAATGAATGAGCTTCTCGAGTATGAAAGCCGGCGTGTTCCAGCTGATACGCCGGAGTTCGAGAAACCCGCGATTAAACCAGGACGTGAGGAGATGGCGAAAATCGTGGTCGACGACTTTCAGTTCCTTATCCTCGCGCATGCATCGGAGCAGATCGGCACGCATCGCGATTAATGAAGATGTCCCCTGTGGCGCCCAGTTCAGTATCCGAATGAGATCCTGGCGCGGCGGTTCGACGGCAGCGAGTAGTTCGAGGTAACTGTTGTCGCCCGGCTCGGACCGGTAGGCGGAAATCGCGTCGTTGAGCTTTGCTTCGTCGGGACCGAGTTCGTCGCGGAGCAGCCGGAAAAAAGCGAGCTTCGCCTCGTCGTCGAATTCTTCGTAGCGCTGCAGGATTTCGTGCGCGAGCTTAATCGCCGACGCTTCGCCTTTAATCCGCAGCACGGATTTCACCACCGATCCGATTTCACGGCGGCGACGGGTCGGAAATTTCAGGATCTGGTTGAGAAAATCCACGGGTATTTCAGTCCGCGATGATTTCGATATAGACAGCGTCACCGTCGAGCGAGACGGAATGGGACCGTATGGGGGTCACGCACGGCGCAGCGGTCGGGTCGCCCGTTTTAATGTCGAACGTACCGCCATGAAACGGACACACGATGTCTTCGCCTTCCACGTCGCCCTCGGACAGAAAGGCAGCGCCGTGGCTGCATAAGTCGTCCGTCGCGTAAAACCCGTCCGCGATTCGGTACAGCGCAATATTCTCTCCGCCAGGTGCGACAACCTGGCGGACCGTATCGATCTCCATATCCGCTACGTCGCAAGCTTTGAATTTCGTCATCGTGGTCGGTTCCGGTTCGTTGAATTCGCGACAGGTTCGGATAAAGTTCCGTCGCGACGGAAGACTCAATGTACCATGCCCTGAATGATTATTTATAATCCGATGCCCGCGTAGCGAAGGTGAAGAACGTGTCGAAAAACAACCCCATCGCCGAAGAATTGATCCGCCGAACGGCGGCCTATGTTCCCGATATGGACTACGCAGGGGCGGAACGGCCGCAAGCGGAAAAACCGTGGAAGCAATGGCTCGAGGCGGAGCTTGGTTTTCGGAACCACTGGTACCCCGTGGACGCGAGCCGCAACATTGCGGACAACTCACACAAGGCGGTCAAACTGCTCGGCGAAGATATTCTTTACATTCGGCGCAACGGCAAGCTCTATGCCATCGAAGATCGCTGCAGCCACAGGGGAACGCGTTTTTCAGTTCGTCCCATCTGTTATACCGACGATACGATCACGTGCTGGCATCACGCGTTTACGTTCAACATGGATGACGGGCGCATACGAACGTTACTGAACGATCCCGATTCTTCGCTCGTTGGCCGCAAAGGCATCAAGTCTTATCCCGTCCGCGAGGAAAAAGGAATCATCTTCACGTTTGTCGGCGACATCGAACCGCCGCCGCTCGAAGCCGATGTGCCGGCCGGGTTTTTCGACGACGACGTTGCGGTGTGTGTCGCTGATCCGTACGTCGTGCACGCGAACTGGCGGCTCGGCGCCGAGGGCGGCTACGACCCGGGCCATCACTTCATTCACAACTGGTCGAAGTACGCGATTAATGCGCGCATCCCCATGACCTTTGGCTGGACATCGAAAAAGGAGGCGCTGCTCGAAACCGCGCTGTATCAGGACGGCGGCCCGGGCCCGAGCGGGTTCACGCGCATTGCCGCGGAGACGAATATGGCGATGGCCGCGACGATACCGGGTCGCAACGGTGAACCCGGTAAAGAGATCGTGCTGCCTATCGCGGCCGGACAGACCCAGGAGGAAATCGACATGCTCGGCGCGTCGAACTACGCAACGAAGGTCGGCGCGTGGCTGCCGTGTTCGCTGACGGTCGATCCGTGGCCGTTTCCGGGGGTCGTGCACAACGAGTATTACGTGCCCCGCGATGCGAATTCTCATTACTACTTTCAGTGCGGCTGGACCCGGGTGACGAGTGAGCAGCAAGCCGAAGACTGGGCGAACGGTCGGCTCGGACAGGTGCGCTGGAAAGTCCCCGTCGCCGATGATTTCACGGTGCAGGATGCCGAAGCGCGGGAAGGTATCGCGAAGTACTACGCCGAGGAAGACGGCTGGCAGCAGGAGCAACCCGCCGCTTTCGACATCGAGCTGCTGATGTGGCGGGTGTTTGCCGGTGAAAACGCGCGCGGGATCCAGCAGGAGCGGCACACGCGGGGGTTGTTCAAGCGCTGATCCGGGGTTTCGTTAACAACGATAGCGCGGTGGATTGAAAGCAAACCTCTGCGCGCCGCCGGCACAGGCTTTCATCCCAGTTGTCTGTGTCTGCATCGAATTAATCCGCTCGCCTTCACGACGACCGCCGAGCGGTTTTTCGCCACATCTACGCAGCTGCATTACGCGTTTCCGTGCAGCATTGCGGACAATTCCACAATACCGATTCCGGCTATGCTGTCTCCCGCATTATTTTAAACGGCGGAGAACCGACATGAGCCTATCAACACTCGAACAGGCCTATTACATCGCGGAAATAGGCGGCCTCATTATGGTCGTTGTTTCTCTGATCTATGTCGGCAAGCAATTGTCGCAAAATAACCGGGCGCAGCGGATCTCGGCCATTCAGATCCATAATGGTACGTACCTGCAGAATCTCTGGGCGCTGGCTGATCATACCGCAACGTGGGTGAGTGGATTAAGGAGCTACAACGATCTGGAGGCGGCAGACAAAGTAGAGTTCGGGATGGCCATCCAGGCCTTGCTGCGTCATCTGGAACTGTCATTTCTCATGATGCAGGAAGATGTCCTCATTGAAAGTGCGTACCGTCAGACCCTCGCCAATGCGAATAACGTATTGTCCTATCGCGGCGGGCAGGAATGGTGGGAGACCCGGCGAGAGTTTTTTAATGCCGAATTCGTCGAATCCCTGGAACGCTACATGAGCGAACACGAAGGTATCGACACTTATCGAATCAACTGACGGTGAAGCGCGGATCGAATTGACGAATCTCACACCTCCGTCAGGGTGATCGGAGCGTCGCCACGCTGATTAACCGAACGAGCCGACGGTTTCCGAAACTCAGCGCATGCGCGCCATCACAGCTTCGGCAAACTCGTCGCACATCGCGTGCTGGCGCTCGGCCGGCGCGACAAAATTAATCCCGGTTAATCCCTCGGCTTCCAGCGCGGCGAGCTGATCGACGATGTCATCGGGATGACCGGCGATACAGAACGCGCGAATGATTTCCGGTGTGACGAATCTCGCTTCGGCGGCATCGAGATGTCCGTAATGACTGTGGTGCGCTTCGGTGAATGAACGCTCGCTGTCGCGCGCGGTACGGAACGCCACGTATTCGTCCCACACAGACTGAACATACGGTGGCGGTTCGGCGCGGACTTCCCGATAGCGGTCGTACAGGAAGTGGATATTCACCATGATCGACGATCCGACTTCCTCGAGTACGCGCGGCGATGACAGGGTTTCGCCGGGACGCAGCAGCAGGAGATTGACGAGCGCATAGGTTTCGAAGTTATCCATACTGCGACCCGCCGCCCCGGCGCCAGCACGAACGTTAGCGAGCGCCTGGGCGATCGTACCGCCGCGCGGGATCCCGGTGATGAGACCATCGCCATACCGGCCGGCAAGCGCCTGCGCGCGCGGGCCGAAGCCGCCGACGTGAATCGGAATCGGATCGTCGAGATTAATGTGGCCGAGATCGAGACTCTGAAATGCGATCGCTTCGCTGAGTCCGTTCGCTTCGTAGTTTACGGTTTCGCCCCGTAGCAGACCACTAATCACGCGGAGGTGAGATTCGAACGCCGCGAGGCTCATTGGTCGCTGACCCATTGCGCGCAGTCCCGTATTCCCGGTGCCAACCCCGAGAAACGTGCGACCTGGCGCGATAGCGTTAATTGTCGCTATTGCGTTCGCGGTGACGGGCGCCATCGACAAACCCGGTATCGCGACTCCGGGTCCAACCGCGATGCGTGTCGTCCGGTCGGCGATGAGTGCCAGCACGGCCCAGACGTTGGAGCGGATCATCGGGCTGTCCCAGACCCAGCAGAAGTCATAACCGAGTTCCTCGGCCCGAACGGCAAGGTCAACTTCGTTGATCTGGCTCACACTGATTCCGAACTTCATTCGATACCTCCCGGCGCCTCCTGACACACGATACCGTTGTCGTCACCACGATGACAGGCGCGATTGACTGGGCCGGAACGTGGAATGGGATGCTTCGTGGGAGGCCATGGTGACGCGTGTTGATTGGTGGAATAACCGGTGCTGCTGGTACCGCAGCGCCCGATAACATTGCGACGGTCGGGTTCGCACTACGGTTGGCAAAATTTTGCTACAGTGGCGCTATCGGCGCGGCGGCGTTTTGGAGGAAACACTATGAAACCCATCGATTATGTCGAAGCCATCGACGAGTATTACCAGAGACTCGGTTACCCGGCCTACGACTGGACTGTGAACGAGAGTGCGCCATTTACCGCTTTAGCGAAACCGCTGAGCGAGTGCCGCGTGTCCATGCTGACCTCCGGCGGCATTTCGCATCGCACCCGCGAACCGTTTAATCCGACGGCGAAGAACGATCTGCGCGTCGATGATGTGGACTACCGATCACACCCCGACGATTTCGATATCAATGATGCCTATTACGACACGCGCGATGCGAACAAGGACCTGAACGTTGTTTTCCCGATTGCACGCCTGCGAGAACTCGCCGAACAGGGGATCATCGGTTCGATCGCCGAGCGTCTGTGGAGCGGTTTCATGGGCCGTACCTACAATCGATCGGCCGTGATCGAACAAGCCGCCCCGGCACTCGTCGAGGAGCTGCAAAAAGACGAAGTCGATCTGCTGATCCTCGTCCCGGCCTGACCCCTCGACCACCAGACCGTGGGTCTGGTATCACGAGTCGTCGAAGCGGCCGGCATCCCGACCGTCTATGTCAGCACCGGACGCGACCTGACCATCCAGGTACTGCCGCCCCGGTCGATTTTTCTGAATTTTCCGATGGGTAATCCGTTTGGCCGCCCCGAGGATGTGGACATGCAGCGCGAGATACTCGTGCACGCATTGAATCACGCCGTTGCCGCGAAAACTGCCGGTGAAATGCTCGACCTGCCGTATGAATGGGATGAGCGGATTCAGACGATCATGGAATTGCAGGAAGGCTGGTCGGCGTCGAAACCCGATCCCGTCACGGGTAAGCAGCCGACGTAGCGCACACGGCCCGCGCTCAGGGCGAGCCGACGGGGCCTGATCCCGTGATCCGCCTCGGGGATCGCGGTCGCGCCGGTGTTTACGCGGCCGCGCTGCCCTATAATTCACGCTCGACCTAATCCGGGGAACGGACGCCGTGCCCACCTATCTGAACGATCGTCAACGCGTGCCCGCGATCGCGGTAATTTCGATGCTGATGGTCTCATTCGTCGTGGTCGCCCTGACCGCCACGCTGCTGTATCGGCATAATTTCAACGAGCACGTTCACGATCTCGAAATCATGGTGACGGGTCAGGCCCGCCTGATCGAGGCAACCGCGAAATTCGATAACGCCGCGGGTGATGACGGTCGGGCTGGCGAGGCCGGCGCCGAGACCCTGGCGCAGATCCGGGCGCTGTACTCGACGGAAAAAGGATTCGGCGAGACGGGCGAATTTCTCATCGCCGGACGCGGGGCGGATGCCATCGACTATCTGACGGCATTTCGTTTCCCCTACGCCGATTCGGCGCAATCAGGATTAAGCGTTCCGGATGGTGACGAAGCGATGAATCGCGCCCTCGCGGGCGAAACCGGCTGGACAGTCACCAGCGATTACCGCAACGAACAGGTCGTCGCCGCATTTGCCCCGATTCCGGCACTCCGCCTCGGCATCGTCGCGAAACTTGATGTGCGCGAAATCCGTGAACCATTTCTCAGGGCCGCGGCCTGGGCGATGGTCGCCGCGCTGCTCGTTATCGTGCTCGGTGCCGTGGTTGTCAGGCGCCTGACGCACCAGATTGTCGACCGGGTGCACGAGAGCGAGAAACAGTTGCGGCTAGCCGGCGAGGCCTCGGGTGTCGGATTATGGGACATCGATATCCCGACGGGCCACACACACTTCGACGCCCAGTTCTACGCGATGCTCGGTTACGGTCCGGACGAACTCGAATCGTCACTCGAAACGTGGCTGGCGCTGCTGCATCCGGACTACCGCGATTACGCGGCGGATTACTACGCCGACCACATTGCCAACGCCCGTATCGATCAACCGACCCTGTATGAAATGGAATTTCCGATGCAGTGCAAGGACGGCACCTATAAATGGATCCTCGATCGTGCCCGCATCATGGAATGGCAGGACGGGAAGCCGGTGCGAATCATCGGAACCCATATCGACATCACCGACCAGAAGCGAGCGGAGGAAAATTTCGAAGCGGCGAACCGATCAGCGGCGGAAAGCGAAGAGCGGCTTGGACTCGCGGTTGAAGCGGCAGGTATGGGCTTCTGGGATTGGAACCTCGCGAACCCGAAACTTCTGATAAGCGACCAGAGTCTTGCACTGCTCGGCTACGGTCCAGGCAGCTTACCTTCGACACTCGAGGCGTGGCAGGCGTTGCGCCATCCGGACGATCTCGCTGAGTCCAGGAACGCAATCGACCGCTATGTCGAACGGGCGCGGGCGGATCACGACCTGTTCTACGAGCAGTCGTACCGCATGCGGCATATCGATGGCGGTTACCGCTGGATCCTCGACCGCGGCAAGGTTGTCGAGTGGGACGACGGCGAACCGGTGCGCTGGCTCGGAATCCATAGTGACATTACCGAAAGCAAGGAAGCCGAAAGCGAGGTCAAAGCCGCACTACTTGCGGCCGAAGAAGCCAACGAATCGAAGCAGGAAAGCGAAGAACGGCTGTCGCTTGCCGTCGCGTCCGCAAATATGGGGATGTGGGATCTCGACGCGACCACGGGCGAAATCGTACTGAACGCGCAATACATGGCGATGCTTGGCTACGAGCAGTTCGAATTGCCGCACAACATGGAGACGTGGAAAAGCCTGGTGCACCGGCTCGACATCGATGCGGCCGAGACGTATTTCTCCACCTACCTCAAGCGCGCATCGGCAGACAAGAATGCGGTCTACCACCAGGAATACCGCATGCGCAAGAAAGACGGCGCTTACCGCTGGATCGAGGATCGCGGAGAAGTCGTCGAGTGGGAAAACGATGAGCCGCAGCGCTTTGTCGGTACCCACATGGATATCACCGAGCGCAAGGAGAGCGAGGAACGGGTGCGCCTCGCGATCGAATCCGCCGGGTCCGGTTTCTTCGATCGCAACATGCGTACGGGCGAACTCCTGTTGAGTGAACAGAGTATGGCCATGCTCGGCTATACGCACCATGAACTCCCCCACACCTATGAGACGTGGGCGAAACTGCGTCATCCCGATGATATCGAACACGCGCTCGAAATTATGGACCGCTTCATCGAGAACGCACGCGAAGACCACCGCCTCATGTACGAGCAGGCGTACCGCATGCAGCACAAGGACGGCGACTATCGCTGGATTCTGATCCGCGGGCGGATACTCGAATGGGACGGCGATGAGCCGCTACGCTGGCTCGGGACGCACACGGACGTCACGGAATACAAGGAGGCCGAAGCCGCCACGGTAGCGGCGGAAGCAGCCGCGAAAGCGGCGGACGCAGCGCGGCTTGCGAGCGAACATCGTCTGCGCATCGCTGTGGAGTCGTCCAACATGGGTTTCTGGGATCTCGATATGCGAACCGGCCAATTGACGCTTGAAGGGTCGAGTCTCGCGCAATTCGGCTACCCGGAAGACGAATTGCCACGGAATCTTGACGACTGGATCGGGCTGCAGCACCCCGATGACAGCGAACGGGCGAATAGTCACCGCGACGCATGCATAGAAGCTTTGACTCGGGGTGAAGATATTATCTACGAACAGGAATACCGAATGCGCTGCAAAGACGGCAGCTACCGCTGGATTATCGATCGCGGCCGTATCGACGAATGGGATAACGGGCAGCCGGTTCGTGCATTCGGGACGCACATCGACATCAATACCCGTAAGGAGAGCGAAGACGCGCTGCACCGAAGCCAACAGCTGCTCGAAGGCGTCGTCGACAATGCGGGCACCCTTGTATTCGTCAAGGATAGAAACGGCGTCTACCTACTCGCGAATCACCTGTGGGAGCAATACTGCGGCGTGAAGGTCGAGGATGCCCTTGGCAATACGGACACCGATATCTTTCCGCCGGAACTAGCGGCTCAGTTCATCACTAACGACACGAAGGTGCGCGAAAGCGGAGAACACCTGAAGTTTGAAGAGGACACTTATCCGAAAGGCGAACACCGGGTGCTGCTGTCGCACAAGTTTCCGCTGTACGGCGCGAACGGCGAGATCTTCGCGATCGCAGGTATCTCGAGCGATGTAACGCATTTAAAAGAGATCGAAATCGAACTGCGCAATGCACGCGAGGCGGCGGAAAACGCAAGTCGTTCCAAATCGGACTTCCTCGCAAACATGAGCCACGAAATTCGTACCCCGATGAACGGCATCATGGGTATGACTGAACTCGCGATGGACACCGACCTCAATCGGGAGCAACGGGAGTATCTGCAGACTATCGAAAGCTCGGCGCAATCGCTGCTCGCGCTGATCGACGACATTCTCGATTTTTCTAAAATCGAGGCGCAGAAACTCGAACTCGACCCGATCGATTTCGACCTGCGCGAGCGACTCGGAGAAACGCTCGATACCCTGGCGGCGCGCGCGCATGGCAAGGGCCTCGAACTCGCGTTTGATATCGACGCTGACGTTCCGGATATGCTCATCGGCGACGTGCACCGAGTGCGCCAGATCGTCATCAACCTCGTCGGCAACGCGCTGAAATTTACCGAACAGGGCGAGGTCGTCGTTCGGGTCGGGGTCGAGTCAGAATCCGATTCCGGGATCCTGACGCACTTTCAGGTCAGCGATACCGGTATCGGCATTCCGGCCGACCGTCTCGACAAGGTCTTCGATTCGTTCGAGCAAGCCGATACTTCGACGACGCGTAAATACGGCGGCACCGGCCTCGGACTGACGATATGTTCACGTCTCACCGAGTTAATGGGAGGACGCATCTGGGTCGAAAGTACGGCAGGGATCGGATCGACGTTTCACTTCACGGCGCTGCTCGGCCGGAGTCAAAAACAGCGGACCCGGATCAACCCGCAAGCCGTTGGCGAACTGCAGGGATTGAAAGTTCTCGTGGTCGACGACAATCAGACGAATCGGCAAATCCTCGAAAAAATGCTGACAAACTGGCACATGACGCCGACCCTGGCGCACGATGCTACCCACGGACTTGAAGCGTTCGGCGAAGCGTTCGACGCGGGGGCGCCCTTCGATGTGATCATATCCGACGTTCACATGCCGGGCATGGACGGTTACGAGTTCGTACAGTCGATTAAGGACAATGATGCCTGGCGCAATGCCCCGGTAATCATTCTCACATCGGCGCGTCGCAGTGAGGACGCCGAACGCTGCCGCGAACTCGGTATCAAGGCAAACCTGCTCAAACCGGCGAAGCAATCGCGGATACTCGACGCGGTGATCACGGCGGTCGGGGTCGAAACCGTCTCCGCGAAACATGAACCGGCTGACGGAGCGCAAGCAAGCGGACAACCGGAGACCGCCAGCCTGCGCATACTCATCGCCGAAGACAACGAGGTGAATCAGAAGTTCGCGGTTCGCGCCCTGAAAAAAGCCGGGCACACATCGACGATCGCGAACAATGGACTGGAAGCCGTCGAGGCGTTCGAACGCGAGGATTACGACGTGATCCTTATGGACGTGCAAATGCCGGAGATGGACGGTTACGAAGCAACCGCCGCGATCCGGGAGCGGGAATCTGCAACCGGAACCACCATCCCGATTATCGCGCTGACCGCGCATGCGATGAAAGGCGACCGGGAGAAATGCTTCGCCGCGGGTATGAACGGCTACGTCACGAAGCCGGTGAAATCCAAGGCACTCCTCGCGGAGATCGCGCGATTAGTCGAAGCCGACGAAAGCGTCGCGTAGGATAAAAAAAGGACGCACTTATCTTTCGGTGACGTAAAAATGAGCGCGTCCCGTTTTAACTAAAGACCAAACCAGGCCATGAAAACTTCAAAACGATTTACTTTTTTCTGTGTACCCGCGCTGTCGGCAGCCTCAATCTTCTTCGCGGTGGAGGCGAGGACGATTAGCGGACAAGTCACGGCGGGGGGCGACGGCGCACCGATTGGCGGCATCGAGGTCGAAGTTGTCGGATCCGATGTGAAAACGACGACCGATCACGATGGGATGTACTCACTCGAGGCGTCGGACGGTGCCAGGCTAAGATTCATGGTCGACGGACGACCGGCCCGGGAGATTATGGTCGGCGATAAAGCGAAAGTTGATGTACGGCTCGGTTTTTAGGCGGATTCGCCTGTTTTCTCCGGCGATGGACTCAGGTCGGCGCGAACGAACCTGACAGGCCTCGGGTGCAACCGGTTTGGCGGCCGCAGTGCAGGGACCAAAAACCCGACAGCTCGGAAGGTTATCGCACCCAGGGTTCCGCAGAGAGCGAATCGCCGTGCCTGATTTTTTTTGATCTTTTCCACCATCGGCAATGCGATGCGGGGAGTGTAGCAACCCCCTGCAGCTACCGCCCCACGACTAACGACAGGAAACCTCATCTTGGATAATCCCGCAGTTCATTTCACTACCGTCCTCGTTGCGCTACTCGCTATCATGAACCCGATCGCGAACGCGCCGGCGTTTCTCGGCATTGCCGGCGGCTACGATAAAAAAACGCAACGCCGACTGGCATTACATTCGGTACTCATCTCGTTCGCAATACTCGCGCTCTTTGTTTTCGGAGGGCGCGTGATATTTTCACTATTTGGTATCACGCTCCCTGCGTTTCGCATTGCGGGAGGCTTACTCGTCGCCATGGTCGGCTACCATATGCTGCAGGGCGCGAGTTCGACGATCCAATCCGCAACCGCTCAAACGAACGACGACGCGGTACTCGGGATCGCGGTTTCACCGTTAGCCATTCCGATTCTCGCCGGACCCGGGACGATTGCGACGGCGATGAATTTCGCGGCGGAATCGAGCGTACCGGAGCTCGTGCGGATCATCGCCGCAGTGGCTGTCGTGTGCTGCATTACCTGGGCTGCGTTTGTCAGCGGCGAAACACTGCAACGTGTACTCGGGCAAAGCCTCATCACCGTCATCACCCGCCTGATGGGGCTGATACTCACCGTCGTCGGCGTGCAAATGCTGATCGACGGGATCAAGGGCGCTGCGGGAACCTGATTCCGGGTACTTCGACGAGGTCAGGCGCTGAAGGCTCCGCAGGCATAGAAACTCATCGTTCTTGCCGAAAAACCGTCGGTCGCCGCCGCACACCTCGCGGGAATTATCCCTGATCAACGGGAATACCCGTGTTTTGAAGGCGACCCAAAACGGCGTCGTTTGGCCATCCGGTTTGATTCGTGAAAGGCAATAGGGCTAGACTCGAATCACCCTGGCACAACGCCAAATTTCGCTTAGACGCTTCGTCCACGCGTAGCGTTAATCAGCCTTTGTTAACAGGAGGAATGGGGATTGCACACGCGTCTGTCTCAGCAGGACCTCGACTTTCAGAATGACGTTAGCGAATTTCTGGATTCACAGTTCACTGAATCGTTGGCGGCGAAGATCGCTGCTCCCGAAACGTATAAAGAAGGCATGATCGAATGGCAGCAGGTGCTGCATCAAAAAGGCTGGATTGCGCCCGGTTGGCCGACCGAATTCGGCGGCACCGGCTGGAACGATACACAACGTTTCATTTTCAACAACGAACGCTCCAAACGCGGCGTACCGGAAGCGAATTTGTTCGGCCTGAAGATGGTCGCGCCGGTCATTTACACGTTTGGCAGCAAAGAACAGCAGGCGCACTTTTTGCCGCGGATTCTCGATAGTACGGACTGGTGGTGCCAGGGCTACTCGGAACCCGGGTCGGGATCGGATTTGGCTTCGCTGCAAACGAAAGCGGTGCGTGACGGCGACGACTACGTGGTCAATGGCGCGAAAATCTGGACGACGAACGCGCAATATGCGGATTGGATCTTCTGCCTCGTCCGCACGGATCCCGACGCGCGGCGCCCGCAGGAAGGGATCACGTTTTTGTTGATCGACATGAAATCACCGGGCATTTCCATCAGCCCGATCATCAGCATCGACGGCCGCCATTCGTTGAACCAGGTGACGTTCGACGATGTCCGGGTACCGCTGGGTAACTGCATCGGCGACGAAAACAAGGGCTGGACCTACGCCAAAGCCCTGCTCACCCACGAACGGGCCGCCACCGCGGGGGTCGCCGAGTGTAAGCGACAGCTTGACCAGGTCAAACAGTACGCGGCGAGTGAAATGTCCAATGGTCGGGCGATGTTGCAGGACCCTGCGTTTCGCCGCCGCCTGGCAGCGGTGGAAACGGAACTTTTGGCACTGGAGTTCACCGAGTTTCGCGTTCTGAGTACGGTGGCTGCCGGCGGTGCGCCCGGTGCCGAATCCTCATTCCTGAAGATCAAGGGCACGGAGATGCAACAAGCAGTGCAGCGGCTCATGATCGAGCTTGCCGGACCGTTTGGCGGCATTGTCGGATCGGATTTGACGGGTGAGGATTCCGGCCATGAGTTCGGTGACGAAGCGCGGATCAGGTACATGTACGGCCGTGCGTCGACGATCTATAGCGGATCGAATGAAGTGCAACGAAATATCATCGCGAAAGCGATTCTTGGTTTGTAAGGTTTCCCATGGATTTTTCTCTGAACGAAGATCAGGTATTACTGCGCGACAGCATCGCTAAATATGTCGTGAATGATTACGCCTTTGCAGAGCGGCAACGGGTCGCAGGCGAAGCGCATGGCTTTTGTCCTAATCACTGGTCTGCCTTTGCCGAATTCGGCTGGTTGACGATACCCTTCGCCGAAGAAGTCGGTGGTTACGGCGGCGGCATCGAAGACACCGCAATTTTGATGGAGGCGTTCGGTAACGGTTTGGTCCTGGAACCCTATCTCGCCAACGTGCTCCTCGCGGGACAACTGATCGCACGCAGCGGCTCGCAACCGGCGATCGAACAACAGCTCGTACCGATGATGGAAGGGCAGCGGCAACTCGCGCTCGCGGCGCACGAACGTCAGGCACGCCAGAATTTGGCGGATGTCGCAATGATCGCGACAGCGAACCCGGACGGTTACGTATTGGACGGTACCAAAGTGCTGGTACTGAACGGCGCTGCAGCGGATACGCTGGTCGTATCGGCGAGAACTTCCGGCACACAACTCGATCGGGATGGCATCAGTTTATTTGTCGTCGAAACCTCGGCGCCCGGCATTCGAAGGACTACGCTGCCCCTGATGGACGGTACGCAGACCGCCAATATCGAATTTTCGAACGTGCAACTTGAAAAGAGTGCATTATTGGGCGAAGCCGGCGGCGGGTGGTCATTGCTCGAACCCGTGGTTCAGGAAGCGCGTATCGCGATCGGTGCGCAATCGCTCGGGATCATGGATGAGTTATTCAAAAAGACCCTCGAATATGTGAAGACCCGCAAACAGTTCGGCGTCGCCATCGGAAGCTTCCAGGCCCTGCAACACCGCCTCGTCGACATGTTTATGGCGACCCAGCAAGCACGCTCGGCGGTTTACCGGGCGATCTGCGAATACCAGCAAAACGATGCCAGCGCCGCATCGACGGTCGCGGCAATGAAAGTACTGGTTGGTCGCTACGGCGAGCAAATCGGCACGGAGGCGATACAAATGCACGGAGGAATGGGCATGACGGACGAGCTCGACATCGGACACTACGTCAAAGCCGGCATGATGTTGAACCAGTGGTTCGGCAGCAGCGATGATTGTCTCGAAGAATTCGCGGCGTTGGCCTATCCGCCAGGCTAATGCAATAACAAGGCGAGTTTCGCCCGTCGAGAGTCATAACGAATTGGTCCGCGCCGTTCGCCCTAATATCATTAGAAGGAAGTTGTCGAGTATGAAGAATTCAATACGCAGCACAACAATGGCCGTGGCCTTCATCTGGACGGTGACGGCGAGTTTGGCGAACCCGCTCGCCGCGGCAGAACTGTCAGGAGACGATCGCGCGCTGATCACCGAACTGCTGGGCGCAGGCGTGGTGGGCGCAGCGGTAACGGTCGGACCGTTGAGCAAAAAACTCGACGCGCTGCGCGAAGGCACACGCACCTACAAGATCGTCGGCGGCAAGAACAAGGGCCAGACCGAACCCGTCGTGGTCACACAGTTGAAACGTGATTCGTCGGGGATCGCCTGGCGCTACGCGGTGGGAACGAAGAACGTGCTGTTTCTGCGCGCGGGCGAAGACGGGTCCGTTAGCGTCATCAGCGAACAGGATATCGATGAGGGTGTCGTCGTCAAATATTCGCCCGGAGAAACAATACTGGTTCCCGGACTGCAACCTGGTGGCACAAAACAGTCATCGGTTGAAGTCAAGGTGTACGATCTGAGCGACCCTGCCGATCTACAGCACTCCGGAAGACTGGCACTGACTTACACTTACATTGGCGGCTATAGCGTTACGGTTCCGGCCGGCACGTTTGATGCCGCGCTGATCAAGTGGACCTACAAGGGCAAAATCGGACCCGCAAAAGTCGAGGACACCCAATATCGATTCCTCGCCGAAGGCGCCGGCGTAGTCGCCAGTGTCGATAAAAAAGACGTCTCGGCGATGCTGGTCTACCAGGACCATTCCAAGACCGCCAAGGTTCTGCAGGCGGCGCCTTAGCGTTCGGGTATCAACGGGGTCAGACGCGATCGTTCCCGATCGTTGTGATACGGGAATCATTACGCCGGTTTGGATTGCCGTTCTTCATGATCTCTCGCGCTGCGCACTAACGACAGTGTCGCACGAAGCGGAGCGCGAGTTCGTGCAGTGTTCTGGCAGCCTTAGCCGCAAGGTCCTGCGTTCGATTCGATCGCAGACTGAATTACTCCCCCAATAGTTGTTGACCATTGAAGTGACGATCGCGGACATGGACACCATGCGTCCGCACTGCCCGTACGGAATCCCTGGCCGCGATCGGTGACACGTCAGTGGCGGTGCCGTTATTTGATGGATATTGTTCACCGGTACGATTTATCGACAGATCTTCAGCATTCGCGAAACAGAACCGTCACGGCGGACGATATGACGACAGGGCGGTCGAACCCCACATCCACTGAAGGGCGGGTTACAATTCGACGGCACTGCGGAGCGTCGCCACGTGCAGACCAACGATTAAAAAAACCCCGGGGAGATCGACATGGAAACGACTGGACAGGACCGTACGCTACGGCAAACCATTGAAATCGCGATTAATCTCGGGCTCTTATTTCTGATCATTTCGTGGTGCTTCCAGATAGTGCGTCCTTTCATCTCGTTCATCGTGTGGGGCGGCGTCATTGCAATCGCAGCCTACTCGCCATTCCTCAAGCTCGAAGGCCTCGTTGGCGGGCGGAGAAAAACGGCGGTCGTCCTGTTTGCCGTCATCGGCATCGCACTGGTCATTGGCCCGACGTGGATGTTCGCGGGTTCGGGCATCGACAGTGCGCGCGAATTCGGAGCTAGTGTTGAAAGCGGGACATTCGAAATTCCACCGCCGGCGGAAAAAGTCAGGGACTGGCCGTTTGTCGGAGAAAAGCTCTACACGGTCTGGTCCGAAGCCGCGCTCGATCTCCAGGAATTTCTCGGCGAGCATAACGAGCAACTGAAGTCTCTCGGTTCGAGTGCACTGAAGCAGGCGGCGGGTGCGGGCCTCGCTATCCTGCAACTCGTCCTCGCAATTATTATTGCAGCGGTATTCCTGGCCAGCGCGGAAACGTCCGCAAAGGCGTGTCATAGATTTTGCCGTCGGCTTATCGGCGAGCGCGGCGAGGAGTTACTCAAGCTGACTACCGCCACGGTACGTTCCGTAGCGGTTGGCGTGCTCGGAATTGCGTTTATACAGGCCGTGTTCGGCGGCCTTGGCATGATGGCCGTCGGAGTGCCCGGCACTGGCGTGTGGGCGTTGCTCATTCTGATCCTGGTTATCGCACAACTACCGGCGCTGATCGTGCTCGGCCCCGTAATCTTTTATGTCTTTTCCGTCGAAAGTACGACCGTCGCAGTTATCTTCGCTATCTGGAGCCTGATCGTCTCGACGAGCGATGCAGTTCTAAAGCCTTTGTTGCTCGGGCGCGGGGTAGAGGCACCGATGCTCGTGATTCTGCTTGGCGCAATCGGCGGCATGATCCTTTCCGGCATCATTGGCCTTTTCGTCGGCGCGGTCGTGCTCGCGGTCGGTTACAAACTGTTCCAGGTGTGGCTCAGCGCCGGCGAAGCGGCCCCGACCCCTGAGACGAAGACCGGGACAACAACAGAACCCCACGGCGTCTGAGACACGCACCGCACGACAGGAATCCGAAATGCTGGTGCCACTGCTGCTCGGCAGCGTCATGATCATCGTCAACATGGGCGTCCAGGTGTTCGCGCTCGTTTTGCTGATCCGTTATTTCCAGCGCTCGGTCGTGACCGAAACAAACGTGCCGACGGTCGCAGGTGACGTCCGGATCATCAGCGTCGTGCTGCTGGTCCTGTTCGCAGGGCACATTGTGCAGTTCGCGACCTGGGCGCTCCTGTTTGTCACGCTGGGTGAGTTTTCCGATTTCGCGACCGCGTTCTATCACTCCACGGTCAATTTCGCCGCGCTCGGCTATGGCGATATTGTCATGAGCGCGAAGTGGCGGTTGCTCGGCGGACTCGAGGCGGCGAACGGTGTGCTCATGTTCGGGCTCACCGCGGGCACCCTGCTCACCGCGATGGACCGCGTGTTCAGCCGGCACAACCCGGCCGGAAAACGAAAACAGAAGAACTCGCGATGAATCCCGGGGTCAGATCCCGTTTCGCGTGCGTTGCGACAGGCGTTGTTTTCGCCATGTTCGTACTCGCCGGCTGTTCGCCGGTCGGTCCGGATTTTGTCGCCCCGGAAACCGATGCTGCGGAGAAATGGACACAACCGATCGAAGAAGGCCTGCAAACGGCTGATCCGGACACAGTCGAGTGGTGGCATGTCTTCGCAGACCCCGTCCTCGACGAACTCGTCGCGTCGGCCAAAAGGGGCAACAACAACCTGGAGATTGCCGGGCTGCGTGTGCTTGAAGCGCGCGCGCAACTCGGCATCGCGACCGGGCGGCAATACCCGCAAACCCAGCTTGCTGCCGGGGATGCCACGTATATCGGACCGGCCGATAACACCGGCGTCACATCGAATTTCTGGCAATACAGCCTTGGCGCTACCGCCGCGTGGGAAATCGATTTCTGGGGTCGGTTTCGCCGCGGCATCGAATCGTCCGACGCTGCCTACCTCGCCTCGATCGCGGCCTATGACCAATCGTCCGTCCTGCTTAGCGCGCAGGTCGTCGATACCTATACGGTGATCCGCGCAACGCAGGAACAACTGCGTATCGCGCGCGAAAACGTGGTCTTGCAGCAGCGCAGTTACGATATTGCCGAGGTGCTTTTTGAAAACGGCTCCGATTCGGAACTCGACATGCAGCAGGCGAACACACTGCTGCTCGCGACGAAAGCGACGATCCCGGCACTCGAAGTCACCTACAAGCAGGCACGTAATGCGTTGTCGACCCTGCTCGGGCTGCGTCCAGGCGCGGTCGATACGATGTTGATTGACGCCCAGAGCATCCCGGCAATTCCGAACCCGATCTCGATAGGATTTCCGGCCGCGATGCTGCGACGCCGGCCGGATGTCCGTCAGGCGGAGCTGCAGGCGATGTCACAGAATGCGCTCGTCGGTTTCGCCGAAGCCGATCTGTATCCGAGTTTCAGTCTTGCCGGATCGATAGGACTCGTTGCCGGCAATCCCGGTGACAGCGATTTCGGCGACCTGTTCGATACCGATGCGCTCACGTTTTCGATCGGTCCTTCCTTCGTCTGGCCGTTTCTCAATTACGGACGGATCAAAAACTCCGTGCGGGTGCAGGATGCGCGCCTGCAGCAGGCATTGGTGACCTATCGCGAGACGGTCCTGCAGGCCGCGCGCGAAGCCGAAGACGCGATGGCCGGATTTATCGGCGCGCGCGAACAAAGCGTCATTCTCAAGGAAACCGTGACCTCCGCGAAACGTTCGAACGACCTCTCGACGCTGCGCTACCAGGAAGGTTTCTCCGATTACGAACGCGTGCTGGACTCGCAACGGTCGTTGTTCTCCCAGCAACAACGCTACATCACGACCCGGGGTGAGGCCGTGCGTAACCTCGTCGCGTTGTATAAGGCGCTCGGCGGCGGATGGGAAACGCGAGAGGGGCTGCCGCGAATCGATGCGGCGACACTCGAGACGATGCGCGAACGCACCGACTGGGGCGAACTGATCGACGAAACCGAACCGCCCGCCGAACCGGCCGGGGATCTGTGGCGCCGACCTGACTGGTAGACTGGCGTCATGCGGAGCACAACACGATGAGCGACACGAACGAAGCATCGGAACCCGATCAGGACCAGCCCACGCCGAAGGATCCGGTTCGTCGCTGGACCTTCATTGTGCTGGCGGTCGTCGTCGTTCTCATCGGTTTGTACATACGCGCCGACCGACTGACCCCGCAGACCACCCAGGCCCGGGTCAATGCGCTCGTCGTACCCATCGCACCGGAAGTTGCGGGAACGATCAGCACGGTTGCCGTGCGTAATAATCAACGCGTCAGTGCCGGCGCGCCGCTTTTTTCGATCGACACGGAACGGTTTGAACTCAGCGTGCAAACCGCGCGGGCGAATCTCGAATCCGCCGAACGGTCCGTCGGCGCATCTTCGGCCGGCGTCGACTCGGCGCGGGGTTCTCTCAGCGCAGCACGGGCGGGTATGGAACGCGCGCGCCTGGATGCGATTCGCATGCGCAACATTCGCAAACAGGATCCGGGGGCACTGTCACAGCGGCGGCTCGATTCCGCCGAAGCCTCGCTCGCCGCGAGCCGCGGCCAGGTCGCGGCGGCTGAGGCCAACCTCGAAAAGTCAATCCAGGATCGCGGCGCCGCCGGTGAGAAAAATTCACGCATTGCCGAAGCGCGTACCGCACTCGACAAGGCGTTACTCGACCTGGAACGGTCAACCGTGCGCGCACCGGAAGATGGCGTCGTCACCGGGGTGCGCCTCGACAAGGGCAACTATGCGGCGGCCGGGGCAGCGCAGATCACGTTTATCGCGACTCATAACGTCTGGTTGCAGGCGGATTTCACCGAGAACAATCTCGGCTTCCTCGACCCGGACGATCCGGTCGACATCGTCTTCGACGTGATGCCGGGCGAAGTGATCCGTGGTCGGGTTCGAGAAATTGGATTCGGGGTCGAGGTCGACAGTGCGCCGCTCGGCGCGCTGCCGACGATTCAGAACGACACGAACTGGCTGCGGGAAGCGCAGCGTTACCCGGTGCTCATCGACTTCGATCTCCCGACCCGGGACGGTCGGATCCGGCTCAAGATTGGCTCGCAGGCACGGGTCGTCGTCTACACCGGTGACGACAAGTTCTTCAACGCACTCGCAGCCTACATCATGCGCGCGATGTCCATCCTGACGTATGCCTATTGAAACGACCGCGGGGGTCGCACCCGTCACGATCCATCCGCTCGCCGCGCGCCGGATCCTCAGGTTTGCCTTCGGCACCGCATTGTCACTCGCATTCTCGCAGGCGGCCAACTGGCCAATGGGGTTTATCGCGCCGGTCTTCACTGCGCTGATTCTCAGTCTGCCGCTGCCGCCACCAAAATTGCGCCAGGGCATCATGTTCGTCGTCGCGTTGCTCGCGCCGATGGCCGTCGGCGTTTTGATGTTGCCGTTCATGCACCATGCGCGCTGGGCCGGGATACTGCTCGTAACAGTGAGCCTCTACTACAGCTTTTATTACACGGCGAAAGGTGGTTCGCCGGTCATGGGTACGTTCATGACCGTCGGCCTGACCGTGATCGTGACGATAGGTTCGGTCAACATCGACGTTATTTTTTTACTCGTCCAGAGTCTCGGTCTTGGCGCCGTATCGGGCCTCGCATTTGTCTGGATCGCGCACGCCCTGATGCCGGATCCGCCGCCCGATCCCGCGCTCGCAATCGCAAAACCCGCGCCACCGCCGCCACCGTTGCTGGCCGAAGCTCGCAGCAACGCCCGACGCGCCCTGCTCATCGTGCTGCCTGTCGCGCTGCTGTTTATGTATATGAGCGGTTCTCCCGCCTATACCGTTGTCATGATCAAGGTCGCGTCGATGGGACAGCAGGCAACGAGCGATCACAGCCGCACGATGGGGAGGTCCTTGCTGGCGTCGACCGTCTGGGGTGGCATCGGTGCGGTGATCGGTTGGAACCTGCTGAACGTCTGGCCTTCTCTGCTCATCTACACGCTGTTCATCGGACTTGCGGGGCTCGTCTACGGCCGCGGGTTCTTTCGTGGACCCGACCTGCATCCGAATTACTCGATGTGGTCTTACGCCTTTATCACGCTGATCGTGATCCTCGGGCCATCCGTCACCGCGGGAGAAGGCGGGACCGGTGCCGGCGCGGCGTTCTGGACCCGACTGTCCCTGTTCGCAATTATCGCCGTCTACGGTTCGACCGCGGTAGCCGTGTACGACGCGTTTGCCGGACGGTCAAAAAAAGCAACAGATTAGCCGTAGTACGACTCAGGGCCGCGAACGGCGTGCGATCGCCATCCGGGTTCAGAAAAATCTCTCGACTCTTGAACTCACAGCCCGACCTGGTCAGCGCCGCACCTCGCGTGAGAGCGTGACCATCATAACGATTGATCAGCGTGGTCGATTACAGTGGCTTAATGTCGCACAGGTAGGATTTATGCGGTACACACCCACCAATGGGATCGTAATCCGCATTGCCGATCGTGCGATTCAGGTTCGCGCCACCGTCATTCTCCGCGTCGTAGCCGTCGGCATCGAGCGGTTCGCAATCCTGCCACCAGCCTGCGCGCGCGCGGACGACCCGCGGATCAAGTGATGCCGACAAGCGCACCCGCATCCGTGCCCGGGCGTGCGGCGTACTTAACCGAACCCAATCCCCGTCACTAATGCCCCGTGCCTCGGCCGTCTCGGGATGCACATCGAGGCGAGGCTCACGCTCATTACGGCGCAAGCGTGCGACGTGACGATACTGACTGTGAATGTAATTCGGGGATTTCGCATCGGTCAGTATTAACGGGAATGATTCGATCAAATCGGGTCGCGCAACCGGGCCCATCGCCGGTTCGACGTACTCGGGCAGTGGTGCGTGGCCGTGCTGCAGTAACGTCTCCGAATACAGTTCGACCCGACGACTCGGCGTCGCAAACCCCACCGCGCCGTCGCCATTTATCTCGGCGTATTTACGGTAGCGGGTTTGCAGCGGTAATTCGACGCCGCGGGGATTCGCGCGCAACGTTGCCAGATCGACACCGCTTGGTTCGAGCATCTCTTCATAGCCCTGATCGATATCGCCATCCCAGAACGCGCTACCGAAGCCGAGTCGGTCCGCGAGTTGAAACGCGATCCAGGCGTCAGAGCGCGACTCGCCGAGTGAATCGATGACAGGTTCGCGATATTGCAGGTAGGCGGAGGCACGCTGATCGACGTGAAAATTGCAGCGCAGACCGTCGCGTTCCCACGGGGTGTTGACCGGTAAAAATATATCCGCGTGTGTCGCGGTCGGGGTCATGAACGGATCCGCGTGGACCATGAACTCGAGCGCATCGAGCGCTTTGGCGCCACGCTCGCCGTCGGCATGCGATACGAGCACGTTAACCCCGAAACTAACGTAGGCATTAACGCCGTAGGGCTTGCGTTCCAGAATACCCTTGTACAAGGCATCGGTTGTGATCCAACCGAAAATCGACTCGGGTCCGAGTGAGCGTTCTTCGCGGCCGAGCGACCGGTCGAGCATCGCCTCGGGCATATGTTCACGTCCCGCAATTGCGTTGACGGGAACCGTGTCGAAAATAACGTTGCCGCCCGGCGCATCGAAACAACCGGTCAGCGCGTACAGGCAGGCAACAGCGCGCCCCGTCTGGCTCGTGTTCGAATGCATCTCGAGTCCGGCCCACGCATAGCACGACACCGCCCGACTCGACCCGATCAGACGCGCCGTCTCGCGGATCTGATCAGCCGCTATCCACGTGACCGACGCCGCGTGCTCCGATGAGAACTCGCGGCACAATGTCGCATAACGATCGAACGCAGTCCGGCACGTGATTGTCCCCGAAACGGACTCAATCCGCCGCTCTCCCTCGAGCGCAATCGCGCCCGGCGGCTCAACATAGTCGCCCGTCGTTGTGTCGTAGAGAGCCGGCGCAGAACGTTGATCGTCCCACGCGACGCGCGCGCTCGAATCGCCATCGGAGGCCAAATCGGCCGCAGTAAGAAACTGCCCGTTGTCCTCGCGGATCAGGAACGGCCCGTTGCTCCACCGCGTGATGAATTCCCGATCGTAGAGCTGCTCTTCGATCATGACGTTGGCCAGCGCAAGTGCGAGTGCGCCATCAGTTCCGGGCCGGACCTGCAACCACTCGTCGGCCTTGGCCGCGAAGCCGACCCGTACGGGATCCATGACGATCAGTTTTGCACCGCGCTTTTTCGCGTCCGCAATACGGGTCGCGAGTGCGATCCAGCTCGTGCCGGGGTTGTGGCCCCACAAAATTATGCAGTCGCTGTTCGCGACTTCACTGGTCGGCGTCGACACACCGAACGTATGCGGGTAGACAAAATCCTTCGCGAAATTGCACAGCTCGATCGACGCGACGGCATTCGGTGTACCGAAGACCTGGCGCAGGCGCTCGACAAACGGGTAACCGTCCTGCATCGCGGTACCGGCAGTCGTAGTAATGCTGAAAGCGACGGATTGGGCACCGGATTCGTCGCGGATGCGTTTGAGGTTCTCGGCGGTTGTCGTGAGCGCCTCATCCCAGGTGATCCGCTGCCAGCCGGGATCCGGATCGCCCTTCGGGCGCGTGCGTTTCATCGGATGAAGCACGCGTGCCTCACTGTAGACGTAGTCCGGTGCGGCCTGTCCTTTGCCGCACAGGGTGGCACCGGTCGGGTGCGCAGGGTCCGGCTCTACGGCAACGAGGCGCCCGTCTTCAACAACCGTCTCGCAGCCGCAACTCGACCAGCACAACGCGCAATAGGCGGAAGTCCTGACCGGGCCCGGCCGGGCCGACATAATCAGGCGGCCTTGTGAGCAAGTTCTTCTGCGTCGGGATCGTGGATATGAAAAATCTTGCGCACGGTCTCAAAGACCGTCCAGGTCGCGACTTCGCCCTTGCGCGTATAAAACGTATCCCCGGGGCCGTAATCGTGCGTGCGGCCGTTTTCATCGACGAGGCTGATCCGGCCTTCGAGTAACGTGCAGATTTCGTCACCGGGATAGGTGTATTCGAACTTTCCCGGGGTGCACTGCCAGACACCGGCCATGGTGCGCACACCAAATCCGCCAATATCAAAACGCCCCGAATGGACCGGCTTGCCTTCGAGCACGTTGACGAACGGCAACTCTTCCATCGTCGGCCACGGGACGAGCCCGCCTTTATCCTTCAGTTCAGTGTAATCGAGCATTGTTGTTCTCCGTATTTTCAGCGCGAGGAAATATCGTGCGCCATTAAAACAGCCCTGCGACGGAGCGGCAAGCAACGCCCCGGAGCCGTGGCCCCGATCGAGACGTCCGCCGCTTTAACGTGCCTCAGCCGGCCGTCCTTTTCCTCCGCCGGGGATCGGTAAGGCGCACACGGGTACCGAGCGCGATGCAACATGGGTTCGGGGTGCCGGGTTCGCCGGTGAAGTCCGTGCACGGTGGCAGGCTACTCTAGGGACTCTGCAGGATACGTTCGACGATTCGCTCTATATCGAATGGTTCGTCCGTCGCGATCGTAATGGTGGCTTCGTCCGGACCCGGACTCTCGAATCGATCCAGTTGTTCGTGTAAAACCCCGACGGTGGCTTCCGACGGATCGAGGGCGCGTTGCGCGCGTTGCCTGATCCGTGCTTCAAGACAGGAAATCGCGGCTTTGCACCAGACCACGACGCAACGGCCACCCGCCGTCTCCGCCGTCGCCGCGAATGCGCGGCGTTCGTGCGCATCAGCACACGTTGCATCGACGATGACATTGTCGCCGCCCGCGATAATGGAGCGCGTGTGTTCGCGAAGCTCTGCGTAGACCGCCTGCCTGGCAGAGGTGGAATATCGCGCTTGTTCGCGGTCGGCGCCGACGCTTCGCGGGTCCGGTAACTGGTTCGAGTGCTGTCGCGCGATATCGGAACGCAGGCGCAAGGCGGGCAACACACCCGCAAGACGTTCGGCAGTCCACGACTTGCCGGAACCCGACACGCCACACATGAGCACGACGACGGGTCGTGTTTGTGACGTGGCCCGGTCCGCCCAGGCGAGGTGATCCGCAAAACGGCGGGCCGTTACCACATCGAAACCCTGGGCAAGCTTGAGTTTCGCGATCTTGGCGCGCACCAGCGAACGATAGACGGCGTAGTAGCGCAACAGCGAAGCACCCGCGTAGTCCCCGGTCGCATTGAAGTAACTGTCAACGAAGGCGTAGGCGAGATCCTCACGGCCACGCGCACTGCAATCCATGAACAAGAACGCAATGTCGCTGACGGGATCGATGCAACGGAGATCATCACTGAATTCGATACAATCGAACGCGCGGATTTCGCCATCGCGTCGCACCAGGTTCGAGAGGTGCAGATCACCGTGGCATTCCCGGATATACCCGGCATCGGCGCGCGCGTCAAACGTCTCACGCAGCTGCTCGTGCCGTTGTTCGCTCCACGATCGGATCCTCCCGAGCGCGGCCAACTCATCCGGATCCGTACAATGTCGTTCGAGTTCGGCAAAATTTTCATTCACCGGCGAAGCGATATGCTCGCCGCCGAACCGATTCGCGCCACCGGGGATCCGCGGAATTCCGTCAACGATGTCCGCGAGTTGCTCCGCGAAGCGGCGCAACAGGGGCGCGTCCAGTTCGTCACGTTGCAGTACACGATCGAGTTGCTCCTCGACATCAAACTGCAGCATCTTCACCGCGTACTCAATCACTTCGCCATCACCTGCCAATCCGATTCTACCGTCGGGCATGATCGAGATGCCGACGACATCGAGGTATAACTCGGGCGCGAAGCGCCGATTACAGCGCAGTTCCTCGTGACAGTAGAACTCGCGTTTTTCAAGCGTCGTAAAGTCGAGAAAACCGAAGTCGAGCGGTTTTTTCAGCTTGTAAGCGAAATCGCCGGTAAGAAAGACCCAGGAAATATGCGTTTCGACCAGGCGTATATCCACGCACGAATGAGGATAGGCGTCGGGACGCGCGAGCGCCGCGAGCAATGCATTCGCGGTCACGACAGGGATCAGGCGGCGTCCGTCCCGCCGGCGGGGTCGCCGAAATCTTTTTTGAGGCGGGCCGAGAATTCGCGACACGCGTCTCCCGTACTGAATATCCCCGCAAGGCGGCCGTCTTTCGTGATCAGCGCCGTACCGATATGTCGCGACGCGAGTTCGTCGAGCACAGTGATCAGTGACGTATTGATGTCGACGACGTAGGGATCGTCCACCATGACTTCCTCGACCGTCACATCTTTCGGATCGGGATAATCGAATTCCGGCCCGAGCATCAGCTTGATGTCACGGTCGCTGACGATGCCCTTTAACTCGTGGTTGTCGGTGACGGGTAAGTGATGAATATGATTCTCCATCATCATTTTTCGCGCTTTGCCGATCGGCTCCCGCAGCCCGATATCGTAGGGAAACGGCGTCATTACGGATTTCATTTTCGGAACTATTTTCGTCATTGCGGGATCCACCTCCGTCACTGTAAAACGGTCGAAGCGACAATATCATCCGACCGTACCAGCCTGCACCGCGTCTCGTTTGACCCGGGTCAATTTTGCCCGGCCAATACGCTCACCCGGGTCATGATCCGGGAGCCGCGACAGGGTCCAACTATCCCGGGCTCCCGCATAAACGCCGCTAATCCGGCTATCCGTCCGGCGATGGACAGCAGGACTCAGGGCGCGAGCAATTCCTCGAGCACATAGTCCGGCGGAATCATCATATCCGCGGCGCGACTCACGCCGAGACCATTCAGGCGTTTCAGTTCGACCGCCGCGCGGGTCATCTTGACGAGTATCGGGATACCGTCAATTATCGGCGCGCCGCCGACCGAAAAATTCTGTTCGCCGGAGAACAACAGCATCGGGATGCCGCCGCCCGGGATCAGCACATCGACCCCCGCTTTAACGAGCGGCGCGGCCTGCTCGCAAAATGACGCGCGTGCCGCGCCATAGATTTCGGCCGAATCGAATGCCGCGGTGAGTTCGCCCGGTTCGAACGTCATGGCATGAACCCCGACGACCCGCTGTTCAAGGCCGTACTTTTTGATCTGCGTGCGAAACCCGGGAATGAAACGCGGATTAATCGTGACGATACCGATACGCATCCCGAGCATGCAGGCGTAGAGCATACAGGCCTCACCGAGGCCGAGTACGGGAATATCGACGACCGATTTTGCTTCCCACAACCCCGAGTCCTGTATATGCCCCACGATGAACGCATCGTAACCCTCGCGTTCGGCGTGGATCGCATTGCGAACGACATCGCGGGCGCAACGAAACTCCATCGCGGGATGGGCGAATGAATCCGGCGGCGTCAATGGCTTTACATCGATCTGTGCATCGCCGCCGACCGCATCAAGGTGTTTACCGAGGCGCCGCAGGTAGGTTGCGGCAATACTGTCATCAACAAAACTCTGGTAGCACAATTTCATGGGCATAATATCCCCGGCAATCACGTGTTCGGGTTACGCCGTACCGATGCGACCGCAACGGGTTTGGCTTTGTAGTGTTTGAATAGATTCATTCCAGCAACGAAGGCCAACGGCGTGCTGCGCGCACTATTCGGCGCCGCGGCGCTCCCCCCGGCCTTTCAGCGCGACATCGTTACATCCGGGGTTTCGCATGATTACGAGCGCCTCACACTCGTCGAGGGCACCGCTGTCGTCGCCGAACAGATCGGCGCACAGCTCGAAGCCGCCGGTCGAGCGATAATAACAAGCTTGCCGTGCACCCACCTTGTAGTCCCTCATCGATTGCTGCCGCAATAATTCGAGTTCGCGATCCTGGCGCCGTGTCCGTTGCGTTTCGCGTAGACGTTGATTGCGCAATTCCTGGCGGATACGCGACAGTTCCAGATTACGCTCCCAGCGGTACGGGCCATAATAGCCGTATGCCCCATAACCGTAGTACGGGTAATAAAACCGGTCATAGCCATGAACCGGGAGCGCGATGCCCATCGACAAGAGCGCGAGGACGGCAATCATTCGGATCACGGTCGGATGTCTCCACCAGTGAGGGATGAGACGACCAATTTAACCGCGTCCCCAACTTCGCGCCAGAGCGATTTTATCGTCCGTAGAGGTGCGGTAAGCTCGCTGCGCCGCGATTTCACGGCCTGACCTTCTTTCCCCATGATCGACGCCGCTACTATCGGACTCGCGATTTTCGTTTTCTATTTCGTCGTCGTGCTCACACTCGGGTTAGTCGCGGCACGCTACCAGCGATCGTCGGAAGATTTCTGGGTGGCGGGAAGGCGGTTTGGTCTGCCGATTATGGTGATGGCGAATATGGCCGCGATCATGAACGGCGGCGCATTGATCAGTGGCGCCGGCTACGCTGCGCGTTTTGGCGGCGTCGCGATACTGCCGTTTTTCGGATTCGCCGCGGGGATCGCGATCATATTTTTCGCCATCGCGAAAAAGCTGCGTGAATACGGGGGCATTACGCTGCCGGACTACATGGGCGATCGCTTCGCGAGCAACGGGCTGCGCGCGTGGAGCGCGGTTATCGTCGCGGGGTCCAGCATCATCTATCTCATCGCCCAGATCCGGGGCATGGCGTTCGTGCTCGAGAGCCTCCTGCATATCAGCTTTTTCTCGGGTCTCGCGCTGGGCACCGTGATCTTTGTCGCCTACGTCGCGCTCGGTGGACTACTCGCCGTGGTCTGGACGAATATCGCGCAGTTTATTTTCCTCTGGATCGGGTTACTCGTACTCGCGCCGGCAATGCTTGAAAACCTCGGCGGCTGGTACGACATGCTGGAAAAAGTTGAAGTGGTGGCGCCGGGATGGACATCGATGAAGGGCCTCGAGTGGTCGTGGGGTTATCTCATCTCGTGGCATGTCGTGTGGTGCGTTGCCTACTGCACCCGGGTTGAACTCGTCACGAAAATGTATGCAGCGCGCGATCACCGCATTGCCCGCTATTCGCTGCCGATAACGGTACTGCTCGTCATCGTGTTCCTGACATTCGGTAATTTTTATCTCGGTGCAGCCGCGCGGGTCCTCGTGTGGGACGGCGTCCGGACCCCGGATCAGGCCTTCCCGCTACTCGTGACGACATACCTGACCCCCGTGGTCGCCGCATTCGTACTGACCGGTATCGCAAGCGCCGCCATGTCCACAACCGACAGCCTCCTGCTGATGTCAGGCAGCGCAGTTGCTCACGATATCGTGCGCAAGTGCATTCACGAACCACGCGGCATCCGGCACGACGAATCCTACTACCTGCGCCTGTCGCGTATCTCGATCGTGGCCATCGGCGCTATCGCATTCGTGGGTGCGATTCCGGATGTCGCGCTACTGCTCAGAATCGTGTCGTTCGCGGTCGCGATACTCGGCGCGTGCTTTTTCTTCCCGCTCGTCATCGGCATGAATTGCCGTCGCATCAGCCGCGAAGCCGCCATCGCCTCGTCGGTCAGCGGGGTCGTTGTGACGGTGGTGTGGATGACGGGCACGTTGTGTCACGCGGAGTGGGCGCTGACGTTCCACCCGGGTCTGCCGGGTCTGGTCACCTCAGGGATCGTCATGTTCGCCGTAACACTCGTAACCCGTCCGGCGCCGGCTACGGCGCTCGCACGGTTTTTTCCGGAGCTACGAACGTGATATTCGGTTTATCAATCGCGAGTTTCATCGCGCTGTTTGGCGCGCCTGCCGTCATGATTGCGCTGATGCTCTACTACAGCTGGCGGATTTCGCGCGGCGACGACTAGTCGCGTTGCCACCGCGGCGCGATCAGGCGACGGCGCCCGTCTTTCGACCGGGCAATCCCGGGCTCGTCAAGCTCGAGTCGATCCCACAACTGGCAGGTGACCTGCTTGTGTTTTTGATCGAGGCCTTCGCAGTAGTTCGTGTACTCGCACAAGCGGACCTCCGAGCCCCGACCCGAGCGTACTTTCGCAAACCAGTCGGGATCGGCCAACGCCTGGCGCGCGAACCCGATAATGTCGGCCTGGCCATTTTCAAGTATTGCTTCAGCCTGTTGAAACCCGTGAATGCCGCCGGCGACAACGATCGGGGTGGCAAATCCCGCTGCGCGAACTGCAGCGCGTATTTCGGCAACGGGTTCCACGTTACGTCCAAACGGGCCGCGCGCGTCGGACAGGTATTGAGGCATGCATTCGTACCCGCTCGGTCCGGTATAGGGGTAGGCCGCCTCCCCCACCCGCGGTTGCTTCGCGTCCTCGAATTTCCCACCGCGCGACAGCGACAAAAAATCCATGCCGGCCGCCGCAAATTTCGTACCGAAGTACGCCGCGTCGGCAATACTGCTTCCGCCTTCGATACAGTCTTCGGACAGAAACCGGCAACCGACGGCAATGTTTGCACCGACCGCGTCACGGACACGCGCGTAAACTTCGAGCGGCAGTTGCACCCGCTGCTCGCGCGCGCCGCCGTAGCCATCTTCGCGGGTGTTCAATGCGGAAAGAAACGACGCCATCGTGTAGGCGTGTGCGTAATGCAGTTCCACCCCATCGAAGCCGGCCTGCTCGGCGCGCATGGCGGCGGCGGCAAACAGATCAGGCAGTTGTTGCGGCAGATCGCGGATCGCGGGGTTGTGCAGATCGGTCACCCGTTCCCGCGCGCCCCGGGTCAGCTCGTCGAATTCGCGCGGTTCCAGTACGTCACGGATCTCGTCATCGCTCAATGATATTAAACGCTCGCGCACCGCCTGTTCATCGGCCCCGCCCATGTCGAGACGTTCCCGGTGGGTGTCGCTGATGCGCAGAAAGCGCTGGCAATACTTCTCCCGCTCAGGGCGCCGCCGTATCGACAGGAAATCAATTAACTGGATAAACACGCGCGTGTGTCCGTCGCTCGCGTCGCGGACCGCATCGACTATCCGGCTCAGACCATCGAGATAGCGGTCGTCACCGATACGCAGCAGCGGACCCGACGGTATGTCGCGTATGCCGGTTGCTTCCACGACGATTGCGCCCGGCCGGCCTTCGGCAAACCGCCGATACCAGTCGACGACATCATCGCTGGCGAATCCGGCGTCCGTTGCCCGCCAGGGCACCATCGCCGGCACCCAGGTGCGCTGCTCGATTCGGACGGGGCCGAGATCGAGCCCCTGAAACAAGGCGGCGCCGGCGGCCTCATCAGGGCCGGGCCACGATCCGGGCTCGACGGAATGCCGGATTCTCTCAGCAGGTTTCCACATGGCTCGTTTATCCGCCCCTTTATGGGGTAGTCGTCGCGGGGTTTAAGCGGCGTAGCTTTCGGCGCGTGAGCGTTCCCGGACCCGGTTTGAGATGCCGCTTACTCGTTTGGTAATCGCGCATCGACGCCTTGAACAACTATAATTTTAAGTTAAAATATTTACAACTTAAAATAATACCACGACGAAACGCCGATCCGGCATCGAACAGGACGGTAACTAGCGATGAAAATATCTGTAATTGGCGGCGGCCCCGGCGGACTGTACTTCGCCATACTGGCGAAAAAGCAGTGGCCCGACTGGCAAATCGACGTCTACGAGCGTAATCGGCCGGACGATACATTCGGGTTCGGGGTTGTGTTCTCGGATCAGACACTCGGCTTTCTCGACGAATACGACAACCCCTCGTACGAGTCGATCCGGCGCAGCTTCGCCTACTGGGATGACGTTGACGTACATTACAAAGGGAACGTACTACGGTGCGCCGGCAACGGATTTTGTGGCACTTCGCGACTGAAGTTGCTCCAACTGCTGCACGATCGCGCGAACGAACTCGGGGTCGCGCTGCATTTCGAATACGAAGTCACCGATGAGTCGGAATTTGCCGACAGCGACCTCATCGTTGCTGCCGATGGCATCGCCAGCATCATCCGCGACAAGTACACGGAGGATTTCGGAACTGACATCCAGGTCCGTCGCAATTATTTCTGCTGGCTCGGATCGACGCGCCCGCTCGATGCGTTCAAATATTTTTTCCGCGAAACCGAGCACGGTATCATCGTGATGCACGCTTACCAGTATGAGCAGGGCAGCAGTACCTGGGTTTGCGAAATGCAGCCCGAGACCTGGTCCGGATTCGGCTTTGGCGACATGAGCGAGGAAGACTACGCAGCCACGCTGCAATCGATTTTCGCCGAAGAACTCGACGGGCACGCCCTGATCACGAACCGCTCGTTATGGCGCCAGTTCCCGGAGGTGCGGAACCGTACGTGGGTCAAAGACAACATCGTGTTGCTCGGTGACTCGCAGCATACCGCGCACTTTTCGATCGGATCCGGTACGAAGCTCGCGATGGAAAGTGCTATCGCCCTGTTCGAATCAATGAAGGCACACGGCGATGTCACGGTTGCGCTAACGGAGTTCGACAGCGAACGACGCACGTCCGTCGAGATCACCCAGCACGCTGCTGATGTGTCGCTGGCCTGGTTCGAGACAATGGATGAACACTGGGATGTGGAGCCGGAGAAGTTCGCCTTCCAGGTAATGTCGCGCTCAAAACAGATTACGTATGAAAACCTGCGTCTGCGCGACGCGGACTTCGTCGCGAGCGTCGAACGCGGTTTCGTGCGCGCGCAACGCGCGAGCGGCTACGATATGGCCGACGCAACACCACCGATGTTCGCACCGTTTCGCCTGCGCGACATGGCGCTCGTGAACCGGGTCGTCATGTCACCGATGGCGCAGTATTCCGCGGTCGACGGCATGCCGTCGGACTGGCACCTCGTCCATTACGGCAGCCGCGGTATGGGCGGGGCCGGATTGATCTATACGGAAATGACGTGTCCGTCACCCGATGCCAGGATAACGCCGGGCTGCACCGGCATCTGGAATACGGACCAGCGTGATACATGGCGTCGGATCACCGACTTCGTTCACGCTAACTCGGCGGCCAGGATGTGTCTGCAAATAGGTCATGCCGGACGCAAGGGTTCGACCCGCGTCGCGTGGGATGGCATGGATATGCCACTCGAATCCGGTAACTGGCCGATCGTATCCGCTTCGCCGCTGCCCTATCGCGCCGAGAGTGCGACACCCGGGGAAATCAACCGGGATCAAATGGATCGGATCAAAGCGGAATTCGTACAAGCTGCGCGCTACGCCGACGAGGCCGGTTTCGACATGATCGAACTGCATGCGGCGCACGGATATCTGCTGGCGAGTTTTATTTCTCCGCTGACTAACCAGCGCAGCGATGATTACGGTGGCAATGTCGACAACCGCATGCGTTTTCCGCTCGAGGTTTTTCGGGCCATGCGCGAAGTATTCCCCGCGGCGAAGCCAATGTCGGTGCGCCTGTCCGCAAGTGACTGGTTCGCCGGCGGCATCCGTGAAGATGATTTGATTGCTTCGGCCCGCCTGCTCAAAGACGCCGGCGCCGACGTTCTCAATGTCTCGACCGGCCAGACCGTGAGCGGTGAGCGACCCGTCTACGGCCGCATGTTTCAGGTGTCGTTCGCGGACAAGGTAAAACATCGGGTCGGCATCCCGGTTATCGTTGCTGGGAACATCACTAACGCCGACCAGGTCAATACCATCATCCTGTCGGGGCGCGCCGATCTCGTCGCGCTGGCGCGGCCGCACCTGACGAATCCCCAGTTTACACTCGACGCCGCGGCGCGCTATGGCTACGAGGAGCAGTTCTGGCCGAATCCGTACATGTCCGGGAAGTTCCAGGCCTACCTGATCGGCGAACGCGAAGCGGAAGAAGAACGTGACATGCAGATGGCACTGAAGCCCCCGAGTCACGAAATCAAGGAATAGAGCGGACCGGTGACGGGTGAAGCCAGCGAGTCCTGGTCTTATACTGAATCGTCCACGCAACAGTAGTTACAAAAGAGGTCTACGATGGCTGCCCAAACTTTGCTCAATCTCGTCTCCGCACTCAGCGCCGGTTCGATCAATATCGTCGACCTGACGCAGCCACTGCACGAGAACACGCCCCTGCTGCAGTTGCCGCCGGAGTTCGGTCAGAGCTGGCCATTCAAACTCGAAACGATTTCCGAGTATGACGACCGCGGACCGGCATGGTACTGGAATAATTTCTCATGCGGCGAGCACACAGGTACGCACTTCGATGTTCCGGTTCACTGGGTTACGGGAAAGCATCACGACAACAACGCGACGGATACGATCCCGAACGACGCGTTTATCGGCGCCGCGTGTGTCATCGATGCGGTCGACGAGTGCCGGGCCAATCCCGACTTCCTCGTCGATGCGGCCTACCTCAAACAGTGGGAAGCAAGCCACGGCGAAATCCCCGAGGACTCCTGGGTTTTGTTCCGGACGGACTGGTCGAAGAAATACGACAGCGACGAGTTTCTCAACATGAAAGAAGACGGTGGACACACGCCCGGCTGGGCGCCCGACGCGATCCGCTACCTCGCCGATGAGCGCAACGTGAAAGGCGCCGGGGTCGAGACGGTCGGCACCGACGCGGGGCAGGCGTTCGGACTCGATCCACAGTTACCTTGTCATAACCTGATGCACGGCGCGAACAAGTATGGCCTCGCGGCGTTGTGCAACCTCGACCAGCTGCCGCCGACGGGCGCCGTCGTAATTGCCGCGCCGCTGAAAATCCAGAACGGTTCCGGCAGTCCGTGCCGGGCCTTCGCGTTGGTCCCCGCCTGATTCGGCCGGGGCCCCCACGATGGCTGAACGTTCGTTTACCGACGAGGTCAAGAAACTTCGCCTGAGCGAGGGCGAGACGTTTCACGGCGAGGGCATACTCGCGGTGACGAAAGCGTTATTGCAGTCTGGGGTCGCTTACGTCGGCGGCTACCAGGGTGCACCGATCTCCCATTTAATGGACGTGCTGGCCGATGCCCAACAGCAGGGCATCCTCGACGAACTCGATATCCATTTCGAATCGAGTGCGTCTGAAGCCGCCGCGGCGGCGATGCTCGCGGCATCGGTGAACTACCCCCTGCGCGGCGCCGTTGCATGGAAGTCGACCGTTGGCACGAATGTCGCTTCCGATGCGCTCGCCAACCTCGCCTCGGGAGGAGTCACCGGCGGCGCGATGATCATCGTCGGCGAGGACTACGGCGAAGGTTCGTCGATCATGCAGGAACGCACACACGCGTTCGCGATGAAATCGCAGATCTGGTTACTCGATCCACGTCCGAACCTCGAAAGTATCGTCGCCATGGTTGAACACGGTTTCGCGCTGTCGGAAGTCAGCCACACGCCGGTGATGCTGGAATTGCGGATCCGTGCCTGTCATCTGCACGGCCGATTCATCGCGCGTGATAATGCCAGGCCCAGCCCGACGTTACGCACGGCAATGGAACAGCCGGTCCGCGATACCTCACGCATCGTGTTGCCGCCGGCGAACTTCGCGCACGAGCACGAAAAGATCCGCGAACGCTGGCCCGCAGCCGTCGAATACGTCAAGGCACACGGATTGAACGAGGTGTTCGACGGCGAGGTCGACGACATCGGCATCATCATGCAGGGCGGCCTGTACAACTCCGTTTACCGGGCGCTCGAAATCCTCGGACTCGCGGATAATTACGGTGCCGGAAAAATTTCCGCCTACGTCATGAACGTGACCTACCCGCTCGTCGACGACGAACTCGTTGCCTTCTGCAGCGGCAAACGGGCGGTGCTGCTGGTCGAGGAAGGTCAACCGGAATACATCGAACACGCACTGAACACGATATTGCGCCAGGCCGACGTGGAAACCCGGGTACACGGTAAGGACGTTTTGCCGCTCGCCGGCGAACTAACCGGTCAGGTTCTCGTCGAAGGACTCTCGGCATTCCTGCAACTGCAGATGCCGTCGCTGTTGCAGCGCGATCTCGCGACGCGAGACGCGGCGATTGCAGCGGGCCAATCCGCCGCCGCCACAATCGCGAACGACGTGCCGCCCCGGCCACCCGGGTTTTGTACCGGTTGTCCGGAACGTCCGGTGTTCACTGCGATGAAGCTCGTCCAGCGTGAACTCGGTGATTTTCACGTCTCATGCGACATCGGTTGCCACCTGTTTTCAATCCTGCCGCCGTTCAATATCGGCAATACGACAATGGGTTACGGGCTGGGCGCCTCAGGGGGCTCCGCATTTAACGTGGCGTCCGACAAGCGCACGATCAGCGTCATGGGCGACGGCGGTTTCTGGCACAACGGGCTCACGAGCGGTATCGGTAACGCCGTTTTCAATGAGAACGACAATGTCATAGTCATTGTGGATAACGGCTATTCCGCGGCGACGGGCGGGCAGGACATTCTGTCATCGCTGGCGGAAAATCCGGGACGCAGTACGAAAAACCCGATTGCAAAAGCGGTCAAGGGTGTCGGAGCGAAATGGGTTAAGACCGTGCACACCTACGATCTCGCGAAAATGAAACGCACGTTGCAAACCGCGCTGACAACCCCGGCCAAAGGGCCGAAGATTATCGTCGCGCGGTCCGAATGCATGCTCAACCGGCAACGGCGCGAAAAACCGATCTTTAATCGCATGCGCAAAGGCGGCGAACGCGTCGTGCGTGAACGCTTCGGTGTCGATCCGGACACGTGCACCGGCGACCATTCCTGTATCCGCCTGTCCGGCTGCCCGTCGCTCACGATTAAAGACAACCCGGATCCGTTGCGTAGCGATCCGGTCGCCTACGTTGATAATTCTTGCGTCGGTTGCGGGGTGTGCGGCGAGATCGCGCACGCGGCCGTGCTGTGTCCTTCATTCTATCGCGCGGACGTCATTTACAACCCGTCACGACTCGATCGTTTTCTTGAGGGGTTGCGCAACCGGGTTATTGGCTACCTGCAGGAACGACGCCGCCGGCAGCTCGCGAGGTACACGCTGTGAACGCAGTGGTCGAGCCTTCGAAACGGGACCGCATCACGCTCGCGATCGCGGCAATGGGCGGGCAGGGCGGTGGCGTGCTCGCCGACTGGATCGTCTCGATAGCCGAACACTCAGGCTATTTTGTTCAGACCACGTCAGTGCCCGGGGTTGCGCAACGGACCGGCGCGACCATTTACTACCTCGAGTTGTATCCGGAAACGCCCGACCGGGGTGCGCCGATACTCGGGCTGATGCCGATACCCGGAGACGTCGACGTCGTTGTCGCGGCGGAACTTGCTGAAGCGGGTCGGGCCGTGCAGCGCGGCATCGTGACCCCGGACCGCACCACGCTGATCGCCTCGTCGCACCGTTCGTATGCCTACGCCGAGAAAAGCGCCATGGGCGACGGGCGAAAATCCGGCGAAACGACGCGCGAAGGAATCCGCGCCGCGACAAAACACCTCGTGTGTTTCGACATGCAGGCGCTGGCCGAGGCCCACGGTACGGTGATCAGCGCGACGTTGTTCGGTGCGCTTGCCGGTTGCGATGTGCTGCCGTTTGCACGTGAGAATTTCGAAGCCGCGATCGCGGCCTCGGGGAAAGCGGTTGATGCGAACCTCGCCGCGTTCGCTGCTGCGTATGAACGCGCGGCCGGACGCGGGGTTGACGAGAGCATCGTCGGCGACGTCGGGGCAATTGCTCGCGGTACCACGACCGGTACGGAGGTCGCGTTCCTGCAACGGCGGATCGCCGAAGAGATCGATGCGCAGGCCGGACCCACCGCGCTAAACGGCGTCAAGCGGATGCTTGATTACCAGGATCCGGCTTACGCCTCGCAATACCTCGATCGGCTCGGAGAGTTTGCACAGCACGTGAAGTCCACGGCGCCGGCGGGCGATCACACCCGCCTCCTCGAAGCCTATGCGCGCCACCTCGCGCTATGGATGACCTATGAGGACACGATCCGGGTGGCGGATCTGAAAATACGCGGTGAGCGCTTCGAACGATGTCGCGAGGAGGTTCGCGCCGGCAATGAAGAAATCATTCACCTGACCGAGTTCATGCATCCCCGGGTCGAGGAAGTCGCCGATACCCTGCCCGCCGGACTTGGGCGCCGCCTGCTCGCGAGCGAATGGGTTAGTGGGTTTCTGGTTCGCTGGGTGTTACACGAACGCAAAATACACACCTCAAAAATCGGTGGTTTCCTGCTGCTGTACGGCCTCGCTTCGTTGCGCCGCTTTCGCAGAACGACGTATCGATTCGCGATCGAGCACGAACGTATCGCCAAATGGAGCGCCCGCGTCAAGAAACTCGTGGCCAACGATCATGCCATGGCGCTCGAGATCATCGCGTGCCAGAACCTGATCAAGGGATACGGCGACACCCACGCCCGTGGACTGATGAATTTCAACCGCATCATGGAAGCGGTCGACAATGATTCCGGCGGCAACATCAGCGCGGCGCAAGTCCGCGCGTTACGTAACGCAGCGCTCGCGGATGAGAATGGCGAGCAATTGCGCGAAGAACTGGCTCGGGTTGCGTAGAGCTCGCGTTCAGGGTCGGTCGCGAAATGGAAATCGGGGCATTAGCACTGCTGTCGATACACGCTGAAAGCGGTGCTGGGTCCTCAGTCCGGTGCAGTATCGTCAGGCAACGGAGCGTACCGGCGACGACTCGGTCGGCGCAGAATAGCGCTCGGCGGCCAGCGTAAAGTAGAACACCGAACCTTCGCCGGGTGCGGACTCGAACCAGATCCGGCCACCGTGCCGTTCGACAATGCGCTTGCAAATCGATAAACCGATCCCGGTCCCGGCATATTCTGCACGGCTGTGCAGCCGCTGAAAAATTTCGAATACCCGCTCGGACTGCTCAGGCGCGATACCGATACCGTTGTCACGCACGCAGAAAACCCGCTCGCCCTCCTTCAGTTCAGTAAACACTTGAATGAGTGGCCGTTTCTCGCCATGGTATTTCAGCGCGTTACCGATGAGGTTCTGCAACAGTTGATACAGCTGCCCCGCATCGGCACGCACGATCGGCAATTCCGCGCAGTCGATACGGGCATCGTGCTCTTCGATCGACAGTTGCAGCGCCTGTCCAACCCGCGCAACGAGCGCCGCGGCATCGACAGGGGTTTCCTCGATTTCCTGACGCCCGAGTCGCGAGTACGACAGCAAATCCCGGATCAGTCGCTGCATCCGTTGTGCACCGTCGAACGCAAAATGAATGTACTCCTGGGCCGTATCATCGAGTTCCGTGCTGTATTTCGTTTTCAGCAATTGCGTGAATCCCGCCACCATACGCAGCGGTTCCTGCAGATCGTGTGAGGCCACATAGGCAAATCGTTCGAGTTCGACGTTCGAACGCTTGAGTGCATCGTTCGTTTCGAGAACCGCGGATTCCGCCTCTTTCTGATCCGTCACATCGAGCCGAATGCCGGCAACTCTCAGCGGCGTTCCATCGGCTTTGCGTTCGACGACTTTGCCGCGATCGTGTACCCATACCCAGCTTCCGTCCTTGTGCTGTACCCGGCAATCGTAGGTAAAAGATTCAGTTCGCCCGGTAAAGTTATCCTTGCGCAAACGATTCGAATGCACGAGATCGGCCGGATGCGTCATGCGCGCCCACTTATCGATGGTGAGCGGCTGCAATTCCTCAAGCCCGTATCCGATCATTGCCGCCCAGCGCTCGTTCAACACGGTATTACCCGTGTCGAGGTGCCACTCCCAGGTGCCCGCGTCAGTCCCCTCGATAACACTGCGCAACAGATCTTCCTGGCGCCGCGTCTCCTCCTGCAATTCGACGGTTTCCGTGATATCGACGAGATAGGCGATGTAATCCCCCTGCGACCCGGAATCGCGAGGGCGTGATATGTAAGTTTTAACCCAGATGGTGCTGCCCGATTTCGTGATCGCACGAAAGGGTTCAATCGCCCACTGCGGTTCCGCACTCCGCAGGAACGCATCGATCTCGCGCTCGAGTAACGCAATGTCATCGGGGTGGATAAAATCTATGCCACGGACGCTGCCGCCGGCAAATTCGTCGATGGTGTAGCCGAGAATCTCTTCGACGTTCGGTGAAGCATAAGTAATCGGCCAACCCGGTTCATCGCCCCATCGCATGACCATCGTAGGACCGGACACGAAAATCTGCCGTTCCTCGTCGAGTGCCTGGCGCGCGCGAACTTCCGCCGTGCGATCAACGGCGATCCCCAGGTTTGAGACGACACCATCGTTGTCGTCGCGCAGGACGGAATTAAACCAGTCGATATACACGACCTCGCCGGATTTTGTGATATTGCGATGGAACAGGTCGTAGGACGTGAGACCCGGATCGTCGAGTTTGCCGAAAACTTCTGCAACGAGGTGGTTGTCTTCCGGGTGAATGAACCCGATCTCCTCGGTTGTTTTTCCGACCACCTCACTTTCGTGCCAGCCGAACAGCGCTTCGCAATGCGGTGACCAGCCCGATATGCGCAGGTCACGGTCTACCTCAACCACCCCGACGGCGGAATTATCCATGTGGTAGGACAACCGTTCGAGTGCGCGGGCCGCGCTCCTTTCCGTATTTTCCCGCCGGATCGCATAACTGACCTGAACGCCGACAAACGCCAGCACCTCGCGGGTCCGGTCGTCGAGTTCGATCGGTTCGGGGCCGAAAAATTCGAAGACGGCGACGATGTCCTCTTCGAGTTCGATCGGAAACGCGACGCCTCCATTAATCTCGCTGTCCGGCCACGGGCTGTCTTCGCCCGGATTGAAATCATCGGTGGGTGCGCCCGACTGCCAGGCGCGTCCGGCGATCCCTTCTCCGAACGCTCGCGAATAGTCGCGCAGCCTGCGTTCGGGCTCCGGGCCCGGGTTGCCAACCGGCACACCGCAGTAAATTCCGGTCGATTGCAGCTGCAAAATCCGCGGATTGGGTTCCGCTACATGGCCGCATGGCCAGTCCATGTACTGGCACACGAGCTTGAGACATGCCTCCATCGCCGCGCGCGAACCGATCGCTTCGTTCGCCGCGACGGCAACCCGTTGCAGCAACCCGATCGTCCGCGCCTGGGCAAGCAATTCCTGTTCGTTGCGCTTGCTTTCGGTGATGTCCGTTGCAATCGAACCGGTCCCGATAATCGAACCGCTATCACCGTGCACCGGAAAACGGGTGACCCACATGACCGATTCCGAAGACCAGGGAGATGCGACCTCGCGGTCGATGATTTCGCCGCTTCGCAGGATGCGCCCCTCATCCGCAACGGATTCCGTCACCGCCGCGCCCTTAATGTGCATCGAGGCAAAAGTTTGCCCGATAAACGAATTCTGATCACGATTGACGGCCTGCGCGAAGCGCTCGTTGACAAGGGTAAACCGGCCGTCCGCATCCTTCATCGTAATATGTGCCGGAACGTGATCGACGAATGATTGCAATCCGTTCTGGAGCAGACGATTCTCCTCCGCGACCCGGTGCTGTGCGTCGATATTGATCACCTGCGCCGCGTAATAGATGAGTTGGCCGGAGTCGTACACGCCGTTGACATGGATGCGGACCCAGAAAATGGAGCCGTCACGGTGGATGTAGCGTTTCTCGTGGGAGAACTCGGTCAGGCGCCCCGCATTGAGATCGGCGAGCGAGCGCTGATCCGTCGCAACGTCATCCGGGTGCGTCACATCCGCGAAACCCATATTGAGCAGTTCATCAACGGTGTAGCCAAGCATCACCGAATAGGCATTATTCACCCGCAGCCACCGTCCCTGCGGATCCGTCAGGGTCATACCGACCGCCGATTTATCGACGAGTATTTCATTGGCAAACGCGTTGTCGGGATCGACGGCGCCCGTTGCCGCCCCGGACATCACGAGTGGCGCCAGGCTGACGACGATACGCCGTTCTCCGCCATGCCTGTAGTCGCTGCAGGACATCGACACGGAGCGCGAAGTCCCGTCGCCGGTGACGAGATCGATCGGATCAGGATCTCCCGTCGTCGTCCCGCTCGCAGCCATTAACCGGCGCTCGATTCGACCTCGCGTGCGCGTCGCGTCAATAGCGGGCACCCAGTGGTGCCAGTGCTGACCTTCGAGATCCTCCGCCGAACGATTGAGTAACCGGGTCGCGGCCGGGTTCGCGTGAAGCACAATGCCGTCGCATGACAGTGTGATCAGAGCCGCGGGCGACGCAGCAAGCATTGCCGCGAGTTCGTTGCTTTCGGCGAGTACGCCAGCCATCACAACCCGCCCGCGGGCAGAATGTCGGCGCGAGCCGAAAAATAAAGGCATTTCATGCCTGTTGTAGCGGCCGTCCGGGCGTTTGTTTTAGCCGGTTCCCGGGTATTTCACGATGATTGCGTAGCGTCTGCCAGCGGTTTTCAGCAATCGCCGAACCTGGCGATGCCGGTCACAGGTCGAACGCGGCCTCGAACTCCGCCGGTTTCAATGCCTCAAACCCATCAAAATTTGTGAGAGCGTCGCGCATATCCTCGGGGATCGTCGCAGCGTTCAGCGTCCCGTCTTCATTGATACGCGCGTAAACCCGGGTACCAAGGCCTTCACACACCGGTGCCCCGCTCACCGCGTTCACGCAACGCGTTTTCCAGTGCAGCGTACTCGCACCCATCTTCTGCAGCTTGATAATGCTCAACACCGATTCACCGTAGGCGGCGGGACCAATGAAACGGAAATGCACTTCGCCCATCACGAACGTTGTCCGGTCTTTAGCGATCATGACGTCGATCGGAAAGCCGATGCGGCGAAACAGCTCGTGCTCCGTGTCGTTGAACCACGACAGCATTCTCGGGTAGTAAACGAGCCCGAACGGGTCCGACTCGCCCCAGTTCACGGTGAGTTCACGCCAGTACATCATCATTGGTCAGCTGCCTGTCTGGTCGGGTATGACCGCCGTTGCCTCAATTTCGACCTTCGCCCCGTCTTCGACCAGCGCCACGACCTGTACCAGCGCCATGGCCGGGAAGTTATATCCCATGACGTCCCGGTAAGCCTGACCCAGCGCCTTCGCACTGGCCAGGTATTCGGCCTTGTCGACGACATACCACGTCATTCGCGCGACATGTTCCGGGCCGGCGCCGGCTTCGGCGAGTACGGCGACGATATTCTTAAGCGCCTGCCGCGTTTGCTCCGCAAATTCGTCGCTCGTAATTTCTTCCCGCTCGTTCCAACCCACCATGCCGCCGACATAGACCTGGCGGCCGTGCGCGGCGATACCATTCGCGTAACCCTTCGGCGTGGGCCAGCCCGGGGGTTGCAGTATCTCCAGTGGCGAAGTTGCTGTCCGACTCGAATCGGCCATGTCATGCGCTCCTTAATGTCTCCGCACGCCGTTCGGCTGCACCCGGGCAGGCGCTGGCGAACGGCGTATCAAAATTTATTTTAACCTGAATTGTTTCAAGATTAAAATATTTCATTTACTATTAATTCCTCGCTTTTGAAGAGACGAAACATGGTCAACGAAAAACCCGGTAAATCGCATCTGGTGGCAGACAAACACGTGGTCGTTACCGGTGGTGCCCGCGGCATCGGGTTCGCGGTCGCGACCCACCTCGCCGGGCTCGGGGCGCGGATCACGATTATGGGTCGCGACGAAGCCGCGCTGTCTGCGGCCGTCGCAAGGCAGCCTGGCATGCAATGGCAGGCTGCAGATATCACCAACGGCGGTGCCGTCGCGGCGGCCTTCGAACGCGCCTGCACCGTACAGGGTCCGATCGAGATGCTGGTGAACAACGCCGGTGCGGCGAGTAGCGCGCCATTTTCGAAAACGAGTCAGTCACTGTGGGACAGCATGCTCGCGATCAACCTCACGGGCATGTTTTTGTGTCAACGACAGGTGATCGATGCGATGCGCGAAGCCGGATTCGGACGGATCGTAAACGTTGTCAGCACGGCCGGACTAATCGGGTACGCCTACGTCGCTGCCTACTGCGCGGCGAAACACGGTGCGATTGGTCTGACCCGGGCGCTCGCACTCGAAACCGCGCGCGACGGAATTACCGTCAACGCCGTGTGTCCGGGATTTACCGAAACCGATCTGCTCGAGGATTCACTGAAAAATATCATGGATACGACCGGACGCTCGCGTGAAGACGCGGAGAAATCACTGAAAGCGGTCAACCCGCAGCGGCGTTTTATTCAGCCCGAAGAAATTGCCACCACGGTCGCGTGGCTGTGCTCTCACGGTGCCGGCAGTATTACGGGTCAGTCGATTGCCGTTGCCGGCGGGGAAGTCATGTGAGTTCCGCAAGAATCGAGACGAAACGGCACCCGATGAAATCCACGAGTACGCGAGGAAAACAATCGCTCCGTTTGTGGCTCAGGCTGCTCGCGTGCGAAAACCTCGTTGAACAAACCGTCCGCGCGCGGCTGCGAACAACATTCGATATCACGCTACCCCAGTTCGATGTCCTGTCCGAACTCGAACACGCGGGTGATACGCTGACCATGTCCCAGTTGTCGCAAAAACTGATGGTGTCCAACGGCAACGTCACCGGCGTCGTCGATCGGCTCGAACGGGCTGGTTACGTCCGGCGCGTGGCGTCCGCGACCGATCGGCGCGTGCAATACATCGAGCTGACCGACACGGGTATCGCGATGTTTCGCGAAATGGCACTGATTCACGAGCAATGGATCGAAGAACTGTTCGCCGACCTCAGCAGTAGCGACATCAAGACCCTCGTCAGTGGACTCGGGAAAGCGAAGGAATCGGTCGCCGCCAAACTGGATTCGCAATAAACCGGCGCGCATGCGCCCGATGACCTTACGGAGACTTTAGATGAACATGTCCGACCTGAACCCGCAGCACTTCCGCTGGGATTACGCTGACGGCGTAGCCACGATTACCCTCAATCGTCCGGAACGCAAGAACCCGCTAACGTTTCAGTCGTACGCGGAACTGCGCGATACGTTTCGCGATTTGAATTACGCCGACGATGTCCATGCGGTTGTCGTCACCGGAGCTGAAGGGAATTTTTCCTCCGGCGGTGACGTCCACGACATCATCGGGCCGCTGACCAGGATGGACATGAAGGGGCTGATGGAATTCACACGCATGACCGGCGACGTCGTCAAGGCCATGCGCGCGTGCCCGCAACCCATCATCGCAGCCATCGACGGTATCTGCGCCGGCGCGGGAGCGATACTCGCGATGGCGTCCGACATGCGGCTTGGCACGGAGCGTTGCAAGATCGCGTTTCTGTTTGCGCGGGTCGGTCTCGCAGGATGCGACATGGGGGCGTGCGCGATTCTGCCCCGGATCATCGGCCAGGGACGCGCCGCCGAACTGCTCTTCAGCGGCCGCGCAATGAAAGCGGATGAAGGCGAGCGGTGGGGATTTTTCAACCGGCTCGTTGAGCCTGACGCGGTCGTCAACGAAGCGCAGGCGCTCGCTGCGCGCCTCGTCGCCGGACCGACATTTGCCAACGGTATGACGAAGACCATGTTGAACCAGGAATGGAATATGTCGATCGACCAGGCCATCGAAGCCGAAGCGCAAGCCCAGGCTATCTGCATGCAGGGCCAGGACTTCCATCGCGCGTACCACGCTTTCGTCGCGAAGCAAACGCCGGTATTCGAGGGCAACTGATGGCCGATCGCTCGTTCCTCGACTGGCCGTTTCTCACCGATCAACATCGCGAGCTGGCGCTGACGCTGGATCAATGGTGTGAAACGGAGCTGCAGAATATTGATCACGGCGATGTAGACGCCGGCTGCCGTGATCTCGTCACAAGACTCGCCAGCGGCGGCTGGCTCGACTATGCGACGCTGCCTGCGGACGCCGCGCCGGATGCGAAACTCGATGTCCGCGCGCTGTGCATCATTAGGGAAACGCTGGCCCGTCATGATGGCCTCGCGGACTTCTCGTTCGCCATGCAAGGGCTCGGTTCCGGACCGGTTGCCTTGTTCGGAAGCGCAGAACAACGACAGTTGCTCGATGCGGTGCGGGCCGGTAAAAAGATCGCAGCCTTTGCGTTATCCGAACCGAACGCCGGATCGGATGTCGCGGCGATGTCGACATCGGCGGTACGCGACGGGGATGAATTTGTCCTCAACGGGACGAAAACGTGGATCTCCAATGGGGGTATCGCGGATTTCTACGTCGTGTTCGCGCGCACGGAAGAAGACAAGGGCGCGCGCGGAATTTCCGCGTTTGTCGTCGACGCCGATACGCCAGGTCTCGACATAGCCGAACGGATCGAGGTCATCGCGCCACATCCGCTTGCACGCCTCGAATTCAGCGACATGCGGATCCCGGCCACCCATCTTATTGGTGAACCCGGTCGCGGGTTCAAAGCGGCAATGGCGACGCTGGATATTTTCCGCTCGACCGTTGGCGCCGCGGCGCTCGGTTTCGCCCGGCGCGCCCTTGACGAGGCGGTGGCCCATGCGAGTGGCCGCGCGATGTTCGGTGGGACGCTTGCGGAGCTCGATTTGACCCGGGCGCACATCGCGGAAATGGCGCTCGATATCGACGCCGCCGCGCTACTGATCTATCGCGCTGCCTGGACCAAGGATTGCGTCGCCGAGCGCGTTACCCGGGAGGCCGCCATGGCGAAACTTTTCGCGACCGAATCCGCCCAGTCTGTCATCGACAAAGCGGTACAGATGTTTGGCGGCCTCGGGGTTAAATCCGGGACGCCGGTGGAAACGCTGTACCGCGAAATTCGGGCCCTGCGCATCTACGAAGGTGCGTCCGAAGTGCAGAAACTAATCATCGGGCGCAGCGTGCTGTCTTCGTAACGCGTTAGCTCTGACCCGACGCGAGCCGTCGGAGCGTGACCAGCAGCGCTGGTGCAAGTAACCACGCCGCGGGCGGCAGTGGCACCGTCGGGTGTTCCAGTATCGTGATCGAACCGGCGCAACCGTCCGGCGCACCGCACACGATATCCTTCCAGATCTCGATGACCGTCCCCGGTGGTGCCGGCGGAAAAAATGCCCATACCGATGGCGTACCGCCGCCGCCGAGCGGATAACTCGTCCCCGTCGGCCCGCCGACCATGACCATACCGCCGGCTGCCCAGTGCCATCCGGGAGTCACGATGTCCTCGTGCCAATCCGTCCACGCTGGCGAGCCCGGAGCGACGATCAGGAACTCGTGAATCGAAAACCCGAGGCCGGGCCCGATCGCCGGAAAGCCGGAGAATATTTTCTCCCACGGCGGCGCGTCCGCGTCGGCGGCCACTTCGATGGGCATATCCGGTACCGCCTCGACTACCCAGCCGCCCGTCCCGTCGAGCCCGGGAATGAAATCATGCATTGTTGTCGTCGGCGTACCGGCGCCGCTACCGGCGACGACTGCAACCGCGTGCACGGTGGATCCAGTCGCGAACGCGAGGACCAGGAATACGAAAAGACAAACAGAAACGCGTTGCATGGGATTGCCTCCTCCCGCAGTCCGCGGGTCGGCGACGCCCGCTTTGGACGGGCGCGCAACGGTCAGGAAATGAATCGATAACCCGAACTGCCAGGCGGGGGCTGCGTACAGTTTTTGTTGTTGGCCAGCCAGCGCCGGGCGATCCCGGCTGACGGGCGGCGACTCGCAGGCGATGCGCTGCCCTCGATCACAGTATAGACAACATCGGGCATTTTTCGCCGACACCCATCGGCCCGTCCGGCAGACATAACGTCTTCTTCTAACGACTGGTCACCCTCATAACGAAACACGCTGAACGGCGCCAGTCTCTCTCCCATGTAAACCGAATGCACGGCTTCGGCACTAACGGTTGGACCGGCCACGAGCCCGCGAACCGGTTAATCAATTCAGGAGAAAAACGATGCAATGTAATGGAATAAACCTCACGACTCACCGGCCCCTCTTGTTGCTGATCGCGATGACCGTTACCGCCAATGCGGAAGCGGTTACGAGCGCCGTGTTCGCGAGCCGGAACATGCGGTCCTGGTACCGCCGCACGAGTTCCGCGAACGCGTCGTCGTCGCCCTTTTGTATGCACCGCGCGAGCGACGCATCGGAATCGCTCTGCAAACGGTTAACCTGCGCGTTTATCCATTAGCGCACGATCGCCCGGATCGGTTTACACCGGCCGCCCCGACGCCTCGCAGCGTACGATCTGACAAAAACGAGACCCGTTCGGGCATGGCGCACAAAGCCCCGGCGGCCCACCCTGTCCGCTCTGAACACACAGTATCCACCCGCCCCTGAACGCACAAAGGATGAGAACGACAATGATCAAACTCTATGGCATGCCGCTGAGCAATTACTACAACACGATTAAACTCTGCCTGCTCGAAAAGGGCGTCGCTTTCGAAGAAGTTCTGAATCCGCCAAGCCAGGACGGCGACTACCTGACCAAGAGCCCGATGGGTAAAGTCCCCTGCATCGAGACGGACTCCGGGTTTCTCGCCGAATCGAGCGCGATTATGGAATACCTCGAGGAAGCGTATCCGGCGCAATCATTATTCCCTGGCGACGCGTACACGCGGGCGAAAATACGGGAATTGAACAAAGTCCTGGAACTCTATATCGAACTGCCCGCACGGCGGCATCTCGCGGCAACCTTTTTCGGTGAACCGCGCAACCAGGCCGCGGTCGCGGAAGTACGCCCGCAGATCGAACAGGGACTCGGCGCGATCGAACGACTCGCGGCATTCAACCCCTACTTCGCCGGGGACGAAATCAGTTATGCCGACCTGTTCGGATTCTACGTCTTCGGTATGGCGAATATGCTGACCCAGGCCGTGTACGGTTGGGATATCGTTGGCGAGGTGCCGAAGCTCGGTGCAACGCTCGAACGCATCGGCGCGCGCGAGACGACGCAGAACGTCAATTCGGCGATGCAGAGCGCCATGGATGCATTCATGGAGCAGCAGCAACAAGCGAGCTGAGGGGACAACGCATCACGACTATGCAACGCGCTATGACGGTGAGTCGGGGTCGTACCCGACTTCCTGACTCATCAAATCTCCGCTGCATCGCTGGTCCGGCGAAAACGGAAACTCCATGACCTGGCTGCTGATACCGACCCGGATCGACACGGCCTCCATGAGTTCCCGTCCGAGCGCGGCAACGTCGGGCTCCGGATCGAGCGCGTCCGGATCCTGATGCGAAAACTTCAATCCAAGCCGGTAATCCGACGCCGGCGCGAAATGCAGTCCGCTCGTATCGATCACCCCGAACATGAGCTTGATCGCGTGGTGTCGGGTGTAGCAGGCCGCGCGCGCGCTGACCGCATCGATTTCGTCAGTAAGCACGACAAACATCGCGTCGACGAGAATTTTGCCCGGCCCCTGATCGTAGGTGACGCGGAGGAAGTCCCGCTGGTCGCGGCGGACGCGCTGCAGATCGCTCTCTAACCGATACATTCCCCAATCGAACAGCGACATTGGCTCTCCCCGGAGTTGCCGGACAACATCGCGAATATCGGCCGCCGCGACCTGACCCATGGTCAGGTAGACGCAAACGCCGAGCACGAGCAGGTGGGTTGGCTTCAAATACATTGTCTACGACGGCGGCCCGAATGTTATCCCTTCGGTATCAGACCGCCGACCCCGAGGGATTCTTGCAAATCAGCGACTTATTGCGGTGCGGCAACGGACAACGTCGCTTGCACTAATACGCGCGCCGGACGAGAATCGGGCGACAGACACAGCAGCCGGCGGATCGGGTTCGCATCCTGGGGAGCCAGTATCAAATCCGGGGCGACCGGCAGGAGTCCGACATGACAGTTCCCGAATACCGATATCAACCGAAACAGGTTGAGAACATCATCATTCGCCCGTTCGCATTCGAGTTTCCAGACGATCTCGATCCGAAATGGCATCCCGACAGCACCGTACGGTCACACATGTTCAACGGCCTGTCGTTGACGATGCCCTATCTCGAACCCTACCTGATCAAATCAACGCAGGAAGCGAGCGAACATATTTCGGATCCGGATCTCCTTGCCGACATCCGCGGTTTCAACGGACAGGAAGGACGTCATTACCAGTGCCACCGACGCCTGAATGAACTACTAAAAGCGAACGGTTACCCCGAACTCGCCGGGGTCGAGGAGCGTATGGCCGTGTCGTTCGATAAATTGTCGAAACGGAGCCTGCGTACCCAGCTCGCGTACAACGCAGGGTTTGAATGTATGACGAACGGCTTTACCCACTGGTTGATCAACAAACGCAAGAAATTGTTCCGCAACGCCTCACCTCACGTCGTCTCATTCTGGCTCATGCATATGGTCGAGGAAACGGAGCACAAGACTGTCTCCTTCGATGTCTACATGGCGTATTCCGGCGAGTACCTGCCGCGGGCATTCGGTGTTTTTCACGGTTCCTTCCACCTCGTCGGCTGGGGCCTGGTCGGGATGTGGACCGCGCTGAAAAAAGACGGTTTGTTGAAAAGCCCGCGAAAACTGTTTGAAGTCGTGCGCGAAGTATCGTCATTGATTTATAACGTCGGTCCGTACCTGCTGAGGGCCCTGCTGCCGGGACACAATCCGCGCTGCGAAGCCGATCCGAAATGGATGCTCGACTGGGTCGACGGCCACGCGAGAATGCCGCGGGGGGAGCTGTTGCCGTTGGTCGACACATCGACTGATGAGATGGCGGTTCCATTCAAACCGGCTCAGGCTTAGGGCCAACGTAGTGGCAGGCACCGTCTGACACACAACAACAATAATCAACAGGGGAAACGACGTGGAAAGATTTCAACGCATCATGATTGGGAACGGCCTGCTCGTTATCCTCGTGTCGATGCTGTCCGGATTCATGCTCATGTTTAATCTGCTCGGCGGCATGGAAGTGTGGCCAGGCAAGATCATCGACGTGCCGATGTACGGGACGGCGGAAGGCTGGGTTCGCGCGCATACCGGGGGCGCGCTGAACGGTGTGCTCGTTGTGATCGTTGCGCTCGCACTGCCGACGCTGCGGCTCAGCGACCGCATGCAATGGTGGACGTGCTGGGGCTTTATTTATGTCGCCTGGTCCTTCACCATTTTTTACTGGCTCGGTAACGCGTCCTCGAACCGTGCACTGAGCATGGGCCCGAGCGCACTCGGCGAACCCGATACGATTGGTCTCATCGGTTTTCTGCCGGGGTTGCCGAGCGTTTTTCTCGTCGTCTTCCTTCTCGCGGTTGCGGCGAAGAGCGTGCTGTCGTCGAAGTAAACCCGGGGCGCGCGTTTGCGCGCCATCGTGTCGATCACCAGTTGCAATAGCCGGGCAGTCGCATCCGGCGAGGATAATCATCCCCGGCGGGTCCGGCGGATCAGCGCGAGGTCGATGTCATCACTGACCGCGTCGAGTCGACCCGCTGAACCCTCACCCGCATCCGCAAACGCGCTGCCCTGCTCACGTTCCTGACTGAGCAGTATCGCGTCGGGGTCCCCGGCCGCACGTCAATCTCCGGCTCGTGCTTGCGTCGAACACCGCACCGCCTTCGATAGCAGACCGGATGCCTTGGCGTCAGCGACTCGCGGTGGCGGAAGACCGGGCGGGATTCTCGATGATGCGCGCGGCGGCAAGATAACGATCGATATGGAGCGATTGCGCGAGAATCGGGATCGGGATGCCGCGGCGCTCGGCGACGACCCGCTGCACCACGTCCTGATCGACCGTGGCTTGCGTCCGGTCCGCGCGATTAAGCGCGGCGGCAATGACGCTTTCCGCTTCCGCGGAAAGATTGCGCGGATCCTCGGCGAGCGGCGGATGGACTTCAAGGAACAATTCACCGTCGCGCCAGCCGGCAAGCACGGGTTGATCGACGATGGTAACAGGCGTTTCCGGTGGCACGCGCTCGAACAGGGTCTCGATATCCTCGGGATACAGACGGATACAACCGTGCGAAACGCGCATGCCGACCCCTGACGGCTTGTTCGTTCCGTGGATGAGATAACCGGGCATCGACAGCTTCAGCTTGAAACGGCCGAGCGGATTATCCGGCCCCGCCGGTACAATCGCCGGCAGCGGATCGCCGAGCTCGAGATGTTCCGCTCGAATCGACGCGGGCGGATACCACGCCGGGTCGCGCACTTTTTGCGTGACGCGTGTGGCCCCGGTCGGGGTGGACCACCCTTCGCGACCGATCCCGATCGGATAACTCGTCACCGTATACCCGGCTTCCGCCGAACCGGCCGCGTCGAGGGAGGTCGTGTAAAGCAAACGCATGCTCGGCAGGTTGATCACGATGCCCTCGCGCGGGGCTTGCGGAATCACGCTCATGGTCGGCAGGTAAATCGGGGTGCCGGATTCGGGTAACCACGGATCGACGAGCGGATTCGCCGCGCGTAATTCCTGGTAACCCAGATTGTGGACGCGCGCGAGATCGGAAAACGTGTTGTCCTCCCGCGCAAACAGCACCTGAGTCTCGCCGAGAACTTCGGTGGTGCCGGCGACCGCAGCAAAATAACGGGTGCCAATCGGCGCCAGGCGCGGCGCCGCCCGATCGGGTTCGTGCTGGTCGCGGGGAAGGTCGATACCGACCGAGGCGGTCTTCACGGGCGCGGTCGTGAGCGAACACCCGCACAACAGGGCGGTGTTGATCGCCAGGGCGAGGAAACATCCTGAACGCGCGACCGATTTCACGCGGGAAGTATAACCTAACGGAGATGCGGCCGCCTTTGATAAGGCCGTAAAAACCTTCCGGCACGCAGCACCGTCACCGGCAGGTTCATTCCGTATTAACAACCGCAGGCGAAGCTGCAGGCATTGGTCGGATCGCCTGTTCTGAAGTGCCGACATATACTTTCAGATCTTCGTATCCAACGGACAGCACCGCATGTACAAAAACTCAGGCAAACAACACGACCACATTGTCCTGTGGGGTTCACCCGCGTCCTTGTGGACCGGCCGGACCCGCGCTTATCTCATAAAAAAGGGAATCGACTACCGGGAGATGTACCCGTCAAACCTGCGATTTCAGCAGGACATCGCTCCGCTCGTCGGATATTTTGCCGTGCCGGTTACGGAACTCGAGGACGGCACGCTTATCCAGGATGGCACCGATACGATGGTGCATTTGGAGCAGCGCTTTCCGCAACGGCCGATGGTCCCGCAGTCACCGGTGCAGCGGGCTGTCGCCTGGTTGATTGAGTTTTTCGGGTGCGATCTGTTTTTCATCCCGGCGATGCACTACCGATGGAATTTTCCCGAACAACGAGCGTTTCTCGATGCCGAATTTGCGCGAGCGCTGTCTCCGCACAAGGATCGGGAACGGCAGCAGGCGGATATTGACCCCATACGCGAATTCTTCAGCGGATTCACCGAAGTCATGGGAGTGACCGAGGAATCGATTCCGGCTATCGAAGGCTCGCACATCGAGTGCCTCGAAATCCTCAACGAGCATTTCGCGCACGAACCCTATCTCCTCGGCGGACATCCGAGCGTGGCCGACTTTGGTCTCATCGGTCCGCTCTACGCCCATCTTGGGCGAGACCCGGTCCCGGCGAATTTAATGAAAAACACCGCCCCGCATGTGTACCGCTGGACCGAACGCATGTTCGAGGCGGGCCTCGAAGACGGTGAATTCGTCGGCCTGGCAAACGAATTCCCGGCGAACGACGCAATCCCTGAAACCCTGATCCCGTTTGTCGAATACTTGTTCCGCGATTGTGGCCCGCAGGTCCAGGGCATGATCGATACTTTCAATGCCTGGGTTGAAAGCGAACCGGAACACGAGGCCGGGAGCCTGGTACAGGCCGATCCGGACGCACCTGTCGGTGCACATCCGCGTCTCGGAGAATTCGATTTCGTTCTACGCGGTGTGCCGATCCATTCGCAAGCGTTCAGCAACGTCGTCTACCATTTTCAGCGAACGCTCGACGTGGTCACAGAGCTCGACGAACCCGGCAAATCCGATTTCGATGCGTTAATGGCCCGCACTGGCGGCAGCGCCTTGATGTCGGCGAAGCTCGCACGCCGGATAAACAGTGAATACTATTGCTTCCTGCTCGCGTGAGAAGTTGACCGTTCCCCGAACTCAAGCACGCATTGCAGGTGAAGCAGGATGACCGTCACCGGTCCGGCGCCGGCCACCAAATCCTGGTTACGATCGTTCCCGCTTTCGCTGTTGGTCAATCGAATCGCACACCTGCCCAGCGAATTTTCGCGCTCGCTCTTCTATAATCGAAACCGTTAGCGTGGCGAAGGCGCAATCCATTCGCAACCGATGGCGTGTTACGCGACATTAATTCCGTAACACCGCCCGCCAGTCATGAGGCAGTACCCTGTGAGCGATATTTCAAAAGATGAAGGCGCGTTCGTCGCGCTGGTGGCACGCGGCAAAAAGCGCCTGGCACGCGCGGAGCGGATCAAGGAACGAGTCGATGCGGGTGAACGTCTGACCCCGACGGACATCGATTTTCTCGAAGAAGTGTTTCGTACGTCGAACGAGAACGCGGCTCTCGTCGAGCGGCATCCGGAATGGCACGAGATCTACGGCAAAACCGTGCGTTTGTACAAGGAACTGATGGACAAGGCGCTCGAGAACGAGGAATCCGGCAAGCGTTAGCGATGCTTTCGGCGGCCGCGGTCTTCGCGGTCGGGGTTCGGTGGTTGGTCAGTCGTGGACGGGTGTTACGGAGAAGTTGCCGTCAGCCGCTTGCGTGACCTGGTAACGACCCGCGTTGCAGGTCACCTCCCACGACGAATCCCCTTCGCTCTTGTCGACCACTTTCGCGCACGGATTGCCACTCGAACGAATCGCGCCCGCAAGCGCGCCGTCAGGCACATCCTCTCCCGCGTTCGCGTTCGCCGATACCGCAATTGTCATCATCAGCGCCGCGGTAACACGCTGCAGCACGCCGGAACTGTCGATGTCATTCATAGACTTGTGCTCCATCAGGACTCAATTCTCCGGCAAGGAAGGGCCTTTCGGGAACGGTACGCAATGGCGTCGCGGTTGCGCGACGCCATCGCGGAATCGATCAGTCGTCCAGTTTCGTGATCTTCGAGCCCTGCAGGCCCATTCCTGCCATCAGACCCTTTTGACCGAAAGTAAACGCATAAATTCCGTCTTTTACCGTTTTCGTGGTCATCGACTTCGCGACGCCTTCGTCGACGATGACGATGCTCGGACCGACACCGAGTTCCCAACCGCTGCTCGTTTCGACGTAACCGACCTCGGCTGGCGTCATCAGCACGAGGGCGTAGCCAAACGACTGGATACCGGCCTGGAGGCCGTACGAGGCAGCCGCGATGCTGAAGTACTCATCGATGTAGTAACCGCCACCCTGTTTCGGTTTGATCAATGCGCCCTGGCCGTATTGCGCGCCAATGATGAACCCGGCTTTCGTGATCGCGGGAAAGATCAGCATGCCGGCAGCATTTTTGCCGAGATCGGCGGCTGTGGGACTCGCATTCTTCAACGCTTCAACGGCGGCGTGCACGTCGGCATCGAGGGCCGGCCGATCGTCGGCCAGTGCTACGGGGGCCGCGGCGACGGTTAGCATGAGCGAGATCAGGATCGCGCGGTTTTTCAATGTTTCAATGAACATGGTTCTGTTCCTCATTAATAGATTAGTTAGTCGTGGTCGACCATTACTGGTACGTGCGGTGTGTCGCGGCCGTTCATTGGGCGGGTGTTCCCGGCAATAACGCGGCTGTGCTGGGGGCGACTTCGGGAAAGCGCGGGATTTTATTACGATTGAGCGGTGCTTGTCGAACAGGGACAGAACAGGACAGCTCATCCGATGTCGCCAGCCGGTTCGTATCCGGAGTTTAGCCCTCGGCGGGTGTTGGACGATTAAGCCGGGACGATCAGGCAGAAACCATTCCCGCCGGCACTGAGGGACACCGGCCGGCGTTCCCGATAATGGAACGCACGGTGATAGCGCGCGTTATCGCTCGAAATCTCGTGGGTGGTGTGCGAAATTAGCATCCCGCCCCGACTGCGCTACCCGCTCGGGGCGTCGGGCCCTGCAGGCAGGGTCGAGGTCCGCCGTTCACCTTGAGAACGCTCATAGAATACGCAACAACAACCGGATTTGAGAGTATGACCCGGAAAAACTCACGCTTTCGCAGCGACCTCGGATTCAAGCTTCTCGGCGGAGCACTGCTCGTGGGTTTCGCGCTCACCGCGGGCATTTCCGTGCTCAGTATCAATTCCGGGTCCGCTGCGCTGACGACGCAGGCGTCGCAATCGCTCGTCGCGGTACGCCAGTCGCGGCAACGCGATATCGAGGACTTCTTTAACCTGAAACACCGGCAGGCGCTCAGCTACGCGCGTCTCGGCACGGCGGTCGAGGCGGCGGAAGATTTTACGCTCGCGTTTCTCACCCGACCGCGTGAAACCGCGCCGGCAAACGGGGAACTCGGGAAATTCTACGAATCCACGTTTAAAACCGCGCTCGAAGCCGCCGGCGGCGAGTGGAAAGGCGTTGATTCACACCTGCCTCAAAGCGACTCAGGGATCCTCCTCCAGTCCGATTACATCGCGAATAACCCGCATCCGGTCGGCGCGAAGGATGAACTCGCGACCGCTGATAACGACACCGTCTACGATCGCGTACACGAGCGCTACCATCCGGCGATGCGTGCGTTGGTCGACGACTTCGGCTTCTACGACCTCTTTATTTTCGATTTGCGTGGGAACCTGGTCTATTCCGTTTTCAAGGAAACGGATTTTGCGACAAATTTTCTCGACGGCCCGCATGCGGGCAGCGGTCTCGCTACCGCATATCGGAGCGCGCTCGAGTCAGCCGATCGGAACGCGACCTATCTTGTCGATTTTTCCCGCTACGGCCCGAGTTACGGTTCGTCGCAGAGTTTTATCTCGGCGTCGCTGTTCCGGGGAGCGCGCAAGGTCGGTGTCATCGCACTGCAGCTGCCCGTAGACCGGATCAATGAAATCATGTCGGGGGTCGAAGGGCTCGGTGCCACCGGTGAAACATTTCTCATCGGTCCGGACCTCAAATTCAGGACGTCGAGCCGATTCGATGGATCGGCGGCGATTCTCAACAGCACCGCAGGACCTGTCGATTTCACCGGGTCGCTCGATGAAGAGGGCCTCAGCCGACTTGACGACTATCGCGGGATCGAGGCGCTGTGGTCGTTTGCACCCATCAATATAGAAGGACTCGACTGGCGCATCGTCGCGAAAATCGATTATGACGAAATCACGGCCCCCGCCCGCGAATTGCGCAAACGAATCGCCCTGTTCGCCGTCGTGCTGCTCGCGCTCGCAACGTCTCTCGGGTATCGGCTGCTGCAGCGTTCCGTTGTCCGTCCGGTTCGCGCACTGGCCGCGGGTGCCCGCCTGATTCGCGATGGCGACTACGCACACCGGGTCGATGCCGTAGGCGACGATGAGCTCGGTCAGCTCGGAACAGATTTCAACGGTATGTCGGCAGCCCTGCAAAGTGAAATCGAAAAACAGCGCCACATGCAGCGCACGCTCGCCGAGCGCGAATCGCAGATGCGCTCGATCATGCAGAACATTCCCGGCGCAACGTATCGCTACGAAATGCAAGAGGATTGGCGCATTGCCTTCATGAGCGACGGGATAGAGGCGCTGACCGGCTACCCGGCCGAGGCGTTCGTCGGTGAGGGCGGGATCACGCTCGAATCGATCACGACTTCGGAAGATCAACACCTGCTGGCGGAAGGTGCCGTGCGGGAAGCATTCGGTAAATCCGGCGAGCTGTCGATAGAACATCGCATCGTCCATCGCGACGGCAGCGTCAACTGGGTGTTGCAACAGGCACACCTGACTTTTGACGATGATGGCAAACCGCACTATGTCGATGGTTCGCTGTTCGACATCAATATGCGCAAAAACGCGGAGCGCGAACTCGAACGAGCGCAACAGCTGATGACCGGTGTATTCGATAATACCGATGCGATGATTTACGTGAAGGATCTCGAAGGGCGTTACGTCTCGGTCAATCGTAAATGGCTCGAGGCCTGCGATGTTCCCGTCGACCAGGTGATCGAGCATTTGCCCAGTGATTTTTTCGCGGCAGAGCTCGCGGCTGATATCGAGGCGACGGACGCCGAGGTCAGAAACAGCTGCGAGTTGAACGTGTCACAGAACGTCATCGAAACCCCCGACGGTCCGAGGACATTTGTCGCCAGCAAATTCCCGCTGACCGACGCAGCGGGTCAATTGTTTGCAACAGCCGGCGTGTCCATCGATGTTACCGACATCCTGGAAGCCGAAGCGGAATTACATCGCGCGCAACAGCTCATGCAGAGCGTTTTCGATAACACCGATGCGATGATATTCATCAAGGATCTCGATCTTCGCTACATGATGGTCAACCGGAAATGGTGCGAAATCGGCAGCCTCGAACGCGGCGATGTCATCGGTAAAGCGGCGAACGAGTTCATGCCGACGGACCTCGCCCGGGATGTCGAAGACTCCGACGCGGAAGTCGTCAGAACCCTGCAGCCTGCAACTTCGCAATTTCCGGTATCGACGAGTTCCGGGCCACGGACCTTCGTCCACAGTAAATTCCCGATGCTCGACGCAGACGGGAATCTGTACGCGATTGCAGGCGTCTCAACCGATGTGACGGTCATGAAGGAAGTCGAAAACGAACTGCGCGAAGCGCGCGAACAGGCCGAGTCTGCGAACCGGACGAAAAGCGCATTCCTGGCCAATATGAGCCATGAACTGCGCACCCCGATGAATGCGATCATTGGTTACAGCGAAATGCTGATCGAAGAGGCGGAAGATCTGGAACAGGAAGATTTCATTCCGGATCTCGAAAAAATTCAGGGTGCAGGCCGGCACCTGCTCGAATTGATCAATGACATCCTCGACTTGTCGAAGATTGAAGCCGGCAGGATCGAACTGTTCATCGAGGAACTCGATGTCGCGGCGCTCACGAAAGAAGTCGAGGTAACTGTCCAGCCTCTCGTACAGAAAAACGGCAACGAATTCGCCGTGACGACGGACGCCGCGGCCGGGGCTATTTCCGGTGACGTCACCCGTATCCGTCAGTGCCTGCTCAACCTGCTCAGCAATGCGGCGAAATTCACCGAAAAAGGGGTCGTCTCGCTCGATGTGAGCCGGGAAGAGGAGAAGATTCGATTTGCCGTCGGCGATAGCGGGATCGGCATCGCGCCGGACAAACTCGCGCAGTTATTCGAAGAATTTACCCAGGCCGACGCTTCGACGACGCGAAAATATGGCGGCACGGGTCTCGGGCTCTCGATTACCCGGCGACTCGCGCGCATCATGGGCGGCGACGTGACCGTGACCAGCACCGTTGGCGAGGGTTCGTGTTTCACTCTCGAGGTCCCTCTCTCGCCACCGGTCGGCGAGGAGCAACACGACCTCGAAGAGGTCACACACGACGACGATACGAACAGCGGCGGCGATCTCGTCCTTGTCATTGACGACGATCCGCAGGCACGGGACCTCCTGCGTCGAACGCTGACCAAGGAGGGCTATCGCGTCATCACCGCGGCGGACGGGGATGAAGGTCTCGAACTCGCCGAGCAGCACCGCCCCATGGCGATCACACTCGATGTGATGATGCCCGGGAAAGACGGCTGGTCCGTTCTGCGTGAGTTGAAGGCGAACGACGAACTCGCCGGTATTCCCGTGATTCTCTCGACCATGGTCGACGATCGCGGGCTCGGCTATACGCTCGGGGCCGCGGAGTACCTGACGAAACCGCTCGACCGGGGGAAGCTCATCGCGATACTCGGGAAATACCAGTGCAACGACCCGCCTTGCCCGGTACTCGTGGTCGAAGACGATCCGCAGATACGCGAATTGCAGCGTCGCGCGCTGGAGGCAGAAGGCTGGAAGGTGATCGAAGCCGAAAACGGAGAGGAAGGCATACGTGCGATGGAAAGCACTCGTCCTGAACTCGTGATGCTCGATCTGATGATGCCGGTTATGGATGGTTTCGATTTCGTACTCGAAATGCGTGCCCGACCCGAGTGGCGCGATATACCGATTATCGTCGTAACGGCGAAGGACCTCAGCCGCGAAGAACGCGAGGTGCTGAGCGGCGGCGTCGAGGCAATCTTCGAGAAAGGCGGTATGAGTAACGAACAACTGCTAACGATGGTGCGGAATACGCTCGCGGCCTGTCGCACAACCCCTGCAGAGGAAAATCGCGATGGCAACGATATTGCTCGTTGAAGATAACGAAATGAATCGCGATATGCTGTCGCGCCGGCTCGAACGGAGGGGCTTCGAAGTGCTGACCGCGGAAGATGGTGCGGTTGGAGTAGCGTCGGCAACATCATCGCAGCCGGATCTGATCCTGCTCGATATGAGCCTGCCGGTGATGGATGGCTGGACGGCTGCGCGGGCACTGAAAGACGAACCGGCAACCGCGAATATTCCGATCATCGCACTGACAGCCCATGCGATGGCCGGCGATCGCGAAAAAGCACTGCAAGCCGGATGTGACGAATACGACACGAAGCCGGTAGACTTCAAACGGCTCATGTCGATTATCGAACGTTTCCTTCCCGCGTAATTTTTCATGGCCGAGATAGCAGACAGTCCCCCGACGGGACGAATACTCGTCGTCGACGACACCGAGTACAACCGGGACCTCCTCGAAAGGCGGCTTTCCCGCCGCGGATTCAACGTCGACGCGGTCGAAGATGGTCACGCGGCACTCGATGCCATCGCCGCGACCGACTATGCGATCGTGCTGCTCGATATCATGATGCCGGGCATCGATGGCTACGAAGTTCTCGAACGCTTGCGTGAAACGCGATCGGCGACAGAACTGCCGATCATCATGGTCACGGCGAAAGACGAAAGCGCGGATATCGTGCGTGCGCTGAAACTCGGTGCGAACGATTACATCACGAAACCGATCGATTTTGCGGTCGCCCTGGCGCGCATCAATACGCACCTGCTGGTGAGCAGCTCACAGGCAGAGTTGCGCATCGCCCACACCCGGATGAAACGCGATCTCGACGCGGCCGCGATCACGCAGCAACGATTGCTGCCAGGTGGTCAGCTCGACGACGAACGGATTGCCTTCGGCTGGGAATACCGGCCGTGTGACGAGCTCGGCGGCGATATGGTGAATTTCTTTCGAATCGACGACGATCGTATCGGTCTGTATGTGATCGATGTGAGCGGACATGGCGTGCAATCGGCCCTGCTTTCTTTCGCGCTGTCGCAAAATCTGTCACCGGGCGGGGCGCCGGGTGCGATGGTGCTTGAGGGTCAGCTCGATGCGCAACGCCCGGCATCACCGGACACGGTGATCGAGCGCCTGAATGCGAAACATTCGATGGACGCAAATGGCGGTCTCATCGCGACGATGCAGTACGGGGTTATCGACCTGGCGGTCGGGACATTCACGTTTGTCAGTGCCGGTCACCCTGACCCCGTACTGATACGCGATGGCGAAACAAGTATCGTTACAAATGTCGGGGGCCCGCCGATCGGGGTTCTCGAGGACGTTAAATACGAACTCCGAAAAATCGAACTCGCCCCTGGGGATCGCATTGTCATGATCAGCGACGGTGTTTACGAACAATACAACAGCGATGGTATTCCTTTTGGCCTCGATCGATACGAAAGCGAGCTGGCCGGATCGATCGCCATACCGGTCACCGATGCGCTGTCGGGACTTGTCCGGTCGGTCGAAAACTGGGCGGGCGACCGGGAGATCAGTGACGACATTTCGATCCTCGGTTTTGACATTCGATCTCTCGCCTGACGTGGTTGTTAGCCGCTGCTCATTCGCGGAGAGCGCTCAAAACCGGCTACCGACAATGTCCCGCCTTGCGCGGACGTGTAACCGCACGACCGCGTCAACGATATTTCGCCGATTCGCTTTTATTACGATCGCAAGCGTGGTGGCCGGATGCTCGACGCTGCCGACCGACGTTGAAAGACCGGAATCCTATGCGCTGGCTGATACGAGCGACACGCTGCTCGCGAGGCTCACCGATCCGGCCGAGTCGGAACACCGCGGACTCTCGGGTTTTCATCTGCTGCCCGAAGGTTTGCGTGCCCTGGAAAGCCGGCTCGCCATGATCGACCTCGCCGAGCGTAGCGTCGACATACAAACTTATGTGTGGTCCGCCGATCTTGCCGGCGGTCTGATTACGAATCGCCTGTGGAAGGCCGCCGAGCGCGGGGTCCGGGTCCGGGTACTCATCGACGATTTTCTGTTGGACGATAACGATACCGCGCTCGCTGCATTCGATTCCCATCCGAATATCGAAGTCCGGATATTTAATCCGTTTGGCGCGCGGATCGAGCCCGTGCCGATTTTGAAAATCCGCCGCGGAATTGAACTGATAACGAGTCTGCAACGACTGAATCATCGCATGCACAACAAAAGCTTCGTCGTCGACGACCAGATGGCTGTCATCGGCGGTCGCAATATTGGCGACGAATATTACGACCTGGGCCGGGAGTTCAATTTTGTCGATTTCGATCTGCTCGTGATCGGGCCCCAGGTTGATGAAGTGTCGGATGGTTTCGATGAATTCTGGAACAGCGAGTGGGCCTACCCCATCACAGCGTTCCGAAGCCATCCCGACCCGGCCCAAACACAACGACTCCTCGCCGCACTTCGATCAAGGATAGACGGCCCGCGAGAGGTCATCGGCATTCCTTCAGACACAGATATCGAGCGTGCGTCGCTGGAGAGGTTCATCGACAGGCTCGAATGGGCTCGCGCAGAACTTGTTTTCGACGATCCGGACAAGGGCCGCGGACGCAATCCCGACGTCGGTACGGAAGTCGCCGTTCGGCTGCGCGAACTCGCGGCTGAAACCGAATCAGAGCTAATCATCATTTCACCGTATTTCGTGCCGGGGCCGATAGACGGGACGCTCGTCGAACAATTGATAGAACGCGGAGTGCGCGTTCGTATCGTCACAAATTCGCTGGCTTCGACGAACCACGCGGCGGTGCATTCGGGCTACAAGCGCTATCGTAAAGCCGTGGCCGACGCAGGAATTGAAATGCATGAAACCCAGGCGTGGCTGCCGGAACTCGTCGGCAACGATCGCGTGCCCTGGAACACCGGCAAGTCCGGACTGCACACGAAGGTTCTCGTCTTCGACCGCGAAGACATTTTCGTCGGCACGTTTAATCTCGACCCGCGCTCTATCGAACTCAATACGGAGATGGGTCTCGTCGTGAATGATTCGCGTATCGGCGCGCAGGTCGGAGAGATGGCCGACATCCTGTTTCAGCCGAAGACGAGCTGGCGAGTCGAGCGGGGTGATGACGGCTCACTGGTCTGGCGGGGAGAGGAAAACGGCCACACGATTACGTATGCGGCCGAACCTCATGCGTCTTTTGGACGCAAGGTGATCGTGTTCTTTGCGTCGTTGTTGCCGATTGAAGATCAGCTTTAGATCGTGTTGCGCCAACAAAAACCTGAGGGCACCACGAGCACACTGCTGTCGCTGATATCGTGACCATGATCGGCAAGATCAACCCGGGAACTGTCGGAACGCTTCGTGCGGAGTGATAAGCCACGCCCCGGACGTTGTCAGCCAACCCCTTGAACCTGCACTAGAGCTGGCGGGCTGCGACCCCTCACGGAATCGCAGCCGGCCCTGCCATGTGGTCGGCGCGACGCTACTCCGCGGCGCGCTGACGCTCGATCTCTTCCTTCACTGCCGCTTCATTGACGGCCAACGGTTTCACCGCGATATCGACCCGACGATTCAGCGCGTCGTACGGGTTGTTCGGCAACGGGTTCTCCGAACCGAAGGCATCGGACGTGATCCAGGTCGAGGGGATACCGGCCTCGATCAGCCCGGCCCGTACGGCCTGTGCGCGTTTCTCTGACAGTTCCTGGTTGTAGGTCATGGTGCCCGGCTGGTCAGCGTTTCCGGTCACGTGAATGCGCGCGTTGGACAGGTACTTCAACCGTTCCTTGATCGCATTGAATGCGAACATCTCGTTACCGTTCAATTCGGACACATCCGTTTCAAATAAAACGCGTTGCCACAACGGCCCCATCACGAACACCGAGAAATCGATTTCGGCGACCGCCGTTTCGATCTTGTTCACCGATACCTGGTAGGCATTCGCGCAACTCGTCGCGAGATCGCCAAGACCATTGCCCAACCCGAACAGCATGCAATCGTAGGCGACCTGTGCACGACCCGCATCGATATCGAGGCCGGCGGTCCGCGCCAACGCGTTCATCAGCCGCTCGCGTGCCTTGTCGGCGGTTGCCTTCTGGTCGCCGGCGAGCGTCCAGGTCGATGCCACGTCCGGCTCGGGACCCGTGCCGCTGGCCGCGGCGAGCGCACGGTTCGAGAAATAGTCCGAACCGTTGTAATCGGGCGGGTCCTGGTGGTAGCGATTAAAGCCGTGATCAAAATAGCCGGTGTACAGACTCTGGTTGAACACAGCGCCGTGCGGCGTCACGAGGCGCGCCTGGTTTAACGGATCGGGTTCGATATCAAGGAACCCGAGGCCCGCGGAGACGCCCGCGGCACCCGTGCTCGTTTCGATGGCAGGCTGCAGGGCCATCGTATCGCTGCTGCCGCCGAGGAGCACCGCGGCGCCGACACCGACGCCAAACGCCGCATCCGCTTTCCCGCCGCGGTATTTACCGGACAGAAATGCACCTTCCGGTACGAAACCGCCGGTCGCGGAGATAACCGCGAAATTGATCGTTTCCTCGCCGCCGAATTTCAGATCGACCCCGAGCTTGACCCCGGTTTCGCCGATGTACCACTGACGCGCGCCGCCGGTACCGTTGAACACGCAGCGGACCTGCGCGGACGACGTGAGAATGAGGTTGACGCCCGTACCCTTGATGCGGTGACAGGTGAGCGAACCGAGTTCCGCGCCGGCGAAACTGACAGCGCTGTAGAGGCTGAGCGCGAACGCGATTACGATGCCGGCGCCTGCTCGGCGCAGCAATTTCGAGCTTTTCATGCGTGATTTTCCTCGGGATAGGTGCGGGCGCGAATTCTAGCAAGACGGTGTTATCGATGCACGAACAAGTCGGGGGGGGGGCTTAAGCGCACAGAATCCCGTTAGCGGCGCGCGTTCGTGACCTTGTCGGTCTTGTGCGGCCGGGTTCAGTCTGCGAATCAGGGTGCCCAGCCGCCGCCAAGCGCCTCGTAGAGCCGAACGAGCGCGACGAGTGCTGCCTGTCGTGCCGCACTTTCCTCGAGCGAGGCGTTGAACAAGCTCCGCTCGGAATCGAGGACTTCGAGGTAGTCGATGGTGCCACTGTCGTACCGGGCCCCCGACAATCGCGCAGCATTGCGCGATGCCCGCACCTGGCGTCCGCGGGCCTGCTGCTCCGCGTACAGTGTCCGTACACCGACGAGGGCGTCTTCGACTTCGCGAAATGCCTCGCGCACCGCGCTCTCGTAATTCAGGAAAGCCTGCTCAGCACGGTCGCGCTGTGCTTCGGCCTGCGCTTTCAATTGTCCTGAATTGAACACGGGCGCGAGAAACCCCGTGCCGATGTCCCAGACCTTCGCCTTGTTCCGGTTCAGACTGGACAGCTCGTCGCTGACCGTACCGAGCGTGCCCGTCAGGCTGACACTTGGCCAGCGCAGCGCTTCGGCGACGCCGATCCGCGCCGTTTCGGCCGCGAACGCGCGCTCGGTCGCGACGAGGTCGGGCCGTCGCTGCAGTAATTCCGAGGTGAGTCCGGTCGGTACGGAACTCCTCAGCTCCCAATCTATCAATGGCTTTCCGCGTTCGATCGGACCGGGGAAGCCGCCGCGCAGTGCATGCAATGCGTTCTCGGTCTGCGTGACCCGGCGTTCAAAGCCTGCGACTGCAGCTTCTGCGACCGCGAGTTGAATTTGCGCCTGGTTCGCGTCGATTTCGGCCACCGTACCGCGTTCGTACCGCGCTTCGATAATTTTCAGACTGTCGCTTCGGCTCGCGACGGTCTCGCGGGAAATCTGTAATCGCGCATCGAGATCGAGCAACAGGAAGTACGTGCTGGCCACTTCGGCGACGAGTTGAATCGTGATGCCCCGATAGGCCGCCTCGGTCGCGAGCAGATCGGCGCGCGCCGCCTCCGTCGCGCGTGCAAGTTTGCGCCACAGATCGAGCTCAAACGTAAAACCGGCAGACAATGAGAACGTATCGTCGGTATCCGCGCCCGGAACGACGAACTGGCTCTGCCGCCCGCGCGAGGCACCACCGGCGATATCCACGAATGGGTACTGATCCGATCGCGTAATTTGTACAAACTCGCGTGCTTCCGCGATTCTCGCCAGTGCGACGGCGCGATCAGGGTTTTCGCGCAACGCCGTTTCTACATGGGTGACCAGTGCGGGATCGTCGAACACGTCGAACCATTCGACATTCGCGATCGATTCGCCACCGTCCGCCGGTTGTACGTAGGCTTGCGGAATATCCGGATCCGGCGCCACGTAGTCGGGAGTCAGGGCGCACGCGGACATTAATGCAGAGGTGACGAGCGCCGGGAGAATGTGCCGCGCTTTCACGGTTTCTCCCCGTTCCTGCGATTGACGATGCGATCAACGACGACGAACAATGCCGGCACGAGCAACACGCCGAGCACTGTCGCCACGAGCATGCCGCTGAACACGGTCATCCCCATCACCTTGCGCGCTTCGGCACCGGCACCCGTTGCGATCAACAACGGCAGTACGCCAAGTATGAATGAGAATGCCGTCATCAGAATCGGCCGGAAGCGCTGACGCGCGGCCTCCATCGCCGCTTCGTAAGCGCTGCGTCCCCGCTCGCGTTCGACCTTGGCGAACTCCACGATCAGGATGGCGTTTTTGGCGGACATACCGATCAGCATGACGAGGCCGATCTGCGCGAACACGTTGTTCTCATAGCTCTCGCTGAACATGCGCATGATCCACAGACCGCCCACAGCGCCGAATACCGCAATCGGTACACCCAACAGCACCGAGAACGGTAACGACCAGCTCTCGTACTGGGCGGCGAGGATCAGAAAGACGAACACCAGCGCCATCACGAAAACGAGGCTGCCGCTGCCGGCGGCAGCCTTTTCCTGGAATGACATCGCGTTCCAGGCGTAAGACATGTCCGGTGCTAACGTCTCCGCTGCGACTTCCTCGAGCGCATCGAGCGCTTGTGCCGAACTGTAGCCGGGTGCTGGCTGGCCGGTGATTTCCGCGGAACGAAACAGATTGAACCGATTCGTGTATTCAGCACCCGTGGTCCGGGTTGAGGTAACCACGCTCGACAGCGGCACCATCTGGCCTTCATTGCCGCGAACATGAAAAAAACGCAACAGATCCGCGCTCGTGCGATATTCGGGCTCCGCCTGCACGTAGACTTTGTAGAGCCGGCCGAACCGGTTGAAATCGTTGACATAGGCGCCGCCGAGAAACGCGCCGATGGAGGCATTGACTTCGCTCAGCGGCACGCCAAGCTTCAATACCTTCGCTTCATCGATTTCGAGAAATATCTGTGGCGTGCTGGCGCGGAATACGCTGTTCGCGCCGGCAATTTCCGGGCGTTCACGGGCCGCCGCCGCGAACACCCCGACTTGCTCGGCGAGCGTGTCCGGAGTGCCGCCGCCGCGGTCCTGCAGCATGATCGAAAACCCTGATCCGGTACCCAGCCCCGGGATCGCCGGCGGCCCGAACGCGAACGCCGTCGCGCCCTGGACCCGGGCGGAGAACTCGGCGTTGAGCCGCCGCACGATTTGCTTCGCGTGATCGTCTTTCGCCGGTCGCTTATCCCATTCTTTAAGCTGAATGAACGCGAACCCGGCATTCGGCGCCATCGTGCCGGTCAGCATACTGAAACCCGCGATCGTCGTATTGTTTTCCACCGCGTCGATTTCGCTGATGATCGCGTCGATTTCCTGCATCACTTCCGTCGTGCGCTGGAGCGAGGCGGCATCGGGAAGAATAAAGGCACCGAGCAGATAACCTTGATCTTCTTCCGGCACGAATCCGGCAGGAACGGCACGAAACAGAAACAATGTTGCCGCGACAATACCGGCCAGCAGCAGCATCGAGATGAACAGTTGCTTCGTAAAGAAATTCGTCAAGACCATGAAATAGTCGGTGGCCTTGTCGAAGCCCCGGTTGAAAACGGCAAACAGCGGATCGAAGACGCTTTTCTCCTGCCCCGGCGGCAACAACAGTTTTGCCGCCAGCGCGGGACTCAGGGTCAGCGCGTTAACCGAGGAGATCGCGACCGACACCGCAATCGTGATGGCGAATTGCTGATAGAGCGCACCGGTAATGCCGGCCATCGCCGCCACGGGAACGAAGACCGCGATGAGGGCGAGCGACGTCGCCACGATGGGCCCGGAGACTTCTTTCATCGCCTCGATCGTCGCTTCGTGCGGACCGAGCCCGCCTTCCATTTTCGAGGTCACGGCTTCTACAACGACGATCGCATCGTCGACGACGATGCCGATCGCGAGTACGAGTCCGAGCAGCGACAAGGTATTGATCGAAAAACCGAGAAGCGGGAAAACCGCGAGCGCGCCAATCAATGAGACCGGTACCGTTAACGTCGGGATCAGGGTCGAGCGAAAACTCTGCAGAAAGATATAGACGACGAGCACAACGAGCGCGACGGCCTGAAACAACGTGATCACGATTTCCCGGATACCGGCGGTCACCGGTAAGGTCGTGTCGAGCGAAACGACATATTCGACGTCCCCGGGAAAGTCCTCGGCGATCCGGTTCATCGTCGCATAGACCGCCTTCGCGACGTCGAGACCGTTCGCGTCCGGTAACTGAAACACCTGCAGCAACGCAGTCGGCTGCGAGTCGGTGCGCGCGGAAATCAGATAGTTCTGCGCGCCCAGTTCGATCGTCGCAACATCGCGCAACAATACCTGCGACCCATCCGAGTTTGAACGGACCACGACTTCACCGAATTCTTCCGCCGTTTCGAAGCGACCGGCGGTCTGTACGGTGTAAGTAAATTCCGTCCCCTGCGGTGCAGGCGGACCGCCGATCTGGCCGGCCGGCACGAGCGTATTCTGCTGCTGGATAGCGCTCTGGATATCCGCAATCGTCAGATTCAGCTTCGCGAGTTGATCCGGTTTCACCCACACGCGCATCGCATATTCGGTAATACTGCCGCCCAGCACCTCGGCGAGACCGACCCCGCGGATCCGGGCGAGTTCATCGACGATGTTAATCGTCGCGTAGTTCGTGAGGAACTGCTCATCGTAAGTGCCATTGGGCGACACGATGGACAGCAACAGCAATGGAAACGACAGTTTCTTCTTTACCGTGACGCCCTGTCGTTTGACCTCTTCGGGCAGCAGCGCTTCGGATTCGGATACGCGGTTCTGCGTCAGTACGTTGGCCATGTCGAGGTCCGTACCGACGTCGAATGACACTTCGAGATTCATGCGCCCGTCGCTCGAATTAGTCGAGCGCATGTAGAGCATGCCTTCGACGCCGTTGACCTTTTGCTCGATCGGGGTCGCGACGGATTGCTCGACATTCGTCGCGTTCGCACCGACGTAGGTCCCGGACACGGACACCATCGGTGGCGTGATTTCGGGATACTGCGAAACCGGTAGTCCCCTCAGGGCGACGACCCCGAGAATGATCGTGATGATCGCAATGACCATCGCCACGATCGGCCGGCGAACGAAAAATTCCGCCATGAATCAGCCGCCTTCTGATTCGGCGGTTGGTTCGTCGCCAACGGGCGGTGCCTGGTCAACCAGGCTACCGTCCGGATTCATGGACCGCAGCCTCGGCACGATGGTCATGCCGGGGCGCAAGCGCGCTACTTCGACGGCGACCCGGTCACCCGCCTCGAGTCCTTTCTCGATGATCCGCAGGCGATCAATTTTCGCGCCACGCTCGACCGCACGGAGATGTACGCCGCCTTCTTCGTCGATCACATAGATCTGGAAGATACCCTGTAATTCGCTGATCGCCCGCTCGGGGATCAGCAAGGCGTCCTTAATCTCTTCGATTTCCGCGCGAACCCGCGCGAACTGACCGGCGAGGACCAGCCGTTCGGGGTTCGGGAAATCCGCCTCGAGCGTAAACGTACCGGTCGCCGGATCGATGGCAGCGTCATAGGCGACCGATCGACCACGATGCGGGTGGACACTGCCGTCGGCGAGGATCAGGTCGTAGCTGTCCTTGTTCGCACGCCGCGCGCGCTCCGCCTTATCCATCACGCGATACTGTCGCGCGAGCCGCAGGTAATTGCGTTCGTCGATCGCAAACCGGACGCGGATCGGATCGATGAGCGAGACAAAATTCAATACGACCGGATTCGGGTCGCGACCAACGAATTCGCCGACATCGGCCTTGGTGATGCCGATACGGCCGGAAATCGGGGCACTGATTTCCGTATAACCAAGCTGGATGCGCGCTTGTTTAACTTTAGCGTTGGCAACCTGTACAGACCCGAGCGCCGCGTTGTACTGCGCGGTTGCGCCGTCGAGGTCGGCCTTGCTCGCCGCACCGATTTCCGCGAGCGGTTCGATACGCTCGAGATCCGCTTTCGCCTTCGCGAGCATCGTACGCGCCTCGGCAAGGTACCCTAGCGCTTCGGTCACTTTCGTCTCGTACGGTATGGGATCGATGGTGTAGAGGAGATCGCCTTCGTTCACATGCAGACCCTCGGCGAAATGCATACCGAGCAGTACCCCCTCCACCCGGGTCCGGATCGGAATGTGCGACGAGCCCTGGGTCTGCCCAATCAGGTCGATGTGGATCGGCTGATCGCGCTGCAGCACTTCGACGACTCCGATCTCGGGTGGCGGCGCTACCGGCGGCACATCAGGCGTCTCGGAACAGGCCGCCGTCAGGACAGACGAGACAAAAATCAGCGCTCGTGCATACCCGTGCATGCGCATGTGTGGTTGCTCCCGGAATTAGCAGGACGTGACCGTCGACGCGGCGGCCCATTTGGTCGACGGAAGACTAGCACACACGCGTACGGGGTGGACGCCGGACAGGGGTACCCGACACGCGCGGCAGCGACAGGAATGCCGGTACGACGGGTTCGGGCTAGTTATGCAACTCAACTACCGCGCGACCCGGGGTGGTGATTTCCCCGTTTTCATTCCGGATAAACAAGGTGAGGGTCACCGTCGCGCCCTGAATGTCTGCAATGGCTCCACCGGCCGTCAGGGTTTCTCCGAGCATCGATGCACGACGGTTCGAATATTCGAATTCGACCAGGCTGCCATCCTCGCCCAGCCAGTCGATCACGACCTGCGTGAGCCAGTCACCCTGCAGCGGACCATCGATTACGACACCCCGGTGGTGTTCTTCCTCCGTCGCATACCGCTCGTCGTAATGAATCCGGTGCGCGTTCCAGACGGCCGCGTTATACATAAACAACGACACGTTTGTCGCAAAGTGATCGCGCTCGGGCAATGTGTCGCCAGCGGCAATGGAATCGATAGTCGGCATCGTCGTCCTACCGGTTGATCCGGCTCTGGGTTTGTTCCATCACCAAATCCCCGGCTTCATCGGTGACGACGAGTTCGTAGTCGACAAAAATCAGCGGGCCGGTCGAGCCCTGCTTTTCGTAGATGTCCGTGATGCGACGTTTGAAAATCAGCACGTCGCCGGGATGGATGGGTTTGTGATAACGCTGCCTGATGCCGCCCGCCATGACCCGTTTTAACGGGAGTTCCGGCAACAGTTGATCGTGCCACAAACCGTCGGGGCCGAGATCCTCGAGCGCCGTTAACGGGCGATCGGCGCCAAAGAGGAACATTGGCGGTGCGACGTCGCCGCGGCGGTATTTTTCCGCTCGTTGTTCTGTCGCCAGAGAATACTTGACGATATCCCGGCGCGTCACTTCGAAGCGGACGGGCTCGTCGGCGCGGCCGATCCACGCGCGAATGTCGTCAGTCACGAGTTCGCTCATGATTCGCTGTTCCGCATCAACACGCTACGCGGTCACGGGACGCAACACCGGTAGCGTCAGATCGGTGTCGATGTCTTCGAACCCGACAATGAGCGGCAGACCGGTACGCAATGCCTCGGCCCCGGCGCCGACAAGCGGCGCCTGCAGCCGCACGCCGCAATCGAGATCGACCGTGACCGTGATATAGGGCACGTCGCGTTTGAACCCGGGATGAAACGGGTGGTGCGTTACGGTCCAGCTGTGCACATCGCCGCGACCATCCACTTCCTGCCAACCGTACTCCATGGAATAACACCGGTCGCACATCGGCCGCGGATAATGACGTAATGCGCCGCATCCGCTGCATTGCTGAATCATGAGTCGGTGTGTCTTGAGGCCTTCCCAGTACGGTTCGTTTTCCGGCGCCGGCTGGGGTCGCGGTTTTTCCGGCAATGCGTCGTAGTTCGTGCTCATCGCCGCATGATCGCAATCGACCCGTCGCCCAGATCGCCGAAACCCGTGACGAGCCCCACTTCCGCATCCTCGACCTGGGCCGCACCGCCATCACCGCGTAACTGGCGGACGAGTTCGACGATATGATTCATACCCGCGATGTGCGCCTCGGAGAGCAATCCACCATGCGTGTTAACCGGTAACGCTCCGCCAAGCGCGATGCGGCCGTCCTCGACGAATGCCCCGCCCTCGCCTTTGGCGCAAAACCCCATGTCCTCGAGCTGACAAATGACGATATAGGTGAAGCAGTCGTAGATCTCCGCGACGTCGATGTCGCTGTGAGTCACGCCGGCCATCTCGAAGGCAACCGGGGCGGCGCGCGCAATACCGATGCGGGTGAGGTCGGGACGCTGCGTAATTGCGCTCGGGGAGTCTGGATGTCCTTCCGCGACCCCGCTGATATAGACGGGTCGGTGGCGCAAATCGCCGACGCGATCCGCAGAGCTGACTACGACGGCGGCGGCGCCCGCACTTTCGAGACTGCAATCGAACAGGCGGAACGGTTCGGAAATCAGGCGTGAATTTTCGTAGTCGGCCAGCGACATCGGTTTGCGCATCATCGCCCGTTCATTCATTTGTGCGTGGCGGCGGCATGTCATCGCGACTTCGGCAAATTGTCGGGTCGTCGTGCCGTACAGCTCCATGTGCCGGCGCGCCATGTGGGCATAGAATTGCGCGGGCGCGTTCGTACCGAGCGGCATTTCGAATTCGGACACGAGGCGCATCTGCGGCATTTGCGCGAGTCGATCGGTAATGCGACCGCCGGAAATGCTGCCTCGTCCAAGGGCAACGAGAACGTGATTGCAGATCCCCGTCGCGACGGCCATCGCCGCGCTCTGCAGCGCGGCCACGGGGCTGGCGCCACCCATCGGGGTTTGCGCGGAATAGCGCAGGTTTTTCAAGCCGAAATTCGTGATGAAATCTTCGGCGACGATGCCGCCCGCGGCGTACGGTATGACCCCGTCGATATCCTTCGGATCGAGTCCGGCATCGAGTATCGCGTTCAGTGATGCTTCGAGGGTCAGTGCGAGCTGACTGCGCTCGCTTTCGCGGCTGAATTCGGTTTCACCGATTCCGCTGACCGCCGATTTGTCGCGTAACGTGGACATGCCCTAAGCTTACGCGAAACCACAACACGGTAGAAGCCGGTGCCGGCGAGCCCGGCGGTGGAGGATCCGCCAGTCATCGGCGACACGGATACGCGCGATGCCATCATCATCGGCGTCGCAGTCGCCGGATTGTACTCGTTACGTCAACTACGCGAACCTCGATTCAACGCGAGGACTTTCGCGGGTAGCGCCGCCCCAAACCAGGGTGGTCGAACCAGGCTCGTGTCCCGCGCCGGGCGGATCACGTTCTTTTCACCGAAGCGCGACTGTGACCAGCACCGAATCATGGAACTGATCTGGATCCCGTTAAGCATATTTGCCGCGTTAATGCAGGCAGTGCGCACGGCGGCGCAAAAGACGCTGAACCAGCAGATGTCGACGATGGGGACGACTTATGTGCGTTCGCTCGCCGGACTGCCGTTCATCGCGCTGTTTCTCGCAGCATTACTTTATACGCAGGGCGGCGGCGTACCCGAGTTCACAAGCGCGTTTATTGTTTACACATTGAGCGGCGCGCTGAGCCAGGTGATTGCGACGGCGCTGCTTATTCGGATGTTTACGCTGCGCTCGTTTGCGGTTGGAACGATGCTGACGAAGAGCGACATACTTCTGACCGCCGTCATTGGTTCGCTGTTGTTCTCAGAGCAGTTAACCGGATTGGGCTGGGCTGCACTGCTCGTCGTGCTTGCCGGTGTTCTGCTCATGCTCATCGGCAAACTCGGTAGCGGTACGGCCACGGATATCCCGCCGGATTCCGTCGTTACGGGTCAGGTTGTCGCCACGGCACTCGGCTGCGCGTTCATGTTCACCGTGTCTTACCTGACGTTTCGCGAAGCCACACTGGTTATCGGTCCGGCGGATTTCCTGTGGCGCGGAACCTGGACGGTCTTTGTCGCGCTAATCATGCAAACCGTGTTTCTCGGGCTCTGGTTGCTGCGGCGGGAGCCGCAGGTGTTTCGCGGGATCTGGCCTCACCGTCGTATCATCGCTTTCATCGGATTCACGAGCGCGCTCGGATCACTCGGCTGGTTTACCGCCTTCGCGCTCGAAAATGCTTCCTATGTTCGCGCCGTCGGACAAATCGAAGCGGTGTTTACGCTGATCATTTCCTGGGGTTATTTCCGGGAGAAGATTACCGGCATCGAACTGCTCGGGATGGTGACGATGGTGATCGGCGTATTAATGTTCAGACTCATACAATAGGCGCAGCTGCGCTTGAAGAACCACGGATCCCCTATGCCTGAATTACGCCTGGGCGTTTGTTACGACTTTCGCAATCCACCCGATTCCGGGGTCAGCGATCGCGTGCTGTACCGGGAAATTCTCGAACAGGTCCGGTGGCTGGACGGGCTCGGTGCCGATCTTGTCTGGTTTACGGAACACCACTTTATCGACGACGGTTACCTGCCGAGCTGGGTTCCGGTCGCCGGCGCCATGGCGGCGGTGACGAAGCGAATACGTTTCGGAACCGATGTCTGCCTGCTGCCTTTCAACCATCCGATCCGGCTCGCCGAAGATCTCGCCGTGCTCGACAACCTGTCCGACGGGCGGATCGAGGTCGGCGTCGGAATGGGTTACGCGCCCCACGAATTCCGGGGCTTCGGGATACCACTGGCTCGGCGCGTTTCACTGATGGACGAGGGCATCGAAATACTGCAGCGTTGCTTTAGCGGCGAGCGTTTCTCCTGGCACGGGAAACGCTATCGGTTCGAAGACGTTCAGATCACGCCGGGCTACGTGCAAAGTGGCGGGCCGCCGTTATGGATAGCGTCGATGTCGGAAGCAGGCGCACTGCGCGCGGCCCGGTTCGGCACGAATTATCTTCCGCAGGGGCTCAGGTCGAGAGCGTACGATCCCTGGGTCGAGGCGCTCGAAGCACGCGGGCGCAAGCCAAAGGATCACCGGATCGGCATCATCCGCAGTATCCTCGTCACCGATGACAAGGAGACGGACTGGCAAATCGTGCGTGCCGCAGAAGCGTATCGTATGGTTCTGTACAAGCGATTTTTTGCGGAAAGCGGCGAAGGCTTCGGTGAAGCCGGCGAGCCCGTGCCGCAAACCTGGATCGTGGGTGATGTCGAACACTGCGTCGCCGAAATTGAACGGTTCGTGGACGAGTTTGGTATCACCGACATTGTCACGATGGCGGTGCCGCCGGGATTGCGGGCGGATCAACTCGCCCCCAGCCTGGAGCGATTGTTCACCGAAGTCGCTCCCCGGGTGAAGCAGGCAGTGAATGGTGCGCACCGCTAGAACAATTTTCGCAAAGACGCCGATGACGCGCCGCGCCACCCCTTCCGCGAGGTCGCGCGACTGGCGTCGCGGCCAGGTGTGCGCCAACTAGGCCGATGCGGGACGATTTCTCTGCTTCGCCGTTGCTCGTCCCGGGCGTGGCAGCAATGTTCGGCACGCAGGCCGTTGCCGTGATCGTCTTTCTCGCCGTCCCGGTCATGGCGACCGAAATTGCGCCGGACTTCGGCGTTGCGGCGAAGGACATCGGCGTCTTCATGTCGATCGTATTTGCCTCGGCAATGGTATTTTCGGCTGCGAGCGGCAGTGTGATCCGGCGCTACGGCGGCATCCGCGCAATCCAGATCGGATTATCGTTCTCGGCCTGTTGTCTGTTACTCGTAACCAGCGGGTCGATGCCAATGCTGTTGCTCGCCGCCGCACTCGTCGGCGCGGGTTACGGCTCGAACACGCCCGCCGGGACGCACGTACTCGCGCGCGTCACCCCGCCGCGGGCACGGGGGTTTGTTTTCTCGCTCAAACAAAGCGGCGCACCGCTCGGCGGCCTCATTGCGGGTTTGCTCATCCCCGCCCTGGTCACCACGATCGGCTGGCGCGGCGCGTTGACTGCGACGGTTCTGCTCGCACTGTCGGCGGTGCTGGCAATACAGCCGTTACGTGGCGCGCTCGACGACGACCGCGATCCGCGCACGCGACTGACGTTCGTGTCGCCCTGGGGTGCGATCCTCGCTGTGCTGAAAAACCCGCCATTGCGGCGCCTTATTACCGTCGCGTTCTGTCTGACGACGATTCAGGCCATCGTGCTGACTTTTCTGATCATTATCCTGGTCGAAACGCTCGGCATTGAGTACACGCTGGCCGGCGTCATTTTCGCGACATCACAGGCGGGCGGCGCGACGCTGCGGATTGTTGCCGGCTGGGGCGCCGATCGGCATTTCGGTGCGCGCAAGACACTCGTGTTCCTCGGCATTGGCAGTGCCCTCGCCCTCGTTGCTCTGACCTCGCTGGCACCGTCGACGCCGTTGCTGTTAACGGTCATGGTGAGCGTTGTTATCGGGGCGCTCAGTTTCGGCTGGAACGGGGTATTTCTGGCCGAAGTGGTGAACCTCGCTCCGCCGTCCGAAGTGGGCGCGGCAACGGGCGGCGCGTTGATATTTCTCTATGGCGGCATTGTCGTCGGCCCGGCCGCGCTGTCGCTGCTCGTGACCCTGACGGGGGGATTTTCCGCGCCGCTCCTTGGCGTTGCCTGCATAACCCTGATCGCGAGCCTGAACCTGCTCCGGAGTCCGCACGCCAGGGCCCGCTGAGCCCCCGTCAGCCGGCCGCATCCCGCTCGGGACACAGATGTTTTCGATCCGCCGGAAAGCCTGAAAGCACGAGCAGTACAGCGATTTCGTACCGTTCCAGGAGCCCGTCATCGGCGCGCCGCTCGACCCCGGTGCCTTCCGCGAACTTCATCACACCGGGTGCCCTCCCGCTCGACTACATTTTTCCTCAATGCCTGCCGATACAGTTGAATGAACCCGAACCCGTTTCGCGCCTTCACCCGTGCGACCGCAGAAGTCGAAGTGACGAATCAGCAAAAACATGTTGCAAATTAAGATAGCCGCTCACCAGGTCGCCAAGGGGATGTACGTCTCCAATCTCGATCGCCCGTGGACCGAAACCCCGTTTCCGTTCCAGGGATTCCTCGTGGCAAAGGAAAGCGAACTGCGCGGCCTGCAGAAATACTGCTCGCATGTTTTCATCGATGTCGAAAAAGGCATCTCTCCGTCCAGCAGCGACATGGGCAAACCTGCGCCGCTACCGGCCAATATTCCGCCAGCGCCGTTGCCGCGCCCGGAGGTTAATTACGAAAACGAAACGGCGGTTGAAGAGGAGATTAAAATCGCGACGGAAGTGCGTGATGCGGTTCGCGGCAAGGTCGTTGAATTCGTCGACGATATCCGCTCCGGCCGCGCACCGAATATACAGAGCGTGAAAAGCACAATGGGGCAAATGGAGCAAAGCATCCTGCGCAACCCCGACGCATTTATGTGGCTGCGCCAGCTGAGAAAGAAAGACTCCTATTCCTACACGCATTGCATCGACTGCAGCGCGCTCGCGATCGCGTTCGGACGGCAGCTCGGATTACCGGCCGACCAGATCCACGATCTGGCGATCGGCGCGCTGCTGTTCGACATTGGTAAAACCAAGGTGCCGGAAAAGCTCCTGTCGAAACCGGGCAAGTTGAGTGAGGAGGAGTTCTCTTCGGTCAAAATGCACGTCGAATTCAGCCTCGGCATCGTCGACGCAGATCCCGGCATTACGCCGCACACGCGCGCCATGATTGCCACGCACCATGAACGCTTTGACGGCACCGGTTACCCGAAAAAGCTCGCAGGCGGTGACATTCCTCTGCTGGGGCGGATCGCCGCTATTGTCGACTTCTATGACGCGGTCACCAGCGACCGGGTGTATTCACCGGCGATGTCGCCGCACGATGCGATTAAATATCTGTACAAGTTCCGCAATACTCACTATCAGGATGAGCTGATCGAACAGTTCATTCAGACCATCGGCGCCTATCCTGTCGGGACCCTCGTTGAGCTCAGCTCGGACGAAGTCGCGATCGTCTACGGCCAGAACGAAGTGCGGCGCCTGCTGCCCCGGGTGATCGTCGTACTCGACGAAAACAAGCAGCCCGTCGCCGACCCCGTCGTGCGCGATCTCATGCTCGAAGCCGGCGAAAACCCCGATAGCGCGGTCACTATCAGACGTTCGCTCGAACCGGGTTCATTCGGCATCGAACCGGACGACTATTACCTCTAACCGGATCGCGCAAACCAGTCAGTCCCCATGCACGCGCACGAAACACTGCCTGCCGATCGCGGCGCCCTGCTGCAGGCGTTGACCCATTCGCTTGGCCATGCGCAGGACAGCGGCGAGTTGGTCGGTGTGATCCTGCTCAGGATTCAACGGTTGAAGGACATTCGTATCGAATACGGATACGACGAAAGCGACCTCGTCTACGAACAATTCGTCGGCCAGTTACGCGGATGCCTACGCGAGAAGGACATGATCGCGAGGATCAGCAACGATGAATTCGCGCTGATGCTGCCGGGTCTGAAAAATCCCGCGCAACCTGTCATGGCGATCAACAAGATCCAGCGGACGTGCGGTGAACCGATCGAAATCAACGGCAACCGCGTCAAAATGAAGTTCGCGTTCGGCGCGAGCGTCGGTCCCGAAGACGCGCCACAGGCGGAAGCACTGTTGCGTTGCGCGGATCTGGCGTTACGCGACGCAGAAACCGCAAACGTCGAATCAGTGCGTTATTGCGACCTGGAGAAAACCGGCGAAACGCCCGTTTTCCGTATGGAAAACGAACTTGAGAGGGCGATCAGTACCGGCGAGCTCGTCGCGCATTACCAACCGATAGTCGACATTGAAACAGGCCGCCTGACCGGGGCGGAAATGTTGTCGCGCTGGCCGGACGGGCCGGAGGGTTGTGCGGTCGATGCGGCAACGTTCATCGCCGTAGCAGAACAGAGCGGCCTCATCGTGCCGTTGACCCGCTGGGCACTGAACAACAGCTTGCGCGAGTGTGCGGATTGGCAAAACGACCTGCCCAACCTGCCCGTATCAGTTAATTTTTCGGCGCTGGCGCTGGCCGATCCACATTTATCGGAAATCGTTCAGAGCGCGCTGAACCTCTGGGGCGCAGACGCAGGGCGGCTCACGGTCGAGATAACCGAGAGTTCGATCATGGCCGATCCCGAGAACTGCCTCAGACTGCTCAATCATTTGCACGACGCCGGCGTTCGCATCGCCATCGATGATTTCGGTACCGGGTATTCTTCGCTCGCCTACCTGAAAGAGTTGCCCGTCGATATTCTGAAAATCGACCAGTCGTTCGTCCTCAACATGACCCGGACGGAAGCAGATCGCAGAATCGTCCAGGCCGTGATCGATCTCGCGCACAATTTCGACCTTACGGTCGTCGCCGAAGGGGTCGAGGACGAAGAAACCCTCGATACGCTCACTCTGATGGGGTGTCAGCGCGCGCAGGGTTATCACGTCGGTCGACCAATGGCCGCAGGTGATCTTGCATCGTGGTTTTCCGCTTCGGACTGGGATCCGGTCGAGGCGTCGGCGACACCGGCAGAGCAGGCAGTCGATTTCGAAATCGGTTGAGCGACCTGCAGGCCGCGGTCGCTTCTATTTCTTCTTCTTCGGCAGTGCGTCCAGATCGACGAGTAGCTCGTCGGCCGTCGGATAGCGGTCGTCGCGTTTCTTCTCGACCAGGCGCCGGAATACGGGTTCGAACACTTTCAGTTTCGCCGGCAGCGGATCCGGGTCCTCCTGCAGATGTTTCATCGCGATTCCCGGCAGTGAATCTGCCTCGAACGGTTTCCTGCCGGTCAGCATCTCGTAGAGAATAATCCCGGCGCTGTAGAGATCGGCACGTTGATCCAGCGGTTCCGCCCGGATCTGTTCCGGACTCATGTAATACGGCGTGCCCATGATGGCCCCGACCTGCGTCAGCTCCGTTGTCGCGTCCGCCCGCTTCGAGATGCCGAAATCGGCAATCGCGAGCTCGTCGTCGGAGCGGAACATGATGTTCGCGGGTTTCAAATCCCGGTGGATGATGCCAACTTTGTGGATGGCCGCCAGGCCCATCGCGAGTTCGCGCAGATGGCCGTATACCTGGCGCGGGTCGATCCCTTTCTCGATACGGTGTTTCAGATCGCCCCGGGCGAAAAATTCCATCGCCATGAAGCCGTACTGATCGGTAAACCCCTGCTCGAATACCTTGACGACGTGGGGGCTGTCGATTGACTGTGCCAGTGCGGCTTCCTGCACGAATCGTTTAACGATTTCCTCTTCTCCCGAGAGGCTCCCGTCCATGATCTTGATGACGACCGTACGGCCGTCGATCAGACGCTCTCCGAGGTACACCCGCGACATCGCGCCTTGTCCAATCAACCGTTTGAATTTGTAACCCTGGCTACCGCCCGATTCGTCGCGCGCCCTCTCGACGATGGCCGCGTCGTTTTCCCCGTGGCCGGTCGCGGACAAACCACTCGGGTCCCGCGTTTCGCTCGCGGCGGCTTCGCGGACGACGCCGCAGAGCGCCTCCGAACTCAGTTCCCGTTTCACGAGAACGTCGTAGGCGCCGAGTTTCAATGCCTTCGCGGTGATCTGGGGATCGGCCTTTGTGACGATGAGCACAGCACCTGGAAAGTTCGCGCTCGAGCGGAATTTCTCAAACCACTCGAGGCCGGTGCCGGCAGGTCCGTAATCCTCTCCGAATATAACGACGTCGTAGGATGACCAGTCGAAAGCATGTGGCGGTTCGCCGTTCTGCTCCGCGTCGTACTCGGTCACCCCGACATCTTCGATACCCTTGGCCAGAAAGCGGCGCATGATCTGCGCGCTGCGCTTGGAAGCATCGATTATCAGGACATTCATGTCGCGTGCGATCCGGGTGAACCAGTGTCGAGGCGCTATTGTACCCGGCAATATCGGGCTGGCCAGTACGCGTCAAAATTCCGAACGTTGGCCGGCCGAGCACCGCTCCAGCGCTTTGACCCGTTCCTGGCATTTCAAATGCGAAACGCGACCGATTGTGCAAAGACCTCGTCTCGCCAGCAATGTAACCCGGCGCTTTTTGTCCGGAAGCGAATGCGACCGTCCTGACGGCAGCATTGTCGCCGGGATTCGGACACAGTGGTTCGACCCTCGAAGAAGCGCTATTCGCCGCGTACCCGGCCAATCGGCATCAGCAATAACGGCGTGTGATCCCGGGGCAGACCCAGTACGTTGCGCACGCCATCATCGAGAAACCCGCCCACGACCGCCGAGCCCAGCCCGAGTGCGACGCACTGGAGAGACACATTCTGCGCAGCGTGTCCGGCTTCCATGGCGATATAGCGATCGCTGCGCATCCCGTACTTCGCCGCGGTTCGCGCGCGGACCCCGGTAAACACGAGCGTTGCCGGCGCCTGCCCGATCCAGTCCTGTTCGAGCGCAGCTTGCGCAATTCGATCGGTTTGATCGCCCGGCAGGCGCGGGTTGAGCGTATGGTCCGAGGCCCGGTACCAGTACACGCCGGGGCGCAAAGTCTCGACGGCACCCGCGACGATGAACAATTCGAGCGGGTACAACGCCCCGGCGGACGGGGCGCTGCGATAACCGGCCGAATCGGTAATCCCCTGCGCGGACCACAACAACTGGCCGAGATGGGCAAGCGTAAGGGGGGCATCGTCGAAACGGCGCACGGTACGCCGCGCCGCGATTGCCTGCTCGAGCGGGAACGCACCGTCCGTTGCAGGTTGTGGCAGGGGGATGACTTGTCCGTTGTCGCGCGCGGCGGCAGCGACACACAACCCGCTCAGCAAGACGATTCGAACGATGAGAGCATTCATGCGAGTAACCCTCTTATAGTGTCCACAGTGATTTTGCCCGATGTCCGCGTGCAACGCGCCATCGCGTCGCGCCGCCCCCTTACCCGACAGCACGCCTGCGTTTAACATACCGTAATGAAAATCCGCTTCGCCGTCACACCACCCGCCGCAGCCCTCGGCGAAGACAACTTCGGCCCCTACCTGGCCGAGTGCGAAACGCTCGGCTTCGATACCGTGTGGCTGTCGGATATTCCGCTGGGAAATCTCGGCGACCCGCTGTTAAGCCTGACCTATGCGGCCGCGGTAACCCGTCGCCTGAAACTTGGCGCGAATCTTGTCCCGCTCGGCCGACATCCGTTATGGCTCGCCAAGCAACTCGCACAGGCGGATCGTCTCTCCAACGGCCGCCTGCTGATTTCCTTCGTTCCGGGACTCGGTCAACCGGAAGAACGCAGTGCGCTCGGCTATTCGAGCGGAAACCGCGGGCGCGTGATCGACGAGATGATTGGACTCATGCGCCGTTGGTGGCGCGGCGAACGGGTCACTGCCGATTGGCAGGATCTCGAGTTTCGCGACATCCGGGTCGAGCCGCGACCGCTGCAGGATCCGCTGGAAATCTGGCTCGGGGGTATCAGCCCGAATGCACTCGAACGCGTTGCCGCGCTCGGCGACGGCTGGCTCACGTCCGCCGCAACCCCGGTCGAGGCCGGCGCCGGACGCCGCATCATCGAAGAGCGTGCACGGGCGCTCGGGCGACAGGTTGACGCCGAGCATTTCGGAATCAGCATACCGTTCGGTCTCGAGGCGCCGCCGGAAGACGCACTCGCGGCGTTGCGCAAGCGACGCAAGGATCGCGACCTCAGTGAGATCGTCGCGGTCGGCGAACACGGGCTGCGCTCGCTCGTCCAGGCCCACATCGACGAGGGTCTGAGCAAGTTCGTAGTCCGGCCGGTCAACGCGCCGTCCGCCGACACCCCGTGGCGCGACGGATTGCGCTGGCTCGCTGATACCGTGCTGCCGTTGCAGACATGACCCGCACTCTAATTCCGCGGACGCCGCCGGCGGCAGACCGCTCAATCATGAACCAGCTACAGGACCGACCAAACCATGTCCGGTAACGACAACGCCGACGATCCGCACGCAGCCGCCTTGAGCAAGCTCGCGCAAAAGAAGCAGGCGGCACTCGCCATGGGCGGGGCGGACAAAATCGCGAAGCATGAAGCCCTCGACCGACTCACCGCGCGAGCGCGGATAGCTGCCGTACTCGATAAGGACAGTTTCGACGAACTCGGGTTGCTCGCTCACAGCGACCGTCCGGAAGACAGCGAATCGACGCCGGCGGACGGGAAGATCACGGGCTTTGGTCTGATCGACGGGCGCGGCGTCTATGTCGCGGCGGACGACACGACGGTCAAGGCGGGTTCCTACGGCCGGGTCGCGCACAAGAAATCAAGTGAAGGGATGGCGTATGCCATCGAAAAAGGCTACCCGCTGATCAACCTCGGCGAAGCCGGGGGCGGCCGGATTCCGGACGTGATGGGTGCGGTCGGGATCATGGGCGTCATGCTGCCGATCGAAAAGCCGCCGCGCGATCGCTTCGTGCCGTCCGTCGCGACCATCATGGGTGAGTGTTTTGGCAGCCCGACATTTTACGCTGCGATCGCCGACATCGTGATCCAGGTGAAAGGCACGGTGATGGCGGTCACCGGCGCACCGGTACTCGCCAAGGCGACGGGCGAGAAAGTCGACGACCAGGAACTCGGCGGCTGGCAATTACATGCGAGAACGACCGGACAGGTCGATTTGTTCGCAGACAACGACGCGCATTGTCTCGAACTCGTGCGCACGGTGCTGGGCTATTTGCCATCGAACGCGAATCAGTTACCGCGGAGGATCGAGAGCAAGGATCGCGCGGACCGTCGTCTCGAAGGCATCCTCGACATCGTCCCGGAAGCGCCCCGCCGCGCCTATGATATGCGCAAGGTGGTCGCCGCGATCGCCGATATCGACAGCGTGCTGGAACTGAAACCCCTCTACGACCCGAGCCTGATCACGGCGCTCGCCCGGCTCGACGGCGAGGTCGTCGGCATACTTGCGAACAATCCGCAGTCCACCGCCGGCGCGATGGGCTGGGGCGCTTGTGAAAAAGGGACGGCGTTTATCGCCTTGTGCGATTCATTTCATATCCCGCTCGTGTTCCTGCATGACACACCGGGATTCTTCGTGAGCAAAACCGCCGAAGAACACAAGATGCCGCTCCGGATCATGCAGTTCCTCGATGCGCTGCATCACGTCACCGTTCCGAAGGTCAGCGTCATCGTGCGGAAATCCTATGGCATGGCCCACTGCAACATGCTCGGCGCGAATATGGGGGCCGACCGTATCCTCGCCTGGCCGTCGGCCGAAATTTCATTCATGGCGCCCGAGGTCGCGCTTAACGTCGTGTACGGACGCAAGCTCGCTGACGCTGCCGATCCGGAGGCCGAACGCGCATCACTGCTGGCCGAGATGAATGAACAGAATGCACCATGGGAAGCCGCCGGATTAAATCTCATCGACGACATTATCGAGCCGGAAAATACACGCATCGAATTGATTCGTGCGTTGCGCCACGCGCGCGGTCCGGACGGGCAAATGGGTCGCAGTCGACGGCTGCTCGCGAGCTGGCCGACAATGTTCTGACAGATGTCGTGACCGGAACTGCGAGCGCCCGGCTCAGTAAGCGCTCATACCGCCGTCGATTGAAAAACACGTACCGGTGCAGTAACTGCTCTCGTCACTTGCGAGGAACAGCACGAGATCGGCCACTTCCTCCGGCGTACCATAGCGATGCATCGGCACGCCCGCCTCCATCTTTTTCTTCACGTTCGCTTCGGCGCCCGGCGCAAAACCGGATTCGATCGCCTCGATCATGCGCGTCGCAATCGGCGCGGGGTTGATCGTGTTAATACGGATGTTCTTCGAGGCGACTTCGAGCGCGGCCGACTTCATCATGCCGACAACGGCATGCTTCGAGGCGATGTATGCCGACAGTTTCGGCGCGCCTTTCAGGCCCGCCATCGAAGACGTGCAGATAATGCTGCCGGCCCCGTTTTTCAGCATCTCCGGAATCACGTACTTCAACCCGAGCCACGCCCCGCGCACGTTCACCGCGATGACCCGATCGAACATGTCGGTCGGGTAATCCGGTAACGGGGCGACCGCACCTTCGATCCCGGCGTTGTTGAAAAACACATCGACCTTGCCGTAATGCGACACGGTCTTTTGCACATACGCTTCGACCTCGGCTTCGCTCGTCACATCGGCAACCATCGATGCGGCGTTGTCCGGGCCGAGTTCTGCCACGGCGGCGTCAAGGGCATCGCCTGCGATGTCGACGAGCATGACACGCGCACCCTCGGCCACGAATCGCCGTGCCGTCGCCAACCCGATACCGGCGGCGCCGCCGGTGATGATCGCGATCTTGTTATCCAGTCTGCTCAAGGCGTTTTCCTCATGGTCGTGTTAGTTGTGGCCGGGTCGTGCCATCGCAGTGAAGTGGCAGCATCACGACCGATCACGCCTGTGATCGATCGGGCCTTTGCGCGCCGCGCGGGATTCAGGGCGTTCTTTGCGTCTTCAGTCCCGTAATCGAAAACGTCGGTACGGGCTGGGCGAATCCTTTCAGCGACAACGGCGCGAGCGATTCGGCGTCAGCTTCGGATTCAACGTTCGCCATAATTTTCCGGTCGACGAGAATCTGACCGCTGTCCGCTTCGCCGCACAGGCGCGCGGCAAGATTCGTGACATTGCCGATCGCGGCATAGTCGCGGCGCCCTTCGAAACCGATCAGGCCGAGGGTCGCGTAACCCTGAGCGATCCCGCATCCGAGGCCGAGTTCGAATCCCTGTTTTTGCCAGTGCTCCGCGAGCGGCAAAAACGCCGCCTGCATCGCGAGCGCCATGTGTACGGCCTTCATTGCGGGATCGTCGACCGGCATCGGGTCATTGAAAAACACCATTAACGAATCACCGGCAAAACGCTCGAGCGTACCGTCATGCGCCAGCACGAGCTGACCCATCTGCTCATGGTAAGTCTTGAGCATGTCCATCACTTCTTCCGGCTCGGCGCTGTCGGTGAACGTCGTAAAACCACGCAAATCGATAAATACGACGCTGATCTCGCGACGGTGCGTCTGCAGCAACTCCTCGCCACCGGCAACGATGGCCTCGGCCAGTGGGGGCGAGAAGAAACCCTTCAACCGCGATAACCGATCGAGCTGCGTGACCTGGGCTTCGACCCTCGCTTCGAGATCCTGATTCCATTGTGCAAGCTGCTCGGACTGCGAGCGCACTTCGTCCTGGAGTTGCTTGATCCGCAACAACGATTTGACCCTCGCCATCAACTCGGGACGATTAATCGGTTTCGTAATGAAATCGTCCGCCCCGGCCTCGATACCCTTGATGCGTTCCTCGGTGGGATCGAGTGAGGTACACAATACGACGGGCAGCAGCGCGGTCGCAGGCTCGGCGCGCAGCCGCTCGCACACTTCGTAACCTGACATTCCTGGCATCATGATGTCGAGTAGCACGAGATCCGGCGGGTCGGTCGCAATGCTCGCAAGCGCGTCGCTGCCGTTCGTTGCAGCACTCGCGTTGTAACCACTCATGCCGAGTACATCGACCAGTAGTTTGACGTTCGCGGGCGTGTCGTCGACCACGAGAATTTTTGCGCTTGTCGAATCGTTCATGTTCCGTCGACCGCGAGCGTTTCTTCGACTGTCGTGACGAACGACTTGAGGTCGATGGGTTTGCTGATGAAGGCGTCGAATCCCGCTTCCGTCACCTTACTACGGTCGCTCGTAGTTACCGACGCGGTAAAGGCAATAACCGGAATCGACGCGATCTCCGATTTCTCGCGGATTCGAGCAAGCGCCTCGAACCCGTCGATACCCGGCATCTGGATATCCATCAGGATGAGATCCGGCACGTTCTCGATCGCTGCTGCGACCCCTTCTTCCCCGTTTTCGGCTGCGATCACGCTATGCCCTTTCGCCTCGAGTATGTCGCGGGCAAGCTTCATATTGAGTGCATTGTCTTCGACGATCAGGATTTTGCTCATGATTGCCCTGGTAACGTAAAGGTAAATGTCGCGCCGTGTCCGGGCTCGCTGTCGACGCTGATTTGGCCCCCGTGCAATTCGACGAACCGTTTCGTTAACGTGAGTCCGAGGCCCGTACCTTCTTGCTTGTTCGTGTAATCGCCGCCGGCCTGACGGAACTCCTGGAATATCGTTTCCTGTTCGGCGTGCTCGATACCGATGCCGGTATCAGCCACCGAGATTTCGAGCACCCCATTGGACATCGCGGCCGAGACCGTGATGCTGCCGCCATCGGGGGTAAACTTCACGGCGTTGGACAGGAGATTCAACATGACCTGCTTCAGTTTTCGCTGGTCGGCACAAATATCGCCGAGCCCTTCGGCGCCGACGAGTTCCGTGGCAATACCATGCTGCTGCGCGCGTTCGCGGATCAGGGTCATCGCGTTCGACAAAGCGTTTTCGATATCGAATGTTTCAAGTTCGAGATCCATGCGCCCCGCTTCGATTTTCGACAAATCGAGTATGTCGTTGATCAGGGCCAGCAGGTGTTTTCCCGAACCGTAGATATCCTTGAGATAATCATCCTGCTTTTCGTTCAGCTCCCCGAACATGCGCTCGATCAATACCTCGGAGAAACCGATAATCGCGTTCAGCGGTGTGCGCAGCTCGTGCGACATGTTCGCGAGAAATTCCGATTTATGCTGATTCGCGACCTCGAGTTCGTGGCTCTTGTCCTCGATCTCGTGAAACAGGCGTGCATTTTCAATCGCGATCACGGCCTGGTCGGCGAACGCCTCGACGAGTGCGATTTCCTTTTCCGAGAACGGCCGCGGCGGACGGCGGGTCATCACGATTGATCCGACCCCTCGGCCTTTCCACAGCATCGGCGCGACGAGGTTCGTGAAGCTGCCAAGCTCGTCGACGAATCGCTGATAAAATTCGGGGATTTCATCGAGGGTTGCGATGTCGGGAACATGGATCACATCCTGTTGTGCGATCGCTTGCGCGGTGTAGCTGTTTCCGAGCGGTACGGTATCACCCGTTTCCAGAATAGTCCGGCCGACCGAGCCGCGCACGGCGGCACATTTTATATACTCTTCGTCGTCGAGCAGCATGATGGCAAGCTGGTCGGTCGCGAACAGGCGCTCGCAACTGTCGAGTATTTTTTCGAACACGGGCGCGCTGTCGGACACCGAGCTGCTGATGACGCGCAACACTTCAGCCGTGGCGGTCTGCTGGTCGAGCGCTTCCTTTGTTTCATTGAACAAACGGGCGTTTTCTATTGCGATCACGGCCTGGTCGGCGAACGTCGTCAACAGCGCGATTTCCTTTTCCGTGAACGGTCGCGGCGGGAATTGTCCGACGATCAAGCTGCCAATGCCGCGCCCCTCGCGCATCATCGGCGCCACTATGATGGAATGATCCCCGCTATTCTCCAGCACTGCCCGCATATCAGTGGTAGCGTTACTCGCGGCCGCGACGCTCGGGAAGTACACGGCGCCGCCGGCAGCAAGCGCAAGACCATGGGCGGAGTCATCTGCTGGCAATGGGTAAATAGGCCGCTCCCCATGTGCAAACTCCGGCGGCCGACGCGCATTGACGGCAATCTGGCTGCGATACGCTCCCGGAGCAACGGTGCCATCGCCCTGCTCAAGCAACACCATAATTTCTTCGCTGCCGAACAGATGCCGACAGCTGTCAAGAATCGCTTCGAACACCGGCGCCGTATCTTCGACGGAACTACCGATAACACGTAACACTTCAGCCGTCGCGGTCTGCCGATCGAGCGCTTCTTTTGTTTCATTGAACAGGCGTGCGTTTTCAATCGCGATGACGGCCTGGTCGGCGAATGTCGTCAGTACCGAGATCTCCTTGTCGGAAAACGGTCGCGGTGGAAATCGATTAACGGAAATCGTCCCGATAGCGCGACCGTCGAGCAGCATCGGCGCGATTACGCTCGAAAAACTTCCCACCCGCTCATACATCGCTCGCAACGCAGCAGGCTGGTGCTCGACCGCACCGAAGTCCGGATAATGAACGAGCGTGCCGCTGTCGAGCGCAGCGCCCATGGCCGTTTGCTCGATAGGAAGCGGAAACATACTGGCAACCCCCTCGACCTCGGGTCCCCGAAGCGCGCCGACGTGAGCTAATCCATCATCGCCGATAAGCAGGATCGCGAGGTTTTCGCCCCTGAACAATCGATCGCAGCTGTCGAGAATTTTTTCGAACACGGGCGCCGCGTCATCGACCGAGCTGCTGATCACCTGCAGGACTTCTGCCGTCGCGATCTGCTGTTCGAGTGCCTCCTTTGTTTCGTTGAAGAGCCGCGCATTCTCGAGCGCGATCGCCGCCTGGTCACCGAACGTCCGCAATAAATTCAACTCGCGGTCACTAAACGGACGCACCTCGAGGCGGCGCAACAGGATCGTGCCAAATGCCCGACCCTCGCGCAGCAACGGCGCGACGACAATCGTGCGGTGACCCATGCGATGTGCAAGCTCGTGGCCGCGCGGGTATTCGGCCGCTTCCGCTTCGGATTGTATATCTTCAACATGCACGGTTTGACGGTTGAGCACGGCACGCCCGGACGTGGATGTCCGGTCGATTGGTAACAGACCAGCCTCCATCGCGAGCTCCGCGCCCTCGCCGCGCCATGTCACGTGACGTAGATTATCGCCCTCGGTAAGAAAAATGGAGGCCGAAGCCGCGTCACAGGACCGCGCTGCGTGATCGGCAAGCGCTTCGAGGACGGGCCCGACTTCACTCGGTGATTCCGTAATGACGCGCAGTACGTCACTGAGCGCGGTCTGTTGCTCCAGTGCGTCCTCGGTTTCCCTGAACAGGCGAACGTTCTCAATCGCGATCACCGCTTGATCCGCAAATGTTTGCAGCAACGATACGATTTTGTCGGGGAAGTAACCGGTCACCTTGCGTCCGACCGAGATGGCGCCGAGCACATGACCTTCCCGGATCAACGGTACGGCAAGCAGGCTGCGGATTTCGCGCGCCGCCGCCTGCATCATGTAACCGGTCTCTGCCTGTGTATCGGGGCTTTGCGCCGGAGCGCAGGAGATCACCGCCCGACCCGTGATTGATTGACGACTCGGCTTCATCGGGAACATGGCGCCGGTTTCCTCGGCAACGGCCGGAGAAAGTCCGTAAGTGTTCGCAAGATGCATCAATTCGCCATCGAAGCGAATCGAGACGCCCTGATCCGCGTTGCACAGGGCCAAAGCCCGTTCTTCGATTGCGTCGAATACGGGTTGCACGTCGGTCGGCGATTCCGAGATCACCCGCAGGACGTCACTGATCGCGGTCTGCCGCTCCAACGCATCCTGTGTTTCGTTGAAAAGGCGAACATTCTCGACAGCAATGACCGCCTGGTCGGCAAACGTCTGTAGCAGTTCGACCTGCTTGTCCGAAAACTTCCCCGCGGTCGCACGAGCAACTGCGATCGATCCGATTACGACGCCATCAAGCAGCATCGGCACGCCGAGCGCGCCGCGCAATCCACCCTGATAGGCGGGCGATTTGCTACCGTAGCCCGGGTCATTCTGCACATCGACGGTGTTTACCGGCGCACCAGCGCCGACGGCCCTTGCCACCATGGACCCGTCTCCGGGTGCCATGGGAAACATAGCCTGCATGGATTCGACGGCCGCAGGTGACACGCCGCAATATGACGCAAGGTGCACGAATTCGCCGTCAAAAGTTCCGAGCGCGCCCATGTCACCGCGGCACAAGCGGATCGCCCTTTCAGTGATTGCGTCGAATACGGGTTGCAAATCCCCATCGGATTCGCCGATGACGCGCAGGACTTCGCGCATCGCCACGCTGTGGGCGCGCTCCTCGTCGAGATCGGCGCGACACGCTTCCAGCTCGCGTTCGAGCGCCGCAAATTCTTCTCGGGTCGGTGTGTTCACCACTACAAATCGCTCTTAAGAAATCGCGGCTTTCCGGGGGATCGACTTTGCCTAGCTTAGCACTAGTACTGCGAAGGTTGCCCGAGCTGGAAGATGCGCGGACTGAAGGCTCCCTAGCCGAGTTGCACGACGATCAGTTCGCCCTGACAAGTCGGAAGCCGGCCCGCGCGAGGCGGTTCGGAAATTCGAGCGTTGTCAGCTCACCCGCGCCGACCCGGTCGCAGTATTCATCGACGTCATGGCGCGCAGATGCCGGTATCGACTGCATCACTGCCATGAGCCGCTGCACTTTCCACTGTTCGAACGGATGGATCGAGCGCATGCCGTCCGCCGCGTAAGCGTGGCCGCGCCCCACGGTAAAACGGTGCTTGCCGACGTAGCGAGGAATCACCTCGTCGTCCCGATTTCCGAGCCAGGCTTGCAGCAGCGGCATTGCCGTGGCCATGACGGGGACGAAATCACTCGTCAGGTGGCGCAGTACGGCCGTCATCGATTCGGGCACGCTGTCGGGTTCGCTCCAGTCAAATTCCGGAGTGGGCGCGGGATCACGCATCCGATCGATCCACTCGCATAATGCCGGTGCCCGGGCTTTGACGATAGTTCCGGAATGCGGGTCGCGATACAGATGCGCATACAACGGTCCCATCATCGCGCAGTCGGCGAGGCTCGGGGTCGGGCCAAGCGCGAAGTCGTGATTGCGAAAATGCGCATCGAGTAAATCGAGGCAGTCGAGGAAACTCGCCTCGACGGCTTCGCGGGTGGCCTCGGTCGCGCCGAGGTGTTCAGGCCATGATTTGAACTCCGAGGCGATCCTTGCGCCGACGCGTCGTTGCTCCGCGTCGGTGGCATCGGGATCGTTATTGCGTCCCATCATCAAGTGAGCAAACTCGTAGTCGTAATACCAGCGATAATGCAGCGCCGGCAGTTTCAGCCATTCGTCGGCGAGCAGTTCCATCAGGTAGGCCGCGAACCGGCGCACCGGGGTTGCCGGGATCAACGGAGTATCGGGATAACGCGCTTCGAGCGCGTCGAATATCTCGGCCGTGTCCTGCAGCACCTCGTCGTCCGTGGTCACGATGATCGGCACGACCGGATAACCCACGCGGGGTACGATCACTTCTGCGAATGCACGGCGATCGCACTGGATTTCCTCGAACGGAATACCCTTGCGGAGTAACTGGCTGCGGGTTTTCGCAGCGTAATACGACGCTTCCACGCCGTAGAATTGGTACTTTTCGTGTTTCATCGGCACCGACTATAACAAACCCCAACCGCGGCACCCGGCGCCGAAGGACCCACCGGGCAGCTTATACGGGAGTCGATCAGGACTGGTCTGCGCCCGGAAATCGGGGCAAATAGACACCGCTCAGCAGGCTGTAACGCAGTTGCGCGTCGGAGGCGCGATCGACATGGCCAACATGCGATCGGCATCCAGTCGGGCGCAAGCTGTGGGTTGCGAAAAAGGCCGCATAGTCGCGCAAACTGTCGCAAACGAATATTGCGTACACCGGGGTGTGATGAATAACCTCGCCCACCTCGAGCAACTCCACGGGTTGCACCGTTTCGGAACCGGATCCGAGCACCTGCTTCAGTTCGGCAAACAAATCGCGACCTGGTAACGGTTCGAACCACGTGAGGACGATTTCGTAGCGCCGATTCGCATAGTGATTGAAGATGGCTGGATAGCGTCGGGTGACCGCAAAGCGATTCGCGACCGTGGCGCGAACTTCAACATGGCTGACCCCGAAAGAATCGGCACGAATCGCGTTGAAGAACCGCCGCAGGGACTCATCGTCGATCGAGGACACGCGAAAAAAGAAATCGAATTCGCCGTAGACTTTCGCCGCCGCGAGTAACGTCAGCTCACTGTCGAGGCGATGCCCGTCGACCGCATCGCGAAGCTTGTCGACGACGTGCTCAATGTAGTTCTCGTTACGGCTGCCACCGAGCGCAATACTTGCCAGGATCACCGCATGGTGGTCCTGTCGTACCTTGATCGTAAGGCGTTGCTGCTCGCCGCGCGAAGCGAGCGCGGCAGGACTTTCGAACGTGACAGCAAATACCTGGCGTGTTTTCTCGATGCCTTTGAGCCGCCCGATCTCGCGCGCATCGCTGACCCAGTAGTCGACCGGCCCGACTCGATAACGTTGGGCTATCCCTTCGAGCGGCCCGGGACCGAGCGCGCCCGCGTGCCTCGCGACATGCGCGCGGTCGAGTATGGTCTGCGTATCCGCGGCGGATTCACCGGGAATTTCGGAGTGTGCCAACAGATCCTCAAGAAACGCTTCGGTCACGAGTGCCTGCAATCGCCACGAAACCGGCGCGAGCCTGAACGCGAGATCGATATCCGCACCAACGAGTTCATCCGCAAAGCCGGCGCCGGCGTCTCGCCGTCCGTAACAGAACGCGTCATAGGACTGCAGCAGCAGTTTCGTGCGCACGTAGAAAACACGGCCGTCGCGGGTGGGGACCGGTTCGAGCTGTTCAAAGGCCGCGATGATGGCGCGCGCGGCGGCAATACAGCTCGCGAGCGCGCCGGCCCGGTCATCCGCGGCAGGAAACTTCACAACGACGGCATCCCCGAGTGAATTCAATACGATCCCGGGTACTGGCGCGGCCGACGTGCACTGTTGCATTACCGTGCGATTATGCTCGCTCAAAGCGTTAAACGCGTCGAGTTCGCCGAGTACGAACTTGCTCTTCGTCGAACTTTCCATGTCCGCGATGAGCAGGTAGCCGCGCTCTCTCGGAGGCGCGGCGGAGGATTGTGATGGCGGGTTCATGGCATTGCGAACGTCGTTTCGGTCGAAGCGACCGCACCTTAAGCGTTATTGAGGTGCTTGTCGCGTGGACGATAACAATTTTTATCGCCGGACTGTGAATGATACGAACGATAGGATTAGGATCGGAGCCTTGAATCGACGAAGAGGAGATATGCCATGCAGCCAATCGAGATCGTTCCTGTACCCCTGGTCAGACGCGCGCTTTCGCCATGCGTTTTCGCATTCGCAAGTTTAATTGCGGTTCTCGCGAGCCCTGGAGTCACGGCCGGGCCGATCGAGCGACAATTCATCAATCCGGCGACGGGCTATACGCAGGTCGTTGCGGTTACCTCAAATGGCGTTACAACGCTCTTCGTTTCGGGGCAGGTCAGCGAAGGAGATACTATTGAGGCTCAGTTACGCGGCGCCTACATAGCGCTTCGTCAGCAACTCGCCGACGCGGGCGCGGAGCTGACCGACGTGGTGAAATTGACTACCTACATTGTCAACTACGAATCGGCACACCTGGATGTATTCAGGCGCGTGCGTAGCGAATTCTTCGCTGAGCAGCACCGGCCGGCGAGCACACTTATCGGGGTCGCGGCCCTGGCGCTACCTGAATACCGCGTTGAAATCGAGGCTACCGCGATGGTGGCAAAGAGTGACGGCGCGGGAAGCGTAAAATAGGGCATCCGTTCGCGTGTTCTAGCGAGACCAAATGACTATTCAGCGCCGGTAAAGACAGACACTAAGGGCCAGATCTAACATTCCAACGTTAGAGAATGTCGCATTGTGAGATCTGACTCCGTACGTTTTTTCGCGCGTTCGAGAAAGGTATTCGACAAGAGCAGCTTATTGCCGACCGAAATGATGCGAGACGATTCTATACGCGAGTTCGCTCAATCCTGCATCCGCCACTTCGCTGATCTCCGCGGTGTCATGTTCGAGGTCACCGTCGCCGTCAATCGTCGAACTCTTGTGTTGGTAGCTTTGAGTTTCAGACATCGTCCGCGTATGGACATCGTGCAGACGCGAAGACGCCTTGATCTGGATCCGGTAATTATCCCATCGCAACGCGAGCGCACGCACGGCAGTCAGCTCGGCTTCCAGAACTTTATCGATGGCATTCTGTTCGAGACGGACGTAGGCGGCCTCATCGAGAGCGCGTGTTTTACCGATCGATTCGGTGTCGCTTGATGCGATATCGCCGCTATCTGAATGCCCGCCTGCAGACGCAGGTAACAACCCGGCGAGATTACGAGGGGGCTCACCCAACTGTTTGTTCAGTGCTTCGCCGAGTAGCACACTAAAACGCTGCGGCAATGTCCTCAGGTCCGGAAGCATCTGGCTTGCCGACTCTGAATAATAGGACTCAACCGCAGCTAAACCACCCACCGCGCCAACACCCATGCCGACGACGCTGAACATCGTGATACAGGTCCCGTATATGACCGCACCGAAGATGGTGGGGGCACAGGTAGTCGCCCCGAAGCCGGCACCGGCACCGCCGCCTGCGATCAATCCCGCAGTCGCACCTTGTTTGTGCGTCCATTGCTTGCCGTCGTCGGTAATCTCGGGCGGCTCAGGTGCGACGAATAGCGCTATAGCGGTCGCGTCGATGCCGGTCGCAGCATCGACCGCGCCTGTCGTTGTGTGGTCCGGGATCCACGGCACGCTCGAACATGCGGAGAGCAGTGAAACCAGGACAAGCAGGCTAAAGGCGCCACGCAGGGAACACAATAAAGCGAAATGTCGTCTGCGCATGGGCTCGACTCCCGCAACGCCTGGCCTGCGCGACCGCCAAGCGGACGTTCAGGCATATCGTTCGTAATAGCTCCTTCAGGTTAGATGTGGTTATTTGCCCGAATTACAAGGACGCATTGGTGTAATGGACGCTAAGGGCCGGATCGACGCTAAGGGCCCGATCTAACATTCCAACACTAGAGAATGTCGCATTGTGAGATCAGGCCCTGTACGTTCGCTCTAAGATCGACGTAGGCACTTGATGCTTCGACTTCACCTTGCGGCCAGAGACCGGCGTTCGCAAGTGTTAGCAACTCGACTCGGGTAGAGTCTCATCGCAGCACTAAAGAACTGTTCCGTCTAGCCCAGAATAGTGTCGACCCATTGCCGAATACGGTATCCTCCCGCAGCCTTACCTATTGAAGATCGAAACCGTACGCGGGCAATTAATCGATGTTCTGGCTATTACCCGATCAACGAATCGGCGAGTTGTTAAATTTCAGCTTTGTGCTACCCGGAAAGCTGGCCGGCCTTGCAATGCCGGGAGGCTCAAAAAAGCCGAAGAGGGAGGTCAGGTTCCTTCTTCGTCAAGGCATCACGCATCTTGTGAATTTGACCGACCAAGACTACGGATCGCCGAAAATTCGAAGTGAGTTTGAGGTCGTAGATTGTCCAATTGATGATTTCGGTATCCCTGCCGTAGACCAGCTACGTCCGATAATCGAGTTATACCGCTCGCCCGCCGTGATCGGGGTTCACTGCATGGCTGGCGTGGGCCGCACGGGATTGGTGTTGTCCTGTCTTGTCGGACTGGAACTAAGATTGTCGGACTATGCGGCGATCCGTCACGTTCGTAAACTGCGCCCCGGTTCTGTCGAGACCAGCAGCCAGGTAACCTTCGTTTGTGATTTCCTTGCGGGTTTACAGAGCTGAGACAAGTGGCAGCAGAATGTTTCGGTTACGAGCCGACCAACTCTAGGGGCCGGACCTAACATTCCAACATTAAGAAATGTCGCATTGTGAGATCAGGCCCCGTACGTTTCGAAGCTGTGGTCTGATGACAGATGGGCGGGCCCCGGGCCGCCGGCCCTGCCGCCATGCGCTTTTCCGGAACATGACAGGACGGGTCACTTCGCCGTCTTCCACACTGCCACGCGGAAAATTGATGTAAAACAAATGACGCGCTCTTTTCCGCCGCGATGATGATGTGCTACTCATAACACTGTAGCGCTACTGCCTGAGGAGAACACGACATGAGTTTTGAACCCAGTGAAAAAGTCCGGACGCTCATTGACCAGGTTGAACGATTCATGGATGAAAACATCCTCCAATACGAACTCAGGTACTGGGATTGGGTCGACGACCCCGGGAACCAGTTCGTCTATCCGCCGTGGTTCGAAGGGTTGAAGTCAAAGGCGCGGGACGCCGGCATCTGGAACTGGTTCCTGAGCAAGGAATACGATGAGTTCAGCCCCGGGCTGTCTAACCTCGAGTTTGCCCCGATCATGGAACGCATGGCCCGGGTGCCATGGGCGCAGGAGGTGTTCAATTGCAGCGCGCCGGATCGGGGCAACATGGAGGTCCTCGCCCGCTTCGGCTCCCCCTATCAGCAAAAGACCTGGTTGAAACCATTGCTTGCCGGCGAAATTCGATCCGCGTTTTCGATGACCGAACCGGGGGTCGCTTCGTCCGATGCGTCGAACCTGGAGACCACCATCGTGCGAGATGGCGACGAGTACGTTATCAACGGCCGTAAATGGTTTACCTCCAACGCCTACAACCCCCTGTGCGAAGTGTTCGTGGTGATGGGTAAAACCAACCCCGATGCCCCGAGGCACGGACAGTTCTCGATGGCCCTGGTACCGAAGGACACCCCGGGGGTGACATTGGAACGGGCGGTACGTGTCTTTGGCGGAGTGCACTCGCCCGGCGGCCACGCGCAGGTGCTCTACGAGGACGTCCGGGTACCGGTCGAAAACCTCATCCTCGGCGAAGGGCGCGGCTTCGAGATCGCCCAGGGCCGCCTGGGGCCGGGCCGCTTCCAATACGCCATGATGTTCGTTGGCATGGCGCAAAGGTGCCTGGAACTCATGTGCCAGCGGGTCGAGGAACGAACCGCGTTCGGGGAAAAACTGGCGCAGAAAACCAGCATCCAGCACGACATCGCCCGCTCACGTTGCGAGATAGAACAATGCCGCCTCCTTGTATTGGCCGCGGCGGCGAAAATGGACGAATTTGGTCCCAAGGAAGCGCGCGACCACATCTCGATGGTAAAGATCGTCGCACCGAAGATGTGTCACGAAGTAGCCAATCGCGCGATGCAGGCGCACGGCGGCATGGGTGTGACGGAAGACACGGCGATCCCGCACATCTGGATGATGAGCAGGGTATGCCAGATCGCTGACGGACCGGACGAGGTGCATATGTCACAACTGGGGCGGCGCACCATTCGCGATTATCAGTAGCGGCGAACACGGTTTGGTGGCTGTGCACGACTACCTGAGCAACGTCGAGGCCGGGACCCTTCCGTGTGCAGCGCTGGCGGCCTGGACTCGCCCATCGCGAACAGTCAGGTCTTGCTCTTCGACTTCTTGCAATAGAGACAGACGGCTCGGTTTCTTTATTTCGGAACCATGCGGACGATGCGGCCCCCTGCATTATTCTCGAGCAATAAGTAAACGTTGCCGTCGAAGCCAACCTCGATGTCGCGAATTCGGGCAAGTCCTGATATCAGCGTTTCGGTGTGTACCGCTTGACTACCTTCGAGTTCGACGCGAAACAGGCTTTGCGCTTTCAATGATCCCACAAGGAGATCGCCCCGCCATTCCGGGAATTGATCGCCATCGTAGAACACAAAGCTTGAAATAGCCGGGGATGGCGACATGTCGACCACCGGCTGTTCGATGTCCTTCAGATCGAACTCGATGCCGAGTTTTTCCCCGTATTTAACCGAGCTGCCGTCGTAATTCATGCCTTTCGAAGTAAGCGGCCAACCGTAGTTTTTTCCCGCCAGGAGCAGGTTGATCTCATCCCCGCCGCGAGGTCCGTGTTCGGTGCTCCAGAGTTCGTCGGACGAATGCCGCCACTCGAGCCCTTGCGGACTGCGGTGACCGTACGTCCAAATGGTTTTGATTGCGTCGGGGTTTTTGTTGAAGGGATTATCAACCGGAACCCGGCCATCGTCGTGCAATCGGTGAACCTTCCCCCATGGCGTGCGCAGGTCCTGGATACCCACATGATTGTTCATCTTCATGCCGACGCTCACGAACACATGGTCCTTGTCGTCGAACGTGATGCGCCCGCCCGCAGCGAGATCGGGTCCAGGCGCGTAAAACTTGAGGTCGTTTTTCCAGATAATTTCCTCATCAATCCAACGGCCATTCTTAATCCGCCCGCGTATCAGCGTGTTCATTGAGACGGGGAGATTGAAGCGGCGACTGGCCTCGTTGCAGTCACTGCAACGATCGCCGTATTGCAGATAGATCCAACCGTTATCCTCGTAGTTCGGGTGCAGTGCGACATCGAAATACCAGCCGTTACCCCACTCCTGTTTCACTGCAAAGACGTAACTGTCGGCGTAGACCGGTGGGGTACCTTCGATATAGGTGGATTGCTTACCGTCCGCAGAAACGATCGACAGTCCGAGTTTTTTCTCCGTGAGCAGCATTCGCCCGTCGGGCAGCGGTTGAATTGAAAATGGCAACGCATCGATGCCGTCGATGACGGTCTCGAATGCGAACGCGTTCTTTTCCGTCTTGATCACACCTGTGGGTACGGCGAATTCGGCATCGTATTTAAAGTCGCCGTAGTTCATTCCCAAACGCGTCTCTGTGATATAGAGCGCGATGTTTTTGATTTGAATAGCAGACAATGTCTTCGACCAGGCGGGCATACCTTTCGCGGCGAATCCGTTGGCTATGTTGTTTGCAATCACCTCGACCGTGTCGCCATACCGCAGCTTACCGTTCAATGGCGTCCCTTGCGCTGCACCCTCTAAGTGCTCTCCGTGGCAAACGGCGCAATTTTCCCTGTAGACGGCGGCGTAGTCACCTGTCGTGTCGGCATCAAATTCGATCATCTCCCAGGTTTCGCCTTCGTCGCCTTTATCAGCCTGCTCGGCGCCGACAAGATTCCAACAAACACAGAATAAAAGGCCCGTCAGCACGATCGAACTTCGCGTAAGGCGACACCTCTCGCTTAATAACATGGAATTCTTCTCCTCTGGCCAATAACAATTATCTGATCTGTTCAGCGTAGTCCTGGGCGAATCAGTGTTTCTCTCTTGTGCCTATTGTCGCATGAGAGACAAGTGCCTTCTTTATTGAAATCGGAAGGACAACGGCGGTCAGTCACCTGCAGCCTGGCCTGAGGAACCGTGCGACCGCCCGCTGTATCGCGATAATTCTGACGTTCAGAGGGATGTAAGTGACGGAGTGCTGACTGCGGGAAACGGACCTGGAACATGCAAAAAGAAACCCGCCGAAGCGGGTTTCGCTTGCATGCAGATCACTACATTTATGTGATTGCGAAAAGTTTACCCGTCATACTCTTGTCCGCGAGTTTCATGACACCTTCCGACGCTATACAAGTCCCGTCCGATGCTAAATCGGTCCCGTTAAGCTGCCATTCGTGCGTGCCGACGGAGCGAAGAACGCCGCTTCCTGCGCCAGTGACGACCGAGCCGTCCTTCAGGTATACAGAGACCGTCGAAGTATAGGTTCCCGTTTGATAATCGCTCGTGGTCGTTGTCAGCGTAGATAAAACCGAGCCATCCCATCCCCCGGAAACAGTTCCTTCGAAGTTCATCGTGAAGACGCTGTTTCCTGCCGCGTCGACAGTTTTTTCAATCGAAGTAGCTTTGGCTGCGTACGATCCTATTTCTTGTCCTATGGGCATGATGTTTTCCTCCGCAATGCTATTGCTTATTTATTGCGGCACATATGCAGTGCCGTTTCTGAAGCATACGCGGTAAAGCGTGAGGATACCGATAGTGTTGATATCGCGTGGCTCGGTGCTCGCTACAAGCTTGTGTTTAGAAACAAATCCCGAATTGAGCGAACGCCTCGTTCGAGTAGTCTTCCGACTATTGCAGTGCGGCATCGAGAGTTCGCGCAATGCCCGGAAACGGACGCTCGACTGGAACTGCCCGATTGGCGTGGACGCCCAATATGAGACCATCGCTATACAAAAAGAAACCCGCTGTGAGAGCGGGCTTCGTAAGACGCTAAGCGCTACGGGTCAGACCTTACATTCCAACATTCGAGAATGTCGCAATGCAAGATCTGACCCCGTACGCATCCTCGCTCAAGTTGCTTACACTCGTCGTCAGCGCGCAACGCGCGCCGAGGCCGACGGAGTTGGACCTCCGATGCAGGCAGCGTCCGTATTTCCAAAAGATTTGGTGCATAAATCAGTTCACATGGGGATATCCAAATGAGCGTACAGATTGACATGGCGGGCAAAACAGTCCTGATCACCGGTGGTGGGAGCGGTATCGGCCGCGAAAGTTGTCTGCTATTTGCACAGGCAGGGGCGCAAGTGGTTGCCGCCGACCTGCGATTCCAGGCTGCTCAGGAGACGGTCGAACTCGTTGAGCAGGCGGGCGGGCGTGCATTGGCAGTGGACGTGGACGTTCAGGACGAGACGCAAGCGAAGGCGGCGATCGCCGCGACGCTCGAACATTTCGGTCGAATCGATGTCCTGGTCAACAACGCGGCGCGTTGGACCGTGAAGCCGTTTAAAGATCAGGAGTACGCCGACATGATAAAGGACGTACATGTCACGCTGATCGGTACGATGGTGATGACCCGCGCGGTATACAGTCACATGCGTGAGCAGGGTGGTGGCGTGGTGGTCAATCTGATTTCAGATGGCGGCCGGGTCGGCGAACCGCTGGTCGTTCCCTACGGCGCGGCGAAGGCCGGAGTCATGGGTTTTACTAAAGGCTTCGCGCGAGAGGCCGGGCGTTACGGTATCCGCTGCAATGCGGTCTCGCCGGGGACGACGCATACCCCGGGCGCATCCCCATTGATCGAACAATGGGGCGGCGACGAGAAGCTGACCAGAGCTTACCCGCTGGGCCGGCTGGGTCAACCTGTCGATCAGGCCAACGCGATCCTGTTTCTCGCATCCGATATGACGTCGTGGGTTACCGGACAGATCCTGTCCGTCAGCGGTGGTTACTCGATGGCGGACTGAATCGCACGCGAGAGTTTCCAGGTTCCGGCATGACCGGTATCAGCGAGATTTCGTTTCAACTATTAACCTGAAATTAACTGTGTATATCGTGACCCGCCTTTATGCATTGGCGACTTGCCCCTTCGCACGAAGCCCCACCGGATGTTATGCGGAAAAACCGTGCTGAAAATGCGCACAAGGTTGTTTGGGCTATCCTGGCCCCTGAAATTTGAGGGACGTCGGCACTAAATTGCGATCGCCGCTAAATCGTCAGGGGCGTGCATCTATGGGGAGACACTAAAGGACTCTTGTGGGCGTCTGCCGTCTGCTGCAATACGGAATGAAACGGCTGTTCGTCGCCCGGAAACGGGCGGACGCATCTGAGACCAAAGTGAGCGCGAACGTCAAGTCGCGGCACCCGCAAAATATCCTGGTGACTTTCCGGTTTTACTCGATTATCAAGCCGGGTCAGGTGAAAACCATGGCAAGTCTTCTTTCCATCGGACATCCTGAGCTCCCGGATATTTTTCGATTCGCTCAATATATTCCCTGTCCGGCACGAGGCGGCTGAAAGTCTGCCACCATTGCTGGCACCCCGGTTGTTTGACGGTTACAGCAATAAAATAATCGACTAGCCTGGAAAGCTCCTCGGTGCCCCCAGGGTCCACCATTCTCTGTGCCTGTCCCAACATAAATTGGCCGAGCAGTACGAAGTGCAAGCGTGATTTTTCATGATCAGTCAGCGACTCGAAGTCTGTCGTCCCACGACGCCAAATCTCGACCATTTCGGGCTCATTGATCTGAGAGATGAAGCCGTTGTATTCGCCGAGAAACGTTCTCACCGAATCGGCTTGATTAAGCTTGTTTCCTTGAGTGACCTGACGCGCCAGATAAAGAATCGAAGCTAATACCGCAACAACACCGATGACTTCGGCAAATGCCGAAACAGCATCCCAATTAATTACTTCCATAATGTCCCCCGTTTGGAATCGATGAAGGCAGCAAGGATAGCGTATCGACATGTAAGGCCTGCCCGCCGCGCACTACCTATCGCGGTGCCGCGCGGACGTCTCTTTAGCCACCCGAGAGCAGACGTTGGGACTGACGAACAAAATCGATGCGAGCGGCCAATAAGCGACGCTCGGGGCGCGTATTCCCGTCGCTCCGCAAGAATAGTAAATGCGTCCCCTTTACGCTGATCGTGAGCGGCCGGTCAGTCTCTGACTGCGTCCGTTATCGCCGCGTACAGAGCGTTCTGCCATGCCCAATCCGAATCGTCGCTGGCGACCGGGCGCGCGCTGTGCAGGGCAATCACCACGTTTTCCTCGCGGTTGACGTAAATCCCCTGGCCAAAGATGCCAGTCGCAGTGAAAACATCTTCGCCAGTCAGCCACCAGAAATAGCCGTAGCCCTTGTAGCCTTTTGACGGCGCGGTCGATTCACTCATCCATCCGGGCGGTAACACTTCCGTTCCGTCGGCAAGGCGACCGGCGGCTAACGCAAACAATCCGATCCGGCCGTAATCTCGCAGCGTCGCGTTGATACAGCACCCACCAAACTCCCCGCCGCCCGGCTCAGTAAGATTCCATGTCCCATCAGACTCCATCCCGAACGGCTGCCAGATTTTCGCCGACAGGTAGGTGGAAAGATTGTTGCCGATCGCGGATCGCAGCAACGTCCCGGCGAGATTGGTCTCTGCAGTGTTGTAGTTAAATTTCTCCCCCGGCTCGGCATCGCGCGATTTGTTGCGCAAGAACTCGTAAAGATCGGTCGTTTTCCAGGAAGCAGTAGCGACGTCAGACTTCGGATCGGCATAGTCCTCATTCCATTGCACGCCGGATGCCATCTGCAGGAGATTCGCAATCGACGACTGATCGTATGACGATCCCTTCAGGTGCGGCAGATAATTTGTAACTTTCTCATCGACACTTTTGATATAGCCATCCTGAATTGCGGCGCCGATCAACATCGAAACCACGGACTTGGCGACAGAATAGGATATCCATTTGCTGTCTTCTGTGTTGCCGAGACCATATCTCTCATAGAGAATCTTCCGGTCCTTGATAACGAGCAGGCCGGCAGCACTTTGCCTGGTGAAATACTCATCTACGGTCATCGTGTCGTCGTCGAGTTTGATTTCGACGTCGCGCAGATCGACCTTTGCGTATGGCAGTGGATATGCTGAGTCACCAGCTTTGATCGCCCTGGTCCAGAATATTCGGTCCGAGTTTCGGTAGCCGGCCACCTGTTCTTCCCGTGTCCAGAAAAGCACTTTATCCGGAGAACCAAAGTGCTTGTAGTCGTCGGCGGGATCTATATGAGGCGCATCCGCATTGGCTGAGGGAACGTAGCACCACATAAGCGTCGCGTACAAAACAGGCATACAACGCAAGATTTTGTCGACGTGCATCGGATTCGCCTTATTGTTATGCGATGAGACGCCAGTATAGCGCTGCTCGACAGAACGAATTATGCCGAGAGGACTCAATGATAATTGGATGCGGCTTTAAGCGGATATTACTTTGTTGCCGTGCTGCACGGTCAGACCGCTCCAAAACGGCCATTCGCCGATCCGGTAAAAGTAAACGCGAACGGCTAGTTACGGACGTTCACGCTGCCTGCACGCTCGGATATGCTGCCCACTGGATTATCTGTCGGGAGATTAAAAGATGAACTGGGACGCGATTGGAGGGGTTGCAGAATTGGTTGCGGCAGCAGGCGTGATAGTCACGTTGTTCTATCTTGCCGTGCAAATCCGTGAAAACAGTTCTTGGATGAAACGACAAGCTTTCGGTTCCGGGGTAGAGGCATACACAACTTGGTGCGCACGGGTAAGGGATAATCCTGACGTCTTAGGCATTTATCTGCAGGGGTCGAAAGATTTTGAATCTTTCGACCAGACCGACAGAGCGCGGTACCACTTAACGAAGATTGAGATAATGGCAACCATTGAAACAACTCTGGAGCATGCGAAGACCGACGGTATAAAAAAGGGAGCAACGAACGCTGCGGAAAGATTGCTTACGCAAGAAATGAAGGGCGCCGGCGCCAAATATTGGTGGCAACATATGGGACGGCAGTATTTTTCCGACGATTTTGGCCAGATGGTAGATGCCCTCATGAGCGATAGGGGCGATGAACTCGCTACACCCGACTGACCGCGCTGCTCGCGATAGGCGACGGACGGATAACGTACCGCTAACAGCCGCGAACGGCCACTTTCCGACGTTCCCGCCGCTGGGTGGCTCGGATATCCTGCTCGCTGGATTCACTTACGGGAGATGAACAATGAACTGGGATGCGATCGGGGCTGTCGGGGAAGTCTTGGGGGCTCTCGCTGTCGTTGTGTCTCTAGTCTATCTGGCTACACAGGTACGGCAGAACAAAGCCCAAATCGAGTTGCAAGCGCTGATGGACGCAATCGAGCGGCATGTAACGAAGTACGTCGAAGCGACGGAGACAGATGAAAAGGCCGAGAATTTCCGAAACGGATTAACCGATTTCCTTTCGATGCCAATCAATGAACGTGCCAAATTCCACTCAACCATGACGGGGCTGGTTGGAGGCTTTATCCAGGTTTGGCGTCTCTACCATGCTGGAACGCTAGTCAGTGAAGACTACAAGGCAATGGAAGGTTCGTTTATCGGGCTATTTAGATGCCCTGGTGCACAACAGTGGTTGGAACCGATGAAACCGTACTTCACGGCTGACGTCGTGGCTTTCATCGAAAAGGCTATTTCAGATCCTTCGATCCCCTCTGCACCGTCCATTGAGGATCTGCCAGCCCTGAATGAGAACCTATGAAAGTTGTACCTGGCCGGGGACTGTGACTTCCGCCCGACCCGCTGATAACAATTTTTACTTTGTCGCCTTCGCCTCTAAAGCGGACGTTCGCATTAGCAGCCGAGATCGACGCGAACTGGTTTTGCCCCGCCTTAGCGGACCGTTTCATAAAGACCGGCGGACTGTTGTTCGAAGTCCGCTGGACTGATGTTGCCAAGGTAACCATGGCGTCGTTTTCGGTTATAGAACACTTCGATGTAATCGAATAGATCAGCGCGGGCTTCATCACGGGTGCGGTATCGTGTTCGATTGACCCGCTCGCGTTTGAGTAGACCAAAGAAGCTCTCTGCAACGGCGTTGTCGTGACAACTACCGGTACCACTCATACTGCATTGGATTCCGTTTTTTGCAAGCTCATCACGGAAGTCATCGCTCGTATATTGGCCGCCTCGGTCCGAATGATGGACTAACGCGCCTGCAGGTCGGCGTGCATCAATCGCCATTCGCAAAGCATCAATAACGATCCGCTGACTCATCCACCGACTCATTGACCAACCGACGATCCGACGCGAGTAGAGGTCCATCACAACCGCCAGGTACAGCCATCCCTGATTCGTCGAGATGTACGTAATATCCGCGACCCATCGTTGATTGGGCTCCTCTGCTGAGAAGTTCTGCTTGAGGAGATTCTTCGCCACCGCGTGGTTAGGTTCTCGTTGTGTTGTGACCCGGAAGCGCCACTTCGGACACCCTCTAAGCCGCGCCATACGCATCAGTCGAGCGACTTTGTCGCGGCCAACGCGGTGGCCTTCAGCCGCCAGTTCCGCCTGCACCCTGGGACTGCCATACACACCTCGACTTGCTGAGTGGACGCGTTTGATCTCGGACACCAGTTCGCGATCCTGCTTCGATCGCGCGCTCTCAGGCCGCACCTTAGCGGCGTAATACTCGCTGCGAGACACACCCGGTAAGCGACACATCATGTGGATCGAATAACGACCGCGACAGCGATCAATGTTCGCGTACTTCACTTCGACCCCTTGGCGAAGTACGCCGCTGCTTCCTTTAGGAAATCACGCTCCTTCTTCACTTGGGCGAGTTCGCGTTTGAGGGCCGTTAACTCCTCATCTCGACTTCGACCCTGACCCGGAAACGCATCATTACCCAATATCTCCAGTTCATCTCGCCAGCGCCGAAATTGTCGCGTGCTGATCCCCAGCTCCTCGCCACCGCCTTGTCCGTGCTTCCTTCTTCTGTTGAACGTCGTATCGCTTCTCGTTTGAACTCCGCGCTGTAGCGTTTGTAGCGCTTCGGTTTCGTCATCAGACACCTCCTGGTGCTGCTCACAGCACATTTCAGGTGTCCACTGGATCAGGGCAAAACCAGCCGGCCAACTAGAGACATTCATCCCCTTCTCACTTACGCGTATCCTAGTGAACGACATGCGTCGTGAGGGTTGATGAACGAACCGGAATGCAATTGCGGCATCTGATTCGCATCGCTTCGGTTGATTACTAAAGATGAAGGAGGACAAAAAGATGGCTACTAGAAAAACCCGTACCGTCAAAGCGGGTGCCGACCCCAGGGAAGCCTACAGCATGCCCTATATGTCGCCCCTGTATTTCGCGCCACCCATGGAATACCGCGACAACTGGTCGCAACATGTTACGTTCAGGAGCGACCCCAAGGTCATTTCCCGATGGATTCCGAAGCCGCTAGTTCCCGATCCCGATGGTTTGATGTTCATGTTGACCAGCAATTTTTTTGCCACGGGGTTCGGCCATTATCGAGAAGCGACCCTGTGTGCACATGCCAAGTTCAAAGGAAAACCGGTGAACTTCGCGTTGTTCCTTATGCTGGACAACGATATGGCGATTTGCGGGGGACGGGAAATCTGGGGTTGGCCCAAAAAGATGGGGACCATCGAGATCGACGAAAACGATGCGGTGGTGCAGACGCGGGTCGGGCGCGGCGGCGTTGAATTGGTGCGTGCGAATGTCGCCTTGAACGAACTTGTCGATGCGAATGCGCTGGGCGGAACCGCTGCGTATGTGAACTGGAAATTCATCCCATCGGTCAAGAATGGTGCGTCGCCGGACGTCAACCAGTTGACCTTGACCGAGTTCAGCAATTTCGTGCCCGACAAGGTATATCGGGGGCCAGCTACGATAGAGTTTGATCGCTCTCCGAGCGATCATTATTCGGAGATCCCCGTCGTCGAGGTAATTGAAGGGTTTTATTACAGTTCAAATTTCACCCTGGAGGACGGAGAGGTCATCCACGACTTTTTGAAGTCGTAAACGGATCGTCAGCTTAGCCTCTCGATAGCGGACATCCGACCCAGCGTTAACTTTCAACGCGAACGGCCAGGAACAGTGATTCGTTGCCTCGGCTGATCACGTGAAATGGGCTGCCTCGATGATAAAAATAACTTGCCAGCGACGATGTATTCGACACGGCATATGCGAGGTTATGCAAACAACGCCAACATTCACCCGCCGATAGCGATGTCTGGTGGATTCGTTGTCACTGGTCTACCGTAAAATCCAGAATACGCTGTCAGCGCTCGAATCAAGCGCGGCCGGTGTTCGGTTGACGGCGATGACTGTCGAAAACAGGGCACGGCCCATGGGCCGACGGTGCAGTCCCTGGTCCCGGTTGAACACTGGGACGGAACCGCTGGTAACTGGCTCTACAGGATGACGGGTATCGATCAGGTGATGTCCCACACACGCGAACTTCGAGGCTGCAACATGAAGCGCCTCGAGTTGGCCCTGCATGTCGGAGTATAACCCGCTCGTTGTGTAGCCTAATCTAGTCTCGCAAAGGGGCACACGAATCTGGTGATTTAGTACGTCGCGTATCAATCGAGTCTAACCCCATTGGTTTTGACCGTATTGATTGCCGCGCTTAATTAGATTTTGCTCACAGAAGTCCCTCGTCGTAGAGTGTGTCGGTAAGCTAATAGATTCAGGGATCTCTTCGTGAGTTATATAACCAAGCCGGGCGGCGAGTACGCCGGTATTCATTACTTAGACTTCGATTCACTTGCCGAACGGAGTGAGTTTAATGACTATGCGATAAATCATCCGGACGGGTTGCCTGTGGCGCGCGGGGCGTCCGGAAATATGTTCGTAACCCCATATAACGACATACACAACGACGGCAAATCGTATATGTTCAGCCGCTGGAAAAGTGAGGAAACCTGGGATGCCTATACGCAGCACAGGCGAGAAATTTCTTCCCCATCGCAGCTACCGAAGATGCAACGCGAACAAGATCTGCGTTTACGAGAGTTAGGCTCTAGTCCTACTAAAAATACCGATCAAGGACGCTTCTATGGGGCGCCAGTGGGTAGCGTCTGCAATATTCACATCTTGCAATTCGATAACGCTGAATCGAGGGATAGGGTTAACGAATTCTGGGCAACTGAGACAGGTCTTGCGTTAACGGCAGCGTATCCGGGAAATATAATTGTTTCCGCATTCGAGGCGATCGAAAAAGAAAATATGCTGGTTGTGGTTAGCACATGGGAAAGCGAAGAAGCTTTCCTGGATTACCGACAAATGAGAAGGGATACAGCCCCGACTTTTATACAACCTTTCTTGATAGACGAAGTACTTGAACGGGAACCTATTGAGCTCCGAACAATGGCTCAGGCAACCCTTGTAGATCCCGATGAGAGAGGACGCACCTAAGGCATTTTTGATCCTTTAAAATGTCGGTATTTGTAAGCAAGCATCTGCGGCCCTTGCATGCCAAGTTTTGTCTTCCTTTAAATCATAGGTTTTTCTTATTTTTAATGCGTATGCGTCTGGTTAGAATACTGGATATTCGCTTTTACGGTTGGTGGTCGCCTCGCAGCACTGCTCGGCGATTTTTGGTAAATAGGCCTTTCTGCTTCGCACGCGGAGCAGTTCATTCTCTAGCAACAGATTAAGTATAAAAACGTGGACTCGGTCCTATAGATTCGAATCGTAGATTACATCTGAGTAGACAAATACACGGTGCCGCTCGGACATCGGTTTAGCCCCTTATGAACGGACGTTCGGTCCAGGAATAGGTTTCGACGCAATCGGCCAATAACGGCCGTTTGCATAATGATCGTTCTGGATTCTTCCATTGACGAATCGCCATCCGTACTATTACGTCGTCATGTCACGGCGTAGAAAAATTAATAACTTTGTCGGTTGGAGAGATTCTATGAAATCGTTGCGATATCTCTTGGTGTCCATAATCGTGGCACTCCTTTCAGAGCCCTCGACTGCCCACGAACCAGATGCCTCAGAACGCATCGCACAACTGAACGAAGAAGCAATCGGTTCGGTTAATTTCGCCAACAGCTGCACCGAAGCCGTTCAGCCCATATTCAACAAAGGCGTCGCCCTACTGCATTCGTTCTGGTTTGCCGCTGCGATAGAAACGTTTGACGAAGTGCTGAAAACAGATCCGGATTGCGCCATGGCGGAATGGGGCAAAGCAATGTCGCACTGGGGAAACCCGTTAGGTACTAATCGGGCCAAGGCTCTGCTTCTACCTGGGGCGGAAGCAGTTGCGCGTGCAGAACACATTTCTAGCGGGAGTCCGCGAGAGCGTGCCTATATTGAAGCGGCAGCGGCGCTTTATAGGGATTTCGAAAACACGCCGGACCCGATCCGTGCGCAGGCGTATGAAAGAGCTATGGAACGTCTGGTGCATCGCTATCCAGACGACAGCGAGGCTGCGATTTTCTTTGCCATGGCGCTCAATGCGACGACAGATCTGTCTGATAAGAGTTATGCACAGCCGATACGGGCTGCCAAAATCCTTGAGCGTGAGTTCGAAGCACAGCCAAATCATCCCGGTATCGCGCACTATATGATCCATAGTTACGACGTACCGTCGCTGGCGAAACATGCGCTGCCTGCAGCACAAAAATATGCTGGAATTGCACCGGCTGCGCCTCATGCGCTGCATATGCCATCACATACGTTCACGCGGCTCGGCCACTGGCAGGAATCGATAGAAACCAACCTTCGGTCCGCCGATGCGGCGCTCGCCGCGGGTTCACCAGCTGAAGCCCTGCACGCGATCGATTACATGGTCTACGCTTATCTCCAAACCGCGCAGGATACTGCCGCCGCGGGCGAGGTCGCCCGAGCGTTGGAAGTTTTTGCGCAGGTTAGTCCTGGAGATCGTTATATCGTCGCCGGAGCATACGCTGCGGCGGCCGTCCCGGCTCGTTTTGCGCTTGAGCGCGGCGACTGGGTCGCGGCGACGAAGCTCTCTGCAGTTGAATCGCCGGCCCCGTTTGTCGATGCGATTGTGTATTTTGCACGCGGGCTTGGGGCAGTGCGGAGTAACGATCTCGACAAAACACGGGTAGCCATAGGCGACTTAAGAGCCGTCGAAGAAAAGCTCCGGCAAAACGCCTTCTGGGCAGGACGGGTTGCCATACAGCGCACGGTTTTAGAAGCGTGGCTCTTGTTGGAAGAAGGTAAGGCCGATGAAGCGCTCACGAGAATGCGCGAAGCAATTGCACTCGAAGACAATACCGAGAAGTCTGCGATCTCACCTGGGCCGCTTGCGCCTGCGCACGAGCAAATGGGCGAACTTTTACTTCAGTTACGTCGCCCGTCCGAAGCGCTAAGCGCTTTTAAGAAAACAATAGAGAAAGAACCTGGGCGTTTTCGCAGCTTGTATGGCGGTGCTACGGCTGCCGACGCCATCGGACAAGAGACACTCGCGCGTGAGTATTTCACACAGATCGTGAACATCTGTGCGAATGCCGACGCTCAACGACCTGAATTGGCGCATGCGCGCGCCTATTTGGAACAGGGGTGAATGAAGTTTCTGACCTAACGTGATGGCCAAATGGCCGCCTTGTCTATGAGAAGGAATTTCGCCACCAAGTTATGCCGATGCTTTCCCGGTATCGGTTCGACTCATCTTATCCGACCGCTTCGGGCGCTTAGCGTGAGTGCGCACAGCTACCTCGACCGGCTGTTATGAATCGCCCCGGGGTTTGCCGGAGACCTTTTATGTTGAGAGGATACTCCAATGACAAGTCCAAACAGATATTCCCCGGAAGTCCGGGAACGCGCGATACGCATGCTGCACGAACAAGAGGCTTCGCATTCGTCCAGATGGGCGGCGATGCAGTTGATTGCACAGAAGATCGGGTGCATGGCGGAGACGCTGCGTAAGTGGGTTGAGCGAGCCGAGGTCGATGGGGGCGCCGTCCCGGTGTAACGACATCTGAGCTCGAGGAGCTCAAAGCGTTGAAGCGTGAGAATCGGGAGCTCAAGCAAGCGAACGAGATCCTGCGTAACGACTGCATGGATGCAAGAGGTAGAGCAATGCAGGAGCAATTGCCGAGGCTTCAGCTTTTTTCGCCCAGGCGGAGCTCGACCGCAAAGCGAAGTGATGGTGGCGTTAATTGACGCCCACCGAGAGCACTACGGGGTCGAGTCGATGTGCCGAGTGCTGCCCATCGCCCCAACGACGTATTACGAGTTCAAAGCACGTGAGCGTGATACGAGTCGGCAGCCCGTCCGGTATCACAGCGACGAAACTGTCGCGTGCTGATCCCAAGTTGTTCACACACGGTCTTATCTGTGATCCCTTCTTCTGTCGAATGCCGTATCGCCTCTCGTTTGAACTCTGCGCTGTACCGTTTGTAAGGTTTCGGTTTCGTCATCTGACACCTCCGGGCGCTGCTCGCACCACATTCTAGGTGTCCACTGGATTAGGGCGAAACCAAACGGCCAATAACGGACGTCGAACTCGATTGACATTGTATTCACTCGCTGGTCTGCTTGGCTCTTGTCGGGTTGTCGTAGGCCGCGACCGTGTAGCTAATCGAGCTTCATTTTCTCTGGTATTCTCCTAACAAGGGGTATCCGCCAACTTATTTCCGAGTAATAAATGCAACAGAGCGAAATCGTAATCATCCTCGCGGATATCTCTGGCTATACGAAATTCATGCTAGATAACCGAACCGCGGCGGTTCACGGACAGTTATGCATCAACGCACTTGTCGACTCGATTCTTCAGCATGTTGACATTCCATTGGTGTTACAGGAAATCGAAGGCGATGCGGTATTTCTGTACGCGGCAGATCCTGGTCCCGAACAAGGATGGGACAGTGTTCTTCAGGAGGTTAGCGAGAAACTAGCAAGTTTCTTCGAAGCATTTATTAATCAACTCGGCGTCGGTATCGAAGCAACACAGTGCCCGTGCGCTATATGCAGTAATGCAGATAAATTAGGTCTTAAGATTATTGTGCACGTAGGAGAGGCTATATTTCACGAAGGTGGGGGCCGCCATCAAGTTTCTGGACCGGATGTCATCCTCGCGCACCGGTTACTAAAGAATTCCGTCGATAGCAAAGAGTATCTCCTTCTGACTGAAGCAGCGTTCGCCGCAATGGGGAAACACCTCGAGGGAAGTTTCGAGAAAAGAAGAGAGGTGTACGACGATTTCGAACCCGTGGACGTGCGAGTCCGCGAACTATCCGCAAATTTCCTAAATGCTCGAGACGCCGTCTACCATTTAGACGACTTGGATTTGAAAAACACAGTGGATGCGTTCACCGATTGGGTGATAGTTGCGAACTTTCGCGCCATGTTGCAGCAATTGCGTAATCCAATCCGTTCATTCGGATTTATCGATAAACTCTTGATGGTCTTCGATCTTTTCAAGTGGCGAATTTTGTACGGTTTCATCCATCGACCCTCGATCCTAAAAGCACTACGTGCTAGAGGTAAACGACGCACCAATACATCGGTGGAAAACGCCGTCTCCTAAACTGTGAAACATCGCAGTCCGTTAACGCACGGCCATCGGACCGGTGTCTAGGAAGGACGATACGCATTAGAAAATTCTCTTTTCAGAAGATGCTTGAAAGCATCAACATTTCTTCGCCCGACGAAGTTCGGATTGGAGGGGGCAGCGTCGCCGACCCTTAACGGATATGGTCGAACGCGCCGCTGCATCATCATCAACGAATGACCGTTATGGTGGCGAGAACTGCCGGTCGCCTGTAATCACATGACCGACGCAATCGGCCATTAACAGCCATTCACGCCACCAATACCCTCGGATATGCTTCCCGCTGGATTTGCTTGCGGGAGATTGAATGATGAACTGGGATGCATTGGGTGCAGTCGGCGAAGTAGCAGGAGCAATAGGCGTGATCATTTCGCTCGTATATTTGGCGACGCAGATTAGATACAGCGCCAGAACGGCCGAGGATTCGGCGACTCGCGACGTTTTTGCGGGTGTTGGAGTGCAATTGACTTCGATGGTCGAGAATTCCAATTCCGAAGTCATACTGCGAGGGTTACTTGACTACAAGAACCTTGTCGGCCAAGAAAAATTCACCTTCGATGGCTTGATGGGTAGCTTAATGTTCTTGGTGGAATCGTCGTTTATATCTCACGACGCCAAGTTGCTAACCGATGACACGATGGAGAATTGGGGGTGCTTCCTTCGTCCGAGGCTGTTGGCTTACCCAGGCATGCGCGACTGGTGGGCTGACACGAAAGATATATACGTGCCCCAAGCGCAAGAATGGATAGATAGGGAGATTGCCCGAACAGATGTTGAGTCGGATTTTTGGGTCATCAAATGACATTCGACAACGGGATCAACGCGAAATCATGACACCAAGCTCTTCTCGTTATTGCGCAAGTTACTAAGACTACGCAGGGCATATTCCGGGAGTACGCCTTCCTCGAACAAATGGCTATTCATCGCTCAAAAGCAGACTCACGACCCGCGTTCCAATCCGACGGTAGTCGGCCAGAGGAGACATTCGCGCTATTGAAACCGGTCGCTTAACGCCGACTCAAACGTCCGTCTCCAACGCTTGTATGATTCATCTTCGTTCAGCTGCCTGGCCCCGGAGGCGCGGCTGTGTCGAGATTTCGGCGCGCCGCGGCCGGTCCGGCGTCTACGTAGGAGTATGCGATTCGGTTGAAGTCACCATAGAGGACACGCAAATAATCCTCGGGCCGGCCCGGGCAGGCGAAATCACGGCCGAGCAGGCTAATGGTCGAGGTTGGCAGGACAAGTTCGCGTGCGACCCCGAAGCCCCCACTGTCGGTGGCGGGCATGGAGCCCTTCGACGAGCGTCTCTCGAGCACGGATTCCCCTTGGCTCATCGCGGGGCGGTATACAGCCAGGTCGAGCCGGATCTCTCCGCGAAGTCGATAGTTCTCCCAGCGCAGCGGGGCACGCCGGGGTGAGGCGTGGGAAATCGCGATCAGCGACCCTCGCTTGAAGACGTCTACAAAATAGCCATCGCGGGCACCACGGGTGGCAACCCCCTTTACCAGGGCATCCCAGGCGCGGTTGTCGTCGAGAACCACGGATATGTCTACGTCATCCTCCCACTGTAGAAGGGTGCCATTCTCGCGGACTGCTCCGAGCAACGTACCGCCTTCCAGCCAATAAACAATGCCCATGTCCTCGAGCCAGCCTCCAACTGCATGGGAGAGTTCTTTCATACGCTCGCGGCAGCAGGGCGCGGTATTCAGACCCAAGCGGTTGACATAGAGATTGAACGGACACGGCGACGTAGACTTATCGCAGCCGCGCCAACTGACCGAGTCGTGCGACAGCACTAGCTCGTTGATGCCGTGGCGTTTTGCGAAGCCCTCAATATCCCCTTTGGCCTGGGTCTCGAGAACCACCAGGTCGGGACCTTGGATCTGAAATAGCGGACGCTGGCGGTCTGCCAGGAGGCGCTGCAGATACCACGCCAGCTCGATGGTCGCGGCTGCAGCGAGCGCGCCGCGCAGTGGCGAATTCGAGATAAAATACCCAGCAATGGCCGCTGGTGGGAGGATACAAAGACCGGCCGCGTGCCCGTGCCGGGCCAGGAACTCGATGGGGCGGGAAGCGGGTCGGAAGGCCATCGCCGGAGCCGCGATTACGTAGAACAAGAGGCCAAGCAAGCCGACCGCCGCCCCCAGGGCGACCATGTCGATCCCCTCGCTCGATAGGGCCACGTGCGCGAGCAGCATTACGGCGAGCCCACCCGCTAGAAGCATTGCCGGGAGATCGGGACGCAGCCAGTTGCGAGGAAATCGCAGGATCCGAACGAACGACAGATAAGTCGCGGCGTAGAGGACAATTGCGATAGCGACGCTGACAGGCCCATCGGCCTGGATGTCTAGCATCGTTCGTATTTGGACATGCCCGTCACGTCATTCGTCACCGCGCTGGGACTGCCGTAACGGATCGAGGCGCTGAGACGAGGCCGGACTTCGGCGTTCGTCCGCTCGACGTCCACGCAGTGATCGACCCCGTCGCGGTTGAATCCGACGCCGAGCACTAATTTCTCGATACCGCTGAGCTTGCGGATAAAGATGTGGCGCTGCAGCAGCGACCGGCCATCAAAACGCAAGAGGAGATTGGGTAGGTTGAGGATCGGCGAATTTCCGAGTCCAGCGCCAACTCTGGCCGCGAGCAAGACTTGGTTCATCTCCGGATTCCTTCCTAGACGGTTACGCTAGGCTCACTTTCGGCCCGGGTCGCTCCGGCGACTGCGGCCTGAGAGGTGAAGTATTTATTCAATCGGTCGATTGCGACCGTGTACCGGTCGCAGCAAAACGACAAGCGCAGATCGTGCGGCACGCCGAAATCGGTGCCGGGGACGACCGCGACATGGGCCTTCTCCAAAATGTCCCGGGCGAGCTCTTTTGAGGAAGCAAAGCCCCACGACTTGTTCCAGCCCTCGCACCGCAGCATCGCGTAGAACCCACCATCTGCCGGAATCGGGATGCAACCCGTATCGGCGAGCCGGCTCGTCGTATACTCGGCCCGGCTGCGAAACACATCGGTTAGCTCAGCGGGGCTGGCATCGTCTTCCAGGGCGCCGATCATCGCATACTGGTAGCAAGGATCAGTGCAGAGCAAGGTATGTTGCTGCATTACGCGTAAGTTGCGTTGAAGATCTTTCGGCAAGATCGCGAAGCCGACGCGTTTCGTATAGAGGCGAAAGCCCTTGGAGAAGCTGTTGGTGACGATCGTCACGTCCTCGTTGTAATCGGGCAGGAATTCCAAGGGCGTGCGGAACTCGTCGTAGAACATCGTGTTGTTGTAGATCTCATCGTTCAGCACGTAGGCCTGGCGATCGACGATGCGGTAAATCTCGCGGTATTCGTCCTCAGTGACGACGTTTCCAATGGGATTGCCCGGTGAATTGATAACCACCAGCGCGGTTCGTTCCGGAGAGAACTTGCGCCGGAACGAGTCCATGTCGATGGATTTCTTCTCGAGGTCGATGTCGTAGAATTTTACCGTCGCTCCCGCGAGGGTGGCGCAGTATGCGTAGAGCGCGTAATAAGGACGCGGTAACAAGATTTCCTGGCCGGGTGCGGCGACGAGTTGGAAGATGTTACGAAACAGCGGTGACGTGCCGGTATTTACGATGACGTTGTCCATCGCGACGTCCGCGCGATAGCGGCGGCGGTAATGGGCGGCAATTGCCTCACGAAGCTCGGGAAGTCCCTCGGGGTATACGCGACGGACGAAGTCCGGGTCGACCACCTTTTCCATGATGCGATCGAGCACGACCTTCGGAGTAGGAAGGTCCGGCACCCCGATCGTGAGTTTTAGCACGTCGGCGCCATCTTCCGCGAGCTCGTCGGCCAACTCGTCCAGCACGAACATCTGAAATTCGAGTTCCTCGGGCATGAAATCCCTTATTTGTCGTGGCATCTGGTGCTCCTAGCGTAGTTATCGTTTAGAAAAAAAACAGTCGGCCGAAGACCGACCGAGATCAATCGTCTGCGGGCGCCTCGAGCAGGAATTACTTCTTCGAATCAAGGGAAAGGGCCACGTCGCGCGCTGGGCTGATCACCTCTGGCGCCGCTGCCGGCCTCGAACGTTCAACGCATCCATGCGTCCCATTGCGAGACCACACGGTACACCATGCGGCTCGACAGTGCGCTGCCCGGGGGTACCGTAGTGGCCAATCAGCGCCAATACGGCACAATTCGCCGCGTTTTCAGAATTCTGGTCGGCCGCGCAGGGCGTCGGTTCTCAGAGTTCTAACGTTGCCTCCAACGCGTAGTGATCGGAGGCTGGCCAGATTTCGGTTGCCGAATGCTGGTACTCGTAGGCATTACGTTCAACCTCGCACTTACGCCAGCCTGGCCAAGTCGACGCCGACACCCAGACGTAGTCGAGACGTTCTTCCGAGCGCGCCATTTCTTTGCCGTCGAACGCCTCGATCAAAGGATTGGCAGAGCCACTGAACGTTAATCCTTCCCGGGGCGTCGGAGCGGGCTGCGACACGCCATGATGAGTGGTCCACATGTCGACTAGGTTGAGGCCTTCGTACTGCTTGCGCATGGATTCATACTCCGTCGACTCCCCGATAACGTTCAAATCCCCAGTCACGATGAGCGGCGCACCGTCGGCAGGAAATTCATTGGCTCGTTGGATAATTCGTGTGCGGTTTTGAGAGCGGATCTTGGCGTATCGTTCGAAATCGTTGTCAAAGGTTGCCTGGTCGTGAGTCATGATTAAGCGGCAAGCGAGTTCCTCGGTATCGGGTCGAGAGAGAGCGGCGGTGATGAATCCCATATCGGCGCGACGAGGATCGGGAGAGTCGTAGTACGGAGAGAATTCCGCGTGCCGTATCGGAAGCCGGCTCATCAGCAGCAACCCCGAAGAGAGCACGAATCCCGCCCGGCCCTCGGGTCGGAAGTGGAACGGATAGTCTCGTTCCAGCGCTCGGACAACGCGCGCGGCCCGCGCCTCCGCCCACACTTCGCACAGCGCGACAATCTCGGGTCGCCGGCGAAGAATCGAGCTGACTATCGCGTCCGTTCTCTCTTCATCATCAAGAATCGTGCGTCGTACCGGATGGGTGTCGAGGAACAAATGGGTGTTGTAAAAGAGGATAGTGATGGTCATTTTACTCAGTGGCTCACTGGCAAGGTGCGTTACGAATTCAAGACATCGCGCGAGGCAGCAACACCCGCACTGGCTTCCCTGCCAGCAGGCAACGGCAACATGTTCGCATCCTTGCGACATCATCTTGCAGGTTAGCCTAATAGTCCCCGTCATAGTGATCCCCGGTAAGGGCCGTTTTAGAGTTCACAGTCGGCCAACTTTATCGGTATGCGAAGGACAGTTGTGGGCTGCACAAAGCGGAAGTTCGTCGCGTTCTCACGAACGTCTGCTATGGAGCGGAGGAGGCGCTCAATAATTGCAAAATCTGGTCGAAACTCTAAACCCGGGTTCACAAGAAGAAGTCCGGGTACTAGACATCAATGGCATAATGAACTCGCCAAACTGACCCCCCTCGCCAGCACACAGATAGCGATGATCGGTCCGGGAATCTGCTGTTCGACGCCGGGTGCGATACGAGGCATCGGGTAAGCCGGTCACGGTAATGTCACGTCACTCCAAAAATGCGGCATCGTTTCGCAGCCGGGCCGGACGAGCCGGGCGATCATGAGGATGGTCGCCAATGATCTGCTCGTTGACGAACTGATGGATCTCCGACTGAGCAGCTGAACTCCAACAGCGCTCGTTAACCGCCACCACGATTTTCGGCGACGCGCATCTGGACCTGCGCTTTGTCGATCAAAGGCCTTCCACTTCATCTGAAGATGTCGGAACGGACAGGAAAAAGGCTTGGTTCCAACCTCCGCTCACCGGCAAACGCGAACATGATCGACTACGCTTGAATAACGGCGTCACAAAAGCGCCGCAACAACGACAACAATCTGCAGCGGAGGAAATCGCTATGCCTATGGGAAATGCGCTTGGAAAGTTTTCACTGAAATCCACCTCGATTAACTACAGCCCGACCGGTGGTGGTACGGAAATTATCGACATGAACATGGAAGGCACGATGGAAGGACCGGACGGAGCGGCGACCGTGCTCGGTACGCTGACCGGGGAGCCCAACGAGGATGCATCGGGCGGTAACTACAACTGGATCGGTCGCGAGTTTGCCGCCGATGGATCGACCCGCGTGGCGACCGGGTCCGGCTTTTTCCGTGCGACCGGTGCCGGCAAGTGGGCGTTGCGGGGAACCATCTCGTTTTCCGATGGGGCGAATGCCGCTGTCGAGGGCGATCTGGATCTCGCCTCGCGAACCCTGAGCGGTACGGCGTGTGAATGGGACTGACCGGTTCGGTCTATAACGAAGAAGCCCGCTGATGCGGGTTTCTTTTTTTCGGGGTCTGAACTCTCACGAAAGCGACTACACAGCCACACCTGTTCTTTGGTCAGCCGGCTTCACAGCGGCAAGCAACAGGTACAATAGAATCCCGACCGAACCGCATGTCACCGTCAGCAACAGATAAGGCCATAGTGTCCGGCCGACGCGACGGGCATCACCGAACATCCAGATCATAGCGAGCGACAGCGCGATCGCGAGATCGACTCCGACCGCGGTCATGACCGGTTGCTCGAATGGTACGGTCCACACGGCAAGATAACCCTGCTCGGCGACGGCCCAGGCACACAGGATGGAAAAGGTGATCAATACGATCGAGAGCGCGATTTGACGAAACGACATGGCAGGGCTCCTCAGATGACTGTGACGCAAGCGTCTCATCGCTGAGGTCGGTGCAGCAATTACCCCGGAGGTAATGTGTCCGGCTTTTCTCGCGCGGCTGGATCAGCCCATGATTTCGACATCGCCTGATCCGAGCCGGACTTTGCCGAGCTGCTCGTAAGCGGACGTACTGACCATGAGATGCTGAGCCGCAACGTTGATATCGCGCAGGCAACGCTGCATCTCATTACCTTCATAAATCGACGACGCGCCTGCGTAGCGGAATGCGTCGGTGATGATTTCGCCGGCCACTTCCGTGCAATAGACCGCGGTCGAGCGCAATTCGAGCGCAAGCTCCGGGTCGATGTTGCCACCTGCATTGATCACATCCATGGCTTGCTGGTTCAGGTCGACCGCGAGGCTACGTGCGCTGCGCAATTTGAGTTCGCTGTGTCCGATTAGCCGCTGCACCGACTCACGTTCTGCCAGTGCTTTCGCGCCGGGACCGTAACCGCGTTTCTTCGTTTTCGCGAGTTCCGTCACCGTGTCCAGCGCACGCCGCGCGATACCGGTCGCGAATGCGGCGTGCTCGTAGGCGACGAACGCAGGTATACCGAGGCGATAAAGCGGGCCTCCGCGTTGCGGCGGTTGTGCTTCGACGTCCCAGGCGCAATCGGCCGGGACGAAAATATTGTCAACAGAAATATCGCAGCTGCCCGTGCCGCGCAAGCCGAGCACATCCCAGTTGTCGTGGATGGTTATTTCCGCGGCGGGGAATGCGAACATGTAAAGCCGTGGTGGCGCGTCACCCGATTCCTGTACGAGTCCGTGCGCGCTAATCCATTCCGCGTGATGTACCCCGCTCGCGAAGGCCCAGCGGCCACTGAGACGGTAACCGCCGGATTCCGGTACCGCCTTGCCGCTCGGCATGATCAAAATCGCACCACGCGGGATCCGCCCGCCGGCGAACATACGGTCGATGCCGCCGTCGGGCAAAAATGCCCCCGGCATGCCAAGGCTCGTCGCACCAACCATGGCGCACCACGCCGCGGCAGGATTGATCGTCGCGAGCTTCTCGAGCACCTCGAACTGGGTAACGAGATCCGCCTCGTGCCCGCCGAGTACTCCCGGTAATTTCATTTGCAGAACGCCGGCGTTGTACAGCGCATCGGAGCTTTCGCGCGACAGCTGCCCGGATGCTTCCTCGCCGGCAACCTGGGCGGCCAGAATGTCGCGCACGGCATCGATGTTGCCCAGCAGCAACTCGCGTGCGTTTGATTGGCTGTCACTGACTTCGTGCAGCATGATGGCTCTCCTCGAATCGGTCCGGACGATTCGAAGTCTGCCGCAACCGCAAAGGGAAAGAAACTGCGTGAAAGAACAGATGGCGACAGGTTGCCGCAGGTGCGGGTCCGCCGAGCAGCAGGTACCCGCTCACCCTACGTGAATACCGGCGGAGATCGTGACCCTATATCGAACCGATACTCGTGCCGCCGCACACAAAAAGATTCTGCCCCGTGACGAAACCGTTGTCGGGATGCAGAAAAAACAGGACCGCGCGCGCTACGTCATCCGGCCGCCCCAGGCGCTTCACCGGAATCGAGGCCGCGAGGTCATGCGCCATCTCACTGTCTTTGGGAACGACCTCGTGGAACATCTCCGTCGCCTCGATAGGACCGGGCGCGACGGTATTGACGGTGATACCGGCGCCGGCAAATTCCAGCGCCCATGTTCGCGCCATCGCGATCTGGCCAGCCTTGGTCGCGGCGTAGCTCGTGCGCTTCGCCATACCGACGGACGCGCGCGAGGACATGATGACGACACGACCGAAACCGGCCGTCTGCATGCCGGGTACGAGCGCCTGCATAATCTGGATAGCGCAACCGAGATGCAGTTGATTCAGCGCATCGAGATCGTCGAGTTCGACGTCGCCAAGAAAATTCGGCCGAATGACCCCCGCGTTATGAATGAATGCTTGCGCGTTCGATTGCTCGAGCTCGGCACAGATCGCGGCGACGGCGTTTCGATCGGTCAGATCGACCTCGTAATCGACAACGTCCGCATGTGCCTTCGGTACGGCGCGTCGCGCAAGGTTGATCACCCGATAACCCGAATCGAGCAACTGGCTGACAATCTCGAGGCCGATACCGGCACTGCCACCGGTAATGACCACACTCGGTTTCTCGCTCATGTGCTTTTGTTGAATCTCTTTTGTATGACGGTTGTGTCACCGGGATCGCGAACGGCGCCAAACACACCCTCGCCGAGGGAATCGACCAGCGCGGCGAGCCGGACTTCGGTGCCCGCGTCGAGCAGGTCGGCGACGTGCGCGAAGACGGTCGGTCCCGTGTCGAGCCGCACCGAGGCCACGGGCCAGGGGCCGCCGTGCGCAAAATCGTCGCGGTAGCTGCGATACACGAGAACACTCGCAATGATATGTCCGCTTGCCGGTTGCGCCGCAAATTCGAGGCGGCCGCCGAGACAGGAGCGGCACACTTCTGCCGGGGGATACTGTACCGCTTTGCAGTCGCCGCACACCTGCAGTTCGATACGCCCGTCGTTAAGTATGTCGCGCAGCGCGGACCCGGCGACGGTTCTGCGCGAAGCTTCACTCACCGACGCGCTCCAGTATTGCCGCGGCGCTGCACAGCCCACGGTCGTAGTTGATCATGCCGAACCCGGTGACGAGCGCCGTTCGTGCATCGGCCACCTGGTTCTCGCCGGCGGCACCGACGAGTTGCCTCACGGCCTCGACGATGCCGAGGAAACCGCCCGCGGCGCCGGCCTGGCCGACGGACAACTGGCCGCCGCTCGTATTGTGTGCCGGCCCCGGTCCGTCGAACGTGAGCGGATTGTCACGCGCAAACGCGGCGCCCTCGCCTTCCCCGCACATTTGCATACCTTCGAACTGCAGCATCACCACGACGGGGTAATCGTCGTAGGTTTCGATCACATCGATCGCCTTCGGACCCGTCCCCGCCTGTTCGTAGAGCGCTGCGCCATACCTACTCCAGCCGGAGCGGAGTTGCACGAGATCGTCCGGGTACGCATTGAAACATTCGAACGCACCGCCAAGCCGTACCGCGGGGATCCCCAGGTCGCGCGCCCGATCTTCTTTCATGACGAGGAACCCGTCCGCGCCGGCACACGGCATGACACAGTCGTACAGATGCAGCGGCTCGACGATCGGCGGGGCGGCGAGATAATCATCCATCGACAAAGACTTGTGCCCGAGTAGTGCGTGCTCGCAATGATTCGCGTTGTAGCGCTGTGACACGCTGATGCGGGCGAAATCCTCGCGCGTAGCGCCGTATCGATCCATGTAGGCGCGGGTCAACAGCGCAAACGGTATATTCGGGCCACCGGCCGCGTAGGGATAACTCGCATCGATCGTTGCGCCGGAAAAATTTGCGACGAGATCGCCGAACCCTTGCGGGTTAAGGGTATCGGCACCAATGCACGCAACGATATCCGCGTCACCGCACTGCACCGCGCGGACAGCGCGACGCGCCGAGATGACCCCCGAGGCTCCGCCAAACGGCAGCGATTCGAGGTAGCGTAATTCGAGCCCGAGATACTCGGCGATGCTCGGTGGCGTATCGGGAGGCAGAGAAAAACTCGCGAGCGAAAATCCGTCGATCGCATCCTTGTCGATGCCGGAAGATTCAAGCATCGCGGCGAGCGTACGCCCTGCGAACCAGGGCACAGCGTGTTCGCTGTAGCGCTCGTAGCCGAACGTGACCGGCGCAGCGAGGGCGACACCGTCGTAATCGCGGCTCATGCTGTTTGTTTACGCTTGCGATCGCGAAGATCAAACACGACCCCGGATGCGTCGCCGAGCAGATCACGCGCGAATGTTTTTATTTCATTGCGCTTCGGTTTCTGCGTCGCAGTCAATGGCAATGCGTCGACGAATGCGATGTAGCCCGGCGCCTTGAAGTAGGCGAGCGCGTCCATGCAATGGTCAAAGATGTCCGCAGCGAGTTCGGCCGTCGCGGCATAGCCGTCATCGAGAACGACGCAGGCCATCACTTCCTCGCCGCGGATCTCGTCCGGCACCGGGGTAACCGCGAGCACGTTCGGCGCGTCATGCCGGGACAACACCGCTTCGACTTCGAGCGCGGCGATATTTTCGCCACTGCGCCGAATGATGTTTTTACGGCGATCGACGAAACACATCGAACCATCGTCCAGTTGCTTCACGACGTCACCTGTGTGCCACCAGCCGCCGGCCCAGCCTTCGGCTGTCGCCGCGTCGTTACGATAATAGCCGCTAAAAAAACCCTTGCGCGGGTCGGCGCCCGCGGCGCGCACGAGTAACTCGCCGGCTTCGCCAAACGGTACGTCCCGTCCTGCCTCATCGACGAGGCGGAACTCTATGCGGTCCGGATCCGGCTTGCCGAAACAGGAGCGGCCGACATGCCTTGGCTCCCGGTTTGCCGCGATGCAGCCTCCGGCGCCGGTTTCCGTCATCGCCCAGCCCTCGGTCAGCGGAAATCCGAACCGTTCTTCGAATATTGCGTGGTGGGCCGGATTGACCCCCGCGCCAAAGCCGAACCGGATACCGGGCACGACCTCTTCTTTGGTCGGCGGCAGCTGCAACAGGATTGCAGGCATGACACCGAGGTAATGAATGACCGTGGGTTCGGCTTCGCGCACCGTTTGCCACCACGTGCTCGCGTGAAAGCGGTCGAGTTGAACAAGGCAGCCGCCGGTAGCGACCATCGCCATCAGTGACGTCGCCATTGCATTCATGTGCGTCAACGGCAGCGGGGTCAGCAGGCGTTCGCTGCCTGTTTCGAGCGCGCATAATCCGCCGAGATTCAAATACCAATCGCCCATTTCGAGGAAGTACTCGTTCGACAGCAGGCAGGCTTTTGGCTGGCCGGTGCTGCCGGAAGTAAACAACACGGCGCACTCAGTGTCTTTCGCGATCGAACCCGCGCTGGCCGGAACCGAAACCCCTGGCAGCGGATCCATCAGCGCGGCGTCGACTTCGGTCAGCTCACGGCCGAGCGCCGCACGCGCTGCGGCCGCAGCCTCGACGTGCGCGGAATCAATGACGAGTAAACACACTTCGCCCAGGTCGAGCAGGTAGGCCTGTTCCGACGCACTCAGTTCGGCGTTGATCGGTACGACGCTCGCGCCGAGAGAATTCAGCGCAAACCAGTGCGCTATAAACGCGGGCCGGTTGTCGAGCATCAATCCGACCCGGTGTCCCGGACCGTACCCGGCCGCCGCGTACGTCGCACACAGGCGCTCCACTTCCCGCAGCATATCGTCGTAGGTGATCGTTCCCGCATCGATACCATAAGTCTCCGCCACCGAGCCCGGTACGTAGAGAAACGGCTTGCCGCCAAAACGCGAGCACGTCTGCGTGAATGCGCTAGAGACCGACGAAGCAGCTGACATCGCGTTCAGGCTGCGATCCCGGACCAGTGATCGCGCAACCACGTCGCCGACATGAGCGAAGTCGCGTGCAGGGTAAACGTTGAATTGACGCACGAACTCGTGGGAAACACGCCGCCGCCACCGATGAACAGGTTCGCCACGTCGTGTGACTGCGAATACGGGTTAACGACGGAACCCGCCGGGTCGTTACCCATGATCGTGCCGCCCATGATGTGCTGTCCACCGAGCGGGCCGTGCCACGCTTCGCGCGCACCGGCCGCTTTCGTAATGGCGACACCCTGCTCACCTGCCGCTTTCCACAACTTCAGCGCGTCGTCCGAGTACTGGTACACGGTACGGGCCAGCGGCATACCGTAGCGATCCTTCTTGTCCGACAGCTCGACCCGGTTGTCGATACTCGGCTGGTCTTCGCAGACACCGACCATCGCGCCGAGATGGCGCGCCGCGTCGTGCATGAACTGATGCAACTTCGCGCCGTACAAATCCGGCCGGCTCATACAGATACCGAGCAGATCGTTCGGTTTCGTCGCGAGTGCGACCTCCCACTGGCGCGAACCGAATGCACCCTTATCGGAAAACTTGTCGAACGAATCCTGATTGAACAGCTGACCGCCGGTCGTACCAAAGAAACTGTTCGTCACCTGTTCGAACATTCCGTAGACCATGATCGCGGCGTGGCTGAGCAGGTAACGCCCGACGAGCCCGCTTGAGTTTGCGAGACCGTTCGGAGCGTGGTCGGTCGCCGAGTTGAGCAAAATCCGCGGGTTCTCGACCGTGAACGCTGCGAGCACGACCGACTCCGCTTCCTGTACGTGCCGCGTGCCATCCGCGTCGTAATACTCGACCCCGATCGCGCGGTTACCCGCCGCGTTCATTAACACGCGGGTGACGTGACTTTGCGCCTGCAGGCGCGCGCCGGCGGCTTGTGCCCGTGGCAGGTAGACGGCGAGAGGATTCGCGAGTGCACCGGTGGGACAACCTGCGTCACACCAGCCGTCCCAGATACACGCGGGCCGGCCTTTATATGGTCGGGACAACACGGCGATCGGTATCGGGCTCGTGTGCAGACCCATCGCGTCGAACCCCTTCGCGAACGCTTCGCCATGTTCGTTCACGAGAACCGGCGGTAACGGGTAAGGCGCGCCCGGCGGCCGCCAGATCTCGGCATCGGCGTCACCCGACAAGCCGACATCTTCCTGCACCTGATCGTAATACGGCCGCAGTACGTCGTATCCGAACGGCCAGTCGAGACCACGCCCGTAGAGCGATTTCACGCGCATGTCTTCCGGGTGGTAACGCGGCCAGACGCCGTAGTGATGCATCGCCGCCCCGCCGTAACCATGACCGGCATTGAAGTTGTACCACACCGGATGTTTGCCGGTTTCTTCAACGGTCGGTGCGCCCCATTTCAGACGCCGCGCCCAGATTTGCGAACTGTAGAGATCATCAAGCGTTCGCGATTTCCCGCCTTCGAGGACGAGCACGCTGCGCCCGGCCTCGGCCAGGGTCGCCGCGAACACGCTGCCCGCTGCGCCGGACCCGACGATGACGACGTCGACTTTATCCGCCATCACCATTTCTCCGGCGGCATGATGTGGGCCATGTACGGAATGTTCAGCTCGTCGAAACCATCCTTCGTGCCGTAAACCACGTCAACGGCATCGCTGCGCACCATCATGTAAAACAGGGGCGGCGGCGGGCCGGCCCACGGCGTCACCTCGCCGCGCCACACCGCATCAACGATCGCATCCTTGTCCGCTGCAGCAAGATCGGCAAACGTGCTCTTGAATTTCTCCGCGACCGCGACGCGAAGTGCCTCGAGTCCACCGCTGTAGAATGTGTCGAACGGCGCCTTGATCTCCGGAAAGTATTTGCACATGAGCAGACATTCGTTTGGCGACACGCCAAGCTGGTGATCGACGAAATGGGTCACTCCCGCCGCTGCCGCACCGGGCAGCAGGTGATCAGCGAATGCGGCGAGCAGATCGGCATCCGCTGCCGAAAGGTGACCCAGTGGCACATCGGCCGCACGCGCTTCGCGGGGCGTGAGCAGAGTGGACGCGCCGGCAACCTGGAAGGCGAGCGCGCCGAGTCCGGTATTGCGGACGAACTCGCGTCGGTTGATATCGTCTTGATTCATGGCAATCGTTGTCTCAGCGGGACGGATTCCCTTCGGCGGGGCCGCCCGCGGAAGATATTTCAAGTATAAAGGAACTGCCAGTCATTGCACCGCCGGACGGCTTTCACATCGGCAGGTGAGTTGTTACCCTTGCGGCGGGCGTTCGTTCCGGCTGCGGTCCACGCGGACGACCGAAAAATAGTAGTCGCGGATTGCCAGACCAAGGGTCGACACAGGCCCGCACCCGCGACAAACAATGATCGGCATTCTCAAGGGAATCACGCATGTTCGGAATTGAACCCCTGATCTTCTGGGGCTGGATCTTTCTCGTCCTCTATATCGGGTTGATGCTTTTGTTCGGCTTCGTCGGCATGCGACGGATCCGCGACAGTGACGATTTCGCGACGGCGCGCGGCAGTTACGGACCGCTGTTTCTCGCCTTCGCGATGACTGCGACGACCGCGAGCGGCGCGACGTTTCTCGGTCTGCCGGCACTCGCTTACAAGTCGGGCATGTCGGTGTTGTGGTATGCCTTCGTCTACCCGCTCGGCGTTTATACCGGCGTGCTCGTGTGCCTGCACGCGATCCGGCGGGCCGGTGCGAGCTTCGGCAGCCGCTCGATGCCGGAATATCTCGGTGACCGCTTCGATTCCGACGCGCTTCGAATCCTCGCCGCATTGTTTTCGCTGATGCTGTTGTTCTACCTTGCCGGCCAGTTGCTCGCCGGTGCGGTCATGTTCACGAGCATGCTCGGGCTCGAAACGTTTCCCGCCTTGTGCGTCACTGCCGTTGTCCTCATGTTTTACATCGCACTCGGCGGCGCACACGCTGATATCCTTACCGATGGCGTTCAGGGCGCACTGATGCTCGCGCTCGCGTGTGTCGTGTTGTGGATGTTCCTCACCGGGTTCGGCACCGGCGGCGACTTCAACGCCATGCTGGGCAAGCTCGAAGCGATGGACCCTGACCTGGTCGCGCCGCTGCACCCCACACATCCGTTGTTCAATTCGCCCTGGGATCTGTTCGCGATTTTCGTCGCCCACCTGCCGTTGGGCCTGCTGCCGCACATCGGCAACAAACTCTGGGCGCTGAAAAGCAACCGGGATCAGACGAAGTTCATTACTTATTCATTTGCGTTTGGCATGCTGCTGCCGGCCATTACGTGCGGCGGCATCCTTGCCCGTGTTCTGCTCGGCGATGCACTGTTCGCCGAAGGCATGAATCCGAATCAGGCGATCCCGGAACTTTTCATCGCGACGCTGCCAAGCTGGGTAGCGGCGTTGATCGGCGCAGGCGTGCTTGCCGCGGTCATGTCGACCGCCGATGGCCTGGTCGTGTCGACGGCGCAGATATTCGCGAACGACATTTATCGCCGCACCCTGGCGCCGCGCTGGGGCGAGGGCAAGGACGATGCCCATGTTGATCGGGTCGCACTCGTGATCAGCCGGATTGCCACGGTCATCGTACTCGTCGCTGCCGTCGGGCTGGCCTGGAGTACCCGGGAGAAAAACGTTGCCTTGCTCGTGTGGATTGGTATCGGCGGGATGATGGCCGCGATCGCGTCACCGATGTTTCTCGGCGTGTTATGGCGTCGCGCGACCCGGGCGGGCTCCATTACCGGATTTATCGTGGGCGGGGTTACGTTCAGTGTGCTCCATTCAGGTTCGTTCCCGACGGAAATGTTTGTCGGTGGCTCGCTCGAAGGCGTCACCGCATGGATACATGGCCAGGCTTCGAATCCGTTCGCGTGCGCGACGCTCGGGGCATTCACATCCATCGTGGCGATGGTCGGTGTATCACTGGTGACGGAGCCGCCGACCGAAGAACACCTGCAGCGCGTATTCGGCGACTAACGTTCGCGCCGCGGCGTTACCGCGCAAGCGCGGCGTCGACGAGATTCAACAATAGCGTCGCGCATGCGGTCACCGCGGCGCGGCCCTCGTCGTCCAGCGGCCACCGGTTCGTAGCGGCATCAATCGACAGCGTACACACCTGCGCGCTGCTTCCGCGGACATCGGACCGGACATCAACGTTCGTGGCGCGCGGTAACGGCAACACTTCGATTCCGCACGCCTCGCCAATCTCGAGCACTTCCCGCATGTCGAACCGGACGGTATCCGATAGCGCGACACCGATGGCACGACCGCTATCGGTGAGCATCGGGCCGCCGGTCGCTGCGCAGTCGAAAACGATGGATGGATTAACTTCAGCGCGACCTGCCGTCAGTGCGATCCCGGCCACCGGAGCAGGCAGGCAGCGCAGCACTTCGAGTCCCGCCATCAGTGCCAGCACACCGTCGAGTGGCCCCAGGTTCGTGGTCATCGCGAGCGCCCCGGAAATGAGGAGCGGCCGCACAGGCGCGTCGATTGCAGCAACAGCGAGAAGATCGGGACCCGGAACCAGGTCGGCGCCGGTTGCTTCGATTCGACGCCGCAACCACTCCCCGGCAGCACTTTCTGCTTCGCTACCAGACGGCCGGGACAACTCAGCTGTAGCCGGGTCGCGACCAATAGCATTGATCGCAGCCAGGTCTGAATGCAGGCGCGCCGGATTGATCGGCTTTATCGGGGAAGTCACCATCGCATTGTAATCGCTGCGGCGCCGGACCTACGAGCGGCACATTGACGTGTGAATACCGGGCGCTAACATTAATTGCCCGGCAGTGCGGCAGCGACTGCTCGTGGGCTTTCGGTCCAGTCATCGCACACGGAGCACGGTACATGTCGAGTATCTGGAACACATTACAGGGCGTCGAATTCAGCGAGGCCTACATCGATGCCGGCGGCATACGTACGCGATCGATCACGGCCGGCGACGGCCCGGTGCTGATCTTTCTCCACGGCACCGGCGGTCACGCGGAGGCCTGTCTGCGCAATATTGAAGCGCACGCAAAGCATTTCACTGTGCACGCGATCGACATGGTCGGTCACGGCTACACCGACATGCCCGATATTGATTATTCGATGCAGCATTACGTCGACCACCTGCTCGCATTCATCGACGCGATCGGTGCCGAGCGGGTTTCGATTTCCGGAGAGTCGCTCGGCGCACAGGTCGCGGCATGGTTCGCATTGCAGCACCCACAACGGGTCAACCGGATCGTCATGAACACCGGGATCCTGCTGCCGCCCGACGATGCCGGGAAAACGGATCTGCAGGATTTACTCGACCGCAGCCGCAAGGCCAGCGGCACACCGGACCGCGACGCGATCCGGATGCGGCTGCGCTGGCTCGTACACGAAGACCACAGCGTGACCGAAGAATTGATCACGGCCCGCAAAATGATCTACGACCAACCCGGGCGCGCCGCGGTGATCCGTCAGATTGCCGAACAAAGTATCGGCGCGTTGCTCGATCCGGCGATCGCGGAGAAGTGGAACAATCCGGAACTGCTGAAGCAGCTGAGCGTACCGACACTCGTATTGTGGACGCGCTATAACCCGGGTCAGCTCGTCCCGCTCGCAGAGCAGGGTGCCGCGCTGATTCCGAATGCCGAGCTCATCGTACTGGAACACAGCGCGCATTGGCCGCAGTGGGAAGAACCGGAGGAATTCAACCGCGTTCATATCGAGTACCTGCTGCAGTAGCGGGCGGTCGAAGCGAGTAATGACAGCGCACGCGGAAACATCGCTGCACGGCCGGTTCAACTACCCGGTCGATTACCGGATCGGCGCCGGGTGCGCTTCGGCACTGGCGCAAGCGACCCGCGAGCTCGCGATATCGCGCCCCCTCATCGTCACGGATCCCGGCGTCAGAACCCTCGATTGGTTTACGCCATTGTGCGACGGACTGGCCACAGCAGGCATTACGGCCGCCGTGTTCAGCGACATCGCGGAGAATCCTTCCGATAGCGATATCGCGCAAGGTATCGCTGCATTTGCCGAGCATCGGGCGGATGGCTGCATACTGATCGGCGGCGGCTCCGTACTCGATGCCGGCAAGTGCATCGCCCTGCTTGCGCACAACCGGCTCGACGTCTTTGCGCTCGAGGATGGCCGCGAAGACTGGCAGCAGGTCGAGACGGACCGGATTGCGCCGACGATAGCGCTGCCAACGACGGCCGGTACCGGCTCCGAAGTCGGCCGCGCCGCCGTGATCCGGGATCCGCGCGACGGTTCGAAAAAGATCATTTTCCATCCGCAACTCGCGCCGAACCGCGTACTCGCCGATCCGGTGCTGACGGCCGGGCTGCCGCCGCGTCTGACGGCTGCGACCGGCATGGATGCTTTTGCCCATTGCTTCGAGGCGTTTTGCGCACCGGCGTATCACCCGATGGCCGATGGCATCGCGCTCGAGGGCATGCGCCTCATCGGCAGTCATCTTGTCGCTGCGTTTGACGACGGCGCGGATCTCGCCGCGCGAACCCAGATGCTGATGGCGGCGGCAATGGGCGCGACGGCGTTTCAGAAAGGTCTCGGTCTGATCCACGCGCTTTCGCACCCGCTCGGCGGTCTGTCGGGTTTGCATCACGGCACTGCGAATGCGATTTTTCAACCGTATGTGATGGTGCACAATCGTTCTTTCATCGAAACCAAATGTGCACGGATCGCGAGCGCTCTCGAACTCGAGGATATCGGTTTCGATCCGCTGCTCGAATGGGTACTGGAACTTCGGGGGCGTCTCGGCCTGCCGGCGTCGCTTGCCGGCGTGATCGACAAAAGTCTCGTGCCGGAAATCGCGCGGCTCGCGGCGCGCGACCCGTCGCTCGCTACGAATCCGAAATTCTGTTCACTGCCCGAGCTCGAACGGGTACTCCTGAAAACCATCGACGGCGATCTCTCGCCATGAAACGGCTACTCTGACGTATCTGCTCAAACCCGGAATCGTGCCCATGTCTCTCCGAATCCTGCCACTGCTGTTATTCATCGCTGCGACCGATGCGGCCGAACCCGACTATCTGCCGTCGCAATGGTGGCCGTCACCTTACGGGGCCGACGACGAAAAGGGCGCGCTGAACCGTCTTGGTCCCGCGACAACGCTCGCCGCTGCTGCGCTCATCACGCGCGGCGACGTCTATGACATGGGCCGCGTGTTCGAAGAGGAAATGCCGCTGTTCAGTCTGACGCCGAAGCCGCGCAAGTACACGCTGACGGTACCGGGTGCGCCGTCGTGGGGTCCTCTCGGCGACAACAAGCTGTTGTGGAACGAGGATCACCTGTCCGGACACCTGACCCAGGACGGTACGCAATTCGATGCGCTCAGTCACATGGGAACCGACCTCGGACCGGGTGGCGATTTGAACCAGATCCGTTATTACAACGGGCATACGCATGCCGACATCGGCGGCGGTCGCGGGTTCACAAAGCTTGGAGCGGAAAAAATTACGCCGATTTTTGCGCGAGGTATTCTGCTCGACATCGCCGCGCTGCGTGGCCGCACGATGAACTGTTCGGAAGAAGTCACCATCGCGGATTTAGCCGCCGCTCTGGAACGGCAAGGTCTGGCGGCCGATGCGATTAAACCCGGCGACGCATTGTTCTATCACACCGGCTGGGGGCGTTACTGGAAAACGGACAACGAGAAGTTCAACGGATGCGCGCCAGGCCTGTCGGATGCGGCCGGTGACTGGGTCGTTGACCGGCAGGTCTTGCTGGTCGGCACTGACAACTGGGCGGTCGAGGCAATACCAGGGCCGGATCCGAAACTGTTTGCGCCGAACCATCAGAAGTTTCTCGTCGAGAACGGAATTTACATCATCGAAAACCTTGATTTCGATGCCCTCATTGCGGCCGGGGTTTTCGAGTTCGCATTCGCCGTCGGCGCGCTGCCTTTAAAAGGCGCGACCGGGTCACCCGTAAGACCGTTCGCGATCAGGTAGGGCGAGGGTCCCCGCGACGCGAGACCTCGGCTACAATGCCGGATAAGTTCGACTACACAGGCTGATTCTCATGAGCAAAGGTGAAATCATCGCGGGATTCCTCGCGCCGCACCCACCCCATCTCGTATTCGGAGAAAATCCCGAGCAAAACGAACCGAAATCAAAAGGCGGCTGGGAGCCTTTGCGCTGGGCCTACGAACGCGCCCGCGCAAACATCGACGAAATGAAACCCGATGTACTGCTTGTGCACTCGCCGCACTGGATCACGCAGCAGGGCCATCATTTTCTCGGGGTAGAACATCTGAGCGGCAAATCCGTCGACCCGATCTTTCCTAACATCTTTCGTTACAGTTTCGAACTCGAGGTTGACGTTGAACTCGCCGAAGCATGCTGTGGCGAGGCAGCCGACCTCGGGCTGACGTCCAAGATGATGCGCAACCCGAATTTCCGCGTCGACTACGGAACGATCACCACGCTCCACATGATCCGGCCGCAATGGGACATTCCCGTCGTCGGGATTTCTGCGAACAACTCACCGTATTACCTGACGACCGAAGAAGGCCTCGAGGAAATGGATACGCTCGGCAAAGCGACGCGCAAAGCCATCGAGGCGACGGGACGGCGTGCCGTTCTGCTCGCGTCGAACACGTTATGCCACTACCACTTCAGCGAGGAACCGATCCCGCCGGAGGATATGTCGCAGGAACACCCGGAGACCTTCGACGGTTACCTCTGGGACATGCGCATGATCGAGTTGCTGCGCAAGGGAGAGATCGCGGAAGTGTTCCGGTTGCTGCCCCAGTTTATTGAAGAAGCATTTGCCGAGGTGAAATCCGGGGCGTTTACCTGGATGTTCTCGGCAATGGATTATCCGGAACTGCCGGGCGAGCTGCACGGCTACGGCACCGTGATTGGTACCGGTAACGCGGTCATGGAATGGAACCTCATCAAAGCCGGGCTCGCGCGCGCCGCCTAGGAGATCCTTATCGATGGCTATTGTATCGGCATTCCTGATCCCGGGTTCACCGCTGCCCTACGTGCAACGCGACAATCCACCGTGGGCGGCGATGGCCGACGCGATGGATAAAGCGGGCGTAGCGCTGGCCGCGTCGAAACCCGACACGATCGCGATCTATTCAACGCAATGGCTCGCGGTGCTCGATCAGCTATGGCAGGTGCGCCCGAATCCCACCGGGTTGCACGTCGACGAGAACTGGCACGAGTACGGCGATCTCCCGTTCGACATGCGCACGGATACGGCACTCACCGAGGCCGCGATCGCGATGACGGACGGCTACGGGATCCGTTCGAAAGGCGTCGACTACGACCAGTTTCCCGTCGATACCGGAACGATCGTCGCTTCCAACTTTCTTGATCCGGACAACAAGCTGCAAACCCTGGTCACCGCCAACAACCTGTATCACGACTGGGACATTACGGTGAATCTTGGACGGGTCGTTCGCGAAGCAGCCGAGAAGCTCGAACGCCGGGTGGCCATCGTCGGGGTCGGCGGGCTGTCCGGGTCATTTTTCCGCCATGTCATCGACATCGCCGACGACCACATTGCGAGCGACGGCGAGGACGAATGGAACCGCCGCATGCTCGGGCTGCTGGAAGCCGGCGACATGGAGGCGATCAACGGCGCTTGTCCCGAGTATGCGCAGCAGGCCAAAGTCGAAATGGGGTTCAAGCATTTCGCCTTTATTCTCGGCGGCATCGGCGGTACGTTCGCCAGTGCCACCGTGCATCACTACGGCCCGCTCTACGGCGCCGGAGGCGCAGTCGTCGAATTCGGCCTTTAGAAATCCCCCGCCGGATTCATGACCCCGGCGGCGGCATCATCTGATGCCCCCAGAGTTTCGGTGCGTCGTAGAATTTCGGCTCCCAGACTGCGTCGTCGATGAGCGCCCCGCCGTATCCGTATTCGATCCACCAGCCGGACGGGGTGTACACGTAAAACGATGTCATACGGTCGTTCGTATGACGGCCGAGCGTCATTGCGACGGGCACCCCGGTTTCCAGCACGACATCGTAAGCCCTGCCGACGTCGTCCATCGATTTCGCTTCGAGCATGATGTGATTGAAATCGCCACCGCGCATGGGGCCAACCGGATTTGTCAGCGCAAGGCTGTGATGTCGCGGGTTGCAATGCAGAAACGTCGCTTCGATATCGTCCCAGAAAATATAATCCGACAACACGAAACCGAGCTTCTCGCGGTACCACTGCACGGCTTCGTCGGGATCGTTGCTCGCCAGCACGACGTGCCCGAGGCCCAGCGCGCCGGTGTTGAACCCCGCCATACCGTGGGCGGGAGAAAACGGCGCGGCGTCCTGTTTCGGTCCAAAGAAAATCTCGTGGCGTACGTCATCCGGACCGGTCACCGCGATCATTTCCATCACGGCGCGCTCGGCGCAGATTGCCGCTTCACCGGGCTCGACCGCGATCCCCTGGTCGGCTAGATGAGCGGCGAGTTCGCGCAAGGCGTCGCGCGTATCGACTTCCCAACCGATATAGACAAGCTTGTCGGTCTCGCCTTCTCTCAGCACAAGGCGATGATGCTGCCCGTCGAGACGATACTGATGTATCCCGGGCGGCGAATCGTCGCGACGCTCGAGCCCGTAGACATTGACTAACAGTTGATGCCACGCTTCGGCATCGGTGATTGACCAGCCTACATATCCCAGTGAGGAAACTTTCGCCATCGTGAACACCCTCGTCAGCTTTAGCGCCGCATTATCGCCGTGTCGGCAGTGCGCGGAAAGCGCCCGCGCGTCTGTGGCCCGCTTGCGGGTAAAATCGGAGCATCTGACCGCATCGCTGAACGTATGGACGGACAACAATCGAACGTGAGTTTCGGGCATAGGGCCTCCGCTGGCCGGGACCGGCATGCGTAAAATCGTCCACGTCGACATGGACGCGTTTTACGCCTCGGTCGAGCAGCGCGATCAACCCGATCTGAAAGGTAAACCCGTGGTGGTGGCCTGGCGCGGGCAGCGGTCCGTCGTTTGCGCCGCGTCGTACGAGGCACGCCGCTACGGAATCCGCTCCGCGATGCCGGCGATGCGCGCGGAAAAAATGTGTCCGGACGCCGTTTTCCTGCCGCCCGATTTCACCCGCTACCGGGATGTCTCGAAGCAAATACGTGCGATATTTCTCGGTCACACGGATCTCGTGGAGCCACTGTCGCTCGACGAGGCCTACCTCGATGTCAGCGAAAACAAGACCGGCCTGGCGACGGCAACAGAAGTTGCCGAATCCATACGACGGGAAATTCGCGAGACCACCGACCTGACCGCATCGGCCGGCGTCGCGCCGAACAAGTTCATCGCTAAGATTGCCTCGGACTGGCGCAAACCCGACGGTATTTTCGTCGTGCGCCCGCACCAGGTTGAACGCTTTCTCAAGGATCTGCCGGTGAAAAAGCTGCCCGGAGTCGGCAAGGCCACGCAGAACACGCTGAGCGGGATGGGTATCGCGGTCGTTGGCGATCTGCTGCCACTGGAACTCCGTGAACTGGAAAACCATTTTGGGCGATTCGGTGTCCGCCTGTATAACCTCGCGCGCGGTGTCGATAACAACGCCGTCCGTCCCGACCGGCCGGTTAAGTCGATTTCGTCGGAACAGACTTTCGAGAACGACCTTGCACTCGGCGAGCTGACCGCGCCGACGCAAGCTTCGGCGGAGCGAACGTGGACCGCCGCGGCGAAGTCTGATCGACGCGGCCGAACCGTGGTGTTAAAACTGAAGACCAGCGAATTCCAGACCGTATCCCGCAGCATTACACCGCCCACACGACCCGACTCGGTCGAAACACTGACCCGGCACGCGCTCGACCTGCTCGAGCGGATCGATCTGCCGGCCGCAACGCGCTACCGGCTCGTCGGGGTCGGGTTGTCGAACTTCATCGACAGCGATGATGCGACCGGACAATCGGAGTTATTCGACTAGCCGAGCCGTGACCCACGACCCCACCACGGTTACCATACCGCGCACTCATTCCTGCTCGAGGCGTCCGACATGACCCCGAAACTGCATCGAGAATTTCTCGGCGTTGCCGGCGAGTTCTCCCCGGACCTGCGCGATCATATGAAACGCCTCGGACCGGTGACGATGCCGAACAGAAAGCCGCTGGGTATCGCGCAGTTTCTTGCCCGCGTGATCATCGGTCAGCAACTGTCGACGAAAGCCGCGCGCACGATCTGGGGCCGGGTCAAAACGGCTGCGAACCAATCGGAACAGAAAATTCCGGGATTCTTCTGCGAGGAGAATTACACCGAACTGCGCGAGTGCGGGTGTTCGAATAACAAGGCAAAGGCACTCATCGCTATCAACGAAGCCCACAGCGACGGCCGGATCACGGCGGCTCGTCTGCGCCGACTCGATCGCGAAACTCGCGATGTAACGCTGAGGGAATTACACGGCGTCGGGCAATGGACGATTGATATGGCGGCGATGTTTTATTTCGGCGACACCGATGTGTGGCCGCAGGGCGATCTGTCGGTGTCACGGACGTTCGGTCACTACCTGACGCAGCGCCAAATGAAACGTTACGACGAGTACGTCGCCCGTTTCGCGCCGAATCGATCCTACCTCGCGCTGTACATGTGGGAAGCCGCCGACGCCCTTCCCTGATTGCCGCAATGCGCGGTGCCTAGTGGCTTGTCGCGCCGGATTTCCGCACCTCTCCCGGCGTTTCTCCGAGGTTCTTCTTGAATGCCTTCGCGAAGGCAAATTCCGATCGGTAACCTACCCGCTCGGAAATTTCCGCCATCGACAATCCCGTGTCGACCAACAATTCGCGCGCTTTCAGCATGCGCCAGCGAGCAAGATAGACCATCGGCGGTGTACCCACCATACGGCGAAATCGTTCGGAAAATACCGATCGTGACATCGCTGCTGCCGTGGCAAGCTCGCCGACCTGCCAGTCGTGCGCAATGTTCGTGTGCATCAGTTCGATCGCATGACCGATATGCCGATCCTGCACGGCGCCGAGAAAGCTCGCCTGGTCTTCGCGGGAACGGATATAGGTGGCGAGCGTCTGGATCAATAACGCCTCGCCGAGCCGGTCGACGGCAGTATTAATCGCCTCCGCAGGCCCGCCGGCCACCTCCGCCGCGAGTGCAGAGGCGGCGACGATCCAGCCGCCATCTCCGTCACCGGCGCGCAGGTGAATGCACGCGGGCAGGGTTTCGAACAACGGATGGGGGAGTTCCCGATCGTACTCGAAATGACCACATATCAACGACGTCGTGACGCCACCGGTACCACCGAACGCGACATTCGGTGCGGCCTCGGCGCGAGGCGATGCCATCAGGCGTTCCGCGGGTACCGAGTGTGCATCAGGGTCGCACAATAGTTCGTGCCCGTCGCCGCGAGGGAAGACGACGATGTCGCCGTCGCCAAGCTCGATCGGCGCCGCGCTGTCATCACAACGCAACCAGCACGAACCGCCGCACACGACATGAAAATTTGCAAACCGGCCCGGCGGCACCTTCATCCCCCATGGGGAATGAAACGCGGCGCGGAAATACACCGCGCCGCGTAACCTGAGTGCCCGGAAAACGTCGGACAAAACATCCATCAGTGGCAACCGCGAACGGTATCTGACGGGTTCATTGCGTACTCAGTGTTTTCCAGTTTTCGACCGCAGTCGAATACAGCGTGCGCTCATTATTGTTCCAGGGAATCTTTGTGTTGAATTTCTTGCCTTCGTTAAGATCGTTGAAAAACATCAGCAATTCGCCGTTGTACATTTTGAACGTATCCGCGTTGGCCGGTACTTTCGCATTGTGATGGGCGGCGGCGAAAGCGCAATAACCGTTGAATTTCGGTGCGTATTGCGCCGGATTGCCTTCAAACGTAGCGAGATTATCGGCGCTCGCGAAATGGAACTTCGCCCCGTCGTGCGTCGCCACATATTTGTCGCTGCCGCGCACGGCCTTATCGGCAGAGTGATAGGCGACAACATCGTATCCGTCGAGCACGACACCCTTGTCGTTCGTATTCCAGGAACCGGCAAACACCGCGTTGCCGAGAGACAGGAGGACGAGAGCAATACCCGTCGTCAGTCGTTTGTTCATCTTGTGATCTCCTTTATCGAATGATTCAAATCAGGAGATACATTGTTCGTCGGAGCGCGGACCCGCACCATGCCCGTCTGCCCGCTATTGCTGCCCGATCGTCCGGGCGTCGGTCTACGTGCGTCCGCGCGCCTGTGCAGGTTGAAGTCTACAGCGAACTCAGTGCGTGGTCGCCGGCCCAGCCGGCATCGAGCGTCGTCATCGCAAGAATATGGACGACTTCCTTCGTAATGAGCCAGCGATCGCCGGCGTTCTTAAACCCCCACTCGTAGGAACCCCAACCGAATACCGATTGCTCCTCGCGGGATTGCGTGACGTGCCAGTACATGAACGCTTCCGCATGATGCCCGCGTACGGTGATGTCTTCATTCGCGTAATAGCGGCGCGGATAATCGAAGCGCGCCCAGTAATCGTCGAAAAAAGCCATTACCGCGTCGCGGCCGCGTACTTCGATATTCCAGTTCGGAATCGAAAGCGCGGCTTCTGTGTCAAACAATTCCTGCAGCAATTCCGGCCGTTTGCTGTCGACCCCGACCGCGTAGCGGGACAGGATGTGGCGGACCGCATCTTTACCCTTCAATTCGTTAATCTCGGCTTCGAGCGCGAGCAACCGTTCTTCGACCGTCCCCATAGCAGACCTCCCTCGGCGCATAACTGTTTCGTTAAAGCATAGACGCGTCACGCTCGAGGACACGGCGAAACCCGGATTGCGCCCATTCCAGCCTCAAGAGCGCCATTAATTGCATTTGTAATTATTATTATTTATCATATAGTTATAAACTATATATAAAGTTAATTATTATGTATTTTTCGAATTCGCGATTGCAAATCTTCGGCGCCGGCCTGCTCATCCTCGCGCTGACCGGTTGCGCCGGCGCACTCATCGAAACGACCACGGACGCCGCGCTTGCCGTGGCCAAGGCGCCGTTCAAAGCGGGCGGCGCTATCGTCGACGTCGTTACCGGCGACGACGACGACTGAAACGTACACGCCAGCCGGGTTTCCTTCCGGGACTCGGCGCTATAATCGAACGCCATCGACGTTTGCACCGGGACAACAGTTCCCGGCTCCCCGTCGACCCACTACCTGTCAGGCCGCCAACGGCATGAGTGAATGGAGCGTGCGATGACGACAAAACAGATCCATATGAACGCGTTCACCCAGTGCTCCATTTGCCATCATTCGAAAGGGCAATGGAAGAACCCGCAGGACACCTCGTCGCACGGCTACAAGGATCTCGACTACTGGGTCGACCTTGCACAGACACTCGAACGCGGCGGTTTCGATGCATTGTTTCTCGCCGACGTTCACGGCACCTACGATGTTTACCGCGGCTCCCGCGATGCCGCCGTTCGCCACACCGTGCAGTTTCCGAGTAATGACCCGACCCTCATCGTCTCGGCCATGGCCTATGCAACCCGGCAACTCGGCTTTGCGTGTACGTATTCGACGAGCTACTTCCCGCCCTACCAGGCCGCAAAAATGTTCTCGACGCTCGATCACCTGACTAAAGGCCGGGTTGCCTGGAACGTCGTTACGTCCTACCTCAGCGATGCGAACGAGAATTTCGAAATCGGCGAGCAGATGGGTCACGACGAACGCTACGACCGTGCGGAGGAATATCTCGAGGTCGTGTACAAACTGTGGGAGCACTCCTGGGAGGAAGATGCCGCCGTTCGCGACATCGCGAAGGACATACACAACGATCCGGCTAAGGTCCACGAAATCAATCACGAAGGACGCTGGTTCAAAATACCCGGACCGCATATGTGCGAACCGTCGCGTCAGCGGGTACCCGTATTATTCCAGGCCGGACAATCCGGCCGCGGCGTCGAATTCGCCGGACGTCATGCCGAGGCAGTATTCGGTCTCTGGCCCAATACCGCAGCCTGTCGGTCCGCGGTTGAAAAAACGCGCGCCGCGGTCGCGGCGGAAGGCCGCGCACCGGAGCACGTGAAAATCTTCCCCGGAATTTCCGTCGTTGTCGCGGAATCCGATGATGCGGCGCAGGAAAAATTCGAGTCGTTCAAACAGTACGCAAGCCCGGAGGGTGCGCTCGCGTTATTCAGCGGGTGGGCCGGGTTCGATTTCGCGCAACTCGGTGGCGACGTCGTGCTCGATAACGTCGAGACGCAGGCGATTCAGGGATTACTGTCCTATTTCACCGAACTCGATCCGGATCGCGAGTGGACGGTTGAAGCGATGGGCGAGCAGATCTCGCTCGCCAGCGTGATGCCGAAATTCATCGGTTCACCGGCAACGATCGTCGATGAGATGGAACGCTGGATGGATGAATGTGATGTCGATGGTTTCAATCTCGCACCGGTGGTGCAAACCATCGGATTCCGGGAATTTGTCGACCTGGTTGTGCCGGAATTGCGTCGGCGCGGGCGCATGCACGACGGCTACACCGGTGAAACGTTGCGCGAGCACTATTTCGGCGAAGGGCAGACACGGCTGCCCACGGAACATATCGCGCATCGATGCCTGCCCGAGTGGAAGCAATAAGCGCCCCGCAACCGACCCCAGCGCGCGACGTCAGCGCGAGTGTGTGCCTGTTTGCGCGCGACAACGCCGTGCTGCCAATGACGCTGGCGCGCGCCGCCGAGGAGCGGGGTTTCGACGGCTTTTTCGTTCCCGAAAATACCCATATGCCGGTAAAGCGCCGGCGTGGTTCGCCCTACCCTGAAGAGCGCATGAAGTCCCTGGCGAACCTTTACGACCCGTTCGTCACGCTCGGCGCGTGCGCCGCGGTCACGGAACGGATCAAACTCGGAATCAGCGTGTGTCTGCTGACTCACCGGCACCCGATTGAGACGGCGAAGGCGGCGAGTTCACTCGATCACCTGTCCGGCGGACGTCTCATACTGGGAGTGGCTGGCGGTTTCGTTGCCGAGGCGATGGAAAATCACGGCTCCCCGTTCAGGGATCGGTGGCGCATCGTGCGTGAAAAGACGCTCGCGATACGCACGCTATGGAAAGACGAAGAACCGGAGTTCCACGGCGATTTCGTCGACTTCGATCCGTTTGTAGCAAAGATGCGGCCGCACCAGGTCGACGGCCCGCCCATCTGGATTGGATCGAATCATGCCACCGTACCGAACAAGGTCGCGGAATACGCCGATGGCTGGTTCGTTTTCGATGGCCGCTATAGCGGAGAACCGTTTGGTGATTTGATGAACGCGTGCGATGAGCGCGGACGCGATATCGACGAAATCGCCGTGTCACTGATGGACGCGCCGCAAAACGAGCGCGAACTCAGTGCACGATTTGACGCAGGCCACCGGCGTTTCATTTTCATTGTCAACGTCGCCGACGAAGCGGACGCATCGCGCTCACTCGACGATCTCACCGGGCTGATGAACCGAACGTTTGGCGCGAGCGGACTGGCCGGTTGATTTAGGGGTGTTGTCAGCGCGGGATCTCGAACGACAGCAGTACATTCCCCGGCATACCGACGTTGAGTATGTTGAAGCCGCTCGTGACATAGATCCGATTCCCCACGACGACGGGGCCGCCGTTACCGAGTGAACCGCCGCTGCCGCGCTGGCCGTTGATCCCGTCAAACTCCCGCGCGGTGTCGAACTTCCAGACTTCTTCCCCGTTCGTTGTATCGTAGGCGCGCAGCGTTCCGTCGACGAGACCGACGAAGACGACGCCCCCGGCCACCGTCGGCGGTGTCATGACCGCGGTTCCGCACGGCGGGGTCGGTTTACCCGCGCAGTCGGCTTCGATGTTCTCGACCCGCCACGCCGCCTCGCCCGTGATCAGATCGACCGCCGTGAGCGAGCCGTTTGACGAGAGATCAGCGTTCATGTCGACGACCGGCGCATAAGCGTAACGGCCGTCGGCGGCGACCCCGTATTCAATACCGCCGACTTCGCCACCTTTCCCAACCCGGATGTTCCACAGTAACGCGCCGCCATTATCCGGATCGAGGGCATACAGCATGCCGTCTTTGGAACCGACGACGATCACGTCCCTGCCGTCCGTGCGGGTGACGAGCGCGGGCGGCGCGCCTATATCGCGATCGCCGTGTCCCGCCGGGTTCTCCGGTGAGCAATTCTTGCGCTCCGGATCCCACCATGCCTCGCACGCGAGGTGGTAAATGTCCTGTCCGCCCATTTGTTCCGGCGCGAGATTTTTCACCCAGCGCTTGGCACCGGTCGCAATATCGAGCGCCATGACCGCATCGGACTCGATAACAACCGGTTCGGTAAACTGGTTACCGTTGCCGACGTAGAGCAGCCCGCGCTTGTCGTCGACGCTGATGCCGGACCACACCGGAACGCCGGACGGCCCGAAACGCTCGACCCCCATCTCATTCGTCCCGAGGTATTCGGCGTAACGATCAATCGTGTGCGTTTTCCATTTGATGGCACCGCCGGCGAGATCGAGTGCGACAACGGCACCCCGGAATGTACAACACGGCAGGTCCATCTTCATCGCCGCAACCTCCTCGAGGCTGGACACCGGCACGTAGGCAACCCCGGCATTGACGGTGACGTTCCCGGTGATCCGCGCGCCGGGGGTCCAGTCCACGCGGGTGCGCCAACGCAACTCGCCCGTCGCGACATCGAGCGCGTAGACGTTCGCCAGCAGATCGCCAAACACGAGTAACTCACCGAAGAGCGCGACATTCGATCGCACCCGCCCCTCCGCACGGAACGTCCAGCGCGCGCAGCCCCGGACCTCATCGATTGCGTAAATGAAATGATTCAGGTTGCCGGTATAGATCACGCCATCACGAACGGCCACCGGGTTACCGGAACCCGAGAATGCGGTATGCACCGGAAACGGGTGTGCCCAATGAAGCGCGGTGCCCCGCACCCGCGCCGGCGTCACGCCCGGATCGTCGACGAAGCGCGTGAAACGGTTATCCGGCGACCATCCGGCCCAGGTCCCTGCGCCGGATCGTGTCGGTGCGTCTGCCGGCGCACACTGCCTGACACCGGGATCCGGCGCTCGCTGCGCGACTTCCTCGCTGCCGAGCCACCGTGCGATCGCGAGACGCTGCGGTCGGCTGAGTCCGTTTGCATGCTCCTGCATGGCGCCGTGCCACATCACCGCTTCGATCTGTTCGACACTGAGGCGTCCCATCTGCTCGACGGTGGGGGCGAGGAATCCGAGCGTATGGCACATTGCGCAGCGTGCCGTAAACAGTGTCTCGCCGTCGGGTTTTGCCGTGACGGGGGATCCGCACGACAAGCCCAACATCAGCAGAACAACGGAAATTGATTGTCTCATCCGGCTACTCCCTCGTGCACTGTTCTTTGCGTGCCCAGCTTGCATCGATTAAAGCCCGCTGTCGACGGGTCTATTGATCGCGCCACAGACACCACAGCGCAATGAGCGGCTCGTCACCGGACCGCATCGCGTGCACGACGCCGGGCTCGTGATGGACGTGGGCACCTGCCCCGGGTGCATACCATCCGCGACTTTCCCGATACCATTCCCCGCCGCTCAACACGATGTACAGCTCCTCGGGCGGATGCCGGTGCCGCGGATACGTGATATTGGATGCGAGCAGGCTCGCGCCGATCACAACGTCGTCACCGATCGCGGGCCAGCCGTCGCCGACAAGAAACGCGTTCGCGTGACCGTCGGCAAATGCGGGATCGTCGCCCCGGCCCGGGTCGCGTCGCCGCCATACGATTTGCGGATCGAGCGCAGCAATTGCGTCGGCAAGCTCGCGAATTGGGCCCGAAACTTCTCGCGCCACCTCGAGCGCCTTTGCCAGGCAGTCGCAAACGGGTGGACGGGCGAATCGCGCCGCCTCGCCGGGCGGCTGATCCGCGTTGGAGGCAGATCGTTCAAGGCAGAGCGCCAGGCGACGGCGCAGGCCAACCGGCGCCGGGGTACTCGTGATCGCGCGCCCCAGCGCATCGATTAAGCGTGCCGTCGGTGTGTTGTAGGACATCGGCCTGACCTCGTTAACCGGACGCGCGAACCCTGTTCCGGCGATGCGCAATCGGTTAGTTTTGTGTTCGCCTCAACATTGAGATCATCTTCATGAAATACACGTGGCCCACAGATGAACAACTCACAACGCTGGACCAGCGCCGTGACGATAGCAGAACCATTACCATGCTCAACCTGTTGCGGTACCGGGAGCGGGCCGATTACAGCGAACACCCTGACGAAACCCCGTGTTCCGGGAGAGAAGCCTACGCGCGTTATGCCGATCAGGCGATCGCCTGCGTCGAGTCCGTCGGCGGGCGCCTGGTCTTTGGCGGCGGCGCCGCGGCAAATGCTATCGGTCCCGACGACGAACAATGGGACGACGTGCTGATCGTGGAATATCCAAACGCCAATGCATTTTTCGAGATGATGACCTCGGAACGCTACCAGGCGTTTGCTTACCATCGGGCCGCAGCGGTCGACGATTCCCGGCTGGTACCGATGACAGCCGGAGAGATGAACTACCTGAAATAGCAACACGCGAGCATCCGCGCGGTGAATTCAACCGTTCCCGTCATTTCCGCAACGCAGCTCGTGCTCGCCTGCGTCCCGACTGTCATCGTGATTGGCATCATGGTCCACTGGCGCACGCATGCCGCGAGTGCGCTCTACGCCACCGCGCGCATGCTCGTGCAACTGATCGCAATCGGTTACGTGCTGATTTATCTGTTCGAGACAGATAACGCGCTCATCATTCTCGGGGTACTCGCGATCATGCTGACAGTAGCGAGCTGGATTGCGATCCGACCGCTGCCACGGCGGAACCGGCAGATCTATGCCGACGCCCTCACGGCCATTGCGTGCGGCAGCATACCGACACTCCTGTTAGTCACCCAGGGGGTAATTGACGTCGAGCCATGGTTCAAACCCCGCTACGTGATCCCTCTGGCCGGGATGATCTTTGCCGGCGCGATGAACACCGTGAGTCTCGCGGCAGAACGTTACGAATCGGATTACGACGCTGTGAACGGGCCGGAACGGGCACGGCGAGCGGCATTCGAAGCATCGATGATTCCGCATGTTAATACGCTGCTCGCCGTCGGCCTGGTGACGTTGCCCGGTATGATGACCGGGCAGGTGCTGTCAGGCGTATCGCCGCTGGTCGCGGCAAAATATCAAATCGTCGTCATGACGATGTTGTTCGGCGCGTCCGGGATTGCCGCCGCGGTTTACCTCGTTCTACGTGGACGGCGCCCGTGAGAGGAAGAAATGGTCGACCGACCGGGTGAGCCGGTACGCCCGGTCAGTGCACAAACCGGTAACCCGGTAGACGGCTTCGGCCGCGTCGATCTGCCGCTGCTCGCGTCCTACTCGCGTTCCGGTACGAACTGGGTGCGCTATATCATCGAAGTCATTTCGGATCGCCCCACCCCGGGTCAACTCCGCGTGCATCGGGGCGGGAACTTTTATATCGATCGCGCCCATCGCGCGTTCCCGGTGATGGCGCAGTACCCGTCGGTCGTCCTGCTGTTGCGCGATTATCGCGAATGCCTGCTGCGCCATCACCTCGAGTTGTGGCACACACAACCGGACGTCAGTGCGTTTCTCGGTAACGAATCAATCGATCAACCGCCTGAGTGGTACATCCGGAACATTGCTGCATTTGACGCCTACAGCGGCCCGAAGATGTTGCTCTGTTATGAAGACCTGTTGTCGGATCCGCACACCCGGATCACGGCGCTGATCGCATTCCTCGGACTCGACCGGTCTCGCGGCACCGGGTTTCTTCACGATTACGATCATCATTTCCGCACATCCGTGGCCGCCTACACACGGTTCGGGCACCAGTCGCTCAGCACGCCATCGAACAATCTGCGCTACCACGCGGATTCCGTACTGAACATGAATGAGCAACGCAGTTTTGACGACTACTACCGGGAGCATTACCCGGGACTTGCGGCACGCTACCTGAAACGCTACTGCGTATAGTCACGTTCGTCCTGACCCCGGTCGCGCTGTACTCTCGTCCGCCGCGTTTCTATACTGCTGCAAACGCCAAGCGTGTGATTCAGGACTCTCGCCAGACCTGACAGCGTTAGCTGCCCGCTTCGCGTGACCGTCTCAGGATTGTGGGGAGTAGCCGTTATGACTTTCGATCTGAACACCCTCGACATTCACCGCCCGAGCCGCTATGCCCAGGGCTACCCGTGGAAGGAATGGGATTTACTGCGCGCCGAGGCGCCGATTTTCCGGTACGAGCGCGACGATATCGAACCGTTCTGGGCGGTCACCCGGTACGACGATGTAATGACCATTTCCGGAAACCCGAAGGTTTTCATCAATGGCGGACCACGGCTGCGCCTCGCGCTGAAAGGCGAAGCGGAAGTGCTGCGCGAGGGCGTCGATGAGTTCGGTCAGGAACGCGGCTGGGATCCCGACGAGCCGCCGGATTTCATCTTCATGGACAATCCCCGGCATCGCCATATGCGTAAATTGACGAGTTGGGCCTACACCCAGTCGAGCATGCGCGAGATCGCGCATCACTTTGACGACATGGCGCGCGAATTTACCGCCGAGTTCATGGCGCAACTCGAAGCCGAAGGACCGAGTGATTTCGTGAGCGGCCTCGCGTGCAAGTTGCCGCTTGCGGCGGTGGGCGAATTAATGGGTCTTGCGCCGGACGACTGGAAACAGATACTCGTCTGGTCGAATGCCGTGATCGGGGAAGTAGAACCGGAGCACATGCTCGCAGGCGAAACTGTCGCCGAGGCCGCAGCGCGGAATATGTACGATTTCCGCAGCTATCTCGAAGAGCTGATCGGCGAAAGCCGCAGTAACGGTGCCGAGCGCGGGGGCTTTGTCGATCGCATGGTGCATCGCGAAGTGCTCGGCAAGAAGCTCACGGATCAGCAGCTGATCGGCTATTTATTCGTTCTTATCGCCGCCGGCAACGACACGACCCGTAACGCGACGGCGGGCGGGGTGGCGGCGTTGCTCGAGCACCCCGACCAATGCGAGCGTCTGTGCCGCGATCCGTCCCTGTTGCCGAGTGCCATTGAAGAAATCCTGCGCTGGACTTCACCGGTTGTAAGCTTTTTGCGCACCGCGGATGAGGATTTCGATCTGTCGGGAACGCTGATAAAAAAAGGCGACACCGTCGGCATGTTCTACCCGTCGGCGAATCGCGACGAGCGCGTGTTCGAAAACCCGTATCAGTTCGATATCGGGCGCGAACCGAACCCTCACGTCGCATTCGGTTACGGGGCGCATTTTTGCCTCGGCACGAACCTCGCCCGGGCCGAACTGAAATCGGCGATCGCAGCAATGCTGCCCGTACTGCCCCGCCTCGCGCTCGACGGCGGCGGCAGCCGCATCGCGCACACCCACGTGTCGGGTTATTCGAAGCTGCCGATCAGACTCGCCGCCTGATTGAATGCTCGCCGGAGCGCTCCGCCTGCCGACACGCAGGCGGCGCGGACGATGCTATTGCGCAACCCAACCGCCGTCGACGGGCATCGCGACCCCGGTCACGTAAGACGATTTTTCCGACAGCAGCCATGCGACCGTCTCGCCGATCTCCGATGGCTCGGCGACTCGCCGCATCGGTACGGTGGCCACCATTTGCTCGCGAATTTTCACACTCGCATCCATCACCCGATTAAGCATCGGCGTTTCGATAAAGCCGGGACAAACAGCGTTAACGCGGATGTTCTTTGATCCGTATTCGAGTGCGACGGTTTTCGTAAGCCCGACAACACCGTGCTTCGATGCGTTGTAACTCGCCGCGCCCGGAATGCCGATGAGGCCGGCCGCGGATGCGGTGCTGACAATCGCCCCGCCGCTGTCCTGCTTCATCATTTGTTCAATCTCGCACTTCATGCACACGAATACGCCGGTCAGATTGACCCGGATGACGCGGTCCCAGTCCGCCAGGTCAACGTCGGTAATCCGCGCCGTCGGGCCTTCGATACCGGCGTTGTTAAATGCACCGTCGAGTGCCCCGTACTTATCGGCGATCGCCGCAATAGCAACTTTAACCGCGTCGTAATCGCCGACATCGACGTGCATGTATTCCGCGCGACCGCCGCCGTCGGCGATTGCCGCGACCGTGCTCGCTCCTTCGTCATCCTGCACGTCCGCCACGATAACGGTAGCACCTTCGGCCGCGAGGATGCCTGCGGTCGCGCGGCCGATTCCGGTGCTGCCGCCGGTGACGAGTATTACTTTGTCGTTCAGCAGTGTCATAAAGAATTTCCTGTTGTAGTAACGTTTCGTTTCAGGCGGCTGTGCCGATAATCGCGTCGGCTTCGATTTCGACCAGCATGGGCGGTCGGGTAAAGCGACTCACTTCGACAGCGGTCGATGCCGGCAACACGTCGCCGAACGTTTCCCGATGAGCCTGTGATACCGCCGGCAGGTCGTCCATGTTCGTGAGAAACACGCGCGTACGAACGACGTCAAAGGCGGTCGCACCGACTTCATCGAGCGCACGGACGATCGTGCGCAACGCGGCAACTGTCTGTGCATAGGCATCGCCCTCACCGATCAATGTGCCGTCAGGCTGGATCGCAGTGGTGCCGGAAACGAACACCTGATCGCCAACTTTCACAGCGCGCGAATAGCCGAAAATAGATTCGAGCGGCGAGTTCGAAGTAATGTTGGTTCGCTGTCCCATGTTCTTCCCGTACTCTGAGTGTGATCTTCTGCCGCGACCCACAAACTTGTGTTCCTGCCCGGCGATTGGAATTGACTGACGGAGCCGTGAGGTTCAACGCTCGTGCATCGATCCTCGCCCGCGCCGCCATCAGCGGCGCGGGTTCGTCGCACATCAGCCGCCGCTTGCGGCGACGGGCATGGGGTCGGATTTCTCGAGGATGTCCTCAAGTACCGGCGTGATATAGCGCTTGAAGTTTGCCGGGTCTTCAGACATCGGGAAGTGGCCCATTCCTTCCATTAACGTGTACGTCGCGCCCGACACCTTGTCCGCGAGTTCGCGCGACGCTTCCGGGTAGGCGGACCAGTCGTAGTCGCCGCTCAGTACATAGAGCATGCAATTCGACGTGTCGATGCCCTGCGCGGTTTCGCGCAGGTCGTGCTCGATACCGTAGTAGTTCAAATCGCCGGCGAATACGGCCGGAGCACCCTGGCTGTACATCCAGACTGTTTCCCGCGCACGCACCTCCGGCGCGTTCGGCGAGCACAGGCTCAACATTGCGGCCGCCTTCGAGTCGTTCGACAGTCGGGCGTGATGCCACCATTTGTCGATCAGCTGATCCATATCGCCGCTCCAGCACGATGCTTCGAGCCCGATACAGGCGCGGAACTCGTCGGGGTGGTTGAGCGCGAGATCGCCGGCCAGGTGGCCACCCATCGAACAACCCATGTAAACCGGCTGGTCGAGTTCGAGTTCGCGCACGAGCGCGACCCAGAAGTTCATGAACCACGCTTTTGTGAGTTTGTATTCCTGCTCCCAGTAACGGACGTCCTCCGGCGGCAGCGATTTGCCGTGATACGGAAGGTCGACCGCGATGACACGAAAATTTGCCGTGACATCGGAGTCTTCGAGCAGATGACGGTACTGGCGGCCATCGGAACCGGCCGTGTGCTGACACACGAGCGGAATACCGCTGCCAGCCTCTTCGATGTAAACGCGATACTCGACGCCGTCAACGTCGAGGTAAAGATAACGTCCGGTGATATCGGAGAATTTCGCCATGATGGACCTCCTCAGGCTGCGAGCGCCGGATACGCGTCACGCATCGCTTCGCCCATGATTGCTTTGATTCGACGCAGGGAATAGTAGTAGGCGTAGGCGGTTTCCAGGTCACCGCCGAATTCGAATTCGTGATGGAACGAAGCCGCGAACCAGTCGTGATAAAACGGTTTCGGCACTGGTTCGAACATGCGTTCCCACACCTCGGCCGGCCCGGCAATATTGATCGTATAGGGATCGAATCCGTTTGAGCCGTGGGTAAAACCCGCGACGGTACCGTTTTCGATACGCATGAAATATTGCTCGTCACCGATGACGAAGCGAATGTCGCAGTACCAGAATCGCGATTTCAGTAAAAATTCCGGATCGGCGTTGAGACGCTGCGCGATTTCATCGACGGGAAGTTCGGGTAGGGCTGCCATGGGACGCCGCCTCCTTGGGTTTGTGTTTCGTCGCGGACCGGGGCATTGCCCCGGGCAAGCGCTAAGACTAGCAAAAAAGCCGGAATTGGCCACCCGGATCGACGAGTTTGCGATAGGCCTCCAGCCAGCGATCGCCCCACCAGTTCGCATTGGCCTCCGTATTTTGCAGGCCGACCTGGCCGGTATCGCTGAGGAAATGAAAGCACTCATGGCTGAGTGTGTGCACTGCACACTCTTCGAGATCGTCGAAATGAAACGTCTGTTCGCCGGACACCCAGCCGCGGGGGTTGCGCTCGGACGGAACGCGGCCGTAATGGTCGAAGCGGTAGGGAGGTGCCATCATCACGTTGACACTTGCCCGAATGCGATAGCCGTGCTGCGTGCCGCGGCTGGCGGTTTCTCCGGGAAATGTGCACTCACCGTGGAGCAGTACGCTCCGGCTCAACGGCAGTAATTTGAGCCAGTCGAGTGCGGCCGTGTCAAAGCCGGCGAGCTGCCGGCGGACAAATTCGACCACGTGAGGCATGCCCACATTGTCTATGACGGTGTAATTTGGTGCGTTCAACAGGGTCGCGACTCGCCGTTCGGGCATGCGCAACAATCCTCATGCTGCGGTCAATCCAACGTGTCCCGGAGTGTACTTGTCCGCGCGGAAAACGGACAGTGCCGGGGCTGTCTTTTTCCCGGGCCGCCTGCGATTATAGGTTGCCTGCCCCGCTGCCCAATGGGAAACACGAAACATGAAACTGATCCCCGAGATCGTCGAAAAACAGGCGCAACACGCCGAGTGGCGGCGTGACATACACGCGCACCCGGAACTTGCCTACGAAGAACACCGCACCGCGGAACTCGTCGCGACGAAGCTTGCCGAATTCGGCGTTCCGATTGAAACGGGCATCGGACGCACCGGTGTCGTCGGTACGATCAAAAACGGCGGGAGTGATCGGTCAATCGGGTTACGCGCCGACATGGATGCCCTGCCACTGCAGGAATTCAACGAATTCGGACATCGTTCCAGACACGACGGGGTGATGCATGCCTGCGGTCATGACGGCCATACGACGATGCTGCTGGCCGCGGCCCAGTATCTTGCCGATCACCGCAACTTTGACGGCACCGTGCATGTCATTTTTCAACCGGCCGAAGAAGGAGAGGCCGGCGCGAAAGCAATGATGGACGACGGCCTGTTTGAGCGTTTTCCCATGTCTGCTGTCTATGGCCTGCACAATTGGCCCGGCCACCAGGTCGGCAAAATGGCGACACGGCGTGGTCCGATCATGGCGGCGATGGATGTGTTTGAAGTGACGATAAAAGGCAAAGGCGGACATGGCGCGCTGCCTCATTTGTCCGTTGACCCGATACTCGTCGGCACGCAGCTCGTGAATCAATGGCAGGGCATCGTGTCACGCAACGTCAACCCCATCGAAGCGGCCGTCGTCTCGGTCACCCAGTTTCATGCCGGCGATGCATGGGCCGTGATCCCCAGCGAAGTCGTAATGCGCGGGACGGTGCGCTCTTTTCGTCCGGCAACGCGCGACCTCGTAAAAAAACGCATGAAACAAATCGCCGAAGGCCTGTGCGCAGGTCACGACTGTGAACTCGAGTGGTGGTACGAACATCGTTTCCCGCCGACGGTTAATTCAGCGAGTGAGACCGAGGCGGTCACGCGTGCGTCAAAGTCGTTACTGGGCGATGCGAACTTCAACGCGGACGTGGAGCCGTCGACCGGATCCGAGGATTTCGGTTACATGCTCGAAGAAAAGCCCGGCTGCTATTCATTTATCGGCAACGGATCGAGCGACGGCGGCTGTCTGCTGCACAACCCGCATTATGATTTCAACGACGAGATCATTCCGATCGGCGCGAGCTACTGGGTCGAACTCGTGGAACAGGAACTCGCGCCGGGCCGGGGCCTGTGATCACGCCCGACACAGCGCCGTTCGTCGACGGTTATGTATTTCTGGAAGGTCCGCGCTGGCACGACGACCGCTTGTGGGTATCGGACATCTGGGCGCACACAGTCTACGGAATAAGGGAAGACGGCCGCGCGGAGCTCGCGGCCGAGGTGCCGGGTCGGCCGTCAGGTCTCGGTTTTCTGCCGGACGGCACGCCGCTCGTCGTCTCGATGGACGACCGGCGTGTGTATCGCCTCGTTAATGGCGCCCTCGACCTGCACGCGGATCTGAGCGGCGAGGTCCGCGCCGACATCAACGACATGGTGGTCGACGATGACGGCCGCGCCTATGTCGGCAACATGGGTTACGACCTGTTCAGTGGCGCCCCGTCAGAGCCGGGGGAAATCAGCCTGATTGAACCCGACGGTACACACCGAATCGTCGCGCGGGATTTGGACTTCCCGAACGGCATGGTCATTACCGACGACGGCACGACCCTCGTCGTTGCGGAATCGTTCGGCGCCCGGTTGAGCGCCTTCGACCGCGCCCCGAACGGAGATCTGAGTCACCAACGTGTGTACGCACAACTCGACGGTCTCGTCCCTGACGGCATCTGTCTCGACCGCGACGGTAACATCTGGGTCGGCGGCGCCATGGGCGGTGCTTTCGTTCAGGTCGATCGCCGGGGCGAGATCATCGCGCGTATCGACGTCGGCCCGGCCGCCGCAATCGCCTGTCAGCTCGGCGGAGACGACGGGTGCACGCTGTATTGCCTGGTCTATGACGGCGGTATCGAGGAGTTGTCTGCCGGCAAGCCGGGGGCGCGTATCGTGACCGCCCGCGTGAGCTCGCCGGCCGCGGGCTCCCCCTGACGCCCATCGCGCCGGCGCGGTAAACTGCCGGCGTAAACACGTTGCGCGGAGCAAGGACTCGGCGTAAAGACACAACATATAAACAGCCCGACCACCGGAGGAAGGAATGAAACTACATGATTGCCAGATGGCGCCGAACCCTCGCCGCGTAAGGATTTTTCTCGCTGAAAAAGGCCTCGATGTCGAAAAAGTCGAACACAGCATCCTCGAAGGGGAAACCTGCGGCGCGGAATATTTGAAAATCAACCCGTGGGGAACGGTGCCCGCACTCGAACTCGACGACGGCAAGGTTGTCCGCGAAGCGCCGGCGATTTTCCGCTTCGTCGAAGCCAGCAACCCGGAGCCGAACCTGATCGGCAACGACCCGATGGAGACGGCGGAGATCGAAGCCTGGGAGCGCTTCTCGGAACTGAACGGAATGGGCGCGATTGGTGAGTTTTTCCGGAATCAAACCGATGCGCTGGCGGGCCGTGGTCTGCCCGGACCCACCGGGCTCGACCTGATTCCCGCGCTCGTCGAACGCGGCGCCGCACGGGCCGCATTTTTTTACGACCAGATTAACGAACGGCTTGGCGAATCCGAATATCTCGGTTCTGATCGCTACACCATCGCCGACATCACCGCGCAATGCGCCGTGGATTTCGCGAGCGCCGTATCACTCGGCATTCCCGAACACTGCACGAACGTCGCGCGCTGGCATAAGGCCGTCAGCTCGCGACCCAGCGCCGCCGCCTGATAGTGGACCGGCACGCCGCGCCTTCAGATTAAGGCGCGGCGTGCCGACGATACTGTTGAACCCGGTTGGCGCAGGCGTTGCTGCTGGCACTGTCGCGTCGACAACAACGTTTCCTTTTGCACTGCCAACGACCCGTGGAGATTGCTATGTACGACAATGACGAACACGAAACAGTAGCAAAGACGCTGTGGTCCGAAACGCTTATCGAGGTTTTGTGCGTCGCGCTCAGTAAAAACAAGGGCGACGAACAAATTGTCAAGATCCTGACCGACATCAGGGCCAAGGGGTTCAAGGATCCCTATGTCATCAGCAAGGTTCGCAACGACATCGACAACGCCGCCGCCTCGCGGGTCAAGGCGCTACTCCGAAAGGCCTGAGCGCGCCTCGCCGCGGCTCGCTAGATCGGGCAGTGAGGGTCGAATTGCGGCGGCCGTTTCTCGCGATGCGAGGCGATGCCTTCCTTCGCCTCGCTACCGGTGAACCCGAGCATCTCGAGCGCGGTTGAGGTGTCGAACGCAGGCCCGGCCATCCGGTACCAGTTGTTCAGCGCGTATTTCGTCCAGCGGATTGCCGAAGGCGCGCCCGCAGCCAGCTTCCGCGCGATTTCGAGCGCCTTGTCCTGCAACTCGTCATCCTCGACGCACAGCGATACGAGACCGTATTTTTCCGCGTCTTCGCCGCCAACCGGCTCGCACAGCAGCAGCAGGTATTTGGCTTTCGCCATTCCGCACAGCAGCGGCCAGTTGATAACCGCCGAATCGCCGGCGGCAACGCCGAGCCGCGTATGCCCGTCGACGATTTTCGCGGATTTACCGGCGATCGAAATGTCCGCGAGCAACCCGGCAACGAGACCGGCCCCGACGGCGACCCCGTTCAGCGCGGAGACGATGGGTTTCGAGCAATTGATGATGTTGTAGACGAGATCGCGCGCCTCCTTCCAGGCGCGTGCGCGAGCTTTCGAATCGTCAATGATGTCTTCGATCATGCCGAAGTCGCCGCCGGCCGAAAACGCTTTACCCTTGCCGGTCAGGATCACCACATCGACGTCCTCGTCCTCATCGATGTCACGCCAGATGTAGGTCAGCTCGCGGTGTCCGTTCTTGTCCAGTGAGTTGAGAGTCTCGGGTTTGTCGAACGTGATCCTCAGGATACGGTCGGCCGGCGAGTCGAGTTTCAGTTCGTTATATTTCGCATACTTTTCGAGCATTGGTTTGTCCTGTTTGGCTTGGTTGTCGTATTCGGGATTGCAGGGCGAAGTCAGTCGATGACCCGTTCCCCGGTAGCAAAGGCGAGCCAGACGAGCGCGCCAAAAATATTGATCGCCGCAACGAGCGTAAATGCCGCCGAATAGGTCCCCGTAGCATCGACGAGCCAGCCGGTTAGCGCAACTCCGATGATTCCGGGAATGGTACCCGCCGTATTTGTGATCCCCATGAGGACATCCGCGTAGCGCGGCGCAATATCGAGATGGTTCGGTACAAATCCGGACCAGGTAAAAGCGGCCGCACCGAGTGCGCCGCACATCAACAACACGGCGACCCCGGCAGAATCCACGTCGCGTGCCAGGAGCATGAAAATAGCCGATCCGACGAGACCGATCGTCTGCATGATTTTTCGCACTGCGGTGAGGCCGACGCCGCGCTTGACCATGCCGTCGGCAAGCCACCCCGCAAGGATCCCGACAATGAACATCGTGAGCCACGGCGCGGCGGAATACAGCCCTGCGCTGGCAATGCTCAGACCGAGCTGCCCGCGAAAGTAGCTCGGCAGCCAGGCGAGCAGCATGTACAGCACCCAGTTGCTGCAAAAATGATTGATGAGCAAGGCCCAGACCGGCGGCGACGACAACAGGCGCCGCCACGGTACGGGCGGCTTTTCATCGTGGTCGGTGGTTTGTTTTTGCAGCAGCGCAAGTTCGGCCGGGCTGACCCTGGGGTCGTCCGCCGGTGAAGTGTGCGCCTGCCAGTACCAGATCGCGGTCCACAGGAATCCCGTCGCTCCGAAAACGTAGAACACCGACGGCCAGCCGTAATGTGCAATGATCCAGCCGGTCGTCGTGAGCGCAAATAATGTGCCGAGCGGTATCCCGCTGATCAACAGCGAAACCGCACGCGAACGCTCATCCGGCAGCACCCAGCGTCCGTAAATATTGTAGGCCGCCGGAAACATCGCGGCTTCGCCGAAACCCATCGCGATGCGGGCGAGGATCAGCACCGGCAGCGACATGAACGCGGCCGAGGGGGTAATAATAGTAAATACCGACCACCACAACACAGCGACCCCGAGGACGATACGACCGCCGATCCGGTTCGCGATCCACCCGCTCGGTGCCATGAACAGCATGTAGCCGATAAAAAAAGACGAGAGGACGTAACCCTTCGTCGTTTCGCTCCAGCCGAACTCTTCCTGCATGGCGAGCGCGGCAACGGAAATGTTGACCCTGTCGATGTAACAGATGAACACCGCCGCGAAGCACAGTGCGATGACGGTGTAGCGACGCGGCCAACGTGGTAACTCACCGGCAGCGGCGGACTCGGGTGCCGACATAACTTCCCCCCTTGTGTTGTCCGGCCAAGATAAGGCATAACGATTGTGCTGGGAAACCTACGATACGCCATCAACACGCAGGAGAATTATTCGCCATGACTCAACCCGTATGCCTCGTCACCGGAGTCGGCCCGGGAACCGGCGCTGCCACCTGCCGCCGGTTTGCCGCCGGCGGTTACCAAATCGCGATGGTCGCCCGTAACGCCGAACGCCTCGCGGCCCTCGAAGGGGAAATCAGTGGGTCGAAGGGCTATGTGTGCGACGTCAGCGATGAGAGTGCGGTCAACGACACCGTCGGCGCCGTCAGTCGGGACATGGGTGACCCCGAGATCCTGATCCACAATGCCGTGAGAGGCACGTTTGGCACGTTCATGGAAATGAACCCGCAGGATTTGCAGGACAATTTCAACATCAACACGATGGGACTACTGTATTTCGCGCGGGCGTGTACGCCGGCCATGGTCAAGGCCGGGCGCGGGGTCATTATTGCATCTGGGAACACATCGGCATTGCGTGGCAAACCGAACTTTGCCGGTTTCGCACCGACAAAAGCCGCCCAACGCATACTCGCTGAATCGATGGCCCGTACGCTCGGTCCGCAGGGCGTACACGTTGCCTACATCGTCATCGACGCGGTGATCGATCTCGAATGGACGCGAAAAATGATGGCGGACGCCGATGATGATTACTTTATCCAGCCGAGTGCAATTGCCGATACTGCTTTCCACGTGGCGCACCAGGACCGCAGCGCCTGGTCGTTCAATGTCGAGGTACGACCGTTCGGGGAAGTCTGGTAGATCCTTGCACGCCGCGGCAGGCGATCAACTCAGGAACTTCGCGAGCGTCATGTCGGTGTAGCACGGCGTGAGGTCGTGTTTGAACGCCGGTTGTTCGAGCAGCCGGTGAAAGTGCGCGAGTGCGCGCGCATGCTCCTGCGCCAGCCCGTCGTGAAACAGCACCGTGAAACCGGCGGCTTCCACGCGATCGCGTTCCGTGCGCGACAGCGCAAACAGCACAAGTTCGGCGGCGAAACAGATATCGGCAAGCGTGATGTCATCGCCGACGATGAACTGGCCGCTACCGATCGCAGCGTCGATCGCGGCGAGATAAACGTGCAAAGCCTTTTCCATTTCCGTGTTCAACGGTTCGCTCAGCGCTCCGCCCATCAATCCGAACAGGTAGCGTTGGGAGACATGTGCGAAATTGAGTGAGGTGTCGAGAAACGCATCGATGCGTGCCGCCGTGTAAGGATCGCTGCCGTAGAGAGCCGGGCCGGTGCGGCCGAGGCGTGCAACGGCCCGCAACATACTGTTGGATTCGAATATTCCGGTCGTGCCGTCGGGACTGAATGCGACCGGCACGGTGCCGAACGGGTTCGCGCGGAGAAATTCGTCCGTCTTGTACAGCGTGCCCGAGAAGCCCGCACGCGCGCGACGAATGTAGGCTTCGTTCCCGCGGTCGGCATCCGTCAGCGGGCGCGCGTCGAAATCCCATAGCCACTCGGCGAGTTCTTTCGGCCGCGCGCCGAGTATTTCCACGTCTACCCCGGTCAATTCCGCCGCTATCGTGGCCTTGAACAGACGCGGATTCGGCAGGTAGGAGAATATTCGCAGATCGGCCATCGTTGCTCACCTTCATTCGGGGGACTAGTCTGGGAATCCTAACAAGTCCGGCGACGGCATGGCGTGCGCGGTCAACCAAACGACCACCGGTTGGCGGTTGTCCCTGTTTCAGCGGGTGCGCCAGCAGCGTCACCGGATATCCGCAGGGCGGACCACTGGCGGCTGTGAACAGCTGCTCGTGGCCATTTCGGGAGGTCGACATCAACGCGAACACACGCGACTCCGGCTACACCATGGCGCAGGTACGCATCGGTCGGGCGGCGACTGAATTCGGTTTGCTCGGCGAAGGGCCGACGGTCATCCTGCTGCCGGGCCGCGGCGGCGAAGGGCCGGACCAGTACGATGAACTCGGACCGGCACTCGGCGAGGCGGGATACCGCGCTGTTGCCGTGAACCCGCGCGGGGTCGGTCGGAGCAGCGGACAACTCGCAAACCTGTCGCTGCACGATCTTGCCCGCGATGTAGCGACTGTCATCCGGGCCCTCGGGGGACCCGCCCACCTCGTCGGCCGCGCGCTCGGGAATCGGGTCGCACGTTGTGTCGCCGTCGACTCCCCGGACCTGGTAAAAAGCGTTTGCCTCATCTCCGCTGGCGGACTCGTCGCCCCGGACCGGAACCAGAAACCGGCAAAGACCGTCGGACAACCGCGGCCGTTGCGCTATTGGCGCACCGCCGGGGACGCACACCAACACGCAGCACAAACAACGCCGATCGGAGAATGGTGGTCCGGCGGTGATGCGCCGATGTTAGTCGTGCAGGGACTCGCCGACCGGATCGCCGTGCCCGAAAACGGCCGTCGACTCGCCGAAGATTACGCGGATCGGGTGGAGCTGCTGGAAATCGCAGAGGCCGGACACAGGCTGCTGTTTGACCGACCGGACATCGTGATCCCGGCGATCGTAAACTTTATCGACAACATCGAGTCAGGGCAGCGGACGGATCCGCCCTCCCCGACACAGGATGAATGAGCGGCAGATGATCAGCGCATCATGCGGGCGAGGCTTTCCGGGGTGAAATGTTCCGACCAGTGGCTCGGCGTGGTATCGGGTTCCACACCGTCGAGTTCCGCGAGCCAGCTGTCGTCGGTTTCATAGCCGAACTCGATGAGATCGGGGGCGAGCGATCCGTGCTGCTGCATCTGCCCCGCGACCCTGGGCAGATGATCGCGCCAGGGATCCGGACGCGAGGCACCGATCGCCCGGAGTCCGCTCAGTGCCGTCAGCGCGTCATCTGCCGGCTTCGCGATCTCGTGGAAGCGGCTGAAAGGTGCGGTGTTCTGCAGGAACGGTAACCGCTCCGCCAGTTTCCGCTGCACGCTGTCCGGATCGGCTGTCAGGTTCTCGTAACGCAGCGTAATGAATCGTGGATGATTGCGCAGGCGACGCGCGACCGGCGTGTAGGCCTTCCAGAATTTCAGACCCGCCCAGTAACGTTCCGGGTCGCGGCGATGTTTGCTGACGATGACATTGCGCGGGTCGCGAAACATGCACAACACGTGAAGGTTTGGCATTTGCCCGAGCGCTTTCTCCGCCAGCAGAATGTCGCGCGGCGCCTTCGTCAGATAGATCTCCCCGGCAACAGGCGGTTGCGAGAAAATTCGCGCTTCGTGATCGTGAAAGATGTCGATGTCGAAGCACGCGACCATCGCCTCGGCGATCAACGTCGTACCGGTACGCGGACTGACGCCGACGATATGTATACGTTGCATACCCGCCCGTCTCTCAAGTATTTCCGGAGCGCATCAGCTTAGAACGTCGATACACTACGCGCCACCGTACTGACACGTTAACATTGACGACCGACACAAGACTGCGGACAAGACCCAACACGATGGCCACGATCGTTATTCTCGAACACCTGATGCAGAAGGACTTTAATCAGCCGTACATGCTGTACCTGTTGGCCGAGCGCTGGAAGGCAGACGGTCATACCGTGCACATTCATCATGGTACGGATACCCCGCCGCAAGGCGACGTTGCGTTCGTGAATGTTGACCTGACCCTCATTCCGCCGGGGTACACCGCGTTGTTCGACCGTTATGAGCGCGTGATCAACGGCGCCACCGTCGATATTTCGAAACGGGGCTACAGCACGCTGCTGCTCGATCGCGACAGTGACTGGAATGGACGAGTGATCGTAAAAACCGATCGGAATTTCGGTGGGCGTATCGACTCGAAATTGCGCAAGCGTGCGCTCGATGCCGGACTGACACCGGACATTCCTCCCGGGCCTGTGCTGATGAAATATGCGCTGTTCGATTCGCCTGATGAGGTGCCGGATCAGGTCTGGCAGACGGCGGGACTCATTGTCGAGAAATTCCTGCCCGAAACCGACGAGCGCGGATTCTACATGCGCGTGTGGGTATTTCTCGGTGAGCAGTCCCGCAGTTTCCGCATGCTTGCGGCGCAGCCGATCATCAAGTCGCATCACATTATCGAGCGTGAGGCCGTTGCCGTGCCGGACGAGCTGAAAGTGTGGCGAAAGCAACTCGGATTCGATTATGGCAAGTTTGATTACGTCGTGCGTGACGACGGCCCGATACTGATCGATGCGAACCGCACCCCTGGCGCACCGTCGGATTATGCGACGAACGCGGAAGTTGCAACCGGCATGAATCTGCTGGCGCGCGGTATCGAGAATTTTCTCTGAATCGCTAGCCGCGTTTGACGAAAACGAGCCGGGGAAAATGCGCGCCGCAGCGATAGGTCGGTATGTCGCATTCCGTCAGCTCAAAATCAGGTGCCGCCGCCTCCAACTCGTCGACAGTCGGGAACACGTAACAGGCCTGCTGACCCGCATACCTCGCAATATGATCGACTTCGTGGGCGAACCACCCGAACCGTTCGATGTACTGCTCCGGTTCCGGCACGCGTTCATGCCAGACCCGCCAGGCATCGTCGAGCACCACGCCGGACACACCGTCGCCTTGCAACGCCATCAGTAAACGCCAGCGAAACAGTCCCAGGTTTGTTTCATTGCCGGCAAGCAATTCGTCGAATATCTCGTCGACGCTGGCGCGTTTTTCACCCCGCGCGAAACAGCGCAGCGCCAGCACGCCGCCAGGTTCGAGTACACGCGCTACCGCGCGATTGAGTTCAACCGCGGCATCGAGGCTCCCGAGTGCGGTATAGCAACCGTCACCGAGCGCGACATCGCAGCTCCGTTCGTCGAGCGGCATGGCCATCCAGTCGGCGAGTACGACGGCGGCGTCCACCGGCAGCCCGGTCCGGGGCCACGCCTTTTTGATCATGCCCGCCGACCAGTCGACCGCGGTGAGTCTCACCGTCGCCGGCCACTGCATCGTCGCGATGCCGCCGGTCACGCCGAGCAGCAGTGCCCGTAGCGCATTGTTCGTAGTCGCAGCGGCAGCGGCGCGCTCGAAAAAACCGATATCTTCCGGATCGGGAACGATCGGCGGACGGTGCTGCCATATCCCGGCCACTGACTCCCAATTTGAATGGCTTTGATTTTTCACGTGCGTCCCTGGTTGTTGCTGCAGCCTACCGCTGGCGAACGGCTGGTGCAGTGTCGCCTGTGTGCGGGCATCCGGCAACGCTATCGGCGCAGGATTTTGACGCTTGAGAGGTCAACATGCCCGGGTTTCGCGATCAATCTGTCTCACGTTACAATCAGAGTGTTTTCCCCTGAATAATCCAGCAACGATCGGAGCTGCCGTGACACAAATGCAATTCGAAGCCCCCACCTCCATCGACGATGCGGTCCGCTGCCTGGCCGCTGCCGGCGAGTCGGCGAAAATACTCGCGGGCGGTACCGACCTCCTCGTGCAACTCCGATCGGGTCGGGTCAGCCCCGAGACGATCGTGGACATCAAGCAAATCCCGGAGCTGCGTGAGGTCCGCGAAGAAAACGGCGGTTTTCGCATCGGCGCCGCGGTCGCCGGCGCCGAACTCAGCGAGAACAGCGCCGTTAAATCAGCATGGCCCGGTGTCGTCGAAGGACTCGATTTGATCGGATCGACCCAGATTCAGGGTCGGGCAAGTCTCGGCGGAAACCTGTGCAACGCTTCGCCGGCAGCCGACAGCGTGCCGGCCATGATCGCCGCGGGCGCGATTTGTTCGGTCGTCGGCCCCGATGGCAGGCGCGACGTCAACGTCGAAGATATCGCTACCGGCCCCGGTCAAACCGCGCTCTCCAGCGGTGAATTTGTTGCCAGCATTTTGCTTCCGGCCCGCCCTCCGCACTCCGGCGATGCCTACCTGCGGTTCATTCCGCGCACGGAAATGGATATTGCGGTCGTTGGCGCAGGCGTATCACTGACACTCGACGATGACGGCACCTGTGTCGCGGCCCGGGTCGCGCTCGGCGCCGTCGCGCCGACGGCACTGCTGGTTGAAGCCGCCGGCGCCGCGCTCGTCGGGACCCGGGTTGACGATGCGGCGCTGGCAAACCTCGCGGCCGCTGCAAGTGCGGCCTGCAACCCGATCGACGACAAGCGGGGAACTATCGAATACCGAACAAAAGTCGCAGGCGTTCTCGCACGTCGTGCGGCAGAAACTGCGCTGGAACGCGCGAGGGCAAATTAATGGCAAAACATCATGTATCGGCCTCGGTCAACGGCGATCCGGTCGAATTTCTCTGCGACACCCAGGACACGCTGCTCGACGTTCTGCGTAACAACCTCCAGCTGACCGGCAGCAAGGAAGGGTGCTCGACCGGCGACTGTGGCGCCTGCAGTGTCACCGTCGACGGACGCCTCATGTGCTCCTGTCTGGTACTCGGTATTGAAGCGGATGGTCGTGACATCGGCACGATCGAAGGGGTGGCCGAGGGCGACGACCTGCATCCGCTGCAGAAGCACTTCCTCGAAGAAGCGGCCCTGCAGTGCGGCATCTGTACCCCGGGCTTTATCGTCGCGGCAAAGGCGTTGCTCGAACACAACCCGGATCCGACGGAGACGGAGATGCGTTACTGGCTGGCCGGCAACCTGTGTCGCTGCACGGGTTACGACAAGATCATTACGGCGGTGACCAATGCCGCGGCGGAACTGCGGGAGAAATAGATCATGGGTAACGAAGAACAACAATTCAAAACTGTGAAGAAAAGCGCTGCGACGAGTGGTTACAAGGTTGTCGGTACCCGCCCGGTCCGGCCCGACGGTATCGAGAAAGTAACCGGTCGCGCTAATTTCGGCGCAGACCTGTCTCTGCCGGGGATGCTCACGGGGCGCATCGTGCGCAGCCCGCACGCCCATGCGCGCATCATCTCGATCAAGACCGATCAGGCGATGGCGCTCCCCGGGGTCAAGGCCGTCGTCACCTCGGCGGACTTTCCTGAAATTGGTCCGAAGCAGCGTGGCGCTGGCGAAGCGCCGATCAGCTTTCGCGATTTGTCGCGCAATGTCATGGCTCGCGAGAAGGCGTTATACGACGGTCATGCCGTCGCGGCCGTCGCGGCAACCACCGCCGCCATCGCCGATCAGGCCGCTGCACTGATTGAAGTCGAATACGAAGTACTGCCGCACGTACTCGACGCGCGCGAGGCGATGAAACCGGACGCGCCGGTATTGCACGATGACATTTTCACGAAAGGGGTCGATCCGAAACCTGAAACGCCTTCAAACGTGACGCAGCGATTCCAGTTCGGGCTCGGCGATACGGATGCCGGCTTCGCCGAAGCCGAGGTTGTGGTCGAGCACGACTTTACGACCCAGTGCGTCCACCAGGGCTACATCGAGCCGCACGCGTGCGTTGTCGATACGACCGAAGATGGCATGGCGACCGTATGGGCCAGCAGCCAGGGCCAGTTCATGGTGCGCAACTACAGCGCAACGCTCTGCGGCATGGATATCTCCAAAGTTCGTGTGCTGCCGGCGGAAATCGGCGGCGGTTTCGGCGGCAAGACGACGGTATACATCGAACCCGTTGCCATCATGCTGTCGAAAAAATCAGGCAAGCCGGTCAAGCTCGTCATGGGACGCGAAGACGTCTTTCGCGCGACCGGGCCAACGTCGGGCGGCCACGCCTACGCGAAGATCGGCGCGAAAAAAGACGGCACCATAGTCGCCGCCGAGCTCACGATGGAATATGAAGCCGGCGCATTCGCCGGTTCACCCGTCCAGTTCGGCTGCATGACCGGTTACGCTCCCTACGATATTCCGAACGTGAAGGCAGTCGGCTACGACGTCGTCGTGAACCGGCCGAAAGTCGCCGCTTATCGGGCACCGGGCGCACCGGTTGCCGCGTTCGCGGTTGAATCCGCGCTCGACGATTTGGCCATCAAGCTCAATATGGATCCGATAGCTCTGCGTGAAAAGAATGCGGCGAAGGAAGGAACCCAGGCAGCTTACGGACCGAAATTCCAGCGGATAGGATTCGTCGAGACGCTCGAGGCCGCGAAGGACCATCCGCATTACAGTGCTCCGCTCGGGCCGAACCAGGGCCGTGGCGTCGCCTCGGGCTTCTGGTTCAATATCGGCGGTGAGTCGAGCGCCGCGATCCACGTCAACGAGGACGGCACGGTCGAAGTCGTTACCGCAAATCCCGATATCGGCGGATCGCGGGCGTCCATGGCGATCATGGCGGCCGAAGTTCTCGGTATCGGCGTCGATCGCGTCAAGCCGCTCATCGCCGATACCGCGTCGAGTGCTTACAGCGCACTGACCGGCGGCAGCCGCGTGACGTTCGCAGTGGGCAAGGCCGTGTGCGAGGCAGCCGATGAAGTCGTCGACATACTGCGCGCCCGTGCCGCGAAGGTGTGGGACGTTGACCTCGAGACCGTCGAGTGGAAGGACGGCGCTGCGATTAATACGAAGTCGGACGAAGGTGAAACGCTGACACTCGCGCAGATTGCGAATTCGGCGGGTAAGACCGGCGGTCCCATCAGCGGTGCGGCGAATATTAACGCCGCCGGCGCGGGCCCCGGGTTCGGCACGCATATTTGCGACGTCGAAATCGACCCGGAAACGGGCCGCACGTCGGTGATCCGCTACACGGCGATCCAGGACGTGGGCACGGCGATCCACCCGTCGTACGTTGAGGGACAACTGCAGGGCGGCGCCGCGCAGGGGATCGGCTGGGCGCTGAACGAAGAATACATCTATGACGACAAGGGCCGACTGCAAAACGGCGGATTCCTCGACTACCGGGTACCGGTCGCTTCGGACCTGCCGATGATCGATACCGTGCTCGTCGAAGTGCCGAATCCCGGCCATCGTTTCGGCGTTCGCGGCGTCGGAGAAGTCCCGATTATCCCGCCGCTGGCGGCCGTCGCGAACGCGGTGGCTGCGGCTGCGGGAACACGGGTCAACGATCTGCCCATTTCTCCGCCCCGATTGCTCGCGGCAATCGACGGCGCGAAGTAGTTTCCGCAGATCGGGACCGACCATGGCGAAGATCGTGTTGCAGCGTGAAGTGGCAGCCGATTTCGCCGATGGCGAGACCGACCACAACGTCGACGCCGACGACGTACGGCAACTCATCAAGCGACTCGACGAACGCTTCCCGGGAATCGGGAAGCGTCTCGGCGATCGGACTGCTGTAGCCATCGACGGCGAAATTTTCCAGGACCCGATGCTGCAGCCAATCCAGACAACCAGCGAAGTGTATTTCCTGCCGATGATAGAGGGCGGCTGACCCCTGTCCGAAACGCTGACTCCGCCGCGCGGCGTTACGGTTGACTTTTTGCAGCATTCGGCCGAGCATTTTCGGCTGACTCGCAACGACCATAATAATTTTCGAACCGGCCCGAAATTACACCCGCGCCAGCGTCAGTAATTCCAAGACCGCTTCAATTACTTCGCGAACCGTTTACCAATGCGCCTCGGCGGGTGCGGACACGCGATACTCACTCGTACAGGAGAATCAAGATGAAACTGTTGAATTCATTCGGCCCGAATCCGCGGGCAGTTCGCATGGCCCTGCTTGAGAAAGGCGTCGAGATACCGTTCGAGGAACACGATCTGATGGGTGGTGAGAACCGCGCGGCGCCGTACACGGCGAAAAACCCCGGGGGCCAAATGCCGGCGCTCGAACTCGACGACGGTTCCGTGGTTGGAGAAACGACAACGATTGCGGAATACCTCGACGAAAAATATCCGAACAAACCCCTGATCGGAGCGAGCGCCGAGGAACGTGCCAATACGCGCCAGTGGATCCGCCGGGTAGAACTGAACATCACCGAACACATGTATAACGGCTTTCGCTATTCCGACGGCATCGATATTTTTCGCGACCGCCTGTACTGCATCCCCGAAGCGGCCGATGGCCTCAAGGCGAAAGCGAAAGACTCGCGCAAATGGCTCGACGGGCTTATCTCCGGGCGTGATTACGTTGCCGGCGATAACCTGACGTTTGCCGATATCGCCCTTTACTGCTGCATGGACTTCTGCAAAGACGTCGGCCAGCCGCTCGACACGGACCTGCCGAACGTCGATGCCTGGTTCAAAAGGATGGACGCACGGCCGAGTGCGAGCGCGAGCCTCCACCCGGGCGCGGCCCAGGTGAATATGCGCGGTTGAACCGGCCCGCGATCGCCGCGTCGTGCGTTCCGCGCGACGCGGCCTTCTGAACGCACCCGTGTACATAATCCCCAACCGGCGAGCATTCCCATGAGCTGGCAGGACCACGTCGATAAACTCTTGCGGCGCCGCGAACTCGCGCGTGCGCAGGGCGGTAGCGAGGGCGTCGAAAAGCAGCACGCGCGGGGCAAACTCACGGTGCGCGAACGCATCGACGCACTCGTCGACGAAGGATCATTCCACGAACACGGGCGCATGGCGGGTGGCGCGATACTCGATGCAACCGGCGAACTCGAATCATTTACCCCGGCCAATTACGTCGTCGGTTTCGGTAAGGTCGCCGGCCGCCGGGTTGTGGTCGGTGGCGAAGATTTTACGTTGAAAGGCGGATCGCCGAATGCCGCCGGACTGCGCAAGAGCGTCTACGCCGAACATCTCGCGGTGAAATACCGCACCCCGCTGATACGCCTGCTCGAAGGCGGTGGCGGCAGCGTCGCGACCGGCGATGCGGATCCGCGCAAGCCGCGAACTGTCGGTACTCCGGTGTACGATCCACCGCGCTTCCGCATCATTGCCGAAGCGATGGGAACGGTTCCCGTCGCTTCCGCCGCACTCGGACCGGTCGCAGGGTTTCCCGCCGGTCGCCTCGTCGCATCGCACTTTTCGGTCATGACGAAAAGTACATCGCAGGTGATGATCGGCGGCCCGGCGCTGGTCAAGCGCGCACTGGGATTAAAGTTATCAAAAGAAGAGCTCGGCGGCGTCAGGGTCCACGCGAAATCGGGAATCGTCGACAACATCGCCGATAGCGAAACCGACGCGTTCGCTCAAATGCGTCGGTTCCTGAGCTATCTCCCGCAAAGCATCTACGATCGGGTGGGGCGCGACTCCTGCAGCGATCCGGTCGATCGCACCGCAGACGAATTGCTGTCGATCGTGCCGCACAATCGGCGTCGCGCGTTCAACATGCAGCGGGTGATCGAACTCGTCGTCGATGAGGGCACGTTTTTCCACATGCAGAAGGATTACGGTCCGAGTCTCATCGTCGGGCTGGCGCGGGTCAACGGACAAAGCGTGGGTATTACGGCGAACGACTGCCGGCATCTCGCGGGCGCGATGACGGCGGAAGCAGGTCAGAAGATGCGCCGCATGATCGAGCTGTGCGATACGTTTCATCTCCCGCTGATCAATTTCGTCGACGAACCCGGATTCATGATCGGACCCGGCGCCGAAGCGGACGCAACGATACGCTATGGCATGGCCGCGGTTTCTGCAGCCGCGACGGCATCGACGCCATGGGCCTCGGTGCGGGTCAATAAATGTTTCGGTGTTGCCGGCGCCGCCCACTTCGGACCGGACAATTATCTGCTTGACTGGCCATCCGCACAGTCTGGTGCGCTGCCGCTCGAAGGTGGTGTCGCCGTCGCCTATGGTCGCGAGATCGAGGCCGCACCGGACCCGGAAGCGAAGCGCCGGGAAATCGAGGAACGGATCGCCGCCTCGCGTAACCCGTTTGGCGCAGCGGAATCGTTCGCCGTCCACGACATGATCGATCCGCGCGAAACACGACCGATGTTGTGTGACTGGGTCGACTGGATCCAGCCACGTCTCGACGGCCTCGTCGACGAGACCCGTTTCATGATGCGACCCTAATCAAATTAAGGAACCCCGAATGAATATCACTACGGAAAATATTTCCATTCCCGTTGGCAATGACACGATGCCCGCTTACGTTGCGCGACCGGAAGGTCACGAAAAGCTGCCCGCGGTCATTGTATGGATGGAAATTTTCGGCGTTAACTCGCACATCCAGTCGGTAACGGAACGCGTCGCAAGTGAAGGTTATGTCGCGTGCGCACCAAATTTCTTCCACCGCGAAGCGCCGGACCTCAACCTTGGATACGACGAAGCCGGCATGAACGAAGGCATTGCTCACATGATGAAGCTGACCGCCGACACTATGATTGCCGATCAGAGGGCCGCCATCGCTTATCTCCGCGGACGGGACGATGTGACCGGCAAGGTCGGCGCGATGGGCTTTTGCATTGGCGGCCACATGACTTACCTGACGGCGTGCGAGAATGACATCGACGCGGCCGCGAGTTTTTACGGTGGTGGCATCGCCGCACCGGAAGGACCCGGTGGCGCGGCATCGACGATTAGCCGCACGGCGCAAATCGACTGCCCGATCGTTTGCCTGTTCGGGGCACTCGATGCACACATTCCGCCCGAACACACGGGCGCGGTGGCCGATGCATTGAAAGCCGAAGGCCGTAACGGGGAAGTCGTGATCTATGACGATGCCGATCATGGCTTCTTTTGTGACCAGCGCGCGAGCTATAACGAATCGTCCGCTACCGACGCCTGGGGTCGGGTCAAACAGCTGTTCGCAGAAAATTTGCGATAGCAAAGCGACCCCTGAGCAGCCGGGCCACGCTTCGGCGGCCGCACCAATTCAGGGACGGCCGTTGCAACCCGTAATTCGTAGCGCCGGGTAGTGACATCATCATCGCCCGGGCCGGGTCGCGATGCGGTAGTGGCCAACGAGAGCTTCTTCGCGATTAGTACTGCAGTCGCCTTAAGCCACGCGATGCAGCGGCATAAGCGCCTCGGTGCGTTGCTCGAAGCATCCGTTGGCACCGGGGCGACATACGATTAAGCTTGAATCTACCGAACGAGGAAGCGCGCCATGCCAGCTGACACGACCATTGAAGAGAAAATCGAGGCGCTCGGCCTCTACCTTCCCGAGGCGATCAAACCGCCGGCGGGGGTCGTCCTGCCATTCCAGTTCGTTCGGGTGAGCGGCGACCGCGCCTATGTTTCCGGTCACGGTGCGCAGCAACCGGACGGTTCGCTCGCAGGCCCTTTCGGGAAAGTCGGCACGGACGTATCCGAAGAGGAAGCGTATGAAGTGGCGCGACTGGTGACGGTCGCGATGATCGCGAGCCTTAAACGGGAACTCGGCGACTTAAGCCGGATCAAAGCGTGGCTGCGCGTATTTGGCATGGTCAATTCGGCGCCGGAGTTCGTACGCCAGCCGTTGGTGATTAACGGTTGCTCGGATTTATTGTTCGATGTGTTCGGTCCGGAGCGGGGACAACACGCCAGGTCCGCGGTCGGCATGGCATCCCTGCCGTTCGATCTGGCCGTCGAAATCGAAGCGGAAGTCCTGATTGCGCCGTAGACCGGTGATAACGTCGACGCAGACCCGTCGAGCAAACGACCATCCTGTGATTACAACAATCGCCACCGCGAACCGAATACCGCGGGGGACCTAACGGAGCCATCCGCGATGAAGCTGAGCCACGACCGAATATTAACCACCCATGTCGGCAGTTTGCCGCGCCCCGATGCGCTTGCCGATGCACTGCTCGCCCGCGAGCATGGCGAATCCGTGGACGAAACAATGTTCAACGATCTTGTGCGAACCTCGGTGAGTGATGTCGTCAAGCGCCAGGTCGATGTCGGGGTCGATATTGTCAGCGACGGCGAGATGGGCAAAATCAGTTATGCCACGTATATCAAGGATCGTTGCTCCGGATTTTCCGGTGACAGTCCGCGGCGCGCACCGGCCGACCTCGAACGTTTTCCCGGGTTCATGGAGACCACGGCGAAACAGAACCAGGCGCCCGCGATTGCGCGGCCGATGTGCACCGGCGAAATCGCGATCAAAACGCGGGTACCACTGGAAACCGATATTGCGAATTTTCGCGATGCCCTGGCCGGGAGCGGTGCCGTCGAGGGATTCATGAATGCATCATCCCCCGGCGTAATCAACGCGTTTCTGCCGAACGACTATTACGCAAGCGAACGCGATTATATGGAGGCGCTCAGTCAGGTGATGCGCGAGGAATACGAGACGATTAGTAAAGCCGGATTCGTGATCCAGCTCGACTGTCCCGATCTCGCGATGGCACGCCACACCCAGTACAAGGAACTGGCGGACGATGAATTCGTGCGCCACGCCGAGATGCATGTCGAAGTACTCAACGACGCGTTGCGCAACGTCCCGCCCGATATGGCACGCCTGCATCTTTGCTGGGGCAACTACGAAGGTCCGCACGATCACGACATTCCGCTATCGAAAATAGTCGGCGTGCTGTGCAAGGCGAGGCCGCAGGTACTGAGTTTCGAAGCGGCGAATCCGCGGCATGCGCACGAATGGCCGGTGTGGGGCGAGATCGACCTACCGGAGGACAAGGTACTCATGCCCGGCGTCATCGACACGTCAACGAACTATGTCGAACATCCCGACTACGTCTCCGAACGCATCTGCCGTTTTGCCGACGTCGTTGGGCGTGACCGCGTTCTCGCCAGTACGGATTGTGGTTTTGCGACGTTTACGCGCTTTGGTCGGGTCGACCCCGATATTGCCTACGAAAAGCTTTCCGCGCTGGCCGAGGGTGCGCGACGCGCCTCGGCACGCCTGTGGTAAGGAAACGTCCGCGGCCCACGAAACGCCCGACGCTCGCACGTTTCCCTCACGATCGCGGTCACCGGCGGCCACGTGCGAATCGCCTGGTCTGCATGACTGGCAGTTCTTGAGGTCCGGCCCGATCAGGGTAGGATGGTGCGACTGACGATAGCGCGGCTCCACCCGGCCGCGAGGGAAACGCAATAGTGAAAAGCGGCCGCAAATACCGGACCGACGCTGGCTTCTCCGCGATCAAAAACGGCATCAAAGTGCGCGTTGAAACGGCGGAGAACGCCGTCGGCAGAAAACCGGCCTGGTTGCGGGCAAAACCGCCGGGCGGCAGCCGCTATACCGGGGTTCGGCGAACCGTCCGTGAGCATAAGCTCAGCACCGTGTGTGAAGAGGCGATGTGTCCTAACATCGGCGAGTGCTGGAATCACGGCACCGCTACGATCATGGTTTTAGGTGCAGTGTGTACCCGGGCGTGCAGTTTTTGCGCCGTCGATACGGGTAACCCAAAGGGCTGGCTCGATACGGAGGAACCGGTCAATACGGCCCGCGCGGTCCGGTTAATGAACTTGTCCTACGTCGTGATCACCTCAGTCGATCGCGACGATCTGCCTGACGGTGGCGCCGCCCACTATGCGCAATGCGTGCGGGAAATAAAGGCGATGAACCCGGACACGTCGGTCGAAGCGCTCACCCCTGATTTCAATGGCGTGCCCGCGGACGTGGAAACGGTCGTCGGTTCGGGCCTTGATGTCTTTGCGCAGAATGTCGAGACCGTGCGACGACTGACGCATCCCGTCAGAGATCCGCGCGCCGGCTACGAACAGACGCTCGACGTGTTGCGACACGCGAAAACAGTTCGTCCGGACGTGCTGACTAAAACGAGCCTGATGCTCGGACTCGGCGAAACCGACGACGAGATCGTGACCGCGATGGACGACCTCAGGGCTGCCAGGGTCGACATCCTGACACTCGGTCAGTACCTGCGACCGACGGTCAATCATTATCCGATCGCGCGCTATGTCAGCCCGGACGAGTTCGACGCGTACCGCAAGCTCGGGCTCGAAAAGGGCTTCATCGAAGTGGTTGCCGGACCGCTCGTGCGGTCGAGTTACCGCGCCGACAAGGTCATGCAGAAGAACAACGTCGGCCTTGGCGGGTCAGCCTAGAGCGACCCCGGCGATCGCGCCAACCGCCGGTCCCGGGGGCTAACCCGGTCGCGGCCACTCAAGTAGTTTGAGTCGCAGGTAATTCAGCAGGCTGATCACGGCGAACTGCCGGATCCGTTCGCGGTCACCCGGAAACGGAACTTTTTCAACCTGTGTGCCCGCGGACGTTGCGATACCGAGAAATGTCGTTCCCGGCGGCAGATCGCTCGGTGTGTCGACATCGTGCAAGCCTGTCGTCGAAATTCCGATATCCGCCCCGAGCGCGACCCGTACTGCTTCGGCCATCGTCGTCGCCGCCTCCGCCGTGCCGATCGCATCGTGCGGAACACCGAGCAGTGTTTCACGCACCGCGCCGGCGACCGGCACGACGCTGCCGCGGAACACTTCACCGGAGGCGTCGATAGCGCTGAGGCGCGTACTGATCAAACCGCCGCTCGTGATCTCCGCGACAGCGAGGGTGAGGCCGCGCGCGCGCAAGGCATCGAGTACGACTGACTCGATAGTCTCCCCGTCCGTGCCGAAAATCGTCTTCCCGAGGATGCTGCGAATTTCGTTCTCTTCGGTCTCGAGCATTTTCTGCGCACTTGCCTCGTCATCGGATTTAACCGTAACGCGCACCTTTATACCTTCGATACCGCTCGCCTGGAATGCAATCGTCGGATTGCCCGCGGCGTCGAGCGCCTCGATACGATCGGCAAGCAGTTCGGCAAGACCGGATTCGGACTGGCCCCACGTTTTCAGTACGCGGCTCTTGATGATTCCGGTGAACCCGGCCCGGCGGCGCAGATCCTTCAGGATGCTGCCGTTGAACATCGTTCGCATTTCGTGCGGGACTCCAGGCACCGCGTAGATCACCTTCTCGCCGATTGGGCAAATCAGACCGGGTGCGGTACCGGGCTGCTCGGCGATCGTAGATGCGCCTTCCGGTACTTCCGACTGGCGCAGATTGTTCTCCGGCATGACCCGACCGCGCGATTCGAACATACGCCGAATGCGATCGCCAATTTCCGCATGACGTACGAGCGGCGCGCCCATGACTTCCGCGATCGCTTCGCGGGTGATGTCGTCCTGGGTAGGACCGAGACCACCGCACGTGATGACGGCATCGGCGCGGGTCAGCGCATGGCGAATGCACTCGACCATGCGATCAAAATTATCGCCAACCTTGATCTGGTGCAGCGAATCGATACCGGCGAGCGCAAGTTGCTCACCCAGCCAGGAAGAATTCGTGTCGGTAATCTGGCCGAGCAACAGCTCGGTACCAATCGCAATGATTTCACAACGCATGATTTTTGATGAGTGATCGGTTCAGGATTTATAGGAGCGACGCTCGACCGCCCGCACGACCGTACCATCGCTCGGACCTATCGAAACACCACGGCGAACGGGTTTCGATACCGCGCCCGCGGGGCGTTCGAGGCGCAAAACCGTGAACAGGGTCGCGAGGACGACCTTCATTTCGTAGAGCGCGAATGCCTGGCCGAGGCACGCGCGGTTACCGCCGCCAAACGGGTTCCATTCGTGCGCCGCAAATTTGCGCTCGAGAAATCTATCCGGCCGGAACGTTTGCGGTTCGGGATACAAATCTTCGCGCATATGCAGAAGATGGATCGACGGACACAGGACAATATCTTTCGGATAAGCGAACCCGCCGACGGTAAAATCGTGCTTGACCACCCGCACGACGAACGGGATGACGTTGCGTATGCGCAGGGATTCACGCACGACGGCGTCGAGGTACGTCAACTGCGGTATATGTTCCGGCGACGGCAGCGCGCCGTCGCAAACGCTCGCGAGTTCGGCCTCGATGCTCTCGACCACTCCGGGATCGGCGAGGATCAGTTCGAATGCCCAGGCCAGTGCGAGCGCGGTCGTATCGTGGCCGGCGGCCAGCACTGTCACGATGGCGTCGCGTAATTCACGATCGTTCATCGTCGTGCCGTCGTCATACTGCGTCTCGAGCAGATCCTTGAGCAGGCACTCCGGGCGCTCGGCCGGCGCGAGCGAGCGTTGCTCAGCGAAATTTTCCATGAGCATGCGATCGAATTTCCGGCGCATACGATAGAACGGCAAGACGCGTGAATTCTCGTAGCGATCGAGCGGAAACAAATTCCACATGACGAGCGCAAGCGGGTGGCGCACGTGCTTCAGTAGCCGTCCCATGCTCGATTGCATGGTGTCGAACGCCGGACCCGGATCGAGGCCGAGCGAGGCGCGCAATATCACGCGCAGGGTCACCGCCTGCATGGCGAAATCCGCGCGCACGTTCCCGGCGCCGTCCCACTGTTCGGCGATGGCCAGGGCCTCGGTCTGCATCGAATCGAAAAATGTACGCATGCGCTCACCCTTCAACGGGGGCAGCATGATTTTTCGTTGACGCACGTGGGGTTGTTCGTCGAGCACGAGTACGGAAGTATCTCCCACGACGCTCGACACGAGCGCGTTCGCCTCTCCGGCATGCAGGGTCGCGGCATCAGCCTTGAATACTTCACGAATGTCCTGGGGACGGGTCAACTGGACCAGCGTGCCGAGCCCGGACAGGCGGATCGTAAAAGTCTCTCCGTATCGTGCCGCGCAGGATTCGAGAAACTCGAGCGGTCGAAAAGAATACCGCAACAACTGGTTCGCGGCGCTCTGGGGCGGCCCCGGGGGGAGTTTAAGTGGACCGGTCATGGTGTTAACTTCTCCTTATCCGTGACTCCGGTCAAGTCGAATTCCGATCTGATCGCGGCCGTCGCGTGGCGCAGGAATCGAACGGCGATGCCGGCGCATACACAATCCTGGCAATCACCCTGCCAGTCATTCATTGAAGGAATCCGGAGTTGGCCAACGAGAACATCCACAGGCCGCTGATGCTGCCCGTGTACTTACCCGCCGTCATGCTCGGCGTGTCGGCACAGGCAATCCTGATTCTGTTGCCATTATATGTCATCGAGGTCGGCGGCAGCCTTGCGGCCGCCTCAACGGCGGTCGGCTGCCGCGGGCTTGGCATGATGGCGTTCGATATTCCGGCGGGCATGCTCGCGGCGCGCTATGGCGACAAGCTCGTGATGCTTTTCGCAGTCGTTTTGATTGGCAGCGCCCAGTTCGCCTACACCCTGACGGACAACGTGACCCTGATTTGTCTCATCGCGTTCGTGAACGGCGCCGGTTCGAGTTCCTTCCTGCTCGGTCGCATGTCCTATATCACGTCCGTGTGCGCGGCGGACGCGCGGGGTCGGGTTATCGCTATGCTCGCCGGGTCGATGCGCGGTGCGGCACTGGTCGGGCCGCTGGCGGGCGCTGCGATCGTCGAGCTGGCCGGTTTCGATACGGCATTTATCGTGGCTGCGTGCACAGCCGCACTCGGCTTTGTTGCGATTGCGTCTACCGCAATCCATGAGCAGCCGATCGTACGTGATCTGCGTTTGCGTTCGATGATCACACTGATTGTCGAGTATCGAAGGGCTTTCAGTACGGCGGGGGTTGCGGCAATAGTCTTCATGCTGCTGCGCTCCGCGCGGACGGTGCTGATTCCGCTCACGGGTGCCGCGCTTGCGGTTGACGTGGGTACGATTGGACTAATCGTATCCGCGTCCGCAACGATCGATGTCGCCCTGTTCTACCCGGCGGGGCTGATCATGGACAAATACGGGCGTCGGTCGACAGCGGTTCCGAGCTCTGCATTGCTCGCTATCTCGGTGGCTGCGATGGCGCTCGCCGTCGGGGTCAAGTCGCTCCTCGCGGTGGCCTTGCTCGCGGGCGTTGCAAACGGCTTGTCGACGGGGATCGTGATGACGCTGGGCACGGATCTCGCTCCGGCGGACCGGCGCAGCGAATTCCTCGGTATGTGGCGTCTCCTCACGGATTTCGGAACGGCCGCAGGACCGATGGCGATCGGCATGGTCGTCGCGGTTGCACCGATCGGAACGGCCTGTCTCACGATTGCTGCGCTCGGGGCCGCCGGCAGTTACACCATTTTCCGTTACGTCGAAGAAACCGGGGTGTCGCGCGCGGGCACGCGCTGACAGTCCAGGCCGGACTATCCTGTGCGCCGCGAGGTGCGATACCCCGTTCGGGGCAACGCAGTTTTGGAAACGTGACGGCCCGACAGCGGTGCTGGCGGCTGCTCCGGCGACACTTCCGATGGTCGCAGGTTCATCGCGGTTGCCGGTCACGGAGGTGTGGCCCGGCTGTTGCCGTCATGGGGTCGGGCGGCTCTTGAGTCAGCCACCGTACTACTGAAGCTTGGTATAATTGCAAGTAACTACTTACTTCGGATAGTAATTCCGGTCATCGACTTAACGTCGGACACTCTCCTACAGGGGATCATCGGGCGACGACGGCGAGCGCGATCGGAATTTGCAGTTTTTAACGGTTGATAAAATATTAACGTTTGTGCAAAACTGTCGTCTCGCCTGCACTGACGATCAATACTAATGGCTGAGAACGCTGCTCGCGGCCGTGCCACCCGCACCGCCAACATGGCGATGCGCCGCGACCGCATCCTCGATACGGCCCGCGACATTATCGCGGAATCGGGATTTGAGGCACTCGGTATTCGCGAGCTTGCGCGACGCGCCGGGGTGACGGTACCGACTATCTACAACCTCATCGGCAACAAATCGGCGCTCGTCGCGCAGTTGTTCAACGACACGATCTCCCCGTTCGAGGACCTTCAGTTCATCGGCGAAGACGACGATCCGGTCGGCGCGCCCGAGCGGTTCTTCGAAAACCTGATTGCATGGATGCGCGGTCGCGAAAACTATCACCGCGCGGAGTTCCTCGCGCGCGAGCACCTGCGTAAAGCGGGCGACGCCGTTGCCGTTGAAATGCACGAGCGTGTCATCGGGATAGCGATCGAAGCCTGTGAACAACTCCGTAACGCCGGCGTCCTGCTAGGCGCTGTTGGCACACGGCAACTCGGAGAACTGGTCGAGCACCAGGTGCGGCTGGCATTTCACGACTGGGCGCACGGCGCCGTTAATCTCGAACAATTCAGGCGCCGATTGATCGTCGGCACCTACCTGTGCCTCGCCGCTGATGCGAGTAGCGAATACCACCCCCGTTTCATTGAAAAACTCCGCTCCTGCGATAGCGACGACCATGTCGTTCGCCTGGGCGATCGATAAGGACCGATCCATGCTAAACGCGACTGCCGTTACGACCTCGAAAACACTGGCGGACTTACCCGCCCCATCGGGTTTGCCGATGGTCGGAAATCTGCATCAAATCAATCTTGATCAGTTTCACCTGCAACTCGAAAAATGGTGCGACGAACTCGGGCCGATATTCAAGATCCGTATGGGGCCGCGCGAGGTTGTGTGCATCGCCGATACCGATGCCATTAACGAACTGTTTCGCCTGCGACCCAGCGTGTACCGACGGGTCCGGGCGATCGAAAGCGTCACCGCGGAAATGAAAATCAAAGGTGTCTTTTCCGCCGAAGGCGATGAGTGGAAGCTGCAGCGCAAAGTCGTCGCCCAGGCGCTGAACAGTGCGCACATTCACCGCTTTTTCCCGAAACTCTACGCGACGACGGAGCGTTTGCTGAAGCGCTGGGAAAATTCCGCGGCAAATGCCGAGTCCGTTGAACTATGCCGCGAGGTCATGCGCTACACCGTTGATGTCACGACGCAGCTTGCGTTTGGCATCGATGTCGACACGATCAGCTCGGACGGCCCGGTGGTGCAACAACACCTCGATAAAGTGTTTCCAATGCTGCATCGACGGATTAATTCACCGTTCGCGTATTGGCGATATTTTCGTTTACCAAGCGACCGGGCGCTCGAACGCTCGCTCGCCGCGATCGAGGAAACGGTGAACGGTTTCATCGTCGCCTGCCGCGAAAGAATGGCGGTTAATCCGGATTTGTACGAATCGCCGACGAATTTTCTTGAAGCCATCATCGCGGCGCAGGCATCGGAATCCGGTTCGGATTTTACCGACAAACAAATCTACGCCAATGTGCTGACCCTGTTGCTGGCCGGTGAAGATACAACGGCGAATACGATCGCCTGGGCGTGTAAGTATTTTATCGACTATCCGGAATATTTTGCCCGAGCCCGCGCCGAAGTCGATGCGGTCCTTGGGGATGATCCGCTCGTCTCGGATCACACTCAGCTGCGCGAATTTCCTTTCATCGAGGCTTTTGTCAACGAAACGATGCGCTTCAAACCGGTCGGTCCGGTCGCGCCGATGGAAACAAACGAACCCGTGGAAATGCTGGGATACGCAATTCCGGCCGGCACGTCGATATTCGGGTTAACGCGCCATATTGCGGTGAGCCCGGAGAATTTCGGCCTGCCCGCGGATTTCGATCCCGATCGCTGGCTGCCGGAGTCGACCGATACGAACGCGTTACATAACACCGATGCGTTTCTTCCGTTCGGCACCGGTCCGCGTTTTTGTCCGGGGCGTAACCTCGCGCTGACTGAAATAAAAATGGTAATTGCGATGATTTGCCGGCATTTCGATTTACGCCTCGCGAATCCGGCCGTACCGGTCGAAGAGAAACTCGCGTTCGCGATGATGCCGAAAAATCTGGATGTGACATTCGCGTTACGCGCGAAGTAACTAAGCGAACGGCGGGCTGTTCATCGAGGTCCGGCCCCGCGTGCGGACACTCAGTCGCGCGCGAGATGGTCGGTCACGGCCCGGCCGACGCTCTTTAAGTGCTCGCCGACCGCATTCGCCGCGGCAGCCGCGTCGCCATTGATCACCGCCCGGCGAATGTCACGGTGAGAACGGACCACCCGTTTCGAAAAGTACAACGAGCCGAAAACCATTTTGATGTAGAAGTCGCTGCGATCCCACAGGCTCGCGGCCATGCGACTTGCGACCGGGGACCTGGCCATGCGATGGATTTCGCCGTGGAAGCGGAGATTAAGCCGGCGATACATCGGGTCGCGGGCAGCCGGGTCCCCGGCGAGCCCGACATCGGTGTCGATCGATTCGCACAGTGCGCGGAATCGCTCGATATCCTCTGCGGTGCGGCGGTCAGCCGCAAACGCCGTGACCGTGCTTTCGACGCCCGCGAACAAAATGAAAAAATCGGCGACATCTGCCGCTGACGGAGTCACGATACGGCAGCCGACCTGCGGTACGATCTCGAGCAGGCCCTCGCCCTCGAGCCGCTTCAGCGCCTCCATCACCGGGACCCGGCTGCACCCGAGCTGACGCGCCAGTTCCACGACCGATACCTTGTCTCCCGGCTTGAGAGCGCCTTCGAGAAGTTCGATACGAACGGTCTCGTAAGCGTTTTCGGCGCGCGCGGCGGCCAACGCCGCACCGCGCCCTCGCGTTCCGATACGCTCCGGGGCGACCGACATCACGGCGCGTTGCGCCGCGTTTCAGGCGTTGCTAGCATACTAATATATTAGTTGTGATGACCGATGCAGACAAGCCGGACATCGCGACCTAACCCGCCGGAGGATATCCCTGTGAAAATGCGAATGGGCGGATTTCTACTGCCAAGCGCGAGTGCACCACGAGACGCGTTCGAGCGCGGTTATGCCGGTCAGGATCCGAATAATTACCAGCGCGCTCTGAAAGACTGCGGTCGTATCGTTCGGCAACTCGAGGACCTCGGATTCGATTTCGTTGCGTTCTCCGAACATCACTTCCACCTTGAAGGGCTGGAACTGTCGAACAACCCGGTCATGCTAGGGGCGTGGGCCGCGATGCAGACCGAACGCATCCGCATCGGGCAGATGGGCAACGTATTGCCCGCGCGTAACCCGCTACTGCTCGCCGAGGATCTGGCGATGCTCGACCACTTCTCCGAGGGGCGCATGATCGCGGGCTTTGCGCGCGGCTACCAGGCACGGCATGTCGCGACGATCGGGCAAAAGTACAACGCCTATTCCACGTCAAAAAACGATCCCGCGTATGCCGAACACGACCGCACGAATCGCGAATTGTTCGTCGAGCATTACGACATTGTGCGCAAGGCCTGGGGCCAGCGGTTGTTCAGACACGAAGGGACGCATTGGCAGCTGCCGCCGGACGGAATCCACTGGAACCATCCCGCCACGAAAGACATGGCGCCCGGCATGGTCGGTGCCGACGGCAATCTGGACCAAATCGGCATCGCGCCGCAGACGTTACAGGATCCGGAATCGATCGAAGTGTTCATTCCGTTCACGATGAGCCCGGAGACGATCGAGTGGTCGGCGCGGGAGGGGGTCAAACCGGTTATTTTTTCTCCGATCGAAGAAATCGTGCGTAGTTGCCTCGATCTCTACCGCGACGCCGCGCGCGGCGCCGGACGCGATCTGGAATGGGGCGAAGGGGTCGGGCACTTTCGCGACATCGTTATTGCCGATACCGAAGCCGAAGCCCACCACATCCAGGAGAACGGCCTCGGCTACATCTGGACCCGCTGGCACGACTGGTTCGGTTTTAACGAGGCACTGCGCCGACCGGGTGAGGAGGGTGACCTGCCGAATACGGCCGCGTTCGTACGCGACCGTGGCTACTCGATGTGTGGCACGGTCGACCAGGTCACACGCCAGATGGAACACATGCTTGAAACGTTGAAGCCCGAACTCATCGTGCCCTGGATCGCGGCCGGCCCGACGGATACCGATGCACTGCTGAAAAGCAACGAGCTGCTCGTCGAGAAAGTACTGCCGAAACTCGGCGTAGAGCTCATACAGACCACACCGGTCCTGCACAAGGATTTTAACGGCGAGCGCTGGCGTCACGGCGATATCGACGGGACGACAACACAACGACGGAGTGCGGACAGTGGCGGTTAGAACGGGACAGGAGTTCATCGCCGGCCTCAACGACGGCCGCGAAGTCTGGTACGACGGTAACAAAGTCGGCGACGTGACGCGTTTCAGGGAGTTTGAAGCGTCGATCAACGCACTCGCAAGCCTCTACGATTTGCAGCACAACCCGGATTACCGCAGTACGCTGACGTGTGAATCGGAAGCGATCGGTGACACGATCGCCCGCTCGTTCGAAGTGCCACGCACTGGCGAACAGCTGCGTCTTAAGCGGGAGGGTTATATCGCCGCCGCCACGAAGACGTGCGGCATGATGGGTCGCGGTCCGGATTTTCTCAACGCCATGATTACTGCGCTCGGGGTGAAACCCGACTTTTTCCACGAGTGCTCGTCGGCGTGCGCAGAAGCGGTCGTCGGCTACTACGAATACGTTGCGCGCAACGACCTGTTCCTGACCCACGCGTTACTCGATCCACAACTCGACAAGAGCAAGCTCCGGCACGAGCAATCGGATCCGGCGACCCCGTTACGGGTCGTCGACCGTAACAGCGACGGGCTGGTGATGCACGGAATAAAGCGTATCGCGACCGCCGCACCTTACGCAGACGAGATTCTCGTGTGGCCGTTTCCACCGACGTTTCGGCCGGGCGAAGAAGAGTACGCGAACGTTTTCGCGATACCGATGAATACGAAAGGGCTCAAAACCCTGTGTCGCCGATCGTTCGCGAGTCACGGTACGAGGCACGACTTTCCATTGTCGGCGCAGTTCGACGAGATGGATGCAACGGTCGTGTTCGATAACGTTCTCGTGCCGTGGGACCGCGTGTTCCTGCACGGCGACATCGGATTGTTGAACCGCATGTACAAGGATTCGCGCATGCGCGAATTCACCGCGCATCAAACGAATGCGCGCCTCGAAGTGAAACTCGGGTTCGTCTATGCCCTGTTGGTGAGGCTTGCCGAGGCCGCCGGGGTCGATCGCAATCCCGATACAATGCAGATGCTCGGCGAAGCGGCGGTGAAAATCGAGGTGATCAGGAACACGACCCGGTCGGCCGAGTTGCAGGCCAGCGTGGATCCGGAAAACGGGGTGCTGTATCCGGACCTGCCGGCGTTGCAGGTCGGGCGGGCATTGGGCCCGGTGTACTACCCTGAAATGATCAACATGATCCGGAAAATCTGTGGCGGGGGATTAATCCAGTTACCGGTCAGTCTCGGGGAATTCAATTCTCCGATCGGCGAAGACTTGTCCAAATCCCTCGACGGCGCCGGTATTTGCGGACTGGAGAAGACGCGACTGATGAAGCTCGCGTGGGATTTGTGCGGCAGTGAATTCGGATCCCGGCACGAGCTGTACGAGATGAACTACGCCGGTGAACGCGGCGCGTTGCTGGCAGGCATTCAGCGGGAATATCCGCGACGCGACGATTTTGACGAACAACTGACGACTTTTATGGAAGGCTTATGAACGTTCATCGGAGCTTCTGGACCGATTTGCGTGCGGGAACGTTCGAACAGGGGTTTCTCGACGCCGGAACGATCCGTACCCGTTACCTGCATGCAGGTAACGACAACCTGCCGCCGCTGCTCCTGCTGCACGGGGTCGGCGGACATGCGGAGACCTATACCCGCAACCTCATTGAGCACGGCGAGTATTTCAATACGTATTCGATCGACATGATCGGCCACGGCTACAGCTCGAAACCGGACTACGATTACGAGATAGACGTGTACGTTGAACATGTGCGCGAGGTTATCGACCATCTCGGCTTCGACCGTATTCACCTGTCCGGCGAATCGCTGGGTGGCTGGGTCACGGCGCGGTTCGCATTAAAATACCCGGACCGGCTGCAGCGCATCGTGCTCAATACCTGCGGTGGGGCCACGCTCAACCCCGAAGTGATGCAACGGATCAAAACCCTGACGATGGCCGCGGTCAGTGATCCGACATGGGAGACCGTCAGGGCACGTCTTGAATGGCTCATGGCCGATCCCGCAAGCGTCACCGATGATCTCGTTGCGTGCCGCCAGGCCATCTACCGGCAACCCGGGATGGTCGACGCAATGGCCCGGATCATGTGTCTCCAGGAAACCGGGATCCGGCGGCGCAATAATCTCACCGACGAGGAATGGTCAGCGATTGCCGCCGAGACACTCGTGCTCTGGACCGACAAGGACCCGACGGCCGCCGTCGATGTCGGCGAGCGGATCGCGGGCCTGATCCCGAACGCTCGTTTCGCGCTAATGACCAATTGCGGACACTGGCCCCAATTTGAGGATCCGCCAACGTTCAATACGCTACACCTGGATTTTTTGCTCGCACGGGATTGATCGCCTTGAGTACCGTCGCCGCACTTTGCGCATCACATACGCCGCTGAAAGACTACCGTTCGCCGGGTGCGGAGATCGAGGCAGAAGTCGCCGCCTGTTTCGATGAGGTCAAATCATGGGTAGCAGATTTCGCACCCGACCTGCTGGTGGTTATCGGGCCGGATCATTTCAACGGCTTCTTCTACGCAATGATGCCCGGCTTTTGCATCGGCGCCGCGGCAGAAGGTATCGGGGACTGGAAAACGCCGCGCGGTGCGTTGCCGGTCGATGCGGGGATAGCTGAACGTTGTGTCCGTACCCTGCAGCGGGACGGTGTCGACCCGGCGTTGTCTTATCGCATGATGGTTGATCACGGCTGCACCCAGATTATCGATCAACTGTTCGACTGGAACGCCTGCCCGGACGTGCTTCCCGTTTTCGTTAACTGCGTTGCGCCGCCGTTGCCGCCGCTGGAGCGGGTTGTTGCATTCGGCACGTCACTCGGCCGCTTTCTCAATACGATAAAACGCCGGGTATTGATCATCGGATCGGGCGGATTGTCTCACGACCCGCCGGTACCGGCGCTCGCGGACGCGCCCCCGCCCGTTCGTGAACGACTCATCATGGGCGGGGAATTGTCGCCGGAGGCACGCAACGAACGCCAGCAACGCGTGCTCGACGAGGCCGCAAGGCAGGCCAGCGGAACGGGCGACCGTACCCCGCTCAACCCTGAATGGGACCAGCAATTCATTGCTTCACTGATAGCCGGCGATTATGCCGGCGTGTGCACGATGTCCGACGACGGCATCACCCGTGACGCCGGCTGTGGCGGCCACGAGATCCGTACCTGGATAGCGGCAAGCGCGGCGGCGACGGCGGCCGGCGCGGGCGATGCGCGCCTTCGATACTATCGTCCCATCTCCGAGTGGATCGCCGGTTACGGCGTGCTCAGCATTGCCTAAAGCTGAAGGCTCCCGACCAACGAGGGCTGCGGGATCGCGAACCCGATTTCGCGGCGGCGCCGCACAAGGCACCGGGATTGTGGATGGATGCAAGGACAGGTCCGGTGAAACCCGGGGCCTCATCAGCGCTGCCGGCACGACAAAACAAAAACAGCGCGGCGCGAATTCCGTGACAGACGACGGAGCGCTCACGAGCCGCACAGCCGCTGCCGCGCGCCATGCTAGTCTATTGAGCAGAAACGAAAACAAGCCTGACAGGGGAATTGAGCATGAGTGCAAGTGGACCGTTAGTCGGATACAAGGTAATCGAACTGGCCGGAATAGGACCGAATCCGATGTGCGCCATGATGCTGGCCGACATGGGCGCCGAGGTCATCCGGGTCGATCGGCTCGTGGATGCCGGACTCGGCATCGCGATGGATCCGAAATACCGCCTGCTCGACCGGGGGCGCCGATCGATCGCCGTCGATCTGAAAAGTCCGGCCGGGGTCGAACTCGTGATGCAGCTCGTCGAGCAATCCGATGCGCTGATCGAAGGCTTCCGCGCCGGCGTTACCGAACGCCTCGGCCTCGGGCCCGAGGACTGTTTCGCGCGCAATCGAAAACTCGTGTACGGACGCATCACGGGCTGGGGTCAGGATGGCCCGCTGGCGAAGGTCGCCGGGCACGATATCAATTACATTTCCCTTGCCGGCGCCGCGCACGCGATCGGCCCGGCGGATGCGCCGCCGCCGCCGCCGTTAAATCTTGTCGGTGATTTTGGCGGAGGTGGTGCCTACCTCGCGATCGGTGTTCTCGCGGGGTTGCTCGAGGCGCAGAAATCAGGTGAGGGGCAGGTTGTCGATGCGGCAATGGTCGATGGCGTCGCGTCGCTAATGACCGCCGTGTACGGAATGTACGCATCGGGAATCGTCACCAACGACCGGGGTACGAATATCCTCGATGGTGGCGCACATTTCTACGACGCCTACGAAACCTCCGATGGGCGTTATATTTCTATCGCGTCCATAGAGTCGAAATTCTATGCCGAATTGCTCGAACTGACGGGTTTCGAAGACCCCGATCACAACGGACATCGTGACAAATCCGCATGGCCCGATCTCGGGGTCAAAATGGCATCACTGATTAAAACGAAAACGCGCGACGAATGGTGCGCAATACTCGAAGGCAGCGACGTCTGCTTTGCGCCGGTACTCGACCTGGAAGAAGCCCCACGCCATCCGCACAACGTGGCGCGCGAAACGTTCGTCGAAATGAACGGCGTAACGCAACCCGCACCGGCGCCCCGCTTCAGCCGGACACCGTCGAAAATCCAGAAAGGCGCCAGCGCCCCGGGGGCGGATACCGACGCTGTCCTCGCCGACTGGGGCTTTGCGGACGATCAGATTGCGTCGTGGAAAAACGACGGCGTCATTGCGTGAACCGGATGTCGGCGCTGATACGACGATGCCGTCGTGTCGGTGCTGTCGCCGGAAGTGACATCGGCGTCGAACACGAACGATACCGCGGTTCCGGATGCTGCTGAACGATACGCAACGCGAGACCCGCGATGCTGCGCGTCGCTTCGCAGCGCGTGCAATTGTGCCCCATGTCGCCGAATGGGAGCGCAAAGGCGGCGCGCCTCGCGAACTCTACGAAGCCATGGCTGCTATCGGTCTGATGGGAGTCGCCATCGATCCCCGTTATGGCGGCAGCGGCGCCGACTTCGTTTCCTATGCCCTGGCCATCGAAGAAATAGCCGCAGCCGACGGCGGCATTTCGAACGTCATGGCGGCGAACAATTCACCCGTCGCGGCGGCATTGCAGCGTGTTGGCAGCGAGTCGCAAAAACGCGATTACCTGACCCGACTGACAGCCGGCGAATGGATCGGGTGCATCGCCCTGACAGAGCCGCACACCGGTTCGAATGCCGCGGCAATCACGACCCGTGCGGTGCGCGACGGCGACGATTACGTACTCGATGGGACGAAGGCGTTGATTACCGCCGGATCGCTGGCTGATCTCGCGATGATTATCGCGGTCACGGATCCCGATGCGGGCAAACGCGGGATTACCGCGTTCATCACGCCAACGAATAACCCGGGATACGAAGTGGTGCGCAAAGAGCAGAAACTCGGTCATCGCACGAACGACACCTGCGAAATCCGGCTGAACACGATGCGAGTGCCGGCGAGCGACGTACTCGGCGAACCGGGACGCGGCCTTGGGATTGCGCTGGCTAACCTGTCGCTCGGCCGCATCGGTGTGGCCGCTCAGGCAACTGGCGGTGCGCGCGCCGCGCTGGCCGCCGCCCGCGATTACGCAGCCGGGAGAGAAACGTTCGGCCAGCCGATCAAGGACCATCAGGCAATCGCATTCAAGCTCGCCGATATGGCAACCGAAATCGAAGCCGCGCGCCAGCTTTATCTTCACGCTGCCCAAATGCACGACGCCGCGCTTGACTGTTCCCGCGAAGCGTCGATGGCTAAGTTGTTCGCCTCGGAAATGGCGGAGCGGGTCGCATCGGCCGCCATACAGATTCACGGCGGTTACGGTTTTCTGGAGGATTATCCGGTCGCGAAAATCTATCGGGACGTCAGGGTGTATCAAATTTATGAAGGCACCTCCGAGGTTCAGAAAATCCTGATTTCCCGGTTATTAGACGGCCTCGACATATAGGAAAATATTCGAAGCATTTGCGCTGCGTTTGCCCGTAGATCAGCTATGCTTTTAGTAAGCGCTTCCTGCGGCGACGGCTGCGGGAAACGGAGGAACGTGAAGCCGATGGGCTGGGGTGACGTCTCCCCACTCCGGACTGGCTAGAAATTTGACTGCCGGATTACAAGGCAAGTCGCCACTCATGGCTGCCAGGTGACGAACACCGCCTTCACGTACGCGCTTACACGTTACGAACGAACAAACCCCGCGTCCGCGGGGTTTGTTTTTTGTACCGGATTCAATTTATCGGGCGTGGGATTCGCTGTGTACGATCGCGGAGAGTTTGTCACTATCGATCAATTGCACGGATTTACCTTTGACGGCAACAATGCCGGCATCGGCGAAGCGCCGTAGCGTACGGCTGATCGTCTCCGGTGCGAGGCCGAGATAACTGCCGATATCGTAACGCGACATCGTCAGCGTGAGGTCATCGGGATCACGGCCCAGTCCGTCCATCCGCCGGCTCAACTCGACGAGAAAGTCCGCCACGCGCTGCTCTGCACTCGTGTGATCGAGTCGGACCCGCGCGTGCCGCTCCGTTTGAATGCGGTTCGCGATCTTCGACAGGAAGTTGTCCCGCACCGCTTCGTTATCTCCCCACAACTCGGCAAGGTGCGCCGTCGTTACCGCACACACGGCGCTGCGTTCGAGCGTAACAACGGAATTCGAGTAGCTTTGTTGCTGCATCGACCCGGCCCCGATTAAATCCGTCGGATACAGAAAGCCGATGACTGTTTCCCGACCGTCGCCGTCATCGACGATAGATTTAGCGGACCCGGAACGAAGAAAGTAATACGCCGTCATCGGATCGCCCTGGTGAAACAGGTACGTACCGCGCGCGACTGGCTGGTGCGGCTTAATGACCTGTTCGACAGACCTGACGACGTCCTGGTTGAGGTGATCCGGTAAACACAGTCCGCGTAGCTGGCACAGCGCACACGTGCGATCATGCAACGGGCGGCGGCGAGACATTCTGGTTTCAGTTTGCAACATAGTAGCTAGATAGTTCCCTCGTGACCGGATGTTCCGTCGCGGCGATCGTCACGGGCGGCACGCTGTTCGCATTCGTAAATTTGAGGCCGTTCATTGTTCGTCAGGTAATTCCGGGAGCACGTAGTGACTGGCTTCACCGAGGGTCTGAAGATACATCAGACCACCGTGCGGACGATTGATATCTGCCTCGAAGTAGATGAATTCAAATATTTCGTCAGCCTGTTTTTCTTCCACCATGACCGTCAGAATATCTTTCTCCGATTGGTCACCGAGACCGCGATACTTCAACGGCGTGATTTTGCCAATTCCGCGCGCGGAATTGATGTTCGCCGTCGGTACGTCAAATTGCGCTGCGAGCGCGGCCAGGACCGGCGGCGCAACGCCCTTCGGCAGGACACAGGTTATCAAGCGAAGTTCGGAATTCGTCATGGTGTTTTGCCGTCGCCCGGTTCAGTTTCCTGAAGCAGTCGGGCAGCGATTTCCTGCGGGATGTGCGTCGCGGCTTTCTCGAGTCTGGAGACGTAGATAAAGCCCATCCCCGGCGTATCGAGCTTGCCCGCGACATACATACTTTCAAAAACCCGGTCGACCTGGTCGGCCGCGACCACGATTGTGATCACTTCTTTTTCTGCTTCGATCGTGAGTCCAAGGACACCGAGGCGCTCACGCACGCCGCTGCCGTGGGCGTAATATACGGTCGCTCCCTGCGCGCCTGCGTCCTGCGCGGCGTCAACGATTGTGTCGGCCATGCCGCGTTGCACGATGCACGTGATCAGCGCGACATCGGTCAGGACGATAATGTCGCCGCGTTTCACGTCGTCTCACCCGCCGGCAATTCGCCATACTCCGCCTGGCGGCGCTGCGCGATTTTCCAGCGTACCCACTGGCCGGTTGCAAGTACCGAAATGATCGGACCAATCGACGCCATGGCGAGGATGCCGAAACCGTCCGCTGCGCCGACTGCCCCGCCGAGTCCGAGCCCCATGGCCAGCACGAGCGGCACGGTGACCGGCCCTGTCGTGACCCCGGCGCTGTCCCAGGCGATATTCACATATTCTTCACTCGACAGCGTACTCAATACGACCGCGATCGTGTATCCCGGAATAATCAGGAAGGCGATGGGCCAGTCAAAAATAATTTTCAGTATGCCAAGCGCGATGCCACTGCCGACCCCGATCGACACCGCAGTGATCAGCATCGATTTGCGAAATGCCCCGTTACTGAGGCTTTCGACCGTCGCGCCGAGCGCGTTCAGTGCAGGCTCCGCCATCGTTGCCCCGAACCCGAGCAACCAGGCGAACAACGCCGCGATGACGATGCCGAGTTGAAAATCGTACAACGGGGAATCCGGGACATCACCGAGTGTCGTAAAAGCACTCGGGACAAGCCCGCCGGACTGGCCGCCGAGTTTAGCCAGTCCGTAGCTCAGCCCGACATTAAAAATGATCATCCCGAGTACAGCGAGCGTGATGCCATAGGCGATATTGACCGGGTGACGGATTTTCTCGCGCAGCAATAACCGCATCACGAGAAACAGGAAGATGACGAGCGGCACAATCGCACGCACCCCGCCGATCATTTCGGCTGCGGGTGTCCGCGCATGCCACGGTGCCGCGATTTGGGTTGTCGCGGCACCGGCCGCCGCGACGATGGATTCGACATCGACCACACCCGCGATATACAGCGCAAGGCCGTACACGCCGAGGATGGGAAACAGGGACGCCAGCGTGACGATGCCGAAGCCCGATAGCGAGGAACTCCCGCGGCCGGCGGCCCGCGACATCCCGATACCAAGCGCGAGCACGAGCGGGACCGTCACCGGACCCGTCGTCACGGCGCCGCAATCCCATGCGAGGCCGATCACGTGGCGTAAATCGGGATCCTGGGCGAAATAAAACGTCAATCCCAGTAACGGCACAAGCGTTGTATATATCAGCGGCTTGAGGCTCCAGCCGTAAATAAATCGCAGCGTTCCGAGCACGGCCGCGAGACCGACCCCACCACCAACGACCAGCACGAGACGTCCCGACCATTCGGTTAACAACGCAAACAGGTAGGGTGTTTTATTCACATCGACGATCGACCCGGCGGCTTTCAGCGCCCCGATCGCGGGCTCGGCGAACGTGACGCCAATACCGAGCATGAACGTGACCACCAGCACGAGCGGTAAAGGCGCTTTTGACGGCAGGATGTTTCCAATCGACTCACCGAACGGCATCAGCCCGACCTTCAGGCCTTCCATGAACAGCATCAACCCGAGGATCACGGCGGCTAACCCGCCGGTGATAACCCACGTGTCGACCACCCCCTGGCGCAATATCAGCAACTGGAAAAGCATCAGATAAAGCGCCAGCGGTATCACCGCCCGCGCCTGGTCGCGGAACCGCGCGCTGGCATAGGGTTGTAACAAGCGATAGACGTCGAGCGAACGCAGTGACAGCCGCGCTTTGCGATAGGCCAGCCGTTCGGCTTCCGACTCAATCGTCGGGACGAGTGTGTTCGCGCTCAGGTAACGCTGACCGATGGTTATTTCGCGAACGAGCGCGCCGAAGCGAACTTTATGCTCTTTGGGCATTATGTGAACCTCGCCACGAGGCGCCGACACTGCGTCAGGCGTATTGATATCCGCTGCCCCATTATTGCAGCGTAGCGATGGCATCGATGAGGCAATTGCCCCAGATCAATTCGACGGGACATTTAACCGGCTAGCCTAAACTTGCCGACTTGCGTCCAGGTTCACAACCACGACAAGCCGGAAGGGCATGAAAACAGGGGGAGACCGCATGGACACACCCGAGGGATCGACCTCCGCTACGAGGTCGGACGAGGAACCGGCGCCCTTTTCGTTACCCGGGATCCGGGCTATCGACACGCTCGCACCGTTGCGCTGGATCGGCGAGGGGTTTCGGGATTTACTCGCGATGCCGTTCGCGAGCCTGTTCTACGGCACCACGCTGACCCTGATGGGCTATCTCCTGACGACCTATTACGGTGGTGCCGTCGGTATTGCATTTACGACGGGCTTTCTTATCGTTGGCCCGTTTCTTGCGATTGGGCTTTACGATCTCTCACGCCGCCGCGCGACGAACCAGCCGGTGAGGCTGGTTGCGAGCCTCACGGCATGGCGCGAAAATTTTCCCGCGATCAGTTTTTACGCCGTGATCCTCATGTTGTCGCTCGCAGTCTGGGCGCGGGTGTCTGTCGTTATTATTGCGTTGTTCTTCCCGGACGGCATCGAATCGTTTGAAGCACTGATCGGCGCACTGAAAGACTCACCCGACTCCTGGGTATTTTTCATTATCTACACGATGGTTGGCGCAGGCCTCGCGTTATTTACGTTCGCGACTTCCGCGGTCGCGCTGCCGATGCTGCTCGACCGCAAGGAAATGGATGCGATCTCGGCAATGATCGTGAGCTTCAACACGATCCGTTTGAACACGCTGCCGATGATGGTGTGGGCCGCCGTTATCGTTGCGTTGACGACAGCGGGTTTCCTGTCATGGTTCGTCGGGCTCGTCGTCGTCCTGCCGATTATCGGCCACGGAACCTGGCACGCCTATCGTGAATGCGTCGAGTCGTAAATCGCCTAGCGTCCGCGGCGTAATTCAGAGGCGGTAAACAGGTTATCGCGCAATTCCGGATTCACTTCGACGTGTTCGATGACCAACTCGGTGCGCCCGGCATCCTCGTGGTCAACGAGGGTAACAGCGTGCGGAACCCATCGTCCCGACACCTCTCTGACCGATTCCGGATCGACGGTGATCTCTTTGGCCAGTGCATCATCGCCACCGTAGAAATGCAGTCGCGTGGCCACACACCATGTCTGGTCGATATAGGTCACGATCCGGGAGTAGCGCGATTCCTCATGCCGGGGAATCGTTTCTATCGCGTAGACTGCGCGCGCGTCGATTGACTCGTCGTCGAGTCGGCGGACCGCACGGTGTTGCAATACGCCCTGGAGCTGAACGAAGTCTTCGTAGGAAAAATCGGTCCCGAACATCGAACCCGACAGTGCCTTGCCGACGATCCGGCGATTGGCCCGCAACTCCGGCAGGTACACCGTAACATCCTGTTGCAGCGTCTTGTCCGCATTCTCCTGCGCCAGCAGGGCCAGACCGATTTTGCGCGGTGGTGCCGTCAGCCGGATGAGCGCGCGCGAACCGCCATCGGGAAATCGTTTCCAGTACAGATTTGCGGCCGATTCACCGATCAACTGGTCATTTTCATAGGTATGAAATCGAATCTGCTGGCTGGCGCTCTTGTCCGGCAATGATTTTTGCAGGCAATGCCGGACAGCGGGATCGGTGATGTCCTCTTCCGCGTAGTCGACCGCCGCTGCAGTCGTGACACCGAACGCACAGCCCGTCGCCACGCAGACGCATAACAACTGCGCTACACGAGAGCGGCGGCGGCTAAATCGTCGGACTATGAACATAGTGTCCCGAGTCTATTGCAATGCGGCGCACAACCCAAACCACAAACATCGGGTCACCGGCACGTCATCAGCTGTCTGCATCGACGACGTTCGATTCGTGCGCCAGATCCGGTTCTCCGCAATATTCGAGAAGTTCCGACCGCGCCGCGTCGCGCAACGCGACGGCCGCGGCCCAGCCGGTCAGCGTCGGGGATGGGGACGCGTAGGTGCCGACTGTGACCGTGATCCGGCCCCGGCGGGGAAACCAGGAGCCGGCACGCAACATGGAGCGGCTGCCGCGAATCGCGATCGGAACGACATCGACGTCCGCCGCGACCGCAGTCGTGAACGCGCCCATGTGAAACGGCAATAATCCCGGCATCCGCTTGAAAGTGCCCTCGGGAAAGATGACGAGCGGGCGCGAAATTCTCGCGGCCGCTTCGCGCATTTGTTCAACCCCGCGCGAATCTTCGGAGCGATCGACAAAACGGACGCCGAGGCGGGCGAGCGGTACGCGCAGATACCATGGCCGCGCCAATTCAGACTTGACCACGAATTCGACGGGTTCCGTCAGCAACGACATCAACAACGGGCCGTCGAGATAGCTTTGATGGTTAGCGACGATCACGCAGGGTCGATCGCCCGGCGGCAGAGTCCCGTCAAGCCGGATCCTCGTGCCGGTAAAGATGGTGAGCGCACGCGCGCAAAAGCGGACCCCGCGCCAGATCACGGACCGCGGGAGCGGTGTTGCGGCAAGACACCATGCGGCGGTGCCCACGCCGATAAGCGCGACCCACGCATACGCTGCGAACAGCAGTGACCGGATCGTGCGCCATCCGCGCCGGAGTTGCGGCGTGATTCCGCCGAGGGCGAGACGCGCGATCTGAATCCATACCGCCGCCTCCCCGGCCTCGAGCCGACCCGATTCGTACAGGTCCCGGGTCGCGCTGCGGCGGATTTTTCCGCTCGATGTTTTCAGCACCGTGTTCGGCGTGACGAGAACCGTGTCGTCAGGCGGACCGGCGACGATATCAACGGCCAGCTCGCCAATCGCTGCACGCAAGGCTTCGCGTTGCACTTCTTGCTGACGCCGCGTCTCGGCGATCACCACGAGACGCTCCGTTCCGGACACCGGATCGTGCGAACCGAAGACCGCGACGCAACCATTGCGGATGCCGTCGAGTTCGCCGATGACGTGCTCGAGTTCGCTCGGGTAAATGTTGCGGCCGGCCCGGATAATGAGATCCTTACTGCGGCCGGTGATGAACAACTCTCCCCCCGCGATGTAAGCGAGATCGCCCGTTTCGTGCCAGCCGTTGCGGATCAGGGCCGCCGTTTTTTCCGGGTTGCGAAAATATCCGGAAGTCGCCGACGGTCCGCGAAACTGCAGGCGCCCCTGCGAGCGCTCCGGCAACTCCCGGTCGGAATCGTCGACGACACGAATTTCATGTTGCGGAAGCGGCATACCGCAGCCGACGATGTCTATCGGGGTCGCCGTGTCATCCGCCTTGAGTGGCCGCGCGGCCTGGTCGCGGGCGAGTACGTCACGATCGATCACATCAATGCGTGGGCCGCGTCCGGGCGGCGGGAACGTCAGTCCGACGGAACACTCGGCGAGTCCGTAGACCGGCATCATTGCATTCGGATCGAAACCGTAGTCGGAAAAACGCGCCGAGAACGCGGTCATCGTGGCCGGGCTGATGGCCTCCGCGCCGTTCGCGACGACCCGCCAACTGCTCAGATCGAGGCCTTCGATTGCCTTGTCTTCGACACGTCTCACGCACAGGTCGAAAGCGAAATTCGGCGCCGCCGATAACGTACCGCCGTAGCGATGGACAGCCCACAGCCAGCGTTCGGGCCGGCTGAGAAAAGTCAGCGGCGACATGATCACGAGCTTCGGGGCATGGTAGAGGCTGCCGAGCCATGCACCAATCAGGCCCATGTCGTGATAGAGCGGCAACCAGCTGACGAACACGTCGGCCGAACTTGCGCGCATCGCGCCGCCGTCGCCGCGAATATTCGCGAGCAGGTTCGCATGGGATAACACGACACCCTTGGGGTCGCCGGTGCTGCCGGAAGTGTATTGAAGAAACCCTGTATCCGATCCCCGTCGGGTCGCAATGTCGCACGGCCAGTCCTTTTCCGTCAGTTCGTCAACGCTGAATACGTGGCGAAGCGAATCAACCTGGGACGTCAACAAACGGGCGACCGGTTTCGCATCGGCCACCGTAACCAGCATCGCCGCACGGCAGTTCGACAATATCGTGCTTTGCCGGCGCAGGTGATCTTCGAGCTGGGTTCGGCGCACCGGCGGATAGATGGGAACGGGGACGGCACCGGCGAGGAGCACCGCGTAAAACGTAAAGAAATATTCGCGTCCCGTGGGCAACATCAGCGCGACCGCTTCGCCGGGTTCGAGTCCGGCATGCTGCAGCGTGCCGGCGATCGCGGCGGCCGAGTCCCACAGACGACGATAGGTAATCACCTCACCATCGGTATAGTCATCGAACAACTGAATATGGGGGCGCTCGCCGTGTTGTTCGACATGCCAGCGGAGCACATCGATCAGCGTCTCGGCAGAAGCGGGCGCAGAGTCCACCCGGCTCGATGTAATCTCAATCGATTCGACGGAGCGTGCCGCCTGCATCGATCCGCCGGAGCGGAGCAACGCGCGCAAAATGTCGCGCGGCGTCTCGGCCGCAGCCGTCGCCCGCTCAGGCAGGGTGATGGCAAACGCACTCTCTATACGCGCAATCATTTCAACCCGACCAAGGCTGTCGAGCCCGAGATCCCGATCAAACGTATCGTCGAGTTCGGGCGCGCGGCGTGTCGGATCATTTGGATGGAGTTCGTCCATGACCGCCGCGACGTGATCGAGTAATGCGGTCGCTGCACCATTGGGATCGGTGCGCCATGACGAGGCCGGTTGTGCCGACTCACTCATCGCAGTTGAACCCCGGACCAGCACGATGAGACACAAGACCCTCTCTCACAACGGCCGCACCCGGGTCAATCTCCCCACGGACGTTCACACCGGGAACACACGCGTTTAGCACCTCGCACCGCCCATGTGGTCAGGACAATGACTAGCAGGATCCCGTACGGATAAACCCCGCGCGAGAGGAAAAACAGCGGCACGGCCCACAACAGCAGGCACCCGATGAGCGGACCAAGATTGACCCAGATCGGGTGCGCGTCGTCGCCACATCGGGAGCATTGCGACATCGGTACCGTGAGCGTATCTGCGGCGGCTTTCCGGTCAGCGCGGCCGCAACCGCAACAACTTGCCGTTGCTGTCGGCCGTGATGAGGTAGAGATAACCGTCCGGGCCTTCGATGACATCGCGGACACGACCGACATCGGTGAGCATACGCTCCTCGCCGACGATGTTCTCGCCGTCGACGTCGAGCCTCACGAGCAGGCCGAATTTGAGCGATCCGATGAATAAATCGCCGCGCCATTCGGGAAACGCGTCACCCGTGTAGAACGTCATGCCGGACGGTCCGATCGAAGGCACCCATTTGTACAACGGTTGCGCCATGCCGTCCTTGTGAGTGCCCTCGCCTATCTTCGTGCCGGAGCCGTAGTTCCGTCCGTAAGTGATGACCGGCCAACCGTAGTTGATACCGGACCGCATGATGTTGATTTCGTCGCCACCCTGGGGCCCGTGTTCGTGCGTCCACACCTCTCGCGTTTGCGGATGCACTACGATCCCCTGCATGTTGCGATTACCGAGTGTGTAGATGCCGGGAGCGGCATCGGGATTTTCGCTGAACGGATTATCCTTCGGCACGGCACCGTCGTCGTGCAGTCGGATGAGCGACCCGGAATGCGAGGCGAGGTCCTGTGCATCCGGTCGCCGACCGCGATCACCGAGCGTAATAAACAGGTAGCCCGCATCATCGAACAGCAACCGGCCGCCAAAATGGCGCCCGCCACGAACGCGCGGCCGGGCCGTAAATATCGTTTCCACGTCGTTGAACCGGCCGTCTTCGTAGCGACCGCGAAGTACTTCGGTGGAATGACCGCCACCTTCGGCTCCCGCGTAACTGAGATAGATAAGGCCGTTCTCGGGAAATTTCGGATGCAGCGCGATCCCCATCAGCCCGCCCTGGCGGACCCGCTGTATTCGCGGCAGGCCGGCAACCGGTTCTTCCAGCAACGTTCCGTTCCTGAAAACGCGCAAGTCCCCCTGTTTTTCGCTGATCAGAAGGTCGCCATTTGGCAGGAACGCGAGGCCCCACGGGTTCTTGAGGCCGTCGGGTATCAGCACGTCCGTAACAAATTCTTCGGCGGACGCCGGCGCCGCGAATCCGATCAATAATGCGGTCGCCAACGCTGTGATTCGAACGCGGAACATATCGACCTCCCGGATTGTTCGAGCGCCGCTGACGACGCTCAGTTCATGCGGATCCCGCCGCAAACGTTAATCGACTGCCCCGTGATCTCGGCCGCATCGTCGGATGCCAGAAATACTGCGGTGTGCCCGATATCTGCCGGCGTCTGTGGTTTACCAAAGGGAATCATTTGCTGCACAACAGCGTCGTACACGTCGCCCGGCTGCGCGTCGGCAAACGCGGGGTTCGATCGATTCAGGTATGTCGCAAGGCGTTCCCACATCGGGGTCCAGATGATGCCGGGGCAGATGCAGTTGACGTTGACGTGATACGGCGCGAGCTGCAATGCGATGGATTGCGTCAGCGAAATCACGGCGGCTTTTGATGCGGCATAGGCCGGCAGGAATTCGACCCCCTGACGCCCGGCGACGGATGAGATATTGATAATTCGACCGTTCTTCTGCGCTTTGAAATGGGGAATCGCCGCCACGCAAGTCAGGAACACGCCTTTCAGGTTCACGTCCATCACGAGATCCCAGTCGGCTTCGAGCACATTCTCGATGAGCGGCGGCGTATCGGGGTCTTCGCTCGGCAGTCCATCGACCCCGGCGTTACAGACGATCGTATCGAGGCGTCCCTCGGTCCTCAGCGTCTCTTCGACCATGCGCTGGCAGTCGTCCGCGCTGCGCACATCGGCCTGGCTGGCGCGGGCGTCGAAACCCGCTGCGCGAATCTCGGCCGCAACTTTTTCAGCATAGTCAGGGTTCAGATCACTGACCACGACCCGTGCACCGGCTTCGGCCAGGCATATGCTGATCCCGGCCCCGAGTCCACCGCCGCCGCCGGTCACAATGGCCACGCTGTCTTTCAATCGCATCTGCCGCTTTCCTCCGCCGATCGCATCGATATCGAAAGCAGTGTAACCGAACGAACGGGCCGCGCCTGCAAACAATAGACCCGCGCGTCGCGCTGTGAAACCATCCCTGTTCTATGACCGCTACTACCGAAGAATCGGCCGCGCTTGCCGCCGCCGAACTGCACCACGCATGGCTCACTGGCATCATCCTCGCGCTCGTCGCGCACCGGGGCGCAGAAACCGCGAGAGAGTTCGTGTTCGGACTATTCCGTCGCCAGCATCTCGAACGTTTCCTGCCCGGGCTGCAAAAGCTCGAACTCGACTCGTTGCCGCACGCAATCGCCGCCGCGCGCTATCACTATTTTTCCAACCAGCTCGGCGGCGTCAAAGTCGAATACCTCGAAGTCGATGAACGCAAGGCCTGGATTCGATACCCACCATCGCGGTGGATCTGGAATGGTACCGCCATCTGCGCGATCCCGAGCGAAGTCAACCGCGCGATGTTATACGCGTGGCACGCGCACAATGGTGTCAGTCTCGGCAATCCCCGACTCGGCTTCGTCTGCACCGGCACGACGGTAGACGGGGCGGCGGGACTGGAAGGCTATTATATTGAATACGACCATGAGATTGCCCCGTCGGAACGCCTTCGTTTCGTCGACGACGAACCCTGCCCGCCCATCGATCGCGCATTACTGCCCCGTCTCGACTCACACGCGTGGCCCGCGTTGCGACAGGCAAAGGCCTACCGCAACTATGCGATGGAGTACATTCGCAACGCGTTGCCATTGCTCGTCGAGCAACTCGGTGCCGATGATGCGCTCGCGGTCGGAGTGCGCTGCGGACGTCAAATCGGCATGCAATCCTACGACGCGGTTGCCGGCAGGCTGGGGGTCGACGGCGACGACGCCGCATCGTTTGCCGGATTGTTCGGACAACTACTGCGCGCTTCGGGCGATGAAATCAACGTCGGCGGCGCCAGCGTCGAGCGGGAAACGTGGCGCTTGTTCGATGCCGGGAGCATGACGGCGCCGCTGTTTGATCTGTGGCGCGCACCGTTCGAGGGATTGCTCGCGGTGCATAATCGCTTTCTGACGTTGTCGGGTTCGTCGCCTTCCCGGTTCACCATCGAGACAAGCACCCGTTGATTCGGGCGCTACCCGGCTTTACTCGACGCCCTTTGCCGCCCGACAATAGCGCTCGAGCGCGTCAGCGCGACATTAACCAACCGCAACCGAGGAATTCACGATGACGCAAAGCCTGTTCGACCTGAGTGGAAAATCAGCACTCATCACCGGCTCGAGTAAAGGAATAGGCCGTTCGATCGCACACGAACTCGCCCGTCAGGGTGCGGACGTCGTGATATCGAGCCGCAAGGCCGAGGTCTGCCAGGCCGTGGCCGATGAAATCAATGCCGATCTGGACGGTAAGGGTGGACGAGCTATCGTCGTGCCCGCCAACATTTCGCACAAGGAAGAACTCGAACGGCTCGTCGCGGAAACACGCGCCGAGCTTGGAAAAATCGACATTCTCATCTGCAATGCAGCGGTCAACCCGTACTACGGACCCATGAAAGACATGCCGGATTCCGCGTTCGAGAAGATTCTCGGGGTGAACATTCAGTCCAATCACTGGCTGATTCACATGGTTTTGCCGGAAATGGTCGAGCGCCGCGACGGTTCCGTCATCATCGTGTCGTCGATCGGTGGGTTGCGCGGCAATGCGGTCCTCGGCGGCTACTGTATTTCCAAAGCCGCCGACCTGCAGATGGTACGCAACCTGGCGGTTGAATACGGACCGGACAACATCCGCTTCAACGCGATATCCCCTGGCCTGGTGCGCACGGATTTCGCGCGGGCGCTGTGGGAAAATCCGGAAATTCTCGACAAACGGACCGAGGGCGACCCGCTCCGGCGTATCGGGGAACCGAGAGAAATAGCCGGTGCGGCGGTGTATCTCGCATCGCCCGCGGGGTCCTTCACCACGGGACAGAATATCGTCGTCGACGGCGGCGCAACGATAGGCTAGTGGCCGAATGCCAAACCTGTCCTCGTTTTCGCCCGTTCCCCCTCTTATAATGCGGCAGCTATTGTCACCGACCAATCATCGAGGATCACCGTGAGTACATTCGACGAGCAAGCGCAGAAAATCAAAGACGGCCAGGGATTCATCGCAGCGCTGGATCAGAGCGGCGGCAGCACGCCAAAAGCGCTGGCCGCCTACGGGGTAACGGACGACGCCTGGTCGAACGACGACGAAATGTTTGCGGTGGTGCACGCGATGCGTACACGCATTATCACGAGCCCGAGTTTTTCCGGGGACAAAATCCTCGCCGCAATCCTGTTCGAGAACACGATGGACCGTGACATCGAAGGGAAGTCGACGGCTGACTACCTGTGGAATGTTAAACAGGTCGTACCGATTCTGAAGGTTGATAAAGGTCTCGCGGACGAAAACGACGGGGTGCAGTTGATGAAGCCGAACCCCGGCCTCGGCGACTTGCTCGCGAAGGCAAAATCGAAAGGCATCTTCGGAACGAAAATGCGTTCCGTGATCAAGCATGCAAGCGCGAGCGGTGTCGCCGCCGTGGTCGAGCAACAGTTCGAAGTCGGGCGCCAGATCGTCGACGCCGGACTCGTGCCGATCATCGAACCGGAGGTCGACATTTTCTGCCCTGACAAGGCTGAGGCCGAAACGTTGCTGAAAGCCGCAATGCTCGAAGCGTTGAACGCGCTCGGCGCGGGTCAACGTGTCATGCTTAAACTGACGCTACCCGAGGTCGACAATTTCTACGCGGAATGTGTCGATCATCCCAATGTACTGAAAGTCGTTGCGCTGTCCGGTGGCTACAGTCGCGACGAAGCGAACGCACGCCTCTCGCGCAATAACGGTGTGGTCGCGAGTTTTTCGCGTGCGTTAGTGGAAGGCCTCAGTGCGCAACAAAACGATACGGAATTCGACGGCATGCTGGGCGCGTCCGTAGACAGTATCCGGACCGCGTCCATTACCTGAACCGGGACAATGACTGGTCATCAAACGGCCATGGACATTGTCGGATCAGACTTTTATGCTCGAACCGTCGGCGACTCGCGGCTCGTCCAACTCATGGAATCGGCGATATGACCCTGCTAAATGCGACTGTGAAGTACGGCATCGGTATCTGTGCGGCGGCGTTCGCCGCCGTGTCCCACGGTGCGGATATACCGGGTATCGGTGATCCGGACGTCCAGGCCTGTATCGACAAGACCTCAGCGTCACGATCGATCACCCAGCACATCACGCTGAGCTCCTATGACGATTCCGGCTTGATCGAGGAGTCGGTCGCGGACATTTACCTGCAACGCTCCACCGAGGAAAAATCGCGCGCCGTCATCAGGCTGAGCGGCCCGCCGAGCCGGAAGGGGCTGGCCGTGCTCATGGTCGAGCGCGACGAACTCGAACCGACCATGTACCTGTACGTACCGGACCTGCGCCGCACGCGCAAAGTGACGGGTAAACAACTCGCGTCGTCGATGATGGGAACGGATTTCAGCTACGAAGAGTTTTCCCATTTTCAACGCTCGGCCGCGGAAAGCGAAACGAAACGTATCGAGGATCAGACGCTGGACGGCGCCACGACTTACGTCCTGGAAACGAAACCAGGCAGCGCAGATTCGCCCTATACCCGCATCCTCACGTTCGTTGATCAGCAGCGCTGCGTGCCGCTGAAAACGCAGTTCCTCGGTGCCGACGATGCGGTCACCAAGGAGCTGATTGCAACCCCTGACTCCATCAGGGAAGTGGGCGAATTCCACGTACCCCACCAGGTCATCATGTTCGACCGGGTGAAAAACACGCGCACCGAGCTCGCTATCGCGGATCTCGTACTGGACGCGGACATTAACGAATCAACCTTCAGTCCCAAACGCCTCGGCATGGCGCCTTGATTCTCGACCTGATCTTTTGATCGCCAGGTTCCTCGACCGGCTCGTTGACCATCCATGGGTGGTTGTCGTGGTCGCACTGGCGATCACGGCACTCGCGTTCAGTGAAACCATCGATCTGAGCGAACGTCGGGTCAACGTCGCGATCGATTCGTCGATTGAGAACCTGCTGCCAGCCGAAGGCGAGGCACTGAAGGTTTACACGACGGTCCGTGACAAGTTTATCGGCGATGACGTGCTGATCGTCGTGTGGATCACCGAAGACCTCTTTACCCCCGAACGTCTCGCCGCACTGAAAGCATTGACCCGGGGCATCGCGGATGTCGACGGCGTGAACGTCGTCGACAGTCTTGCCTCAGCCACGTATGTGCGCGCGGAAGACGATTTCACCGAAATCGGCCCATTCCTCGATAACCTTCCCGCCGACATGGCGACCGCCCAGGGCCTGAAAGGCGACGCCCTGGAAAACCCGCTTTATCGCGGCACGCTCGTGTCCGCGGATGGTCGCGGTGCCGTTCTTGCCGTCCATTTCGATCCGGACCTCGATACCGACGCCCTCGGCGGAAGAGTCGATGCGATCGCGGCAATGACAGCCGATACCGCCACGGACGGCCAGAGTTTTGTCACCGGACCCATCGTCGCGCGGCTCGAAACCGGGCGTACGCTGTTCAGTGACGTCCAGCTCGTGTTTCCCCTGGCCGTTGTTGCGACCCTGCTGGTCAGCATGTTCGGGCTGCGCACGCTCGCCGGGATCACGCTGCCGCTCGTCGTCAATGCTGTGTCGCTCCTCGTGACGATGGCAATTTTTATCCGCACCGGGCATGCGCTTAATTTTGTCACCGTGATCATGCCGCCGGTAATTTTCGTCGTCGGATTTGCCTACGCCGTCCATGTCGTCAGTGACTACGAGCGCATGCGGCAGGGCGGGCTCGAAAAGATCGCGGCCATAAAGCACGCCTTACACGATGTCTTCATGCCGCTCACCCTGACCGCCTTCACGACGGGTATCGGATTCATTTCACTCACGGCGAGCAATATCGACACGATCAAGATATTCGGCATTTTTTGCGCGCTCGGTACGATGCTCGCGTGGCTCGGCGCCGTGATGCTCGTGCCGGCGGGTCTCAGCCTGTTGCCGGCCGGACCCGTGAGCGCCGAAAAACGCGGGCCGTTGCTCGCATTCGTGCCGAGATTGTCGCGCTTTGATCTCGAGAACCGTAAAGCGATCCTCGCGGCGGGATTCGTCGTCGCCGTCCTGTCGGTCATCAGCGCGAAGCAGATTACGGTGGGGACCGATTACCTGAGAAATTTTCGCGAAGACAGCGAAATCCGACAGAATTTCGCAGAGGTCGCGAAGTATTTCTCGGGCCCGGTGCCGGTGCAAATCCTGATCGAAAGCGACGTTCCGAATGTCTTCAAAAATCCCGAGGATTTGCAGGCGCTCGACAAGCTGCAGCAGTGGGTCGTCGCCCAACCGGAAGTCGGCGGCGCCATCTCATTCGTCGATTACATGCGCATGCTGCACCGGACGTTCGTGCCGGATGTCAGCGAGGCCGATGCGATCCCGCACAGTTTCAACCTGTCCGACCAACTGTTGTCGCTCGGCGCGGGCGACGATGTCGAACGCTTCGCCGATGCTCGTTACAAGAAAACCCTGATGCACGTCCGCTCGAACGCCGTGGGGTCGAACGAGCTCGGAGAACTCGTCAACCGCATCGAACTGCGTCTGAAAGAACTACCCGAACACCTGCGCGGTAAAGTTACCGGCAGTTCCGTGTTGCTCGCGCAAACGATGGACGAGATTACGCGCGGCCAGATTGTCAGCCTGTCCGGCGCGCTGATCATTATTTATCTGATCCTGTCGATACTGTTTGGTTCACTTAGGGTCGGTGCGGTCGCGCTCATTCCGAACCTGCTGCCGATCGCCGCTTTTTTCGGGATACTTGGTCTGACCGGGATCACACTGAACCTCGCGACCAGCCTCGTCGCCACGGTGGCACTCGGCATCGCCGTCGATGACAGCATTCATTACTTTTCCCGCTTCAACACGGAGTCGCGCCGTCTCGCGAACGAGGAACGCGGGGTCGAGCACGCGCTGGCGGCGATTATCCGGCCGGTCACGTATACGACCGCGGCCTTGTGTGCCGGTTTTCTCGCGCTGCTCGTGAGCGACCTGCAAAGCCAGGTCGAGTTCGGCATCCTCGCGGCGGCAACACTGTTTATCGCCTGGCTCGTCGACCTGACGCTGAGTCCGGCGCTGAGTTCGGGCCTGCGGTTCGTGACGCTGTGGGAAGTCCTCTCGATCGACCTCGGCGCGGATCCGCATAAAAAGATTCCGCTGTTCAAGGGACTCACGCAGCGCCAGGCCCGAATCGCCGCGCTGTTTGGTCGCATCGAACCGTACGAACCCGGCGATCGAATCGTGGAATTCGGCGAGGAAGGTCACGAAATCTGTATTCTGATCGAAGGGGTCGTGGTCGTGCAGGTTGCCCGCCCCGAAGGCAACCGGGTTCTCCGCGCGCTGCACCCCGGCGACGTGTTCGGCGAAGTCGCGCTGTTCACCGGCAAACGAACGGCCAACATCGACGCAATGACGGACGTCCGCGTGCTCTGGATGAACCTCGAGAGCCTCGAACGTATCCAGTCCCGGTACCCGCGCATCGCTGCGCAATTGTTCTGGAACCTGACGGGCACCGTCTCGGAGAGACTCGCCGACATCACCGCGCGCGTGTAAACGGGGATGCTCAGGGCGCATGGACGCGGTCGGTGATTACCGCTATAAAGCGCTGATGAACGGTCCATTATCCGGTTTTCGCATCCTCGACCTCTCGCGCGTCCTGTCCGGCCCCGCCGCGACCATGCTGCTCGCCGACCAGGGGGCGGATGTGATCAAGGTCGAGCCGCCCGGCGGCGACATCACGCGCCAGATGGGCGTCGGCAAAGACGGGATGAGCGCGGGCTTCCTCAATATCAACCGCGGCAAGCGTGCCATCGCGCTCAATTTGCGTCAGCCCCGCGCGATCCGGATCGTGAAACGCATCGCGGAGACGGCCGATGTGTTCGTGCAGAATTTTCGTCCCGGCGCCGTCGACGACATGGGTCTTGGCGCGGACGTCATCCGCGCGCTCAACCCGAAAATTATTTACGTTTCGATCAGCGGTTTCGGGGAAACCGGACCCTATGCGCACAAGCGTGTGTACGACCCCGTAATCCAGGCGCTGTCGGGTATCACCGATGTGCAGGCCGACGGCGATACGGGCCGCCCGCGCATGATACGCACGGTGATTCCGGACAAAACGACCGCACTGACGGCCGCGCAGGCTATTACTGCCGGCCTGCTCGCGCGCGAACGCAGTGGTAAAGGCCAGCACATCAGGCTGGCAATGCTCGATGCGATGATCGCCTATCTGTGGCCGGAAGGCATGATCAATCTCACGATCGTCGACGACGACCGACCGCCGGGGGTGGGGCAGCTCGCGCAGGATCTCGTGTTCGAAACCCGCGATGGTTACATCACGGCGGGTGCCATGTCCGATCTGGAATGGAAAGGCATGTGTACAGCGCTTGAACGTCCCGACTGGATGACCGATCCGCGCTTTGCGACGACGGGCGCGCGCTTTACGAACGCAAAAGTCCGTATCGCGGAAACCGGTAAGATACTCTCGACCCGCACGAATGCTGAATGGCTCGAGCGCCTCGACGCTAACGGTGTGCCGTGTGCCCCCATCCTGATGCGGTCCGAAGTGATCGAACACGAACAGGTCAAGGCGAATGATATCGTCTCGGAATACGATCACCCGACAATCGGTCGCGTTCGTCAGCCGCGACCAGCTGCACGTTTCGAACACGGCGACCCGGAACGTCAACCGCTCGCGCCCCGACTGGGCGAACATAACCGCGAAGTCCTCGACGAACTCGGTTACGACGAAGCGGCCATCGCCGACCTCGTGCGCGACGGGATCATCGCGGGGTCTCGCTGAGCACGCCCCGGCGCACTTCTCCGTGCGTCGAAAACCACCGCCCGTGATCTGCGATTAATTCGCCACGATATCGGCAACGCGCGCGACAGAGGTCCGCAGGTGCCCCTCGTCGATACCATCGAGTCGCAGGCGGGTCACGATCATGTCCGTGGCATCGAGTTGCTCACGATATTGCGCGAGTTTGTCCTGCACAAATGCGGGGTCGCCAATAATCGCCCATTCGTCGACCGCTGCGCGGGGTCGGTTACCGGTCGCGGTCTTCGCCTGCCCCAGTCGTTCGCGCACGGCGCCAAGCAGGCTCGCGTCTTCGCTGACAAAGATCGTCCGCATGACCGGCCGGGTGACGACCGGATCATGCCCCGCTTCTTCGGCAGCCTCACCGTGCCGTTCGAAATTGCGCATCAACTCGTCGAGCGTTTCAATCGGCGAGGCGAGGTAAGGCAATCCGAGCCGGCCCGCCTGGGCCAGCGCTTTCGGACCGAATGCCGCGACCCAGATTGGTGGATGTGGCGACTGCAGGGGTAACGGGTCGAGCCGGAGTTCCTCACTGCTCTCAGGCGCGGATACCGGCTCGCCCATCCACGCCGCGATCATTGTTTCCAGCACCCATTCGAACTGCGCGCGCTTGCTCGCGGGTTCGACGTTGAAAGCTTCGAGCACTGGATGCGAATAGCCGCGTCCAACCCCGAGCAGTACCCGGCCGTTCGACAGCCGGTCGAGGACCGCGACCTGTTCGGCCGCGAGCAGCGGATGTCGCAGCGGCAGGAGAAACGATGTTGTCGCGAGTCGAATGGTCGTCGTACCAGCAGCTACGCCGGCGAGCAGCATCAACGGATCGGGAATGGCGCGTTCGTTGAAATGGTTTTCAGGCAGCCAGAACGATCCGTAACCGTGCGCTTCGCCGAAAGACGCCTGCTCGGTCAGGCTCACCGCCGAGAGGTCGTGAAAATTCCATGGTGTCAGTCCGAGTCGCAAACGTGCTGCTGCCGTTCTATTTCGCCAACGCAAACGCGACCAGCAGGTCGCCGGGCGGGAAGCCGAAAAAACGACTGCCACCGGCGGCCACTGCAACGAATTGCGTGTCACCGACCTGGTAGCTGACCGGCGGTGCGTTCACCCCGGCGGGACCGCGATGACGCCACACGCGTTCGCCGCTCGCGGCATTAAACGCGGCAAACGTCCCATCGCCCTCGCCGACGAACACGAGCCCGCCCGCCGTCGCAAGAACACCGCCAATGAGTGGCCGTTCGGTTTTGACCTGCCAGCGAAGACGGCCACGATTGCGCGTATCCACCGCGGACAATATTCCCCAGCTCGGCTCCTTGTCAGCGATATCGGTCGCGGTGTAGCCGACGGTGCCGTCGGCTTCTTCGGCGTGGTGAAGCGTTAGTCGGGTCGGCCGGTGAATCGCGCCAAAGTAGGCGAGCCCGCTCGTCGGGTCGAACGACCCCGGCGACCAGGACACGCCGCCGAATGACCCGGGCGAGATCAAGACCCCGGCTTCGCTCGGTCGCACGAACAAATTGTCCTGTGGCACGAGTGGTTCCGACCGGTACAGCAACCCACCGGTGCGCCTGTCGTGAACATAAAACCAGCCGGTTTTTCCGGCGATGCCGACGGCCGGTACACGACGTCCGTCAACGTCCGCGTCAAACAACATCGACGCACTGGCAACGTCGTATCCCCACACGTCCTGTGGAACCTGCTGGTAATGCCAGCGGACCTCGCCGGTATCGACGTCGAGCGCGACGAGTGAACTCGCGTACAGGTTGTCGCCGGGACGCAAGGATGGCACATCATTTGGCGAAGCGTTGCCGGTGCCGACATAAAGCAGTCCGAGCGCGGGGTCGATCGACGGGGTCGACCAGGTCGAACTGCCGCCGGTCCGCCAGTTTTCGCCCACCCCTCGCGCGGCAATGCGCTCCGCCGCGACATCGCGACCGAGCGACTCACCTTCGTGAGTCGTGGCCGAGTACGGACCTTCCCACCCACCGGAACGGGTCGTGTGCCAGCGCCATAGCTCCTCGCCCGTGTTTGCATCGAACGCGGCAACAAACCCCCGCTGCCCGAGAAAGTCCGTTAACGGCGGCGCCGCGCCCTGCCGGGTCTTTACGCCAAGATTGTAGTAAATCCCGTACCCGGCGGAAGTGACCCCGACGATAACCTTGCCGCGATATACGAGCGGCGGCATCTTCGCCGGTAACTTGTCGATATTGCGACGCAGTATTGCCGCCGCCGCCGGGTCGAGTCCGTCGAGTTCGCCGGGCGCCGGTTGCGCGATCAGCCGGTCCCACACGAGTGCACCTGTGTTCGCATCGAGCGCAATGAGACGGCCGTCGTTCGTCGCTTCATACACCTTGCCGTACGCCAGCGCCGCACCGCGGTTTGCCGGACTTCCCTGCGTCTTCTTGAAGCGCTTGATGTGATCATAACGCCAGCGTTCCTCACCGGTGGCGGCGTCCAGTGCGACGACGTGGTTTCCGGGGAGGGTGACGTACATGACGCCGTCGGCGACAAGCGGCTGGACCTGGAATGGTCCTTTTGCCCCGGAACGGAACGTCCACCGCGGCTCAAGCCGGTCCACGTTGTCGACGCCGATCTGATCGAGTGCGCTAAAACGCTGGTTTGTGTAGTTCTGACCGAATGACAACCAGTTTGCAGCATCATCGGCCGCACCGGCGAGGCGTTCGTCATCGACGTCGCCGGCCGCGACGTGGCCGACCCCAAGCAGCATAAGCACGAACGCCCGGATCAGGTTTCCCATGGGAACTTCCATCATTGCAATTGCGACAGTGTAACGAAATCACGGGCATCGATACTGCGGCCCGGTTGGTCAACTCCCGATGCTAGGATCCGGGCTCTGCAAACACCTGGAGACAGTCCATGGCAACGCCGTCAAACGACCTTGTCGGAATCGAAAATCGAGGACGCGTTCGCGTGCTCACGATGAACCGCCCCGATGCGCTGAATGCGATGAACAACGCGCTGATGGGGGCGATAGCCGAAGCGCTTGCAGACGCCGAGGCGGATACCGCCGTGGCGGTGGCGGTGCTGACCGGCCAGGGCCGGGCGTTTTGCGCGGGTCAGGACCTCGAGGAGATGCAGGCCATCCTCGCAGGGACGGCGAACATCCTCGAGTTCCCGCGCATGCTGCGCTTGCTCACGAACTTCAGCAAGCCGCTAGTCGCCGCCGTCAACGGGCTCGGCGTCGGTATCGGCATGACCCTGCTGGCGCATTGCGATCTCGTGCTGATGTCTGCTGACGCACGGCTCAAAACCCCGTTCCCGCAGCTCGGGCTCGCCCCGGAGGCCGGCAGCAGTTATACATTCATCGAGCGTATGGGCTGGCAAAATGCGGCTTATACACTCATGTCGGGACGCTGGTTCGATGCTGACGAATGTCACGACATGGGCCTGGTATGGCGGATCTGCGAAAGTGCAGAGCTGATGGAAGAGACCATCCGGGTGGCAAGCGAACTCGCGGAGAATCCCATCCCGTCGCTCGTCGCGACGAAGCAGCTGTTGCTCGCCAGCGGCCGGCCAGCCAATGCGTGGGCGGCGCACGAGCGCGAAATAGCAGCGTATGCGGAACTGCTCGGCGCGCCGGCGAACCGGGAAGCGGTCGACGCCTTTGTCGGGAAGCGTGCGCCCGATTTCAGGCGCATCCCGGGACTTTAGCCGCGGGCGCCGCGTCCCGCTTGCCACCGCAAGGGTATCAATGTGACCCTAAGGAAGCTCTGAACAAGTCGTGACTTGGCATATTGCGCGCGAAATGCTCGGCCCAGACTTATTCAGAGCTTCCCTGACTGTTTGAGACGAACCAGGAGGAGTGCCTTGAATGGGTGAAGTCAACCGCAGGTGGTTGCTGAAACAGCGGCCGGACGGCGCGCTGAAACAATCGGATTTCGAATACGTCGAAAGCGACGTTCCCGACAGAAACCTGAAGCCGGATGAAATCCTCGTGCGCAACGTCGCTTTCCTGTGCGCCCCGACGATGCGCAACTGGATGGATCCACCCGGCAACAGCCTGTACCCGTCGATTCCGCTCGGCCAGCCGATTATGGCGCCCGCTGTCGGCCGCGTCGTCGCATCCGCAGCAGACGATATCCCGGTCGGCTCGCGCGTGTTCACGCTGTCGACGTGGCAGGACTATGCGGTGATTCCCGCTGCAGGGTTGCGGCGCCCTACCCTGCTCCCGGAAGGCATCAGTTTTCTCGACGGCCTCGGGCGCTACGGACTCAATCCGATGACGGCGTATTTCGGCCTGCTCGATGTCGGTCAGCCGCGCGCCCAGGAAACGCTGCTGGTCTCGGGCGCTGCCGGTTCAACCGGGTCTACCGTGTGCCAAATCGGAAAAATCGAGGGGCTGACCGTGATCGGCATCGCGGGCGGCGAGGACAAATGCTCCTGGCTCACGCAGGAATGCGGCATCGACGCAGCGATCGACTACAAGACAGAAGACGTCAGCGCGCGGATCGCCGAATTGTGCCCGCAGGGGATCAACATATTCTTCGACAACGTTGGCGGCGACATACTGCAGGCGGCCATCGACAACATGGCGCCGTTCGGACGTATCGTCCTGTGCGGTCAGATCGCGAGCTACGACAGCGACGAGTCACCGGAAGGCCCGCGCAACATGATGCGCCTCGTCTACGGCGGTATTCGAATGCAGGGATTTCTCTGCGGCCATTACGCCACGAGGTTTGGCGAGGCGACGCAAGCGCTGAAAGAATGGACGGAGGCCGGGAAAATAGTTTACCGGGAAGATTTGCGTCACGGATTTGAAAACCTTCCGAACGCATTCTCCGCCCTGTTTGATGGCTCGAATCAGGGCACATTGCTGGTTCAGGTCGACGACAGCGCGACGGATTTGACCTGATTCGAACAGCCCTGCACTGTCCCGCGATGAACGACAAGGTCGAGGTACCGGACCATTACGACGAGCTCGATGCCTCGCTGACGGTTGCCTGGGACCTGCTTCGGCGCGGCGTTCGCGATCGGCGCTTGCTGACCCATACGCCGACCATCGCGACGGTCGACGAGCGCGGGGAACCAACCATCAGAACCGTGGTATTGCGGGACTGGCGTGAGGATACGAGAACGCTCGTTTTCAATTCCGACCGGCGTGCCGGCAAGCTCGAGCACCTGCGTCGCCATGCGACGCTCGCAGTGCACGTCTACGAACCGTCGGAGAAAATCCAGCTGCGCATGCGGTGCCGGGCGAGCGTGCACGAACGCGACGCGTTCGCGCTGCAACGCTGGCAGACGACCGCCTCGTCGAGTCGAATCTGCTACCACGTTATGCAGGAGCCGGGAGCGACACTCGCCGATCCGCATCACGTCGATAATGATGCGATCACGACACAGGACGGTGAAGCCAATTTCAGCGTGGTCGAAGCGACCATAGAGGCACTCGAATGGCTCTACCTGTGCGCCGCCGGACACCGACGCGCACGTTATTCCTGGTCGAGCGATGAATTCCGGTCCGAATGGCTCGTGCCGTGAAACGCACCGGGATTACGCGAACCGCGCGTCCCCCTGCGCTGGTCAGCCGTTCGCGACGTCGCGCACGATAACCGCGGAACGACCTGACTCGCGCCAGCTCGGGGGCGCAACGAAGCGATCGACCCACCCGGCAAGTTCTTCGGCCGGCATCGGCCTGGCGATGCCGTAACCCTGCACGAGACGGCAACCGAACTCGAGCAACGCTTCGCCGTGCGCGGTCGTTTCGACACCCTCGGCGACGACGGATTTTCCGAGCGCCTGGCCGAGGCTGATGATACCCCGTACGAGATTGCGATCATGTTCGTTGTCGAGCATCGCAATAACGAAACTCGTATCGATCTTCAGCGTATGCGCTGGCAGTCGTTGCAAATGCACGAGCGATGAAAACCCCGTACCGAAATCGTCGAGCGCGAAACTGACCATGAGATCTTCGCATTGGGACATGAGCCCGGTGATCCGCGAAATATCATCGAGAGCCCGTGTTTCGGTCACCTCGACTTCGAGTTTGCCGCAGGTGTGCGGGTAACGTCTGAATAATTCTTCGAGATAATCAACGAATCCGGGATCGGACAGCAACCACGTCGACACATTGACGCTGAGTACAATGTCGAGACCGTCTTCGATCCAGCGCGCGAGGTGCGCCACCGCCGTGCGCAACACCCACTTGTCGACCGTCATCATCGCGGGGTCCGCTTCCCAGCCGGGCAGAAACGCGCCCGGCGGAACGAGCCCGCGATCCGCCTGGTTCCAGCGCAGCAACGCTTCGGCGCCGTAGACAGCACCGGTACCGAGCTCTACCTTCGGCTGGAAGTGAAGCACGAGCTCATCGCGCTCAATCGCGCGATTGATTTCGCCGCGAATTTCCTCGGAGCGCCGGTCTTCACCGTCCGTTTCCGCGTCGAAAATATGATAGCCGTTCCGCCCGCGGCGCTTTGCGAAATACATTGCCTGGTCCGCCTGCCGCAACAGCGTGTCCGGATCCTGATGGCTGCCCTCGCCGATGGCCGCGCCGATACTCGCGTGAAGCTGGTAGGGCATACCATTGAGCAGGCGTGGTTGGGATATGGCGGCGACCAGTCGCTTCACCGTGATCTCGCACGCGTCCACGTCGGCGAGACCTGTGAGCAACAGCGCAAATTCGTCGCCGGCCCAGCGGGCAACGACATCCTCACCGCGCAGCGTTTCCTCCAGCGTATTGGCCATGGTAACGAGGACGCGATCGCCGGCCTCGTGGCCGTAACGGTCGTTGAATGGTTTGAAGTCGTCGATGTCGAGATAGCACACGGCGAGTATCGTGCCGTGGCGGCTCGCCGAAGCGGTCGCACGTTTCATGTGATCGGCGAATACCCGGCGATTCGGCAGCCCTGTCAGCGGATCGTAATACGCGATTTGCGCGAGTTCCTTTTCGGCGGCCTCGCGGCGCAGGCTTTCGGCCAGCGTCTCACGAAAATTCTGGAAAAAGCGCATCGAAGCAAACAGCATCATCGTCATGAATAGCGCCAGCATCGCCGCCATGGGCACGCCGAGTACGTGCGTAGCGGTCGCGAATTTGACCGTCAGAGGCAGCAACGCGAGGGTCGTAAAGATAATCACCGCAGGCGGATACACGGACAGCGTCGTGACTGCGCCGGCAACCATTCCGCCGATGGCGAATGCGAGAAATGCTTCGTAGGCGAGACTATTGCCGACGAACATGAACCAGCCGGCCGTACCCCAGACGAGGCCGCCGAGCGCCGCGCCAACGACGCTCCATACAGTCCATCGCCGCAACGCTGCATTGAGGTCCGGGCAACGGCGGAACAGCGCGTAGAGAGTCCCGCGGAACGCGACAATGCCCGCCACCATCACCAGCCAGAGGTTAGCGACCCCTGACGGTAGTTGCGGGCCAAGGATAAAAAAGACGACCAGGCTGTTGAGTACGGTGACGGCGATCGCTTGTGGAGTCTGAGCGAAGACGAGAGCGAGCTGCGTCTTGCTGATTTCGTGATCAATATCGACGCCGGCACCACGGCGCCACTGGTTGTCTGGAGCGCCCCCCATCAGTTCTTACGGATCGACCCGTTCGCCGCACCCGCGGCTTTTGTCGGAAAGACGGGTCCGAGCGGTCCGTACGACGAGGAAACGTCACGGGAGTCCGGGCGAAGTTGTACTACGCATCCATTCATCGGGTATTTGCGGTCGGTTTTACGGTCCATCAGCTACTGATAGCGGCCTAGGGGGCCGAAACTTGCGTCCTGGCGGCTCTCCGGAGCGGGCTGCGATCGGGTCAGGAGAAGCGCGGCAATACAGAGTAATTACTCAGAGCTGTTGCGGCGTGAACTCTTCCCAGTGCCCGCCCGTCGAATCGTCGTCAGCGGAGCCGGATTCGCGGTTTGCCGTCGATTGCAGACCCAGCTTGTTGATCCCGTGGTCCGCGAACAGACTCTGGTCGTAGTGAATTCGGCGGTTCGGGTCGATCAGCGTCTGATACGCTTCGTTGATGATCGATGCGTTCCAGGTATCACCGCCGAGATCAGGATGCGCTTTCAGTTTCTGCATGATCGTGCGGTAACTCGCCTGGACGATTTCCATCGGCGCATCCGGCTGCACGAACAGAATGCGATAATAATTCCGCTGATTCTGCTTACGCGGCAATGGCGTCGGCGTTACATCCATGACTCCATTAGCGGCGTGCGAGTCCAGGGGTTTAACCCTGGCAGCTGCCACGATTATCGTTGTGAGCGATGATCGGGCGCGTACGGTATCAGCTGTCGGTGCCGTCGGCAGAATACGAAAATTGCGTGCTCAATCCGGTCAAACACGTCGTCATCGGTGCAGGGGTCATCAAAAAGACGCAGTCGCTCGAGATCCTGCCGCATCGATTTCCCCGGATCCCGAAACAGACGCTTCGATTTGCACAGCGTCATTTCCAGAAAATCGACCAGCCGTTCGAAGTCGTCGTCCCAGTTGATGTTGCCGTTACGCTGCGCTTCGTCGCGCAGCTTCTCGTTAGCCCGTAACAACTCGCCCTGAACACTATCGGCCGGGCCATTCGATGGTACGAGATGCGCCCAGATCCAGCGACCGAGCGCTTCGTCGGTGTCGAGTTCAGGGATCAGCTCCGCCGTCATCGATGCATGCGCTCGAAAGTGGGGCGTTTACGCCTGGATACTGCCATAGCCGACTGTCCTGTGCCCTCAAATAAGCATAGCTCATGAAAGAGGACTTCGAAGATTGTCGACACAGATTTCCAACGCGGGTAGCGTGCGCGGGGTCGTGCTCCTGCAAGCAGGACGTTCGGCTTAACGCGCGATGTCCTCGACCCGCTTACTCCCGCGGCTGAGCCACACGAATCGGACGTTCGCGAGCGCAACCGCAGACTCGATCTGGAGTTTGCGATAGATGGTGCGGTAATGCTCTACATTGGAATCGCCGAGAACGACCCCGGCGCGGCCGCGATGAACAGCATAACGATGCCAGCGTCGTTATGCTGCTGCCGATTCGCTATTCGCGATGCTCGTTCGCTCAGTCCGCCCGGTCAAATCCGTAATCGCGATCGATGCGACCGACACGGACCGTGTAACCAGCGTAGAATCGCTCACGACCGGCCTGTTGCGCGGCCTCATGCTCGAGATTCTGCTTCCACTGCGTAATCGACGCTTCATCGCGCCAGTACGACACCGTGATGCTGCTGCCATCCGGGTTCTGGGCGGTTTCGATGCCGAGGAACCCGGGTTGGGCACTCGCGAGCTCGACCATGCGCCCGGCCATGGTCTCATAGCCGTCCGTGTCCTCGCTCATCTTTGCCGTAAATACCACCGTGTAATAAGGCGGTTTCGGTGTTTTGATCTGCGACTGCTCCATCGGGCGACCCTCGGAAAATGATGACACGGCCGCCATTATAGACATGAGGCGGATCGGGGCTGACGTAGCGCGTCCGCTCAGCCGAATTCGTCAAATCCTGCGAGTGCCTTGCCCGCGCTGTACAACGCAATACCACCGCCCATTTCTACCGCAACCCCGGCAACCTCGGCGATCTCCTCGCGCCCGGCGCCCAGTCGGTGTAACGCGGCGTTGTGCCACGCCATGCAGCCGTCGCAACCCTGCGCTATCGCAATACCGAGTGCGATCAACTCTTTCGTCCTGATATCGAGCGCACCGTCCACGAACGTTGCCTGTTGTAAACGCGCGAACGCGTCGCCGGTGGCCGGAAGTGCGTCAAACAGGTCGCCGATGATTTCCTTCGCGTGCGTTTCAATATCCGGATGTTTTTCCGTCGTCATGGATCGATCTCCTTGCAGGTTTTCCGCTCCGCCCCGACTTATGCCGTGGCGGGGAACTCAGATTCGCAGGCCGGCCTCGCGCAACAGTGGCATCACGCGCTCACCGAAGTACGGTATCTCTTGCGCATAGTCGTTCCAGACCAGCGCCATGCCCTCCACCCCGGCGGTCTCCAGCGCAATGAACTGATCGGTCACCTGCTCGGGAGTGCCGCAGAAAAGGTAACCGCCCCACCCGGCAACAAACCGCCGCGCGAATTGATCGATCTGCGCCTGGAAAGATTCACTTTCGATTCCGAGCAGGCGCATGATGTTGTGTGCCGCGCCCCAGTCGCCGCCTTCGACGATCGCATCGAGTGCCTCGCGGGCTTCCTTTTCGGTATCGCGAACGACCATGAACCCGTTACCGAGCACGCCGATGTCGCGGCCGTAACCGTGCGCTCGCCGGCGCACGTCTGCTGCCGTGGCGGCGGCGGATTCAACCGAATCCATCGTGATGAAATTGAAATCGACATGCTCGGCCGAGAATTCTCGACCGGCATCCGAAACACCGGCATTGACGACCACGGGAAAGGGTTGCTGGACCGGTTTCGGGTTCAGGTAGCCGTCGATAACCCGGTAAAATTCGCCGTCGTGATCGAAGTGCTGCTCCTGCCACAAGCGTTTAACGACCGAGACCCATTCCGCGGCACGCCGGTAACGGTCATCGTGTTCGAGCTGCGCCGCGCCGAACATTTCCATTTCCGGCACGTACCAGCCGCACACGACATTGAGCCCCCAGCGACCGTTTGAAATATGGTCAATGGTCGCTCCCTGCTTCGCGGCAACGATGGGATGAACCGTCGGCACGTGAGACGTTGCGAATATCTGTATTCGACTCGTGCGTGCCGCGAGCGCAGCCGCCCACGTGTACACTTCCATGCAGTTACCGTTGTAGTCCGTGTCGCCACCGAACGATTTCCAACGGCCGAACGGGATCAGAAACTCCATCCCGCAGGCCTCCGCGGCCTCGGCAATGATGACGTTGTGATCAAACGTCGGTTCAAAGCTGGTCGGCGCGGTGCTCATCGTCCCGCCGCCGCTGACGTTCTGTCCGAATACGCCTATTTTCATGCGATTGCCGTTGAACAGCGGCACATTTGCGCGGCGGTACTCGGCTATGTCATCAGCGTGCATCGGCGCTCCTGCATGAACCGGACCGACATTCGGGCAGACCGGTCGACCGGTAGCGTAGTACCCGACGAATAGAACCCAACCGCCCGGTACTCAGATACACGAGTAACCGCCGTCGACCGGGACTACGGCACCGTTCATGAATGACGCTTCGTCTGACGCGAGAAATATGACCAGCCAGATCACTTCCTCGGGACGTCCGAGGCGCCCGGTCAGGTGAGCCTGCTCCATCGCCTTCCAGATTTCCGCGCGATCCTCGAATTTCTCGAGGTACTTGTGCGGCATCGGCGTGTCGATGCCGCCCGGTGCCACCGCGTTGACGCGGATCTGGTGATCCTTCAGATCATTGGCCATCGAACGTGCGAGCTGCGCGACCCCGGCCTTCGATGCGCCGTAGGCCGCCATGTCGGGAAATCCGACGAGCCCGCCCACCGAGCTGTTATGGATGATTGAACCGCCGCCGCCCTGGTCGACCATGCGTCGCGCGACGCGCTGGCTCAACAGGAACGACGCCCGCACGTTGATATTCAGTACCGCATCGATTTCTTCTTCGGTCGTTTCGAGCATCGGACTCCCGACCATCACGCCGTGGTTGTTGAACAGGACATCGATGCGACCGAATTGCTCGACCGCTACGTTCACTATCGCATCGAGGGTGGCGTTATCGGTAACATCGCCGCCGACATAGGTGATCCGGTCCGGATAGCGCGACATCGTCTCCCTGATGGAATCGCTGGCGTCGTTCGCCAGGTCACTCGCGACGACTTTTGCACCTTCCGCGGCGAACAGCTCGACGGCAACCTGGCCCTGTCCGCCGGCCGCTCCGGTGATAATGCAAACCTTGTCCTGTAACCGTCCCATCGACTGCCCCCCTTAATCGGTACGTGGAATCACCCCGACCGCCAAGCCGGCCGGACAGGTATTGTTGTCCAGTGCGAAGGCGAAGGCAAAAGATAGCGGTCGCTGCGCCGCCTCGGAACTCGCGCCGTCGCTAGCCGCGATGCCCTGCCACTGTGCCGCAGGTGATGTCGTATTTCTCGGCGATGACGTCGAGTGTTTTCCTGAAATGTTCAATGTGCTGATCGCTGTTCCGACGGAGTTTTATCGCGCCGATGAGCCGACGCGGCAACGGAAACCAGCGATCGAAGTCGAGCCCGCATTCAGTCATGACGCGCGTCGGGACGGATTGCATGATCAACGATATGTTGTAGAGGACCTGGGTCATTGCCGCAAAAGGAAACGCCACCTTGTCTTTTTTCAACAGGGCCTGGTAGTCCATCTGGTAGATCGGCAACCGGTCGAGTTCGCCGAGATAAAACAGATGCACGAGAAAATAGGCCGCGAATGTCGTGAGAAAATGGATCCCCGATGTCGGTTGCACCGAGACCACGCGGCCGCCGTTCGACAGGAACGGTTCGTACGGATAATCCTGCCGCATCACGTATCCGGTACAGTTCACAAACCACGTGCCGTGCGCAACGGCGCGTTTTTCGCCGCTGCGGAAAACGATTTCCGTCGTGGCCCCGTTATCGACGACGTCTTCGACGTAATCGGTGATCAATTCGCTGATGCCGTTTGCGATGGTCTCGTTTTCGGCCGCCGACAGCAATCCGAACATATACTGGTGACCCGTACCAGGTAAATGCACGGCGCGATCGGCCTTGAAGTCATCGAAGATTTCCTGCGGGTTCGAGCCGTCGTACCGCCGGCACAAGCGGAGAAAATATTCCAGCGTCGTCGAACCGGTAAACCAGCGACGCATGCCGGGCGGGAAACTAATGTCCCGGCTTGCGAATACGGTGCCGCGACCGACAACGAGATGAACTTCGCGATCCGGGAAGCGGGTAATCAGGGCATGGGCGGTATCCATACCGGTCTTGCCGCCGCCGACGATGTAGACAGGGGCGTCGGAGTCTGAAAATTCAGCGCCGAAAACCGTGGCATCGCTCGGCGACACGGAGTGAACGGCAGTGCTGGAAAACGGCAACGGTTCATTTTTCGGTACGCGAAATCCAAACGCCTTGACACATTTCTGCGCCGTGACTTCGAGCGGGGCCTGGTCGTCGCCAACGCCGCGAAATGCGATGTTGACCTGGTCCGGCGATTCCACGAGCTCACCGAATTCATAGCCGTAATATTCGACCAGCGCGACCCGCTTGCGTAACTGGACCAGGCATTCGTTAATGTGGTCGAGCACTTCGACCTTGTCGGCGAGGTAAGCCGGATCGCGCACCGGCTGCCACGGAATATCACCCGCGGTGAACATTCGGTGCGGCTGATGCAGGCGCACGTAATCGTAGGTTTCCGTCCACATGCCGCCCGGCGCTGCGTTGCGGTCGACGAGAACGACCTTGTCTGTCGGTGCGAGATAACGGCTGGCAGCGAAAAGTGCGTTCAACCCGGCGATGCCGGCACCGATGATACACAGTGCGCAGTCGTCGTTGATGCTCGGAACGGGTGTGCTTTCGTGACTCATCGGCGCAGTGTAGCCCAGCAAGCGGTGCCGTGCGGGAAACTGCGGGTATCAGGGTTCTTCGCGGCAATAGGCCTCGAACTGATCCAGCGGCACGGGTCGGCAGTACAGGAATCCCTGGAATGTCGTGCATCCTCCCTGTTCGAGGAAATTTCGCTGCACTTCGGTTTCGACCCCCTCGGCGATGATGTCAAAGCCGAGATGGTCTCCCATTGCGATAATGGTCTGGGCTATCGCATCGGCATTCGTATCGCGCGTGACATCAGCGACGAACGAACGATCGATTTTCAGCTGGTCGAGCGGCAGACGGCGAAGGTAGGACAGCGAGGAATACCCGATACCGAAGTCATCGAGTGAAAAGCGGAAACCCAGATCGCGGAGCTCAGCCATTTTCGCTGCCGTATTGTCGATATCTTCGACGACCACGCGCTCCGTCAGTTCGAGCACGACACGCGATGCCGGCACATCGAACTGTTCCCGTGTTGCCCGGATATGCTCGACAAAGCCGTTGCCGCGAAACTGGTGCGAACTAACGTTGATCGACAGATGTTCGAGGTTCGCGCACGCGGATTCGTTGTTCCACTCGCCGAGGATGGCGAATGCTTGTTCGATCACCCAACGCCCGATGCGGTCAATCAGGCCGCTCTCTTCGGCGATCGGAATAAAAGCATCGGGCGGCACGAGCCCGCGAACGGGATGGTTCCAACGCAGCAGTGCTTCAGCGCCGATGACCCCGCGTGCCGCATTTATCTGCGGTTGCAGGTGCAATGCGAACTCATCATTATCGAGCGCCGTGCGCAGGTCCTGCTCGAGCTCGAGCCGCTCATTGGCGTGCTCTACCATCAGGGGGTGATAGAACCGCACATTGTTGCGGCCTTCTGCTTTGCCGCGATACATCGCCGTATCGGCGAAACGGACGAAGTCCGACGACGGTTCCCCGTCGCGCGGAAAGATCGACACGCCCATCGTCCCCGTGATGTAGAGCTCGCGCCCTTCCACGCTGAACGGGCGATGCAATTCGGATTCAATACGGTCGGCGACACGGGTGACGAATTCGACGCTCTTGGCGTGATCGTCGCCGGTGTCGGAAATCAGTATCACGAATTCGTCCCCGCCGAGCCGGCTGACGACGTCGTCGTGCCGAATGAGCCCTTCGAGGCGTTTCGCGACCTGGACGAGGACCTCGTCGCCTGCACTGTGTCCCATTGAATCATTAATTTTCTTGAACTGATCCAGATCGAGAAATAGCACCGCGCCGCAGCGGCCGCGGCGTACGGCCACTTCAATCGCTTCCTCGATTCTCGCACCGAGGTAGCGCCGGTTCGGCAACGTGGTCAGCGGATCGTAGAACGCGAGCCGCTCGACCTCCTCTTCGGCCGACAGGCGTTCGCTGATATCGAGCAGATTCGACACAGTGTGCGTGACCTCGCCGGCATCATTCTCGACGGTCGTTATCGTTTCCCATACCGGCACTTCGCTTCCGTCACGGCGTCGCTTCCAGATTTCGCCGTCCCAGCGCCCATGCTCGTTCAGCGACTGCGCTATCGCATCGTATACCGGCGGCTCATGCCGCGCGGATCGCAACACCGTGATATCGCGGCCGAGTATCTCATCGGTGCCGTAGCCCATCATTTCGCCAAAGGCCGAATTGACCTGGAGGATCAGGCCGGCCGGGTTTGCGATCACGATGGCACCATGTGATTCGAAGGCCGTTGCCGCGATTCGGAGCTGCTCTTCCGCGCCCTTGCGTTCGGAGATGTCGATGTTCGATCCGACGATGCACAACGCGTGGCCAAGGTCGTCTTTCTCCGTCACCGCAGCGCGGGTCAGCGCCCAGAAATACTCGCCCGACTTTTTCCTGATCCTGAATTCTATTTCACCTTCGTCGAAATCCCCGCGCGTCAGCGCTTCCAGAAATTGTGCGACCAGTTCGCTGTCGTCCGGGTGAACGACGCCCTGTTCGTAGCATTCCTGCATGCTGCCGAAATCGTGCGCGTCATAGCCGGTGATTTCGAACCAGTTCGAGAGCGGTATGAGACGGTCGGCTACCGGCTCCCATTCCCACAATCCCTGTCGCGCCGTTCCGAGAGCCATGTTTAACCGGTCCTCGACACGCTTAAGCTTCGTGATGTCGATGATTGTTCCGGTAACTCTGAGCGGGGCGCCCGACTCGGCACGCTCGCGCATGACGCCGCGGCCGAGGATCCAGATCGTACCGCCGTGTTTCGGTCTCACCCGGCATTCGATATCGAGTTCGTTAACCTCGCCGCTGGCGATGGCCGCTATCGTCTCGCCGACGCGGTCGATGTCATCGGGATGAATGAAACCGCAATTGAGGAGATCCTTCAGGTGACGCATTTCATCGGCGCTGTAACCGGTCAGCTCCGTCCAGCTGTCGGAAATAATCAGCTTGTTCGTCGCCGGCCACCACTCGACGATGCCCTGTCGCGACGAGCGCAAGGCAATCGAGAGGTGCTCTTCATGAATCTTTCGACTGGTGACGTCGTGCAGGAACGTATCCCAGCTGGTGCCGCCGTCGGCGGTACGCTGCGGCCGCCCGATCCCGTGCAGCCAGCGAATTTCACCATCGTCACAGATTATCCGCCACTCGTGATCCCAGACCGTCAGGTTGCGTGCCGACGTTTCGACGGATGCGCTCATCGCCTCCAGGTCTGCGGCGAATATGCGTTGCCACACGCGCTCGACATCCAGCGCCGCGTCCGGCTCGTCGCCTTTCCATAAGCCCGAGATTCCGCCACTGGCAAACAGGATGTCGAAGGTACCGTCCGGGCGTTGTACGAATCGCCAGATCGCGCCCGGTATATTGCCGAGAATATTCCGATGGAGATCGTGATCGCCTCGCTGTAACGGCGAATCGGGTTCGACGATCGGTGTCGCGGCGGTTGAATTGGGCGGGGTCAAGGCTCGAGCGCCATCCGGGTTTTTGAGGTCTATAAAGGCTTAGCGGCCGCTGCATGCGAAAATTGACGCCGCCGGGAGGCGACTAATGCCGGGTTTTTGCGCGATGTCAGGCTTTTGCAGTCGACTCGTCAAGCATGCTTTGTGCTGTAATGCGCATCGTTTCAGCAAGGAATTCCGCTATGCGATGGCAGGTCCTGGTAACAGCCGTTCTGTGTACGTACCTGTGTGGGGTGGTCGCCGAACCGCCGAAAAAGATTGAACCGGCCGCGACAGTCGCAACATTCAAGCGTGAACTGAAAGGGGCGCTCCTCGAGGGTCTGGCCAGGGGGCCGGCCAACGCGATTGACGCGTGTCGGATCGCGGCGCCGGAAATCGCGGCCAATCTGAACCGTGATGGCGTCATCATCGGCCGTACCAGCGATCGTTTACGTAACCCGGCGAATACCGCGCCAGCATGGGTTCAACCGATTATGAATGCGTATCTGAACGATCCGGACGAGCGGCTGGCGAGGACGGTAGCGCTGGCGGGATCGCGGACCGGTTACGTTGAACCTATCACCGCGCAACCGCTGTGTCTCACCTGCCACGGATCCTCGCTGGCGCCGGACGTCACGGCCGCAATTTCGGCACACTATCCCGATGACCGTGCGGTCGGCTTCAGGGCAGGTGATCTGCGCGGCGTTTTCTGGGTCGAAATTCCGACGGCCGGGCCGTAACCTGCATCCGCCGTGGCCGATGCCCGCAGGCTGCGGCAGATCACTAATCCCGGGTGAAATACAGCGACGATTCGTGCGTAATCAGGTTGTAGTGCAACGTCAGGTCCGTCGCGTTAACAAATTCCAGACAAATCTCGATGCGTTCGCCGAGCCGCTGCTCGGTCACCTTGTTGATTCGTTCCCCGGTGAGATCATAGGCGTCGCCGGCATCGCGCACGGGGTAATGAGAATCGCCATCGCCATACGCCGCACGCGCTGTCTTTTCGTCTGACGGTGCCACCGCCCAGCAGACCTCGACCGGATCGGGTTTCAATTCGACCCACGTGTCGTCGTCAAACTCAAAATACAACGCGACAGCCTCGCCGCGACAACTGCTCATGAACCAGTGTTCGCGCACCAACAGGGTTCGGCAGCGCTTGAATTCAAGCGTTTCGCGAAGCGGTAATCGTCCTTTTGCTGCAGTCATCAGGATTCCGATCAGCGGATTGCTACGGGACCAGTATAGATTCAGGCCACCGACAAATCAGCCCATGTGTCCAACGCCAACAGTTCGTCGGGGCGGATAGCCCCTGCCGGCAACGGGTTCAGGCCGCGCGTGCGACCGTTGGCACGATTGAGCGCCGCTGCAGTCCGATCAGCAACAGCGCGGTCACGAAGAGTGCCGTAGTCCGGGGCTCGGGAACGCGAAACACGTTAGCCTGCAATGACGTCACGGAACTATTGCGCGTGATCAGACCGGACAGCGTCGTCGACATGAAATCACGATCGAGACGTTGCAGGGTATCGAGCTCCGAGAGGTAGAAAAACCGATCACCGATCATGGAGCGCATGAACTGGTCCGTCAGGATCTCCGTGAACGTTTCTCCGAGCATGCTGCGCCCCGCTGCGTTCTCGGCGAGACCGCCGATCCACAAGTCGACATCGTCGATATGCGCGTAAACGGCACCGAACGCGTCCGCGAGCGCCGCGTCACCGCCGGTCAGTCCGAGGAAATCTGCGTAAGGCATGAGCCCGAGCGCCGTGCGTATTGCGTTGATACCATCGACCCCATGGTCGCGGCCGCGCTGAATGTTCAGCGAGGCGAGGTCGAACCCGCCGGATCCGGGTGGACCGAACAGAAAATTGCGAACGTCGTCGACCAGCAGCGTGTCGATCTGCTGCGCCGAGCGCGTAGCCAGACCGTGCAGCAGACTGTCGACGCCGTTGGTAAAAACCTCGCCGGGGTTGAAGAACGCATCACGCAGCGCTAGGGGTTGCGTACCGGTCTCGTCGACGCGGAGCAACGACGATGGCAACATCGTATGTCCGACCCTGAACGCTGCAGTCGAAAACTCGGTACTGATGCCTGCGTCGACGCCGCCGTCGTAGGACGAATAGGCACTCGTCAGGTCAACACCGAGCAGGACCGGCAGAAACTCCGCATACGTGATTTTCTGGATCTGCGCGCCGACAATCTTGCGCGCCGCTTCGAACACGAAATCTGTTTCATTGTCGACACCGTTCCCGGCTTCGGCGATGGTGGCGTCGCGCTCGGCGATCAGCACCGGATCGTCAAGCGCGATTCGCGCGTTCAGCTCATCGACCAGCCGGTTGTGCTCCCGGGCGAACAGCGTGTGCGTCGCGGTGAGGCCTATCTGCTCGTTGGCACGTACGTCGCCTGCGAGGAAGAACTCGGACGATGGCGCCGGGCCCATTTCCGCGTTCGGATAGCCGCCAGCATTGCGTCCGAGCAATATTTCCCCATTCGCGCCGTCGGTCATGCGCAGATAACTGCCGGTCCCGCGCAACACTTCCGCGCGATCCTGAGTCGACCCGTAGACCTGGGAAGCATCGATGTACGCGGTGATTTCGTTAACCTGCTCGCGAACGTTGTTGACCGGCTCGTACAGCGAACGCTGCATCGGTATCTCGGCGGTACCGCTCATTCCGGGATCGAATTGAGGATCGCCGAGCGGAACGGCGATGTTGAACGGGTCGGTCCCCTGCGCGGTTTCGGTCAGGTCCATATCGTGATCGAGAAACTGTCCCCACTGCCACAACCAGTCGCTCGCTCCACGCTGGTTGTAAATCGGCCGGGATTGTCCCGCGACAGCGTTACTCACGGCCCGTGCGCTCGGCAGAGGACGCGGATCGTCGCCACGCGGCATCCCGACGCCATCTTCGTAAGCATTCGGGGTAAGACGAATCAGCGTCGTTCCTGTCGCACCTTGAGTGCTGTCGGCCGCATTATTCGAGCTGCCGTCTATCGAGCGGATCGGCATCGCGTACGCGTGCTGCACCGCAAGCGCCGCCACGGCCGCCAGTACCATTGTCGTCAGTGGGCGTGCTGACATCGCATTGTTCCTGAGTATTCTTTACATACCCCCCAGCCTAAGTCCGAACGGTCCGCGAATACGCACGAAAGGTTCACCGTTTGCGTCCGTGAATTGCAAAATTTCGTCACTGACCGACGCTGTTGACGACGAAAACCGCCGCGCGCACACGGGTGCGCCGGGCGGCAGACGCCGGTTACAATAATCGAATCACTACACGCTTGCAGGCGGCCTGGCCGCATGGTCGTCACGGAACAGTCTATGAACATACTCACAGGTATCGATTTCGGCGAATCGTCGGCGAAAATCACCGATGAAGCGGTGTCGCTGGCCCGCGGCCTCGACGCGAAGCTCTGGTTCGTACACGTCGCCGAGCCGGATCCTGAATTCGTCGGTTACGAAGCGGATTCGACGCAAATGCGTGACGTCGTCGCGAAGCGTTATCACGCCGAGCACCGAGAGCTGCAGGCTCTCGCACAGACCGTGCGCGAGCAGGGCCTCGATTGCGTGGCATTGCTCGTCCAGGGACCAACGGTAGAGACGCTGCTCACTGAGGCGACGAAAGTCTCGGCCGACATGATCGTGATCGGGTCGCATGGCAAGGGCGTCCTGAAGCGTTTGCTCATCGGCAGCACCAGCGAAGGCATTTCGCACCGTAGCGAAGTACCGGTGCACATCGTTCCCACCCGTTAGCCCGGACGGTTACGGCAACAGCTCAGTTCTTGCCCTGATATCCTCGCGGCGGCGCAAACCTGAAAGGTCCCGACAACGCCTGCATGACAGCCGGATCGCGGTCGTAGATGTCGCGACGAAACAGCACCTCCCCGTTTTCGTCGGCGAACGCCGTCAGGTAGAGCAACATCACGGTTACATCATGATCGAGATTGAATCGCCGGGTCCGGCCAGATTCAAGAACCTTCGCGGGCACCCAGTCCGGGTCTGAGTCGAGTAATAACGAGGCGAGCTCGAAAGGTCGTTCGACCCGAATACATCCCGAACTGAACGTACGCTCGGCGCGCTCGAACAACGCCCGGCTCGGCGTATCGTGCAGGTAGACGAAATGCGGATTCGGAAACATAAACTTGATGCGCCCGAGCGCGTTACCCGGGCCGGGGCCCTGCCGCAATACGTAGGGGAATCCGCCGCTTCGCGTCCGCGTCCAGTCGATCGACTCCGCGGCGACCTCGGCGCCACCGCGGTCATATATACGCAGGTGCTTGCGGCCGAGGTAGGCCGGATCCTTCGCCATCGCCGGCAGAATATCTTCGCGCAATATTGTCGGCGGAATGGTCCACGTCGGATTGGCGATGATGTGGGTCATGCCGGCTTTGAAAATCGGGGTCTGGCGATACGGTCGCCCAACGACCGCGCGGGCACGCCACAGAATTTCGCCACGGCGAATATAGGCCGCGTGAAAGGCGGCAATGTTAACCACCAGCAATTCGTCTTCGATGTCGCGGAACACCCAGCGGATGCGCTCGAGATTGATCCGCAACTGCTGCACCCGATGCTCGGCGGTCACGTTGAGCGCCGCAAGCGTCCTGGCGCCGACGAAGCCGTCCACCGTGAGACCGTGACGGGCCTGGAACTCGCGCACTGCCCGTTCGAGGTGCGGACCAAACATGTTCGGATCCGGGGCCGCTGCCAGCTCCGGTTCGTGCTCACCGATTGCGCCGCGAGCAAGTCGCGCCCGCAACACACTTACCCTCTGTTCGATGGCCCCCGGCTTCAGGGTCGGACCCGTCGGCACCGCTCGCCACCCGCCCGCCGCTACGATCTCGCGATAGCGGCGTAACGCGCTGCGTAACGCGGCGTACATCGGGGTTTGCGGACGCAACCAGTCGAGTGCGGCGCCGACCCGGTCTTCGACGATCGCCTCGCGTAGCCAGCGCGCCGGGTCGTTCGTTTCGAGTGCCCGCGAATAATTCCAGTTCGGGTCGATGTCGTGCGGATTCGCTTTTCCGAAACGCAAATGGTAGGCGTAACGGGCGAGCGCGTCGGTCAACAGGATATCGAGTTGCGCCTGCTCGGCTGCGCTCGGCGCGGGTCTCGCGAGGAAGGTCTGAAGGCGCGGCAAATGATAGTCCGCCGGATCCAGGCCGTCTGCATCCGCCTGGGCCAGGCGGTCGATCAACTCACGGATCTGCGACGGGCGGGTCCACAGCGGATGATCGCCTCCGGGTGCATATATCGCCGCGAGGTATTCACTGCGAGCGACTCCCAGCGTGTGCAGAGACTGATCCGGATCAGTCTCGCGGCGTAAATAATCCGCTATCGTGACAGGCTCGGGCAGTGCGCCCCTTGCTAACGGTAAGGTCGGCGGCGCGAGGGCCGCTAAAGACACCAACAACCATAACCACGGGGCCCGGCTCCCCACCGGCGCGATAATCAGTGCGGCAGCCGACAAAATAAATTTGTGCGTGTAAGCATCGGCAAAGTTTATACTACGACGCCGGCGACGGAGTGTGAGGCAGATAGTTCAATGTCCGATAATCCTGCGAACCATCCGATGACGTCATCGCGACGTCGTTTTATGTCTGTCATTGGCAGCAGCCTGACCCTGGCCGCGACTGCGCCTGCGGCGCTGGCGAATATCGAATCCCGCACCCCGCAACGTCATCTTGAGTTTCATCATCTGCACACGGGCGAGAAACTGGCCGCGACCTACTGGCGCGACGGCGGTTTTGACCCGGGCGCGCTCGATTCGATCAATCGCGTATTGCGCGACTTTCGCACCGGCGACGTGTACCCGATCGAACAAACCCTGCTCGACTTGTTGCACCAGGTGAAATCCGAACTCGGCACCGACGGGCACTACGAAGTGATCGGCGGGTATCGCTCGCCGAAAACGAACAACATGCTGCGGCAGCGCACGACGGGCGTCGCGAAAAAAAGCCTGCACATGCAGGGCCGCGCCATCGACGTACGGATCCCCGGCGTCAGCACACAACGGCTGCGCGAAGCGGCGGCGGACCTGCGGCGCGGGGGTGTCGGTTATTACGCAAAATCCAACTTCGTCCACATCGATACCGGGCGCCCGCGAACCTGGTAGGGTCCGGTCGCGGCATCGCGGACTGGCAAAACCGTCTTGTTTCACCAGCCGTTGCAGTGAATAAACGGGTCCGGATCCTTGCCTGCGACGTCGACGATTACGAACTGCCCCGACCGATGCGGTCGGCGAGGGCACGGCAAGTTCAAGCCATTCACGGATCAATAAACAGTCGACGGGTCGATCGAAATCGAGCCGCTGCCGCTCGGCACGCGTCGTGGTGAAAACGACGCCGACGCCCGGGTTCAGATGGCTCCATGGTGTGCGCCCGGTGATGGTCAGAAGTGGACCACGATGACCGTGATCCGGCGGGTTTCATTATAGGTTTAGCCGGCTTAAGCTTGGACAGCATTTCCGCGCCTGCCCTCGGCGCGCCGGCGCGGAGCCCTGGAGGACCATCACAAATGACACCGGAACAGATACTCACTTACCCGTCGAAGGCGCTGAGCGCGGACCAGCGCGAATCGTATTTCGAGAACGGCTATATTCTGCTGCCGGGTTTTCTCGACGCGCAATGGCTCGATCGGCTGAACCGCGTGACTGATGAACTTATCGAGGAAAGTCGAACAGTGACGGAATCGAACGCGAAGTTCGATCTGCAGCCCGGCCATAGCGCGGCCGCACCACAGCTGCGGCGACTGTCTTTTCCGGTTGATTATCACGAGACGTACCGCGCGCTGGCGTTTGACAGTCCGATTGTTGATGTCGCCGAGGATCTCCTCGGGCCGAACGTGTGCTATCACCATTCGAAACTGAACTTCAAATGGAGCAGCGGCGGCGAAGAGGTGAAATGGCACCAGGACATCCAGTACTGGCCGCACACGGATTTTTCCCCGCTGACGATCGGGATCTATCTCGCCGACGTCGATGACGACATGGGCCCGATGGGCATCGTACCCGGCAGCCATCGTGGGCGCCTGTTTGATCTGAGCGACGAGACCGGTCACTGGAATGGCGCGATCCGCGAAAGCGAACTGGCCGAAGCGACACCCGAGCGTGCAGATTATCTCAAGGGACCGGCCGGCTCGGTCACCGTGCACAACTGTTGCGCGGTTCACGGCTCAGCACCAAACCTGTCCCCGCGCGTGCGCCCGCTGTTGCTGCAAACCTATACCGCCGGTGATTCGTTCCCGCTGCAGAGCGTCGGTACGAATGGTCTTGGCGGCTACGCCAATTCGATGGTCCGCGGATCGCGGCCAGCGTATACGTCGATCGACGGTCGCCCGGTTCCCGTCGCTCCCGACTGGTCCGGCGGTTACACGTCGATATTCGCGGTTCAGCAAGACGGCGCAGAGCAATAACCCGGCGCCGGCTCAAGTGTAACCGCCACGCAAACGGCAACGATGCGTTCGATCACGGTCGACCGGACCTCTACTTCTGATCACACCTGCCCGCGTTTCCTGACTCCGTGTATACGAATCTGAAATTTATTCATGTCGCGGCGGTATCGCTGTCGATCGCGCTGTTTATCCTGCGACTCGCATGGGCGTTTCGGGCGCCGGCCCGGTTACAGCGAACGTGGGTGCGCGTGGTACCGCACGTCATCGATACCGTGCTACTTGGCAGTGCCATCGGGCTGACCCTGGTCGTCCACCAGTATCCGTTCGTCAACGGCTGGCTAACTGCGAAAGTGCTGGGGTTGATCGCCTACATCGTGTTCGGCACGTTCGCGCTCAAACGGGCCCGGTCGCAGCACGGGCAGATCGTTGCAGCGTGCGGCGCACTCGCCAGTGTTGGTTACATCGTTGCGGTCGCGTTGACCCGGAATCCTTTCCCGATCCTGTGAATCACCCCACGGGGCGCCAGCAGCACAGCAACACAGGGCGCACCTGTTTTCGGTAATTGTTCCGGTTTCCGGCGACCGAACCCCCATTACGCGCCCGGTACGTTGCACCTCTCAATCGCCGCTTATACGATGACGGGCACCATCGGGAACCCGAATCGACGACGCAGCGCCGGGTGCCGCTTCGAAGGGTAAATGGACACCATAGAGCGCCTTCGATTCCGCTTACGACATACGGAGATTGTCATGATCAGTACTATTGAATCAGGTTCTGTTCGACACGGCGCGGGTTTGAGTCCGCTGTCATTGCGCGGCCTGCTCGCCTTGGCCGTGCTCGGCCTGTATGCCGCAGTGGCGCCTGCGATCACGATCGTGGTCGATTACCAGTACGACACGAATAATTTCTTTGGCGACCAGGTCAGACGCGATTCGCTTGAGGCGGCGGCCGATCGTTACAGCCGAATCATCACGACGTCACTCGATGCGGTCAGCCTTGTCGATGACGACCTGGATCAACGCATCGGGTTCACACATCCGGGTACGGGCGCGAGCTGGGATGTGAGTTCTGCTTCTGGTGTCGGCAGCGACGCGCTCGGCGGATTCGGGGTCGCTGATGATTATCGTGGCCCCTGGTCGGTCGGCGCCGGCGAATGGATACTCTACGCCGGCGGGCGCTCCATTTCGTCGGCGGGTGTCGGCGGCACCGGCACGGGATTGAATTTCGACTCCGTCTTCGATAGCCCGACGTCGATCACGAACCGCGGCTTTCGCAATCCGGAACCCACAGGCCTGGGCGATTTGCCAGTGTGGGGCGGCGCGATCACGTTTGACAATGATGGCGGCGTCAACTGGCATTTCGATCACACGACGGCAGCGCCGTTGTTGAGCACGGATTTCTATTCGATCGCGCTGCACGAAATCGGCCATGCGCTCGGACTGTCGACGAGCTGGAACGACTGGCAGGACAACGGCGCCGGGTCCTATACCGGCGCGAACGCGGTAGCCGCGTTCAACGCGGACAATGGCGCCGTGCTCTCGAGCCTGAACGAAGTCAGTGCCGGTAACCGCCACTGGGCGGAAGATCTCTACGATGCGAACATCTTTGCCGCGGGCGATCCGAACCTTACCGGCACCGTCGGTCTCGGCACCCTGCAAGACCTGCTGATGGAGCCAGAGGCGGATTTCAACGGCACGGTCCGTCGCCTCGAACTCACAAATGTCGATGTCGGCGCGCTGAGCGACCTCGGCTGGACGGTCGTTCCGGTGCCGGCGGCGTTTCCGCTGTTTGTTTCGGCCGGCCTCGTGCTCGGCGCGCTCGGTGCACGGCGCCGGCGAGACTAGCATCGGCGTCACGCACGGCGAAATCAATTCCACGCTGCGCCCGGGGCTTATTGTTCCGGGTCGCGAGTGAGTCACTACCCCTGCGATTACGCCTCCGCGCAAAACGCGGCAATGCTCGCGGCTGTTTCGCGGCTAATCTCGGGACACGCGATCGCGAAAATCTCGGTGCCATGGATCGTACCCATGACCTGGCGGCATCGCGCTTCGACCCCTGCGCGTAGCAATAGCCGGTAGAACGCGATGCCTTCATCACGCAATGGGTCGCATTCATTCACGCTGATGACCGTCGGCACAAGTCCGCGCACGTCCTCTTCGGTCGCGAAACCGGGCCAGGCGAGCGGATTCCCGGATTCGAATTCTTCGATCCCGTAGGCCATGGCGCCGCGGTTATCGTGCAGGTCGATGAGTAAACCATTGTTCTCGATCGAGGACGGGTAACAATCCTGCGGCCACGCCCCGGCGATGTACGGACACAACGCATACAGCCCCCGGATCAGCCCGAGTTCGCCGTCGCGTTTCAGCTGCAGTCCCGTCGCGAGTGTCAGGTTGCCGCCGCCGCTTTCGCCGGCAACGATCATGCGTTCGCGATCGATGCCAAGCACGTCCGCCTGCGCCGCAACCCACTTCAGGCCGGCGACGCAATCGTTGAGCCCGGCCGGGAACGGCGCCACTTCCGGCGCGGAAGAAGGGGTCAGGCAATTCCGAAAATCAACCATGGCCACGGCGACGCCCTGTTGCGCGATGATGCGTCCCCACGCACGGTAGATACCGTATAAGGCCGACATCGATTGCATACCGCCGCCGTGTATGTAGTAAACACACGGTAACGTGGCGTCCGACTCCGGCCGGATATACTGAATCTTTACCTTGTTATCGTCGGGTGCCGAGGTGAATTCGTGCGTGCTGATCGCAAGCCCGGCCGACGGAGCGACCTGTTCGTCATCGAACATCTCGAGCATTTGGGCCATCTTTTCGCTCGCCGCGACGGCCTCGGGTCTGTTGACCTCCTCGAGCAGACGTTCGCGATTTTCGATGTTACCCCGGCTCATTACCGGGATATTGCCGAGAATTTTCTTGATCCGCGGGTCGATACGCGGATCGTCGTGAATCCTGCTCATTTCGCTGCCTCTCCTCCCGCGGCGGTCGCCGCGAGGTCAGGGTAACAGACCGCGGAATCGTACCCGGCGCCAACTGTCGTGGCGCTCGCACTTCGCCACAAAATGGTGGTTAACGACCGGGCTGCACCAGGTTCCGGAACGTGAGATTGATACGTGTTTCGATCACGCGCTTGCGCTTCGGGAGTTGATGTTGCCAGGTGCTCTGCACCGTGCCACCCATCACGAGCAAGGAGCCATGCGTCAGCAGGTGGCTGACGGGTTTCAACGTCTTGTCACGACTGTGTTTCAACACAAAATCGCGCGCGGCGCCGAAGCTGACCGACGCGATCACCGGGTTCGGCCCCCACTCCGGTTCGTTGTCGCTATGCCAGCCGACACTATCATTACCGTCGCGGTAACAGTTCACGAGGACGCCGTTGAAAGTCGAACCCGTCAGTTCAACGACCCGCTGCCTGATTAAACGCAATCGATTCGTCAGCGGTAACGCCGGAACCTGCATTCCGGAATAATTCAGCGGGCGATCATCGTCGCAGTACCACGCCTGCAGGCGCGGGATGGGGATTATCTTGCCGTGGATCCGGATTTCGTCCGAACGCCACGGGGTCGAATCCAGCAGTGCATCGAAATGGGCGTTGGCCTCGGCGCCGGAAAACGCATGCTCGAAGAACGTTAGTTCCGCGTCGGGAATGGCGATCCGGATCGCCTCGTCGCTCGCCGACGACTGGTCAAACAGGGATTGTTCATGCACGACCGGTTACTCCTCGAGCGCCGCCGCATGATAACCCGTCGGCGTCAGCCGCGGCACCGACGGTACGGGCACCGGGAACGCCAATGACACCGCGCGCCGGTTCCGCGCGTCCCGGGGACCACCTCTTGCCCGCGTCGACGCCAACGGGCAACATGATCCTGAAGCGATTCGCCATCGCCGGCCGCCGCAAACGCGGGACGCTCCCGATGACGCGGTGGAGAAAACCGGGTGCAGACATTGAACCCGGGAGGTGAGTGATTGATTAGCCGACTCTTCAAAACGCAACCGACGTATCCGCGTCACCGGCGACCGGTGCACCGAGCCCGTGTGTGGCCGCTGTTCGCGGCCCTCGTCGCTTGCGCAGCGTATGCTGATTCCGGGTCAGCCACAGCGACGACCCTGCCCCTCGAGAATCTCTACGGCGCCTATGAGCTCATCGGCCGCGGGCCAGGCCCCTCGCAAGCGATTTACCACGGATGGGTTCGGCTCGCGGTGGAGGGTGAAACGATCGAGGTCGACCGCTGCGTCGAGGGCATCCACACGACCGGGAAAGGCCGGGTAATCACGCTGCCCCCGAACCAACAAGCTGCGATCGAATTCCACTTCGCTCAACGTGACACGCCGCTGAAGGCGACGTGTGCGGTGACGAGCGATTTCGATAATCTGCCGCGCTTTACGTGCCACACAACGCCGCCTGGCAAGGACGACATCACGACCCCGGGGCTGGAAACATATTTCGCGATCGTCTGGCCGGTCGCGCTCGATTATTTCGCATGCCGGTAGTTGTCTGCAGGTCGCTCCCCTCCCCGCAATGACGATTGCATCGCGCTCCCGGGTTCACTATTGTCACGGGACCGGGAAAAACAACCCTGGGGAAGGATAAATGCTATGGCCACACCCGAAACACGCGTGACCGAAGATGAAAGACTACCGATGCTGCTCGGTTTTCAACGCGTCTCCGAGAACATGGCGGCCTCGACGAGCTTCATCGACCGGGGCAAGGGTGTTTACGTCTATGACACGGACGGGCGTGAGTACATCGAGGCGACCTCGTCGTTTTACGTCGCCGCCCTCGGTTACCAGCACGATGAACTGATCGACGCCATCGAAGCCCAATACCGCGAACTGCCGTTTTACGTCTCGGCACTGCACCGAACGAGCAAGACCTCGCTCGACCTTGCCGAGAAATTGCGCGACATCCTCCCGGTTACCGATCCCCACATCCTGTTCGCGGTGTCCGGTTCGGAGGCGAACGACTACATGATAAAAATGCTGCACTTTCAGGCGGTGGCGCGCGGCACGCCGGAACGACGCACGATCATCGGCCGCCACGACAGTTATGCCGGCGGCACACTCGCCTCGGCCAGCCTCACCGGCGGTCACCACGAAGAGTTCGGATTACCGCTGCCCGGCTTTCTTCACTGCGCACAACCGGACTACCACGGGGGGCGCGAACCGCAGGAAACAGCGGCCGAATATTCCTCGCGCCTTGCCGTTGAACTGAACGCCATTATTGAAGGCGAGCCCGAAGGTTCAGTCGCCGCGTTTTTCGCCGAACCCGCGAGTTTTTCCGCCGGTTTAATGGTACCGCCGGCAGAATACTTCCCTGCGATGACAGCAGTATTGCGCCAGCACGACGTGAGCTTTGTCGCGGACGAAGTCGTCACGGGGTTCGGACGAACGGGCAATCTGTTCGGATGCGAAACGCTCGACCTGAAGCCCGATCACTGTGTCGCTGCAAAAGGGATCACGAGCGGCTATTTTCCCCTGTCCGTGCTCGCGCTCGGACCCTCGCTGTATGCGGATCTCGAAAGCGGCTCCGAACAGGCCGGCACCCTTGCCCACGCAGCGACGTTCGCGGCGCATCCTGTCGGGGCCGCGGCAGCACTGAAAACGATCGAGATTATCGAGCGCGACAACCTCGTCGATCACGCGGCACGCATGGGGGCTCATCTCGCAAAACGGCTCTCGACGTTCGCTGACCACCCCCTCGTCGGCGACGTACGCAGCCTCGGTCTCGCGGGCGCCGTGGATTTTCTTCGCCGCGACGATAATGACGTTCCGGTGAACGACAACGCCGGCGCTATCGCGAACGCGGTCTATGAAAAAGTACTCGAGGCTGGCGTCGTGGTGCGGCCGACTGCTCGCGGGATACTGATTGCGCCCCCGTTGATCATCAAAGCCGACGAAATCGATGAAATCTGCGATCGATTGTTCAGGGCACTCGATGCCGTGATGGATAACGAGGTCCGATCGCAATGACGAAACCTGAAAGCGACAAGGGCTGGCGTATCACGGTTGATACGGGCGGCACATTCACCGACGTCGTGGTCGCCGATGCCAGCGGCCGATTTACGATCGGGAAGTCACTGACAACCCCCGACCGTATTTTTGTCGGGTTGCGCGCCGCCCTCGAAACAGCAGCGACGGAAATCGGTCTCGAACTTGGCGACATACTCGCTCGCACGGAGTTGTTCATTTACGGCACGACGCGGGCGACGAACGCGATCGTGACGAATAACGTGGCGAAAACCGCGTTCCTCACGACCGCGGGTTTCCCCGATGTACTCGTCCTGCGCGAGGGCGGCAAGTTCCACCCGCATGACTTCACGAAACCATTTCCGAAACCCTACATACCGCGGCGGCACACGTTCGAGATCAGCGAGCGCATCGACGCAGGCGGCAACGTGATTACACCGCTCGATGCCGCATCACTCGAACCGGTTATCGAGGCGCTGCAGGCACGACGTTTCGAAGCGTGCGCGGTGTCGCTGTTGTGGTCGGTCGCGAACCCGGAACATGAACGTACCATTGGCCGCGTCCTGTCCGAACGCCTGCCGAAACTGCCGTTTACGCTCAGTCACGAACTGAATCCGATCCTGCGCGAATACCGGCGCGCGTCCTCGGTCGCGATCGACGCCTCGATCAAGCCGCTGATGCAATCGCACCTGCGCGACCTGCAGGCGGATTTGCGCGACGAGGGTTATACCGGGGAAATCCTTGTCAGTACGACGATAGGCGGGAGTCTCGACATCGACAGCGTGATCGAACGCCCGATCCATACCGTGCGCTCCGGGCCCGCGATGGGACCCGTTGCCGGTCGGCGTTATGCCGAAATCGAAGCGCTGAGCGACGATGTGCTCGTGGTCGATACGGGCGGCACGACATTCGATGTCAGCCTCGTACGCGACCATCGTATCTCGGTGACGCAGGAAACCTGGCTCGGCGCGCAATTCACCGGGCACATGCTCGGCGTACCGGCCGTCGATGCCCGTAGCGTAGGCGCAGGCGGCGGATCGATCGCCTGGATTGATCCCGCCTTGCTACTGCACGTCGGCCCGCAAAGCGCCGGCGCAAATCCGGGCCCTGCGTGTTACGGCCAGGGCGGAACCGTACCAACGGTGACCGATGCCGCCCTCACGCTCGGTTACATCGATCCGGAGTTTTTCCTCGGCGGGCGCATGCGACTCGACCCCGAGGCCGCGCGGTCCGCGATAGAGACGGTCGCGCAACCGCTGGGGATTTCCGTCGAGGAAACTGCCGTCTCGATACTCGCCGTGTCGAACGAGACGATGATCAATGCGATCAAGGACATCACCGTGAGCGAAGGTACGGACCCGGGTGAGGCGGTGATTGTCGCCGGCGGCGGTGCGGCCGGTCTCAACATCGTACCGATTGCACGCGAATTGAAATGCCGCGGTGTCATCGTACCGCGGACCGCGAGCGTACTGTCCGCATGCGGTATGCAATTCTCCGATATTCAGGTCGAGGAACGCGCCATCGCGCCGGTGCGTTCGAATGAATTCGATGATGAGAAAATTAACCGGGCACTCGCTGATATCGACCGGCGACTTGACGGTTTTGCCGCAACACTGGCACAGCGCGGCTTCGACCAAGCATCGCGGACCTACCGCGTCGACGCGCATTACTCGGCACAAATCTGGGACATCGCGGTCGACCTGCCAGCGGACCGGCTGCGTAGTGAAGAGGACCTGAATGCTCTGATTGAGGCGTTTCACGCGAACCATCGACGCATCTACAACGTCGATGATCGCGCGAGCCCCATCGAATTCGTGAACTGGACCGGCCGGTTGTCGGTTTCCCTGCCGCAGAGCGCGGCCAACCCTTCACCTCGCACCGGCGACAGCGGCGAACGGCGAACGCGAGCGGTCTGGTTTGATGTTGACGCGCCGTGCGATGCGCACGTGGTTCGAGGATCAGACGTCGAACCGAACGAGACGATTACCGGACCAGCCGTCATCGAGGAAGCGACAACGACACTGGTCCTGCCCCCAGGAACGGAAGCGCGGCTGACCCCCGCCGACAGTTACTTCGTGTCGTTGTAATTGAGGAGAACGAATGATGGACGCAGATACCCGAACCGCGGACCACGAACAAACGTTGTCGCCGATGTTGCTCGCGGTACTGGCGAATCGATTCGACGGGGTCGTGCGCGAAATGACGAACACGATGCTGCGGACAGGACGCTCGGCACTGATTAACAGCGCGCGTGATTTCTCCTGCGGGATCACGACCGCGGACAACGAATTGTTCGCGACCGCCGAGGGCCTGCCGGCACACACCTATGGTCTCAACATGCAATGTGCGGCGATGTGTGACTACCATGACGACATCGCCGAAGGGGACGCGTATCTGCATAACGATCCCTACAGCGGCAATTCTCACCCGGCCGATCACACCCTCATCGTGCCGGTCTTCTGGAAGGGCGAACACCTGTTCAATGTCTGCGCGAAAGCACACCAGGCCGATATTGGTAACAGCATTCCGACCACCTACCATGCCGCGGCACGGGATGTGTACGAGGAAGGCGCGCTGATTTTTCCGGCCGTACGGGTGCAACGCGATTTCACAACAAACGATGACATCATTCGCATGTGCCAGCGGCGAATTCGGGTACCGGACTACTGGTACGGGGACTTTCTCGCGATGCTCGGCTCCGCGCGCACCGGCGAGACGCGGCTGCATGATATTTTCGAAAAATACGGTGCGGCAGTAATTAGAGAGTTCGTTACCGAGTGGTTCGATTACAGTGAAAAACTGATGCGTCAGGCCATCGGCGAATTACCGGCGGCCACCATCGAGCGTACGAGTCGACACGACCCGCTGCCGCCGGTATTGCCTGATGGTATCCCCGTACACGTCAAACTGACGGTGGCACCGCGCGACGGCATCGTTGAAATCGATTTGACGAACAACATCGACAACATGGACAACGGCCTGAACCTGTCCGAGGCGTGTTCGATCAGTAATTCCGTCGCCGGCGTATTCAACTGCCTCAAAACAGACGTTCCGCGCAACGGCGGTTCCTACCGCTGTATTCGCATGAAACTGCGTGAAGGCGCCGCGATAGGCATACCACGTTTCCCGCACAGTTGCTCGGTAGCAACGACGAACGTCTCCGATCGGCTGCTCAATAACGTGCAGGCTGCAATGTCCGAACTCGGCGAGGGCTATGGACTCGCCGAAGGTGGTATCGGCATGGGTGCCGGAATTTCCGTGATCTCCGGGACGGACGCCCGTCATGACGACCACCCCTACGTCAATCAGCTCATCATCGGTAATAACGGCGGCCCCGGAACACCCGACTGCGACGGGTGGACGACGTACGGTATCCCCGTCGTCGCCGGCCTCATGTATCGCGACAGCGTCGAAATCGACGAGCTGGCCTATCCGATCCGGTTTCGCGAAATCCGTCTGACGCAGGATCTGATGGGGCATGGCCGCTACCGGGGTGCCCCCGGGGTCCATATCACCTACGGTCCGAGCCACGATCCGATGACGGTCGTGTTTGCGGCCGACGGCCAGGTCAACCCGGCAAAAGGCGTGCGCGGGGGCACCGACGGCAATGCCGGCCGCATGGAAGTGATCGACATGGAAGGTCATGCAACCCTGGCACCGAGCGTCGGCCAAATCGAACTCCGCAGGGGCATGTGGCTGAGCGGGACGGAGACAGCCGGTGGTGGATATGGTGACCCGCTCACCCGCGATCCGGCACTCGTGCTCGATGACGTACGCGAGGGCTATGTGTCGGAATCTCTGGCGCGTGCGTGCTACGGCGTGGTGTTCTCGGGCGGGGCCGGGACCGACGACCTGTCCGTCGATGATGCCGCGACCGGTACGCAAAGGGCCGCCTTGCGGAACGCCGCGAACTAACCCGCCTTTTCCCCGACCGACCCCGGCCCTGACCGGCCGTTGTGTCGATTTGGGTGTCCCCTGAGCGAGACACGTCGTCCCCTATTCGGAACGGTTAATCGCCGGGGCCAACCGATCGCGACAACGCGGCCATTTTTTTGTACCTTAGCCGGTCTTCTTCCGGCGGTCGCACGATTCGCCGCGCATCCACTGACGCAAGCGCCCTCAGCACAAGGAATCCCCAATCATGACTGACTCTGCCGAATACACGCCGCCAAAAGTCTGGAAGCCGAAAGACATCGGTGGAACCTGGGGCAAAATCAACCGGCCCGTCGCCGGCGCGACCCACGACAAGGAACTGTCCGTCGGTAAACACCCGCTGCAGTTGTATTCGCTCGCAACACCGAACGGGGTCAAGGTTACGGTCATGCTCGAAGAGCTGCTCGCGCTTGGTCACAAGGGCGCCGAGTACGACGCGCACCTGATCAATATCAACGACGGCGATCAATTCGGCAGCGGTTTCGTCGACATCAATCCAAATTCGAAAATTCCGGCGCTGCTCGACCACAGCACGTCACCGCCGACCCGGGTGTTCGAGTCGGGTGCGATTCTGCTGTACCTTGCTGAGAAATTCGGTGCCTTTGTACCGACCGAACCGTCCGCCCGCGCCGAGTGCATGTCATGGCTGTTCTGGCAGATGGGCAGCGCACCCTATCTCGGCGGCGGCTTCGGACACTTCTACAGTTATGCGCCGGAAAAAATCGAGTACTGTATCGATCGCTTCGCGATGGAAGTGAAACGCCAGCTCGACGTGCTCGACCGCAACCTCGCCGAGCGCGAGTTTTTATGTGGCGACGAATACAACATCGCCGATATCGCGACGTTTTCGTGGTACGGCATCGTGGTCCTGACGAATGCCTATGATGCCGCCGAGTTTCTCGACGTCGCCTCCTACACGAACGTCGTGCGCTGGGCCACAGCGATCCAGACACGCCCGGCGGTGCAACGCGGACGACGGGTGAACAAGACCTGGGGACCGGAAGAAGAGCAGGTGCCGAACCGCCACGACGCAAGTGACATCGACAAGACGTTCGAAACCGCCGGTGCAGCGTAAGCCAACAGTACGGCGCAAGCGACGATCCGGACCGTAACCCGTCCGGATCCAACCCACTGATCGGAGGCACAGGCTTCCGCGACCAGAATTGACCCAACGGGAACCCACACCATGAGCCACATCATTCTCCACCATTACGACCTGTCACCCTTCTCGGAAAAAATCCGCCGCATCCTCGCCTATAAAAAAATCCCGTGGTGCGCCGTAGAACAACCGCTCATGGCGCCGAAGCCCGAACTGACTCCGTTGACCGGCGGCTACCGGCGCATTCCGGTGATGCAAATTGGTGCGGACGTATACTGCGATACGGCGCTGATTGCGCGTGAGCTCGAAGCACGCTTCCCCGAACCGACCATCATTCCGGCGTCACTCGCCGGCAGCATTGCCGTGATCGAGGACTGGGCGGATCATCGCCTGTTCATGTTCGCTGTGCCGCCGACCCTGATGGGATTGATGGACGCGCTACCGCCCGGATTTCTCGACGATCGCGCGGCCATGACACCGGCATTCAACGAGGATGCGCTGGCCGGCGCCGCGCCGCATGCGCTGGGGCAGTTTCGCCACGCGCTCGGCGAACTCGACAGCCAGCTTGGCGAGAGTCCCTACCTACTCGGAGATGACTTTACGCTCGCCGACGCCGCGTGTTTCCACGTCGTCAATTTCATGCTGAACAACCCCGAACTCGGGGTCGAAATGGAGACGCGTCCCGCACTCGGCGCATGGCATCAACGCATCGCCGGATTTGGCCCCGGGGATGTCACCGCGATGGCGGCAGCCGATGCGCTGGGGGTCGCCCGTGAAGCATCACCGGCAGCGACGTCGAGTGAGTCGCAGGACGCACCGGACTTTGGTATTGGCGATACGGTCACGATCGTCGCCGACGATTATGGTCAGGAAACCACTACCGGCAACGTCACGCAGATCCTGGCGAATCGCGTGACCGTAGTCCGGGAGGACGCCGACCTCGGCACCGTCGCGGTGCACTATCCGCGCGCGGGCTACCGGATATCACGGGCCGGCTAGGACGATCCTGACGGGGTTTCCCGCTTCAGTAACCCAAATCCCTGGCGGCCCGTTCGAGCACCACGGGTACCGACCAGGTCGTTCGCGCGAGGCGCAAATCGTCGCTGCGCCCACTCGCGTAAAGCCCGGACGCGCTCATCCAGAACGCGACCGATCGCATCGCGTACAAGGCGTCGTAATAGCGGCAGGCGTCCGTGTCGATGTTCCATCCTGTCTGCGCCTCGTAGTCGCGGATGAAATCATCGCGCCGGACCAGGTTCGACAGCAGCGGCGTCCCTTCCCGGTTCAGATCGCTGAGCACGTAGGCAACGTCGTACATCGGATCGCCGATCACCTGGAGTTCCCAGTCGAGTACAGCCGAGACCGCATCATCGTGGATCAGCAAATTCCCGGTTCGGTAAGCGCCGTGAACGAGCGTATTGCGGCGCGGGGTCGGGATGTTGTCTTCGAGCCAGCCCACGAGATCCGTCAGTATTGGTTCCGGCGGGTGTTCGCTCGCGTCGATGAGCTCACGCCACTTTGTGATTTCGCGCTTCGCGAATGCATCGCCGGCCGCGGGCACGCCGAGGAAATCGAGGCCTGCGTTTTGCCAGTCCAGCGTATGCAGTGTTGCCAGGGTCGAGGTGAAACTTGCCGGCAACGGGCCGCGCGTCGCGGCTGCCGCGTAGAACTGCCGACCCGCGCTGCCCCACGGATTCGGACATTCGCCCGGGACTTTTTCCATGACGAGAAACGGCGCGCCGAGTATCGCGGGATCGGACTCGTACCAAAAGGCTCTCGGGGTCGGCAGCGCGGTTGACTCGAGACATTTCAATACGCGGTACTGGTCGTGCAGGTCCGACAAATGCCGCAGCAAGGCATTACCGGGATCGCGCCGCAGGCAAAGGCCCTGTTCGACCGCGCTGCCGGCGCGCCGGTAAGCGGCGTCGAATAACCATGTTTCGTGCGACCAGCCGACCGCGATCTGCTCCACATTGACGAGTTCGAGTTCGGTGGCTTCCGGCATGCGGCGGCGCAGGTATTCGGCCGTGCGTTCAAGAAACTCGCGGTTGTCGTCCTTCGATCCGCTCATCGCGCGTACTCCATACGCCGATCGATATCGGCGCGGAGCGATTCCCGGACCCGGCCGCGGAGAACCGTGAAATCGGCATCGCCGATGTCGCCGCGCACCCGGTAGAGCGCTTCGATAAATAAACACAACGACTGCGGATCCCGCGCTTCGGCATAGACATCGAGAACCGGCCGCAACAATTCGCCCTGCTCGATGTTATCGATGTGCTGGCGCAGGTCGTCGGCCAATCGATCATGATCCGCCGACGCCGCATTGGCGTGTGCGGTTTCAAGCGCGAGTTGCCGGGCCAGCTTCGCCACGACAACGGAAGCCATGTAAGCCTGCGTTTTCAAATACTCATCATCGATAGCCGGCGCAATCTCGCGCTTCAACGTGTTCACGAGACGATCGAGCATCGCGTTATCCGACATGCAATTGGGTCCTTTCAGTCCTCGCCCACGGGTTTCAATTCCCGGGCGATGTCGCGCAGTTTGAATTTCTGGATCTTGCCGCTCGGCGTTCGTGGAAACGCCTCGATCACTTCGAGCCGTTCCGGCAGGTAATTCCGCGCAAGCCGGCAGCCCGACAGGTACTCGATCATCGCGATGAACGTCAGCTCGGCATCCGCTCTCAGCGTGACGAACGCGCAACCTCGCTCGCCGAGGCGATCGTCAGGCATTGCCACGATGGCCGCATCAATAATCTCAGGATGCCGGTACAGCAGTTCCTCGACTTCGACGACCGGGATATTTTCTCCGCCACGGATGATGAGGTCTTTCGAGCGCCCGGTGATGCGGATATAACCATCGGTATCCATGCGCGCGTTATCGCCGGTGTCGAGCCAGAACGCATCGTCGACGCCGTAGTCAGCCGGGCGCTTCAGGTACCCGACGAACGTGGTGACACAGCGCGACTGCAATCGACCCTCGGCCCCGGGAGGTACAACGGCACCGGTCTCATCGACAACGCGGACCTCCTGATGCGGTAACGCCCGGCCGTCGGTATCGACAACCTTCTCCCGGGGGTCGTTCGGATATGTCGCCGTCGCGATCCCCATCTCCGTCATGCCCCAGGCGCTCATCACGTAAAGCCCGGGATGGACCTGCTGCGATTTTTCCACGAGCACGCTGGGAATTGGTGCGCCCGCGCACAGGAACAGTCGCAGCGACGTTATATCGAGGTCGCACACGCCGGGAGTTTCGACAAGGTCGTTTAAGAACGGTGTCGAGCCGAGCGTAATCGTGCAACGCTCCTGGTCGATGAGGCGGGCGGCGGCAAGGGCATCCCACGTGTCGAGCAGCACACACTTGCTCCCGTTCACGATCGATAACACGACGGCGTACATAAAACCCGTTTGATGAGCGAGCGGTGAACCCATAAACACGACGTCGTCGGCGGACAAATCAAACAGTTCCCGCGCGAGCGCCGCCTTGCACAGCAGCGTATTCGCAGTGTGCATCACGCCTTTCGGCTGACCGGTCGTACCCGAGGTGTACATCACCTCGGTGACGTCGTTCGGATCGGGATGGCGCTGACGAAACAACGCCGCCGCATCCGTTTCATCTTCCCATGCGCGATCGAGCAGAACATTCTCGAACGCCGATTCGGGGTCGCGCCCGCCGACAACGAGTACATGCTGTAACTGCGGCAGCGCCGGGCGCAGCGTCTCGATCATCGACGGATAATCGAAGCCGCGAAATTCCTGCGCAACGATGAGCACACGGGCCTCGGCGAAACCGAGCATGAATTCGAGTTCGTGCTCGCGAAATATCGGCATCAACGGGTTGATCACCGCACCGATGCGAACACAGGCCGTATACAGCGCCGCATAGTGCCACCAGTTCGGCAACTGGACGCCGACGACATCGCCGGGTTCCACCCCGAGCGCCGCGAGGCCGCAGGCAATCCGGACGGAGCGCGAGTGCAATTCCTGAAACGTTACCCGGCTCGTCGCGCCGGTGGCGGGATCGTGACCGACGATGGCGATGTTATCAGGTGTCGTGCCAGCAGCCGCGTCGAGATAATCACTAACGAGGCGATCAGGCCACAAATCAGCCGCCGCCATTTCGGCGATGCGATCGGGCGACAATATGACGGATGCGTTTTGCATTGCGCCGCGTTACTGTGCTGCCCGGCGAGTCCGGGCCCAGCGGTGCACCGGCCACATGTCCTGGTCTTCTCCCCAGGCTTCGACCCCATCGATATCCCAGCGGACGAGCGAGTTGAGATCGATAAAGGTATGCCGGTTCACGATGATCCGACTGACCGGAATTCCGGACGCGATCAGTTCACGCCCCGTGGCATCGCGCGCGTTGATGGCGATGCGGTTTATCCAGCCCGAATCGGAATCGCGCTCGACCTCGCGCTCACCGTCGACGAGCGTTTCGGTCCTGCCATCGCGGCGCAGAAAACCGTAGGCCACTTTATCTCCTTCGGGTCGGACGTTCGTTACGGCAAGGAAACCGTTCGACGCATCCGCGGCCGCGGTGACGTAGGCGGCCTGGCGCGGTCGGTTCTCCGGTCGGCGTCCCCAGGTACGGTCGCGCATACCGATGCAATCGACGGTCATCGATTCGCCATGGAGCACAATTTCTCCGACGACCCGGCCGAGCTGATCGAAATGGCTTGCCTTGCCGAATGTGGAATCGGCGCCACTCAGCGGTTCGGGCGGCATGACGCCGCTGAACGTCAGGTTCGCCTGCAGGCGGTCGCCGTCATCGAATCCAAGGGCATAACGCATGCCGGGTTCCAATACCCGCATCGATACCCCGGTCGGCAGGACGCAATCCGCGAGGTCGGTCTCCGCGGGCAACTCGAGCGCGGTGTAGTTCGCGCTGTACAGTGCTTCCCACGGCAGGTGCGCGTCGTTATCCCAAATCCAGCAACCACCGGCGACAGTACCGATGTTCGGCCGGAACATCGAATAAAACCACCCGCCGAGGTGTCGATCCGGGATGTGAAACGAATACCACGCCGTCTCCGTCGCCCACCAGTCGTCGCCCATCGTGGCGAAATGGAAATGATCGTCGGCGTCGGTGAAAGTTGCTTTGGCCATCGCTACCGGTTCTGTTGATGAGCTAGCGGTAAACCGGGTATCGGGCTGCGGGTTTTTACGACGTAATCCGTTGTGACACTGCCGATATACAGATCGCACAAATCGTTTCCGCCCCAGGTAACGTTCGTCGGATTGCGCATCAGTTTTCCGGCGGCATCTGACAGCATGGTGTGAACGTCACCGCGGGGTGTGATCGCGACCACCCGGTTCGCCAATACGAGGGTCACCCATAAATTGCCTTCCTGATCGAAGCCGCAACCATCGGTCAGCCCGAGTTGGGAGCGCAGTTCGAGACTGAGCGGCCGCCGGTCCTGCACTTCCTGGTTCGTGTAGCCGAGCTTCGGGCCATAAGGTTCCACGGCGCCGAGTGAGCCGTCCGCATTGATCGGATAACGGATCACATCGCAGCCGGTCGTTTCACAAACATACAGGTACGTCTCATCGGCATCGAGCGCGGCGCCGTTCGCGAAACTGATACCGTCAGCGACGAGGGTGACGCGGCCATCGGGATCGTAACGGTACACGCTGCCGTCGTTGCGGCCATTGAACGCGTCGTCTAGCGGGCCCCAGGTCGAATGGGTACACCATATCCGTCCCTTCGAATCGACCACTGGATAGTTCGAGCCAAAAAGCATCCGCCCATCGAGCGAGTCGCACAGGTTTTCGACGACGCCCGTGTCAGGGTCGAGGCGTTGCAGCGGGCCCTGCCCGTCTTCGGGACCACCGAAATTCGCGATGATTAGCCGACCGTCGAGATCGAAGTTAATACCGTTCGGCGCGCCGCCCGCCGCACCGATACGGTCAAGGCCCCCGTCCGGCGCTACCCGCGCGCAGGCGCCACCCTGATCAGAAATCCAGATGTCCCCATCGCGGCTGATGGCGACGTCCTCGGGCCGCCGGGCGCCGAGTGCAAATTTTTCCCACGAGCCGGGTTCGATGGGGGCGAGCGACTTCATCGGGCTTGTCCTTACGATTGGTTAGCGCACTACGACGATGGTGGTCAGTACTTCGGTGATCGCTTTTCGCGGAACGCGCTCACGCCTTCGGCAAAATCCGTGCTGGCACGAACCCGATCCCCGTGAGCCTGTTCTTCACCTTCGCGAGCGAGCGCGGCGTCGGCTATACCCTTACTGATGTGCTGCTTCACCGCCTGTACCGCGACCGGGCTGTTTGCTGCTATCAGTGAGCCGATATCGAGCGCCCGTTCGATCAGCGCTACGGCCGGGACGATCTCGTTGATGAGCCCGATACGCAGCGCCTCTTCGGCCTCGATCATCTCGGCGGTGAGCAACAATTTCATCGCATGAACGTGACCGATCTGCTGTACCAGCTTCGCCGTCGCACCGCCGAATGGATAGATGGCCCATTTTACTTCGGGTAATCCAAACCGGGCGTGCGGTGCGGCGACCCGGATATCGCTCGATAACATCAGCTCAACCCCGCCGCCCGCGCAGACGCCATTGATGGCGGCAATGATCGGTTTCGGATAAGCAGAGGTTTTCAACAGCGCACGATTGATCATACGCGCCATGTCCTCGCTCGCACTGAGATCACCGCTCACATCCGCGCCCGCATTAAACGCCTTCTCGCCGGATCCGGTCAGAATGATGGCGCGGCAATCGGAGGATTCGAGCGCGTCCCAGTGCCCGGCCAGTTCGGCCATCATTTCCCGGCTCATCGCATTGCGCTTGGCGGGGTTATCGATCGTGACGAGCGCGAGGTGCGGCCGCGGATATTCGATCAGTACGGGCATAGGATTTCCAGGGTTATTGTTCGTGGAGAAACAGCCACCGGCTGCTCAAGATACCGCATAGACCTCGGCCGGGGTGCGCGCCAGGGAAGCTCTGAATAAGTCCGGGTCGAACAGCTTGTGTGCGGAATCAAGGCGCGAAGCGCACGTAATAGCTGGCTATTGCGAAGCTTCGCAACGCCGGGTCCGTGCATTTCGCGTGCAAGATGCCGAGTCATGACTTGTTCAGAGCTTCCTAGCGCAACTCAAACCCCTCGTACCCGTTCGCGGCGACCTCGGCGCACTGCTCACGAAAAACCGGCGCACCGGCCGCGTAGAACAGAAAGGTCTTTTTCTTGCCGGGAATGTTGGTCCCCATGAACCACGACTTCGTTTTCGTGAACAGCATACCCTCGGTCAATGAATTTGCATGGTCCGTCCATGCCTCTTCCGCGGCTGCCGTTGTCGATATCCGCTCGTAACCATTCTCGCGCATGTAACCGATGCAGTCGCTCACCCAGTCCGCGACAACCTCGGCACAACGCGTGAAGTTGCAGAACACCGCGCCGTTGACGATGAACATGTTCGGGAAGCCCGCGGTCTGCAGGGTCAGGTAGGTCCTCGGGCCGTCGGCCCACAATTCCTTGATCGATTTCCCGTCTTCACCACGAATATCCATCCGCGTCAGTTCGCCAGTGATGGCATCAAAGCCCGTGGCGTAAATAATTACGTCGAGCTCGTATTCCGCATCGGCTGTTTTGACGCCTGTTTCCGTGATGGTTTCTATCGGTGCGCTCTTGACGTCGACGAGTTCCACGTTGTCGCGATTGTAGACCTCGTAGTAGCCGGTCTCGAGCGGAATGCGCTTCGCGCCAAACGGATGATCCGTCGGCACGAGCATTTCGGCGACTACCGGGTCTTGCACTCGTTCGCGAATTTTGTTGCGTACGAACTTCGCGTATTCCTCGTTGGCGGCGTCATCGGTCATGATGTCGTGGAAACATCCGAACCACTTCGTAAATCCGGGCTGCGCCCATATTTCCTCGTAGAATTTCAGTCGTTCCTCGCGCGGAACGTCGAACGTTTTGCGTGGATCGAAATCCTGCATGAAGCTCGCGAACGTTTTATGGCAACGTTCGAATATTTCCGGGTAGCTTGCCTTGATTTCTTCCTGCTGTACGTCGTCGATTTCCGAATTACGCAGCGGGCAGCAGTAGTTCGGCGTACGCTGAAAAACAGTGAGATCGCCGACTTCCGGCGCAATCATCGGGATCAATTGCACGGCGGTGGCACCAGTACCGATGACGCCGACCCGCTTCCCCGTAAAATCAACTTTTTCATGGGGCCAGCGCGAGGTGTGGAACGATTCTCCTTTGAAGTTTTCGATACCCGGGATGTCCGGCATATTGGTCGCTGACAGAATGCCGACGGCCGAGATCAGGAACTGCGTGCGGGCGTGGAGTCCGTTCTCCGTGATGACGTCCCAGCGGTTCGCGGCCTTGTCGTAGACAGCCGATCGAATGCGAGCGTTGAATTCGATGTGCGGGCGTAACTCGAACTTGTCGGTGACGTAGTTCAGATAGCGCTCGTTCTCCGGTTGCCCGGAGTAGTGTTCCTTCCAGTCCCACTCCTGCAGCAGTTCGTCGGAGAAACTGTAGGCGTAACTGTACGATTCGGAATCGAACCGTGCGCCGGGATAACGGTTCCAGTACCACGTCCCGCCGACCCCGCCACCGGCCTCGAATACACGGACGTTAAGGCCAAGCTTCAACAAGCAATAGAGCTGGTAGATTCCCGACACCCCACCGCCGATGACGAGCGCATCGAGTTCAATGACGTCGCCGTTCGTGCCCGAACTGGTTCTCTCAGGTGGTTGTGCCATCACTGGCCTCCGGTTGTTGTGTGATGTCGTCCGGGAGCTTCCCGGGTTTTTGTTTCTCCTGCGGCCGGCGAGCGATTTCAGCTCGCCGTGTCGTTAATCGCGAGGCCGCACTACATGCTTCTCGATAATATTACGCCGGATTTCGTTGCAGGCCGCATAATCCGGCGACGTCGACCGTCGCGCATGCCAATGTCACAACACGCACGGATTTAACCCGCCGACTTTACTGCGTCGTCCTGAACATCAGCGTAGTGCGGCATGATGTCCGTGGCGAATTGCTCGAGCATGCGTTTCACGTCGTCCAACGGCATGTAACCCTGATCGCCCTGCCAGATAAACCATTCCGGATTACCGGCTTCGACGAGCGCATCCATACCGCGACGGACGTCGTCGCTCGTTCCGAGCAGTGCGAAATTCGTTTGTTCGAGGCGCTCGATGTTGCACGCCTCGCGCGGCAGCGGTCCGCTGCCGTATTTTTCGTCATCGCCCGGGACCCGGAAAGCATCGGTAAAACCGAAGTCGTGAGCCCACCCGTTCCAGCCGGTTCCGATGAGTCCGTCGGTGGCCATCTGCCGCGCCTTTTCCTTGCTCTCGGCGAGATAGATAGAACGGAATACACCCATGCTGTCGCCGAGACCGATATTGCGCCCGGCGGCATTGGCTTCGTCGCGGTGTATCTCCGCGAACCGACGCAGTTGCTCATAGTCCGAGACCAGCAACGAAGGAATGATCCCTTCGCGCGCCGCCCAGCGGATGGTTTCCTCGCTCATCGAGAACGCCTGAAACAACGGCGGATGCGGTTTCTGGTACGGCTTCGGCACGACTTCGATTTTCACGACATTGCCGTTTTCGTCAATCTCACCCGGCGCGCCGTACTTCCGCGTCCACTCGTGCGCCGGCCATGGGGTACCCGTTTCGTACGGGGTCGGGTATTCGTAATGTTTGCCCTTGAATCGGAATGGCCCATCTGCCCACGCCAGCTTGAGGACCTGGTAGACCTCTTCAAACGCTTCGCGATTCATACGATCGAGATCGGCCTGCTCCGCGGACGCGGTGCCGACGTGCAGCTTCTGCGCCATCGAATTAAGCCACCGCGCCTGGTAACCGCGTGCAAAACCCGCGAATGTACGTCCTTTCGTCAACTGGTCGAGCCACGCGGTTTCGAGCGCGAGGCGCAGCGGATTCCAGCCCGGCAGCACGTAGCCGATCGGCCCGGCCATGATGCGTTTTGTCTGCATCAGCACGTGTTGCGTCAGCACGGGTAGCGAGCCCATCTCGCCGCCTTCGGTATGGAGGTGGTGTTCGGGGAATGTCACGGCGTCGAAACCGAGTTCCTCGCAGAACTGCGACAGCTCGACGACTTCGTCCAGCATTTTCTGAAACAGTTCGGTACTGCGTGATACCGGGCGCAGGCGTTCGCGCTCCTCAGGCGTAACCGGAATCGCAGGATAGAAAAAAAACATGAACTTCATCGAAACACTCCCTTGATGGTTCGGCGTTCGCCGTCGCGCTCGGGCGCTGTCACCGGCGAGGCGAGCTCGCAATGATCAGTGCAATCGCGGGCCGTTGAAAATAGTTAATCACGCTCAAGACCCGATATTTTACGACACGAACGCGATCGGCGGATCGCGAGGAGATCGTGATCGCGGTTGCTTATCCCGTTGTCCCGCGCGATGTAGCGCACGGGGTTTGTTCAGGCCGCGTACGGGATGCCGCGCTAAATCGCTGGCACGGCCGGGACGCCGCACCAGCGGAGAGCGGGCTTGGGGCAGTGTTACGCCGTGTCGAGACCTTCGAACGTCGCCCCGTCGCGCCAGTCTTTCAGCATCGCGTAGAACTTCACCGGACCTTCGCTGTAATGCCCCTGGAAAAACCCGTCATTGTTCGACTTGCCTTCCCCGTTGTAATAACCCGGCGTACAACTCAACAGGTAATCCGTCATCATGTCGGGAGCATTCACCGCTGCTACCCAATCCGCTTCCGCCTTCACCGTCGCTTCGACCGATTTCAGGTTTCGGCGATTCGCCTCGTCGATGACCCAGGCGACGTGCTCGGCCTGATTGTCGAGCATGTACGTGAGGTTTGGCGCAAGGCCTGTCTGAGTCAGTCCGACATGAAAGCAGTTCGGGAAACCGTGGCTGAAAAAGCCGTGGTAGGTACGCATCCCGTCCGACCAGTATTCGGTCAGCGACTGGCCGTCGCGGCCGAACACTTCGAAGTCGCCCTGCCGGGTGTAAGCGGTACCGACTTCAAAACCGGTAGCGAAAATAATGCAGTCAACTTCGTATTCAACCCCGTCGACCACGAGGCCGGTCTCGGTAATACGCTCGACCCCCTTGCCCGAGGTATCGACCAGGGTCACGTTCGGACGATTGAACGTCGGCAGGAATTCATCGTTGAACGTCGGGCGCTTGCACCACGGCCGGTACCACGGTTTCAGCATTTCCGCCGTTTGCCCATCGGCGATGGTTTTGTCGACCCGCGCCCGCGTTTTATTCATTTTCTGAAAATCGGCGATCTCGGACAGCATGCCGAGTTCTTCGCCGGAAATTTCCGCCCCGTCGCTGTTGGACATCAGCTGGCTTAATGCCTTGAACAGATCCGTCCAGCCATCGTTGACGAGATCGACGTCCGGATTCTCGCCCGCGAGAATCGACGCGAAGTTGTGGTTACGGTCTTTCTGCCAACCGGCGTCGAGCGACTCGACCCAGTCCTTATCGGTCGGGCTGTTGCGGCGCTCGTCAATTGCCGACGGCGTTCGCTGGAATACATAAAGGTGTTTCGCCGCTTTACCGACATGCGGCACGCTCTGGATTGCGGTTGCGCCGGTACCTATGATGGCAACGCGTTTGTCGCCGAGCTTGTCGAGATTACCCTCGGAACTGCCGCCCGTGTAATCGTAATCCCACCGACTCGTGTGGAACGTGTGACCCTTGAAGTTCTCGAGGCCCGGAATACCCGGAAGCTTCGGACGATTGAGCGGACCGCTCGACATGATGACGTAACGGGCGCGGATCTCGTCCTCTCGATCAGTACGCACCACCCAGTGCGATTTCGCATCGTCCCAGCGCAGGTCTTTCACCTGGGTCTGAAAATACGTACGCGGATAGAGGTCGAAATGTTTTCCGACGCGTTTCGCGTGTTCGAAAATCTCCGGACCGAACGAGTACTTTTCTTTCGGGACGTAACCCACTTCCTCGAGCAACGGCAGGTAAATATACGATTCGATGTCGCACTGCGCGCCGGGATAGCGGTTCCAGTACCACGTGCCGCCGAAATCACCGGCTTTCTCGATAATGCGGAAGTTCGTGATGCCGAGTTCCTGCAGACGGGCGCTGATGAGCAGTCCGCCGAATCCGCCGCCGACGATCGCGACTTCGATATCCTCGTCGACCGCTTCGCGTACGAGCGGTTCATCGATGTACGGGTCTTCGATATATTTTTCGAGATCACCGGCAACTTCGCGGTATTGCTCATTACCGTCGGCACGCACGCGCTTGTCGCGTTCCGCGTCGTATTTGCGACGAAGTTCCTGTGGATCGAAACCAAGTTCTTCAACGGTGGGAATCGTCGTCGCGACGCTGGCGGGTTCGCTCTGGGGCATGCGGGGATCTCCTTGTGTGCTTTTTTGCTGGCGTGTAATCGTGAAAAGATGGAACGGCAGCGGTTAGAAGTCAAGAATGATGCTGGCTGAAAGCGACGGATCTGCCGCTATTTTTGCACTGCACAATGCTCGCATCCGGCAGCAGACGAAGCAGGGTTACGAGTATCCACACACGTTCCTTGCTGATGAGAGCGGGTATCCGCCCGCACCGCGGGACTCACCACAGGCACCCCGGGGAGGTAGAGGCTCAGGATAATAACCAGCCGCCGTCGACATCGATGGTCGTACCGGTCGCGAATGTATTGCCCAGTGCGAACAAAATCGCCGCCGCCGCCTCATCGGCAGTGCCCGCCCGGGTAATCGGGTTCTTCGCCGTCGCCTGCCGCAACATCTCGTTACGCTTTTCGCCGTCGCCGGGTATCAGCGGCGTATCGATAACGCCCGGCGAGACAACATTGATTCGGATCGGTGCAAGTTCGGGTGCAACGGCGCGCACAAACGCTTCGACTGCGCCCCCAACGCTCGCCAGCGCGGACTGTCCTGCGCGCGGCCGCCGGGCCGGCGCACCGCTGACCAATACGATGCTACCGCCGTCCGTTACGTGCGGCGCGCCGATCTGCACGACATTCGTATAACCCCACAGCTTGCGAAAGGAACCCTGGTAGGCGTCGAGGTCCATTTCGAGAAACGGGCCGAGCGCCCTGCCACCGCCCGTCGCGGCGCTGACGAGGAGATCGACGGGCGCAACATCGGCGAACAGGTTCGCGAGGCCGTCACGGTCGAGCACGTCGACCTGCCGCGCGTCGAAACCCGATGTGCGCGCGTTCTCGAGATTTTGTTCGCTGCGCCCGGCAACGACGACGCTGGCGCCGGCATCGCGTAATTGCTTTGCCGCCGCGAGTCCCATTCCCGATGTACCGCCGAGTATGACGGCCCTTTTTCCCTTGAAATTCACTGCCCGTTACTCCTGCAAGATCATTGAAGATTCCGGGCCGGCCACTGCCGCCCCCGGGGAATGACTATCGGACGGCCCGGTCCGTAATCACACAAGCGATGGATTGTAACGTCTGTCGAGATGCCGCGACTGTGCATTGCGTGCTTTATCCGGCTGGCTCGCGACCGCGGTGCTTACAGGGACACGACCGGCACACGAAAGCCGGTCGTGATCCAGGAATCAATGATCGAATTCGCCGGCGACTGTGGGTACATCTTTTCCCGCTAACTTTTGCTGGTGCCAGTCGATGCACCACTCGGTACAAAATACGAGGCCGGTCTGCGCGGGATCCGTGGACAGCTTCTCATCGCGGTAAATCAAAACGCCGCAGTTGTCGCACTTCACGTACTGTTCGATGTAATAACCACTTTCGGCGAAACGCATTACTTGTCCTCCCCGCGGAAACCATAGTCGCGCGTCGCGGCGGTTTCACTGATCAGTTCATCGGCGAGATCGGCCGCAACCTGCTCCGGTTCGCGATCCGCCGGGTTGCCCCAACCGCCGCCGCCAGGCGTCAGCAACTGGATTCGTTCGCCCGGCTTGATCACGACGTTCGACCATTTACTCGTCGAGCGCTTGTTGAAGGCGTCCACCATCGTCTGCCACGCGGCACCGTCCGACGCCTGGTACAGCGTCTGGCCGGCAGCGCCCGGACCGCCACCTTCGAGACCCCAGGCCTGATGGTCGTGGCGATCGGTCAGCTGCGTGCACGTAATCTCGGTGTCGAGGCAACGCCATGTCTTGCTCGTCCCGAGACCGCCCCGGAACTGACCGCTGCCGCCAGAGTCCTCCCGCAGGCTGTATTGCTCGGTGAGCCACGGATAGCGCGTCTCGAAAACCTCGGTCGGGATCACACGGCAGTTACCGTTGATCGAATCCGTCGCGTTGTTGCCGTCGGCAAACGGGCGCGCACCCCAACCGACGACTTCAATGTCGTAGCAGGCGAAATACTCGTCGTTCTTCTCGTCCTGCCCGCCAAATACAAAGTTCAGGTGCGTACCACCCTCCGCTGCCATACCCCGGGCCGGGTCGGCCTGCGCCAACGCCCCAATTACCGCGCCGGCAATTCGTGGATGCGCTTCGGTGTTACCGCCGACCTCGGGCGCGGGGAAGTCGACGTTGACCACGGAGCCGCGCGGCGCGAGCACCTTGATCGGGCGGAAACAGCCTGAGTTTTTCGGAATCGACGGATCGGTCAGATGCAGAATCGCGTTGTAGGTCGCGGACCACGCGACGCCGAGCGTCGCGTTAATGGGCCCTGCAACCTGTGGCGAGCTGCCGGTAAAGTCGACCACGATGCGGTCGCCGCCTACGTAACAGTGGGCCTCGATGCGGATCTCGGAATCCGAGACGCCATCGTTGTCCATGTAATCGACAAAATCGTAGCGGCCGTCCGGGATGTCCGCGATTTCCGCGCGCATGCGCGCTTCTGCGTAATCCATCAAATCCCGGCAGGTCCGCTTGAACGTGTCGAGCCCGTATTTTTTGATCACCTCGGCGAGCCGCTGCGATCCCTGTTCGACTCCGGCGATCATCGCGCGCATATCGCCGTAGTTGTAACGCGGCGTGCGCACGTTCGCGAGCCACATCTTCCAGACTTCGGGGACATCTTCGCCGCGCTTTTTAATTTTGACCGGGGGTACGCGGATACCCTCGTGAAAGATCTCGGTCGCTTCGGATGGAAAACCGCCGGGGACCATCCCGCCGACTTCCGCAACATGGCCGATTGCGACAGTGAAAGCGACAAGCTCGTCACCGATATAGACGGGACAGAATAAGGTGTGCTCCGGCGTGTGCAGACCGCCGCGGTAAGGATCGTTATGGACGATGATGTCGCCGGGGTCGATGTCGCTCAACGGAATTTCTTCCAGGCAAGAGCGGATCAACAGCGGCATGCCGCCGATCTGTGCCGGACAGAATTCTGCAACCGCGAGCATCTCGCCGGTCGGAGACGCAATACCACAGGTAAAGTCGAGAGCTTCGTTGAAGATTGTCGAATAGGACGTTTTCATCAACGTAATGCCCATCTCGCGGCACACGGTGATCATCGTATTCTCGATGATATTCATCGTCACCAGATCCATACCCTGCCGTGTTGTCATCGTGAACCTCCCGCGGCGCGGATCAGTAAATGACCGGTCGAGGCGACCGACAGGTGTTGTCCAGGACCAACCACGGTCACCGAGGCGGGTTCTTCGACAAGCAACGGGCCGTCGGCGGAGAAGTCCGCCCCCAGGGTCGCCCGATCGTAGACCGGGGTCGCAAACTCGCCGCCCGCAAAAACCACGGTCCTCGATTCCGGGTTCGGTGCGGGCCGCGGGTCGAGCGCCCTGAAACGGGGTTTATCCGTCTCCGAGAACACCGCACATTTAATCGTTGTCATTTCGATCACCTCGTTCGGGATCGCGAAACCGAAGCGCGCTTCGTGCCGGGCGTGGAAATCGATCCACAGGCGTTCGCAATTCGCCGGCGTGAATTCGTCGAAATCGATCGGCACCTCGAGTTCGTAGTTCTGACCGAGATAACGCAGTTCGAGCACGCGCTCGGCAACGATGCGCTCCTCGTAACCCTGGTGGGCCAGATTCTTGCGTCCATTGTCGAGCAGACCGCGCAATACGTCCGTCGCGCGCGTGGCGTCAAAACGCCGCGATGTCATATCGACCGTTCGCTCGATATCGACGCGGGCGTCAGCGAGAGTGAAACCGAGCGCGGAGAACTGCCCCGGGTGGATCGGAACGATCGCGTCCGGGATCCCCGCTTCTTCAATTAATTCAGCCGCGTGCAACGGACCCGCGCCGCCGAACGCCATCAGCGAAAAATCTCGCGGATCGAGACCGCGTTCGACGAGAACGGTACGCAACGCGCCCACCATGTTCGTGTTGACGATGCGCGTGATTGCCACGGCCGTATCCGTTACGGATAAGCCCAGTGGTTCGGCGATGCGTTGCAGCGCCGCGTGCGCCTGGTTCTCGGCCAGCGGCATCGCGCCGCCGAGAAACCGGGCCGGATTGATACGCCCAAGCACGACATTCGCGTCGGTCACGGTCGGCTCGATGCCACCGAGTCCGTAGCACGCCGGCCCGGGATTCGCCCCCGCACTGTGCGGACCCACGCGCAACATGCCGCCTTTATCGATCCATGCGATCGAGCCCCCGCCCGCCCCGATCGTGCGTATATCGAGCATCGGGATCTGGATCGGCAGACCGAACGTAATCTCGAAGTTCGTCGTGAACGCGATATCGTTGCCGACAATGGTGGAACAATCCGTCGAGGTGCCGCCCATGTCCAGGGTCACCACGTGTTGACGATCGAGTTCCCGCGATATGGCCCGGCCCGCGACCACTCCGCCGGTCGGGCCGGAGATCGTCAGATGAACCGGTTGCTCCGCGGCTGTCTTCGGGGTCATTTCGCCACCGTTCGACTTGATCATCGCGACCTGGCCTGCCACTCCTGCGTTGCGCAGCCGCGCTTCCATGTCATTGAGATAGCGCCGCAGGGTCGGCTTGATGTAGGCATCGGCGATGGTGGTCGATGCGCGCTCGTATTCTTTCCATTTCGGCAGAACGTCGAACGATATCGAAACAGGGATGTCAGGCAGTTCGTCGGCAAGAATTTCGCGGGCCCTGAGTTCGTGGACGGGATTGACGTAGGAAAACAGGAAATTCAGTGCAATAGCCTCGATGTCACCGGCGGCGCGGATCCGATCCGCAACCGCAACAACGCTCGCCTCATCGAGTGGCACGACTACCTCCCCATTACTTCTCAATCGCTCGACGACCTCGAGGCAATGTCTGCGGCGTACGAGCGGCTCGGCGCGGGACCACGTACGGTCGTAATGGTGTTCACGGTGGCCTCGTTGCAAAAACGGAATATCGCGGAAGCCGGCGGTCGTGACGTAAGCGATACGTGCGCCCTTGCGTTCCAGGATCGCGTTCGTCGCGACCGTTGTGCCGAGGCGGATGTTCTCGATTGAAGCCGGATCGGAAAGCCGCTCCAGGCCCGCGAGGATCCCCGCGGTCGGATCGTCGGGGGTGGTCAGGTTTTTCCACACCGAAATCGCCTGCGACGTTTTATCGTAAGCCACGAAATCCGTGAACGTGCCACCGACATCGATACCGAGCATAGTTTCGCCCATTAGCGCGCTGCCTTACATCCGGAGGTTCGAAGGATCGTTGCAGCAGGATAACGAAGCGCGTGTCGCGCGACTAGCTCGGGTGCGGGATGCTTCCGTCGTTACGACGACGCGATCAGCCTTGCACAATCAATCGCCGCCCTTCGCGCGCAGGTGCCAGTGGAAAAACGGCGGTGCCCATCGCCCGCGCGTTTGCTAAGCTGGCACGACATTCACCACGGTCGCCTTCCCGGAGCGTTGCAGTATGAACCAGCCTAGCCGCGATACATTATCGGCGACGATCGAGGGCCCTGAGTCAGGACCCACCCTGGTGTTCGTGCACGGGTGGCCCGATGATGCTTCGATGTGGCGTCACCAGGTCGAGGTTCTCCGCGAGTCCTGTCGCTGCGTCGTACCGACGCTGCCGAATTTTGGCAACACGGTGCACGAGCCGGGTGGCTGCGACTTTGGCGAAATCGTCGAGCGCCTGCATCGCACTATCGAGTCGCTCGGCGACGAGCCGATCATTCTCGTCACGCACGACTGGGGCGCCTACATCGGGTATCTCTACGAGCAGCGGCACCCGGAACGCGTGAAATCGATGATCGCGATGGATGTGGGCGGGCATTTCGAACCGGCCTCGATCAGTGCATTCCTCATGTTCATCGGTTATCAGTGGACGCTCGTCACATTATGGCTGGTCGGAGGACTGGTACCTCCGCTCGGGACGTGGCTGACCCGCAACTTTGCCCGCATGCTGAAAGTACCGGAACGCCAGGCCTCGAGCCTGCACTCGCGCTGTAACTATCCCTACTTCTATTTCTGGCGCTCGACATTACTGCCGTGGGCGCGATCACGACTGCTCGGCCGCTACGAACCGAAATGTCCGGTGTTGTTCATTTACGGTGGCAATAAACCGCTCATGTTTCACACCGACCAGTGGATGCGGACCGTTGAGGGAACCGGCGGACGCAATGCGTGCATCGATGACGCGTCACACTGGTTCATGGAATCACACCCCGAGGAAACCAATGCGATGCTTGAACAATGGCTCACGGCGGATCAGTAGACCCGCACACTGTGCGCACTCGATCCGTGAAACAGCGCCGCGAACACCAGCGTACCTCGCGCGGGCGTGCAGCGAAAAGGAGATAACCGCATGGCTCGCTTAATCATCCTCGCAACGGTTGCGTTCATCACCGGCTGGGGTCCGTTCCTGATCCTGTCCGGCGGTGAGCTCGACGGTACCGTCACGCCCGTGCCCGCGAACTGGTCGTTTACCGATTCAATTGACACGGTCCAGTTCGAAACACGACCGGACGACCCGTATTCAGTGAATATCTGGATGATTGCCTTGCCCGAAGGCGCCTATGTTCATGCGGGTGCGAATCGGGCGACATGGGTCGAGAATATTGAAGCCGATCCGAGTGTGCGTCTCCGCGTCGGTGAAAATATTTATCTGCTTAAAGCCGATCGGGTGACCGACGGCGACGAGTTCGCTCGCTTCAGCGACGCTTACGAGAAAAAGTACGACCGTAGACCGCGCAACGAGAATGTCGCCGAGGCCTACCTGTTCCGACTGACTGCGCGCGACGAGTAGCGGCGAGTAGCGGCGAGGCCTTGGGGCGAATCCGGCAAAGGAGTTGATTCACCGTCGCGATCGATCTAGCGTTCGGGTCGTGGCAACACGGAGTCGAGGAAAGCCCATGAGCGCAACGACATTCGAGCTGGAACCTCTGCCCGCGAGTTTTGGTGCCCGCATTTCGGGAACACGCCTCGCGGACGTTGACGAGCAAACGTTCAAACAACTGTATGCCGCGTGGCTCGAATACGGATTGCTCGTATTCTCTGATCAGTTCCTGACGCACAGCGAGCAAATTGCGTTAGCGAAACGTTTCGGCCCGCTCGAATTCGACCTCGCGGCAATCAGTAACGTGCTCGACGACGGATCTCTGAGACCGGACGACGAGACGGACGATGTGGTCAAGGTCCTCAAAGGCAACATGGGCTGGCATCACGACAGCACCTACATGCCGGTGCAGGCGAAAGGCGCCGTGTTCACGGCCGAGGTCGTCCCGTCGGGCGGCGGAGCAACAGGATTCGCCGATATGCGGGCCGCCTATGACGCGCTCGATGAAGCGACGCGCGACAGGGTCGAAGGATTGCGCGCGCACCATTCGCTCTACCACAGCCAGGCGAAGGTAGGTCACGACGGCAGGAAAGGCACCCACGCGGGCTTCGACGAGAAAGGCGACTACAACGGCTATGGCTTTCACGACGGTCCCGTGTCCGTGCGGCCGCTCGTGAAAACCCACCCCGAGACCGGGGCAAAAAACCTGCTCATCGGTCGCCATGCCTACGACATCGTCGGACTGGACGCCGCATCATCGGAAAAACTCCTCGACGAACTCGCCGACTTCGCCTGCCAGCCGCCACGGGTCTACCATCACGACTGGCGCGCGGGCGATGCGGTCGTCTGGGACAACCGCCGTCTCATGCATCAGGCGACGCCGTGGCCAATGGACGAAGCCCGTGTGATGTGGCATAGCCGCATAGCCGGCGATGCGGAATCCGAAACGGCATTGACGGCCTAGCTTCCCGGCGCCGGTGTGTGACTGCGCACCGCTTGACCGGCGGTCCGCCCGAATCGGAGACGCTGGCATGATCGGATGCTGCGGTGCAATGTTGCGGCATGTTCACATCGGGGCGATACCGCGCTAGATTGGTCCCGTCAGGTGGCGCCAGGGACACGACCCGTGGCGCCGGTATGCGGTTGCGTCGGCAACAAACCCGTGGAGTCGAAGACATGTTTTTTCGCGTTGTACTGTGGAGTCTCGGAGCGCTGTTGAGCGTCGCCAGCCGCTTCGATTCGCGTCTGCGGGCTCAAATCACCCGTGACATGACTGCCGTGGTCGCGAGCCGCGACGGCATATCCCGCAGCTATATCTTTCGCAATCGTCGCGTCTCGTCCCACGCGGGTGCGACGCCGAATCCGACGCTGTTGCTCACGTTCGCAACCCCCGCAGACGGCGCGCGCATACTCACTGCACCCGATGCTGTGCTGCGTATCGTTCGCGGTCTCGCGGCAAAGGAAATCGATCTCGTCGGGATGCCGGCCCACGTGTTGTGGTTCTATGAAATGGCCATGGGCTACGTACCGTGGCGCAGGAAACGCTACCACGTCGCGCCAAATGCTTACGTCGCGCCGGATTTTAACAGCGTGATCGCCGAGCATTCGTTTCGAATCGTGGCAACGTCACCGCTGCCTCTGCAGACGGAAACGGAGACGCGGCATCGAGCGCCAGCAGCTCGGGTGTGAAGTCGGGTGACGCCAGCATTGTCGCGACACCCGCGTCGTATCGGCCAGCCGCGCCGCCGAGCTGCAACTGCTGTTAAGAGCCCGGGCGAATTACCAGACGTCCTGTCCCGCGGCGCGTGACGCGCCGGGTTGCGCTGCGCCATCGACGATGAGCTGGCATCCTATCGGGCCTGAAGTCGCGGCCGGCGGCAACCGGCTGACCCGCGGTCTCGGGCGCTTCGGTATGCGCGCGTGCGGCTGGCGCATCGAAGGGCAGATACCGGACGTGCCGAAGATGATCATCGCGGTAGCGCCGCACACCTCGAACTACGACTTCCTGTTAACCATCGGCGTTATCTGGGGGTTTGGTCTCCGCGCTTCCTACCTCGCGAAACGTTCCTTGTTCCGCTTTCCGCTCAGCATCGTGATGAATGCTTTTGGCGGCATACCGATAGACCGCGGATCTTCGCAGGGCATGGTCGACCAACTCGTTGCACGCTTCGATGCGCAACCAAAACTGATACTCGGGATCACACCTGAAGGCACGCGGAGCGACGTGCGCGAATGGAAACGCGGCTTCGTCCTGATTGCCGCAGGCGCGAACGTGCCGGTCCTGCCCGCCGTGATCAACTACCGGCTTAAAATCGTACGCTTTCACGACCTCATCGATGATGTCGGCGATCCCGACGAGACACTGCGCGCGGTGCAGGCCGCGGCCGCCACCGGCGAGGCCCGGCGCTAGCGAGCGATCGCGGCAGGCCCGCTAAACGGCAAAACCGCCAAGCTTGACGTCAAGATATTCGTCGATGCCTTCGCGTCCGCCTTCACGACCGAGTCCGCTGTCCTTGACCCCACCGAACGGGGCGGCCGCGGCGGTCGGATTAATATCGTTGACCCCGATAATGCCGAACTTCAATGCTTCGAACATGCGCATCGCGCGTGCCAATTCGTTCGTGTACACGTACGCAGCAAGCCCGTAATTCGTATCGTTGGCCATTGCGATCACGTCATCGTCGTCGTCATAAGGGACGATCGCCGCAACCGGACCGAATGTTTCTTCCCGATAGATCAACATACTGTCGGTGATGTCGGATAACACCGTCGGCGCGAAAAACGTTCCTTTATCGAGGCCATCATCGAGCAGACGCTGACCGCCCTGGAGCAAGGCGGCACCCTTATCGACCGCGTCGTTGACCTGCCGCTCGACCTTGTCGACCGCTTTGCCGTTAACGAGCGGTCCGATTGCAATGCCTTCCTCCAGTCCGTTACCGGCGCGCAGGCGTGCGACCCTTTTGACGAGTTCGCCGGTGAACGGTTCGATCGCATCGCGATGAACAAAGATTCGGTTCGGACTGATGCATGCCTGCCCCGTGTTGAGAAACTTCACGGCGGCCGCACCCTTCGCCGCGTGCACCGGATCGGCATCCTCGCAGACGATAAACGGTGCGTGTCCGCCGAGTTCGAGCGAAATCCGTTTCATGTGCTCGCCGGCGCCGGCGGCGAGGCGTTTGCCAACCGCCGTTGAACCGGTAAACGTAATTTTACGGACCCGGGGATCGGTGACGAAAACTTCTCCGATCGGCGCAGGGTCGGCGGCGGTCACGAGATTCAGCACCCCATCGGGCAACCCCGCTTCCTGCAAAATTTTGAACGTTTCGATCGCGCACAACGGGGTCGCCTCCGCGGGCTTCAGTACCATCGTACAACCGGCCGCAAGCGCAGGCGCGAGTTTGCGCGTGAGCATCGATACCGGATAGTTCCACGGAGTGATCGCGCCGACGACTCCGATCGGTTGGCGCAAAACCATAAAGCGCTGGTTGGCGCGCGGCGACGGCAGAATATCCCCGTAGACTCGTTTCGCTTCTTCGGAAAACCACAGCAGAAAATCCGCTGCGTACTGGCATTCAACCCTCGCAGCGCGCAACGGCTTGCCCTGCTCGGATGTCATCGTCACGGCGAGGTGCTCCTTGCGCTCGACCATCAGATCGTAGGCGCGCCTGAGAACATCCGCGCGCTCGAACGCCGTCTTGCCGGCCCAGGCCGGAAACGCGGCTTCGGCGGCATCGACGGCGGCAACAGCCTCGGTTCGGCCGCCATCGACGACTTCGGCGATCACATCACCGTTGGCCGGGTTCGTTACGGCAAAACTGGCCGCTGTGCTCGCATCGAGCCATTTTCCGTTGATTAACATCGTTGCACTCTGTGGTGGATCCGGTCGGCCATTATAGTGAACCTGCTCGTGCGCGGTTCATCGGCTGACCCGGTGATTCCGGCACGGCCGGCCGGATAGGGTGGGCGGTTCGATTTCGTGCGCCTTCGCCGCGGGCCGATTGCGGCGGTATGCGAGTGTGAACCCGCGTTACCGCGAACGGCAGCGGGCACCGGGGGCGACCAGCAGAGTCCTTAACCGCTAGCGGCGACGTAAACCGGTGGTGAGCTTGCGGGAGGTTTTATACACTCACCGGTCTACGCACGAGGAGCATGAACATGCCTGTAGAAGCCCTGCGAACCCCCGAAGAACGATTCCGTGTTTTGCCGAATTTCCCGTATGAGCCGCATTACGTCGAGACGCTCGAAGGTTATGACGGGTTGCGTATGCATTATGTCGACGAAGGTCCGGCATCGGCAGCCGATACCTATCTGTGCCTGCACGGTGAACCGACGTGGTCTTATCTCTATCGCAAAATGATCCCGGTACTGCGCGCCGCCGGCGGACGGGTCGTCGCCCCGGACTTCTTCGGTTTCGGTCGCTCGGATAAACCGGTCAACGATGCCGACATCACGTTTTCATTCCACCGCGAGTCGCTGATGCGTCTCATCGAACATCTCGACCTCAACAACATCACGCTCGTTTGCCAGGATTGGGGCGGTATCCTTGGGCTCACGATGCCCATGGACATGACTGCGCGATTCACCCGGCTCATCGTAATGAATACGGCCCTGCCTACCGGCGAGTCGCTCGGTGAAGGCTTCGCCATGTGGAAAGCCTACGCCGCGCAGTTTCACGACATCCCGGTGTCCGGTCTCATGGCGAGCACCTGCCTCGGCGCACTCGACTGGATGGACCTCGCCGCCTACGCCGCGCCGTTTCCGGATGCGAGTTACCAGGCCGGGGTGCGTCGCTTTCCGCAACTCGTACCGGTGGAAGCGGGAATGGAAGGCGTCGCCTATTGCGAGCGAGCGCGCAAGTTCCTGCAGAACGAGTGGTCAGGGCCGTCATTCATGGCGGTTGGAATGCAGGATCCCGTGCTCGGCAAACCCGTTATGGACGAGCTCCGGGGCGCGATCAGCGGGTGCCCTGCGCCGCTCGAGATTGGCGAGGCCGGTCATTTCGTACAGGAGTGGGGGGATCAGGTTGCCTCGGCGGCACTGGAGCACTTCGCAGCTGCGGGCTGATCGGCAACCGTCAGTCGTATCGAGCTAGCGCCATAAACACTGCCCACGGACCCACTTGGCGTGGAATCCGGGCGGAATGCGCGCCGGTAATCTGAGCTTCGTCACCGGACCGCGCTCAATGTCCTGCGCATCGAAAATCCAGCACTCGGAGTGCTGCTTCCAGTCCGCATTAGCGACGATGGTCACAACGTAACCATCGTCTTCTGATCGCGCACCGACCCGCGGTGCAAACGGTGCTTCACTCGCGAGATTACCCGGCCCGTACTCGTACCGTGTGCGCGTGCCGTCGCTGTGATCGTATTTTACCAGCGCGTGAAACTCGACGGTGTAGCCATCGACCGGCAGTTGCTGATGATAGGAATATCGGATCTTCTCGCCGTAGCGCTCCGTGTCCGGGAGACAGAACTCGACGTTCAGATCATCGAGATCCGTTTCCTTCGTTTCACCGGTGACGAGATTCATGCACCACCGATGCAAGTGGGATCGAATGCGCAAATAACCGAGCATCGATGCAAGTTCGCCTTCTTCCGGACGCCGCTTGATCGTCGGATCTGGCTGGGTGCAACCGTCCATCACGATCCAGTCGCCTTCCTGCCACGCGTTAACCATATGCAGCGCGTAGGCCGGCTCGAACTCGAACCAGCGCACGTCCGCGGTGGCACCGCGTCGGGGCAGTACACCGAAACGACTCGGTAATTCCGGATGAAACCGGGTGACGCGATGGCCGCTCTTGCGCTGGATATCGACGTCGTGAAACAAGGGAAAGTCGTGCACGATGGTGTAGTCGCGTGTAATCGTCAAATCGTGACTGGCCCGCGGGCCCGGCAGTTCGACGGGAACCTCGTGATCGAGTTGCCCATCAGCATTAACGACCCCGTAACGCATAAAAGGCGCCGTGTCGCTCAACGTGAAGTACATCATTTCGCCCGTACGTGCGTCGACTTTCGGATGGGCCGACACCGATGTAACGAGGCCGCCACCGAAATTATTCTTACCCCGGGAATCGAGAGTCAGCGGGTCCATCTGATAGACATCACCGCACAGGTACCAGGTCGCCAGCAACCGGCCGTTGTGAAATACGAGATCCGTGTTCGCCGTGTCTTTCAGGTAATGCCGCGGGGCAGCGAAGTCGAACGGCCCCATGATGCCCGACCACAATGCGCGACCGGCGGCCATTTCATCACCGAGACCATCGGTGCGAATGAATCGGCTACGATAATCCGCGCTGCCATCGTGAATATAGACGCCGTGGACCATACCGTCACCGTCGAACCAGTGATAGAGGTTCCTCGGTGCAAACACGGGATTCGGTCCGTTACGGAAGTACGCCCCGCTCAGATCCGACGGAATTTCACCGGCCACAACCTCCAGTCCGAAAGCCGTGGTCTCGTGTATGGTCGGCGCGTAGACCCCTTCAAGATAGGGATTGCCCGCGCTTTCGACCCAGCGTGGTGTGTCGGTCGCGTTTTCACTCATGATCACAATACATGCTCAGGCATCGACAGCCGGCGATCAACCGGCAAAATGACTGACGTGCGTCCGACGGAAAATCGCGATATCTTCGGGTTCCAAACCGTAGACGGCGACTACGCGGCCACCTGGAACGACGAATCCGGCCGCGAAAGACTTAAAAGAAATGCGGAGGAGCAGGATGAGCGCGGAGCACGAAATCAATACGCTTTTGAATGAATACGCCTACCGGGTGGACACCGGTGACCTGGAAGGTTTTCTCGAATTGTTCGAAAACGGTGAGTGGTCCGTCGAAGGGTCGACGGTGAGTCACGGTCGTAACGAACTATTCAATAACGTCATTTCGAACATCATCCTCTACGAGGACGGCACGCCGAAGACACGCCATGTGACAGCCAACGTCTCCCTCGATGTTGATGAAGCGGCGGGGCGGGCAAAGGGTCAGCGCTACGTCACCGTTCTCCAGCAAACCGACCGGCTTCCGTTGCAAACGATATTCTCCGGCCATTACTTCGACGATTTTGTGAAGGAAAACGGACGCTGGCGCTTCGAGAAGACGGTCGTGCGCAATCCGCTCGTCGGGGACATGAGCGCGCACCTGACCGCAACGCTGTAACGCGTACCGCGTTCATTGGTTCGATGGGGGCGCGTTGGCGCCGTGCGGCGTCTTGCCCTTTTGTTCGCGGATCCCGGAGCCGCAAGCGCGAGAAATTCAGCTTGCGGGATCGGTTTGCAAAACAGAGGGTGCGAAAACATTCGCGTAGCCCCGGTGTCGCCCGCCCGATCAATGTGAGGTGCAGCAGCCGGTACGGCGCTCCCGTCAACAACAACGAACCCTGATCGCGTACTCGCCCGAATCAGTTCGCCGCCGCGATGCTGTCCGGCATCGGCCAATCCAAAGCTCACGGGCCGGAATTTGGCTGCGACAGTGCACCGGCCTTGCGTAAGGCGTGCGCAGCCCGCGCTTTCTGCAGATGGTCGCAGAGTCGTCGGGCGCCATCGAGTATCCTCGGGGTATGCCGCTGCAACAGGTCGGGCGGCACAAAATACAGTTGCTCATATTTCACCGCGTTAATGGACGGCCAGTCTCGCCAGTCGTCGAGCCACTCGGGACGCGAAATCCCCATCCCGCTCGCGACGATGGTATCGGGATTCGATCGCACGACAGACTCGATACTGATCCGGGGCGCGAGCGGCAAGGCATCGGCGAACACATTGCGCCCACCGCACAACTCGATCACGTCCGAAATCAGATGTTCGCCGTTCAGGGTCGTCAATGGTTCGTCCCAGACCTGGTAGAACACGCTCACGGGAGAACGTTCGCGGTAGCGGTGTTCCAGCGCTTCGTAACCATCGATGAATGCGCGGGCGGCTGCGGCGCCAATCGCTCCGGCGCCAGCGAGCGCTCCGAAATTCTCGAGCGATCGTGCCACGTCGGCGAGAACACGGGGTTCGTTCACGTAGACTTTCAGCCCGAACGCACGCAACCGGTCGATAATTTCAGGGCCGTTACCGCTGTACCAGGCAATGACAAGATCCGGCTGCAGCGCGACCAACGCTTCCTGGCTGACCGATCGGTTACTCCCGATTTGTTGAATCTCGCGCGCCGCCGCCGGGAAATCGCTGTGGTTGACGACCCCAATAACTGATTCGCCCGCGCCCGCGGCAAACAGCAACTCGGTGACGTGGGGGGCAAGACTGACGATACGTCGGGCCGGACGTTCGAGTACCAGCGTGTCGCCGCGATCGTCGACGACCTCGATATCCGCGCAAAAGCCGACAAACGGAAACGTTAACAGACAGATGGCACAAGCCGTGAACACGCGCGAACGCAAGCACGCGTTGCGTGGCCTGCCTGATCGCGCACGCCCTGGAACAAGCTCGCTACCGATCGTCATAGTATGACCATCGGTCCCCGGCTTTGCGGGTGTATGCCAACGGTTGCGTCGACGGCAAACACCTCGGCTATGATCTCCGGTGTCAGTACTTTTTCGGGTGCACCCATCGCCTGGATCTGTCCCGCTTTCAGCATCACGATGGTGTGCGCGAGTCGCGCCGCGAGGTTCAAATCGTGCAGCACGATGAGAACGCCGACACCGGCGTTGGCGAAATGGCGCATCACGTCGATCATCAGTTGCTGATGAGCGAGATCGAACGACGCCGTCGGCTCGTCGAGTAACAGGTAGCGCGACCCGAATGGCGACGATTCCCAGACCTGAGCGAGAATCCGCGCGAGCTGAACGCGCTGCTTCTCGCCGCCGGACAATTGCGTGAACAGGCGCTCGGCAAGATGCTGTGCGTCGACACGAGCCAGCGCGTCGCGCGCGATTGCCTCGTCACGCGCGCGGCCGCTGTCGTGCGGGATGCGACCGAGCATCACGACCTCGGTCACGCTAAAAGCAAATTCCAGGTTGGACTGCTGCGGCAGCACGCCGACGGTTCGCGCTTTCTCAATCAGCGCCCACGCTCCGAGCGGCCTTTCATTGATAACGACATCACCGGATTCCGCCGTCCATTCGCCGCTCGCCGCTTTCAACAGGCTCGATTTCCCCGCGCCATTCGGCCCAAGCACGCCGACGATCGCGCCCGGGGGTACCTCGATATCGACGTGGTCGAGAATTTGATTCCGCCCGAGACGCAATGACAGTGCGTTGATCTCCAGTGACATGACCTAGCGCTCCGCGGCCACGCGCATGTGCAGCAACAGGAAAAAAAACACCGGTGCACCAATGAGGGCTGTCAGGATCCCGGTGGGAAGTTCGGCCGGTGCGACGACGACGCGCGCAAGCGCATCGGCGAGTACGAGCAATATCCCGCCGGCCAGTGCCGAGGCGGGGATCACGTAGCGATGATCGGGACCGATCAGTAACCGCACCATGTGCGGGATCACCAGCCCGACGAAAGCGATGATACCGGCGACCGCGACGGCGCTGCCGACCCCGAAAGCCGTGAGGATGATCAACCGGCGCTTGAGGCGATCGACGTCGATTCCGAGATGACGCGCTTCGGACTCGCCGAGTAACAACGCATTCAACGCCGAGCTTTCGCGCGGCAGTAACGCAAGCATAATCGCCGTCACGGCACCCGCGATCAGCACGCGCTCCCAGTCCGCGCCATCGAGACTGCCCATCTGCCACAGGCTGATCCGTCGCAGCATATCGTTGTCGGCAAAGTAACTGAACAGGTTATTCAACGCCGCGGCGACGGCACTGATCGCAATGCCGGCGAGCAACATTGTCGCAACTGCCGTGCCCGTGGCGGACGTCGCAATCCGGTAGACCAGAACGACCGCAACCAGGCCGCCCGCCATCGCGCCAAGGGCAACGAGCGGGAGGCCCGCGAAGTGCCCGGACTCGATCCAGCCGCTCGCAAAAACGATGACACAGCTTGCGCCGGCCGAAGCCCCGCTCGTCACGCCGATGAGTGACGGATCGGCGAGCGGATTGCGAAACAACCCCTGCATTGCGGCCCCGCTGACCGCAAGCGTCGCGCCGATGAAGCAACCCAGCAGCAATCGCGGCAGACGAATCGCCGAAAGGATCAATACTTCCTGTGCGTGATCGGTGTGTACCGGATCACTAACGATGGACAAGAGCTTGAGCGGGGCAATCATCACCGGTCCGCTCAGTAATGCTGCCAGTAACGCCAGCGGGAGCCCGATCGCGAGCAACAGCAGGAGCCTCGATGGCGGCCAGCGCCGTACGCCGATCAGCATGATCCCGCTCGGCGCTTGTCGGTCGTTGTTGAAAAGCCCGGCATCCGTACGACTCGATCAGGCCCGGTGCCGGCCTTGCGCACTGATGGGAAGCAGCAGCTTATCGATGTCGATCGCGGTATCGATATCGAGCGCAATTCGATCGAACGCTGCTTCGCGAAGGCATTTTCGATCGATTGCTTGCGGCTGTTCCAACCCCGCCCAGCGCAATAGCGCTGCCATTGGCTGCGGCAAATCGAACAATCCGTGGAGGTAGGTACCGAGGATCTGACCATCGGATGACACCGCGCCGTCCCGGCGACCGTCGGCGAGTTCGAGAGCCGGTCGTTCAAGCGCAGCCCCGGTCGACGTACCGCAATGAATTTCGTACCCGGTCACCGTCGGCGCATCGGGCAGAGAACACAGCGAGCCCCTCGTCTCGTGCAATTGCTTGTGGGGCGCGAGCACCGTGTCCAACTCCAGGTAGCCGAGCGCGCGACACGTCCCGGGAGTTCCCTCCAGGCCCTGCGGATCGGCGACCGTGCGGCCGAGCATCTGGAAACCGCCGCAGATACCGAGCAACTTCCCGCCGTAACGCAGATGTTTATCCAACGCGACTTCCCAACCATGGGTAGACAGCCAGAGTAAATCACCAGGCACATTTTTGCTGCCGGGCAGGATGATCAGATCGGCCGGCGGAATTGGCTCGCCGGGTCCGACAAACCGGAGATCGACCTGGGGATGCTGCCGCAAACTGTCAAAATCGGTGTGGTTGGATATTCGCGATAGAACCGGCACGATCACGGTAATTGAATCGGCGGCGTAGTCGCGTTCCTGCTGCTGGTCGATCGCGTCTTCGCCGTCGAGATACAGACCGTGCCAGTACGGCAGTACACCGAGTACGGGCTTACCGGTTTCCTTTTCCAGCCAGTCGATCCCCGGTGTCAGCAGCGACTGATCGCCGCGAAATTTATTGATAACGAATCCGGTCACCCGCGCGCGCTCCGAAGGCGACAGGCAGGCAAGCGTCCCGATGAGATGCGCGAACACGCCACCCTTGTCGATGTCGGCCACGAGGACTACCGGGCAATCGGCCGCTTCGGCGAAGCCCATGTTCGCGATGTCACCGTCGCGCAGGTTAATTTCCGCCGGGCTGCCGGCACCTTCGATCAGTACGAAATCGAAACGCTCACACAGCCGACGATAGGCATCCATGACCCGTCCGAGCGCCTCCGGTTTGAACGCATGGTAGGTGCGCGCGTCCATGTTCCCGTACGCCCGCCCGTCGATAATTACCTGCGCACCGATGTCACTCGACGGCTTCAGCAGAACCGGGTTCATATCGGTATGCGGCGCGACGCGGCACGCCATAGCCTGGAGTGCCTGGGCGCGCCCGATTTCGCCGCCTTCCGGGGTAACGGCGCTGTTCAGTGCCATGTTCTGCGGTTTGAATGGCGCAACGCTTAACCCTCGATCGGACAGCACCCGTCCGAGACCCGCGACCAACGTCGTCTTACCCGCGTCGGACGTCGTTCCCTGCACCATGAGGGCGGCGGCCATCTCAGAAATCCGCGCCCTCGCGCGGCGGAACCCCGTGTTCGTAACCGGGCGCAAGCATGACCATGGCGAACGCTGAACTGCTTTTGCCTTTGCCGTCGCTGCTCGGTTTTTGTGTCTGCATCAGCCCTTTTTGCGCCGTAACGCGCGATTAATACGTCGCATGCAACGACACCGTCGCCGTGCGGCCGTACGTACGATACACCGAAGTCGCCGTCGCCATATTCAGGGTGTAGTTTTCATCGAACAGATTGTCGAGGCGACCGGAAATTCGTAATTGGTCGTTGAAGCGGTAATTCCAGCCCGTTCCGACGATGGCATGACCGTCGAGCGTCTCTCCGCGACGATCGTGGCGTCCGCTTTCGGCTTGCAGGTCGAAAGAGATATCAAATCTTCCGAACCGGCGGTACGCCTGCAGGTTCGCGGCAAATTCCGCGCGATCGTCGAGATACTCGTCGGCCGTATCGTCACGTGCGTCGAGGTAATTCAGGTTGGCGCTGAAATTCCAGTCGGCGTACGTCGTCGACGTTTCGAACTCCACACCCTGCAGCGTCGCTTCCGCGGTATTCGCGGCCGTAAACGTAAACGGATCGAAGCCAATCAAATCCTGCACGTCGGTGTAGTAACCGCTCAACCGCCAGCGTGACCCGAAATGCTGACCTTTTACGCTCAGTTCCACGGTTTCAGACTCCTCGGGCTTTACGTCTGGATTGCCAAAACCCGGGAAATACAGATCGTTGAAACTCGGCGCGCGAAACGCCGTTCCGTAGCTGACGATGCCGGCGAGGTTATCCATGAAGGCATACTCGACGGCGATGCTGCCGTTCGTATCGTCGCCGTACGCTTCGTTGTCGTCGTAGCGGACGCTGCCGACCGCCGATAGTTTTCCGTAGCTACCCTGCCACTGCAGGAAACCTGCAATGTTATCTCTCGATGTCTCCGTAAACGCGCTGATCGAGTCGACCCGATCATCGTAGTATTCGACACCAGCCGTGAGCGCGTGATTTTCACGCAACTGGTAGTCCGCCTGAAAGAGGTAACTGACCCGACGGCTCGTGATCGACGATACGAACACGGGCACGTTTGCCTCGTCACGAAAATATCCGACATCGAGATTGAGCGTTAGTACGTCGCTCGGAGTGTAGATGAGTTTCAACGTGTCGCTTTCAAGCTTCGCGTCCGAATCGTGGTCAAGATCGGGACCGAACAGGTTGTCGAACTCGCTGTGGGAATCGGTTCGGAGCACGCTGACCCGGGCCTCGAGTTGATCGAGCAGCCGATAGTGGCCGGAGACGTTCAGTGCGAATTCATCAAACTCGTCACTGTCGGCGTTACCGCCGGTAATGATGGTCGTCCGGTCGAGACCCGGGGTGTACTCGTAGGCGAAGGAAGCATTAAACCCGCCGCGATCATTTCCGGCGCCGAGCTGCGCCGTGTATTGCTGGGTATCGTCCGTGCCGTAGGACACGTGGAGGCTCGGCGTCAGACGCTGCTTACGGCCTCTTTTAGTGAATATCTGGATCACGCCGCCGACCGCGTCCGCGCCATAAAGCCCGGATAACGGACCCTTCACGAGTTCTATGCGCTCGACCGATTCGATCGGTATCTGTTCGATCGCGGTTGCGCCCGTGGTCGCGCTCGATGTGCGCATGCCGTCGATGAGTATGATCGTCTGCGACGGCGCGGCGCCGCGAATGAATACACCACTCACCGATCCCCGGCCGCCGGAGTCGCGAAAGTCGACCCCGCTCATGCGACCAATCAGGCTCGGCAGATCGCGCGGCTGATAGCGTTCTATGTCGGCCTTGGTAAAGACCTGCGACGACGGCAATACGTCCCGCAGCAACGCCTCTTGCCGGGTGGCGGTAACGATAATCTCATCTTCGACGTCCACGTCCTGCGCGACAATGGAGCCATGAAAAAGGACGGCGAATGCCGCAAGGTAGGGTATTTTTGTCTGCATGATATCCCCCTGCCCGACACACCCGTGGGCAAGACTGAGGTTCGATCCGGGGGATACATCCGGGGTTGGTGTACGAACTGTCGGACACCCGCCACGTTCGCGCCCCGCGAATCATCGGAGTCGCACCAGGCCGGTATCCGGACTCGCGAGTGGCCATGCCAGCCGAATCGCCTTCCCATGCGTAACGCACAGTGGCGGGTTGATTCGACTTCTCGCTTACCGTTGCGGGGGCAGTGTCGGCATTGTCGCGGCGTGCGTTTCGCTTCGCCCGACGCACCGACTTCCCGTTTAACCCGATCGATGGAATGCGATCGGGAACCTGCTGCAAATGTGGGGTGCACCCTAAGGGGTCAAATCAGACAAGTCAATTGACAATCAACGGGTGATCGGGAGATTGTCGCCATGGCGTCCGTCAAAACAGGCGGTTAATGTTCCATCAGGGAACAGGCCCGTTAAAGCGATCGATGAGGAGTACCCGCTGTGACCGAACCCGTATTCTTGAGCGCCGTCGACCTTGCCGCCGGTGTAGCGCGCGGCGACATCTCTTCGGTCGATCTGACCCAACGCTATATCGACCGGATCGAACGCTTCGACACGAACACGAACGCGGTGGTGGTGCGCCGTTTCGAAGACGCACTGCGAGAAGCGGCCGCGGCCGATGAGGCGCTGGCACAGGGTCAGCCCGTCGGTCCTTTGCATGGTGTTCCGGTCACGATAAAGGACTCCTACGACCTCGTCGGTACCCCGACAACGTGGGGGATCCCCGCGTTTGCGAATAACATCGCGCAGACGGACTCTCATGTCGTTGAACGATTGAAAGCGGCGGGCGCTCATTTCCTCGGCAAGACCAACGTGCCCCGGGAACTCGCCGACTTTCAGAGCTATAACGACATCTACGGGGTAACGGGCAACCCGTGGGATGTGACCCGCACCCCCGGCGGCTCGTCTGGCGGTTCGGCAGTCGCAATGAGCGCCGCGTATTCCGCACTTGAAGCGGGTTCGGACATCGGCGGGTCGATCCGCAACCCGGCGCATTATTGCGGTGTTTACGGTCACAAGCCAACGTGGGGAATCGTGCCGACAACCGGGCACGCGTTGCCGGGTATGGTCGCGCCACCCGATATCGCGGTGTGCGGACCGCTCGCGCGCAGTCCGGGCGATCTCGCGCTCGCGATGGATCTCCTTGCCGGACCGGATCATCGGGCCGCGCACGGCTGGCGACTCGACTTGCCGCGGCCGCGCAAGACCCGGCTCGCTGATTACCGGGTCGCGATTTGGCCGGAGGCCGGGTTTGCCCCGGTCGCAACCGAGATCTCCGACAAGGTTCAGACCGTCGCCGACGCGCTCGCGCAAACCGGGGCGCAAGTGTCGGACACGGCACGTCCGCGCTTCGACGCGGAGCGAGCGCTGCAAACGTATTTCGCATTGTTATGGGGCGTGATGGGCGCGGGCGCTCCCAACGAGGTGCACGCGGAACGTAAAGCGCAGGCGCAGAAACTCGATCCGGATGACCACAGCGCCGGCGCAAACCTCGCACGCTACACCGTTCAGGACCACCGCACCTGGCTGAAGCACGACAACTACCGCTTTCGCATGCGCGAAGCGTGGTCCGAATTTTTCGACGAGTGGGATATTCTCATTTGCCCACAAATGCCGACGGTCGCGTTTCCGCACGACCATGCACCCTGGCTCGAAAGGACTATCGACATCAACAACCGGACGTTTGCTTATTCGGATCAGCTGCATTGGGCAGGTCTTATCACGGTTGCCCATTTGCCGAGCACCGTTTTCCCGACCGGAACGGGGACAAGCGGACTCCCGATCGGTCTGCAGGCCGTCGGCCGCGAGTACGATGATTTTATGACCATCGACTTCTGCCGCCTGCTGGCGGAAGAAATCGGCGGATGTGAAGTTCCGCCGGGATACGCGACGTGATCACGCAGGATTGCAGCAGGTTACCCTCGGCACGGTATGTCAACGAGTCGACGGCGCCGCCGACCACTGGCGGCTCGTCGGCATCCGCACGCTAACCGGCTGCGGCGCCTGAACCGATTGCTGATGGAAAAACCGTACCTTGCGCTCGTAACGGTCGTCACCCTGCTCGCGGCAAACGTTGTCCTGGCGGCGCCGCCGGTGGACGGTCAGCGCGCGCTCAGCTTCGGAGCAGAGGCGATATTCGATGTTCTGGCCAATGTCAGCGGCGGCCTCGATACGGGGGTCGAGGTTCCGGGAGTCATCAACCTCAAAGGTGAAGGTTTCTGGCGCGCCTACGAAACAGGCGGCTCGCACCGATTGAACGTGACCCTGCAAAGTACCGTCGGCGGCAGCCTGTCACGGGATCACGTGGGTGACATCCAGACGGTCAGCAGCGTCGAGGCGCTGAACACGGTTCAGGTGTTCGAAGCCTGGTACGAGTACGCGCTGCCTGACGATCGCGCTGCCGTGCTGATTGGGCTACATGATTTGAACAGTGAATTCTACGCGCTCGACCGGGCGTCGCTACTCGTCAACAGTTCGTTCGGGATCGGTCCGGATATCGGACAGACCAATGCTTCGCAATTTCCAACCACGGCACTCGGCGCGCGGGTCCGCTACGCGTCCGACACGATGTATGGGCTCGCTGCGGTCTACGACGGCGTACCCGGCGACCCGTCTGATCCCTACGGCACCCACGTTCAGTTCGACGACGGCGACGGCGTCTTCATCATCGGGGAAGCAGGGCTCGGCGGCAGCGAACCCGACGGAACAACGGCGAAGGCGGGTATCGGTATCTGGCACACGACAACGGAGTTTGAGGACCTGAGCGGAACGCGGCGCGACGCGAACTCGGGCATCTACTTCGTTGCCGAAGGTCCGTTTGCGTCGCTCGCTTCCGGCACCGGATTGGGCGGTTTCGTGCACGTCGGCCTCGCCCGCGCGAGCCGCAACCCGATTGGTGTTTATATCGGCAGCGGCCTGCACTGGTCGTCGCCGTTCGGCCGGTCGAACGGCGACGCGATGAGTCTCGGCATTGCGCATACCCGGCTGACCGACGAGTTCCGGCGGGCGGAAGCCGTCGATACGGACGCGGAGACGGCTATCGAGCTGACCTACTCGCGCCGCATCAACGGATGGATCAGTGTGCAGCCGGACATCCAGTATGTGATCGATCCGGCCTCTGCAGGTGTCGACGACGCACTCCTCATCGGAACCCGCCTCGTCTTTACGCTGCCGTGAGCGTGAATTTAACCTGCGTCCGACTCAGCTGCCGGGGGCGACAACGCCATCGCTGACGAGTACAGAAATGGCCTCGGCAGATAATTCGAGGTCGGACTCCAGCACTTCGGCCGTATGCTCACCGAGACCCGGCGCGCGCGATATCGGCACATGACTGTCCGACATGCGTGCCGGCCATCCGAGCAGGGATATGGTCTTGTCGCTATCGCCGTCGGCGAGGCGATGGACGAAGCCGCGTTCGTTCAGGTGGGGATCCGAAAACAGGTCCTGCGTATCGAATACCGCGCTCGCCGGGAGTCCGGCCTCGCCGAGTTCATGCATCGCCTCCTCTTTCGTCCTGGCACCCGTCCACGCGCCGATGACTTCGTTCAGCTCGGCCGCGTGCTCGCGACGTTTCACGAGATCGGCAAAACGGGGATCATCGATCAACTCGGGTCGTCCGATCGTCTTGCACAACAATCGCCAGTGCGGCTCGGTGACGGCGACGATGTACACGTAATCGTTCGATCCGAACGGTTTACACGGAAACAGATTAATCGTCGGATCGAACTCGTTGCCGAGTCTCGGGGCGACGGCCGTACCGCCCTTCGCGCCGAGCGCGATCATCGTGCGCAGGTAATAGGTGACCGATTCCTGCATCGACATTTCTATATGCTGGCCGGTGCCGTCGCGCAGCTTCTGCGCGTAGGCCGCCGAAATCGCGAGAGCCATCTGCACACCTGTGCCGGAGTCCCCGACCGTAGGCCCGGAACGCATCGGCGGCCCGTCCGGTTCGCCGGTAATCGACAGCGACCCGGATGCCGCCTGCGCCACCATGTCGAAACACTTGTAACCGGCATAGGGACCCGTCAGCCCGAAGCCCTTGATCTGCGCATAGATCACTTCGGGGTGGTGCTGCCTGACCACGTCGTACCCGATATCGAGTTTCTCGACGACACCGGGACCGAAATTCTCGATGAAGACATCAAACTTCGGCGTCATCGCGAGCAGCAGTTCACGCCCTTTCGGATCGCGGAGGTTAATCGCGACACTGCGCTTGTTGCTGTTCCAGTTCATGAAGTACTCGGACTCTTCGAAGTAGCCGCGTTCCAGGGTGCGCCCCGGGTCTCCTTCTCCGGGCTGTTCGATCTTGACGACATCGGCGCCAAGCCATGCCAGCGCCTGGGTGCACGACGTGCCGGCTTCGTATTGGGTCAGGTCAAGTATGCGTAGTCCGCTCAGCGCTGCCATGGTTTTGCTGCCTCTTTTGCTGGATATCCGTCACTGCGTCGACCGCCGTTGAATACGGGGCATTCCCGCTCGCGCGGCGATCGCCGGTTTATGTGAGGGTGATCACGAGTTTGCCGAAATGTCCCGCCGCGCGCATGTCGTGATAAGCCGCACGCGCATCGCCGAATGCATAAGTACCATCGATGACGGGATTTATATTGTGTACTTCGAACGCGCGGTTCATGTCCTCGAACATGCGCCGGCTTCCGACATAAATGCCCTGCAATGACAGGGATCGCCGCAGGATCGCGACCGGATCAACCTCGCCACAGGTCAGGATCCCGATGACGCCGATCGTTCCGCCGAACCGGGTCGCGCTCATCGATGCCTGTAACGTCCCTGCGCCACCGACTTCCACGGTGTGATCGACGCCGCGGCCGTCCGTCAGTTCGAGGACGCGCGCCGCCCACTGCTGATTCTCATGGTAGTTAATCGTCTGCCACGCACCGAGTTCGCGTACGCGTGCCAGCTTTGCGTCGCTCGACGACGTCACGATCGTGCGCGCGCCGAACACATTGCAAATTTGCTGCGCAAATACAGATACCCCACCCGTCCCCAGCAGTAACACCGTGTCCCCGGCTGTGACATGACCGAACTCGACGATGGAATTCCAGGCGGTTAACGCCGCGCAGGGCAGGGACGCCGCCTCGACATCGGTTAAATGGGACGGCGTCGACACGAGACCGGACTCGGGCAATACGCGATATTCCGCGAGCATGCCTTCGGCGGTGCCACCGAGCATATTTAGCGTGTGTGTCTCGGTTAAAGCGCCGTCGATCCAGTCCTGGAAAAATATGCCGCACACCCGGTCACCCGTGTTGAATCGTGTGACCCCGGCGCCGATTTCAATCACCTCGCCCGCGCCATCGGAATTCGGGATGCGCGGATACGGAATCGCGCGCGGAACGGGGTTTTCGATCGTCGACAGGTCACGATAATTGATCGACGACGCGTTAACCCTCACGAGCACTTCGCCCGATCCTGGTTCTGGCACGTCCGATTCGCCAACAGCCAGCGCGTCGATGCCACCGTCCGATACAATCTGATAAGCCTTCATGGTCGCGTTCCGATCCTTGTGTTCCTTAACCGGTGGGAGGTTGCGCGCACCGTGACATGACGGGCACGGTACCTGGATCGTGTAATTCTCGTCTAACTGGGGCAGGAACAAAAGGCCGCGTCACCGCGGGTCCGATCGGGAGATCCCGCGGTGCGGCATTCGGCGCCGCCAAGCCCGGGTGCTAAGATTGAACTGCGCCCGGCGGCGGGCGAATTCCGGCGACAGAACCGCCGCTGATACGGATCATTTTCGACCGGTAATCGCGATACAATGGTGGAACATCACCGTGGATAAATTTTTCTTTGCCTGCGCGACCGGTGACACGAGCGACGCCCTCTCGCGTGCACTCATCGAGCAGTTCGGCGAAATTCCGGTGGACGCAAACCTCGGTTTTCTATTCGCCACGGATACGAGCGTGCCGCTGCTGAGCGGATGCCTCGAGGATCTCAGGCGGGCAACCGGCATCGAGCACTGGACCGGTTCGATCGGTCTCGGTCTCAGCGTGATGGGAGCGGAATACTACGATCAACCGGCCGTCGCCGTGATGCTGGCAAGCTTCCCCGAAAGCGAATTCCGTATGATCGAACCACAGGCGATCGACGTTTCCGGGTTTATCGATACGAACCGTACGTGGCTTGACGATAACGATCATTATTTCGGGGTGTTGCATGCAGACCCGGGTAATCCGCGGACCCCCGCACTGATCGACGCCCTGGCAGACGCCGTACCGAATGCTTTCTTCGTCGGCGGGATGACGTCATCGAGCGGACAACATCTCCAGGTCAGCGATCAGGTCACGAGCGGCGGCGTATCCGGCGCGGTCTTTTCCAGCAACGTACCGGTGGTGACGAGCCACACCCAGGGCTGCACCCCGATCGCCGACAGCCACGTCGTCACCCGTTGCCAGGATAATATCGCCATCGAACTCGACGGACTGCCGGCGCTCGACGTTTTGCGTGCGGACGTCGGCGAAGTCATCGCAAAAGATCTGCAGCGCATGGCCGGCTACATTTTCGCGGCGCTGCCGATCGCCGGTTCGGATACGGGAGATTACCTCGTGCGCAACATCGTCGGCGTCGATGAAGAAAACAAACTGATTGGCGTGGCCGAGCTGCTGACGGAAGGAACGGAACTGATGTTCTGCCGCCGTGACGGGAACTCGGCGCGCGAGGACATGCAGCGCATGCTCGATGACGTTTCACGCCGCGTTGCCGGCAACGCGCGTGGCGCGGTGTATTACTCATGCCTGGCGCGCGGACGTCATCAGTTCGGTGAGGATTCCGAGGAACTGAAGATGATCGAAGCCGCGCTCGGCGACGTTCCCCTTGTCGGTTTTTTTGCCAATGGCGAGATATTCCACAACCGGCTCTACGCTTACACGGGCGTTCTCAGCGTCTTTTGCTGATCCCGCCTGCGCGAACGCGTACGACGCCGATCAATCGGGTCGTGCGCAACCGTGACCTTCGCGCCCCTTTCGCCCCGGGTGAGTCAGTTCCGGAATACGCCGTGTTCGGTACGTCGGTCTCGCGTTCGAAATTCACGCCGCGGGTGCAGAAAACCCGGGCTGCGACGCTACAGGGGGTATAAAACCGTGAAATGTCGGGCATTTTTCGGGTGCCGACGTTGTCACCGCCTCGCCCGATAGACTAGCTTTAACGAGTGAAAGGCCCGTTCTCCGACGATGAACCCACGGGACGCGTGTCCGGACCCAGACCACCGGTAACGAGCGAGAAACCGTACTAACGAACAATCTGGTATGAATGAATCGACCCATACACAGACTCTCGGTGTTGGCGACCGCGTGTTGTGGTACGAAATCGAATCCATCCTCGGCCAGGGCGGCTTCGGTATCACTTATCGGGCTCACGACACGAATCTCGACGTGCAGGTCGCGATCAAGGAATACCTTCCGACGATGTTCGCCACCCGCGGCGCGGACGGCCTGATCGCACCGACCAGCGCGGATCAGAAAGCGGACTACGAGTGGGGTCTCGCACGGTTCATTGACGAAGGACGGACGCTCGCGCGATTCGATCACCCGGGCATCGTCCGTGTCTATTCCGTCTTTGAGTCGAACGGTACGGCGTATCTCGTGATGCGCTATGAGCACGGCGAGGCGCTCGACAGTATTCTCAAACGCGAGCACACGTTACCGGAATCGCGGTTACGCGGGATCCTGTTCGACATCATGGGTGGGCTCGTCCCCGTTCATGAGGCCGGATTCATCCATCGCGACATCAAGCCGGCCAACATCTATATTCGCGAAGATGGCTCAGCCGTTCTGATCGATTTCGGATCGGCGCGGCAGGCACTCGGTGTACAAACCCAGACGTTGACGACGCTCGTGTCGCCCGGGTACGCACCGTTCGAACAATACTCCTCGGATGGCGCGCAACAGGGCCCGTGGACGGATATCTACGCACTCGGCGCGACGGCCTACCGCGCAATGACGGGGCGCTCGCCGAAAACCGCGGTCGACAGAAGTCGCGCGCTGCTTGCAAGCACGCCCGATGAGACGATGGAAGCCATCGGCTCGCTCGATAACTATTCCGCGGGTTTCGTCGGCGCCATCGAAAATGCGATCGCATTCCACGAACAGGACAGGCCCCAGTCCGTAGCGGCCTGGCAGGAAAGTTTCGGCGCGGGCGCCGTGGATGTCGCGACCGTAGCGATGCCCCAGGCGCACCCGGCGGCGGGGGTCGATCTCGATATCGGCGCACCTGCAACACAGGCGACCGAACCGTACGAACCGCCGACGGCGATCTTCGAGGAAACCGAAGTGCTGCCGCCGCCTGTTGCGGTTACGAATGCCCGGTCCCGTCGCCCGATGGCCGTCACGGCTGGAGTCCTCGCGGTCATCGTGGGGTTGGCGTGGTGGCGGCCATGGCACACCGCCAGCGTCACGCCGGTGTCGGAACGTGCGACGACAGCCGCGATCGCCGATGGCGATCCGGTCGTCACCGACTCTGACGGATTTGCGAGCGCGATACCGTCGGACAACGGCGACCCCGAGGTCGAGGCGCTACTCGGCGCGGCACGTGCGCATATGGACGCGGGCCGCCTGACCCGCCCGCCGGGAAACAACGCACTCGAGAACTACCGCGCGATCCTCGAACGTGATCCGTTCAACGACGACGCAGAAGCCGGCATCGAGGACATCGTCCAGAATCGCGTCGCAGCAGCAAGGCAGGCAGCCGCCGCGAATGACCGCTATCTCGCCCGCGCCTATCTCGACGAGGCGGCCGGCGCCGACCCGGCAAATGCGGATGTACTCATCGCCGAAGCGGAGTTGGAGAATACGACTCCGGTAGAATTCAGTGATGTTGCGCCAACCTCGGCTCCCCCGCCAAGGAACGAGCCAGCAACGGCGGAGGCGACCGACGTGACGGAGACGCTGATCGGACAGGCAGAAAAAATCACCGATCCCGCGACGCGCAGACAATGGCGTAAAGCACAAAAGGCCGCACGCAAGCAAAATTATGGCAAGGCGCTACGCGAGTTGAAAAAGACATTCGGCAGCAAGTAAATCCGTCCGCATTTTATCGCACCGCAACGGCCGCGAACTCCTGCGGCGAATGCATCACACTATCGAACCTGATCGGGCCGCAACCGGCTTCCTCCCTTTCGATCGCGCAACGCCGCGTTTCTATGCCAGCAGCATCGGAACCTGAATCGTCGCAGCGACATGCAGCATCGACGCGTGCGAAGACTTGTTCTATGCTTTTCCCGCAAGCAAGGCCGGACGGTCATCATCCCGCAAGGGCATGGCCAAACCCGGGCGACGCAAAATTCTGAGCCAACAGGGGAAGCCGGACGATGCAGCGTACGATAACGACCGCGGCGCTGGCCGCGATTCTCTCCGCGACGGCCACCAATGCGGCCGCAGCCGATTCCGCGACGACCTGGGACGCTCTGCTCAACGCCGAACAAAATCCCGAGAACTGGCTGACGCATCACGGCACTCTCAGCGGACAACGCTTCTCGCGGCTCGATCAAATCAACAAGTCGAATGTCGCAAACCTCCGGGTCGCGTTTACCTACGTTGTTGGCGGTCTCGGCGGTGGCGGCGTATGGGAGCACGGCGGCCTCGAAGGCACGCCGCTCGCTGAAGACGGGTATCTGTACATCACCGATGGCTGGGGCGGGGTGTACAAACTCGACGTGCGCAAGAATGGCAAACTCGTTTGGAAAATGGATCCCGAGACCGATCGCGACTGGGCCGGCGCGGTCACGTGCTGCGGGGTCGACAATCGCGGAGTTGCCTTGTGGCGGGATAAAGTGATCTCGCACTCGCTCGACGGCCGTCTCATGGTGACGAACAAGTCGACGGGGGAAATCGAACAGGAGATCCCGGTCGCCGATCCCGCCATCTCCGAAGTACTCACGGCGGCGCCACTCGTCGTCAAGGACATGGCCATCACCGGCGTGGCCGGCGGCGACTACGGCGTACGCGGATGGTTGAACGCAACCGATCTCGAGAACGGAGAACGCGACTGGCGCACGCATACGATTCCCGCACCCGGGGAACCGGGAAGTGAGACCTGGAAAAAAGGCCCGGAAGAGCACAGTGCAAAGGCCTGGGAACACGGCGGCGGTGCAACGTGGGTCAACGGTTCTTACGATCCGGAGTTGAACACGATCTTTTGGGGTGTCGGTAATCCGGCGCCGGACTGGGATAACGCCTATCGCCCGGGCGACAACCTGTATACGAACAGTGTGGTTGCGCTCGATGCCGACACCGGCAAGATGAAATGGCATTTTCAGTACACACCGAACGATCCCTATGATTTCGATGGGGTGAACGAGCAAACCCTCGTCGACGCGCTCGTGAACGGGAAACCGACGAAGGCGGTTTTACATGCCGACCGCAACGGCTTCGCCTACGCGCTCGATCGCACAAACGGGAAATTCCTCTGGGGCACGCCGTTTGTGAAGGAACTCACCTGGACCTCGGGTCTCGACAAGTACAGCGGTCTGCCGGCCGACTATGACCCGAACTCGGATGTGCAACGTTACAACCCCACGACTTCCGTTTCTCGGGACCAACGGGAATCGCTGTCGTGCCCGGGCAACATGGGTGGCAAGAACTGGCCGCCGACGGCCTACGACCCGGATCGTAATCGCTATTACATCCCCGTGATCGAAAGCTGCGGCTTCCATGTCAACGTGCCGCAGGAAACGGAATGGCAGCCGCGCGAATTCTACCTCGGCGGTGCGCCGAAAATGGGCCCCGTGATTACCGGCAGCATTACCGCCATGGACGTCAATACCGGCCAGGTCGTGGGTAAATACGAAACGCCGTACCCGATGTTCGGCGGGTTGCTGGCAACGCAGGGCGGACTGATTTTCGCGGGCCGGCCGGAAGGGAAGTTCGTCGCCGTCGATGCCGATTCGATGGAAGAATTGTGGTCGTTCGATACGAATGCCGGTATCAACGCACCGCCGATCAGCTTCTCGGTCGACGGCAAACAATACATCGCGATCCTGGCCGGGGTCGGCGGTGCGTGGCCGAAATGGTTTCTCGCCGCGACCCCCGGCCTCGAAGTGATGGAGCCGGGGCAGATGTTATTCGTGTTTGCCTTGTAAGCATTGCGGCCGGACAGAAGTTAACGCTGAATCTGGTATCGCGGATGCCGCAACGCCTGTCATCCGGGACGAGGGGTCGGCAGCGTCGCGCTGAAACCCGCTAACGCGTCCGCGCGGGACTTGTTCGCACAGAAGTAGTTACCAGGGCCGACGAACCCTGGCGGCGGGATGCGACCCTCCGATCCGGGCGCCGTGCTGCGGGAACAGCTTTTCCCGGTAGGTCCCCTCGGCGTAATCGGATTGCATGCGCCCACGTTTCTGCAGCACCGGTACGACGCCGTCGACGAAATCCTCGAACGACCCAGGCAAGGTCATGAACGACAGGTTAAAACCGTCGATGCCGTGTTCGGTCCATTCTTCGAGCTCGTCGGCGATCTGTTCCGGGGCGCCGACGAGGACCGGCCCCGCGCCGCCGATACCGACATAACTCGCAATATCGCGCATCGTCCACATGCGGCTTTCGTCGCCCTGCGTGAATGAATGCAAAAAAGTTCGGATCGCATTCGTTTCAATATACTCAACCGGCTGATCGGGTTCGAGATCGCTGAGATCCATACCGCTCCAGCCGCCGATCAGCGACAGCGCGCCCTCGTAACTGACCTGGTCGAAATACTCATCGTACTTCGCCCGCGCTTCGGCCTCGGTTCCGCCGGTGACCACTTTCAGATACGCGTAGCACTGGATGTCTTCGGGTTGGCGCCCATGCGCTTTCATCAGTTCGCGAATACCACTGCTGTACTCACCCGCGACCTCCGGTTTCGATCCGATGACAAAGCATGCTTCGGCGTGTTCAGCCGCAAACGCGCGCCCGCGCGGTGACGCACCGGCCTGGTACAAAACCGGGGTTCGCTGCGGCGACGGTTCCGACATGTGGCAACCATCTACCTTGTAATACTTGCCGTCGTGAACGATATCGCGGATTTTTTCGGGGTCGGCGTAGATGCCGCGTTGCGTGTCCTTGATAACTGCGTCCTCAGCCCAGCTTTCCTCCCACAAGCGGTAACACAGCTTGCAGTACTCGTCGGCCATATCGTAGCGCACGTCGTGTTCGGGCAGTCCGTCGAGTCCGTAGCAGCGCCCGGTGCTTTCGAGATACGAGGTGACAATATTCCACGCGACCCGGCCCTTCGAGAGATGGTCTAACGTCGTGATCAATCGCGCAAACGTAAACGGGTGGTTCTGCAGGATCGAACTGGTGAAGCCGAAACCGAGATGTTCCGTCACGGCCGCCATCGCCGGTATCAGCAGCATCGGATCGTTGCCGGGGAACTGCGTTGCGGCGCGCACGGAAGCATCGCGGTTACCGCCGTAAACATCGTAGGTTCCCACGACGTCGGCGAGAAAGATACCGTCGAACTTGCCCCGTTCCATTAGCTTCGCGAACTCGATCCACTCGTCGAGATCGGTGTAATTCGTCATGCGGTCGTCGTCGCGAACCCATAAACCCGGCGACTGGTGGACGACGCAGTTCTGGCGAAAAGCGTTGAAGAACATTCGTTGTTTTTTCATATTCGCAGCCTCCCGGATCCGGGCACGATGATACCTTGCGAATACTGCGGTTTACGATGAATTCCGAGTTGATATCGATCAACCCGCGAAATTCTTTTGGACGGTCGCAGCGGCGAAAAAAGGGTCAGCACCCGTTATCCCCGGCAAAAGGCTTCCATACTTTTTTGCCATGATCAGGATAAGGGTGCTGACCCTTTTTTGCCGCCGAAACCGATGCTCACTGCGGCTGCTTCGCGGGCTTATGTCAGGGTTTTGCCGAAATCGTTCCGGTCGATGCCTGACGCGCTGTCAGGCATCGACGACCGAACCGTCGCGAACGCATGTTTCCTGCTACCCGGTTTAGGTGTCCTCCCCGCCGCCGAGGTAACGATAAACCGCGGCACCGAGCAGTGCGCCGACGATTGGCGCAACCCAGAACAACCATAACTGGCCGACAGCCCAGTCGCCGACGAAAACCGCTACCCCGGTGCTGCGCGCAGGATTGACCGAGGTATTCGTGACCGGAATGCTGACGAGGTGGATCAGGGTCAGGCACAGCCCGATTGCGACCGGTGCGAGCCCTTGCGGCGCGCGTTTGTCCGTCGCACCGAGGATGACAATCAGGAACATCATGGTCATGACGACTTCGATGACGAGCGCCGAGAGCAGCGTATATCCGCCAGGAGAATGTTCACCGTAGCCGTTCGAGGCAAAACCGGCACTGACATCGAAACCAGCCTGGCCGCTCGCGATGACAAACAATACGGCGCCGGCAATGAGCCCGCCGATGACCTGTGCGATGACGTACGGCAGGATCTGGCTCGCCGGGAACCGTCCGCCGGCCCACAAACCCACCGAGACCGCAGGGTTCAGATGACAACCGGAGATGTGCCCGATCGCATAGGCCATGGTCAGCACGGTCAGGCCGAAGGCGAGCGAAACACCCAGTAAACCGATACCGACATCAGGAAACGCCGCCGCAAGTACTGCACTGCCGCAACCGCCAAAGACCAGCCAGAACGTCCCAAAGGACTCCGCAACGTAGCTCCGCATAGCTCCCTACCCCGTGTTTGTTTATTCGTTCGCAACGCCGACAAGCAGCGAACCAAAGAAAGAATGACGATCGGAACCTGAATAGGCGCTGAACGATTCGGCCAGCCCGGCGGGCCCGCCCGCAACGCCAGGGAAGCTCTGATTAAGTCCGGCTCGAGCGCATTGTGCGCGAAATGTGCGAAATCAAGGGGGGAAGCGCGCGGTATGACCGGCTATTGCGAAGCTTTGTAACGCCGGGTCCGTGCATTTCGCACATGAAATGCCGGGTCATGACTTGGTCATAGATTCCCTAACTGCATTTCGAGTCGCCGCAGTTCAGGCACGTCAGACAACCGTCGAGATAGATGGCGGCCTTGGTCATACACTTGTTGCACAGCGTCGCCGTCGGTGGAAACGCCTCGCCGTCCGCAGCGTCGTCCGCACCTTCACTCTTTACATAATCGGCACGCTTCGCCGCGACGAACGCTTCCTGGTGCGCATCGAGTTTCGCCGGCTGCAGAATTCCGATGCTGATCAGGTGCTGTTCGACGACATCGCCGATTTCCGCGACCAGTGAGGGTACGAAGCGACCTCCGGACTTGAAGTAACCGCCGCGCGGATCGAAAACGCTGTGCAGCTCCTCGACGAGAAACGTGACATCGCCGCCCTTGCGGAAAACCGCGGAGATGATCCGGGTTAACGCGACGATCCATTGAAAATGATCCATGTTCTTCGAGTTGATGAATATTTCGAATGGCCTGCGCAGTTCATGCTCGGTGCCGGGATTTAATACGATGTCGTTGATGGTCACGTACAGCGCGTGCTCCGATTGGGGTGTTTTTATTTTGTAGGTCTCCCCGATGAGTGATTCCGGGCGCTCGAGTTTCTCGTGCATCTGCACGACGTTCTCACTTTCATCCTCGGCTTCGACGGGCTTATCCGGAGTCGATTTGCCGTCGTCTTTAACGCTGACTCCGATGATTCTTTTGTCAATCTTTTTCACCATAACCGCCGCGCCCCGCGCCTAATATTTTCCGTAGTACCCTTCATTCAGGGCGTCGTAAAGATTCGCCGCCGTGTGCGTCTCGCCGTCGTATTCGATCTCTTCGCTACCCGCCGCTTCGACCACGGTGCCGTCTTCAAGCGTAAATCGATACGTCGTGTTCGAGAGATCTGAATTATTCACCAGTACCCCCTGAAAACGTTCGGGGTTGAAACGGAATGTCGTACAACCCTTCAAACCGCTGGCGTAGGCCTTGAGGTAAATGTCCGCGAAATCCTCGTAGGGATAATCGGCCGGTACGTTGATCGTTTTCGAAATTGAAGAATCGATCCAGTGTTGCGCCGCAGCCTGAATGTTAATGTGCGCATCCGGTGCGAGTTCACCGGAAGTAACGAATCCTTCTGGCAAGTCGTCCATCGACGAAGGATCCGAGGCGGCCGATCCCATCATTTCCCGGTAGCGCAACAACTCGTAAGAATAGACGTCTACTTTTTCCTTGCTCTTCTTCCCCTCACGGATCACGTTACGCACATAGTGGTGGGCGAAACTCGGCTCGATGCCGTTGCTGGCATTATTCGCGAGCGACAAGGATATAGTCCCCGTCGGTGCGATCGAACTGTGATGGGTAAACCGCGCACCGACTTCTGCCAGCTGATCGACGAGATCCGGATCGATCGATGCGATGCGTTGCATATAGCGACTGTATTTCGCGTGCAGCCGCGCGCCCTTAATACTGTCGCCCGGCTGATAGCCATCTTCGCGCATTTCCGGTCGGCTCTCCAGCATTTCGGGTGTCACTTCGAACGTTTCGTTCATAATTGGCGCCGGACCCTTTTCCCGCGCAAGTTCGAGCGCGGCTCGCCAACCTGCCATGGCGAGTTCGCGGCTGGCATCGGCAGTGAACGCGAGCGACTCTTCGTCACCGTAACGCAGACCGAGCATGGCCAGCGCGGATCCGAGTCCGAGAAAGCCCATACCGTGACGCCGCTTGTGCGTGATCTCGTTGCGCTGCTCGGCCAGCGCAAGACCATTTGATTCGATAACGTTATCGAGCATGCGGGTAAATACGGCGACGAGCTTGCGATAGCTTTCCCAATCGAAGGCGGCCTGGGCAGAAAACGGATCGGTGACGAAACGGGTCAGGTTGATCGAGCCGAGCAAACAGGAACCGTACGGAGGCAGCGGCTGTTCGCCGCAGGGGTTCGTCGCGCGGATCGTTTCGCAGAACCAGTTATTGTTAAGCTCGTTGACGCGATCGATGAGAATGAATCCGGGTTCCGCGAATTCGTAAGTAGACGTCATGATGACGCTCCACAGGTCCCGCGCCCTGACCGTACGATCGAGCCGACACGCGACCCGGCCGCGGTCGTCGCGGAGATAGTTTTTCCGGATCGGCCACTCGCGCCATACGATTTGTTCATCCTCGACCGGAATACCGGATTCACGGAGTTCATCTGCCGTCACCGGGAACGCGAGCGTCCAGTCGCCGTCCGATTCGACGGCCTGCATGAACTCATCGGTGATCAACAGCGACAGATTGAAATGCTGGAGTCGGCCGGCTTCGCGTTTCGCCTGGGTAAATTCGAAAACATCCGGATGACCGATATCGAACGTCGCCATTTGCGCGCCGCGGCGGCCGCCGGCCGAACTGATCGTGAAACACATCCGATCATAGATGTCCATGAAAGAGAGCGGTCCGGACGTATACGCGCCGGCACCGGATACATACGCGCCGCGCGGTCGCAGCGAAGAAAACTCGTAGCCGATACCACTGCCGCTTTTCAGGGTCAGGCCGCCCTCGTGCAACTTCCCGAGAATATCGTCCATCGAGTCTTCGATCGTGCCGGACACGGTGCAGTTAATCGTCGAAGTCGCGGGTTTGTGCGCCGCGGCGCCGGCATTCGACAGAATCCGGCCGGCGGGAATGGCACCGTGGCGCAGCGCCCAGCTGAATTCCCGGTACCAATCGGCGCGTAATTGCGGGGTTTTTTCGAGGTCGGCGAGCGCACGCGCGACACGGTCGAGCGTGTCTCCGACGGAACGGTCGACCGGCTCGCCACTACTGTCTTTCAGTCGATATTTTCGGTCCCAGATGTCGATCGACGCGCTCTGCAGCGCGACGTCTTCCGCAGACATATCCTCAATTTCCCGCAACGATCCCGTCATCTCAAAGGTCTCACCATAATTCACGCCGATGAGCTTTCCGTGTGCACGGCATTGCGCTCGCTATCGGCCAGGTTCGGTGCGCGTTACCGATCCGGAGGTCCCGGGAAGAAGGTTGAGGCGGGTTCTGTCTATTATTGGCAAGCAACTTCCTGCATAACATTCTGCGATTATGGCTCAAAGAAGTATTTGATTCAGGTCAACTCCCGGGGGGCGGCCGCTGGCCCACTACGGCGACCGGGGGACGCGAATCCGGGGGCCCACTCGAGTCGATACCGGGCCGCGGCGACAACGGCAAAACCCGGTAAATCGCGATTTGCTGGCCTCCCGGCGACCCGTTCACCGGCGCAACGCCCGCGGGGGCCGCTTAAATTGATCCAGATCATTCCACCCCGGGGCCTTCGGCGCGATTGTCGAACACTACCGATCCACGACAGGAATGTGGCAAGAGAGACGAATGATTTTACCCGCACAAGCCGAAGATGGGCAGGCGTTTAACCGCCTGATCCGTGATGTCCTGCTGGCGCCCGCAGCACTCTGAGTGCGCCGGGCAGGAAACGCCTGCCGCACCCGTCGTTATCGGCGCTGGCCATATGGATTGGTCCGTCTCGGGTGCCGCCCCGGAACATCAGGGCCACACCGCTGTTCGAAGCGTGCGTAAGACGAGGGTTGCCGCCGGGCAAGCCCCATGTCGACCCCGGGCCAAACATCGATGATGAGAACGGCCGAAATGGCGGGAATCGACCAGGCGGGCAACGGTGCCGCGGGTCACCGGCAAATCTGATGGGTGAGTCGTCGGAACTCGTCTTTGACGCGGACCTGTTACAACGCTACGACCGGGCCGGCCCGCGGTACACGTCCTACCCGACGGCTGTCGAATTCAGCAACGATTTTTCGGTGGAAGATTACCGGCGCCATGCCGGCCGTGCCGGAACACAACCAAACCGTCGCGAGCTGTCCCTGTATTTCCATTTGCCGTTCTGTGCGACCGTTTGCTACTACTGCGCGTGCAATAAAATCATCACGAAGAACCGCGCGCGCGTTGTTCCCTATCTCGCGTGTCTGCAGCGCGAGATCGCGTTACAGGCCGCGTGCTTTTCCGGTACCCGTCAGGTCACCCAGTTGCACTGGGGCGGCGGTACCCCGACCTACCTGAGCCACGATCAAATGCGATCGCTGATGGCGACGACCCGCGAGCATTTCGACCTCGCAGACGATGCCGCCGGCGAATATTCGATTGAACTCGATCCGCGCGAAATGAAGCACGACACGATGGCGGTGCTGCGCGAGATCGGGTTCAACCGCCTGAGCGTCGGCGTGCAGGATTTCGACCCCGACGTACAGCGCGCGGTCAACCGGATACAAAGCGAAGCGTGTACGATCGGAGTCATCAACGACGCGCGCGAAGCCGAGTTTCGCTCGATCAACATTGATCTGATCTACGGCTTGCCGCATCAATCGCGCCGCAGCTTCAAACACACCGTGACGCGCATTATCGCCGCCGATCCGGACCGCATTTCGGTATTCAACTATGCGCACCTGCCCGCGCGTTTCAAAGTTCAGCGTCAAATCGACGAGCGCGCGTTACCGGACGCGAATGAGAAACTCGCCATACTGCAACAAACAACCGAGCAACTGCTGGACGCCGGATATCGCTACATCGGGATGGATCATTTCGCGAAACCGGAAGACGAACTTGCTGTCGCCCAACGCGCGCACGAACTGACCCGGAACTTCCAGGGCTATTCGACCCATGGTGAGAGCGATCTGATCGGCCTTGGCGTGACCGGAATCGGATCCGTCGGTGACTGCTACTACCAGAACGCGCGGGATATCGCGGACTACCAGGCAACTGTTGAAGGCGGCAAACTACCGATCGAGCGCGGCCTGGAGCTGAACGAGGACGACCGCATCAGGCGCTACGTGATCAGCGAAATGATTTGCCATTTCAGTGTCTCGTTCGATCGCGTCAACGCGCGTTTCGGCATCGATGCGGCGGCATATTTTGGTGCCGAAATCGAACGCCTCATCCCGTTTCAGGACGACGGCCTGGTACTGGTCGACGGTAACGGAATTGAAGTCACGTCACGCGGGCGCCTGCTGATCCGGAATATCTGCATGACCTTTGACCGGTATCTACCGCATGTCTCGGAAGCGAAATTCTCGAAAGTGTTGTAGCACCGGCACGCGCCAACAGATTCCGCGGACCAGGGCTCCGTGACTCACCATTGAATGTCGGAGCGCAGCGGTTCATCGCATTGCGCCGGACCCCGAATACCTGATCATGTCAGCGCGACCATAGCCGACGGCGCGGCGATATCGTGTGGTCGTCCGGCGACGATCCGACTACGCCGCCGACACGTAGGGATAGAGCCCCTGCGCGACGTCGAGCCGCCCGAGCTGCGCGCCGCCGAGCCACAACTGAATGATCTTGCTGTCCCTGAGGTACTTCTCGATCGGTGCCTGCGTGCTGTATCCGTAGGAACCGGTGAGTTCCATGGCCTTGTTGCAGACCATTTCGCACACATCGCTGGCATGTACCTTCGCCCCGCTCGCGCGCGCGAGCAGATAATCGTCGCTGACATTACCGTAGACCTTCCGGTTGTCGAACATCTTCGCGACGCTCATGTAGTACGCACGCGCGCTTTCAATGCCGATGGCCATGTCCGCGATCATGGCTGCCTGCAGCGAATGGTTACGCACCGGCTTACCGCCGTAGGACCGGGTCGAGGTGTACTCGATGACCTCTTCCAACACGGCCTGCGCATTGCCGATGGCCATGGGCGCGCTCGTCAGACGACCCCACGACACGTTGCTGCGAAACAGTTTCCAGTCGACACCCGGCCCGGCGGCACGATAGGACTGGGGGACACGAACGTCATCGAAATAGATCGCCGCGTTGACGTCCGTGACGCGCATGCCCATCTTGCCTTCCGGCTTGCCAAAGCTCAGCCCCGGCGTGTCTTTGGGCACATACACGAGGGCCAGGTTGTCCTCCCCCTCGCGGTCGTCTGTCGAACAGACGACACAATAGAGATCGGCGACCCCGGCCGCGCTCGGCCACATTTTCTCCCCGTTAATCACCCATTCGTCGCCGTCGAGTCGGGCTTTGGTGCGTACCGTCCCCGCGTGCTCGGCGCCGTCTTCGATATTGCAGCCGCCGGCCGGCTCGGTAATTGCCATACACGCAACGCGCGGCGTGTCATCGCAAAACATCGGCAGAAACTCGTCCATCAGGGCCTTGTTCTGCCCGCCCATGGCGGCAGCCATCCCCCACGGTACGAGTAGCGAGTGCAGTGCGAGCCCGCTATCGCCGCGCGCCATTTCCTCGGTGATGGCGCACACGGTCGGGGCCGACCGGATCGCGAGTCCGCCGTATCGCTCGGCAAAGCCGCGACGCTGGATCCCCATTTCCACGAGGCCCTTATAGACGCGCTCGAAGACGCTGTAGTCGCTGTCGAGTTCCTTGCGCACGGGCATGACTTCGTTATCGATGTACCGTCGAATTGATTCGACGAACATCCGGTCCTCATCGGTGGTCAGAAATTCTCCGTAACGCTTCATTCATAGTCTCCGGGGTTCAGCGGCGCAGCGGGGGCGCGACGTTTTGCAGTCTCACTAACGTCCCCGTCTCACGACCGGTATGCTTGTTCGGATAATTCGATAACGCGGTCCACACGTCACCGGATGAATAGTCAATCGCGATCATGCGACCGTAGGCCTGCTTCGCCGGCAGCCGATAGGTTGCGAATTCTTCGGCGCGTGGATCGTATCGATACAGGGAGTTCGCACCGTTACCGACAACCCACACCGTATCGGTCGCCCCGTCGTAGCGCACGGAATAGGGAAAGGTGTCCGGTTCCGGCAGCGGGATCTCGCGCAGCCCGCCACCGTTGATGTCGTACACCGCGAGCGTGCCGTAGCCCGAATTCGGGATCCACAAACGATCCTGATTGTCGATATCCAGGCGATGCGGCGCGCTGTACGGGCGTGGCATTTCCTTTTCGATAACCTCGCCGCTCGCCGGATCGAGATAGCCGAACTTGTTTTCGTTGTACTTCGTAAACCAGACCCGCTCGCGACTGTCGAGCGCAATGCCATAGGTATGCCCCGCGTCACCGCGCAACGCGTACTCCTTCACCTCGCCGGTGTCCGGGTTGAGGCTCGCGAGTGCATTCGTACCAAATTCCGACAACCACATCCGGCCCTTCGAATCGAACTGGATCAGCCCGTGATCGTCATACGCAAAGGAATGAATCAACGAACCGGTCTGGAAGCCGCCGTAGATTCGAAACGATTCGTTCCGTGGATCAAAACGCGCGACCATGTCCGTCAGTTGCAGCGTGATCCATAAATAGCCGTCGGCATCGAAATGCAGCGTATGCATGCCGCCGCCCTTGACCGGGAGCTTGTAGGACCGCTGTGCACCCGTGCGCGGGTCGACCCGGATCAAATTGTCGTAGGGATAATCACCAACCCAGGCCGCGCCCGTCCCCGGTTCGACGATCATGTCGTGGGCCCAGCTGTCGACGTCGCCGACATCGTAAAGCGTGACAACGGCTCCCTCCGTGGCATTCGTTACCGGATCGGCCGGTGCCGTCATCGCCGGGACTTCGCCGAAGCGGTGTTCGATCAACCAGTCCGCGAGTTCCCCGTTATCGAGATCCGGAATGACGCTGTAAATATCGAGCCCTTCGCGCATCAGTTTAATCGCCGTGATCCACTCCTCCCGGGTCCGCTTGCGGCGTACGGGCTCGGCCCCGATGTCATGGCAAATCGTACAACCCGTGACGAATCGCGCCTTGTAATCGGTGTCCGGCAGCCCCGCCAGCCACGCGTTACCCGGCAGCTGTTCGACGTCGAGCGCGACCGTCGTCGTCGAGAAATCATGCCGGCCGCCGTTCGGTGACAGGTCGTAGTCGGGGTCACTGACGTCGGCAAAACCGGTTTTCGTAGCGCCGAGAACGTATTTCCCCGGAAATAAATCCGGCATGACGTAGCGACCATTCGGATCCGAGACCACGTGAACAGAGACCGGTACGCCGATCCGCTTCGCGCTGATAAAGGCGCCACCAATCGGTTTGTTCCCGGCGTCGACTATCGTTCCGGATAATTCGGCGGCGTATGCGGTACTCGCCGCAATGAGTGCGGTTGTCAGAAGTAAATGCACTGCTTTCATCGCACGGTCTCTCCTGTGTGCCGGTCGTGACCGCGAAGTACAGACGGATTGCACGGCGGCTTCATACGACGATCACGGGTACGCCATCGCCGAGTTCGTCGCGCAGCGCGGCAACGATTTCGCCATGAGTCAGATCGGCCGCGGTTGCCGCCACGACCTCCTCGTACAGGTTTTGATCGCTGGCGCGTGCGACGGATCGAAGACGTTCGAGCGCGGCATCGACGCCGGCCGGGTCGCGTGCCGCTTTCCATTTGGTAAACCGTTCGATGCGCGCCTCGATGGCCCCCGGCGGCGGTCGTTCGAGTTGCGGCACCGCGTTCATCGCCTCGTCGTCGGATTCCCGGTACACGTTGAGGCCGACGATGCGGCGCTGAACGGTTTCGATTTCGTTTTGAAAACGCAATGCCGATTGACCAATCAAACCCTGGACAACCCCGTCGTTGACGGCCTGGTACATACCGCCCGCGGCATCGACCGTATCGATCGTCGCCTGGATTTCAGCTTCCATGTCGTCGGTCAACTGCTCGATGTAGTACGACCCGCCGAGCGGATCGATCACCTGGTCGAGTTCCGCCTCCTCCCTCAGGATGTTCTGGGTGTTCAACGCGATCTTCGCGCTGTGTTCGCTCGGCGAATGCATCGCTTCGTCGTAGGAATCCGTATGCAGCGACTGACACCCGCCGAGGATCCCCGACATCGCCTGGACCGCGATCCGGGTCAGGTTGTTCAGCGGCTGTTCGCGCTGCAGATCGGCGCCGGAGGTCTGGGCGTGAAAGCGCATGCGCCACGACCGCGGATCGGTCGCGCCGAGTCGGTCGCGCGCAATCCGCGCCCACAGCCGCCGCCCGGCGCGGAACTTCGCGATTTCCTCGAAGAAGCTGATTGAGATGTCAAAGAAAAACGAAAAGCGGGGCAGGAACACATCGGGCGCCATGTCGCGCGCCTTCATATCTTCGGCGTACTGAATTGCCGAAGACAGTGCGAACCCCATCGCCTGCGCCGGTGTCGCGCCGGCCTGCTGCATGTGCTGCCCGACGATGGAAATGGGGTTCCATCGCGGCACGTGTGTATTCATGTAATCGATGTGATCGCACAACAGCCGCCGAGAACCGGCGAGCGAAATGCGAAAGAACATATGGTTCGCAGTACAAAGGGAAAGGTAGTCGCTTTGTGTCGTCGTCCCCGTGAGACGGCTGCGTGCAATGCCCTGACGGTCGGCGAGGTTGAGAAACATCGCCGACAACGTAAACGGCGGGTTGTCGCCGAGTGCAAAGGAAATCTCATCGAGCGGTATGCCGGCGAGGCATTCGTCGATGTCCCCGACCGTGTTAACGGGCGTACCTGACATACCGACGAGTTCCGGCGGGACCTCGTCGATATCGAAACCGCGCATGAATGAATTACACGGCGAGAGGTAAGCGCCGGTACTCCCGCCGGCAATGAGCGCCCGCTCGCGCGCGTTGTAGTCGGCGGGTAAACCGAGACCGACGATTTGCCGCTGACTCCAGGGCTGGCCCCGATACATGCTCGCGTAAACCCCCCGGGTCATCGGGAACTGACCGGGATAGCCGAGCCCGTCGCCATCACCGGCAGGTTCGTTCGAGACCGGCCCGTAGAGTGGCTTTATGTCGACGCCGGATCGATTTTTGCGCGGCTGCCCGGCCTTCGTCTGGGCCGCGTATTCGCGTTGCCAGTCGGGATCGGCCGCGGGATCGGCGGCGGGTTCAGGGGATGTGGCGGGATCGCGATCGGCCATAACGTCACTCCGTCGAGGACACGGCGGACAATGACGCCACGCACTCGACAATATCTTCGCGGGTCGCACCGGGATGAAAAATCCGCGCGATCCCCTGTTCCAGTAACGACCGTTCTTCATCGGGCGGGACGATGCCGCCGACGACTACCGGTATCGTTGCGCTTCCCGCCGCGCTCAGCGCATCGAGGAGCGCCGGGATCAGTACATAGTCATTCGACAACGTTGAAATTCCGATGACGTCGACGTCCTCGTCGACCGCGACCCTGACGACGCTCTCGACGCTTTGCCATGGGCCGGTGTAAATCACATCCATACCGGCATCGCGCAGGTAGGTCGCGACGATACGGCTGCCGCGGTCGTGACCGTCGAGCCCTATCTTCGTCATGAGTACGCGCGGTGAGTGCATGTTCCGCCTCGCTCAATATTCGCCGTGGCCGGCCGGCGGCTTCGCGTGGCCTGCGCGCCGGTAGTAATGCTCGGGGATGTCTTCGGCGGATTTATAGAATCGCCATGCGCAGGGTTTCTTTGCATCGGCCTGGTAGTCGGTCACCCACAGCGGGTGGCCGCCCCATTCCATCGGCAGCTTTTCGTTCATCGCGCAGTGTGCGCAGTAGTAAGGCACGCCGCGCTCGCCGAACGCCCAGTCGTGAGCATCGCGGGTGACCCCGAAACCGTAAGGGCGATCGAGCCGGCTGGGTGTCCCGTCGACGGGATCGCCACGGCGCATACGGCCGCCGCTGCCGCACGGGTCCATCACGATGGTGTACTTCTCCGAATCCTCGGTGACTTCGATCGCGCCGTCCTGCTCGGGACCGCACAGATGCGCACGCATCATCTCCGCGGACAACTGCACGCGCGCCTCGACCGACATCGACAAAAACGCTTTCCAGGTCCGGCGCAACATCCAGCCACCCTGCGTTGCGCGCAACACGCGGCCGACCTCTTCCTCACCGTGTCGGTCCGCGAGATCGGTCAACAGGTTCCAGATCCAGTCGCAGAACAGATCGTGCAGCGATTTGCCCTCGGCGATGCCGTACTCCGCGAGGGCTTTCGCGTCGTCGAAACGCTCCCCGTCGATGGCATCGGCGATCAGGTTCGGCGTCGGGATCCCCAATTCGTCGGGCCCATCCTGGCGTACTGCACGACCGACGCGGGCCATGTCACTCAACTTCAGCATCGCTCCATCTCCCTCATGCGGGTGGTTTTTCCGAGCGCTCGAATCAGCGTGTTCATGTCTGTTCCGCCGGCGCCGCCGCGACGTGGGTCAAGCGTTTCGCCGCATCGACAATGGCAGGCAGCGCGGTACCGGGCGGGTAAACCTCGATGCCGTACGCTTCGAGGCGGCGGCACGCCCACGGAGGGATCGCCCCGCCGGCGAACACCGGCAGCCCGGGGTAACTCGCCCACACGGCATCGACGATCCGTTCGACCACCTCGACCCGACCGCCGACGTTGAGACCGAGCAGGTCCACGTCCTCGTCGATCACCGCCTGGGCGATTGCCTTGTCCGTCGCCATGCCGGCGAGGATCACTTCGAAGCCGGCCTCGCGCAGCGCGATGGCCACGAGGTTGAGGCCGCGCCAATGCCCGTCCAGGGCAGTCTTGGCCAGCAGAATTCGTTTGGAGACAAGTTCGGCCATGGCAGTCGGGATTACACCGGTATCGGCGTTTTCCAGTCGCCGAATACTTCGCGATAGACATGACCGATTTCGCCGAGCGTCGCATCCGCGGCCACCGCGGACATCATCGCCGGGATCACGTTGTCGTCGCCCCGACAGACTTTTTCGAGCTGCCGCAGCGCAGACCCGGTGGCCGCTTCGTCGCGGTCGCGGCGTAACGCAGCGAGTCTTTCCGTCGCGCGTTCATACGCGTCGGACGTGCCGACGAAACCATCAACGGGATTCGGGTTAATGTCGCCGTCGAAATCCGTCACCCCGACGATCGCGCGCTCGCCTTGTTCGAGTTCGCGAAACCATTCCGATTGATTGTTATAAGCGCGCTGATGCAGCCAGCCACTGTCGAGCGACGCGAGAAAACCGCCGTTCGCCTCTATTTCATCGAAGAATGACCACGCGCGCTCTTCGAGTTCCTTGCCGAGATGCTCGAGCAAGTACGACCCGCCGAGCGGATCCGCCACCGCGGTGAGGTTCGTTTCGTGCTGCAGGATCTGCTGGATGCGCAGCGACATCTGGTGCGCATGCTCCGACGGGATCGACAATGCTTCGTCGTAACCCGACACGCCGAGCGACTGAACCCCGCCGAGTACGGACGCGAGCGCCATCACTGTTCCCCGCACGATGTTGTTGAGGGGTTGCTGGTAAGTCATCGACGAGCCCGCCGTGACGACATGGATACGCAAGCGGGTTGCCTTGTCATCGGTCACCCCGTAACGTGACCGCAACAGATCGCACCACATCTTGCGGGCGATTCTCAGCTTTGCGATCTCCTCGAAAAAATCCATCGAAATACGGAAACTCACGCCGCCGACCCCTGCGGCCGCGACCTCGAGCGGAACGTTGCCGCGCCGCTTGATGTCGTCGAGATATTCGACGGCGTTCGCGAACAAGGCGCCGAGTTCTTCCCACGCGTTGAGGCCGGTGTCGGCACCGTTGTATCCCGCAATTGATACGGGAACCCAGCGCGGCAAATGCTCGGCGCAGAATTCGATGATGTCTGAATTGAAGCGCAGGCCGGCGCGGGTCGGTACCTGCTGCTTCGTGACGCAGCCGAGATAGGTGAGAAAGAAATCGGACTGGCCAGTACCGGCGAGGCGCTGGAAATCGATCCCGCGGCGCTGTGCCACGGTCCAGTAACACGACAGCGCGAACGGCGCGTGCTGCACCACCCCGCCGCCGGGATGCCCGTACGTCGACTCGATCGGGATACCGTCGAGTACCGTTTCGTAATCGCGCACACTCATGATCACGGCACCGGTAAGACCGACGTCCTCGTGCCGGGCAACCACGTTCGGATTATCGACGTCGTAGAGGTGATCCGCGGTGTTGCGGTCGTGCTCCATAATGAAGCCGTGCTCACCTTCGGCGAGCAGAAACTTGATGCGTTCGTTCTCATCGGCGGGATTCCCGAAACCGCTGAGCTGAAAGATGCGCCAGGGCTTGTCGCGATACATACCCGGGTAGGCGCCGCGCTGATACGGAGGTTTGCCTGGTTCGCCGACGCTCTCATCGGCGCCTGCATCGACCACATCGCGGGCGTGGTACACCGGTTTCAGCGGAATACCCGACACGGTTTTAAATGGCCTTTCGTTGCGTTCCGCCACGTCGTTCTCCGTCGGCGTCACCGGGACTGAGGCCGCCGACGGGCGACCCTGAAACCACGGATTGGAAACTAGGCTACCGAACGCCGGGGGGGAAAAACTTGATACGGGTCAAGTCGTTCGGTGACGAAAACGGCGGTGCGGAGACCGTCGATGTTGCGGTGCGGCGAACCAGCGATGATGGCCGGAGGACGCTTACTTCTGGCTGTTGCCACGGACAGCGACGACGAGGTAACTGCCATCGTAGAACGTCGGTCCGCCGGCGGGCGGCAACAGGATCACCCGGGAAAAATTCGTCATCCCGACCTGTTCGGCGCCGGTCCAGTACCAGCCGGATTCCGTGTTGGGCAGGCGATGAGGGGTAACACCCGGCAATGTGTTCGAGGTTTCGGGCGCCATCGCGACGAGTTCACGTACCGTTGGCAATCGCCAGTCGTCGAAACCGCACAGCCCGCTTGCGCCAACGGCGCGCACATAGGCCTCGGTGTTACACGATCCGGCTTCGACGAGGTCGCGCCGGCACTGTCCGCTCGTCGTATCCTTGTAGCCGGCGTATCCGCCGTTCGTTAACGGGTTGCTGTCGTAGGGCGTATAAGTCCAGCGCCGGTCGCGCAATCCATTGTCGGTCGTCTTCACCTCCCACACGAGACCGCTACGTTCGTCTTTTAGACACACCCAGTCGTCCGCGCCCGAACCGAAGGGACGGTTGTGCGGCAGTTCACGACCATCGCCCCCGATCTTCGTGAACGTCGAGGACTCGGCAAGCAACGGGCTGTCGGGTAACAGCGCGGCCAGTATGGCGAAGCCGAGCAGTGCGCCGCGACGAACCACGCTTACATTCCGGACAACGCGACTCCGTCGTCGCCGGGGTCGATGCAAATCAGCTCGGGCACGCCGCCTTCGAGCGCCGGTGCCGGGATGGGATTATTCGACGTGCAGGCCCAGCCCCGATCGGTGAACGTAAAGTCGCGGGTATAGGTGCCGCGTAACGGCATCGGGTAGGCGACGAAGCGTTCTTCGGCGACAAGGAAACGCCAGACCACATCGAGCATCGTGTCGTTCACCCACACGTCCTGGGTCTTCGGGTGAACGGCGAGCGCGTAGGGCGCCGGAATTTCACCCGGTGCGTAGAGCGGCAATGGAAAAATTGTCGTGTCCCAACGCTGTGTGTCGATCCGCGCGACCGTGCCGTCGGAAAACCCGGCAACCCACAAATTGCCGGCCGCGTCGAAACGCTGGCGGCGCGGACCGCGCACGGGTGAATCGTATTCCTTGATGGCGAACGTGACCGGGTCGATGCGGCCAATCCGATCGGCGGCGAGTCGCGCGTACCAGATGCTGCCATCGAGCGGGTTGACCGCGACGCCGTAAGGAATGGATGCACTTGGAATACTGAGCGATGGTGCATCCGGCAGCTTGATCACGCGCATCTCTTTTGATGCGGGGTCGAACCGGCCGATTTGATCGGTAAACGAAATAGAAAACCAGATGACCCCATTACCGTCGACCCGAACCGTATGCGGGTACAACGCGCCCTCGCCGACGGGAAAGTTTTCGAACTCGCGTGTCTCGGGATCGAACGCGGTGACCGCCGCACCAATCGAATCCGTCAGGTATATTTTCCCGTCCTTGCCTTCAACCAGGCTATGCGGTGCGCGCGCCACGGTGAGGCCATAGGGCGCCGGCAATCCCATCTGGGTAAATGCCCCGCCAGGGGGCAAACCATCGTCCGGCAACTTGAAGCGCAGCGTCTCGCCGGTTTCGAGGTTCGTTTCGAGAACCTCGCCCGAGAACATTTCCGATAAGTAGATCCTGCCGTTGCTGTGCGCATATTCGGCGTCGTGGGGTACCACGGTATCGGCGAGCGTCCACTCGCGGATCCGTGCCCGATACAACAACGGATCAGTCGGGATAACAGGCTTCGATGTCGCCAGCTTGCCGTCGAAACCTCGCGCGAGTATCTCGGCGCGCTGCGTGATCAGCGCTTCGTCACCGTTGGCAAAGTATCCGTGCATGCGTTGCACGCTGGGTACCCACCCGGCAGCGGGGCGCGGCCAGCGGGTCAGTGCGTTGCCCAGCGAATGACAACTGAGGCAATCACGCGCGAAATTCGCGCGTGAGAACAGCCCGTTCTCATCGGGGTCGAAATCGAGCAGGAAGAAATGCGATAACGACGGGTGATCATCGGACAGCGCCTTCGGATCCGTCATCGCGCGAAGCGCTGCGTTCGCCTCTGCTTCACCGTCGGCAGACAGTTCAAGGTCGCGCGTGTCGTCGAACCGGTAACGCTTCCTGATCCGCAGCTGCAAGGACCCTTCCAGGTCGGTCACGTGGGAGTAACGACCATCGGCATTCGTATAGACGGAATCCGCGATACCTCGGTCAGTGGAACGGAGGGTGACGATGGCCCCCGCGATTGGTTTGCCCGCGTCGTCGACGACCTGACCGCGAACGGTACCGGCATTGGCCGGGATGGCAAACGCGAGCAGTAAAACAATCAATGCGATGCGATGTCCTGCGTGCGATTTCAATCGATGGATCATTGGACAATACCTGCGAATGAGTGATGCGGAACCTGAGGCGATCCGGACAACTTGAAAGGTCGGCGCGCATGCGCTGAAGAATCGGGCGAAAAAACGCCGCTTCACGCGGAGACGCGCGCGCGGTACCGGCCTTTCGATGTGACGATCGGCCCGCAGGATCCCGGCAACTACGGAGTCTATTTTTCGCGCGCCGGAAAACCATTGATCTGTATCAAGAATGCCCGGGGCCGCCGCGCGGTGCGATTCCAACGCTCATAGCGTCTTCCGGCGTGCCAACATACGCCGTGGAAGTGTCTCACCTGGGCTGCGCTGCCTGATGAGGCCGATCACTGTTAGGGAAGCTCTGAACAAGTCATGACTCGGCATCTTGCACGCGAAATGCACGGACTCGGCGTTGCGAAGCTTCGCAATAGCCAGCTATTACGTGCGCTTCGCGCCTTGATTCCGCACATTTCGAGCACAAGCTGCTCGACCCAGACTTATTCAGAGCTTGCTTAGTTTCCGCAGTGACGAACGCGGTCTCCCCGGGGACGTTCCACTGATGTTTCGAGCGGTCATCACCTTCCGCTCCAACGACGTTTGTGCTTTCATCGTGACCTGTCCCGAATCCTGATAGTGCGACGGCATCGAACCCGGTCACGAGGCGTTATGCAAGGTCCTGCCCATCTCGGCATCAGCTGGCTGCTCGGCGTAGCCGCGGGCGTGCGGGTGCGTCGTGACCGGCGCATCGTCGGGCTCGCCGGCCTGGTACCAGACATCGACGTCATTGTCTATCCACTCGCCTACGTTTTCTTTCTGGGCGACCTCGACCGGGCGTTCGGTATTTATGCGAACGTGCACCACCGCTATACGCACGGGGTCGTGTTCGCGGTGCTCGTCGCGTTCGCCGCCTACCGCCTCGCTTCCGGGTCCAACCGTCGACGCATCGCGGCGCTCGCGTTCGCGGCCGTTGGCATCCACATCGCCTGCGACGTCATTGCGTCGGGCAACGCCTGGCCGGTGTATCCGCTGTGGCCGGTATCCAATCTGGCATGGAGCGTCGAGTGGTCCTGGAGCGCGAGCGACTGGCGTAACGTCGGCATCTCCGTGCTCGCCATCGTCATGACCCTCGTCTACGCGAAACGAAAAGGCTATTCCCCGGTCGAGTGTTTCAGCTATCGCGCGGACGACTGGCTGGCCGCGGTGATGCGCGGCGAGGTGACATCGACCCGGCGTTTTCGCATCGTGCTTTATTCCGTACTCGCGGTGCTCACGGCGGCCGTGGTGCTGCCGTTGTGGTTGTATCTGGATTAGACGCCACAAATCCACGAACCGGGCCGCGACTCTACGCATACCCCGCCCCCGATCCGGTCTCTGCAAAGCCGCTGCTTTTCGTACTTCGCGTGCAGCAACTTCTATTGCTGCGGTGCAACTGGAATGCGGGTGTCGACTGGCGCTAGACTCACGAGCTGCCCGATTTTCAATAACAACCTGGGGAGGTCCAACTATGGCAACCGTCGAAGAACTGGCCGTGGCGGCCAACGTGGATACGAGTAGCGCTGTCGATTGCGACGGCCACGTACTGGAACCGATAGACGCACTGAAGGATTATCTCGACCCGGAATTCAAAGACCGGGCGATTCGCCTCGAAGTCGGCGATGATGGTCTCGAATATTTCTGGTGGGATAACAAGCTGTCGACGCTGTCCTCCGGCGGCTTCGCCGGCGTGCTCGGCGCGATGGGCGATCCCGACATCGTGCCTTCGCCGGAACGCACCTACGCCCGCGGCTGCCCGCCGGCCTCCTATAACGCGGCAGCCCGTGTTGAACGCCTCGACGGCGAACAACTGAGCAAGGCGATCCTCTACCCGACGCTCGGCCTTCTATGGGAGGCCGAAATCGAAGACCCGGTTCTGGCCCAGGCTTATTGCCGTTCCTACAATCGCTGGATTGTGGACATGTGTTCGGAAGCCGCGGATCGGATTTATCCGATCGCGCATATCTCGCTCGCCGACGTCGATCTCGCTGTTACCGAGCTCGAACGGGCCGTCAACGCGGGTTGCATCGGCGCGATGGTGCTGCCCTTCACGATGACGCGCAAGGCGCACGGCCATCCCTACTACGATCCGTTCTGGGCGCGAGCCGAAGCACTCGGTGTACCGGTGGGCCTGCACCCGTCGTTCGAACCGACCGCGGTCAGTCAGCATCAACGGTTTGACGAGTTGATGCAGGCCGAACCGATCGATTTCAACTTCTACTTCGACGTCCTCGTCGGGCAATCGATGATGCAGGCGTTCGTGTCGTTATTTAATTACGGCGTGTTCGAGCGCTTTCCGAAACTCAAGGTCGTGGTGCTCGAGTCACAGGCCGGCTGGATCGGTTACCTGCTCGACCGCATGGATGCCGTGTGGGAAGGCCCGCTCAAGGCGACGACACAACTCGTTGAAAAACCGAGTTTCTATTTCAATCGCCAATGCTGGATCTCGGCAGACCCGGACGAGCGGGCGCTCGCGCACATCATCGATCACGTCGGTAACGACAAGTTTTTCTGGGCCAGCGATTTTCCGCACCCGGATCACACCGACGAATACATCGATTCGCTGAAAACCCTGCTGGCGCCGTGTTCGAAAGAAACGCAGCGCAAGGTTATGTTTGAAAACGTTGGCCGGGTGTACAACCTGGGATAGCGAACACGCGGGTCTGCCCGCGTGAAGGAAAAGGTCAGCCATCCGTTTCGTTAATGCAACGGGTGCTGACCTTTATTCCTGCGACCTGAACCCGGATCACCGGGCGCGGGTGCTTCAGCCGGCGGATGCCGCCGCAAGCGGTTTCGAACGGTACAAATCAAGATATTCCGGGGCCGGTTTCAGGCCAATGGCCTGCGACATCCGGTTTGCGCCCGCGTAGAAACATGCCGTCGAGGTGATGCTCCAGATCGCCTCGTCGCCGAAGTCCTGATCACGCAGAAGATCCCGATCGTCGTCGTCGATCGATTCCGCGTCGGTCAATACCTTGACGACATAGTCGAGCATGACGCGATGGCGTGGCGGCAGTTCCGCGACCCGGTAGTCGCGCGATAGCTTTTCTGCAAACAGATCGTCGCCGGTTTCTTCACGCAGCAGGGCGGCGTGATGAAGCTGACAGTAAACACATCCGTTCGTCGCGGCGGAGACGAGCGCAATCATCTCGATTTCGACGTGGCTCAGGCCCGAGTCCGGCCGCAACAGTTCCATGTAAGGCGTGATGAAGGCGCGCAGACGTTTGTTGTCCGTCTTGAAGAACTTGAGGAAATTCGGCGTGAAGCCGTACTTCTTCTCGATGCCCTTCACGAGGGTTCGCATTTCATCATCGAGATTGTCACGGTCGGCGATGTCGAGAGCGTACGGTCGTTGCGGATCGGACATGTTGGTTCTCCTTCGTTCGAGTGGGCGGGCCAGGCGCTTTGGCCTGGCGGCGAGCCGGTTGTGATACCGGAAGCCTGAGTGCCGGATACCTTACATACTATGTACCGTCGTCGCGCCGTTCCCCGCGGATCCGGTCCGGGTTGTCACCTTCGGCTCAGGCCGTGGCGAACAGCCTACTCCGTTGTCGTGCACATGTCCTGCGAACCCGCTGCCGTACGGCGGGCCTTAATTGAGAGCGCGCCGGATGCCGCCCCCGTTCTTGCGCATCGGAGAGAAATTCAATATTTCCGGGCATTCCGAAGCGGGAACTATCAAGCGCGCGCACGACCCGTGACATTACCGCGGTGAGGACCGGTCCGCTCTTGTTCATCATGGCCTGCCCACTCCGGAGTTTCGGTCGTGCGCGGGCAAACCGGAAAGCCGGCTGGCCTGATCAATGTTCCGTGGTCCCGGTTCGCGAATGCGTCTAATCATCGTCGGTTCGAACGTGCGCATTTTCAGGTCCGCAACGGCCCCGAAAAATACGCCCCGTCGCAGCATAGCAGCGGCGTAGCGCAGAGCCGGATTCGTGTTTGAAAAACGCGATCCGCCGACTTGACTCAGGTCAATTAAACCACCGGCGGACGCGCCTATGTTCAGAGTTGCAAAGCACATAAAACTAACGACTGGCCACGCCTTAAACGCAAACACGGCCAGAAGGAGGACACTATGTACCATTGGGTAAGAACTTATTCAGCGAAAGTCGGTAAAGGGCGCGAATTAACGAAATTGAGCAAACAGGCCGCGGCCTACCTGAGAAAGACACTGAAGATAAAATGTCATGCCTATACGGCGATCGGAGGCGACCCCATGGCGTTTGGCCTCCACGGTGAATACGCTTCGATGGCCGATATCGGCAAGGCGGAAAAGAAACTCTCCTCAGACGCCGGATGGGCAGCGCTGTTGAAGAAGGCGGCACCGATGCTTGTCGACGGTTCCGCGAGCGACCAGTTCTGGAAGGAAATCACCTGAACGATTGAATCGCGTTCGAGCTTGAGGCCGATTTGTCGGCCTTTTTTTTGCCCCGGGGGCGGCGGGCGGCGCGTCATGATCGCTTATCGTAGTCGCAGCGACAGCATCACCGCGGGTCCAGATTTGCGGCTATCAGTGAGTTCGATCGAATGGCCTTGTGGGGTGGCGACCGCGTCAGGATTCAGAATAGTTCAGGTGTCGTTACCGCCTGTACCTGACAAGCATCAGTCCCCTCGACGACCCCGGAGAGTCGCTCCGAAAAAGTGATACAGTGCTTTTCACCATAAGCGAACCAACCCCATCACTTTAGGAGCCCGTTTATGTCTGCGGTCGCTACCTCAGCCGGGAACGTGCCCGGTCGGATCCCTGAAGAACTCGTTGTCGATTTCGACGTCTACGCACCGTCCGAGGACGCGGCCGATTTTTTCGAAACAGGCGTCGCGTTTCAGGAGCAGATCCCTCATCGCGTCGTCTGGTCTCCTCGCCATAACGGCCACTGGATACCCATCCAGGGGCAGGACGTGTTCGATATCTACGCGGACCACGAACGCTTCAGCTCCAGGTATTATTTTATTCCTGCGACGGATGACCAGGGCCAGCTCGGCGCGCTGACCCTGGACCCGCCGGAGCATCAGCCCTTTCGAACGTTTCTGAACAAAGGTATGACGCCGAACATCGTGGCGGCGAAGAAAACGTTCGTTCGACAATTGGCCATCGATCTGATCGAGGAATTTGTCGACCGCGGCAATTGTGAGTTCATCAGCGAATTCGCAGACATCCTCCCGCTGACCGTGTTTCTCGATTTGGTCGAGCTCCCGTTCGATGACCGTAAAAACCTCGGCGCGTGGGTCGAACAAACGACGCGCGAACCCGAACCCGCCGGACGCGTCGAAGCGATGCAGAACATCGCCGCCTATCTCAAACCGTATCTCGATACGCGGCGCCTTCACCCGGGCGCCGATATGCTCAGTGCCGCCGCGACCGCAGATATTAACGGACGCCCGATCAGCGAGGACGAAACACTCGGCGCGACCATACACATGATGATGGCGGGTCTCGATACGGTCTCGTCGATGTTGGGATTCGTGATGATCTTTCTTGCCCAGAATCCGGAACACCGTCGCACGCTGATCGACAACCCGGCATTAATCTCGCGTGCAGCGACCGAGCTGGGTCGGCGCTTCCCCACCGTAACGATGGTGCGGCAGGCGCGCATGGATATTGAAACTCTCGGCGTGACGATGGATAAGGGCGACATGATCGCACTGCCAACCGCTTTCTATAATCTCGATCCGGCGATCTACGAAGACCCGCTCAGCCTCGATTTTTCCCGTCGCGTAAAACAGGTCTTAACGTTTGGCAACGGTGTGCACCGGTGTCCCGGCGCGGCGCTTGGCCATACGGAACTCGTCATCGTGCTCGAAGAGTGGCTTAAACGGATCCCCGATTTTTCTGTCGTACCCGACACGAAGCTTCCGGTCTGCGGCGGGACTGTCGCCAAAATCCTCGAACTTCCACTGACCTGGGAAACGTAGCGTTCCCTGCATCCACTGGCATTACGGCGTGCGTGAGAGGACCAGTCTGCAGTCGCGAATAACGGCATCGGTGCAATGATTCGCTAGCCGCCTCCCTGCATGTTACCGTCTCCGGACTTTTGTCCCTGGGGAGAAGGCAAGTGGTCGGAGTCATGTTGTTGTTCGTTGGTAGCGTGCTGCTCGTCAACGGCATGGGCGGTCTTGGCAAAGTCGAGGCAAAATCGATGGCCATACTGAATTTCATGGTCGGCGGACTTGCCTTGTTCGTAGCGCTGCTCTCGCTCGTTCGTGCGGAATCGCCGGCGGACTTCTTCACCGTGTGCGCTTACTTCCTGTTCAGTTTTACTTATCTGTACGTCGCCATCAGCCTGTGGCTCGACCTCGACATGAGCGGTCTCGGCTGGTTTTGTTTTTTCGTTGCGTTCACCACGATTCCGTTCTCGCTCATGAGTTTCAAAAACGGCGATCCGCGCTTCGGCGTGTTCTGGCTCGTGTGGGGCGCGCTGTGGTACATGTTCTACCTCGCGAACGTACCGAAAAAGGATTTCGGCAAATTCCTGCCCTACAGCGTAATTTCTATCGGTGTGCTGACTTGCTGGATACCGGGTTTGTTGATCCTGACGGATAACTGGTAGGTGTGAGCAGCTGACGGCTCGGTCGGACCGGGGTTGTCGCGATAGCGTCGGCCAGTGGTTTAGGTGAATACCTCGGTCACTATGGACCGACGATCTCAGCATCATGGGGATGGCCAGAATTTTTGCTGAGCTTATCAAACCCGCATTCGAAAATTCCGTAAAATAACCGATGCGGAAAGACAAGTCGGTGCGACCGTAAGTTACTCTATTCTTCACGAACGGACGCCACACCTACCGCCCTGCTTCTTGTTCAAGAGCGAACGCAACAACGATAATGTCAGGACCGCGCATCATCGCCGTAGCGAGAGCGAACAACACAACAAATTCGAAAGGACCACTGCCCCATGTCTGAACTCAAGCATCTGAGCCCGCCGGAGGCCTACGAGCTGCTGCAGGAAAACCCGCGTGCGATGCTCATTGATATTCGCTCGACCATGGAGCACCTGTTCGTGGGTCATCCGAAGGGCGCGGTGCATATCCCGTGGATGGACGAACCGGACTGGACTATCGATCCGAATTTCATCACCCGGGTGCGTGAGCTGACGCTGGGTGGCGGGATGGATTCGGAAGGCGGCGCAATGCCGGTGCTGCTGATTTGCCGCAGCGGTCAGCGTACGCTGGACGCGGGCAATCTGCTCGTGGAAAACGGGTTCGCCGAAGTCTACAACGTCCTCGAAGGTTTCGAAGGCAGCCTCGATGCCAATCATCAACGAAGCACCACGGGTGGCTGGCGTTTTCACGAGCTGCCGTGGGAACAATGTTGAACGATTGCCCGCTCATGCATCGCTGGCCGCGAAACGTGGCGCGGTTCCGCTATTCATGAACGAATACGAAGTCACCGTCAGTAGCGAAGGTCGCGTGCGTAAACTCACCGTTGAAGCGGAAACCGCTGTGCAAGCACGCGACCGCGCCGAGGACGACACGGAAGCAGATGTCACGCAGGTCCGTTTCGTACGCGCGCTGACGTTCAGTTGTCGTACCCGTGGTGGTCCGGTCGGCGGACGGTGACGGGGCCGGTCGCGTGTGCGACAAGAACGTGCTCGATGAGGTATCGGTGGGGGGGAATACGCCCACCTCATCCGGAACATTCTCACCGCGCGTTACGGGGCGCGTCGTTGGCCTGCCGCTGCGATTCGGTGATTGAGAGCGCCCCGAGTGTCGGGGCTTTTCAGGGCGATGCTGTGTCCCGCTTCCGCCGCTCCGATTTACCACTGGATTGTCCCGGCGGCGATCGCACGAGTTGTTCGCCGATGAATTCCAGGTGATCGCCGTTTGGCAAAATCATAATCAGCTGTTCTCCCGAGAGAGGCAGGGTCACTTTCAGCGCGCCGTCGACCCGCTCGCCAGCATAATTTCCGCTGAGCATGCCGCGATGATTGTCGAGATTTACCAGGTAAGTAGTCCCGTCACGGCTGACGTTCATCGTAAACGAATGGCTTTCCCAGGTACCGACATATTTGTCTGTTGGCGGCGCGGGTGTATCACACCCCGTCAACAGCGCAGCCAGACATATAATTACGGGAAAAACGAGGTTCATATCAAGAGCAGCGAATGACCAGGCTTCTCAAGAGCATAAATAGTTACCGATGATAACGACAGACCCCGGCACATCCGGATCGCTCGATCGCGGCTTATAATGAGAGTCACCGGAATTGTGCGATTGACGTGGGGATCCTTACTCAGAGACGACCCCGCTTCGGACCACAAACGCGACACCGGACGATAAATCGCTCTGAATCAAATACTGGTTCGAGAGGAGGGTTTTCCATGAATTTTAATCGCAGACAAGTCCTCGCGGGGAGCACTGCACTGCTGTTCTCGGCATGGAAAAGCATGCGTTTCGCAATCGCGGCTGAGTCGCAGGCACTCCGGGCACTCGACACGTCCCCACTCATTTATCTGTCGCCCATCGTATCCAGTGGACAGGAGAGTCGCTGCCACGCCGAAGTCTGGTTCGTGCATCATCAAGATGAAATCTTCGTGGTGACGTGGGTGGATAAATGGCGGGCCGAAGCGATGCGACGCGGCTTTCGGCGCGCGAGGATCTGGATAGGCGATTTCGGTCCATGGAAAAGCGCTAAAGAGGCCTATCGTTCGGCACCGAGTCTCGACATCGAAGGGCAGTTCGAATCCGATCCTGCCGTGCACTCGGCACTACTCGGAGAATTCGCCAGCAAATACGAAACCCGGTGGGGTGCCTGGGATCATCAGATTCGCGACGGGCTCGCCACCGGTGGGTGGGTGTTATTGCGTTATCAGATCGTTTCTTGAGGGATGCGCCGGTTATCGGAACGGTAGTGACAAGGGTGGCGAGGAAAAACACTTCATGAAACCAATCATACAGAAAGGCCGCTAAGGCGCTTCGAAGGTATGCGGGGAAAACTCCCGCAATCACATAGCTTCGAAGCAAAACCTCGTGAGTAACGGGAGCGGTCTACCGCGACCGCCGGTTGTTGGTTCGCACTCCCGGTGAACTTCCGCAAATGAAACGACACACTTGGGATTGGTGGCTATGTGCGGACCCGACGACACAGTCTGGCGACGGCGGACAACCGAACGTTGCCCGAGACACTGGCTATTCCCGCTTCATCGCACGGCGCGTCAGGACGCGCCGCGAGCACCAGTGGGCATTCGGATCGGGCGTACAAAACGGATACAAACACGCTACATGACCGTTACTTCAGTGGAGGATGATAGTAACGGTCGAGACCACTTAGCGAGCCTTTGCGGCCGAAGTTCTGCAGGGACCGGGAGATATCCGAAATGATGAGCGAGCAATCCACGTTACGTAATTCCTTCTCCATTCCGGTTGGCAACCGTACTCGTGATTCATGCCAATTATCGCCGCCGACGCCGGAAGAATTGAACCCCGTTGTACCGATTCGCCAACTCGATGACCGCGAGCACCGTCTGTTCCGATCGCTCGATGTCGAGAACACCGGACACGTGGTAGTGCGGGATCTTATGGACGCACTCAAAGGCGCGGGATTCCCGAGCGAAGACCAACGCCTTGAGGAAACTACCGCAGCTCTTCGCGCTTTCGGCCTGCGCGAGAAGCTTTCTCCGGATCAGTTCTGCCAGATGGTCCGGCCGAACATTTTACTTATCGAGCGAATCCTGCAGGGCAACCTTATCGTCCCCGACTTTGGGGATTTCAGCACCGCTTTGACGGATATCTTCACACGCACGGCAGGTATCAAGGAAGGTGACGTCGCCGACTACATCCCACAGCTCGCACGCGCCAACCCCGAACATTACGCGGCTGCGTGCTGCACTATCGACGGACAGCGATGGGAGGCAGGTGATGCGTCAGTCGATTTTTGCATTCAATCGTGCTGCAAGCCAATCAATTATTGCTTCGCACTGGAAGAGGCTGGCGCACAACGCGTGCACACGTATGTTGGCAGAGAGCCGAGTGGACGAATCTTTAACGAGCTGGCGTTGAACGACGAAGGAAAACCACATAATCCGATGATCAATGCCGGCGCGATCATGTGTTCCTCGCTGCTTAGGCAGGATCTCGACAGCGGCGATCGGTTCGAATTTCTGCGGCAGCGCTGGCAGGCGCTTTGCGGCAACGAAACTGTCGGTTTCAACAATGCGGTATATCAATCGGAACGCCAAACAGCCGATAGAAACTTCGCTCTGGGTTATTACATGAGAGAAAAGAACGCCTTTCCGCCCGGAACCGATTTGATGGAAACGCTTGAATTCTACTTCCAGTGCTGCTCGATCGAAATCAACGCCAAAACCATGGCCGTCATGGCTGCGACACTGGCCAACGGCGGCGTGTGTCCGACCACTGGTGAACGAATATTCCGCACTGAAACGGTTCAGCACTGCCTGTCGTTGATGTCGTCGTGCGGGATGTACGACTATTCCGGTGAGTTTGCATTTACGATCGGCCTACCGGCGAAAAGCGGAGTGAGTGGTGCATTGTTTATTGTCGTACCAAACGTTATGGGGATGTGCATCTGGTCGCCTCCGCTGGACAGCCGTGGTAACAGTGTTCGTGGAATCGCATTCTGTGAAGGCGTCGTAGACACGTTCAACGTCCGCAATTACGACAGCCTGACGGGCGGAGGGACAGGAAAAATCGACCCGCGGGTGAACCGCGCCCAAACCGAGGCGAACAAGGTTGACGCGCTGATTTGGGCGGCTAACAAAGGTGACCAGGGCGCCGTGCACCGATTAGTCGTTCGCGGGTTCGATCAGGATGCGGCGGATTACGACGGTAGAACGGCGCTGCATCTTGCGTGTTCAGAAGGGCGCGAGGAAGTGGTTCGCTATCTCGCCGAGAATGGCGCCGCCCTGAGTCCAAAAGACCGCTGGGTAAGGACGCCGCTTGACGACGCGTACCGTAATGGCGACGAGGCGATTATTGATTTTCTCGAATCCAGTCGTGCTGAGCGAGGCATGGGGCAAGCGGTTCCGATAATTTCGGGGGCAACGATCGCAGCAGACAATGTTGCGCCGGTCGAATCCAACGCGACGATAGAAATGATCTACGCCGCTTCGGCAGGAGATCTCGCGGCAATTCAGCGTCTGGTTGCGCGAGGAGTAAAACTGCACTGTACCGATTACGATTGGCGCACCCCGCTCCACCTGGCGGCTGCCGAAGGCCATGAACACGTCGTCCAGTACTTCATCGATCACGGCGTTCCTTTGAATCCACGCGACCGATGGGGTGCCACGCCGCTGGATGACGCAAAACGCCACAACCATGGACGGGTCGTGCACTTGCTCAACAGCTGCCGCGGGACGTAGGACCAGCGGATGGGGCGGAAATACACTGGGCTCGGGAGAACCACGGCCCTATCACAGGACGTCCTCGTGTATTCGGTTCGCGGGAGCAGCGATTTTCGGACCGCGAAACCCATTTGGTGACAGCGGCAGTATCGGGCCTTTAGGTATCCAATTTGAGGAAGCATCGCAAACGCGATAGCGACTGGCGAATCGACCTGGTCCCAATTTGCGGTTCTTCGCTGAAAGCGTACTCTGCGTCCGCGTGACAATTTGCTTCCCGCACCCTGGGCACTGACCGATGAAATTGGAGGCTATGGGAGAAGTCGACGACGCTGCGTAGCCGCAGCGGACAACCGAAGGTCGCCCGGAGGGACGCGACCGACGGCGGCGGTTTACCTCGATCTCAGTATTATGAGGACGGCCAGGAACCTCTAATTTATAGTTTTAATAATTTTTTTTTGGGCGCCCGGTGCGACTAAATGCCTGACAATGCTCAACGAGGTTCAACGTAGTCACGCAATAATGCCGCATGACTTCGTAAGCTAAGGTAGCTGCGGCGGCACTTTCACAGAACCTGGGCGATTCTAAGTGAAGGGCTGCTGTACACGGTCCGCGGCAACTGACGCTACACTTCTATCACGAAATAATTACGCCGTTATTCGCGCAATAGATTTATGTCTTCGAGAGACGGTCTGGTATTACAGCAACGCCAATGGGCGGAGTCGGCGGGCTTAGCGCCGGATGTGCGAGGCTACCCGCATGCGTCGCTGATAACTTTGTGAAGCCGTTGTCGCTGCAGACCAAGCTGGCTTTTGACTCGGGTAGCGGATCCATGCTGCTAGACGCGCTGGCGCGTCCGGCGAAGATGAAAGCACTCCATTCGTCTTCTGCGCTCGCCGTTAATTTTTTCGATGGCGGGGTCGAAAGAGGTGCTTCACCGCTTGGATTTGTCCTCGGTTTAGGTTCGGAAATAACCTCGATTAAGTTTGAGGATCAATTCCCGACCGGCTTGACCGGGGAATAGCCTTTTCATTTCGCGTAGATCAGGGTCGTCACGATAGCGAGAAGGTATCATTCGTCGCGTTCGCCGACGACCGCCTCTCATTACCTATCCGAGTGACGTGTCTCCAGGCTCAACGCATCGCGCAATTCCTGAAAGACGGAGCGCCAATCGCCCATCATCGGTTGACGGAACAGACGCATGGTGGGGTACCACGGCGAGTCGTTTCGGTCTTCGAACCAACGCCACTCTCCACCAAATTGCAGAAGCGTCCATACCGGTTTCCCCGCCGCACCGGCCAAATGGCACACGGCCGTATCGACCGTAATCACCAGGTCCATTTGCTCAATGGCCGCCAGCGTTTCGCTGAACGGACCAATTCGGTCCGACAACTTCGTAACATTCGGTAAATGAAGGTAGCCGTCAATTTCACTGGCGCGCGCGCCGTACTGTAACGAATAAAAATGGGCGCCATCGACATCGAACAACGTACTGAAATGCTCGGTAGTCGTCGAGCGGGTCCTGTCTTCGGGGTGTTGTGCATTGCCGCCCCATAGTATTCCGACCTTAATCTTCGTTTCCGAGGACGTATCAACATGCAGCTTCGTACATTCGGGCGAAGAGATATACGGGACCGCCGCGGGAATACTCTCGACCATTGTTCCGAACCTGTGCGGCAAACTCATCAACGGGATCTGGGCAGCGTATTCAATGACGCTGCCGCTGTCGATTTCGTGGATTTCATCGAAGCCTCCGGTGGTTCGCAATATCGGCGCGAGTACACCTGGGCACAAGAATATGATTTTCGTGTCCTCGCCAACTGCCTGGCGCAGTAATGGAAGATAACGAACGAACTGAAGGGTGTCTCCAAGACCCTGCTCCGTATGTACGAGTATTCGGTTCGCCCCAAGGGGCTCGCCAAACCACAGTCGCTCCTTGACGTTCTCAAGGCAGAACTTTTGCGTCGGAATGTCCAGGCGTTCTTCGTGGCTAATCCATCCCTCCCGGTATTCGCCCCGCATCAGATGGACGAAAGATGGCATATATCGGTATTGCGCGTTCTGTGGATCGAGGGCGATGGCCTTGTGGTAAGCCGCCAACGCCTCACTCAATCGGCCCACCCGATAATAGACATTTCCCATGCCGTAATGGACGAGCGAGCTCTCGGGCGCAGCGGCGACGGCTATTTGCATCAAGGAAAGTGCTTCCGGAACGTGGCCCATGCCGATGTTCAGGTGCACCAGAGCGGTAATAATTCCGACGTTGCGGTTGTCCAGATAATGCGCGTGGCGCAGTATTTGCGCAGCGTCCTCATGATCGCCGCAGCGACGATATACACCCGAAGCTCGCCCTAGCGCCTGGATCGATGCCGGGTTGTCGTTAACGAAATTCAGCGTGAGCGCGCGAGCACGATCCAGCTGCCCGAGGCCGACGTAGATTCCAGCGAGCGATTCGAAGCTCTTCCCATCGGATGGATCTGTCTGGAGAGAGGTCTCCAGCGCCAAAATTGCCTTTTCGACCTCGGCTGATTTTTGAGCGGAATTTCCACTCGAACTTGATGAAGCAATCGGCGCCATAGGGACGTTTTTACAGGAGTAATTCGGCAAATGCACACTGCAGGAGTTTCAGCACGATTCCGTCTGCGTACAGAGGAATACTGAGTCCAATCGCACCCGCAGACGGATAAAGCGGTAAAATTACCGGCTGGCATTTCCCACAGCGAATTTCGACGCTGCTTTTGGGTAGAATGGTGGCGTTACACACCACCTGGGAGCTGAAACCTGTGGGTAGGAAGAGTTCTCGAGCAATGCCCAGACATTCTTCCCTTGCGGCCGGCCCAGCCTCGCCTTCGATATTTCAGGAGAAAAAGCTCGCACGCCTGATTCGCGCCACAATCGCGATCGGGTCGGGTCTGGCCGTCCCTGTTGCAAATGCCGATCTTGATTGCAGCCCAGTCGCTCCCGCGGTCATTGTCGTGGACGCCGATGAGATCAACCAACTGTCGTGTACTCTGGAGGCCGATCTGCAAATCGTCCTGGCAGCCACACTCACGAACACGGTCACAGGCATTATCAATAATTTCGAAACTATCGCCGTAGACGGGACGATAGACGACGCGGGCGACATCCTGAACCACAATTCGATTCAAATCGGTGCTACCGGTCGGATCAATGTTTCGGGCTTTCTCGGTAATGGAGCGCCAGGCACAAACTCGCCCGTGCTGGAGGTCGCCGACGGCGGCACGCTGCACATTCAATCGGGTGGTGAATTCTCAAACTACGGAACCACGACCGTCGACGGGTCGGTATTAAACGACCAGTTTTACTTCAACGACAACATAACCGTCATCACGCCAACCGGAACTATCGAGAATAATTTCGTGTTCAACAGCGCGAATATTCTGGATGTTGAAGGAATTTATTCGAATACACCGGGCGCTTCCATGACCGTCTGGTCCGGTACCGTAAACATACGCGACGGCGGCCGGTTTCTGAATTCCGGTAATACGACGATCCGCGGCCACATACAAGCCGATTCGAATGGCGTACTGATTAACGAGGATACGCTGTCGATCGGCACTGCTTTTGTTACAAACAGCACCTTCGTAGCCTTGCCGTTTTCAACTGTTTCAAACGCCATCGGCAGTACCTACACGAACTGGGGCGAAAATACCGCCGGCGGCGACACGTTCTTTGACGGTTCCGCAATCAACGAGGGAACGTTTATAACGCCTGAGTCGGGCAACACGGTAATAGGAAGTACCGGCGATTTCCTCAATAAACGGTTGAGCGAGACATTCGGGATTTTGAATGTCGAGGGCGGTGGTGAATACAAAGATGAAGGCACAACCATTATTCGGCCTGGTGCAAAACTGGTCGTCGGTGGTCGATATATCGGGAATTCATCGTCAGTCCTGATTATTCAAAGCGTCACTAATGTGGTGTCCGCCGGCGGGATACTAGCTAGCGATGGGCAACTCGATCTGGACGGTGGGCTGCAGATCGAAGTTGACGGGTTGCTCGCAATCAGGCCGCCCGCCGTTCTTAACCTCGATACCGGATCTGTGCTGGAAATCGACGGGTGGGCGTTTTTGGACGGCGACACGAGCTTGAGTCCGGGCAGTACATTCATCAACCGGGGATCAACGGAATTCGGTTTTCCCGGTGAAACCAATGCCACGTTCACTACAGATTTCGGGTCGGTCGCAACCAATGCGCCCGGCGGTGAGATCGCCAATTACGGTACGCAGAATATTAATGGACGGTACGTTAATGAAGGAACGGATGACAACTTTGGAGCCGTGAAAATTGGTGCTACCGGGGAGTATACCGTCGAGATCGGCGGCACTTTGAATAATCATCAGCTTATAGAATCGTTTGGCGCGCTGCACATCCGCGGGACCTTGAATGACGACGGAGAGACTCGAATATCCGGCGGTGGCCATTTGGATCTGCATGGTAACTATTTTGGTTCGGACGATGCGTTGCTTCACTTCGGAAACGGAACGACCAACACCGTCGCAGGCGTCATTGATACCACGGGTCAGATATTTATTGACGAAGACGCGACGGTGATTTCTTCCGGCGGAGCATCCATCCGGCTCGATTCGGCCGAGGTCACTATCGAAGGTACTGCGTTCTTTAACAGTGAAGTCATAACGAGCAATACGGTCATCGACAACAGAAACATACTGGAATTTGCCTCAACCGGTTCGGCACTCAGCCTGGATCCGGGGTCAACGATTACGAATGCCTCGCAGGCCCAGTTAACGATCGGCGGGGAATCCAATGTCGATGGCACGATTATCAATAACGGCAATCTGAATTTTCTCGACACCGTATTTTTCAGGGGCAGCTTAAACAATCATGCAATCGCGCGGAATGTCGGAACGTTATGGTTCTTCGATGGCCTGATCGAAAACGAAGATATTTTTCAGAATTCAGGAACAATCAGTCAGTTTGGCGAATTCAACAATGCGGGACTCGGATCCGGCATTGTTCAAAACTTTCAGGGTGCAAACTGGAGCGTGAATAACAATGCCGTTTACGTGAACGAGGCATCGACGACAAACTTCGGCTCGTTTCGCGTTAATTCCGGCGGTACGTTGAATAACACCGCCCGGTTCGAAAACAGGAACTTCATGGTGCTGCGTAGCGGTGGCGCTATGACGAATGCCACCAATGCACTGGTTATAAATTCCTCGGGCGCGACTCTGAACATCGAAGGAGGCGTGTCAAGCGAGGGTCGGGTGTTGAATCAGGGTGGAGAGATCGAAGTTGCGGACTCCGGATCGATAACCGGTGCTGGTTCGTATGTGCAGGAAGACGGTTTAACGATCGTCGATGGCGTAATGGATCTGTCGGATATCGAATTTCAGGATGGTGGGTTAAAAGGTAGCGGATCGCTTGTCAGTGATAATCCAATCGTTATCGCGGACAACGTCGAAGTCGATCCGGGCGGTTCGGTTGGTACGCTGACCTTCGAGAGTGATGTCACCTTTGATGGCACGTTGAATATCGAGATCGAAAGCACTACGAGTTTCGATATTGTCGATGTTATTGGCACTGTGACATTCGGCGCAGGCAGCGAAATCGTATTCGATCTCGTCGGCTACACTCCACTCGCGGGGGACACATTCGAGTTTCTCACCGCGCTGTCTGTCGGTGGATTTGAAAATGTGCTGGTTTCGATGCCAGGCATCGATCCATCGCTCACGTACAGCGTCACGGTAGACGGCGAGTTTGATCTGCTCCTGCAGTACTCAAACGTTCCGATACCACCTTCCCTGCCGCTATTGATTGCACCCGTCGCGGCTTTAGGACTTCTGCGAAGGACACGTCTTCGAACCGCAAACGTCTGATCAAGTGCTCTGCATTACGTGTCCGATCCGTTCTGTCACCAGGCGATTTTGCTGCAGCTCTTTGCCAATATTGTCCGCCGTAGTGACCGAACCCGTCGGACAAGTATGATCGACGGTCCGTTTCGAACCGACTGGTCATTCGGCCGTTTGAGGACGCATCGATAGCATCCTCGAGACCTCCGGGAGCGATAGGCGGGGCCTGGCAGCGTAACGCACGCGCAACAGAATTATTGCTACGCCGCCAGGACATCGGCAAAGTGCACAACGGGTGTGGTACACGTTTGCTTACGGGCCGTTGGATCAGTGCGCCCAGGTTAAATCCATCAGGTAGCTCGCCCGAAATTTTTATTGGGGTCGACCTCGCTGCTGCCCACCCCTTTCCGTCGAGCTATTTCGCCTATACGTTTGCAGAAGATTTCCCGGAGGATATCAGCCAGGCCGATGCTCTGATTTTTCTGCGCGAGGCGCACCGAACGTTGCGCAACGGCGGCGTGTTGCGCTTGCGGTTCCCGGATTTTGAAGGGGTTCTCGATCGACATTTTCGCTCCGCCGAGTACGATGGAGCTGCGCAAGGGAAAAAGGATGCTTTCATGGTGTGGGATCATTTGTTTTTTAATTCGCGCGCCGAAATTTCTACTGCGGCTGTTCGCGCCCGGTTCAGCGCTGTTTAATTCGTCGAATGCGGCAATTCTTCCCACGAAAGGCTGGCAGCGGTGATTCACGCCGAGACCAGCACCTGATCAACATCTACGTGGACCTGACAAAGTGAACAGAGCGCCCATTAAACACTTTGAAAGCCGTGAATCCTTCTGGTTTTCCTGCCTGAGCGTCGCCTTGTTTGTCGGGTTGGGCGTTTATCTGTTCTTTCCGTACATTTTTGCTGACCAGGTGTTGTTCACCAACGATGCGGTAATTGTCACGCACCACTTCGATTCCATGCCTTTATTGCAGACGCTGGTCGGTTCATGGCGGGACAATGTTCTGGTCGGCCTGCCACATTTCGTTTCGGTGAATGTTCCAATGTTGCTGCGCAGGATAATAGGCATCGAGTTATGGAACGATACGCTTTGGGTACTTGTGTCGCTGGCGGGTTCCCTTGCTCTTCTTTGGTACCTGCGTCTGAAGGGGCTCGATTGGCTTCCAGCGACGATTTCCGCATTGGTTTGTTGCTGGCTCGGAACAAACTTCACCCTGGTTTACTCCGGCCACTCGATGAAGCCATTTGTGCTCCTGTTTGCAATCTGCGCAATGTGCTTCGCGCACCGGTTAGCGCGGCGGCCTAACATCGCAGATGCCATATTCCTTGGAGGAACGGCCGGCGCGATGTTTATGCACCAGGCGGATGTCGCATTCCTGTTTTCGCTGCTACTGGCGCCATACGTAGTTCTCGAAATGGTTATTATGCGCCGCCGGAATTTTCGCGTGGCCGCATTCCTCGGCGTATCCGTGCTGATATGCGGGCTGTTATCGTCGGGCGCTTTGTGGAACGGTTTTCAGCAATTCGGAAAAGATATTGCGATCCAGGAAGACCCAACGGAAAAATGGTCCTTCATGACGCAGTGGAGTTGGCCACCGGGTGAATCACTCGCATTTATCGCGCCCGGATACATGGGTTGGCGTTCGGACGACCCCTCCGGGCCGTACTGGGGAGAAATGGGGCGGTCGGCGTCGTGGGAAACCGACGGTTCGGGTTTCGCGAATTTCAAACTTGATAACACTTACCTGGGTGTCGTGCCGTTTGTGCTGGCGGTCATCGCTTTCGCCAATTGGCGAGACTCGTCTCGGGGCCCCCATATCTTGTTCTGGGGTGCGGTCGCGATCGTGTCGCTGTTGCTGGCATTTGGAAAATACTTCCTTCTTTACGGGTGGATCTATGAGTTCCCCGTCATCCACCACATTCGCAACCCGAACAAGTTTCTGCATATTTTTCAGTTGGCAATAGCGATCCTGGCGGCCTACGGTGCGCAAGAACTGTTCAAGTGCTACGCCTCGAAACAACGACGCCCGCTTCCCTTGCTGTCTGCCGGATTACTAATATCGGTCGGTGTGATCGCGTTGAGTTACCGTACGGGATTGAGTGCGAACAGCGCGGGAGCGATCACGGAACTGACCGGAGCGGGCATGCCGTTTAACCTGGCACAGACGATCATCGATATCAAGCTTGCGAGTCTGATGCATTTATTTCTCGTTGCCTTAATCGCAGCGTCGATTATCTACTTTGCCCATACGAGCAAAATCGCATGGTTTCCCCCTATTGCAGGATTGTTACTGGTCGCACTTATTGTTGTCGATGTGGTTTTGCTCGCGCGGCATTACTTGCAACCAATGCCCCGCAGTTATATCGCCGCTAATGAGCTGACCGAAACACTCAAGTCAGAACAGGCAGAGCAGCGATTCATGATGATCGACCGCCAGGGCGTCAACAATATTTGGGCGAGTTTTCTCTTTCCCTTTCACGGAATAGCATCAATGAACGTCGTATTAATATCGAGAATGCCAAGCGACTACGCCAGGTTTCTCGAGGCTTTCGACACTAATTATTTGCGTCTGTGGCAACTAAGTGCCACGGGTTATGTTCTCGGGACTCGTGCACAGGCGGCCGAACTCGTCCCGCGTTTTGCGGCGTCCCTGATGGAATATGATGTCAGCGTTGATTTCGCCGGCGACCTGCGGATAATCTCGGTTGCAGGCGGCCGTTACGTTTTGATGAAACTTCGACGATCGGCGCCGCGTTTCGCACTGATCGCAGGCGCAACGCGCGTCAGTTCCGAGGAAACCCTGTCACTTCTAAAAGACACAAGTTCGCCTCCATTGAGTACCGTTTACCTCAATTCGGACGCGGCGGCCCCCGAATTAAGCGGTAGCGGCGTCGTCGGTAATGTGACGATCACGGACTACCAGCCCGGCACGGTTCAACTGACTGTTAACACGCAGCAAGCAGCGTATCTGCGCTTCGCCGAGCGATTCGATCCGCGCTGGCGCGCTTCAATTGACGGTACTGAAACGCCGATCCACCGGGCGGATTATTTGTTTCAGGCGATCTTCGTCCCTCCTGGAGATCACACGATCAGGATCAGGTATTCACCGTCGACGTTGTATTTGTTCCTTCAGCTCATCGGCCTGTCCACAGTCCTTGCCGCGACATTATACAAGCTGCATCTCATGTTGGTTGTGAAACGTGCTGTCGATTAACGTCGTTTATAGGAATGCGAATGTATCGAAGTATTCTTTCGGAGGTGCAAAGCGTTGTCCTTGGTGGTCCGAGATCGTTTACGCACTGGAATATCTGACGATCATTGATTGGTCACCCTCGATTACCGAATAGACCTGCCAGGGTGAAAGTAAACTTTACGGATCCTGCTTCATCGAGATCATGGATTCGCGAATGCGTACTCGGCACAGGCGCGAGCATTGCGGATCCCGCGCGTCCGCTGATGATGAAAACAAAAGCGAGGTGTTGCCTGGCGCTTTTCGCGGCCTTGTTTGCTACTCGTCAGTACGGCGGACGCGTTTCTCGACGTTATTCGACCAAATTTGAATTTCGCAATCGCTCGCCGACGCCGACGCATACCGCCGAACCATCGCATTCCAGCGGATACTGGACAAACCAACGAGCGTATCCACAGTATCGCGGACGACACTGACGCTGGTTCCGGCCTTGTTTTCCCACAAGACAGGAATCTCCGCTATGGAATAACCGAGAGCTTTTGCAATAAACAGGGATTCGGCGTCGAAGCCGAAGCCGCTGACGCGAACACGTGCAAAGATATCCTGACCAACATCGCCACGAAACATCTTGAACCCGCATGTGGCGTCCGACACGCGGATCGCAATGCGGCGCACCAACCATAGATTGATTTTACCCATCAGGACCCGGTACCACGGTTGCGCAATATTGATGCAGGATTCGCTGAGGTTTCGCGATCCTATCGCAATGTCGGAGCCGCTCTCCACACTGCCAAGCAGCGCCGGCAACTGCTCGATAGGTGTGGCGAGATCCGCATCCGTGAACAGAACGTATCGTCCTCGGGCAACGGCAAACCCTTGCTTCAATGCAAAACCTTTGCCTCGATTAATCTCGTAACGCAACAACCTGAGCGGGACAGAGATGTTCCCGGCAACTTTACTGACGACATCGAACGTGTCGTCGAAACTACCGTCATCTATAACGATGATTTCGGCGTCGATCGAGCCTTCGCCGAGGTAAGCATCAATAGCATGCAACGTAGCACCGACCCGCGTCGCTTCGTTGTAAGCCGGGATGATTATCGTTAACGAGGGTGCTGTCGACATGTGCGCTAACCTGGGTCAACGTATGAACTACCGCCATACGTCTGTGCTTCATTGTAAAATCGGATACCGTAATTTGGACGGAATAGAATAACCCGCAACGTACCGCGAGGGTGGTTATTTCAACACGTTTTCCGACCCCGTTTTCCTCGTGCTCTCGCGAACTAATTGGGGTTGAATCTCACTAACCGACTTGGCGATCTCACGCTTTGACTAGTTCAATACGGCCGAGTCATCAAACCGTCCCTTGATGATACTTATCAATAGTCGAACTGACGACACCGCCGCGCTGCTCCATTTTTGATGGACGTTTTGCTTACTTTTCCGGCTCTTCGTCATAGCCATTGGGATGCGACTTGTGCCACTGCCAAGCAGATTCCACGATCACACCCAAATCGTCATAACGTGCTCGCCAGCCGAGTTCCTCCCTGGCCAGCCGAGAGGATGCTATCAGTACCGCGGGATCACCCGCACGCCTCGGCGCAAACTCGAACGGGACCTTTTCCCCGGTAGCTTTTTCAACGGCGTTCATAACATCCAGATTCGAATAACCTCTTTCGTTTCCCAGGTTGTACTTGCTGTTGGGGAATTTATCCAAGTTATTCAGCGCCAGGACATGGGCAAATGCCAGATCCGAAACGTGTACATAATCACGAATACATGTGCCATCCCGCGTTGGATAGTCGTTGCCAAATATCTGCACCTTTTTTCTTCGACCCATAACACATTGGGTGATGATTGGGATCAAATGAGACTCATGACGATGGTCTTCACCTAAACCGGCTAAGGCACCGGCAGCATTAAAGTAACGGAAGGCGTTGAATTTGAGACCATATGCACGATGGTACCAGTCGAGCACCTTCTCAAACATCAGCTTGGACTCACCGTAGGCATTTACAGGCACCGTGCGGTGCTTTTCATCAATGGGGGTGTACTCTGGTTCTCCAAAAATCGCAGCCGTTGACGAAAAAATAAATTGCTCGCATCCGTATTCCCGCATAACGTCAAGGAGCACGATTCCACTCACCAAATTATTATGGAAGTATCGGCCGGGGTCGGTCACGGACAACGCTATAGTCGTTTCGGCCGCGAAATGAATGACGGCTTCGATGGCATGCTCCGAAAATACCTTTCTCAACAAATGACGATTGCCATAGTCCCCTATATATAGTGCTGCTTCCGGGGTCACTGCTTCTTGATGTCCCTCTTGGAGGTTGTCAATTACAACGACGCTGTGGCCTTCCGCTAACAGCCTTTCTACGCAAACCGAGCCGATGTATCCAGCACCTCCAGTTACTAAAACTTTCATCGAGAAACCACCTGTCCGATTCATACAAATTGATCTGTCTTAGCTAACGTTTAGCACCTGGCCTTTCGGGCGCTAATTTTCATCATGGCGATGTTCTTCCGGGTGAAGCGGGTCGGCGTGAAGCTCCACTTCATTCAACCTGACAAACCAACGCAGAACCCGGTCGTCGTGATCTTCAACGGCAAGTTCCGGGAGTACTGCCTGGATCTGAACCGGTTCGCCAGTCTCGAAGACGCCCGTTCGACAATCGATAAATGGCGAACCCATTGCAACCACATCAGCCCGCACCGTTTACCGGATAAGAAGCCGCCCGCGGTTTTCGTCCGCGAGGCTGCCTGATATGCTCAATGTCCCACATTCGGACCAGCTTGGTTCGAGGGGTACGGTCAACATCATCAGCGAACACATCACCCTGGGAGGCACCAAGCGCTCGGAATTGCGTGCCTTGCACCGTTTGGCCTCCTGCCTTCCCAGCGATGCCGTTGTGGTAGAAATCGGATCCGCCCAGGGCCGGTCAACCCTTGTCCTGGCACAAGCCCTGTGCGACGGCAATGGCGGCGAAGTCTTCGCGATCGATCCCCTGGTCCATAATGAAGCGATTCCTTCGGCGCAGGCTCATAACGAAACCGCTCTACGAAAAAACATCGCCCTCAGCGGCCTCACCAATATCGAAATCATCAAGGACTTTTCGTCCGATGTCGGCCAGTGGTTCGACCGTCCCATCGACCTGTTGTTCATCGACGGCGATCATCGTTACGATCGCGTGAGGGCCGATTTCGACATTTTCGAACCAAAAGTTGTCGATGGAGGAATCATTGCAATGCATGACGTCGCCGTTTGCGCAGGTCCTCGACGCGTCGCCCACGAAGAAATCTACGGATCTTCGCGTTTTTCGCGCCTACGCACCGTGCGCACCATGCTGTTCGCCCGGAAAGAGCCCGGCGAACGCTGGACCCAGCCCTTCCATCGGGCAAAACACGCGGCCTACTACCGGCTATCGCTGCTCGCCCGGCAAGTGCTGCCCCGCTTCCGCTGACGCGGCGACGCGGCAGGGCCGGATCGTGAATCCCCAACTCAACGGTTGACCAAACGCGAGCAGGTAGACGATCCACCAATACCAGAGGTATTTCTGCATACAGGAATGCCGTTCGATAGCGTGGCATCCGAGATTGGAACGGCTGACAAACCGATCCGCGATGTCACGGAAAAAGGCCACGCAATGGTCGTGATTCCAGCCCATCGCATTCAAAAACCAATTCCGGTTGTTGGGCAACGTGATGAAGACCACAGCCCCCTGCTTCTCCACCGCCTCCGCGAGCGCGTTCATCACTTCGTAATGGCAGTTCACGTGTTCGAGCGTCTCCATACACAGGATCACGTCCGGGCGAAATGCCTTGATGACCCGCGCAAGCTCGATCACCGCGGCCGCCTGATTCAGGTCGAGGACGTAGTCCACCCCTTCGGTGTCCTGGATATCGACGACCCGGTATTCCGCCGCGGCCTGCCGCAATCGGTCGTACACCTGCGCAAAGCAGCTTCCCGAATCGCACGAGGGCATCTTGCTTCCCCCGATATCGAGCACCCGACGACTCCGGCACAGCCCTTCGGCATGAGCCAGTCGGTCAACGCGCTTCCACTTCACCCCCTTCATCGCGATCTCATCTGGCGGAATTCCTCATGATGGATTATCCCATAGCATCGGCGGCGTGTGCTGGTCCACGCGGCGCCGGCCCGCTTGTGCGATTCCCGCCGGTCTCAACGATGGAGAGCTGCCCGCCCCCTCCGTGCGGAGTCCCGGCATTCGGGAAACTCTTGCTTTCCGACCGCAATGTCAGCAGGATTGACGTGCGATAGGCTCGCCGCCCGGCGGCGATCACGAATCCTTCAAATGGGATGTTCTTGCCGCATGACCGAGTCCGCCCCTCTCGTTTCGATCATCTTGCCCGTCTTTAACGCTGCCTCCTACCTGGGCGAAGCGATCGACTCGATTCTCGCGCAGTCGTTCAGCGACTGGGAACTGATTGCGGTCGACGATGCTTCCTCGGACAACTCGGCCGCAATTCTCGAAGACTATGCGGCGGCAGATTCACGGATTCGAGTCTTTCGGAATGAGATCAATTTGGGCGTTGGTGGCACCCTCGACCGCGCCATCTCGGAATCACGCGGCCAATACATCGCACGAATGGACGCGGACGATATCTGCTCTCCCGATCGCGTTGCCGTGCAATTGAAACATCTCCAGCAAAACCCGGAGGTTATCGCCGTTGGCGGTCAGATTCGGGAGATGCAGGAGAATGGAGAGACGATCCGGATTAAATCGTTCCCGACCGAGCCCGAGGAAGTCTACACAATGATGTTTCTCTGCGTTCCGATTCAGCACCCCGCCCTGATGGTGAACCGGGCTGCCCTGCCCGAGGGATTCAATTGGTACGAGGGTTGGAGCGTGGGAGAAGACAGCAACCTTTTTTTCAAACTTACGCAGTTCGGAAAGCTCTCCAACGTGCCGGAGCTGATCCTATCCTATCGAGTGTGCGACGGCGGCAACTTTTTGCGTAACATCCGCGCCACCTTTCGCAACACCTACCGGGCCAGGTGCCGGGCTCTGCGCAACTACGGGTACCATGCCTCGGCGAAAGCCCAGGTCATCAATCACCTTCAGTTTCTCCTCATTCACCTGATCCCCGAGCGACTGGCGTGGCGGCTCTACAATTTCGCGCGCAGATTCATGTTGAGGACGAGGCGCGCCAAACCGTAGCGATGGGGTCACCAGCGGAAGAACTGCTCAGTCTGCTGTATCCGCTCATCAGCCGGATAACACGGGGCGCCCCGGTGAGCCACTATCCGATCCTTTACTGGCCCTATGCCAAATGGTTAAAAACCAGCCCCCACCCGGATCTCATGCCCTGGTCCCTGCCGGGCCCCGAAACCGACCTCGTCATCGAGGAACCGGGATCCTGCGCGAATCATTCACTGGCCGTCTATATTCGAGCACATAATCCCGATATCCGATTGGCCACGCTAACGCATAGCGCGGCGCCGGTTCGCTATGCGGCCGCCCATGGCACGCCCTGCCTCGTGCTCATGCGGGACGAGCCCGGCTTTATCCGGTCTTCGACGTCACGCTTCCCTCACCTCTACACGCGACGCACGGCCTCGCGCATTTACCGCAGCTTCTATCGTTCAGTTGAAACGGTGAAACATTATCCCGTCACGGCCAGGTTCGAAGAAGTGATACGCGACCCCCGCGGCGTCATCGCCGAGGTGAACGAGCGATTCGGAACTAATTTCAACGCCGGAGACGGCGACCTGCCGCGCATTCGAGGTACTGCGGCCGATCCTGGCGCAGGGTATCCCGGGCCGCCCGGTCCATCCATTTAGCGAACGATGAAAGAACCCTTCGCGAGGATGGGGGCCCTGACCGACTCCCTCCGCGATCTCTCACATCGCATCGCTCGCCGGATTCCCTTCCGCAACGTGAGTGGCTCTCTGCGAATCGCCCCGGTCGGCTTTCATGGCGACCGCTACCTGATCGAATTGACAGACCTGGCGCTCAGCGGCGCGACCCACTTCATCGAGACAGGAACCAACGTCGGTTCCACCCTCCGGCACGCCGCCGAAAGACACAAGCGGGTGCAATGCTTCTCCTGTGAACCGGACGCCAAAGTCTGTGAGATTGCCCGAACACACACCCGCGCTCTGGACAATGTGCGCCTGCTTCAAACGGACTCCATTACCTTTCTGAACGAACTGGCTCAAATTCCCGGCCTCTTTAGTGGGAACCCCGTCTTTTGGCTGGATGCGCATGGGTTTGGATTCGAGTGGCCCTTGCGCGAGGAAGTGCGATTCGTCACCGGCAATTTCGAACGGGGGCGCATGTGGATCGACGATTTCAAAGTTCCGGGCATGCCCATGTTTGGATACGACCGGTATTGCGGCCAGGAATGCGGTATGGAGACCATTCACGACTGCCTCGACCAACGGCACACCTATCGAATCACCTATCCTGATTACACCGAGCGCAGCTCCGCGCACCATCCGCTTCGCGGCTGGGTTCTCTTCGAATTCGGCGAGCTCGCACCCCTCGCCATTCCCGAAGGGCTGAGAAAGAATCTGCGCCGGGAAACATTCAACACCGAAACGAGCGCCGCGCGCCCCTGATTTTCGTAACGCTCAACCGCAGCACCCGGAACAGTGTCGGAAACCTTAGAATCAGACAGGAGAGATCGAACATGATCCGGTCGCGCCGATCGATACCACTATGCGGGTAGTCGGGAGGGAGATCACCGCCGGTGATCGTTCGGCCGGGCGAACGGTGACGAACGTCCCTCGCGGCATCCACGGCCGCGCGGTAAATCGCATCCACATGGTATCGCTTTTCCGGACGGTGTTCGCGCAGGAAACGCCAGATCCGCTCGACCGTGTCGATGTAGTCCTCCTCCGTCCGCGAAGCCAACGCCGACTCGAGATCCGGCAACGAATCGAAATCCCTGAAATCGATGAAGCAGTCTTTCGGCACCACCTCGGCGACGTTGGCACCTCCGAAGTAGATCGGAATCGTGGACGAATAAAACGCATCCCAGATCTTCTCGGTAAGATAGCCGTGGGACCAGTAGGGGTGATAGCTGTTCTCGAATGCCAGCGAATAGCGGTAACGGCTGAGAACGCCGGACTTGACCTCGGGCTCCCCCCGGTGATTCGAGACCGCCATCCCTTCGGGCCCATAAGCATCAAAGGGCATCGAGGAAGAATCGTGGAACCACTGCGCTACCCGCGCGCGGCTGGAATACAGCTCTGAAGAAAGCAGCGACAACTTGACGTCGGCGACCATGCAGACGCCCTTGATTCGGGAACGCAATTGCGCTTCGGAAAAGGGCGCCCCCTCATAGGCGTGGTCGCTCGGAAAGGGGAACCCGTAGTTAATGTGCGGCAGGTAATAAAAGCGATCCGAGCGGTCCACGAGATTCTGATTCCAGCTGAGGACCCCGTCGAACTGCTCCCAACAGGATCGCCGGTACTGCGGCGGATGCACCACCACCGGCTCCGCCAGGATGAGCAAGCGAATTCGGTCCGAATATTTCCGGGAGCGATTCGCGTCGTAACTGTAGGAATTGTAGTAGAGCACGACGTTGGCATCGGGATGCTCCTCCCTCGTCCAGAAAATCACCACGCCAAGGTCCGGCCGGTCGATTGGGTCCGGCACGGTCCCCGCCATGAGCCGGTGTACGATGTTTACCTGGATCGATGACATCGAAATCCTCACGGTGCGCTCCGCAAGAAACGGTCCTCACGGATCGTTCTTCCGGATTCGATCGCCCAACAAATCAGTTAGCATGTGGCAGAGAATGCCGTGCACCGCCTCTGCTTTGCACATGTCCCTGATCGGCACGTGGATGTGAACATCGGCCACCGCACCGAACTGGCCCCCGTCAAATCCCGTCATTGCGATCATCCCCAAGCCGCACGTTTTCGCATACTCCGCGGCACGCAGGATATTCGGACTGTTCCCGGAACCGCTGATACCGATCAGGAGATCACCCGCGCGTGCAAACTGACGCAATTGAAAATCGAACACCCGCTCGTACCCCAGGTCATTGGAAATTGCCGTTAAGAATGGCGTGTTGTCGGCGAGGCTGAGCGCGCGAAATCGCTTCTGGTCATCGTCCTGCATGGCCCCCTTGCAGAGATCTTCCGCCAGGTGAGATGCCGCCGCCGCGCTGCCCCCGTTGCCTATCGTGAACACGAACCGATCCTCGAGGTAGGCCTCCTCGAGGAGGTCGACCGCGGGAGTGACCTTTCTCAGGTCAACCCGCCGTGCGGCCTCAATAACCTCATCCATGTATGCCTTTGCTATTTCCACTCGTATCCCTCGACGTTGAAAATGATCTTACTGCCAAAACGTTCAAGGAAGAATGGCATCTCGCGATACCCGCTCATCGCCTGGCGCAAGCGTTCTTCGCTTCCATGAGGACAGTAAGTCAACAGAAAGCCTCCGCCACCGGCTCCGCACACTTTGCATCCGGTCGCTCCCCCGGATTGCGCCCGCTCGACCATCTCGTCAATCTCCGGATTGGAGATTCCTCCGGCAAGCCCCCTCTTTATGCGCCAGTTCTCGTCCAAAAGCTGCCCGAGGACATCGTAATTTCCATCTTGCACAGCGCGGCGCGCCGGGACGACAAGGGACCTGATCTCGTCCAGGGAGGATCGCTTGCTGTGCGTGTTGTCGCGCTGCTCGCGCAGGATGTCCTCCGCTTTCCGAACCGAATTCGTATAAAACAACCTCATCCGCTCGCTGAGCTTGTGACGTGCGCCCCGCCCTAATGAAACTTCCTCGACCTGAACACTTTCGTCGGGAAGGAATTCGATATGTCGCATTCCGCCGTAGGCGGCAATGTATTGATCCTGCTTTCCGATTGGCTTGCCGCAGGTTTCGATCTCGATCTCGCAGGCTTCCCGCGCGAGTTGTTCCGGCCCCACCTGGGTACCACGGTATGCATAGAGCGCATTCAGCAATCCGACCGTCACGCTGCTGGAAGAACCCAGTCCCGATCCTTCCGATGGAATATCGGCCATCGTGACCACCTCCACGCCGCGGCCAACCCCTGTTTTTTTCATCGCTGCCCGTATGAGTTCGTGTTCGATCTCGTTCACGTCGAGGACGATTTCTTTCCGCGTGTATCCGAGTACGATCCTGTCGTCAAAACGAGGGTTGACGATCACGTAGACATACTTGTCGATGGCGGAACTCAGCACGGCTCCGGGTTTCTCGCTGTAGTAGGCGGCCAAATCCGTGCCGCCGCCGGCAAGACTGATACGAAGTGGAGTTTGGCTGATCAGCATGATCTGATATTACGAGCAAGCCCCTTCCCGCCTGGCCCATTGCGCGAGAGCCCTTTCCAATCGTTCCGGGGTTCCCACGTCACAAAAAAATCCCCCAATCGAGTAGCCGTACATGTGATCCACCAAAGCGGGAAGCACGTCGTGCCCGAAATCCGCGGGAACACGGTCGGGAATCGCGTCGAAGATCGACGATCCCGCAATATAGAGTCCGGCATTCGCAAGGTTTCCTTTTGGGTGCCGCGGCTTTTCCACGAAATCTATAACCCGCCCGTCTCGGTCAAGCGTGGCGATCCCGCATTCCGTGGGCTCTGGCGTATCGAAGAGGCCCATCGTGAACTGGCTGTCTCGATCCCGGTGGAAAGCCAGCATGTCATCTAGACGCACGTCCGCCAGGTTGTCGGCGTATACAATAAAGAACGCATCCTCGCCTTTCACGAAGTCGCGGTGCTCGCGAACGGTACCCGCGCTCCCCAGGAGACTTGGTTCGTGCGTCAAGTGAACGTCCAGTTCGTCATTCGGCCGCGTCTCCACGTAGCTTTGCACGGCCTCGGAAAGATGATGCGTATTGACGAGCACATCTTTCACCCCAAACCGCAATAGCTTGCGGAACCAGCGTTCCAACAACGGCTCTCCCGAGACCGGCACGAGGCATTTCGGGACTCGGTCGGTCAAGGGACGTAACCGGGAACCGATTCCCGCTGCCAAGAGAAATGCTTTCATCGTGCAATCTGTTTATCTGACGTGGCCTGGATGCGTTTCGCGATGCTCGGCAGAACGGAACGACGGCGAGGCGCGTCGGGGGAGCCTCACTCCACACATCGCGCGCTGGATTCGGACCATTCCACTACGCTCCTATGGACCTTCCTCGTTGAGGAAGGTAGGTGAATCCGAGTTGCCAAGCCCTACGCCACGCTCTTTTCGGCGAGACAAACGTGCGCCGCCGGCCAGCCGATGAACTGCTCGATTGTGAAGCCGCAGTTCGCCATAAGGGCTTCTACTTCCTCACGCTCGAAATAGATGTACGCGCCTTCCCCGAGGAGCCGCGTAAAGCCGGTCTCCTTCGCTTCGGGACGCAGGAGGTAGATGGCAGATCTTCCTTGCGGTTTCAAAATTCGGTTGAACTCCCGCAAATAGGCCTCCACCGCCGGCTTCGGGATGCGCTCGAAAACCGCCCACGAATACACGGCGTCGACACTCGCATCGGCGAAGGGAAGTTTCTTGCCTTCAAATGATTTGAACCGGCAATTAGGATAACGGCGCGAGAGGCGGCGCGCATGCCAAATATAAAACGGGTTGATATCGATCCCGATGACCTCCTGCACGTGTCCGGAGGCGGCGATCATGTTGCCCCCCAAGCCGCAGCCGAATTCCACAACGACATCGTCTTTCTTGAAGATAGGGCGAATAAGCTTCATCTCCTCCTCGCAATGCGCGAGTAGCGCTTGCCTCGTCATCAGCTTGCCCTTGGTGGCCATGCAGGCGCTCCAGTAGTTCAAGCCCGACAGGCGCCAGACCGAACGCGTGCGGAGCAACCGCTGAATCGGCCCCGTTCGTCGCGATGCGTCTCCCCTCGAATTCGGCACGCATTCGAGCATGGCAGAAGACTTTCGCCCTGACAACGGCCCTCGGGTTCTCCTCTTTTTTGTGCGGAAACTTGATAAATCGAGGACAAACCTGGATTTATTTTGGGAACCACAACGCTTCACGATGCTTCTCATGCCAGTAGGTTGGCAATCAAACGAAAACGGCGCTTCTAGTTCCTATACGCGAGCTTTTGAAAGCGTCGGAGAGTGTTGCCCACGCAGCTCGTGAAGCGGGCCCTTCACTAACCTTGTTGCGAAATAGCACCGACTTCGCGCACATAGCGTTCTTCGTAGCGGCCGAAAATGACCCCCGGTCCGGACAGATCGAGTTCATAACCGGAGCGGCACACCGCCGAGCAATCGAAATACCACGACCCCGTGGCTTCGTCGCCATCGACATCGATCACCTCGCTCATTACGCGGTGATGGGAGTAGCTCAATAATGCCGGGACGGTTTCTGTCAGATAGCCGGTGACCGCGGCCTTGCCCTCAAACGGCGCGAACGGCGTAAAGTCGGCCGTCGCCGATTCGGTGAAGCGCGTGCGGTGGTCGGCGAAAGCCGATTCATCGCCCGCTACGCCGCGGTCGATGCAGTGTCGTCGAACCGCGATGCGTGGAAGCGTAGATTGGATTCGGGTTATCTCTGAACCGCTCGTCTCGTGCGCTCAGCGACGAACCGCGCGGCTGGTCGGTGCAGCAGGAATTCGACTGGAAGACCGTCGAAGACAACGTGATGGGCACATAGAACGACTTCATCGGTTCCTACGCGCAAACCGGAAATTTCTTCCACAATGTGTGGCCCGTCGTGCCGGCGCCGCTGGAGTTCGCTTTCCGCTACGGGTTCGACAATACCCGACGGGAATTCACGCTCGGCGCGAACTGGTTCTTTGCCGGGCACCGCAACAGGTTCACGGTCGATACGTCCTGCCTCACGCCTTACGACGGGTTCTACCAGCGCGGCGTCAACGAGTTCCACGGACTCTTCCAATGGGACATCTCGTTCTGAGTGGATACGAATCGCGCCGCGACGGCGGCCCGGACAAGGTCGTCGTCCAGACGGTGAGGCCTCCCCGTCAGCGAAGACCCATATCGTTAAGGATACGGTCGCTTGTCGCATAGATATCCGATTTTCCGACCGCGATGTCGCGAACGAATCCGCGAATCTCAGGGATCGTTTCCAGCTTGCGTGCTAGTTCGTCCTGGAGGCTTTCCAGAAGGAAAGCCTCGAGTTCTTTCCGGCAATTCGCGAGGTGCATTTCCGCGAATTCGTCACCACCCGCATTTCGGTAGGCGCGGTGCTCTTCGATCGCATTCCAGATGTCGTCGATGCCCAGGTGGTGAAGGGCTTGTGCCTTGACGATCGGCGGAATCCATCCGCCCGCTGGCGCGCGACGGAAAATGTTGTGTAGATAGGCGACTGTTTTGTCCGCATCCGGATGATCCGATTTGTTCACAACGAAAAGATCGGCCACCTCCAGAATGCCGGCCTTCATCGCTTGAATGTCGTCGCCCAGACCCGGCACCGCAACGACAATGGTGGTATGGGCCAGCCGTGCGACATCAACCTCGTCCTGGCCCACGCCCACGGTCTCGACGAAGATGACGTCTTTACCCATCGCATCCATCACTCGAATGGCACCGCGGGTTGCCGGCGTAATGCCGCCAAAATGGCCACGGCTTGCCAGCGAGCGGACGAATACCTGCTCGTCGAGCGCAAAGCGGTTCATCCGTATGCGGTCTCCGAGTATTGCGCCGCCGGAAATGGGACTGCTTGGATCGACGGCGAGAACCCCGACGCTCAATCCAGCCTGCCGTGCATGTTCGATCAGGCAATCGGTAAGTGTGCTCTTACCGGCGCCGGGCGGTCCGGTGAGACCAACCACCAGCGCCCGGCCGGTATGCGCAAAGAGTTGCTTCAATGCCGATCGCGCCGACGGATGTCCGTCATCGATTAAGCGGATCAGGCGCGAGGCCGAGCGCAGGTCTCCGCGCCTCGTACCGTCGACCAGCCTCTCAAGCGAGGCTTCAGGACGTCGCGTCATCGGGCACCAATCGACGCACTGCGTCGATCATGTCGGTGACCACTGCGCCGGAGCCAAATACCGCCGCTACGCCCTTGTCGAGCATCGCTTTGGCATCTTCTTCAGTTATAACCGAACCGCCCACAATCACCGGGATATCGAGGTCGTTCTGTTCAAGCAAACTCAGCAATTCCGGCGTGTAATAAAGATATTCCCAGGAATGACTGCTGATGCCGATCACATCGGCATCTTCTTCAATGACGGTCTGGACGATTGTTTCCGGTGTATTGAAGCATCCCGTGTAGATGACCTCCATACCATTGTCGCGCAGCATTTTCGCGATCCCGACCGCTCCCAGCTCATGCTGGTCCATGCCCAGCACGCCGACCACGACCCGAATCGAACTCATCGGCGCGCCCCCAACGGCGATTCCAGATGGCCGTAGGGATCGTAGGGCGTTCCCCAAGCCTGGCGGAGGATCCCGGCGATCTCGCCCATGGTGGCACCCGCCTCGTTACACGCGATCACGGCTTCGAGCATGTTCTCATCGCTTTGTACCACCCCGTACAGCTCGTCGAGCGCGTCCAGTAAACGTGGGTGGTCACGGCCTTCGCGAAAACGTTTGATTTGCTCGACGCGATCAAAAAGCGGGGTGATTTTTTCTTCGCTGATGTCGCGTAGCAGCGTATCTTCTTCCGCCGGCATTTCATGCACGTTCATACCGACCTTGACCACCTCGCCGTCGTGCACCTGATGGTGATAGCGACCCATCGTGCCATGAAAGAATTGTTTGAAATATCCGCTGTTGACCAGCTCGGCCGGATCCCCCTTGGATTCGATGTCGTTCACCATGTCGAGAATTTTCGCTTCGACTTCATCTGTCAGCGACTCCATAAACCAGGAACCGCCGAAGGGGTCCTGCACGCTGTTGATGTTCGTTTCGAGGTCGACAACCTGCTGCGTGCGCAGGCCGACGAGGTGTGCCTCCTTGCTCGGCGTGCGATAGCCTTCGTCAAAGGTTGAAATCTCGAGTGCGCTGACCCCAGCAAGTCCAAGCGCCACCGTTTGTACCGCCCCGCGGACGATGTTGTTGGCCGGTTGTTCGGTAGTTAATGAGAGACCGGAGGTGTGAACTGCGATGTTGACCGCCTGCGATCTCGGATCTTTCGCACCGAATTCCTCTTTCATCATGCGGGCGAAAATGCGGCGCATCGCGCGGATCTTCGCGATCTCCTCGTAGAAATCCATCGAGCAGTTGGTCAGGATCGCGATGCGTGGGGCGAAGCTGTCGATATCGAGGCCGCGCGCCAGTAGCGTGCGCACGATGTGGCGGATCTCCACGAACCCGAGGGCCGCTTCTTCGACCGCGTTTAAGCCGGCTTCGCTGAAGAAATAGGTATCTTCAAGGTAGCCGTGAAAGCGTGGCATCTCCCGCGCACAGAACTCGATGACGTCACACGACATGCGCAAGTGCAAGTCGAATGGCATCTTGTAGGCGTACGAGCAATGCTCGGCATAGAACGGCCATTCGATGACCGAGCCCCGGAGGTTCCCCGGGGAAATGTCCCGTTCTTTCGCGAGCATGTAGAGACTCGCAACCGTGAACATCGAAGGGCAGGAACTCGACACCGACATTTGCTCAAGCGGGATCCCTTCGAGCAGTTCGCGGTAATCATCATGACGGCACAGCGAGACGCCTTGCGTGCCGACCGTATAGCGAGCCAGGGGGTGATCGGGATCCATCAAAGACATCGTCGGGCTGTCGCCGATCACATCGAGTCCGGTCTGCCCGATGCTCATAAGATATTTGAGCTGTTCGTTGGAGCGTTTCGCATCGCCCTCGCCGGAAAGCTCTCGCTGTATCCAGCCCTGGCCGGAGTAGGCGCGCGTACCGCGCGTGTACGGGTATTCCCCGGGATTGCCAAAACGTTCTGAATAAGCGTCGGCGTTCGGGTCGTTCGGTCCGTACACCGGACGCAATTCGATGTTCGAACGGGTCGTATTTGATTTCATGCTCATATCCTCGCGCGCCGTTGGGGGTGCTCTGTGCAGGGATCCCGGATGCGTCGGCGCCGGCCGCGATCCGGCGCCGCAAACCGCAGCGGCGCTCTTTCAGTTCACCGAATCATAGACAAGCACTTTGCTAAAGACAAAGGGAAGGGTTATGAAACCCAAAGCCTCGCCGTGAAGCTCGGGGTTGATCGGCACGATCACTGCCCCGCACAGCGCACAGCCCATCCAGGCGTCGATGAACTCAAGGCCGTTTCCGAGCAGTAGCGCGACTTTGATTACACATGCTGTGCATACTCGGCGCCGACTATCATCGCCTGCGTGTCCGCTGTGGGCTTAAGGGGTACACAGAGACCGAGAAGATTGCCGTCCATAGTTACAGGCAAGAAATGGCAAAACCTTAGGACGTCCAAAGGTTACTGCCGCTGTTGAGCGGGCGATATAGCGCGAACGCCGAAAAGGTACCGGAATCTTGAAACCGGTAAAGAAACCCGGCGTTGGTGTTTCGGCGGTGCGTCGGGTCTCACAAGGTTCAGCATAGCTAGCGCCAACCATATCTTGCAGCTCAAGTCCGGTCTGAATTCCGAAAGATCACGTCTTAACGACACTCCACAGCAGTGGCGGACGACCGAAGGTCGCCCGAAGGGACGCGACCAACGGGAGCGGTCTACCCCGGCCGTAGGTCGGTGGTTCTCTTTCCCGTTTAACGTCGGCAACTGAAAAGTCGGATCCTGAAATTGGTGGCTATGGGTGGACTTGAACCACCGACCTCAGCAGCAGCAGTGCTTAGGCCGGCACCTCGAGCTGCGTCGAAATATCCCATTAATCCGACGGTTACAGTTCCTCGAACAAATCGATGGTCGGCTGGGGTGACACTGGGGTGAAAACAGTAGCAATCCAACGGGGCAGTAAGGGGGCCGGGGGGCCTGGATCAACGCATGGAAGCGGGTACATAGCCCATTCCCCCACTACTACGCATACGGCTTCGTCTACCTCCCCCCTACTACGCAGACGGGACTAGCCCACACCACCCTACCTGCCTCGTGTGCGGCCTGCCCAGATAACTACCTCCGAGCGCACCTACTCGGAATCGTCTAAAAATCTCTCAGAAGTGCGAAAGTTCTTCTGATTCTGGCGGCCCGATTACAGTCAACACCGCGTCCAAGTGCCGGTTGACGACGGTTTGCTGCTCTGACGACACAAAACGGAATCACGAAAAAGCGCATTTATTCGTCTTATACTCAGCCGGCGGGATTATTTTGACATCGGCAAAAGTGCCCGATTGATCGCTGGACGCCATTTCTTCGTCCCTTGCCCAAATAAGGGCTACAAGTACGGCGATCGATCAAGCAGAATTACCAGACATGGACCAGACTGCACAAAACACGAAAGAATCAGTCGAACATGGCTTCGGAGCACAGAGTCGACTCGACGATGTTGACTGGAATTTTCCGTTATCCAGCAAGCAACGAAACCTGCACAACGTTCATCCGTATCCGGCCAAATTCATCCCGGAGATTCCCCGGGAGCTCATAAGGACTCTCGGCGTACCAAGTGACTCGATAGTGTTCGATCCATTCTGCGGTAGCGGTGTTACTCTTGTCGAAGCTCAGTCGGCAGGTATTCAGTCGCTAGGGGTCGATCTAAACCCAATCGCATGTTTGATCAGCAAGGTAAAAACTCAAAATCTGGGCATGCCATTGGAATCGACCGCGGAACAAATTGTTGCTTCCGCTGATCGCTACCCAATGAGCCCCTCCCACGCGGCTATACCCAAATTGGATCATTGGTTTCGGCCAGAAATTTCATATCGCCTTTCCCAAATAATACAAGCCATCGATAATCAAGAGCTTCCGGCGGTCACTCGAGATGCGTTTCGAGCTGCCGTTTCCTCGATAATAGTTCGCGTGTCTAACCAGGAGAGCGACACACGTTACGCGGCAAAGGAGCATGAGCTAACTTCGCAAGACGTAACCAGTCTGTTCTTGAGCGCTTGCGGTTCACTGACAAAGTTCAAAGGGCACGCCGCACCTAACGAACCTAAGGCGCAGGTGATACAAAGCGACATTCTTGAGATAACGCCTGACGCTATCGAGACTCCAATAGGGTTGGTTATAACGTCTCCACCTTACCCTGCCGCTTACGAATACTGGCTCTATCACAAGTACCGCATGTACTGGTTGGGCTATGATCCAGTCGCCGTACGCGAGAAGGAGATCGGTGCGCGCCCTCATTACTTCAAAAAGAACCCGCCAACCCCAAAAGATTTTGAGAACCAAATTGCACACATCATGTGGTTGGCCAAAGAGACAGCGGCACGGGCCGCGCACATCTGCTTTGTAGTAGGGCCGTCAAAGATCAAAGGCGAAATAATTGACAATGCTGCGATAGTCGAGGCGGCAGCGAAGCGGCATGGCTTCAAGCTTGAAAGTCGCATTGGTCGGCAGATTGACCGTGGCCGTAAGTCGTTCAATCTGGCACACGCAAGGATCGACGATGAGGCAGTTCTTATCTTTTCTCCAGGCGGACGCTGATGGCTTTGGATACATGCCGTCTTTTCTGGCACGACTATCGCTACTTCGAGTATGAAAAGCAGCTGGCTTTGAGAGAGCTAGCCAGTATTACTGGCTCGTTGCCCGAAAATGTCGAACTTGACGACCGGGGAGTTACCCTAGAATCGGATGTACCTAGCGCAAAGCTTCGCGAGCTAGTCTACTTCGAGCGATTCGAACAACAAGAAGAGGAGCACTGGACCCTACAAGGGCTACTTGAAGGTAGTTGTTCGGTCTCTGGTGCAGCACGTAGGCAGTCGACCAGATACTCCGTACACGGCATCCATGAATACAAAGGGAAATTTAATCCACAAGTAGTTCGAGCAATTTTGAACATTCTTCCGGCAAACGGAGATGGTTACGTATTCGATCCATTTTGCGGAAGTGGCACAACGTTGGCCGAGTGCTCCCACGCAGGAATCTCGTCCGTAGGTGTCGATTTGAATCCGCTAGCCGTCTTTATTGCTAATGAGAAGCAGAAACTCTTACAAACACCTGCGAGGTTCCTGGAAAAAGACTTTCATCGAGTAATACAGTCATTTCGACGCGGGAAAAGCCGAGTGATCGAAAAAGATTGGCCGGCAGAGCATCTTGAGTATCTATATTCATGGTTCGAGGCCGATGTACTAGGCGAACTGGACCGTCTTCGAAGATCAGTCGAGCGTGGTAGTCAGCGTTCTCGTGGTCTCTTTTTAGTCATTATTAGCGACTTGCTGCGTGACTATTCCTTACAAGAACCGGCGGATCTAAGAATACGACGGCGCAAATCACCCCCGCCAACTACCCCTTTGTTTGAGGCGTTCAAACATCATTGCGACAGAGCCATTGAGAACATCAAGATGGCCCAGGCCGTTATCGAGACACCGCTTCCAAGAGCTACCGCAATTTGTGCGGATTCACGCACCCTCCCAGCTACGTTGGTTAAAAAGACTAAGGCAAAAGTGGCCGCGATCATCACCAGCCCTCCGTACGCTACGGCGCTGCCATACATCGATACACAAAGGTTGAGCTTGGTATGGCTCAAGTTGTTATCCCCTATTGAGTTGAGGAAATACGAACACGACCTTACCGGGACGAGGGAAATGTCAACGAGAAGCAAGAAAGATTGGAGCGTTGCTTTGGAGAACAACATCTCGAATCTTCCGGCTCAATCGTCTGCGTTCTGCACGTTGCTTCAAAGTGCAATAGGTTCGTCTGATGGGTTTCGGAGACAAGCCGTTCCGAAACTTCTCTACAAGTATCTAACGGACATGAAGCATGTATTCAGAAGCATGCGTGAAATTTCTGAGCCCGGAACTCCGTTTGCGCTCGTCATAGGAACCAATAGCACTACCCTAGGGGGCAAGCAGTTTACGATAGACACGCCGGGCCTGTTAGCAGATGTGGCAATGTCCGAGAGCTGGCGCATTGGGGAAAGAGTCAGTCTGAATACTTATCAAAGGTATGGACTACATGCACGAAACGCGGTATCAAGCGAGGAACTTCTAGTTCTTCGCGCTGATGGCTGAATTTACACTACATCCCAACGTCTACACGACCGGCAGTCTTACCGGCCTTCGTAATATGCTTGAGAAGGTTTGGGTAAGCGACCACGCGCCAGGGGATGGCACCCTTTACATTGTCTCGGGTTTCGCTAATTACAATGGCGGCGCCCGCTTCTATCGAACGTTTCGAGAGCACGTGGATGCTGGCGGCCGGATTGTTGCTTACGTCGCCGGTAGCACAGCTCAGCGGCTATCTAGCAGACAGTCGGTTGAAGCCTTACTCGAATCTGGTGCCGAGGTTAACGTAATCAATCGAAAGCGATTGGTGCACGCAAAGATTTATGGCGTATCAGATTCCAAAGGGGACACGCTTGTAGTGTCCTCTGGTAATTTTACCGGGCCGGGTATGTCGCAGAACGTGGAAGCATCAATTTGCGTGGACCCTTCGGAAACCAGCAAGACAGGCTTCGAATGGGATGATGTAGCGAACAGCCTCGATTCACAAAAGTGGTTAAAATACCAACCCGACCTCGATGATATGACAACGCCGGGCTGGAAGCTTCTCTACGATGAAACTCCTGGCAAGGTGCCTATCGACGAAACAGATCAAGTAACAATGATCGTCGTTCTAGGTCATGCTGATACGGCTAGGATTCAGGCCGACAAGGGGACTAACGCCGCGAAAGGTACACAGTATTTCTGGCTCAGCAAGGACAGTTTCGATTTTTTTCCACCTCTGGTCATTCGAAATCAGCGAGGAATTAAGGGCACGTTGTCGTGCCTAGTGACTCTTGAGTATCTGGACCTTGGTGTAACAGACACCAAGTGCCGGGTAACCTTCGAAGCCGAAAACAACTTGGATTTTCGGCTCGGCACAGGCAAAGCTCGTTCGACAAAAATTGCGGCGGAGGGTGACATCGCCTGTATAACAAGGATGGGCGAAGATCGCTATCAGCTGCGTATTTTTCCAGCTGGTAGTCGTCCACATGGCGTTCTTGCTCCTCATGCGGTGAACTTCATTGGACATCAAGGAAAGCGCTACGGTTACGTTGACAATGAAGACTTCGAGAAGGCTCTGAACGAGAAATTGCAGTGAAAATTACTCGCACGGTCCGAAGGAACAACTTATAAATGAACGAGTGGCTCGCTGTCGAGCGTTACGAAAACTGGTGCGCCGATTTGAAGAAACTTGGATTTGAGCTTAGAAACTCGAAATTGATCCTGCCCACCAACAACGGACATCTGCCTAAGCGACTGGTTGTGCCTCAAATGCTTCTGGGCTGATGTAGCCGTTAGCACTGTGTCGGCGGACTCGATTATAGTCGACCTCGATGTATTCGAAGACGATCTGTTTCATATGTTTGCGTGTTGCGAAGTGCTCGCCATGGATCGCCTCGACTTTGAGCGTATGAAAGAAACTCTCGGCGCAAGCATTATCATAGCAGTTACCCTTACCGCTCATTGAGCATAGCAACCCGAGTTTCGTGATCAACGCCTGGTAGTGCGCAGAACAATACTGACTTCCACGATCTGAATGTACGATGACATCTCTCGGCCCGCCACGACGCCAAAGCGCCATCCGTAAGGCATCACAAACCAATTGTGCCGTCATGCGTTCTGACATCGACCAGCCGACAACCCTACGAGAGTAGAGGTCGATGACAGTCGCCAGATAGAGCGGCAATCCTCCCCTTAATAACCGCATTCAAAAGTAGAGGTTACGCGGCCATAGCCAACTTTTGGTACGGGGTAATTCCGCCGAGCGCCATGTTGGGTCGTTCGGCATTGTAGCGCCACAGCCACTGGGTC